>SCPN01000144.1_pt1:0-1170000 | contig 1510824 bp, 1736 predicted proteins | sample 6106831 | NCBI WGS metagenome assembly SCPN01 (sample SAMN10720447, study PRJNA508395) | human gut metagenome | isolation source: Participant 1, 0 month | reverse complement strand
GACATGGTTGATAGGCCAGGTGTGGAAGAGCTGTGAGGCTTGGAGCTGACTGGTACTAATAGATCGAGGGCTTTACTTAATAACAATAAGCAGACAATATGTGCAACAAATATATATATACTTCTATGTGGTTTTCAGAGTACAAACTCTGACAGATTCAGTGGCGATAGCTACGAGGGTCCACCTGTTCCCATCTCGAACACAGTAGTTAAGCTCGTAAACGCCGAAAGTACTTGGCTGGAGACGGCCTGGGAGGATAGGAAGTCGCTGATTAAGCTAAAAAGGCTAACCGTATGGTTAGCCTTTTTTATTATATATACTTACATGTAGAGTCCGACCAGGGGACCTGGGAAAGGTAGGGTGTGAGCTAACAGAGGAGCGTAGCGACGCATGGGAGCCACACATCACCTTCATCCGAACGTAAGATTTCTCCAGCTGCGAAGCAGCGATGAGAAATCCACAGTGAGGAGTGATAGGAAGTCGCTGATTAAGCTAAAAGGCTAACCGAATGGTTAGCCTTTTTTGTTATCCCTCATAGGTTATTTATATGAATTTAGAATGACATATGAGGGGTTTTTCATTGAAACAAAAGAGCGGTTATGTTATCCTCGAATAGTATGAAGTTATAATTTTATATTGTAAGAAGGTTCTTAATCATGTTAATAACAATAGGTAAACGTATAGTATATACGATCATTATTTGTATGGCATTACTATTCATAGCATTAGGAAGTATGTGGTGTTTATCATCACATTATAAGATTTATGGTGTTCCCGTTTTAAATTATCATCAAGTTAATGATAAGTATCATTCTGCACTGACACTTGATGTGGCACAGTTTAAGAAACAGATGGAGTACTTACATAACGAAGGGTATCATACGATTAGCCTCGATGATTTATATGCGTATGTGACAGAAGGCAAGAAACTCCCCGATAAACCGATTGTTCTTACCTTCGATGATGGTTATATCGACAACTATGAGGATGTTTTGCCTATCTTAGAATCCTATGATATGCAAGCAACCATATTTATGATTAGCGATGCTGTTAATACAAAACGTTTTATGTCTATCAATGAATTAAAAACTATGGACGCTCATAAGTTTATTGTAGAAGGTCATACTAATCATCATAGTATTTTAACGCGCATTGATCCTTCTAAACTTGATAATGAAATCAAAGGTGGTAAGGATACATTACAGGCTTTCATGGGCAAACCCATCGATTACTTAGCATATCCTGGTGGTTTCAATAATGCCGAAATTCAACGCATTACTAGTGAAAGCGGGTATAAGATGGCTTTCACAGTCACACCGGGGACGGTTAAGCCAGGTCAAAATTTATATGCGTTGCCAAGATTGGCCATATTCCAAGGTGATACACCGTATTTATCATTCTTGATGCGTTTGCACTGCGCGCCATTTATTACTTATACATGGCAATTACGAGATACATTACGGGATAATGGATTTACAAAATTGGCTGGTTTGATACCATTGTTGTAGGAGGATATATGTCTCAAGAAGTTTTACATCGACCTCTCAATGTCGCTGTCCTAACAGTTTCTGATACACGGACTATGGAAACTGATAAAGGCGGAAACAAGGTTCAAGAATTATTAGAAGCTGCTAATCATAATGTAGTAGCTCGAAAGATTGTCATCGATGATTACGATGAAATCCGTAATGCCATTATTCCTTGGTGTAATGATGAATCAATAGATGTGGTCATTTCTACAGGTGGCACCGGTATTGCCATGCGTGATGTGACCATTGAAGCCGTGGATTCTATTATTGAAAAGGCTATACCTGGATTTGGTGAAATTTTTAGATATCTTTCTTTTACGGAGGATATTGGTACCAAAGCTATTGCATCTCGTGCAGAGGCAGGTGTAAATTCGAATACATTAATTTTTTCTATTCCTGGTTCGGTGGGAGGCCGTTACTCCTTGGCATGAGTAAATTAATTATTCCGGAAATGCCTCATTTGGTGCGAGAAATCAATAAATAGATAGGCACGCACTGATTTACTATGCTATAATTGTATTGTAATTATAGAAGCTAACAGTACTGTATCAGGAGGATCTCCATGGCTTTTAAATTAAAAGGAAAAGAAGAAAAGTTTTTTAGTATTTTAGAAAATCATGCTGAACTTACCTATGAAAGTGCGGAAATGATGGAACGCGTTTTCAAAGGCGAAGTTTCTAAAGAAGAAGCATTCTTGGAAATTGATACAAAGGAAAAAGCTGCGGATGAATTAGTTAATGAAACAGTTGATCGCTTGCGTAAAACATTCATTACACCGATGGACCGTGAAGATATCCAACTGTTGATTGATCAATTAGATACTACACTTGATAATATCAAAGAAATCATGGATAAAATGGTTATGTATCATGTAGGTAAACCTAGTGATGGTGCCATTCGCATGAGTGAAATTGTCGTAAAATGTGTTAAACATATCAATAAATCTATCGGTTACATGGGTAGCCTTAAAAAAGGATCATGTGAAGGTAGAAGGTCGTGTACATCAAGTGTTGAAACTTGAATCTGAAGCAGATAATATTTACCATGAAGAAATGGCGAAATTATTTACAGAATGTACAGATCCAATTGAAATTATCAAATGGAAGGAAATCCTTAAGCTCTATGGAGGATGTAATCGATGGTTGCGAAGATTTGGTTGGTACATTCCGCCGGGTAGTATTGAAGTATGCTTGAGTCACATTACTTAGTTTGGCTAGTCGTATTATCTAGCCCTAGCATTTGACTACATCAATGGCTTCCACGATACGGCTAATGCGATTGCCACATCAGTTTCAACCCGTGCTATTGAACCTAAAAAAGCAATCATGATGACGGCGGCACTTAATTTTTTGGGTGCTATGGTAAGTACTGGGGTTGCGAAGACAATCGGTGGTGATATTGTTATGTCTCCATCTCTTATCAATAGTGGTATCATTTCAGCAGCCCTTATCGGGGCCATCGTATGGAATTTGCTGACTTGGTACTGGGGAATCCCTAGTTCATCATCCCATGCACTAATTGGTGGTATCATTGGTGCCGTAGGCTGGTCAGTAGGTTTTGATGCTTTAAATGAATCAGGGATTTTAAAGATTTTCTTTTCTCTCATCTTATCACCATTAGTAGCAATGGTTGGTGGCTATATCATCATGAAATTGTTGCTACTCCTCTTTGGTAGATTTTCTCCTATTGTTTTAAATGATAGATTTAGATCCATGCAAATCGTATCGGCCGTTATGATGGCTTTTTCACATGGTTCCAATGACGCACAAAAGGCGATGGGGATTATTACATTGACCTTACTCAGCGGTGGTTATATTGATACCTTAGATGTTCCGTTATGGGTTAAGTTGTGCTGTGCGACAGCGATGGCTTGTGGTACGGCTGTTGGTGGTTGGAAAATTATTTCCACCATGGGGACAAAAATCTTTAAATTAGAAACCATTAATGGTTTTGCAGCCGATTTAAACTCTGCTATTACTATTTTTACTGCTACATTCTTGCATTTACCTGTAAGTACCACACATGTTGTGAGTGGTTCTTTGTTGGGGGTAGGTGCTTCTAAGCGTATTAAAGCAGTAAACTGGGGCGTAGCACGTTCTATGGTCATGGCGTGGTTCGTAACGAATTCCACTATCGGGTATAGTAGCTGCCATTGCTTATGAAGTAGGACATCTTCTATTTGGCTAATTCTTTTAGAACTACATATAATAAATGAGAAGGACTATTAGTAGCTTACTAATAGTCCTTTTTTGTGATATTAATTACAGTTTTATAAAACAATACCATTGCAGTATTGTTTTATATCGTTTATACTAAATGTAGTAATACGTAGACGTTGTTATTGGAAAAGGAGTGCTTATGAAATTAAATCAAGCCACGGACTATGCGTTTCGCATGATTTTGCACATGGCGATGTTACCATCTGGTCAGAAGGTAACAGGCGGTGTATTGGCTGAGCAAGAGATGATTCCAGAACGTTTTTTGCTTAAGATAATGCGCAGCCTTATTGCCGCGGGAATCATGAAATCCTTCCGCGGGGTGGATGGTGGATTTGCATTAAATCGTGAGCCCAAAGATATTTCCATGCTCGATGTGATTAGAGCCGTTGAGGGGGATACGTATTTACAGCGTTGTTTGTATGATGTCGGTTCTTGCTCAAAAGCATGTATGGGCCAATGTGCAGTTAATGAAGCTATGTCTGTTGTACAAGCTGAACTTGTAAGACAGATGGAAAGTGTGACTTTCGATAAATTAGCTGTGCGCGAAAAAGAGATTTTAGAGACCATGAATCCTTGTGTATCTCATGCGTAACGATGTAAGACATTCATCAAGTGTGTATTTTTGAGTCAATTCTAAGGAGGAAAAGACATGTTTGAAGCACTGGATTTAGCACGTTTACAGTTCGCGCTAACATCTATCTATCACTGGCTATTTGTACCGTTCACATTGGGAATGACGGTTATTGTAGCCATTTTAGAATGGACCTTTGTAAGCACCGGTAAAGAAGTTTACCAAAAAATGGCAAAATTCTGGGGTAAATTATTCTTAATTAACTTTGCCATGGGTGTTGTAACAGGTATCGTTCAAGAGTTCCATTTCGGTATGAACTGGGCTGAATATTCTCGTTTTATGGGTGATATTTTTGGTGCCCCACTTGCCCTTGAAGCATTAATGGCATTTTTCTTGGAATCTACATTTATGGGCGTTTGGATCTTTGGTTGGGGTCGCTTATCTAATAAAGCGCATGCTACTGTGGCAACATTAGTTGCATTAGGTACCAATTTATCCGCATTCTGGATCCTTGTAGCAAACTCTTTTATGCAACATCCTGTAGGCTATGTAATTCGCAATGGTCGTGCGGAAATGGAAAATTTCGCAACCATCGTATCTAATGGTTATGTACCTGGCCAATTTGCTCATATTGTATTAAATGGTTCCATGACAGCAGGTGTCATCATTATGGCTATCAGCGCATGGCACTTGATTCGTAAGAGCAATGTTGATTTCTATAAAACCTCTGTAAAATGGGGTATGGTAATTACCTTAATTGCTGGTACATTAGGTGCTTTTGCAGGTCATCATCAAGGCCAATATATTACTAAAGAACAGCCTATGAAAATGGCAGCTATGGAAGCTCTTTGGGAAACTCAAGATCCAGCTCCATTCTCTTTGGTAGCTAATATCGATACAAAAGCACAACAAAATACAGGTGCCATTGAAATCCCTGGCGGCTTATCCTTCTTAACACAAAACTCCTTTACATCTGGTAAGGTAGAAGGTATTAAAGATTTACAAGCTAAATCTGAAGCTCAATATGGCCCTGGTAATTATATTCCAGATGTTCCTGGTATTTTCTGGACATTCCGCATCATGGTAGCGGCTGGCTCCATTATGTTATTAGTTGCTTTCATCGGCTTGGTATTAAATGCTAAAGGTAAACTCGTAGAGAATAAAACATTCTTGAAAATTATTTTCTGGATGTTACCATTACCTTACATCGCTCAATCCACTGGTTGGTTTGTTGCAGAAGCAGGTCGTCAACCATGGCTTGTATATGGCCTTCAATTGACTGCGAATGGTGCTTCTAAATCCGTTACAGCCCCTGAAATCATGACTACTATCATTGGTTTTACAGTTATTTACATCTTGGCTGCTATTGCTGCATTGTATTTAGCTGTAGAGCACATTAAAAAAGGTCCTGATGGGCAAACAATTTACCATGTAGAAGAAAAAGAGGAGGCAAGATTATGGAACTAATTATGAATAACCTTAATGTGATCTGGTTCATCTTGCTTTGTGTATTGTTTGCAGGTTTCTTCTTCTTAGAAGGCTTCGACTATGGCACAGGTATTCTTCTACCAGTCATTGGTAAAACTGACGTTGAACGTCGTCAAATGATTAATGCGTTAGGTCCTATTTGGGATGGTAATGAAGTATGGATGATCACTGCTGGTGGCGCATTATTCGCATCCTTCCCTCATGTATATGCTACATTGTTTAGTGGTTTTTACATGGCATTGTTCTTAATGCTTGCTGTACTTATCATGCGTGGCGTTGCTTTTGAATTCCGTTCTAAAAGTGCAAATCGCACATGGCGTAAAGTATTTGACTATTGTATTTTCATCGGTTCTATCGTTCCTGCCTTATTGTGGGGCGTAACAGTAGGTAACTTGATCCAAGGTACACCTATTGATGAAACGATGACATATGTTGGTACATTCTGGGATTTACTTAGCCCTTACACTGTATTATGTGGTGTTGCTTTCGTTTTAGTGTTTACATACCATGGTGGTTTGTTTACATCTATTAAAACAGCAGGTCCTATCTCTGAACGTGCACGTGCAGCATCTCTCGTTACAGGTGTACCTACTGCAATCGGTGTGATTGCGTTGATTATTGCATCCTATGTATGCACTGATTTGTACAGCTCTATCTTAGCTACTATTTTCTTGTGCCTTAGCTGTTGTTTGCTTCCTTATTTCTTGGGCTGCAGCACGTACGCGCAATACAAAATGGGGCTTTGTATTTAGCTCTCTTTCCGTTATTTTGATTACGGCTACATATTTTGCAGGTCTATTCCCTCGTATTATGGTATCTTCTTTGAACCCAGCGTGGAGCTTGACCATTACAAATGCATCTTCTTCTGAATATACCTTGGCATTGATGACTGCGGTTGCAGTGGTATTTGTACCAATCGTATTAGCATATCAAATTTGGGTATACTGGACATTCCGTCATCGTGTAACAGAAAAAGACTTACATTATTAATATAGGTACTTTCACCGATTGTGAAAGTTTGAGCCCTTTTGTGAGGCGTGCTGTAGCGGCACGCCTCATTTTTATGGTAAGATGAATGTAATATTGATAAAATTAGATTTAAAGGGGGTTAGATATGATACAGAAAACGGCGCTTCGCGTCATTAAAAGTAAAAGGCTCGTATTATTGGCACTGATTATGTCTAGTATTTTACAAAGTCTTTCTATAGTAGGACAAGCTTGGTTTTTTGCCACATTAATACATAATTTGGTTTTTCTTGATCATACTGTGTTGGATGAATCTAATACAATTACATGGCTTGCGGTATTCATTATATTACGTTTAGTGTTTTTCTTATATACAGGAACATGTATCGTCTAGTTTGGGCCATTCTGTTAAATCTATTTTGCGTAAAGAAGCTCTTGCGCATCTATTTAGATTAGGTATTCAACGAGGAGAATCTCAAGGTGATACGATACATCTCATTACTGATGGATTAGAACAAGTAGAGGCCTATGTTTCGAGCTATATACCTCAAATGCTATATGCGATTATCATCCCACTAGTAATGGGGCTTGCCATAATGGATACATTGCCTATTATCGGGGCTATTTTAATAGGTACAGTACCATTAATTCCATTGTTTATGATTTTGATTGGTAAACAAGCGGAAAAGATGAATCAAGAGCAATGGGATCGGATGAGTCTCTTATCAGGTCATTTTTTAGATGTATTGCGAGGCATTACCACATTAAAGGTGTTTGGTCGTGCAAAGGAACAAATACAAGTCATCAGTCGACTGTCTAATGAATTTAAAGACTCTACCTTACGCGTATTGCGTGTGGCTTTTCTATCTGCCCTCGTCTTGGAATTAGTTAGCACAATAAGTACAGCTATCATTGCGGTGTATTTAGGCCTCACACTATTAGATGGCGGTTTGGATTTTCTTCCTGCCTTCTTTATATTATTGTTGGCTCCAGAGTTTTATACACCTTTTAGACAATTAGGAGCTGCTTTTCACACCGGTATGTCTGGTAAAACTGCACTCGCTAAATTTGATGCTTTTATGAATACACCTATTGCATTACCTCGAGGTGGCAGTTGTCGTATTCAAGAAACAATTGAATCCATACGCCTAGATAATTTAAATTATACCTATCCAGAAACAAGCAATGGTATAAAGCATATTACATTGCAGGTATGTCGTAATAAACCGATTATGCTTGTTGGTGAAAGTGGGGCTGGTAAATCGACGATTGCACGAATATTAGGTGCCTTTTTAGAGGCTCCTTCGAACAGTGTATATGTTAATGATATAGATCTATCAACTTGCTCTATGGATTGGTGGCGTACACAGGTTACGTATGTGTCTCAAAAACCTCATGTTATGCATGGTACGCTACGAGATAATATTGCCTTTGGACAAGATGTAAGTGATGACGAGCTTTTAGAAGCAGCCAAACTAGCGGAGCTACATGATGTAATTTGTGAAAAGGGCTTGGATTTTGTCGTTGGTGAAGGAGGCATGGGACTTAGTGGTGGCGAATTACAACGTATTGCCTTGGCACGTGCTTTTTTACATGGTGGACAAGTTCTTATTTTAGACGAAGTTACATCCCATTTGGATGTGAATACAGAGGCTCAAATCAGTTGTGCATTACAGCGCTTGATGAAGGATAAAATTGTTATTCTTGTGGGACACCGTATTCAAACGATGCAGTGGGCCTCTCAGTTATATGTGTTGCGTCAAGGTGAAATAATTGAGCAGGGAACCTATGAATCCTTGTTGGCACAGAATGGTTATTTTAAGGCGCTAGTAGATGCTGGGACTGGTTCGTTTGTAATGGATGATGAGGATGTGTCATATGTTTCTAAGCTTGAGGTTCCATTGCCACAACAACAAGAGGCATTAAGTAATAGTAAAGTCCTATATGAAGCCGATGAAACTAAGTATAGTGATATTGAAGGTTGGAAATTGTTATTTTCCGTATTAAAACCTGCTCGTTGGTCCTTAGTACTTGCCTTAGTTTTCACTTCTCTGACCGTATTCATGAATGTGGGGCTTTTGAGCGTATCCTCTTGGTTACTGGCATCGGCTGCATTACAACCTGGTATCACTTACTTGAGTCTCGCTATCGTAGGTGTGCGCTTCTTTGGTATTAGCCGTGCTGTATGTCGTTATTTTGAGCGGTATACGTCTCATAAAATGGCATTTCAAGGTTTGTATGGGTTGCGTGTATGGTTTTATACCTATCTAGAACCATTGGCACCAGCTATATTTAAACGATGGGGCGCAGGGGATATGCTCAACCGAATTATGGCGGATATTGAAGTACTGCAATTCTTTTATTTACGCACCTTAATTCCTCCGGTAGCAGCCATTGTATTAACTATATTGGTATCCTTTGGTGTCGGTACTATAGATGCGCATTTATCAACGCTTGTGTGGTGTGCTGCACTGATGACCGGTGTTGTACTACCGTATGGCATATATCGTTATCATCGTACATCCTTAAATATGATCAGTCAGGTACAAGGTCACTTCAAGTCAACCTTGACTGATACATTAGAAAGTTTAGAAGACATCATTAGTTACCATAATGAAAATCTAGTTATGGAGCGTATGATGCAATCTATAGATGATGTAGAGTACCATAAGTGGGCGTATTTCTAAAGGTATGAATTTAGGAAATACGATGTTTATTGCTATTGTACAGATTGTAGTTGTGTTAGCGGCCCTATTAGCAAGTAATGTATTAACTGGCCCTTGGGCAAGTGTTATGGTCGTAGTATGTGCCATTGGTATTCAAGCTTGGTTTGAAGCGCTGCAGCCCATGATTGTATCCGTTCATCATGGTTATGAAAGTTTAGTAGCGGTTCGGCGATTGTTACAAATTAAGCATGCACCTCTGCCAATCAAGGATACAGGCTGTGTAGATTTAGATTCTATGGATACGATATCATTGAAACATGTTAATTTTGGGTATGATCACTCATCACTTATATATAAAGATTTAACATTAGATATACCAAAAGGACAGGCTGTTGCTATTGTTGGTGCTAGTGGATCTGGTAAAACTACATTGTTTTCCTTGTTAGAAAGGCTGTATGATTACTCTGGTCTATATTTCGGTAGGTCACAATGAATTAAAGAGTGTTACGATTGATTCTTGGCGAAATTTAATGGGATCTATCACACAAGACACTTATATTTTTCATGCCACACTGGAGGACAATATTCGCTTAGCCAAGCCGCATGCAAGTGCAGATGAGGTACAACGTGCTGTAGAACAAGCTGTTTTATCTGATGTAGTTACCCGGTTGCCAAAAGGCTTACGAACGATTGTAGGCAGTGGAGGGGTAGGTCTTAGCGGCGGTGAACGTCAACGTGTTGCTTTAGCTCGATTATTCTTGCGAAATCCTGAACTTATACTTCTCGATGAACCGTTAGAGGGGTTAGATCAAGTAACAAGACGAAAATTACATAATGATATTCTAGCTTTCACAAAAGAAAAAATCTGTTTTATATATTACACATCAGTTAGAAGGCTTAGAGCTGATGGATCGTATTCTCTTTATGGAGAAAGGTCGTATTGTAGAAGATGGAACCTTTAGCGAGTTAATTGCTAAGAAAGGGCGATTCTATGCATATTGTCGACTTACGATGGCCAGTGTATAAGTGGCAGCTGATGGAAAGGCCTTAGTAGATCTCTGTATATACCTCGATAAAATGGGTAAATTATGGTATAATTGTAATGTTTGAGGTATAAAAATCTTGTGTAGTGTGCATAAATTGGAGCGACTATGACAAAAATCTTCACCAAGTTACGATCGTTGGTGGATGACGCATTAAATGAACGTTCTCCTATTATTGAACAGGATACGACACTTATGGCTGCACCTGTGGAGCGAGAACTATTTGATCATAGAATTCTCTATATTGAAGAGGATATGGTCAATCGGATGCTCCGTGCTGCGGTTCGAAATCATTGGTTAATCTATTCTGTAACCTTTGAATTTGAGCCGAATAACCAAGTATTTCTCTCCATTATTACTAAATGGGGGAATGTGATTAATGTGGAATTTACCATCGAAGATGTGTGGTTCGATGACTATTCATCTTCCTTTGCTATTAAGTTAGATACTGCTAATATAGATACCGGTGGGTTTATTTTGAACTCGATTCTCCACCTCCTAGGCAACTGGTGCCTTAGCCTATTTGGCATATTTTTTAATCCTATTGCTATTGGCCGATTAGGCTCTACTGTGCGGTTTGAGAAGAAGGGAATTCTTCAATTTGATTTAGTACCCAATTCTAGAATCAAAAAATTTATTCCTTTGCCAGAACGTCATGTAGGTAGTACAGGTCCTGTTTTATTGGGAAATCCTAAAACTGGACAGTCTGTATTGCAATTAGACTATTATGCATTTCATGATCCAGTAGATACATTTACAGTTCCTGACGTGTGCCAACGAGAACGAGTTGGGTTAGATCCATTGATATTGCCGCTGTATTACTGTTACCAATCGGTGTATGGATTACATTTATAATTCTTCATCACTATTTACCAACTGAGACTTTAGAGTTTTCTTTTTCTACATACTTTTTAATTTCATTAGGGATTTTTATTATATCCTTCTTAGTAATGAATATTCCACGATATGTATATATGTATGTAGACTCTCGAAAACAGTGGCAAAGTGCATTTGTACATAATAATATAAAAATTCAATTGCGTAAGTTACACCGACGCATTTTCATGCAGCAAGCTTCGTTGTCTACAGATTGTGACGAATGTGTAGCCTCTCAAAGTCAAGAGCGGATCAAGCAATTATTATTACAGATTCGAGACAAACGGTTCTTAGCTAATCGATTGAAAATAGCAGATGATGATCGTGCTAGAAAACAAAAGGTTAAATTTATCATTGCTTATATTGGGTGTACATTAATAGAATTAATGTTGTTGATGAATTAACTACATAGCATAACAAAAAGGCTGAGCCTCCTGGCTCAGCCTTTTGTTTTTAGACTAGGTTTATTATCTTTTTTTACGTCGTTTTCGTACCTTTTTTCGAACCTCTTGTTCCTCTTGTGTCGGTGGTTCTGTAATTGGTTGTGATTGTACTGGCTCTTGATTCATAAATGGAGGATAGCCATACTTATTTGGCTCTGGTTGACCAGGTAATACCCAAAATAGGAATCCGATAATCCACACGAATAAATCTAATAAATAATTTAACGGTGTTACGGCTGAATAGGTATTGATGAAAATAATAATGGTAGCCCATAAAATACCAGCCCAACCATTAAATCCAATATCGTGTATTCGTCTAGTGAATAATCCACAGGCTAGTGGAAATAACATGGCCTGTAATGCGCCTACAAAAATACGTGTAGCCCAATATGCAGGCAACGTTACGATGTAGTCGATTAAACGGTCCTCAATGATATCTACGATATAGAAGAGTATCATCAAAGCCATGAAGAGTATGATAAATTGTAGTCTGTTAAAGCGCCCCGAAAGGTTGAATATGGTATAGCCCTTACGTCGTCCCTGATATGCTATACCAAAACCTACTAAGCAGATTAGTACAGTTCGTAGAACTGGATATAATAAATCCATGAAGTCCCCTTTATAAAAATAAACATAACGTATATTTTCTATGTGTTTAAGTATATCATGAACAGGCTATTTGGACAATTTAAACGGATTATTTGGATAGATTAGTTAATTCTGGTAATACAAGTTCAAAGGCGATACCATGTTTCATGGATTTTACGTTATCTACAGTAGCTTGGATTGATTTTGTAGTAAAATTCATCGCCAGTTGAGCAGCTTCATGAACGGTAAAACCACGCATGATGGCACCAGATAAAACAGATGTAAAAATATCGCCAGTTCCAGTAGCTTTCACAGGAATAAGAGGAACAGAGTATGTTATTACCGTATCAGTTGAACCTTCGTATACGGCAATTGTTGCATCTGTGTCGGAAGGTACGCTAGTCATAATAACGAGTTCAGGTCCCAATTGGTGTAGTTTTTTACACATGTCGTGCAATTCAGCACTTGAAATAGAATCGGTAGAGAATGGTTTATCTAATAAAAAACAAGCTTCTGTGTAATTGGGTTTTACAATATGAGCTCTAGAAATAAGATGGCGCATAGCTTTTACCATATCTGGTGTATATATAGAATAGAGGCGTCCATCATCGGCCATGGCAGGGTCGACAATGACCATTTTATCCTTACCGAAGCGATTAATTGCTTCCTCTACGAGATGGATTTGCTCTGGTGAGGCCAAGAATCCACTGACGATGGCATTAAAATCAATTTCATTCTTTTCCCAACAATCCATAAATGCTGTTAAATGATCAGATAAATCAACGATTTCAAAATATGGATACTCTAAATGGTTACTCAATACAGCTGTTGCTAATGGTACTGCTTGGCACCCAAGAGCGCTGATGATTGGTAGCATAACCGTTAGAGAGCAACGTCCGATGGAACTCATATCTTGTATAGTAAGTATTCTTGGTACTGTAGTCATAGAGACCTCCTCAATATAGTATATATGTATTGTACTGTATTCGTTAAAACCTGTAAAACGAGTGGAATAATAGAAAGCCCCTGTAATGCATGATATAATATGAAGAATAGATGAGTTTTTAATAGATGTAGTTTAAAAGAAATAAATAAAAAATAAAATATTTATTACAATATTAAATCTATACCTTTAAATTTAGAGTCATAATATAGTATAATAATATAGAAATTTTATTGTATGGAGGAGAATAGAATGGCAAGGTATGTTTTACGGCGCATAGGTAGCGCACTTGTTATACTGTGGGTAATTATTAGTATTACCTTCGTTTTAATGCATGCTATACCTGGTGGACCTTTTACAAGTGAGAAAAAATTACCACCTCAAGTTAAAGCTAGCATAGAGGCGAAATATCATTTAGATGATCCTTTATGGAAGCAATATGCTGATTATATTGGTGGTGTTGTTACAGGGGATTTAGGGCCATCCTATAAATATGAAGGACGCTCTGTTAATGATATTATAGGTGAATCATTTCCTGTATCTGCGCAATTGGGCCTATTGGCTCTTTGTGTTGCCGTTGTAGGCGGTATCGCAGCAGGTGCTATTAGTGCCATGCGTCCTAATGGCATAATAGATTATGCTATTACATTTGTTTCCACACTAGGTATTTCTGTTCCTACCTTTATTATTGGTGCAGTTCTAGTATATGTGGTAGGTTTTGAGCTGGGTTGGTTGCCAGTAGCGATGTGGCGTGGTCCGTCGTATATGATTTTACCGGTACTTACATTGGCCGCACAGCCTATGGCATTTATTGCACGCTTGACTCGTAGTGGACTGCTTGATGTATATCAACAGGAATATATTCGCACAGCTCGAGCCAAAGGACTTGGTGCATGGAATATCTTAATCCGTCATGCTTTAGGTAATGCTATTTTACCTGTTATTACCTACATTGGCCCATTAGCTGCTAGTTTGTTAACAGGTAGCTTTATTGTGGAAACAATTTTTGCCATTCCTGGTTTAGGTCAATATTTTGTAACATCTATTTATAATCGTGACTATACGGTTATTCTTGGTGTTACTGTGTTTTATAGTACTTTGATTGTAGTCTTGAATATTATTGTTGATATGATTTATCCGATTATCGACCCTCGGGTAACAACAGAGAAGGAGCGTGCGTAATGGATAGAAACGATTTTTTACCTATTGAACGCGATACGAATATTCGAGAATCCTCCTTTATAGTACGTCCTAACTGGTGGCAACGATTTAAGTTAAATCGATTGGCCGTAGTTGGTGCAGGCATCATAGCTGTTATGATTGTGTTGGCAATCTTTGGCCTATGATTTCACCATATACTTATGCAGATCAATCCTTGGTAGATGCTAATCAAAGTCCTAGCTTAGCACATTGGTTTGGTACGGATACATTAGGCCGTGATATTTATACTCGCGTTATGTATGGGGCGCGTATTTCTTTAACTATTGGTATTGTAGCTGCCTTATTAAATCTTGTAATCGGCGTTATTTATGGCGGAATTGCAGGTTACTTTGGTGGTAAAACAGATAGAATTATGATGGCTATCGTCGATGTATTATACGGTATTCCATTATTGCTATACGTTATTTTGTTAATGGTTGTTATTGGTCCAGGTCTTACCTCCATCTTTATTGCATTGGGAATCGCGTATTGGCTCAATATGGCACGTATTGTACGCAGTCAAATTGTGAAAGTTCGTGAAGAGGAATATATTATTGCCGCAGAAACAATGGGAATTCCTAAATGGCGTATTCTATGGCGTCACATTTTGCCAAACTGTGTAGGTCCTATCATTATCACATTGACATTAGCGATTCCAGATGCCATCTTTACAGAAGCCTTTTTGAGCTTTATTGGTCTTGGTGTCAATGCACCGATGGCAAGTTGGGGTGTTTTGGCATCTGATGGGATTAGTAGTATGAGATCTTATCCATTCCAATTGATATTCCCTGCATTAGCAATTAGTGTTACTATGCTTGGGTTCGTATTCTTAGGGGATGGATTGCGCAATGTATTTGATCCAAAGGAAGGGGATAGATGATGAATGATATATTAGTAGATGTACGAAATCTATCCATTACCATCGATACATTTAGAGGCCCTTTGCGCATTATTCGCAATCAGGACATCATGCTTAGAAAAGGTGAAATTTTAGGCGTTGTTGGTGAATCCGGCTGCGGTAAATCGGTTATGGTTAATTCTTTGATGGGCCTATTACCGGAAGGTCGTACTAAAATAAAATCAGAAAAATTTGAAATTGATGGTGAAGATTGTCAAGACTATGTAGAAGAAGATTGGAATGAATTGCGTGGTACAACGGTGGCCATGGTATTTCAGGACCCTATGACCGCATTGAATCCGATACTGACAATTGGTGAGCAAATTTATGAGGTGATTCATCGTAGCAATGCCTACGGTGATGATTATGATGAAAAGGCGATAGCTCTCGATTTGTTGAAAAAAATGGGCCTATCTACTCCAGAAAAGCGGTTAAACCAATATCCTCATGAATTGAGTGGCGGTATGCGTCAACGGGTTTGTATTGCCATGGCTGTAGCGGGCCGTCCTAAAATCTTAATCTGTGATGAACCAACGACTGCACTGGATACAACCACAGAGGCACAAATTTTACGCCTTATGCAGACCTTAGCTGTAGAAGCCGGTATAGGCATTATATTTATTTCCCATAATTTGCGTGTTATCGCACAATTATGTGACCGCGTTATGGTTATGTATGCTGGTAAATGTGTTGAGTCTGCTACGGTAGAGGATTTGTTTAATGATCCACGTCATCCTTATACAATTGGTCTGTTAATGTCTTTGCCGCAGGGAAAATGGCATGGTGAATTAAAGGCCATTGAAGGACAACCGCCAGATTTGTATGAATTACCTCGTGGATGTGCCTTTAATCCGCGTTGTAAATGGGCGATGCGCATATGTGGAAAACGTATACCTATGATATCCAATGTTGGGAATAATCATGAGTATACATGTTGGTTAGCAAAGTTGGAGGGACTTTAATGGGATATATTTGGGAAACAGACAATCTCGTTAAAAATTTTACCCTTTCTGGCGGATTGTTTAGACCAAAACAAACGGTACATGCATTACAAGGTGTTAGTCTTTACCAAGAGGAAGGCGAAACACTAGGTATTGTTGGTGAGTCAGGATGTGGTAAATCTACGTTTGGGTATACCTTGATGGGCGTACATCAAGCCACATCAGGTTCTATTTATATGAATGGAATTGAAGTAAATCCATATATTCATAAAGATATAACGAGGGATATGATGCAAATGGTATTCCAAAATCCATATGCATCTCTTAATCCGAGATTAAAGATTAATACAATATTAGAAGAGCCATTAGAGTTAAACCCTAATTATACGCCTCGAGATCGTGTCATTCGTGTTAAAGAGGTGTTAGAACAGGTAGGTTTAGATATGTCTTTTGGTGAGCGATATGCTCATGAATTATCTGGTGGGCAACGACAAAGAATTGGCATTGCTCGGGCACTTATTATGGAGCCTAAATGCATTATTCTTGATGAACCTATTTCGGCACTAGATGTGTCTATACAGGTTCAGATTATGACGTTGTTAGAGCGCTTACAAGCTTTACATGGCATTTCCTATCTCTTTATTTCACATGATTTGCCTATGGTTCGTTACATTAGCCATCGCATGGTGGTCATGTATTTAGGGGCTGTTATGGAAGAGGGGCCGGCTCTTGATATTTATGAGTTTCCTCAACATCCATATTCAAAGGCTCTTACGAAGATGGTTGGAGAAGTGGTTCCGCGGGCTCCAATTGGCGCTCCATTGAAAGGAGAACCGGCGAGTCCGTTGCATCCGCCTAAGGGGTGTTTGTTTAGTGATCGTTGTCCAGATGTTGAACGTAGATGTCTAGAAGAGCGACCACCTCTCCGTGAATGGGCGGATAGAAGAATTGCATGTTGGCATATTTAATGGGGTAAATAATGGAACAGTTAATCGTAGGGAAATCCTTAGAAATGCAATTGGCAGCTTTGCTTGATACGTTGCCTTCAGATGCCATTGTATCCTATATGGTAACGCGTCTGAATGAAGGGGAGGAGGCTACCATAGTAGCTTCTTCTAAGGAAACGATTGTCCATACTGGTGCTAGTATGGTAAAAACGCTGATTTTGGAATATGTATTTCATCTAGCAGCACAAGAACAACTCGATCTTAACGATACGATTGCATTGAGTCGGAGCCCTCGTGTTGAAGGGGCTGGCGCCTTGATGGAATTGGTGGGTAATCATAGTTTTACTTATTTAGAGCTATGTCGATTGATGATGGTACTCAGTGATAATTGGGCGACTAATCTATTGATACAAGCCTTGGGCATGGAAAATATTAATGCCAGAGCTGAACAACTAGGGCTTGAACATTTTGAAATCAATCGTATGATGATGGATTTTACAGCGGTAAAAGAAAACCGAGAAAATTATATTACTGCCATGGATATGGCTGTATTGTTACATCATATATATGAATTGCGTCATACCATATATGGCCATGAGATGTGGAATATTCTGGGGCGTCAACAGTTCAGAGATATATTGCCATTTCATTGGGGGGAGGATGTAATATTCCATCATAAAACGGGTTCGTTAGATTGTGTTGAGCATGATGCGGGCATTATAGAAACGATGAATGGAGATTTTTGTTTTGTTTTATTAATGAGTCATTTATGTAATGATAAAGCAAAACAACTAGGAGCTCAGATGGGGCTCATTATGAAAGAATTTGTAGAGGATGCATTACCATGATGGATAAACGTAAATTGCTTAAGCTCGTGGTACTAGCCTTTGGCGTAAGTATATTGCTACTCGTCTTTGGGTATACTAACGGGCCTAAGATTGTTGATGAGCATACGATACGATATGTATTGGAACAAGAACCATCAACACTAGATCCGGCTAAGTCTAGTACATCACCTGAGGCGACCGTTCAATTACAGCTGTTTGATGGTTTGGTTCGTTTAGATGATAAAGGCGAGCCAGAGGCTGCCATAGCAAAGAGTTGGACTATGTCAGATGATGGTACAACATATACATTCCATTTGAGACCTAATCTGAAGTGGTCTAATGGAGAACCATTAACAGCTCATGATTTTGAGTATGCTTGGAAAAGAACCTTGGATCCGGATACAGGCGCTGATAACGCCTATATGTTATATGTGATTAAGAATGGCGAAGCTTTCAATAATGGCAAAGCTGATCGCAATGATGTTGGTGTAGAAGCAATTGATGACGATACATTAGTTGTTACCTTAGAACATCCAACAGCATATTTCTTAAAATTATTGGCCTCTCATGGCTATTATCCGGTGAATAAAAAAACTGTAGAAAATAATGAAAATTGGGGCAATAATGCGGAAACAATTGTTTCTAATGGGCCTTATAAATTGTTGAGTTGGCAACATAATGGAGAGCTCAATTTTGTCAAAAATGAAAACTATTGGGATGCTGATGAAGTTGTAACAAAAACGATGAATTGGCCGATTAGTGAATCTCAAAGTACACGCCTCACTCTCGTTGAAGGTGGCGAAGCGGACATGATGGTAGAACCTCCTGTAGCAGATCAACAACGGTTAGAAGAAGCTGGTTTATTGCACATAGGCCCTATGCTTGGTAACTATTATTACCTATTTAATGTGAAAGTAGAACCTTTTACCAATCCTGATGTACGTAAAGCCTTTTCCATGGTTATTAATCGTAAGGAAATTGTAAAGAACATCGTAAAAGGTGGTAAGGAAGAAGCGTATGCATTTGTTCCATATGGTATGCTTGAAAGCAATGGAACTGATGATTTCCGTGAAGCCGGTAGTTATCTTGTATATGAAGATGTAGAGCAAGCTAAGGAATTGATAAAAGAGGCTGGCTATGATGAAAATCATCCATTGCCACCGATTACGATTTTGTATAATACGAGTGAAATGCATAAAGCGATAGCAGAAGCCATTCAAGCAACATGGCATAAAGCATTTGGTGCTGATGTACGATTGCAGAATCAAGAGACTAAGGTGTTTCTTGCCAATCGCGAGGCTGGCAAATATCAAGTGGCTCGTGCATCCTGGGTTGCTGACTATGGGGACCCACAAAACTTCTTAGAAGTATTTTCTGCTGAAGATAATGACAGCCAATATCATAGTGAAGAATATAATGAGCTTATCGCTCGTATTCGTAGCACCCCAGATAGTGCAGAACGTGATGCATTGATGCATAAAGCAGAACGCATGATTTTTGATGAATCTTTAGTTATGCCATTGTACTTTACGACACAACCATATGTATCTAATGGAACTATTCAAAACTATTTCTGGACTGTACTTGGTCAAGTAGACTTTAAAAAAGCATATAAATAAGATACACTAAAGACGTACAAATTGTACGTCTTTTTTGTATTTTACGATTTATGTATGGTCGTTTATAGTTACTATTAGTACATGACCTTGTAAACAATGCTATATATGTGAGGAATTATGGAGTGGAAGTATCCAAGGTGTTTAAAAAAAGGTATGACTATTGGGTGTATAGCACCTGCAAGTAGTAGTGATGAGTCTTTAGACGCGATACAACAAATATGCGAGGAACATGGTTATCAGATTATATTTGGTGAATCTTGTTATCGCACTGGCTTGTATGGGGGCAGTCCTGAGGAGCAGGCACAAGAGTTTGAATGGATGATGACTGCTGCCTCATGTGATGCGGTGTTAGCGTTACGTGGCGGGTATGGTACGATGCGCTATATTGATCGTCTTGACTACACCGCTATACGTGAATATGGAAAGCCATTTATTGGCTATAGTGATTGTACAGCGTTACACATGGCTATTAATCGATATAGTCGTCTTGTTACGTATCATGGGCCAATGGGCGTAGATTTTACTAAATCACGAAATGAGGATATACACCATTTATTTGAGGTGTTAGAAGGTAAACTTCGTGTTATTGAGCCTTTACCTGAGCCGCCTCGAGGGGCTATTGGTACAGAACTAGGGGACGGCATATTGCGCGGTGGCAATATGACTATGCTTTCCATGCTGTGTGGCACACCTTATTTCTTAGAGGATGATAGCATAGAGGATACGATTTTATTTATAGAGGATGTTGGTGAGGCACCATATAAACTAGATCGTATGTTACAACAATGGAGATTATCCGGCTTGTTAAGTCGGATAAAGGGGATGATGATTGGCACCTTTACCGATTGCGAAGGGGATGAGGACGAATCTGATTACGACATAGGTTATGAAGCTCTTCGATATATGGAAGAAAATAGAGCGGTACATCTATCCGATCCCTTTGTATGCTATGTGCCGACGGGACATGGTACACCGCATCAGACATTGCCATTAGGTGGGCATGTTCATTTTCGATATATTTCTAATACAATCGTATTATCGCCTTATACAGAACAACGTACATTATAGGGCGGCATGAGGATGGATATATGAATTTAAAGAACCGAGAAATTCAAGCGTGTACCATAATTGAAGGTATACAAGATGAGTTGAAATCGATTTCGTTATTTTTACATAACAACCCTGAATTAGGTCAACAGGAGGTGCGTGCTGTACAAATAATTAGCCGTTATATGGAGCAACATGGCTTTGATACGATCGTAGGGCTAACGACATGCTCTGAATTGCGTACCGCTATGCGAAGTGATACAGGCTTAGATCGTTTGCATAAAATGGCTTTTTTAGGTGAATATGATGCACTGCCTGAATTAGGTCATGGGTGTGGACATAACTTAATCGCCATCATGAGCATGGGTGCCGCTATAGCGTTTAGTCAAACTGCTCACGATACATGGGGAACGACATTTTTTGGCTGCCCAGCCGAGGAGACCATTGGTGGCAAGGTATTTATGGCTAATGAAGGGCTTTTTAAAGGCTATGATGGGGCTCTCATCATTCATCCAGGCGGAGAGAATGAGGTGGGCGGTACCTCGCTGGCTACCCATCCTCTAGAGGTAACCTTTCATGGTCGGTCATGTCATATTGCATCTTTGACTGACTCTGGAATTAATGCGTTAGATTGTGCTGTCGATTTATATCAATCTATTAAAATGATGAAACAAGATATCTTTCCCAAAGGGGCTGTCGTAGGTGTCATATTTACTCAGGCTGGCACTGCACCTAATGTGGTAACCGATAAGGCTACATTACGAATGACAGTACGTGGCGCTACTGTATCTGATTTAGAAGATATTATTTTGCCAGCTATTAAAGCAGAGGCTAATCGCATTGCTACAAGCTATGGTGCCACCGTGGATATGCATCACTATGAACCTTTATTTAAGGATATGAGGCAAGATGAACGTTTAGTATCCTTGTTTGATGAGGTGATGACTGAGTTTGGTGAAAGCCCACGAAAATTACCACCCGATGAGGCCGATGGCAGTACCGATGTGGGAAATGTATCCTATGAAGTGCCTACGGCGCAGCCTACTTTGAATATAGGGAATCAGTTAGAAGCACATACTCCCTGAGTTTGCTTGTGCTGCAGGGTCTCCTTATGGATTGGACCAAGCTATTAAAGGTGCTAAGATTATGGCCGTTGTTGCCTTGCGTTATGCGGAATCATTAGAAGTGTAAATTTTGACATATCTAGTGTAATCAAGGTACAATAAATATATTAATTAGTGTGAACTAAGCCGTCTTATTTAGACGGCTTTTATTCCGATGGAGATAGATAATGAGTGTATTAACAGTATCCCATGTGACTCATGGCTTTGGGGCACGACAAATATTAGATGATGCATCGTTTCGACTGTTAAAGGGGGAACATGTAGGTTTAATAGGTGCTAATGGGGAAGGTAAATCTACCTTCTTAAACATCATTACCGGCAAACTACCACCAGATGAAGGCAAAATAGAGTGGTCTAATCAAGTAACAGTAGGTTACTTGGACCAGCATGCAGTACTCGAAAAGGGCATGACAATTCGCGATGTATTACAACGTGCCTTTGATGATTTGTATGTTATGGAGTCAAAGATCAATGATGCATACAATAAAATGGGTGATGTATCAGAAGATGAAATGAACCGTCTCTTAGAACAAGTCGGTGAATGGCAAGAAATCTTAGAACAACGTGGGTTCTACGAGATTGATGCGGTCATAGAACGAACTGCACAAGGTTTAGGTCTTATGGATATTGGTTTAGAGCGTGATGTATCTGAGCTAAGTGGCGGTCAACGTACGAAGGTTTTGTTGACGAAACTATTATTAGAAAAGCCGACCATATTGCTGTTAGACGAACCAACAAACTATTTAGATGTAGAACATATTCATTGGTTGCAAAACTATTTGCAAAATTACGAGAATGCATTCATTCTAATCTCTCATGATATGGAATTTTTAAATTCCGTAGTCAATGTCATCTATCACATTGAGCAAGCTGTCCTTACTCGATATACGGGGGATTATCATCAGTTCCAAGCTGCTTATGAAGTTCAAAAGGCACAAGCGCGTAAGGCCTATGAACGACAACAACAAGAAATTGAGCGTATGGAGGATTTCATTCAACGGAATAAGGCACGTGTGGCTACGCGCGGTATGGCAAATTCCCGTGCTAAACGGTTAGAAAAAATGGAAATCCTTGAAAAACCGAAGGAATATATCAAACCATCCTTTGGCTTTAAAGAAGGTCGTACACCTAGTCGTTTTATTGTTGAAGCCTTTGGCCTTGAGATTGGTTATGACGAACCGCTCACAAGACCTGTAGACTTTCAAATTGAACGAAACAAAAAAATCGCTATTCGCGGTGTCAATGGTTTAGGTAAGACCACATTATTAAAGACCATTTTAGGACTGTTAAAACCTGTCAGCGGCGAATTAGTGAAGGGTGATTTCCTCGAAGTAGGTTATTTTGCTCAAGAGGATGCACCATCTAATTCAGAAACTGCGTTAGACTATATTTGGAATGAATATCCGGCTATGACGAATGCCGAAGTTCGTGCAGCACTAGCGCGATGCGGATTGACGAACGAACACATTACATCTCAAATGCGTGTCCTATCCGGTGGAGAAAATGCAAAGGTGCGACTCTGCAAATTGATGCAGAAGAAATATAATGTTCTTGTTCTTGATGAACCGACAAATCATTTGGATATCTATGCTAAGGACGAATTGGCACGGGCATTGCGTGAATTTAAGGGAACCATTGTTCTCGTTAGTCATGAACCGGAATTCTATGAAGGTTGGGTTACCGATATTTGGAATATAGAGGATTGGACAACGAAGATCGTTTAGGAGGGCCTATGAATCAACTTGCGAAAAGAAGGTATAGAACAGTTTTTACGTGCTCTATCCGTTGATACTAAGGCGCCAGAGTTAGAGAAAAACACCGACCCGTGTAACAGAATTATATGAAGAGCTGTTTTCTGGTGTCGGAAAAGGACAACAAAGGAACTCTGGGGGGAACTGTTTTCTACGGACTACAATGGTTTGGTAGCCGTTACAGACATTCCATTTTATTCAATGTGTGAACACCATCTATTGCCATTTTTTGGTACAGTAGATGTGATATATCAACCACATAGTGGTTGTGTAGCTGGCTTAAGTAAGTTTAATGATGTAATTACGGTGTTAAGTAGAAAGCCACAATTACAGGAACGCTTGACTCGAGAAATCGCTGATGCTATAGAACGTGATTTGTCAGCAGAAGGTGTTTTTGTACGTCTTAAAGCAACACAATTATGTATGTTGATGAAGGGGACTTTGCAACAAGGCTCGCAAGTTGTTACTATAGAAAGTAGAGGCCTATTAAGAGAGGCTGGCTCTTTGCGAGATGAAGCATTGGCTATGTTAGGAGGTACAAATGTATAAACGTAGACAATATACTTGGAGTGATGGAAAATCATTACGCTTATTTGACCATACATTAATTATGGGAATCTTAAATGGCACACCAGATTCTTTTTCTGATGGCGGATTGCATAATACACCAGAAGCAGCAGTTACATGGACTAAACAAATGATTCAAGATGGGGCTGATGTCATCGATTTAGGTGTTGAATCTACACGCCCTGGATGCACTCCATTGAGTGCGGATGAAGAAATTGAACGCCTTAGCGTACTACTGGATCCTGTATTAGAAGCATCTTCTGTTCCGGTGTCCATTGATACATACCATGCAAAAACTGCAGATTATGCATTCTCTAAAGGGGCGCATGTTCTAAATGATATATGGGGATTGCATTATGATCCTGATATGGCAGCTGTAGCAGCAAAATATTGTGTACCAGTTATCATTATGCATAATAGCAATGATACAAATTATGATGACATCATTGAAGATATGAAAGCCTATTTTTTCTCGGCCGTTGATAAAGCGTTAAAAGAAGGTGTACAACCACAAAATATTTGGCTCGACCCAGGTATTGGATTTGGCAAAACCGAGGAGCAAAACATTGAGGTATTACAACGGTTAGGCGAAATTACAGCTTATGAATATCCGGTGTTATTGGCACCTAGTCGCAAACGCTTTATAGGTTCAATGCTCGGTGGTCTTACCTCCAGAAGAACGCGATGAAGGGACTGTTGCTGCTTGTATTACAGGGGTATTCCAAGGGATTGATATGGTTCGCGTGCATAATGTATTGATGCATAAACGAGCTCTAGCTGTAGCAGACGGATTGTTGCGGGGCGAATAAGGAGTTTACTATGGATAAAATCATATTAAAGAATATGGCTTTTTATGGGTATCATGGTAATTTAGATTCTGAAAAATCACAAGGTCAACGATTCTACGTAGATGTTGAAATCAAGACTGATTTAACAAAACCAGGTCAAACAGATGTGTTAGAGGATTCTATCAACTATGTTGAGGTTTACGATATGGTGGCTTCCATTATGACTGGTGAAAGTTGTAATCTCTTAGAACATATAGGAGCGTTGATTGCCGATACATTGTATCAACACTTTCAAGGTATTATCGGCCTTAGTGTAACCGTACGAAAACCGTCTGTGCCGATAGCAGGTGTATTAGATTATGTAGAAGTTGTAACGACTCGAGGTCAAATTTAATGTATACATACTATATTAGTGTAGGTTCTAATATAGGAAATCGCCGTCAGTTTATTATGAGCGCATATGCTTCGCTTTCAATACATCCTCAAGTTCATAGGATTACTAGCTCCTCCGTTATGGAGACAGAACCTTGGGGCTATACAGAACAAGATGTGTTTTTAAACGCTGTTTGGCGCGTGTGTTTAGCTCGTTAGAACCTCACGATTTACTCGATGTCTTACAGTCATTAGAGTGTGAGGCTCAACGTAAGAGGGATATTCATTGGGGACCAAGAACACTTGATTTGGATATTGTATATGCCCTATCAGATGATGGAGCGTGTATGTATATTAATGATGCTCGATTAGTGATTCCTCATCCCTTATTTTTGGGATAGACTATTTGTTTTAGAGCCCTTGCTGGAGCTAGATAAAGAGTTTACGTATAATGGGGAGAATCCATAGATGATAGGATTCGAACATTAAAGATAGAAATAATATGAGATGTGTATTCATAAGGGGTTAAGATGAATGCAAAACGACTGGGCTTTGTCATTGTTGCCATTCTTTTAATGGGGTTGTCTTACTGGGCAATGTCAATGGTTAATGATGATGCAAAGTCTGTGAAAGTTGATCCAGAACAGCATACATTAATGGTTACATCGAATGATGCTATTATATCGAAGCGACTGTTGGCGTTGAAGCAAATCGGTGACAACGTATATTTTTTAGGTTATGAAGGTTATGGTATTTATAATGTAAGGGATAATACCATTCGCCTTAATGCTGTTCAATTTAAGGGAACACATATTGATCCGGGGCAACTAAAAAACTATCAAAAAGGGCGTGCGCCATGTTGAGAATATAAGTAGTTTTCGGTGATTTTACAGCTGAAGAACAGCATAACTTTACCGATATGTTAAATGCTACGGATAAGGGGGCTCATTATATAGAGCCTTATTATCAATCAGGTTATGAATCATCTCTCATCGATTTGGATACATCGTTTTTTATTACGAATAATGTAAAGTCACTTAAACAAAGAGATGCTAAATTATATATATTGGATGGTTCAGGATTTATCATTATTGATCAATCGAAACGAGAAATTCAGGGATATTTTAATACACGTCGTATTCTAGGAGAAGGAACGAAAGGGATTCCAGATAGCTTGAAAGGCTATTATGGATCTCGATTTATACGAATCTATACATTAAATAAAATAGATCCAGATGATTTGACTATTTTATGGAATATGCGTAAACAATATGTAGAGAAAAATAAAATTGATGTACAAGGCGCAGAATCTATTTCCTTTAGAATTATCTGACGTACATTAGCTCAAAGTCTTGCGGGTATGGCCTTAATTCCATCCATTGTAGGTGCAGTTATCGTTATTGCTGTAGTGAGTTTTTTTTTTGGAAGGGACTAACAATATATTTAAAAAAGGACTATTATAGTAAGTGGCTATAATAGTCCTTTCGATTATTTATAAACCAAATGGTATTGAGGAGGCCCTTATGAAATTACGTAAAGTAGGTATTATCGGAACTGGACATGTAGGCTCGCATGTAGCCTTTTCTTTAGCTTTGCAAGGCGAAGTTGATGAGTTATATATGATGGATATTGATGAAAAGAAAGCTAAAGCACAGGCTATGGATGTTAATGATGCGGTTAGTTATATACCTCATCGTGTAACGGCTACATCTGGTCCGATTGAAGAATGTGGTGATTGTGATATTCTCGTGTTTTTAGTGCGGGGCCACTACCTAATTTATATCAAGATCGCCTAGAAAGTCTTGGTGATACAATCGCAGTACTAAAGGATGTTATTCCTCGCATTAAAGCATCTGGATTTAAGGGCTTTATAATTTCTATATCTAATCCAGCAGATGTAGTGGCTACGTATTTATGTAAACATTTAGATTGGAATCCAAAGCGCATTATTTCGTCAGGTACAGCGCTAGATTCTGCAAGATTGCAAAAAGAATTAGCTCATATATTCGATATTAGCAATCGAACTATTACTGCTTATTGCATGGGTGAGCATGGCGCAAGTGCTATGGTGCCATGGTCCCATGTGTATGTACAAGGCAAGCCGTTAGTAGAATTGCAAAAAGAATTGCCTCATAGATTTCCAGAACTAGATCATAAACAAGTGTTAGATGATGTTAAAATTGGTGGATATCATGTGTTGGCAGGCAAAGGCTCTACGGAATTTGGTATAGCAAGTGCCACCACAGAGTTAATTCGCTCTGTATTCCATGATGAGAAAAAAGTATTGCCATGTTCTTGTTATTTAGATGGTCAATACGGGGAAACAGGCGTTTTTGCATCCACACCTGCTGTCATTGGCAAGGATGGTATAGAAGATGTTCTTGAATTACAAATGACAGAGGATGAATTGGCTTTATTTAAGAAATCCTGTGCGGTTATTAGAGAATATGCAAAAAAAGCAGAAACTATGTAATGTACCTTAAATATATTTCAAAATAAATCTACTTTTATACAATTTTCTACCTATAATTTCCTAGGGGTTCTGTGGTATAATTTGTTATTATGTATATAGTTAATACTATTTTGGGGGGCTCTGCATGAAACAATCTGAACATCGTGAAAAACCGATAAAGCGTAGACGGGTGCAACGAAATCGACGCGCTGAAGATCGTAAGATTGTCATTATGTGGGTGAAACGCATTGCAGTTGCAGTAATGGTTATGCTTTTACTTGGACAAGCATATCGCTTAGTAGCTATATATCAAGAAAAACAACATATTGAACAACAATTGCAAGAATTGCAACAAAGAAATGATGAATTAGAACAAGAAAAAGCAAAGCTACAAGATCCTAAGAATATTGAAAATGTAGCACGTGAGCAATTAGGCCTCGTTAAACCAGGTGAAGTGCCATATGTAAAATGATCTTGTCATCATTAGTGTAGTTTTAGTTTATATTTTGAGGTTTTATTAGGAGGTTGCATGGCAATCGAAGTTGGTAGCGTTTTAAACGGTACAGTTTCCGGTATTACAAAGTTTGGTGCTTTTATCGATTTAGGTGATAAACAAACAGGTTTAGTTCATATTTCAGAAGTAGCTCATGGCTATGTAGAGGATATTAACGATGTACTAAAAGTACAAGATGCAGTGAAGGTAAAGGTCTTATCTGTAGATGGTAGTAAAATTGGTCTTTCCATTCGTCAAACTCAAGAAAAACCACAAGTAGAGGAACGCCGTCCAGAGCGCCGTGTACAAAGTCGACAAAGTGCAGAGTCTTTTGAGGCAAAGATGAAATCATTCTTGCGTGATAGCAACGAGCGATTACATGATTTAAAACGTAATACAGAAGGTAAACGTGGTGGCCGTGGCGGTCGTCGCGATTAAAATAAAGAGATGGTTTCGGCCATCTCTTTGTGCATATACTTTAAAATTGCAATTATAGTGGGTAATTAATAGAGGGATAATAAGGAGGGGCGACTATGAAAGCTGCTATTATCGATGTAGGTTCTAATTCTATTCGATTATTACTAGGAACTTATATAGATGGTCAATGGCATAACGAACCAAAGCGGTTATGGACAACGCGATTAGGCAAACGAAATGAAGATGGATTGTTAACGACAGAATCGATGGATGCATCTTATAAAGCCTTTTCTGAAATAGCCACTCTAGCGAAAGATTATGGTGTAGACCATTGTCTTGCATTTGCAACGAGTGCCGTTCGAGAAGCATCAAATGGCATTGCGTTTATGGAGCAAGCCATGACATATTGCTCCATGACGTATCGTATCTTAAGTGGTGATGAAGAAGCAGTTTATGGATTTAAAGGCGCTTTACAAGATCGTTTAGCTGACGGATTACATTATGCAACCATTGATATTGGCGGTGGTAGTACTGAGTTGGCGCTCGGTTCTAAAGATAGCATCTATTGGAGTCGCTCCTATCCGGTTGGTGCGGTACGCCTTAGACCTCTTTCGGATGAAGGCCCTCAACGAGTATGGGAAGAAACACGGTTTTTATGGGACCCTATGATGATAGAAGGTACGTTCGGTGATTTTATTGGTATCGGAGGTACTATTACAACCTTAGCGGCTATTGATTTAAAAATGACAGAATATGATGGCCATAAAATTCAAGGTCATAAGCTTTCTAGAGAATGTATAGAAGGCATTATCTTACAACTGCGCTATATGAGCCGTGATGAGCGTTTACATGTACCAGGACTACAGCCTGGGCGTGCAGATATTATTGTAAGTGGTGCAGAAATACTAACATCATTTATGGATGCTTATGAGGTGCCTCATATTTTTGTAAGTGAACAAGATGGTATGGAAGCATTACAACAAGAATTGATTACAAGTTATGATGAGACAGCACAGTAAATCGACGCCTAAACAAATCAAACAACTCCATAGAATGGTTAATAAGACCTTAAAAGATTTTAGTTTATTTCCTCATGAGGCACGAATCTTAGTTGCTTGTTCAGGGGGCCCAGATTCTATGGTCTTATTAAATGTTTTGCAATATGTAAAGGTACATAGAAAAGCACGGTGGACTATTGGCGTTACTACTATGGATCATTCTATTCGCAGAGAAAGCCTAAGTGAATTGCAAATGGTTGCATCCTATTGTAATAAGAACAATTTGCCATTTTGGGGTGTTAAAAAGGATATTCCCACTATAGCCGGGGAGCGAAAGGAGTCGTTAGAGACTGTTGGCCGATGTGAGCGCTATAAGTGGTTCAATGAATTAGCTGCGCGTGAACATTATGATTATATTGTCACTGCTCATCATAAGGATGATCAAGGGGAAACCATTTTAGCACACATATTGCGCGGGTCTGGTATCAAAGGTATTACCGGCATGTCTGTGATAAGTCATGATTACACTGTTCCTATAGTTAGACCGCTATTGTCGGTTACAAAAGATGAAATATTAGAATATGCTCGTTTGCAGGATATTGAATATTGTGTGGATGCATCTAATGAAGATGTGAAATATAATAGAAATCGTATTCGTCATGAGGTAATTCCTACGCTACAAACCATTAATCCTAATGTAGTAGATGCCTTATGTAGATTGGGTGATATTGCTCAAGTTGATGAGGCGTATCTTAATGGTGAAAGCCAGCGCTTGTTTATACAATTAGTACAATCTGTAGATAATGGATTTCAGGTATCAAGGCGTCGTATGCGTGCATTACCGCTCGCTATGCAACGGCGATTGTGGCAATTGATGATACCCAGTGTTTCACTATCCCTAGCGCATCAAGAACAATTGGCTCATATCATACGTACGGGGGAAGCTAAAACTTTCACCATTCAAAAAGTTACAATTAACGCGCAATGTGATACAATACATGTGTATTGCAAACATTAGATATAGATCCGGGAGGTCTTATATATGCATCAAGATGTAAAAGAAATTTTATACTCTCAAGAACAATTAGCAACTCGCATTCGTGAGTTAGGTGCTGAGATTAGCAAAGATTATGCTAATGAATCTGTTGTATTAGTCGGCGTTTTGAAAGGCGCTATTGTTTTCTATACCGATTTAGCTCGCACCATCGATGATTCAGTAGATGTATCATTCGATTTTATTTCTTGTTCTAGTTACGGTGATGGTACAACAAGTACTGGTGTGGTTCGTATTTTAAAAGACTTAGATCGCTCCGTAGAAGGTAAAAATGTACTCGTTGTAGAAGATATCGTAGATACGGGCACAACCCTTCATTATTTATTGGATAATTTGAAGGCTCGTGGCGCTAAGAGTGTTCGACTTGCTGCCCTTCTTAATAAACCGGAACGCCGTAAAATGGATGTAGATGTCGATTATGTAGGCTTTACAGTTCCAGATTATTTTGTTGTTGGTTATGGCCTTGATTATGCAGAGCAATATCGTCAATTACCATATATTGGTATTTTGAAAGAATCTGTTTACCAATAAGGGTGTAATATATTTATAACTAAATAATGGCGAGTATTTGTTCGCCTTATATGGTATAATATAATAATGCATATCATTATGCATTATTAGGTTATACATTACATGTGAAAGGAGTAATTTTTTGAGTCAATTTAGTAAAAAACTCGTCCTTTACTTACTTATCATTGCAATTGCCGTTTTCGCCATAGATTCCCTTGCAGGGCAGAATACTAATAAGGCCGAAATGAGTTATACCGGTTTTGTTCAACAGGTACAACAAAAAAAGGTTGAATCTGTAACGATTACAAATGACCATGGAATCAAAGGAAAACTAAAAAATGGTACAGATTTTGTATCCTATGCACCATCTGATGATACGTTGATCAAAACGTTGACAGATAATGGTGTTGAAATTACTGCTGCACCACCTGAACAACCTTCTTGGTGGGTTAGTTTATTAGGTTCCGCGATTCCTATTATCATCCTTGTGGTTGTGTTCTTCTTTATTATGCAACAAACCCAAGGTGGTGGCGGTCGCGTAATGAACTTTGGCAAAAGTCGTGCTAAGATGATGGGCGATGGTAATGTAAAGGTTAAATTTAGCGATGTAGCTGGTGCCGAAGAGGCAAAGCAAGAATTGACAGAGGTTGTTGAATTCTTGAAGGACCCAGGTAAATTTACAAGTATTGGTGCAACCATTCCGAAAGGTGTCTTGTTAGCAGGACCTCCAGGCACAGGTAAAACCTTATTAGCTAAGGCTGTAGCCGGTGAAGCCGGTGTTCCATTCTTTACCATTTCCGGTTCCGATTTCGTAGAAATGTTTGTCGGTGTCGGTGCATCTCGTGTGCGTGATTTATTTGGCCAAGCGAAGAAAAATGCGCCTTGTATCATTTTTATCGATGAAATTGATGCGGTAGGTCGTCAACGTGGTGCTGGTCTTGGTGGCGGTCACGATGAACGTGAACAAACGCTAAACCAATTACTCGTTGAAATGGATGGCTTTGGTGCCAATGAAGGCATCATTACCCTTGCAGCGACTAATCGACCAGATATCTTGGACCCAGCATTATTGCGTCCAGGTCGCTTTGATAGACAAGTTGTTGTTGGACGTCCAGATCTTCATGGCCGTGAAGCAATCCTTAAGGTTCATGCACGTAATAAACCATTAGCAGATGATGTAGACTTAAAAACGATTGCTAAAAAGACACCTGGCTTTACTGGTGCTGATTTGAGCAATTTGTTAAACGAAGCTGCATTGTTAGCTGCGCGCTTAAACAAAAAGGTTATTACTATGGCTGAATTGGAAGAAGCCAGTGAAAAGGTTAGCATGGGTCCTGAACGCCGCAGTCACATTGTGAGCGAAAAGGATCGCAAATTGACCGCTTATCATGAATCTGGTCATGCCATCGTGGCTCATTTATTGCCACATGCAAACCCTGTTCATAAAGTAACGATTATTCCACGCGGTTATGCTGGTGGTTATACAATGATGTTACCTAAAGAGGAACATGATTATAAGACTAAAGCACAACTATTGGCGGACATACGCGTAGCACTTGGTGGTCGTATTGCAGAGGCTCTTGTACTTGGCGATATCAGTACGGGCGCATCTGGCGATTTACAAAGTGTAACGAATACGGCACGTTCTATGGTTACTCGTTGGGGGATGAGCGATACGTTGGGACCAATTGTATTTGGTGAACAACAAGAGCAAGTATTCCTCGGCAAAAATATTGGTCATGAACGCAACTATAGTGAAGAAGTTGCAAGTAAGATCGATGTTGAAATTCATCATATTGTAGATGAAGCATATCGCGATGTAGAACAACTCTTTAACAGATAACATGGATTTCTTACACAATATGGCAAAGGCTTTATTAGAAGAAGAAACTATTGATGCTAAGGCAGTTGAAAACCTTCATAAATATGGTACTACTAAGGCTCCTGATGAAACAGAAGCGCCTACAGCAAGTCATATGGATGCGGTGATTTCCATGCCTAATGCTACTGAAGAAACTAAGACAAGCTCTACAGAATCTGATGTACAATCTTAATACATAATTAAAAGGGGCTACCTTTAGGTAGCCCCTTTTACTGTATGTGAAATGTTTCTGTTATGACAAATCCTTTTATTGTCCATCACAGGCATGTCTCGTAGCCATCAATTCTTGAGTGCGTTGAATCTTACGTTTTTGAAGGTATCGTTGGGCTAGTACATTTGGTACAGCCACACCGACTGCGATACCTACAATAGATAGAATGCCAGTAGTTCCGTTTTGTGCCATATACAATAGACCTGATTCGTTTAGTGAGTTTATGTGTAATATATCAAATAGAAAACGATAGAGCAAAATGCCGGGCATCAGTGCGATAGCTGATGGTACGACTAGTACCGGACCAGATGTTCGTAGCCATGTGGAGAGTTTGACAAAGATGACGCTCATTACGGCTGCACCAATGAATGTAGCACCGGGTAAGGCAAATCCATATTCTAAAAGCATTAGATTACGAATTGCTACGCAAACGACACCGCCTAGCCCGATATAGGGTAATAGTCGAGCTGGTGAATTAAATAGTACAGCAAATGAGGCGGCGGAAACAAAGGAACCAATAATCTGTGCTATAGAAAAAATATGAGGCTTAATATCCACAAAGTTAAATGCCGGCAATGGACTGAAGTAAAGCGCCATCGCCATGCCGAGTGTCATGCTGCCCACGATGAGTAAGGTTCTAATAGCTCGTGTTATGCCGGATAAAATGTGGTTGTTTATAGTATCGATAACCGAATTGATAAGTGGCACACCTGGAATCATGAAGAGTGTACAACAGACGAGGACATATACCAGTGATCCTAACTCGATGAAGGTATAGAAACCATAGGCAATAAACATGGCCGTAAAGGCGCAGATAGCGTTGCCTAAATATTCATTAAATCCAAGGCGCTGAGATACGACCCTCATAAAATAGCCACATAATGAACAGATGAATGTTACTACTAATGCAATAATATCCGCACTGTATAAGTAAGCTAAACCAGCAGAGCCTAATGCGCAAGCAATGCCTTTTGCCCAGACTGGATAGACGGGAATCGTTTGTTGTAGTTTTCCAACTAAACGTTCATAGGTAGTTAAAGAATAATGGCGTTCAAAAGCTCTCCAAGTTAGTTTTGATACGGCATTAATCATAGCCATATTCGGTATATGAATCGGCGTTTTTCGAAACACTGTTATAGAGCGTTCTTCATGAAATATATTAATCATAATCGTTGTATAACTAATGTGGATATTTAAATAATTGTGTGGAATCCCCATAAATGTAGCAGCTTGTTGAATCTCAGATACCATACGTACCGTGTCAGCACCACATTCCATTAGGAGTTTAGCGATATTTAATAATACATCCAATTTTCGATGAATATGGATAAAGGGGGTCTCTAGAACCTCATTTTTTTCTTCTAATGTAAATTGTTTCATTGATACTCCTTAATTTCATCATCCTTTACTCATTATACTATTAATGGCCTGTAATATCATTCATTAATCTATTTGTCTACCTAATGGGGTATAAAAATCTAGATTTTTTGCATTTTTTTGAATGATTATTTATTAAATTGATAAATAACACTTGCTTTTTCAAGGGCCCACTTGTACAATCGAATTGTAAACCGACAGGAGAAAGGGGCCTTATCATGCGTGATGAAGTACTAGAATTCTTAAGACAGAATCAAGGTGACTTTGTTTCAGGTCAAGATATGTCTGAAGCATGTCATGTATCACGAACTGCCATTTGGAAGCATATAAAAGCACTAAGACAAAAGGGCTATAAAATTGAGTCCTATACAAAGCGTGGTTATCGTTTGTTGGAGGAACCGGATTTGTTAAGCCCGTTAGCAATGAAACAAATATTGAATACCGATATTTTTGGTAAACGATATGTATATATGGATACAACTGAATCAACGAATTTAGAAGCTCGTAGATTGGCGCAACAAGGCGCTGAGGAAGGCACCGTAGTCGTTACAGAGGAACAGGCTGCTGGTCGTGGCCGCTTGTCTCGTGGTTGGTATTCTCCCTTTGGAAAAGGCTTGTGGTTTAGCCTTATTCTCCGACCTGATTTTCCCCCCCTGCGGAGGCTCCTAAATGTACGTTGATGGCTGCTGTGGCGCTTACCAAGGCGTTTCACAAAATGGGGCTTGCTGATGCAGGTATTAAATGGCCGAATGATATTTTGGTAAATGGTCGTAAGCTTGTTGGTATATTGACGGAAATGTCTGGATCGATGGAGGAAATTTCCTATATCGTTATGGGCATAGGGGTCAATGTTAAGACGAAACAAGAAGAGCTACCGGAAGAAATAAAACAAATCGCCACATCTCTCTTAATGGAAGGCGTTGATATTGAACGGACAGAAGCTTTCAAAATCATCTTAGAAGAATTAGAACACCAATATTACGATGTGCTAGATAGTGGATTTGAGGATACCCTAAATGAATGGCGTAAGTTGAGCGTTACTTTGAATCAAGAAATTGAGGTTAGAGCACCGGGGAATACATATGAAGGTGTGGCAACTGATATTGATGACGATGGAAATTTATTGGTGAAAAACGACTAATGGAGAAGTTAAACGAATTGTTGCAGGCGATGTTTCTATACGTCCGCGAAAATAGGAGGAATGCATGTTATTAGTAATTGATGTGGGAAACACGAATATTGTTCTCGGTGTTTACGATAAGAAAAATTTAGTAGGACACTGGAGAATTTCTACAGATCGTGTGCGTACCACGGACGAATATGGCATGTTGATGATGAATTTGTTTTTTCATGATCGCAAGGTTAACGCAAAGGATATCAAGGCTATCATTATTTCCTCTGTAGTACCGCCATTGATGCCAACATTAGAACGTGTATGCTTGCGTTACTTTAATGTAAATCCTATCATTGTAGGTCCTGGCACAAAAACAGGTATCGCTATTAAATATGATAATCCTCGTGAGGTAGGTGCTGATCGCATCGTCAATGCCGTAGCGGCCAATGCTGTATATAAGGGGCCATTGATTATCATTGATTTTGGCACTGCTACAACTTATTGTGCAGTCCTTGGAAATGGTGATTATATTGGTGGCGTTATTACGCCAGGCGTAACGATTTCAGCAGAGGCTCTGTTCCAACGCGCTGCAAAATTGCCTCGTATTGAGGTAAAGGACCCAGGTCAGGTTATTAATCGTAATACGGTATCATCTATGCAATCCGGTATGTTCTATGGTTATGTAGGACAGGTAGAGGGCCTAGTGACACGTATGAAAGCTGAAATGGGTGGTGATGTAACTGTGGTGGCAACAGGTGGCTTGGCACAGCTCATCAGCAGTGCTACCGATTGTATCGACCATGTAGAGCCAATGCTTACATTGGAAGGTCTCCGCCTTATTTACGAACGAAATAAATAATGGTACTATAATAGAGTTGGTTGTAATTATAGTATGAATGTATAACAACAGGTACGGCTTAGGCTGTACCTGTTTTATTAGGTGAATTATAATGATAGAAACATGGACCATTGGCAATGTACCTATCCAAGGTAAGGCTATTTTAGCTCCTATGGCAGGGGTTAGCGATATAGCATATCGACTGTTGGCCAAAGAACATGGTGCCTCCATGGTTTGTACCGAAATGGTCAGTGCTATGGGTATCAAATATAAAAATGAGCGCACGCATGAGTTATTGCGTATGGAAGCGGTCGAGCATCCTGTATCGATGCAAATTTTTGGTTCCAATCCAGAAGCAATAGCATTGGGCGCAAAGGTGGTAGCAGCTGCTGGTGCAGATATTGTAGATATCAACATGGGGTGCCCTGTTAAAAAGGTCGTCTCTAGCGGTGACGGTTCGGCGTTGATGAAAACACCTGACTTGGCGGCTCGCGTAGCAGAAGCCGCAGTAAAAGCTGTTGATGTGCCGGTGACGGTCAAAATGCGTATCGGTTGGGACGATGATCATATCAATGTGGTCGACTTTGCCAAACGTATCGAAAGTACTGGTGTTGCAGCTGTTGCTGTTCATGGGCGCACACGGGAACAGATGTATATGGGGCGAGCTGATTGGTCCTATATAAAAGCGGTTAAAGATTCCTTATCAATCCCCGTAATAGGGAATGGTGATGTATGGACTCCTGAAGATGCGCTTCGTATGATGCAAGAAACAGGTTGTGATGCGGTTATGATTGGTCGTGGTGCACAAGGCAATCCATGGATTTTTGAGCGCACTAATCACTATTTAACGACAGGTGAATTAAGACCAGAACCTACCTATTTAGAGCGACTAGATATGTTGCTCAAACATTTTGAACTACTCTGTCGGTATAAAGGGGCGGCTCTAGGGGTAAGAGAAATCCGAACACATGCGGGATGGTATATGAGGGGAATGCCTGAAGCAGCTTATTGGCGTAATCGTGTGAATACAATTCACACTGTTGAAAGCTTTAAAACAGAGCTTTCAACCTATAGAGATGTATTGGAAAACTGGGGCTCACATTGACAAATACAGGGGTTCTTAGTATAATTGATTAAAAATTAAAGATGAAAGATAAGGTGTCATCGACTATGACACTTTTTCTATTATTTATATGTAGAAAGATTAGGAGAATCCATGGCAGACGTAAAAGAAACATTACTTACAGCCGAAGGTTTGAAAAAACTTGAGGATGAATTAGCATATTATAAATCTGTGCGCCGTATTGAGGTGTCACAACGTATTAAAACAGCTATTGAATACGGCGATATCAGCGAAAACTCTGAATATGATGATGCTAAAAATGAACAGGCTTTCATTGAAGGTTATATTTCTGAGTTAGAAAATAAAATTAATACAGCAAAAATCATTGATGAATCCATTAAGGGTGATGTAGTATCCGTAGGTAGCAAGGTTACCGTATTAGATACAATGTACAATGATGAATTGGAATATGTTATTGTTGGTTCTTCCGAAGCAGATCCTTTCAACAATCGTATTTCCAATGAATCACCTGTAGGTAAAGCTATTTTGGGTAAACGTAAGGGCGATGAAGTAGAGGTATCCACACCAGATGGTCCTGTTACTTTCAAAGTGTTAGCAATTCAATAATTTTTCATTTTAACAAAAGAGGCGATAACATGAGTGAAGAAATTAAAAATTTACAAGAAGAATTAAATGATCAAATGCAAATTCGCCGCGACAAATTGGCTGAATACGAAGCTGATGGTATTTATCCATTCGGCCAACGGTTTGTTGTTAAAGATCATGCAAAAGATATTAAAAATGACTTCTTGAACTACGAAGACCAACCTGTAGTCATCGCAGGTCGTTTGATGACGATGCGTTCCCATGGTAAAACAGCATTTGCCAATATTCGCGATTTGTCTGGTGATATCCAAGTATATTTCCGTAAAGATGTATTGGGCGAAGACAATTACAAATATGTAAAAATGCTTGATATTGGCGATATTGTAGGCCTTGAAGGCCATGTATTTAAAACTCACAGTGGTGAAGTTACGATTAAAGTCGATAAATTGACATTGTTATCCAAAGCATTGCGTCCATTACCTGAAAAATGGCATGGTTTAAAGGATACTGAACTTCGTTATCGTCAACGTTATGTAGATTTAATCGTAAATCCAGAAGTACGGGATACATTTGTTAAACGTTCTAAAATCGTTGCGAAGATTCGCGAATATATGATGAACGATGGCTTCATGGAAGTGGAAACACCTATGATGCATCCAATTCCAGGTGGTGCTGCTGCTCGTCCATTCATTACGCATCATAATGCGCTTGATATTGATATCTATATGCGTATTGCACCTGAATTATACTTAAAACGTTTAATTGTTGGCGGTATGGAACGCGTATTCGAAATGAACCGTTGTTTCCGTAATGAAGGTATCGATAATCGTCATAACCCAGAATTCACAACCATCGAATCCTACCAAGCATATGGTGATGTAGAAGATGCAATTCGTTTAACAGAAAATCTTGTATCCTACTGTGCTCAAGAAGTACTAGGTACACAAGAAATTACATACCAAGGTACTGAAATCAATTTAACTCCACCTTGGAACCGCATCACAATGGCAGAAGGTGTAAAAAAATACACTGGCGAAGACTTTGATGCAGTAACTACTGTAGAAGAAGCGCGTGCTATTGCAGATCGTTTGAATGTAGAATACACAAATAATGATGGTATTGGTAAAATCTTGAATGCTTGCTTCGAAGATTATGTAGAAGAAAACTTGATTCAACCAACTATCGTGTATGGTCATCCAAAAGAAATTTCTCCACTTGCCAAAGCAAGTCGTGAAAATCCATTGGCTACAGAACGTTTTGAAGCGTTTATCTATGGCCGTGAATTGGCAAATGGCTTCTCCGAGTTAAATGACCCAATTGATCAAAAACAACGTTTCTTGGATCAATTGAAAGAACGTGAAGCGGGTGATGATGAAGCTCACCGTATGGATGAAGACTTCGTCAATGCTCTTGAATACGGTTTACCACCAACAGCAGGTTTGGGCGTTGGTATCGACCGTCTTGTTATGTTCTTGACAGACTCTGCATCTATTCGCGATGTATTGTTGTTCCCATTAATGAAACCTGAAACATCTCAAGTTCAAGAAGAAATAACTGAATAATTTTTAAATTAAAGGCTGTAATAGAATGCGGTGAAACTGTGTTCTATTACAGCCTTTTTTTTTTGTGTGCCAGTAAGTAGATATGCATGAAGTGCTTGGTATATATTACTTTACATATTAATAATGGTTATCAACATATGAAAAAGTTTATACAACTATATTCTATAATTTAACGTAATATTCATTTTGCATAAAACTCATAGTTGCTATGTGTGCATGTGTAATTCGTATTATTAAACGCTATAAATTAAATTGTATAAATGTTAGAATATACATAAAGATAAAGAATACACCTAACTAAATGAGATAGCTATCAATTACTAAAGGGGTATACATCTTATATTTATGTACATAAGTTCCATTAATTTTAATTACAACTCTTACTTTAGGAGGAACGTATTATGAAACACATGAAGGTTGCATTTTCTCATAAGGCACAATATTACTTTGGACCTTTAGACGGCCATGAAAGTGTAGATTTAAGTCAAACCGATTTTACTGATATAGGAGCCATCGTTATTAGTGAAAGTGATACAGCTATCTTAGATAATGAAACTGTAAAATCTTTTGGCATCCCTGTATTCTTAGTTGTTTTTGATAATTCTGTTGATATCGATCAATTCATGGGGAAAGTGGAACGTGTAATTGATGGTTCTAGTACAAACTTCGACTTATATAAACGTCAAATCGAAGCTGCTGCTGACAAATATGAAGAATCTATGTTGCCTCCATTCTTTAGAGCGTTGGCTGATTATGTAGAAGAAGGTAACTCTCAATTTGACTGTCCAGGTCACCAAGGTGGTCAATTCTACTGTAAACATCCTGCAGGTCGTGCATTCTACGATTTCTACGGCGAAAACGTGTTCCGTTCTGACCTTTGTAATGCGGACGTTGCATTGGGCGACCTTTTAATCCATGAAGGCCCAGCTTGTGCAGCTCAACAACATGCAGCACAAGTATATAATGCAGATAAAACTTATTTCGTATTAAATGGTACATCTTCATCCAATAAGGTTGTATTGAATGCTCTATTAACACCTGGCGATATCATTTTATATGATCGTAATAACCATAAATCTATTTGCCATGGTGCTCTTGTTATGGCTGGTGCAACACCTGTATACCTTGAAACGGCTCGTAACCCATTCGGTTCTATCGGCGGTATTTTGGAACACTGCTTTGACGAAAAATATATTCGTGATTTGATTGCTGAAAAAGATCCAGAAAAAGCAAAAGCTGAACGTCCTATTCGCTTGGCTGTTATTCAATTAGGTACATACGATGGTACTATTTACAATGCTCGTCAAGTTGTTGATAAAATTGGTCACCTTTGCGATTACATCTTCTTTGACTCCGCATGGGTTGGTTACGAACAATTTATCCCTATGATGAAAGATTGCAGCCCATTACTTTTGGAATTAGGTCCTAATGACCCAGGCGTATTGGTAACTCAATCCGTTCATAAACAACAAGCTGGTTTCTCTCAAACATCTCAAATCCATAAAAAAGATAAGCACGTTAAAGGTCAAGATCGTTATGTAAACCATAAACGTCTTAACAATGCATTTATGATGCATGCTTCTACATCTCCATTCTACCCATTATTCGCCGCACTTGACGTTAATGCGAAGATGCATGAAGGCGAAGCTGGTAAGAAGTTATGGATTGACTGTGTAGAAACAGTTATTGATGCTCGTAAATCTGTATTGAAACATTGTAAATACCTTCGTCCATTAGTACCTCCTGTTGTACATGGTAAAAAATGGGAAGATGGGGATACAAAAGCGATGGCTCAAGATGTGGAATACTTCGCATTCGAACCTAATGCTAAATGGCATTCCTTCAAAGGTTATGGTAAAGGCCAATACTTTATCGATCCTTGCAAATTCCAATTGATTACACCTGGTATTAATGTAGAAACTGGTGAATACGAAGATTTCGGTATTCCTGCCAATATTCTTGCAAACTACTTGCGTGAAAATGGTATCATTCCTGAAAAATGTGACTTGAACACAATTCTATTCTTGATGACACCAGCAGAATCCAAAACTAAGATGGATGATTTAGTTGCACAATTGATTCGTTTCGAAGAATTAATTGAAGCCGATGCACCTATGCAAGATGTTTTACCATCGATTTACTATGCTAATATCGATAAGTATAAAGGCTATCATATCCGTCAATTATGCCAAGAAATGCATGATTTCTACAAAGATAGACAAGTTAGTACATTACAAGAACGCTTGTTCTTACATGACTACTTCCCAGAATATGTATTGAATCCTCAAGATGCAAACTTTGAATTCCAACGTGGTAAAGGCGAACTTGTACCATTAGATGAAGCTGAAGGCCGCATTGCTCTTGAAGGCGCTCTTCCTTATCCTCCTGGAGTATTGTGCGTACAACCTGGTGAACGTTGGTCCAAGACTGCTTGTGATTACTTCTTAGCACTACAAGAAGGCATTAATAAGTTACCTGGCTTTGCTCCTGAAATTCAAGGTGTATACATTACACCACAACCAGATGGAACTAAAAAAGCATATGGTTATGTATTGAAAAAAGAATTTGAAAAATAACACTATTGTGTGCCGTCAGAGTTTCTCTGACGGCGCCACAATCAATAAAAAGGTGGTAAAACTATGAGTACAGGCAAAAATAAGATGTCCGTATTGCAGCTGACAATTTTAACAGCTGTAAATATGATGGGCTCCGGTATTATCATGTTGCCAACAAAGTTGGCACAGGTAGGTGCTCTTTCAATCGTATCTTGGTTGATTACAGCCGTAGGCTCCATGTGTTTGGCATACGCATTTGCTAAATGTGGTATGTATGGACGCAAAGGTGGCGGCATGGGTGGTTATGCTGAATATTCCTTCGGTAAAGCGGGGAACTTTATGGCAAACTATACCTATGGTGTATCTCTTTTGATTGCTAATATTGCAATTGCTATTTCCGCTGTAGGGTATGCAGCAACCTTTGCTGATGCAACATTAACACCATTAATGACTGGTATTTATACAATTTTCACGTTATGGCTTGCAACAGTATTGAACTTTGGTGGTGCTAGTATTACAGGTCGTGTATCTAGCTTTACTGTATGGGGCGTTATTGCACCAGTAATTCTGCATATGTATGTGGCAAACTGGAATGTCAACAACATGCCATTTGGCGAAGCTGGCTACAAACTCCATCGCCATGACATTGTGGGCTTTCCTTGGTCTAGAATCCGCATGTGCTAATGCTGATGCTGTAGATAATCCAGAAAAGAATGTACCAAAAGCCGTTCTTGGTGGCACATTAGGCGCTGCTGCGATTTATATCGTTTCTACTAATATGATGTTTGGTATCGTACCAGCTAGCGAACTCGTTAATAGTAACGCACCATTCGGTCTAGCGTTCGCGTCCATGTTCAATGGTACAGTTGGTAAAATCGTTATGGGCCTTATGGTTATGTCTTGCTTCGGTTCCTTACTTGGTTGGCAGTTCACGATTGCGAACGTATTTAAAGGCGCTGCTGACGAAGGTTACTTCCCTAAATTGTTCAGTAAAATTACATCTAAAGATGCTCCAGTAGTTGGTATGGTAACAATTACTATCTTGCAATCTTTTATGAGTTTGATGACAATTAGTCCTTCCTTAAGTGAACAATTCGAAACATTGGTTAACTTGGCCGTTGTAACGAATATTATTCCTTATCTATTATCCATGGGTGCCGTTATCGTATTGATGAAAGCTGCAAAACGTGCTGGTAGTGAACTTAAAGGTACGACATTCATCGCCTTTATCGGTTCCTTATATAGCTTATATGCATTGTATGCATCTGGTTTTGAAGCTATGACATACGGTTCTATTGTAACCTTTGCAGGTTGGACATTATACGGTTTCGTATCCGATCGTTTTGATTTAGAACATAATATTGGTAAATAGTACCATTAAGCTATTGTTATAAGAACTTTGGCGATACTATCTCCTTTGAATAGCCCTCTGCTATTAGAAGTATAGAATTCTAATAGTGGGGGGCTATTTTGTGTGATTTTAAAAATACTCAATATTAGGGTATAATAAAATAATATAGGTATAAAAGGGGGTAATTATGGATATATTAGCTGCAAGGCGTTCCATAGAACAACGATTACTAAAGCAATCCGTTGCATTAATGTCGTTGGTGGCCGTTAGTGGTACTATTATGGGTGTAATTACTGGTTCTAGTGCCGTATTATTAGATGGTATATTTTCATTCATCGATGTAATCATTAAGATTATGATGCTTATGACGGCCAAATTGGTAGCGCGTGAAACAAGTAAACGGTTCCAGTTTGGATATTGGCAATTTGAGCCTCTTGTGCTCGTTGTGGAAGGATTTTTTATCCTATTGATTGTATTATACGCATTGATTAGTGGTATCGGGGATTTACTAAATGGTGGTCGTCATGTTGATTTCGGTATAGCTATTTACTATGCTATTTTCTTTACTATAGCCGATACAGCATATTATTTTTATGTACATCGCATTAATAAAAGTTTACAATCGAATCTAATCAAGTTTGATAATGTGAGCTGGTCTGTTGACGCGTGGCTTGAGGCAGCCATCCTCATCAGCTTTATAGCTGCTATCTTGTTAGAGGATACATCATACAGTTATTGGGCGGTATATATTGATCCTATCGTTTTGATTGTACTAGCATTGCAAATGACACCATCTGTTATTAAGATTATTGTACCTTCTACAAAACAAATCTTGGGGTGGGCGCCTTCATCCTTGCATGATGAGGTACAAGAAATCATGGATCGTTTTATGGAAAAATATTCATTTAAGGATTATGTGACGAGTGTACAAGCTTATGGTAACTCGCGCATCATAGAGATTGATATTCTAGTGCCAAAGAAGTTTCCTTATCAAACAATAGCAGAACTTGATCGTATTCGAAATGAAATAGATGAAGAAATCGGAGGTAATCCCACAGAGAAATGGGTCACTATCTCCTTCACTGCCACACGTAAATGGATGGCTAAGGATTATCTTCTCGATGAAGAAGATGATGAATAATGCTATATTTTATGGTATACTTAAATGTATTAAAATACTAAATTGTACGACATAATAGAAGAGGCTGATACTATGTTAGATTTGAAATTTGTCCGAGAAAATCTCGAATTAGTAAAACAAAATTTGGATAATCGTCATACAAAGGGTGATCTTGATACCTTTGTTGCTGCGTATGATGAACGAAAACAATTGATTCAAAAGGTTGAAGAATTAAAGGCATTACGTAATTCTGTAACAGAAGAAATCAGCCAATTAAAACGCAATAAAGAAAATGCAGATGATAAAATTGCAGAAATGAAACGCGTTGGCGATGAAATTTCTGAATTAGATGGTCGCATTCGCGAAGTAGAAGAATCTTTGCGCAATGCTGCATTGATGTTGCCAAATATGTGTGATGCATCTGTTCCTGTTGGTGCTGATGAAGACGAAAATGTAGAACAACGCAAATGGGGTGAACCACGTCAATTTGATTTTGAACCAAAAGCGCATTGGGATATCGGCGAAGAATTAGATATTCTTGATTTTAACCGTGCTGTAAAAATGTCCGGTGCTCGCTTTACCGTATATAAAGGCTTAGGTGCTCGTTTAGAACGTGCTCTTATTAACTTCATGGTTGATCTTCATGTTGATAAGCAAGGCTATACAGAAATGATGACACCATATATGGTAACTCGTGAAACGTTGACAGGTACAGGTCAATTGCCTAAATTTGCTGAAGATATGTACCACGTTGAGAATACAGAATACTTTTTGATTCCTACTGCTGAGGTTACATTGACAAATTATCACAGCGGTGAAATCTTGAGTGAAGATGAATTGCCTAAATATTACACTGCATTTACTGCCTGTTTCCGTGCTGAAGCCGGTTCAGCTGGCCGTGATACACGTGGCTTGATTCGTCAACATCAATTTAATAAGGTAGAAATGGTAAAACTTTCAAAACCAGAAGATTCTTGGAATGAATTAGAAAAATTGACAGATAATGCAGAAGAGGTATTACGTCTATTAGAATTGCCATTCCGTGTTATTACATTGTGTACTGGTGATATCGGCTTTGGTTCTGCTAAAACGTATGACGTAGAAGTATGGATGCCTGCACAAAATAAATATAGAGAAATTTCTTCTTGCTCCAATATGACGGACTTCCAAGCTCGTCGTGCAAATATTAAATTCCGTCGTGGTCCTAAAGGCAAACCTGAATTCGTTCATACATTGAATGGTTCTGGCCTTGCAGTAGGTCGTACCGTAGCGGCAATTTTGGAAAATAATCAACAACCAGATGGTTCCGTTGTGATTCCTAAGGTGTTGGTTCCATACATGGGCGGCGTAGAAAAAATTACGCCTGCCAAATAAGGAGGTCCCATGAAATTCTTTATAGATACAGCCGAATTTAGTGAAATTAAAGATGCGTACTCTTATGGCTTTATCGACGGGGTAACGACAAACCCATCCCTAATTGTGAAAGCTAAACGCGATTTAAAACAAGTAATTAAAGAAATTGCGGATCTTGTAGATGGCCCTGTGAGTGCAGAGGTCATTGCTAGTGATGCACCGGGTATGATTGAAGAAGCACATGAGCTTGTAAAACTGGGATCTAATGTGGTTGTTAAAAATTCCAATGACTCCAGAAGGCTTGAAAGCCGTTGCAGTGCTTTCAAAAGAAGGCATTAAGACAAATGTAACATTGATTTTTTCTGCTAATCAAGCATTATTGGCGGCTCGCGCTGGTGCTACATATGTGAGCCCTTTTGTAGGGCGTATTGATGATATTAGCATGGATGGATTGACCTTAATTCAAGACATTGCGGATATCTTTGCTATTCACGGTATTAATACTGAAATTATCGCTGCTAGCGTACGTACACCATTGCATATTTTACAATGTGCGAAAGCTGGTGCCCATATTGCAACAGTGCCATATAAAGTGTTGTTACAAGCTATGAAACATCCATTGACCGATGCAGGTTTAGAAAAATTCATGGCTGATTGGAAACAAGCTAATCAATAAGTAATATAAACATCTTTTTAAGGAGGCCCTAAAATGGATCGTACTTTATCTTTAGAATTTGCTCGTGTAGTCGAAGCAGCTGCACTTCGTAGTGGTCGTTTGTTAGGTCGTGGTCAAAAAGACGAAGCCGATGGCTTAGCAGTTGATGCAATGCGTCAAGCATTTGACTCGGTCCGTATTTCCGGTACCGTTGTTATCGGTGAAGGTGAAATTGACGAAGCTCCTATGTTATATATTGGTGAACATGTTGGTGCAGGCGGTCCAGAAGTAGATATTGCAGTAGATCCAATCGAAGGAACGAATTTGATTGCCAAAGGCCAAAATGGTGCTATTGCTGTTATGGCGATTGCTGAAAAGGGTGGCTTGTTACATGCACCAGACATGTACATGGAAAAGATTTGTGTAGGTCCTCGTGGTGCTGGCGCTATTGATATTACAAAATCTTTGACAGAAAATATTCAAAACGTAGCTGCAAAGATGGGCCGTAAGGTTGATGAAATCAACTTGGTAATGCTAGATCGTGAACGTCATTATGGTTTAATGAAGGAAGCTCGTGATTTAGGAGCTCGTATTATGCTTATTTCTGATGGTGATGTTAACCCTGCAATGGAATGCTGTATCGAAGGTTCTGGCGTACATATGGTTGTCGGTACTGGTGGTGCACCAGAAGGCGTATTAGCTGCAGCAGCACTTAAATGTGCAGGTGGCGATATGCAAGCCCGTTTGAAACCAGGAAATGAAGAAGAAATTCGTCGTTGTCATGAAATGGGTGTCAAAGATGTTAACCAAGTATTGACACTTGATGATTTAGTGCGTACTGACGATGTAATCTTTGCTGCTACAGCGATTACACGTGGTAACTTATTGAATCCTATTCAATACTTCCCAGGCGGTGCTCGTACGCATACTATTGTAATGCGCTCTAAAACAGGCACTGTACGATTCCTAGATACTATTCATAGAGATGAAAAATTAACAACATTGAAAGCTCGTTAATTTCCTTGCTTTCAGTAAATAGTCTGTGTAGACCCCTAAGATTAGATTGATAATCTTAGGGGTTTTACTTGATGAGAAAGCCTAAAAAATAGTATAATAATCGTTAGTATATAACAGTGTGACGAATATGGTTATACATGAACATAACCATTTTGATATAAGAAATGTAGGAGGAATTCTTTTGGAAAAGCTCGTTATTAAAGGCGGTAATCAGCTGAATGGTCGCGTGCGCGTTAGTAGTGCGAAAAATGCGGTGTTGCCTATTATTGCAGCTACTTTATTAGCATCAACACCGAGTAAATTATTGGAAATTCCAAATTTAGAGGATGTTGGTACCATCTCCCAAGTTATTGAGTCTTTGGGCGTTAAGATTACACGAAACGAAGCTGATGATGAAATTATCTTCGATGCATCCATGTTGACGGCTACCGAAGCTCCTTATGAATTGGTACGCAAAATGAGAGCATCCTTCCTTGTGATGGGTCCATTATTGGCTCGCAAAGGGGAAGCTAAGATTTCTATGCCTGGTGGTTGTGCTATTGGTGCGCGCCCTATCGATTTACATTTAAAAGCGTTTGAAGCATTGGGTGCAAAAATTGAAATCACAGAAGATTATGTATATGCACATGCTCCAGAGGGCTTACAAGGCACTCAAATTTACTTGGATTTCCCAAGTGTAGGGGCCACTGAAAATGTAATCATGGCTGCTTCTATGGCTAAGGGTAAAACAGTTATTGAAAATGCTGCAGAAGAACCAGAAATCGTTGATTTAGCTACATTCTTGAATGCGATGGGGGCCAATATTCGCGGTGCAGGTACGAATGTGATTCGTATTGAAGGCGTAGAATCTCTGCATGGTGCTATTCATACCGTTATTCCAGATCGTATTGAAGCTGGTACATATTTAATTGCTGCGGCTATGGCTGGCGGTGATGTATTCGTAGAAAATGCATTACCTGAACATTTGAAACCAGTAGTGGCTAAATTGAAAGAAGCAGGCGTTACCGTAGAAGAAGATATTGACGGTATTCGTGTTATTAGCACTGGCAAAGGCTTAAAAGCTGTAGATATTAAAACATTACCATATCCTGGATTCCCTACAGATATGCAAGCTCAATTCATGGCGTTTACTACTATTGCGGAAGGCACAAGTACAGTAACGGAAACTGTATTTGAAAATCGTTTTATGCATGTTGCTGAATTGCGTAAGATGGGGGCTCATATAGATATTGATAATCGACAAGCTATCGTAGAAGGAATGCAATCCTTACATGGCGCTGTTGTGAATGCAACTGATTTACGTGCTGGGGCGGCTTTAGTTTGTGCAGGCTTAGCTGCGGAAGGTACAACAGAAATAGGTCGTTTACATCATATCGATCGCGGTTATGATGATTTAGTGGGTAAATTGAAAAGGTTAGGTGCCGATATTGTTCGGGTTGACGAATAAGAACAAAAGGCCAAAACAGAATACAAAGAAACGAAGCCGGCGTAAACAAGTGCCGGCTTTGCGTCGCAGTCAAGATAATGATGCAAAAGCTAAAAAAGAGTCGGTTGTAGAGCGCACTTCGCGAGCTGCTATGGTCAAGGTGACGGAATTACGCCGTAAAGAGCGCCGCCAAAAACGGACGAAACCGATTGCAAAGACCACTCCAGCTATGACATTGAAGCGTATTGTGTCCCCTCAGAATGTAGGTGAGACAGTATTTAAATTTGGTCGTTCCCTTACATTTGATTTGGGTATCGATTTAGGTACAGCCAATGTTTTAATCTATGTCAAGGGCAAAGGACTTGTTCTAGATGAACCTGCTTGTGTGGCGAAAGATACTCGAACTGGCGATGTATTAGCAGTAGGTGAAAGCGCACGTCGCATGATTGGGCGAACTCCAACGGGGAATTGAAGTTATACGACCTGTGCAGGCAGGCGTTATTGCTGATTACGATATGACGGAATTTATGCTCAAGTATTTTATTCGTTCTGTTGTTCCTGCATCTCGTCTCATGAAAACACGTATCGTTGTTTGCGTTCCATCGGGGATTACTCCCGTTGAAAAACGTGCTATTCTTGAAGCATTACTACGAACTGGGGCTAAGAAGACGGTTCTGATTGAGGAGCCTTTAGCAGCGGCTATGGGCACAAATTTAAATGAAGCGGATAAGGTTGGTGCTATGGTCGTAGATATAGGCGGTGGCACTACGGATATTGCCGTCCTTTGTGATACAGGTGTCGTAGTGAGTGAATCGTTGCGTATTGGCGGAGATTCTTTTAATGAGGCTATTATTCAATATGTACGGCGCAAGAAAAAGCTTGTCATAGGTCCTCTAACGGCGGAAGAAATAAAGATATCTGCAGGCACTGTAGACCGGCGTTCTGAAGAGCGAGAGGTAGAAATTCGGGGGCGTGATGTTATTAGCGGTTTGCCTAAGATAGTTACATTACATTCGCTAGAAATACAGCGTGCATTAGAGTCTCAAGTTATGAGTATTCTTGAGGCAATTAAGTCTATATTGGAAAAAACGCCACCTGAATTGGTGGCTGCTATAGGCGATCATGGTATCATTCTCACCGGTGGTGGGGCGTTGATTAGCGGGCTTGACCGTGTTATTTCTCGATCTGTTGGTATAGCTGCTTATTTAGTTGAATTACCAAGATATGCGGTAATTAAAGGGGTAGCAAAAACATTAGATGAAATGTCATCATTGCGAGATACATTAGAAGACTTACAATAGAATTAGAAAAAGCTGAGGTGGGAAACTGTCTCAGCTTTTTGTATTATTGCGAGAAATAGTGTATACTACAAGTGAATAGATTGTATAAAATTAATAATAAAGTATAATCTGATTTAAGTTGTTATATCTAGTTCCGATTTATAACAGAATACGTTAACATACAGAATTTATAAACTCTATATATTGTAAAGGAGTTCGATGATGATACGCCTTAAAACAGCCGCTATAATGGCATCTATTATGGTAACAACTACTGTTACTGCTTGTGCCGGTGATTTGACAGCCGTGCGAGTATCCGATTATGATGGTGCAAGCCGTATTGTTTTTGATATGACTGAATTACCTTTATCCTGGACTAAGTCATATAACGCAAACCAAAATACGGTTACCTTGAACTTAGCCAATACAACTAATAAAATTTCCAATGCCGCAGATCGTACAACACATAAGATCGGTGTGTTGAAAGGTATGTCCTTTCAACCTACTAATGATGGTTTACAAGTGAGACTATCTGCCAATCAATCGATTAATTATCATGCTTTCACCCTATCAAATCCCAATCGTGTGGTTGTTGATTTGTTTTCAGATTACAGTCAGAAGACAACGAAAAGTGTAGGTGCATCGATTCAGACTGCTAACATAAAAACAACAGTTAACGAGGGATTAATTCGCGCTTATGCGATGACAGTTAGCAATGATGCACCAATGGTGGTAGCAAGTGTGCCCGGTGGAAAGCCTTTGTCCTCGATTTCACAGCAATACATTGCTGCTGTCGGTTTATCTGTTCCGGGAAAAGAGCTTTGATAAACCGTATTCGGTTAGTGAATCGGGTGAGGTAGATTTAAATCGCATTCAATCCGTTGGCGTTCTTCGCTATACGCCAAGTAGAGGGTATTTTATAGAAGAGAAGAAACCATTGTTGCAGGCTAAGACACCTAAATCTACGTTGGTGATTACCACTGTAAATGGTCCACGTAGAAATAATGCTCTTACGCTATATACATCTAGTTTTGGTGAAAGTACAAATACAAATGAATTCGGTTATGAAGTGACAGTAAGTAATGGGAAGGTTCTTAAGGTGGGAAATGGCAATTCTGCATTAGGGAACAATCAATTTGTATTGTCTGCTCATGGTGCGGCCATAGCTTCATTAAAATCTTTAAAAGTGGGCACGCCTGTTGTATTACAACCACGTCAGGAACTTGCGAAGGTAGAAACTGCTGGTGGCGCTATGGTTGAAGGGGGCACACTGGTTTTACATAATGGTAGTTATGTGGGCCCTAAAGATTCTACGAATCGTAGTCGAAGTTTCATCGGCACAACAAAGGATGAAAAGCTCGTTGTAGCCACTGTAGATAAACATAATGCTTCTTCTGTAGGTGTTACACTAGAAGAAGGGGCTAATCTATTGACCTCTTTAGGGGCTATCAATGGATTTGAATTATCTAATCAAGGCAGTGTTGATGTAGAGGTTGATGGACATTATACTCATAAAGGTAATGAAACGCCTAGTACTTATGAAAAAATACTTATAATCAAGTAATGAGTTGCATACAATTTTGTTTGAAAAAAAGCTAGAGATTTAGTATAATGTCTTTATGTATTCTATTGTAAAAGGAGGGATCGTTATGAAAAAGACACTTTTAGCCTTAGCTGCTTTAACAGCATTAGGTATTACTTCTGTAATGGCGGCCCCTGTATCATACCAAAGTGTATTAACAGGTAAAGTTGCTTCTACTGTTGCTGTTGGCACTTCTGTTACAGAAGGTCAAACATTGGTGACTGTAGAAACATTGGCAGGCCCTATGGCGGCAGCTAAATCCACGGTGAATGGCACTGTGACTGCAGTTGATGTTACAGTAGGTTCAGATATTTCTCGTGATCAAGTCGTTGTCACTGTAGAAAGCAAATAAAGGAGATAGGAATGAAGTTTTCTCATTCTTGGCGTCGGTATAGAAAAACGATACTGGCGCTTTTCTTCTGTAGTGCTCTATCATCGGCACAGGCAGTTGATTTTATGCCTGTTCAAGATGTACAGACTGGTATGGAAGGTATAGCAAAAACAGTAATAGTAGGGGATACGATATCGAATTTTAATGTTAAGGTATTGGGCGTTATGAAGGATAAAGGCCCATCTGGACATTTAATTCTTGCAAAGTTTTCTGGCCCTGTTATGGAACAGACCGGTGGCATTGCGCATGGTATGAGTGGTAGTCCTGTATATATTAATGGAAAACTTGTAGGTGCCGTAGCATATGGTTGGGGCTTTGCTGATGGCACGATTGGCATGATAACGCCTATCGAAGACATGGTGAAATTATGGAATATACCGTATGAAAAGAATTTGACAAATACTTGGTCAGACAAACAATTAATTCCAATGAAAACTCCTTTGATGGCCTATGGATTTGATAGTACATCTATGGAGTATTTTAAATCAAAATTACCACAATACAATTACGAAACCTATGATACAGCTAGTTCTAGTAGTGATGATATTGCTAAGCCGTTAGAGGCGGGTGGATCAGTAGCGGCTTTGTTGGTTGATGGTGATTTAAAACTTGGCGCTATTGGTACCGTTACCTATGTTGATGGCAAACAAATGGTGGCCTTTGGTCATCCATTCTTGAAACATGGTTCCGCTAATTATTTTATGCATAATGCCAATATTTTTACGGTTGTTAAAAGTTATGAATCCGCCTTTAAACTAGGTTCTATGGGACGAGAAATCGGTACTGTTACAGAGGATCGTGGCGCAGGTATTGCTGGTGTTTCTGGTACTATTTCTAGTGGGATTCCAGTTCGCTTTCATTTAAAAGATATCGATATGGGCCGTGACAAGCAGTCTAATGTAAAGGTTATTGAAGATAAGGATATGACACCTACATTGGCGGCTACAGCACTGTATAATATGTTGAATAAGACATTAGATCGCAGTGGTGCCGGTACTGCTAAAATTACCTATACGATTTCACCACGTAATGGTGAACAAAAATCATTAACGCGAGAACCAATATGTTCTACAGTTCTGAATCTATTAGTGAAAAAACGGTTGATGAGTTTTACAATGTTATCGATGTATTGATGAACAATCGCTTTATTAACTATGAAATTGCGGATATCAATGTGGAAACAGAGGTAACACAAGATAAGAAAACGGCAAAACTTGTAGATGCAGCTGCATCATCGACAGTTGTATCTCCAGGTGGATACGATTGTAGTTGACGTTACATTGGAACCATATCGTGGGGAAAAAGTTAATAAAGAGGTATTCTTCACAGTACCTAAAGACCAACCTTTGGGTAAGTATACCTTAGAGGTTCGTGGTGGTGGCGAAATCCCATTGCCTTATGTATTGGAAAAACAAAAATATAATTTGACCGATGAAGTTCTACGTCGCTTAAAGGTATACAAAGACTTTAATGATTTATTTGATGAATTACAAAAGACAGATACGAATAATCAAATTGTTGTAGAAATCTTAGAAGATGGCGTTAGTCTTGTAAATGAAGAGGCTTCTACAAGTTCTGTGAAAAAGGCAAAACTTCAAGGTGTAGAAGATAAACCTAGTCCTGGAGATCTTAAAAAGAAAAAAGGTAGTGAAGACCTTAGCGATGGCAAAGATGATGAAAAGAAAAATGAAAAAACTGCTATCGACACAGAGTATATTGTTCAAGGGGACGGTCAATTTACAATCCAAGTTATGAGTGTTAAAGACCGTGACAAAGCATTAGCGAAACGTGCTAAAGAAGCTAAAGAACAGGTTAAGATGGAACATAAATTGGAATTAGAAGATCAAGGTAATAAAAAAGATTCCAAAGCATCTCAAAATAAAAAAGACAAGTCTGTTAATAAACCATCTAAGGAAAAACCCTCCAAAGATAAACCAGCAGGTGATGCACCTTCGAATGAGAAACCATCTAATGATAAACCTTCAAATGATCAAGTAGAGTAAAATTTGAAATATAAGCAAATAGTAAGGGGGACTGTTGTGAATTGGCTTGAGGCGATAGGGCGCAATGTAATGGCCGGCTTATCGAATGTGGGTACTGCCATGCTACTTCTATGGCAGACCATAAAACAATTAAAAATGCTCAATGCATGGCATGTGCTACAACAGATGGCTCATCTTGGCGTAGACTCACTACCGATTATTAGTCTGACACTATTATTTGCAGGTGGTGTAATGACATTACAAATAACAGATGTGTTAATTACCTATGGTGCACAAGGTACGGTAGGCGGACTCATGGCCGTTGCGATGGGCCGTGAATTAGGACCTATTCTTGTAGGCGTTGTATTAGCAGGCCGTGTAGGGGCTGCTATTACGGCTGAAATTGGTACGATGAAGGTTACAGAGCAAATCGATGCATTACGCGTTATGGCTGTAAATCCAATCGGCTATCTCGTTGTACCTCGCGTTGTAGCCTGCATGATTATGGTACCAATCCTCGCATTTTATGGCGTTGTCATTGGTATTGCAGGTGGTTATTTTGTAGCTACTACTATTAAGGGGTTAGCACCAGCCACCTATTTAGATTCGATACAAATGTTTTCAACTATTTCTGATTTTACATTAGGGTTAATTAAATCTAGTGTTTTTGGTGCTGTCATCGCTCTTGTAGGGTGCTATAAGGGAATGCATACCAAGATGGGGGCCGAAGCTGTTGGTTTCTCCACTACTAGTTCTGTAGTAACAAGTATTATCTTAGTATTTGTATTAAATTATTTTTTATCAACTCTACTCTTTTAATCGATTATCTCGAACGAGGGCTTTATGATTGAATTACGTGATGTGGTTGTAGCCTATGACACGCGTGTAATATTAGATTCTGTTAATCTGACCATTGAAGATGGGGAAACGCTTGTTATTTTGGGTGGTAGTGGTAGTGGTAAAAGTACGCTATTACGCTTGATTATAGGTTTACAACGCCCCACATCAGGCCAAATTATTGTTGATGGTGTAGATATTACTACATTATCTGAAGAAGAATTTAATAAGGTACGTCAAAAGATGGGCATGGTATTTCAATACTCCGCATTATTTGACTCTATGTCAGTGGGGGAGAATGTCGCCTTTGGACTAAGGGAACATACCAATCTGAAGTGATGATAAAATTCAACATATTGTTGATGAGCGACTCGGTTGGGTTGGGTTGAGCGGATATGAGTCTTACATGCCTAATGAGTTATCTGGGGGGATGAAGAAACGGGTTAGTCTTGCTCGGGCTATCGCTCTTGATCCGACGCTCATCTTATACGATGAACCTTCGTCTGGTCTAGACCCCATTACATCGGGAACGATTAGCATGCTCATCCGGGTATGCAAGAACGGTTGGGCTGTACATCTATCGTAGTAACTCATGATATGCAATCTGCTTTTTATGTGGCTGACAGAATTGCATTACTTGATAAGGGAAAATTTATAGAAGTATCTAAAACAGAGGATTTTAAAAACTCACCTAATCCTAAAGTACAACAATTTATTCATGGTGAGGCGGAGGCTATCGATATCGGAACAAGGAGAGACAGATAATGAAGTGGACGACGGAAGCTAAAGTAGGGGCTTTCACAATTGTAGGTGTTGTGTTGTTCGTGCTGGGCATCATATTTGTGGGGCGTATAGACGTATTTGCAAAACCTCAGATGACGATTACCGGTGATTTTGCTCAAGTTAATGGGTTAAAAAATGGTAATCAGGTTAAATTTTCTGGTGTCGCAATTGGTACGGTTTCTGATATTGAAATTACACCATCTGGTGTTTTGGTGAAGATGAAAGTCGATGATAAAACTCAAATACCAAGCGATTCAACATTTTCCTTAGGATCTGATGGATTCTTAGGGGATAAATTTATTCAAATTTCACCTGGTAAATCAACCGTATATTTACATGATGGTGATTCCGTTAAAGGTGAAGGGGTCGATGCGATGGATAAAGCCATGCAAAGTGCTCAAAAATTAATGGCTGGTACAGAACAAATGTTGCAATCCATTAATAATATTATTGGCGACCCTAAAACACAAGACGCATTAAAACATTCGTTGCAATCTACGGCTGTCATGGCTGACAATGCGGTAGCGGTTACACAAAATATGGCAGATGTGACGGCTCAGCTAAATCAAGCTGCTCAACAATTTAATGCCGATGGTAATGCTGGTAATGACATGCGTGCTATCTTGACGAATATTAAACAAACTACGGATCGTGTTGATCACATGGCGCGTTCCATGGAAGGAACCGTAACGGATCCAAAAGCACAAGAAAATATTAAAGCAACATTGCATAATACGGAGCAAATTTCTGCTCGTGTCAATAAATTGTTAGGTGGCAAACCATATGCATCTGAAACCGTTAATGGTTCCTCGGAGGCTAATGGTTCTGAAAAAAAGTCATCTATTAAAGTAGAACCTTCTGTGGATTTACTTTATAATACAAATCAAGAAGAGGTCCGTATCAATGGTCGTGCTCGCGTTTACACAGATAAAGGCATGGGTGAATTTGGACTTTCTAATATTGGTGATGATACCGATTTTGATTTGAATGGCGGTAAATTTATCGCAAATAAATGGTTAGTACGCGGTGGTATTTTTGAAAGCAAGCTCGGATTTGGCATTGACTATAATCCACGTGGGTCTTTTGGTGTTTCTGCAGCTATGTATGATTTGAATCATCCTAAATATCGACTACGTTCTGATATACGCTTACATAATAATACGTACGGTGTTGTGCAAATGACACGCCCATTTGGCTCTTCAAATGGAGGCACCTACTTTGGTATTAAACAAGTCTTTTAAAACACATATCGTGTGGAGGTATACGTATGAATAAGAAGGCCTTTTCATTAGCCATAATATTATCGATGGCTACAACAGGTGCATTCGCAAGTGACGTTGTTTCTACATCTGTCAATAATGGTGACAAACTCACAAAACTTCAAAAAGAAGCTATTCAATTAACTCAACAACAATTAGCTCAAAAAGCTTCTCAAGATGCACAACAATATGAAGTCGCATTGAACCTAAATGAAGATAGCACAGTTTCTCTTGCACTGGCTAATAATCGTACTGCAAAACAATCCTTGTGGGATTATCAAGCTGCAAAAGCCACAGTAAGTGCTACAGCAGCAGGAAAAAATCCCTAATGTATCCTATACATGGCAAGGCGCTCGTAATCACGGTGCCAATACTATGACGGGTGGAACTGTTACTAGTAAGACTGGTCAACATAGCTTCACTATTAAGGCCCCTGTATTTAGCCCTGAGTTAGATGCTAATATTGATAAGTCTCGCTTTGCTCGTGAAGGTAGTGGTGCTGCTTATGAAGAAGCTTTACAACAAGCTAAATATGATGCTATCAATGGATACTACACATTGATTATGTATCGTAACAAGGTAGACGTAGCAAACCAAGCTGTTAAGGATTACCAAGGTCATGTGGATAATGTAAAGGCTCAATATAATGTAGGTCTTGTAGCTAATTCTGATGTATTGGCTGCGGATACTAATTTGGCTGACTCTCAAACAAACCTTGTAAAAGCACAAAATGCAGCGAATTTAGCGGAAGCAAACTTGAATTTGGTGATTGCATACCCAACACAAACGTCTATTACAACAGCAGAACATGATTTGCAATACAAACCATATGCTGTTACATTAGAACAAGCAAAAGCGTATGCTATGCTTCATCGTTCTGCTCTTGTACAATCTGCGATGGCTGTAAAACAAGCTGAAGAGGGTTTAAAAGCTGAGAAAGCTGGCTATTTACCAACAGTAGGTGTCGAAGCTGGTCGTGGCTATGCTGATCCAGATGGCTACTTTGGTACAAGCAGTAAATCTTGGCATATTGGCGCATCCGCTACATGGAGTTTGTGGGATGGGGGCCAAACACAAAATAAAATTAAGGTTGCTCAAGATACATTAGAAAAGGCTAAGGAAGCTAATTTAGCAGCTGTTGATAAGGTAAATCTTGCAGTGCAACAAGCATACCTTAACTTGCGTTCTGCAGAACAAACAATTCAAAGTACGCAAACGGCAGTACATCAAGGTCAAGAAAATTTCCGTATTGCAACACTTCGTTACCGCGCTGGTGTAGGTACAAACCTTGATGTACTCGATGCAGAAACTAAATTGACTGAATCTCGCAATAATTATGTAGATGCTTTATATAATTACAATGTAAGTATTTCTGCTCTTGAACAAGCAACAGGCATTCCTTTGGATACTCCTGTAGGTCAAGGGGCAAGTATTATTGCTAATAGTGGTGCTGTAGAACAATTAGCAGCATTAGCGACAGCTACACCTGCAAAAAAATAATCATAGAGATAATATACACTCTATTTAAAATGACGATTGCTTCGGCAGTCGTCATTTTTTTATCGTTGAATGAACTGTATTACATTTTGATTTCATAAAATTTATACATCATATACTATTGAAATATCATAGAGTATGGTAATATTGATGTATAAATAAGCGTAATTTTTTTAGGTGTGGGGTTTCCTATGACAAGGAAAAAATGGTGCCTAATTGGTGCAGCAGTTTTAGGATTGGGTGTAGCTGGAATAGCTACTTCCATCAATCCAATTGCAGAGCGATATGTGGCGCCCATGGTACAGGAACAACTACATAATACAGTTAGAGGTACAATTCAGTATGATTCTATGCACATCGCTTGGAATGGGGATGTAGTACTGCAAAATGTATCATTAAGGGATGAAAATGACCATTTGGTAGCGGCCGTTCCGACTATGAAGGTATCAATGAAATGGACATCTGCTCCATCTATTTTGATGGGGAATTCAAGTGGTGCAGCCATCGTTTCTACCATTACTTTAGAAAAACCGGACGTCCATGTGTGGCAACTAGCTGATGGATCTTGGAATGTAAATTCTTTATTGGAGTCATCCTCAAAAAATGATAAGAAATCATTTGATGGCAATATCGTCATTAATGATGCTACAGGTGCTGTTCGATTTAAAGATGGAAATGTACATAGGCTATCCAATCTAGATGGAAATATAGCCTTAAATGTTGATGGTATGACAAAAGGGGCATTAAATGGACTTTTAGATGACCATTCAATCGCTGTTAATGGCTCTATCGACATGAATAAAATGGATGATTTTGATTTGTTTGTTCGAGCCGAGTCTGTTGATATATCAGGCATTATGAATATGGTTCCATCCAATAAAAATCTCTCTATAACATCTGGTATATTACATGATGTAAAAGCGCAGATTACGGGGCGTGATGGCAAGTATTCTATGTCTGGTAATTTAGCCTTTGATGGCTTAGGTGGTACCTATAAAAACGGGTCTACTATATACCAAATTGGACAGGGTAATGGTAAGATTTTCTTCCAAAATAATACTGTTTTAATCACTCATAGTGGCTGGTATGTAAACGATCAAGCCGTTAAGGTGAATGGGTTGGTAACATTAGGGGATGAGGTTGGTTTAAACTTAAATGCTGTTGCTGATTCCGTAGCTTTAGAGGCTTTCACCAAAAATCAAATTACTGGTAACGTAGGTGCCCGTGTTCATATCGGCGGTACTAGTGTTAATCCCTATGTATCTGGTTCTATAAAGAGTGATGCCATCTCGTATGATAGCTATCATATCGATAGTGGAGAGGCTAATTTTAGTTATTCCGATGGCACCGTGGATATTCACGATGCTTCATTGTACATTGGTAATGGTAGCGTAAAAGCCAAAGGACAATACGGTATTGATAGTGGTGAATTTTCCATTGGTGGTACGATTCATAATGCAGAAATAGCTCCATTTACACAAAATTTATCTACACAGGCATCTGGTATTGTGAATGGAGAATTTTCTGTAAAAGGAAAAAATAGTGATATTACCTCCATAGAAGGTAATATAGTGGGAACGAGTCTATCCGTGCGTGGTATATCTATTGATTCTGCTCGCGTTAGCTTTAATAATGTAGGCGCCTTGACAAATATAGCCGTTACGGGGGCGATAGGAAATGGCCAACTTAGTGGATATGGAACGATTGATAATAATCTATTGAATCTATCCTTGTCGGCGGATTCATTAGATGCATCTAATTTTTCAAGTCTTGTTGGTAATAGTGTATCTGGCAATATTACAGGCCATGCTTCTATTACAGGAAATTTAGATAATCCATCTGTGACAGGTAGTGTTACAAGTCCTGAGATTGTCTATAGTGGGGCTCACTTTAATTCCATTAATGCAGGCTTTACTATTAAAAATCATATATTAGAATTAACAAATACATCTATAGGTGATGGAGATGGTGCCATTACTGTAGGGGGTACATTTGATTTAAATTCTAATGCACTTAATATGCGGGCGCGTGCCAAAGCTGTCCGGATAGAGAACTTGATTCGGCCGTTTTCTGATGTTCCGCTTACTGGGTGGTTTGAATCTGAAAATGAGATTCGTGGTACTTTAGATAATCCTTATGTTCAGGGCCATGTTCACTTATATGACGGTTCTTATAATGGCAAATTGATTAGTGATGCAAAGGCAGATTATACATTAGAAAATAAGACTCTTACACTACCTAAGTTTACTATTCAAGGATATGGTGCTGTCATTCAAGGGGCTGGTACTATGTCAGAAGATGCTCTAAATATCGATTTAGAAGGTAAAGATATAGATATTGGTAGGTTATTAGTCAATACTGATTATGATGTAAAAGGCTATGTACAAGCTAAGGGGCATATTGGAGGCTCTTTATACAATCCTAATTTTAATGGATCTGTTACATCTAACTTCTTAACCATTAATGGCGAAGGTATCACCAATATTTCTGGTACATTATATGCAGATAAAACCGTTGTTAATTTAGAAAAATTTGAATTTGATGAAGAACAAGGTGGCCATTATATGGCCTGTGCAGGTATGTCTACTGTGGGCGATAAGCGATTATTTGGTACATTACAGGTGACAAATGGTCGTGTAAGCAATCTATTATCCCTACTGGGAAAACCGGTGGATAAATTAGATGGTTCTTTGAGTGGTACAGTTGATTTAGGTGGTACCTATGGCAATCCAAGCCTTAATGTGGTGGGTTCAATTAAGGATGTAACTATTGATACTAAGGTAGTAGGCGATGCAAAGATAGATGCCAGTCTAGAAAATCGTAAGTTTAAAATTCGAACATTAAAATTACCTGTTGATGATGGACTTATTGCTGCTGGTGGTACTGTTGATTTAGATGGTGATGCAGATTTACAAATTGCAGTTCGCGATGTTGATATAGAACCATTCTTACCGCTTATTGGTGATAATATTAATGCAACTGGTTCCATTACCGGTGTTATCAATATGACAGGGGCTACACAAAATCCTAAGGTTGAATTGTCCGCGAGCCTTGCCAATGGTTCTTATAACGGTATCGATATTGATCAAGGCTTTGTATTGGCAACCATGGAAAATCATGTTATTAACGTTCAACGTATTCAAGGGGTTAAAGAAGACTATAAGCTAAGTGCATATGGCAAGATTCCTCTAGCCGCGTTGTATACGACTGGATATCTAGATGCGAATGATTCTAAAGCGATGGATATGACTATTGACTTTAATGAGGCTGATATGGCTGTTATCCCTTTGATTACTCCTACGGTGAAAGACGCAACCGGGGCATTAAAAGGTGTTGTTCATGTAACAGGAACTATTGATCAACCAGAAGCGTACGGTACAGTATCTGTTCGAAATGGTACCATAAAGAAGATAAAAACTGTAGGGAATGAGCTTAAGAATATTGATGGGGATTTAATTTTCTCAGGTCAACAAGCAGATTTTCAATCTCGCATATCTGCGGGCAAAGGGACCGCTGGTTTAGCAGCGAAGGTTAATTGGACAGGTCATACCATGACTAGTTACCGTGCAGCCATTCAATTGGATGGGTTAGATTTATCTAACGAGTATATTTCAGGTCCATTAAAGGGAGAACTCTATATAGCTGAAAAAGAGGGAATCCCTACACTTATGGGGAATCTAAATCTAGAGAATATGAAGTTCAAAATTCCACTTTCCTTAGAAACTAGTGAAAGCACGCGTGATTTGGGGATTGATGTTAACGTACATGCTGGTAAAAATGTACGACTCTACGATAGAACCTTGTATAATATGCGTATTAGTGGAGATGTTCATTTTGGGGGCTCTGTATTTAATCCTACCTCTAGTGGACAGTTTAACGTGGTGAGTGGTACGTTTAAATATCTAAGCCACACCTTTGATATTACAAAGGGGACTGCAACTTTTACATCTGGAACGTATTTGCCTATGCTTCAACTAGATGCGGAAACAAATGTAGGTACTTATAATATTTATCTCGGCGTGAAAGGTACTGTGGACCATATGGATTTAACGCTTAAATCCGAACCAAGCTTATCGCGTAAGCAAATCATTTCTATGTTGACCTTTGGTCGTGGTGAACCATCGAATAGTAGTACAATTACCAATGAAGATGCCAATGCATTAGCTGTAGCTGGTGCACAAATGTTTGCTTTTGGTTATGTACAAGATGCAGTGCAAAATGCATTGGGTTTAGATCGTGTTAATATTACGACAGGCTCCATAGATCCGAATGAACCTACTAGTAGGGAAACATCGGGAAATTATAATATCGAAATCGGCAAATATGTCTTGCCGAGAACGATGATCACCTATACGCAAGGTATCAATAATAAACAAAATAAATATGGTATTGAATACTCGTTACGGCGAAATGTTAAGTTTAATGCTTGGCATACATCACAAGGTAGTACCTATATTGGTGGACGTTGGACACGAGAGTTCTAGCAATGATGACTATAATGAAGAATCTGAATAAGGACCTTCATTATAGTCATTTTAATTTCATAAAATTGAATTATAGTAGTACTAATTCCCAGTATTATATGATATAATAATAAAGATTTAATACTCTTTAAAGAGGGATAATTTTAGGAGGATTTTATGTTAACAAGCAAAGCCTATAAACGTATGCTAGCAGCATCTGTGTTGACTGCTGTTATGGGTACTGGCAGTGTGTTTGCTGCAGAAGTACAAACAGGCTATACACCAGATATGAATGCAACTGCTACAGCAGATACTGCAACTACTGATGATACAACGACTAAAGCAGCTGTATACAATGCGGGTACAGAAAAGGGTGCTAATACACAAGATAATACTGATGCGGCAATTTTAGCTGCTCGTGGTGACACTACATTATCCACTGATGGTACTGTTGTACAAGGTTCTGATGGCACAGTTACTGTTAATAACGGGGCTTTAAAAACAGACGATAAACAAGTAAAAATGGTTTCCAAAACTACAGCAGGTACAGACTTGGATAAGGTTGCAGAAAACGGTCAGGCACAAGCCGTAACATCTGTTGAGGCTCAATACGTTACTGCTGTTAGTGCTGATTCTGTTAACCCATTTGTAGGTAAAACAATTACAGGCTTATCTATCTCTGGTATTCCTGCTGATCAAGCGGCGCAATTAATGACATTGTTATCTGAAAAGGTAGGCGATGCTGTTTCCGTTGATGGTGTATTTAAAGATGTCCAAAATTTGGGTAACAGTGGCTATTTCTCAGAAGTGAACCCTGTCTTTACATCTGTTCCGGAAGGCGTGAAAATTGACTTTGCTGTTGTGACTAACCCTGTAGTACATGGTGTTGTGTTTGAAGGTAATTCTGTATACACATCCGATGTATTAACTAAATATATGGCAATTCCTGAAGGCCAAATCATGAACTCCGTATATGTAGGCCAAAAGGTACAAGGTATCAATGCCGCGTATGCTCGTGATGGTTATATGTTAGCTCATGTAGACGGTATTGCTGTAGATGACAATGGTATGATTCATATCCATATCGTGGAAGGCATTGTAGAAGATATTGTACCAGCTGGTAATAAGAAAACTCGTAACAAAGTTATCACTCGTGAGTTCGTACAAAAAACTGGTAAACCATTCAACAAGTTCTTAGTTCGTCGTTCCGTAGAACGCGTGTACAACTTGGGCTTCTTTGATGATGTAAATGTACGTATGTTACCAGGTGAAAAAGATCCTAACAATGTAATTATTGAAATTGACGTATTGGAACATAAAACAGGTACAATCACATTAGGTGCAGGTTATTCTAAATCCGATGGCTTGATGGGTATCGTTGAATTTGGTGAAGATAACCTTCGCGGTACAGGTGATAAATTTAAAGTTCACTGGGAAATCGGTGGTAAGAAGAAATATAAAAACTACCAAATTTCTTACTTGAAACCTTGGATTGACCACAGAGGTACTTCTCTTGGATTCTCCTTCTTCAACCGTGAAGATGAATACACTGACTATGATAGCGATGGTAGCGAAGTAGCAGAATACAACAAAAAATCCAAAGGCTTTAATATCTCCTTTGGTCGTCAAACAGGCGAATATACACGCGACTACTTAACACTTGAATCCCGCTCTGATAAATACAAATGGGATAATGACGATAGCTCGGGATTCCGTTATGATGCGGGTACTGGTGCAGGCCCTAATAATAGATGGAATAACGGCTCATATGATTTTGCCGGCATGGATTATGTAGGTAAAAACTTTGGTCGCATCAATTCCATTTCATGGCAAAAGGTATATGACTCCCGCGATAACATTTATGAACCAACTCGTGGTCGTCGTATTTCCTACACTGCACAATGGGCTGGTCATGGCTTAGGCGGTGATTTTGATTTCTATAAATTCACAGCTGAAATGCGTGCATACAAAAAAGTAGGTTCCAAAAATGTATTGGCCTTCCGTGCACGCGGTGGTTTCATCCAAGGTGATGCACCATATAGCCAATTGTTCACATTAGGTGGCGCAGATACATTACGTGGTTACGAAGATGATCAATTCCGCGGTAAAAATATGTATAATGCGACATTGGAATTCCGTTTCCCTATCGTGAAAAAGGTAAGTGGCGTATTATTTACAGATATCGGTGATGCTTGGGATGCTCCTAATGTTCCTTGGTATAAAAATACTAAGAGCTTTAACTATGGCGTTGGTGCCGGTGTTCGAATCACTACACCAATCGGTCCTGTTAAACTCGACTATGGTATTGGCAAGGATAAGAAGAAATTCCACTTCAGCTTCGGTACACAATTCTAATATTGAGACATATTATGGTGAAAGCACCTTCTATAGAGGGGGCTTTCACCAATATCTCTATTATGGCACTCATAGTGCGTAGATTAACAGAAATGAGGAATGTTCATTATGATGAGAATGATGAATAACAAGAAGAATGTGAAAATATTCTCCATTGTTATTGCCGCAATTTTTATTATCGGTATTGGTGCGTTAGCCTATACTCAAATGGCTACACCTGGTACTAGTGCTGCTAGTAATGTAGGTGTAATTGATATGAGCCGTTTGGATAATCCTGAAAACCCTGTATATGTAAAAGCTGCTAAGGAATTTACTGATTATCGTAGTCAAGTAGCAGCAGATATGCAAGCAAAGGTAGATGCTGCTCAAGATGATGCTACTAAAGCTAAAATTAAGCAAGAAGCACAAGCTAATGTAGAAAAGAAAATGGAAGAAATGAATAAACAGATGGCTGACCAAACAATGGAAGCAGCTAAAGCTGTTGGTAATGCGAAGGGTTTATCTGTAGTTCTTCCTAAAGACGCAGTTCTTTATGGTGGTGTAGATATTACTGACCAAGTACTTAAAAAAAACTAGCATCTGATGCAAAATAATAATGATACAAAGGTAATCAGATAAGGGTGAGCAGTATGAAGCTAAATAAACGGTATATAGGATTATTTCTGTTTTTAGCAGCTGCACTGATTGCGATGTATGGAGCCTATGGATTTATTACTAATCGTCAATCTTCAGAAGGGCCGTCTATTGGGGTAGTACAAATTGATGATGTACTAGAGTTTAATCCGTCTTATGAAGATTATAAGAATGCAAAAGCAGAGTTGGAACAGCTTAAAAGCTCAATATGCCATAGAACAAGAGGCGTTAAATACTAAGTCTGATTTGCAGAACGAACAGCTTAAATCCTTGTCTTTAGACACGACATTGTCAGATGCGTTGAATGTTGAATTACAAACGCGTATCGCTACAAAGCAAAATCAACTTAATGCACAGCTAGATGCAAAACGGGCTGAACTGGTAAAAAAATACATGGAGGAGCTCAAAGTTGCTAACAAAGGATATGACTTGGAAATTGTAAATCTTACAATTGCAGTTGTATGCTTTTGATAGCCGTGTTTATATCGATGATGCACAGAAAGAAGCGGCTCAGGCACAAAAAGCTGAGCTGGAAAGCCGCCTTCAAAGCTTGCTAGCTAAACGTAAACCATCCAATTTTGATATGGATTCAATACGGGCTAAGGTAGATGCAGAATTAAAACCTATCCGTGATGCAGGGGAACAAGAACTTAAACAATATGCCGAGTCTGTACAAGCTGAACTAGCAAAGAAACGCGATACAATGATGCAAAATCAAGCTAAAGCGATTGTATCGACAAATAATTTGCCAGTTCCTCAAGAGTGGAACGATAGTTGGGCAAAGAAATTATCGGATAAAGAGGCAGAGGTAAATGCACTTCATGAGGCCATTTTAGAGGACGTGCGGATGCGCGTTGCTATTATTGCTCAAGAACGTCATTTAGACCTTGTTTTGATTGATCATGGTGGAAATATCAAAGGGCTAGATATAACAGATGCTGTGAAAGCGTCATATCGAGTTCAGTAAGGAGTATACGATGAATAAGAAAATGAAATCTTTAATTTTAGGTGCAACAATGATTATGGCATTGCCAATTATTGGTGGCTGTGGTAGCAATACGATTGGTTATGTGGATTCCCAAAAAGTTGTGACACAAACTGCGAAATCTATTGAGATTAACAAAGAAATTAATGCAAAAGGTAAAGAACTTCAAGCCAAAATCGATGCTGCTGATGAAGCATCTAAAGCGCAAGTTACGACTGATGCAAAACAAGATTTTAATGCTTTCACAACTGCAAAAAATCAAGAGTTGAAACAATATATCGATCAACAAGTTAATGAATTAGCTAAAGAGAAAAAACTAGATGTAGTATTGCTTAAAGGTGCTGTTGTTGGTGGCGGCGTAGATGTAACTGATGACTTAATCAATAAAATGGGCAAAGCATCTGATGAAGATATTAAAGCTGCAGAAAATGAAGCGAACCAACAAGAAGCTCAACAAGCGCAACAAGGTGATGCTCAACAAGGTGAAGCCCAACAAGCGCAACCTGCTGAAGCTGCGCAATAGTTTAGTTAACACTTGGGGGGGACTTAATAGTGGAAAAGACCGTACTGGAGCTTGCTCAACTTATTGGTGGTAAGGTGGTTGGTAATGAATCGTTAGTAATCACAGAAACACGTGGCTTTGAACAAGCGGCACCTCAATCGATTACATTTGCTATTGGTGAATATGTGGAACACATTGGCTTATGTAAAGCTGGTGCTGTAATTTTAGAGCAAGAAGCGCCCAATGCACCGATGACACAAATCATTGTAGATAATGCAAAGGTTGCCTTCGCACAAGTATTACAATTATTTCATCCACCTGTTGTAATACCGCGTGAAATCCATCCTACTGCAATCATTGGTGAGAATGTTAAGCTAGGCGATAATGTTGCTATTGGTGCCTATTGTGTTATCAATGATAATGCAGTGATTGGTGATAATGTTACAATTCGTCCATATGTTTATATTGGTCATAATACTCGTGTTGGTAATGATTGTGATATATATACTGGCGCCGTTGTTCATGAAAATTGTATATTAGGAAATCGTGTCGTATTACGTGCTAAAGCGGTAATCGGTGGTGAAGGTTTTGGTTTTGCTACTGAAAATGGCGTACATACGCATATTCCTCAAGTAGGTAATGTCATTTTAGAGGATGATGTAGAAATTGGATCCTGTACAACCATCGATAATGCAACTATGGGATCTACATTAGTTCGAAAAGGGACAAAAATTGACAACCTAGTTCACTTGGGACATAATGTTGAAATTGGTGAAAACTGTTTCCTCATTGCACAAGTGGGAATTGCAGGTAGTACGAAATGTGGAAATAATGTAATTTTTGCAGGACAAACCGGTTGTACAGGGCATATTACAATAGGTGACAATGCAAAATTTGCTGGTAAAACTGGTATTACTGGTAATGTACCAGCAGATGCTGTTATGGCTGGTTACCCAATGCGTCCTCATAAGGAATGGTTAAAACTGTCCGCTTATGAACATCGCTTACCAGAAATGGTAAAAACTGTAAAACAATTGCAGAAGGAAATCGATGCTTTAAAAGCGCAGCTTAAGGAGAGCTAATACGTTTATGTATAGGTTTATGAAGTTGTTTAGTGCCTTTATTTGCATGTTGCCTCATAGTTGGCAGTATGCAATAGGTACATTGCTTGGTGAAATTGCTTGGCTTGCTGTGCCTCCTAAACGGAAGCGGTTGGCAATCGGGCAGATTTTGTTTTGTAAAATCACTGATGATCCTGTTGAAGCAAAACGAATTGCTAAGGCGAGTACGACTCGATTTGGTCGTATGATTATCGATGTATTGAGATACCCTGAAATTAAAGATGGCGGCTATAAAGATATGGTCAACTTTACCAATAAGGATATTTTGGATGAAGTCTTAGCTGATGGCAAGGGGGCCATTCTGGCTGCCCTTCATAGCGGTAACTGGGAATTGCTTGGAGGTGTACTGGCTTCTGAAGGGTACCCTCTAATTTCTGTAGCGCTAAAACAAAACGGCGATGCAGATAAATTTATCAATGAATATCGTGAGCTTATGCATCAACATGTGATGTATAAGACGAGTGTGCGCGATATGGTGAAAGCTTTAAAAAACGGTGCTTTTTTAGGGTTGATTATGGATCAGGATCCTGGAGAAAATGGTGTATTGGTACCATTCTTTGGTTATGAAACACTAACAGCAGATGGTCCTGCTGTATTAGGGCGTATGCAAGATGTACCTATCATCTTTGTGACCATGCACTATAGCCCTTATACGGGAAAACATGAAATTGAAGTACATCCACCATTATATGTAGAAAAAACAGATGATAAGAAACGCGATATAGCGATTACTACGATTAAGCTCAATGAATTTATTGAGGATTATATTCGTCGTTATCCAGAAGATTGGTTCTGGCTACATAACCGCTGGAAATGGACTCGTCGTTACTATGGTGACAAGATTGATACTCCACCAGATGTATTTCATTAAAAAAATATAAAAAGTATAATCGGCGTTGCAGATGTCTTAAAATAAAGCTTTGCAATGCCGATTTTTTACATCTAGTCAGTTGATAAATAGTCCTATATTCTTGTAACAGCTATGCAAATAGGGTATAATACAGTATGGTGTATAGTAGACATGGAATTAGATTATGAAAGGACATTCTTATGAGTAAGCCCCAACAAACAATTAAACAGGCTATTTCATATAAGGGAATTGGCCTTCATAGCGGGGAACCTGTAACCATGGTTTTTAAGCCAGCACCTGAAAATACAGGAATTGTGTTTGTGCGCTCAGATATAGAGGGAAACCCCTCCGTTCGAGCACACATTGATAATGTGACGAACACTATGCGCGCTACTACTTTGGAACATGGTGAAGCAAAGGTTTTCACTGTTGAACACGTAATGGCTGCATTCAGTGCTATGAATATTGATAACTGCTTTGTTGAAATGGACTCTCCTGAGCCACCTGTTGGCGATGGAAGTAGTGCCGTATTTGTTGACTTAATCCTTCAGGCGGGAATTGAAGAACAACAAGCTGAACGACATGTGTATAAGGTGAAACGTAGCCATTCTATTTATGATGGTGATAGATTTATTCTTATCGTACCTTATGATGGGTATCGCGTTACATTCACATCGATTAATCCACATCCGCTACTTGGTACGCAACAATGTGATTTTGATGTAACACCTGAGTATTTTGAAGAACATATTGCCCGAGCTAGAACCATTGGATTTGTAAAAGAATTAGAACAATTGCAAGCCATGGGCTTGGCAAAGGGGGGCAGTACAGATAATGCTCTTGTATACGATGATACAACCTGTTTATCTGTTCCACGGTTTGAAGATGAATTAGTTCGTCACAAAGCCCTTGATGTGATAGGTGATTTATATTTATTGGGCCCTCTATTGCGGGACATGTAATTGCGTTAAAATCGAGCCATGAACTCAATTCTCGTTTGGCTCATAGTATAATAGAAGAAATAAGGGAGACACAGCAATGATTCTTAACCATGAAGACATTTTAGAAATTTTACCACATCGTTACCCAATGCTATTGGTAGATCGTATTATTGAATTGGAACCAATGAAGCGTGCTGTGGGCATTAAAAATGCTACATTCAATGAATTGTTCTTCCAAGGCCATTTCCCTGGAAATCCAGTTATGCCTGGTGTACTATTAACAGAAGCAATTGCCCAAGTTGGCGGCATTGCTTTATTGTATCCTGAAGAAAATCGTGGATTAACACCTATGTTTACAGGCATTGATAAAGTACGTTTCCGTCATCCGGTAAAACCTGGTGATGTTGTACGCATGGAAGTGGACATTGTAAAAATTAAGGGCCGTATGGGCAAGGTTGAAGGTCGCGCTTATGTGGGTGATAAACTTTGTGCTAGCGGTGAATACATGTTTGCCCTTGTATAATAGACTTAAGGAGTGATTGTAGTGATAGTTGTAGGCATGGAAAATGCGGAATCCAACATTCATAACACGGCCATAGTGCATCCGAATGCTAAACTGGGCAAAGATGTTGTCATTGGACCTGGTGCTGTCATCGGGGAAAATGTAGAAATAGGGGATGGCACTCAGATTGGTGCCAATGTAGTTATTGGTGGTTGGACAACCATTGGTAAACGTTGTGAAATCTATCCAGGTGCATCCATTGGTTTGGAACCGCAAGATTTAAAATTTAAAGGCGAGAAAAGTTATTGTTACGTAGGTGATGAAACGGTTATCCGTGAATTCGTTACCATTAGCCGCGCTACTGGAGAAGGCGAAGAAACACGTGTTGGCAATAACTGTTTATTACAAGCGTGTACGCATGTAGCTCATAATTGCATTGTGGGGAATAATGTTATTATGAGTAACTGTGCAGGCTTGGCTGGTCATGCTATCGTTGAAGATCGCGTGGTTATAGGTGGCCTCGCTGGTGTTCATCAATTTGTAAAAATTGGCCGTAATGCTATGGTTGGCGGTATGGCTAAGGTGGTACAAGATATTCCGCCTTATGTTATTGCCGATGGTCAACCAGCTCGTGTTATCGGATTGAACTCTGTTGGCCTATCTCGTGCAGGTATTTCGGAAGAGGTACGCCGTAGCTTGAAGCAAGCGTTCCGCATCATTTATCGTTCAGGCTTTAGCTTGTCTAGAGCGATTGAAGAGATGGAAATGCAACTTGATTCTTCCGTTGAAATTGAAAACTTATTACGCTTTTTACGCAATGCTGATCGTGGCATTATGCGTACCCGTCGTGATTAATATGAAACTCTACATTATGTTTATATAATGTAGAGTTTTTTTGTGCTTATTTTATACTCTTTTTAAGACGCATCCTTTTTGAGTAAGAGTGTAGGAAAATACAGTGCGTTTATAGCTAGAAAAGCGTTGAAATTATAGTAAAATGGCGTGATTTATAGTACAATATAGTGTATATGAGTATGTCTTAAAATTATACTCAAAACAAATGATTTGACGAAAAATTGTGGACCATATAAGGCTTCACATAGGAGGTATAGTCGTGGCCAAGGTAGGTTTAATTGCAGGTATTGGCGTTTTACCTGTTGAGTTCATGCGGGCTGCTCATATGTTGGGGCATCAAGTTGTAGTCATCGGAGTTGTGCCTGATACAGATCCTATATTAGAGAAAGAAGCGGATGCTTTTTACAACATTAGTGTGGCTAAGTTAGGTAAAATATTTAAAACCTTGAAAAAAGAGGGCGTTACTGAGCTTACTATGCTCGGGAAGGTAACAAAGGAAATTTTATATAAAGGCTTATCCTTCCCTGATTTAAAAACTTTGGGTGTCCTTAAACGATTGAAAAATCGTAAAGATGATACTATTATGCTCGCTATTGTTGATGAAATTGAACGAGAAGGTTTTTCTGTCCTAGATCAAACTGTGTATTTGAAACCGTTCATGCCTAAGGTTGGGGTGTTGACCAAACGACAACCGACAGAAGAACAATGGCAGGATATTTGTTTCGGCTTTGAATTGGCTAAACAGATGGGCAAGCTTGATATTGGTCAAACTGTAGTAGTAAAGCATAAAGCAGCAATGGCTATTGAGGCTATTGAAGGAACTGATAAATGCATATTGCGCGGCGGTGAACTCGGTAGAGGTGAGGCCGTAGTCGTTAAGACTGAAAAACCAAATCAAGATGTTCGCTTTGATGTGCCTGCTGTAGGTATTAAGACATTAATGTCCATGATTGATAGTGGTTGTAATGTTTTGGCTGTAGAGGCTGAAAAGACAATATTTGTACAACAAGAAGATGTACTAGAAATGGCTAATCGCCATAATATTATTATTTGTGCTGTAGATCAAGCATTTGTAGATGCTAGAAAGGAACTATGATGAAAATTATGTTTTCTGCTGGCGAAGCGTCTGGAGACACACATGGCGCTAGCGTGGCCAAAGCGCTTTCACAAATAGATTCCAATATAGAAATGTTCGGTATGGGTGGCACCTTGATGGAACAAGCTGGCGTTCGTATCGTATATGATATCAAAAATCTCGGCGTTATTGGCATCGTAGAAATCATAAAATCATTGCCAAAGTTCTTTAAATTACGCACCTATTTAAAACGGGTTATGTTGAAAGAAAAACCGGACGTACTCGTATGTATCGATTATCCGGGATTCAACATGAAATTGGCTGAAGTAGCTCACCAGTTAGGAATCCCTGTATTGTACTATATAGCGCCTACTATTTGGGCTTGGCATAGTAGCCGTGGCAAGACGATTAAGAAATTTGTTACAAAGGTGGCCTCTATTTTTCCGTTTGAAGCAGAAGCATATCGCAAGTTCAATTGTGATGTAGAATTTGTGGGGCACCCATTAGTAGATATTGTGCATCCATCCATGACTAAGGGGGAGGCGATGGACTACTTTGGGGCTAGGCCAGAAGCAAAACGCGTTCTATTGATGCCGGGCAGCCGAAAACAAGAGGTGTTATCCCTCTTGGATGTAATGCTTGAAAGTGGGGAACGTTTGTTACAGTCTCACGAAGATGTGCAGTTCTTTTTACCGCGTGCTCATACGATTGAGCGCAGTGAATTAGAAGCTTTCATCAGTGAACGAAATGTCCCTGTAACGATTACGGAAGATCACACCTATGATTTGATGCAAATCTGTGATGTATGTTTAGCTGCATCGGGCACTGCTACACTAGAAACAGCGATGATGGAGTTGCCAACTGTATTATTATATAAGGTATCGCCTATTACATATGGCATCGGTAAGATGGTCGTAAATCTTACGCATGTAGGGTTGCCTAATATTGTAGCCGGCAAGGAAGTCATTCCTGAATTATTGCAAGATGATGTCTCCGTAGATGCTATAGTGAATACCGTCTTACCTCTACTAGATGATTTGCAAGTTAATCAGCGTATGCGCTCCGAATTGCGCAGCGTCAAAGAAAAACTAGGTGAGTCAGGTGCTGTTAATCGCGTGGCTCAATTGATTTATGACCTAGGTAAGGAGAAAACTAATGAATAGTTACTCACGTTTATTGTATTTTGTGAGACCCTATTATAAACGAATGATATTTGCTGTATTTTGCATGATTGTAGCAGCTGCAGCATATCTCGTAGTACCATGGCTAATCAAAAACGTCGTAGACCAAGTATTACAAGATAAAAATATGTTTATGCTCAATCTCATCGTTGGGGCCATCATTTTGATATTTTTAATTCGTGGCTTTGCCACATATGGGCAAACTTACAATATGTCCTATATCGGTCAACGGGTTATCATCGATGTACGGGAAGCAATTTTTAAGCATTTACAACGCTTGTCCTTATCCTATTTTGATCGCCGTAAAACTGGCGTCATCATGAGTAATCTCACAAATGACGTATCTGCTCTTCAATCAGCAGTAGTGGATAATCTTATATCTCTTATTACGGAGTCCGTTACCTTAATTGGTTCCTTAGTTTCCATGTTGCTCATCGATTGGAAATTAACGCTTGTTACATTTATAACGGTGCCAATGGTGCTGATTATCATAAATGTGTTTGGTAAAAAGTTGCGTTTAGCTGGCCATGATGTACAAGGTCGTATCGCTGATATTACAGCTCTTTTACAAGAGGTGATTTCCGCTATTCGCGTCGTAAAATCTTTTGCTCGCGAAGGTTTTGAAGTTAAACGCTTTGAAGTAGAAAATCAAAATAACTTTAATGCCGTTATTAAAGCCACTAAATTGACTAGCTTATTAAGTCCTATGGTTGAGTTCTCTGCAGCGATTGCGGTAGCTGTTATTCTATGGTATGGTGGCTATTCTGTAGTTACAGGAACAATTACAGCTGGTTCTTTAATTGCGTTCTTGATTTATGCTATTAACCTATCAAATCCTGTTAAGCGCTTGAGCCAAGTCTATGGTAATATCCAAAAAGCGTTGGCTGCAGCTGACCGTGTGTTTGATATTTTAGATACAAAAGCCGATGTAGTGGAAAAAGAAAACGCTATAGAATTGCCTGATATTAAAGGCGATGTAGATTTTAATCACGTTAGTTTCTCCTACGATGGTGAAAAAATGGCATTATGTGATTTTAACTTGTCTGTTAAGGCTGGTGAAAGCGTAGCCTTAGTAGGACCGTCTGGAGCAGGCAAGACAACATTAGCCAATCTATTACCTCGTTTTTATGATGTTACGAGTGGATCTATAACAATTGATGGTACAGATATTAAAGACGTAACCTTTAAATCGTTACGTAATCAAATTGGGTTAGTACCACAAGAAACAGTTTTATTTAATGCATCCATTAAAGAGAATATTTTATATGGTCGCTTAGATGCGAGTGATGAAGAAATTTACGAAGCAGCTAAGGCGGCGAATGTATTAGAGTTTGTGGATAAGATGCCTGATGGTCTCGATACTATTGTAGGTGAACGAGGTAGTTCGTTATCAGGTGGTCAACGTCAACGCGTTGCAATTGCACGTGCTATCTTGAAGAATCCTAAGATTTTAATTTTGGATGAAGCTACGTCTGCTCTTGATACAGAAAGTGAAAAACTGGTACAAGAAGCGTTAGACCGCTTGATGGAAGGCCGTACAGCCTTTGTTATTGCCCATCGTTTGAGCACTGTACAAAATGCACATCAAATCGTTGTATTAAATCAAGGTAAGTTGGTAGAGAAGGGAACTCACCAAGAACTATTAGCCTTGGAAAATGGTTTATATAACCATCTTTATTCCGTTCAGTTCTCTAATAAAGGATAAACATGTACTGGATATATAATGTATTGCTCATATTTTACTGGATTGGCCTAATTCCGGTTATCCTATATCGTCTTGCTTTTGAAGATGGTTTTTATGAGCGTATAAAACAAAGTGCAGGATATATGCCTGCTACACTATTAAAAAAAATAGAAGGACGTCGTGCGATATGGATTCATGCTGCATCAGTTGGGGAGATTGTTGCAACGAGTCCTCTTGTAAAAGAAATTAAACGAGAGTTTCCAGAAGCGGTAGTCGTTGTATCTGTCGTTACGGCAACAGGTCATGCGATGGCACACCGAATCATACCGGAAGCTGAAGGCATAATTTTCTTCCCCTTAGATTTACCGTACTTAACACGTAAAATTTTGCATATCATTAAACCGATTGCTATTTTATTAGTAGAGACAGAAATTTGGCCAAATTTCTTGCGTATCGCAGAGTCTGAAAAGATTCCAGTTATGATGGTGAATGGTCGTATTTCCGATCGCAGTATGAAACGCTATCGCTATATTAGTGCTTTCACGCGGGAAATGTTGAGCTCTATCGAACGATTCTGTATGCAATCAAATTTTGATGCAGAATATATTGCACAGCTTGGTGCGAACCCTGATGAAATCACTGTTACTGGCAATATGAAGTATGATCAAACCTATGCAACAGTATCCGAAGAAGAAAAACAAGCCTTGTTAGACGAATTTGGATTTGGTCATAATCATCCTATTATCGTTGCAGGCAGTACACACAAGGGTGAAGATGAAGCCGTATTTGAATCTTTTAAACAGGTGTTAGTAGAGTATCCTAATGCAAGATTACTTATTGCGCCTCGTGAGATTTATAGAGGCCATGATGTACAGACCTTAGCAAAACGTTATGGCTTGGAAGCCATTTGTCGTAGTGATATGACCGAACCGGTGCATAAGGAAATTCCTGTAGTAGTACTTGATACGATAGGGGAACTTGGCCGTTTATATAGCTTAGGCGATATCATTTTCGTAGGCGGTTCTCTTGTTAAAACAGGGGGGCACAATATTCTAGAGCCTGCTGCTCATGGAAAACCTATTATTGTTGGGCCCGCATATGTTTAATTTTAAGGAAATTTTTAATCTCTTACATTCTAGACATGCTTGTGAGCAAGTTAAAAATCAAAAAGATTTAACTACTATGATTTTACATCTCTGTAAACACCCTGAATTAGCGAAAGAAATGGGGCAGAATTGCTTAGATATTATCCGTGAAAATCGTGGTGCAACGCGTCGCAATACGCAAGAATTACGTCAACTATTTGAATCACATCATATTATTCCTTAAGAAATATTGGTGTAATCGATACGGAAGGAGGTGCCTACTATGAATGGTGAAGATATTTTTAAGAGCATTGTAAGCGGCGAAGATCAATCTATCTTAGGCGATGTAGCCAGGGCTGGGTTATCACTTCTTAGTAAGGGGTATAAAAAAGCTGTTACTATGCGTAACGCAAAGTTTGATGCAAATAAAGGTGTTGTAAAAGTATCGGTACCTGTAATTAGTGTTGGTAATATAACAGCTGGTGGAACTGGTAAAACTCCAATGGTTAGACTTATCTGTGATATTTTAGGACAGAAAGGCTTTCATCCAACTGTATTGAGCCGTGGTTATAGAGCTAAAGATAATAGTCAAAATACAATTATTTCCAAGCATGGATCTATTTTAGTAGAGCCTGAGGAAAGTGGAGATGAGGCTTGGCTATTAGCGAAAGTGCTACCAAAATCTAGTGTGATTATTGGTCGTAATCGTATAGAATCGGCACGTATAGCAATTGAAGAGTTAGGTGCTGATTATCTTGTAATGGATGATGGTTTTCAACATCGAGCGTTGCATCGAGATAAGGATATCGTATTAATCGATGCATCGAATCCTTTTGGCTATGAACATGTATTGCCAAGAGGATTATTACGTGAGCCTATGGAGGGCCTTGCACGAGCTGATATTATTGTGCTTACAAAAGTAGATCAAGTTGATCCAGGATTGGTTGCAGCACTTAGAAAACGATTAGCTCGGATGGCGCCACAAAAGCCTGTTTATGAGACCATTCATAAACCACGTGCAGTCTATACACTTGAGGCATGGGCTAATGGTGATGAAGGACATCCTATTGGTACTGATGTCGATTTACCTATTATGGCCGTAAGTGGTATCGGTAATCCTAAATCCTTTACGAAGACGCTGGAAGGCTGTGGCTACGACGTAGTACATACAATGGGTTTTGGTGATCATCATGATTTTTCGGATGATGATGTAGTAGAAATTTGGAAGCAAGCTTTTGCTCATCAAGCTAAGGCGATTATGATTACTGAAAAAGATGCTGTTAAATTAAGTCAGTTGCATACAATTGAAGACTTGAAAATACCGATTCTAGTGCTATCCATAGGTATTGAGTTCATCTCTGGGAAACAAGAATTCATAGAAAATTTAGAGATTTAGTGTATAATAATAAGATACGCAAATAAAAGAAATGGGGTTTTATTGTGAATATTGGTTGTGTGATTCCAGCTCGATTTGGTTCCACGAGATTGCCAGGAAAACCTTTGGCAGATATCGCGGGTAAACCTATGATTCAACGTGTTTATGAACGTGTTACACAGGCGAAGAGACCACAAGTAGTTATTGTGGCTACTGATGATCAACGCGTATATGATGCGGTTAAATCTTTTGGTGGTACGGTTGTTATGACTGATGCCAATCATCCGACTGGAACTGACCGATTAGCTGAAGTAGCACAACAATATACCGACCTAGATGTTATCATCAATGTACAAGGTGATGAACCTATGATTGATGCGCATTTAATCGATCAGTTAGGAGAACTTTTTGAAGATGATGCACATCTACAAATGGCTACAGTAGCAACCCCTTTATTAAAAGAAGAGTATGATGAACCTTCTGCGGTGAAGGTTATACTTAATAAACGAAATGATGCGATGTATTTTTCCCGCTCCTTAATTCCCTATCCACGTCATGATTTTGTTAATGCTCCTTTAAAGCATATTGGCATTTATGCATATCGTCGTCAATTTTTATTAGACTATGCAAAGATGGAGCCTACTGCAGCAGAGCAAACAGAGTCGTTAGAGCAGTTGAGAGCGTTGGAAAATGGATTTTCCATTCGTGTCATTACTACAGATAAACGATTTGTTGGTGTTGATACACCAGAAGACTTAGCTCGTGTAAATGAAATATTCGAGCAAGAGGAGAAATAAATGAAAACAGTAAACGTTGGTAATATGACAATTGGTGGCGGTAAAGGGCTGTTTGTATTAGCAGGCCCATGCGTAATCGAAGATTACGACCGCACATTGGCAATTGGCAAAGAGGCTAAAGCAATTTGTGAACGCCTAGGCATTCCTTATGTATTTAAGGCTTCTTTTGATAAAGCTAATCGCTCTAGCTTCAATTCTTTCCGTGGTCCAGGCCTAGAAGAAGGTCTAAAAATTTTAGCGTCCATCAAAAAAGAATTGAATGTACCAGTTGTTAGCGACATCCATTCTATTGAACAAATTGAGCCAGCAGCAGAAGTGTTGGATATTCTCCAAATTCCTGCATTCTTATGTCGTCAAACTGACCTAGTTTACGGTGCTGCTAAAACGGGCAAATGCGTAAATGTAAAAAAAGGTCAATTCATGGCTCCAAAAGATATGGAGAATGTTCTTAATAAAATGAAAGAATCGGGCAATGAAAATCTTATGCTTACAGAACGTGGTTTTAGCTTTGGCTATAATAATCTCGTTGTAGATATGAGATCATTCCCTATTATGCGTTCCTTTGATTATCCAGTAATTTTTGATGCTACTCATAGTGTGCAATTACCAGGTGGGGCTGGTACAAAATCCAGTGGCAATCGAGAATTTGTGCCAAATTTGGCACGTGCCGCTGTTGCTAGTGGTGTAGATGGTTTATTCTTTGAAGTACATGATAATCCTGAAGAAGCGCTTTCCGATGGTCCAAACATGGTATATTTAAATCAATTCGAAGACTTATTAAAAGACTTAGTAGCTATTGATAAAATCGTTAAACGATAAGGGGCGATAGTATTGGATATTTTAGAACAGGCCGCTCAAGTGCTTCATGAGGAAGCACAAGCGATAGAACAGTTAATAACAACATTAGATCAAAGTTTTGTAAATGCTGTTAACATGATTCTTGCATGTAAAGGTCGTGTTGTATGTACTGGCATGGGTAAATCTGGACATATTGGTCGTAAGATTGCTGCTACATTAGCGAGTACAGGTACACCAGCATTATTTATGCACCCAGGGGAAGGTGTTCATGGCGATCTAGGTATGATTACTGAAGATGATGTGGTACTAGCCTTTTCTAATAGTGGGGAAACAGGTGAAATCATTGGTATTTTGCCTTCATTGCGCCGCATAGGTGCTAAATTGATTTGCGTTGTAGGAAAACCTGAATCTACATTGGCTAAAAATTCCGATGTTGTATTATTGGCGCAAGTTGAACGCGAAGCATGTCCGCTAGGATTGGCACCAACTACAAGTACAACAGTAGCATTGGCCTTGGGCGATGCTTTGGCGGTATGTTTACTAGAGCGTCATCATTTTACGCCGGAAAATTTCGCTGTTTTCCATCCAGGTGGCTCACTTGGAAGACGTTTATTGTTGACTGTTGAAAATATTATGCATGGTGGTGAAGATAATCCAGTTGTACACAAAGGGGCAACCGTTCGTGATGCTCTGTTTGTAATGACGGAAAAAGGACTTGGTGCCACTAGCGTTATCGATGAAGATGGTCACTTAATCGGCCTTGTAACTGATGGTGATGTGCGTCGCGGTCTTGATTCTGGTAGCAACTTCTTAGAGTGGCCAGTTGAAGATATGATGACGAATATGCCACGTACTATTACAAAGGATAAATTGGCTGCTGAAGCACTTCATGTAATGGAAAAAAATCAACCTCGTCCTATTACAGTACTACCTGTAGTAGATGAAGAAGGCCATGCAATGGGGATTGTTCACATTACAGACTTACTTCGTCGAGGCATCGTGTAATGAATATTAAGTGGATTATCCTCGATGTTGATGGTGTATTAACAGATGGAAAATTAATCTATACATCGAGTGGTGAAGAAATAAAGGCCTTCTCTGCAAGAGACGGATTAGGTCTAGCCGCTGCTCATAAAGCAGGGATTTCACTAGGCATTATAACGGCTCGCACATCGCCTATGGTGGAACGGCGTGCTAAGGAATTAAAATTTGATGCTTTATTGATGGGGCATGCTAATAAAACGGAGGCTCTACGTTCTCTATGTGAAAGCCATCATATTGAGTTGGCGCATATAGCTTATATGGGTGATGATTTAAATGACCTAGGGGCTTTATCTCTCGTAGGCTTGCCGATGGCTCCTCAAGATGCGGCGGCTGAGGTTAAGGAATTGGCTCAATTTGTATCAAATCACAATGGTGGATCTGGTGCCGTGCGAGATGCTGTTGAATATATTTTAAAAGCTCAAAACATGTGGGATTCAGTCGTAAAAGACTATGCTATGGAGGCTCATAACCATGGTCAATAAAGGAGGTGAGCAGAATGAATAATGAATGGCAATACCATGTCGTTAAGGGAATCAGTTGGCTTGTATGTCGACTGCCGTATAAGCTCATTTTGCTCATAGGTGCTAGCTTAGGACCCCTGTATGGAGTTATTGCAAAAAAGCAAAAGCTAAGAGGCATTAAAAATATAAAAATTGGCATGAATATGAATGACGAACAGGCAGAGGCTTTAATTGAAAAGCTATTCAAAAACCTAGGTCGAAGCGTTATGGAAATTCTGTATATGCCGAATTTGACTAAGAAATTTATTAATGAGCATATCGAAATGCGCGGTGTAGAGCATTTGGATAATGCTATTAAAGAAGATAAAGGCGTCATTGTTCTTACTGGGCATGTAGGCAACTGGGAATGGATGGGGGCTGCGTTAGCTGCACATGGTTATCCATCTACAACTATTGTAAAAAAACAACCTAATGCACAATTTACACGCTTTATGAATGAATATCGTGAAATGGTTGGCCTCGATGTGTTTGCCAGCGGTGGTAATGAAATAGTTTCTGCTGCAAAAGCATTGAAAAAGAAGAAATTGTTGGGCTTTTTGGCCGATCAAGATGGATATATTCACGGGTTACCGGTGCCATTTTTAGGGCAACCTTCTTCTGCTGTTGTAGGACCGGCTACATTTGCTAAAAAATTCGGTTCTCCTGTAGTACCAATTTTTACATCTAGAAAGCCTGAAGGCGGACATATTGTTCATATCTTGCCACCATTACATTACAATAATAGTGGCGATGATGATGTAGATATGTATACGTTGACAGAAGAGTGTGTACGCGTAACAGAAGACTTTATTCGTGAACATCCAGATGAGTGGATTTGGTTCCAACATCGATGGATGACTAAGATGAGCGAAATCGTTGATTATTATAAGAAACTAGAGATTCGGGAGAGAGCACATGAAAAACAATAAAAAATTAATCGCTATTGTCGTGGCTATCGTCATTGCTCTAGTTGGTCTAATCGCTTTCATTTTGCACGACTCTGGAGACTCTTCTTCTAAAGGAGGCTAATAATGGGCAACTGGTGAATTTCCAAGGTGCCGAGCTTCAAGAAGAGAAGGACGGTAAGTTGGTATGGGCCCTATCTGCAGAGAAAATCGAGTATGACCCTCGTTCAAAATCGATTGTACTCACTAATTTAAAGGGTCTTTTCTATCAAGATGATGTGACAACAACGATTACGGCACCTCATGCTGTATTGTCTGGCGATCATAGTTCCCTTGATATTGATGGTGGTGTAACAGCTACCAATACGGAAGGGGCTAATTTTAAGACCGATGCATTACATTTTGATAACAAAACTAAAATGCTTACATCAAAAACGGCTTTCACTTATGATTCAAAAGATATTACCTTAACTGGTGATAAGTTAGAAGGTAATATGTCGTTGAAACAAATCAAAGCGATTGGTCATGCTAAATTGACGAAAAAGTAAAGTTGAGGAATTGCGATGAATAAGAAAAAATATATGGGATTAGCTGTAATCTCAGCAATGATGATGCTATCTGTTACTGCTTGGGCTGCCAATGAAGGTCCGTTGACCATTAGTGCGGATACATTATCCTATGATGGTAATACAGGTCGTGCAGAGGCATCTGGTAATGTAGTAATTACACAACAAGATAAAACGATGACTGGTGCGAATGGATGGTACAATACTAAAACTCGTGAAGCATCCCTAGAAGGTGGCGTTTCCATGATTGGTGATAATATGTCCATGTCCGCACAATCTGTACATAGTGTAAATGATAACCAGTTCAGTGCAGAGGGGGATGTTCATTTGCAACGAGGATGATCGCCAAATCTTTGGTGACTCTGTTGAGTACAACTCTGATACTGAATATGGTAAGGTAGTGGGAAATGCTAAATTAATTGCAGAAGGCACTACATTGACAGGTAACCAAGTAGAAGGTTGGTTGAAAGAAATTCGCGCCGTTGCACAAGGTGGTGTAACATTTAATAATCCAGATAAAAATGTATCTGGTTCGGCAGATCGTGCTACATATACGCAAACGCCTAATCAAAATGATGGGGTTGTATTGCTTACTGGCTCAGCACATGCAGTACAAAATGGCAATGTGTTGAATGCGCCTGAGTTAAAATTGTACTTGAAGGATAACTCTGCGGAAACATTAGGCGGACGTAGTACATTAGTTATCACACCGAACTAGTAAGGATTAATGTATGTATATAGAAACTAAGAACCTAGTCAAAACATTTAATGGTCGGAATGTAGTAGATGGTGTAAGTCTTCATGTTGAAAAAGGACAAGTCGTGGGGCTGTTGGGGCCTAATGGGGCTGGTAAGACTACATCGTTCTACATGATTGTAGGCATTGAAAAACCGACGACAGGTATTATTACAGTTGATGGTAAGGATATCACGATGTTACCGATGTATAAGCGGGCAGCGGAAGGCATTGGTTATTTACCCCAAGAGGCATCGATTTTTAGATCTATGACTGTTGAGGAAAATATTCGTGCCATGTTGGAAACAACAAATAAAAATCGTGATGAAATCGATCAAATTGTAAACTCTCTTATTGATGAATTTAATATTGGTCATGTGCGAGATCGCAAGGGGATGCAACTATCCGGTGGTGAACGGCGGCGTGTAGAGATTGCTCGCTGTTTGGCTTTAGAACCGAATTTTATCTTATTGGATGAACCATTTGCCGGCGTAGACCCAATTGCAGTTGCCGATATTCAACAAATTATTTTACAAGTAAAAAATAGAGGAATCGGCATTCTTATTACAGACCATAATGTGCGAGAAACATTAGGCATTGTTGATAAGGCATATATTCTAAGCACAGGTAAGATCTTATTGGAAGGTACACCTGATGAAATTGCCAATAACCCAATTGCTCGTGAACATTATTTAGGTAACAATTTTAAATTATAGGAGGGACCATGCGCTTATTAGATAAATATATTTTAAAAGCCTTTGTAGGTCCATTCCTATTTGGGGTATTTGCTTTTACCAGTATTTTCATTGGTACAGGTACATTATTCCGCATTGCTCAATATATAACAGAATATGGTGCTCCGCTACTACTCGTTATGAAAGCCTTCTTTTTAGCTATGCCAAGCATTATTTTATTGACATTCCCTATGTCTGTATTGCTTGGTTCGCTGATGGCTTTCAGTAGACTAAGTAGTACTAGTGAAATCGTAGTTATGAGGGCTGGTGGCCTAAGTTTCTTTACGACTTGCAATGCCTGTATATATTTTAGCGTTGCTTATTTCTATTGGTGCTGTAGCATTTAATGAATTTGTCGTACCACGTACAAACAATATGTATCAAACCATTGTGCGCGAAGAAATTATGAAGAATGCATCGCCACAAACGCAAAATCATATTGTGCTAAAATCTATGAATGGTGACAATCTTAGTACATTGATGTATGCTAAACACTATGATAGTGAAAGTAAAAAACTAAGCATGATTACGGTGCAACAATTCAATGACAAAGGTGAACTACAACAGGTAGAAAATGCGGAAAATGCTGAATGGAATGGCCAAGTATGGGTCATGCATAGCGGTATAATCTATGACGTATCGGCCGGTGAAGGTGTAGAGCGGACAATGAAGTTTAAAGAACAAGTATTGCCAATTAAATCTTCACCAAATGAAGTACAACAAGATCAACGTAAACCAGAAGAATTGACGATTAAAGAATTGCGTCATCAAATTAAAGCATATAAAGCTGCATATACAAATTCTAATAAGTTAGAAATGGAAATGTACCAACGTTTTACCATTCCGTTGGCAAGCTTTGTATTTGCCTTAGTAGGCGCACCGTTGGGCTTGCAAAAACAAAGGTCTAGTTCGTCTATCGGATTTGGTATCAGTATTTTAATTATCTTTATTTACTATGGTGTCATGACCTTTGCCGGAGCTCTTGGTAAAGGTGGTGCATTACCAACGTGGATGGCAGCAATGATTCCTGATACATTAGGTATTATTGCCGGATTATATTTAAATTGGCGTGTTTCACGCTAATAGATAGTATGTTGGATTACAATTTATTTTGAAAGGAGGGACACCATGCTTGTAGGATTAAAGATTCTCGTTATTATCGCTATCATGGGCGGGCTTATTGCCTATATGGGTGATAAACTAGGAACAAAGGTCGGTAAGCGTAGAATGTCCCTCTTTGGATTGCGTCCTAAGCATACATCGATTATTGTAACGATTGTAACAGGTCTACTCGTTGCAGCTGCAACGGTTGGTGTTCTTACAATTACATCGCAAAGCGTACGTACTGCGCTTTTTGGGATGGATCAATTGCGGGCAGATATGAATCAACTAACAGCAGAGGTAGCTGCTAAAAATGCTGAATTAGAACAAGGTCAAGCCCTATTGGAAGCTAATAAAAAAGAATTAGCGGACCGTATGGCTGAGATTGAAACAATTCGCAAAGAGGTTGAACAAAGCCGTCAAGAATTAGCTGATGCAGAGGCTGCAAAGGTTGCTACAGAGGCAGAATTATCTGCATTACAGGCATCCTATGATGAGGCCTCTAAAAAATTAGCTGCCTTGGAAGCTACACGGGCTAGTATGGAAAAACATATTGCCGACTTGCAGAAAACACAAGAAGAGTTAAAAACGGGGATTATCCATCTTAGAGAAGGCACGATTTTATTCCAAGTAGACCAATTATTAGCACAGGCAGTAGTGCGTAATGGTTTATCTCCTAATGAAGCGCGTGATGCGGTTAATAGTATTGTGGAAGATACAAATAAACTAGTTCTTCGTCGCTTAGGCGTTGAAGACCATGGTGAATCCGTCGTGTACGTGGACCGTCAAAATATTGAGGTCGCCATCTCGAAAATTGAAGAATCCAAAACGCCTATGGTTATCCAAGTGGTGGCAGCTGGTAATATCATTGCTGGTGAACCAGCGGTTGCGACGATTCACGTGTATCCACAACAATTTATTTATAAATCAGGTGACGTGATTGCTACGTCTGTTATCGATGGTGGTAGTAATGCTCAAGTCAATATGCTTCGTTTCTTGAAACAAGTCAATGAAGAGGCTAAGTCTAAAGGGGTTATACCAGATTCGTTGTCCGGTGATATTGGTACAATACCTGGAGATGAATTATTTTCTGCGATACGTCGCATTAGCATGCTACATGGCAAGGTATATGTAGAGGCGTATGCCGATGGTGATACATATTCATCTGGCCCTGTACACATTAAATTGCGTATTACACAGATGACAGATACGGGTAAACTTATAAAATCAAATTAGTTTCTATATAAATGGCCTATGTATTAAGATTTAATACATAGGTCTTTTATTTTGTGATAAAATATAACTATTGTATTGAGGAATGAGGCAAATAGTATGAATAATATATCGTATATAGCCGCTGTTGATCCAGGGAATGAAAAGACCGGCGTAGCTATTCTTTCACAAGCAGGTGCGTTAATATATCGAACCATTGTAGAAACTAAGACATTTAATAGTTCTTTTGAAAGTATATTAAGTACTTATCTTGGTATACATCATATCGTATGTGGTAATGGTACCAATCATAAGCATTTGTATCCATCTATACAACAAATTGGGCGCAATCATAAAATTACGACGAGTTTGATCGATGAATCACATAGTACTGAAGAGGCTCGAAAATTGTATTGGCAATATAATCCACCTACCGGTTGGCGTAGACTCGTACCAAAAGGCATGCAATTTCCACCTGAACCAGTAGATGACTTAACAGCCTATGTCATTGGTAAGCGATATACTAAACAATTGAAGGAAGAGGATTATAATAAACTTCAAGACTGTAAAGTAGAAGATGATTTAGAAGCTAAACGTTTAGCAGCAATTAAAAAATTATATAATGAAGGAGATGCACATGAGTAATGTGATAAAAAAGATACATTGGTCCAGTATGCTACTGCGATGTATTTGGATGATTATAGGGGCTCTGATTTATACGGTGGGCCTAGATCTATTTTTAGTGCCAAATAATATCATCGATGGTGGCGTTGTTGGTATATCTTTGATGACAGCCGAACTTACGGGGATATCGTTTAGTATATTTGTAGTATTAATTAATATTCCATTCTTGTATATTGGCTATCGCATTAATGGCAAGGTATTCACCATATCTACCTTGTTTTCTATCGTTTGGATGGCCATATTTTCATCCTTTGCCCATGAATTTACTCCGATTACAACCAATCCTTTTTTAGGTGCCATTTTTGGTGGTATCATACTTGGTATTGGCGTAGGCCTTATTATACGTAATGGGGGCTGCTTAGATGGGTCGGAAATCGTAGCTATTATTTTTGATAAACGAACTACATTTTCTGTAGGCGAGATTGTAATGGCCATGAATTTAGTCATCTTAGGGGCTGCCGGATTTGTATATAGTTGGGATAGTGCTATGTATTCCTTAGTAGCCTATTTTATCGCCTATAAAATGATCGATATTACAATTACAGGCCTTGAGGAATCAAAGGGTGTTATGATTATTACTGATGCAGAGAATTCAGAGAAAATTGCGGATACATTAAATGCAAAACTAAATCGAGGCGTTACCATATTATATGGTGAAGGTGGTTATTTGAAAACACCTAAGCATGCATTGTATTCAGTTGTAACTCGTTTAGAGATTACGCGTTTGAAGGATGCTGTATATGAAGTGGATCCATCAGCATTTATAACCATTCAAGATGTACACGATGTATTTGGTGGACGTTTTACTAAGAGTGGACATTAAGGGGGCTCTAATGAATAATAAATTTGTAAAAGAAACATTAGATTGGATATATGCCATTGTATTGGCGCTAGTTATTGCAATGGTCATTCATATTTTTATCGTACAACCAACACGGGTATCCGGTGAATCCATGGAGGATACGTTACATAATGGTCAATATTTAATCGTTACCAAGTGGCAACATATTATGCGTGATGTACCTGATTATGGTCAAATTGTTATCATTGATAGTCGAGTGAACCGTGAACGTACATGGACGGATGATGTGAAAGAACCATTGATGAACTATGTGAGTGTTATCGATAAATCTGCTCAAACAAATGATGTGTGGGTAAAACGTGTGATTGGTAGACCTGGTGATACATTGGAGTTTAAAGATGGTCACGTATGGCGTAATGGAGAAGAGTTACAAGAACCTTATACAAAAGATCCGACAATGAACTATAGCCGTTCTACATCTGTTGTAGTACCTGAAGGACATATTTTTGTAATGGGGGATAATCGAAATCACTCGAGTGATAGTCGATTCATCGGACCTGTACCTGTAGATCATGTATTAGGCTTTGTAGAATATGCCCTATAGTCGATAATAGTCTATAAAAATGTATAGTCTTACGTGTTAAAGCTCAATACTACAATGCTTTATATGAGAACGTATATTACTAAACTGTAATGTACGTTCTTAAATTCTAATTAATGCTTATGAAATAAGATCTATCAGAGATGATAGGTCTTATTTTTTATTGCAACTGATTAATTAAAATAGTATTTATTAGTTATACATATTAATTGGCATAGTATGATAGATTAAAATACATTATTTTATACTTAAATAAAATGAAATTTTATAAAATTTAATTTTGATAAATATAGATAAATACTGCTTTTGTTGTATAAAATTATTTCATGAAAGAAATTTCATCATATTTAATTGCATAAAATGCTTTACAAATTTGTTGACCGGATGTATATTGACATCACAGAAAGACAACACACTCAGTTGTGGTGATATACAAGAACAGAAGAAGAGGAAACGTGGATACTCATCAGGATGTTCTTATATAGATTATAACTAGATGTACAGTCTTCTGATAATATATATTTTTTTCTAAATTTGTTAGTCAAAAAGACTATATCAGAAAGAAGGAATCTATTATGAAAAAACAATTCGCAGCAGTATTTGCAGCAACAGCTCTTTTAGGTGTAACAAGCGCATTCGCAGCTAACCCATTCTCCGATGTAACTCCTGATTCTTGGGCATACCAAGCTGTATCTCAATTAGCAGCAGCTGGCATCGTTAATGGTTACCCAGATGGTACTTTCAAAGGTCAAAACGATATCACTCGTTACGAAATGGCTCAAATGGTAGCTAAAGCTATGGCTAACCAAGATAAAGCTAATGCAGAACAACAAGCAATGATTAATCGTTTGGCAGATGAATTCTCCAATGAATTGAACAACTTGGGCGTACGCGTTTCCAAATTGGAAGACCGTGTAGGTAATGTAAAAGTTACTGGTGATGCTCGTATCCGTTATCAAGGCTCTGAAGACAAAGGCGTTTACAAAGATGGTAGCAAATCCTTAACTGATGGCCGTGCTCGCGTTCAATTCAATGCAAAAGTAAATGATAAAACTGATGCAGTAGTTCGTGTTAAAGGTGGTTATGAATTCGGTGATGCTTCCAATGGTACAACTGCTAAAATTGACCGTGCGTATGTAGATCACAGATTTGGTCAAAACGTATCCGCTAAGGCTGGTCGTTTCAACCAAACAATTGGTGGCGGTTTAATGTATGATGATACATTCGATGGTGCTCAATTGAACGTTGGTAACGATAAAATCCAAGTACAAGGTGCTTATGGTTACATGATGGAAGGCGCTGCAGAAGGCAATGCTAAATCTGATAACCCATCTGTATCTTATGTAGGTGTTAAAGGCAAAATCGGTCAAGAATCCTCCGTTGGTGGTTTCTACTCCAGATTGTCTAGCGGCAATTTAAAACATAATGGCGCTAGCGTTGCTACTGACCATCAAAACGTATACGGCTTCAATGCGGACTTCCGCAAAGATAAAGTATGGGTTGGCGGTGAATGGTTGAAAGCTTCTGACGTAGCTAATTCTCAAGCTTGGACAGCTGGTGTAGGTTATGGTAACTACGACATCGCTAAGAAAGGTACTTGGGATGTGAAAGGTCAATACTTCAACCAAAAAGGTAATGCACCAATCGTAAGCTCCACTTGGGATCAAGCATATGACTTAACTAATACAAATAACGGTTATAAAGGTTATGTAGCAACAGTTGATTATGCTGTACAAGATAACGTAGGCTTAAGCGCCGGTTATGGTTTCAACTCTAAAGACCAAAGCGGTAAAGACTTATCCGATTTCTATCGTGCAGAACTTAACTACAAATTCTAATTGATAATTAAATAACACTATTATGAAAACCATCTCTTAATAACATATAATAGTATATATAAAGGAGTCCTCCTTAGAGGGCTCCTTTTTGTATGTGAAAATGGTTACATGCAATATGTAGTATGAGTATAAAATGACTCAAACATGAAGCTATATTAATAAATAGAAATAATTGAAATGTATTTAATAAGTAAGAATTAATAATAATGATGAGAATAAATATCATTATAAGAAAAAATGGATAAATTTGTATAAAATTTTGATTTTTTTGAGTTGTAATAAAATTAGATAAAATCTAACTTTTCCAAGATTTTAAAAAATAAATTTTTTTAAATGAGAATATAAATGAGAAAAAAGGGTTTACATCAAAATTTCTTCGTGCTAATATCATGGCAACAAGAGGCGGTAAGCAAAACATACTGAAATCTCGATGAAGAATTATGGTGAGGAAACGTGGACACTCCCAAGAGAATTCTAAATCTTGAAATTAGAATGAATTGTGAATCGCAACTTGTGAAAACAATTTTATTCTTATTTTTCAGAAAGAAGGAATTCAACTATGAAAAAACAATTCGCAGCAATCTTCGCAGCAACAGCAGTTTTGGGTGTAACTACTGCATTCGCAGCTAACCCATTCTCCGATGTAACTCCTGATTCTTGGGCATACCAAGCAGTTTCTCAATTAGCAGCTGCTGGTATCGTTAACGGTTATCCAGATGGCACTTTCAAAGGCCAAAACGATATCACTCGTTACGAAATGGCTCAAATGGTAGCTAAAGCTATGGCTAACCAAGACCGCGCTAACGCTGAACAACAAGCTATGATCAACCGTTTGGCTGATGAATTCTCCAACGAATTGAACAACTTGGGTGTTCGTGTAGCTCGTTTGGAAGACCGCGTTGGTAACGTAAAAGTAACTGGCGATATGCGTATTAAATGGGAAGACCAAGAACATGCTTCCTCCGATACTAACGGCCGTGCTCGTATCCAATTCAATGCAAAAGTAAACGATCGTACTGAAGCAGTAGCTCGTATCAAAGGTGCTTACACATTTGGTGATGCTAAATCTTCTACAGTTACCATGGACCGTGCATATGTAAACCATAAATTTGGCGAACGCGTATCCGTTAAAGCAGGTCGCTACAATCAAACATTTGGTTCTGGTTTAGCATATGACTCCACTTTCGATGGTGCTCAATTCAACGCTGGTAACGATAAAGTTGCTTTCCAAGCTGCTTATGGTTACTTGACTTCCGCTAATCTAAAAACTCCAAATGCAGCTGGTACTGCAGCAACTACAGTAGATAAAGATGCTAACGCTGAAGTAGTATACTTGGGCTTAAACGGTAAAGTAGGCAAACACGCTGATGTAGGCGGTTTCTACGCTCGTTTCAACGATAGCAAAGCTTTAGGTGTTGCTGCTGATGATGGCGGTAGCGCAAAATATAACGTTTACAAAAACGTATATGGCTTCAATGCTAACACTAACTTCGACAAAGTTTGGGTTGGTGGCGAATGGGTAAAAGCTTCTAACGTTAAAGACTCCACAGCTTGGACTGCAGGCATTGGTTTTGGCGACTACAGCATCGCTAAAAAAGGTTCTTGGGACGTTAAAGGTCAATACTTCAACGCTAAAGAAAACGCACCTGTATTCGATTCCACTTGGAACCACAAATACATCCAAAACGCTAAAGGTTGGATGGCTTCCGTTGACTATGCATTGCAACCAAACGTTGGCTTGTCCGCATACTACGGCTTCGACTGGAAAACAGCTGACAGCGCTAAAACTGACAAAGCTGACTTCTACCGTGCAGAACTTAACTACAAATTCTAATTTGATAGTTACAAATATGAAAGGGACTCCTTCGGGAGTCTCTTTTTTTGTACCCCTTATAAATGGTATAATAGATAAATACAGTAATTATATAAGGAGGTCTGCTGATGAACCCTTCTTTTTCACATATTCAGATGGTGGCCATCGATTGTGATGAAACATTGTTGCGCAGTGATAATACGGTGTCAGAGTATACGAAAGGATGTATTGCATAGATTGCAAGATAAAGGCATTCGTATCACTATTGCAACGGGCCGCATGTACCAAACGGCAAAGCCTGTTGGCATGTCATTGCAGCTTGGTAATGTGCCGATGATATTATTTTCTGGAGGTCTCATCCAAGAATTAGGAATCAGGTCGTAAGCTATTTGAACGGACTGTGCCATTAGATACGGTGCAACGGATTTGGAAAATAGCAAGTCAATATGGTTGGCATATTCAGTCATATGTAGATGATCATCTATTTGTGTCATCATCGGGATTGGCAATCGGATTTATATGAACGTCAAACAGGGCGCCAAGGCTAAATTTTTAGACGATTCGTTGTATGAACTTTCACAAGAGCCCAATAAATTAATTGCTATAGATACTGTTAAAAACATAGATTCTATCATTGATACATTGACGCCCATTGTAGGCGATACGGCTACGTTAGTACGAAGCCAAAAGGATTTTTTAGAAATCATTGCACCTCATGTATCTAAGGGAGATGCATTAGAGCAGCTAGCACAGCAATATGGAATTGGCCTAGAGCATATTGTTTCCTTTGGTAATGCAGAGAACGATATATCAATGTTATCTAAAACGGGGTACTCAGTAGCCGTTGAAAATGCGGTAGATCATGTAAAATCGGTAGCCTGTGAGGTATGTGGGCATCATAATGAAGACGGCGTAGCTCATTGGATTGAAGAACATTTATTATAATGGAGTAAGGTATGGAAGCATTTCGTTTATTAATCGTAACTGGCATGTCTGGTGCTGGGAAAACACAGGTATTACAGGCTTTAGAAGATATGGGCTACCTTTGTGTAGATAATATTCCGCCTGTATTAATTCCAAAACTGAGTGAGATTTGTCGCCAAGGTGGGGTCCGCACCAATCGTGTGGCCCTCGTCGTGGATATTCGGGGCGGTGAATTCTTTGAAGCTTTATCTGCTTCGTTAGAGACCTTGAATGAGATGAAGGTAGATTATGAAATCGTGTTCATGGATGCTAGTGATGAAACCTTGATTCGTCGTTATAAAGAGTCTCGCCGTAGTCACCCGCTCGCACCAAGTGGTCGCATTACAACAGGCCTAAGAAAAGAACGTCAAATTCTAGATTCTGTGCGCCATAAAGCGGATTATATTATCGATACAACGGATATGAAAACCGCATCCTTAAAGGAATACTTGAAAAAACGCTTTACTCAAGTGGCAGATAAACACGGCATGTCCGTAACTGTTGTGAGCTTTGGCTTTAAATACGGCTTGCCATTGGATGCAGATATGATTTGGGATGTTCGTTTCTTTACCAAATCCGTTCTATATTCCAGAATACCGTCATAAAACGGGGCGTGTACAGGTTGTTAACGACTATATTCACTCCTTTGACGTAACGGATGAATTTAAAAGAACACTATTTTAATACCATGGATTTCCTTGTGCCTAATTATGAGAAGGAAGGCAAAGCACAATTTATTGTAGCCGTTGGCTGTACAGGTGGTATGCACCGCTCTGTTGCCATGGCAGAGGCTTTGTATGCTCATTTATTAGAAAAAGGTTATCGTGTCACGGTGGAACATCGGGATATGATGAAGAATAATGTGGAAGAAGATTTTAATCCACATCAAGCAGATCTAGGGGATTAAAAGGGGATTATATGTTACGAAAACGTTGGTTCCGGTGGTTAATCCCGGGCCTTAATATAAAACGTTGGCTTGCTCTCTATAGCTTGGGGGTAGGCTTATTAATCATAGGCATTTCACTATTATTTAACTATCAATGGTTATCGTATATAGAGGACATTGTTCTTGCCTATTCCTATTCCTTAACGGGATATTATAATTACAATGTATTGATTTTAGTGGGCGCAGTACTTATTGGTATAGCGGCTGTCTTGATTTTAGTTGGTACGAGCAAAGTTATTAAAACGATTATTCGCGCTGTTTTACCAGATCCCTCTAGCAAGGTATCGGATATTATCTTTCAAAATATCCGCCTTGATAAAGGCCCTAAAATCGTAGTTATTGGTGGTGGTACGGGCTTATCCAATTTATTGCGCGGTTTGAAAGCTCACACATCTAATTTATCGGCTATCGTTACGGTTGCCGATGATGGCGGTTCTTCCGGTCGCTTGAGAGAAGATTTTAAAATGATTGCACCTGGCGATTTACGCAACTGTCTCATGGCTCTTGCAGAACAAGAAGGGGTTATGGAAAATCTTTTTCGCTATCGTTTTGAAGGGAACAATGAGCTCTCTGGTCATAGCTTTGGGAATCTCTTTATTACGGCGTTGGCACAGGTTTATGATGGCGATATAGAGGAGGCCCTCGAAGCAGCTAGTAAATTATTGCGTGTCCGCGGTCGTGTCATTCCGTCGTCTACAGAATTTATTCAACTCAGTGCTGAACTCATTGATGGCACAATTGTGGATGGTGAAAGTAATATTCCACACGCAGGAAAGAAGATTAAACGCGTATTTAGTAGTCCTGAACATCCAAAACCAGAAGGCGCTGCATTGCGCGCCATTGATGAAGCAGATGTTATCATATTAGGGCCTGGTAGTCTCTATACGAGTATCATCCCTAATTTATTGACCGACAAAATCGCGGACCATGTGCGCGCTAGTAAGGCCAATAAAATTTACATTGCCAATGTAATGACACAACCTGGTGAAACGTCTGGCTACACATTGGCTGATCACGTACAAGCTATCATCGACCATAGTGGGGGAGGCATCATCGATACGGTTCTCGCCAATGATGGACCTTTGCCAATTCCAAATGGTAGAACAGTATAGCGCAGTTGGTTCAGAACCTGTGGCCATCGATTCTAAACGTTTACAAGACATGGGGATTCGCACAGTTAGAGCAACGCTCATTAGCCAAGAAAAACCTGCTATTCATGACCCAGAACGTTTAGGTAAGGTCCTTATGGATATCATATATGCTATGAAATCAGATATGGAACCACGTGTTTTAGAATATTATTTACGCCGTGCTGATCATTAGAAAGGAAAACCTATGTCTTTTGCAGAAGATGTAAAAAATGAATTATGTGCCTATGAGCCTGAAACGGATACCGATGTGGCCATGAAAATTGAAGCATCCTGCTTATTGCGCATGGGTGGTTCCTTATTGCTCGGTATGAAGGGGAGCTATCGGTATACGACTAGCCACTGCTAATAATGCGGTGGCTAGACGTTTGCTAGGCATACTTAAAAAACAATACGAATTGCCGACCCATGTTATGGTGCGCCAAGGCTTAAATTTGCGGAAAAAGAATATGTATACATTAACGGTGGATCCATCTCAAGAGGGGCGTCAAGCCTTAGAAGATTTGGCATTGTGGCCTGTTACCGAACAGTTGCCGCGGAAGTGGTTACACTCAATGGAGGCGCGACGCGCCTTCTTGCGCGGCGCTTTTTTAGGGGGCGGATCCGTTAATAAACCACAAAGTGATTACCATCTAGAGTTTATGACGGGCAACGAAGCTTTTGCACGAGAAATTGTATATGTATTGAAATTATTTCACATTCATGCAGGCCTAACAGAGCGTAAAGAAGAATATGTGGTATATCTTAAAGAAGGCGATGCGGTAACAAATTGTTTACAGGTCATGGGTGCTCAATCGGCATTGATGGAATTTGAAAATGTACGCATCATGAAGACCGTTCGCAATCAGATCAATCGACAGGTAAATTGTGAGACTGCAAATTTACAAAAAACCGTAGATGCAGCGGTACGTCAAGTGAAAGCCATCCGTATATTGGATGAGCATATAGGTATTGATGCATTGCCGGATAAATTGAAAATTGTAGCTAGATTGCGCTGGAATAATCCGGAAGCAAGTTTAAAAGAATTAGAAGAAATGATGAATGGTACCTTATCTAAATCAGGTATTGGACATCGTTTGAAAAAGTTAGAAGCATTAGCCCTTACATATGATCCTATGGGGCTGGAAGAGGTTTAATATTATGTTATTTAAGAAAACATATAAGCTAGCGACGATGTTAGCAGTTATGGGAGCATTAACAGGTCATGCAGCAAGCGATATTGATTTGAACTCCATAGGATATTTTTCGTTTACTCCATTACCAGCGGAATTACAAGCGCAGAAGGATACATTGCTATTATCTGATAGTCCTGAATATGTAGGTCCCGTAGGCGGCGTTTTAAGTGCTGGTAGCATTAATGGGAAAGGGCGTATCTACTTTTACCATGTAAATGAAATGGCTGAACCTCATAAGATTGCCATTATCTTGGAGAATACCGGTAATGAACCAAATGGCATTGCCGTGTTCCGTGAACTAAAATCCATCGCCACATCAGATTATTTTGCGGCGGGCCGCGATTTATCACGAAAGGAATTAGAGCAACCATTGACGGATAAACCATTGTATTCCTTTGTGATGCCTCCCAAAAGTCGTCAACTCGTATTTACCGATTTAGAACATTCCCCAATACCTAAAGATGCTTTATTTACAGGCATCGTAGATTTGCAAACAAGTGCTCCTATATTTGCACGGATTATGATGATTCCTATGAATCTGAACTCTATTGAGTCCTCGTATTGGGTGAATAATTTGCCTATAGACCATGTGCGGTTGCGTGGTACTTTCACCGGTGCTGAGCGCGAAATGGCAGTAACAAAAGAATATAACACCACATTAGGTGGCGCCTATGTAGGAACTGGGCAATGATAGAGAAGACCGTTTTGTAGAGGGCGTGGATGAGCTCGATAATAAGGCCTATGTAAAGGACGCAGGGAACTATGGTATTTCTTATACCGTTAAAATTCCTACAAGCGGCGAGGATCCTTTCCGCCTCTATTTCAATCCATTAGGCGGCGGTTATTCGGGGTCTTTTACTGTGAAAGCACAACGTCGTTGGCAGAAGGCTCCTAGTGAAAGCATGACCTATCATATCGGTGGTGATGATGGTTTAATGGCATTAGGTCATAATACTGTATTAGATTCTCGATACATGGGGAACTATTACGGTGGTGATACGTTGACCATCGATTTCATGCCGGCTGGTGCTTCGAATTTACCAGTTCGTTTTTTACTGATTCCAGAAGCGTTAGCCAACCCTCAATATGCGCGCGTATTGGCTACTAATGAAGCTGGTCAGCGTGCATTAGAAGCAGAGGCGCAAAAAGAAGCAGCTGAAGCAGCTAAGAAGGTGGCTATTGAAGAAAAATATGTAGCAGCGAAAACGCAAAAAGAAGAACAAGCTCATCAATTAGCAGAGGCAGCTAAATTAGCGGCTGAAAAGGCAGCTGCTGCTCATAAAGCAGCTCAAGATAGACAGGCTGAATTAGATAAACGAGATGCAGAGGAACAAGCTAAACTCAAGGCGAAAAGCCGATGCAGCTGCTGAACGAGCACGTGCTAAAGCGGAAGCTGATCGACAATTGGCTGAACAAAAAGTTAAGGCTGATGCCCAAAAAGCGGAAGCAGCACGCATTGCAGCAGAGCAAAAGGCGAAAGATGATGCGGCTAAGGCTGAAGCGGCTCGTATTGCAGCCGAACAAAAAGCCAAGGCTGATGCTCAAAAAGCAGAGGCAGCACGCATCGCAGCCGAACAAGCAGCTCGTGAAAAAGCGGAACGTGAGCAATCTGCTCGAGAAGCAGCCGAGCAAAAAGCTCGTGAATATGCAGCAAAATTAGAAGCACAACGGTTAGAAGCGCAGCGTAAGGCTGAAGAAGAGCGTATTCTTGGCTGAACAACGTGCAGAAGCAGCTCGTATTGAAGCAGAGCGTAAAGCGGCAGAACAAGCGGCTAAAAACGAAGCAGAACGCCAAGAAGCGGCTAGAAAAGCAGAAGCGGCGCGTCAAGAGGTGGCTCGTCGGGCCGAGGAAAAACGCAAGGCTGCAGAAGCCAAAGCAGAGGCTGATCGAATTGCAGCCGAAGCAAAACGCGCTGATGAGGCTAGAAAAGCCGAAGAAGCTCGTCAGGAAGCATTGCGCAAGGCCGAAATGGCTCGTCAAGAAGCGGCACGTAAAGCTGAGGAAGAGCGCTTAGCGATTGAGAGAGCTCAAGAAGAGGCACGCAAAGCTGAGGAAGCACGTCAACGTGAAGAAGCGCGTAGAGTAGAAGCCTCTCGTCAAGCTGAAGAGGCTCGCCTGGCGGCAATTGCGGAAGCCGCTCGACAAGCTGAGGAAGCTCGCATCCGCGAAGAAAACCGCGCTGCAGAAGCGGCACGTAAAGCAGAGCGTGAACGTATTGCGAAGGAACAAGCAGAAGCGGCTAGAAAAGCCGAAGAAGCTCGCCAATTGGCAGAAAAACGGTACCGTGAATATGAAATTGCTCAAGAACAAGCCAAAGAGGCACGCCGTCGTGCTGATATTCAACGGGAAGCTCAGAAAAAAGCAGCTCAACGGGCTGAAGAAATCCGCTTAGCTGCACAACGACAAATTATCGCTAAGCGAAACGCAGAAATTGCACGTCAAAAATTGGCAGAAGAACGTGAAGCAGCGCGTATTGCAGCACAAGGTGGTAAACGTCGTAGCTTTGCCGAGTTAGATGATGTTAATACATCTGCCGATCAAGATGAAGATACTACACAAAATGCGGTATCTATTGATCAGTTGACCAGAAAACAACAGTAAACGAATCGGTGGATTTACATATTAAATCGGATGCCTGTTAAGGCATCCGATTTGTGTTTGTACGCCGAATAGGCATGACTAAACCCCCAGTTAAACTGGGGGTCGGTAAAAAATTTCTTAGAGAAAAGGAAAGAACCTCCTAGTGCTAAAATGAAGTTGGTCTGGCAACCACAACATTTCAACATAGGAGGTTCAATGTCAATGAATGACGTAAAAAGCTTATCACATAGTAAATGGAGATGTAAATATCATATTGTTTTTGCACCAAAGTATAGAAGACAAATAATTTATGGTCGGATAAAAGCTGATGTAGGTAAAATTTTAAGAGATTTATGTAATAGAAAAAATGTAGAGATTATAGAGGCAGAATGCTGTCCAGATCATATTCATATGTTAGTAACTATTCCACCACATTTAAGTGTATCAAGTTTTATGGGATATTTAAAAAGCAAAAGTAGCCTCATGATATGATAAACACGCAAATTTAAAATATAAGTATGGAAATAGACATTTCTGGTGTAGAGGATATTATGTGGATACAGTGGGAAGATACGAAGGAGCGATAAAAGAGTATATTCGCAATCAACTACAAGAAGATATAGCACAAGATACATTAAACTTTAAAGAATATACCGACCCGTTTACGGGTGAGCCGGTAAAATAGGCAAAATAAAAGCCCCCGAGTAGGGGGCAGCCAGTGGTAATAGAGTGGTTGTCAGATCATTCAAAGCCCTCTTTAGAGGGCCACCACTAGAGAAAGACCCTTATAGGGTCAGAGCAAACCACCCGTTCTACGGGTGGTTATGATTCTTCATGGGAATTACATTGACTTTCACAGGTAATTTCAGTACAATGAATAGAGATAAGTGCAATATACAGTACGAGATACTGTAGCATTACAAAATCCCTTTTAAATTGGTCCAGAGAGGCTAAAAAAGGACATATAGTTGAAGCGCCCTCAAGGGCTTCTTTGTGCAAACTATTCGACCTTTTGCCCTGGGGCAAGAGGTCTTTTTTGTTATACGGTTAGGAGGCAATCATGGGACAAGTGAGCTTGCATGGCAAATATTTGTTAGGGTTACAACATGCTACACCAGAAGAAATTAAATTAATTCTAGATGTAGCTAAAAAGATGAAGAAGGTTGTTTTGTCTGATGACAAAAAAATCCCTTACTTGAAAGGTAAGGCGATTATCAATCTATTCATGGAACCTAGTACACGTACGCGTAGTTCTTTTGAACTAGCAGGTAAATATTTAGGGGCAGATGTAATCAATATTACACCAAGTGGTTCCTCTATGGGCAAGGGTGAAAGCTTCCGCGATACATTATTAACATTGTCCTATATGGGGACGGATGCTATCGTAATGCGCAGTAGTGCAGAAGGGGCTCCTCTCTATGCGACAAAAGCCGTTGATCCTATCATTATCAATGCTGGCGATGGTGCCCATGAACATCCAACACAAGCATTGCTCGATATGTTCTCTATCATTGAACGCAAAGGTTCATTAGAAGGTAAAAAAGTCGTTATCGTAGGCGATATTATGCATAGCCGTGTAGCTCGCTCCGATGTTTACGGCCTTACTAAAATGGGGGCCGACGTTCACTTGGCAGGTCCTCGTACTATGCTCTATCCTGAACTTGAAAAAATGGGTGTTACCATTCATCACGATGTGCGTGAAGCTGTAAAAGATGCAGACGTTGTCAATGTACTTCGCATCCAATTAGAACGCATTCACTCCGCTCTATATCCAACAAATCGCGAATATGCGCGTATCTTTGGTATCAATAAAGATGTATTAAGCCTAGCGAAAAGATGATGTTATGGTTATGCATCCAGGCCCAATGAACCGTGGCCTTGAAATTTCCCCAGATGTAGCCTACTGGGATCAATCCGTAATTCAAGAACAAGTACGCAATGGTGTATCCGTTCGTATGGCTGTGTTGTACTTAACAATTCATGGAGGTGACGGTAGTGAGCTTGCTTATTAAAAATGGTACGGTAGTCAATCCGGCAAAACAACAACATGAAGTAGCAGACGTTCTCGTGAAAGATGGTAAAATTGCAGCCATCGGTCAAAATTTAAGTGCAGATGGTGCTGAAGTATATGATGCAACAGGACTTATTGTAGCACCGGGTCTTATCGATATTCATACACATTTGCGCGAACCAGGCCAAGAAGCAAAAGAAGATTTCCATTCTGGTACACAAGCGGCAGCTGCTGGTGGTTTTACACGCGTCGTGACCATGGCGAATACAACACCAGTTGTAGATAATGCAGCTCTTGTACGAGGTTTGAAAAAACAAGCTGAACTTACTGGTGTCGTAAAAGTAGAATTCATCGGTGCTGTATCCAAGAACCTTGAAGGTAAAGAACTTGCTGAATTAGGTGATATGGCTGAGGCTGGTGTTGTAGCTTACTCTGATGATGGTCACTATGTAGAAAGCGCTGCTTTCATGCGTCGTGCATTGGAATATTCATCCATGTTCAACAAAATGGTTATCGACCATGCAGAAGATATTAGCTTGACTAAAAATGGTCATATGCATGAAGGTTTCGTATCTTATGAAATGGGCGTTATCGGGCGTCCAGCTGTAGCTGAAGATTTGGCCGTAGCTCGCGATATTTTACTAGCGGAAATGACAGGTGGTCATATCCATATCGCTCACGTAAGTAGTAAAAATACGGTGGATATGGTACGCCGTGCAAAGGCTAAAGGGGTTAATGTAACTTGTGAGGTAACAAGCCAACATCTATCCTTTACTGATGAATATTTGCGCGAATATAATCCTGCTTTCAAAATGGCACCGCCAATTCGTTCTGAAGATCATCGTCAAGCATTGCTAGAAGGTTTAAAAGATGGCACCATTGATGCTATTATCACTGACCATGCACCACATGCATTCGAAGAAAAAGACCACGAATTCTGCTGCGCTCCAAATGGTTTTAGCGGACTTGAAACATCCTTGGCTGGCGTTATTACTAATGCCTATGGTCCAGATAAACTTAGCATCGACCAAGTGGTGTACCACATGAGTACACGTCCAGCTGAGTTGATGCATCTAGATGCAGGTGTGTTAGAAGTTGGTAAACCAGCGGATATTACAGTATTCTCTACTACAGAACAATGGACTGTAGATAGAAATAAATTCTATACAAAAGGTAAAGTCAGCCCATTTGATGGCATGATTGTTACTGGTAAAGCAAAACTTACCGTTGTAGACGGTAACATCGTTATGAAGGAGGGCGTGGTCCTATAATGAAAGGCAAATTAGTTCTGGAAGATGGTTCCGTATTTGAAGGTTCCCTATTAGGCGGCGCTCCTACAGTGGGCGAGGTTGTGTTTAATACAGGCATGACTGGATATCAAGAAATTTTGACTGACCCATCCTATGCGGATCAAATTATTACATTAACATATCCACTCGTTGGTAACTATGGTACATTAAATGCTATTACACAAGGTCCTAAACCATACTGTAAAGGCTTTATCGTAGGTGAACTATGTGATTTCCCATCCAATTGGCAAAATGAAGGTTTGTTCAGCGAATATTTACGTTTGCATGGCATTCCTTGCCTCTATGATGTAGATACGCGTGCTATTACTCGTACTATTCGTAACCATGGTGTTATGAAAGGCGTACTTGTGCGTGCTGATTATCCGATGGAAGATATTCAAAAATTATTTAAACAAGATTTGCCTACAGACCAAGTTATGCGCGTCACTACAAAATGGCAAGGCATGCGTGGCGATAAAAATGCAGAATTCCATGTGGCTGTAATGGATTATGGTGTAAAAGAAAATATTCTTCGATCCTTAGAGCTTGCTGGTTGCCGTTTAACTGTATTCCCAGCAGATTCTAAAGCAGAAGACGTACTCGCTGTTAATCCTGATGGCATTTTCTTGTCCAATGGCCCTGGAGACCCTCAAGATTTAGGTTATGCAGTAGAAGAAGTGAAGAAAATGTTTGGTAAGAAACCAATCTTTGGTATCTGCATGGGTCACCAAGTATTGGCACAAGCATACGGCGGCACTACATTCAAACTTAAATTTGGTCACCGTGGTTCTAACCACCCTGTACAAGATCTTCGTACAGGCCGTGTATATATTACATCTCAAAATCATGGCTTTGCCGTAGATGATTCTTCTTTGCCTGATTATATTGAAATTACACATCGCAGTGTAAATGATGGAACTGTAGAAGGTATGCGCCATAAAGAATTACCAATCTTCTCTGTACAATACCATCCAGAAGCGTCCCCAGGACCTACTGATAACCTATATTTATTTGACGAATTTGAAGACTTAATGAGAAAGGGAAAATAATATGACCACAGAAGCAAAAAAAGTACTTGTAATTGGTTCTGGTCCAATTATTATCGGCCAAGCTGCAGAGTTCGACTATGCTGGTACACAAGCGTGCCGTTCCCTTCGTGAAGAAGGCTATAAGGTAGTATTGGTTAACTCTAACCCTGCAACAATCATGACTGATACAGATATTGCAGACCGCGTATATGTAGAACCTATTAGTCTTGAATTCGTAACAGAAGTTATTAAAAAAGAACGCCCTTGGGGCTTATTGGCAACATTGGGTGGCCAAGTAGGTCTAAATATGGCAGTTCAATTATCCGAAGCAGGTGTACTCGAAGAGTATGGCGTTAAGTTGCTTGGTACGACATTAGAAGCTATTAAACATGCAGAAGACCGCGAACTATTCAAGGAAGCGATGAATGAAATCAATCAACCAGTTCCTGAATCCGACATCTTCAATGACCTTGAAGAAGCCGTAGCCTTTGCAAATCGCATTGGTTATCCTATTATCATCCGTCCTGCCTATACATTGGGCGGTACTGGTGGCGGTATTGCACATAACGAAGATGAAATGTATGAAATCACACGCCGTGGTTTGAAACTTTCACCAATTCACCAAATCCTAGCAGAACGTTCTGTAGCAGGTTGGAAAGAAATCGAATACGAAGTAATGCGCGATAGTGCAGACAACTGTATCATTGTATGTAACATGGAAAATATCGACCCTGTAGGCGTACATACTGGTGACTCCATCGTTGTAGCACCAAGCCAAACATTGAACGATATTCAATACCAAATGCTCCGTACTGCATCTGTAGAAATAATTCGTTATTTGAAAATCGAAGGTGGTTGTAACGTACAATACGCTTTGAATCCAGATAGCAACGAATATATCGTTATCGAAGTAAACCCTCGTGTATCTCGTTCCTCTGCATTAGCATCTAAAGCAACTGGTTATCCAATCGCTAAGGTAGCTGCAAAAATTGCAGTAGGCATGACATTGGATCAAATTACAAATGCTGTAACTGGCGAAACAAAAGCATGCTTCGAACCTACACTGGACTATGTAGTAACTAAGTTCCCACGTTGGCCATTTGAAAAATTTAATTTAGCAGACCGTACATTGGGCACTCAAATGAAGGCTACTGGCGAAGTTATGGCTATCGACCGTACCTTGGAAGGCTCTTTATTGAAAGCTATCCGCTCCTTGGAAATCGGTTTAGACCATATTGAGCTTAAGAAAATCTCTCATGAGTCCATTGAACAATTGATTGAACGTTTACATTTAGTAGATGATGAACGTATCTATGTTGTAGCAGAAGCACTTCGCAAGGGGATTAGTGTAGAGAAAAATTCATTACATTACAAAAATTGATACATTCTTTATTGAGAAAAATCAAGAATATCGTCAATGTAGAAAAAACGTTAACTGAACATGGTTTGACTCAAGGTGTATTGCGTCTAGCTAAACGTTATTCCTTCCCTGATACTGTTATTGCGCGCTATGCGAATACAACGGCAGAAGACGTAAAGGCGAAACGTAAAGAATGGAATATTCTTCCAACCTATAAATATGTAGATACATGTGCTGCAGAATTCGAATCTAAAACACCGTACTACTACAGTGCTTATGCACAAGAAGACGAAGTTAAACCACTAGGTGAAAAATCCGTTGTAGTACTTGGTTCCGGTCCAATTCGTATCGGTCAAGGCGTAGAGTTTGATTACTGTTCTGTGCATTCCTCTTGGGCACTTCGTAAAGCGGGTTACCAATCCATTATGATCAATAATAACCCAGAAACAGTGTCTACAGACTTTGATATTTCTGATTCCTTGTACTTCGAACCATTAACAGTGGACGATGTTATGGAAATCATCGATAAAGAACAACCAGCTGGCGTTATCGCTCAATTTGGTGGTCAAACAGCTATCAACTTGGCGGGCCCATTGGCTAAGCGCGGTGTCAAAAATTCTCGGTACATCCGTAGATAGTATCGACATGGCAGAAGACCGTGAACGTTTTGACGAATTATTGGCAAAACTTGGTATTCCTCGTCCAGTAGGTGCTCTTGTAACTTCTGATGAAGAAGCGCACAAGAAGCTGCTAAAAACTTGAAATATCCATTGATCGTTCGTCCTTCCTATGTATTGGGCGGTCGTGCTATGGAAATCGTATACAATGATAAAGAGCTTGATGTATACATGAAGGAAGCCGTAGTAGCGTCCAAGGAACATCCTGTTCTCATCGACCGTTACATGGTTGGTATGGAAGTAGAGGTTGATGCTATTTCCGACGGTACTGACGTATGTATCCCTGGCATCATGGAACAAATCGAACGCGCTGGTGTTCACTCTGGTGACTCCATGGCGGTTTATCCAGCACAACATTTGAGCCAAGAAATTATCGATCAAATCGTAGATTATACACGTCGTATTGCAATTGGCCTTAATGTTAAGGGCGTTCTTAATATTCAATACATCGTGGCTGATGGCGAACTTAACGTAATCGAAGTTAACCCTCGTTCTAGTCGTACTGTACCATTCATTTCTAAGGTTACAGGCATTAATATGGTAGAATGTGCAACACGCATTGCCCTTGGTGAAAGCTTAAAAGAATTAGGCTTGCCACTTGGTCTTGTACCTAACAAACCATATGTGGCTGTAAAAGCACCGGTATTCTCCTTCTCCAAAATGGGCCTTGTAGAAATTGCTCTCGGACCTGAAATGAAATCTACTGGTGAAGTTATGGGTATTGGTCGCACATATTCTGAAGCTTTGTTTAAAGCAATCAATGGCGCTAACATGCGTATCCCAGAAGATGGTACAATCCTTATGACCGTAGCAGACCGTGATAAAGCAGAAGCTTGTGAACTTGCAAAAGGTTTCATCGACCTTGGCTATCACATCGAAGCGACTGGTGGTACAGGCAAATACTTCATCGAACATGGTGTTAATTGCAAGGTCGTTAATAAGATCCATGAAGGCGAAGACAACTGTGCGGACCACATTCGCTCAAGATAAGGTGGATCTCGTACTTAATACATTAACAGCGGGTAAACGGCCTGAACGTGAAGGGTTCCAATTGCGTCGTCTTGCTGTAGAAATGGGTACACCATGCTTAACAAGTCTTGATACAGCTCGTGAAGTATTGCGCGTTGTAGCAAACCGTAAAGATGATGCTAACTACAATGTAGAAGCATTACAAGATTTTGAATTGGAGTAATACCATGAGTGGCTATGTAGAACAGGGCGAAGTCGTTCGCAATGAGCAAATAGGCTCTGATGTGTGGATTATGGATATTCACGCACCAAAACAAGCAGCAGAAGCAAAGGTAGGTCAGTTTTGTAATGTTCGCGTAGCGGACTCTACGGCGCCATTATTGCGTCGCCCTATTAGCTATGCTGGATTTGATGTACAAAAGGGTACGATTACCTTTTTGTACCGTGTCGTAGGTAAGGGGACGGATATTATGACTCGCCTTGTGCCTGGTGATACATTAGATTGTTTAGGCCCGTTGGGCGAACCATTTGTAACATCTGAGAATATGCTTCTCGTTGGCGGTGGCGTTGGTATTGCACCGATGCTTTGTATTGCCTCTCACTTACAAAAAGGCGAGTCTGCACACGTTATATTGGGCTTTAGAAATGAAAGCGAAACCTTCTGGGCCGATTTGTTCAAGGATACAACTGTACAGGTTCATATCACAACAGATGATGGCAGTGTAGGAACAAAGGGGTTCCCAACGGCTATTATGCCTGAACTAATTAATTCTAATACTTTCACTTCCGTTATGACTTGTGGCCCTACACCGATGATGAAAGGTGTGGCTCAAGTGGCTAAAGAGCTCAATGTACCTTGCCAAGTGTCTTTAGAAGAACGGATGGGCTGTGGTACAGGTGGTTGTTTAGGCTGTGCTTGTGATGGCCTAGGTGGTAAGCGCTATAAGGTTTGTAAAGATGGTCCTGTATTCCCAGCTGAGGAGGTGTTCTTTTAATGAGTGAACGCGATTTAAATAACACCGTTACGCCGAATTCCAAAAGCTCGCCATCGATTATTGCGGTATTAAGATGAAAAATCCTATTATCGCTGCATCTGGTACTTTTGGAAATGGTCCTGAATACGCTGGATATCTAGACCTTAGCAATGAGGTGGGGGCCATCTCTGTGAAAGGATTAACGCCTAAAGGCCGTCATGGTAATCCGGGCCCGCGTATTGCAGAGACGCCATCTGGTGTATTGAACTGCATTGGCCTTGAGAATCCTGGAGGCAGAGCATTTTGTTACGGATATTTTGCCAGAACTTAAGAAATATGATGTACCGCTACTAGCTAATATGTCTGCTGGTACAGTAGAGGAGTTTGCTTGGATGGCAGAAACACTATCTGTGGATGGTATTGCAGGCCTTGAAGTCAATGTATCATGTCCAAATGTAGAGAGTGAAGGTATGGCATTTGGCGTAGACCCAAAGGTTGTTGAACAAGTAACTAAAGCGGTTCGTAAAGTAACCGATAAGCCGGTTATCGTAAAACTTTCACCAAATGTAACAGATATCGTGGAAATTGCAAAGGCTGTAGAAGCCGGTGGTGGTAATGGGGTTAGCCTCATAAATACATTGTTAGGCATGGCTATTGATATTCACCGTCGCAAACCATTGTTAGGTAATATTTATGGAGGTCTATCTGGTCCAGCAGTAAAACCTGTGGCGCTTCGCATGGTTCACCAAGTCTATAAAGGGGTTACTATTCCTATTATTGGCCTTGGTGGTATCATGAGTGGTACAGATGCTATCGAATTTATGATGGCCGGTGCCCAGGCCGTACAAGTTGGTACCGCTACGATGGTTGATCCAACCGCAATTTCTCGTATAGCTCGTGAAATGGGCGATTTTGTAGAACAATATAATCTTAATAGCATTACTGACATTGTTGGTGCTGTACATCAATAATAGTCGCGCTACAACAAAAAAGCAGGAATTGGCAATGCCAGTTTCCTGCTTTTTCGCATATATGTAATTATTTCGCATCAATATTGGTAAATGTATTATACGTAGGCCTTATAGAAATCTATAAATTGTTGTGCCACTGGTGAAAGGGCATGACCTTTTAAGGTGATGAATGCTTTCTTATAGTCACCTGAAAACTCAGGTAATTTAATGCGTGACATTTTGCGGTGGTTTACCATTTCTTTAGTATCCATTGGGACCAGTGCCACCGTACGCCCGGATGATGCCCATTCAATGGCCGATGTTTTTGTAGTCGTAATAGCGCTCACATTTAGATGTTCCATATCTGTTAAGGATGATTGCATAATCATTCTTACGGACCCACCAGATAAGGAGAGAGGGGCATTGTCTGATATCATCCCAGGTGATGGTATCGTGTTCACGATCAGTCCAGAACACATCACGTCTAAATAATGCGTATAGATGTTCCTCTTGGGTTAAGAGAATATCAAATTTATTCAGTATCTACCATTTGGATATTAGCAATTCCAATTTCTGCACTGCCACTGATGAGCTGTTTTACGACATTGGTCATGAGTCCTTCGTAAATCTCAAAGTGTACAGATGGATATTTCATGGAGAATGCTGGCAAATATTGTTGTACGATGGGGGTGGAACGGGATGCGGAGGTAGCGATGCGCAGCGTACCTTCGATACGTGAATTTAACTGTTGTACTGCATTATACGTGGATTCTTCAATAGAACATAATTGCTGTGCTTTTTCATAAAAAATTTTACCTGCATCGGTAAGTTGTAAATTGGAACCTCGTTGACCTCGTTTAATATTGATGAGCTGAGCTCCAAATTCTGCCTCTAAATACTTTAACTGCTTACTCAAAGCCGGTTGTGTAATGTGGAGAATTTCTGCAGCTTGTGTCATGTTTCCTGTTTGAACAAGGGTTATAAAATTGTGATAGTACGATGTGTCCATAAAATCCCCCTTTAATACACAAATCATGATAATTAAAATTTATAACTAATAAAGGAATAGTTATTTTACCTTTTAAGAAATGTCATATATACTATACACATCAAGAGAATAAAAGCACATAAAAAGTTGTTTTAATAATCTCATCAATATTTTTGATATAGTTGCATTGACTAGGAAAGTGAGTACTACTATGGGCGTAGTAAAAAGAACATTAAGTAAAGCAATTCGTAATTGGGAAGCACGTAGATTAATGACAGCACATAATGCTGGTGTTAGTCGTAAAAAACAATTAGAACGCGTATGGCCACATCCATTGACAACGGAAAAACGTCATGAAATGAATCAAGGCATTACTGGTTTAGTTCATAATGGCAACTAATTAGTTAGTGTACGAATTGATTGAACACTTAATCTAGTGGTAATACCACTTCGATAGCATCTAATACATTACAAGTAGCAGCTCCATGACTCATGTCTTGGAGCTCTTTTTGTATCCGTTCTATATCGATAGGTGGCACTAAAATCGTAAGATCTATTTTTTCTCCAAAGGTAGCATCATAATGTAGTTGGGCATCTTGTAGATAGCGTTCTATTGTGCCATATAGTGCATAGTCAATAATCGCTTGTAATTGTGTTCTTGTGGTATGCAATTCCTTTGGCGCAAGACGCAATGTTTCCGCAACGGAGTGGGAGTATGCTCGGATTAATCCACCAGCCCCTAGTTTTATGCCGCCAAAGTAGCGTGTTACCACAACGGCTACATTTGTAATACCTGTCTTTTTTTCAAGACTTCTAGCATAGGCTTTCCAGCAGTGCCCGATGGTTCACCATTATCGGACGAGCGTTGTTGTTCTTGCTTTGGTCCTAATGCGAAGGCCGTACAATTATGCCGAGCATCCCAAAACTCTTTATTGATACGGGCGATAAAAGATTGCGCATCCTCTTCGGTACTACATGGATATACGGTAGTGATAAATCTGGATTTCTCCACTACATATTCATGGCGGAATTCTTTGGCAATGGATATGAATTCCACGGTAGAGCTAGTTGTATCTGGCATTTCCTCACCTCCATTCTTATTGCTACCACTATAGTATTTATTCATCATCATCACTTTATTATAAGCTATTTATAAAGGTAATGTATAGATTATGAGCGATAATGTTTAATAATATATATATTTATTTACACAATATATAGCGCTACAATCGCAATTATTAATTCCCTTACAGAAAAGGAATAACCCTCTAGTTTTAGTAGGATATTGACGAATTGAGAATCTATGTTATTATAAATAGTAGATATATGAGTATTAGTTCATGTAATAAATATTACAAATATACTGTATTTATCATATTTTATGAATCTCTGATTTGAATTGTTTCGAAGGAAGTTATATATGAGTACAAAAAAACAAGAGTTTGACATTACGGGCATGCATTGTGCAGCCTGTGTAAAACGCGTTGAAAACGTCGTATCCAAGGTGGATGGCGTAGCTTCTGTAAAGGTTAACCTACTAACCCGTAAGGGGAGTGTAGAGTTTAAGGATGGCGCTACCGTAGAACCACAACAAATTATCGATGCCATAACGAATATCGGTTTTGGTGCTACTGAAGCGGATGAAACGAAACAAGAAATAGAAAAGGTTAATTTAAAACCTCATATTACACGCCTCATTATTGCCGCTTGTATGGCTGTACCGATGATGATCAACATGACCTTGCATCGTTTTGGTATTCAAGCGTTGCCGGTTTGGGTTGAATTTGTATTAGCCACTATCGCTCAATTTGGCCCGGGGCTCATGTTCTATAAGAGTGCATGGAGTGCCGTAAAGAATGGGGCTCTTACGATGGATGTCCTCGTTGTGATGGGTACGAGTGTGGCGTATTTGTTTAGTATTTATAATTGGCAGTTCCATCCAGAACTTGGTCCTCATGGTATTTACTTTGAAACCTCTGCATGGCTTATCACATTTATTCTTCTAGGTAAATTGTTAGAAGAGGTAGCCAAGGGGCGTACGTCTGAAGCGCTTCAAAAATTAATTGCTTTGCAACCGGCAACGGCTCATGTGCTGCGAGATGGTGAATTTGTAGATATTCCTACCTCTAAGGTGGTAGCTGGCGATGTTTTACAAGTGCGCGCCGGTGAAAAGATTCCTGTAGACGGTACTATTACAGAAGGTTACTCTACCGTTGATGAAGCTATGCTTACAGGTGAAAGCTTACCTGTAGAAAAACAAGTGGGCTCTGAGGTTATTGGGGCGACTATCAATTTAAGTGGTGCTTTCACAATGGAAGCAAAGCGCATTGGTAGCGACACGATGTTATCTCAAATTATCAAGGTCGTTGAGGAAGCGCAAACATCTAAAGCAAGCATTCAACGTATTGCGGATATTGTGGCTCAATACTTTGTACCAACTGTTATTGGCCTTGCTGTACTAACTGGTCTCGTGTGGTACTTTATTGTAGGCGATTCTATCAATGTAGCTCTTATTAATGCGACCGCTGTTCTAGTAATCGCTTGTCCATGTGCGCTTGGCCTTGCTACACCGACATCCATCATGGTAGGTTCTGGCCTTGGCGCAGAACATGGTGTTCTCATCAAGAGTGCGGAATATCTTGAAAAAGGCCGGTAAACTCGATGCTATCGTTATGGATAAAACAGGTACTCTTACACAAGGCGTGCTCGATGTAACGGCATTCAAAAACTATAGTGGTGATGAAAGTGTGAACATGTCCATCATGATGGCCCTTGAAAGCGGCACATCGCATCCGATTGCTAAGGCTATGGTTTATTATGGTGAAGATCATGGCTACAAGGGGAAGGCTGTTGAACTTGAAAGCTTTGGCGATGTGCCGGGTAAAGGCTTGCAAGGTGCCTACCAAGGTGTATCTGTACAACTTGGTCATAGCCGTTGGATGAGTGAACTCGGTTATGATTTATCTAAGGTGCAAGATGATATTCAACATTTTGAAGAACAAGGTGCTTCCGTATCTGTTCTCGCTGTAGATGGTGTCATCAGTGCATTGTGGGCTGTAGAAGATGAATTACGTCCTGAAACTATTGAGGTTGTAAAAGAATTACAGTCTCAAGGCATCGACGTGTGGATGCTTACCGGTGATAATCGCCGTACAGCTCAATATATTGCAAAACAAGCAGGCATTACTCATGTAATAGCTGAAGTATTACCTCAAGACAAGGCTAGCAAGGTAAAAGAATTGCAAGATAAAGGTCTTGTAGTTGGGATGGTTGGTGATGGTATCAATGATGCTCCAGCTCTTGTAACGGCAGATATCGGTTTTGCTATCGGTAGTGGTACAGATATCGCCGTAGAGGCAGCAGATATCGTTTTGGTACGCAATGATTTACACACATTAGTACAAGCAGTACGTCTCAGTCGTAAGACTATGACCAATATTAAACAAAATTTATTCTGGGCATTGATCTTTAACTGCATTGGTATTCCTTTGGCTGCTATAGGTGCCTTGAATCCTATGATTGCAGGTACTGCGATGGCATTTAGCTCCGTTACTGTTGTAAGCAATTCTCTTCGCTTAAAACGCGCTAAAATTTAAACGGCAAATAAGTTATAATATTTATAAAGCACCTATGCGAAGGTATAGGTGCTTTATTTTAAATCTGGCTATATATTTAATTCCTATGAAATAAGTGTTTTTAGAATGATTGAGATTTGTTATACTGAGTATAGTTATTGATAATAAAAGAGAGGTCTATCTATTATGAAATTAAAAACACGTGATATTGTTTATATAGGCTTTATTGCTGCCTTATGTGCAGTAGCAACTACAATTCGCATTGAAATACCAGGTGGGGCCATGGTTCACTTAGGATCTGCTGCATTATTTACATCATCCATTCTTTTTGGCGGTTTATATGGTGGCTTAGGTGCGGCTATTGGTTCTGCATTATTTGACCTTTTTGGTGGACATACGCAATACATTGTATTCTCTTTCTTTATTAAAGGTATTGCAGGTCTTATTGTAGGTGGTATGACGGCAGGTTACTTGCCACCATCCATTACAAAGCCGACCGCATCTTTTACACGTATTTTGATTGCTCTTATTATTGGTACTATTTGGACTGCATTTGGCTATTTCTTAGCATGGTGGTTCGTTCTAGAAAGTGCAGCCGTGGCAGCTAGCAAAATTCAATACTCCTTGATTACAAGTGCTGCAGGTATTGTGGTGGCTATTATATTGACACCAAAACTACAAAAGGTAGTACGTAGATTATTTACAAAAAACTAATAGAGAATAATTTTAATCGCATCTTATTTTTCTAAATAGTCAAAGGGCGCTTATTAGCATATATGTTAGCTAATGAGCGCCCTTTTATTTTCGTTTTATATCATTTATTTATTGATTTTGTTTATGGCACTAAAAGTTACAAAGGTCGTTTAGGTTTTCTGCCATGGTAGGATGTGTGAAGATTTGATTTTTGAAGTATGTATATGGAATGTTGTTATCCATAGCCATTTTAATGAGATTAATCAACTCTTCAGCACCTTGAGAATAAAGTGTAGCACCGAGGATTAAATTGTTTTCTGCATTTACAACAATTTTAAAAGCACCTTTTAAATAGTCGTTTACATGAGCTCTTGGCATGGTGGCTACGAGCATTTCTTTAGTTTTAACTGTATAGCCTTTGTTGATAGCATCTTCTTCTGTAAGACCTACACGCGCGAGTGGCGGTGTTAAGAAATGTTGTATAAGGAATATTTTTGCGATCTTTTAATGTGTATTGGCCATTTCCTGTAAGAGCACCAAATACAATGCGGAAGTCATCGAGAGAAATATACGTAAATTGAGGACCACCGTTTACATCGCCTACTGCATATACACCAGGAACGGAGCTTTCACATGTATCATTCACTACGATAGCGCCGCGTTCGTTAGTAGTGATATCCGTATTTTCTAAACCGATGTTAGCTGTATTTGGTTTGCGACCTGTAGCATATAAAACGGCATCAAACGTATAGTTTTGACCATTTGCAGTGATAACAGGTTTGTTGCCATCATTAGATACAGAGTTTAATATTACATCGTTAAGAATAGTAATACCTTGCTCAGTCAAGTACTCATTAGCTAATTCTTGTACGATCGGTTCCTCTCGTTTTAAGATACCTGATTCAATATTAAATACTGTTACCTTTGTACCTAGTTTAGCATATAGGCTAGCAAATTCAAGGCCGATAGGACCAGCACCGATAACGCCTAGTGTACTTGGTTGAGGGGATAATTGTTGGATTTCTGTACTGTTATAGAAACCTGTAGCTGCGCTGATGCCATCAATGTTAGGCTTAATCGCTACAGCACCAGTGTTAATAATAATTGTTTCACCAGATAAGATGATTTTATCTTCCCCAGCTGTAATGGCGATTTCTTTATTACTAATGAATTCACCATGTCCAGTATATACATCGACATGTTCATTAGTATCTAACATATCGAAGTTTTTATTGCGTAAACGAGATGTAACTACCTCGCGTTGGTTTAATACTTGATCGTAAGATAAGCCTTTTGATGCGGCTATAATCATCGTTTTAGTTGGGATACATGCAATATTAATACATGTGCCACCATACATAAGTGGATTTTCTTCAATCATAGCTACAGATTTGCCCATAGAGCCCAATTTAGCTGCTAATGTTTTACCAGCTTTGCCGAAACCTAGGACGATAAGATCATAATGTTTGGTATTCATACAATACCTCCTATCTTTTTATATTGAAAATATTAGATGTGTTTATTATAACATATTACAGTAGATATAAAAGTAAAATATGAAAATAATTCTCTATAATTTAGATGTTAAGTATTTCTACTTGACACATCTTTTTTTATGCTGTAGTATATGTAAAGTAATATGACTTGACAGTGATGGAGGTGGCGAAATGGAAGAACGAGTACTTATCAGTTTACTCCTTGATTTCTATGGGCCATTGTTGACGGATAAGCAACGCATGTCCTTACAACTTCACCACGAAGATGATATGTCCCTTGGAGAAATTGCTGAGGAGCTTGGCGTATCTAGGCAAGCTGTACATGATAATTTACAGCGTGCACGTCATATTTTGAATGACTATGAATCTAAATTACACTTGGTGGCTCAATATGAGGCACGAGAGCAAGTGATAAATGAATTAAAAGATACGTTGCCAGCGGATGTGCTTTCACAATCGCGGGTACAACAATTATTGACGCAAATGGAGGGATAATATGGCATTCGATAGTTTGTCAGAAAAACTGCAAGACGCCTTTAAATCCTTAAAAGGTAAGGGCAAAATAACAGAAGAAGATGTCAATCTTGCGTTGCGTCAGGTACGAACTGCTCTCTTAGAAGCGGACGTAAACTTTATGGTGGCGAAAGATTTCGTTAAATCCATTAAAGAAAAGGCCCTTGGTGAAGAGGTGTTCGGATCCTTGAACCCAGCTCAAACGGTTATTAAAATCGTTAATGATGAGTTGACAGCTCTCCTAGGTGGTACGCAAAGCCGTATCATGATTTCCAGTAAGCCTCCAACAATTATTATGCTTGTTGGTTTACAAGGTGCTGGTAAAACGACTACGGCTGGTAAATTGGCTGTATACCTTCGCAAACAAGGTAAACATCCAATGCTTGTTGCAGCCGACGTATACCGTCCAGCAGCGATTAAGCAATTGCAAGTAGTAGGTAAGCAAATCGATATCCCTGTATTTGCTGATGAAACACCAGGAGCTAATCCAGTAGATATTGCGCGTCGTGCCGTAGAGCAAAGCACGCATATGTTGAAAGATGTTGTTATCATCGATACAGCAGGTCGTTTGGCTATAGACGAAGTTCTCATGGACGAGTTGTCCGACATCAAAGCTGCTGTTCGACCTCATGAAATTCTACTCGTTGTAGACTCTATGATTGGTCAGGACGCGGTGACGACAGCACAAACGTTTAATGAAAAATTAGGCGTTGACGGTGTTATCCTTACTAAACTCGATGGTGATGCGCGCGGTGGTGCTGCATTATCCATTAAGGCTGTAACCGGTTTGCCAATCAAGTTTACGGGCGTAAGCGAAAAAATGGATGGTTTCGATGTATTCTATCCAGACCGCATGGCTTCTCGTATCCTCGATTTAGGGGATTTCAAAACTCTTATTGAAAGTGTACAAGGCGCTATTGATGAAGAAGAAGCTCGTGAAATGGCGCAAAAAATGGCGAAAAACAATTTCACCTTAGATGATTTCTTGAAACAGATGAATCAGGTGAGAAAGTTAGGACCATTGCAAAATATTATTGGCATGTTACCAGGCATGGGTCAAATTAAGGATCAATTAAAAGATCTTGATTTGAATAGTAAAGAAGTACGTCGCATCGAGGCTATCATCAAATCCATGACGGCTGCAGAACGACAAGATCCAAATATTTTAAATGGTTCTCGTCGTAAGCGTATTGCGATGGGGTCAGGTACACAAGTACAAGACGTTAATCGCTTATTAAAACAATTCGAAGAAGCGCGGAAGATGATGAAGCGTTTACAAGGATTGCGTGGCGGTAAGGGTGGCTTCCCTGGAATGCCAAAATTACCGTTTATGTAATACATGGACAGGGGCGCTGAACCTGTCCAGCACATCATTATAAGGAGGTGAATCCCACATGTTAAAAATTCGTTTGACTCGTTTAGGTGCTAAAAAAGCTCCTTTCTACCGTATCGTAGTTGCTGACTCACGTGCTCCACGTGAAGGTCGTCCTGTTGACACAATTGGTCAATATGATGCTACTAAACAACCAGCTATCGTTAATGTAGACGAAGAAAAAGCTTTGGCTTGGTTAGCTAAAGGTGCTCAGCCTACTGACACTGTTCGCTCCTTGTTCAAAAAACAAGGCGTTATGCAAAAATTTGCAGACGCTAAAAAGTAATTAATAGAGAGGCATACTGTGATGATAGAATTAATTTCATTAATTGCGAAATCATTAGTGAAGCAGCCTGATGCCGTTTCTGTTACCATGGTCCAAAAGGGCAATGTGGAAGTTTATGAACTTCATGTAGCCCCAGAGGATATGGGTAAAGTCATCGGAAAGCAAGGTAGAATTGCTAAAGCGATTCGCTCTGTGGTGAAAGCGGCGGCTATTAAAGAGAACAAAAAGATATCTGTTGATATTGTCTAAAAGGGAGTGTTCCAATGGAAGAAATGACATTACGTGTCCCTGTAGCAGTAAAAGCAAAAGTAACAGAAGATTTGAAAGCGAAAATTGTATCCGATCTTGAAACTCGCCTTGATATGGTGAATAAAGATTTGGAAGCAATTGAGTTTCAAGCTCAACGTATTTTAGCTGATGCAGCTAAAGTTGATGCGACAAGTCTTACTGCAATTCGTCAACAAATCGACGAAGAGAAAAATAAACGCTTGGCTTTCAAAGAAGAAGTAACAGCTAAATTGAAAGATGCTCAAGAATTGTCATTGGGGACTGAAATTCCTCAAGGTACATTAGAGCAAACAGTTACCGTTAAAATCGGGGATAATTTGGATGCCATGATGGGCGCTGAAATCCTATTAGAAGACGGTAAAATCGTTGCGTTTCGTCAATAATGAAGCCTAACGATTTCATCACTATAGGTGTTATCATCGCCCCGCACGGCGTGCGGGGTGATCTTCGTATTATGCCTAGAACCGATTTTCCAGAACGGTTCATGCATATGGATGCCTGTTACATCGATGGTAAAGAATACCACGTTGCATCCGCACGATTTCATAAACAATTCGTATTAGCTTCGTTTAAGGAAATTCCTGATCGTAATGCGGCTGAATTATTCGCTAAGAAAGAGATTCAAGTACGTCGTGAAGATTTGGTAGAATTACCAGAAGGTCGTTATTATATTTTTGATATGATTGGCCTTAAGGTGCAAGATACAAAGGGCAATGTACTTGGTACATTGACGGATGTATTACAACCGGGAGCTAATGATGTATATGTGGTTTCCAAAGAAGGGGAACCAGATCAATTGTTTGCGGCCATTGATGATGTTATCATTGATATCGATATGGACAAACGCATGATGATCGTTGATCCGCCTGAGTGGGTATAATCCATTTAGGCGGTTTTTTTATATCTATTTTTAGGTGTCTTATGATAGAATTAATTATAAGATAGCTATATATAGATATATGATAATAATAAGTGTATTCGGGGGAGGCCTGTTGTGAAAATAGATATTATATCCTTGTTTCCAGAGTTTTTTGATGCCTTCTTTAGTCATTCCATCATAAAACGAGCCATAGAGGCGGGACGGCTAGATATGGCTGTGACGAATCCGCGTGATTTTAGTCATAATAAACATGGACAAGTGGATGATACACCGTATGGTGGTGGGGCCGGTATGCTCATGATGGCGCCTCCTATTTTTGAGGCTGTAGAATCTGCTGCCTCTAATTATGATAGTGCTGTTAATGGCAACTATGAAACGGATGAGATGTGTGATGAGATGAGCCTCATTGGTAATCCTAGTGAAAGTATACGTCGTCGCATTGTATTTATGGGTCCTACGGGGCAACCTTTCACACAGGAAAAGGCTAGAGAACTAGCAACCTATGATCAACTGATTCTCGTATGTGGCCATTATGAAGGTGTTGACTATCGTGTAGAGGAACATTTAGTAGATGAAACTATTTCCATTGGTGACTATGTGTTAACAGGTGGCGAGTTGCCAGCTATGGTTGTAGCCGATGCAGTGGCTCGAATGATTCCCGGTGTATTAGGCGCAGCTAGTGGGGCCCAAGAGGATTCATTTTATGAGCCTTTATTAGAATGTCCTCAATATACAAAGCCTCCAGAATTCAGAGGCTGGGTTGTACCAGACGTATTGCGCAGCGGTCATCATAAAAACATTGCCACATGGCGTCAAAAGGAAGCACTAAAACGGACACGATTGTTGCGTCCTGATTTGTTGGAACGACCATTAACAAAAGAGGAAATTAAACTTTTAAAAGAAATTGTTGAAGAAGAGTCTAGGCTATGAATTTTAAGTGTTATGATGTTGTAGAGATTCAGGGAAAGCGATACGTAGTTACTGAAGTTATCTCCTATCAAGAATTCATCATAGAAAAGACAGTGAATTATACTCTTAATGATGAAATGTATAATAATGAATTAGGTACTCATAAAGGGGCTAAGAATTGGACCGAATATGGTCTTATGCTAGTGGATGGTGAAGATAAAAAATGGCTCACCATTGTAAATGGGGAAAAAGACTGTTGTACCTTTTCAGAGACTATTTTACGTTCAACGCCGCCTAAAGGATATAAACTGTACGATAAAGGCTTACAACGAGTCATGTCTGTTAAGGGTGAAAGTAAAGCTAGAAGCGGTGATAAGGCCGATTATAAAGAATATAGATCAATTAAAAATGATAAAACCAATGTATTCTTTATTGAGGACTGGCATGGTGGTTTGAAGGATCAGGCTCAAGGTGAGAGGATTCGTTTGTCTGATGTACATCGACGGCGAGATCAGGCGGCTCAAACAGCGAGTAAAAAGATTCGTAATGCAGCGCGCACGGAGAAAAGAATGGACACGATTGGGTCTGAGTTGGGGAATTATTTTATTCTTTTTGGGATATTTATTCGTAGGAGATCTGACTTGGCATGAATTGCGTGATGAAGTAGGATTCCCATATACCATGGAAGAGCGCATTAAAGATTCCTATTATTATGAACCGCAAGGCACAAAAGACGGTTTGATGGTATATACGTCAAAGCAAGATCCAAATGCAACGGCTATCGATCTTATCGATGCTGTGTATGGCAAGGTTTATACCATTAAACAAGATACTAAGTCCCCTGAGCAGTGGATTGTCATTTATACGACTAAAGATGTATCTGTTATTAGTGTGGTTAATGGCACTACGTATGTTGAAGTGGGAGGAATTAAAAAACTTGTCAGATTCGGAGAATACACGCATAGCGACTGTTAGAAATGACAGTGAAATATTGTTACGATATGCGTATATGGTGGAATTAAAGAATAAGCAGGGTCGTAAGACGTTATCAAATATAATAAAAGATTGATATAGTATTGATTTCAGTTACGAAATCAAACGAAGGAATATTATATGTATGAACCAAGTAAGAATACTGTTTACATAGCCATAGCCTTTACATCTATAGCAGCTCTAGTAGGCGCTTATTCGTATTGGGACGATGTTAGCTATGCTCTATGTGATGTGGTCAAACCAGAATTAAATAATGGTGAAGTGCGGCTCATTGATGATGAAGGTAAAAGCTATACCTTGATTAATCACGGTGATGGAAAAGAAACTGCGCTCTATGATGATGCTGAGAAGTCTGTTACCTTTCATCGTGATGAGAAGGGTGATATTATATGGGATGCAGGCTTAGCCAGTTTGATTCCAACTTTGGCGGTAGGTTACTATGCGTTTCATGGCTTTTTCAGCTCCAACGGCGTATATGGATGCACCTAGTATGACCTATCGTGCTACATCATCACTTACCCCTTTTGATGCAAATACAGACGCTAGTAAATCTAATAGTGCAAGAGTAGCTAGAACTATTAATGAAATGACTAGAAATCGTTACAATACTAAAACGAGTAATCGAGCACATAGAATTGGTGAAAAGTATGGCTTTGGTAGTGTAGGGGCTCGAACTTCGAGCGGTGCCTCTTAATGAAAGGATGAACAATGAAATCCTATATTGATGAGCTTGATAGAAATATATTTAATTTCGTGGAATATGAAGGGTATGATGATCGGTATCCTTCATTGTCTATGCAGGCCTTTTCATCCGACTTTTACGATGAAATTCGCCATGCTTCACGTAGATTATTTCAAATATTTTGTAAAGCTGCAAAAGTATTTCAGATGGCACCAGATGACTTTGCTCGAAATATGGATATGCCAGACAATTTAATTCCTTATTTACATAAGTCTAATGTCCTTAGGTTTACCGACGTGGTTATCTCGTTTTGATTTTGTTCTCGATGTAAATGGCAATTTGCGCATGGTAGAACTTAATGCAGATACGCCGTGTTTTCTCATTGAAAGCTATTATGCCAATGAAGTTGCAGCTAATTATGTAGGACGAAAACATCCTAATACAGAATGCCGAAATGAATTACATACATTTTTAAAGCGCATGTATGACGCTGTTTTATCTGCTAAGTATGGTAGAAATCAATATAAGTCTATGCTGGCAAATAGAGAAAGCCTACCTAAGGATCCTTTTGTATTCTCCTGCTTTCATGATTATTTTGAAGACTACGGTACAACACAATTCCTTATGAGGGAATTAAAAACAGCCTGTCCTGAGGCAGACACGCGATTCATATCCTTTTATGATATGAAGATTGATGATGAGGGCATTCCTTTAGAAGATGGTAGTCATGCGACTCTATTGTATCGATTGCATCCTATGGAACTTTTAATTGATGAACAAACACCAGATGGCGAACCTCTGGGTGAAATGTTCTTAGATTTTTACGAGGATAATACATTTGCACTTTTTAATCCGCCAGAGTCAATTATTTTACAAAATAAATCCTTTATGTCCTTAGTATATGCATTGTATTTAACAGATCAATTTTTTACGAAACCAGATCGAGATATCATCGAGCGTTATTTGGCACCATCCTATTTTGAAAATGACTTTTCCGCTCTTGATGATGGCCTTTATATTCAAAAGGAGATTTGGGGACGTGAAGGAAGGCATGTACAAGTTGTTCAAAAGTGTGGTGATACATCTGAGCTTTACATGGAAAAGCTAGTTGATAACTATGATGATATTATTTGTCGCGACAGTAAAAAGGTGATGTATCAAGACTTTATACAGCAGAAACGTTTTACTCATACAGTGGATTGTGGAGTGAAAGATGGATTTTTAACCTTATCCTGTTTTATGCTTGGTGATCAAGCTTCCGCGGTAGGGTGCCGTTTTTCTCCGGAGGAGATAGCTGGTACAGAAGCATACTTTGTACCATTACTAATAGAGTAAGAGAAATACTATGTAATTTTTGACCATATAGAGTATGGTTAAACAAAGGATAATAGATATACTTCGTAGCAGTTGTGGTTATGTCTACTTTAGAGAGGGTGCGTATGGAGTTTAATTGTTATGATGTCTTAGAGGTTCATGGCAGCCGTTATGTAATCACTGAGAAAATTAAATATATAGAGATTATTCCAAAAGCAGATAAGGAACAATCCTATAGGGGCCAGCCGTCTATGACAAAATCACCAGGTGATTATTGGCATGAATATGGACTAGAGGCTGTTGAGGGAATCGATAAAATATGGTTAACCATTGAGTATAATGATAATGAATGGTGTACCGTATCTAGAACATCCTTTCATACACGGCCAGGTAAGGGTTTTACATTACATCAAATCGGATTAGAAAAGGTTGTCGATGTCGATGGTGAAAGTGGTGCCTCCGTAGGGGACCGCGCAGGATATCGAGAATATCAGCTACCTTGTGAAGGTGGTGCTAGTGTATTCTTTGAAGAAGAGTGGTTTGAAGGTAAAAAAATGTTTGCCGAAGGGTCACGAGTGCCTTTAGCGAATATTCGCCTTTGTAATGATGCAGCCGCTCAAGCTATTAAGCAAAAGATGCGTAACAAATCAATGAAAAAGAGGTTTGGATCTATTGCTGTTGGCGTGGGGTATGGTGTACTATTTTTACTATTTTTATTTTGGTCGGACAATGATTTGTCTTGGCATAGTATACGCGCTATGTTTGGAGTGCCTTATACGGCAAAAGAACATATGCATGACACATCTGCATATTATACAAAAACAGATTCGGATAGCGACTATGTATACACGTCTACACTAGATCCTGTTAGTACCGCATTAGATTTGATTGATTCTGTGAATGGTGATATTAAGAATGAGCGGGATAACTTAGAAGAGGGACATGAAGTTATTGTATTTTATTCTGGGGACTTGGTGTATATCATTACCAATACGGATGGACAAACTAAGGTTAAGGTATGTGAACAATCAAAATTGACACAAGAGGATTGGAAAATTATTGATCGTACATTAATCAGCTCTCATATACTCGATAACTATGCGACTATGGTTCGCCTAGGGGATAATACGGGACGCGAACGATTGTATCCTACTACCAATTCTGGCAACACATCCAATACAAAATTATATTATTAGGAGGCTTATTATGATTTATATACCAGATGTATTATTGACAATTTTTTATGCTTGCTTTGGCATTATACTGATGTTAACGGCGAATACGGTTATCGATTTCTTCGTGCCTGGAAAATTTAGTGAAGAAATTAAGCGTGGTAACTGTGCTGTGGCGTGGCTTTCAGCGGGATCATTTATCGGTATCGGTGAAATTTTGCGCGCTGTTATCATGTCACCAGCCGTGACTACAGCTGATACTTCCCTGTTACATGGTATTGTAGCCAGTGTTGTATATGCTGTGCTTGGTATTATATTATTTGTAACGGGCTATATGTTTATCAATATTTGGCATCGTAAATATAAATTATCCGAAGAAATTATGCGTGGTAATACAGCGGCTGGTATTCTCGTGTTTGGCATCTTCGTAGGTCTTGCCCTTGTTATTAGCGGTGCTGTGCACTAAGGGAGTGTTCTATGTATAAGCCAAGTAAGAAAACCATATACCTTACAGGTGCTTTCGCCGCAGTTGCTGGTCTTGTAGGTATGTATTCATACTGGAACGATATCTCCTATGCTGTGTGTGATAAGGTTTATCCAGAGGCAAATGAAGGGGGAGGTTCGATTAAAGGATAGTCAAGGTAATCGGTATTCTCTTTTAAACCATGGTGATGGAAAAGAAACCGCCCTGTATGACGATAATCGTTCAGTTACCTTTCACCGTGATAATGGTGGAAACTTAGTGTGGGATGCTGGTTTGGCAAGTTTGTTACCAACTATTGCAGCTGGGTATTATATGTTTCATGGGTTTAATCCTCCTACGGCACGTATGGATGGACGAACTATGACGTATCGCGCGGTATCGCCATTAAAACCGTATGAACAACCTAATGAATATACGTCATCAGGATCAACTATACATGGCTATGGAGGTGGAAGAAGCCTTTCGTAGTTATGAGGATAATAGAAGTAAGAAAGCATCATCTATAGGGCAAAAGTCTGGTTTTGGTAGTGCTGGTGCGCGGTCTAGTGCTTCATAATGGATGCAATGACACTATATGTTGATTGAAGTTGTTTAGAAATTAGGAGATTTAGCATTGGCAAATTTATATATTGGGCTCGTTCATTATCCGATTATGAATAAGCATAAAGATGTGATAACGACGGCTATTACCAATTATGATATTCACGATATTGCACGCGCATCTATTACCTATGATGTGTCTAAATATTTTGTGATTCACAATATACCGGCTCAACGAGAATTAGCAGCTACCATTATGGAACATTGGAAATCAGGCTTTGGTAGTACCTATAATCCGGACAGAAAAGATGCTTTCACAGGCGTTGAACTCGTTAATTCTATCGCTGTGGCGGTGCGTACTATCGAGGAACTGGAAGGGGTAAAACCTATCGTAGCAACTACCGATGCTAGAACTTATGATAATACAATTTCCTATGCACGGATGCGTGAACACCTTGAAAATGAGGGGCGCCGCCCTGTGTTAGTATTATTTGGTACCGGTTATGGTATGACAAAAGAAACGATGGAAAGCTTTGACTATATTTTAGAACCTATATATGGCCATGGTGAATACAATCATTTATCTGTGCGTAGTGCCGTTTCAATCATCTTAGATCGATTGCGGGGCGAGGCATGGTGGAATAAATAGGAGGCGTCTATGTCAGGACATTCAAAATGGGCAAATATTAAACATAAAAAAGGCAAAACCGATGCATTGAAGGCTAAATTAGCTACGAAAATCGGTCGCGAAATTACCGTAGCAGCACGCATGGGTGGTGCCGATCCAACAGGTAATATGCGTTTGAAATTGGCTTTGCAAAAAGCTCGTGAAAACAATATTCCTAAGGATAATATTCAACGTGCCATCGATAAAGGCGTTGGTGCTACGGATATGAATGCATACGAAGAAATCGTATATGAAGGTTATGGTCCAGCTGGTGTGGCTGTTACTGTAGAGGTTATGACGGATAATCGTAATCGTGCGGCTGCCGATGTGCGCCATGCATTCTCCAAACAAGGTGGTAATCTTGGTGAAAGCGGTTGTGTAGGCTGGATGTTTAAATCTAAAGGTGTATTCGTTATCGATAAAGAAGGTCATGACGAAGATGAATTGACTATGTTGGCTCTTGAAGCGGGCGCAGAAGACCTTAAAGCGGAAGATGATGTATTTGAAATCTATACAACACCAGAAGATTATGATGCAGTAGAACAAGCCTTGGCTGATGCGGGCATAGAAACTGAAGTGGCGAAGATTACCATGATTCCAGATACAACTATCGAATTATTTGGTGATGATGCTGTAAAAATGCAAAAAATGCTCGATGTTTTGGATGATCTTGATGACGTACAAAACGTATATCACAATGGTATTTTGCCAGACGACGAAGAAGAATAATAGAAACGGGGAGTGCTCTAGGAGCACTCCTCATTTTTTATTTTTATCTATTTTCCCTCTGTAAAAAGGTAATAAAAATATCGTGATTTCATGAATTTCGATGTTCTAATATGCTATAATAAAATAGATTATGAGTGTTACGAGGTAAGCTTTGGCTTATCTCATTTTTAAACTGAGGGGGATGGAGTGCGGATTATAGGAATCGATCCAGGTACGGCAATTTGTGGCTATGGCATTATTGACGTGCAGGGAAGCAAGCTAACGCCAGTAGTCTATGGGGCTATTACGACCCCTAAGGAACTGACAGATGCTCAACGTTTAGAAATCTTATTTAATGATTTAAGCGATATTTTAGAGGAATATAAGCCGGATAAGTTTGGTGTAGAAGAACTTTTTTTTAATCGTAATGTAACGACGGCGATTAAGGTAGGTCAAGCGCGTGGGGTTATATTGCTGGCCGCAGAGCAACAGAGGATACCTATATATGAATATACGCCATTACAAATTAAACAGGCTGTTACCGGTTATGGTAAGGCCGATAAAAATCAGGTTATTTACATGACCATGAATATTTTGGGGATTCGTGAGAAAATTAAGCCCGATGATACGGCGGATGCATTAGCAGTCGCTATTTGTACGGCGCATAGTTCTCACCAAGATAGATTGATGAGGTTAATTAAATGATTGGGTATGTACGAGGCATTGTAACACATCTATTCAAGGAATCTTGTTATGTAGATGTACATGGTGTAGGGTACCGTGTGTATGTGCCAACCACTACACGACAACAATTAATAGAGGGGCAAGAGGCCACATTGTTTACCTATCTCAATGTTCGGGAAGATGCGATGCAACTATACGGATTCTGGACAGAGGATGAGTACGAACTTTTTATTCTGCTCATTTCTGTTTCTGGGATTGGGCCAAAGGTAGGCTTAGGCATATTGTCCGGCATGACGCCAGAGGCTTTCAAATTGGCTGTTATTAATGGTCAGGTACAACAGTTAACAAAATTACCGGGCATAGGGAAAAAGTCGGCAGAGCGTCTTGTCCTAGAATTAAAGGATAAGTTAGTGAAGATGACTCAGATTAGTGTTGAAACACCTGCAGCCATCCAACCAATTGGTGTTACACATAGCGGACCGAGCGGGGAGGCGATTGAGGCACTGGTATCATTAGGATATGCGCAAAAAGATGTGGAAGCACTAGTTGAATCCTTAAACGATGGTTCAAAAGATGTATCTGCATTGATAAAAGCTTGTTTAGTTGAACTTGGGAAAGGACGTTAGCCATGAACGAAGAAGTACGCCTCGTAGGCGGCGGTGATCGAGAAGAGGACGTGTGGCAATATAGTCTTCGACCTAAGTATTTTAATGAGTATATTGGCCAACGAGAGGCTAAGGATAATCTGAATATTTATATTCAAGCTACTAAACAGCGTGGTGAAGCCTTAGATCATGTTCTGTTATATGGTCCTCCGGGGCTAGGTAAGACCACATTAGCTGGCATTATTGCTAATGAGCTGGGTGTTAATTTTCGTATAACATCAGGTCCTGCTATAGAAAAGGCCGGCGATTTAGCTGCTATTTTGACGAATCTTGATGAGCATGATGTTTTGTTTATCGATGAGATTCATCGACTTTCACGAAGTGTAGAAGAGGTATTGTACTCTGCTATGGAGGACTATGCCTTGGATATTATCATCGGCAAGGGACCAAGTGCGCGTTCCGTCCGCATTGAATTACCCAAATTTACGTTGGTTGGTGCGACGACACGAGCTGGGGCATTGGCTGCTCCATTGCGTGATCGATTCGGTATCGTGAGTCGATTGGAATATTACAAACAAGAAGAGTTAGAATTTATCGTAACTCGTGCAGCGGATATCTTAAATATCGGTATTGAGCAAGCTGGTGCTAGTGAGATTGCTCGGCGCTCGAGAGGAACACCGCGTATTGCGAATCGATTGTTAAAACGAGTTCGCGATTTTGCACAAGTTGTGGGGAATGGCGTTATTACTGCGGATATTGCAGATGAAGCGCTAAAACGTCTACATGTGGATAAGATGGGACTTGACCGCATTGATAGACGAGTGTTGAAGTGTATTATTGAAAATTATGATGGTGGCCCTGTGGGGATAGAAACAATAGCGGCTGCCGTCAGTGAAGAAAGAGATACCATCGAAGATGTGTATGAACCATATTTGATGCAATTGGGATTTTTAGGTAGAACACCGCGGGGGCGTGTGGCTACTAAATTGGCTTATGATCATCTAGGTATTTCGCAAACAGGGAAATAAAATGAAAAAGAAACAATTACCATTAATGATTATGACAACATTATTGTTAGGCATTCATAGTTTTGCAACTGTTGAGGCTGCACAGGTAGTAGGTAAATCGGGAACAAAACCTGTTGTAGCTAAATCATCAACAGCGGTGTCGGCAAAGACACCTATGAAAGCTGTGCGTGGAACGATTGGTAAATCCACATTTAAACCGCTCGTTACAAAACCGGCGCCGAAGGCTACTACAGCTACGACTATTAGACCTAAAGTTACGGCAGCGACAACTGTTAAACCTAAGGTTACTGCACAATCAAGCATAAAACCAAAGGGTACGACCGTAGCCAATGCAAAACCAAAGGTTGCTAATACTACTGCTGTAAAACCGAAGATTACAACTTCTACTACAACATCTCGTGCAACGGCCGCGGTGGTGACGAAGAATCAAGTAGAACAAGTAACAACGCGCGTTCGTGTAGAAAATACACCGGACGTTCGCGTTTTACTTGGATCTCGTCGTCAAGATGCCTCCGTATCGAGTGCAAATGGTGTAACTGTTCTTACTAGCAATAATGGTAAGGTTGGTAGTCATAAGGTTGTATCCGTAGGTGTACGAGGGCAATAAGATTGCTGTTAATGGCAAAGCTCTTGATTCTGTTGTCACATTAAAACCTACGAGTGGTGACATTTTTACCTTTGAAGGCAAAGCGTATCGAGGGGCTCTTACATTGCGGGCCAATAATGGAGCTATGATGGTTATTAATGCAGTTCCATTGGAATCGTATTTATATGGTGTTGTTCCACAAGAGGCGATTCCATCTTGGCCAGCAGCGGCCTTAGAAGCGCAAGCTGTAGCGGCTCGTACGTATGCACTACATACGATGGAGCAAAATAAAAATCAGCTCTATGATGTGAGCACGTCTACAGATCATCAAGTATATGGTGGTGTGAGCGGTGAAACACAAAGTACTACGGCTGCTGTTAATCATACTAAAGGCGTTGTTATGCTATATAATAATCGTCCTATTAATGCCTTGTTCCATTCTGATGGTGGTGGCTATACCGAGGACAGTGTCAATGTATGGGGCAATGATATTCCGTACTTGAAAGGTGTTAAAGATTTTTCAAATAGCAATTCTAGTGCGTCAAATTGGACAGTATCCACGAGTCGTAGCGCTTTAGAGGGCAAGTTAAATGCTGCTAGTAAGGGAGTGGGTAAGTTGAAGAGCATTCAATTGACCCCATTGGGAAATCCTGGTAAGGCCACAGCCGACAGAGGCGTGTCTGGGCGTATCAAATCGGCGACCTTCGTAGGTACTGCTGGTAAGGTTACGGTAAGTGGTGATGATTTACGGGGCATGTTAGGTTTAAAATCTACATTATTTGATTTTTATGTCAATCAAAATCCAGCAAGTTCAACCGGTAAATCGTATCATACTTTCACAGGTAAGAATGATACAGTGTACATTAAAGGTCATGGGTGGGGCCATGGTCTTGGTATGTCACAATGGGGCGCCGCTGAAATGGCGAAACGAGCTGGTACGGGGGACACTAATTATTATCAAACAATTTTAAGACACTATTATAGTGGTATTACATTGAAGAAAAATGTATTAAGGATAAGAATGAAAGTTACAGATTTTGATTATGAATTACCAGAGGAACTGATTGCTCAACATCCTGTAGAGCCTCGCGACACATCGCGGTTGCTTACATTGGATAAAATAACTGGTGAGTATACACATAAAGCACATTTTTACGATTTACTTGATGAATTACAAGCAGGAGATGTCCTCGTTTTTAATAATACGAAGGTTATCCCAGCTCGGTTATATGGTCAACGAGAGGGTTCCGGTGGCAAGGTGGAGGTTTTATTACTTACACCATGTGGAGAAAATCGCTGGGAATGTCTCGTTAAACCTGGTAAGAAATGTCCGATTGGACAGGTCATTGTGTTTGATGATCGTTTGAAAGCAACTGTGCTAGATAAAACTGATTTTGGCGGTCGTATCGTGGAATTTACCTGCGATGGTGTATTTGATGATGTGATTCAAGAAATTGGTGAAATGCCATTACCTCCATATATTCATGAAAAACTTGAAGATAAGGATCGCTATCAAACGGTGTATGCAAAGGAAAAAGGGATCTGCTGCGGCTCCAACAGCGGGACTACACTTTACACCGGAACTATTAGAGAAAAATTAAAAGCTAAAGGTGTAGAGCTTGAGTTTGTAACCTTTCATGTTGGTTTAGGTACCTTTAGACCTGTATCCGTAGAAACTATTGAAGATCACGATATGCATAGCGAATTCTACAGCGTATCTGAAGATACAGCGTGTCGTATTAATGAAGCAAAATCTAAGGGTAAGCGTATTATTGCAGTAGGTACTACATCGATTCGCACCTTGGAATCAGCCTCTACTGATGATGGTATACTACATGCCACAAGTGGGTGGACAAAAATCTTTATCTATCCGGGCTATAAATTTAAGATGGTAGATGCATTGGTAACGAATTTCCATTTACCTCAATCTACATTGTTAATGTTAATTAGTGCATTAGCCGGTCGTGAACATTGTTTAGCAGCTTATAAAGCAGCTGTAAAAGAACGTTATCGCTTCTTTAGCTTTGGCGATGCTATGTTTATACGTTAGGAGGGACTATGCCGAGTATTACTTATGAATTACAGAAAACATGTCCTCATACGGGTGCCCGTGCGGGATTTGTTACATACGCCACACGGCACGTATGAAACACCTATGTTTATGCCCGTTGGGACACAGGCGACAGTAAAAACGATGACGCCAGAAGAGTTAAAGGCCATTGGGTCACAAGTGATTTTAAGCAACACCTATCATTTGTTCTTGAGACCTGGCCCTGAACTCGTAGAAGAAGCAGGTGGCTTACATAAATTTATGAACTGGGATCAAGCAATCCTTACGGATAGTGGTGGTTTCCAAGTATTTAGCTTAGGCGATATGCGTAAGATTACCGAAGAAGGGGTAACATTTAGATCTCATATCGATGGATCTAAACAATTTCTTTCCCCGGAGGTGGCCACAAAAGTACAAGAACAATTAGGTTCTGATATTGCGATGGCCTTTGATGAATGCATTCCATATCCAGCAGATCATGATTATGCGAAGCGCTCTACAGCGCGTACCACACGTTGGGCTCATCGTTGCCAAGAGGCTCGTAAAGCTCATGACCGTCAAGGTATGTTTGGTATTGTGCAAGGCGGTATGTATAAAGACTTGCGCAAACAAAGTGCAGCTGAATTAGTGGCGATGGACTTTGAAGGATACAGCATTGGTGGTTTATCTGTAGGGGAACCACATGATTTGATGAATGAAATTCTGGAATATACTACACCATTATTGCCAACTAACAAGGCTCGTTATTTGATGGGCGTTGGTACAGCCGACTGTTTGGTAGAAGGCGGTGGCTCGTGGAATTGATATGTTTGACTGCGTATATCCAACACGTGTTGCTCGAAATGGGATGGCTATGACTTGGAATGGGCGCCTTAATATTCGAAATGCTCAATTTGCTCATGATTGGGGTCCTTTAGAAGAAGGTTGCCAATGTTATACATGTAAAAATTATTCCCGTGCTTATATTCGTCACTTATATAAGGCGGAAGAAATTTTGGCATTGCGACTTGTAACATACCATAATTTATATTTCTTATTAGAGTTTATGCGTCAAATGCGTAAAGCTATTTTAGAAGATCGATTCCCTCAATTTAGAATGCAATTTTGGGATAACTTTAATAAATAATATAAAAAAACTAGTCAAATTCATTTTGAATAGATATACTTATAAAGATAAGATGAATTTTAGTGAGGAGGATTACCCATGGGTGATATCGAACAAATTTTACAAACTAGCTGGCCAATCCTTTTGATGGTCGTAATTTTTTATTTCTTGTTGTGGCGTCCACAAAAGAAACAACAAAAAGAACGTACTAATTTGTTGAGCAGCTTGAAAAAAGGCCAAAAAATTGTAACTATTGGTGGTATCTATGGCGAAATTATCGAACTTGATGATGAAAAAGTTAAGGTACAAGTAGCGGAAAAAGTAGAAATGACATTTGCTCGTACTGCTATCGCATCCGTAGTTTCTAAAAAAAATAAGGAAACTAAGTAATGATAACAAAAGAAGCAGTGCGCCAGGCGTGCAAGTCCCAGCGCGCTGCTTTATCTATTGCAGATTGTGAATCTTGGGCACCTAAGTTGTGTCACGAGATTGTTCAATTACCTCAGTATGAACAGGCACAATCGATTATGGCTTATTTAGCGATGCCTAAAGAAGCCAATTTGGATGATGTTATAGAACATGCTTTACAGGCAGGTAAACGCGTTTATGTACCTGTTTGTACTGATAAGACTACGATGATTGCTGTACGACTTCATAATCTTCACGATGTAGTGCATGGCGTCCTAAATATCCGTGTCCCAAAGGAGCCCTATGAAATCATTGATCCTAAGGATATTGATTTTGTGCTAGTGCCTGGTGCCGGATTTGATCGGCTTGGTGGTCGTATGGGAATGGGAAATGGTTATTATGACCGTTTTCTTAAGGGGCTTTCACCATCGAACTATATTGGTGTCGCATGGGAAGCGCAAATTATGAAAAACCCGATTCCGATGGAACGCTATGATCAACGTATGCCCGCTATCGTTACAGAACAGGGTGTAATTCATGTTATTTAGAAGGGAGCAACGATTTTGAAAGGCAAGGCTATAGTTAAATTCTTAGTCGTTATTGCTGCAATTATTGGTTGTTTTGCGTATTTTATTGGACCCCTAGCCGGTTCATTAAAGCAAGGCCTTGATTTACAAGGTGGTACGCATATTGTGCTAGAAGCAGAGGATACTGAGCATGGTACAGCTGATAATGATGCGGTAGAACGAGCAAAACAAATTCTTGAACGACGCATTAATGAAATGGGTCTGTCCGAACCTATTGTGCAACGGGAAGGGGCAAAACGTATTATCATTGAATTGCCAGGTGTAAAAGATCCTGACGAAGCGATTAAACGTATCGGTAAAACAGCGGTCTTGGAATTTAAAAATGACCAAAGGTCAAACTGTTATGACTGGTGATGACTTAAAAGATGCAAAAGAGGAAATGGGTCAAAATAAACAACCTTTAGTTGCTATCGAGCTTAGTGATGAAGGGGCAAAGAAATTTGCTGATTTAACATCTAAAAATATTGGTCGTCATATTTCCATCACTCTCGATGGTGAAGTACTCACAAACCCTGTAGTACAACAAGCTATTACCGGTGGTAAGGCTACTATTTCTGGTAGTAAGTCCTTAGATGAAGCAAAAGATTTAGCAATTTTATTGCGTTCTGGTGCATTACCTGTAAAAATTAATGTTCTTGAAGTTCGTACTGTAGGTCCTTCTTTGGGGCAAGATTCAAAGGATAAATCCGTAGTAGCGTTTGGCGCTGGTATTGCCATGATCATGGTATTCTTACTTTTGCTTTATCGTTTATCCGGCTTTGTTGCCAATGTAGCATTGCTTGTATATGTTATGTTATTACTTCTCGTGTTAGGTAAAGGTTTTAATGCGACTATGACATTGCCAGGTATTGCTGGTATTATCTTGTCCATGGGTGTTGCGGTAGATGCGAATATCCTTATCTTTGAACGTTTCAAGGAAGAGGTATTCTCTGGTAAATCCATGCGTGTAGCTATGGAAGCTGGTTTTAAACGGGCTCTTTCTACAATCACTGATGCGAACGTATCCGTTATTATTACGGCTGGTATCTTGACAATCTTAGGTTCTGGTCCGGTAAAGGGCTTTGCTATCAGCTTAGGCGTAGGTGTTGTTGTAAGTATGTTTACAGCGATTACGGTGAGTCATTTCTTGTTGCGCTTATTAATTGATTGTAACTTTACAAACCATCCATTCTGGTTTGGTGCGAATATCTCTCCAAGCAAAAGTGCTGACGCATTTGCACCAAAATCTTTGAAAGGAGGTAAACGCAAATGACATTAGACGTAATTAAACATCATCGTTGGTGGTTTGCTATTTCCTCCATTCTAGTAATCATTAGTTTAATTTCTATCTTTTACTAAAGGCTTTAACTTTGGTATTGACTATACTGGTGGTACCATTGTAGAGGTTCAATTCACTAAACCTGTAGAGGTCAGTCAAGTTCGTGATGTATTGAAAACATTCGACCTTGAAAATGCACAAATTCAATTGTCTGGTGATACTGCAGAAACAGCAGGCGAAGATGTTATGATTCGAACTCGTAACTTGGAGCCAAGTGAAAGTGCAGCTGTAGTAGAAAAATTGAATAGCGATATCGGTGAAAACACAGTCAAACGTATTGAAACCGTTGGTGCTGTTATCGGCTCTGAAGTAACACAACATGCGCTATTGAATCTTGTTATTGCCTTTGCTGTATTGGCGCTCTATATTTCTTATCGTTTTGAATATAGAATAGCCGTATCTGCATTGACTGCTATTTTCCATGATTTGATTATGGTATTAGGTGTATTCTCATTCTTCCAATTAGAAATCGATGCATCTTTCTTGGCGGCCATCTTAACCGTTGTAGGTTATTCCATGAATGAATCTGTAGTTATCTTTGACCGCGTTCGTGAAAATACTCATACTCATAAACGTACTGATACATTTGAAGACTTGGCGAATGCTTCTATTGCACAAAGTATTCATCGTAGTTTCTATACATTGGCTACTGTAATGTTTGCCTGTGTATCTCTATTTGTATTTGGTGGGGATACAACAAAAAACTTCGCTCTATGTATGATTATTGGTTTCGCCAGTGGTGCATACTCCTCTATCTGTGTCGCTACATCTTTATGGGTGCTCTGGAAAAATAGAAATAAGAACGACATTCGCAATCAATAATTTGATTGTTATGGTGAAAGCTATAAACCCTAATCGCATTTTATTGCGATTGGGGTTTTTCTTATGAGTGAGATCATTGTGATTCAAAGAGAAATAACATACAATAAAGACTATATAAGGTTTTAAGTAGAAAGAGTGATATAGTGAGTTCAGAACGTTTATGGAGTCCTGCTTTTATCAATTATGGTGTAAGTAGTGGCATTTTTTATATGACCCAATATGTCTTGGTGGCGGCATTGCCCATAATTTTAACCGCTGAATTAGGCGGTACCGCTTTAGATGCGGGCCTTGGCTATGACATATTTCCAAATCGGGACCATTTTATGTCGTCCTTTTGCAGGACGTTTAATTGATGGGTTGGACAAACGCATAATTTTATTGATTTCATCTGCATTGTTCTTCATTATTATGGGGTTGTTTAATTTAACCACATCGTTACAAACGATTTTTGTGCTACGGGGCATACATGGCGCTATATTTGCATTAGGTACTACTGTTATGGCAGCACTGGCTGTAGTTGTTTTGCCTGCTTCTCGCAAAGGTGGAAGGCATCAATATGTTTGCTGTATTCTCAAATATTGCTATGGTATTAGGTCCTGCTGTTGGTTTATATGCATTACAAGTCTATGGAAGCTCAGCGCTATATATTTTTCTGACTATAATGACTGCACTAGCATTTATTTTGAAGTAATGTCATTCGATTGCCTAAAAGAGTTAGCTAAACCGAAACAAAAATCTTCTAAGGGATGGAGTATATCTCAGTTTATAGAGAAAACGAAGTCTTCCATGGGCATTAATGGGATTGTTTATAGGTTTCACATACTCTGGTGTTCTAGTATTTATTCCTATTGAATTGAATAGTATGGGAGCAGGTGTATGGGGGAGTGTGTTCTTTGCTTTGTTTGCGCTCATGATAATTATTAGCCGACCATTAGTTGGTAAAGTATATGCTAGATATGGATCACGCTACGTCATCTATCCTGGTGTAGGACTATTTATCGTAGGCCTCGCTATTCTTGGAGTGGTATCGACTCCGGTTGGGATCATTTGTACTGCGCCATTACTTGGGCTAGGCTATGGAGCAGCTCAACCTGCATTTCAAGCGTTAGCAGTTCAATCAGCACCAATAGAAAGGGCTGGTGTTTCTACAGCCACATACTTTTTAGCACTTGATATAGCCGTCGGGGCAGGATCGGTTATCTTAGCCTTAATTGCAAATGCATTAGGGTATCAACATTTATATCAAATTACGGCAATTGTGATGATTATAGCACTAGCTTTATATCATTTCGTAATTCGTAAACACTCATATATAGCGGAATAAGCATTATAAAAAGCACGTATTTCTTATAGTATGTATGATTAGTAAACTATCAAAATACTAGGTAAATACGTGTTTTTTATATGAAATATGTAATATATATAGTAACGAAGCTAAATAGGTGAAAAACCGATATATAAATGAGATAATGATGAAGTTACAAAAAGCATTAAAAAACATGTTGACGTTTTCTTTGTTTGTGATATACTAATACAAGTCGTTAGGACACAGCGTAAATCGGATGACAGCACATCATTAAAACATGTGAATTTAATTCAAAAAAGTTTTAAAAAAGTGCTTGACGAAATACTCTGAACTTGGTATTATAATCAAGTCGCTAGCGCACGACAGTGACTAGCAAACAGATCTTTGAAAACTGAACAATGATAGGTAATCAATCATATGATTGAACATATGCCAGAGTGCGGGTTTTGACATAGTCAAAACCAACCATAATTCAAAGTTACTTAAATGTAACGACAACAAATATTGAGCTACTCAAATAGCTTCAAGATATCTTGGAGAGTTTGATCCTGGCTCAGGACGAACGCTGGCGGCGTGCTTAACACATGCAAGTCGAACGAAGAGCGATGGAAGCTTGCTTCTATCAATCTTAGTGGCGAACGGGTGAGTAACGCGTAATCAACCTGCCCTTCAGAGGGGGACAACAGTTGGAAACGACTGCTAATACCGCATACGATCTAATCTCGGCATCGAGACTGGATGAAAGGTGGCCTCTATTTATAAGCTATCACTGAAGGAGGGGATTGCGTCTGATTAGCTAGTTGGAGGGGTAACGGCCCACCAAGGCGATGATCAGTAGCCGGTCTGAGAGGATGAACGGCCACATTGGGACTGAGACACGGCCCAGACTCCTACGGGAGGCAGTGGGGAATCTTCCGCAATGGACGAAAGTCTGACGGAGCAACGCCGCGTGAGTGATGACGGCCTTCGGGTTGTAAAGCTCTGTTAATCGGGACGAATGGTTCTTGTGCAAAGTGCAAGGATTTGACGGTACCGGAATAGAAAGCCACGGCTAACTACGTGCCAGCAGCCGCGGTAATACGTAGGTGGCAAGCGTTGTCCGGAATTATTGGGCGTAAAGCGCGCGCAGGCGGATTGGTCAGTCTGTCTTAAAAGTTCGGGGCTTAACCCCGTGATGGGATGGAAACTGCCAATCTAGAGTATCGGAGAGGAAAGTGGAATTCCTAGTGTAGCGGTGAAATGCGTAGATATTAGGAAGAACACCAGTGGCGAAGGCGACTTTCTGGACGAAAACTGACGCTGAGGCGCGAAAGCCAGGGGCGAACGGGATTAGATACCCGGTAGTCCTGGCCGTAAACGATGGGTACTAGGTGTAGGAGGTATCGACCCCTTCTGTGCCGGAGTTAACGCAATAAGTACCCCGCCTGGGGAGTACGACCGCAAGGTTGAAACTCAAAGGAATTGACGGGGGACCCGCACAAGCGGTGGAGTATGTGGTTTAATTCGACGCAACGCGAAGAACCTTACCAGGTCTTGACATTGATGGACAGAACCAGAGATGGTTCCTCTTCTTCGGAAGCCAGAAAACAGGTGGTGCACGGTTGTCGTCAGCTCGTGTCGTGAGATGTTGGGTTAAGTCCCGCAACGAGCGCAACCCCTATCTTATGTTGCCAGCACTTCGGGTGGGAACTCATGAGAGACTGCCGCAGACAATGCGGAGGAAGGCGGGGATGACGTCAAATCATCATGCCCCTTATGACCTGGGCTACACACGTACTACAATGGGAGTTAATAGACGGAAGCGAAACCGCGAGGTGGAGCAAACCGAAAACACTCTCTCAGTTCGGATCGTAGGCTGCAACTCGCCTACGTGAAGTCGGAATCGCTAGTAATCGCAGGTCAGCATACTGCGGTGAATACGTTCCCGGGCCTTGTACACACCGCCCGTCACACCACGAAAGTCGGAAGTGCCCAAAGCCGGTGGGGTAACCTTCGGGAGCCAGCCGTCTAAGGTAAAGTCGATGATTGGGGTGAAGTCGTAACAAGGTAGCCGTATCGGAAGGTGCGGCTGGATCACCTCCTTTCTAGGGAGACATACACCAAGCCAAGAGCTTGGATGTCACTTAGGTCGACACTTTGGCCACCTAACATTGTTCGGTTTTGAGAGATCTGTTATCTACAAGATAATAAATTTCTCGTATATTAAATGGGCCTATAGCTCAGCTGGTTAGAGCGCACGCCTGATAAGCGTGAGGTCGGTGGTTCGAGTCCACCTAGGCCCACCATTTAATACATGGGGGCGTAGCTCAGTTGGGAGAGCACCTGCCTTGCAAGCAGGGGGTCAGGAGTTCGAATCTCCTCGTCTCCACCATTTAGTATTTGACATCTATGATGTTAAGTGCTAAACTACATAAGCTGATTTATACATCGGCAGATTTGTTCTTTGAAAACTGCATAGAAGTTAATTATTATATATTTTGTAAGGTCATCTCTTAGAATTTCTAAGTAGGTTGACCCGAGCACATAGGAAATAATTCTCTGACTTAATGGTGACGTACATGAAAATGTACGGCTACAAAATAAACGACAATGTATCTAATGCATGTCATATTAACTTAAGTAAAGTTAATAAGGGCGTACGGCGGATGCCTTGGCGATATCAGCCGAAGAAGGACGCGGTAAGCTGCGATAAGCTACGGAGAGGTGCAAGCAACCTTTGACCCGTAGATTTCCGAATGGGGAACCCGGCAGTGGTTATGCACTGTCAGCCATACCTGAGTATGAGGAGGGCACCTGGGGAACTGAAACATCTAATTACCCAGAGGAAGAGTAATCAAACGAGATTTTCTTAGTAGCGGCGAGCGAACGGGAAAGAGGCCAAACCGGAGCGGGCAACCGCACCGGGGTTGAGGACAGTCATCAAGTGTAAATGAGGTAGAAGAATCGAGTTGGAAAGCTCAGCCGCAGAAGGTGAAAGCCCTGTAATCGAAACCTTGCATACATGGGACTGTATCCAGAGTACCACGAGACACGTGAAACCTTGTGGGAAGCAGGGGGGACCACCCTCCAAGCCGAAATACTGATATGGACCGATAGCGCATAGTACCGTGAGGGAAGGTGAAAGAACCCTGGCGGGGAGTGAAAGAGAACCTGAAACCGTATGTCTACAAACAGTCGAAGTCTGTATATATATCAGGACGACGGCGTGCCTATTGAAGAATGAACCGACGAGTTACTGTTGCTAGCGAGGTTAAGTGGAAAACATGGAGCCGCAGCGAAAGCGAGTCTGAACAGGGCGTTCAGTTAGTGATAGTAGACCCGAAACCGTAGTGATCTATCCATGGCCAGGTTGAAGCACAGGTAAAATTGTGTGGAGGACCGAACTCGTGAGCGTTGAAAAGCTTTGGGATGAGTTGTGGATAGGGGTGAAATGCCAATCGAACACGGAGATAGCTGGTTCTCCCCGAAATAGCTTTAGGGCTAGCCTCGAGGTTGAGAGTATAGGCGGTAGAGCACTGATCGGGCTAGGGGCCATACCGGTTACCGAACCTAGTCAAACTACGAATGGCTATACTTATACTCGGGAGTCAGACAGTGAATGATAAGGTCCATTGTCAAGAGGGAAACAGCCCAGAACACCGACTAAGGTCCCCAATGTCATACTAAGTGGCGAAGGATGTGGAATTTCCAAAACAACCAGGTTGTTGGCTTAGAAGCAGCCACCATTTAAAGAGTGCGTAATAGCTCACTGGTCGAGAGACTCTGCGCCGAAAATGTCCGGGGCTAAAGTATGAAACCGAAGTCGTGTCATATGCAGCAATGTATATGGGTAGGGGAGCGTTCTCATCGGATTGAAGCAGTACCGTAAGGAGTTGTGGACTGGTGAGAAGTGAGAATGTCGGTATGAGTAGCGAAAAGAATGGTGAGAATCCATTCCACCGAAAGCCTAAGGGTTCCTGAGCAACGATCGTCGTCTCAGGGTAAGTCGGGACCTAAGCCGAGGCGGAAAAGCGTAGGCGATGGACAACAGGTTGAAATTCCTGTACCGGTGTGAATCGTTTGATCAAAGGAGTGACACAGTAAGGTAGGTCAGCACGCGATTGGAAGTGCGTGTTTAAGCATGTAGGTTGAGTTATAGGCAAATCCGTAACTCTAAAAGCTGAGATGTGATGACGAGCTGTTTACAGCGAAGTGATTGATCCTACACTGTCGAGAAAAGCTTCTAGGTAGAGACACATCGCCCGTACCAAAACCGACACAGGTAGGCGGGAGAGAATCCTAAGGTGCGCGGAAAACCCTCGTTAAGGAACTCGGCAAAATGCCTCCGTAACTTCGGGAAAAGGAGGACTCATGTAGTGTGAAGGGCAGTAACGCGTGGAGCATGAATGAGTGGCACAAGAGAGGCGCAAGCGACTGTTTACCACAAACACAGGTGCCTGCTAAAGCGAAAGCTGATGTATAGGTGCTGACACCTGCCCGGTGCTGGAAGGTTAAGAGGAGGGGTTAGACTTCGGTCGAAGCTCTGAATTGAAGCCCCAGTAAACGGCGGCCGTAACTATAACGGTCCTAAGGTAGCGAAATTCCTTGTCGGGTAAGTTCCGACCCGCACGAAAGGTGTAACGACTTGCGCACTGTCTCAACGAGGGACCCGGTGAAATTGAAGTACCTGTGAAGATGCAGGTTACCCGCGACTGGACAGAAAGACCCCATGGAGCTTTACTGCAACCTAAGATTGAACTTAGTTAATGAATGTACAGGATAGGTGGGAGACTTAGAATCTAGGGCGCCAGTCTTAGAGGAGTCGTTGTTGGGATACCACCCTTTGATTAATTGATTTCTAACAGGCCGATTAACAACCGGCTGGACAGTCTTAGGCGGGCAGTTTGACTGGGGCGGTCGCCTCCCAAAGAGTAACGGAGGCGCCCAAAGGTTCCCCTCAGAGCGGACGGAAATCGCTCGAAGAGTGTAAAGGCAGAAGGGAGCTTGACTGCGAGACGGACAGGTCGAGCAGGGACGAAAGTCGGGCTTAGTGATCCGGTGGTGCCGAGTGGAAGGGCCATCGCTCAACGGATAAAAGCTACCCTGGGGATAACAGGCTAATCTCTCCCAAGAGTCCATATCGACGGGGAGGTTTGGCACCTCGATGTCGGCTCATCACATCCTGGGGCTGAAGTAGGTCCCAAAGGTTTCGGCTGTTCGCCGATTAAAGTGGTACGTGAGCTGGGTTCAGAACGTCGTGAGACAGTTCGGTCCATATCGGCAGGGAGGCGAAACTTGAAGGGGCTGGACGGTACGCAGGTGGGACGAACGCTGAAACATCTAAAATAAGAAACAAAGCCTTGAGGATAAAGGAGTTTCTCATGCTTGCATAAGCTAGTAAGATCCCATGTAGACGACATGGTTGATAGGCCAGGTGTGGAAGAGCTGTGAGGCTTGGAGCTGACTGGTACTAATAGATCGAGGGCTTTACTTAATAACAATAAGCGGAAATGTGCAACAAATATATATACCTTCTATGTGGTTTTCAGGTACAAACTCTGACAGATTCAGTGGCGATAGCTACGAGGGTCCACCTGTTCCCATCTCGAACACAGTAGTTAAGCTCGTAAACGCCGAAAGTACTTGGCTGGAGACGGCCTGGGAGGATAGGAAGTCGCTGATTAAGCTAAAAGGCTAACCAAATGGTTAGCCTTTTTTATATATACTTACATATAGAGTCCGACCAGGGCACCTGGGAAGGTAGGGTGTGAGCTAACAGAGGGCGTAGCGACGTATGGGAGCTCACATCACACCTTCATCCGAACGTAAGATTTCTCCAGCTGCGAAGCAGCGATGAGAAATCCACAGTGAGGAGTGATAGGAAGTCGCTGATTAAGCTAAAGGCTAACCAAATGGTTAGCCTTTTTATTATATTTATATTTTAGGCAAAAATAGCCATGATGTGTTTCACATCATGGCTTATTATATGGAGCGGGCGGGAATCGACCCTCCTCTCAAGCTTAGGAATCGCATTCTACCGATGAACTACGCCCGCATGATGTACATAGTATCATACTATAATATATACATTCAAGGGGAGCTTGTTTATATACTCTATACCCATAGTGGTTGCTGTATTGTATTGATATAATAATTAATGTATATAAATAATAAGGAGGCATATAAGTATGTCAAAGATTTATAAAATCCATAAATGGTTATCTATAGTTTCATGTGCTATTTTTCTTAATGTTCTGTATTACAGGTCTTGTCCTTATGTTCCGAACTGAATTAAATGTATGGGCTCAAGGAGGGGCACATCATTCCTCGTCATCTATGGCTATGAGTCAACAAGAAATGTCTATTTTTAATTATGCTGATGAAGGTGCTCTATTAGTGAAAGAAAAATACCCGTCTAAGGATATTTTAAATATTTCTCCAGCTATGGGGGCTGCACATATTTTACGGTATCGTATTATTGATTCTTCCGCAACTGTAGCACCTCCAGCACGTATGGGGATGGGAGGGGATTATGCATTATATAACCCTGAAACAAAGGGGTTATTACTACGCATCATGAAACGCCTGCACATCCTTGGGTTCGAAGTGTATTACACACGCTTCATCAACTACATACACGATTAGATCTTGGTAAAACAGGAATTTATATTGTAACAATTTTATCTTTAGTTTATGTGGTTTATCTATTATTTCTGGTATTTTCTTTATATGGTCCATTTCGTAAAAGTTTTGCAAAATCTGCAGTATTATCAAATCATATGAAATTAAGTTCATTGCATCGTGAGAGTTTGCAATGGTTGCTACTGTATGGGGATTTATATTATGCATTACAGGTGTATGGATAGGTGGATTTTTTATTGCTAATGACAGTTATAATGCAGATGTACTACATACTGCAAAGCAAGAGCTGTCATCGGATCAATCCGAAATTTTACAACCATCCGAAGCTATTTCTCGCATTATGAAAGCCTATCCAGATCGTCAGCTTATATCTATTGATTATCCATCCAAATTTAATGACCATCACTATGCATTTTATTTAGGTGCTGAAAATGATGATGATCCAGCTATGTTCTTGGGCCAACCAGTCTATGCTAATTTATATACTGATTCTACTAAGGATATGTATTCTACAAAAAATATCCCCTGGTATTTTACGGGCATGACAACAATGATTAACCTACATATTCATAATCATAATACGATGGCTCTTAAAATATTATGGGCTATCTGGGATATTGTTCTTATTGTAGGCATTGTGACTGGTATTATTATGACTATTAAAAAGAAATTTGTTAAATCTCGTGCTATGGAATCTAAAGCACCCGTTGAGATACAACATGTTTGGCGTAAACCTATCCTTTATAGCATTTTAGTTCTCCTAGGTTTTATTGTGCCTCTTTGGTCTAATCCAATCACAAATAGTATAGCTGCTATTTGTTTAACTATTCCACTTATTGTGTTCTTAATTTCTCTGATCAGAGGGAATAATTATTAATCTAGTATTTTATTAGCTTGCTCCATCAGTATAAGTATGTCGCAAATGTTTGATTACTCTAGACTTAATCAGTATGGTTCATCATTAGTTTATTGATTGATTTCGAACTAAAATGATATAATAATATAAATATCAACTAGGTTTTTTATGTGTTAAAACCTGTATTTATATAATGATTGAGAAAGTGGAAGTTACTATGAAATATATTAAAGCATTTATTCGGTCTGAATCATCTGGCGGTATTATGCTATTACTTGCTGCTATTCTTGGTGTTATAACTGCCGCCACTCCGCCAATAGCTGAACAGTATTTTTCTCTGATGCATATTTATTTAGGTCCAATGGATGTATTGGAGTGGGTAAATGATGGTCTTATGGCTTTATTTTTCCTATATGTAGGGATTGAAATTAAGACTGAAATGATTTCCGGTGAGCTAAACACCAACTCAAAGAGATTGTTACCAGTTTTAGCGGCATTTGCCGGGGTGGTAACGCCTGCGTTAGTTTACTTCTTTAATTGCTGGATCTGTACCAGAATATACGCATGGTTGGGGGAATACCTACTGCTACCGATATTGCCTTTGCATTGGTGTCATTATGATGCTTGGTAAACGCGTATCACAAGCGATGAAGGCATTCCTGTCGGCACTTGGCTGTTATCGATGATTTAATTGCTATCATAGTGATTGCCATATTTTATGGTGGTGGTGTAGATTTTCCTCATTTAATCGTTGCTGCTATTGTGACGGGAGCGTTGTGGTATACCAATAAACAAGGCTATGTGAGACCAGTTTTATATGGTGTACTCGGTGCCGTTCTTTGGTATTTTGTTTTAAAATCTGGTGTTCATGCTACTATCGCTGGTGTTGTGTTAGCTATGACTATTCCTGCAACGGGTAAGTTGGATGGCGAAACAGTGTACCCTATGCACGCATGGGCGGATAAATTGAAAAATTGGGTTAATTTTTTGATTATTCCTCTATTTAGCTTCTTAAATGCTGGTGTATCCTTCTCAGATGTTTCTGTAGATCATTTGTTCCACCCTGTTGTTTTAGGTGTTTCTTTAGGCCTTATCTTGGGAAAACAGCTTGGTATTTTCTCTGCTGTTTACGTTTTAGTACAATCCAAGATTATTAAGATGCCTACGAATACAACCTGGCCTGAGGTGTATGGTACTGCTATCGTTTGTGGTATCGGTTTTACCATGAGTTTGTTTGTGGCCACTTTGGCATTCCCGCCTGGTGTAACTAAAGAAATGTCTAAAATTGGTATTTTTATTGGATCTATTATATCTGGTTTATTAGGTGCTACCGTTTTATCAGTAGCATATAAAATTAGAACGTCTAGAAATAAGTAGTGAGTTAAGAATATTAGGAAGGAATCATATGGAACGGATATTTGTATTTTTACGTTCTCCTGGTGCTGCAACTACTGTATTACTAGGAGCTACAATTATTGCTTTAATCGTTGCCAATTCTCCTTTGGCGACACAATACATGTCATTAGTCAATTTACCATTGGGTCCATTAACTGCCATGGAATGGGTTAATGATGCCTTAATGGCTATCTTCTTTCTTTTTGTAGGCTTAGAAGTAAAACGTGAATTAGTAAGCGGTGAATTAAACACAAATGCCAAGCGCATCATGCCAGGTATTGCTGCTTTATTTGGGGTTATTGTACCTGCTATTATTTTCTACCTTATAGCAGGATCCAATGATGTATATGTCCATGGCTGGGCAATTCCGACTGCTACGGATATTGCGTTTGCCATTGGCGTTATTACTGCATTAGGTTCTCGCGTACCTAATTCTATGAAAGTGTTCTTGACAGCTTTGGCCGTTATTGATGATTTAATTGCGATTATCGTTATTGCCATATTCTATGCAGCAAGTATTAATCTATTTTATTTAGTGGCATCCGTTATTGTGACGGGGTTATTGATTTATTGTAATCGAACCGGCTATGTACGGTCCTTATCATACATTATTCTCGGTGTTATTTTATGGTACTGTATTTTACGGTCTGGTTTACATGCTACGATGGCGGGTGTAATTCTTGCGATGACAATACCAGAACGCGGCAAAATCGGTAAAAAATATGTGAGACCGATGCAACACTGGGAACATTATTTATCCAACTGGGTAAGTTTTGTTATTGTTCCAATTTTCGCATTCTTTAACGCTGGTGTTAACCTTGATGGATTTGGCATGGCTGATTTAAGTCATCCAGTTGTTTTAGGCGTTGCATTAGGCCTTGTTTTAGGGAAACAAATCGGTATCTTTGGTGCTATGTTTGGGATGATTAAATTAGGTATTGTTCCTATGCCTGCAGAAGCCAATTGGAAGTTTATATATGGCACTTCCATTGTGTGTGGTATTGGTTTTACTATGAGTATATTCGTTTCCGTTCTGGCTTATGATCCAGGTCATGCTCAAGAGATGGCTAAGGGTGGCGTATTGATAGGTTCCATCATTTCTGCTATCATTGGTTATGGCTACTTACGAATTGTAGGGGCTAAACGAAAAGAATGTCATATTGGGGTATATCATAATTGCTAAGTTAAGCAATAAAGGGGAATGTACGTGATTAAGAGAATTTTAATACTATGTACTGTGCTATGTATGACTAATATGATGGCCTTCGCACAAGCGAAGTCAGTTGATAAGGGACAACGAGGTCATCATGTACAGAAAATTCAAACCATGTTAGTGCATCAAGGATATCTTAAGGATTCAGCAGATGGTATTTTTGGGCGTAACACTGAATTAGCAGTACGTAAGTTCCAAAAAGCTAAGGGCCTCGACTGTAGATGGTCGTGTAGGTGCGGCTACGATGAGCGCTTTAGAAAAAGAAGAAACTCGTTTTGGCGATTCTGCCATATCGCGTAGTCATAATGGGGTTCCTAATAAGTATGTACGCGTTATGACGATGCATGCTAGTGCATATAGTGCTCAGGATCCTGGGAAATAGCAATTATACGGCTACTGGTAGTCGCTTGAAAAAAAAGGGATTGCTTCGGTGGATCCACGGATTATTCCACTAGGTACAAAAATGTTTATTGAAGGTTATGGCTATGCCGTGGCTGATGATGTTGGCGGAGGCTATTAAAGGTAGTCGTATTGACCTAGCCTTTAATTCTCGCGCAGAAGCTTTACGATTTGGTCGTCAAACTGTAAAAGTATATATCTTATAACTTTATATTTAAACTGTTGAAAAGCTCTAGTCTATGACTAGAGCTTTTTCCGAATTATATATATTTTCTCAATGCGAATATTCGGAAATTCATGGTATAATATAGTATCAATATAAATCGAGTATTCAGCAAAGGAAGGCTTATGAATAAAGTTCGACGTGTTGAAAGAATGGTGGCAATGACTAAATTATTGGTCGATTCGCCACAAAAACTTATATCTCTTAATTATTTTTGTGATTTTTTCGGAATGGCGAAATCTACAGTAAGTGAAGATTTGAACCTGTGTCCGTCAATCGATGGAACATTTTCAGTTGGGCACTTTAGAAACGGTAGCGGGGGTAGCTGGCGGCGTTCGATTCATCCCTCATCGAAAAGGCGAGCAGGCCAATGAAATCCTACGCGATGTGCAGCAACGTTTGCGCGAACCAGATCGTATTATTCCCGGTGGATTCATTTATATGTCGGATATTTTGTATGATTGGCATGTGATGACTCGGTTAGGCGAAATTATTATGACTCGTTTTGTAGGATCGCAATCCAGATTACATTTTGACGGTAGAAACAAAAGGGATTCCCTTGGCGGTTATGGTAGCTAGGGCTTTCAACAAGCCACTTGTCATCGCGCGTCGTGATAGTAAGGTTACAGAAGGGTCCGCTATTAGTATTAACTATGTAACGGGTTCATCTGGCCGAATTCAAACGATGACGTTAACTAAACGCGCCATACCACAAAATGCGAAGGTGCTCATTATTGATGATTTCATGAAGGCTGGCGGTACGGCTAAAGGCCTGACCGAGCTTGTACATGAGATGAATGGTAAAGTGGTGGGGACCGGTGTCCTTGTGGCCACTGCTGAACCAAGTCCTAAGTTAATCAATGATTATGAGTCGCTATTTACGTTCCATGGCATTGATGAAAGTACAAATGAAATTCACATCGAACCTGTATTTGATACGATTGATAGATAGGAGTTTACTATGAATATTGCAAGTCTTATTTTAGCAGCTGGTAAGGGTACACGTATGAAGTCCAAATTGCCAAAGGTACTTCATAAGGTTGGCGGTAAAGCAATGGTTGAACGCGTGCTAGAAACAGTTCAATCTCTTGGAACCGACAAGGATGTTGTTATTGTTGGCTTTGGGGGTAATGCAGTACAAGACTATCTAGAAGGTCGTGCTGAATTTGTACGTCAAGAAGAGCAAAATGGTACAGGTCATGCAGTAAAAATGGCGGAACCTGTATTTGGATCTTTTGATGGCACTATTTTATTGTTGTGTGGTGATACACCGCTCGTGACTAAAGAAAGTTTAGAAGCTCTTTTAAAAGAACATACTGAATCAGGAGCTGCAGGCTACAATTTTAACGGCCCATATGCCAGATCCAACAGGTTATGGTCGTATCATTCGTAACGAAGACGGTCATGTGGTCCGTATTGTGGAACAAAAGGATGGCAAACCAGAAGAATTAGCTGTACAAGAAGTTAACACTGGTATGTATGCTTTTGATAGTAAAAAACTATGGCCTTGTCTTGGTCAATTATCCGACGATAATGCACAAGGCGAACTATATATTACAGATGTGGTTGGTATTCTCGTAAATGGCGGCGATAAAGTAAGCGCTTATATGACTGAAAATTTTGAAGAATCATTAGGGGTAAACTCTCGCTTGCAATTGGCCGAAGCAGAATCCATTTTAAAACATCGTAAAAATGTAGAATTAATGACTGCTGGTGTAACGATTATTGACCCTGATAATACCTATGTAGCACCAGAGGTTACTGTGGGAGGCTGATACAATTCTACATCCTGGTACCGTTTTAGAAGGTAATACGGTGATTGGAGAAAATTGTGAAATTGGACCGCATACACGTTTGACAAATGTAACTGTTGGCAACAATACAGTGATTCATTTTACCTATGGTCATGACTGTGAAGTAAAAGATGGCGTAGATATTGGGCCATATGTTCATTTGCGTCCTAATACGGTTATTGGCAATAAAGTTCACATTGGTAATTTCGTAGAGGTTAAAAATTCCAATGTTGGTGGAAGGTACTAAATTCCCTCATCTATCCTATATTGGTGATAGTGATGTAGGCTCTGGTGTCAATATTGGTTGCGGTACGATTACAGTAAATTATGACGGAAAAATCAAGCATCGTACAACTATCGGCGACGGTGCATTTGTAGGCTGTAACAGCAATTTGGTAGCGCCTGTTACAATTGGTAATTATAGCTATGTAGGAGCTGGTTCTACGATTACTAAAAATGTTCCTGATAAGGCATTAGCTGTAGGTCGCAGCAAGCAAATTGTGAAAGAAAATTGGGTTACAGATGATACTTTTAAAAAGAAATAAGGAATTTATCAAAAATTTTTCACACAAGATAGGAAAAATAGTATACAATAATAAGGCAATAAGGTTGTATATCTGTAATATTTCGTTACATATACATTGAGTAACTAACTAAGATTACGGAGAAATGAAAGGGTATCAAAATGGCATTTGAAGACGGCAAAAAACTTAAAATTTTCACAGGTAACGCAAATCCAGAGTTGGCAAAGGAAATTTGTGATTATTTAGGTTTGCCTTTAGGTGAAGCATTTGTAGGTCGCTTTAATAATGGTGAAGTACAAATTATGATTGATGAAAGCGTACGTGGCAAAGATGTATTTATCATTCAACCAACTAGCTATCCTGTAAATGATAATTTAATGGAATTAATGGTTATGGCTGATGCGTTAAAACGCGCTTCTGCTCGTCATATTACAGCAGTAGTTCCTTACTACGGTTATGCTCGCCAAGATCGCAAAACTCGTGGTCGTGAACCAATTACTGCAAAATTAGTAGCAAACTTGATGCAAACTTCTGGTATTACACGTCTTGTAACAATTGATTTGCATGCAGGTCAAATTCAAGGGTTCTTCGATGTGCCAGTAGATCATTTATATGGTGCATCCATTTTAGCTAAATACATTAATGAAAAAAATCTTGAAGATGTTATTGTAGTATCACCAGATCTTGGCGGTGTTACAAGAGCTCGTGATTTGGCTGACCGCATTGGTGCACCGATTGCAATCATTGAGAAAAAACGCCCTGAACCAGGTGTGGCTAAAGTTATGAATCTCATCGGTGATGTAAAAGGCAAAAACTGTATCATCGTTGATGATATTGTAGATACAGCAGGTTCTCTTGTAGAAGGTGCTAAAGCATTAGAAGAATTTGGTGCTAAATCTGTTATGGCTGCTGTTACCCATGCTGTATTGACAGATCCAGCAAGTGAACGCATTGCAAACTCTAATATTAAAGAGCTTATCGTAACAAACACAATGCCATTACCAGAAAATTGCAAATTAGACAATGTAACGCAATTATCTGTAGCGCCATTATTGGGTGAAGCAATTATGCGTATCTTTCACGAAGTTTCAGTAAGTAATTTATTTGATAAATAATAGGTGATTCTTGAAATTAGTAGTAGGCCTTGGTAATCCAGGCAAGCAATATGAAACGACAAAACATAATATTGGATTTATGGTGATCGATGCTATTGCAGATAGCGTATCTCACACGCCTTGGAAAGAGGAACAACGTGCTGAGGTTTGCAGTATTACTGTAGATGGTGAGAAGGTATTGCTTGTAAAGCCACAAACATTTATGAATGCAAGTGGTGAGTCTGTAGGTCCATTGATGCGGTACTATAAGATTGATCCATCTGATGTGTATTGCATTTATGATGATATGGATTTACCGGTAGGCAAATTACGTATTCGACCAAATGGTAGTTCTGGTGGGCATAATGGGATTAAATCTTTAATCTCCCATATAGGAACAGAAAATTTTCCGCGTTTTCGTGTAGGTATTGGTCGTCCATTACCACAATGGACCGTCATTGATCACGTGTTAGCACCATTTAGTGAAGAAAATCAAGAGAAAGTACAAAAAGGTATCAAAGACACAGTAAAAGCTGTATTAGGCACCTTAGAGGTGGGCATAGACAAAGGGATGAATCAGTTTAATCCTAAGCGTCGTCCACAACGATAAATACATGCATAAGGGCATGAGTCTCATTGAGATTCATGCCCTTTTTACGAGGTACATATGAGTAATCAAGAAAAAATGCCTTTTGTAGAGGCTTTAGAATCATATAAGGAACAACATTTTGTGCCTTTTCATACACCTGGTCATAAGATTGGTGTTGAAGCGCCTCAGTTACTAAAGGACTGGATGGGAGCAGCACTGCCATATGATTTAGGGGTTATGTATGCTTTAGATGATCTACATGAACCTGAACGGGAGTTAAAAGAGGCGCAAGACTTAACTGCTGAATTATATGGAGCTGATGATTGTTGGTTTTCTATTAATGGCACGACCGCTTTAATTGAAGCGATGATTATGGGGACAGTAGGCCCTGATGAAACGATTATCATTCCTCGAGAAGCACATCGTTCCGTTATTAGTGGATTAGTGTTATCTGGTGCAAAGCCTGTTTATATGGATTGCCAATTTGATGATCGGTGGGGTATCCCTCTAGGTGTATCAGTGGAAGATGCTATTAAAACCATGGATGCTCATCCAGAGGCTAAGGCGATTCTCTTAGTGTATCCAAACTATTATGGTGTAGGTGTAGATATTGTAAATATCGTACAAGAAGCACACAAACGAGGGATGATTGTTCTTGTTGATGAAGCGCACGGACCTCATTTACCATTTTCAGAAAATTTACCTGTTGAAGCCATTGCGTCAGGTGCAGACTTAGTGGCACAAAGCACGCATAAATCGGTAGGTTCTTTGACGCAAACCTCTTGGCTATTAGGGCAAGGCGATTTAATTAATAAACGCCGCATTACACAAATGCATCAGATGTTACAAAGTACGAGTCCTAATTATATATTTTTAGCATCCCTTGATATGGCGCGCCATCAGTTGGCTACGGAAGGTAGAAATTTGGTAAATCATGCTGTGTCATTAAGTTTACAACTACGACGTGCATTGGAAGCCATAAAGGGCATTTCTATCATGTCAAGCAAGGATGTAGATAGACCTAACTATGATGTAACAAAGGTGTTGATTGATGCCAAGGAATTGGGGCTTACCGGTGTGGATTTCGAAAAACGATTACGTGCTCACCATATCGAAGTTGAACTTGTGCAGGCGCATCATGTGTTAGTACTCATCACGATAGGTGATACAGAAGAATCTATCATGACTCTTGTAAAGGCTGTACAGGCTATAAGCGATGAGATTTGTAGTAAGTCATCCTTAACAAATCGTGCTGGTGAACAAATAGAGGAACGTACTGAGACTATTCAGTCAGCTACCATTCTGCCTACTCCTGTTGTACGTATGACACCGAGGGAAGCCCTTTATAAGGAGCGTAGATCCTGTATGTTCGAGGCGGCGTTACATCATATTTGCGGTGAAACCATTGCTTATTATCCACCGGGAATTCCTTGTATAGCCGTAGGTGAAGAGATTACAGAATCTGTGTTACAATATATACAACAACGGCGTGTATTGGGGTATATGCCAAATGGTGCAGCCGATATGAATTTAGAAACGATACAAGTTGTAGAGGAGTAGAGATGGGGACTTTAATCATACTAGAAGGTGGCGATGGCAGTGGCAAAGCTACACAAACAAAGTGCTTGGTAGAACGATTACAAGCAGAAGGTCATCGTGTGCGCAGTGTTAGCTTTCCAAATTATGATAGTGATGCATCGATGCCGATTAAGATGTATTTATCGGGCCAATTTGGCACGGATGTAGACTCGGTTAATCCCTATGTAGCAAGCTCTATGTATGCTATCGATCGTTTTGCATCCTTTAGAATGGATTGGCAGTCATTTTATAATGATGGTGGCATCATTATTGCTGACCGGTATACGACGTCAAATATGGTTCATCAAATGGTGAAATATACGGATGTGGATAAACGTGTTCAATTTTTAGAATGGTTGGAAGACTTTGAATTTGTTAAGTTTGGTTTACCTCGTCCTGATGCGGTATGTTTGCTTGATGTTCCATTAGACGTGACGGAATCTTTGATGTCTGAGCGAACTGGTAAAACAGGGGGAGAGACAGGGGATATACACGAAGGAAATAGAGTGTATTTGCAAGCTGTTCACAATGCCTATGATGAATTAGTTGAACGTTATCAATGGCATCGTATTTCCTGTGCCCAACAAGATGAATCTGGAACTTTTACAATGCGCAGTATAAAATCTATACATAATGACATATACGATGTGGTAAAAACGATATTGCGATAGATACAATCACATATCTTAGGACATGGCGGCTCTTTAAAAAGTCGCCATTTTCCTATATAATAGTAATATTGGACAGGATAGGAGGGATTATGACATATTTTGATAATGTAATCGGTCAAGATACGATTAAAAACCACCTAACTGAATTGGTAAAACGGCAAACATTACCACATAGCTTGTTGTTCTATGGAGAGGCTGGACTCGGTAAACTTGATATGGCTATAGGGTTAGCATCGTTGATTTTAGGACGGCAGGTATTTCCAGGCCATAATGGGGCTGAATATCTAGACGAGGTAAAAAATGCACGCCTTGCCAATGGTGAAAGTGAAAAGAAAATAGAAGCGGAAGGTTTACCTATTTATATGGATAAGGGAGGATGCATTTTGGATTCGTCCTATGAAATCAACCTTAAAAGTAGAACAATGGTATTCCCTATTGCAAGATCATCTATCTGTTGCTGGTCTTGGAAACCGCGTCGTTATCATTGAAGACTTTCACATGGCCAATGCTATTATGGCGAATGCCATGTTAAAAACGATTGAAGAACCACCGGCACAGGTGTACTTCATTATTATTACGAACAAGATTAATCTTGTGTTGCCAACAATTATTTCACGGTGTATGGGTGTGGGCTTTCAATCCGTTTCAGATGAAAGTATTCGCTACGCATTGCAGCAACGTGGTATTACAGGAAACATAGATGAAGCTATTTCGATGGGCCATGGTAACCCTGCTGTTGTGGAAGCATTAGTACAACAGGGAACGATAGCCATGTTGGAATTAGCCATACAATGGATGCGAACATTAGGCTCTGATTCACGATGGTTTACAAAGATTGCCATATGGTGTGAGTCACTGACCCGTGATGATGCATTGGATTTAATGCATTGGTTACGATTGTTAAGTCGCGATATGATGGCCCTTAAATGTGGTGCAACCATAGAGCAACTGCAAGTACCTATGCATAGAACAGTATTATTAGAATTATTACCGCATTGGCCAATGGCCGCTTTAGCAACTGTAGCTCATGAAACATTGCGCGCGGAACAGGCACTGCGGTTGCACATAAAAATCGCTCTCGTGATGGACGGTCTTAGTATCGCCCTTCACGATGCTCGTGAGGAGGTTTAGATGGTAACCATCGTTGGCGTACGATTTAAAAAGGCTGGTAAGATTTACTATTTCTTACCTGGCGAAGAAACTCTAACAATCGATGATGGCGTCATTGTAGAGACAGCGCGTGGCGTTGAATATGGTACGGTTGTAATTGGACCAAAAGAGGTTGCAAAAGATTCTTTGGTAATGCCTGTAAAAGAAGTCATGAGAAAGGCCACACCTAAGGATTTACAACAATTAGAAAAGAATGAGGAACGAGAAGAAAAAGCCTTTGCGATATGCTTAGAAAAGAATTGCGAAGCGCAAATTGCCGATGAAGCTAATTAATGTAGAATACACATTTGATATGAATAAAATTGTATTCTTCTTTACTGCCGATGGGCGCATCGATTTCCGTGAACTTGTAAAAGATTTAGCCACTGTTTTTAGAACGCGCATATTGAGTTACGTCAAGTAGGTGTTCGTGATGAAGCTAAAGTATTAAATGGCATAGGTGCCTGTGGCAGACCTTTATGTTGTTCTAACTTTTTAGGTGATTTCTCACCGGTATCGATTCGTATGGCTAAGGATCAAAATTTAAGCTTGAATCCGACTAAGATTTCTGGTGTATGTGGTCGACTTATGTGTTGTTTAAACTACGAAGACGATTTATATAAAAAGGGTGGAGACCTTTATGTGAAAGAAGGATAGAACTCCTTCGCCTCGCGACGTAGAGCCACCAGGTATCGGTAAAGAGGTCGTAACTGATGAAGGTATCGGCAAGGTTCTTAAGGTAAATTATCATAAACATACCGTTAAGGTTCAGTTGGAGGCAGGTCGAACCATCGATTTAAAATGGTCTGATGTGGCATTGCCAGATGAATAATCAAGAGCAACTCGATGATTTGATTATCGATGATTTAAAGATATATCAGCGGCAAGATCAATTTCGCTTTTCCTTTGACGCTATTGCATTGGTTCATTTTTGCCGATTTAATCAGCGTCATCGGTATATAGACTTAGGCACAGGTACAGGGGTATTACCGTTAATAGGTACATCTCTAGGTGCTGGTCATATTACAGGTGTTGAGATTAATGATGTAATGGCTAACATGGCTGAACGCAGTGTTCTATATAATCATAAATCCAATGTTATATCCATAGTTCAAGGTGATTATCGCACTATGAATTATCAGCAATTTGGTTCCAAACCTTTTGATGGTGTTCTAGTGAATCCTCCTTATTTCGATCATCGACGAGGTGAAGTACCTAATGATAATCATCGTTGCTTAGCTTGGCATTACATGATAGGTGTACTTCTATTGATGATGTATGTACAGCGGCCTCGCGATTAATCAAAAATAAGGGGCGTTTATGGATGGTATATAGTGCACCTCGTTTATCAGAGCTCATACATGCATTAACAGCGGTTGGATTCGCTGTTAAACGAATACGTATGGTTCATGGTATGATTCATAAATCGGCTAAAATCGTTTTGATTGAGGCCATAAAGGGCGGTGAACAAGGGTTAATCGTTGAGCCGCCATTAATCGTATATAGCCAACCTAATGTGTACACGAAGGAGGTGTCTCGTTGGTATGAACGAAAATAACAAGGGCACCTTGTATTTAGTGCCTACGCCCATTGGCAATCTAGAGGATATGACGTATCGTGCTGTACGGATACTGGGAGAGGTTGATGCTATTGCAGCCGAAGATACACGGCACACTGGTATACTGTTAAAGCATTTTGAAATTAGTAAGCCTTTGATTTCTTATCATGAACATAATAAGGAAGAAAAAGGAACGGTTATTATAGAGATGTTATTAGAGGGTAAGAATATTGCTTGTGTTAGTGATGCGGGCATGCCTGCTATATCTGACCCTGGTGCAGATCTTGCATCGAAGGCCATTGCACAAGATATATCCGTTGTACCCTTACCGGGTGGCTAATGCAGCATTAACGGCGCTTATTGCATCTGATTTAGATACTAAACAATTTACATTCTTCGGTTTTTTACCAAAGCGTGGGAAACATCGCAATGATGCTCTTCAGCTTATGGCGAAACAACGAGGAACGCTAATATTTTATGAGGCACCTCATCGTTTACAAGAGGTTCTCTGTGATATGTATGAGGCCTTTGGCAATCGACCAATTACGATTGCTCGCGAGGTAACTAAAAAGTTTGAAACCTTTTTACGCAGTGATTTAGCTTCCATTTGTGAGGACCTAAATCAAATTATCTATAAGGGTGAATTTGTCTTAGTGATAGGTGGTTGTGAGACGGGTGAACCGACTGATGATAAGGAGGAACAACCTATATCCTATGAAGCAGCCGTAGCCGAATTAGTAGAAACAGGAGTACCAAAGAAGGAAGCTATTCGCGAAGTAGCAAAACGCTTTGGCGTTTCTCGCCGTGAGGTTTATAATATTGTAGAGCGATAACACTTTCACAAGTGATGAATAGAAGGAGATTATGATGGGCGATACAAAGAAGACATTTTATATTACAACTCCAATTTATTATCCTAGTGCTAAATTGCACATAGGTCATACATATTGTACATCTGTAGCTGATACAATTGCTCGTTTTAAACGTTTAGCTGGTTATGATGTACGATTCCTAACTGGTTCTGATGAACATGGTCAAAAAATTCAACGTGCTGCTGAGGCACAAGGTATTACACCATTAGAATATACGACTAATATTGTTAATGGATTTAAATCATTATGGGAAAAGATGCATATCTCTAACGATGACTTCCTTCGTACTACTGAAGAACGCCATGAAAAGGTAGTGCAAGAACTCTTCACAAAAGCTTATGAAAAAGGCGATATTTACAAAGCAGAATACGAAGGTTGGTATTGCACACCTTGCGAATCCTTCTGGACTGAACAAAAACTTGGTGAAAATCATACCTGTCCAGATTGTGGGCGTCCTGTAGAGCGCGTTAAAGAGGAAAGCTATTTCTTTAAACTTGGTAAATATACAGACCAATGGCTTAAATTTATCGAAGAAAATCCTGATTTTATTCAACCTGAATCTCGTCGCAATGAAATGATTCAATTCGTAAAACAAGGTCTTGAGGATTTGGCTGTTTCTCGTACCTCTTTTGACTGGGGGATTAAGGTTCCATTCGACCCGAAACACGTTGTGTATGTTTGGTTCGATGCATTAGTAAACTATATTAGCGCATTATCTCCTTTCGATGGGGATGGTGAACTATATAAGAAATTCTGGCCAGCAGATCTTCATTTGGTGGGCAAGGAAATTGTTCGTTTCCACACTATTATTTGGCCTATGATGCTCATGAGCCTTGAGTTGCCATTGCCTAAAAAGGTATTTGGCCACGGATGGATGATTGTAGATGGTACCAAGATGAGTAAATCTCTAGGTAATGTTATTGATCCTAATCCATTGATTGATACATATGGTGCGGATTCTTTGCGATATTATTTGTTAAGTGAAATTACATTAGGCCATGATGGAAACTTCACATTGCCTAACTTTGTAACCAAAATTAATGCGGATTTATCTAATGATTTAGGTAATCTTTTAAATCGTACTATTGCGATGATTGAAAAATATCATGGTGGCATCATCACAAAAACTAATGATGTAGGTGATTTAGATAAAGAAATTTCTTCCTTGGCAGAACAAACGGTTGCAGATTTTGAAGCCCAAATGGAAGCTATGGAATTAAATAAGGCCCTTAAAACAGTATGGGCTTTCATCAGCCGCATGAATAAATACATCGATGAAACTATGCCTTGGGTCTTGGCTAAAAGCTCTGATGAGACAGATGTACGTCGTTTGCAATCCGTTATGTATCATCTTGCTGAAAGTTTACGTATCATCGCTGTTCTCGTAAGTCCTGTTATTCCTGTAGGGGCTCCAAAAATTTGGGACCAATTGGGACTAGGTGGTTTTGAGCATGTACAATTGGATGATGTGCGCACATGGGGCGGCATCCAAACTGGTACGAAGGTCGTAAAAGGTGAGCCGATTTATCCACGTTTTGAAGTTCCAGAAATGGTAGACATCGCTGCTGTAGAAGAAAAAACTACAGAATCTGTTGATACATCGAATATTCCACCTTTAAAAGAAAACATTAGCTATGATGATTTTGAAAAATTGGATCTTCGTGTAGCTAAGGTTGTAAGTTGTGAAAAGGTACCTAAGTCTAAAAAATTATTGAAATTTGTATTGGATATTGGCCTTGAAGAACGCACCGTATTAAGTGGTATATCTCAATATTACGAGCCAGAATCTATGGTTGGTAAAAAGGTAATTTACTTAGCAAACTTGAGCCCTAAAAAGATGATGGGCATAGAATCTTATGGTATGATTTTATCCGCTTCTGATTGGGAAGAACATTTAGAAGTTACCAATATTGAATCATTACCAGCAGGGAGCATTGTAAAATAATGAAACTCTTTGATACACATGCACATATTAACGATAATCGTTTTGATAACGATAGAGCTGATATGTTACAAGCTTGTTTCGATGCAGGCGTTGAATACATTATGATTCCTGGTGTTGATAGACAAACTGTTGAATCTGGTGTTGCATTGGCTGAAACAGATGACCGTTTATATGCGGCTGTAGGCACACACCCTCACGAAGCGAAAGATTTTACCGATGATGATTATGAATACTTTAAAGAGTTAGCATTACACAATGATAAAGTGCGTGCTATCGGTGAAATCGGCCTAGATTATTATTATGATTTTTCTGATAGACCAACGCAAAAGAAGGTGTTTATACGTCAACTCGAGTTGGCTCGAGAGGTAGATTTGCCTATTATCATCCATGACCGTGATGCCCATGGTGATATCATGGATATATTGCGCAACGAAGGCAAGGACAATTGGGGGATTTTCCATTGTTATTCCGGTAGTTGGGAGATGGCTAAAGAGGCTATTAAATTGGGATTCTATATATCCTTTGCTGGACCTGTTGTATTTCCAAAGTCTACGAAGTTAAAAGAGGTTGCTAAACAAGTGCCACTTGACCGTATTCTTATTGAAACGGATTCTCCGTATTTAACACCACCTCCATTTAGAGGCCGTCGTAATGATCCGAGTAAAACACAATTTGTGGCTCAGGAAATTGCATCCTTACGCGGTATGGATGTAGATGAGTTTGCTTCGATTGCTTATGAAAATGGCAAACGTGTATTTGGAATAAAATAAATACTGCTAGTTATAGGATATATGTGGACTAATTATGGTTTATACATATATCCTTGGTAGGACGCGATTCTTTCGTAGAAAGGATCGCGTTTTTCTATGGTATACTAACATATATAGTCTATATCGATTTGGGCTTATAAAGGATGATAAGATGGAACGCATTGCATTTATTGACTTAGGATCGAATTCCGTTCGATTCGTTATTTATGAAATATCAGATACAGGTAGTTATCGCTTAATTTATCAGGAAAAAAATTCCATTCGCTTAAGCGAAAATATGTGGGGCAATCATAAACTGACAGAACCTGCTATGAATCGTGCCTTAGTATCGCTACAGTCTTATGTACATATGGCAAAAGCGCTTGAAGTAAATTCTATTAAAGCTGTTGCTACAGCAGCTGTTCGATTAGCTAAAAATGGTGATGAATTTATTGAAACCGTGAAACGTGAGACCGGGCTTGATTTAGAATGTATTTCAGGAGAAGAAGAGGCTCGTTTAGGCTTTTTGGGTGTTATTAATACGATTGGTCTCAAGGATTTTGTTATTTTTGACTTAGGCGGAGCCAGTACTGAAGTTACATTAGTAAGAAATCGTCAAATTGAACAGTCTGTTAGCTTACCTATTGGTGCTTTAACATTAACCGGAACCTATCAGAAGGGCGATGAGTTTACAGACAAAGAATACAATAAAATGATTAAGGCCATTAGAAAGGTCATAGAGGAACAGCCTTGGCTTAAGAACACTAAAATGCCTCTGTTAGGTATTGGTGGTACTGCACGAAATATAGCCAAAATGGATCAACGTAAATTATCATATCCTATTACTAAATTACATAATTATGAGATTCCATACCATCGTTTTACAGAATTATTGGATGAGGTTAGATCTAAACCGTTAGGGCAACGCAAAAAAATAAATGGTCTTTCATCCGAGCGAGCTGATATCATAATTGCGGGAATGAGTATCGTCTATGAATTATTTAATTATGTGAATTGTAAAACCTTAGTTGTAGGTGGTTCTGGCCTTCGAGAAGGTTTATTTTATGATTATTATGGGCATAACTATTTAGGTGGTAATCCTATTATTCCAGATATATTGATTCACTCTGCAGAAAATGTTTTATTGGAGATGACACGTCATGAGCTCGTTCATGCTAAATATATTTGCAGATTAGCTGATACATTATTTGAACAATGGTGGTCCTTGCATAAGGGCGATAATGCGCTGCGCCGTTGTTTGCAAGTAGCATCATTATTGCATGATGTTGGCAAACGTGTGAATTATTATAGTCATGCTCGACATGGTTGCTATATGCTGGTTAACAGTAATCTATACGGAATGACACATATTGAACAGGCTTTTAGTGCATTTCTCGTTATGAATTCGCATGGTTTAACACCTAAGGAATATAAAAACTTCTTGTACGGTAAACTACTAGATGATGAGCAGCGTTCGATAGGGCAAAAGTTGTCAATTATTCTAGCTATTGCTGAGGCTCTTGATGAAAGCCATGAACAGCTGGTTATGAATTTAGATAGTCGAATTAGTCCAGATGAGGTGCGTTTGATTATACAGTATCCAAAGCATCGAGATATTGATATAACAAAAGGGGCTGTTGAAAAATTAGTGAAGCCTTTTAAAAAGGAATTTAAACGTCAGTTAGAAATTGAGTGGTCCCCTCAGTAGGAGGTAGGTATGACATTATCAAAAGTGCTCAGATATGCTATTTTACATGTTGGGTCTAGTAGCATGAGCATTACAATATTAGAATACAAAAGTATTGATGATGTACGTGTCATCGATTATGCAGCTCGAGAAGTGACCTTTGGAGAAGAATTATTTCAAACTTCACGTCTTAGCTTTAAAACGATTGAAGAGATTTGTGACATTCTTAAGGGCTATAAACAATTAATGGCTGATTATGGTGTGTCTAGATGCCGTTTATATGGCACTACCGTAATTCGGGAGGCCACTAATAGAAGGGCTATATTGGATCAGATTTTTATACAAACTGGCATGCGTGTTGAAGTGATAGATATGCCTAAAGAGGTATATTTTAAGTACGCTCTTGTATATTACGAAATGATGTACCATCATAAGGCGACAGATGAGGATACAGCTTGTCTCTTTGCAGACGTTACATCTGGAGGGGTTGGTCTAACAGCTTGGAGAGGAGCATCTTTGTTGTTCCAACAAAACATGCATAGTGGTTCTCTCCGCGTTATGGAGTCTTTTAATAGAAATCAAAGGGCTTCTACATCGTTTAGTACTGCTATTACAGAATATTTGCATCGTATGATTAGTCCATTGCGAGAAGAATTGCAATTATTTAATATTAAGAATGTCATATTTTCCGGTGATGAAGCACGTTTAATCTTACAATTGATGGGATATAGTGATAGTGAACCTATTACAACAATTAACCCACAGCAATTTAAAGAGCTAGTGGACTCCTTTGATGGTATTACGGCTACCAAATTAATGAATCGGTATAAGATACCGGAATTTAAAGCTAATATTCTTATGCCTACAATGATTTTGTTTGCAGAGATCATTAATGCGATTCAACCAGAGTCTTTAATATTTAGTAGTTATTCTTTTTCACAAGGTATTAGTTGGTTTTACGGTGTAGAATCTGAAAATCATCCGTATATGTATCAGTTACGTGAGCAAAATGCTGACTTAGCACGTGCTATAGCGGCTCGTTATCACACGGATTCTATACATGATAGGGAGGTTGAACGTTTTAGTTTAGCCTTTTGTAATGCATTGCGTCATAAAGGCTTGCCAGAGCGGTGGGGATATTTGTGTCGCATAGCGGCAATCTTATGTTCTGTTGGTAAATTAGTAAGCCTTAGAAATCATGGCGAGCATGCGTATCATATCGTCATGGGAACTGATATATTTGGACTTTCAGAGGAAGAAAAACAAGTAGTTGCGAATGTAGTGTATTACCACTATAAAGGGACACCTTCAGATGATGATGATTGCTTTAGAGTGCTAACAGAATTACAAAAAATACAGGTTACAAAGCTTGTTGCTATCGTCCGTGTAGCCTGCTCATTAGATGCGGGAAGTAATCAAAAAATAGACGAGATACGATTAGAAGAGAAGGATAAAGAATTAATTGTTCACGTACGGACAAAGGAAAATATTTCTCTTGAATGGTGGACGTTTAATCGAGATTCTATCTATTTTAGCGAAATATTTGGTATGGAAATTTCCTTGACCATAGGGGGTGTATAAGTTGTTTACAAGTCCAAAGTACTATTTTAACCGTGAATTATCCTGGTTAAAGTTTAACCAACGGGTTGTATTAGAAGCGATGGATACGAGCAATCCCTTAATGGAGCGTTTACGCTTTATCGCTATTGCCAGTTCTAATTTAGACGAATTTTTTATGATACGCGTAGCGGGATTACGTCATCAAGCTATGAATGGTATTGTTAAATATGATGCTGCTCATATGGATGCCAAGGCACAGCTCAAAGCTATCGATGAATCGGTACAACGTTTAGTTTCGTTACAATATACATATTTACATCGTGTTTTAGCAGATTTAAAGGAAAAAGGGTTTAGTTTTTTTCATCCTGAAGAGTTAGATGTAAAGACAAAGGCCTGGTTACGTCATTATTTTGAGGAACAAATCTATCCTGTGGTCACTCCATTGGCCGTTGACTCAGGACATCCATTTCCTTTTTTAGCTAATAATACGATTAATGCTATTGTTCGCATCTTTCAAGTCCAACCTGATGGTACAAAGGATTATAAGATTGCAATTTTGCCAATACCGTCAGTATTAGATCGAATTATCGAGGTACCATCTTCCTCGAATAAGGTACATCGATTTGTGTATTTAGAGGATCTAATTAGTTATTATGCGATTCAGTTCTTCCAAGGTTATGGCATAGAAGAGGCCATGATTTTCCGCTTGACTCGTGATGCGGATTTGGAAATCGATGAAGAAGACGCAAAGGATTTATTGACAGAGGTAGAAGCTTCTTTACGGCGTAGACGCCGTGGTGATGCGGTTCGCTTAGAGGTTGTTGGAGCTGGTTCTCATGAATTGTTGCGTACCGTATTGGCAAGTGTAGAACTTGAAGAAAAAGATGTATACCATATAGATGGTCATTTAGATTGTCGTATGTATTTCGATTTTTCAAATTACCCTGGGTATGATAATCTGCGCTATAAACCATTTGAGCCTAAAATACCAAGCGATTTAATTGGCTTCGAAGGAGAAAATTTACTCGATGTGATTCGTAATAGAGATATATTTGTACATCATCCTTTTGAATCCTTTAGTGTGGTTGAACAATTTGTAGCACAAGCTGCGGTAGATCCAAATGTCTTGGCTATAAAACAAACCTTGTATCGCGTTAGTGGAGAATCACCCATTATTGCGTCTCTTGTAAAAGCAGCGGATAATAGTAAGCAAGTTACTGTTTTGATGGAAGTAAAGGCCCGTTTTGATGAAGAGCATAATATTACTATGGCTCGTAGATTAGAAAAGGCGGGGTGTCATGTTATTTATGGATTAAAGGGGTTAAAAACCCATTCTAAGATTACAATGGTAGTTCGCCGTGAAGAAGATGGTATACGCCGTTATGTGCATTTGGCAACGGGGAATTATAATGGTAAAACGGCGCGCATATATACGGATTGTGGTATTTTTACATGCAATGATGAATACGGTGATGATGCATCTCGCTTCTTCAATCTGATTTCAGGTTATTCGGACCCACCGATTTGGAATAAGTTTATTGTAGCACCATTAAATTTGAGAGAGCGAATTATGGATCTTATAGATGAAGAAATTGAATGTGCTAAACGTGGTGAAGATGCATATATTATTGCCAAAATGAATTCCTTACTGGATAAAAAAGTCATCGCCAAATTATATGAGGCCTCTGCTAATGGGGTGCGTATTGATTTGATAGTACGAGGAATTTGTACGCTCAGACCTGGCATTGCAGGTGTTAGTGATAATATTACGGTACGTTCCATAGTTGGACGTTTCTTAGAGCATCATAGATTGTTCTATTTCCGAAGTGGAGGCAATGAAAAAATCTTTCTTTCTAGTGCGGACTGGATGCCTCGCAATTTAAATGAACGGGTTGAATTGATGATTCCTATTGAGGATAAACGTCATAAAGCAAGAATTAAAGGTATTCTAGATTTATATTTAGTAGATACATTAAAAGCACATCTTATGAGAGCCGATGGTTCTTATTATAAGGTTTCTAATATAGAGGGGCCGTTATCTGCACAAGAAGAATTAATGGAGGCTGCTAACACACAAGATAGTAGGGAGCAAATGACAGTCATAGAACGATTTAAGCCAATGTTTAAGATGAAAGAATGATGAAACTTCAAAACGCTGTTATATAGATGTATAAATATAGATTATAAATACCCAATTTACGTATGTTTTAGTCGTTTTATTTATTGTAATATGAAATGTAAATGAAAATTTAGAACTTTAATATATTTTGTGGTAACAATAGAAAAACTCATAAATATTCACTTGTCGAAATAATATATACATCATATACTATATATTGTAGTAGTATCTTATATACCTCTACAATTTTGCTTATGTAGTATGTTATCGAAAAACCTGAATATGTATTTATACAGTGGACAAAGTGTAAAAAAACAAAAGATTAAAAATAAGAAAAACCATATATTATAAGGGTTTATCGGCGATTGTTAACCTTGTGTGTTTGACAGGTTATATCTAACTGTAGTAGAATATGATTGTTACAGGAGGTATTTCGTAATGAGAATTCAAAAGACGCACAAGCGATATATATCGTCTGTGGTTGCTGGATTGATGGTAACTGCAATAACCTTGACTGGTTTTTCTTACAACGATAAAACTGTTACAGTCATGGCTGATGGTGCAGCGCATACTGTTAAAACACATTTAAATTCGAATGAAGGTATCGTGCGTAACGCAGGTATTAAATTAAATCCGAAAGATAAAGTAATTAGCGATTCTAATTCTGTACAAGAAGGGACAACACTTACAGTAGTAAGAGCATTCCCAGTATCTGTTACAGTAAATGGAAAAACTAGAACTGTTTATACTACACAAACTACAGCCGAGGATTTAGCAGAAGAATTAGGCTTTAAAGCTCCTAATTATACCACTGCAGCTAGTGGTGCTATTCAGGCTGGTAGTACTGTGAATATTGTACGTGTTACAAGCCGTGCAGTGAATACTGTGGATCAAGAAATCCCAGTTCCAAGTTATTCGTCAAAAAGATGACACAATGGCTCAAGGCGAAGAAGAAGTTGTTCAAGTTGGTCAACCGGGCACTGAACGCGTTCAGGTTGAGACATTATATAATAATGGCACAGCTATTAGAACGAATGAATTGTCTAAGTCTGTAATGACAAATATGGTACCTACAATTATTAAAGAAGGTACTCGTGAAGTAACGACATCCCGTAATGTATCTGGCCGTGCATCTCGTTCCATCGTTATGGAAGCATCTGCTTATTTAGCAGGTGATGGCGACGGTGCTGGTATTACTGCTACAGGCATTCCTGCAGTACGCGGTGTAGTTGCTGTTGACCCTGATGTGATTCCATTAGGTACGCGCTTATTTATTCCAGGCTATGGTGAGGCCGTAGCAGCTGATACAGGCGGTGCTATCGTAGGGAATCGTATTGACCTTGTTATGGACTCCTATGGTGAAGCCATGGACTTTGGTCGACGTGATGTAACAGTTTACGTACTCGATTAATTCATATTAATAATAAATGGAGATATCCAAGTGATATCTCCTTTTTGGTATAATTAACCCTAATGAGAAAAGGACGATAGTTTCCAACGAGGAAATATATCGTCCTTTTATTGTATAGATATTAGTCGATATAAGGAATTAGGTATTCATACTTTGTTCCTAATAATTCATTTTTTGGTATAAATTTGAGAGCTGATCCATTGATACAATACCGTAACGATCCATTAGGGCCATCTTCAAAGACATGACCTAGGTGGGCATTTCCGATTCGACTGCGTACTTCAACACGTTGCATACCATGGGAGTCATCTTTGTAATACCGAATAACATCTTTTGCTATGGGTTTTGTAAAACTTGGCCAACCACAATGTGACTCGAATTTACGCGATGATCCGAATAGTGGCTCACCCGTTGTGATATCTACATAGAGACCAGATTTAAACTCATCAGTCAATTCATGACTAAATGGTGCATCTGTAGCAGCATTTTGAGTCACTTCAAACTCTTGCGGTGATAAAGTTTGCAAGTCTTTTTCGGTCGGTTTGTTATAGGCACTATCGTCTATAAGTGGTTCTTGGGATAGGCCGAGAGGAATGTGACAATAACCATTAGGGTTTTTGTCTAAATAATCTTGATGATATTCTTCTGCAGAGTAATAGTTATCAAGTGGTAATACTTCGATGGCGAAGGGCTTGCTTTCAAAGGATTGAGCACGAGCTAATGTAGTTTCAATAATTGCTTTATCAACACTATCCGTATAGTATATACCTGTCCGATACTGAATTCCTTCATCCCCGCCTTGTTTATTGATACTAAATGGATCGATAGCACGCAAGAAATACTGAATTAAATGATCTAATGATAATATATCGGTATCATAGATTACTTTTAGTGCTTCTACATGGCCACTGTCATGACATACATCTTCATAACTTGGGTTGGTAGTAGGGCCGTTGGCATAGCCTACCTCAGTCGATACTATACCAGGAATTTGGCGAATATAACCTTGTAATCCCCAGAAACAACCACCACCTAAGTATATTGTGCGCTCTGTCATTTAATCACCCCATATTTCGTGTGCGATTTCTTTAACTAATGCCAATTTAGCCCATTGTTCTTCTTCGGTTAATTGATTGCCGATTTCACAGGATGCAAATCCGCATTGAGGGGATAGGCAAAGTCTTTCGAGAGGAATGTATTTCGTAGCTTTCTTAATGCGAGCCTTAATCACCTCTTTATTTTCTAGTTGTGGACGTTTTGTTGTAATGAGGCCTAATACAACCTTTTTATTAGGTGATACTTCACGCAATGGTTCAAAGCCACCGGACCGTTCGTCATCGAATTCTAAGTAATATGCATCTACGTTTTCTTTGGCAAATAGAATTGGTGCTACTGGTTCATAGCCGCCGCTAGCAGCCCAAGTAGAGTTGTAATTACCGCGGCATACATGTGTTGTAAAAGCTAGATCCTGAGGACGACCTTCAAGAGCCAAGTTATTTACGCGTAAGTATTTTGCTGTTTCTCCTTCGATGGTTACACTTTTATCTTTTTGACGGCCAGTCCAATAGCCATGGTCGCAGCACATACCCCATGTACAATCATCAAATTGAATGTTGCGACAACCTGCATCGTATAAATCTTTTATAACTTGACGATAGGCTGCTGCAATATCTTGGATTAACTCCTCTAAATCTGGGTAGAAGGAACGTGTTACAGTACCATTATCTTCTCGAAATAATTCTGCTAAGAATTGAGATGGGGCAGGGATGGTTTGACGAGCTGTTGTATGTTCATCTTCGAATTGTTTTACGAATTTAAAATGTTCTACGAATGGGTGATTAGTGCCTGTAATTTTACCTGTAAGTGCAAGAGAACCTGGTGCTGTTTCTTGGCCGTGGAATTTGTAGCCATGTTCAAGTTCAATTTCTTTTACACCATTGAATCCCCACATGAAATCCAAATGCCAATATGCGCGGCGGAACTCGCCATCTGTAATCACAGGTAGACCTGCTGCTTTTTGTTTTTTGATAAGGTCTGTAATAAGGCGATCTTCGACTGCTGTTAAATCTTCACGACTGATTTTTCCATCTGTGAAAGCTTGACGTGCTTCTTTTAATTCTGCTGGACGTAGGAAAGAACCTACAATATCAAAATGAAATGGTGCTAAATGGTTAGACATAATAAAACCTCCTATAATAAACGGTATAACCGATAATTTCGATAGGTTTATTATAGCTAAGTCTAACTATATTTAAAAATATCTATATGTTAATGTTTGGTATAGATTAGAGTTATGGAGGCGTTCATATAATATGGTGTTAGTTATAAAGAAAAAGTACATCCCCTGTGTGGAGGGTGTACTAATATAGTTTGTTAGTCTTATTTTCGTAGAACAAAATATTTATTTTTCTGTGGGCAATTGAATATGTTTGCCATAATTGTTTACATATTGCTCTAAGGCATTAATATATCCTTGTCCTAAACGACTACGTTGCATTTTATTGTTAGTAATGTAGCCGATATGCATGATGCCTTCTTCTGCTAGTGGCACGGAAATGATACTTTCACCATTGAACTCCTTATCGATAACGCCGCTTGATACGGTGTATCCATTGAGGCCGATTAATAGACTAAAGAGGGAGGCCCTATCACGGACGCGTATATGTTTTGGGCGCACAACAGTACTAAAAATTTCTTCGGAAAAATAGAACGAATTATGGTCGCCTTGTTCAAATGATACATAAGGATATGGCTCCAATTCATTCATGGAGACCATTTTTTTAGTAGCTAATGGATGTTGTTTGCCGATAAAAATATGAGGGCTAGCCGTGAATAGCTCTGTAAAGGTTAATTCGTTAGTATGAATCAATTTTTCTAAAACAGGTCGATTAAAATCATTGTAATATAAAAGACCGATTTCGCTTTTCATATGCGCTACGTCATCAATGATTTCATAGGTTTGTGTTTCCCGTAACGAGAAATCATAAGAGTCTACATCGCTTTGATTGATAAGATCGATGAAAAGCATTTACAGCAAAGGAGTAATGTTGTGTAGATACGGAAAATTGTTTTTTTCCACCTTTATTACTCTTATATTGTTCTTCTAACAGCGTAGCTTGTTCCAATACTTGGCGTGCATATCCTAAAAAACGCTCGCCCTCCTTAGATACAGTAATGCCCTTATTGGTGCGATCGAAGATGGTAATGCCCATCTCCTTTTCTAATTCTTTTATGGCTTTCGTCAAGCTTGGCTGAGATACGAATAAACGTTTTGCAGCCTCACTAATACTGCCGATATTGGCAATTGTCGTTACATATCGCAATTGTTGTAATGTCACAATTATCTCCTTATTTTTATAGATTTATATAATATTATACTAAACTATTACACCTATTTAAGCAATGCTATATATGTTACAATAATATAATAGATATAAGGAGGTCCTATGTTAAAAGAGGTTATTGTAGTAGAAGGAAAATCGGATATACAACGTATACATCAAGCTATTGACGCTGATTGTATTGCTACGGAAGGATTTACCTTGCGCAAGGGCGTTATTGAACAGATTCGCGTAGCCTATGAGAAGCGGGGCATTATTATTCTTACCGATCCAGATACGGCTGGCGAACGTATACGCCGCGTATTAACAAAGAAATTTCCTAATGCACAACATGCCTTTGTTCCTCGCGATGAGGCCTATGCAAATGATGATATTGGCATCGAACAAGCTTCGCCAGAGTCTATTATAAAGGCTTTATCCGTACTCCATACAGAATCATTGGTATCCAGCGAGGAATTTACGATGGCAGATCTTGTACGACATGGCCTTTCTGGATTTCCTAATAGTGCTGATAAACGAGCTGCCGTTGGTGCTGCTTTGGGTATAGGATATGGAAATGGCAAACAGTTTTTATATCGACTCAATCATTATGGCATCAGTCGTGATGAATATGAACAAGCCGTTTCAAGATGTTAATATACTTTCAACAAACATAGTATTAAATTCGTAACAAAATTTAGAATAGGAGTATTCATGATTGAATCTATCATTGCGAGTCCAGAAGTAGTTCATTATATCTGTAAACGTTTTGATATTAAAATGAGCAAAAAGTTGGGCCAGAATTTTCTGATTAAGCGTGGCATTGTTGATGAAATTGTAAAAGCTGCGGATTTACAAGAAGGAGAGCCTGTTTTAGAAATTGGTCCTGGTATTGGCACGCTTACACAAGGCTTAGCACAAAGTGGTGCTAATGTAAAGGCTATTGAGCTTGATACACGTTTATTAGAGGTGTTAGATACGACGCTGGCTCAATATAGTAATGTGAATATTGTTCATGGTGATGTGTTGAAATTAGACGTGCCGTCTATCATGAATCATGAACCGTTCAAGGTTGTTGCTAATTTGCCATATTACATTACAACGCCTATCATTATGTCTCTTTTGGAAAGTAGATTGCCTATAGAGCGCCTCGTTGTGATGGTACAAAAAGAAGTAGCCTTACGGATGGTGGCAAAGCCAGGTACGAAGGACTACGGTGCTCTATCGGTGGCTGTTCAGTATTATACTGAGCCCGATATCGTGTTAGATGTTCCGCCAAAATCTTTCTTGCCAGCGCCAGCTGTCACGAGTTCTGTCATTCGCTGTGTATTGCGTGACCAGCCTCCTGTGGATGTGATTGATGAGAAACTATTCTTCCGCGTTGTGAAAGCCGGTTTTGCACAACGACGCAAAACATTTGCTAATACGATGAAGACGACAGGGCTTTCTAAAGATCGAATTGAAGAGCTTTTAGCAAAAGCCAATATCGATGGTCAACGGAGAGGAGAGACATTTACCCTCCAAGAATTTGCCGATGTAGCCAATGCGTGGGCGGCCTTAATTAAATAATATAATTAAAAGGTCCTAAGGATTCTCCTTAGGACCTTTTGGCATAAGAAAAGGACCCGAATGGGTCCTTTCGTTTTAGTGTAGAACTTTGCCAGCCATTGTTGTAATAAGGAAGGCATTAGCAAAATCGATTAAGAATGCACCTACCAAGGAAACTACGAGCCATGCACGAGGGGATGGACCGTGTTTACTTGCTAAGGATAACATGTTAACCAATGCATTTGGCGTAGCACCTAAGCCGAAGCCGATGGCGCCAGCACCGAGCATAACAGAATCGTAGTTGCGTCCAAATAGGAAGTAAATAATGTATGCAAACACACAGATAAGCGCCATTTGTGCAACTAAGATTGTAATAAGCGGCAAGGCAAGATCGATTAATTGTACAAGCTTCAAGCTGTTGATTGCCATTGTAACGAATAAGGACAATGCTACATTAGATACAGCATCAAGCAGCATCGTTAATTTTGTAGGATTTTGTAAAATCACCATAATTACGAATGATGGCTGCACAAATCATAGAGCCGATGTATGCAGGCAATGGAGTTAAGATAGATAAACCTGCACTTACGATGGTACCAATGCCAAGAGCCAGGCCAATCCACATACAAATCGTTAACAAATCCTGAGAGTTAAATTGCTTTCCGCCGCCTTTCAACGTGATCTTCGATGTAATCGATGTTGTCATCATCCATAGTTTCAGGGTTGTCATAAGGTGTTTTTACCTTGTGCATCTTGATGATGCGTTCCCCTACTGGAGCACCTAAGATTGTACCAGCTACCATACCGAATGTAGCTGCTGCTACCGCTGCGGATGCAGTTCCTGCGATACCAAGTAGTTGTTCATAGTATGGACCGAAGGCACCTGCCGTACCGAGACCGCCAATCATGGATACGGAACCGGCCATGATACCGATAATTGGGTCAATACCCAATGCTTTTGCAATGGCAATACCTGCAGTATTTTGAACTACAATCCACACGGCGCAAGCAAGGAAGAAGAAAACAATGAAAATGCCGCCCTTTTTTAATACTTTTAAGGAAGCCATCAAACCGATGGTAGTAAAGAAGGCAAGCATTAAGAAAGTGCTGCAAGGAAGGTTCGAACTTAATATCCAAAATATGATAATAAGAAAGAATAGCAGTTAAAAATGCAAATGGTAGAAGCCCCCTACAGCTGGTGCTGGCATACACATGCGTTGTAAAAACTTGGAATGTTTATTAATCCAAGTACCTATGAATAAGGTAATTACAGCGAGGCCCACAGTTTGAATCATGGACAGGTTTAGTGTCCATACATCGTTGACTAACTTTAGGTCAATCAGTGGCATAAAATCACTCCTTTTAACAAATAAAAATAATTTATTACATTGTATCATGAACAACCAATTAAATACTATAGAATTTATCATGTATACAAAATATGTATAGATTATATATTCTACACTTTTCGTCATAAATTCCTCTAATGAGAATAGAAAAATTTTTGATTGTATGAACGTGTGAGACTGAAATGGCGAAGGCTCGATAGAAAGGGCCTTCGCCATTTATATAGTGAACTAAGATTTAATTAAATCTCATTATGTAATTTTGGTGTTGTTAAGAATGTAATATCTGGATTACGTTCTAGAACCCAACCCATTTGCCATTCGTTGGCGATGAGTACAACGGTGCGGTCACGGTTATCCTTTACGATCATTGCATTATCTAGACCTTTTAGTGTGGATGTATCTACGTCTCCGTCAATCCAGCGTGCCACACTGTATGGCAATGTATGATTTAATAAATCGACACCGTATTCATTTTTTAGGCGGTATTCCAATACTTCAAATTGAAGCATACCGACAGCGCCAACTACGAAGGAGTCAAGAGCACCTGGTTGTTCAAAGATTTGAACAGCCCCTTCTTGGGCAAGTTGTGTCATGCCTTTTTGGAATTGTTTGCGTTTCATTGTATCTTTTGGAGATACACGAGCAAAGAATTCAGGTGGGAAGACAGGGAAGTCGCCAAATGTAACCTTGTGCTTTTGTGCACACAGTGTATCGCCTACACCCATTGTGCCGGCGTCGAAGACACCGATAATATCGCCAGGATACGCATCTTCTACAATGGTACGTTCTGTAGCCAAGAATTGTTGTGGTTGTGATAAGCGAATCGTCTTATTTGATTGGCGATGCAATACGGACATGCCCTTTTTCGAATTTACCAGAGCAGATACGCATAAATACGATACGGTCATGATGATTAGGGTCCATATTGGCTTGAATTTTAAATACTAATGCCGAGAAGTCTTCACTTGTAGGTTGTACAACCTCTTCGATTGCTTGACGTGGAGCGCAGGGGGATGGAGCGAGTTCTAAGAATTTTTCTAAGAATGGTTTTACCCCAAAGTTTGTCATAGCGGAGCCGAAGAACATCGGTGTCAATTCGCCGGCGCGCACCTTATCAAAATCGAATGGGTCGCCTGCAACATCTAATAATTCGATATCATCAAGCAATGCTTGATATACATCGTCACCTAATAATTCTTTCATGCGAGGGTCAGTTAATGCACCTTTTTCAGAGGCTAACTTTTCTTGACCATGTGTTTCATCCTTAGCAAAGAGCTCGATCGTTTCATGTTCTCTATCGTATACGCCCTTGTATTCACCGTTGATACCGATAGGCCAGTTCATAGGGCATGTACGAATGCCGAGAACGTTTTCGATTTCTTCCATCAAATCGAATGGACTACGACCAAAATGGTCAATTTTATTTACGAATGTAAAAATCGGAATACCTCGTTCTTTAGAAACGGCAAATAGTTTTTTAGTTTGTGCTTCCACGCCTTTTGCTACGTCGATAAGCATAACTGCACTATCGGCGGCCATCAATGTACGATAGGTATCTTCGGAGAAGTCTTGGTGACCAGGTGTATCGAGGATGTTTACGCGACATCCATCGTAGTCGAATTGCAATACGGAACTCGTTACAGAGATACCACGTTGCTTTTCGATTTCCATCCAGTCAGATACAGCGTGTTTTGCCGTTTTTCGAGACTTAACGGACCCCGCTAAGTGAATGGCGCCACCGTATAAAAGTAATTTTTCTGTTAGTGTCGTTTTACCCGCATCCGGGTGAGATATGATAGCAAACGTACGACGACGTTGTACTTCTTCTAAAAATGTCATAATTCACCTCTGTTGTTTCGCTTGTGAAAGTTTAATTGTATTGTACAATTTTCCACATCATTCATATCTTTAAAATTATACATGATTTTGGTAGTTATGACCACTAAATTGTAGTATAATGAGATTTCAAAGAGCGACTACGGGGATGGTCGCCATATGTACGTTAAGGAGGGGACCATGCGGTTATTTGTTGCAGAAAAGCCATCCATGGCTCGAGAAATCAGTAAATGTTTGCCGGAAAATAAGAATATACAAAAACGCAATGGTTATTTCATTCAAGGTGATGATATTGTTACATGGGTTGTAGGGCATGTATTACATCAAGCTGAGCCTGGTGACTATGACGATAAGTATATCCGCTGGCGCCCTCAAGATTTACCAATCGTACCTATTGAGTGGAAATTACTCGTAACCGATAGTAGTCGTCAACAGTTTGAAACTGTAAAAGAGCTGATTGGAAAAGCTGATATCATTGTCAACGCGGGTGACCCGGATAGAGAAGGTCAGTTGTTGGTCGATGAGGTTTTGTATTTTGTAGGCAATACAAAACCGGTGCAACGGATTTTATTAAATGCATTGGACGAGAAATCTGTAAAATCGGCATTAGGTGATTTGCGGGATAATAAGGACTTTCACAATCTATATCAATCTGCATTAGCTAGAGCGCGTGCAGATTGGTTAATCGGGATGAATTTATCTCGGGCTTATACATTATCTGAACGGTATAAGGGGAATAAGGTAACATTGCCTATAGGCCGTGTAAAAACACCGACACTAGCACTCGTGGTACGTCGTGAACGAGAATTAGCCGACTTTAAACCGGTTGATTATTTTACCGTTAAAATTTTATATACCCATGAGAATGGTACTTTTTGGGCAACGTGGCAACCTAAGGATGAACAAAAAGGATTAGATCCAGATGGGCGTCTCATTAATAAGGGGGTTGCTGAAAGCTTAGTGCAACAGCTAGCATCAAGCCCTGATGGTGTGGTGAAATCCGTTACAAAATCCAAGAAGAAAGATTTACAACGGTTGCCGTTATCACTATCGTCATTACAAGTGTTGGCAGGGAAGGCATACTCTTATGACCCTCAAACTGTACTTGATACGGCACAGAAATTATACGAGAAAAAATTGACCACGTATCCTCGTTCTGATTGTGATTACTTGCCACCTAATCAATATGGCGATCGCATGGCTATTCTCAGCAATTTAGCGCAATCTGGGGGATGAAAAACTTTCACAATGGGCACAAAATGCGGATAGAAATATTAAGAGTCGTGCATGGAATGAAAAAAAGATTACTGCCCATCATGCCATCATTCCAACCACAGTTGCTTGTAATGTAAACAGCCTAACTCAAGCAGAACGTAATATTTACTTTCTCATCAGTCAGGCCTATATGGCTCAATTTTATGGAGAACATGTATATGAGCAAACAAGGATTGTAGTTGGTCAATGCGAGGAAGAATTCGTTGCCAATGGTCGCGTTGTTATTGAAGAAGGCTGGAAGTCCTTATATAAGCGTCAAAAGTCTAAGACTAACGCAGATGGTGATGAACCGGACTTAACCGATGAACGAGGTGCAGAATCGGGGCCTAAAAAGGATGCTATCGAAGAAGCAGATCATTTGCCGTCGGTTAAAAAGAATGACTCAGTTCAATATACGGATTCATCTGTAGAGTCAAAACAAACAAAACCGCCATCTCGATTTACGCCTTCTACATTATTACAAGCGATGAAGGAAATTCATAAGTTTGTTAAGAATGAAGAGTTGAAGAAACAATTGAAGGCTGTATCCGGTATTGGAACGGAAGCGACGCGGGCAAATATTATTGATGAATTAATCAGTCGTGGGTTTATGAAGACATCTGGTAAGAAACAGGTGTTATCTCCTACCGATACGGGATATCTTTTGGTAGATGCATTGCCTGATGAATTATTATATCCTGATGAAACAGCCATTTGGGAGGAACGTCTTGCCCTTATGAGTGAGGGTGAGGATACACTGGAGTCATTCCTGAAAGATCAGATTCAATTTTTACAACACTTAATTGATAAACTTGGTTTTGATAAACTGGTAAGTCGTGATCAAATGATGCCCAATGTGGTCCGTACCATTTCGAATCAAAATGCAAGACGGCCTATGGATGCCAATCAAGTAAATCTGAAGGATTTACCCGAGTGTCCATCCTGTAAGAAGGGGCGATTACAACGGCGGAGTGGTAAGTTTGGCGCCTTTTTAGGTTGCACTAATTATCCGTCTTGTCGATATACTCAACCTGTAGGTGGTGGTCAAAACGAGGATTCAAATCTGGAGGTTCCGGAAGAGTCAAAGCAATATATATGCCCTCGATGCAAAAAAGGATATTTTGTAAAGCAACAGATGAGAGGACGTACTACATGGGTTTGTAGTAATCGTTTAGCTTGCAAGACGCAGTGCATGGATGTAGAGGGCGTACCGAGTATCTATGCAAATCAAAATAAATAATGGCACATAAAAAATGCGTGTAGCTTATGATATGCTACACGCATTTTTGTGTTATCTTCGATTGCCACGTCGACCTGTTTGTGATGTAGAGGCACGGCGTTGTCGAGTATTGGAACCCTTATGGCCTCGAGCCTTATGGGCTTTTGCCTTTTGTAGATTGATAGGAACTTGTGATTTTAGGTTTTGATGTTGCTTTTTTTTGCGTTTTGGCGCAGTGCTGGCATTACCTTTAGTTTTGATTTGCCCATCTTTTGTGTATTTTGTTAAGGTTGCTTGGATCGCACGTTCTATGCGTCGTAACCAAGATTCATCGGCTGGCGTAGCAAATGTAACGGCTATACCAGAATTACCTGCACGACCTGTACGACCGATACGATGGATGTAGTAATCTACATCATGAGGTACATCATAGTTGTATACATGAGTGATGCCCTCAATATCGATGCCGCGCGCTGCAATATCAGTAGCCACCAAAATTTGTGTTTTTGCCTTGGCAAAGTCTCGAAGTATTTGTGTGCGTCGGCCCTGTGTTAGGTCGCCGTGCATTTCAGCAATGTTGAGACCTGCAGCTGTCAACTCGTAGGATAGTCGAATGGCGCCTTCTCGCTTGTTACAGAACACGATTGCCAAATATGGATTATCTTCTTGGATCATCTTGATGAGGCGAGGTGTTTTATCCTCTGGATTCATCATATATACGCGTTGGTCAATTGAGTCTAGTGTAATGTGTTTACCTTCCGCTGTTACAGATACCGGTTTTGTCATATATGCTTTTGCTAGGTTGCGTATCTTGTCCGGAATTGTAGCAGAGAAGAGTAACAATTGTCGATTCGCATCTGTTTGACCGATTAGGTTTTCTATGTCTGGTAAAAATCCCATGTGAAGCATTTGATCCGCTTCATCTAACACTACGCGACGGATTGAATCGAGATGGAGTGAGCCGCGCTTAGCGTGGTCCAATAAGCGACCTGGTGTACCTAGGATAACGTGAGGACGTCTACCAAGTTGTTGTAATTGGGATTCAATCGTTTTACCACCGATGAGCGGAAGAATATCGACATCCAACACAGCGCCTAGTACCTTTGCTTCGTCGGAAATTTGTTTAATGAGTTCCCGTGTTGGTGCGATAATCAGTACTTGTTCTTGATGTACATCTGTGTGAATGCGTTGCAATATAGGCAATAAGAAGGCTAATGTTTTTCCTGTTCCTGTTTGTGCCTTTGCAATAATATCATTGCCTTTGAAGACGATAGGAATCGATTGTTCTTGAATCGGCGTTGGTTCCTTTATGCCTTGTTTTTGTAAGGTGCTAATAAGTTCGTCGCAAACGCCTAAGGATTTAAAAGATTTCATGTGTCGTCCTTTCTTTAATACATATTATATTAATTATACCCAATCTATTAGAGTGGAGCAAATTTATATCATTATAGAATATTCTAGGGAGAATAATGAGTGTTGAATAACAACTAATTAAATGAATAAAATTTAGAAAATGAGAATTTGATAGGTGAAATTGAGATTAGAAGTCTTAATAATGACAAGCAATTCTTGAAACGCAAGTATGAAAATGAGAATGAATGTATAATAAATTGATAACAAGATAACCTTAATTATCATTTTCGGTAATGAGAAATCTTATTGTGTATATAATATTAAAATGGATAGACCCTTATTTTATAAGTACGTTTGGTATGTTTTTAAAATAGGTATAATCATATTTAATAATAAATATAAATATTTTGAATAACAAAATGATAATTATTGTTGAAATTATGAACTTTCATGATATAATAATTTAAGATATTAATACGCATTATTATTTGGTGTGTTTAATATGAGGTTGTTAGGTACAATAATTAGGAGGTGTCGTATGGCTATCAAAAAGTTAAAAGACATGAAACCAGGTGAGTCTGGTCTTATTGTTACACTACATGGCAGTGGCAACGTTAAGCATCGTCTAATTGACATGGGTCTTGTACATGGTACAAAAATCCATGTTATGAAGTTTGCCCCTTTGGGGGATCCGGTGGAAATCAAAGTAAAAAACTTTGAATTAGCACTTCGTAATAGCGAAGCTGGCATGATTGATGTAGAGGTTCAATAGGAGGTTCGCATGGCAGAAAAAGGGCAAATTCGAATTGCCTTAGCAGGTAACCCTAACTGTGGTAAAACTACAATGTTTAACAATATCACAGGGGCGAAGCAACACGTTGGTAACTATGCCGGCGTTACAGTAGAAAAAAAGGAAGGCTATAAGAAATTTGATGGCCATGAGTTATTGTTTATTGACTTGCCAGGTACATATAGCTTAACTGCACGTTCCTTGGATGAGTTAGTAGCGCGTAATGTTATCGTAAATGATAACCCAGATGTAATTGTTAATGTTCTTGATGCATCTAATTTGGAACGTAACTTATATTTAGCTGCACAATTATTGGAACTTGAAAAGCCAATGGTTATTGCTCTAAACATGTCTGATGTTGCTGAAGATATGGGCATTAAATACGACCTAAAAAAAATGGCAGAAATGACAGGGGCTACTATTGTTAGCACAGTAGGTCGTACAAACATTGGTACAAATGAGTTGCTAGAAGCAACAGTTAGTGTAGCTGCTTCTCAAAAAGCTCCTGGTGTAACAATTAACTATGGTGATTTGTTAGAAGGCAAAATTAGTGAACTTGTAGAAGAACTAAAACAAGCTGGTACTGTTACATATCCACTTCGTTGGGTTGCTGTTAAGTTGTTAGAAAAAGATGCGGATGTTATTGGCAAAGTTATGCGCTTTGAAAATACAGAAGCTGTTATTGAAAAAGCGAAAGCGATTCGTGAAGAAATCAAAGATCAAGTCGATCTTGATGTAGTATTCCAAGAATATCGTCACCGCTTCGCAGTAGAAGTATATAATAAATGCTTAACACAGGCTCCTACACAATTAGAAACGCGTTCTGACCGTTATGATAAAATTTTAACTCACCGTATTCTTGGTTTGCCAATTTTTATGGTTGTAATGTGGTTACTATTTAACTTCGTAAATACTGTAGGTGCTATTCCTCAAGGTTGGATTGAAGATGGCTTTACTGCATTACAAGCATGGGTTATAACAGTTATTCCAGAAGGTCAGTTACAATCACTTATTTCTGACGGTATCATCGCCGGTGTAGGTGCTGTATTATCCTTCGTACCATTAATTCTATTATTATTCCTTGGTATCTCTTTCTTGGAAGATACAGGGTATATGGCACGTGCTGCCTTCGTTATTGACCGTGTAATGCGCGCTTGTGGTTTACATGGTAAATCGTTTATTCCTTTATTATTAGGTTTTGGTTGTTCCGTACCATCCGTAATGGGTGCACGTATACTTGATAACTACAAAGATCGTATGGTAACAATCTTAATTACTCCATTCATGAGTTGTTCTGCACGCTTACCTGTTTATACTTTGTTTGCAGCAGCATTTTTCCCTCCTGAATGGGCTGGTACTGTAGTATTTGCTGTGTATGCATTAGGTATTGTATTTGGTATCGTATTTGCTAAAATTTTCCGCAAATATTTATTTGCTGGCGAAGCAGAACCATTCGTAATGGAATTGCCTCCATATCATTTACCAACTTTAAAAGCTACATTAACTCATATGTTTGAACGTGGTATTATGTACCTTAAAAAAGCAGGTACTTTCATCCTTGCTGCTTCCATCCTCGTATGGTTCATCACAACATATCCAATGGATGTAGAATACTCCAAAGATTATGATGCATTGCATGATCAAGTAGCTCAAACATATGAAATGAAAGATGCAGAAACTTTGGCTCATTTTGGTATCGCTACAGATGAACAAAAAGACCAAGTTAATGAAATCGTAGATAATATGAAATCTACTGTAGCAGATGCTACTACACAAGCAGAGGATGCTGGAGAAGCTGCTCCTGAAATCGAAGTAGAAGATGATTCTGAAGCACCTGAATTGTTCAATGACATTAAAGAACAAAATGAACAATTATTCCCAGTAGCATGGGCTATGTACAAAAATAGCGTTAATTTAGATGATGAAAATCAAAAAATTGACGAAGCACAAAAATTCTGAAAAATTGGAACAATCCTATGCTGCTATGTTCGGTAAAGCAATCAACCCAGTTCTTAAACCATTAGGCTTTGACTGGAAAATCGGTGTATCTCTTGTGGCTGGTTTAGCAGCTAAAGAAGTTGTTGTATCTACATTGGGTACTATCTATGCAGTAGGTGGCGATACAGATCATCCTCAAGCATTGACTGATTACTTACAAAATGATCCACACTTTACACCATTGATTGCATTAACATTAATGCTATTCATCTTGATTTACCCTCCATGTATCGCAGCGCTAGCAGTTATTAAACGCGAAACTGGTTCTTGGAAATGGATGTTATTCATGTTCTGCTATGAAAATGCTTTCGCATGGATTGCATGCTTTATTTTCTACAATATCGGTTTGGCACTAGGCTTCTAATTAAAGCGTAGCTAATCACTATGGTTTACATTCCTTAGATACCTAGAACTAAATTGTATTGATATAATGTAATTTAATTATAGAAAAAATTAAAAATAATTCTTGCCAATTATCATTATTTGTGGTTAAATGATAATGAGAAAAGGGAAATATCCAAATGTATTGCTTTTAACTCATTTATCATATATCAATTTATGAAAATTTGGTGGATATTGAGAAAGAAGGAATTATAATGGATAACCTAATTATAGGACTCATAGTGATATTAGCGTTGGCTTATCTTGGTACAAAAATTTATAAACAAGTGTCTGGTAAGGGTGGCTGCGGCTGTGGTAGCGGTGGCTCCAAAAAATCTTCTAGTTGCGGTGGTAACTGCAGCTGTGATGGTTCCAATAAAGCACTAGGCATTAAACGTACCGCTAAGTAAGCTAATACGAATTCTGAATTTGAAAGAGGGGTCTCTATAATGGCTCCTCTTTTCAAATATAGTAAGTAAATTTTTATATATTTAGTAGAAAGGGATATTATCATGTTCAACTTCAATCAAAACAATCTTAAAAACGCTAACTTATTCGCAGCAGGTCTTGCATTGGGTACTGTAGGTCTTAAAGTGTTGACTTCTAAAGACGCTAAAAAAGTATATGCTGGTATCGTAGCAGCTGGCCTTCGCGCTAAAGAAACTGTATTGGAAACTGCTGAAAAAGTACAAGCTTCCGCATCTGATGTATTGGCAGAAGCTCAAGAAATCAACGAAGCACGCAACGAAGAAATCTTTGAAGAAAATAAATAATAGAAGGATTTAACTATGTTACAATTTTCTGTTGTACGAAAACTCAGAAATCGCTTGCATATTAAGGTAACAGGTCATCGCTTTACAGAAGCTGAAGCAGCTTATGTAGAAGATACATTATTACTTAATGATGCAATTTTAGACGTAACCTTCTATACACGTAGCAGTCAGATCGTCATTAAACATACTGGCGATTCTGAATCTGTACGTGATGCGGTGTTAGGTCTACGCGATTTAGATTTATCCGAAGCTCCTGCTTTGAATGAATACTCTCCGCGCTTGGTAAATAAAAAATATCGTGAAATGATGATTAATCGTACTGCTATTTACTTAGGTAAAAAAGCAGTGTTACCTGCACCGATTGCGGCAGCATGGGCATGGTTTGACGGTATTAAATTTATCGGCAAAGCGATTAAAACATTGTGGCAACGTAAGTTAACCGTAGAGGTTCTCGACGGTGTTGCTATTGGTGCAGCTTTACTTCAAAAAGATTATCCTACAGCTGGTGCTGTTATGTACCTATTAGGTATTGGCGATATCTTAGAAGAATGGACTCACCGTAAATCCGTATTGAATCTCGCTCAAAGCATGTCTTTGAATGTTGATAAAGTATGGGTTTTAGTTGATGACATTGAAGTGAGCAAGCCAGTTAACGAAGTTGTGGCAGGTGATAAAATCATTATTCGCCAAGGTGAAGTAATTCCATTGGATGGCACTGTAATCGATGGTGTTGTTCTTGTAAATGAAAGCTCCATGACTGGTGAACCAGAAGCAGTTCGTCGCGATCAAGACAGTTCTGTATATGCAGGTACTGTTGTTGAAGACGGTAAAGCTATTGTAGAAGTACGTAGCACATCTAAATCTTCTCGTTACGAAAAAATCGTTAACCTCATTGAAGAGTCTGAACAAATGAAATCCGGTATGGAACAACAAGCATATCGCATGGCTGATAAATTAGTGCCTATTAAGCTTTATCGGTGCTGGTTTAACATATTTGTTGACTCGTAATGTGATGAAAGCATTGTCTTTCGTAATGGTTGACTTCTCTTGTGCTCTAAAATTATCCATTCCATTAGCAGTACTTTCCGCTATGCAAGAAGCATCTAAACGCGGTATCACTGTTAAAGGCGGTAAATTCTTAGAACAAATTGCACAAGCAGATATGATTGTATTCGATAAAACAGGTACTCTTACAAAAGCAGAACCTGAGTTTGAACAAATTATTCCATTTAATGGTCATGATGCAGATGAAATGTTAAAATTAGCTGCATGTATTGAGGAACATTTCCCTCATTCCATGGCAAAAGCAATTGTACGTGCTGCTAAGGATCATTCCTTGCCTCACAAGGAAATGCACTCTGACGTAGAATACGTTGTAGCTCATGGTATTGCATCTAAAGTTGGCCGCTACCGTGTACGCATTGGTAGTGCTCACTACATCTTTGATGATGAAAAAACAAAGATTCCTGCAGATGAACAAGAAAAGTTCAATAACTTGCCAAATTCATCTTCCCATATTTACCTCGCTATTGGAGGTACACTAGCAGCGGTTATTTGTATTAAAGACCCTGTACGCGATGAATCTAAACAAGTTATTGCTGATTTACATGCTTTAGGCATTAAAAAGATTGTCATGATGACTGGTGACTCCAAACGCAATGCGCAACGCGTAGCTGATGAACTCGGTATCGATGAAGTGCATGCAGAGGTATTGCCAGAGGATAAAGCAGCTTATGTAAAACAAGCAAAAGCTGAAGGTTATACTGTCATGATGGTAGGGGATGGTATCAATGATTCCCCAGCTATTTCTGAAGCACATGTAGGCATCGCAATGAATGAAGGTGCTCCTATTGCACAAAAAATTGCGAATGTTACGATTTCTTCTGATAATCTACAAGCTCTTGTAGAGTTACGCCGCATTTCTATGGCCTTGATGAAACGCATCAAGTCCAATTACAATGGCATTGTTGGTTTCAATGGTGCTCTTGTAGGTGGTGGCGTACTTGGTTTCATGCCTCCAAGTCAAACTGCTTGGTTACATAACCTATTCACATTGGGTATTGGTATTGAAAGCATGACTCCATTGTTGAAAGAAGAAAAATCCTGAAGACAAACATACAATTGATATTACTGCAGAATCTACTGTTGCATAATACTTGATTGTTTCGTGTTTCGCACATGGATTTTATTAAAAGACCTCTTATAGAAAATTTCTATAAGAGGTCTTTTTTTGTGGCATTTTACTGGTGTGTAGTGTACAATATCAAGTGATTAATTATCTTAGGAGAACGTATATGAACACTATATTAGATATTTGTAAACGATCACTATATATGAATATATTTATCGTGGCCATTCCTGTTATTTCTTATATGATTCATAATGGATCTAGTGCTACAGTGGCATTGGCATGGTATTTATTGCTATCCTTGTGTATCCCTTGGGCCTATTTATCGTTTAAAGCTAGTACATTTGGCGCTGAAAACAAACGGATTAACCGCATTATATATGTGCTGGGTTGGGCTGTTATTCAGTTTGCTACCTATAAGCTAATGTTTCTTGGGTTGGATTTAAATTGGCTTTGGGGCTTGCCATCCGTTGGGCGTGATATTATCTTCCTTGTCGGTATGTATGGTCAAGTTACTATTGTTCTCATCATAGCTTATTTAATTTCTCAATTGTTGGGAGGTTCACATGAATAAGCAATTTATTGTATTTACTTTAGTTAGTGCCTTTTTTGTAAGTGTAGTGACTGCTGTATTACATCAAACCGGTTTGGGATCTCCATATCTCACATTCCCCGTTTTATCTCTATTGGTACCTGTTCTCTTACAACGGATGCGACAAGGACAATTTGGTGAATTGCCACTTCATATGGGGTACCATGTATACAGTTGGGCCATTTTTACGGTTATTAATCTATTCACTACGCCGTTCAATGTAACATTGGAAAATCAAGCGCTTATAGTACTAGTCTTTTTAGGTGTATATTTTTTTATACAGATTTTGCTTGAGTTGGTAGCTTTATTGATGACATTTTTCTTCAAACGTCGCCATAGATGGGGTGCGGTTGATGAAGCTTTAGATATGGCCGTTTATATTGTACCAATTCCATTTATCTATTTAGGTTCTATTTTTTACATCAATTTAACGGATCCTATCATGGTAGCTTATTTTGGCCCTACCATTAGTTTGAATGCTTTGGTGGGGGAATTCCTATTCATCATCATTTCGATGTTAGTCTTTGCATTCTATATGTACCCTCGAAATGGTGAATATAAAGGGACGAGATTATTGCGTATTGTCGTTACTGCTGCTATGCTATTAGCTATGAATGGTCATATATTATATGGTGGGTATATTCCGGAATTTGTGAAAGCAATAGCACCTACGGTATTTCCAATCTATCAAGGCAATCCACTTGTATTCTTTACACCAGGATTACTGGAATTTGTGTTTATTATCGTATCTGTATTAATTGGTAAATTAGTAGAGATAGGTGTAATAAAAGCTCTTACTAAGAGCAAAGGTTAATTTTATTTCTAGTTTCGACTTATATCCTAAGAGAATGAGAGCGGAGGAGGATTTTTATGAATGAAAATGTGAAGGATGGTAACCAACAGGTATCAATCCAAGAACAACAAGCGACACAATTGGATCGTAAACAGAGTAAGGAAACCGTTACGAAATCGGGCTTAACATTGCGCGAATTAACCATTGTGGGTCTATTAGCGGCTATTACCATTATTCTAGGTCTTTCTGGCTATGGTATTATGGCGTTAGGACCATTGAATGTCACTACATTACATGTCCCAGCATTAATTGGTGCCTTAGTTGAAGGGCCTAAGGTTGGTGCGTTCGTAGGATTGATTTTTGGTGTCTATAGCTTCTGGCAAAATTTTACGGCACCAAATATTTTGTCACCACTGTTTATTAATCCGTTAGTATCAGTATTACCTCGGATTATATTCCCTGTATTGGCTGTTTTGGTATACAAAGCATTATGGAAGGTACCACAAGGTCCGCGCTTGATAGTTTCTGCATTTATGGGCACTATATTCCATACATGTATGGTAATGGGGCTAATCTATGTGATATACGCGGATATGTTCGCACAGGCAATGCATCTTTCATCTGATCAAGTTATGGGAACTATTTTAGTATTGTCTGTTACTCATGGTATTCCAGAAGCCATCTTTGCAGGCGTTATCGTAACACCGATTGCATTGGCGTTGCGAAAAGCATTGCGTAAGGATGTACAAAAATAATTTATATTTTACATAGTTTGAATATCTATGATAAAATAACAGTAATACAATAAGTATTGAGGAGGATAATCATGGCTAAACGTATTCGTACAATCAACACTGAATCTTTACAAAAAACTGCTAAAACTGGCGGTTGTGGTGAATGCCAAACTTCTTGCCAATCCGCTTGCAAAACAAGCTGTACAGTAGGCAACCAAGTTTGCAAACAAAAATAATAAAAAGAGAGCCGATGGCTCTCTTTTTTTTATGTATGTAATATATACATACTGTTTATGGTATATATTTATGAGGACTTTTAGCACGATAGACAAAAAATGTGGTACAATTATCTAGAAAGTTCTATATAGTTTAGCGCTTTCACATACACATAATTTGGAGGTACCATGTTAGAATTAAAACCAATGATCCATAAGTTTCGGATGAAAGATAACTACTATTGTTTAGATGTAAATAGCGGTATCATTCACGTTATTGATGAACTCATTGATAAAGTATTAGATATATATGACGGCACCAATCGTGATGCAGTCCATACAGCATTAGATAGCTCTCAGAATCCTGTAGAATTAAATGAAATCATGGATGAATTAGATGAGCTCATCGCTGCAGAACAACTCTTTGCTCCTATGAGCACCGAATTCAAGCTTGTAGTTGGGGAAAAACCAATCGTTAAAGCATTGTGTCTTAATATTGCCCATGACTGTAATTTAGCATGTAAATATTGTTTTGCTAGTCAAGGCGATTACGGCGGTGTAAAACGCGAATTGATGAGCTTTGATGTAGCTAAACGTGCTGTTGATTTTCTCATTCAAATGAGTGGCACTCGTCAACATTGCGAAATCGATTTCTTCGGTGGTGAACCCCTTCTTAATTGGGACGTGGTGAAACAAACTGTAGAATATATCGAGCAAGAGGCGCCAAAACATAATAAAATCTTTAAATTGACGTTGACTACTAATGGTATGTTATTGTCTCAAGAGAAAATCGATTATGTAAACGAACATAAAATGAGCTTGGTCTTGTCTCTAGATGGCCGAGAAGATGTGCATAATGCTATGCGCCCAGTCGCTGGCAGTGGAGCTAACTCTTATGAGTATATTGCTAAAAATCTTGTAAATGCTGTAAAGCAACGTCATGGTTTAGAATATTATGTACGCGGTACATATACGCATAAGAATCTTGATTTTACTAAAGATGTATTGGCTATGTCTGATTTAGGCTTTGAACACTTATCTATGGAGCCTGTAGTTGGTGAAGAAGGCGATTATGTACTTCGCGAAGAAGATTGGCCAACGCTTGAGAAAGAATATGAAACATTAGCAGATATATATTTGCAACGTCAAAAGGCCGGGTGGGGTGAGAAATTTAATTTCTTCCACTTCCGTATGGACTTATACCGTGGACCTTGTATGGCAAAACGTTTGCGTGGCTGTGGGGCTGGTCATGAATATATGGCTGTCGTGCCAAATGGAGATATTTATCCATGTCACCAATTTGTAGGCAAAGATGGTTATATACTTGGTAATGTATATGAAGGTTTAAAAAATACTGAAATTCCAAAGGATTTCCGTAACACACATGTGTTTACAAAACCTACCTGTGCAGAATGTTGGGCTAAATTCTTCTGCTCTGGTGGCTGTCATGCCAATAACATTACATTGGGTGGAGATTTACAAACACCTTATGAGTTTGGCTGTCGTTTACAAAAGAAACGAATTGAATGTGCTATCATGATTCAAGCTGAACTCGAACAAGCCGGCATCGATGGTAGTATTCCTGTAGCATTAGGATAGACATTTTAAATAAGATATATTTTGTAATAGGAGCCGCTATGGACACTAGATTGGATAAAAAACAAACTATTGAACGGTGGGGGATTCGATTTACAGGTATTGTACAAGGGGTCGGATTTCGACCCCTTGTTTCTATGTGGGCCCATCAATTAGGGATTAGTGGATTTGTATATAATGATAGTTCCGGTGTATATGTAGAGGCCCAATCCGACATAGATACATTGCAATTATTTGTTGATACGATTCAGGAAGAACAGCCGCGATTATGCCGTATCACACATGTGAGCATTACAAAGATTGATCCTTCTGTAAATGATAATAAGGAATTTGTTATCGCTCAGTCTCCTGTGGATGGTACTGTAAACACGTTTATTAGTGCCGATACATCACCGTGTGATGATTGTTTGGCTGAAATGAAGGAATCTGGTAGGAGGTATGATTATCCTTTTATCAACTGTACCAATTGTGGACCTCGATATTCCATTATTAAATCCATGCCCTATGATCGAGAACGAACTACTATGTCTGATTTCACCATGTGTGAAGCTTGCCATAAGGAATACGTTGATGTGAATGGTCGTAGGTATCATGCGGAACCAAATGCTTGTGAACAATGCGGACCGAGCTACCAACTATTAGATAAGAATGGTAATCTCTGTATCGTTGATGATTGTTTTGAAACTGCAAGAGAAATGATATCAAATGGTGCGATTATTGCATTAAAGGGAATTGGTGGATATCACTTGGTTTGTGATGCTACTAATGATAAAGCAGTACAAACATTACGGGAGCGAAAGCATCGCAAGGATAAGCCGTTTGCCATTATGGCCGGTTCCATTGATATCGTAGAAGACTTTGCCGTCGTTAGCGATGGAGACTTAGATGCATTAAGCGCTATGGCAAGGCCTATTGTTTTATTAGAGAAAAATGATAATTTTCATGCGTCTATAAGTGAGTTAGTAGCCCCTAATAATCATTTAATTGGTGTTATGTTACCGTATGCACCTATCCATCATGTGTTAGTACCGCATGATGCGAAATGGGTTATGACAAGTGGTAATGCGAGCGGTGATTCCGTTATTTATGATGATGAAAAAGCTTTTTTAGAATTGCAGACAATAGCAGATTATTTTTTGACACATAATCGTCAAATTTATGCGCCTGTAGATGATTCGATTGTATCAGTGGTGGAAGATACACCTATTTTAATTCGTCGAAGTCGGGGGTATATTCCTGAACCGATTCATTGTGAGTCGATTACAGATCTACCGATACTCGCCATGGGCAGTGATTTGAAGAATACCTTTGCGATTAATAAAAAGCAGGAGGTATTGTTAGGTCCTCATATAGGTGATTTGGCAAGTGAATCCACTCATAACACTTTTGAGTGGACCATCGAACGATATGAACGGCTGTTTGATGTGAAGCCGAAAGCAATTGTCATGGATAAGCATCCATCATTTTTCTCTTCTAATTATGGTCGACAATTAAGTAAAACGCTAAATCTTCCGGCTATAGAGGTCCAACATCATCATAGTCACATCGCAGCTGTTATGGCTGAATACGATTTAAAATATCCTGTTCTTGGAATTTGTTTTGATGGCACTGGGTATGGTGACGATGATACGATTTGGGGCGGCGAATTTATGTTATGCTATGGCGCAGAGTATATGCGTGTTGCCCATATACATGTAGCGCCTTTGCCTGGTGGTGAAAAAGCGGTAAAAGAACCATGGCGTCAAGCTTTATGGTACTTACGGAATTATTATGGAGAAGAGTTACCTAATATATACAAAAAATGGTTAACCACATTGCCTAAAGGCTGGCAAATTTTAGATAAGGCATTGCAATCAGACATGTCCATGATGATGACATCTAGTGCAGGTAGATTATTTGATGTGATTGGTTGTTTGTTGGGCTTAGGAAATGAACACTCTTTTGATGCACAGATCGCCATAGCATTAGAATCTGCATGTGCAAATGAAGAAGGACGATTGTTAGACTTTAACTATGATGGGCAAGTATTAGATCTCGTGCCTGCAGTTCAACAGATTATGGATGGCTATTCTCAAGGTGAAAGTATATCCTCGTTAGCAGGCGAGCTTCCATAAAACACTAGCGATTGCTATTTGTGAAGTTGGAGCTGATTTGTGTGAACGCTATGGCATCGATGATGTATGTATCGGTGGTGGTGTTTTTCAAAATCGCAGATTATTAGCCTCCTTACAGCATAAGTGGCATCATGGTACATTATATATTAATAAAAAAGTACCATGTAATGATGGTGGTTTATCGTTGGGGCAATTGTGGATTGCTCATCAAAAAAATATATAAACGTATCATTGGTTACATAAGAGTTCTTAGTTTTGTGATACAATTGAATTAATCAAAATATTTGGATTAATAGTTATAAATAGATGTATAAGTATATTTACAAAAGGAGGGCGTATGTGTTTAGCAGTACCAGCACAGTTAATTTCTATTAATGAAGCCATTGGCACAGTAGAATTAACAGGTGCAACGCGCGATTGTAGTTTGCTTCTCGTGCCAGATGCAAAGGTGGGAGACTGGTTATTAGTTCATGCCGGTTTTGCAGTTCAAATTGTAGATGAAGAAGAAGCGAAGGCAACCTTAGATGCCTTCCGGGAGTTGGAAGAACTTGAAGAAGCTTACTTTGCAGGAAAAACAGAAAACAGCTGATGCTTTATTACACCGTATTAGCGAACTACATACACCTGGCGAACGGGTGCGACTTATGGAAGTTTGTGGTACACATACAGTCTCTATTTTTAGAGAAGGGTTACGACAATTATTGCCATCAGGAATAGAATTAGTCAGTGGTCCTGGATGTCCTGTGTGTGTAACGGACCAAGTGTATATGGATAAAGCGTTAGAGTATGCCAAACGTGATGATGTTATTATTGCAACCTTTGGGGATATGCTAAAGGTGCCAGGTAGTTATAGTAGTCTTAGTGAAGCTCAAACACAGGGTGCTCATATTCATGTTATCTATACGCCGTTAGAAGTGTTGGAACTAAGTAAAAAACATCCTGATAAATATATAGTATTTTTAGCTATAGGGTTTGAAACGACGATTGCTGTCATCGGTGCCACTGTGAAAGCTGTAGCACAGGCTGGCGTGAAAAATGTATTATTCTTGGTGTCTCATAAATTGGTTCCACCCGCATTACGCGGCTTATTAGACCGACAAGTAGGACAAATTGATGGCTTTATCTTGCCTGGGCATGTCAGTGTTATCATTGGCGAAAAACCATATCAATTTTTACCGGATGAGTATAAAATTCCATCCTGCATTGCTGGATTTGATGGAGTAGAAATATTATCTGCTATCGTCAATATTTTAGAACAACGGAAAAGTGGTCATTTTGAAGTAGGTAATACCTATCACTCTGTTGTTATGAAGGAAGGCAATCCTGTGGCTGTGCGTATGATGAATGAAATATACGATGTTTGTGATGATGCATGGCGTGGTATTGGTATAATTCCAAATTCTGGGTTACAGCTTAATGATGATTACGCATTTCTAGATGCAGAAAAGGTGTTACCTATACAGTTAGAAAAACCATCTCTTGATCCTAAAGGCTGTCAATGTGGGAGCGTATTACAAGGTTTAATCAAACCTAATGAATGTCCGCTTTTTGGAAAAGCTTGTACACCGGATCATGCAGTAGGTGCTTGTATGGTATCTGTAGAAGGTAGTTGTGCTGCATGGTATAAGTATGGCTTTTTCTAGTGGCGGATTAGCTTGGGAGGATTAATGGAACGAGTTCGTTTAGTTCATGGCAATGGTGGCCGTTTTAGCCACGAATTGACAGAACGATTTATATTAAAATATTTTACTAATGATTTGTTAGCTCCCTTACATGATGGGGCACAATTTCCAGTATCATCTGGGCGAATGGCTTTCACAACAGATTCGTATGTTGTACAGCCCACTTTTTTCCCGGGTGGTAATATAGGTAAATTAGCTGTATGCGGTACAGTTAACGACCTAGCTATGAATGGCGCTGTTCCGCAATATCTTAGCTGTGGTTTGATTTTAGAAGAAGGTCTTCCTTTCGACGAATTAGAAACAATTTTAAGCACCATGTCTGATATGGCAAAGCTTGCGAATGTACAAATTGTGACGGGTGATACGAAGGTCGTAAAAAAAGGTGAAGTTGATAAAATTTATATCAATACAGCCGGCATTGGTATGATTCCAGATGGCATAAATATAGGTCCGAATTTCGTAAAACCTAATATGGATATTATTCTGTCCGGATCTATTGGTGATCACTCTATAGCTGTCATGGGACAACGATTTGGACTAGAATTATCAGACTCTGTTAAGACTGATTGTGCCCCATTGAACCATATGGTTCATGCTGTTTTACATGCAGTAGGGCCTCAAGTTGCACTATTGCGTGATCCTACGCGCGGTGGTGTGGGTACTGTTCTTAAAGAAATTGCCGAACAAAGTCAAGTGGGGATAAAGGTTGAGGAATCTAAGCTTATTATTCATGATGAAGTTCGTTCCGTTTGTGATATTTTAGGTTATGATCCTTTATACTTAGCAAATGAAGGTAAATGTATTTTCGTTGTAGAGCCGTCTGTAACAAATGATGTGCTAGATATTTTACATAGTTATCCAGAAGGCCGTGAAGCGACTCATATCGGTGTAACCATGGATAAAAATATTGGTAAAGTAGGCCTACAAACATCGATTGGCGGTGTTCGTCTAGTAGATCTATTGGGTGAAGATCAAGTGCCTCGAATCTGTTAAGTCTTCTGGTTATAATTGTATGATTTGCGGTTAAAACATAGCTAAAAATTAAATTGTATAAAATTCATAATAAACTCATTGTATTTTTATATAATTTTACTATCTTTAAGTGTAAGTATTTATACTTTCACTAGAAACTATGTATAGAATTTGTTAAAATATAAGTATCTATTAGGAGGCTTATCATGAAAAAGAAAATTATGACCGCTGTTCTAGGAATTTGTTTAACTACAACTGCATTTGGTGGCATTTTAACTACTCAAGCTGGCGGCTTAAGTAGTATCCTTGGTGGTGCTGCTAAAATTGGTGGCGTTGGCATTCTAGTTAGTAAATTTGGTCCACAAATTGATTCTTTCTTAAATAAATTACTAAAACAAAATAATTTGAGTACTGAATATACTACAAAGGTTGTACCTATCATTAGTATTGGTACAAAAGGGTATATTGGTGCTGCTCAAGTAACAGGCCCTGCATCTAGTATCGAACAAGTTAAGGCTGTTGCTCAAGTTGAAGGTAGCTTTAATGGCATGGTTCGTGTTAAAGGGTTAGTACCAGTAGATAGTACAAATCCAGTGGGCGCTTCCCGTGTTCAAGGTGTAGGTGTATCTGCACTTATTGATTTAAAAATTTAATGGCCACTGAGATACTTCCTTAGAAGTACTCAGAAAATAAGCACGGTCTTAGGCCCGTGCTTATTGTGCTGTTTAACGTATATGTCCCATAGAGGATAAGTTGTGGAGGATTATATGAAGAAGCAAGTACTTACACTTTTGATGGCGTCTTTGTTGACAGGTACCGCATTTGCTGCTCCTGGTACAGTAACGGAAAAAACACAAGTATTAGAAAGCACTGTATATGGTGCACCTCAAGATGGTGCCGTTGTGGATCGTATTAATCAATTGGATGAAACTGTATACGGCAACGGATTTTCTGGCAATACTGCTACATTGAGTAAACGTGTAGATTCTTTATATGATTCCGTTGAAGGTAGTGGTACTAATATTTCATTGCGTGAAGAAATGGATGCACTTGAATATACATACCAAAACAGCATTAATGATGGTTCCTTGGTAGAACGTGTTGAAAAGATGGAACGTAGTGTGAATGGTAGAATTTCAACAGGTTCATTACAAAAACGTATTATTAGTTTGAAAACCAAGGTATATGGTAGTAATGTAACTCTTACAAATCAAGTAGGAACACTATCTTCTGATCACGTGTTCAAGGTAACACTAAATGATGCGGTATCCACAAAAACAAGTCATGAAGGAGATACAATTAAATTCACTGTTGCTGAAAATGTAATGGATGGCAATGTATTGTTGGTGCCAGCTGGTACTGTAGGTTCTGCAACGATTACATCCTTGAAAAAAGCGCGCTCTTTTGGACGTAATGGTGCATTAGATATAACTTTTGAATCTGTTCCTGCTATTGATGGTACAGAATTTACTGCTGTACAAGGTAATGAGGCTAAGGAAAAAACAAAGGGCGAAATTAAAGCAGCTGGTGCCTCTGTGGCTGGTGCAGTTCTACTTGGCCCTGTTGGCTTAGTAGGTGGTGCTTTCATTAAGGGTAAAAATATTGATTACCCAGTAGGCTCCACCGTATTTATTCAACCTCAAGACTCTGTATCTATTCAAGGTCTTGTTATTGGTGGTGATGGGTTAGCTCATAGTGATGATGAATTAGCTGAAGCCGTGACAGTACCGTCTGCGAATGATGATTCCGTAGATAGCACTGTGGATGAAGCAGATGATTCAACTGTGAACACTGACGAAGAAGATACAAACACTGCTGATTCAGAAGAAGTAGAAGATACAAATGATACAGCAGAAAATGTTTCACAACCAATCGTCGTAGTAAAGCGTAACCAATAGAGGAGTTTAGTAACCATGAGGAAACAAAGAGTACAATGGCTCGTGGCAGCATGCTTGCTTTGTTTAGCCCAGCCAGCGTGGGCTGCTTCAGACTCAATTACATATCAAGATAGTTTAGATAGTATATCTGAATCCTATCCAGGTGAACTGCAACAACCTTCGACACCTGAACGCAGCAATATTCGTGTTGTTCGTCGTGGTGCTTCACCGATTACTGCACCGACAGAAAAGTTACCAACTCGTGTAGATGCAGATAAGATGACATATTCCGGTAGTACTGGCGATGTAAATGCTTTTGGTAATGTAGTGGTTACTCAAGGTAATCGCACATTATTAGCTAATCGCATTACTGGTAATACTAAGAACTACAGAGTATAGGACTGCAGATGGACCATATCGCTACTTGGAAGACGGTGGTAAAACAAAAGACCTTACTGGTGATGTTATGACCTATCGTACTAGCGATCAACATTTTGATGCAGGTCATACACAAGGCTGGTCTGATCCATATTATGTGAAGGGGCAAAACTTATCTTATGATGGACAAACCGGTTCCATAGAGAAGGGTATGATTACGTCTAAGCATGCGATGGCATTTAAGCATACACCTGATTACCGTATTGAAGGTGAAGACATTAAAATCTACCCTGGCGATAAGGTAGTAATTCAACATCCAAGCTTTTACATCAAGAATTTTAAACTTTTTAGCTTGAAATCTTATACAAAATCTATACGTGGAGATAAACAAGGTAAAGTAAGTGCATTTTCTATTATGCCTCGTCCTATTTATAATAGTGATGATGGCATTGGATTGCGTGGTAATGCAGAAATTCCATTGGGTAAATCTGGTGAAGCGTATTTTGATTACAAATGGTATTCAAAAGCTGGATTTAAGCCTCAAATTGGATATCGCTATTTCTTACCTTGGGGAACTGCATCCATCGGGTATAGTAAAGTATCCAATGAATATAATGATGAAACTGTATGGGTAGAAAAAATCGGCGAATTACGTCTTGATACACATACGTACCATATTGGTAAATCTCCATTTACTGCACGTGGTGAAACAAGTATTGGTTATTGGAAGGAAGGATCTGTAAAGGGGGTCCATAAGGACTATAAGGTAGAAGTATCTCATGATCCTATCAACCTTTGGAAAGATGGTACTTTGCGATTCTTCGGCGGTTATCAACGCGATTATTATGGCTATGATAAGTCGATACGTAGCATGCCGTACTGGGGCGCTCAATTCCGTACAGCTGTAGGACCTAGAGTTAATGCGTGGGTATCGTATAATCAACGCAATATTAGCTATAACAACTCGCCATATCGCTTTGATAGTACAGAGCTTCCTAAGGAGCTCATCTATGGTGGTTCCTTTAAATTGACACGTCTCGATGATATTTCGGTGAGTGTTAAACAAAATATGATGAGTGGCGATGTGGATTCTATCTATTACACATACCATCGTGATTTGCACTCCTTTGATATGTATTTAACATATAAAGATTCTCATAAAAATAACAATAACCAATGGAAAATCAAATTCGTTGGTAAAGATTTCTAAGGAGCATACACATGAAGTCTATTCGTAAGGCTGTCATTCCAGCAGCTGGTTTCGGTACACGTTTTTTGCCAGCTACGAAAGCACAACCAAAGGAAATGTTGCCTATTGTTGATACACCGGCGATTCAATATATTGTAAAAGAAGCACTCGATTCTGGTATCGAAGAAATTCTTATCATAACAGGTCGTAGCAAACGCGCCATAGAAGATCATTTTGATAGCAGTGTCGAGCTAGAAGAGCTATTACAAAAGCAAGGTAAAAATAAACAATTAGCCATGGTAAAAGATTTGGCGGATATTAAAATTCATTTTATTCGTCAAAAATCACCGCGTGGTTTAGGTGATGCCGTATTATGTGCTAAAGCGTTTATTGGTGACGAGCCATTTGCTGTATTATTAGGTGATGACATTGTTTATAATCCAGAAAAACCATGCTTACAACAGTTGATGGATTGTTATGAACAACATCCAGGTATCATATTAGGTGCTCAATTTGTACCGAATGAAAAGGTAAGCTCCTATGGTATTGTGTCCGGAGAACCGTTGGCAGATAACTTGTATCGCGTTCATGGCTTAGTAGAAAAACCAAGTGTTGATAAGGCACCGTCCAATTTAGCTGTTCTTGGTCGATATATTTTAACGCCTGATATTTTTGATATCTTAGAGAATACAAAACCAGGTGTTGGTAATGAAGTACAACTAACAGATGCATTAGCTGCATCCAAAACAGATACTTACGCTTTAGCCTATGAAGGTGTTCGCTATGATACAGGTGATAAATTAGGCTATTTGAAAGCTACCGTGGAATATGCGCTTCGTAATGAAGAATTAGGGGCAGCATTTAAGGAATATTTAAAAGGATTGAAGTTATAAAATAGCTTATATATTCTTTGGATTTAAATATAAAATTGAGGCCACCATTGATTATCAATGGTGGCTTTTGGTTAACTCGTATATCATACTAGGTTGACTATAGTGTTTCCGTTGATTATAATTTAATAGTAATGGTATAAAACTATTATTATACTGATTAAATTATAAGGAGTAATATGCGAGATCTATTAGCTCTTTTAACGGATGAAGAAACGTTAAATTTACCTACTAATTGCGTTATTACGAAGGCTTATTTTGATACGCAAGGCACAGATGAAACTGTGTTTCATGGTGTAGAGTATAAAGGCAATCATATATCCGTTTGTATGTCCAATACAAGTGGTACGTTATGGGTTAATTTATTACAACTAACAAGACCTTTACAAATTCGTGAAACTCCTAAAGTTGATGATTCACTTAAACGTATCTCATTTACAAAGGATGAAATTATACAATTTGTAGAGGATGTAAATGATCGCAATCGTATTCATCGTGAAGTTCCTTATATTGTGCCAGGGTTACTTATACTTGAGTATCTTTGGATGCATATGATAAATAGTAACACAAAGGTAGGCATGTCTATTCGTTTTTTATCTCCTATGCTTGCTAATGATTGTGTTTCTATTGAACGTCAACGTGAAGGTAATGTCTTAGTTGGCGCGTTAGATGATATGATTCTTTTTAAGGCTCGTCTCTATGATGAGCATAGAACGAATTAAGATTTTATGTGAATGAGGTATATTATGGAAGCAAGACGTTTAACAAAAATGGCTTTATTAACAGCTCTTTTGTGTGTATCAGCATGGATTTCATTTCCATTGCCATTTAGTCCTGTTCCTGTGATTGCGTTAACTTTGGTTGCCACATTAACCGGATTAATGTTGAAACCTAAGGAAGCATTTATTGTATTTTTAGTATATATTTTATTAGGCTTAATAGGGGTTCCCGTGTTTGCTGGTGGAACGTCTGGGTTAGCTAAATTATGGGGTCCTACAGGTGGATTTATAGTTTCTTGGCCAATAGCATATACTTTATTAAGTATTTGCAAAGGTAAGTCTCAAAACTTTTTTTCTTATGCTTGGCGCTCTATTGTTATAACAATTCCTGTAGTATATTTTTTTGGTGTTATAGGATTTATGCTTGTTACAGGAACTCCACTTTGGGCTGCATTAACTGCTGCAATGTTTCCTTATATTCCTGGAGATATTGTAAAATGTTTAGTTGCTGCGTGGTTAGCTACTAAAATTAAAATTTAATATAAATAAGGAGGTGTCTATGTATATATACACCTCCTTATTTATATTATTTTCTTATTTATTTTTGTGAACTAAGAGCTAGATGAAGATGTTGTGAAATAACTAGTAATCATTGATTCTTCAAAAATAGACAAAGAATTACTAAAAGAATGGTATAATAAAGAGTAATATTTTTATCCTTTAGGAGTTATCATGCAAATTAATAAAGCAGCCCTAGAGATTTTTGATTTTACATCATCTTTAGCGGTCTATTCTGAACATGAATTAAAAATAGGTGAGCAAGACATACATGACTATATTGCAGGCCATGTAACGAAAGCTTTTAAAGATCCCGGTGCGAGAACAGGGACGTTACATGCACATAGCCCTATGGGAAAGCGAATCGGTGAATATAAATCTGGTGAAATCTCCTTTATCACGTTAGCAAAAGAGTTAGGGGAGAAAACCTTTTGACTATATGAAGCAAGCCACAGTAGGCGTTGTCATTGATACTATTGTATGCGATGTGGTGACAGACACATCCTATATTTGTATGCTATTATGTCAGGCTCATGATGCCTTTACACATCAATTGTTTAGTGAAGATGATGGCTCCTTATCGACAGAACTTGTACCACATAAGGCAGTACTGCCGATGCCGACACAAAAGTTGCGAGCTTTTGTTGCCATAAATACATTGGATTTATCTGTTCGTATTTTTGAACCAAAAGGTGAATATGACGGTGAAGTTTGTTATATCTTAGCAGATAAGGTGTTACAACTCGGTACAGATCAATCCTCTAGAGATACTGTTAAAAAGGTAAAAACCATTATAGATAAGGTAGCTCAAGCGCACGAATCCGATGGTGTAGCAGAGCTGACGATGGCAAAGTCTATGATTGCTAAAAATGCAGAAGTATCTGATACGGTTAATCCTATTCGCATTGTGGAAGAGGTATTTAAGTCTAACCCCATTCAACAAGAAGCGGCTAAAAAGGAGTTAGCTGAACAGGATATGATGCGGCCTTTACCGGTAAATCGTGAATTTGCTACGAAGGTAGGCGAACATCATAAGATTAAAACCGATACTGGAATAGAAATTTCGTTCCCTGTAGAATATATGCAAAATCGGGAGTTTATCGAAATTAAAACTAATGATGATGGTACTTTACGCATTGAATTAAAGAATATAAATAAAATTGTTAATAAATAGGAGGCTCTTGTATGAGTAAGGAAAAGCATAAAAAAACAAATGCATTACGCATATTAGATACTCATCACATAGCATATACGATTGATGAATATGAATGGTCTGAAGAACGAGGTCAGGGTGTTCATGTAGCTGATGAACTAGGTCTTGATGAAAAAGAAGTATTTAAGACTTTAGTTGGCAAGGGTGATAAAACAGGATATGTAGTATTCTGTATTCCTGTAGCTGAAGAACTAGATATGAAACAGGCTGCTCGTGTCAGTGGTAATAAATCAGTTGAATTAATTCATGTTAAGGACTTATTAGGTATAACTGGTTATTTACGGGGTGGTTGCTCGCCGGTAGGTATGAAAAAGCTATTTCCTACATATTTTGATGAAACGATGCAAGCTCAAGAGGCTGTATATGTTAGTGCTGGTTTACGAGGCATGCAGATGCATGTTAATCCACAAGATTTACAATCTGTAGTAAATGCTGAATTTGTACCGCTTACCATGAAGCATTAGGAGGTTGTATGGCGAAGAAATTTTATGCTGTAAAAGTAGGCCGTACGCCAGGTATTTATGAAACTTGGAGCGATTGTGAAAAACAGGTTAAAGGTTATGGTGGGGCTATTTATAAATCGTTTTCCCACTAAGTTAGAAGCCCAGGCTTTTATAGGTGATGAAGGCATGAGTATTGGTGATTATCTAGCATCATCAAAAACGTCTAAAACAAACCATACAAAGAAATCTATAGCTCTTGATTTCTCAGAAACCAATCATTTAATTGCGTATATCGATGGCAGTTATGACAAGTATAATCAATCGGTAGGTTCAGGTGGTATTATGTTTCTAAATGGAAATAAAGAAACATTTTCATTCGGTACCCGGGATGCAAAATATACAGAATTTTGGAATGTGTCTGGTGAGTTATTGGCGGCCATGCATGTTATGGAATATGCTTTAACTCATGGGATTTCTAAGTGTTCCTTATATTATGATTATATGGGGATAGAAATGTGGGCCATGAAGAAGTGGAAACGAAATAATGTATTAACCAATGAATATGCAGCATTTTGTGAACGTATATTTCCACATGTGAAAGTATACTTTCACAAGGTACATGCTCATACTGGTGATACATATAATGAAATGGCTGACCAACTCGCAAAGGCAGGGGCAGCGATAGGTAAATAATCTAAAAGGGGAAAACAATGCGCGTTTGTGTAACGGGGGGCGCCGGATTCATAGGGTCCCATCTGGTCGATCGACTCATAGCATTAGGTCATACAGTATTGGTAATAGATAATCTTACAACAGGGGTACGAGAATTTGTTAATCCAAAAGCAACATTCATAGAAATGGATATACGAGACGTTAACATAGAATCTATTTTTGCAGATTTTAAACCTCAAGTGGTATTTCATGAAGCGGCACAAACGATGGTACCTGCATCTATGGAAAATCCTAAGATGGATTGTGATGTGAATCTAATGGGATTAATTAATATGCTCGAAGCAGCTAGAAAGCATAATGTTTCACATTTTCTAATGCCATCCTCTGCTGCAGTGTATGGTGATCTCGATACATTACCACTCACAGAAGACATGTCTGGTAAACCGACATCATTTTATGGCCTTACAAAATTGACAGCTGAAGGATATTTACGTATTTATGAACAAGCTTTTGGATTAAAAACAGTATGTTTTAGATATGCTAATGTATATGGGCCACGTCAAGGGGATGGTGGAGAAGGCGGTGTAATCAGTATTTTCAACCGCCTCATTAATGAGGATAAGCCGCTTACCATTTTTGGGGATGGTGAGCAAACACGTGACTTTGTATATGTAGCTGATGTAGTTGAGGCTAATATTAAAGCTATGAATCATCCTGACTTAACAGGAATTTATAATATTTCTACCAATACGAGTACATCTGTCAATGAATTGGTAGGCTATTTTACATCTATCAGTGGTAAAGAAATTGTAACTAATTATGAAGCAGAACGGGTTGGAGATATACGCCATTCTCGCTTATGTAATAAAAAAGCAAAAAAGGATTTTGGATTTGAAGCCACTGTTAGTTTAGATTGTGGATTGGGTGATACCTTCTCATATTTTAAGGGGAAATAAATATAGGATTATGAGTGAAACGTATTTTCTGATTATTATGACCGTATGGAATTTTATTGTCTTTTGTATATATGGATATGATAAGTTATCCGCTATAAAGGGGTATGAGCGGATTTCTGAATTTACATTGCTATTTTTAGCCTTTGCCTTTGGTGGTTTAGGCGCTTTATTGGGCATGGTAGTATGTCATCATAAAACAGCAAAATTGAAATTTAAGTTATTGATTCCCATCGCTATTCTTTGGTCCGTATTTGGTATCGGTTATGGCTATGGTTGGATTGGTGCATAAAGGAGATACTTGATGTTACAGTTAGATTCTGGATTTGAGCTAGATTATAACAATATCTATAATGAAAGCTGCATACAGGCAAGGGACATACAAAACTTTGAACGGGCCATTCAAAATGTATGGCGTCATACCAATATTTTGCGATCCACAGGTTATGAAGAAGGCCACCTGTCTAAAGATGGTCAGCCAGAACCAATTTTGTTTTATCAGTTGCCATATATATCAGAAAACGGCATTAATACACCGGACATGATGGACCGTTTACATGACTTGGGTGACTATGCTCGTAAAAGTATTGATACTGTTGTTTCTATTGGCATCGGTGGGTCTTATCTAGGTAGTAAGGTACTCTTTGATGTGCAATGTGGTTCATTTTGGAATAACTATACTGATGAAGAACGCAACGGCTATCCGAGATTTTATTTTGCTGGGTTTAATGTAGATGGCCCATACTTAGAAGGGCTAATTAAAACCTTAGTATCTCAGGCCGGTGAAAAGGGTAGTGACTATACAGTTATGCTTGTAGTTACATCAAAGTCTGGTTCCACTATTGAACCGATGGCTAATTTTATGATTCTTCAAAAAGCACTAGAGGATCATCATATTAATTATGAAGTTACCGTCGTTACAGAAACAAATGATGAGGCACATCCTACTATTCTTCATGATATGGCTATCAAGCATCAATGGAGAACATTCTCCGTTCCCTATGGTGTAGGAGGCCGATTCTCCGTTTTTACTGAAGTAGGATTCGTTACAGCTGGCTCTTGTGGGATTTGATATTGAAGGATTTTTAGCCGGTGCTGCATCGATGGATATGGCTTGCCAAGAAGAGGATGTTTATAAAAATCCTGCACTATTTAGTGCATTATTGAAATATATTGCGTCTGAGCGATATGGACGTATTATAGAGGTATTCATGCCTTATGGTGAGTCTCTACACTCCTTATCCGATTGGTATGTACAGCTCTTATCCGAATCATTAGGTAAAATGAGTAATACCTGTCTTCCTTATGGGCGTACACCTGTTCCTGCAGTAGGCACGATGGATATGCACGCGCAAGTGCAAGAACACCAAGAGGGGCGTCTTAACAAGGTAGTTCAATTTATTAAGGTACGAGATTGGAATACATCATTGGTTGTTCCAAATTTATATAGTGAGTACGACAAACTTGATGCAATTGGTGATATTCCTATTAGTGATATCTTAAATAGCGCACTTGATGCAAATCGTGAGGCCCTATCTATAGATAATCGTTTTAATATGACCATATCGGTACCAACATTAAATGCATTTCATTTAGGGGAAATTATGTTCATGCATTGTTGGGCTGTGTATTTTGAATCAATTTTAGCTGGTGTTGATGCCTTTGATCAACCTGGTGTTGAAGTTTATAAACGCTTGATTGGTCCAAAACTTCAAGCTATGAAAAAATAATAATTGCTATTATACATTGTATGATTTGTCAAGGACACTAATAGTCACGGGGGTGACTATTAGTGTCCTTCTTTTTTATGTATATTTATGTTGCATACTGATATTAGATAGATATTTTAATTCTACTAAGTGAAAGGAGTCCTGATGAATGAACATACAGGAACGTTTACGAGAAAAATTGTATCCTTATGTGACTCAATGTAAACGATACAAGAAGAGTCTAGGTGTATTGTTTGTATTAGGTGGAATAGCAATTGGTTGGGGCATATTCTATACACCCGAGGCTGATTATGTCCAGATGGATCCTGATTCAACGGCAATGTCAAAATCAGAAGACAAATCTCATGAAATAACATTGTTATACAGTACGAGTAATAACTTGCGAGCTCTTCCTTGGCATGAGGTATTAGGCGAATCATTAGACAAAAGCAATGCAGCACCAATACATATGATGGATGAAGAACATAGAGGTGAAGGCCAGCAGAACTTAGATAATAAAGATGATTCATCAAAGGTAAAACAAGGTAAACGGAGACATAGTCAGAAGAAAGTAGACCAAGATAGCAGTTCTGGTGCAGAAACAGTTATAACAAAACATAATAAGCAGAAAACAATTCATGTTAATGGCGTAATACATGGCCCTCAATGGGCTGTAATTTTAAGCAGTGGTACAGAATCTACTGTTGTTATGGAAGGTGATTCTTGGCACGGTGCAAAGGTAATTAATGTAGATGAAAATGGTGTAACCCTTGATGAAGGAGGCAATGTGCGATGTGTATCTATTGGCGAATCATGATTATAGTTTTATTCTTAGGTGTAATAGAAAATCCTTGTGTATGGGCGAAAGAATCGATACATGTACAACAATCTGAGTCAGGTCAAAATACATATAGTATGACGGTTAGCAAGGCGCCTTTGTCCGATGTGGTAGAGGCCATCAGTCGTAGTTATAAAATGGATATACTTGGTATTAACACATTGAACGGAACTGTGACAGGAACGATACACGGTAAGTCACCATTAGACATGCTACATCATTTAGGGGAATATGTATCATTTTGATATACAGGCTGATCAGGGCGTGGTAACCGTTACGGGGTATTCTGGTGCTAAGGAGCATCGTCATGTAGTGGTAGTAGAACCAAAGATGGCATCATCGACATCGCTAGAATCTGTCATAAAAACAGTAGTACCTAATGGAAAGTTCGCTGTGCATAAGGAAACGAATCAGATTGTATTAAATGTAACAGGAGACGAGGAAAAAGGGGTAAACTCTATCATTCAATCTGTAGATAGAGATATGAAACAAGTACGCTTGGAAGCTACTATTATGGCTATGGAGCATTCCTATACGAAGGAGACGGGATTTAGATGGTCCTTGGCTGAGTTTAACCGGTCATGGTAAGGATAAGACAGATTCTTATGGTGCTATTTCTTTTGGAAAAGCTCCAGATGGGGAAGCTTATAAATTTTTTGTTAAACCTGAGCTTAGCCTTTTAGAAACATCGGGAAAGGCAGTTGTTATTGCAACCCCTTCCATTATGGCCTTAAATGGTGAAGCTGCACATATTTTGATAGGTGAACGAATTCCTGTAATCGAAGAGTCAATTTCTAATGGTGAAAGAAAAAGATCCATTCATTACGAAGAGGTGGGTATTAAACTTGACTATACACCGGTAGTAACGAAAAATGGTACCATTGATACGTCTATACGAGCTGAGGTGAGCTCACCCATTATGGTATCTGAGATGAAATCTTATAAAATAACCACTCGACAAGCACAGACTAGAGTGCGTCTACAACCGGGAGAAGTACTGGTCATAGGTGGCTTAATGGATAATCGTAATCAAAAACAGATTGAAAAAATCCCAATACTCGGTGATATCCCTTTATTAGGTAAATTATTTAGACATAGCCGGAAGACAAAGGATAGCGTGGAAATGGTCATTTTTGGTGAAAGCGACTGTGGTATAATAATAGTTATGGAATGATAAAGGAGGTATTGAATGGAACGCATTCGAATGATCGGCCTAGGAAAATCATTTGGGGTGCGCCAAGTGTTTTCCAATGTGTCCTTTGAAATAAAAGAAGGCGATAGAATTGCCTTGGTTGGCCCTAATGGGGCTGGTAAATCAACACTGTTGAAATGTATCCTCGGTATTGAGGAATTAGATGAAGGCCAAGTTGTAATGTCTCCTGTGGCAAGCATTGGCTACTTGCAACAAGATGTTAACTTAGGTGATGCTAGTTTAGCTGAAGAAATAGAAACAGCTTGGGAAGATGTTCATGCATTAGAAAATAAATTACAAGAGTTAACCACATATTTAGAGACTCATGAGGCTAGTGAAAGTGACTTACAACGCTTAGACTATTTACAAAATCGATTGGAATGGTTAGGTGGTTATGACTATGAACAAAAAACAAAACGCATAGTCTATGGTCTTGGTTTTACCGATGAAGATCTATATAAACCGGCTAATGCTTTTTCTGGGGGCCAAAAAAACGCGTATTAATTTGGCAAAGGCCTTAGTACGGAGTCCAGATTTTTTATTCCTCGACGAACCGACAAATCATTTGGATATGGAAATGTTGGAGTGGCTAGAAGGTTATCTATCATCCTATCGAGGTGGCATTCTGATCGTCAGCCATGACCGATATTTCATGGATCGCATCGTTACTGGTGTAGTAGAACTAGATCATCACAAGGCCACAATATATCGCGGTAATTATAGCCGATATGTAGGCACAACGAGAAGAACGTTTAAAAGCAGATACGATTGCTTATGAAAAGCAGCAAGAATATATTAAGAAAACAGAAGAGTATATTGATAAGTATCGCGCTGGTATTAAGTCTAAGATGGCGAGAGGTCGCCAATCTCAACTAAATCGATTAGAACGACTAGAGGCTCCTGAAACTTCACATTCGTTAGATTTTAAATTCCCACCGGCTGCTATGAGTGCTGATAAGGTACTTGTATTAGATCATGTGTCTATTGGCTACAAAACGGATGATCCAATCATTGATGATGTATCTGTAGTTGTAAGACGCGGCGAATCAGTTGCCTTGATCGGTCCTAATGGGGCTGGTAAATCTACCATGGTGAAAGCTATTGTAGGGGAGTTATTCCCTACAGAAGGTCATATCGATATTGGCAACCGTGTACAAGTGGGCTATTTTTCACAAGAACATGAAGAATTACATGATCGGTGGCAAGTGGTAGATGAGATTATCAATCATTATAATTTCACCGAAGAGAAAGCTCGCAATGTACTAGGCTCATTTCTATTTAAAGGGGATGATGTATTTAAACTAGTAGGTGATTTGTCAGGTGGCGAAAGAGCGCGTTTAGCTCTGTTAAAATTATTCTTACAAGGTGATAATTTCCTCATTCTCGATGAACCTACTAACCATTTAGACGTACCTACCCGTGAAATAGTCGAACGTGCGTTGCAGCAATTTGGTGGTACGTGTTTTATTATTTCCCATGACCGGTATTTCTTAGATCAAGTATCTACAAGAACATTGGTATTAGAGAATAAAGGTCTTACTGAATACTTAGGTAATTATTCTTACTATAAAGAGAAATTAAAAGAGCAACAGGATATAGCTGCTCTTACAGAAGTAGTAGAAGAAATAGCTAAGGAAGATGTGAAATCCGAAGCTAAAATCATTTCTACATCTCCATCTGATGAGCCTAAGAAAAAAACAAATACATACATGGTTGAAAAGCAATTAGCTGAAGTGGAAGAAGAAATTGCTAGATTAGAGGCGACCATGAAAATGTATGAAGTACAATTAGCAAATCCTGTAGTCCAACAAGATTTAGCGGAAATGGAAAACATATCTAAGCAGCTTTCAGATACGGAAAGCAACTTACAAAAGTTGTATGAGAAATGGGAACATTTTTCAGAATTATTAGCATAATAAATAAAAATTATAAGGTGTATATCTGAATTCTATAGAAGATATACATGATTTAATTGACAAACATAAAAAATATTTCATAATATAGAAGTATATATAATTTATACTATTATAGTTGCTATTATTGTGATTAAAGGAAGGGTGTAACATGAATAAATCCATGTTAAAAAAAGCAGCCATTTTCGGTCTTGCTGGTGTAATGGCGGTTGCTGCTGGTTGTGGTAGCAATAAAGATGCAGGTAATGCAAATAATAATGAAGCGAAAATCGCATTGTTAACAACGACTACAGGCGGTGCTGCTGCGTATGGTGAGTCCATCAAAGCTGGTGCAGAATTGGCTGTTAGCGAAATCAATGCAGACGCTAACAATGTAAAAATTAATTTGCTCGTTGAAGACACTAAAGGTGATAAAAACGAAGCGATTAATGCGATGAACAAAGTTATTTCTAAAGATAAAGTGGTAGGCGTTATCGGTCCTATGTTATCTGGTGAAATGATGGCTGCTGGCCCTGTAGCAAATAAGAGTAAAGTCGTAGCTCTTGGCACATCTACAACAGCTGAAGGTATTACTGATATCGGCGATTACATTTTCCGTAATGCTGTACCAGAATCCTTGGCAGTAGATACTGCAATTAAAGAAGCACATAAAACTTTGAACTTTAAAACTGCAGCTATTATGTACTCCAACAACAATGACCAAATGGTATCTGTAAATAATACAGCTCGTAAAGCATTGGAAGCTGAAGGTGTACAAATCGTTGATACTGAAACATTCGCAGATAAAGATACAGACTTCTCTGCACAATTAACTAAGATTCAACAAGCTAATCCTGATGTAATCGTTGTTGCTTCTCTATACCAAGAAGGCGCATTGATTATGAAAAAAATGCGTGAAATGGGTATGAAACAACCTGTAGTTGGTTCCAATGGCTTCAACAGCCCTGAATTTATTAAAATCGCAGGTGCTGCAGCTGATGGCGTTATCGTAGGTACACCTTGGTTCCCTAACAAAGATGACCAAAAGGTAAAAGATTTCCGTAAAGCTTATAAAGATAAATACGGTAAAGAACCAGATCAATTCGCAGCGCAAGCTTATGATGCAGTTTACTTGTATGAAGCAGCATTGAAAAAATCTGGCTCCACTACTGATCGTGAAAAATTCCGCGAAGCATTGAAAAATATTGCCGACTTCGTTGGTGTAACAGGTCAATTCAAATTCAATGACCACCGCGACCCTTCCATGGAAGTTCAAGTATTGCAAATTAGAAACGGTCAATTTGACGCATTAAAAAAATAAAAGTTGAGGTAGTATAGTGTTTTTACAACAATTAGTTAACGGGTTAACCCTCGGTAGCTTATATGCTGTACTCGCTATTGGCTTAACACTTGTGTTTGGCGTTTTAAATATCATCAACATGGCACACGGAGGCATCTTTATGATAGGTGCCTTCGTTGGTCTTTTTATGGTAACTGTTTTTGACGTAAACATATTTGTAGCCCTTATCGTAGCGATGGCTGTAGGTGCCGTACTAGGTTACTTATTAGAATTTGTGGCGTTACGCCCACTACGTAAGAAAAAGGTGTCTCACTTAGCACCACTTATCAGCACCATTGGTGTTTCCATCTTCCTTGAAAGTTTGGCATTATTATTATGGGGCCCTCAAACGAGATCCTTCCCACCAGATTATATTGGTGGCCTCATCGACTTTGGGGTATTTAAAATCTCCATGGTGCAAATTATCGGTTTAGGTGTTTCTGTTCTCTTAATGATTATTTTGAATGTGGTTATTAAAAAGACTAAGATTGGTAAAGCCATTCGTGCCGTATCCATGAGCACGGAAACAGCAGCTCTCTTAGGCATCAATCCAACGATGATTATTTCTGTTACCGTTATGATTGCTTCCGCTTTAGGTGCAGCTGCCGGTGTACTTGTTGGCCTTTCCTTCAATGCTATTGAGCCTACGATGGGTGTTATCATAGGCTTTAAAGGCTTGGCTGTACTTATCCTAGGTGGTCTTGGTAATATTACTGGCGCCATGGTAGGTGGCTTTATCTTGGGCATTGCGGAAATATTCTCCGTTGCTTATGGTGCATCTACATTCCGTGATGCGGTAGCCTTCGGTTTAATCATTGTCTTATTATTCTGGAGACCACAAGGTTTATTTGGTTCTAAAGATAAGGGGGGCAGACCATAATGGATATTTTTAACCCTTATTATCTACAAATTGTGATGTTTTTCATCATTAATGCCATCCTTGGTATCTCCATTTATTTCACCCTTGCTAGTGGACAGTTATCCCTTGGGGCAGCTGGTTTCATGAGTGTTGGTGCATATGTGGGTGCATTGCTTTCTTTGAAAGCTGATTTACCTATCGTAGTTGGTATTTTAGTAGGTGGCTTTGTAGCCGCTTTAGTTGCCGTTATCATCGGTTTGCCAACAACTCGATTGAAAGGTCTATATCTCGCCATCGCCACACTTGGCTTTGGCGAAGTAGTACGTGTTATCTTCTTGAACTTAGATGTGACAAATGGTGCTCTTGGTCTATCCGGCATTCCATCTATTCCTCAAGAATTGACAAATTTTGCTTACGAAATCGATATTGATGGCTTTATGGGAATCGATGCTGTTGCATGGGGCAACATTATGGCTATCATTATTTTACTAATCGTTTTGATTTTTATTATTGCTTTCTGTGTGCGTATCAACAATAGCCGTGTCGGTCGTGCCTTTGCCGCTATTAAAGCAGATGATCATGCTGCTGAGTTGATGGGGATTAATGTAGTGTACTATAAAATGATGGCTTTCATTATCGGTGCATTTATCGCTGGTATCGGTGGTGGTTTGTATGCTCATATTACAAACTTTATCAACCCTACAGACTTCAGTTATCATAAAGTAGTACAAATCTTATTGTTCCCTGTATTTGGCGGTTCTAATGTAGTGTGGGGCTCCGTACTCGGTTCTTTCATTCTTACATTGTTGCCAGAAGTATTGCGTTTCTTATCCGACTATCGCGATATCATTTATGGTGCATTGTTAGTCGTTTTGATGGCTGTTCGTCCAGATGGTATTTTAACCGAATCTATGGTAGATAAGATTAGCCGTAAATTAGGCTTTAAAAAAGCTCCATACATTCCTGAAACACAAGTATTAACAGAACGTTTTGAAGCGTATAAACGTAAACAACAAGATAAACAAGGATAGGAGGGGAACTGAATGCTATTAGAATTAAATGAAGTAAGTAAAAGCTTTGGTGGCGTTGCAGCTCTCACAGGCATATCCTTTGGTGTTAAGCAAGGTGAAGTGTTTTGGTGTTATCGGACCAAATGGTGCTGGTAAGACTACACTCTTTAACTTGATTACAGGTGTATTCCCTGTAAGTTCTGGCGAAATTGTATTTGATGGTATGTCTGTTGTAGGCATTAAACCTCATAGAACGGTAGAAATGGGCATTGCTCGTACATTCCAAAACATTCGACTTTTTGGCAATATGACAGCTTTGGAAACAGTATTAACTGGTATGCATTGCCGAACTGGTTCTGGTTTCGTTGCTAGTTTCTTACGAACAAAACGCCAACGTATTGAAGAAGAACGTTGTCGTGGCATTGCCTATGAATTTTTAAAACTCGTAGGTCTTGAAGAAGATGCTGAAGAAGTTGCTACATCATTACCATATGGCAAGCAACGTCGTCCTTGAAATCGCGCGTGCTTTAGCTACACATCCTCAATTAATTTTGCTAGATGAACCAGCAGCGGGTATGAATGACAGTGAAACGGAAGCGTTACGCCAATTGATTGGTAAAATTCGCGACTTAGGTATTACTGTTGTCGTAATTGAACATGCCATGGAATTGATGATGAATATCTGTGACCGTTTGGTGGTATTCAATTTTGGTAAAAAGATTGCTGAAGGTACACCTCAAGAAATTCAAAATAATGAGGCTGTTATCGAAGCATACTTAGGTAAAGAGGAGGTGTAATATGTTAAAGCTAGAAAACATCGTGGCTGGTTATGGACATATTACAGCCTTAAAAGACATTAGCTTAGAAGTACCACAAGGGTCTATCGTATCCTTGATCGGTGCCAACGGCGCTGGTAAGTCGACAACAATGAAGACTATTATGGGCCTTGTAAAGCCTACATCAGGTAAGGTGCTATTTGAGGGTCAAGACATTACTGGTCATAAAACTCATCAAATTGTACATAATGGTATTTCCTTAGTACCTGAAGGTCGTCAAATTCTTCAAGATATGAGCGTTTACGAGAATCTTGAAATGGGCGCTTATATACGCAATGATAATGAGATTGAAGCGGATATTAAAAAGGTATTTAAACGCTTTCCAATTCTCGATGAACGGAGCTATCAACTAGGTGGTACATTATCTGGTGGCCAACAACAAATGCTTGCCATTGGTCGTGCTCTTATGGCCCGTCCTAAGTTATTGCTACTAGACGAACCATCTATGGGGCTTGCACCATTAGTAGTAAACGAAATCTTTGAAACTATTAAAGAAATTAGTGCAGAAGGCACCACCGTTCTCTTGGTAGAACAAAACGTCCGTCAAGCATTGAAAATCGCTGATTATGCGTATGTATTGGAAACAGGCAAAATGGTATTGTCTGGTCCAGCTGATGAAGTACGACATGATCCTCGTGTCATGGAAGCTTATTTGGGCGGTCGTGTCGAATAAAATTAAATACAATTTATTTGGATGTATATATCTATTATTAAACGGATATATACATCCATTTTTTTTGCAAACTCCTAAATATAGAAATTTTTTATTAGTAATAGAAATATATAGAGCAAAACAACACTTCGATATGCGTAGAAAAATACACATAGGGGAGTAAGCATTAAATATAGATGATTTCAGCATTCTTGGTGCTTCATGAAAACCATATAAAGAAGCTTCATCTTGCTTATATAGTAGTTACAAAGAAACGATGATAAAATATGTGTACGATAATTAATTAAATATTAAATTTATTTAAATAGTTGTGTTAAGGTGTTTTGTTAATTGAAATGAATGCTATGAGGTGCATGTATGAATCAAAAATGGATTGCTTTATCTCTTGTCATAGGTACGATAGCCACTACGGGTTTTGCAAAGGATGTTTCTCCTGTAGTAGTTACAACATCAAATATGAATACGTCTGTATCTACAATTGGTTCTGATCAAGAGTATCGTCTACGACAAGGGGATGAACTCATGATTGATGTAGTGCAACAAGCAGATTTAGGTGCAAATAAAACTTTCACTATTAGACCAGATGGATATGTATCCATTCCTATGGTAGGTAATATTAAGGCGGATGGAATGACAGTAGAAGAATTCACCCGAAATGTATCTAACGCATTATCCATATACATTATCAATCCTGATGTGTCGGTTAATGTTACAAAATTAGGTGGAGTTCGCGTTTATGTATTTGGTGAAATTAATAAACCAGGTGCTTATACATTAACAAAATCGAGTACCGTTATTGATGCGATTGGGGTCGCGGGTAGTTTCAACTGGGATACGGCTAAGAAGAAGATATTCTTAATTCATCAAAATGATCCTACAAAACCTATTGAAATCAATTTAAATAATATGTTGAAAACTGGTGATATGTCCCAAAATTACGTTATGCGTGAAGGCGATATCTTGTACTTAACTAAGAACAGTAAGATTAGTTTCTCTAGAGATATTGCTCCTATTTTGACAGGTGCTTACATGGTATCTCGCATAGGTAAAGACTAATTAGTAAAAATAGTATCATATGTAAGTCATATAAGGGGGGCTTTCATTGCGTTCATATTTATTACCCGGCTTATTACTTATTGTAGATGTTATTACTATTATTGGTGTGGCATTGATCAGTTTGCTTATACGATTTGATGGTTATATATCATCACATTATCTGTATCAGATGATAGATGCATTGCCTATAATGGTAATCTCCTATATTGTTATGCTTTTGTCCATGCATCTATATACGCGCATATGGCGCTATGCAGGTATGCGTGAAATGGTTGCTGTATTGATTGCGACCACCTTAGGAGCAGGACTTTTCTATACAGGGATGTTTGTATTTGATAAATCTTTACCTAGATCCATATATTTGATTAGCTGGATTCTTAGTACCGGTGTTATCGGAATTGGTAGAATGGTACTCCATTATATTGCCATGCAATATGGTGGAAAGCAAAGTACTGATGCTGATATGGTAAATACCTTAATCATTGGCGCAGGTGATGCGGGTGCCACAATTGCTCGTGAAATTGAACGGTATCATAAACGGTCTCGTAAGGTAATTGGTTTCATCGATGATGATGAATCTAAATTCAATCGTCTAATGGGCGGCGTTCGTATACTAGGTAATCGTCATGATATCCCATCTATTGTAAAAGAAAATAAGGTGAAAGAAATTATAATTGCTATGCCTTCTGTTACACGTAATGAAATCAGAAATATCATGGAAATCTGTTCGCCTCTTAAATGTAAAGTCAATACATTACCGGGGATGTATCAATTGTTAGATGATGAGGTACTAGTATCCCATTTGCATCCTGTATCCATAGAAGACCTATTAGAACGTGATGAGGTTCGTCTCGATATGGATATTGTAGAACATTATATTCGCGAGATAAGGTTGTACTTGTTACTGGTGCTGGTGGATCTATAGGGTCAGAAATTTGTCGTCAAATTATGCGTGTTGGCCCTAAACAACTCTTATTGTTAGGCCATGGTGAAAATAGTATATACCTTATCAATCAAGAGTTGAAAAATATATATAAAGACGGCCCGATTATACCAATTATTGCAGATATTAGAGATAAACAACAATTAGATCAAATATTCACTCAATATAATCCGCAAGTTGTATTCCATGCAGCAGCTCATAAACATGTGCCTCTTATGGAAATTCAACCAATGGCTGCCGTTTTAAATAACATTTATGGCACACGAAATGTAGCAGACGTAGCAGGTCGCCATGGTGTAGAACGGTTTGTTATGATTTCTACGGATAAAGCCGTCAATCCAACTAGCGTTATGGGTGCCACAAAGCGCGTTGCAGAAAAGGTTATCATATCTATGAATGATACATATGATACGAAATATATTACTGTTCGTTTCGGTAATGTTCTCGGCAGTCGCGGTTCCGTCATTCCTTTATTTAAAAAGCAAATTGAAGCTGGTGGCCCTGTAACTGTTACAGATCCAGAAATGACGCGGTATTTTATGACCATACCAGAAGCCAGTCAGCTCGTGTTACAAGCTGGTGCTATGGGTAAAGGTGGAGAGGTATTCTTACTTGATATGGGCGAACCTGTAAAGATTATTGATTTAGCAAGAAATATGATTCGCTTATCAGGATTGGAACCTGATAAGGATATTCATATTAAAATTACAGGCCTTAGACCAGGTGAAAAGAAATACGAAGAGTTGCTTACCTCTGAAGAAGGAACTAATCGAACGAATCATACAAAGATTTTTGAAGCCGCCGTTAGATACCGTTGATCGTGATTGGTTGATAGAAAAAATTAGCACCTTTGATTCTTGTGAAACTGATATGGATGTAATTGGCGTATTACAGGATATTATTCCAACATATACACCTAACCATAATATTTAAGCGGAAAGAGAGACCGCGGTGTTGTATGCCTACTTGAAAGGGGTATTGGGATGGAACAAATTATAGATATAAAAGATATAGCCAAGATTCTTGTTAGAAAACGGCGAACTATTATAAATGTGACTGGCATTTGTATTCTCCTTGGCGGTGCGTACTTAATCGTGACACCATCTACCTATCAGTCTACAGCTATGTTGCGTATTAAACAGACGCAAGGCTTAGGTAATTCAGTGCTATCTAGTGACCCAAGCTACTCTGATACGATGGCTCGTCAATTGATGAATACTGATGCAGAGATTTTAAAAAGTCGTAATGTTGTGGAACCTGTTATCAATGAAATTGCCGGAGATAGTAGTAAGCTACCAACGTATGAAGAATTTGTTAAAAATCGTATTGAGACAAAGCCATATAAAGAAACACAGTTATTACAAGTTAGTGTGACTGGTAAGTCCCCAGAAGAGGCACAAGAAGCTAATCAGTTATTAATTGATACATTTTTAAAACGCTTAGCCGAGTTATCCCAAGTTGAACAAAAAGCGACTCGTGAGTTTTTACAAAAAAGAGTGGTAACAGCGAAGGAGGAATTGTCTGAAGCAGAGAAAAAGCTCCAACAATTTCAAGTAGATAATAAAATTTATTCTACCAATGATCAAATGAAGGGGCTTACAGATAAGATTACGTTAATCGATCGTGAAAAGGCACAAAATAAGCTCGATTTAGAAACGGCGCAAGCTGCATTAGGTAGCATTAATGCGGATTTAGGTTCGGCAGGTGCTAGTATTGCAGATAGCTCAACGGTACAAGCTTATAAATCACAACTAGCAGATTTAGAGGCTCGTAAGGCAAGTTACGTAGGTAAATATACTGATTCACATCCTGCAATGAAGGAAGTAAATGATCAGATTGCTAAAGCACAAGCCGGTTTACAACAGGAAATCGATGCTATTGTTTCACAGCAAGCTCCATCAAGTAACTCCGCTCAACAAGGTTTATTAACAGATAAATTTAAAAATGAAGCTGCTTTAGCAGTAGCTCAAAGTAAAGCGGCTACGTTAGCTGATTTAGATAAAGATAACGAAGATGAGATGAAAGCACTCCCAGAAAAGGAACGGGGGTATATTCAAGCTAAGCGTGATGTAGATGTAGCCCAAGATATTTATGAAATGCTTTCTAAACGTCTGGAAGAAGCTAAGGTGGCAGAGGTTATGGTACCGAATGAGGTACAAATTGTCGATGCTCCTACATTACCAGAAAAAGCGATTGCTCCTCGTCGTGTACTTGTTATGGTTGCCAGTGCTATTATCGGTTTAATTTTAGGCTGTTTGTATACATTAGTTAACTCCTTGCGAAATCGTAGAATACAGACTGCAAAAGATGTTGAAGATATGTTACAGGTGCCGATGTTAGGTGTCATTCCTAATCATAGAAAATTGGTAACAGAAGAACCTAAGAATAAGGTGTTGCGTTGGTTGTACAAGGTGAGAGGTTAAGATGGATACGATACGATTAATTTCAAATGAATATGGTGATACTCCTCTTGTGGAATCTTATCGAACATTGCGTAGCAATTTACAGTATCGCTGTAATGCAGAAAATAGAAAAATGTTGTGTGTTACATCTGCTACAACAGGTGAAGGTGTATCGGAGGTGGCCGCTAATTTAGCGATTTCTTTATCCAAGAATAATGACAAGGTGCTGTTAATTGATGGTAATTTACGCAATCCAGTGCAACATGTTGTATTTGATGTAAAGAAATCAAGGATTAACAAATCATATCATTATGGATGAAGATTTGACGATTCATCGTCATGTGATGCCTCATCTAGATCTAATTACCAGTGGTATTGCAGTGGAATCTCCGTCCGAGAGGTGGTTGATTCCCATCGATTATCTACGGTATTTGAGTACATTCGTGATGAATATGATGTCATCATAGTGGATACACCATCGGTGTTAAGTGTTACGGATGCCTTGGTAATAGCTGAGAAAGCTGATGGGGTTCTCTTGGTTGTAAAAGGTGATTATGTTCAACCTGATGATATGGCATTAGCGAAACAACGATTAGAGCAAATTGGAGTACCTATTATCGGATCAGTGTTTATTGATATGGAATAAATGGAAAGTATAGGTGAAAGCTATGAAAATTAATTTCTCTCCTCCAGATATTACAGAATTAGAAATCAATGAGGTGGTAGAAGCGTTAAAAAGTGGTTGGATTACTACTGGACCACGTACTAAGGAATTAGAACGACGTATTGCAACGTATTTAGGGACGCCAAAGGCAGTGTGCTTAAATTCAGCAACTGCAGCCTTAGAAATGATTCTTCGCGTATTGGGTATTGGACCAGGTGATGAAGTTATAACTAGTGCTTACTCCTATACGGCTAGTGCAAGTCCTGTAGTTCATGTAGGGGCAAAACTAGTATTAATCGATACAGCACCTGATTCTTATGAAATGGACTATGATAAGGTGGCTGCTGCCATAACCGATAAGACAAAGGCCATTATTCCTGTCGATATCGGTGGTGTACCTTGTGATTATGACCGTTTATTTACAATTGTAAATGATGCAAAATCTTTATTTATACCAAGTAATGATATACAACGTGCTTTAGGTAGAATTCCAATCGTTGCAGACTGTGCACATTCTTTTGGTGCAACCTATAAAGGGATGCATACAGGCAATGTAGCTGACTTTAGTAGTTTTTCCTTTCATGCGGTAAAAAACTTTACCACTGCTGAAGGTGGGTGTGCTACGTGGAATCATATTGAGGGCATTGATGATGAAGCTCTCTATAAGGAATTTCAACTATTATCTTTACATGGTCAGGATAAGGATGCATTGGCCAAAACTAAGATGGGGGCCTGGGAATATGATATTAAAGGTACCTATTATAAGTGCAATATGACGGATATTATGGCTGCTATTGGATTGGCCCAATTAGAACGATATCCTGGCCTATTAGAACGGCGTCGTGAAATTATTAATCGATATAATGACGCATTTAAAGATTGTCCTGTATCTGTAGTACCTCATTATACGGATGAGCATATGAGTAGTGGTCATTTATATTTAGTGCGTATCAATGATGCAACCGCAGAACAACGTAATGAATTAATTGAACGAATGGCAGAAAAAGGTGTTGCTACAAATGTGCATTATAAGCCAATTCCAATGCATACGGCTTATAAAAAATTGGGATTTTCTATCGATGATTATCCGAATGCATATGATCAGTTCAAAAATGAAATTACATTGCCCCTTCATACTAATTTATCGGATGAAGAGGTAAGCTATGTGATTCATACATTTAAAGAATGTTTAGGTGCATTATGATTTGTAAATCATGGCAGGAGTTGCCCCATGATATGCGATGTGAAGCCATTCGTCCTTATTACGACATCTTAGCATCCAAACGTCGTGATTTAATGCTTAAGTCTGTATTTGATCGCTTAATGGCAGCCATTCTATTAGTAGTATTAAGTCCCATATTTCTATTATTAGCGGTATGGATAAAACTGGATAGTGAAGGCCCTGTATTCTTTTAGACAAGAACGGGTCACGCAGTATGGTAAATCTTTTAGAATTTACAAGTTTAGAACTATGGTACAAAATGCTGAACAGCTTGGTGCACAAGTTACGTCTAAAGACGATATGCGTGTTACATCTGTAGGACAGGCTTTGCGAAAATGTCGACTCGATGAATTGCCTCAGTTGATAAATATATTGGAAGGTACCATGAGTTTTGTCGGTACGCGTCCAGAGGTCCCAAGGTATGTAGCAGCTTATACAGATGAAATGAAAGCGACATTGTTACTGCCTGCAGGTGTAACGAGTGTAGCTAGTATTCGGTATAAGGATGAAGATATCTTGTTAGATGCGGCAGATGATGTTGATGATTGCTATATTCATAATGTATTGCCTGCAAAGATGGAATGGAATTTACGGAGTCTTAAAGAATTCTCGTTCATTGGAGAATTAAAAGTTATGGTGGAAACGGTATTGGCCGTTATACGTTAGAAAGGTAGTATGGCAGAAACAACAGCTCATGATATACAAGCTAAAGAATTGAATATGCTTTTAGTATTTAAAGAATTTTGTGATGCTCATAATCTACGATTCTATTTATGTGGTGGCGGTCTTATAGGAGCTATTCGACATAAAGGGTTTATCCCTTGGGATGATGATTTAGATATTTTTATGCCTCGTCCGGATTATGAAAGATTGGCTGAACTTTGGCCTATACACGGTGATAAACGATATACCTATTGTAGAACAACGAGAGATAAGATCTATCATGATGCGGGTGCATCAATTCGCGATGAAGAAACGACTTTCATCAATCGCCATAGTGTGAATGAAGATATTTGTCATGGATTAGCCCTTGAAATTATGCCCATCGATGGCTGTCCAAAGGGTACTGTCAAACGATTCTTTCAATTAATGTGGGCCATGACCTTTGCCTTGTTTAATGCACAACGGTTGCCTGATAACAAGGGGAAGGTATATCGCATGTTGGCAGGGTGCATTTATAAGGTGATTTCTAAACCTTCGTGGCGTTATCACATATGGCGCTTTGCTGAAAAACAAATGAGCCAATATGATTTTGACACATCACATGAAGTAACAGAACTAATCGGTAGTTTGAAAGGTATGAAGCTACGCCATCCACGCCAAGATTTTGATCACGTTGTATATAAGGAATTTGAAGGTCATCAAATTCCCGTTATGGCTGGTTATGAACGATACTTACGTTTGATTTGGGGCGACTATATGCAATTGCCTCCAGTGGAACAGCGTGTAGCAAAGCATGATGCCGTATATATCGATATGGATCGTAGTTATACCAATTACAAGGGCATTCATTATTTAGTAAATACACATCGTTAATAGTTAAGGGAGGTTCTATGAAAAGAATAGCAGTTATCTTTGCTGGTGGCGTAGGATCCCGTATGAAAAATGATAAAATGCCAAAGCAATTCCTTGAATGGAATGGTAAGCCTATACTGATACAAACACTATCCATCTTTTGAAGAAGAACCCTTCATTGATGGCATTGTATTAGTGTGTAAGTCAGACTGGATAGATTATGCAAAGGCTCTGATAGCAAAAGAAGGCCTTCAAAAAATCGTATCCATTGTTCCTGGTGGCGAGACTGCACTGGACTCTCAATATAACGGTTTGCTTGAAGTGAAACGATTATATGGTGTTGATGATATAACAGTACTAATTCATGATGGTGTACGACCTTTGGTTGATCGTTCTACCATTGTTAGAAATATACGATCTGTTGAAACAAAGGGGAGTGCCATTACGGTAACTCCTGCTATTGAAACAGTTATGGTTACTGATGATGGAGAAATCAAAACGATTTTAAATCGTCAACAATGTTTGATGGCAAAAGCGCCTCAAAGTTTTAGGCTCGTTGATATTCTTTCAGTTCATGATACATCAATAGCTGAAGGAATTCATGATTTTATCGATTCTGCATCTATGATGATGCATTATGGGTATCCCTTGTACCCCGTATGGGGGGAGAACCTGAAAATATTAAGATTACAACCCCGTCAGATTATTATATGTTCACAGGTATATTAAAAAATAGAGAAAGTGGAGGTGAGGGCAATTAATACGGTTGTTGAACGAGACATACAAGAAATTATAGGTGATTCTCATATATTTAAGGAGTTTCAGGATAAGACAATACTTGTAACAGGTGCTACAGGTTTAATAGGCTCTATGGTGGCTCGTTCATTAGTAGCCGCCAATGATGCCTACCATCTTTCATTACATGTCATATGCCATGTGCGTAATATAGAAAAGGCACATTCTATGTTTGGGGATATTCTAAATTCACAAGTAATCACATTTGTTGATAGGCCATTAGATTCTCTAACTGTAGCATGTGATTATATTATGCATGGGGCTGCCCCTACAAAATCTAAATATTTTGTAGAACATCCGGTGAATACGATTCGTACATCAATACATGGTACGGAACGTATGTTAGAACTGGGAAAAGAACAGCGGATTTTAGGTATGGTATATCTATCGAGCATGGAACAGTATGGTATACCTTATGAATCTGGTCAAGTTATGACGGAGGATCGCATTGGGTATTTAGATCATCTAAACGTTCGTAGTTCCTATTCTGAAAGTAAGCGTATGTGCGAATGTTATTGTAAATCCTATGCTGTTGAATTTGGTGTTCCTGTTAAAATCGCTCGCCTAGCGCAAACGTTCGGCGCTGGTGTGCCGCTAGATGATAATCGGGTGTTTATGCAGTTCACTCAACATGCCTTGGATGGTCGTGATATTATCCTTCATACTAAGGGCGATACCATGTCCAACTTCTGTTATATTACGGATGCAGTGCGGGCCATTATTATTTTGATGACCCAAGGTGATATGGGCGAAGCTTATAATGTGTGCCATGACGAGGAAACTCGTAGTATTGCTAGTATTGCCAATTTAGTAGCGTGCCATGTGGGGGGCGATAAAATTTCTGTCGTCTTTGATATACCTGAAAATGTGTCCTCCTTTGGCTATGCGCCTACAGTTCATATGTTTTTAAATTCTAGGAAGATGCGCAATCTATCATGGGAACCAAAGGTAACAATGAAAGACGCATATATACGTTTAGCCGAATATATCACAGAGGAGCGTCAAAATGGGTAAAGAGATTATTATTGTTACTATTTCCCTCGGTAATGACGGAGCTGAACGAATTTTAACAGAATTGGCCCGCCAATGGCATCATGATGGACACAAGATTACAGTTATTCAAACAAGCCCCAATCGCTATGGCACCGAATATGCATTGCCAGAAGGTATAGAGCAAATTCAAATACACACGACCAGTTCCAATAAGATTCTTCGATTTTTACAAGAAATTAAAGCACTTATTAGCATATTAAAACAACGTCCTAATGCAACGTGTTTATCATTTCTGAGTGCGTCCAGTTTTATATTAGCTATTAGTTCGTGGTTTGTGAAAAATCGAATGGTATTTTCTGAACGAAATAATCCGCGTAAGGTGCCTGTCGGCAAACATCAACAAATGCTTCGAGACTTTGCATTTCGATTTGCTGATGCCTTAGTATTTCAAACTGAAGATGCAAAATCGTATTTCTCTAAGTCTATACAAAGCCGTGGGCATATCATTCCGAATCCGATTAATGGCAATTTACCAGAACCTTACGAAGGAGAACGTGAAAAGATTATTGTAACCGCATGTCGATTGCATCCGCAAAAGAATTTACCTATGATGATCAATGCATTTAGCATGTTGGCAGATGAGTTTAAGGAATATAAACTTGTCATTTATGGTCAAGGAGTCCTAGAGGATGAACTTCGTCAACAAATTGCAAATTTAGGATTAACAGACAGAGTTCTTTTACCGGGGTTCGCAACTAACATCTTGGAACAAGAGCGACCATGTACAATGTTTGTGTCATCGTCTGACTTTGAAGGCATATCTAACTCCATGTTAGAAGCTATGGGAATGGGGCTACCTGTAGTTGTTACAGATTGCCCGGTAGGCGGTGCGCGTATGGTCATTCAAGATGGTGTCAATGGATTACTAGTGCCTGTAGGGGATACGAAAACGATGTATGAAAAAATGAAATCCATCTTAGCAAGTCCTGAGTTGGCTAAACGTATATCTGTTGAAGCAATCAAGGTGCGAGATACATTCCCACTAAGTAAAATTGCTAAACGTTGGATTGATATTTTATAGAAAAATTAGTGTTGTGATGTACATATATTGAGAGAAGAGGGACAGTATTGAAGTTAAATATTACGACCATATCTAATCGTCTTATATGGTTTATAACATTAGTATTTCTTGTACTTTCATTGACCATATCGTTCGCCCTCGGCGATGCAGATTACGGTGCCTATGTGCTATTCGTATGCTTGTTTGGATTAATACTATGTTATCTCGTACGAGACCAGGGGCGAATTACAGTGTCATTTACATGGATGCATATGTATATGCTACTATTCATAGGCGTTTGCTATCTTAGTTCTCTAAATGCTCTTGATCCATCTGTAGCCATGAGTAGAAGTTTTGATATTGTAAAAATATTTTGCATGCTCATTGTTTTGTATATGTGCTTTCAGCAAGAAAAATCAGTTGATTCCTTATTGAAAATCGGTATGTGGACAGGATATATTGTCTGTTTCTATACGGTGTATTACTATGGGCTCGATTATTTTATCAATGTTCTTTCATCATCGGCTCGTATAGCAAATGACGCATTAAATGCAAATACAGTAGGACTATTAGGTGCCAATGCTATTGTAATGACCGTGTATTATATGATGTACGATAAACCGCGATGGTGGAACATCATAGCATTACCAACATTAGGTATATTGGCGGCTACAGGTAGTCGGAAAGCATTGGTATTTGTCGTTATAGGTATCGTTTTATTATTCGTATTCAAAAGCTTTCGTAGTAAAAATATTGTTAATTCCTTAGCTAAATTAGTAGCTTATTTGAGCATACTTATTATTGCTTTTATAGGTATATTACAGCTACCTATTTTTAGTGAAGTGTTAGAACGTATGAGTTCCATGGTAGATGCTTTCACAGGCACTGGTGGGGATTCTTCTGCTATTGTTCGCATGGCCTTAGTCGATATTGGTTGGGATTTATTTCATCAGTCTCCAATTATAGGCGTTGGGATTAATAATCCTGCGGTATATACATACTCTATTTTCGGTCGAGAAAATTACTACCTTCACAATAATTACATTGAATTACTGGCGGGTACTGGTGTTATAGGTGTGGTCACATACTACTCCATGTATGCCTATCTCGTTTATAACATGATACGATATCATGATTTTCACAGCAATGAATATGTCATGGTATTTATACTTCTTATGTCTCAATTAGTTATGGATATGGGTTTGGTTTCTTATGAAAGTAAAAGTACTTACTTTTATATGATGTTATTTTTTATAGAAGTTCAGATTTTACGGGCTAAAAGGAAGAAATTACATGAACATACAAACAATCTTGACCAAGGGAAAGCGGTTCATCTCTGATCCTTATTACCGTTTACGGGTGATGATAAAAATGGGTGCTTATGATTCCTTAAGCGATGAAGCGTTTTTACGAAGGATATTTCCTCAATATATGGGATATCCATTAAATTTAGATAATCCACAGACCTTTAGTGAAAAGATGCAGTGGATGAAATTATATGATCGTAAATCCATATATACTACTATGGTTGATAAGTATGAGGCTAAAAAGTATTTAGCTGATAGGATTGACTCAAAGTACATCATTCCTACATTAGGTGTATGGGATTCTTTTAATGAAATTGATTTTGATGCATTACCGAATCAGTTTGTACTCAAATGCACTCATGACAGTGGTGGTATTGTAATTTGTAAAGATAAGTCTAAGTTTGATAAAGAAGGAGCACGTCAAATTATTAATAAATCTTTACAGCGTGATTTTTATCTTATAGCTCGTGAATGGCCCTATAAAAATGTACGTCGCCGTATTTTAGCAGAAGAGTATATAGATGAGTTAGGAAATGCAGATTTATTAGACTATAAGATGTATTCCTTTCACGGAGAACCAAAGCTAACTGTAGTTTGTTCTGAACGATTTTCTAAAGGTGGAACACGTATGAACTATTATGATGAGGATTGGAATTATATTAATCTTTCCGTTCTTCATTATGAGCCCTCTAACAAAAATATTTGAAAAACCGCCACACTATGAAGAAATGAGATCATTATGCCAACAATTATCTAAGGATTTTCCGTTTTTACGGGTTGATTTTTATGACGTGAATGATCATCTTTATATTGGAGAATTAACATTGTATCCTGGCGCAGGATTTATAAAGATGGAACCAATGGAGTTTGATTACGAAATGGGAGAGTGGTTACATCTTGAAGGTATACATCGGAGCTGATTTTGTTCCTACAGATAACGATACACCAATTGATAAATTTGAGCATAATTTAAAATCACCTACAAAAACGATTAATGGGTTTACAGCAATACAGAATTATTTGTCATGTGAAGTGCATCATGAGTTATTTTTACAAGGCTTAAAGAATATAAATCGTAATTAAATGGATTTGAATATCAATGGATACTAAAGTTGTAGCTGCTGCTAAGTGGTCACTTATAACGGAGATCTTAGCAAAGCTTATTACACCAATTACAAATATCATATTGGCGCATATTTTGGCCCCTACAGCATTTGGTATTTTAGCCACTATAATGATGGTTATTTCATTTGCGGAAATGTTAGCAGATGCGGGATTCCAGAAATTTCTTGTTCAATACGAATTTGAAAGTGAAGAGGCTAAACAGAAAAGTGTTAGTGTTGCCTTTATTTCAAATATAGTACTAGCTATTGTATTATGGATTGCTATCATTGTCTGCCGTGATGAGTTAGCATCATTGGTTGGCAATGAAGGATTAGGTATTCCTTTAGCTGTGATGGGGGCTATGTTACCATTGAGTGCATTTAGTAGCATTCAAATGGCAATGTATAGAAGAAATTTTAACTTCAAATTTCTCTTAAGCATACGAATGATTACTATCATTACTCCTTTGTTCGTATCTATACCAATGGCATTAGCAGGTTTTGATTATTGGTCTTTGATTACTGGGCTTTTAGTGGCACAACTATTTACAGCTATTGCATTATGTGTGAGACAAGAAAAATTGATATCCATCTATTTTTCGTATCCTATATTTCGTAATATGTTCAGTTTTAGTGCATGGTCCTTGGCGGAGGCATTCTCTATATGGCTTACGGCATGGGTAGATACCTTCATTATTAGTCATTTTTTGAACGCATATTATCTTGGCGTTTATAAGATGCCAACTGCTATAGTTACTACTGTTATGGCTATTGCTACATCTTCGATGGCTCCTGTTTTATTCTCTGCTTTATCACGACATCAACATAATAAAGAGGAGTTTGAAAAAACATTTTTAACATTTCAACGATATATGGCTTTATTTTTGGTTCCATTAGGTGTTGGTATGTTTGTATATCAAGATTTTATTGTACAAATTTTATTGGGACCTCAGTGGAAGTTAGCCGGAATAGTGCTAGGATCATGGGCATTAAGCTCATCTCTCGTGACCGCTATTTCATATTTAATATCTGAAGCGTTTCGTGCTAAGGGAATGCCCAATATTTCATTCCTTGCACAGATGTTACATCTCATCGTATTAATTCCGGTTATATACATATGTGTTCAATATGATTTCACTACATTTGTCTATGCTCGTTCTATAGTACGGATTCAAATGATTGGTGTACTTTTATATCTCTTAGCTGTGTATGTGAAGATGGATGCGTGGCGTGTAATTTTTAATATTAAAGCCTATATCATTACCTCCGCCATTATAGGTATTGGTTCCTATGCTTTGTTGCATTTATATAATAGTATGATTTGGACGATTTTCTGTATATGTGTCAGTCTTATTTCGTATCTTGTTGTGTTGTATTTATTTCCAACGGAGAGGGTTGTACTTGCAAAAATATGGGATAGCGCCTTAGCACGACTAAGACGTTCCTAAAGGAAAGGACAGACTATGCTTTTACAAAATGTATCATTACATAACAAGGTAATTCTCATTACTGGGGCTGCAGGATTTGTAGGTGCCAATCTTGTTATGTCGCTTTTTAATAATATTGAAAATAGCCTCATCATAGGTGTTGACTCTGTTAATGATTATTATGATGTGAGTTTAAAGGAGTATAGACTTCAACAGATTGTTTCCTCCGTAAAACATGATAATCAATGGATATTCAAAAAAGGGAATATAGCGGATAAAGAGTTTTTACAATCTATTTTTGATGGATATAAACCGGATGTAGTTGTGAACTTAGCAGCACAGGCAGGTGTACGCTATTCTATTACGAACCCAGACGCATATATAGAATCAAATATTCTTGGCTTTTACAATATATTAGAATGTTGCCGTCATTCGTATGATAATGGGGCAAAAGGTGTTGAACATCTTGTATATGCATCATCCTCTTCCGTTTATGGTTCTAATAAAAAGATTCCTTATTCTACAGATGATCAAGTAGATAATCCTGTGTCCTTATATGCAGCTACAAAGAAATCTAATGAATTATTAGCCTATTCCTATGCTAAGTTGTATAACATCCCATGTACAGGCCTTCGGTTCTTTACTGTGTATGGACCAGCAGGGCGTCCTGATATGGCATACTTTGGATTTACTAACACATTGCGCAAAGGTGAAGTGATTAAAATCTTTAACTATGGTAATTGTAAGCGTGACTTTACTTATATAGACGATATTGTTGAAGGCGTTTATAAGGTTATGCAAGTAGCTCCCTGAACGAAGAAATGGGGCTGATGGATTACCAGTACCACCATATGCAATTTATAATATCGGTAATAATAGTCCTGAAAATCTATTGGACTTTGTGACGATTTTAGGGGAAGAGTTAATAGACGCTGGTGTGTTACCAGCAGACTTTAACATGGAGCGTCATAAGGAACTCGTACCGATGCAACCTGGAGATGTGCCGATTACATATGCTGATACATCTGCTTTAGAAACAGATTTTGGGTTTAAACCGAGTACAACACTTCGAGAAGGTTTAAGACGTTTTGCAATATGGTATAAAGATTTTTATATGAAGGATGGTAAATAAATGAAAATAGCAATAGCTGGTACGGGATATGTTGGCCTTTCAAATGGCGTATTATTAGCACAACATAATGAAGTGGTTGCATTGGATATCATTCCTGAAAAGGTAGATATGATTAATCGTAAAGAATCACCTATTGTTGATTCAGAGTTGGCCGATTATTTAAAGAATAAGTCGCTGAATTTTCGTGCTACATTGGATCCTAACGAGGCTTTCACAGGTGCTGAATATGTTATAATTTCAACACCTACCAATTATGATCCACAAAAGAATTTTTTTGATACATCATCCGTAGAATCCGTTATTAAAACAGTTTTAGATATTAATCCTGATGCGGTTATGATTGTTAAATCTACAGTCCCTGTAGGTTATACAGAACAGATGCGAGAACGGTTTAATACGAAGAATATAATTTTCTCTCCTGAGTTTTTACGTGAAGGTAAAGCGTTATATGATAATTTATATCCTTCTCGCATTGTAGTTGGTGAAGATTCGGAACGTGCTCATACGTTTGCTCACTTATTAGCAGAAGGTGCTCTTAAAGATGATATACCTTTATGTTTCACTGGTTCTACAGAGGCAGAGGCCATTAAATTGTTTGCTAATACCTATTTAGCATTGCGTGTGGCTTACTTTAATGAACTAGATTCCTATGCAGAGGTGCGTGGATTAAATACGAGTGAGATTATTCATGGCGTATGTTTAGATCTTCGCATTGGAGATTTCTATAATAATCCTTCCTTTTGGATATGGCGGGTACTGCTTGCCAAAGGATACAAAACAACTATTGGCAAATTACAATGATGTGCCACAGAACCTCATATCTGCCATCGTTGATGCAAATCGGACGAGAAAGGATCATATTGCAGATGCCATCATCGGAAAGGATCCTAAGATTGTTGGCATTTACCGATTGACAATGAAAACAAATTCCGATAATTTTAGGGCTTCTGCGGTACAGGGGATCATGAAGCGTATTAAGGCAAAGGGGATTGCTGTTGTTGTGTATGAACCAACACTAGAGGCGGATGATTTTTTCCATTCACCAGTCATTAGAAACTTTGATGATTTTAAACGGGTTAGTGATGTGATTGTAGCTAATCGTTGGGATGATTCCTTGGCCGATGTAAAAGATAAAGTTTATACTAGAGATATTTTTGACCGAGATTAGTGGCGGTGATAGTAGATGTTAAAGAAACATTGGATAAGCTTTACTTTAGTTGTTCTCGTTATCCTTTTTATCTGGGATAATTCGCTACAAAATGATATTTCCTCAGATGGTTTGAGTCTTAAGATGACACAATGGTTGAGTCCGATTCTGTATAAGCTGGGTCTCACCGGTGACATGTGGTCCTTAAATCGCATTGTCCGAAAGATGGCGCATGTGTTCGAGTTTGCTGTACTTGGTGGATGTTTGTATGTAGCATTGCATCAATTTAATCGTGAATATGCAGGACTTAAAGTGATTTTTATAGGATTAGTTATTGCCGTTATGGATGAATGCTTACAACTTGCAAGTATTGGTAGACATGCATCGATTCGCGATGTGGCAATCGATACAGCCGGCGTTATCATTGGTGTTGCTGTCGTACAAGTTATACTGTCTATTTATCGAAGAATACGGCATAGTTAATAGATGGATTTTAATTAAATATACAAGGCTTCTATGAGTTATTGATAGGAGCCTTGTTTTTTTGTGAAAACAAAATGAAATTATTAAATAATCTTTAATTTTAAGCAATCAAATATTATCAAAAGTTTAGGTATAGGTACTTTTCAAGACATAGATTCATTGGTATAATATGAATACAAAATGAATTTGAGCAATTAAAGAGATTATATTTAAGAGATTTATATCGAGGTAAGGGGCGATATAAAGATGAGAATGGGGAAGAAGATGAAACGCATTTTAGATTTACATACATATATTTTGCCAGCTATGACAGATAGAAAGGGACCTCAATCCATGGCTGAATCTGTGCAAATGGTTAAAGATTTAGTCCGTTCTGGTATTACAGATATTTTTTGTACACCTAAGGTTAATGAGCTAAATGTACAGACCGTTGTTGAGTCAGTAGTGGAGCAGGTAGAAAATTTAACACAAGTAGTATCTGAACAAGCGATATCGGTTACATTACATAGTGGTGCCGTTGTTGAGTTAGGTGATGGTATGATTGACTATATACGCAATCATAAAGAATCACTTGTATTGGGTAATAGTCATTTTATGTTAGTTACTATTCCACAAGATTGTAAGTTATACCATGTAGATGCGTGGTTACAGACTTTATGTGACTTAGGCATCACGCCTATCATAAGTGAAGTGGAACGTAGCGACCTTTTCTTTAATAAACCTGAACAACTATTGGAATGGGTTGATAAGGGCATTTTATTTGAATGTAATATTATGTCTTTTACACATCATTCTGAGCATTATACGAAAGCTATTGAATTATATACGAATGGTCTAATACACTTCTTTTTGGTACTGGTTATGATGTGATGAACAATCAATATGGTAGCTATGTAGATGTAATTTCTAAACTAGATGTTGAATATAAGAAAGATTTACTTAGTGACGTCCGATTAAATGAACGGGATTTATTAGCGGATAGAGTATTTTATCCTACGGTACCGGATCATTGGGCAGGAAAACGACCTAATTTCTTGGACTCGACTTCTATCAATCGCTTTATAAAAAAAGAGTTTTTTTTTGTTATGCCGTTTAAGTATAGCAAAAAGACTCTTTTTTACATGATGTTGTATTTTTTATTGCAATAAAACACTATATATAGTATACTATGAAAGCGGTTAGAAATACGAAATAATCTTTTGAATTTTGTATTTTTCGTAGTAAATAATATAGATTGAGTATGGTTTTTTCCATACTTTTTTATATGTAATGACATTAATTAATTCGGAGTATGGGAAACGGGGAGGTTCCGAGATGTTGCAGGTCATTAAACGGGATGGTACAAAGGTACCTTTCGATAAACATAAAATTGCAGTAGCTATTGAAAAGGCAGAACATAGTAGTACGGGGTTATATGAATCTGGCTTAGCTGAACGCATTGCTGACGAAATTGAAGCATATGCTATAAAACTTCAAAAGGATATGACAATCTATGCTATAGAAGATCAAGTATACTATAAGTTGATTGAGTATCATAATCCTGCAACAGCTCGTGCTTATGAAGGTTATAAAGCGGTACAAGCTTTCAAACGTCGCCAAAACACGACTGACGAAGATGTCATCGGTTTGTTGGATCGTAGTAATGTTAGTGTTCTTGATGAAAATTCTAATAAAGATGCTGCCATTGTATCTACACAACGCGATTTAATTGCTGGTGAAGTGTCCAAGGATATTGCGCGTCGTAAGTTGATTCCTACAGATATACTAGAAGCACATGATAGCGGTGCTATCCATTTCCACGATATGGACTATATCATCCAACCGATGTTTAACTGTTGCTTAATCAACTTAGAAGATATGTTGACAAATGGTACAGTTATCAACGGTAAGCGCATTGACACGCCAAAATCATTCCAAGTAGCATGTACTGTAACAACTCAAATCATTGCACAAGTTGCATCTGGTCAATATGGTGGTCAAAGTATTAATGGCATTGACCGTATTTTAGCACCATTCGTACGTAAATCTTATGAAAAAATCCTCAATAATGTAATTGAAGAACAAGTTGAGATTTACGGCATGGAACCAAATATGGAAAAGGCTCGTGAAATTGCTTGGAAACGCACGCGTAAAGAGGTAAAGGACGGCATTCAAACCATTCAATACCAAATCAATACATTGATGACTACAAATGGCCAATCCCCATTCGTTACATTGTTTATGTATTTCCAACCGGATTATGAATACGCTAAGGAAGCGGCATTAATTACGGAAGAAATTTTACGTCAACGTATTAAGGGTGTAAAAAATGAAGCCGATGTATACATTACACCAGCATTCCCTAAATTAATTTATGTATTAGACGAACACAATGTTCATCCGGATAGCCCATATTATTATTTAACAGAATTAGCTGCTCAATGTACGGCTAAACGCATGTATCCTGATTATATTTCTGCAAAGAAGATGAAGGAAAATTACGAAGGCAATGTATTCAGCCCTATGGGATGTCGTTCCTTCTTATCTCCTTGGAAGGATGCAGAAGGCAATTATAAATTTGATGGCCGTTTCAACATGGGCGTAGTAAGTTTGAATTTGCCACAAATTGGTATTTTAGCACGCGGTAGTGAAGAAAAGTATTTTGAAATCTTGGATAAACGCCTTGAGTTAGCTGAAAAAGCATTGATGTTACGTTACAATCTATTGAAAGATGTAGTAAGTGATGTATCCCCAATTCACTGGCAACATGGTGCTATTGCGCGACTTAAAAAAGGTGAAAAAATCGCTCCATTTTTGACTGGTGGCTATGCGACGATTTCCCTTGGGTATATCGGCATTTATGAAGCATGTCGCTTGATTACTGGCGAATCTAATACAGGTGAACATGGTCGTGTTTTTGCCATGAAAATTATGGATCGTTTGAACCAAGCTATTAATGAATGGCGTGAAAAACATAACTTAGGCTTTGGTCTTTATGGTACGCCTGCTGAAAGCTTAACAAATCGCTTCTCTTCTTTGGACCGAGCACGCTTTGGTATCATCGAAGATGTAACGGACAAAGGTTACTATACGAATAGTTATCATGTAAGCGTTCGTGAAGAAATTAACGTATTTGATAAATTTGCCTTTGAATCTGAATTCCAAAAGAAATCTACAGGCGGTTGCATTTCCTATGCAGAAATTCCGAATATGTCCAATAATATTCCAGCAGTATTGACGATGATTAAATATATTTACGACAATATTTCCTATGCAGAGTTCAATACGAAATCTGACTATTGTCATGAATGCGGATTTGATGGTGAAATCAAGGTTAATGATGACAATCAATGGGAATGCCCTCGTTGTCATAATACAAACCGCGATAAATTAACAGTTATCCGCCGTACGTGTGGATACCTTGGTGAAAACTTCTGGAACGAAGGTCGCACAAAAGAAATTAAAGATCGTGTAATGCATATTTAATTTTATTAATCGTAAACATGTTAAAAGCTGTGCCATCGGCACAGCTTTTACTATATACATGATAAATTGAAATATATCTATATGTTTAATTTGGTCAAAGTTGATCATAGGCAAATATGGGGGTTATTATGAGATATGGACAGATTCGACAATATGATATCGCCAATGGGGAAGGCATACGCACATCTATATTTGTAACTGGTTGCACCCATTGCTGTTATAATTGTTTTAATGAAGAATATCAAGATTTTAATGCTGGTCAAGAATGGACTGATAAAGAAACACAGCTGGTTGTGTCTTATGTAAAAGATCCTAATTGTGCTGGCCTTACCTTGTTAGGCGGTGAACCATTTCAAAATGTAGATGGTATGCTAGCTATAGTGAAAGCGGTGCGTGAAGCAGCGCCTGAGAAACCTATCTGGGCTTACTCTGGCTATGTATGGGATGATATTATATCTGATCCATCGCGCCGTAGCTTAGTGGAACAAATTGATATCCTCGTGGATGGTCGATTTGTAGATGAGTTAAAAGATCCATCCTTACGATTTAGAGGCTCTTCTAATCAACGAATTATTGATGTACAATCTTCGTTGAAACAGGGTGAAGTAATACTGGCTATGGAGTGATATAGAGAGTATGTTAGATAAACGTTTACTTGGTTTAATAATAATCGTTGGCCTGGTGGCGGGCTTAATCGGTTCTTTTTATACCCATTTGTTACATTATATCCAGCATTTTATGTATGCCTATTCTACATCAGAAGGTTTATCATTTGGACAAGCCGTAGCCCGTGTATCGCCTGAACATCGATTGTTAGCCTTACTGGCCTGTGGTCTTGTTGGCGGTGTAGGTTGGGTTCTTATCCATCGTTATGGAGAGCCACTGGTAGATATAAAAAAAGCTGTCCAAGATTCTACAAAAGAAATGCCTCCGTTGACCACATTTATTCATGCTACATTGCAAATTATCACGGTCGGCATGGGTTCTCCGCTTGGTCGAGAAGTCGCACCTCGTGAAGCTAGTGCTGGTATCATGTCTGGATTATTGCGCTATGTTGATATGCGCCCTGAGGACAAGTCGCTTATTATTGCTTGTGCTGCTGGTGCAGGCTTAGCTGCCGTATATAATTCTCCTTTATCAGCTGCTATTTTTACGCTAGAGACATTACTTATCACATGGAATGTTCGAGCCATGAGTGCAGCCCTTTTATCGTGTGGACTAGCTACATTGGTCGTTCGTCAGGCAGGGATAGGAGATCTTGTTCAGTATACGATGCCACAACCACCCTTATATGGTAGCTATCAAGAATTTGCTATCGTCCTTGGCGCTGTCATTGCTATTGGCGTTGTTTTATTTGATAAAACACAATCTTTATTACCTAAGTTTGATAGAAAAAGCCCTAAAATGATTGTCATAGCTCTTTTATCATTTGCTGTTATTGGGGTGATGGCCATGTATTTTCCAGAAATCCTCGGTAATGGTAAAGCTGGTAATCAGTTGACCTTTACAGATTTAGTAGGATGGGATTATGCATTAGGTCTATTAGCTACTAAATGGATTGCTGTGTTACTTGCCTTAATGGCTGGTGCTTATGGTGGTCGAATTACGCCATCCATGATGCTAGGTAGTACATTGGCATTAGCCTTTGCAGCCTTGTGGAGTATTATGGTCAGCCCTGTACACCTTGGCTTTGCTGCATTTATAGGGGCCGTAATTTTCTTAGGATTGGCACAAAAGATGCCGCTTACATCCTGTGTGTTCATGTTAGAACTCTCACGATTTTCCGTGGAAATGTGCTTCCCAATGGCGCTAGCTATGGGCTCCGCATTGATAACTCAGCAGATTGTAAAAGCAAGATTCCAATTATAAAACAAAACTATATACCATATCGGACGATGTTCTGATGATAAAGAAATAGCGACTAGCTGATACCATATGATCAACTAGTCGCTATTTTATGTGTGAAGGCTTTATTTATAGAAAACCTATTTTTTTACATTGTAGTTATACAATTTTGGCGCTTTTGTCGTATTCTTCGCCACCACAATCTGGTAGCATACCATATTCTACAGTCCAAAGGTGTTTATATTTTAATGCTTGATTGTGAATTCTTTCAACTTGGGATTCATCAGTACGTACGATGCGTGCAGGAATACCAACGACTAAAGAGTAGGGAGGAATTGTAGTGTTTTCTTTTACCACTGCACCGGCTGCAATGATAGAGCCAGTACTGATATGACAACCACTTAGTACGATAGCCCCCATGCCAACGAGTACATTATCCTCGATGGTAGACGCATGAACAATGGCGCCATGACCTATAGTTACATAGTCGCCAAGTATACAAGCCTCATCATCATCGACGTGAAGCACAGAGTTATCTTGTACGTTGGAATAACGACCTACTACAATTTTATTAACATCGCCACGAAGTGCACAGTTTTGCCAGATGGAGGCAAATTCTTTCAACTCTACATCACCGGCTAGTTCAGCACCAGGCATAACACAAGATTTTGGATCTAATTTTGGATACTTTCCATGATAAGGTAACATAGGACCTCCTATTAAATTACTTCGATAAAGCGTTGTGCTTTACGGATTGCCATAATAGCTTCATTAATAACAGCGTGTACAATAGTTTGAGCTGGTTCAATTTCATTAAGTCTATTAAGCGCTTGGCCTACTTGTACAGCACCATTGACAACGTCGCCATCGATAGCAGCTAATTTATTTGTACCTTGGGACATTTTGCTGCGTTCTTCTTTTGTTGTAACGCCATCAGTTTCTGCTGCAATATAACGGTCAGTAAAATCACTGCGCAAGCTACGTACACCACCGTGACCGGAGAGAAGACCTGTTACAACGGAGTCAGTATCTGTGGCTTTGATAATTGCTTCTTTCATATTTTGATGAGCTTTACATTCTTCGGCAAGTAAGAAACGGGAGCCCATTTGTACACCTTCAGCACCCATCAATAAAGCTGCTGCCAAACCACGACCATCAACGATGGAACCAGCCACAACAACAGGAATAGTGATTTCTGGTAGAATGTTTTCCATCAAAGACATTGTCGTTTGAGAACCGATGTGACCACCAGCCTCCATACCTTCTACGACGATAGCATCGGCACCAGCATCTTGAATGCGTTTTGCTAATTTCAAGGAAGGTACAACAGGAATGACCTTGATACCCGCTTCTTGGAATGGCTTAATATATGGGGTAGGGTTGCCAGCACCAAGTGTTACAAATGCAGGTTTTTCTGCGATGATAACATCTACTAATTCATCTTTATTTGGGGCCATAAGCATTAAATTTACACCAAAAGGTTTATCTGTTAGTTCTTTGCATGCGCGAATCTCCTTGCGAGTCCATTCTGCATCGCGACCGCCTAAGGCGATAACACCTGTAGCACCAGCGTTAGCTACAGCTGCAACTAATGTAGCCTCAGAAACCCATGCCATAGCACCTTGGATGATAGGGTATTCGATATTTAGTAATTCAGTCAGTTTTGTTCTCATGAATCCTCCTATAATATAGTTATATATAAGATAATAAAATCTACTTATGTGGCGAATATTTAGTATACCACTATATATTTCTAGTAAATAGTATATCATAAAAATCTAATTGATAATAGATTTCATTATAAAATTACGTATGAAAGTAATAATAGTCAGCTTTCAGAGGATATTGAAAATTTAATAGAAAAATGGAAAATGAGTATTGAAAAGTTTCGATATCTTTGCTATACTATATTACAGATAAAGTATCTTAACGATATGAACACATTAATATAATCTCAAGTGAAGGAGGAAATAGACATGGAAAAATATGTATGCGTAGTATGCGGTTGGGTTTATGACGAAGCTGTAGAAGGCGTTAAATTCGAAGATCAACCAGCTGATTATGTTTGCCCTATCTGTGGCGTTGGCAAAGATCAATTCGAAAAAATGTAATTGATACATTAGAAAGGCTATCTTAAGCAATATTGAGATAGCCTTTTTTATTTGACAAAGCACACAGTCATGTTTATAATATTATAAGTCGAGGTAAGATTATGAAACTGCAAGTAGAGCAAGCAAAAGAACATATAGGAAAGAAATTTCCTTATAGCTATACGATGCCGAGTGAAGAACTTGGTAGTGACGTAGTTGCTTTTCCTTGGAGCCGTCATGATATAACTATTAGTGGTGAGTTTTGGTTTGATGGTCAAAACTACATCGTTCAAGGTTCGATTAATTCTAAAGGTGATTACGAATGTTCTCGTTGTTTAACGACTACGGAACATGAGCGTAACGATTCCTTCGAGGAAATCTTTAGTGATTCTCGAGATGCCGATGAAGATGTGATTCCTTTTAACGGAGAGGAAATTGACTTAACCGAACTGATTCGGGATACATTAATCATCAATGAGCCCTCTCAAGTGTTATGTCAGGATGATTGCAAAGGATTGTGCGTTCATTGCGGAGCAAATTTGAATGTTTCACCTTGTTCTTGTGAATCCTTTGTGGTGGATCCTCGATTCGCAGAGTTACGTGCTTTGCTTGATGAGAAAGATGATAGACTATCCTAATGATTGTACTAAGGAGGTGCAGATAATGGCAGTACCTAAGCGTAGATTATCCAAATGCCGTCGCGATCGTCGTCGTGCAAACTGGAAATTAGAAGCTCCTGGTTATGTAGCATGTCCACAATGCCACGAACCTATGATGCCTCATCGTGTTTGCCCTACATGTGGTCACTATAAAGGTGAACAAGTAGTTGCAAAAGCCTAATTGAGCGTGTAAAACACCTACACATTTGTGTAGGTGTTTTTTACTGCCCAAAAATGGATAGTTGTTGATTGATATATGCTTTATATTAATATCTCCTATAAAGTATTAATTAATTTTAAAATAAGGACAATATTTAGTATATTACCATAAAATATATCACTATATATGCGAAAAACCTTGCCAATATGGGAATTATTATATATACTTAAGATGTAATATTAATACTAGGTCATAAAAGGTGGTCCCATGAGTAGGTTGAAGAAGCAAGAAAGACAGAAACAGTTAACAGAAAAACTGAATATTACGCCTTTTCTTACTGATGAAGAGTTGGCATCGCACTTTGGTGTCAGTGTACCTACAATTCGACTCGATCGATTAGAATTGGGGATTCCTGAATTGCGTGAGCGTATTAAGGCGATGGCTACCGAACATGCTCAGGATGAGCAACCGGAACCAATACAGCATGAAATTGTAGGCGAACTCATCGATGTAACGGAAGGAAAACAAGCTTTATCCATGTTACATACGACGCCAGACATGGAAGATCGTTTTGGTTATATTGATCCACAGTATTTGTATGCTCAAGCAAATTCCTTGGCCAAGCTAGTTATGGGTTCAACCCTTTGCTCTGCAGAGGTGGGGAATATTAAATATAAAAATCCAGTAGAGTCTGGTACTAATTTGGTGGCGAAAGCAGAAATTGTTCGTCGTCGTGGAGATAAATACTTTATTTGGGTTATAATTAGAGATAAAATAAAAGAAGTATTTAGAGCTAAATTTATCATGGAGTCTGTGGAGAATCGGGTGTAGTATATGAAAATTGCAATTGACGCCATGGGTGGTGATTTTGCTCCCTTGGAAATCGTCTTAGGCGCCTTGGAAGCAGTGCGAGAAACAGAACATATTGATGTTGTTCTCGTAGGCGATAAAACTCAAATATTCAAAATTTTAGAAGACAATAATGAAACAAATAATCCTCGCATTTCTGTGTATCATGCGAGTCAAGTAATCGGAATGGATGAGCATCCGGGTCAAGCATTGCGCAAGAAGAAAGGATGCATCTGTTGTGGTGGCTACATCTTTAGTTAGAAGTAAAGCATGTGAAGCTGTTATTGCCCCAGGAAGCACAGGTGCAGCTGTAGCGGCAGCATTGTTCGGTCTAGGCCGTATCAAGGGCATTGATAGACCTGTTATTGCTACGCCAATGCCAACTGTAAACGGTATTACTGTTATGTTGGATTCCGGTGCGAATTCAAATAGTAAACCAAAACATCTTGTACAAGGTGCATTGATGGGGGCTGAGTATGCAAAACTTTTACTTGGCAAAGAAAATCCCTACGGTAGGCCTTCTCAATATTGGTGAAGAAGCGACTAAAGGTAATGAAGTTGTGCTTGCTACATATCCTATCTTGGAAAATATGAAAACAATCAATTTTAAAGGAAATGTAGAAGGCCGCGATATTCCGAAAGGAACCGTAGACGTTGTCGTTTGCGATGGTTTTGTAGGCAATGTAATTCTTAAATTTGCAGAAGGTCTTGTAACTGGTTTGACACAGCTTATTAAAGACAGCATCATGAATGGCGGAATATTAGCTAAAATTGGGGCATTGCTTATCAAACCAGCGTTGAAACCAATGGCCAAGAAGGTGGACCACACTGAAAATGGTGGTGCTCCATTACTTGGTGTAAATGGTGTGTTTATGATTGCTCATGGCAGTTCAAAGGCTAAAGAAATTAAGACTGCTATTACCATTGCAGCCGATTTAGTAGAACGCAAAATAATTGAACATATTCGAGAAACAATGGAAATTGAAGGAGCCGTAAAATATGAGTATGATGAATAAACCTGTCGGTATTATTGGTACAGGTAGCTTCCTTCCTGATAATGTGGTGACTAACTTTGATTTAGAGAAAATGGTCGATACAAGTGACCAATGGATCAGAGAACGTACAGGCATTGAAGAAAGACGCATTGCACCAGAAGGTATGAATACATCCTATATGGCAACTGAAGCTGCAAAAAAAGCACTTCAAATGGCTAAGCTCGATGTAGAAGATATCGATATGATTATCTTTGCTACATTGACACCAGATATGGTGATTCCTTCTGCCGCATGTATGTTACAAGCAAATCTTGGTGCGAAAAATGCAGCAGCTTATGATTTACAAGCTGCATGCTCCGGATTTGTGTATGGGTTGATAACTGCTCAAAGCTATATCGCTTCTGGATTATTTAAAAATGTTCTCGTTGTAGGCGCAGAAATTTTGTCTCGTCGCGTTAACTGGAAAGATCGCGGAACTTGTATTCTATTTGGTGATGGTGCAGGTGCAGCTGTTGTTTCTGAGGTTCCAGAAGGTTATGGTATCAAAGGGGTCGACTTAGGCGCTGATGGTACTGGCGGTTCTGCATTGTGTATACCAGCTGGTGGTACAGCTGTTTTAGCTAATGACCAACGTATAGAAGAAGGCTTGACTTTCATTCATATGGATGGTCCAGAAGTATATAAATTTGCTGTTAAAACAATGGGAAAAACAGCGTTGAAATCTCTAGAACGAGCTAATATGAATTTAGATGAGTTAGATTATTTTATCCCACATCAAGCTAATATTCGTATTATTGATTCAGCCGCTAAGCGTTTACATATGCCAAAAGAAAAGGTGTTTGTAAATTTACATAAGTATGGTAATACATCTGCTGCATCAGTGGCCATTGCGTTGGATGAAGCAAACCGAGAAGGTTGCTTAAAACGCGGTGATAATGTAGCACTTGCAGGATTTGGTGCTGGCCTTACCTGGGCTAGCCTCGTCTTGAAATGGTATTAAGGAGGAAGCATCAAGATGATTAAGACTGATATTTGTGATTTGTTACAGATTGAGTATCCTATCTTTCAAGGTGGTATGGCTTGGTTAGGAACGGCTGAACTTGCGTCTGCAGTATCTGAAGCAGGTGGTCTTGGCATAATTGGTGCAGGACATATGCCTCCTGATATTTTCCGCAACGAAATTCACAAAGTTAAAGAACGTACTAATAAACCATTTGGTTGTAATATTATGTTGATGTCTCCTTTTGTAAAAGAAGTTATGGAAGTCGTTGTTGAAGAACGAGTTCCTGTTATTACAACTGGTGCGGGTAATCCTGGTGTATATATCCCAGCTTTGAAAGAAATTGGCACAAAGGTTATTCCTGTAGTTGCATCCGTTCTTTTAGCGAAACGTTTACTTCGTGGTGGTATTGATGCGATTATTGCAGAAGGTACTGAATCAGGTGGCCATGTTGGGGATATTACAACAATGGCATTGTTACCACAAGTTGTAGATGCTGTCGATGTTCCAGTTATTGCTGCTGGTGGTATTGCAGATGGCCGTGGCGTAGCAGCTGCGTTTGCACTAGGTGCTCATGCAGTTCAAATGGGTACACGTTTTGTCCTATCTGAAGAATGTATTGCTCATGAAAACTATAAAAACGCTGTATTGAAAGCAAAAGATCGTTCTACTGTTATGACTGGTCTTACAACAGGTCATCCAGTTCGAATTATCGAGAATCAATTAGCACATAAATATAAAAATCTTGAATTTAGTGGTGGTTCCAAGGAAGAATTAGAAAATCTTGGCGCAGGTACACTTCGTAAAGCTGCTATTGAAGGTGATGTAAAAGAAGGCTCCGTTATGATTGGTCAAATCGCAGGTATGCTACACGATGTGAAACCTTGTAAAGAAATCATTACAGACATTATGACAGAAGCTGAAACAGTGATTAAAAATCTACAAACTTTTGGCAAATAAGGAGGCCATCCTATGAAAACTGCATTCGTATTTCCAGGTCAAGGATCCCAGAAAAGTAGGCATGTTACAAGATTTGTATAATGCATACCCTATTGTTAAACAACGTTTTGAAGAAGCTGATGAAGCATTGGGCTATTCTATTTCTAAATTATGCTTCGAAGGCCCTGATACAGAATTGGTTAAGACTGCTAATACACAACCAGCTATTTTAACTGCTTCCGTAGCTTGCTATGAAGTGTTGAAAGAACAAGGCTTTACACCAGATATCGTAGGTGGTCATAGCTTAGGTGAATATAGTGCGTTAGTCGCTGCCGGTGTTCTTGATTTTAAGGATGCTGTGTATGTAGTTCATAAACGTGGTGAATATATGCAAGAAGCTGTACCATTGGGCAAGGGTGCTATGGCAGCTATTCTAGCATTGCCAAGAGAACAAGTTGTTGAAATTTGCCAACAAGTTAATGATACAGTTGGTTCTGTACAAGCTGTAAACTTTAACTGCCCTGGTCAAATCGTAATCGCTGGTGAAACAGCTGCCGTAGAAACAGCAGCTGAAAAAATGAAAGAAGCCGGTGCAAAACGTGCAGTAATGCTTCCTGTAAGTGCTCCATTCCATAGTCGTCTTATGGAACCTGCAGCGCTTCGTTTACAAAGAAGAATTAGATAAGATCCAAGTTAACGATGCTAAGATTCCAGTAGTAGCTAATGTAACCGGCAAAATTTTGACAAATGCTAGTGACATTAAAGAATCTTTAGTAACACAAGCAGCTAATCCTGTATTGTGGGAAGATTGTGTTGCAGAAATGGTTAACTTCGGTGTAACTCGCTTTGTAGAAGTTGGTCCTGGCAAAGTATTAACAGGTTTCACTAAAAAGATTAATAAAGAAATGGAATTAGCTAATGTAGAAGACATTCCATCCTTAGAGAAAACGCTTGAATTTTTAAAGGGGGTTCGATAAAATGCACTTAGAGGGTAAAGTAGCTCTCGTAACTGGCGCCTCTCGTGGTATCGGTCGCGCCGTTGCTATTCAACTTGCACAATCTGGTGCTGATGTTGCTGTTAACTATAGTGGCAGTGAAGCTGCTGCTCAAGAAACAGTAGACGCTATCTTAGCATTGGGTCGCAAAGCGATTAAAATTAAAGCCAATGTTGCAAATGCTGAAGAAGTAGCAGCAATGGTTGAAGAAACGCATAAAACATTTGGTCACATCGATATTTTAGTAAATAATGCAGGTATCACTCGTGATGGTTTGCTTATGCGTATGAAAGACGAAGACTTTGATGCCGTTATCGATATCAACCTTAAAGGTGTGTATTTGGTAACAAAAGCAGTATCCAAAATTATGATGAAACAACGTGCTGGTCATATTATTAACATGACTTCTGTTGTTGGTTTGATGGGTAATGCTGGTCAAGCTAACTATGCGGCTTCTAAAGCTGGTGTAATTGGTTTTACTAAATCTTGTGCAAAAGAGTTAGCTAGCCGTGGTATCACAGTTAATGCAATCGCACCTGGTTTTATCAATACTGATATGACAGATGTATTGCCTGAAAAGGTAAAAGAAGCTATGGTAACACAAATTCCGTTGGGCCGTATGGCTAAAGCTGAAGAAGTGGCTGCCGTAACAACATTCCTTGCTAGTGATTTTGCTAGCTATATTACAGGTCAAGTCATCAATGTAGATGGCGGCATGGTAATGTAGTTACAAAATTAGACTATATATAAATCTCATTTGAAAGGAGGTGAACCACTAATGAGCACTTTCGATAAAGTTAAAGCAATCGTTGTGGAACAATTAGGCGTTGATGAAGCTGAAGTTACCATTGATTCTACATTCATCGACGACTTAGGCGCTGACTCCTTGGATATCGTTGAATTGATCATGGCATTTGAAGAAGAATTCAATGTTGAAATCCCTGACGACGTTGCAGAAAAAATCAAAACCGTTAAGGATACAGTAGAATATATTGATTCTGCTAAATAAGCTGTATAGCTGACAATTCAGCCGTGCGGGGGGCCGAGTGGCTCCCCTAATCGGTATTGTTTACAGGAGGAATTGATAGTGAAGCTCCCTGAACTTCGCATTGGGAATCTAGTGGCCAAAGTACCTATTATTCAAGGTGGTATGGCGATTAGATTGTCTACAGCTCGGTTGGCAGCAGCCGTTGCAAATGAAGGTGGTATTGGCCTTATTGCAGCATCTGGATTGCCTTTTGATGAATTAAGATATGAAATACAATTAGCTAGAAAATTATCACCTACGGGTATTATTGGTATAAATGCGATGGTAGCAGCAACGCAATTTGCGGGCCTTGTAAAAACTGCCATCGAAGAGGGCATTGATCTTGTAGTGGCAGGTGCCGGTTTTTCAAGAGATATGTTCGCAATGGGTAAAGAGTCTGGTACTCCAATCGTACCTATTGTTTCTTCTGCAAAATTAGCGCGCATTTCTGAAGGTTTAGGTGCCGCTGCAGTTATCGTAGAAGGTAGCGAAGCTGGTGGTCACTTGGGAACGGATCGTTCTGCTCGTGAAATCGTACCAGAAGTTGTAGCAGCCGTTAAAAATATTCCAGTTATTGCAGCTGGTGGTGTTTTAGATGGTAAAGATATCGTGGATATGTTTAAATTGGGTGCTAATGGTGTTCAAATGGGCAGTCGCTTTGCTGCTTCTGATGAATGTAATGCATCTGATGAATTGAAAAAAATGTATGTGCGTGCAACAAATCCTGAGGATATTGTATTGATTCAAAGTCCAGTAGGTTTACCAGGCCAAGCTATTAAAAATAAATTTGCTGAATCTGTTCTTGATGGCACTGTAGCGCCACCAACAGTATGTGACAATTGTTTAAAACATTGTTCCCATAAATTCTGCATTATCCGTGCTTTATCTAGAGCGCAACAAGGTGATGTGGAAACGGGGTTAGTATTCTCTGGCAATAATATGCGAAAAGTCGATAAGATTATGCCAGTTAAAGATATTTTTGCACAGTTAAAACAACAAGTAGCAGAAATCGATTAATTAAAGGGGCTATATAGCTATAAGAGGTGGAATAATTGGAAAAACGTGTAGTAATTACTGGCTTAGGAGCGATTACTCCGGTAGGTATCGGTAAAGAGAATTTCTACAATGCGTTGTTAGAGGGTAAATCTGGTATTGGCCCAATTACACGCTTTGATGCATCTGACTATGCAACACGCATTGCAGGTGAAGTAAAAGATTTTGATATTACTCAATATGGCGTAGATAAAAAAGAAGCTCGCCGTATGGACCGTTCCGTTGAATTTGCAATTGGTGCAGCTGTTTTGGCAGCTGATGATGCAAAATTAGCACTTGATGAAGAAGATTTGGACCGTTGTGGTACAGTAGTTGGTACTGGTATTGGCGGTATTGATTCTATCCATGATGTGTATACAACATTATTTGAAAAAGGTCCTGGTCGTGTTAGCCCATTTGCAGTTCCAATGATGATTGCAAATATGTCTTCTGCACGTGTATCCATTCGCCTAGGCTTGAAAGGTCCTGTTATTACAGATGTGACAGCTTGTACTTCTGGTACTAATGCAATTGGTGATGCATTCCGCATTATTCAACGTGGTGATGCAGACATCATGTTTGCAGGTGGTACTGAAGCTGCTGTTTCCCCTGCTGCTGTAGCCGGCTTCGCAGCTATGAAAGCTATGTCTACACGCAATGATGAGCCTACAAAAGCATCTCGTCCATTTGATAAGGACCGTGACGGTTTCGTAATGGGTGAAGGTGCAGGTATCGTTGTACTTGAAGAATTAGAACATGCTAAAGCTCGTGGTGCTCATATCTACGCAGAAGTAGTAGGCTATGGCACTAATGGCGATGCTTATCATATTACAGCTCCAGCTCCTGGTGGTGTACAAGCTCGTAAATGTATGGAATTAGCAATTAAAGATGCAGGTATTGATCCTAAAGAAATTAACTACATCAATGCTCACGGTACATCTACAGGCTTGAATGATAAAAACGAAACATTGGCTATTAAAGAATTATTCGGCGACCATGCAAAAGATATCGCTGTTAACTCTACAAAATCTATGACCGGTCACTTGTTGGGCGCTGCTGGTGCGATTGAAACAATTGTAATGGCAATGGCAATCGAAACAGGTAAGGTTCATCCAACAATTAACTGTGATAATCCAGATGAAGGTTTAGACCTTGATTATGTACGTGAAGGTGCTCGTGATTTACATGTTACAGCAGCTCTTTCCAACTCCTTTGGCTTTGGTGGTCATAACGGTACACTTTGTGTTTGCCGTTATGAAGACTAATGGGGCGTCACGTATCGCATAAGAATACTATAATGACACAAGCTCGTGAAGATTCTCTTCATGAGCTTGTTAGTCGTTTACATATACCGAATATTGATATCTCGATTTTAGATTGTGCTTTTACTCATACATCTTATGCGAATGAACATAAATCTAAGCATATTCATCATAACCAACGCTTAGAATTTCTTGGTGATGCTGTATTGGATTTAATCATCGGTGAATATTTATTTACAACATATCCCGATATGTCTGAAGGTAATTTGACTAAGATTAAGGCGGCTACAGTTTGTGAAGATTCATTAGCTACCGTTAGTCGTACATTGCATTTAGGTGATTATTTATTACTGGGTCATGGGGAAAAGTCTTCTGGTGGTAGTGATAGAAAATCCATATTAGCTGATACATTTGAATCATTGATTGGTGCGTTATATATAACGACTGACTATAAAACCGTAATGGACTTTGTTCTTCATCAGTTAGCTCCTAATCTTAAACAAGCATTAGAAGGTAAGCGTGGTAAAGATTATAAGACATTGTTACAAGAATTTGTACAACGTGATGGTGATAAACATATAGTATATAGTCTTATCAGTGAGTCTGGTCCTGATCATGCTAAGACTTTTATGATGGAGGTATCCATCGATGGGATTACCTATGAGGCAGGTACTGGTAAAAGTAAAAAAATAGCAGAACAACATGCAGCACAATTGACATTAGAACGGTTAATGGCTGCTATATAATAAGCGCCGCAAGGCGCTTTTTATATAGGAACTATTAATATGAGAGCATTAAAATCGAAATGTATGTAATTAGAATCGTAAATAGGAGTAGAGAGGAGGTATATTCATGAAATATGGTATGATTCCATTTTTTATCCCTCATGTGGGCTGTCCTCATGTGTGTACATTTTGTAATCAGTCTCGTATTACAGAAATATCAGGCATAGGGTATTTGACTCCAGCATATATTACATCGACCATTAGAGATTATGTAGGCGAGTCTAGAGCGGATAAATATTGGGAGGTTTGTTTTTATGGAGGCTCCTTTTCCGCTATTGATCAAGAATTACAAAAACAATTATTAGCACCTGCTAATGAAGCGCTACAAGCGGGGATTATAGATGGTATTCGTTGCTCTACAAGGCCTGATGCCGTAAGTGATGGACAATTAGAATTACTGCGTTCATTTGGTATGAAGACCATAGAACTCGGCGTACAATCTATGGATGATACCGTACTATCCTTAGCTAAACGCGGTCATACCTCTGATGATGTAAAATTGGCTGTTAAACAATTACGAAAGTTTGGATTTACCGTAGGACTACAACTGTTGCCGGGGCTTTTAGGCGATTCATGGGAAACGATAATACAAACAGCTGTTGAAATAATTGCATTGCAGCCTGATTTTGTACGTATTTATCCCGTTCTTGTCATAGATTATACGGAATTGGCGGAACAATATAAGTCAGGTATATATGAGCCATTATCATTGGAATTAGCATTACAGTATTGTGCGTTTTTAAAGACTTGGTTTGAATCGCATCATATTACTGTTATTCGGACTGGATTGCAAAGTACTGAAGAACTCGATACAGGTACTAGTCTATTGGCAGGTCCTTATGAGCCTGCCATGGGAGAACTAGTGACTAATGAGCAGTGGAAGCAGCGCATAGCATATTGTATCGATGAGCATACAGAATATTTTAGAAATCCAATTCGTACCATTACGATATCCTATCCACGATGTCTTACGTCTAAGGTAAGGGGATTAAAAAAACGTAATGTTACATATTTCGAACGAGCATATGAACATATAACTTTCACATGGAGAGAAAATAATGATATTGATACAGTACAATGCAGTATAGATGGCATGGTATATGTGGTATAATTAAAGATATGATTTAATGGGGTTATACTAAGAAAGGAGGCAGTCATGCAATTACTGCGGCTAGAATTAAAAGGATTTAAATCCTTTGCTGATAAAACAGTTGTAAAATTCTCCCCAGGGATGACTGCCGTTATTGGTCCTAACGGGAGTGGTAAAAGTAATATTACGGATGCTATGAAATGGGTTCTCGGGGAATCCAATGTGCGTAATTTACGGGGCCAACGTGCAGAGGATATCATTTTCTCAGGCACAGAAAAACGAAAACCAATGAGTGCCGCCGAGGTTACCCTTGTATTTGATAATGCAGATGGTCAACTCGATGTGGACATGCAAGAGGTAGCCATTACACGTCGTATCTATCGGACAGGTGAAAGTGAGTTCCTCATTAATAAACGGACCTGCCGTCTAAAGGATATTCACTTGTTATTAGCTGATACAGGCCTTGGCAAAGATTCGATGGCTATCATTGGACAAAATCGTATCGATGCTATTCTTAATAGTAAACCAGAAGAACGTCGCCTTATATTTGAAGACGTTGCAGGCATTTCTCGTTTTAAAATTAATAAAGAGGATGCATTGCGTCGTATTGCGAGCACTGACCGGAATATGGAGCGCGTTCGCGATATTATGGCGACCATCGAGGAACAATTAGGACCTCTGGCAGAAAAAGCGGAAACGACGAAAAAATATATGGCATTAAGCCGTAGTAAACGCGAATATGATGGTGTTATCGGCTTTCACAATTATAAGACGGCTGATCGACTATTAACCCGTGCAGAAAATGACAATATTGCATTGAAGGATGAGGAAATTGAACTACAAACGCAATTATCTACTCTCGATGCACGACGACATACATTACAAGCTGAAAATGCAAAGGATCAAGAACAATTAAAATCTTGGGAAGCACAGTTTAGTGAAAAACAACGGGAAGAAGAACGCATCAATGGTACTGTAACACTACTAGAAGAACAGTTGCGTACAACTAAGCGCGAAGTAGAAGATACTTCTCTGCGTATTAGCGAAGCAGAAGCGTCTAAAAAGGGTGAAGAGCAGCAATTGCTCATTTTAGATCGCCTTATTGAGGATGAAACGGCTCAATTAGAATCTGAACGTACTCAATTCGTAGTTTTAGAGGAAAATTATAATAAGGCCATTGCTCAATTAGAGGCGGAACAATCATCATGGAAGTCCTTAGAAAGCGACAGACAAGCCTTTCAACAGCGTCAATTAGATTTAGTTGCTAGTATTGAAACAGCGAAGGCTACATTGCGAAATTTAGAATCTCGTAAGTCTGAGTCCGCTATTCAAGTAGAAACATTAGAAGCGGAAATTAAAGAGGTTCAATCCAATTTATCGGCAGCGAAATCTGAACATGAATCCTTAGATACTCAATTTAATGAGTTATCTAATAAACGGAAGTCCTTCGTTGATGAAGAACGGTCTGCATCAGAACGATTGCGAGAAGCCCGAAAGGCATTAAATCGCATGAGTAGCGATGTGCAAAAGGCACAGGGGCCGATTAGAATTATTAGCACAATGGGCAGAACAACATGAAGGTTACTTAGAAGGAACTAAAAACATCCTTAACGGTAAGGGCCCATGGCGTGAAGCGATTAAAGGGGCGGTAGGTGATTTATTTACCGTAGATAACCGATTTACTGTTGCTATCGAAATCGCGTTAGGTGGTAGTGTTAACCATGTTGTGACAACGACAGCTAAAGCCGCATCAGAAGGCGTTCAATTCCTTAAATCAATACAAGGTGGGGCGCGTTACCTTCTTTACCTATGGATTCTGTAAAAGGGCGACCTTATGATACTCCTGCATTGTCGGAAGATGGTGTCATTGGGACAGCTGTCGACTGTATTGAATTCGATGCTGCCTATAATCATATATTCCAATATTTGTTGGGCCGTACATTAGTTGTAGAAACAATGGAACGGGCTATTGCGTTACAAAAGAAATATAATCAGCAGTTACGCATCGTTACATTAACGGGTGAACAATTCCAACCAGGTGGCTCCTTAACTGGTGGTGCAACGAAGAAAAAACGCAGTTCCTTGTTAAGTCGTCGTGAAGAAGCGGCTCGTTTAGAGGCCGAATTAGCTTCTGTAGAAGAGCGTACGGCCAAGCTTGAACAACAAATCAAGGATGAAGAAAATCATATTGAACGGGCGCAACGTGAGCGAAGTGTGTTGGATGAACAATATCAACACACCAATCTTTTGTTCTCGGCCAGTCAAGCGAAGATTCAGAACATTGAAAATCAATTAGAACGTAAAAAGCGTGTGCTTCATGATGAACAGGAACGTATCGTTCAAATTGACGTGGACATGGGACAAACAAAACATGTGCTTTCACAATCTGAATCGGAATTGTCAGCGTTACATAATTCACCTGAACAACAAGGTGATCAATCGGCAATTATGGAACGATTAAGTACGCTGCAAAAGGCACAGCAAGAGGCCTATGAAGCTTTTACAGCCTCTAGATTGTTTTGTGAACGTTTAGAAAGCACTATAGAAGAACGTAAGGTACAACAAGAGCAACGAAAGCAAAATTTGGAAACCATAGTATCTCGCTTACAACCTCTCATGGAGTTATTACACTCTAGTGAAGAGCGTTTGAATATTGTGATTCCTGAACAAATTCGAGTTGCTAATGAGTCTCTTGAAGCGATTCGTGGAGAGGTTGAAAAATTTCGCGCTTTACGTGATGAAGCGTATCAATCGACTGCTGGTGCACGGGAGGAGATTGAATCAATTTTAGCTGAACAAGATCGACTCAACCAGCGGTATAAGGTGGTTCAAAATCGTCTAGTTGAAGCAGAAGGTAAATTGACTCGTTATCGCATGGATTGTGATCGTGCTGTAGAAGATTTAAATGCATTAGGCTATTCATTGGAAGATGCACAGCATATCGATATTGCCGGTTCTGTTAATGAATGGAAAATGGAACAAGCTCGTTTAATGGCGGAAATTGCGGAACTTGGCTCTGTTAATCCTAACGCTGTTGAAGAATATGAAGAGACAAAAACTCGATATGATTTCTTATCGAATCAATTAGCAGATCTCGATACGGCAAAAGAACAATTACAGGCGGTTATTGCTGAAATGGATAAGGCCATGAGCACGCAACTATACGATGTATTAGAGGTGGTAGGCAAGCAGTTCCAACATGTATTCAGTCAATTATTTGGTGGTGGTACGGCTCAAATCGTACTTACCGATCCAGAAAATATCTTGACTGGAGGGATCGATTTCTATATCCAACCACCAGGGAAAAAGCGTCAGCAATTGACATTACTATCTGGTGGGGAACGAGCACTCACAGTTATTGCTTTATTGTTCTCGTTCCTTGACTATCGTCCGGCTCCATTCTGTGTGCTTGACGAAGTTGATGCTGCTTTAGACGAAGCAAATGTAGAGCGATTCAGTTCCTACTTGAATCGCGTAAATAAGGAAACACAGTTTATCGTCGTATCACATCGTAAGAAAACGATGGAAGCTGCCGAAGTATTACAAGGGGTAACTATGGTTGAACGCGGTGTATCTCGATTATTAACGGTTTCATTTGAAGATGTGAAGGAGGATCTAGCATAATGGCATTTGGATTCTTTAATAAAATCAAAGAGGGCTTAGAAAAAACTCGTAAGTCCTTTGTAAAAAATGTAGAAACAGTGATCATTGGTTATGCAGAAATCGATGATGATTTTCTTGATGATTTAGAAGCGGTCATGCTCACTAGCGATTTAGGTCCTAAGACTACAGAGTATTTGATGAAGGAAATCCGCCGTGGTGTTACAGAAGGTGTTATTAACAATACTGGTGATGTAATGCCATTCATGGAAGACCGCATCACAGAAATGTTAGTTGACCAAGAGGATGAAATCACACTTCACCACCCAGAGGTTATCCTGGTTGTTGGTGTTAATGGTGTAGGTAAGACTACAACTATTGCTAAATTGGCAAACTACTATACTAAAGAAGGTAAAAAGGTTATCATCGCTGCTGGAGATACATTCCGTGCGGCGGCGGCGGACCAATTATCCATCTGGGCTGACCGCGTAGGCGTACCTATCGTAAAACATAAGGAAGGTGCGGACCCTGCTGCCGTTGTATATGATGCGATGGAAGCCGCAAAGGCACGTAATGCAGACATGGTAATTGTCGATACGGCTGGTCGTCTTCATACAAAAGTAAATCTTATGGAAGAACTTAAAAAAATGGGCCGCGTAGCGAACAATCATGTAGAGGGTGCTCCGCATCAAACATTGCTCGTTCTCGATGGCACTACAGGTCAAAATGCGGTAAGCCAAGCTAAATTATTTGGTCAAGCCGTACCTGTTAATGGTATTGTAGTTACTAAATTAGATGGTACTGCGAAAGGTGGCGTAGTTATTTCTATTAAAGAAGAACTAGGCGTACCTGTACGTTGGATTGGCGTTGGTGAAGGCATGGATGATTTACGTCCATTTAATGCCAAAGAATTTGCCAATGCACTATTTAATAAAGGAATGATTCAAGGTGACAAATAAATATAACCGGGAATTCTTACTTGAATATGTAGAATCTGAAAATAAAAAAAATGAATGTAATGTAAGCCTAGAAAATATGGAAAAAATCGTTAGCTTAATCGAGTATTTCGGTATTGAATTATATCGTCCTATTACGAGATTACTACTTTCAAACTGGGAAGAAATTACAGATCGTATTAATAACTATACTGAATCAGATTGGATGATGGCCGATGAAATTCAAAAGACCACGCCTACATTAGATCGCTTCTCCATTGCTATGCTCATCGAAGTGTTAGAAGGTGAGGATACATTAAACCAAGCTGAAAATGCAGGTCGTCGTTTGTCAGAGGAAGAACTCAAGACTATCCGTAAACATCAGGATGAACAGTAATGAAACATAATAGCTATAACTATGAAGGGGGCCAACCATTTAAAGTGGAGGCGCCCTTTACGCCTACTGGGGACCAACCTACAGCCATTCAATCTCTTACAGACGGGATTGAGCGTGGCGAATGGGCTCAAGTTCTATTAGGTGCGACTGGTACAGGAAAAACCTTTACCATGGCAAAGGTCATCGAGGCGGTTCAGAAACCGACCTTGATTATCGCCCATAATAAAACATTGGCTGCTCAACTTTGCAGCGAGTTTAAAAGTTTCTTCCCTAATAATGCGGTAGAATACTTTGTATCTTACTACGATTTTTATCAACCAGAAGCGTATATCCCTTCTAGCGATACGTACATCGAGAAGGATGCATCTATTAATGATGAAATCGATAAATTGCGCCATAGTGCTACTATGAGTTTATTTGAGCGCCGAGACGTTATTATCGTTGCTTCTGTTAGCTGTATTTATGGCTTAGGTGATCCGGAGGACTATTCTGATCTCGTATTGTCCTTGCGATTAGGTCAGACGAAATCTCGTGATGAAATTCTGTCTAAACTCGTAGATATCCAATATACGCGTAATGATATGAATTTTATTCGCGGTACATTCCGTGTACAAGGGGACACCATAGAAATTTTCCCTGCTGCCTATAGTGAAAGAGCCATTCGGGTGGAACTATTCGGCGATGAAATCGACCGTCTTGTTGAGGTGGATGCATTAACAGGAGAAGTCATTGCAGAGCGTAAACATGTTGCGGTCTATCCTGCATCTCACTATGTTACAACAAAAGAAAAAATGAAAATTGCGGTAGAGCGTATTGAGGCAGAACTTGATGAGCAGTTGGCAAAACTGAAAGCAGAAGATCGTCTGCTCGAGGCGCAGCGTCTTGAACAGCGCACCCGTTATGATATAGAAATGATGCAAGAAATGGGCTACTGCTCAGGCATCGAAAACTATTCCCGCCATATGTCGGAGCGTAAAGCAGGGGAAGCACCATATACATTGATAGACTACTTCCCAGATGATTTCCTCATCATGGTAGACGAATCTCATGTGACGATTCCACAGGTTCGTGCTATGTACAATGGGGATAGAGCGCGTAAAGAATCTCTTATCGAATATGGCTTCCGTTTGCCGTCAGCTCTCGACAATCGACCATTGAAATTCGATGAGTTTGTAGAACGGATCAATCAAATCGTGTATGTATCAGCAACGCCAGGACCGTATGAAATGGAAGTAGAAACGAATGTGGCAGAGCAAATCATTCGTCCTACAGGGCTACTCGATCCATCCATTGAAATTCGTCCTATTAAGGGGCAAATGGATGATTTACTCGGTGAGATTCATAAGCGCGCCGCTAAGAATGAACGGGTTCTCGTTACGACATTGACGAAGAAGATGGCTGAAGATTTAACGGAATTCTTGAAGGAAATGGGTGTTCGTGTTCGTTACCTTCACTCGGATATCGTTACCATCGAGCGGGCTGAAATCATTCGTGATTTGCGGGCCGGTGTATTCGATGTATTAGTCGGTATCAACTTGCTCCGCGAAGGCCTCGATATGCCAGAGGTTTCCTTGGTGGCCATTTTAGATGCCGATAAGGAAGGTTTCTTACGCTCTGATACAGCTATGATTCAAACTATCGGTCGTGCAGCGCGTAATGTGAATGGTCATGTTATTATGTATGCTGACCGTGTAACAGGTTCTATGCAACGCGCTATGGACGAAACAGATCGTCGTCGTGCAGTACAAGAGGCATATAATATTGAACATCATATTACGCCAAAATCTGTATCTAAAGATGTGAAAGAGCTTATTGAGCTCACTAAAATTGAAGAAGATATGGTCACCGATGGCAAAGGGCTTTCACCAAAGAAGGGGAAAAAGAAGTCCTCGGCAGCTGGTATGGACCATGGCCACGAACCATATGCTCAAGATGCAGATGCTACTAAGGTAGCAGAGATTACGGCAGAAGAACTATATAACAAGATTGAAGAGCTTGACCGTCAAATGAAGGCGGCTGCTAAACAGTTGGAATTTGAAAAGGCTGCCAAATTACGTGATCAATTGGGCGAACTTCGTCAACAATGGTCCGATATGCATAGTGTAGGTGACAGTAAGTTAAAAAAAACGCGAAAAAATTCTAAGAAACAATCACCAAAAAGTAAAAAGGTACATATATGAAAGATCAATTGATTGTAAAAGGTGCACGTCAGCATAACCTTAAAAATATAGATATTTCACTACCGCGAGACAAGTTTATTGTCTTAACTGGTTTAAGTGGATCTGGTAAATCGTCCCTTGCATTTGATACGATTTACGCAGAAGGCCAACGGCGTTATGTAGAATCTCTGTCGGCCTATGCGCGTCAATTTTTGGGACAAATGGATAAGCCTGATGTAGATTATATTGAAGGTTTATCTCCAGCCATTTCTATCGACCAAAAGACTACAAGTCGAAATCCTCGTTCTACAGTTGGTACGGTGACGGAGATTTACGACTATTTACGTCTATTATTTGCCCGCGTTGGACATGCTCATTGTCCAGAGTGTGGTAAACCTATTACACAACAAACGATTCAACAAATGACGGATGATGTGATGAGTTTTTCTGAAGGGACAAAGATTTTAATCTTAGCACCTATGATTCAAGGAAAAAAAGGGGAACATAAATCCGTCTTTGAACAACTGCGAAAAGAGGGTTTTGTCCGTGCTCGCGTTGATGGTATGGTACGCACAATGGATGAGAATATTGTATTAGAGAAAAATAAAAAGCATTCCATCGATATTGTTGTAGACCGTCTCGTTGTCAAAAGAAGGCATTGAATCCCGTTTAGCAGACTCTATGGAGACCGCATCAAAATGGGCAGAAGGTATCGTTATTGTTCAAGAAGTCGATGGCCCAGAGCATATGTATAGTCAAAACTTTGCATGCCCTGATTGTCATATTTCATTGCCAAAAATTGAGCCCCGTATGTTCTCTTTCAATAGTCCCTTTGGGGCATGTCCCGCTTGTTTGGGTATTGGCTCTACCATGGAGGTTGATGAGGAGCGCGTCATTCCAGATGGATCTATTAGTTTTGCCGATGGTTGTGTACAGGCGTTGAGCTCTAATCCTAACGCATGGTTTATGCGTCAGCTAGAAGGTCTATTGAAAGCCAATGGACACTCCTTAGACTCTACCTATGATGAATTACCTAAGGCATTACAGAAGAAGGTCATGTATGGTACGACGGATAAGGTGGCTTTCACTTATGAAAATATGCGCGGTGAAGAAAAGGAATTTTTCACTGAATACGAAGGTATTTTGCCTATGGTGAAAGCGCCGCCATAGCGAAGCATCTACCGATTCTATGCGCGAAGAATTTGAAAAATTCATGTCCATTAAACCATGTACGACCTGTCATGGCGCTCGTCTTAAACCCGAGGTATTAGCAATTACCGTAGGGGATAAGAACATTAATGAAGTAACCCAGTTGACGATTAAAGAAGCGCTAGATTTCTTTAGTCATTTGCAATTAACTGACAGAGAACAAGTGATTGGTGCACAGATTCTAAAAGAAATTAATGCTCGACTAGGCTTCCTCAATAATGTAGGCCTTGATTACCTTACTATGAATCGGAGTGCAGGCACCTTATCTGGTGGTGAAGCACAGCGTATTCGGTTAGCAACGCAAATTGGTTCTGGTCTTGTGGGTGTGTTGTATATTCTTGACGAGCCATCCATTGGTCTACACCAACGAGATAATGATCGACTTATCGATACCTTAAAAGGGTTGCGTGACCTTGGTAATACACTGCTCGTTGTAGAACATGATGAGGATACGATGCGCGCTGCAGATTACCTTGTAGACATTGGACCAGGTGCGGGCGAGCATGGTGGTCAAGTCATTGCAGCAGGGACTGTAGATGAGGTTATGCAGGTGAAAGATTCCATTACCGGTCAATATTTGAGCGGCCGCAAGTTTATAGCTCTTCCTGAAGAACGTCGTAAGCCAGGTAAAAACTGCATCGAAATTCGAGGTGCTAAAGAAAATAATCTACAAAATATTAATGTGAAATTCCCAATTGGACTATTTACAGTAGTTACAGGTGTCAGCGGTTCTGGTAAGTCTACTTTGATAAATGAAATCTTATATAAAGGGTTGGCAAATCAGCTATATCGTTCGTATCACAAGGTGGGGGCTCACAAAGAGATTCGCGGCCTAGAGCATATTGATAAAATCATTAACATTGACCAAAGCCCTATTGGCCGTACACCTCGCTCTAACCCTGCCACATATACGGGTGTATTTGATGCGATTCGTGAATTATATAGCCAAACCCCAGAGGCTAAGATGCGCGGGTATAAACAAGGGCGTTTTAGTTTCAATGTAAAAGGTGGCCGCTGCGAAGCTTGTCGTGGTGGATGGTATCATCAAAATTGAAATGCATTTCTTACCAGATGTGTACGTGCCTTGTGAGGTCTGCAAAGGGGCTCGCTACAACCGCGAAACACTAGAGGTTAAATACAAGGGCAAATCTATTGCCGAGATGTATTAGATATGACCGTAGATGATGCAGTAGAATTCTTTAGTGCTATCCCTAAAATCTACAAGAAAATGGTAACATTGCAAGAGGTAGGTCTTGGCTATATTCGTTTAGGCCAAGCGGCAACCACATTATCTGGTGGTGAAGCACAACGGGTTAAATTGGCCACAGAATTAGTACGTCGCAGTACAGGTAAAACTCTATATATCCTTGATGAACCTACAACAGGCCTTCATGCAGAAGATATTAGAAAGCTTTTAGATGTATTGCAGAAACTGGTAGATGGTGGCGATACAGTTATCGTTATTGAACATAATCTTGATGTTATCAAAGTGGCGGATCATATTATAGATCTCGGTCCTGAAGGTGGTAATCGAGGTGGTACCATCGTGGCTACCGGTACACCGGAACAGATTGCAAAGGTGAAAGAAAGCTATACTGGAAAATTCTTAGGTCCTGTATTAGAACAGACTAATACATTTATGAATGCTGCAAAGAAAAAGAAATAATTTGTATGGCCCTGCCTTGTATGGTTGCCACAATGAAGTATTAATTATAATGGTATGGAGAATTGACGAAGAAAGGAGGATATATGCCGTCTGAAGAGTTATTAGAAAAGGTTAGCCATTTACCGACCACACCAGGGGTTTATTATGGCGTGATCAATATAACCGCATTATCTATGTGGGTAAAGCAATTAACTTACGCAATCGCGTGCGATCCTATGTGCGTAATGATGCGAATCGGGCGCCTAAGGTAACGGCGATGATGAAGCGTGCCGTCGATGTAGAGATTATTCAAACAAAGACGGAAATGGAAGCCCTCATATTAGAAAATACGCTTATCAAAGAACATAAGCCGAAATACAATATTTCCCTTAAGGACGATAAGACGTATCCTTATGTTAAAATCTCTGTTCAAGAAGACTATCCTCGCGTATATATGACACGTCGCCTTGAGCGTGATGGGGCTAAATATTTTGGGCCCTTTACCGATGTAACAGCCGTTCATGTAGTCCTCAAGTTGATTCGTCAGTATTTTCCATTGCGTACCTGTAAATCGATGAAGGTAGAACGCCCTTGTTTGCAATATCATATGCACTATTGTGAAGCGCCATGCTTTCATAAGATATCAGTACCGGATTACCGCAAATATATCGATGAAATTATAGCGCTCTTTGAGGGAAAACCAATCCCCTTGCTTAAAGAAATTAAGGAAAAGATGGAGATAGCTGCGGAAGAGCTTCGATTTGAAGATGCAGCACGTTATCGAGATCAATTGACGAGCATTGAGAAAAATTCAAGAAAAACAGCGGATGGTAACGCAACGTGGTGATCTAGATGTACTGGGGATAGCTGTAGATGGTCAATTGGCATGTGTACAACTACTCTTTATTCGAGGTGGCCGTCTATTAGGCCGAGAAAATTACTTCGTGCAAAATGAAGGTGACTCGGAAGAAACCATTATGACTGATTTTATTAAGCAGTACTATGGGGATACTACCTTTATTCCTAAAGAGCTATTATTGCCTATGGAAAGTTCTGAGCAACATCTATTTAAGGATTGGTTCAGTGACATGAAGGGCCAACAGGTTGATGTCCTTGTGCCTCAGCGGGGTTATAAGATGGACATGATTAAAATGGCTCATGAAAATGCTGAAACATTCCTTGAAGAACGTCGCCGCCAATGGCAATACCAAATCGATAAGAGTGGCGGTGCCGTTAAGAAATTGGCGGAGGTCCTCGACTTGCCAAGATTGCCAGAGCGTATGGAGTGTTTTGATATTTCCCATACACAAGGCTCTGAAACCGTAGCCTCCATGGTTGTATTTGAAGGCGGCAAGCCAGCTAAGAAGGAGTATAGACGCTTTAAATTAAAGACTACACAGGGAAAGCCAGATGACTTTAAATCGATGGCAGAAATCATGGAACGCCGCTATGGTAATGAAACGGATTGGCCTATGCCAGACCTCATTATTATCGATGGTGGTAAGGGGCAGCTCAATGCATCTATACCGCTCATACGCGCCGTAGGTGTTACAGATGTGCCAGTCATATCCTTGGCAAAACGGATAGAAGAGGTCTTTGTAGAGGGGCAATCGGATAGCATCATTTTGAGTCATCATTCACCAGAGTTGCAATTATTACAACAAATTCGTGATGAAGCCCATCGATTTGCTATTACCTATCATCGTAAATTGCGGGGCAAACGTAACTTAGAATCCGTACTCGATCACATTGATGGTATTGGTCCTAAACGACGTAAGGCTTTATGGGCTCATTTCAATAGCTTAGAGGCCATGAAAAAAGCCAGTATAGATGAATTAGCTAAGGTCGATTCTATGAACTATAAGACGGCGGAAACATTATACAATTTTTTCCGCATGTCGAATGTTGAAAAACAAGATGTATTACAAGGCAATACAATGTAATACAAAAATAGTTAATACCTTATAGTAGAAAAGCAGCACTGCTGAGTATGACTTGCAGTGCTGCTTTTGTGCGTTATGCTTTTATATGTACTTGTTTGTGTTGAATATACCATGTTCGAATTGTGAATAGTATGCCTGCTACAATTACGCTAGCTAATAGGCCTATCCATACACCAAATGGGCCGTAATTTGGATTGTTGGCAAGAATGTATGCAATAGGGAAGCAAACGCCCCAATAGGAAATGAGAGAAATATAGAATACAATTTTTACATCCTTGTAGCCCCGTAGAATACCTTGTAACGGTGTACCAATGGCATCGAAGGCGGAGAAGAAGACGCCATACCCGAGGAATCTATAAATTAGATTATATACCTCTTCATCATTTGTAAATAATGCAGATATGCTTTCCATATGAGTGAATGTGAAAGCACAAATCAAAATCGCAATGACAATGGCTAACACGCGAGAAATGTAGGAGTACTGAATAGCTTCTTTATGTCGCTCAGCACCGACTTCATAGCCTACGGCAATGGTGGAAGCCATGGCAATGCTAAGTGGTAAGCAATAGAACACGTTGGTAAAGGCAATGACCGATTGGTGAGCCGCTACGACAGCGGAACCAAAGTGCACCATCAATAGGCCGGCAATACTGAAAATGCTGGCTTCAAAAAAAATAGAAGAACCGATTGGCAAGCCGATTTGTAATTGCTCACGTATGTATTGCCATTTGGGGCTTACCCAATCTTTATAGATACGATATCCCTTTAATTTAGGATGGAAGAGCACCATCGCACTAAATAAAATAAAGTTTGTCCAACATGCTCCGGCAATACCATAACCAGCACCGACACCACCAATTTCAGGCAATCCGAAGTGCCCAAATATCAGTGAGTAGTTTAAGAATACATTCACTACAAAACTCGTTACTACAATGGCCATAGAATAGTGAGTTAACCCGTGGGAATCAACGGTGTTACGCAATGTATTAACCCATAACAGAGGGAATAGGCCAAGTGCGAAAGCTTTCAAATAATTGATACAAACAGCCGTAGCAGCAGGTTCTAAATTAAGGAAATTTAGTAATGGTACTAATCCGAAAACACCGATTAATAATATAATAAGTGCTAGGGTTGTTGCAATATAAAACCCTTGGTAGACGATGGTAGGTATACTATCTGTTTTCTTGGCTCCTAATAGCTGTGCAATGATCGGGGTGATACCCATTAGGGTCCCTTGTGCAAAGATATAGAATAATAACCATAGATTGTACCCTGTAGCAACCCCAGCTAAATCAATTGTACTATATTGTCCTGTTAAGAAGATGGCGATAAATGTGCCCCCTACAAGAGAAAATTGGGTGATGCACATAGGAGTAAATAATTTAATGAACAACCATAATTTTTGTAGTATAGAATATGTTTGGTACATAATGACCTCCTAAATTGATGATATATTTTAACATAGTCTATCTATTATGGCTAGGTGTATTAAAAACTATAGAATATAGTTGTATATATGAGTATTCGTATTAGGAATAGATGTGCCCATTACAGTATTGTACAAGGTAGATGCTCTTTAGTATAATGAGTATATTAAATATTTTCGTTATAGGAGGTACGAATTGGACATTGTATCTGTTCAAGGTTTGTTGGCAATGTTACAAATCATTGTCATCGATATTCTGTTGGCCGGCGATAATGCCATTGTGATTGGCATGGCTGCACGAAATTTACCGGCTCATTTACAAAAGAAAGCCATTTTCTGGGGCACAGCAGGTGCTATCATTTTACGTCTCGTTATGGCATTCCTCTTCGTTGAGGCTTTAAATACAATTCCAGCGCTTCGTTTGGTAGGTGGTATCCTTTTATTATGGATTGGGTACAAGCTCGTTGCTGATGATGACAGTGAGCATAATATCGAGGCCAAGGATAGTTTGCGAGCTGCCATCATGACGATTGTCATTGCTGACGGTATCATGGGTATCGATAATGTAATCGGCGTAGTAGGCGCTGCAGGTGGACACATGACAATGGTTGCTATTGGTATGCTTATTACGGTGCCTATCATCGTGTATGGTAGTACATTATTTGTGAAAGTTATCGAGCGTTTCCCAATTATTCTCTACGTTGGTGGTGGTATCCTAGGATGGGTCGGCGCTGGCATGAGCGTGGAAGATACATTGATTGCTCATACAGTTGAACCGTATGCGCTGTATATTAAAATAGCTGCCGTTATCCTTGTAGTAGGCGCATCTTTAGTAGTAAAACAACTTAAAAAATAATTGGAATGTATAATATCTCTTCTCTTTTTTACAGGAGGAGAGATATTTTTTTGCAGTAGATTATTGAAAGATATTAAAGCATTTGTTTTAGATGAGAAAATACATGAAATATGGTATAGTTAAGGGATAGTTATAGAATTAATTATAGTTGAGGTGCGTATAATGGAATTTTTAGAAGTGGCCACGTGGGTTACGATTGGCAAAATTATATTGATAGATATTTTATTAGCCGGAGATAATGCTGTAGTTATAGGTATGGCAGCCGGTAAATTAGCACCAGAACTTCAAAAGAAAGCCGTTATATGGGGGACGGTAGGTGCCATTTTAATGCGCCTTCTGTTTGCCACCGTTTTGGTAGAAGCGTTAACCTTGATTCCTCTCGTTCATTTAGGCGGTGGACTTGTGCTTATATGGATTGCCATTCAGCTTTTAAAAGGCGATGATGAAGAGGCTCATATTGAAGCTAAAAACTCCTTAATGGGTGCTATTTGGACGATTATCGTTGCCGACGCTATGATGAGTATCGACAATGTCATCGGTGTTGTGGGCGCTGCAAGAGGTCATTTAGAGCTTGTTATCGTTGGTATGCTAATTACGGTACCAATCATCGTATTTTGTTCTACACTATTCGCTCGTATTATTAACAAATTCCCAGCCATTCTTTGGGCTGGCGGTGCACTACTTGGATGGGTTGCCGGTGAAATGATCGTAGAAGATCCACTTCTTTTACCATATATTCAAGGGGAAGAATTACTCGTTAAATTTGGTGCGGTATTCTTTGTACTCATTGTGACTGGTATCATTAAAATTTGGAAGAAAAGAGACGCGTAATGAACGGTACAGGTCGTACATCTCGTAAACATAAATCTAAAGGTAGACAACAACATACAGGTGGAAAACTTTCTAAAAAACAACAGGCCATTCTAAATGCACCTGTTAAGCTTGGCGATGAGGTTTTGGTAGTCATTCACGGTATTGGCAGTAGTGGAGAAGGTGTAGGTCGCGTAGACGATTTTACTGTCTTTGTTCCCTTTGCCTTGCCTGGAGAAACGGTGAAAGTATCTATTAATATGGTGAAAAAGACATATGCTACCGGCAAGTTAATAGATATTGTAACACCAGCTTCATAATCGTATAGAACCTACCTTGTGAACTTATATGGCGTATGCGGTGGTTGTCAATTACAACATATTACCTACGAAGGGCAGCTTTCACTAAAAACACAAAAGGTGAAGGATGTTATTGAACGAATTGGACATCAGAATCCTGATCTTGTAAAACCTGCACTAGGACCAAAAGAACCTTGGGCGTATCGAAACAAGATGCAAATGCCTGTCGGTGGTGCTAGAGGCGACATTCAAATGGGATTCTATGCTATGGGTTCTCACGACATCGTGCAGGGCACAAATTGTCCTATTCAAGATGAAGGGAATAATACAATTGCTCAAGTGTGTTATGACATTGCTAAAGAGCTTGACATTGAGCCGTACGATGAACATACAGGTAAAGGTGTACTACGACATGTAATCGGTCGCATTGGGCAATCTGGATGGATGGTTATTCTCGTAACTGCTACTGATTACTTACCGCATCAAGAAAAGTGGGTAAAAAATTAACAGAACGAATTCAAGGTAGAAACCATCGTTCATAACGTGAATAGGAAGCGTACTAATGTTATATTAGGCCCTAAAAATAATATCCTTTATGGTGATGGGACGATTACAGACCATATTAAGGACCTACAGTTTACATTGTCCCCACATTCATTCTTCCAAGTTAATCCAGAACAAACTACAGTACTTTACGACCAAGCTCTTGAGCTTATGCAGACCTAAAAGGGGATGAAACCGTTATCGATGCGTACTGTGGTACGGGTACTATCTCATTATTCCTAGCTATAAAGCAAAACATGTTATCGGTATAGAAATTGTAGAGCCAGCCATTATCAATGCTCGTGAAAATGCCCGAAATAATGGCTATGACAATACTGAATTCATCGTCGCTGATGCGGCCGTAGAAATGCCAAAACTCTACAACGCTGGCGTACGACCAGACGTCATCGTATTCGATCCAATTCGAGCAGGCTGTAAAGAAGAAGTACTAACCTCTGCAGCTAGCATGGAACCAAAACGCATTGTCTACGTATCCTGTAACCCAGCCACCATGGCACGAGACATTGAAATCCTCACACACTACGGATATGAACTAAAAGAAGTCCAACCTGTAGACATGTTCCCCATGACCGCTCATGTCGAAGCGGTGGCTTTGCTTACTAGGAATAACGTGACGCAGTGAGCATTAGCACTGGGCAGGGATGTCCAAGAATTAGAGCGAAGTGAAGAATGATTGGCTGCGTGCTACTGTAAACTGAAGTCCCAACATATAGATCTAATATAATTATTAAAATAGTGTAGACGAATTAAAATTTTTTGGAGGCACAGGTTATGGCTTCAAGTAAAGAATATTTAGATTTTATTTTAGAACAACTATCAGAGTTGGAAGAAATAACATATAGATCAATGATGGGAGAATACATTGTTTATTATCGCGGAAAAATTGTTGGTGGAATTTATGATGATAGGTTCTTAGTGAAACCTGTTAAATCCGCAATAGCATATATGCCAAATGCAAAGTATGAGTTACCATATGATGGAGCAAAGGAAATGCTATTGGTTGATGATGTTGACAACAAAGAATTTTTAAATGGCTTATTTAATTCAATGTATGATGATTTACCTGTACCAAAACTAAAGAAATAATCAAATTTGAATTTAAGGGGGGATTGTTTTTATGTCTACAATTAAAATTGAAAACCTTACTTTCTCATATTATGGCTATGTAAAACCTGTATTTGAAAATGTATCATTTTCATTTGATACGAACTGGAAAACAGGGCTAATAGGAAGAAACGGAATTGGGAAATCAACACTATTTAAGTTACTTTTAAATCAAGAAACTTATCAAGGTAAAATAAGTCAGGATGTTGACTTTATTAAATTCCCACCCAATTTAAGTGATACTTCAAAATTAGGGATTGAGTTATATAGAGAACTAATATCAGATGAGGAAGAATGGAAATTATTTAGAGAACTTCATTTGCTAAAGGTAGATGAGAGTCTTGTTTACAGGGGATTTGAAACGCTTTCTAAAGGAGAACAAACAAAAATCCTTTTAGCTATTTTGTTTACAAGAGAAGATGGTTTTTTACTTATAGATGAACCAACAAACCATTTAGATATGGACGGGAAGAAAAATTGTCAGTGAATATCTGAAAAATAAAAAAGGTTTTTTGCTTATATCACATGATAGAGATTTTTTAGATGATTGTATCAATCATGTTATTTCTATTAACAGGAATTCTATTGATGTCCAATCAGGAAATTTTACATCGTGGTATGAAAATAAATTGATGAAAGACCAATTTGAGATTAGTCAAAATGAGAAATTAAGAAAAGATATTAAACGATTAAAAGAAGCTGCAAGACAAAGTCAAATTTGGTCTGATAAAGTTGAAAATACTAAAAACGGCGTGAAAGTATCAGGTGTAAAACCAGATAAGGGACATATAGGTCATCAGTCAGCTAAGATGATGAAAAAATCTAAGAATTTGGAGAATAGACAAAATAAGGCAATAGAAGAAAAAAACAGAATTTACTAAAAGATATTGAAATAAAAGAAAGTCTATTATTGCATCCGTTACATCACCACAAAAATCCACTAATATCGGTTAGAAATTTATCTTCATATTATGGAAAAAGGCAGATATTAAGTAATATAAGTTTTGATATAAAGCAAGGAGATATAGTGGCTATATATGGGGGTAATGGTAGCGGAAAATCAACCTTGATTAAAATTTTATTAGGTCTAAATCACGAGTATTCAGGTGATGTAAAATTAGCAAGTAATTTAAAAATATCATATATTCCCCAAGATACATCCAATTTAACAGGTAGCCTAAACGAGTATATTCATAAGCAAGGTGTTGATGAAACATTGTGCAAAACAATTCTTAGGAAATTAGATTTTGCAAGAGAATTGTTTGAAATGGATATGAAGAACTATAGCGATGGACAAAAAAAGAAAGTTTTAATTGCTGTAAGTTTATCAAAGCCGGCTCATATATTTGTTTGGGATGAACCACTAAATTATTTAGATGTAATATCAAGAATACAGATTGAGGAAATTATAAAAGAAGCAAATCCTACACTTATATTTGTGGAACACGATAAGAGGTTTGTAGAAGATATAGCTAATAAAACAATACGATTATAAACTAAATAACAACTCTTAGTTTGTCGAGGTAATACCTTTTACGATAACCTTATGCTATCGTTAAAAAGTATGTGGATATATTCCCACATACAAACGCAACTACTTGATATACTTGGTGTTCACTTAATCAACGTTTAGGCGCTGGCTTTGATTTCTAGAAGCGAAGCGACGCAGTAAGCATTAGCACTGGCCATGGATTACAGTTTTAGCTCTAATTATGTGAGGAATATTATGGATTTTATACATGATAGAAAGAGTAACATCCTTTTTAGTCTTTATGGTAGTAAAGTAAGTAGAATCAGAATTCATAATAGAACATTGACGTTAACAGTTGACGAATTATATCAATTGGTAGATGGTGAAGAAAGAGCATTTTCTGGTGAAATATCTTTTAAAGACTGTGATGTGGACTTATGTAAGGTACTAATATTTAACAAAACCTTAGGTGAAGGTCGATTTAATGGAAAGTCCATTTGTTTACGTGATTTTATGAATGAGTATGTAGACTCAGAATTTGAAATAATTACGGAAGGATATTTTGCCAATACAACTACATATACAGGTTGGCTTTGGATTGATGAAAAACTCCCGTATCTGCCATTATGTATATTTGGAATAGTGGGGATATGGTGTATCATGTAAAAAATAACCCTATTTTTTACCGATAAAATTATGCTAGATATAGGAAGAGAAAGATTGATATAATATTTTATAGGTATTGAGAGCGTAGAGGAATCCAGTATTAACTCTCATGATAACGCACGATATAATGGATTTGCACACTAGGAATAAAGAAATAAAATAATACCTTGTATTATAAGTTTATGGAGTTAACTATATATGGCCTGGCTAAAACCAATGGATTATAAAAAACAAGAGTATATGGAGTTAAGGCTTAATGCACCGTTAGGTGAGCACATACGATTAGACTTTAATCCTCTAAAGTTACTGATACCTCTAATTCCTCACCAAATTGGAAGGATTGGCATTGTTATAGGAAGCCATTACGAGTTTATAGTCCAGATTTTGATGTTTTAGTTTCTTATTTTAATCAAGTATATCCTATTATAGATGCATCAGATAATACTGAAAGAGATAGCGTTGACGTATGCTTTGATAATTGGATTAAACAAGATGATTGGATTAAAATAATTCATAATATTGAAGTTGATCTTATAAACTTTAGTAAAGATGCATTAGAGTTTTAAACTCATGTATTGCTTGGGAAAAGGGAATACTTTAATATACATCTGTTATAGTTATTGAAAGTAATCTTTAAAAGAAATACAGTACTATTTAGGAGGACTTTTACAATTTTGAAACCTAGAGAGTTATGTGAAAAGCTTGGCAGGAGATAGCAAGTAAATTTCCTGATTTTAAGGTAGTTAGTAAAGGTCAGAAATTAAAGAAAACCTCTAAGAATAAAGACCTCATCTTTGAAATCTACTTTCAAGCTAATAGAAATAACTATGCAGATAGCGTAGAGTTTGTTCCACATATTGCCATTTATTCTAAATCTATGAAAAAAGCTAATATTCATAACGGGTTTGTATATGGCGGAGAATTAGGTCGTTTGTTAAATAGAACGGAATGGCATTGGTATCAATTAGCAGGTGCTAACTATCAATATACTGTAGATGAAGTTAGCAAGTTATGTGAGGAATATATAATACCGCTATTTGAAGGTTTTGAAGATACAGAACGTAATATTGAAAAACTTATAGAGGGAGATATAAACGATTATAATCTACCGTATTATATTTATCATTATGGTGGAAAAGATAAAGCTCAACAATATTTTAATAAAATAATCAAAAATTCTGAGTTAAGAAGTATGTATATTGACTTTTATAATCAGTTGAAAGAAATTCCTAAAGAAAATATTTCATTAGGCGTGAGTGAATTTTATGGATCCACTATGATTGAATTTGCATATATAAATGGAATAATAATTGAAGAAGAATAAATAAGTCCATCGCATAGAAACGATATGCGATGGACCTTTTTTTGCTTTTATATATTAAATTTAGATAGATTTTATATGGTTGTGGTTAAAGCAAATAGAAGTTATATAGTAAAATTTGATGAATGATTACTAAAATTTAAACTTCATACTTGCAGAATATGTTCGTCCTGCGGTAGCTTCATCATCAAAGAAAATACGATTAAACACATTTTGAATACCTAATTGTAATGTCGCTTCTTTGGAGAATTTGTAATTCATTGCTACATTAGAGATAAAGTAGCTATCTGAGGAACCGTATTGACCTGTAATATCATCTACTGATTGTCGACGACTTACATATTGAGCATCCCAAAGGGCATTCCATTTACCATTAGTATATTCAAGACCTGCATGGAAGATGTGTTTAGGTATATCATAATTGATTTCCTCATATCCGCTTGCATTTGTGTTAGGAAGATCTTTATGTTTTATACGACCCATTTGCCATGTATAGTTTCCAAATACAGACCATTTTGAGGATAGTTGGTGGCGAAGTTCTAATTCTATGCCGCGACGAGTTTCTTGGTCTACATTTTCATACATTTTATAATCTACATCACCATTATTATCATAATGTGTTACATATTTAACCTTATCCTTCGTTTTTACATAGAATGCAGATAGATTTAATGCAGTTTTTGTGCCCCATTCTTTTTTCATACCAACTTCAAATGTATCTGAACGTTCTGGATCAAGATTTGGATTCGCTCGCACTACATCACTGTAACGATATACTTGGCTGAGTGGAGGTGGGTTAAAGGAGTGACCATAGGAGGCATATACGTTTAGAGAATCGGTTACATAATGTTCAATTGCTAATTTTGGACTCCACTCAGTGTAGCTACCTTCACCATGATTTATAGTGTCGTATCTATTATTATTCGTATCATAGGTAACGTGTTGACCATCAAATTTTTTGAATCGGTCTATACGAAGTCCGGTATAAATAGCCCAATTGAAATTAGGACGGTATGTGTCTTGGACGAATAGGGCTAAATTATTTGTAGCACCTTTGTTGATTTCATACAATCCCCCAGGATATGTGGTTGAATCAAAGGAAGAATGATTTCTCCAATTAGTTAATTCTCTTCGTTTTTGCTCAAAGCTTTCCTTTTTCCAGTTAATGCCCGCAACAACGCTATGTTTCCCCATACGATCCCATACTTTTTGTGCATCAAAATTAATTGTTTTTCCAGGATAGAATGAATCATCACCAGGGCCGCTGTAGTTAGGTGTATTTGGATTGCTAGGGCTAGAGAATCCATCTTTTTTTCGATCTAATATATTGAAAGTAACTTGTAGCTTATTTTTGTCATTTTTATATTGTAGGTTATGAGCATGATATTCTTTTAATCCATCATAGCCTAAGTATCTACTTGTTCTAAGTGCTACATATTTTTGATTGTTAATTTTGACATTTCCAGAGAAGATAGGTGCACCATTTACGGTTATGGTACTCATTGGATTCTCATAAGCATATCTATTTTTCGTATATAGATAAGAGTAGGTTAATGATTCTCTATCACGGAGTTTCATCGTTACATACGCAGATAGATTCTTATTATTAAATGACTTATCTCCTCGACTACCTAATAGATAGGAACCATCTTTGGTTTGTGGAACTGGGTTATCTGATGTAACTGTTACAGTAGACGGCCTTATGTTGGCAGCTCTGCCGGTAATAAAGAAACCTGGATAACCATCTGTTTTTCTTTGCTCTCCGGACATACCGACAGTAATACGATTAGATACTTGTGCATCAAACCCTAACTCATTATTTAGTGTCCCATGAGATCCATATCCAATTTGTCCATGCCAATGGATATCTTTTACAGATTGTTTTGGTTGTTGTTGTTTTGTTTGAATGTTGATAACACCAGCAACACCTCTGCCACCATATAAAGAGGAGCTAGGACCACGTACTAATTCGATCCTTTCAATAGAATGTACTGGTATAGCTTCCCAATCAACACCATTATTAAAGGTGTTATTCATTGGTACACCATTGAGTAATACTAAGATGTCAGTAGAATCAAAACCGCGAATTTGTAATCCACCGTTTGCTTTTTGGCTTTTATACACGCCAGGTAACATTTGTAGAGCATCTGTTACGGTATCAACTCTTCGTGTTTCAATATCTTTGTCTGTTACAACAGATACAGCACTTGGTGTTTTTATGATATCCTCCATAGTTCTAGTAGCAGTTACCGTGATGGTATGTGATACTTTAGGTTCATCGGCCACGTTGGTATCTGCTGCATATACAATAGATGCGCTCATAGCCGTTAAAATCATTGAAAATAATATGATTTTTGATGTATTAGTTTGTTTAAAACTAGTTACTGTTTTCTTTCGTTTACCTTTTTTCATATTTATGACCCTCTACACTGATAAATAGTTAAAACACATCATTTTTAGTATAGCATTGGGACGACTAACTTATTATGAATAGTAGTTATATGAGTATAAGTAATGCTAATTATATAAAAAACAAAAATAATTTATAATTAATTTATATTATGAATTTTTTTGAATAAAAATTATTCAGAAAATGATCTGTGTATTGTGTATATCAAGAAAGGAGTCAATTTTGTAATTAGTTTTGTATATTCATAGAGAGAGAAGAGAGAAATGAATAAAGTACAAATGATGTTAACTGGTAAGATAAATTCCCATAAATGTAATCCTAAGAACGTAAAGAGCCTTAGTACCGCAGTAACTGCTTGTGCATTTGCATTAACATTAGGCTCGGTTATGGTATTAAGCACACCTAGTGCAAATGCAGCCGGTCAAGTAATTGGTGGTTATACGACAGGTAATCAGGCACTAGGTGATGGTAGTGTCGTTGTCAGTGGCGGTAAAGATAAAGCCCCTAATCTTGCAGAAGGGGAAAATAGTGCAGTCCTTGGGGGAACAAAAAATATGACCGAAGGCCCTTATACCGCTATTGTAGGGGGCTTTCAAAATATTGTTCACGAAGAAATTAAAAATGGGGTCATTCTTGGTGGTACAAAAAATCAGATTGAAGCAGTAGGAACCTTAGTGGGAAATTATGCCACTATCAGCGGTGGGGAGGATAATATTGCGTATGGTGAGTCCTCATCTATTTCAGGTGGTAATTCTAATGGTACATATGGATTACATAGTTCTATTGCTGGCGGTCGTGGCAATAATGCGGCTGGTGAAATTGGTTCTGTTATTGGCGGTTCTCAAAATAATGCAGATGGTAAGGGAAGTACACTTGCGGGCGGTTTAGGAAATACCGGTGTTGGTATGTGGTCCTCCGTATTTGGGGGCAGTAAAAATGAAGCAGTAGGTACTGGCGCATCCATCCTTGGCGGTGGCGGTCGTGAATTTACAGGTCGTAAATTTGTGACCCATAAAAATATTGCCAATGGTGAGTATAGTACAATCGTTGGATCTCGTGATGCTATGACCGTAGGAAATGGTAGTGCTGTTGTGGGTGGATCTAATGGAATGACACTTGGTATTGCTTCTACCTCTGTGGGTGGTGGTTTTACAGGTACTAAGGCCGAGAACAGTTTGGCATTAGGTCATAAGGCAGGTGCTACTGTCAAATATGGCACTGCCATTGGTTATGAAAGCGTAGCTACCGAAGAAGGTACTATTGCATTTGGTCATGATGCTGGTGATGTTTCTGGTTACACAGTAAAATATCCAGATAAAGAAATCACCACACACTTAGGTTATAAAAAGACTGTGCCAGATTATGATAAAGAACCTACAGTAACACCTACTACATACTCAGATGCTAAATATAATCGTTTGGTGAAAGTAGCTGATGGTGTTGAAGCACATGATGCAGCTACAGTAGGTCAATTGGAAAATGCTATTAGCCAAGTTCAATCGGTAGGTTCAAATTTAGAAACTACAGTTAATAAAGCAACTGCATCTAGCTATGCATTAGCTGCATTACAACCGAATTTCTCTGAAGGAGAAACTGGATTAGGTGTAGCCGTAGGATTTGGTCATTATCATGGAAAAACAGCTACTGCATTAGGTGCTTATTATCGTCCAAGCCGAAATGTACAATTTAATGTAGGTACTGTAGTAGGCAATGGCAACCAAGGATTTAATGGTGGGCTTAGCTTTAAGGTAGGATCTGAATCTAAATCAAATACAACATCCACTGATGAAAGAATCGCTCAATTAGAAAAACGTATTCAAGAATTAGAGCGTTCAAAGAAATAATTCTATATACATTAAAGATTAAATAAGAATTATATAAATAGAGCCCTTTGCTTGTGCAAAGGGCTTTTACTATACACTCATACTTATAAATGTAATATAATTAAACTAAATAGATAGTATTGGCGGAACATTTATGTATATAGTTAATACGATAAAAATTAGCTAAATAATAAATTCAACAAATTCAGGGAGGGATTAACATGTTAGGAGCAATCATTGGTGATATAGTTGGTTCACGATTCGAATTTAATAATATTAGACGGAAGGACTTTGATTTCTTTACAGATCAATGTGTGTTAACTGATGATAGTATCATGACACTTGCTGTAGCAAAGGCAATTCTTATGAGCCAACCAGATTACAGAAATCTTTCAAAAAATGCAGTGGAATGTATGCAGACGATTGGGAGATGCTATCCAGGTTATGGATATGGCGATCGGTTCTATAGATGGATTTTTGCAGAGAATCCAAAGCCATATAATAGTTATGGTAATGGTTCTGCTATGAGAGTTAGTGCTGCTGGATTTGCAGCACATAGTTTGGACGAAGCAAAGCTTCTTTCTAAATTAGTTACTGAGGTTACTCATAACCATCCAGAAGGCATGAAAGGTGCAGAGGCGACAGCAGTTGCCGTATACTTAGCTAAAACTGGTAAAGATATACAAGAAATCAGAGATTATATTAATCAGCATTATTACACCATGGATTTCACATTGGATGAAATCAGAGATACCTATAGGTTTAATGAAAGTTGTCAAGGAACAGTCCCACAAGCATTGCAAGCCTTTTTTGAATCCACTGATTTTGAAGATGCCATTCGTAATGCTATCTCAATAGGTGGTGACAGTGATACTGTTGCTGCTATTTGTGGCGGTGTAGCACAGGCATATTATGGTATTCCAACGGATATTAGAAAACAGGCTTTATCGTTTTTAGATACTAAATTGCTAGGTATATTAACTGCCTTTGAAGAGAAGTTTATACCAGTTGTGGTGTAAGTAAATAGTATATAGGAGAGAGGGATATGATACATCTTAAGGATTTAGGCAGTTTTGAATTTGTACCAGTTTTAGTGACAGATATTATAAATGGAAATATAACCGCTCTTGAAAGCGCATTAAATAGCTGGTTGGGATATAGATGAACCTATACAAATTGGTAAATATAGTGAGTATTCACCGTCTACAATTAGCGTTAGTGATGAACTGCGTGCCAAGTGTTCAGTGGCTAGTTGAACATGGCGCGGATCTAAATGATGAAGAGAATCCAAGTTTCTTGTTAGCAGTACGGTATGGTAATCAAGAGATTATAGACTATGTTGTGGCTCAAGGTGGCTAACATTCACGCCTTGAACTGTGTGAACGTAGATGCCTTTCAAGCTGCCTTATATGGCAAGAAATATGAACACTTACAACTGATTCATGATTTAGGCCATACAGTACAGAAATATGGTGGTAAAGCTTTCAGAAATGGCATTACAGACGAAAATTACGAGGTTCTAGATTTCTTTATTAATAATGGTGTGGATATTAATTACAACAAGCCTGATTCGGTGTATCCATTTAAGCCAACGCCATTGTGCGTAGCAGCTCGGTATGTGGATTTACTGATGTGTAAATATTTGGTAGAACATGGTGCAGATGTAACCATCACAGAAAAGGATGGTATGCGTCCCTATAGTATTGCTATTGAAAAAGGCGACATGGAAATGGCTGAGTATTTTAAAAATTTAGAGCCTGCTGAGTACCATGATAAACAGAATAAAATGGATCAATTAAAACCGTTAAAACTACCAAAAGGGACTAGTATCATTTTTAGAGGGAGATACTCTCTATTTTGAATTACCAGACTCTGATTTTATCTCTATAGAGTTCTTACCTTTACTTGATACAGTTCCATTTAAATGGGGGCGTCGTAAACTATTACGTTTATCTAAAGAGCTAGGTGAGTACAACGATTATCAAATTGTATGGGACCCTAAGTCTAAAAAGATTGCTTGCTATGATATAGAACATCAAGAATTACGAGAGCTCTGTAAATTTGATGAGTTTATAGCGGATATGGCAAGGTCAATTAGAAACCTTGTTTTAATGGATAGCGTAAAGGAGAGATGCGATACATATGACAGATACCTTTGAGAAAACATATACGGATTGGTCCATTGATGTAGGTGAGTACAAATATGAAGGCATAACCTTGAAAGAAGTAGAGCAAAATTTATATTCTATTCAAGATAATGATATGGACTTCCTAATTGTTTCACCATCAAAGGCAATTTCAGTAGGTAATAAATTATATAATTTTGTACAAGTTTGTAGCGATCAAGATACTGATTTACTACATATAGAAATTAGTGTTACTGCTATAGACGAAGAAGGTGCCATCATATATGGTAAAAATGAGCTAGGACCACCAAGAGGTATTACAGATCATAGAAGACTTTATTGTACATCATAAGGTTCCAGCATTAGATAGTTGGGAAATAGTATTAGATCTTAGACCTAAGATGGAAAGTTATGTAAAGGGTTCCGAAAATGACTAATGATGTAAAATATGATGAACTGTTAAAGCAATATACCTGGTCCTATGAAGGAATACAATTTTGTTGGGATGAGAAGCCCACGAATGCTAATGTAGATACTGCTAAATTATTAGCTACTAATTATCATAAGAATATAGATTCCATTGTTACTTTCATTCATAACGAAATCCAAGATTGGTATGGCGATGTAAACATTGATGAAGTGAAAACACGGATAGGTATGCCTATTATTGAACCAGACCGAGATGCTGTGACCTATTGTGAGCAAACCTTTGATGATACGCACACATCTTTTCCTTTACATTTTGGGATAATGAATTCAAAGATTTACATTACTTTGCCATAGATGGATAATATATTCTCTAATGATTTAGTTACTACCAATAGCATGCGGAGTCTATTATGTTATATACACCGAATAACCTTTTGTATAAGTATATTCGCTATCGATTTAGACGGATTCAGATTCAATGTAATATAGTATATGATATAGCACCAGAGGACGAAGATGAGATTTGCCGTAATCTGTTAAAGACAGAGAGCGAAAATATTAATTCCTATTGGCATAGTATATGCATTAATATTTGCCCTTACTTTCACTTGGCTATTAGGCACCAGTGAGAAGACCTGAACCCATTAATGCAATGGGAAGTAATAGTTATTGACTACAATGTTATACCATTTTTAAATACCATTGATATTAAGTGGTATGCATATTCTTTAGATCTATTGCGGGCAGCAGTCATATTAATGCCTCTAGCGATTATAAATTCATTTCCTTATATAATTATTTCCTATATTATAGATACCATATTGATACGACGTGAGGTGAAAGCTTTAATCAAAAAGTATTCTATGAAGGAGTATTTAAAAATTTAGATTGTATCGGTTTAAAATAGGAGAGTAATCTAAAAGATTTCAATTGGACTGGATTTTGGAAAGACACCGATTATGCATTTGAGTCCTATATCGGTAGGGAACCTGTTAACGATGAGGATATTAAGAATGCTGAAGCTGAACTAGGCTATACATTGCCTACAGCATATATAGAACTACTTAAAAACCATAATGGTGGTGTAGTAAAGAAAAATTGTTTTATTAACGATGATGACGATTGTGTATATATAACAGGAATATATGGCATCGATAGAGATAAAAAATACTCTCTTTTAGGTGAGATGGGTAATGAATTTTGGATTTCAAAAGTAAAATATCCCCCTATCGGTGTCATTGTAGCCGATACAATTTCCGGCGGTCACGACATGATTTTCCTTGATTATCGTGAGTGTGGGCCTACCGGTGAACCTAAGGTAGTACGTGTCGATCAAGAATGTGATTACTCAATTACTCCCTTAGCAGATAATTTTGGTGACTTTATTAAGAACTTATATTTCAGTATAGAAGACATTACGGATGAAGAGTTTCAAGAATTAAGTGATGTGGAAAAGGTTAAGCTCCTTAATGAACAAGAGGGCCTCGATATCAAGCGTGCGATGGAACTGTTAACTAATATGGGCATCGATAATTTGTCTCCTATACTATTAAGTACCTTAGGACGTATGTATAACAATAATGGCCGTGCAGCAGAGGCTATCGATTTATTTAATCGTATCGATGAGGCACATCGCGATTGGTCTTGGTATTATCGTTGTGGCTATGCTTATGGTATGCTAGGGTATGGTAAAAGCTATGAATCTGAACATGTACAGAAAGCATTACAGTTAATAGAAACAGGCATGAAAAATGACAAAAGAAGACCACTTAGATAAACAACTTGGTTGGTGCTGTGAAGTAGTAAAATACCTATTAACTCAAATCAAGCCGAAAGAGTACAAGGAGGATTATCCTGTGATATTTGAAACCATTAAGAATCTCTTTGATAATAAAAACAGTCAAGATGCTACAGAAGGTAAAGATGTCGAAGACGTTAATGAATGCGATGAAGATAACTATCCTACATATGATGTAGTCCATTGGGTATTTAACAAGCATAACATATAGCAGAGAAGCGTTTTCCAAAGAATATAATAAAATTGTAGAAAAATATGTAGATGATGATCAAGCAGATGACGATGATAGATTAGAAGAACCTGAAATTCTAGTAACCTATGAAGCTTGGATTGAAAGTTTAGACCAACTTTTTGATAATGAACGTGTAACCGATGAAGAACTACTTGAAGAAGATAAAGAAGATGGCATGTGGCAGGTAGAAATTATGGCTCATCTTGTTGCGGATAATGGTACATATTTTACTAGAGAAGAATTACTCTTTAAATTGCATAATTTAATGGCCAATAAAGAACTTGGGGCGATCACGTATTCTTTGAAGGCATCGAATACGAAGGACATGAATGTGAAGGGTATGGTCTCATAGATAACGAAGACGGTATACCTGTATTTTATATTGTTTGTGGTAGCTAGCTTCTAGATAATGTTTATTTTAAGACTATATATGAAATATGATAGGATGTGACATAATGGGATTAACGGTTGAACAATTTAAAGCATTTTCTGATGCGGAGCAATTACAAACCATTAAAGAGCTTAATAATTCTGGGAATGTAGAAACTGTTATTAATATATTAACTGATGTGGGCATGGAAAATTTATCCGTACCTCTATTGGGTGAGCTTGGTAGAGCTTATAACAATAATGGCAATGAAAAAGAGGCAATCAAGGTATTAGAGGCTATTGATGAAGAGCATCGTGATGCGGTGTGGTATTATCGCTGTGCCTATGCGTATGGAGCTATTGTTTTGGATAATAATGAAGGGTACACATCGGATACTATGCAACAGATGCTAAGATTAGTAGATAAAGGTGTACGTTTAGCTACGGAAGCGAAACTAGATGATATAAAATCGTATTGTTTTGAAGTTATCGACATGTGCTATATGGGGATGGACTTTGAAAAATGTGAAGCTGATTATCCTGATTTATGTGCCGCTTATAATGAGTACGTAGCAGCGAAAAAGAAGAAACGGAAAGGTGTACCTCGTCATCGCACTATCACTGTCAAGAAATCCAAGCTACCGACGATGTATGGACCATTAATGAGCCCATGTATTGGACTATCAATATATATGGATCTTATGATGATTATATAGAATCCGCAAAACCTTTCACCTTAGAGCAACGCTATCTTAATGCTATATCTTGGTACTTTGCAGAGGTTAATAATGGTGGTCATCATCAATTCTTCTATAACTCTACAGGTATTGTATGGGAAGATGCTCTAGCCGGGTTACGACTCTTTAAGATGGATATACTAGCAGATAACTTACAATCTGTCATCGAGTACTTTTTTGGTGGCTCCGTACCATTTGATAGAGGAAGAACGATGGAACATTTTAAAAGATTGGGAAAATGAAGATGAACTGTTCGATTTCCTTGATAAAAAAGATGATGTATTATATGAATATGATGGAATCTATGAAGATACATTCGTACATGAACATCCTGAATTATTTGTATTTGATGGTACCTATACGGCTCCAGAATAAATTTGGTGAGATAGACATGTTAGATAAACAAGGCGTTTATGATTGTTTGTGTGACCATCATATCGATTTTGAAATTACGGATCACGTACCGCTATTTAGTATGGATGATAAACCAGATGTAGAACTGCCATATCCAGAATGGGATGCGAAGAATTTATTTATCCGAGACCATAAGCGGGAGCATTACTATTTAATTACCGTACGCGGTTCAAAGCGTGTGGATTTAAAACAATTCCGTAAGGAACACAAGCTTAAAAAGATTTCCTTTGGTTCTGAAGAAGAGTTATGGGAGATTTTGAAAATTAAACCAGGTCATGTATCACCATTCTGCTTACTCCACGATGAGGAGCGTAAGGTGCATTACTACATTGATGCGGATTATAAGGATAATCTCATTGGTATCCATCCAAATCAAAATGATGCGACCGTGTGGTTACAAGGGAAAAGACCTTGTTAAGCTTATAGAGGAGCATGGTACAATAATTGAATATATAACAATATAGATGTAACATAAGAGGTTTTACATGAAAGTTAAATTGATTCAACCGCGTATGTTAAAACGTCCTATGGATACAGATTTAAAAATACGCATGTCCCCTCATTTAGGTTTGTTGACGGTGGCTAATATTATTCGACATGATTGTGAAGTTACAATTGAAAATGAAAATATTAGACCCATTGATTTTGATGATGTGCCTGACTTGGTAGGCATAGCAGTTACAGTAGATGTTTTACCTAGAGCTATTGAAATTGCATCTATATATAGACAAAAAGGTGTTAAGGTGATTGCTGGTGGTATACATATTACAACTGCATCTAGTTCTGTGCCAAAGGATGCATTTGATAGCTTATGTATTGGTTTTGCAGAAAATACATGGCCTCAAATTATAGAGGACATGAAACATAATAGATTACAATCTGAATATGTATCTAAGCCTTTAACTTCTGGGAATGATATTGTAGCGCCTGCATATGACATGATAGATAAGACCGATTATTTATGGTATAACGTTGTTTCTACTAGTCGAAGTTGCCCTCATAAATGCGATTTTTGCTATAATAGTTCTGGAACTCATCAATATATAAATCGTAATATAGATGATGTGTTAGCAGATATTAAAAGATTAGGTACAAAACATATTATGTTTATAGATGATAACTTTATTGGTAATATTTCTTGGACTAAACAGTTTTTAGAACGTATTAAACCTTTGAAGTTAAACTGGAATGCAGCGGTTACTATGAAAATAGGACAATACCCTGAATTGATGGATTTGATGAAAGAAACTGGTTGTCAGAGTTTATTTATTGGTTTTGAAAGTATCAGTCCTCAGTCTTTATCTAGTGTTCATAAAATGCAAAACAATCGTGAAGAGTTTGAACGACTTATTAGTGAATTACATAAGCGTGGCATTATGGTCAATGCTAGCTTTGTATTTGGTCTAGATGGAGACACGCCAGAGACCTTTAAAAATACATTAGATTGGATTATTAGCCAGAAAATTGATACCATTACATCACATATTGTCACACCATATCCAGGGACTGAATTCTACAAGAGAATGGAAGCTCAAAATAGAATTTTTGATCATGATTTATCTAAATACAATACGTCTCACGTAGTTGTGACGCCGCTTGGTATGTCTAAAGAAGAATTAGAAGAAGGATATCTTTGGATATATCAAGAGTTATATTCCATAAGAAATATTTTCCGTCGTATGCCTAAGACTATCGGAACGATACCAGCCTATTTAACCTTTAATTTCTTTTATCGTAGATTTGGCCATTTTACATCAAAAGTATGTGAACTTTTAACTTATAAACGTATTGGTTTGTGGGCCGAGAAATTATCAAGATATATGTAAAGGAGTCACTGATGAGTAAGCGATATATAAAACGAATTTTGCTAACTTCTGCTATTGCCATATTAGGTGTGAGTACATCATTTGCTGCATTCACATTTGATAAACAAGAACAAGTAGATACAGCCCCTATTGTAGGTTTGTATCGTTTCCAAGTACCGAACGAATTACAAGGTGCGTATAATACTGCAGGTGTTCAGAATTTAACAGCCTCTATGGCTAACGAGCCTAATACATTATCAATGAATGTGGCTCATGTAAAAGGTAATCCATCTGAATCATACGTAGTGGAGGTATATAAAGATACGGCTGCCTTAGAAACACACCGTAAATCCGAGCATTTCCAAAACTATATTAACGAGGTTGGTTCTAAACTGACAAATCGTAAATTGTATGATGTACAGCCTTTGTTATTGATTGAAAAACCAAATGCGTTATCTTTGATTAATGACGGTCAATCTGTTGTGACCTTAACAGATTTTACAGTAGACGGTAATGAAGTTGATACAGTACAAAAACAATATCAATAGATATTGAACCGTGCCGTTCGTGATGATGCGGGTTATAAGGCAGGTTATGTATTACGTGAAAGAAATAATAAAACTCACTGGTATGTAATTCAAATTTATAGCGATGAATCAGCTTTCAATAAACATGTAAATAGCCCGGGATATCGTTTTATGATGAGTCAAATTCAAGGTAATCTACAAAACGTTACTACAAAGGTTTTAGAAGGGGATATCCTCGTTAATCATGGTGGTCAAGTGTTGTAAGACCATAACTTTTGATATATTATAAACAGTAAAGTTACTGCTAGCATATACATTTATGTGCTAGCAGTTTTTTGTTATAAAATAGGTAAAAGTATAATTTATACTAAAAGGGGTTACATATGACACAGCAAAAACGGTTACGCTATTTGGTGGAAGGATTAGTAGCAGAATACAGAGAGAAGCATAACGAACATATAGAGATTCCCTGTGATTGAAGAAGAGCAATTTACTCTTTTTAGATCTCTATGTAATATTCGCCCTGCTGGTGGAATGCCTCTTGAATGGATGAAGATAGAGAATGAATATTTAAATTTATTGGCCCATGAAAAGGGCATCGTAACCATTAATGATATGGAAGAGCGAGAGACTCAGATTTATCTGTGGCAAGGAGACATTACTCGATTATCTGTAGACGCTATTGTAAATGCAGCCAATAATCAATTATTAGGATGTTTTGCTCCAAATCATAAATGTATCGATAATGCCATTCACACCTTTGCAGGTATTGAACTTCGTATGGAATGTGCTAGAATGACTGAGTATATGGAAATGCCAGAGAAAACAGGTGTAGCTCGTATGACCTATGGGTATAATTTGCCCGCAAAACATGTAATTCACACGGTTGGACCTATTATTAATGAGAAGGTAACAGCTAAGGAGAGAAATGAACTGGTATCATGTTATCGGTACTGTTTGCAACTAGCTAATGCTTATAACTTACACTCCATTGCATTCTGCTGTATTTCTACTGGTGAGTTTAGATTCCCTAATGAAGAAGCAGCACAGATTGCCATAGATACGGTACGAACATATTTAAAAGAAACAAATAGTAAAATACAAGTGGTATTTAATGTGTTTAAGGATATAGATTATGACATCTACAACAAATTATTGGGATAAATAATATACTACTTTTGAAATTCATGAAAATACTGTATCATTTAATAATGATATACAACAAGTATTACAAGATTTATTAGTTTAATAAGGAGTTAATGTACTATGAATTATAAATACACCTATGAAAGCCCGTTAGGAACGATGATAATGCTTGGTACATTAACGTATTTAACAGATTTATTTTTCGTAGATGAAAGCCATGCTCCTACTTATGATGATACGGAATATATTGAACAACTAAAACCGGCCCCTTTTGAAGTGACCATTATGTGGCTAGACCAATATTTTAAAGGTCAAAAACCATTTATTACTCCACCAATACAATTAGAAGGAACAGAATTCCGTAAGTCTGTATGGTCTATATTACAAACTATCTCTTATGGTGAAACGACAACTTATGGCGAAATAGGTAAGAAGATTGCTGAAAAACAAGGCAAAGAAACATTCTCTGCTCAAGCTGTAGGAGGTGCTGTAGGACATAATCCTATATCTATTATCGTTCCGTGTCATCGCGTTATCGGTAGTAATGGTAAATTGACAGGATATGCGGGTGGTATTGAACGTAAGAAATATTTGCTAGATCTTGAAGCGAAACATAAATAGTACATATTAGATTGTAAAATCATATTTAAATAGACTCATAGAAAAAGAAGAAAGAGATTACTCATGATGGATAGACACATCATAAGTAATCTCTTTTGGTGTATATAGGGGGGACTATTTAAATTGATTTACTAAGGTACCAATGCCACTAATCGATATAGATACGGTATCTCCTGATTTTAACCAACCATATCGTTTTTCATTTTTACCGAGTACAACACCACTAGGTGTGCCGGTAAAGATAATATCACCCTCTTGTAGTGTAATATACTGAGATACAAACTCTATGATTGCATCTGGTTTAAATAACATTTGTTCTAATTTAGCTTGTTGACGCACCTCACCATTTACTGTTGTGGTAATGGTAGCATTTTCAAAATCAAAATCGTCAGGTGATACGATAACAGGACCGATAGGGGCAAAGTTATCTAAGGATTTGCCAAGAATCCACTGAGAACCTCTAAATTGTAAGGTTCGAGCTGATACATCATTACCTATGGTATATCCTAAGATATGTTCTTTAGCTTGGTCGCGAGGAATATTTTTTACCCGCCTTACCAATGACGATGACGAGCTCTCCTTCGTAATCATAATGAAGGTTTTCATCTTGAATGTGAACTATATCTTGATGTGACGCTAATGCGTTAGATGTTTTTATAAAGATTTCTGGAAACTCATGTGTAGCAAGACTAGTTTCCTCTATATGGTCTGCATAGTTTAAACCGATACAGATAATGTTTTGGGGTTAGTAATTAGGTATGGTTAGTAGATTCTTTCATAAGAAATACCTCCTTAAGATTTGGTATATATATCTTAAGTTAATTATAATATAAATCGTAATGTAAAAAATGATTTTTAAGAAATAATTATATAGAGGCATTTTTGTCACATCCTATTTGATATACTTTTAAAAAAGTAATAAAAGGAGGAGTCCCTATGTATATGCATAGAAATGTGACAGATAAATTTATAGGTACCGTAGCATCTTGTGACATTATAAGTACGGGTAGCTGGTATGGTGATTTACCAGATAGCGTTCCAAAGGAAGTGCAATTAAATCGTAAAGATTACTATATTGAAGAGATACAACATATTTCTATTAAGGAAGCCATAAGTGTTACCTATGGCATTAAATGGGAGCATATCTCGAAACCTGTAGAGGGAAAATAGAATCCTTAACTACTAAGGATTACTCAATTGACGAATCTAAAAAACAATATCTATTAGAGCTTATAGGGCGTAGATTCTCCGATGATATTGACCTATATGATGAGGATGAGTGTGCTGTCAAAGTGCAGCTCATCAACACCGAGGATCAGGAATTTATATATGAATTTCCTTTTGATAATACCCTGAGGGCCATGTCTATACTATTCAGACAAATCCTAGGTATGCCTACATTACTTTTATTTGATGGAAATCGAGAAAAAAATAGAATTCAAGAGATTCATATTGAAGTACAAAAAAATATGTACCAAGAATATGGTGACGTAAATACATTGAATTTTAATTGGAATGAGCCGTCTATTTCTATTGATTGTAATAGTAAGCAATTTAGTCACTCTAGCCATAGTCATAGAGAGTATGTAGATAATCAAATGATTCATCAATTGAAGCAAGATATTGACTTTCACATTGGCGAAACGCTATATAGTCTAGATTCCTTTAGTCTTAGTGAAAGTCATGACCTTGATAGAGACCCTGCTCGTGGTGGTATAGTAACAGTACGTATTAAATGGGCGCATAAAGAAGATACATTGTTTATAGGGAAATGTAGCTGATCAGTATGTGCCCACTTGGTATAACAATCTAATTAATTTTATACATGCTCATACAAGAGATAAATCTTTACAAGAGTTTTTACAATCAAATCATACATCTGATAGAAGAATTTATACGTATTGTTCCGTATATATTTTTAAGATAAACCAGGAATTTTATTATCGTACTGATAGAAATGATATATATGAAGGGGATATTGTAAAGTTCCGTTTGGATCCGATAATACGGTTCGTACTGGTCGTGTAGAATCTATTTCATATCATACGCGTTACGACGTACCTTATGATTTGAATCGTACTAAGTTTATTATAGATAAACTTCCGACCTCTATAGAATATGTTGAAATAACTTGCTCATAGTGTTAAGATTATAAGTATATTAATAAGCATGGAGGTTATTGTTATGAGCAAGAATATCGATTGGGATAATCTCGGTTTTGGTTATGTAGAAACCGACTACCGTTATTTGACTACATATAAAGATGGTAAATGGGACGAAGGCGGATTAATTACTGATGCTAACGTTGTTCTTAATGAATGTGCAGGTGTATTCCAATATGCACAAACTGTATTCGAAGGTTTAAAAGCATACTACACTAAAGATGGTCACATTGTATGTTTCCGTCCAGATCTTAATGCAGAGCGTTTAAATCAATCTGCGGAACGCCTTGTAATGCCTACATTACCTGAAGGACGCTTCCTTGAAGCTGTAAAAGAAGTTGTGAAAGCAAACAAAGACTTTGTTCCTCCTTATGGTCATGGTGCAAGTCTTTATATTCGTCCTTACATGATGGGTACAAACTCCGTTATCGGTGTAAAACCTGCAGATGAATATCAATTCCGTGTATTTACTACACCAGTAGGCCCTTACTTCAAAGGTGGCGCTAAACCAATCAAAATTCGTATCACTGATTTTGATCGTGCAGCTCCTCATGGTACTGGCCATATTAAAGCTGGTTTAAACTATGCGATGAGTTTATATGCTATCACTGATGCTCATAACAAAGGTTATGCAGAAAACATGTACCTTGATGCGGCTACTCGTACACATGTAGAAGAAACTGGTGGTGCAAACTTTATCTTCATCACTAAAGATGGTAAATTAGTAACACCTAAATCTGATAGTATCTTGCCATCCATTACACGTCGTTCCTTGATGTATGTAGCAGAACATTATCTTGGTATGAAAGTAGAACATCGCACTGTTTATAAAGATGAATTAAAAGACTTTGCTGAAATGGGTCTATGCGGTACAGCAGCGGTTATTTCTCCAGTAGGTCAAATCGATACTCCAGAAGGCACTATCAATGTACCAGCTGGCATGGATGATATGGGCCCTGTAACTAAAAAATTATATGATACATTACTTGGTATCCAACATGGTGAAATCGAAGCTCCAGAAGGTTGGGTAGTTAAGATTTGCTAATCTTTAAGTAATATACAATAATATAATATTAAAACATCCTCCATAATCAGAAGATTGTGGAGGATGTTTGCGCTTATAGAATTTATTTGATTGGATCTATCGATTTAGTTTGATGCTTTTCGTGCACCGACCTTAGTCATAAAGTTTCTCATTGTTAATGACAAATCGTTCATGTGAGCCTTTACCAATAATTCCAACACCATCGGATGCTTCGATGGCAAAGGAGATTTTTCGCCCTTCCACAGCTGTTACTGTAGCAGTGGCTGTAATTGTAGCACCCATAGGGGAGGGAGCATCATGGCTAATCGATAGGGAGATGCCTACCGTGCCTTCACCATCATTTAATTCTGGTTGTACCGCTGCTTGTGCAGCTTCTTCCATAAGTGCACACATAGCAGGAGTAGCGAATACCTCAAGAGAACCAGACTTCATTGTTTTTGCAATATTAGATTCTGTAACTGTAACCGTTGCTGTCGCAGATTGACCAACTTGTATCATAGTAAACCTTCTTTCGTAATGAACTAGAATATATTTGTATTATACAACTCTTATGAGTATATATGCTAATTTTGTAATGATAAAATTTATTATTTCCTAAAATAGACTTAATTATACAGACTCTATAGAATCCGTGCTATAATAGTACTAGTTTTATTAAACGAGGTAACTATGAAAGAACGAAAATTTTCGCCTTCTGGTGAAGGCTTGGTGCAGGTAATAGCAGGCGTATTATTTGTCGTACTACTAATCATCATTAATATTGTAGATCCTACATTTTACCCAACTATGTGGCATCTAGCAACGAGTGGTTCTATGGAGGAAATTGCCGAGTATATTCAAGGCTATGGTCCTATGGCCATGGTGGTGAGCATGCTCCTTGATATTTTTGTCAATGCTGTAGGGTTTTTGCCATCTATCTTTATTTCCACAGCGAATGGCCTTGTGTTTGGCATGTGGCCTGGCATTATTATTTCATGGCTCGCTGAAACCATTGGGGTAGTCATCAGCTTTTACATTATGCGTTATTTCTTACGAGATGCGGCGGATAAGCTAATTTCTAAGAGTACCACATTGATGAAGGTTGATGATTTTTCCGGTAATAATGGTTTTGTGGTCATGTTATTTGCTAGATCATTACCTTATTTTCCATCTGGTGTCATCACTGCGCTAGGGGCTATCAGTAAGATTAAACCGCGTGACTATATTTTTGCCAATTTAATTGGTAAATTTCCGTCTACAGCCCTTGAAGTTGCTATTGGCACAGATATTGTAAATTTTCAAGAAAATATGGGGCGTCTAGGTATTATTGTCGTCGTAGCAGCCATTGTATATTTTATCCTATGGAAGGTATATAAACGATATATTAATAAACGTAATGCAGAACGAGAACATGATCCTAATGCTTAATAAACATGTATTTCTATGTAATTAAAATAAAAGAGGCGATACTATGAGTTTTTCACTTCCTGAACGTGTAATATTAAAAGGGCCAAATTTCATCCGTGAAGTATTTGAACGTGGTGTGGGGGTGTACCTGGATTTATCAGTTTTGGCATTGGTAATCCAGCACCAGAGGCAATTCCTGTGAAAGTTATCGAAGATGCCTTTGATTTCATCGTTCATGACAATCCTATGGGTTTATTACAATATGGTCCGATGCAAGGGGATGCGCGATTAGCAGAATTGACCTTACAACGTTTATCGAAAGTTCACCATATGAATTTAGAGGGTCAAGGTTTGATTATTTCTAATGGGGCTGGTCAATTATTGGGCTTGGTGCCTATTACTGTGTGTGAACCTGGCGATGAAGTGTACATGGATGATTATACTTTCACAAGTGCTATTAATTCTGTACGCAATATGGGGGCTAAGGCAGTCGGCATCAAAACTGATGAATTCGGTATGATTCCAAGTGAGTTGGAAAAAGCGGCTGCTCAATTAGGCAAGGGAAAATATATCTATTTAATTCCAAATTTCCAAAACCCAACAGGCATTACCATGCCACTAGAACGTCGCAAAGAGATTTACGCCATAGCATCAAAATATGATTTGTTTATCTATGAAGATGACCCATATGGTGAAATTCGTTTTGCAGGTGAACATATCCCAACATTTAAATCCTTTGATTCAGAAAATCGTGTCCTTTACGCAGGCTCGTATTCTAAAACATTATCGGCAGGCTTGCGTGTTGGTTTCTTGTTGGGCCCAGAAGATGTTATCGGTACTATCCAAGCGTTAAAAAATAATACGGCTGGTCAAATGCCACTAGTTACACAAAAGGTGGTAGCACACGTACTAGACCACATCGATTACGATGCACATTTAGAAAATGTACGGAAGGTATATAAATCTAAATGTGATGCTATGATGCGTGTCTTTAAAGAAAAAGGTAGTTCCAAGGTTCATTTGACTCAACCTACAGGTGGTATGTTCGCATGGATGACAATGCCGGATACTGTTGATTGTGATGAATTCTTTGAAGCGTGCATGAATAAAAATGTAGGCATTATTAAATGTGGTGCTTTTGCAGCGGATGGCGTACAAAATGGTCATGCATTTCGTTTGAGCTATACGGTGCCAACCATTCCAGAAATTGAGAAGGGGATGGAAATCCTTTGTGCTCTTACAAAGGACTATTGTGGTGAATAATTTAGTCGTTTAAAGCGTATAGGTATATTGAAAATTATTAAACTACCATGATACAATAACACTGTAAATATATGATGTGTTAGTTGTAGAAATAGCTTTCACAATGAACGATATTTACAATGAGATAATAATTTTCTAACTATATATTGTTGAGGGAAGTCCTCAAAGAAAGTAGGTGTTTACTATGGGTTGCGGTAGCAGCAGTAGTGATTGCAATAGTTGTCCATCCAAATCCGCAGGTTGCGGTGGTGCACAACAGCCTCAAGATATGACGGCGCCATTGCATGAATTGAGTTCCGTTAAACATGTTATCGGTGTTGTATCCGGTAAGGGTGGTGTAGGTAAATCCTCCGTTACAAGCTTGATGGCCTTAACGATGGCTCGTAAAGGTTATAAAGTAGGTATTCTTGATGCTGATATAACTGGTCCATCCATTCCTAAGATGTTTGGTATTAAAGAAAAGGCTTACGCTGACGAAGTTGGTATGTATCCTGTTAAAACTAAGCAATATGGCATTGATGTAATGTCCGTTAATTTGTTGCTTGAAAACGATACAGATCCTGTTTTATGGCGAGGTCCTATTTTGGGCAATGTAGTAAAACAATTCTATAGTGATGTTATTTGGAAAGACATCGATTATTTATTCGTTGATATGCCACCAGGAACAGGTGACGTAGCAATTACTGTATATCAATCCTTGAAATTGGATGGTATTATCATTGTTACATCTCCTCAAGACTTGGTATCCATGATTGTTGAAAAAGCAGTTAAGATGGCTGATTTAATGCAAGTGCCTATTATTGGTGTAGTGGAAAACTATTCGTACTTCCATTGCCCAGATAACGGTAAGGATTACCAAATCTTTGGTGAAAGCCACATTGAAGAAATCCTCCAAAAATACGGTCTTTTATTGTTGAATCGTTTGCCAATTGATCCAAACATTGCAAACCTTTGCGATAAAGGTGATATTGAGTCTATCGACAAAACAAATTAGAGGATGTATCTTTGCCTGAATAGGATTTATATGACAATGAAAGCTGTGCATAGTTTTAGATGCACAGCTTTTTTCATACAAAGTTTAATTTTTTTCCTAGGTAGGAGGTATGTGTATGAAAAAACTGTTAAATTGGATTATTCCAGCGGTCTTTGGTATAGGCCTATGGATGATTCCGACGCCAGAGGGTTTAACACCTCAATCTTGGCATTTGTTTGCCATTTTTGTTGCTACTATTGTAGGCTTTATTACTCAGCCATTACCGATTGGTGGCGTATCTATCGTTGTAATTACTGTGGCTGCTTTGACTGGTACTTTGAAAATCGGTGAAGCTATCTCCGGTTTTGCTAACTCTGCTATTTGGCTAATCGTAGGTGCGTTCTTATTCTCTCGTGGCTTTATTAAAACTGGTTTGGGGAAACGTATTGCGTATAATTTGATTGCTGCTTTTGGTAGTAGTTCCTTGCGTTTGGCTTATGCATTAGCATTATCTGATTTAATTTTAGCTCCAGCAACTCCATCTAATACAGCCCGTGTAGGTGGTGTTATCATGCCGATTACAACAAGTTTGGCAAAAGCTTTCGGTTCTGAACCTCAAGATGGACCTCGTAAAATTGGTTCCTTCTTGATGCAATCCATTTATCAAGTCAATACGATTACATCTGCTATGTTCCAAACATCTATGGCTGGTAACACATTGGTTGCTGCATTGGCACTTCAATCCTTTGGAATTGGCATTACTTGGGGGGATTGGGCTATGGCAGCCATTGTTCCTGGTATCATTGCATTAATCATTATGCCGTACTTCATTTACAAAGTATATCCACCTGAAATTAAAGATGCTCGTGAAGCACAACAAATGATTAAAGAAGAGTTAAAAGGCCTTGGTAAAATGTCCTTCCAAGAATGGGTTATGCTAGGCGTATTCGTTTTAGCTTTAGTGTTATGGGCTACCTCTCAATTCACAAAAATTGATGCTACCACTGTTGCATTCTTAGGGATTTCTATTTTGCTTGCTACTAGCGTTCTTGTTTGGGACGATGTTAAAAGTGAAAAAGGTGCTTGGGATACATTAGTTTGGATGGGTACATTGATGGGCTTTGCTGGTTTCTTGTCCAAATTAGGTTTCATCAAATGGGCAACAGTACTTGTAGGCGCTTATATTCCAGAAGGATCTTGGATTATTGCCTTCGTTATAGCTGTACTTATTAATACATATTCCCACTATGTATTCGCATCCTTAACAGCACATATTTCTGCCATGTTCGTAGCATTCTCCGCTATTGCTATCTCTGCAGGTGCACCACCAATGTTGACATTGTTGATGATTGCATTTACATCTAACTTGTGTATGTCTTTGACTCACTATGCTGCAGGTCCATCTCCAGTTATCTTCAATACTGGATATGTTCCTCAAAATGCATGGTGGAAACTTGGTTTCTTCTCATCCGTAATCAACTTAATCATCTTTGTAGGATTAGGTTCTATCTGGATGAAAGCTATCGGTATGTGGTAACACACAATTACATAAACGTATACGATTATGTATACATAACGCCGTCCCTTGTGGGACGGCGTTTTTGTGATACAATGGCAATAGATTATGTATATTACATAACAATTTGCATGTAATAATTAAGTAGGAGGTCATATGAAATTTGATAATCCTCAATTAATAAAATATATCAAGGGATGTACATCTCCGTATCATACGGTAGACACCAGTTTACAGCTATTATTAGATGCAGGATTTACAGAGTTATCCTTAGAAGAACCTTGGAATCTAACATCTGGAAATTATGTGGTTAATGTATTTGGTACGACATTATTTGCCTTTCACATAGGCGAGGACTATCGTCATTCCTTACGCATTGCATCGGCTCACACAGATTTTCCTGCTATACGGGTCAAGCCAAATCCTATTACTGATGTAAAAGGGTACACAAAGCTCAATGTTGAAATGTATGGTGGATTAATTCAAAATACTTGGTTAGATCGACCTTTAGGAGCCGCTGGAACAGTTGTCTTAAAGGGTGAAAATTCATATGATGTTGATTCTGTTCTATTTGATACGAAGCGGCCAATCGCTATTATTCCTAATTTAGCGATTCATATGAACCGTAGTGTGAATGATGGGGTAGCCTTAAATCGCCAAAAAGAAATGTTACCTATCATCATGATGAAAGCAGATGATGATACGACAAAATCTGAGGAAGAGGTATGGAATCAATTTATAGCAGACGAGATTAATTGTGATCCATCTGAAATTCTATCCTATGAAATTACACTCTATCCTGTAACAGAAGGTGCATTAGTTGGTACAGATTTCGATTTCATTAGTTCTCCAAGACTTGATAATTTAACGTCTTGCTTCGGTGTTCTCGCGGGTATTGTAGAGGCAAAGATAAATAAAGTTGACGGTATTCGCTGTGCAATCCTATTCGACAATGAAGAGGTGGGTAGCCGTACTAAACAAGGCGGAGCAGGAATGTTATTGCCAAACTTATTAGAACGTGTGTATCGCAGTTTAGGGTTAAGCCGTGATGATATGGATCTAGATGTGGCTCGTGGCTTCATGATTTCATCTGATGTAGCCCATGGATTGCATCCAAATTATCCAGAGAAAAATGATATTACCAATTTCCCGGTACTCAATGGAGGCGTTACATTAAAACAGGCCTGTAGCCAATCTTATGCAGGCGATGCAAAGGCTATTGCCATTGTGAAAGGCCTTTGTGAGGAAGCTAATGTAGCCTACCAGATTTATGTTAATCGTTCTGATATTCCGGGTGGCTCAACTGTAGGTTCTATTTCATCAGCTATGTTACCAATGCGGACGATGGACATTGGCTTACCATTATTGGCTATGCATTCCGCTGTTGAAACGATGGGGGCTCGTGACCAAGAACAATTGAATCATTTAATGGAACATTTCTTGGGTGATGAATAAATTACATAAATATAATCTTATTCCACATCCGGTGTATGTAAAAATACATATGAAAAATTAATGAATAGAATAATTTCTATATTAGGTTAAATAATTTATAAATATAACCATATTGATGATTAATGCTTTTAATATCTGAAAATTATTGTATAATATAAGTATATTTGATTCATAGTCGGATATCAAAAAAAGTGATAAATGTTTAAGTAAAACATGTATTTCGATATACATATATACAATGTATATCAATGCACACAAATCTATCATTCGATAGGACTCGGTAGGAGGCAATTATGAAGAAAATTAAATCCGTTTTGGTAGCCAATCGTGGCGAAATTGCAATCCGCGTATTTCGTGCATGTAACGAAATGGGTATTAAAACTGTAGCTATCTATTCTAAAGAAGACACATTGTCCTTGCACCGTAACCAAGCTGATGAAGCATATTTGGTTGGGGAAGGTAAAAAACCAGTTGATGCCTATTTGGATATTGAAGATATCATCCGCATTGCTAAAGAGCATGACATTGATGCTATCCATCCTGGCTATGGTTTCTTATCCGAAAACGAAGAGTTCGCTCGTCGTTGCGGTGAAGAAGGTATCATTTTCATTGGACCTCACGTAGAACATTTGAATATGTTCGGCGACAAGGTTAACGCTCGTACACAAGCTAAATTGGCAGACATTCCAATGATTCCAGGTTCTGATGGGGCATTGCGTGATTTTGCACAATTAGAAGAATTTGCTGAAACTCACGGCTATCCATTGATGATTAAAGCTGTAAACGGTGGTGGCGGTCGTGGTATGCGCGAAGTTCACCGCAAAGAAGAGTTACGCGATGCGTATGACCGTGCTAAATCCGAAGCTAAAGCAGCATTTGGCGATGACGATGTATATGTAGAAAAACTTATTGTTGAACCTAAACATATTGAAGTACAAATCTTAGGTGATGAACATGGTAATGTAGTTCATTTACATGAACGTGATTGCTCTGTACAACGTCGTCACCAAAAGGTTGTTGAAATGGCACCAGCTTTTGCATTGCCATTAGAAACTCGTAAAGCCGTATGTGATGCAGCCGTAAAAATCATGAAAAATGTTGGCTACGTTAATGCTGGTACTGTTGAATTCTTGGTAACTTCTGATGGTTCCTTCTATTTCATCGAAGTTAATCCTCGTATCCAAGTAGAACATACCGTAACAGAAATGATTACGGACATCGATATTGTTCATTCTCAAATTCGTATCGCTGAAGGCTATGATTTGCACAGCCCAGAAATAGGCATTCCTGAACAAGATGAAATTCCTTGTAAAGGTACTGCAATTCAATGTCGTATCACTACAGAAGATCCTAAGAACAACTTTATGCCAGATACTGGTAAAATCTTAGCATATCGTAGTTCCGGCGGCTTTGGTATTCGCCTTGACTCTGGTAATGCTTTCACAGGCGCTGTAGTAACACCTTATTATGATTCCTTGCTTGTAAAAGCAACTGCATTTGGTCCTAACAACGAAGAAACTATTCGTAAAATGCTTCGTTGCTTGAAAGAATTCCGTATTCGTGGCGTTAAAACAAACATTCATTTCTTGATTAACGTTCTTGAAAATCCTGAATTCCAAAGCGGTAACTACACAGTTAACTTCATTGAAGACCATCCTGAATTATTCGAATTAAAACCAGATCGCGACCGTGGTACTAAATTGCTTCGCTACATTGCGGATACTACAATCAATGGTTACTCCGGTGCAGGCCCTCAAGAGGTACCTGATTTTGAACCAATGCAATTGCCATCTAAATTAGATGTATCTCCTGCACCTGGTACAAAACAAAAATTCGACGAATTAGGTCCAGAAGGCTTCAGTAAATGGTTGGCTGACCAAAAACAAGTATTCTTTACAGATACAACATGGCGTGATGCTCACCAATCCTTATTTGCTACACGTTTGCGTACCATCGATATGGCTCGTGTAGCTGGCGATGCCGCTAAAGGTGTACCAAATCTATTCTCCTTAGAATGTTGGGGCGGTGCAACATTTGACGTATCTTATCGCTTCTTGCACGAAGATCCATGGGAACGTTTGCGCATGTTCCGTAAAGAAGTGCCTAATACATTGCTTCAAATGTTGATTCGCGGTGCTAATGCCGTTGGTTATACATCCTATCCTGATAATGTAGTTCGTAATTTCATTCAATTGTCCGCTAAAAATGGTATCGACGTATTCCGCGTATTTGATAGCTTGAATAGCCTTGACAATATGAAGGTTGCTATTGATGAAGTTCGCAATCAAAATAAGATTGCTGAAGTTGCATTGTGCTACACAGGCGATATCCTTGACAGCAATCGTCCTAAATACAATCTTGATTACTATGTAAAAATGGCAAAAGAATTGCAAAATGCTGGTGCCAATATCATTGCTATTAAAGATATGGCTGGTTTGTTGAAACCTCAAGCTGCATACAACTTAGTATCCGCTTTGAAAGACGCTGTGACAGTACCAATTCATTTGCATTCTCATGAAGGTTCTGGCAATACTATTTATTCTTATGGCCGCGCTGTAGATGCTGGTGTAGACGTAATCGACTTAGCTTACTCTGCATTTGCAAATGGTACAAGCCAACCTAGTATGAACTCCATGTACTATGCATTGGCAGGTACAGAACGTCAACCACAAATGAACATCGACTACATGGAAGAAATGTCTCATTACTTCGGTAGTATTCGTCCTTACTACAGAGGCGTTGATAAAGCTGAAAAATATCCAAATACAGAAGTATACCAACATGAAATGCCAGGCGGTCAATATTCCAACTTGCAACAACAAGCTAAAATGGTTGGACTTGGTGATCGTTGGACAGACATTAAAAAAGTATATCACCAAGTTAATATGATGTTTGGTGATATCATCAAGGTAACACCTTCTTCTAAAGTCGTTGGTGATATGACATTGTACATGGTACAAAATAATTTGACTGAAAAAGATATCTATGAAAAAGGTGATACTCTTGATTTCCCTCAATCAGTAGTAGAATTCTTCGAAGGTCGTCTAGGTACACCATATCAAGGGTTCCCTGAAGAACTTCAAAAAATTATCTTGAAAGGTGCTCGCCCTATTACTGTTCGTCCTGGTGCTGTATTACCTCCAACTGATTTCGAACATGTTCGTAATGAATTAAACGAAATGGGTGCTAATACTACTGATGAAGATGTAAGTGCATACTGCTTGTATCCTAAAGTATTTAAAGACTACACTAAATTTACTAAAGACTTTGGTAATGTATCTGTACTAGATACACCAACATTCTTCTTTGGTATGAAACGTGGTGAAGAAATTCAAGTTACTATTGAAAAAGGTAAAACATTAATTATCAAGATGAATGGTGTATCCGATCCTGATGAAGATGGTAATCGCATCGTTCTCTTTGAATTCAATGGCCAACCACGTTCTATTAAAGTTCATGATAAACATGCTAAAACAACTGGCGTTGTTCGTCGTAAAGTAAATGAATCCAACCCTGGTGAAATTGGTGCTACGTTGTCTGGTTCCGTTGTTAAGATTCTAGTTAAGAAAGGTCAATCCGTAACTAAAGGTGAACCATTAATCGTAACAGAAGCTATGAAGATGGAAACAACAATTACAGCTCCTATCGGTGGTATCGTTGAAGAAATTCTTGTTCGTGAAGGCAGCCGTATCGAATCCGGTGATTGCTTGTTACACATTGAAGATGCTATTAAACGTTAATTTCATACGATTTAGCACGTAAGTGTATAAAAAAGTCCCCCATATAATACTCCTTTGTATTATATGGGGGACTTTTCCTACTAAATATGGTACTATATAAGGTATAAGAAAATAGGCGTATTGTGCCTTTTTCATGATTACTGACTGATTAGAAAAGGAGTATTAGCTAATGAGATGTCCTTATTGCCAACATACAGACACGAAGGTAACAGACTCAAGAACGACAGATGAAGGAAATAGTATCCGTCGTCGTCGGGAGTGTATTAATTGTGGACGCCGCTTTACTACTTATGAAATCATCGAAGAAGTACCACTCATGGTAGCAAAGAAGAATGGTCGCCGTGAATTATTTGACCGTGGTAAATTGTTAAATGGCTTGTTGCGTTCTTGTGACAAACGAACAGTGCCTATGTCCGTTATGGAAGAAGTGGTCAATAATGTAGAGCGAGACATTCGCAATGAAGTAAATCAAGAGATTTCTACAGATCGTATTGGTGAACTTGTACTACAACAATTAAAAGATATTGACCAAGTTGCCTATGTACGTTTTGCTTCAGTATATCGTAAGTTTGATAATATTGACAGCTTTATGGCTGAACTTAAAGCATTAAAAAAATTAGATGCTAAAAAAGCAAAGAAATAGCGTGAATATATGATTGATTTACATTGTGATACGATAATGCAATTAATCGACCACCCTCATGATGGTGATTTATTTTCTAATAACTGGAAAATTGATATTGAGCGCCTTATCAAAGGGCATAGTCGATTGCAGGATTTTGCATTATTTGTAGACTTAGAAGAACAAGACGATTCGTATGGTAGATATGAATCTATGCGCCAATTGTTCGATAGTCAGATACAAAAATATAGCGACTATATCAGTCATGTGCGTTCTTATGATGATATTACAGCGTGTTATGAAAATCATAAAGTAGCTGCTTTATTATCCATTGAAGAGGGGGGAGTTCTTGGAGGCGATTTAGCTAAGTTAGACAAGGCTTACGCTGATGGTGTTCGACTTATTACATTGACCTGGAACTATCCTAATGAATTGGGGGAACCTAATACTGGAGATTCTCATAAGAAATTGACTAAAACAGGCATTGCATTTGTAGAACGGATGCAAGAATTAGGCATGATTGTTGATTGTTCTCATCTTAATGATGGGGGAACAGAACAATTAGGTGATATTCTTGATGTGCCTTTTATTGCATCTCATTCTAATGCGCGAGAAGTGACAGCTCATCGTCGTAATTTGCCGGACCACTTGATTCGTCTAATTGGCGAAAAGGGTGGCGTTATTGGTTTGAACTTTGCTCAATCCTTCTTAGGGACTTCACCCATCAGTCGCATCGATGATATTGTGAAGCACGGATTGTATATCATCAATAAGGGCGGTGAAGATGTAATCGCTCTAGGCACTGATTTTGATGGTATCAAGCCAAATACAGAAATTGAGGATATTTCAGATATGCATCGTTTGTATGATGCATTTAGAGGCGCCGGGCTTTCAGAAGAACAAACGGAAAAACTATTTTGGAAAAACGCGGATCGCCTACTAAAGGAGATTTTATAATGACAGATATAAATCCAATCATTGCGGATCGATTTACAGACCATCTTGATGTGTTTAGTAAAACAATGGATCAGATGGATGTTATTCAAGAAATTGCTAACCGCTGTATTGTGGCTTTGAATAGTGGCAATAAAATTTTATTCTGTGGTAATGGTGGTTCCGCTGCGGATTCTCAACATCTTGCAGCAGAACTTATTGGACGTTTTAAAAAAGAACGCCGCTCTCTTGCATCCATTGCGCTTACCACAGATACATCTATTTTGACAGCTGTTGCCAATGATTATGACTATGATGCAGTGTTTGCGCGTCAAGTTGAAGGCTTAGGCCGTTCTGGGGATGTACTTATCGGTATTTCCACATCTGGTAATTCAAAAAATGTTGTGAAAGCCGTGGAAATGGCACGAAATACAGGTATGCACACGATTGCTTTCACCGGTGAAGGTGGCGGTAAATTGGCAGAATTATGCGATCTTACACTAGCTATTCCAAGTACTGTTACAGCGCGTATTCAAGAAATGCACATTTTAGCTGGTCATATCATTTGCGAACTTATTGAAGAAGATTATTAATCGAGATAGGGAAGAAATCACAGATTTCTTGAAAGGGGACCTATGATTACAAAAACAGTGAATGAGTTTTTGACAAATTCATTACCGAACCTAAACATTGCAGTTATCGGTGATGTTATGGTGGATCGTTATGTATTTGGCGATGTGAGCCGTATTTCACCAGAGGCTCCTGTGCCGGTCAATCGCGTATCCTCTGTGAAAGAAGTGCTTGGCGGGGCAGGTAACGTAGCGTCTAACTTAGCCAATCTCGATTGCCATGTCTATTTAGGGGCCGTAGCTGGTGTCGATGACCATGGTAGAGTGCTCGATAACTTATTGGCCGCTGATCATATTGATACATCCGGTCTCATCCATGATGAAAGTCGGTCTACGATTACTAAAATGCGTATTTTAGGTGACCGTCAACAAATGATGCGCCTCGATTTTGAAACGATTACACCTATTACAGCTGCTGAAGAAGAACAATTAATCTGTTGGCTAGAAGAGCTTTGTCAACGTGGATTACAAGGCATCGTCATATCCGATTATGGAAAAGGCGTATGTACACCGACATTGTTGCAACATGTATTCAAGTTGGCGAACACGTACCAAGTACAGACCATCGTAGATCCTAAGGGGGCTGATTGGTCCAAATATAATGGTGCTACATGTATTACACCGAATGTAAAAGAATTGGGTGAATCCTTAGGTCGTGTGATTTCGAATGATGATGCCTCAGTTATTGAGGCGGCCAAGGAAGTACTTAATAAGGTTAATATTAAATATATTATCGGTACTCGTTCCGCTAAGGGGATTACCGTTGTGGCTAAGGATGGTAGAACTTGGCATAATCCAGCAACACAACAGGATGTATTCGATGTGAGTGGCGCTGGTGATACGGTCGTAGCTATGATGATTTCATGCTTAGCCAGTGGTTTATCCATGCGTTTAGCCCTACATATTGCTAATGGCGCTGCTGGCATCGTCGTATCTAAGGTGGGAACATATCCAATCCATCGCCAAGAGTTGATTGAGTTATGGCGCTCTGTACGACAATTGACAACATCTAGCCCATTATATACAAAAGAAGAAATGAAGGCGTTAATCGATAAATGGCAAAGCATGGACGAAACCGTTGTATTTACAAATGGTTGCTTTGATATTCTGCATCGAGGGCACATTACGTATCTACAAGAGGCGGCACAACTTGGGGCTCACCTCATTATTGGACTAAACTCTGATGCATCTGTTAGACGTTTAAAAGGTGAAACAAGACCTATCGTATCCGAAGAGGATAGAGCGGCCTTATTAAGTGCCTTACAATGTGTAGATGGTGTTGTCCTTTTTGAGGAGGATACACCTGCCGAATTATTAGCATACTTACGTCCTAATATTCTTGTTAAGGGCGGCGATTATAAAAAAGAGGATATCGTTGGTAGAGAATCTGTAGATGAAGTAGAGGTACTTTCATTTAAAGAAGGATACTCCACATCGGATATCGTAAAGAAAATAGCTATGATGGCTAAGGAGGGGAAATTATGATTATTGTAACTGGTGGTGCCGGTTTTATTGGTAGTAATATTGTGAAAGCCTTAAACGAACGTGGTCGCAATGATATTCTAATCGTTGATGATTTAACAGATGGTCGTAAAATTCGCAATCTCCAAAATTTAGATTATTTAGATTACATTGACTGTGATGATTTTGATGCTGCCATTGCAGATGGCACATTCAATGTAGGTCCTATTGAAGTCATTTTTCATGAAGGCGCATGTGCAGATACGATGGAATACAATGGCAAATATATGATGAAGAACAACTACGAAGGTTCCAAAAATCTATTCCACTATTGCCAAGATCGTGCTATTCCATTTATCTATGCATCCTCTGCATCTACGTATGGCAATGGTACGAATGGCTTTGTAGAAAAGCCAGAAGCAGAAGAAGCTTTAAATCCGTATGCATATTCTAAGCTATTATTTGACCGATATGTACGTAAATTTGAAGGCGAATATACAGCGCAAGTGGTAGGTTTGCGTTATTTCAATGTATTTGGTCCTAATGAAGCACATAAGGATAAAATGGCATCTCTTGTACGCCAAATGTTCTATAAGAACCAAGAAACAGGCGTTATCAATTTGTTTGAAGGCACAGATGGCTATGAAAATGGTGGTCAAACACGTGATTTCATCTATGTCAAAGACGTGGTAAATGTAAACTTCTATTTCTGGGAACATCCTGAAATTTCTGGTACATTCAACTGCGGTACAGGTCACGCACATAGCTTCAATGAATTCATGCAAGCTGTTATTGACTATAATGGTAAAGGTCGCATTGAATACATTCCGTTCCCAGAAGTGTTGATTGGTAAATACCAAAGCTTTACCGAAGCTGACACGACTAAATTATGGCGGCTGGCTATGATAAGGGATTTACACCATTAGCTGATGCCGTAAAAGAATATTGTGAATTATTAGATAATAACGAAGGTTACTTGCGTTAATTTGTTGTGACAGATTAATGTCAATTCTTTGATAATTGTAAAGGATGCAGTATGAGAAAGGTGTTATTCCTCGATAGAGATGGGGTTATTAACAAGGATGTTTCCTATCTCTATAAGATAGCGGATCTACAGTGGGTTGATGGTGCAAAAGAAGCATTGAAATTAGCCCATGATTCTGGTTATGAACTTATAGTCGTAACAAACCAAAGTGGTGTGGCACGAGGTTATTATAAGGAAACCGATGTACAAATCCTACATGATTATATGGGGAATGAACTGTTTAAAGCGGGTGCACCTATCTTACATTTCTATTATTGCCCACATCACAAGGATGGCACTGTAGGACGCTATGCTGTCGATTGTAATTGTCGTAAACCAAAGCCTGGTATGATTTTGCAAGCTATCAAGGATTTTGATGTTGATGTTGAACATAGTTTTCTCATCGGTGATAGTCAACGTGATGTAGATGCTGCTGAGGCTGCAGGAGTAAAGGGATATCTGTTTACAGAATCCAATCTATTACATTTCATGAAAAAGATTTTAAATCATTAATTTTTGGATGAACCACATTTGTGTGTATTCTTCGTTCATAGAGGGGTTATTATGAAGGACTATTCCAATATACTCATTATAAAAATGAGTTCCTTAGGTGATGTCATTCACGCATTGCCAACATTATATGCATTGCGCCAAAATTTGCCGCACGCAAAAATTACCTGGGCCATACATGAGCAATTTGCGAGCCTCTTGCCAGGTACCCCTTGGGTGGACGAAGTAATTGTCATCGATAAGAAACAATTAAAATCGCTGTCTTATTTATGGAATCTTCGTAAAGAACTACATAGTCGTCATTTCGATATGACCTTAGATTTACAATGTATCGCTAAAAGTGCCATTGTATCTCTACTATCGGGTTCTCCTGAGAAATATGGCTATTGGGAACTTCGCGAGGGCAGTCAATTAGTTAATAAAGCTCTAGTAGGAGCTCATAAATATGATCACGTTATTGAGCGCTATCTCGATACGGTACGTGCCTTAGGTGGCGAAGTGGACGGTGTGGAATTTCCCATGCCTCATGACCATGCAGCAGAAGGGAAAATTCGCAACCGGCTGTCCGAACTAGGTGTAACCGATGATTATGTTGTCGTTGTACCTGGTGCTCGATGGATTGTTAAGGAATGGCCGTTATTAAATTTTGGTGAATTATGTATTCGCCTTTGTGAAAGTGGTAAAAAGGTGGTCATTGCAGGTTCGTCTGATGATAGTGAAAAAGGTCAATTTATAGAAAACTATGTGAAGAGCGATAATCTCATTAATTTAGTTGGTCAAACGACCATGGCTGAGTTAATTGAGTTGATTCGTCACTGCCATATTTTTATCAGCGCTGATACGGGGCCTTTACATATTGCAAACGCGTTAAAGAAACCATTAATCGCGTTGTTTGGTACGACATCACCGCATAGAACGGGTCCGTATGGGGGCAGTCATGTGCATCTTATTATTTCCCCTACCTCTAAGAAGGCTACACCTGAACAGCCGCTAGTAGATGATCCCGACTGTATGGCACAAATTCCAGTAGATGCGGTATGGGATGTGTATTCTGAAATGTTGAGAAAGGATTTATGATGGAACTTGATTATAAACGTATTGTCGTAACCTTTCTCATGCATTTAGGTGATGTAGTATTAACGACTCCATTTCTAGAGGTGTTGCGTAAAGCAGCACCTCATAGTCATATCACCTATGTGATTGATGAAAAGTTACAAGATATGATGAAATACAATCCTTATATCGATGATTTGATTACGGTCGATAAAAAAGGACGTCATAATAGCATTAAAGGGTTAAATGAGATCGCTCGTCGCATTAACGACCAAGGTCGTCCAGATATCGTTATCAACCTGCATCCTAATGAACGTACATCATACTTGGCATGGAAAATTCACGGTAAGGTAACGACAGGGATGAGTCATTTCCTATTTAGACCATTTATGACGAAATATACCCGTCTTGATCGCAAGACACGTCATGCTGCTGATATGTACATTAACGTATTAGAGCAATTGGGCGTCACCGACGTAGCTAATCACGGATTACATATTGAGACTAGTAAGGAATGGAATGATGAGGTATTCCGTTTTTATAAAAGCCAAGGAGTTATGCCTCGTGATAAGATTATTGGTTTTAATATTGGCAGTGCAGTGCCTGAAAAACGATGGCCCGCAGAGCGCTTTGCAGATGTAGCCGATTATTTTGGCAATAAAGGGTATAAAACTGTATTCTTTGGGGGCCCCATGGATTTGGACATGGTAAAACCTGTTGTAGAACAGATGAAGACGTCGCCAATCGTGGCTACAGGTGCTTTTAAATTGGGCCCTTTAGCTGCGGCCATGAAATGGTGTGACTTGCTGATTACGAATGATTCTGGACCTATGCACGTAGCCATTAGTCAGGGTGTTCCTATCGTAGCCCTTTATGGACCGTCTAATCCATTTTTCTATGGTCCGTACCAAGCAAAATCTATTGTACTTGAGTCGATGGACCATTATGAAATTGGTAAAAGCATGAAACAGGTTATTAAAGAAGGCAAGTACAAAGGTATTTCTGTTATTACCGAAGAACAAGTGATTAAGGCAGCTGAAACATTACTGCAGGAATCGTAAGTTATGGATTATATTATTTTTGATTTAGAGTGGAATCAACCATATAGCAACGACATTAGCTTTATGAAGCGAGCACGGATGCCGTTGACCGGTGAAATCATTCAAATCGGAGCTATTAAGCTCAATGAGAATTTAGAGATTGTGGATTCGTTCACAATGTATGTAAAACCTAAATATTTACCACATATGCATAAGCATGTAAAGGCCCTTACAGGAATCACCAATCAAGATTTAAATCGAGGTGTCCCATTTAGGGCGGCCTACAGTCATTTTCAACAATGGTGTGGCAAGGATTATATGCTTTTATCTTGGGGCGCTGATGATATTCTTATATTGCGAGAAAATTTATTGCTCCATAAATTAAAGAGTATCGACTATGATTCTTGGGCGGATGCACAGATGCTATACAGCTATCAACGATATGGCACGACACAACAGTACTCTGTAGCTCATGCTATGGAGGATTTACATATATCATCTGAAGAATTATCTGCTCATAATGCACTTCACGATGCTATATTTACGGCACATATCTGCCAAAAGCTAGATTTGCCAACAGCATTATTGCATTATGATTCCATACGGAAAGAGGCGCCAAATCCATTTTTATATCCACCGGGTTTGACCTTCTTTATGTACGATAACTTTCAAGAAAAGAAACGTATCGTTTATGATAGACGAGTGCGACTATCCTTTTGTCCCTATTGCCAAAGTCGGTTGGAAACGACACGTCCTGAGCGGATACAAGGAGATAAGCATTTATCTATAGGCATTTGTCCGAAACACGGAGCATTTGCCATTCAGTTAAAGGTAGGAAAATATACGATTAAGTCGGGAATTACCAAGTTTTATGTAACAAAGGTATTGAGTCATAGTACTGATGAAATCGATAAACTATATAGAGAAAAATCGGAAATTAACCGAGAGAAAGAGCGGCTCTACTATGAGCGCCGTCAAAAAGAATTATTAGAAAAATCAAAAGCATAACACACGATATATTGTACTGTATGCTTATATAGAAAGGAATAAAATTATGGAACGTAAATATGCTTGGCATAATTATGACGAACAAACATTACAAGACGTGATGTCATTAGGTGACTCGTATCGTCAATTTTTGGATAATGGTAAAACAGAACGCGAATGTGTCATTCAATCTGTAGAAGCTGCCAAAAAAGCGGGCTATGTTGATTTAAAAGAACTTGATTAAATCTAACACGCCAATTAAGGCGGGCGATAAGATTTACTATACTCATATGGATAAATCTATTGCGTTATTTAATATCGGTACCGATGATTTAGACCTCGGTATGAATATCCTTGGTGCTCATATCGATTCTCCGCGCATTGACGTAAAACAAAACCCTCAATATGAAGATAGCAATTTGGTGTTTTGGGATACACACTACTATGGCGGTATAAAAAAATACCACTGGGTAGCTATGCCGCTTGCCATTCATGGGGTTGTAGTAAAAACAGATGGTACACGCATCAACATTAATATTGGTGATAAAGAATCTGATCCTGTATTCTGCATTACAGATTTATTGCCTCACTTAGGACAAGAACAAATGCAAAAGAATGCAGCCAAGGTGATTGAAGGTGAGGCTCTTGATCTTCTCATCGGTAGTCGTCCTATTAAAGATGAAGAAAAAGAAGGGGTTACTAAATTTATTAATAACCTCCTTGAAAAAGAATATGGATTTGTAGAACGCGATTTATTATCTGCTGAACTTGAAATTGTACCAGCCGGTAAGGCGCGCGATATGGGCTTTGATCGCTCCATGGTATTAGCGTATGGCCAAGATGACCGTGTCTGTGCGTACACATCCTTGGTGGCTATGCTCGAAGTTGATAAGGTAAAACGTACGACTTGCTGTTTATTGGTAGATAAAGAAGAAATTGGTTCCGTTGGTGCTACAGGCATGCAATCTCGCTTCTTTGAAAATGCGGTAGCAGAAATCTTAACATTGATGTGTAAACCTAATTCGGTAAATGTGCGCCGTACATTGGAAAATTCTCGTATGCTATCCTCCGATGTTAGCGCGGGATATGATCCATTGTATGCATCTGCTTTTGAAAAGAAAAATGCTTCTTACCTCGGTATGGGTGTCGTATTTAATAAATTTACCGGTTCTCGTGGTAAATCCGGTTCCAATGATGCCAATGCAGAATATATGGGTTTTATCCGCCGTGTAATGGAATCTAATAACGTAACATACCAAACGGCTGAACTCGGCAAGGTTGACCTTGGCGGTGGTGGCACCATTGCGTATATCATGGCCTTATATGGTATGAATGTAATCGACTGCGGCGTTGCTGTTCTTAGCATGCATGCACCATGGGAGGTTACATCTAAGGCCGATATTTATGAAGCAAAACGTTGTTACGTAGCATTTTTGAATGCAGATGATGAAACAATCTAGTATGATGGGGCTTTCACCATTGGTGAAAGTCCATGTTATGTGAGGTATAGGATGAAACAAACGGAATTAGGCGCTGCTATCGAGGCGGCGAAGGGAGAGGCAACAGAGGTTAAGACCGTAAAGGTCGATATTTTTGATATTCCTGAAACAAAGGCAAGAAGAATATATCGCTACCCGCGAAGAGGTGGCTAAAGCAGCTATGGAGGTCATGAAACCATATTGTGTGACTGTTAAACGGGAAACCTTAGATGAAGATGAAGGGGAAGCCGTTGTGGGCTATTATGTAACGGGAGAAATTTTAATGTGTGTCATCCTTGACCCATTTGAAGTGCCCGTAATGAAGGTGGCCCTCGATAAGGGGACACTAAAAGAATACATTCTAGCAGCCAATGAATTGACAGAGGATATGCTAGCTTCTCTAGATAAATAATAAATCTGTTAGAATACAATATGTGCTCTACATAAGGACAAATGTAAAATACTTTAGTCTGATACATTGATGTAGTGCTCAAAGTTGTTTATAATAGAAGTATTATTATTTCGAATATAGGAAGGAAGACCCAATGAACTTGAAAAAAGGCATTGCCCTCGCGCTCACGGCGGCAGCATTGATGGCTTTCACAGGCTGTGGCACAAATGAAACTACATCTAATGGAGAATATAAGGTTGGTGTTGTACAACTCGTAGAACATCCAGCACTAGATGCGGCAAATAAAGGTTTTGTTGATGCTCTTAAGGAAAAGGGCTTATCTGATAAAATTACCTTTGATCAACAAAACGCACAAGCTGACCAATCTAATTTGAATAGTATTGCACAGCGTTTTGTATCTGATCGTAAAAATTTGATTTTAGCAATTGCTACGCCAGCGGCTCAATCCATGGCGAATGCAACTCATGATATTCCAATCTTGGGTACAGCTATTACTGATTACGAAGCTGCTAAACTTGTTAAATCTAATGAACATCCAGGTGGTAATGTATCTGGTACATCTGATATGAACCCTGTAGAACAACAAGTAGATTTGATTTTAAAAGTATTGCCAAATGCTAAAACAATCGGTACGATTTATAGCTCTAGCGAAGGTGAATTCTCAAATTCAAGTTGAAAAGATGAAAGCTTACGCAGCGACAAAGGGCATTAAGGTTGAAGAAGTTACTGTTTCCAATGTAAACGATATTCAACAAGCGGCACAAAACCTTGTATCTCAACGTGTTGATGCTATTTATGTACCAACAGATAATGTGGTAGCATCTGCTATGAGCAATCTTGTAGCGATTACCGACCCTGCAAAAATTCCTGTATTCGGCGGTGAAGATAACCATGTAAAAGGCGGTGCGGTTATGTCCTTATCTGTAGACTACTATAAACTTGGTTACCAAACTGGCTTGATGGCGGCTAAGGTGCTAACTGGTGAATCTAAAGTCGAAGATATGCCGATTGAAATGCAAAAAGAATTCAAATTAGTTGTAAATAAAGATAAATTACAAAAATTGGGCATCACCTTACCAGAGGATTTGATGAACAAAGCAACTATGATTTAGTACTTAACTGGTAAGGAGTTACACATGAACTGGAAAAAAGGTATTGCAGTGGCACTTAGTGCCATCACTGTTATGGCAATGGTAGCTGGTTGTGGTTCCAATACTACTACTAGTGACCAAAAGAAAATTGGCGTTATTCAATTAGTAGAACATCCATCCCTTGATGCTGCTAATAAAGGCTTTGTAGATGGTCTTGCATCTAAAGGTTTTAAAGATGGGGAAAACATTAAAATTGACCAACAAAATGCACAAGCTGACCAATCTAATTTGAATAGTATTGCACAACGTTTCGTATCCGATAAAAAGGATTTAGTACTAGCAATCGCAACACCAGCGGCTCAAACGATGGCAAATGCATCTCATGATATGCCAATTATGGGGACAGCTATTACAGACTATGTGACAGCTAAACTTGTTCAATCTAACGAGCACCCAGGTGGCAACGTAACTGGTACTTCTGATATGACACCTGTTGAAAAAGAGGTAGATCTTATCATCGCTTTAGTTCCAAATGTTAAACGTATTGGTGCGATTTACACATCCTCTGAAATTAATTCCCAATTACAAGTTGAAAAAATGAAAGCCTATGCTGCTACAAAAGGTATTACAGTTGTAGAAGCTACCGTTTCCAATGTAAACGATATTCAACAAGCAGCAACAAATCTTGTAAATCAAGATGTACAAGCTATTTATACACCAACAGATAATGTATTAGCATCTGCTATGGCTAACTTAGCACAAATTACAGATGCTGCTAAAATTCCAGTATTTGCAGCTGATGAAGGCATGACAATGACTGGTGGTGTAGCGACATATTCTGTAGATTACTATAAATTGGGTTACCAAACAGGTTTGATGGCAGCTAAAGTTCTTTCTGGCGAAGCAAAAGTTAGCGATATGGCCATCGAAACACAAAAGGATATTAAATTGACTGTCAACGAAGAACGTGCTAAAAAATTGGGTATTACAATTCCTGATGCACTTCGTAAAGATATGAAATAAAAGAGGAGATTTTGATGTTAGATTTAGTGGTAGGCACCATAACAACAGGCCTTTTGTGGTCCTTGTTAGCGGTCGGTGTATTCATTACATTCCGCGTTCTTGATGTGGCCGACTTGACTGTTGAAGGGACATTCCCAATGGGGGCGGCCATCTCCGCCATCTTGATTACAACTGGTATGAATCCAATTCTTTCTATCTTGATTGCTGGCGTAGGTGGCATGGCTGCCGGTGCCGTAACAGGTTGGATCCATACAAAATTAAAGATTCCTGCATTGTTAGCTGGTATCTTAACGATGATTGCTTTATATTCCATTAACCTTCATATTATGGGGAAAGCCAACGTATCCTTACTTCGCATGGATACAATTTATACAATTATTGGTAGCGTGCTTCATACACCAAATATGTGGTCTGCTGCTATTGTTGGTGTTATCGTAGCTGTTGTTGTATGTTTATTACTGTTCTGGTTCTTTGGTACTGAAATTGGTACCGCATTACGTGCAACAGGCGTTAACCCTCAAATGATTCGCGCCCAAGGCGTGAACACAGATAATATGATCGTTCTTGGCCTATTAATTTCCAACGGTTTCGTTGGTATGTCCGGTGCGCTTATCGGTCAATTTCAAGGCTTTGCTGACGTAGGCATGGGTATTGGTACCATCGTAATCGGCTTGGCATCTGTTATTATCGGTGAAGTTGTATTTGGTACAAAATCCTTCGTCCGTAGCCTCATTGCTGTAGTACTCGGTTCCATCGTATATCGTATCGTTATCGCTGCCGTACTCTATATGGGTATGCCACCAAACGATTTAAAATTATTTACTGCTATTCTCGTTGCCATCGCGCTTTCTTTGCCTACATTGAAAGCCAAATGGTTAGCTCGTTAAGGAGGACACTATGTTAGAAGTAAAAAATATGGTAAAGACCTTCTTTAAGGGCACAATTAATGAAAAAACTGCACTACAAGGCATCGACCTTCGCTTAGAAGAAGGAGATTTCTGTACCGTAATCGGTGGTAATGGTGCTGGTAAAAGTACATTGCTAAACTCCATCGCTGGTGTTTTTCCTGTCGATGAAGGCAGTATTACCATCAACAATATTGATGTAACAAAAATGCCAGAATACAAACGTGCTAAATATATCGGCCGTGTATTCCAAGATCCTATGGTTGGTACAGCAGGCAATATGCAAATCGAAGAAAACTTGATCCTTGCGATGCGTCGTGGCAAAAACTTAGGCCTTAAATGGGCTTTCAAAGATAGCGAACAGGCATTCTTTAAAGAACGCCTTGCACTATTAGGTCTAGGTCTTGAAGACCGCCTATCTGCACGGATGGGGCTATTATCTGGGGGCCAACGTCAATCTATTACATTGCTTATGGCTACTATGCTTCGTCCTGAGCTATTACTCTTGGACGAACATACAGCTGCACTTGATCCTAAGACAGCTGAAAATGTATTGCAATTAACAGATAAACTTGTTTCAGAACATAATCTAACAACCCTTATGATTACGCACAACATGCGCGACGCATTGCGCTTTGGTAATCGTCTTATCATGATGGACGCTGGTCGTATCATCTATGATGTAAAAGGGGAAGAGAAAGAAAAAAATTAACAGTTGCTGATTTGTTACAAAAATTTGAAGTAGCTGGCGAAGGTGCGTTAAGCGACCGTATGATGCTCGGTTCGAAATAAGTACCTAAATAATATGGTCTAAAAAAGAGGGGATATTATCCTCTCTTTTTTCATGAAAACCTTTACACTATGGGGATTATACTGTATACTTAACTAAGTCATAAGACATATCGTAAGCGAAGTATTCGAATCTCCAACGGTTACTTAAGCTTATCGGGATTATTATTTTTTTAGGAGGTAACATTAATGTTAACTACAGAAGCTAAATTAGCAGTAATTAAAGAATACGCTACTCATGAAGGTGACACTGGTTCTCCAGAAGTACAAGTTGCGATTTTGACAAGCCGCATCACATACTTAACTGAACACTTGAAAGAACATAAAAAAGATCATCATTCCCGTCGTGGTTTGTTGAAATTGGTTGGTCAACGCCGTAACATGCTTGACTACCTTCGTCGTAAAGATATCGAACGTTACCGTTCCCTTATCGAACGTCTTGGTCTTCGTAAATAATACAATTAGCCGTCCATTTGGACGGCTTTTTTATTTTATTTCCTTGTGTTATAATGAATTTAGGCAAAGGGAAACAACTGCCGATAATCTATTGTGGAAACACAGAAAAAAGGACAGAGCGGCAGCGACTCTGTCCTTTTTATTGTGCTAGTTGCTTTTAATAAAGTGAAAAAATAGCTTAATTTTAACAGATGATATATAATAATAAGGTATACGTATAAGAAGATTTTTAGGAGGAATAGGAATGGAACAATTCCAAATGGACCTAGCTGGTCGTACGCTTACGATCGAGACTGGGGAACTTGCAAAACAAGCTGGCGGTGCCGTAATGGTTGGTTATGGCGATACACGCGTACTCGTTACCGCTACAGGTTCTAAAGAGGCGAAGGATATCGATTTCTTCCCACTCACAGTAGATTATGAAGAAAAAATGTATGCTATTGGTCGTTTGCCAGGTGGCTTTATTAAACGTGAAGCACGTCCACCTGAATCTGCTATCTTGAATAGCCGTTTGATTGATCGTCCTATTCGTCCACTATTTGATAAAGGTGTACGTAACGAAGTACACGTTGTAGCTACAGTTATGTCCGTAGATCAAGATTGTGATCCTGCTATCTGTGGTATGATTGGTGCATCTGCAGCATTATCTATTTCCGATATTCCATGGGCTGGCCCAATTGCTGGCGTTCGCATGGGTCGTGTAAATGGTGAATTTGTTGTAAACCCAACAAAAGTACACAATTAGAAGAAACTGATCTTAATATCGTAGTAGCTGGTACAAAAGACGCTATTCTTATGGTTGAAGGTGGCGCTCAAGAGGTTCCGGAAGAAACCATTCTTGAAGTTATTATGGCTGCTCACGAAGAAATTAAGAAAATCGTTGCATTCCAAGAAGATGTAAAAGCTAAAGTAGGTAAGGAAAAACGCGTATTTGAAAGCAAAGACGTACCTGCTGAAATCGCTGATGCAGTTCGCGCATATGGTCATGATAAACTTGACGCAGCCGTTCGTTGTGCAGATAAACAACAACGTGATGCACAAGAAACTGAAGTACGTGAAGACGTATTGGCACATTTCGCAGACATCTACCCAGATAACTTAGCTGATGTGAATAAAGCATTCGATGCAATGACGAAGGAAATTGTTCGTCATATGATCACTGTTGAAAAAATCCGTCCAGATGGCCGTAAACTTGATGAAGTTCGTCCAATCTCTTGTCGTACAGGCGTATTGCCTCGTACACATGGTTCCGGTCTATTCACACGTGGTCAAACTCAAGTATTGAACGTAGCTACTGTAGCGCCATTGTCTGAAAAACAAACAATTGATGGCATCGGTTTAGAAACAGAAAAACGCTATATTCACCACTACAATTTCCCATCCTTCTCCGTAGGGGAAACTCGTTCCTCCCGTGGTCCTGGACGCCGTGAAATCGGTCATGGTGCTTTAGCTGAACGCGCATTGGTACCTGTCATTCCTAGCGAAGAAGAATTCCCATATGCATTGCGTCTAGTATCTGAAGTATTAGAATCTAATGGTTCTAGCTCCATGGCTTCCGTATGTGGCTCTACATTGTCTTTGATGGATGCTGGTGTACCTATTAAAGCTCCTGTAGCAGGTATTGCAATGGGTCTTGTAACACAAGGTGAACACTACACAATCTTAACAGATATTCAAGGTATGGAAGATGCTCTTGGCGATATGGACTTCAAGGTGGCTGGTACTGCAAAGGGGGTAACTGCCATCCAAATGGATATTAAAATTTCTGGTTTGTCTCGTGAAATCCTTCACGAAGCATTGGAACAAGCTCATAAAGGTCGCATGCATATCATGGGCATTATGCTAGATACCATTGCTGAACCTCGTCAACAAATGTCCCAATACGCTCCACGCATCATTACAATGAAAATTGATCCAGACAAAATACGTGACGTAATTGGTTCTGGCGGTAAAGTAATCCGTAGCATCATTGACGAAACAGGTGCAAAAATCGATATCGAAGATGATGGTACGGTATTCATCGCTTCTGTAGACCAAGAAGGGGCTGCAAAAGCGCAACAAATCATCGAAAACCTTACTAAAGAGGTTGAAGTAGGTGAAGTATACCTTGGTAAAGTAACTCGCTTGATGGCATTTGGTGCATTCGTTGAGGTATTACCAGGTAAAGAAGGTCTTGTACACATTTCTAAATTAGCGAAAGAACGCGTTGAAAATGTAGAAGACGTTGTAAATGTGGGTGACGAAATTATGGTTAAGGTTATCGAAATCGATAAACAAGGCCGTATTAACTTGTCCCGTAAAGATTGTTTGAAATAAGAGGTGTTACATGGATATTCGTGGCTTTGAAGTAGTTTCTGCTTTTGAAGAACAAAATATCAATTTACCAACACGTAAAACCACAGAAAGCGCAGGCTATGATATTGAATGCGCTGAAGCTGTTACATTAGAACCAAATCAAGTGGTTCTCGTGCCGACAGGCCTTAAGGCCTTCATGGCATACGACGAATACCTTGCCATCCATATCCGTTCTAGCATGGCTATCAAACGTAAACTAGCTCTTGTGAATAGCACAGGCATTATCGACAGCGATTACTACAATAATGAGGACAACGAAGGTCATATCATGATCGCCCTCCTAAACTTTGGCAACGAACCAGTTACCCTAGAAAAAGGTGAACGCGTTGCACAAGGCATTTTCTCTAAATACCTTATCACCAACGATGACGACGCAACAGGCGTACGAACTGGTGGTATTGGTAGTACTGGGACTATGTAAACTACATACAATTCTGAACAGAATGGTGAAAGCCGCTCAACTTAGGTTGGGTGGCTTTTTTTGTGTAAAAAATTACACATTTGACTTTGTATAATACAATCATCAAAGAACATATGAATTTGTTTTGTTTATATTATATAAAGGAGATCATTATGGAAACTTTACAACAACATGTAATTACAGCAAAAGACATTAAAGAAGAAATCTTAAATGCACTTATGGAAGAACCTATTGAAGATGAAGATTTTGGTGAACGATATGATCGTTTACATGCTGAATGGGAGGTAAAAGGTTTAAAGAAATATCGTAAGGAAATTAATGATGCTTTTACCAATAAGGAAACTTTCAAAGATTGGGTCATTGATATCTGGGGAGATATAGCAACTTACATTGCTGTTATTAACGAGGAGCTAAAACTTCGTGAAATTGAAATTACTCGAGAAGCATCCGAATGTGCTGCATGGATGAAAATTTTTGTCTCCTCTGAAAGTGGCTCAAGAGATGAAGCTGAAGAAAAAGTAAAACGTAATCTAGAAGAAGCATTAGAAGACCATGACCAAAGAATTCTTAATATCTATGATGTAGAAGTAGTACCACTTTTAACATGGTGTGAAGAATTACTAGTGATGAAAGCCTTTTTAACTAATGACTTCTATATGAAAGGCTCATTTACAGATGAATTAAAACTCATATACACAAATGTGTTTACATTATTAGATCGAAATTTGCCAGAAAAAGTTGAATACAGTGATGCTCATTCCTTTGAATATTATGTGGATTTAGAGGACGAGTGGGAGTATTTGTACTTAGATGATTTAAATCCTATAGAAGAACTACTTGCTCTATTGCCTGGTAGTCCTTATGAATGTGATGTAATGTATTATGCGAAGTCAATCAATTGGAATATCAAAAATAAGCATGTAAATACTTTCAAAGAAAAATGCAAAGAGTTATATAATTCTTTGCATCAATAGTAGTATAGATTATTTATATGAGCTAAGGAGTGTTTGTATATGAGAAATATGTTAGTCAATAAAGAATCAAAAGAATCTGTTTTAAATCTATTTGAAAAAATATTGAATGTAAAATTGAAAGAAGCAGAAATCAAACAGGCCGATTGGGATGCAAAAGGTTTAAAACCTAAAAAAAATGAAATTATAGAGGCATTTAAGCATTTGGATTCATTTGATACATATATTGAATCAAATTTTGAATCTAAAGAAAATTTTGAGCTTCTCATTGTAAATGATACTCTAAGAATGTACAAAAATGATGATATAAGAATGTACAATTTTAATTGTATCACCGATACTATAGTTGAGGTGATAACAACATGCAATACGTATACGCTATTAACAGTTCATTTACTGTAACATCATTATTAGACTTACCATTATTAAGGGACATTCTGGAGGTTTGCAATTTGAAACCTAATTATAGTTTACTAGGTCGTGAATTAGGCTATGATAGACGCACCATAAAATCTCATTATGAAAATGGAACGCCTGATCCACATCGTCATAAACCATCTATGATTGATAAATTTTATGACGTAATACAGACTTTATTATCTGATGATACACCCCAACAATTTTATTATAAGCGTGTCTTGTGGCAATACTTGGTAGATAACCATAGACTCACAGCTGCTTACTCTACATTTCGCGGTTATATTTTAAAGATACCAGTATTTCAATCCTATTTTGATAGAAACATACATCGCCTAGTATGCAGCATACGATTCGTTTTGAAACCGCACCAGCTGAACAGGCTCAAGTTGATTGGAAAGAGAATATTAAATTCCTATTGCATGATGGCACACACATAACTTTTAATATATTGCTGATGACATTAGGCTATTCTAGATACAAATTAGCAAAGGTCACTTTCGATAGAACTACTGAAACACTACAAGATACATTGGTAGAATTCTTTGAACAATTACAAGGTGTTCCGCATGTACTATTAACAGATAATATGAAAACCGTGATGGTACAACCGAGGCTAGCTGGAACTAAAGGACAGCTTCATACCAAAGCAGAACAATTTTCAAGTGACTTTAGCTTTACATTTAAGCCGTGTATGGCGCGCCGTCCACAAACGAAAGGCAAAGTAGAAAGCCAAATGAAAATTCTAGATGAAATTCATGCGTACCAAGGAAAATTAACAATACAAGAAGTGGAAGAACAGATTCAAAAAATTATTTTACGTAGTAATCTAGCGATTTCTCAAGCTACAAGACAAATACCGTCTGCACTGCTTGAAAAAAAAGAAAAGGAATCTCTTACCCCACTTCCAACAAAAGTGATAAGAGATTCCTACCGCATAGATCACCCAAAAGCTAAGGTTTCAGCAAGTAATCTCATTAGCTTTCGTGGTAGCCACTATTCTGTACCGCCAGGATATGTGGCCAAATCTATGACCTTAAAGACCATAGATAAGATGCTATACATATATGATAGCACAGAATTGATTGCACAGCACCCATTAAGTGATAAGAAGGTTAACTATTTGCCTTCTCATTATGAGGCACAATTGCAGAAAACAATTCCTTATCTAAGTTCTGAAGATGTGAAAGCTAAAGCAAAATCTAATTTGGAAAAGATAGGAGCTATCTATGACACTACAGACTAATTACCAACGCTTACAAGATAATCTAGCATATCTAAAACTAAAACAATGCATGTTACACCTAGATGAAACAATTGAATTAGCTAATACACAGAGCTTATCTCATATTGAGTGGTTATTGAAGCTGAGTGATTACGAAGTTGATATTAAACGACAAAACGTAATTAACCATATGGTGAAAATTAGTAATTTTCCTCATTTGAAAACACTAGCTGATTTTGAATTTTCATTTCAACCACAAATTAACGAAATGCAAATTAAGAATTTAGCATCATTAGGCTTCATGGAACAAGCTGAAAACATTGTATTTCTTGGCTCTAGCGGAGTTGGGAAAACACATTTAGCTACATCACTAGGTATTGAAAGCTCTCGTAACAGACGAAGTACTTATTTTATTAAATGCCATAATTTAATCCAAAGTCTTAAAAGTGCAAAAGATGAAGGACGATTAGAAACTCGGCTCAAGCATTATGCACGCTACCAATTACTCATCATTGATGAAATTGGCTATTTACCGTTACAACCAGGTGATGCTAACTTACTATTTCAAATTATTGATAGACGGTACGAAAAGAAAAGTACCATCGTAACGTCTAACATTAATTTTGATGAGTGGGCTACCATTTTACATGATGAGCGAGTAGCTAATGCTATTGTTGATCGATTACTTCACCATGCACATGTGATTAGCATAACTGGAGATTCATACCGGTTACGAAACCATATGCAACAGAAGGAATAACTGTACATTGTACATCGTCAAAATTGTACATTCTTATATTGACATTTACACTTCTCATCATAAATGAAATAAAAATTCGAATGGAGGAATTGCTAGAAGGTTTTCATGGTGTGGGGCGACCTATGATTATTCCGTGTATTAAAAGTGGACCCTATAATGAAATAAAAAAACAAGTAAAGGATTTGTTACATACAAGACTTAATAGTCATGATAATGAACTTCCTTATTTATTTGATAAGTTTATCGTACCTGATCTTGTCTGGAGCGAAGAATTATTTGCGATACTAGCTTATTTAAAAGAGAAAACCTATAAACCTAGTTCATTAACTAACGAATTAAGAACAATCTTTATGAAAGCCTATGTAACACTTGAGGAAAATCTACAAGACCCAGAATGGTATTGTAATGCCAAACCATTGACATACTATTGGCATATAAAATCAGACTTAGAAGAAATCTATTATGATGATTACTTACCAATTCAAAAACTATTATCTTTTATACCTAATAATTCATTAGATTGTTATATATCTTACTGTCAAAATTATATCAATGAAACCTGGGCGGAATTACAAGAAGGAAAAGTTAAACAAGCAATTTACAAGACTTATTATGATTTGCTACAAAAAATTAGTTAGTTGTTTGCAATAAGGAGGAGAAAGGCTACATATGAATTTATGTAGCCTTTTATGATTTTAGTTTATGAGTACAAGATGAATTATTTTATGAAGAATTTATGAAATGTTGAATATATAATAATATTTTATTGGTAAAATATGTCTATAAAAATACGTATATTCTATGGGGGAGTAATGGGGATAAATAAAGATAATAATGATGTTATTAGTACATCGGGAAAAAGACAAATATACGAAAAGTATGATGATATCAATGATATTAATTCATTAGAAGTGGATTTAGATACCATCTTGAATCAGTATAAGAAAAATTTAAGCCAAATTATTGATGATAAACGATATGTAAAAATTGCTGTTGCAGGTCGTATGAATCATGGTAAAAGTAGTTTACTTAACTCATTAATTGGTGATAATATTTTTAAAGTTCAGGATATTCGTGAAACAACTGCTAATTCAAGATATGAATTATTTGAAGATGTTCTTCTAGTTGATACACCCGGACTAGATGCCAATATAAATGATGATGCTATTGCAAATGTTGCATATGAATCCTCTAACATTATTTTATTTGTTCATAATTATAATGTAGGTGATTTTCATAAAGGTGAATTAGAAGCTTTAAAACGCATTGCTGATTTTCATAATAGTGAGGCTTTTAGCGATAGATTCATATTAGTTCTTACTGGTAAAGATGCTGTTACAGATCAAAATGATAGAGAACTAATTAAATTAAAGCTACTAAAAGATATTAAACAATTTTGTGGATTGCAAAACTTCCCTATATTTGAAGTATCTAATACAACATTTATGAAGGGAAAATCTGAAAATAAAGAAAAATTAATTACATATAGTGGTATTCCAACATTATTGGAGTATATTACTAGTAAAATTGAAGAGTTAAAACTGTTAAGAACAAAACAGACTATTGAAAAGATCAGAAATATACAATCTATAGCAATACATCTTTTTAATGAAATTCTTCAGAATAAAACTGTAAATTTAGACTCTGAACTAATTGATGCCGATAAGTTGTATGAAGAATATAAGACTCTTATAACAAAAGAAATCTTAGATTTGAATAATAAATATAAATATTTAAAACAAGAACGGGAAGAGCTGAAATTACTTAGAAAATCTATGAATAATATTAATACTAAAAAAGGTGGGTTTATAACATTTTTATTGGGGGGAGGTCCATCTAAATATATTTATTATAAATATATAGTTCCAGAAATGGGAGAATGTACTTGGAGTGGGTGTAGTGCACCTTTATCAAAATCGTTAATTGATTTGGATGAAATGCGTAAAGATGCTTTAAGTACTTATCCATCAAGTGTTATTCTTTCTAGTAGATATAAAGATAAGGAAGTTTTAATTTTAAAAACTAAATTATCTTCAAAAAAACTAGAAGTTAAAAACTAAATTATGAATTTAATTCATATCAGGAGCGTTTATATAATAAATATATAAATGACTTAATTATACAACACTCAAATTTTGTAGTTACAAAAAGTAAGCTACTTGTAGGAAATTTTTTAGATAACTTATCAGATATAAAGAAGTATATATATGGAGATGCTCTTAAATTACAAAATGAGGTTGAATATATAAAATCATGGATTACAGATGTAGATAATTTTAGTGACATGACAATTAAATTATTAGAGGGGCTTGAATAATATTATCGGAGAAACATATTATGGAAATTAAAAACAACGAATCTGAATTCAATCAAGTTTTGGCTGACACAATTAAATCATTAAATAAAATAGGATGTTTTGGAGATTTAATAGAAAAATCAGAAGAAAAAGTTATTTCACCACTAAATGAAATTAGACTGGAGGCAAAAGTTATTTCACCACTAAATGAAATTAGACTGGAGGCTATGAGTAATAATATGATTTTAAAAACAATAGTTAATAACTACGAAGACAAATTAAATCAAATTATCGGTGATAGCGATAAGTTTTATTTGGTAAATGCTGGACGTATGAATCATGGTAAAAGCAGTTTATTAAATTCGCTAACAGGTGAAGTTGAAGATGTTTTTGAAGTACAAGATAAACGGACTACTGTTAAGAATAAGACATATCAATATAACGAGAATACTTATTTTATTGATACACCAGGTTTAAATGCTCACGATAACGATGATCAAGAGGCTATAAAGGCATATAAAAAAGCAAATATAATTTTATTTGTTCATAATCTATCTGTTGGTGATATTAGGAAAGAAGAAGTTAGGGATATAAAGACTATTATATCTTGCTTTAATAATATCGATAATTTAGTTGATAAATTTGTCCTAGTCTTGACAGGGAAAGATGCAATTCAATCTAAGGATGACTTAAATAATATCAAAAATAAAGTTTTGTTAGATATTAAAAATGAGACTGGATTAACTAGCTTTAAAGTCTTTACTGTTTCTAATACAACATACAAAAATGGATTGAAGAATAATAAGAATAAACTTATCGAACATAGTGGTATTAAATTATTACATGAGTATATAGATTCTTTCATAATGGCATCGAATAGTGAAATTCAAGATAGAATATGTGAAAGAATTGATTTAGAAACTGAGAAGGTTAACAATAAATTACAACTATTAAAAGAAGAGAGAACTGAAAAATTAAAGAAACAAGAGAAAGTTATTAATGAATTTAAATCTAGAATTAATGATATTTTGAGCTCACGTTTTTATATTATAGAATGTGCAAATGATAGACTAAATCGTTGTATGGATGAAATTAGTTCATTGAAAGGTTAAGTTTTAATTACGGAGGAAGTAATAATGTTTATAGCTGGGATTATTGCTGCAGGGGTTGCAGGTACTATTGGTGTAATTGCACATAGTGATCATAGTGACTATAGTGACTATTATAGTGATTACAGTGATTATGCTGAAAAAGAACGTAAAAGAAAACAAGCAGAATTAACTGCTAAAGAAAAAGAATTAAAACAATTAAAACAACAATTAGAGAATGAATGTAATCAAGCATATGAGGCAATTAAATTAGAATTACAAGAAAATAGTAGTACAGCAGGCATTAATCCTAGAACATGCGATTTATCAAGTAAAAATAGTCAAAAGATATTTAAACGTGATATTGAAAATAAATTAATGGCTAGTCTAGATGAAGATAAAGCAGCATTAAAAGATATCAATGATACATTGAAGAGAATTAATGAAATTCAATTAAAGGTAAAAAAAGATATCAAAGAAAATAAATAGAGGTAATAATGGGAACAGAATATATTACAAGTACGGTTAATAATTTATTTGAAAAGCTTGATATTGCAAGTAAAAATTTAGATGGCTTTTTCTCAAGAAATCGATGAACGTCGAGATGAGATTAATAAAATTTTACTGTCTATTCCTGCAAAATCTAATGAATTCAGTAAAGTAGTAAAACCGAAAAAAGATTCCAATTTAGTAGATAAAGCTGTTGAATCAATCTTAACTGAGATTAATGCATCAATTGATAGTTGGAATAATGATCTTACTAGCCAATTAAAAGGTACTGAATTCATGAAAAAACATGAGAAGTATCTTGTGGTAATGGTATTTGGTGCTGTTAAAGCCGGTAAAAGCTCTTTAGGGAATTTTTTTGCTGGTAAATATTTTAGTAACTCAAACGTGGAAACTGAATACAATCATCGAGATAAGCCGCAATTCATTAGCGAAGAAAGTGGTCGGGAAACAGGTGGACTAACTAAAGAACTTAATGGAGATACTTGGTTTACCGAAGGTGTTACTGATACTACTGGAGCTATTCAATATTTTACATTATCCGGATTACGATGGATGGACTCACCAGGTACTGGAGCAGTGAAAAAAGATGGTGATAGTAAAGACATGGAGCAAATGGTAAATGATTATATTCCATTTGTGGATCTATGTATTTTTTTAATGAACTCTTCAGAGCCCGGTTTACAAGAAGATATGAAATATATGGAGAAGCTATCTCGTGAGGGACAAGAATCTTTAGTTGTTATCACACGTTCTGATGTAGTAGAAGAAGATATTGATGAGAACGATGAAATTATCAAAATTCTTAGACCGAAAGAACCAGAGCGTCGTAAATTACAAGAGGATGATATTGTAACTCGCCTTGCTGAACAATATCCTGAATTAGATTCTGAGAAATTTAGAGCAATGAGTGTATCCACTATGCTAGCTCGCCATGCTATTGAAGATGGGGATGAATCTAAATTTAAAGATAGTAATCTTGATAAACTTATGAATCTATTAGCTGATAAGGCATCTACTCAAACAATTGATTTGAAAATTGCAAGACCAAAACGTAATATGAATAGTTTCATAGATCGATTAATTACCGGAGATAATATTGATCATAAGTTTGAAGGTTTAGAAGCCTTATTAACTAAATTTAGAGAATTACAAGATCCAATTGATGAATATAAACAAAAATTAGAAAACCGCAAGCAACGTGTTACAAACTTAATTATTCAAGATATTCAATCGGATTTAAAATCAAAATTATTAGAGTGGAATCAAATGGTAGAATCATCAAAAAATACTATTGATTCTAAAAATATGAATACTGAAATTAATAAGATTATTGAAAAAGGTATTAATAAGGGCATTAATAGAGAAGTAGCATCAATTATTGATGGATATAGCAATGATAGTATAAAGTCAATTTCTAGTCTTGTTACTGTTCAATCTTTGGGGAAAAGCTATGAAGAAGTTGAACATAGTTATAAAGAACGTATCTTAGTTGAACGTGACCCAGATGGGTTGTGGGAAAATATAAGAGCATTTTGTGGTAAAACGTATTATAGAACGCGTACGATTACACATACTGAAATTTTAAAGATAGATGTTGGTACTAATGTAAACGATGTTTTAGAGTCTTTATTAAATCAAAGTAAAGCAATTATAGAGCAAGAGGTAAAAGCTGCATTGCTAGATATACAAAAACAATATTTCTTACCACAAGAAAAGTATATTGCTACTATGATAAATATGTTACAAGATTCAATTCAACAATTAAGACGACTAAAATATGAGGATGCTTAAATGCAATTTATTATTAAGGTTACATCTGCATGTAACCTAAGCTGTACGTATTGTAGTGAAGGATTAAGACAGTTAGAAAATCTTAATATAGAAACATATAAAAGATTTGTAGATGGTATTCCAAAACTATTGAGGCATGTTGGACATAAAAATGTTGATATTATATGGCATGGTGGAGAACCATTATTAATCGGCAAACAATGGATAACTGAAGCCATTGAATATACAAATGAAGTTCTTTCAGATTTTGAAATTTCTTATTCTATACAAACAAATGCGACTTTGATAGATGAAGAGTGGATTCAAATATTTAAAGAACTTGATTTTAGTATAGGTATTTCTTTAGATGGATATAAAGAATTACATGATCAATATAGAATCGCAAATAATGGCCAAGGTACATATGAAACAATTATTACTAACATTAAATCATTAAAGAGTCAGGGAATACCAGCCTCTTTACTAATGGTTTTAAATTCTACTGTAATTGATTTAGACAAACTTTGGAATACATTAGAAGATTTAAACTTAAATCTTAAAATTCAACCTGTTGTACCAATTGGTAATGCAGAGAATCAATTAGTCGAAACGAATAATATTTATAATAATTACTCGACTGTTTTAAAATATATTTTTAAAAAAAGCTTTTAACCAGTCATATGGATATTACTGTGCAACCAATATCAAATCTTCTTACAACAATATTAACTAATAACAGTATTGGTGAATGCTCATATAATGGCACTTGTACTAGAAATATCATAACTTTATATCCCAATGGGGATGTTGGATTTTGTGGCCGTATGAGTAATGAAAATAAGTCGTATATTTATGGCAATATCTTAAATCACGATATTATATCACTATATGATTCAGAAGTTAGTGAAAAAATAAGAAATCGTCAAACTTATTTACAAGAAAATGATTGTAAAGAATGTACTTTTTGGGAATTTTGTCATGGTGGTTGTACGGTAGATGCATTGTCTTCTAATGGAGATATAAATAGTAAGTACCATTATTGTGAAGGTTATAAAGAGCTTTTATATTATTTTATGACTGAGGGGCTAACTGAATTAAAAAAAGCATTAGTTAATCGTAAAATACGTTATCGATTATTGATAGAAGAAAAAGATAAATTAATTAAGGAATTACATGATGAGAGATAACGATATATTATTTTTTAATCTTCATAGACGCTATCTAAATGCTTCTCCTCAATTTGGAGGTTTTTTAGGCATATTTACTTTAGCAGCATTCTTAAATGAGAATGGGTACAGGGCTCAAAGTTATGCAGGTCAATTGACAGAGGGATTGCGATTAATAGATGAAGCTTGTCAAAATTATAATATAAAAATGATAGGTTTATATTGTGATTATGAAAATGTGACAGAAGTAATATTTTTATCTAGTTATATTAAAGAGACATATCAGATTCCTGTGATTGTTGGAGGCCCACAATCTACAAGTCTAAAAAAAGACTTTTATATTAAGTCCCAATGTGATGCTGTTGTTAGATATGAAGGTGAGATAACAGTATTAGATTTAGCTAACTATTATATCGAAAGCCTAGGTGTTATTGACGATATCAAAGGAATATCATATTTAAAAGATAATGATGTAATTACTCATGAGGAGCAAGATTTAATAGAAAATCTTGATGCACTTCCTTTTATTAATGATGAATGCTATTTAGTACCAAAGCAAGACTATACTGAGCTAAGTATAATGACTGGCAGAGGATGTCCATTTCACTGCAGTTTTTGTCATGAAGGGCATCATACACGAAAGGTTCGATTTAGATCGGTTGAAAATGTTATTGAGGAAATCAAGATTTATATAGAAACACATGAATATATAAAAATCTACATATCTTATTTACTGATGATACTTTCACTTTAATTCCAGAACGTGTAAAAAAGCTTTGTGAAGGATTGGAGCAGTTACAAAAAATAAAGCCTTTTAGATGGTTTTGTGAAGGTCATGTACATACTCTATTTATGAATCCAGAAATGATTAATTATATTGCAAAAGCAGGAGCCCAGCGTATTCAACTTGGTATTGAAGCCGGTACACAAGAGGTTTTAGATGCATATAAAAAAGGGTCAACATTACAAGAAATCAAGACAGTTGTTAAACATTGCTATGATAGTGGGATAGAAGAAGTTTACAGTAATATCATTTTAGCTGGAGCTCACTTTACTAGAGATGTATATATTAAGAATATAGATTTTGCTAAAGAACTATTAAAGATTGCCCCTGGCGTAATGGAAATTGGTGTTGTCTCTTATTGGCCATTACCAGAAACTACAATTACTAATCACCCAGAAGATTATGGTTTAAATATATTAGATTATGACTTTATTACTTCTAGTGGAGATTTTCCTCAAATAGAAACCAATGATATTGATCGATGGGAACTAATTGAGATGATGAAAAGTATGGAATATGAGTTATCTGAATATATGAAAGAACTATTAATAAAAGGTTTTGTAAAAACTGAATTAATAAATAGTTGGTTATCTAGAAAACATACTAAATATATTGGTCGATGGATATATGCTTTAAACCAATTGCCTCATATGCTTAACTTTTATTCAATGGTATTTAGTGGGGAATGTAATTTTATAGATACAATTAGTAAAAATATTCCTCATATACACCCAATGCGTACAGTTCAATTATCAAAATATTTAAAAAATGATAGTGGTAATAAGTCTTTGTTTGGATATAAGTTAAATGACCTTGAAGTTGATATTTTAATTTATTCATTAGGTAAACTGTCAATTGAAGAGTTAATATTAAAACTTCGCGAAAAGTACGATGATTTTACTTTAATTAATAATGAAAATATTGAAAATGTGTTAAGAAAATTATCATCTCAATACTTATTAGTATATTCGAAATATTAGGAGTCATCATGGAAAATTCAATTTTATTAGATTATAAAAGTGTCTTAGAAAATAATAAAACTAGTTTAGTAAATGCTATTCATGAATATAATTCAGAAGATATCAAATTAAATAACTATATTTCTGAAATTGAAAGTATTTATTCTAATAAATTAAAAGATGTGAAACCATATATTATGGTTTATGGTATTTATAATGCTGGTAAAAGTAGTATTATAAACGAATTATTGGGCGATGACTTAGCTTCAGTAAATGACAAACCAGAAACTGACTCTGTAGATGAGTATGAATGGAATGGCTATACAATTGCTGATACACCGGGTGTAGGTGCTCCTATTAAACATGAAGAAGTAACTACAGAGCACTTACGAAGAGCTGATATTGTTATGTTTGTAATGGCTTCTACAGGATCAAATGAAAAAGATGATAATTATAGAAGATTAAAAGCAATAACTGATGCTGGTAAAAAAGTTATTATTATAATTAACGATAAAAATGGAGACTTAGGAAGTAATGATCAAGAGCTAGGAATTATTACTACTAAAGTGAAAGAGAATCTTAGACAATACAATCTAGACAGTAATGATTATGTTATTACTATAGTAAATGCTAAGCGTGCAAGAGATGGACGTATAAAAAATAAACCTGCTCTTATAGAAAAAAGCAATATTAAAGAACTAAAGGGCATTATTTTATCTGAATTGAAAAAAACAAATAATTATATTGTTATTAATAATGCTATTTTAGATATTCTCACTCAAATTAATGGTATTCAAAATTATTTGATAGCTTATGATAATAAATCTGAAATCCTTGCATTAAATAATTTATTAGGCAATATTAGAAATTCAAAAAAAGTTTTGAAGTCTAATATGAGTGAATATATTACATTAAAAACAAATAAGTTAATGCCAATCGTAGAAGCTGATATTTGGGAAAATAAAGACAATGAAGATAAGATTTCTATGGTCTTCAATGAACATATTCAAAATTTGAATCAAGATATAGTTAAAAAACTAGAAGAAGAATTAGCTATAACAAATCAAGATATATTCTCTCATATTACTGATGTAACAAAAGAAATAGAAGCTAAACTTAAAGCTTTAGAAACTCATAAAGGGGAGTTTACTTTCGATGTTAATAAAAGTGATTATTCTGAATCAATTAGTGAATCGCTCTCATCTAATAATAGCGAGATTGCAAATTTAAAAGAGGTATTAGTTACAAGTAAAGAATTATTAGATGCACATAATAAAGATAAATCCATAATGCCACTTATTGCAGCAAGTGTAGGTTTATCTTCTGCAGAAACGTTATCTGTTGTTGAGGTGGGAAGTGCTGTAGCAGGTGCTTTAGCAAAGACCACTTTAGGTTCAGCTATTTTATCTACCTCTGTAGGTGGCACTCTAGCTACAGCAGCAACAACATTAGGTACTGCAATATCCACTGCTATGCCATATCTTGCTCCATTAATTATTGGCTTTATAGGTATAAAAAAATTATTTGGTGGTGGCAAAAGTAAAGAAGAATTACAAGCTGAAGCAGATGCGTATAATGAAGCTCAAATGCGTCAACTTGAAGCAATGAAAGATGCTCGTAATGATTTGCATAATAAATTAGGCTATGCATTTGATGGACTTATTACAGAACTTCAAAAAGAAATCAATAAAGTTATTGATGAATTATTAGGTGGATATGAAAAAATCTATGGAGAAAAGATTTCTGGATCCCAACAAGAAAAAGAAGCTTATGATAAAGTAATGACTTCAATTGCTTTAAGTGTGTCAAATTATGAAGAATTAAGTTTAGTTCTTAGAAATAATGCTTAAGGAGTTTGTTATGACAAAGCGTTTTCAAGTAAAATTTAGAATTAAATCTGATCCTAAATCAACATCTCGAAGTGGGGTAAATGCAACTATGGTTACTGCTTCTAATATGTTTGATGCACGTAATCAAGTAAAAGCACGTTATGCTAATAGTTTACATGGAATAGAAGTGATTTCTGTTGTTGAAAAATAAGAAAATATTATGCCAAAATTCTACCCAACTATAATAAATAGTTTCCATGGTAGTGAAGGAGAGCGTCTCGTATATGAGGCGCTCTCTAAATTAAATAACGAATATGTAATTTTTCATTCTTATAGATGGTTAGGTGAATTAAACCAACGTCGGAGTGAAGGTGAGGCAGATTTTGTTATTTTACATCCTAAAAAAGGTATTTTATCTATAGAGGTAAAGGCTGGTGGGATTTCCTATCGTGATGGGAGCTGGATTCAAACGAATCGAAATACAAAAGAAGAAAAAATTATAGACCCTTTAGGTCAAGCTGCGGAGAGTCAATTCAGGATTCAAAACTATTTACGTAAACATTATAATGGTCAAATGCCTGTTATTGGTCGTGCCGTATGGTTTCCATCTGTAGCTATTCATAATAAGGTTTCTTTACCACTAGAGGTAAATAGAGATATTGTATTTGATGTAGATTGTTTACTTAATCCACAGGAATCTATGGATAAAGCTTTTAGCTATTGGAAATCTAATTTAGGATTTAGAGATTCTGAATTATCAGTTAATGACTTTCAGAATATGATCAAGACTTTAATGCCAACATTTAATATAGTTGAATCAGTTGCAAGTACAGCTCTTGAATCAACGAAAAGTTATATTCAGATGACGAAACAACAAGCATCTATATTGCAATTTTTACGTGAACAGCCAACAGCCGTTATTCATGGTCCAGCAGGTACCGGCAAAACTATGCTGGCCATAGAAAAGGCTAAAATGTTAGCTGCTGAAGGTAAGAACGTCTTATATTTATGTTTTAACGAGTTCTTATTATCATATGTGAAGGAGCATTATACATGTGATAATATAGTCTTTCATAATGTTAGGTCACTTGCAGAAAAGTTGATGCCTAATAGTAATTACTCTATTGCAGAAATTATTCCTCAATTTATTGAGTACTTTCAAAATGAATACGATGATATAGAGTGGTCTTATGAAAATGTAGTCATTGATGAAGGACAAGACATTGATGAACGTATATTAGAACATATTTCTATGTTAGTAGATATGTTAGGCGGTCATTATTATGTGTTCTACGATAAAAATCAGTATATTATGATGCATAAGTCTACTCATTGGTTAGATACCTATGGGGACTGTCGTCTTGTATTGTATAAAAATTGTCGCAATACTGCAGAAATAGCAAAGACTGTAGGTACAACATTAAGTGATATTAAGAAAGACGCTTACATAAATGAGTTATCAGGAATAAAACCACTTGGATCATTCTATAAGAATGAAAATGAATTACGTACCATCGTTACAAAGTTTGTTACAAAAATGATTCAAGATAAGGTAAGACCAGAAGACATTGTCATTCTTACTACAAGTAGTGTTCCTAACAGTATGTTAAAAAATTTTTCTACTATAAACGGAGTATCTATCTCTACCGAGCCAAAGAAAAATAATATATTGTTTACATCAGTTCGTAAATTTAAAGGCTTAGAAGCTAAAGCAGTTCTACCTAATTGATGTTTTAGTTAATCGTCTTACTAATGAATTACATAAACGTTTGGTTTATGTCGGTTCATCACGTGCAAATACATATTTACAATTAGCGTTCTATGATAATGCATCTATTGAAGATTATAAGTCCATTCTAAATCATTTAGGAGTAGATGAAATCAATGTAACTAATAAAGAGGCTTTATTAGAGATTTTTGGCCTTGATCTATACAATGACAAGAGTAAATATTAATGCGTTATACAAAGTTAATTATTGAAAGTTTAAAATAAGAATTTTATAAGGTTATATGTGTTGGTTTGAACTAATTATTTAAGCATTTTGATGAATCGATTTAAGTGATAATAATTTATTAAGATGTTAAGATAAAAAATTATAAGGGGTATTAATAAATTGGATTGAATTTGTATTCTGAGCACCAATTATAAAGTAAAGGGAGTAGTATTATGGATAAAAAGAATGCAGTTATGAAAAGTGAGTTTAACAATGTGAATGATCTTGAATCTTTTGATTTGGAGGCTTTGGAAAATAAAATTAATGATAATATTGAAGAAGAGTTAAAAGATTTGGATTACTTAGAGTCTGAACATGAAAAAATTGGTAATCCGGATAATTTAGGGGACGTTGTACAAAATATCGTTTGGGAGCAATTTATAAATCAATTGGGGAGTATAGCTGGTGAGGATTTTATTAAAGCAAATCATGGATTGACATTAGATTTACGTAATGAAGCTCATATACAGACTCCAGAAAATTTTAAAGACGGAAAAATTTCAAAGCATAATCATTATAGTAGAGAATCCTTAGAACAAAACTATGATCGTTATAAGAATATGCCTCATAAGGAGTTCCGAAAAAAATACGTAAATAAACAAATGGATTCAACGTTAAAAAGAGCAGGAACATTAGAGAAGGAAGGTATTAATACTGTTCAGGATATTTATACTGGAAAGCAAATTCCAACAGCACGTAAGACTGTTGATGGAAAAGATAATCCTAAGGCTGCACAACGTGAGCATGTGAAGTCTTCAGATGAATTATATAGAAATCCTTCTTTACAAATGGCAAATGATAATGAAGCTTTAGCTAGAGTAATTAATAACCCTGAAAATTTACAAGGATATACCACAGCGGAAAGAAACAGAAGTAAAAGTAATAAATCTGTTGCTGAAATGGATGATAAAGATAAAACAAAGCATCATGAGAAAGCTAATAAAAGAGCTGAAGAATTTATCAATAAAAAAGAGAAAGAAGGAGAAGAAAGATTAAAACAAGAAGGTCGTAAAACTCAAAAAGAAGAGGCCTTACGTATTGGCTCTTCATCACTTCGTGCCGCTGTTATGGCTTTATTAGCGCAATTAGTAAAGACTATTATAGGGAAATTAGTAACTTGGTTTAAATCAGCTAATAAAAATCTATCAACACTAAGAACTAGTATAAAAGATGCTATAGTTTCGTTTGTTACTGATTTGAAAACTAATTTACAAATTGCAGGTAACTCAATTATTTCTACAATAATTACTTCGATTGGTAATCCTATCCTTAATACCATTAAAAAGTTTTGGGCTATTTTGAAACAAGGATGGCGTGCGCTTAAAGATGTTTATCAGTATTTAAAAAACCCTGATAATAAGAGTAAGCCTATCGATATACGTTTAATGGAGATAGGTAAAATAGTTATTGTAACATTAACAGCTGGTGGAGCTCTTTTATTAGGTGATTTGATTGAAAAGAAACTTTTATTAATCCCAGTATTTTCTATTGAAATACCATTAATTGGTAGTTTAGCAAGTATATTAGGTTTATTTTTTGGTGCTGTGGGTGCTGGAATAATAGGTGCTATATTACTAAATTATATTGATAAAAAAATTGCAAAAAAACAAAAAGGCGAGTCTAATAAAAATATTATTGATAAATCAAACAAGATTTTATCGCTACAGGCAGAACAACAAGTTATTAATGCAGTAAAGCTTGATAATATTAAATTAACTGCTAATCAAAATATAATAAATCGACATGAAGATGCAGCTGAAATTATGAAAAAGTCTATGTCTTCTATAATGGATAATACGATTCATCCATTAGCTTTAGAGGACTCAATTATTATTGATGAAGAGGACATTAAAGTAACCAATCAATTAAATCATATAAATGATGAATTAGATAAACTATTATAAGGAGAGATTTATGGGGACTGATATAATAAGAAAACATAATTTTCAAAATGCTATAAACCGTGTTAAAGATTATTCCTTAAAGAAGAAAAAAGATATTGAAATAAAATCAGTTAAAACTATTGATGAAGGTATATTTTTTGACACTGATCATGAGGTAACAGGATATGAATTAAATGACGTAATAAAAGTAATTCAAGGTCACTTAGTTGATATTAATAAACGTAATAATGAGACTGTAAATGAATTTTATGAAATATATCAAGCTTTTAATTATCTTGATACAGAATATGTGAAGGGGATATTAACTACTGTTAAAGGTCTAGAGAAGACTAATAACGATGTTAGAATCCAACAAGAAGAATTAAAGAAACATCATAAAAAACTTGCAAATCAAAATAATAAATTAGAAGCTCATCAAGGTGAAATTGAAGGTATAATTAAGAATATAAACAAGACAATAGACATATTGAAAGTGTTTAAAAAGGAAATTGATTGTCTTAAACATTTAAGTGATATTGACAGATTATGGTTTAATCACGAGCAACTTCAAGATAAAGTCGATAATTTATCGAATGATTTATCTAGTGAAATTAAAGATTCTCAAACTTATAAAGAGTCTAGCATGGAATGTATTAAGAGTATTGAGAATAAATTAAATTCTGAATTAATTAATAATGCTTTAATAAAAGAAAATATAGATAGTATTTATAATATTATAAATAGCTATCAAGTTAAGTTTAATAATGACATTAAAGGAATTCAATCATCTATAGAGATATTGAATTCATTTAAAAGTTCATTAGAAAAGCTGGATCACCTAAAAGAGATAGATATATTGTGGAAAAATTTATACGAAATACAAAATAGAATGGATACGATTAATAAAAAACTCAAGGCTTCTTATATAGTCGGTGGGATTGCATTAGTAATATCAATTCTTGAGTTTTTCATTATTTGGAGTTGATTTTAGCTGATGGATAAATATAGTAAAGTACTTATCAATAACGCTTCAAAACTTGATGCTGTGACAAACTCTTCCGGCTCAATTATAAAACTTGCAAATACAATTATTGTTGATCATAGCAGACAGTCTACTATTGGTTTATTGCAGAAACTATCTAATATTATTGAAAATCCTAATATTCAAGTTGAAATTAAACAAATAGCAAAAGTTGTGCATTCAAATTTACTTATGTATTTTGGATATATTTCGATACATGAATTGTGCAAGGAGTCTAACGATAGTGTTGATGATCCAAGAACTCTTCAAGAGTTGTTAGAAGAGTTGAATTCTCTTATAGGATTACAAAGCGTTAAATCTAAAGTACAAGATTTATTGGCCTATCAAAAGGTTCAGCAATTACGTAGAAACAATAATCTCTTTTCTGAAAAAAATACATTACACTTAGCATTTACTGGAAATCCAGGCACAGGGAAAACTACTGTAGCAAGAATTGTAGGACATATATATAAAAAAATTGGCCTTTTATCAAAAGGTCATTTTGTCGAAGCTTCAAGAACCGATTTAATAGCAGGATATCAAGGCCAAACCGCATTAAAAGTTCAAAAAGTGATCCAACAAGCTAAAGGTGGAGTATTATTTATTGATGAAGCTTATAGTATTACAGAAAATGACCAATCTGATTCATATGGAAAAGAATGTTTGACTGAACTGACTAAAGCGTTAGAAGACTATAGGGAGGATTTGGTCGTAATAGTAGCTGGTTATACAGAGCCAATGAGAAAGTTTTTCGATTCTAATTTAGGATTGAAATCACGATTTAATACTTTTATTGAATTCGATGATTATAGTACTGAAGAGTTAGATAGAATTTTAGAGTCTATGTGTTATAAAAATGATTATTTATTAGATATTGATCTTAAGAAGAAAATACATAATTACTTTGAAAATAAAATAGCTAATAAGGATTCAAGCTTTGCTAATGGACGATTAGCTCGAAATTTATTTGAAGATTTAATTATTAGACATGCTAGACGTATCTCCACTTATTCTAATCCATCTAAATCTGATTTATCGACTCTTTTACCAATAGACTTTAATGATTTATAGTCCGCCTATGTAATTAATAATTTCCATTTTAATTTATTTCTATTATATATATATTAGAGTTAATGGAATGCGTTATTTTATACGCATACACTTTTGTACAATATACATGTAATCAGTTAGTTATTTTATTATTGTTTATAGTATAGAGGTGTATGGTATGAAAACAGATGTTATTAAAGAAGCTCTTGAAAGTGTAAAAAAAGAAGACCCTAAATTATACGAGGATGTAGTAGAGTATATTTCTTCTAATAGAAATAAAACTGGTGTTCACCCTGATGGGGTGTATCAAGAACACAGTTGGCCTAATATTATAGGACCTATGTCTGGACCTTTTCCTCATCCACGGAATCCATTTGAACAAAATCCTTTTGGTGTATTTTGGCCATTGGCTGGGTTATATCTGTTCTATAAATTAGTTAGAAAGGTATGGAGATTATTACGAGGCAAGAATCAAAATATTTCCATAGATGATATTATTACGTATATGAATAATCATAAATGATGTGTTGTATGGGAGAGTAATAATGGGTTCAAGAAAGTTAAAATTAGGTGATATCGTATTTTGTCAACGAAGCAATTTTTTCTTTGGTGATGTATATCAACATTATGGCGTGTACGCTGGTTATCATAAGATTATCCATTATATAAAAGGGGATTCTCTACTAGATGGACGAATTGCTGAGACTAGCATTGAAGAGTTTTGTGACGGAGATACCTTATATATTGCCGAGGACGATAGTTTATTATCTATTTTCCAAGACTCTGATGTAACTGCTAGATTTTATGGGCCCCGTAAAACTGTACAACGTGCAAAATCTATGATTGGCAAAGGCGATTATAATTTGTTTGGCCATAATTGTGAACACTTTGCTATTTGGTGTAAAACAGGTCAACTAGAATCCACACAACTAAGTATAGAAGGTATGGCAGCAAGATTTCTACGACCATCACGCGGACCATTGAAATGGTTAGCTGATGAAATTTGGCGCGTTGAGGCAGAGTATTAGTAGAACCATATGGAACTAGCAATGCAGTAAAATATGTGTTGCTAGTTCTAACTTTCAAAAAAAGTAAAATATTAAAAAATAATTGTTGACACACACGGATACGTGTATTATAATTGCATCATCAGGTGAAAGAAATCACCAATATGTAGAACAGAAAGACTTAGATTCTAACAGCAATCCTGTCACATACATAACTTGATTAAGATGAGTATAGAATCTAGTATAATTTCATAGTTATCGTTCATAAACGATTCATAAGGTTAGACACTAGCAGCAATCTTCGATGATTTAACCAGAAAAAGTGATTTTGGAGACCCTTTGGTCTAGAGTATCGTGTCTAGTTAGCCTTAGCCTCAGTGAGGTTAGTAATTGTCTTGAACTTTGTATTGTAACCGCTCATGGTTGTCTTGTTTATTTTGCTTTCAAAATTTACGTTGTGATAATCCGCAGCGGTTTTTTATATGCCAAGGAGATATGAACTATGAATGCATTTATGAACGCTTTAACAAACAATGAAAAATCCTATACCGCTAATGATGGTACTGCGTATCATACGAGTGGCAGTCCTCTTGTGGACCTTAATTTCTCTGTGCCTGCATTGCGTCAGGTCGCAGTTAATTTTTATGGTAAAAGTAAACATGATCGATATTTCTATGGTGCATATTGCTCCATGGATGCAGTGGATGCATTGCGCTTATTCATTACATCCTATGAGGAAGACCCTCTGTATACCATGAAATGGCTTATGTATGCTCGCCATATTAAGCTAGGACTTGGCGAACGTGATGTATTTCGTATGATGCTTACTAAAATTGGTGACTTGTATCCAGAGATGGCATTGCAATTCATCATCGGCACTGAGTTATGGAATTATGGTCGTTGGGATGATGTGCTACGCATCTTCTTTGATACGACGAGTGGTATCTTACATGATGGACTAGGTACGCTAATCGCTAATCAGTTTAGACGTGATGTAATGGGGTGCGGACTGGGCGATTCTATTAGCTTATTAGCAAAATGGATGCCGTCCAATAATACATCTTCTAAGCAAAAACGTTCTGAGGCGGCTATTTTACAATCCTTGTTACATCTAAGTGCACGAGAGTACCGTAAAACTCTGTCTAGATTGCGCGAACATCTAGCGGTGGTAGACCGCAAGGCTTCTCTTAACCAATGGAATGATATTAATTATAATCATGTACCATCTAAGGCCAATCTTAAATATCGTAATGCCTTTTTAAAACATGATGAAGAACGTCGTAAGGCCTATCTTGCATCATTACAAAAGGGAGACGATTCTGTTAAGATTAATGCTGATTCTATGTTCTTGTATGATATAGTACAAGCCTATATAGAGAATAATGGTTTCTGGGGTGGTAGTCTAAAACCATATGACGAAACGCTAGAACAGTTATGGAATGCTCAAGAATCTCCTAAGGATTATGACGATATCTTAGTTATACGCGATGGGTCTGGATCCATGGAGCAAAAGCTATCTGGTAATAGTTCCGTCACTGCACTTAATGTAGCAGATTCTATTGCATTATACTGTGCACAGCATAATAAAAATGAATCCTTTAACAATCGATTTATTACCTTTAGCAATCGTCCTCAGATGGTAGATATTTCCATGTGTCAAACATTGCGGGATAAGCTAAGACGATTACATCGCTTTGACGATTACAGTAATACGGATATAGAGGCGACCTTTGATTTAATCCTCGACACAGCTGTGAGAAATCATTTGCGTCAAGACGAGTTACCTTCATCGTGCCTTATCATTTCAGATATGCAGTTTGATCAAGCTACAAAGCATGAAGATAACACGACAGTTATTGAATCGTGTCGCCAGAAATTTGAAGCCCATGGGTATACCATGCCACGGCTTATCTTCTGGAATGTATCTGTTTATGCACATAACACAATTCCTGTTCAAATGCATCCAAGCGGTGTCATACTCGTATCTGGATTCTCGAAATCTATTGTAGATATGGTAGTATCTAGAGAATTCGATCCTGAAAGAGCCCTTAAAGCAGAGCTAGATGCAAAGTGTAGCATTGTAGATTCAGTTTTAAACGGTTATGTAAAGGTAGCATAACATTTATATACTCTTATTAAAATAGGTTCTTATTAGTCGCAATATGACTAGTAGGAACCTTCTTTTGTGTGTAATTAATTTGTGCTATAATGAGTTGTAGGTTTTATAAAGTAATAATCATTTTATATATATGAGGAATTAAGTATGGCAATTAGCAAAGAAATACAAAAATCTAGCGAAATGATGTTTGATGGTAAATTAATCAAAGTTACCTACGATATAGCGGATGTAAATGGTAATGAAGCATGGCGCGAGGTTGTACATCATCCCGGAGCAACCGCTATCGTTGTTGTTACAGAAGATAATAAAATCGTAATGGAACGCCAATTCCGTTATGCCTTGCAACAGCCTTTACTTGAAATTCCAGCAGGTAAACTAGATCCTAACGAAGAACCTATTAACTGTGCTAAACGTGAATTGGCTGAGGAAACTGGTTACCGCGCTAAAGAATGGATTTCATTAGGTACCATTGCTACAAGTCCTGGTTTCTGCAATGAAGTATTGCATCTCTATTTAGCAAAAGAGCTCACCATGGGTGAAACTCATTGGGATCCAGATGAATACGTAGAACTTGAATACTATACATTACCTGAATTATTAGAGGCTATTAAGGCAGAACAAATTAAGGATAGTAAATCATTGGCAGCACTTATGCTTGCTATGCCATATCTTAAATAGGACTTTATTAAAAAAATAATATATAGTATAATGAACACATAAAGAGAGCCAAATAACGTGCTGTTAGCGTTAGGCTCATCTAAAATACGGAAATATGATGATGCCTAACGTGTTGAGGTGGTAGGATACCTCATACGTTAGGCGTTTTCATTATTATTTACGGCTATAAAAAAATAGCGTAATCATTATAGTAATGATTGCTACTATGAGCATAGAAAAATCTATCATAATAGATAGTGATTCATATGTTGTCATAGCATCACCTCCTTTGAGGAGATGAACCTAACTTACGTTATTTGGCTCTTAATGGTAGTATAGCATGTAATATTCTAGCTGAATATTACAATAGGAGTTATTATGTATAAAAGAATCATTATATTAGTTATGGATTCTGTTGGCATTGGTCATGCCCCAGATGCGGCAAAATTTAATGATGAAGGGGCTAATACATTAGGACATATCGAAGCAACTGCAGGCTTGATTCATTGTCCTACATTGCGTTCTCTAGGATTGGCAAATATTGCGGATATTAAGACCGATGAAACACCTGTTATGGGTGCTTATGGGAAAATGGAGGAGGTCAGTACGGGAAAGGATACAACTAGTGGCCATTGGGAAATGATGGGGCATCCTGTTACAGTTCCGTTCCCAACATTTTATGATGGATTCCCTGTGGAATTAATGGATACCTTTACCAAAGAAACCGGTTACGGGTATCTTGGTAATGAGGTTGCATCCGGTACTGAAATCATCGAGCGCCTTGGCGTAGAACACATGAAAACGGGGAAACCTATTGTGTATACCTCTGCCGATTCGGTATTTCAAATTGCAGCACACGAAGATGTGATTCCTCTAGAGGATTTATATCGTATGTGCGAAATTACGCGTAACAAAGTATGCGTTGGTGATTATTATGTAGGACGTATCATAGCTCGTCCGTTTATAGGTAAACCAGGTCATTTTGTGCGCACGTCCAATCGTCATGACTATAGCCGTATGCCTGAACACCGCATGGTGCAACAGGAATTACAAGCTGCTCAAATTCCTACGGTGGCCGTCGGCAAAAATTGGTGATATCTATGCTCATGTCGGATGGGATGAAAGCTATCCAACGAAATCGAATGCTCACGGTATGAATGTGGTGCCTTACTTATTAGGTTCCTCCTTTAAAAGTGGCCTCATGATGGTGAACCTTGTAGAGTTTGACAGTCTATATGGTCATCGCCGTAACGTAGAAGGCTATAAACGTGCCATCGAAAATTTCGATTACCAATTGAGTGGATTATTGCCATTATTGAAAGATGATGATTTGCTTATCATTACAGCCGACCATGGTAATGATCCTACATGGCATGGCACAGACCATACGCGTGAACACGTTCCATTACTTGCTTATAGCCCAAGTATGAAAGGGGCCATCGATTTAGGTTTACGCCACAGTTTTGGTGATATAGGACAAACCGTATTGGCGAACTTTGGACTTTCACCATATGCAGTAGGCACATCATTTTTAAAAGATATTATGAAATAGTCGTATTGTGTAATATAATCCTTGCGTCACAATATCTTGTATGATATAATCATTCAGGTATAAGAAACGATTTTTAAGGAGGTGACTCAATTGCCAAACATTAAATCCAGTATTAGAAGCGTAAAAACGGATGCTGAACGTCGTGCGAAAAACGCCGCTGTGAAATCTCAAATCCGTACAGCAGCTCGTAAAACCGTTGAAGCTGTTCAAGCAGGCGCAGTAGAAGAAGCAAAACAAGCACTTGTTCAAGCTACTAGCGTAATTGATAAAGCAGCCTCCAAAGGTGTACTTCATAAAAACACTGCAGCTCGCAAAAAATCCAACCTTGCAGCTAAAGTAAACGCTTTATAATTTTATAGAGCCAAAGCCCATCGATGATGGGCTTTTTTTATACCCAAAGGGCGCCAGAATGGCGTCCTTTTTCCTTTACCAGCTAATAAAATTGATTTTTTATATATCGTAGAAGTAGAATGTAAAAATATATGTATATATGCTTTAAATGATTGATATGGGGGAACACGGGTGGCCTAAAGCTGACTTTGGCCCTGCAAAGGCCGCAGGCCGTAGACAGACCCGGCCGGTGGAAGCTTTAGGCCACCCGTGTTCCCATTCTTCTTAAGCAAGAATGCTTATTACATATATTTTTACATGGCTCTAAACGATGAAAAATCAATTTTATTACGCCTCAATATGCTATAATGAAACATATGATTAAGCGAGGTGTACTTATGAAAAAACTAATGATTATAGATGGCAGCAGCCTATTATTCCGTGCCTTTTTTGCGCTTCCTCCGTTGAAGTCTGCTCTTGGCACGCCAACTAATGCGGTATATGGTTTTTTGACGATGCTCATTAAACTATATGAGGAAATTAAACCTGACTACATTGCTGTCGCCTTTGATAAAGGTCGTCAAACGTTCCGTACGGAAATGTATAGTGAATATAAAGGTAATCGCCCTGATGCACCTGAGGATTTACGTCCTCAGTTTAGCTTGATTCAAGATGTGTTGAAAGGCTCTTGGCATTTGTGTTATTGAAGAGGAAGGCTATGAGGGGGACGATATTCTTGGTTCCTTGTCTAAGAAAATTTGGATCTTCTGATTTAGCAGTGCAAATTATTACTGGTGACCGTGATAATTTACAGCTTGTTACCGATTACAGTCATGTATTCTTAACGAAAAAAGGTATCTCAGATATGCTTGAGGTTACCTTAGATAATATGGCTGAATTATATGGCTATGGCCCAGATAAAGTTATCGAAATGAAGGCTCTTATGGGTGATTCTTCCGATAATATTCCAGGCGTTCCAGGGGTTGGTGAAAAAACAGCTCTTAAATTGATTAATGAATACGGTGATTTAGAGTCTGTATATGAAAATATCGATAACATTTCTGGCAAGAAATTAAAAGAGCGTCTTGTTGAAAATAAAGACTTAGCCTTCTTATCTCGTCAATTGGCTACTATCAAGACTGACATGGACTTGTCCTATACACTCGATCAATTTGTTCAAAATTTCCACCTTGGCGAAGTGAAACCTATGTTTGAAACATTAGGTTTTACAAAATTGACACCTCGCTTGGCTAGTGTGATGGGCGCAGAAGGTGGCGATACAGAGGATTTTGGTGGACTCTTTAGTATGGCCGAAGAGATTAAAATCGAGGATCTCTTAGATGCATCTGCTCTTACTGAAGAATTTTATACAGGGAAAACCATTGGCGTCCATATTATTACTGATGGCAAGGCTCCGTTCCGTACGATTACATCTGCTTTCATTAACAATGGTGAAAGCATTATCAAGCTAGATGGTTCTCATAATGATGTACTACTAAACGCGTTAAATGGTGCGAAAACGGTTATGACAACACAAAGCAAGGAATTGATGGAGGTTCTTTGCCACGATGAACCGGCTCAGATTCGTTTATATGATGATGGTGTGGCTCGTATTCACGATGTATCCTTGATGGCCTATTTGTTGGACCCAACGCGTACCAATTATGGTTATCTCTATTTAACAGAGCGTTTTAGTGTGCCATCTATTGCTACAGGTAGTGTAGATGTAGAGTGCGTCTCTATGGTGAAAGCATTGCTTGCTATGGACGATGTTGCTGTTAAGGCATTGCAAGACGAATCCTTATGGGATTTATACAACAATATTGAATTGCCATTGATTCATACATTATTAGTTATGGAGAAAAATGGTATTTATATTGACCCTGTAAAATTAGAAGAAACAACTGTTAAATTCAAGGCGGAACTCGAAGCTGTTCAGGAAGAAATTTATGAATTGGCAGGGGAAACGTTTAATATTAATTCTCCAAAACAATTGGGAATCATCTTGTTTGAAAAGATGAATCTACCTGTCATTAAGAAAGACGAAAACAGGTTACTCTACAGATGCAGAAGTATTGGATATGCTTCGTCATGAAAGTCCTATTGTAGAGAAGATTTTAGCTTATCGTTCTGTAGCTAAATTAGTTTCTACCTATTGTGAAGGCTTATCGGTCCTCATCAATCCTGAAACGCATCGCATTCATACCACATTTAACCAAATGGTAACAGCTACTGGACGCTTGAGCTCTTCTGACCCTAACCTTACAAAATATTCCTGTTCGTACAGAAAAGGGTCGTGAAATTAGAGCGTTATTCTATCCAGGAGAAGGCTTTGATACATTGGTGAGTGCCGATTATTCACAAATCGAGCTCCGCATCTTGGCGCATTTGTCTGGTGATGAAGCGTTAATTAAGGCTTTCAACGATGGCAAAGATATCCATAGATTTACCGCTGCCGAAGTGCTTGGTAAGTCTCAAGATGAGGTAACCAGCGAAGAACGGTCTCATGCTAAGGCTGTCAACTTTCGGCATTATCTATGGTATTTCTGATTTTGGTTTGTCTCGTGATTTAGGCATTACGCGTCAAGAAGCAAAAAACTATATTGAGCTTTATTTTAGCCGCTATCCAAAGGTTAAAGAATATATGGACAACATGGTAAAAGAAGCCCACGAAACGGGTAAGGTGCGTACGATGTTTGGTCGCATGCGCGAGTTGCCAGATATTAATAGTCGTAATTTTAACCGTCGTTCCTTTGCAGAGCGTACGGCTATGAATACACCGATACAAGGTACTGCGGCGGATATTATTAAGCTCGCTATGAATAAGGTAGAATCCATTTTAGAAGAGAAAAAATTTAAGTCTCGCTTATTATTACAGGTGCATGATGAACTTGTATTAGAAGTGGTAAATGAAGAATTGGATGCTATTCAAACATTGCTTAAGGAAACCATGGAATCCATTGTAGAATTACATGTTCCACTTATCGTTGATGTACATAATGCGGAAAACTGGGCACTTGTAAAATAAATTTTACATATAACGTTCGAGTAGAAGGATAGATGCAGGAGGCACATATGTTAAAAATAGGTTTAACAGGTGGAATTGCATCTGGCAAGAGTACAGTACTAGACTTTTTTAAAAAGAAGAATGTACCTTATATTGATGCCGATGTAGTAGCACGTGAAGTGGTTGATCTTGGTACGCCTGGACTCGCTGCTATCCGTGAATTATTTGGTGATACAGTGATTCTCGATGATGGTAGATTAAACCGTGAAGCGCTTGGTAGTATCGTCTTTCACAATGAGGAAAAACGGTTACAGTTAAATAGCTGCTTACATGGTTTCATTCGTCAGCGTATTGATGAACTGACTGCGATGTATGAGGATGAAGAACAACCAGCTGTTATTTATGATATTCCTCTTCTCATTGAGGGTAAGTGGTATGAGCGACTCGATACGGTTTGGCTTGTCTATGTATCGCCAGAGGTGCAGGTTTGCCGGTTAATGGAGCGCAATGGATATTCAAGAAGAAGACGCATTAGCGCGTATTCAAAGTCAAATGTTATTAGATGATAAACGCTCCTTTGCAGATGTCATCATTAATAATGATGGTACACCTGGTGAATTATATATTCAGTTGGAAAAATTGTGGCATGAGAAACTACTACCGTTGTATAATAAATAATTATCAATATATATGATTGAATTCGATTCAAAATATATACGGTTAGGATTAAGGGGAGGATGTATGAAACGAAATACAGCAACAGCATTGGCTGTTGTCGTGTTGGGCTGGTTTTATTTTAACCATATGCAAGATCCTGTAGCACGCTATACGGCATACCCCTTTGATTATAGAGATGTAGTTGTATCGGCTGCGGAAAAAGAAGAGGTATCACCATCGTTGGTGGCTAGTGTTATTTTAGCTGAAAGTAAGTACAAGAATACGGCGGAATCTGAAACGGGAGCGCTTGGACTGATGCAGCTCATGCCGGATACGGCCCGTTGGGTAGCACAACAAATGGGACATGGTAACTACACAGATCGTCAGCTAAAAGAGCCAGAAACAAATATTCAGCTAGGTACGTGGTATTTAGGGTATTTATTAAAAGAATTTAACGGTGATGAAGTGCAAGCGTTAGCTGCTTATAATGCAGGTCGTGGACATGTAGAATCATGGATTAAGGAAAAAAATTGGAATGGCATGGTTGATACGATTCCATTTCCAGAAACGCGTATGTATGTTAAAAACCGTGTTAACCTATCAAGAAAGGTATGAGTCATTATATGGAGAACATCATTGAAACCTGTAAGTCTTTAGACTATTCTTGGTTACCACCGGAGATTGGTAATTTTAAACTCAAGGTGACAGGGCCCGATGAAATTGTGAAAGCGCAAGAAACATTAGCTGCAGGTGAAGCCGTGTTGACGTTACCCCTTATTTCACTATGAAAATGATTTAGGTTGGAAGTGGTGTGCTCTCTACGATAAAGAGGTAGAGGATTATACCGTGCATGTAGTGATGCCTTTGTTCACATTTGTAGATATATCTTTTGTGCGTCAAGAATTTGAACCTTATTGGAAGGGATTACAAGAACGTTGTGTTCAGGGGCTTTCAAAATTATTAATCAACAGTGCAGAAAATTTTACCTATACCTATATGCGTAAGGGGCTACAAAATTGGGATTATGAATCTGTTATGCCCGCTGAGTTAGAAGGATTTGTACGAGATATAACACCTAAAAATGCGGTGCGCATGATTAATGGTTCCTATATCATAGGTGAATATCGAAAGATGGATGAATGTACAGGATTGCTGTTGTACTATAATGAATATCGCGATGAATTCTTTGCAGAATTACGGTATCAAAATTATCCAGAAATTGATCATCATCTTGATGCTAAGTCATTAGATGATTTGGAACATGTACTATCTGAACATTTAAAAAATATACTGTGTGAACTAAATTCACGCGGTTAAATTGTACATTTTAGCGGAATTATGCTATACTATACATGACTTTTATATAAACTTTTTTAAGAGTGGGCTATTTTTTGCTCACTCTTTCGTTTATGATTGGGTGAAATTAGTCATATAATTGTATCAAATTGTATGATGAAAACAGCGTATATAATCGATATGTAGTATGTTATAAGGAGGCGATGGCTATGAAAAGAGAGGCCGTAGAGGAGTTTGTATCCTCTGTAGTTGAAGGCGTTATAGCTGGCACGAATCTGGAATTAGTCGATGTCGACTATGTTCGAGAACGGGATTGGTATTTGCGCGTGTACCTTGATAAACCAGGTGGTGTCGATTTGGATGACTGTCAAATGGTCAGTGAAAAATTGAGCGCAGCTCTCGATGAGAAAGACCCTATTGCAGAAAATTATTTGCTTGAGGTGTCTTCTCCTGGTCTTGATCGAGTTCTAAAAAAGGATAAAGATTTCATTCGCTATAATGGCCGTGATGTAGATATCCAATTGTTTAAACCTATTAATGGCAGTAAACAATATACGGGTGTACTACAAGGCTTTACAGATACAACGATAGAATTTTCAATCAATGGTGAAAGCGTAACATTTGAACGTTCTGCCATTGCACAAATTCGATTACATCTTGATTTTTAATATATGGAGGCATACGAGTGAGTCAAGAATTAATTCAAGCAGTTATGGTGCTGACAAAACAAAAAGGTTTTGCACCTGAGGTTATTTTTGAATCCCTAGAAGCTGCATTATTACAAGCATATCGTAAGGAACCACATTCTAATCCAGATGCGTATGTGGAATTGAATCGTGAAACTGGTGCTTATAAGGTAATGGCGAAGAAACAAGTTGTAGAAACTGTAGAATTCCCAGAAACCGAAATCAGCCTATTAGATGCTCGTAAAATCGATAAACGATATGAAATTGGCGATATTGTTGAAGCAGATGTAACACCTGCTAACTTTGGTCGTAGTGCAGCTCATACAGCTAAACAAATGTTAATTCAACGTTTGAAAGAAGCTGAACGCAGTGTTGTATACGAAGAATATTATAGCCGTGAAGGCGATATCATTACGGGTGTTATAACACGCGTTGAAGGTAAAAACGTATATATCAATTTAGGTAAAACAGAAGCTATTTTACCTCCAACTGAGCAAATTGCTACAGAAACATATCATGAAGGGGACCGCATTAAATGCTACATCGTAGAGGTTAAGAAAACTACGAAAGGCCCTCAAATTATGATTTCCCGTACTCATCCAGGCCTATTAAAGCGCTTGTTTGAATTAGAAGTGCCAGAAATCTATGAAGGCGTAGTAGAACTTAAATCTGTAGCTCGTGAACCTGGTATGCGTTCTAAAATCGCCGTATATAGCCGCGATGAATCCATCGATCCAGTTGGTGCTTGCGTAGGTCCGAAAGGTCAACGCGTTCAACACATTGTAGATGAATTGCACGATGAAAAAATCGACATTGTAAAATGGGATGAAGATCCTGCCATTTATATTGCGAACTCTTTAAGTCCTGCAAAGGTAATCTCTGTAGATGTTAGTGAAGAAGAAAAATCTTCTTATGTTGTAGTACCTGATTACCAATTATCCTTGGCTATCGGTAAAGCTGGTCAAAATGCTCGCTTAGCAGCTAAATTGACAAACTGGAAAATCGACATTAAGAGTGAAACACAAGCTGCAGAAAATCCTTTTACAGGTTTTACAAGTACTGAAGCAGCGGAAAGCGAAGACTAATGAAAACCAAATCTCAACCTATGCGCACCTGTGTAGGCTGTGGTGAACCAAAGAGTAAGCGCGGGTTAATGCGTGTTGCTCTAAGCCCAGAAGGGACAATCAGTATCGACAGAACTGGTAAAGCCCCTGGTCGTGGTGCTTATATCTGTGCATCCATGGACTGTTTTGAGGCTGCGTATAAGGGTAAAAAACTAGAACGCTCTTTGAAGCATGCTGTATCAAAAGAGGTATATGAAGCATTGAAGCACGATTTGGAAGGTCATGAATAATTTCAGCATATGAATGAAGATAAAGTTTTAAATCTCTTAGGCTTGGCACAACGGGCCGGAAAATTGAGTTCCGGAGATTTCATCGTAGAGAAAAGCGATGAAAAAGAAAACCCCTAAGCTTGTTCTATTAGCAGGTGATTGTGCGGCCAATAATGAAAAGAAATACATACAATTAGCAGAATTACATCATATCCCATTGCGTAAAGTCGGCAGTAAAGAAACATTAGGTACGGCTATAGGCAAAGAAGTACGTGTAGTGGTAGCCGTAGAGGATGATGGATTTGCAAAAGCATTACTAAAAGAGATTGATCAGTAAGAAGGGGGTATGTAGATGTCCAAAAAGCGCGTACATGAAATCGCTAAGGAATTTGGCGTTGAAAGTAAACAGGTTATTTCTATTTTGCAACAACATAATTTTAATATTACAAAAGCCGTTAATACAGTAGATGATGCAGGTTATACTGTGGTGAAAAACCAATTAGGTGGTAAATCTAATGGAGCCGATACAAAGGCAGCAGCTTCTCCTGCTAATCCAAGCAAACATGAAAAAGCTGCAACACTTAATAAAGCTATAAAAACAGATAAATCAGCAAAAGAACAGAGCCATAAAAAAGAGGCTAAACACGATGATAAGAAACATGACGATAAGAAATCTAATGTTCGTCATGTACAAATTAATGAGCCTACTAAAAAACAAAATAATGGCCAAAAACAAGATGGTCGTAACCATCAAAAACAAGATCGTCCAAATGGTAATCAACAAGGCCAAAAGAGTGATGGTCAACAAGGTCAAAAAAATGACAACCGTCACAATGGTAATGCAGATAACCGCAACCGCAATGGCCGTGTAGATAATCGCAACAATAATGGCGGTAACCAACAAAATGGCAATGATCGCCGCAATAAGAAAAATAAAAAAGGTAACAATCGCCCACAATCCTTATTGTCCACTTCTATGCAAAAGAAGAAAAATAAGGTAAAACATCGTAACGAGCAATACTTGCAACATAAAGCGGAAGAAGAACGTAAAGCACAAGAAGCAATCGCTACGGAAATCGAATTAAGCGGTCCTTTAACAGTAAAAGAATTGGCTGAAAAAATGGGCCGTGAAGTATCTGAAATCATCAAAAAATTGATGCTTTTAGGTGTTATGGCTAGCATTAACCAAGAGGTAGATGTTGATACAGCTACTATCGTAGCAGAAGATTTTGGTGTAACCGTAACAGAAGTAGAACCAGAAGAAGATCCTACAGATATCATCGAAATTGAAGATGCACCAGAAACATTGAAACCTCGTCCTCCTGTTGTAACTATCATGGGTCACGTTGACCATGGTAAAACATCCTTATTGGACGTAATTCGTCAAACTAATGTAACAGCTGGCGAAGCGGGCGGTATTACACAACATATCGGTGCGTACCAAGTTCGTTATAATGACAATAAGATTACATTCCTTGATACACCAGGCCATGAAGCTTTCACAGCGATGCGTTTACGCGGTGCAAAATCTACAGATATCGCAGTTCTCGTAGTAGCTGCCGATGACGGTGTAATGCCTCAAACAATCGAAGCTATTAACCATGCTAAATCTGCTGATGTGCCTATCATCGTAGCCATCAATAAAATGGATAAACCAGGTGCTAACCCAGATCATGTCAAACAACAACTATCTGAACATGGTTTATTGCCAGAAGAGTGGGGCGGCGATGTTATCATGGTTCCTGTATCTGCTAAACAAAAACAAGGTATCGATGATTTGCTCGAAAATATCTTGCTCGTAGCAGAGGTTATGGAATTAAAAGCGAACCCTAACCGTAAAGCATATGGCGTAGTTATCGAAGCTCAACTTGATAAGGGCCGTGGTGCTGTATGTACAGTGCTCGTTCAAAAAGGTTCTCTTCGTGTAGGCGATACAGTTCTTGCTGGTACTGCATATGGTAAAGTCCGTGCCATGACAAATGAACGTGGAGAAAAGGTTAAGGTTGCTCGTCCATCTATGCCAGTCGAAATCTTGGGCTTCTCCGAAGTTCCACAAGCTGGTGAAATCATTCATGGTATGGATGATAATGAAGCACGTACAATCGCTGAAAAACGTATTGCTAAACAACGTGTACAAGAATTACAAGCTACTCACAAGGTTACATTGGATGATATCTTCAACCAAATTCAACAAGGTGAGTTAAAAGACCTTAACATTATCATTAAAGCGGACGTTCAAGGTTCCGTAGAAGCATTGCGTCAATCCTTGGAAGGTATTAAAAACCCTGAAGTTCGTATCGTTATCGTTCATGCTGCCGTAGGTGCTATTAACGAATCTGATATCATGTTAGCATCTGCATCTAATGCAATCGTAATGGGCTTTAATGTACGTCCAGATGCAAATGTTCGCCGTGCTGCGGAACAAGAAAAGGTAGATTTACGTACATATCGTGTCATCTATGATGCTATTAATGACGTTGAGTCTGCTATGCGCGGTATGTTGGCACCTCAATTTAAAGAGGTTGTCGTTGGTCGTGCAGAGGTGCGTCAAGTTATCTCCACACCTAAGGCCATCGTTGCTGGTTCCTATGTAACGGAAGGTCGTATTACGAACGATTCCGAAGTACGTTTGATCCGTGATGGTATTGTCGTATTTGAAGGTAAGGTTGATTCCTTACGTCGTTTCAAAGACGAAGTGAAAGAAGTTAAAACATCCTTCGAATGTGGTATCTCCTTGGAAGGTTACCGCGACATTAAGGAAGGCGACGTAATCGAAGCGTACTTGATGGAAGAAGTTGCACCTCAAATTTAGGAGGTTACTATGAGTGATGTTCGTGTAAGAAAATTACAAGAATTCATCAAACAAGAAGTAAGTCAAATGTTGATGCGTGGGTTGAAAGACCCTCGTATCGGCTTTACTACAGTTACCGATGTCCACGTGACAGGTGATTTGCGTGAAGCTACGATTTATGTTTCCTTGTTTGGTTCTGATAAAGAGAAAGAAGATACTCTTATCGCTTTAAAACATGCATCTGGCCATGTGCGTACCGAGCTTGGCAAGGTATTAAAATTGCGCCATATTCCAACGATTACCTTTGATAAGGATTCATCTTTGGATTACAGCATGCATATTGAATCCCTTTTGAATGAAATCAAAAAGGATGAAGAAACAAATTAACACAAAGGATACAGAACATGAGTAAAATCACAATTAATCAATTACACATGGCTCTGTGTGAAGCTAATTCTATAATGCTCACTGTCCACGTACGACCAGATGGCGATGCTATTGGTTCTATGGTTGCCTTTTATGAGGCTCTCGTAGCGCAAGGCAAAACTGTGTATATGGTCGTGGATGATGTAATACCTGAAAAATATTCCTTTTTATCGTATATCGATCAAATTAAGGATGTTGCCTATTTTGAAACACATCCTGTACAGGTTGATATGCTAATGGTATTAGATGCTAGCACGTATGAACGGATTGGCCGCGTAGGTGCACTCTTTAGTGCACCTATTTTTAATATAGATCATCATATTTCTAATTCAGAATTTGCAGATCATCTATATTTAAAACCTGATTTTGCGGCTACTGGTGAAATTATTACGGACTTGTGCGAACAATGGAATTGGCCTATTACAGAGTCTATGGGCAATGCTCTTTATATGGCGATTGCCACCGACTGTGGATTCTTTAAATTTAGCAATACTACAGCTAATACACTTAAAATGGCTAGCCGTTGTGTCGCTGCTGGGGCTCGCCCTAATGTTATTTCCGAAACGATTGAGTCCGTAAGTGCAGCACGTCTTGAATTAACGAAACAGGTAATGCAAACTATTGCTTTTTATAAGGATAATCGCGTTGCTACTATCGAGCTATCTCCAGAGGTTATGTCTATATTAGGCGACGATACAGATGGATTCGTCGACATTATTCGTAATGTAGATACTGTTGATGTGGCCATTTTATTGAAAGGTGAAAGCCCAAATCGTACGCGTATCAGCCTTAGATCTAAGGGAACAGATGTGAATGCTATTGCTAATCATTTTGGCGGTGGTGGTCATATACGTGCTGCTGGTTGTACCATAGAAGGTTCTATCGATGAGGCTAAGTCTCGTCTATTGGAGGTTATCAAATAATGGATGGAGTGCTGCCATTTTTGAAACCTCCTGGTATTACCAGTCATGATGCTGTAGGTATATGTCGTCGTATTTTAAAGGAAAAAAGAATTGGTCATAGTGGCACATTGGACCCTATGGCCTATGGTGTATTGCCTATCTTTTTGGGTAAGGCCACACGTCTCATTGAATACACAGATGGATTTAATAAGACCTATGTAGCAGAATGTAAATTTGGTACCTTTACTGACACTGAAGATAGTACGGGACAGCCGGTATTACCTGACGATGATATGAATCTCACTAGTGGCGTTACATTACTGGCGGATCACTCTGCAATTAATGAACGATTGATACCGCCAACGTGGGATGAATTATCATCAGTGCTATCTAGATTTGTTGGCACACAAGAGCAACGCCCATCCAAGTACTCGGCTATAAAAATTAATGGTATACGGGCTTATGAATATGCACGTAAGGGGATACCTGTAGAGTTACCAATGCGAACTATTACGATTTCTACTATTGAATTGGTAGCTTATGGTTTTCCTTATTTTACAATTCGTGTCACCTGTTCTGGTGGTACCTATATTCGTTCGTTGTTACGTGATATATGTATTCAATTAGGCATTCCTGGGACTATGACTTCCTTGGCAAGAACTTGTGTGGGGCCTTTTGATATTCAATCTGCCTATATAGCGGAGGAATTAACGATTCACGGTGAAAAATTGTTGTTGCCTACGGATATTGCGGTATCTCATCTTTCAAAAGTGGACGTAGATAGTGTACAATTAAAGATGATGGTACAAGGTAAGGAATTACCAATCGTAGAGGCCTTTTCTCATACGATCCCATCTAACAAAGTATAGAGCTTATGGACCTCATGGGTTTGTAGGTATTCTAAAAAGAACGAAGACATTCACTTAAAGTGGACAAAAATATTTTTATTGAAGGATAAGTATGAAACATTTACACTCGTTTGATGAATTACGTCAAATTAATCGTAAAATCGTATACGCATTAGGCACATTTGATGGTGTACACCGTGGTCATCAACGGGTCATTGGTAATGCAATAGCAGAGGCTAAGGCGCATGATGCCGTTACGGTTCTCGTTACATTTAGTGCGCATCCTATGACTATATTGCGACCTGGAGATGTTCCTAAACGGGTATTATCTGCCGATATTATGGATGAAATCTTAGAATCTCTAAAGGTAGATTATATCTTACGATTGCCTATGAATTTGGACATATTCAATATGTCACCTGATAAATTCTTAGACGCTCTTTGTGGTGATATAGATGTTGTAGGTATCGCAATTGGTACTAACTTTACATTTGGTGCCAAAGGGGCTGGCAATCCTCAGTTAATGCGGGAACGTTTGTCTGCAAAAGGGATTCATATCATTGTTGAACCTTTGCTATCTACAGAAGAAGGTCCTATTTGTAGCACGAATATACGTAAGGCTATAGAAGAAGGGCATATGGAACAAGCGGCGGCTTGGCTCGGACGTCCATACCAGTTTAGAGGTATCGTCATAAAAGGCGATCAACGAGGCCGTACATTAGGATTTCCAACAATTAACTTTTTATTGCCCAATGAGATGGCAATCCCACCTGATGGGGTATATGCTAATCGGGTTTGTATAGATGGCATTTGGTATGATGGTGTTGGAAATATAGGGGATAATCCAACTTTCAAAAATCAATATCATCGATGTGAAGTACATGTATTTGATTTTGACCAAGACGTATATGGTAAGGAAGTAACTGTTCAATTTATATCATATATACGCGGTGAGGTTAAATTTAATAATTTGCAAGAATTGATCGACCAAATGAAGGTCGATGAGGAAACAGCAATTCGGATTTTACGTAATAACCCATAAGGGGGCGCTATGGATATTAAAGACGCACGCAAACAAATAGATACTATTGATGCACAGTTAGTAAACTTATTTGAACAACGTTTATCTATCATTAAATCAATTGGTAAATATAAGGATGAACATCATTTACCACTGATTGATGAAGAACGGGATCATGAGATCATTTCTAGTCTTAAAACTGAATGTGACGATCCACGTATGTTGACATATATTGAATCCTATATGAAGGATGTTATTTCGATTAGCAATGAGTTCTTAAAAGAACACATGCATAAGCATATTTTCCTAATTGGTATGCCTGGTGCCGGCAAAACTACGGTTGGCAAAATGTTAGCTAAAGAATTAGGACGAGATTTCTATGATTTGGATCAAACGATTCAAGATAAAGTGGGGAAAACCGTACAAAATATCTTTATCTATGATGGAAAAGATGCATTTAGTAAGTATGAATACGAAACAATTAAAGAATTGATTCATAATAAACCATCTGTTATTGCTACGGGTGGTGGCACAGTGACATCTGAAAAAATTGTAAATCTCATGAGAAATAATGGTTTAGTTGTCTTTGTTAATCGCGACGTCAACCATATTCTCGATGACTTGGATTTAGAAATTCGTCCACTTGTGAAAGAAAGTATTGAATATATTTTCAATGTTTACGAGGAACGCTATCCTTTATATGAAAGTGTAGCTCATATTAAGATTGGCAATGAAGGCAGCATTACTGATGCTGTTCAAGAAATTATCGAAGCATTACCTAATACGGAGAAATAATGGAAGTATTACGAGGATTTGTATACCGAATTATATATCAGAACACACAGAACACGTATTGTGTATTTCTTGTGAAAGATTATAATGAGGAATACATTACTTGTACTGGTCGCTTTGAAGCCCCAAAAGAAGGGGAAGATATTGAGATTAAAGGCCGTTATGTAGAACATCAAAAATATGGCATTCAGTTTGATGCATCTAGTATAGAAAAATTAAAACCCGATAATATGGGTGCTGCTAGAATATATTTGATGAACTTAGGCATAAAGGGATTAGGCGAAAAATCTGTAGAGAAAATCTGTGATTATTTCGGCCTCCGGTTATTAGAGGTACTGCGTGAAGAACGGCCAGAAGAAATTAAAGATGTGCCAGGTTTACGCAAAGGCGTTAAAGAGGAATTATATAATACCTTACTCGGTGAAGGTATATTATCCGATTTAAACCATTTCTTTGAGTCTCATCAAATTTCTTCTAAATGGTCTCGCACTGTGTACACATATTATGGTGCATCCTCTATAGATGTCATACAGGATAATCCTTATAATTTATTGCGTATCGCTCCAGATATGTTATTCAATACGGCTGATACATTAGCTATGAATTTAGGGCTTGATGCTGATGACGAGCGACGATTAGAGGCTGGTGTAAACTGGATTTTAGGGAATTTAGATAACCAAGGTCATACGTGTTTACCTGTCGATGAATTGATAGGGCGTACTTACGATTTACTGCAAGTAGATGCAGATTTAATAGCTAACCATATTGACTCATTAATTTCTCAAGCTATCATGTATAGTACCTATTATGATGATATACTCTATGTATATCCACCTGAAATGTATGTATCTGAAGTAGAAGGTGTACACTATACGCGTGATTTCTTAATTGAAGCTGATCCTATATCTCTAGATATTCCAGATTTTATTGAGCGATTTGAAGCAGATAATCATATTACCTTTGGCCCTGAACAGAAGGAAGCTATAGAATTATCATTTTTTGAAAAATTTTCGCTTATTACCGGTGGACCTGGCACTGGTAAAACTACGATTATTAAAGCCTTAGTTAAGGGTTTTCAATTAGGTGGATTAGGACGTATTATTCTTTGTGCCCCAACGGGACGTGCAGCAAAGCGTTTAACAGAGGCCACTGAGTTTGAAGCCACAACTATACATCGCTTGCTCATGCCTGTAGCTGGCAGTGATTCCTATGATTTTACTAAAAATGAAGATGATCCTCTTGATATAGATGTTATTATCATCGATGAAGCATCCATGCTCAATGTGCGATTGTTTTATTCTCTAATGTCAGCGATTCCTCGTGAGGCCCATGTTATTATCGTAGGCGATGTGGATCAGCTGCCTCCTATAGGTGCTGGATTCGTATTGAAAGATTTACTTGATAGTGATATGGTTCCGTATACGCGATTACAACATATTTATCGTCAAAGTTCTGGTAATAGTATTGTCGATAGTGCGTATGCTATTAACCGTGGTGAAATGCCAAATCTTGATACGACTAGTGATGAATTCACTTTCATTTCCGTTAACTCTCTTGGTGATATGATGAAAGCCATCGTTGATGTGTATAAACGGGAAAAAGAATTTGTCGATGATGAACTTGATATTCAAATCATTTCGCCTATGCGTAGAGGTAAGGCTGGCAGTACAAGTATATCTCAATATGTGCAGCAATCCGTAAATCCTCCAGATAGTTATAAAGGGGAAGTGCGTGTTAATGGAATTACATTCCGCGTTGGTGATAAGGTAATTCAAGTTCTTAACAATTATGAATTAGAAGTTTTTAATGGTGAAATCGGCGTTATTTATGCCATTACTAAATCTGATATCTGCATTCGCTTTATTCATAAAGAGGTTCGTCTATCTATTGATGAAGCGCATATGATTATGCCGGCTTATGCTATAACAGTTCATAAGAGTCAAGGTAGTGAATATGGTGTTGTTATCATACCATTCGTGCCTATGTACGGTGGTATGTTACAACGGAAACCTACTCTATACTGCTGTTACACGGGCTAAGCGAAAGGTTATCATGATCGGTACAAAGAGTTCTGTAGAGCGTGCTGTTAAAACGGTTAATGGTGAAGAACGATATACATTATTTAAAGAACGTTTACAAGGAAGATGTGATGGATAATGAATCTATTTGATTTTTTATTTCCTCCTGTTTGTCCTCATTGTGGTACCCATGTACAACAACAAGGGGATTGGTGTGATGCTTGTATTGAAGAAGTTCTACATGTAAGACAAGTGCCATCTAAATTACTGTCCTCGCTAGATTCTGCTTGGATTCTAGCTGACTATCGAGGTGGTATTAAATCCATGATATATGACGTTAAATTTAACGAAAAAAAGGAGCAGTCCAAAGGGGCTGCTCCTTTTTTAGCATCGTACAACTTGAGGATGCACGATTATAGGCCTCATTATGTGATTCCTATACCATCTAGTGCAGAAAAAAAGAAGGTTAGAGGATATAATCAGGTAGATCTATTTTTTTATGATTGGGTGTTGTCATTTTCAAATTCTAATCGTATTGATGGTAGAAGTAGCGATGACAGTGTAAATGGAGTTATGGAATATAATACTGAAAAAGAGGTCTGTTATAAATGGTTTGATTGTTTATATAAAATGGATACCCATAAAGAAATGTGGAGCTTATCTGGTAGTGAACGTCATAGCACAATCGATAAGGCATTTATGTGGAAGGAAACTTGCGATTCCTCGTTGTTATATGATAAGCGGATTTTATTAGTTGATGATATATTTACTACAGGAGCTACCTTAGAGTCAGCTGCACGAATACTAAGAGCATATCATCCTCAATATATTGAAGCATTGACATTAGGTAGTGGTAGTTTTTAAAAATAAAAGGCTGTAATAGATTTTGTTCTATTACAGCCTTAATTATGTTGTTTAACCTAGTACATCGATAAATGCTTTTACAACATCTGGATCAAAGAGGGAACCAGATGCGCTAAACAATTCTTCTTTTGCTTTAGCTTTTGTTTTTGCCCAAAATTCAGTGGATGGATTCACAGTGGAATCATAGTAATCCGCAACAGCAATGATACGTGCCCCAAGTGGAATGTTGGCGCCACGTAAATGTTTTGGATATCCGGAGCCGTCCCATTTTTCATGATGGTAACGAATATATGATAAGATTTGTTGACAACATGGATAGTTTTCAATCATATTAGCACCACTAGCAGCATGTTGTTTATACTTTGACATTTCTTGCTTGTTCAAGTATGGTGCTTTTTGAATCATCGCATTAGGAATCATCAAAAGACCTACATCATGTAATAGTGCAGCATGACGGATTTGTTCAATTTCATTTAATGGCAATCCCATTTTTGCAGCAATACTAACTGCATAATTGGAGACTTGTACAGAGTGTGTATACAAGTGATAGCTTTTCATTTGTATCATTTGTAATAGTTGAGCACTAATGGCCTCTAAACTATCTTTCTCCAGTTCATACAGCCCGGACGGCTGCATCAATGATAACATAAACATAATAAACCCCTCTACTATACAAATATGTAAAGTCCCAACCCCAAGGACTTTACATCGTACAACTTATAGTCCGTTCTTCTTTAACAGTATTCGTATTATACAACAATTTTTATGCTTTGTGTATCGGTATAATGTTTGGTTTTTGAATAGGTATTCATATTTAGCATAATAGAAAGTGTTGACAAAAAAGGAATGCATTAAGAATGGGATGTAAAAATCGTGTTTTAAGAATTATAATAGAAAAATGAAGAATTATTTTATATTCCTATTCCTATTTTCTATACATTGAAATTAAGGCTTGCATTTTTTATTCTCACTACAGTGATATTGATAAACACATATGTTTGTATTAACTGCAAATAATAAAGATATAGACATAGATATAATTTATAATCTATAATATTAAAATACGGGTCTGTGGTTGTAAGTCGAGGCCAGTCGCAGGCAAAACGATCCACATAAGCAGTCCAAAGGGCTGTGAGCATGGTGCGGCTTAGATGTAAGTCCTGCCGGGAAACCGAGAGGAGTAGTAGTGGGGGGCCATGGGCTTATGAGCGAACCTTCCAGCAGGCGAGTGTGGGGGCAAAGACCAGGTCAGCCGTATAACGGGCACATGAGGCTTTTCTCATGTGCTTTTTTTCATTTATACAGATGTATAAGTGAAAATTGTAGGTATTGCGTTTGTTAAGCTATATTTTGTATACAGAGAACGTATATTAATACATATTGTGTATAAAAATTAATAGAGAAATCATTAAAATATGGAATTTTTAAAAATGTTATATACATTATTATTGACATAATTATTCCGTGTATATATACTATATAAATAAACTTAGTTATATATGAGGTTATAAGAAGATGTTTAATAAAAAAGTAAAAAAATTAGTTCTCGGTAGTTTGATGGTTGTTATGGCTGCATCTTTAGTTGGTGGTTGTGGATCTTCTTCTACAACAACGTCTAATAAAAAGTTAATTGTTGGCACAAATGCTACATTTGTACCATTCGAATTTAAGGACGATAAGACTCAAGATTATGCAGGTTTCGATATCGATTTGATTCGTGCAATTGGCAAACGTATTAACAAAGATGTAGAACTTAAAAACGTTGCTTTTGATGCGTTGATTCCAGCATTAAATACACATGATATCGATGTGGCAGCTTCTGGTATGACAATCACCAAAGCGCGTAGTGAAAAGGTATTATTCTCATCTCCATACTATGAAAATGCATTAGCTATTGTATATAAAGACTCTAATAGCATTCATTCCTTAGACGATTTGAAGAATAAAAAAATTGCTGCTCAAATGGGGACAACTGGTTCCGATTTAGCTCATAAGATTGAAGGTACTTCTGTAAAAGAATTCGATCATAGTAATGAAGCGTTGTTAGAGTTGCAAAATGGTGGTGTTGATGCTACTGTTATTGATTTACCAGTTGCTCAATATTACAGCACAAAACATCCTGATGAGCATATCCAAATCTTGCCATATCCAAATACAAAAGAGTACTTAGGTTTGGCTTTGAATAAAGATAATAAAGCTTTACAAGAGGAAATTAATAAGGCTATTGCTGATATGAAAGCAGATGGTGAATTTAATACATTATATAAAAAATGGTTTAATGTAGATGCACCTGCAGATATGCCTGTTGTGTTGGATTTTAAATAATTAGGGAGTTGTAAATGGACTGGAATGTCATAACGAGTAATTTACCATTATTATTATATGGGGCTTTAATGACCATAAAAATTACAGCTGTTGCTGTAAGCTGTGGTTTCATTATTGGTTTAATTGTTTCATTAGCTAGAATGTCGAATTTCGTAATTGTTCGATTGATTGCTAAATGCTATGTAGATGTGATTCGTGGTACCCCTATGTTGGTACAAATCTTTATGATCTATTTTGCATTACCTCAAATCATTGGCACTCGAATCGATCCTTATATAGCAGCCTGTGCAGCATGTAGTATTAACTCTGGTGCTTATGTATCCGAAATATTCCGTGCGGGTATTCAATCTGTAAATAAAGGGCAAATGGAAGCCGGTCGTTCACTAGGTTTGTCTTGGTGGCAAACTATGCGCTTTATTATTATTCCGCAAGCGTTTAAAGCATCAATCCCTCCATTGGGTAATGAATTTATTGCCATGTTAAAAGATTCTTCTTTAGTTTCTGTTATTGGTTTTGAAGAATTGATGCGTCGTGGTCAATTAATTATCGCTAAAACCTATGCGGCTACTGAAATTTGGGGAACGGTTGCCATTATCTATCTATGTATGACAATACCGATTTCTCGATTGGTTGCTTACCTTGAAAGGAAATATAACGTAAAATGATAGAATTAAAAGATGTGCGAAAATCATTTGGTAAAAATGAAGTATTAAAGGGCATCAATCTACAAATTGATAAAGGTGAAGTTGTTGTAATCATCGGTCCTTCAGGATCTGGTAAAAGTACAGTTTTGCGGACGATGAATTATCTAGAGGAACCTACCAGTGGTCATGTAATTGTGGATGGTATGGATTTATCCGATAAGAAATAAATTGAATGCTGTACGCACAGAAGTGGGTATGGTATTCCAAAACTTTAATCTATTCCCACATATGACCGTATTGGATAATTTGATATTGGCTCCCGTAAATGTAAGAAAAACGGATAAGAAAGAAGCACAAGACATTGCTATGAAACTATTGGAACGTGTTGGATTAGCTGATAAAGCTCAAATGTATCCGGACTCACTATCCGGTGGTCAAAAGCAACGTGTTGCTATTGCACGTGCATTAGCTATGAAACCGAAGGTAATGTTATTTGATGAACCTACATCGGCACTTGATCCAGAAATGGTACGCGAAGTATTGGATGTAATGAAATCTTTGGCTGATGAAGGTATGACGATGGTTATCGTTACACATGAAATGGGCTTCGCTAAAGAGGTTGCGGATAGAGTTTTATTTGTCGATGGTGGTCAAATCTTAGAAGATGGCACACCAGCACAAGTATTTGATGCACCTTCTAGTGATAGAACAAAATTATTCTTGTCCAAAATTTTATAGATTCTTCGGGACAGCACTCATAATTACGTAGTTAATAATTATGAGTGTTTTTTGTTACCCGTTATCTTATAACAAATTATGATAAATTATATATATTTACTTTAGGAACTGCTGTAATCAAGTGATTTTTCTGAATCTGTTAATTCGTATAAATAGATATTAGATATAAATATTTGTGATAAATATACAGTTTATACATTTGTACAGTGCAAAAAATATTTATAATACTCATATATTTTAGTTATAATGAAATAAATATGAGCATTTATACTATAGAATATATAGAGTAAAACCAATAATTAAAAGGAATTAAGAATAAAATTTATTTATTTCTTAGAGTTGAATCTGCATAATAATTTAAATGAAATACGAGCGTTCTAATTTGATATTTTATACACGCTATGTTATTATACAGATATAGAGCACGACAGTAAGACAATATATATTTTATAGGAGGATATTATCCATGTTAGGTAAAGTAAAATGGTTTAGTGCAGAAAAAGGTTATGGATTTATTGAAAGAGAAGATGGTAGCGATGTATTCGTTCATTTCTCTGCTATTCAAGACGAAGGTTTTAAATCCTTATCTGAAGGTCAAAATGTAACATTTGACATTGTTGATGGCAATCGTGGTCCACAAGCAGCAAATGTTGTAAAAGCGTAAACATATACCAAATATTACATAAAAACTAAATTAAAAAAATCCCAACACCTTATTTGTTGGGATTTTTTGCACATTTAATAGTGTACAATACATATTTCTACAAAAAATATAAAAATTTTTATCAAAAAAGAGGAGTTTTATATGTAGATGTAGAAATACTAATTAAGACACCAGAAATAGAGTAATAAGAACATTCTAACAACTGGTCGTTGATTTTTAGAAAGGGTGTTGACATATGAAAGTAGCAATCAGAGGTAAAAACATTGAAGTAACAGCGGCTCTTCGTGAGTATGTAGAAAAAAGATTGGGTAAGTTGACCCGTTACTTTGATGATGAATTAGATGCACAAGCAGTACTATCTGTAGTGCGTGATAAAGCAACAATTGAAATTACATGTTTCGTTGATAAAATTGTACTTCGTGGCGTAGAAACAAATGATGATATGTATGCAGCAATCGATTTAGTAGTAGATAAAATCGTTCGCCAAATTCATAAACATAAAACTCGTTTGGCAAAACGTTTTAAACGTCAAGAAGCTTTCCATCCAGATGTAGCACCTCTTGATACACCTGTAGAAGAAGAAAAAATTGAAGTAGTAAAACGTAAACATTTTGCTGTTCGTCCTATGGATGTAGAAGAAGCTATCTTGCAAATGAACTTGATTGGGCATGATTTCTTCATGTTCTTCAATGCGGAAACAGAAACGATGAATGTAGTATACCGCAGACATGATGGTTTCTATGGTTTGATTGAACCAGAATTAAAATAATATGATCGATTATTCAATTAATTATCTTTCTACGTTGATTTAATCGAGTGAAATATAGAATGGATACCAGAAACGGTATCCATTTTATATTTCTAGTTGTATATCTATAGAAAAGCCTTGAATTCTTTGACTATTCAAGGCTTTTTCGTTATAATGAATTAGATATAATAATGTAAGATATCCCGAAGAGGAGTGATTTGTTTGTTCGGCTTTTTACAAAGTCTTATAGGAAATAATAGCGCAAAAGAAGTTAAAAAAATGCGCAAAATTGTAGATCATATTAATGAACTAGAACCTAATTATGTAAAATTAAGTGATGCTAATCTCGTTGCTAAAACTGATGAGTTTAAACGTCGCTTACAAAAGGGAGAAACGTTAGACGATATTTTACCAGAAGCTTTTGCCGTATGTCGTGAAGCATCTAAACGTGTACTTGGTATGCGTCATTTTGATGTGCAAATGCTAGGTGGTATTTGCTTGCATAGAGGTAATATTGCAGAAATGCGTACTGGTGAAGGTAAGACCTTAGTTGCTACCTTAGCTGTATATCTTAATGCTTTATCCGGTAAAGGTGTTCATGTTGTTACTGTCAATGATTACTTGGCTACACGTGATAGTGAGCAAATGGGTCGTTTGTATAATTTTCTAGGCCTTTCTACTGGTTTAATTGTTGCAAATCTCGATTATAATCAACGTAAAGAAGCCTATGCTGCAGATGTAACATATGGTACTAACAATGAATTTGGTTTCGATTATCTTCGTGATAATATGGTGTCCGATGTATCTCAAATGGTACAACGTCCGTTGAACTATGCCATCGTCGATGAAGTTGACTCTATTTTGATCGATGAAGCGAGAACTCCGCTCATCATTTCTGGTCCTGGTAGTCGCTCTACTGACAACTATTATAAATTGGCGCAAGTTGTACCACATCTTGTAAAAGACGAAGACTATACAATCGATGAAAAACAAAAGACGATTGCACCGACAGATTCTGGTATTACAAAAGTTGAAAAAATGTTAGGCATCGAAAATTTATATGATGCTGATAATATTGAACTCAACCATTTACTAGGTGCCTCTTTACGCGCTTATGCTATGATGCATCGCGATACAGACTATGTAGTAAAAGATGGTGAAGTTGTTATTGTCGATGAGTTTACAGGTCGCTTGATGTTTGGCCGTCGATATTCTGATGGTTTGCACCAAGCTATTGAAGCAAAAGAAGGTCTTAAGGTCGAACGTGAAAGCCAAACATTAGCATCTATTACGTTCCAAAACTATTTCCGTATGTATGAAAAATTGTCTGGTATGACTGGTACTGCTAAGACGGAAGAAAAGGAATTCAATGATATTTATGGCTTGGAAGTAATTCCTATTCCTCCAAATCGTCCTTTGATTCGTGTGGATTTACCTGACCTTATCTTTAAATCTAAAGCAGCAAAATATCGTGCTGTTGTACGCAATGCTGTAGAACGTCACCAAACGGGTCAACCTATTTTGATTGGTACTACATCTATCACTCAATCCGAAGAACTTTCAGATATGTTATTGCGCGCTGGTGTACCACATAAGGTATTGAACGCTAAACATCATGAACAAGAAGCGGAAATTGTTGCCAATGCTGGTCAAATGGGTATGGTTACAATCGCCACAAACATGGCCGGTCGTGGTACTGATATTACATTAGGTGAAGGTGTGCCTGAACTTGGTGGTTTAGCTATCTTAGGTACTGAACGTCATGAAAGCCGTCGTATTGATAACCAATTACGCGGTCGTGCCGGCCGTCAAGGTGATCCAGGTTCTTCACAATTCTTCCTATCTTTGGAAGACGACTTGATGCGTATCTTTGGTGCTGATAATATTTCTGGCATCATGGATAAACTAGGAATGGAAGAAGATGAACCAATTGAACATTCCTTAATCACAAAATCTATCGAACGTGCTCAAAAGAAAGTTGAAGATCATAACTACAATATTCGTAAATATATCTTGGAATATGACGATGTTATGAATCAAAAACGTGAAGTGTTATATGAGCAACGCCGTCGTATATTAGGAAATGAATCTTTAAGAGATACCATTAATGAAATGATTGACAAGCTTGTAACTGAAGCTGTTGATACATATGCTGATGAAAAATTGTATCCTGAAGAGTGGGATTACGAAGGTTTACATAAACACTTGAGTCAATACTTCTTGACTTCTGAACTTATGTCTACAGAAGAAATGGAAGAATATACACGTCAAGAATTGGATGAACGCTTACACGAAATCGCACATAGCGAATATCAAGATCGTGTTGACCTTTTAGGTGAAGCGATGTTTGGCCAACTTGAAAAAGCGATTATGCTACGTGTTGTCGATAGTAAATGGATGGAACATTTGGATAATATGGATATGCTTCGTGAAGGTATTGGCCTTCGTGCATATGGCCAAAAAAATCCTTTGGTTGAATATAAATTTGAGGCCTATGATATGTTCCAGCACATGATTGAATCTATTCAAGATGAAACAATCATGGCATTGTACAAAATTCGTGCACAATTGATTCAAGAAATTGAAGAACCAGTTGATCACTTAGAAGGTGCACAACCCCATCATGAAGATGTGTTGGAGCCACAAAACATAGATTAACATTTGTGAATGGCACGTTGCTCAATGGGAAAACACCTTCTGGGCAACGGCCATTTTTCATTTTAAAAATACAGTAAATCGTTACTATGTACATGTAGTAATTCTATAAAGGTGGTGAACATAAATTGTTAGAGGATTTAAAACCAACTATCTCTGGTTTAGAAGAGCGAATTTATGGAATGAGGGATTCACTTTAACATAGCTCAGAAAGAAGAACGAATCTTTACACTTGATGTACAGATGAGTGATCCTACATTTTGGGATAATCCAGATAAGGCTCGTGAGATTTCTCAAGAGGCAACACAATTAAAAAACTCTGTAGAGGGGTATAAGCAGTTAGTGTCTGATATCGAAGATGCTAGTGTCATGTTGGATATGGCAATTGAAGAAGAAGATACCTCTATGGAGGGGGAAATCAAACAATTCGTAAATGGCATTCAAGAGGCTGTTGAAAAACAAGAGGTATTGCTTTTGCTCGGCGGAGAATATGATCAGAATAATGCTATTCTTACATTCCATGCTGGTGCAGGTGGTACAGAAGCACAAGATTGGTGTTCTATGTTGATTCGCATGTATTTGCGTTGGGCAGAAAAGACAGGGTTTTCCGTGGAACTTATGGATGAACAACCTGGCGATGAAGCGGGAATCAAAAGTGCAACATTTCTTATTAAAGGCGAAAATGCCTTTGGCTATTTAAAATCTGAAAAAGGTGTTCACCGTCTCGTTCGTATATCACCATTTGATGCTGCAGCACGTCGTCATACTTCATTTGCAGCTGTTGACGTAATGCCAGAAATTGATGATACTGTGGAAATCAATATCGATATGAAAGATGTTCCAAGTTGATACATATCGTGCAAGTGGTGCCGGTGGGCAGCATATTAATAAAACGGATTCTGCTGTTCGTATGACGCATAAACCAACAGGCATTGTAGTTCAATGTCAATCTCAGCGTTCTCAAATGCAAAATAGAGAACAAGCTCTTCGTTTATTACGTGCAAAATTATTTGAATTAGAACTTGAAAAGCAGGCTGAATTAAAAGAACAAATTGGTGGGACATACCAAGCTATTGAATGGGGAAGCCAAATTAGATCCTATGTATTCCATCCTTATAATATGGTAAAGGATCATCGTACATCGGTTGAAACTGGTAATGTACAGGCTGTTATGGATGGCAATATCGACCAATTCATAGAAGGCTATTTAAAGAAAGAAGCTAATTTAACAGTATAGGTGCTATAATGAAAAAATTTTTAATATTCATCGTCTTGCTTATCATTGTATGTGTGGTGGGTGCTCAATTTGTAGTTCCAAAATATATGGAATCTATTGTAGAAGATGAGTTAAATCAATCACTTAAACCTTCCAGCCAAACTGTTGTTATTGAATCTACACCCGCCTTTAAACTGGTTTACGGGCAAGCAGATCACGCGGCAGGAACATTGGAAAATGTTCAATTAGGAAAGTTGAATTTTTCTAGTCTTCATTATGAGGCAAATAATATTGTTATTAATCCTATTTCTCTCATTGCATCTCATGAGGTTGAGGTCCTAAGTCTTGGTCCATCCTATGTAGAAGGTATTGTATTAGAGGATGATTTAAAGAAATTCCTGATTCAGAATACAGAAGGTCTACAGGATGCTAATGTAGTAATTAATAATGACCGTATAGCATTAACTGGGACTGTTAACATTATGGGGTCTTTGAAAGGAACAGCTAGTTTGGAAGGCGCCTTGCAGTTGAAAGATAATGTTTTATCATTTGCTCCTAGTCGATTTACAGTTAGTGGATTGACTATTGCAGGTATTACATCACAACAATTGCATCCTATTGCTATCTATGATTTTAATAATTTCCCAGTTTCCGGTTAAAGCTGAGTCTGTTAACGTTGAACATGGAGAAATTCATATTAAGATTAAACCTGTACTCAATTAGAAAGGAAATATCGTGCATACTGTTAAGAAAACTAAGCACTCATTAGTTCTTATACTATGTATCATAGTAGGACTTATTTCAGCACTCTATTTAGTAATGGAGCGCAATACAATTGAAAAGGCACAAAATCATATTGAGAATATAGTAGATTATGATGCTGTACTTCGAGCTAATGCTTTTGAAAAACGTAGTCAAAAAGATGCTTTTGATGCACTGAAAGAGGCGGGAATAACGGCATTTGCCATTTATGATAGAACATTAGAAAAGGCAAATGACGCTGGTGAAATTAAATTACTTTCATCACAAGATATGTCCGATGTTCGTATCAATGGTGGTTCTATTAAACCAGGCGCTACTTATGTTGCACTTATTCCTGGTAAAGAAGGCTATTATAAAGAAATTCGCGAAGACCTATATCATCGTATTAGTAAAGAAAAGGTTAAAGAACTTAATACTAGTATAGGACCCGTTTTAGAATTACAAGGTGCTACTTCAGATAGCTATGCGAAGATGAACTTAGGCATCTCTAAGATTCAAGCCATGGAAGTGGCCAATCGCGGATTTAATGTAATTGTTCGACCTACTAATTATCGCAATGTTACATCTGATGATATTAAATATGTATTTAATCGTCTAGATGGGGTTCCTCATGTAACAGGCATTATATTTGCTGGTAAAGAGGCATTAGGTGCACCAGATCATATTGATGAAACCTTAGAGGCTATGAATAATCTTCATATTCCATTGGTTGGTATTGAAGCTGTTAATCAGTTGCAATATGAGCCTCAGTTAGGATTCTTAGATATGGCGGCTAAGAAGAATTACAGTGTAGGTCGTGTTTACACAATTTCTAAAGATGAGTTAAAGAAGATTACTCCGGAAGAAGCGGCTCAACGATTCTATATTAGCGATATTGAGCGTAACATTCGATTTAATTTATTCCCTATGTATGAAGTAGGGCAAAATAATGAAACTGTGTTACAAACAACGATTAACTATGTACATAGTGCAACAGATAAATTGAGTGCTAAGGGCTATGAATTTGGGCCAGCAGATATTTATCCTGCCTATACACCTAATCCTTTATTAGTTGTTCTAACAATGATTGGTAGTATTGCGTTATTTGTGTATGTAGGACAAATGTTTATAGCTATGTCACAACACAAACAATTAGTTCTATTTTTTGCACTATCACTACTATCCATTGTTGGATTTATTGTAACTAGCGGTACATTATTAGTTCAAATTTGGGCTTTATCTGCAGCTATTATGGCACCTGTTGGAGCCTTGGTGATTCTTATGGAAGAATGGCGCAGATCAGATGGTACACGTCCTATAGGTGCGTGGAAATCTACGCTACTCGCATTACTCTATCTCGTAATAGCAACGTTATTTGCTGCTATTGGTGGCATGTATATTGCGGCATTATTAGGTAATACAAAATTCTATATGGAATTTGAAATCTTTAGAGGTGTAAAACTTACCTTCGTATTACCAATCATCCTTGTTATGATTGCATATCTACAACGCTTTCCATTATGGAAAGGTCGCATGATCAACTCTGGTACAGAAGCTAAGCAATTCATTAAAGAATTTCTAACTAAAGATGTAAAAATGTATGTATTCTTTGTGTTTGCTGCTATAGGTGCTGCGGCTTGGGTATTTGTAGGCCGTAGTGGTCATACGGCAGGTGTGCCTGTTCCAACATTTGAACTCGTATTGCGTAGATTCCTAGAGAATACACTATATGCTAGACCAAGAGAAAAGGAATTTATGATTGGTCATCCATTGTTGATGCTCGCAACATTTGCATTCCTACGTAAATGGCCTATGGTTATTCACTTTGTATTAACTATAGCTGGCGTTATCGGCGTAGCATCAATGGTAGAAACTTTCTGTCATATTAGAACACCTGTCTTCATGTCTATTATGCGTGGGTATGATGGTTTGTTGCTCGGTTGTGCTATAGGTATTGTTCTTATTCTTGCAGTTCGTTTCCTTATTTACATCTCGCAATGGGCTATGCATCGGGAGGACAGTCATGAGTAATATCGTTATTTCCGGTTACTATGGCTTTGGTAATGCTGGTGATGAAGCTATGCTTTGCGCCATTATCGACGCTATTCGTGATGTAGAAGACGATGCACATATTACGGTTATCTCCGGCAATCCTCAAGAGACTAGTAGAAAACATAATATTAAGGCTGTTGGAACATTTGCTGCCTTTGGTATTTTGAATGCCATACGTAATGCTGATTTAGTGATTAGCGGTGGAGGTAGTTTATTACAGGATGCTACAAGTATTCGAAATACCTATTATTATCTAAGTATCATGGGGCTTGCAAAATTACTCGGAAAACCTGTTATGCTGTACTCTCAAGGTATTGGTCCTTTATATCGTAAATCTACAAAACGAGCTGTTAAATTTATGTTGAAATATGTAGATGGAATTACAGTTCGTGATTCTATTTCGAAAGATGAGTTGAATGCTCTAGGAATTTACGATGTTGAGGTTACGGCGGATGCTGTATTAGCTATGCATAAGGCCAATCCTAGTATCGGTGCTAATATTTTAACCAAATATAATTGTGCTCCTATTGAAAGTGGTAGGAAACGCATCGGCATTGCAGTGCGTAGTTGGAAGGATGATACAGCGTATAGACAGAGTTTAGCAGATGTATTGAGCCGGTTAAGTTTAGAGCAAGATGCTGAAATAGTATTCATACCTATGTCTCATCCTGATGATACGAAGGAAGCAAAGATTATAGCTTCATTAATGAAGGTAAAACCAATCGTATTAGAAGGACCTTTTACCACAGAAGAGCAACTATCCTTATCTGGCAATGTAGATCTAATGATTGGCATACGCCTACATGCACTTGTATTTAGTTCCTTAATGGGAAAACCAGTTATTGGTATTTCCTATGACCCTAAAATTACAAGTTTTTTACATATGATTGAACAAGAACCAATTGGTACTATGACAGAATTAGATTCTAATGTTCTATATGATCGATGTGTAGAACTTTTACAATCTACAGAATCCTATCAACATTCATTCAATCGCATTCAAACATTGCGTAAGGTATCGAAACGCAATGCGGAATTTGCTATTTCACTTTTAGAAGAGTATTAAATATAAATTGGAGATTATCCAGAAAGTGAGGTCTTTATGGCTACATTGAGTCAAGATCAAAAACAATTAGTACAAGAGAAAGCAAAAGCGATTCGCGTAAGCATCGTACAGTCTGTTACAGCAGCGCTAAATCTGGACATCCAGGTGGCTCTTTATCCATTGCTGATGTAATGTCTCTGTTATATTTTGTAGAAATGAATGTAGACCCAAGTAATCCTAAAAAGCAAGATCGTGACCGTTTTGTGTTATCAAAAGGTCATGCAGCGCCAGCATTGTATGCGACACTTGCTGAAAAGGGATATTTTCCTAAATCCGAATTAATCAATTTGCGTAAAATTAATCATTTCCTTCAAGGTCATCCTGACATGAAGCATACACCTGGTGTAGATATGTCTACAGGTTCTTTGGGCCAAGGGATTTCTGCAGCTTGTGGTATGGCTTTAGCAGGTAAAATCGATAATGCTGATTATCGTGTGTATTCCATTCTCGGTGATGGAGAACTTGAAGAAGGTCAAGTATGGGAAGCTGCTATGTTTGCAGGTCACTATAAATTAAATAATTTGACTGCCTTTGTAGATTATAATGGCCTACAAATTGATGGTGATATTGAAAAAGTTATGTCCCCATTGCCAATTCCAGATAAATTTAAAGCTTTCAAATGGAATGTTATTGAAGTAAATGGTCATAATATTGACGAATTACATCAAGCTATTGAAGAGGCGAAAGCTTTCACAGATGGCCCTACATGTATCGTAATGCATACTGTAAAAGGTAAAGGTGTTTCAGAAATGGAAGGTCAAGCTGGTTGGCATGGTAAGGCACCTAGTGAAGAACAAGGTGTGGCATTCGTAAATGAAATCATGGGGGTACAATAATGGGTAAAGCAACACGTGAAGCGTACGGTAATGCGCTAGCAAAAATTGGTAAAGAAAATTCTAATATTATTGTTCTTGATGCTGATTTATCAAAATCTACTAAGACTGATACATTTAAGAAGGAGTGTCCAGAACGTTTCTTTAATGTAGGTATTGCTGAACAAAATCTAATCTCTGTAGGCGCCGGTTTAGCTGCAGCAGGTAAGATTCCATTTGTATCTTCCTTTGCTATGTTTGCAACTGGTCGTGCATTTGAACAAATCCGTAATGCTGTATGCTATCCAAAACTTAATGTGAAAGTATGTGCTACACATGCAGGTATTACTGTAGGTGAAGATGGTGCAACTCATCAAAGTTTAGAAGATATCGCATGTATGCGTGTTTTACCAAACATGACTGTTATTGTGCCAGCAGATGAAAAAGAAACAGAATCTGTCATTCAATGGGCTGCTGATTATAATGGTCCAGTTTATGTACGTCTCGGTCGTGCTGGTGTTGATGATGTAACAGCAGAAGGATATACTTTCACACCTGGTAAATCCAATGAATTAAAAGATGGTTCTGATGTGACAATTATCGCTTGTGGTGCTTTAGTAGGCCCTGCAGTTGAGGCAGCTAAACAACTAGAAGGTGAACAAATTTCTGCTCGCGTTATTAATATGGCATCCATTAAACCTATCGATGCTAATGCCATCATTAAAGCCGCTGAAGAAACAGGTGCTATTGTGACTGCTGAAGAACATAATATTTTAGGCGGTTTAGGTTCTGCTGTATCTGAAGTTGTTGTTGCACATAAACCTGTTCCTATGGAATTCGTTGGTGTTCAAGATACATTTGGGGAGAGTGGTACACCAAAAGAATTGATGGCGAAATATGGGTTAACAGCTGAAGATATTGTAAAAGCAGTTAAAAAAGTGGTGACACGTAAATAAAAGGGGAACCAATGATAGAATTTAAGAATGTTAGTAAAGTATATGAAAACGGATCTACTGCACTTGATAATGTGTGCATCACCATTAATGATGGTGAGTTTGTATTGATTTGTGGTCATAGTGGGGCTGGTAAATCTACGTTGTTTAAATTATTAACTCATGAAGTTACACCAGATTCTGGATATGTTATAGTTGATGAATTTGATGTTACAAAATTGAAACGTAGTAAAATACCAAAATTGCGACGTAAATTAGGCGTAGTATTTCAAGATTTCCGATTATTACCTAACAAAAGCGTAGCTGAAAATATTGCTTTTGCTTTAGAGGTTATCGAGGAGAAACCTAAGGTAATTAAAGAGAAGGTAGCTCACGTTCTTGAATTAGTTGGCTTATCTGATAAGGCGAATGATTTACCAGAGGATTTATCTGGTGGTGAACAGCAACGTGTAGCGATTGCACGGGCTATCGTCAATCGTCCATCTGTATTAATTGCAGATGAACCAACTGGCAATCTTGATCCGAATACGAGTAAAGACATTGTAGATTTGTTCAAGCATATCAATAATTTTGGCACTACTGTAATTATGGTTACCCATAATATGGATATTGTTACCTATTTAAATAAGCGAGTTATCGAATTAAAAGATGGTCGTGTTCTTAGTGATAATATGAGGGGTGCAGAATTTAATGAAGCCTAGAACAATGAAATATTTCTTTAAGGAAGCCTTAAAGTCCATGAAACGCAATGGCCTTATGACATTAGCGTCTATTTCCACTGTAGCATTATCTTTATTTATGCTTGGTGTATTTCTCTGTGGCGTTATCAATCTTAATAACATGGCATCGAGCTTAGAGAATCAAGTGCAGTTAAGTGTGTATTTGAAAGATGGTCTTACTACAGAGCAAATTATGGCTGTTGGTAAGCAAGTGAAAGCAATTCCAAATCTAAAACACTTAGAATTTGTTAATAAAGAACAAGCTATGAAAGAATTTAAGGAGCGCTTGGGGGATCAACAACAATTGGTGAATGCCTTAGGTGGTGTAAATCCATTGCCAAACTCTTATGTTCTTACCTTTGAAAATCCTGAAGATGTTAAATCTACAGCTAAATTAGTAACTACATTCCAAGGCGTAGAAAGTACACATTATGGTCAAGACATCATTGAGGAATTGTTCCGAATTACACAAATTATCCGTATTGGTGGTATCGTACTCATCGGTTTCTTAGCAGCAGCTACATTGTTTATTATTTCTAACACTATTCGTTTAACTGTATTTGCTCGTCGCAAAGAGATTGCGATTATGAAATATGTAGGTGCTACTAATGGCTTTATTCGTTGGCCATTTGTTATCGAAGGCATGTTGTTAGGCTTTATTGGGTCCATTATTGCCGTATTATGCGTGGGTGAGTTCTATCATTTTATTACCATAGAAGTATCCGATTCACTTGCATTCTTCCCATTAGTTCCTATGTTCCCATTCTTTTATCAATTAGTAGCATGCTTAATTGGCGGTGGGATTATCGTAGGCATTATTGGCAGTACCATTTCATTGAAACAATATATGAAAGTATAGTAGAGGGATTATGAGACAGTATACATTTAAAACTCGTCTCGTAGCAGCCCTTCTTTCGGGAGTGGTATTATGCGGGACACCAGCCTATATTATGGCTGAAGATGAAGATTTAACAAATCAATTAGATTCGATTCAACAACAAGTTAACCAGCAAAATGCTGCAAAAGCAGATGCGGAAACTGTGATTGGAAGCGTTTCTGAACAGTTGCGACAAATTGAAGAACAACTTCGTCAAGCGACTGCTGAGTTAGGTACGATTAAAGAGCAGCGTGTAGCTGTAGAAAATGATATTACACTTAATGAACGTCAATTGGCGGAAGCTCAAAAACGATTAGAAGGTCGAGAATCCGTATTTTATAAACGAGTTCGTGATATTTATATCAATGGACGACTTAGTTATCTTGATGTAGTTATTGGGTCTAAAGATTTTAGTGATTTCGCTAATCGATTAGAGGTTTTAAAACGAATTATCGATTCTGATATCACCTTGATTAACGAAATTAAAAAAGAGCGTGCTGACATTGAAGCTCATAAACAAAAACTCGAAGCAGATCGTGCTAAGTTGGTTGAATTAGAAAAAGCTGCACTTGCTAAACAGGCTGAAATTGAACAGAAAAAAGCAGAACGCAATGTAGTTCTTCAAAAAGCGCAAAATGATAGAGCAACTGCAATGCAAGCAATTGAAGAACTTAATGCTTCCTCAGCCCAAGTAAGTGCTATGTTGAAAGAACGACAAGCTGCACGTGCCGCAGCTGCTGCAGCGGCTGCGGCCGCGGCTCAATCCTCTGGTGGGCAAGGTGCATCAGATAATTGGGTACAAGGTACAGGACAACTTGGCTGGCCTGTTAGTGGTGAAATCACTTCTCCCTTATGGCTATCGTGTTCATCCAATTTGGGGAACTACAATTTATCACTCCGGTATTGATATTGGCGTTGATGAAGGTACACCTGTTCATGCTGCTGATGGTGGCGTCGTAGTTTGGTCTGGATGGATGGGCGGCTATGGTTATGCTGTTGTTATCGATCATGGTAATGGACTTTCTACACTATATGGTCATAACTCTGAGCTCGCTGTAGATGAAGGTCAATCCGTTGCGAAGGGCCAAGTTATTTCTTATGCCGGCAGTACTGGCAATAGTACAGGACCTCATGTTCACTTTGAAGTTCGTGTAAACGGGGATCCAGTAGATCCTATGGGTTATTTATAGAATGAATAATAATTTTAAAAGAATTGGTTTAGCCTTAATTAAATATATATTTGCGTCCATCATTATGTTGTGGCTCGTATTTTGGTATATTTCTGGATCAGCTATGGGTTTATCCACGATTTGTTGTAACCTATTACATAGCGACTCAGAAATTTATGACACCTGTAAGTAAAGCCACATTGTTTGATGGTATGTTGAAAGGTTTGGTGGCTTCCTTAGGAGAACCTCATAGTGTCTATTTAGACAAGGATGATTTTGAATCTATGAAAGAGCATACCTCTGGCACCTATGCAGGTGTGGGCATGGTTCTTGGTCATGGTTCAAAGGGGTTAGAAGCAGTATCCGTGATTGATGATATGCCGGCTTATAAAGCTGGCATCAAAAGCGGTGATCACATCGTATCCATCGATGGTGTAGATACTAATTCTATGACGATTGAAGATGCAGCTTCAAAAATACGTGGTGAAGCTGGTAGCGATGTAACGATTGTGGTTGAACGGGATAATCAATTATTAACGTTTAACGTTACAAGAGAAGAAATCGTATTACCTACAGTAAAAAGTAAGATGTTATCAAACCACATTGGATATATTCGCATCAGTCAATTCGCTGAGCATACAGCGGGTGATTTCAAAACTCACAATATGAGCAGCTTCTATCCGAAGGAATGACTTCATTAGTTTTAGACTTACGCGATAATCCTGGTGGATTACTTAATAGTGCGCAAGATATTTCTAGCATTATTATGCCAGAAGGTACATTAGTATCTTTCACAACACGAGATGGAAAAACCAAAAATTATGTATCTGATGGAAAAAATCCTGCATTACCTATGGTAGTTCTCATTAATAAAGGTTCTGCTAGTGCATCTGAAATCATTGCTGGCGCTATTCAAGATAGAAAATTAGGTACCATTGTTGGCACTAATAGTTATGGTAAAGGCACTGTTCAAAGTGTATATCCAAATCTAGAGGATGAAGGTATTAAAGTGACTATAGCTAAATACCATACTCCTAATGATCGTGTTATTGATGGAACTGGTATTCAACCAGATGTAGTTCTAGAATTACCAAAGGGAACTACCCCATCTAGTGATATGTCAGATATTCAAATTCAAAAGGCAATAGAACTATTAAAATAGTTTTGCAGAAAAGGATGTAATTATGTTTATAGATCGCGCTCGTGTATTTGTAAAAGCGGGTGATGGCGGAGACGGTATGTCTAGTTTCCGTCGAGAGAAATATGTTCCTAATGGCGGACCAAGCGGTGGCGATGGTGGCCAAGGGGCAGATGTTATTTTAAAAGCAGATAAAAATATTAATACGCTTGTAGATTTTCGTTATAAACGCCAATTTAAAGCGCCAAAGGGTGGTAATGGTGAAAGCGCCAATAAACATGGTCGCGGTGCAGAAGATTTAATTATTCCTGTTCCATTAGGCACCGTTGTTAAGGACGAAGAATCAGGTAAGGTGTTCTGTGACCTAGTTCACGATGGTGACACCTTTATCATCGCTAAAGGCGGTCGCGGTGGACGCGGTAATGCGAGATTTTTATCTAGCTCTAATCGTGCACCTACCTTTGCTGAAAAGGGGGAACCAGGGGAAGAACGCTGGTTACAACTAGAGCTAAAGGTATTGGCTGATGTTGGCTTGCTTGGCTATCCAAGCGTTGGGAAATCAAGTATTTTACGCAAAGTATCTAAAGCACAACCAGAAGTGGCGGCTTATCATTTTACAACATTAACTCCTGTATTGGGTGTTGTAACGCTCCCTGGTGATCGTAGCTTTGTATTGGCTGATATTCCTGGTCTTATTGAAGGGGCTAGTGAAGGTGTAGGCCTTGGTCATAATTTCTTGCGCCATGTAGAACGCACGAATATTCTGATTCACGTTCTAGATGTATCTGGCATGGAAGGTCGTGACTCTAAAGTAGATTTTGATGCTATTAATGACGAGTTGCGTAAATACTCAGAGAAATTAGCTAATAAGAAACAAATCGTGGCACTTAATAAAATAGATCTTGTCTTTGATGATGAAACAATTCCAAATACAAAATCTTATTTTGAAGACAAGGGTTATGAAGTATTCTTAATCAATGCATTGAGTGGTGAAGGTTTACCTGAGCTAATGGAACGAGCGTATTATTATGTAGAAAATTATGAGCCAGAGGTTGAAGCCACTGATGATACCGTTATGTATGAAGCAAAACCAGATACGGAGTTTGTTATTACACGTGGTGATGATGCTGCTTTCTATATTACGGGTAAACGTATCGAACGACTTGTGGCAATGACCAATCTTGACGATGATCAATCCTTACGTCGATTCCAACGTATTTGGCGTTTCATGGAATTGGATAATAAATTACGTGAAAAAGGATGTCAAGAAGGCGATGAAGTTGTTATTGGTGAACAACGATTCACATTCAGAGACTAGGAGTTATAATGACAGGAAAACAGAAACGGTATTTACGTTCATTAGCTGCAACTATGCCAGCTGTTGTGCAAATTGGTAAAAATGGTCTTGAGGATAGCGTGATTGATAGTGCACGAGCAGCACTGATGGCACGTGAATTAATCAAGGTTAAATTGCTTAATAATAGTCCAGAAGATAAAGCGATTTTCCAAGAATTAGCAGATATGCTTGGTGCTGAGTTAGTACAAGTTATTGGATTCAATGGTGTTCTTTATAAAGCTAAAAAAGAACCAAAAATTATATTACCTAAATAATAGTTATAACCTTTTTCCCTTATAGGAGATGATTGTATGAGAGATGCCATTAAGAATGCTAAACGCATTGTTGTAAAAGTGGGGAGCAGTACATTATGTTACCCAAATGGTCATTTAAATTTAGAACGGATAGAACATTTAGTCCGTCAATTATCAGATCTTGCCAACCAAGGGAAAGAGGTTATTCTTGTTTCCTCGGGGGCTACGGGTGCAGGCCTTGCGCCGTTAGGCTTTAAAGAAAAACCAAGAGATCTTGTGTTACGTCAAGCATCAGCAGCGGTAGGACAAGGTGTACTCATTCATATGTATGAACGCATGTTTCGAGAGTACGGTAGAACGGTTGCTCAAATATTATTGACGAAGGAGGATAGCACTTCTCGTCATAGCTATTTGAACCTACGAAATACATTACATGCGTTATTACAATTACATGTCATTCCAATCATTAATGAAAATGATGTAGTAGCTATTGAAGAATACAAAATAGGCGATAATGATACATTATCGGCTACTGTAGCAGGGATTGTAGAAGCTGATGTGCTTATTATTTTATCTGATATTGATGGTTTATATACGGCTAATCCAGCTACGGATTCTACAGCTACTTTAATCCACGAAGTTTCTGTAATTACAGATGAAACTTATGAGATCGCTGGTGGTGCAGGTTCAAGTATGGGTACTGGTGGTATGTATACAAAAATTAAGGCTGCCCATATGGCGACTAATTCAGGTATACATATGATTATTGCCAGTGGTGAATCGGATAATTCTTTACGTAAAGTATGTAAAGGTGAGAATATAGGTACATTATTTGTCGCTAATGATCAAGGTGTTTCTCAAAAGCATCATTGGGTAGCTTATGGGAAACGCTTAAGTGGAAGCATTACTATAGATGAAGGATGTACGAAAGCCGTATTAAATCACGGAGCTAGTATTTTACCAGCTGGTATTATTGAAGTGGATGGATCTTTTGAACCTGGTGATACGGTATCAATCATTTCTAAGGGTAAAGAAATTGCCAGAGGATTAGTGAATTATAGTTCTACGGATTTACTTAAGATTAGAGGTCACAATACGCAAGATATAGCTCGTGTATTAGAAATTGATACCACATATGATGAGGTTGTTCACAGAAATAATCTAGTAATTATTCATTGATGAGGTGCAGTATGAATTCATATGAAAGTATATTTAAAGAAATGGGTGAATCTGCACGAGCAGCATCTATTGTTTTACAGCAATTACCAGAGAAACGCATCAATGAGGTATTATGTGCTATGGCCGATGCGTTAGTTCAACACAGTGAACAAATTTTAACTGCCAATCACATGGATATGGATTCGGCTCGAGGCGTGGTACCTGATACGATGTTGGATAGATTACTACTATCTAAAGAGCGCATTAATCAAATGGCAGAAGGTGTTCGTCAAGTTAGTCTATTACCATCACCGGTAGGAACCATCCTTGAAACTATTAATAGGCCTAATGGACTTCACATTGAAAAGCGTGCCGTACCATTTGGTGTTATAGGTATCATTTTTGAAGCGCGTCCAAATGTCACTGTTGATGCTGGCGCCTTATGCTTTAAAACCGCTAATGCCACTATTCTGCGCGGTGGTAAGGAAGCATACCGTACAAATCACGTCATCGTATCCATTATGCAAGATGTATTAGAAGCCAATGATTTACCAAGAGCAGCTATCCAGTTAGTAGAAGTATTAGATCGTGAAGCTGTAAGTGTATTGCTACAACAACGCCGTTATATAGATGTAGTGATTCCACGTGGCGGCGCAGGACTAATACAACGGGTTGTACGTGATAGTATGATACCCGTTATAGAGACGGGAAGCGGTGTCTGTCATACCTATGTTGATGCTGAAGCTAACATTGACATGGCTGTTGATATTGCTGTGAATGCAAAGGTACAACGTCCATCTGTATGTAATTCTATGGAGACTCTATTGGTTCATAAATCTATTGCTCACGAATTTCTGTTGGCATTAGATCATAAATTAGGGCCCCATCATGTAACGATTCATGGTACACCAGATGTATTACAGATTGTCAAGGGGATTGCTGTTGATGAGTACTCATTTAGTACAGAATATAATGATCTTGATTTAAATGTAGCTATTGTATCATCTGTGGATGAGGCTATTTCACATATTAATCAATATACGACACATCATTCTGAAGCGATTGTAACAGATAATATGAAAACCGCTCAGCATTTTATGAATCTTATCGATTGTTCTACTGTATATCATAACGCGTCTACACGTTTTACAGATGGTTTTGAATTTGGGTTTGGTGCTGAAATTGGCATTAGTACACAAAAACTCCATGCTCGTGGACCAATGGGATTACAAGCATTAACATCCTATAAATATTTTGTATTTGGTACAGGACAAATTCGTTCGTGATGCGTTTATATTATTTGATACGGGCCTATTATCGTTATATTCAGACTCCCAAAAGGTCGTTATGAGTGGGTATCGTATGTAAAAGCATTAGCATTATTTATCTTGATTTGTATTATAGTCATAAAGGGTGTGACTTATATATGGTAGAGAAACGGCGGATTGGTATTATAGGCGGAACTTTTAACCCTATCCACTTAGGACATCTAATGATTGCAGAAGTAGCAAGGGAAAGCTTTCATTTAGAAAAGGTTATATTTGTTCCTGCCAGAATACCTCCTCATAAACATAATGATGTTATTGATGCTAAGCATCGTTATGCCATGACGGCTGCGGCGGTAGCAGATAACCCGTATTTTGAAATATCCGATGTGGAAATGCGTCGTGAAGGGCCTTCCTATACAATTGATACTATTCATCATTTCAAAAAAATATATGGAGATTCTGTTTCTTTTTACTTTATTGCTGGTACAGATACAATACGAGACTTACCTAATTGGAAATTTATTGATGAATTATTAGAGCATTGTCATTTTATTGGTGCTATGAGGCCTGATGGATCTCAAGTTGTTGATACAACATTAGAGTTATTAGGTCCCAAAGCTAAGAATAGAATCCATTTAATGAATGTACCAGAAATGAAATTATCTGCTACTTATTTACGGGACCGACTGCGTCATGGTTTGACGGTCAGATATATGTTACCAAAATGTGTAGTTCAATATATTGAAAAATATGATATTTATCGGAAGGAATAATTAAAGGTGGATATACATCAAATTGAAACCGACTTATCTAATAAATTAAGTAAAAAGCGTTTTATACACACCTTAGGTGTTGTAGAGTCAGCGATTTATTTAGCTAAAAAATATGGGGCTAATGTAGAAGACGCTCGGTTAGCAGCGATGTTACATGACTGTGCTAAAGAATTACCATTATTGGAAATGCAAGATTTAGTTGCAGATTTGGCCTGTGATGTTGATATGTTACATAGCGGTGCTTTATTACATGGTTTAGCAGGTATGGTGTTAGCGAATACTCATTATGGTATTACTAATCGAGAAGTATTAGAAGCAATACGTGTTCATACAACTGGAAAAGTGGGCATGTCAAAATTGGATAAAGTTATATTTTTAGCTGATTATATTGAGCCTAATCGTAATTTTCCTGGCGTAAATGATATTCGTGCAGCTGCAGAACAGTCTCTTGATGCCGGAGTATTGTGTGGATTTGATATGACCATTCGACATTTAATAGATAGTAATGATACTATTTATCCTCTTACTATTATTAGCCGTAATGATCTTATACAGCATATGAAAAAAGGAGGTGCCTAGAATGGATGAACGTGAAAAAGCGCGGGCTCGTCGCCGTAGAAGACGTCGAGAACGTCAGATGAAAAAAAATAAGCTCCAATGGGGCCGTCTAATCATCGCATTCGTGTTAGCACTTACTGTTATTTGTGGCATCGGTTGGGGGATGTATAGTGGAATCAGCTATGTATATCATCGAGTAACACAAACTGATACTGCAAGTGAGATTGAAGAATCCAGTGAACTTAAGCATACTGATACGGTTAATGTAGAACAGAAAGCATTGGACAAGCCTGTATATGTATTAATTGTAGGGCGAGATAAAAATAATCCGAGTCAAGCTGACTCATTATTCCTCATGTCTATTAATATGAATACTAATACGATGGATATAATTGGTATTCCTAGCAATAGTAAAATTGAAAGTAGAGATCAAAAATCTGCATCTATGTTAAATCAAATGTATGCAGAAGGTAACATTGAACTAACGAAAGCCGTTGTAGAGGATATATTCCATATCAGCATACCTTACTATGTTGTCGTTGATGAGGCAGCTTTCAAAAAAACAAGTGATGTTTTAGGTAGTCAACAGTTTTACGTAGAAAAGAATATGGAACATGTTGATGCTGAAACTGGTAGTAAAGATATAGACTTACGCAGAGGCTATCAAAATTTAGATAGTGATAATGCATTAGCATATTTACGCTACACAGACGAAAATAATGATAATTTTGGACGTGTTCAACGACAAGAACGGTTCTTGAAATTATGGGTTGATCGGGAACAAGATACTTGGTTTATTACAAAAGCTTGGCATATATGGCGTTTATGGAGCCATTATGAAAGTAATATATCTACATGGGATGCTATTAAATTAATGCGTTCTATCGGTCAAATGGATAAAGACCATATTCATTTTTATATTTTGCCTGGTGAAAAAGAAAAAATTAATGACGTCGTGTATTGGCATGTAAATCCAACTGAAGCTCAGCGCTTAGTGGGAATTACAATGGGGACATTGGCACCAGAAGATTTAAGTCAATTTGTTTCTACACCTGAAACTAAAAAAGCACCTGTTGCGGTAGAATCAGAACAAAGCACACGTGTAAAACCATCAGAACCAGGTTCAGAACCAGAGAAGAAAGAATAATAGGAGATACAATGAAACAAAAAGAAGAAATTAAACAACATGTTTTAGCGCTTGCACAAGCGGCTTATGATAAGAAAGGTCATGATATTGAAATACTTGATTTGGAAGGTGTTTCTATGTTAGGCGATTATTTTATGATTGTAAGCGCCAATAATATTAAACAATCTCAAAGTATTGCAGATGAAATTGAGGATATAGCAGCAGAACAAGGTATGACGGTCCTCCATCGTGAAGGATATCGCGAAGGTGAATGGGTATTATTGGACTTTGGCGATATTATTTGTCACGTGTTTGGTAACGATGAAATTCGTGAATTTTATGGACTAGAAGCCTTATGGAACGATGCTGGACGTGTTCCTTTTGAAGGAGAATAATCTATGGCTAGCGAATTATTGGAAAATACCATTGCTACACTGCGTGTTCTACGCACTAGTGATCATGGCGCTTTCCTTGACGGTCAAACGGGAAATACAAATGATGATATTTTGCTCCATAAGGATCAACAAACTTCACCAGTTGCTATCGGTGATGATGTAGAGGTATTTCTATATCGTGACCCTAAGGGACGTTTGACTGCCTCCATGCGATTGCCTGCTATGAAGGTCGGTCAAATTGGTTATGTTGAGGTTATTAATGTAACCAATTTTGGTTGTTTCGTTGAGGTTGGTACTGAGCGGGGGATTTTTATGCCTCACGCTGAAATGCGTGGCAGACCTCAAGTAGGGGAAAAGGTATGGGTAAAATTATATACCGATAAATCTGGTCGTATGGCCGTTTCTATGGACGTTGATGATGAGATGAGACGCGCCTCTAAAGCTGCTACCGATGCTGTTGTAGGACAACAAGTAAGTGGTGCTATTTACAATTTGACTAGTGATGGAGCCTTTTTTATTACCCCTGAGCGATGGATTGCTTTTTTGCATCGTTCAGAAATGACACGCAAATTAAATGTTGGAGAAATGGTAGAGGCTCGTGTTACGTTCAAACGTGAAGATGGTCGTATTAATGTGTCAATGCGTCCTATCAAAGAAAAAGCATTAATTTCTGATGGTCAGATTATTATGGAATACCTATTACAACGAGGCGGTAAAATGCCTTATAGTGATGAATCATCAGCCATGTTGATTAAGGATAAATTTAACATCAGCAAGGCTGCTTTTAAACGAGCTTTAGGTCATTTAATGAAATCCCGCCTTGTAGTACAAGAAGATGGTTGGACATTGTTGACGGAGAATGGTAAACAATGGACTCCGAATTCACAAGAGGATTAAGCTATGAAAATTATTGTAGTAGGTGCTGGTAAGGTTGGGTATTCCTTGTGTGAAAGACTGGTGCAAGATGATCATGACGTATATCTTATAGACCGTTCACAGGAGCGTATCCATAATCTTGAAAATACATTGGATGTTAGTTTAGTATGCGGCAATGGTAGCGATATTCAGTTATTGAATGAAATTGACTTATCTGATGTGGGGATGTTTATCTCAGTTACCGATTCTGATGAAGTTAATATGTTATCTTGTGCGGTAGCTAAAATAGCAGGTGTTCCATCTACTGTAGCACGTGTGAGGGATACAAATATCGTTGATCATATGGACGATCATATGAAAGAACGATTAGGTGTTGATTTATTCATTAATCCAGAAATGGTTACGGCGCAAGAATTACTTCATATTATTGAAACACCATCCGCTTTGGACGTAGAAGAATTTGGTCAAGGCGCTGTACGTTTAATGGAATTTAAAATTAATAGTACATTCCCGCTCGTAAATAAACCTTTAAAAGAGTTGACTTTTCCAGAAGGTGTGTTATTGGTTGGCATTTTACGATTAGGTGAAATGATTATACCTCATGGTGAAAGCATACTATTACCTAATGACAGTGTTTTCTTTTTAGGTTTAAAAGATGGTATTAATGAAGTAGAACAAGAATGGTTTTCTAATCATGCAACCTTCCATAAACGGGCTGTTATTGTAGGCGCTGGTTTATTAGGTCGCAATTTAGCTATCTTATTGGAAAAAGCAGGATTTACTGTTAAGGTTATTGAGAAGGATATTGAACGTTGTGAAGCCTTGGCTGCACAAGTGGATAAAGCCATTGTCATCAATGGGGATGGTACGGATTTTGATCTACTAGAAGCCGAAGAAGTGGCCGATAACGATGTTATTATTGTTTTAACAGATGATGATAAATTAAATCTTTTAGTTGCTTTAGTAGGGAAACATATGGGCATACCTAAAACCGTTGTTCGTGTGGGACGTCCTGAATATATTATGCTCATGGAACAAGTTGGTATAGATATTGTATTTTCACCACGTCTAATGACTGCAGGACAAATACTACGATTTGTTCGAAGTGGAGAAGGTGTTGTCTCCATATCTACTTTTGAAGGTGGCAAGGCTGAATCTATAGAGATTCTTATTACAGAACAATCTCCCGTAGCTGGTAAACAACTAAAAGATATTCGTCTACCTGGTAAAGCCTTAGTTGGTGTTATACTCCGCGGTGATGACGCGATTGTTCCACGGGGGAATACAGAGCTATTAGTGGGGGATCATATTGTACTATTCTCATTGCCTGAATCTGTTACTAAATTATTGAATTATTTAACGTAGGGGTTATATGCGCATACAGATTGTCATGTCCTTGGTAGGCAAATTACTCTATATTTTTGGAGCTTTTCTTGTTATACCATTTATATATAGTATTCTATTTGAAACTGCATATTGGTCCTTTTGTATTACAGCTATATTATCCATACTGCTCGGTGGTCTACTAGTACTTGGTGGAAATAAGAGTAAAACCTTTAGCTTGAGAGATGGCTTCTTAGTGGTTAGCTCAACATGGATTTTAACAATGTTATTGGGGGCTATTCCCTTTATTATATCTGGTGTATTAGTTAACCCGATGGACGCGCTGTTTGAATCTATGTCAGGTATTACCGCTACTGGTGCTACAGTTATTTCTGATGTTGATAGCATACCAAAGTCTTTCATACTGTGGCGTGGATTAATGCATTGGATTGGCGGTATGGGAATCATTGTGTTGATTCTATCATTCTTACGTAATCTTGGTGCTGATGCTGCGCATTTTTTCAATGCTGAGGCATCTGTGCCAAAACCAGGTGTAGTGTTACCACGGATTCAATCTATAGCATCGAAATTATGGACATTGTACGTAATATTTACAATCATCTGTTTTATCATGCTTTGCTTAGGTGGTATAGATCCTTTTGATGCATTGAATTATGCATTTTCTATTATTGCCACTGGTGGATTGACACCAACTACTGCAGGTACTTTTTTATATAGTCAAAATACATATATATGTGTTGTATTTATACTGTTTATGGTCATTGCAGGTGGAAATTTTGCCGTATATTATAATGTAATTCAAAAAGGGATTCTCAGCGTTATTCTCTGATTTTGAAACGCGTATGTATTGGCTTGTATTAGTTATTGGTATTCTTATCACCTTTATATCCTTATATTTTCAATCTAATTCTATGGATATAGGACAAGTTTTTCAAGATGCAGCCTTTACCTTAGTATCAATACAAACGGGCAGTGGTTTTGCTGTATCTGATTACGATCTATGGCCTGCTGCGGCTCAAATGATGTTATTTATAGCCAGTTTTTTTGGAGGGTGTAGTGGATCTACGACCGGTGGCGTTAAGATTATTCGTCTCATTATATTAATTAAGAGTAGTATCATTTATTTGAGAAAAGCCATACATCCAGATATGGTTCAAGTTGTACGAATCAATGGAAAGCCATTACCAGATAAATGGGTGCATATGACGCAACAATTTATATTTCTATATTTAATGATTTATGTTATATCCGTATTTCTTATGACATGTTTTGGTTTATCTACAGGTGATGCACTCCAAATAGTCACCGCATTCCAAAGTAATGTAGGTTTAGCCTTTGGTGGTTATGGACCAACTGATTCTTTTGCATTATTGCCATTAGGTGCAAAAGGTGTGGCTATTGTAGATATGCTATTAGGTCGTTTGGAATTATTTACGATTCTAGTCATGCTTCATCCACAATTCTGGGAAGGGTATTTTATTAAAAAAGATACTACAAAACGATATAGAATTTTATAGAAGTTTATATTGTATACTGCATTAGTTATGGGGGAGGGATTGTGTAATGGAAATAATAAAACGCCCATTAGGCTTGTATAAGGCAAATTGTTATGTATTAAAAAAAGACAATCAATCTCTCATAATTGACCCTGGATTTCATAGTAAACATATAATTGAGATGGTAGGAGATTCTAAACCAATTGCGGTTTTATTAACACATGGTCATTGTGACCATGTGTCGGCTCTTGATGATATTTGTGGACATTATAATATACCTGCATATCTACATGATGGAGATCATGAATTATTGCAATTGATTCGTCGTCGACCAAGTGTATACAAGAAAAAAATGTTCACTCCAATGTATTCCTTTGCAAGAAGGTATACTAAATATCGGACCATTTCATATACGGGTGTATCATACACCGGGTCATAGTGCGGGTTCAGTATGTTTTGAAATAGAAGGTCATCTATTTACAGGTGACACTATTTTTAAACAAAATGTTGGGAATAGTGATAACTATAATGGCAATGCTAAAGCTTTACGTAAAAGCTTATGTAAAATAATGGAGTTAGATGATGCATTATTAGTAGAACCTGGACATAGGGAGAGCACTATTTTGGAGATGAAAAAAACTTCATCAAGAATTTACACATATAGTGTTGACAAAAACTCTGATAACAGATATACTAAGCAAGTACTTTGGATACGGCCCCGTGGTGTAGCGGTTAACATGTCGCCCTGTCACGGCGAAGATCGTCAGTTCAAATCTGATCGGGGTCGCCATTCATGCCTCGGTAGCTCAGTCGGTAGAGCAACGGACTGAAAATCCGTGTGTCGACAGTTCGATTCTGTCCTGAGGCACCATGTACATGCGGGAATAGCTCAGCGGTAGAGCACCGCCTTGCCAAGGCGGGGGTCGCGAGTTCGAATCTCGTTTCCCGCTCCACTAATTTTATATGGCGGCATAGCCAAGCGGTAAGGCAGAGGTCTGCAAAACCTTTATTCCCCAGTTCGATTCTGGGTGCCGCCTCCACAAAATCGTTACCCATGCCGGGGTGGCGGAACAGGCAGACGCAACGGACTTAAAATCCGTCGGTTAGAAATAACCGTACCGGTTCGATTCCGGTCCTCGGCACCATTAGACTAACTTCGGTTAGTCTTTTTTTGTATATAATTTTAACTGTATTTACGAGTGGGTATATAACGTGAGTAAACCGAATCTGTTGATTAGTGAATGTCTTTGTGGTGTTTGTTGCCGTTATGATGGTAACCATAACAAAATAGACTGTTTGGAAGAACTTAAGAGCCTCTATAATCTTATACCAGTATGTCCTGAGGTACTGGGTGGACTTTTAACACCAAGACCCCCAGCGGAGCGGATAGGTGATCGAGTCCAAACGAGAAATGGTATAGATGTTACAGAACAATTTAAACGGGGGTGCAGAATTAGCTTTAGCAATTGCTATAGATAACAAATTGTTTGTGTGCTTTACTAAAGGCTAAGAGTCCAAGCTGTGGATATGGTGAAATATATGATGGTACATTTACTAGAACCCTCGTAAATGGGGTTGGTGTTACGTCTGAGCTTTTATTACAACATAATATACAAATCTATACAGAAAAGAATGTACAGGACCTTATACAGTACAATAGCGACGATTGATATGTATCAATCGTCGCTATTGTTGTATTAGTGTATGTTATTGACCTGCATTAACTGGGTCATTTGTTAATGGCTGTTCACCTAATAGTGTTGTTAAATTGTGTAAATTAAATCGATAAGCACTATTACTAAAGTCTCTTGTTTTATCGTAACGACTGTTTGGTGCATGCATGAGACCAACTAATGTATCGTATAATAAATCATTTGTGAAATATTGATGTTCATGACTATCGAGTGCTGATACCGTTTGAGGATATGCTGCACGATATTGAGGCGATAAGTACATCCAGAATGGAATGTGAGTCATCACAAAATCAAAGGTGTCTGGATTGTGGGACTTGTCAACGCTTTCACCATGATCAGAGAAGTATACCATAGCTTGAAGATTTAAATTATCTTTACCATAGGTGTAGATTTGTTGTAACAACCAATCTGTATAGAGCTGACTATTAGCATAAGCCTCGATACCTTCAGGATTGGGACCTTTTTTCCATTTACTGAATTCATGCGGATAGCGGTCATTATAATAAATATGACTGCCCATAATATGAATTACGATAAAATTATTTTTACTTGGATCAGCTGTTTTTAACAATGGCAATAATGCTTCATCATATAAATCAGAGAAGCCATAGGATTCGTGAGCCCACTTTGTAGTATCCGCCGTTTTAGCCATCAAAGAAATAGCTGTATCGTATTCGCCAAATACGCCTTGGTTACTGAACCACGATGTGGTGTAACCTGCTTTTTTAGCTACATCCAAAATATTAGCAGAATCTAAGAATGGTCGGTCGTTATACTGATTGCGCTCTGAAAGGGCACGTTCTAAGGTTGGTACCGTTTGTACGTAGGAAGAGTACGCATGATTAAAGAAGATAAAATCTTTATTGTGATCGCGCATATCCTCTTGCCAAGGTGTGTCATCGTATTGGAATTTTGGATTATAGACCTTCATATAATCACGGGAACTGGATTCGCCGATAACGAGAATGATAGTTCCAGGCGTTTTAGTAGGTGTCGTATCCTTTGTATCCAAATTGAATGAATCAAATACAAGATGGTGATTATCGTTGTATTGTTGCATTTCTTTAACATAATTACCAGCAGCCGTCCAATTGGCTACGATGCATGTTTGAGGAAATAAGAAGAATGGTACATATACGATAAATGCTACCATGGATGCGATGAGTACACCTAATCGCAAAGGCCGTGTTGTATTAAAATCGACAACTCGTTTCATACCTAGGTTGCACCAATATAGAAAGAGTGTCCATAAAATAAGGCCTATGACGATAGCGATAAGGCCAGGAATACCAGCAGCATTTTTTAAGAATCCAAAGGCTTCTTCAGGATTTGTCATGTATACGGCCAATAGGCTTGCTGGTGTTAAACAGTGCCAGGTGGTTATATAATAACCAATTTGTAATAATGGAATAAGACTAAGGAACGAAGAGAATAAAGCTAGTATAGCTGATGTTAATTTCTGTAGACGTCCCGTTTGGGTTACCAAATATTGGATACCTGAAAGCCCCATAAATAGAAGTAAGCCGAATAGAAAATCATTGGCAAACTCATAGAAATATAGAGGTTTTACATAAGACCAATGAAATAATAATGGAAATGTGAGTCCCCATAGTAAGCCTACTAAACCATATCCTAAGAACGCACGATGAAATACGGTACAACTCATAAAGTATTGGAATAAAAACATACCAACCATGGTCGGTACCGCAAGGATTGTAATATCCTCTACATCAAGTCCTAATGTGACAGGTTCATAAATAAAAAATAGTGCAATGTAGAGCACTATGCCTATAATGCCAAAACGCAAAATAGGATTTTGAATCAATGATTTCATTGATGACAACATAATGTATCCTTTCTAAAGGAGATTACAACAAATATATAATTTTCTTCACATTATAAGATAACAAAGAATACTAAAAAATACAATTATATATGGTGAACGTAGAAGAAATTTTCGATTTACGATATAATTATATAGTTATGAAATAGTATCGTTAAGGAATGGGGATTCATGGGGGACTATAATTATAAATTGGATGTATTCGAGGGACCTCTCGATTTACTTTTACATTTAATTGAAAAACATAAAATTGAAATCACGGATATCCCAATCGTTGAAATCACAAGCCAGTATTTAGAATACCTAGATAATTGGAATCATTTTGATATCCATTATAGTAGTGAATTCCTTGTAATGGCATCTACATTATTACAAATTAAGTCCCGTATGCTATTACCTAAGGTTGAACCGGAACCAGATGAAAGCGAAGATCCACGAGATGAATTAGTGGCTAAGTTAGTAGAGTTTAAAAAGATAAAAGATTTTACTCAGCTATTAATGGAAAAAGCATCGGTTGAGTCGAATGTGTTTAGTCGCCCTGAGGAAACGAGTGTATTAGGTTTAGATAGTTATTATAATTTAGAACTATCTAAATTATATGATATATTCTATTCTGTATTACATAAGACCGTTGAATCTGAAGATGAACAACAGGTTCGTCAAGTAACTGTTGAGAAAGATGCATACAGCTTAGAGGATATGATCGTATCCTTAGCGAGTCGTGCAAGGCGTGGTGAACGATTGGCGTTTCGTGAGCTACTTGTTGCTATAGAATCTAAAAGTGGTATGGTAACTATATTCATGGCTGTACTAGAACTTTTAAAACAACAAGAATTAGTCATGTTTTACGAAAATGATGATATTATTTTTACTGCACCTATCATTAGTGAACGGGATGTACAAGTAGAGGAGGAGTAGCATGGGTATATCAGATTTAGAAGCTGTATTGTTTTCTGCGGCTAAACCTATTTCTATTGATGTTATTCAAGATATATTTAAACTTTCAAAACAAGATAGCTTGACATTGATAGATCACTTAGCATCTGATTTAGAATCCCATAAACGCGGTATCCGCGTGCGAATCTCTGCTGCTGGTGTGGAACTAGTAAGTGCACCAGAATCGGCTATGTATATTGGTCATATACGTAAAAAAGAGGATAAATTATCTAATGCAGCTATGGAAACACTAGCGGTTATTGCATATAAACAACCGATTACAAAAGCTGAAATAGAAGAGGTGCGCGGTGTTAATAGCGACAAGGTAATTAAACAATTATTGTCTCGTTCATTAATTGCTGAGTTGGGCCATAAGGATACGGTAGGTCGCCCTATTCTGTATGGCACAACTGATGAATTTCTGCGAAGTACAGGTGTTACTTCAATTGATGATTTGCACAAAGAGCTAGATACTGCAGAGTCTGATATGTCAGGTGTATCAATAGACAGTGTGAAAGACGAAAGCTTAATAGAATCTCCTAATGAGGATGGAACAGAGAACATATAGAAAAGGATATAATATGGAACGATTACAAAAATTTATCGCCAGCTGTGGTGTAGCTTCTCGTCGTAAGGCAGAAGAATTAATTGCGTCTGGTAAGGTACGTGTCAATGGCCGTAAAGTGACGGAACTGGGTGTTAAGGTTGATCCTATGAAAGATAAGGTCATGGTTGATGGACAATTATTAGCCGTGGAAAAACCTGTGTATTATTTAATGAATAAACCGAAAGGTGTTATTACATCTGTTACAGACCCACAAGGACGGGAAACTGTAATGGATTATATTAAAAATGAAAAACGCCGTATCTATCCAATTGGACGACTTGATTTACATACGGAAGGTTTATTGCTTTTAACAAATGATGGAGAACTAGCTCAGAATCTTACACATCCATCTAAAGGCGTTGAAAAGACATATGAAGTTCGTATTAAGGGGCGTGTAAATGATACAGATTTACAGGTTATCGCTGATGGTGTGCCTCTTGAAGATGGTGTGACAGCACCTGCTACACTTGTAGATTTAGGATTTGATGACCACAATGGGGTTCACGAAGTAGAAATTACTATTCATGAAGGTCGTAATCGACAAGTACGTCGTATGTTTGAACATTTTGGTTACCGAATTCATAATTTAAAACGTATTGCTTATGGTGGATTAACATTAAGTGGTGTTAAGCGCGGTGGTGTTCGTCAATTGACACAACGTGAAGTAAGTGCACTTAAAGCGCTAGGAGCTTCTAAATGAAGCGCGTCGTAGTAATCGGAGGTGGTGCAGCAGGGCTAATGGCTGCTGTCATTGCTGGTCGAGAAGGGGCAAAGGTAACGCTTCTCGAAAAAATGAACTATGTTGGTAAAAAGATGGGCATTACCGGCAAAGGACGCTGCAATATTACGAATGCTTGTGATATGTCTGATTTTATTAAAAATACACCGGGCAATGGTAAGTTTTTATATGGTGCTTACGAGCGCTTTACCAATGAAGATTTGTTGCAGTTATTACATGACGCTGGCTTAGAAACCAAGGTAGAGCGAGGCGGCCGCGTGTTTCCCGCTTCAGATTCTGCGCTGGATGTACGAAATACCTTTATGAAGCTTATGAAACACTACGGTGTAGATGTTCATCTTGAGGAACCGGTTAAGAAAATTCTAGTCGATGACGATACTGTCACCGGTGTTGTAACAGACAAAGAAACCTATCACGCTGATGCCGTGGTTATTGCTACGGGAGGTAAATCATATCCTGCTACCGGTTCTACTGGTGATGGATATATTTTGGCGGGCTCAAGTAGGCCATAAGATTACCGATATCCGTCCATCTTTAGTACCGATTGTAACGGAAGAGTCCTGGGTAAAAGATTTAATGGGGCTTAGCCTACGGAATGTTGAATTGTCTGTAGTTGCTAAGAATAAGGTACAAGCCAAGATGTTTGGGGAAATGATGTTTACCCATTTTGGCATTACCGGTCCTATCGTTTTATCCCTTAGTCATACGGTGGGAAAATTGATGCGCAAAAAAAATATCGGCACTATAGGTTTAGATATCAATTTAAAACCTGCATTATCTCCAGAGACATTAGATAAACGATTACAAAAAGATTTTGATCTCTATTCTAAGAAACAATTAATTAATGGGATGAAAGATTTGTTACCAAGTCGATTGATACCATTAATTATTGAATTGGCCGGTATTGATCCACAAAAACCGATTAATCAGATTTCAAAGGAAGAACGACAACAAATCGGTTATATGTTGCAACATATGCCTCTTACCGTGAAAGGATTACGTCCTGTAGAAGAGGCAATTGTTACTGCTGGTGGCATTTCTCTTAAAGAATTTAATCCTAAAACTATGGAATCTAAGTTGGTTAAAGGTTTATATGGTGCAGGTGAAGTATTGGATATTGATGCTTTTACAGGTGGATATAATCTACAGGCTGCCTTTTCTACAGGATATGTAGCAGCTATGCATATAACTCACCCTGAAGCGTTTTAATAGAGACATTTTACGCTGTATGATTGAATAGTATATTTTATATAAATTGTGAAAGTGATACAGGGACTTATGAATACACATAAAATTGCCGTTGCTGTTGACGGCCCAGCAGGCGCTGGAAAATCATCTATTTCTAAAATAGTGGCAAAAAAACTGGGGTATCTTTATATCGATACAGGTGCTATGTACCGTTCTGTTACATGGGCTGTATTGCATAATCATATTGATGTAAATAATCAAAAGGCAGTAGAAGCATTATTACCAGAATTAGATCTTACTATGGAGGCCAGTGACGATTCATGTAAGGTTTTTATTGCTGGTCAAGATGTGACTGATTTTATCAGAACGCCACAAGTGAACAATGCTGTATCTATAGTGGCTTCATATAAAGGTGTGCGTCAATATTTGGTTGAACGACAACGACTTATGGCAGAAGCTGGTGGCGTTATATTGGATGGACGTGATATCGGTTCCGTTGTATTACCTAATGCGGAATTAAAAATATATCTAACCGCTTCTGTAGAGGCTCGTGCTATGCGCCGTTACTTAGAAGTGAAGGGTACAGTTAACGAACAAACTTTAGAGGATATTAAAGACAGTGTTATGCAACGTGATGATATGGATAAGAATCGAAAGGAATCTCCATTGATTCAGGTAGAGGATGCTGTATTGGTCGATTCTAGCGAAATGACATTTGATGAAACTGTAGAACATATATTACATCTAGTACAGGAGCGAATCTAAATGAACAAATTTTCTACATGGCTTTGGCGAACTGCTTTTTGGTTGCGCTATAAAGTCGGTTATGGATTAAAGGTTTATGGTCGCGATAATTTCCCTATGGAAGGTCCGGTTATTGTGGTGCCAAATCATTTAAGTAATAACGATCCACCTATTTGCGGCTATGCATTGCCTAGGCACGTACACTTTATGGCAAAACAGGAATTATTTGTAAATCCAATTTCAAGATTTTTTTGTACCTGGCTTGGTGCATTCCCTTTAAACCGTGGAGCTATAGATAAAATAGCAATTCGTCATGCTTTAGGACTATTAAAGAATAATAAAGTATTAGGAATTTTTGCAGAAGGTAATCGTCAAAAGAATGGAAAATTAGGACGCTTTCACGATGGGGCCGCATCCATTGCGTTGCGTACAGGAATTGGTATTACCCCAGTTGCCATTATCGGTTCTCATAATATGAAGAGAAACCAAGTTGCTTGCATCATTGGTAAACAGGTACCTGTTAGTAAAGCTAAACCGACACCTGAGGCTATTAAAGAGGTTAATGATCGCGTAAAGGGTGAAATTCAACGCATGATTGATTCCTATCATGAAAATCGCATAGAGGAGACGTTATGGAAATAATTTTAGCTGAAAATCATGGCTTTTGTTATGGCGTAAAACGAGCTGTTGAAATGGCCAATGAAGCTGCTGATAGCGATGGAAAAAGCTATACATTGGGTCCTATCATTCATAACCCACAAGTAGTTGGTCGTTTAGAGAGTAAAGGTGTTAGCCCGATTCAAGAGGTGGCGGATATTGATGAAGGAACGATGATTATTCGGTCTCATGGTGTGGGCCCTGCAATTTACGAAGAAGCAGAAGAGAAAGGCTTAAACATTTTGGATGCCACTTGTCCACATGTGAAAAAAGCTCAACAAGATGCAAAATCTGTTATCGAAGATGGTATGACACTGGTTATATTAGGCGAAAAAAACCATCCTGAGGTTAAAAGTATTAATTTATGGGCGAATAACAAAGGAATAATCATCGAAGATGAAGAATCCGCCAAAAATCTACAAGTTGTTGAAAAAATGGGTGTAGTTGTTCAAACGACCTTTTCACAATTCAAATTTAACAGTATAATAGAGATATTAGAGAAAAAATCTAAGAATCTTAAGATTTTCAAAACGATATGCAATGCAACTCAGGAGCGTCAGAATTCTGCCGTTGAATTAGCTCGTAACGTAGATCTTATGATTGTGATAGGTGGTAAGAACAGCGGCAATACGAATCGATTGGCAGAGGTTTGTCGAGACGTTGGATGTACAACATATCACATTGAAACTTCTACTGAATTACAACTGGAATGGTTTAACCGAGTACAGACGGTAGGAGTAACAGCAGGAGCATCGACTCCCGACTGGATTATTAAGGAGGTCATTGAGACAATGAAAGATTTTGCAGAATTATTAGCAGCAGAAGGTCAAGAAGAATTTAAGAAAGGAAACGTTGTAGAAGGTCAAGTAGTACAAGTTGAAGATGAACGCGCATGGGTATCTTTTGGCTACAAAACTGAAGCAATTTTGAATAGAACTGAAATTTCTTATCCAGCACCAAACTCTGCCAAAGATGTGTTGAAAAATGGTGATGAAATTAAAGCAGTTATCATGAACCACATCAAAGAAGATAATCCTATTTATCTTTCCATGACTCGTTTGGCTAAAGATGAAGATTGGCAATATGTTATCGAAGCTCAAGAAAAAGACGAACCTATCGTATGTAAAGGTATCGATGCTATCCCAGCTGGCTTGGTGGTAACAGTAAAATCCCTTCGTGGTTTCATTCCATTGTCCCAAGGTGATGTGCATTTCGTAAAATCTTTGGACAACTTGGTTGGTACTGAATTCGAAGCAAAAGTTCTTGAAATCGACGAAAAGAAAAACCGTTTGGTTCTTTCCCGCCGTGCAGTACTTGAAGTGGAACGTCAAGCAAAATTAGCTGAAGCATTGAAAAATATCAACGTTGGTGAAAATTATAAAGGTATCGTTCGTAAAATCATGCCTTATGGTGCATTCGTAGATATCGGTGGTATTGAAGGTTTACTTCATATTTCCGACATTTCTTGGCAAAAAATTAAAAAAAGTGGAAGATGTTCTTTCCGTTGGCCAAGAAATCGAAGTTAAATTGCAATCCTTCGACCCTGAAAGCAACAAATTATCCTTGTCCTTAAAAGCTTTAACTAAGAGCCCATGGGATGTTGCTGAAGAAACTTTACACGTTGGTGATGTAATCACTGGTAAAGTTGTTCGTTTGGTAGCTTATGGTGCATTTGTAGCTGTTAACGATGATATTCAAGGTTTACTTCACATTTCTCAAATTACAAAACAACGTAATGCGAAAGTTGAAGATTACTTGAACCGTGGTCAAGAAGTTGAAGTTAAAATCATTTCTCTTAACAAAGATGAAAAGAAATTGGGCTTGGCTTTGACTGAGTTGATGGAAGCAAAAGAAACAGAAGAAGACGCTGAATAATTCAGAATCTTTTAATGAGGCTAATCAAGGTTTTCCTTGATTAGCCTTTTTGCGTACATTCCCTTTAATATGATAAAATGAAGTGATGTATATAGATAATAAAAGAGGTGAAAGTATGGCAAAACCATTAGTGGCCGTAGTTGGTCGTCCAAATGTAGGTAAATCTACATTATTTAATGCCATTGTTAATAAACGAATTTCTATCGTCGAGGATATACCTGGCGTTACACGAGATAGAATTTACTTCGATGCAGAATGGCTTAATCGTGAGTTTACAATGATTGATACAGGTGGTATCGAGTTTGTAACAGAGAACAGTCATGTCATTCCTAAAATGATGCGTTTACAAGCTGAACTCGCTATTGAAGAAGCTGATGTAATCCTCTTTGTGGTTGATGGCAAGCAAGGTATTGTACCGGCTGATGAAGAAGTGGCCAATATTTTACGTACTAGTGGAAAACCAGTAGTCCTTGTAGTGAATAAAATTGACAGTGTAAATCAAGAACCTAATATTTATGAGTTTTATAATTTGGGACTTGGTGATCCAATTGGCATTTCTGCAAAGAATTTAATGAATCTAGGTGATTTATTAGATGATACGGTTAAACATTTTCCACCTGTAGGAACTAATGTAGATGAAGAAGACACCATTCATGTGGCCATCATCGGTAGACGTCCTAATGTAGGTAAATCATCCTTGACCAATGCACTGTTAGGTCAAGATCGCGTTATCGTTTCCGATGTAGCTGGCACTACTCGGGACTCTATTGATACGCACTGGACACATGGAGGATCAAAAATTTGTACTTATCGACACGGCGGGGATGAGACGTAAGTCCAAAATCGATGAAGCTGTTGAACGTTACAGCATTGTTCGCTCTCTTCGTTCTGTTGATCGCTCTGATATCGTTGTGCTTGTATTAGATGGTGTTGATGGCGTTACAGAGCAAGATAAAAAAATTGCCGGTTATGCGTACGAAGCTGGCAAGGGTGTTATCATTGTAGTAAATAAATGGGACCTTGTAGAAAAAGATGATAAAACTACATTGAGATATACTGAAGACATTTATGATGAATTAGGATTCTTGCAATTTGCACCAATTCTATTTGCTTCTGCATTGACAAAACAACGTATTCATCGTTTAGCTGATATGCTTAAATTCGTATCAGAACAACAATATCGTCGTGTTTCTACTGGTACATTAAATCAATTACTACAAGATGCTCAAACTGTAAATCCAGTTCCATCCCGTAATGGTAGAATTCCAAAAATTTACTATATGACACAAGCCAGTGTTAAACCGCCTACCTTTATTCTTTTTGTAAATGAACCCGAATTAATTCATTTCTCGTATATGCGTTTCTTGGAAAATCGTTTACGTGAAAGTTTTGGTTTTGAAGGGACTCCAATTCGATTAATTCTTCGTGGTAAAAAAAACGTGAAGATGAAGAGTAATAAGTACAAAGGGTAAGGGTGACAGTTGTGAATGATTTTATGCCTATTATAGGGTATGCGTTATTAGCCTATGTAATCGGTTCAATTCCTAGCGGACTCATTATTGGTAAATTATTTTTCAATACAGATGTCCGTCTATATGGATCCAAAAATATAGGTGCTACAAATACATATCGTGTTATTGGTTTAAAGGCAGCGCTTCCTGTATTTTTCTGTGATGCATTAAAGGGCGCCATTGGGGTATTTTTGTTTTCCCATTTAAATCCCATGTACATGATTCTAGGTGGTATTTTGGCCATGGTTGGACACAATTGGTCAGTATTTCTTGGATTTAAAGGTGGCCGTGGTGTTGCAACTGGTTTGGGGGTACTCATTGCATTATCTCCAATAGTTGCAGTTATTTGTTTTGCTATTTGGGGCATCATTGTATATTTCACTAAATTAGTCTCTCTAGGTTCTATAGTAGCGGCTGCGCTTGTTCCTGTATTGATGTATGTAATGGGTGAATCCTGGTGGTTTGTAGGATTTGGTGCGCTAGCTGCATTGTTTGTTATCATACGTCATCGAGAAAATATTTCTCGTTTACTAGCTGGTAAAGAATTAAAGGTAGAACGCGTTAAAAAAGGAGAGTAATATGAAAGTTTGCATCGTCGGATCTGGTAGTTGGGGGACAGCTCTTGCTATTAAATCTGTAGTGGCCGGAAATGATACAACCTTATATTGCAGACGTTCAGAGTTTAAGGATGAACTTATTAAGTACAGGGAAAATAAGTCATATTTAGCTGGTGTTATATTGCCTGATGAACTCATCATTAGTTCTGATTTACAAACATCTATTGAGCAGGCTGATATTGTATTGATTGTTACACCATCTATTCATGTGCGCACAGCTTTACAGAATTTAAAAAGATATGCTCACAAAGATCAAATATACGTGTTATGCTCTAAAGGTGTAGAACGGGAAAGTGGTAAGTTATTGACTACAGTCATGAAGGAGGAATTATCCTCTGTCGGATGCCATTTAACTGTTTTATCCGGTCCTAATCACGCTGAGGAAATTGGTAGAAACTTACCTGCTGCAGCCGTAGTAGGTACGACATCTATGGACATAGGTAAAAAGGTACAACAGGCATTACACAGCAAAGAATTTCGTATATATACGAGTGACGATTATATTGGTGTTGAATTAGCAGGAGGCTACTAAAAAATGTAATAGCCTTGGCCGCTGGTATCGTTGATGGATTATCTCTTGGAGATAATTGTAAGGCTTTATTACTAACTCGTGGTCTACATGAAATGACTCGATTTGGTTTAGCTCTCGGCGCAAGAAAAGAAACTTATGCAGGCTTAGCTGGTATGGGGGATTTAATCGCTACTTGTATGAGCCAGCATAGTCGTAACCGTGCTGCAGGACAACAGCTAGCAGATGGCAAAACAATGGACTACATTATGAATCATACGAATATGGTGGTAGAAGGATTTTTTGCAACATCTATTATTCGTGATATGGCCATAAAACACCATGTAGAAATGCCTATCACACAATCACTATATGAGGTATTATATGAAGAGAAGTCCCCTCAATTAGCATTGCAAGAATTGATGGGCCGAGATAGTAAAATCGAAGTATCATAATTGTAAAAGATACTTTTATTTTAGGTATTTATATACTATAATTAATGAGTATAATCTAGTGAGGATTGTATGCGAATTATCGGAGGCACTGCAAAGGGCCATACTATAAAAGCTCCGAAGGGGATGGATACACGTCCCACCTTGGATCGTGTTCGTGAAAGTATCTTCAACGTATTAGCGCATCGCGGTATATTTGGTACTCGTGTATTAGATTTATTTTCTGGTACTGGTGCAGTTGCCATTGAAGCGCTCAGTCGTGGAGCTGAATCAGCGATTGCTGTTGATTATCGCACTGGTAAATTAATTCGAGAGAATGCTGAACATTGTCGTGTGTTGGATCGAATTCAAATCATACCTAAGAAACTTTCACAATTGAAACATTTTATAGGTGACCAGCAGTTCGATTATATTTTTTCAGATCCACCATATGAAAATGGCTTTATACAGGAGACTATTGATTTTGTTGTGGCTCATGATGCATTAGCTGATGATGGTGTTTTAGTCTTGGAACATCATAAAGATGAGGCTTTCACCATGCCACCAGAATGGGAATGTATAAAGAAACAAAAATTTGGTTACACCCTTGTTTCATATTTTGTGAAACATAGTGAAAGGAGTTAGACCCTTGCGGATAGGAGTTTGCCCAGGAAGTTTTGACCCCGTTACAAATGGTCACGTTGACATTTTTGAGCGCGGTAGTCGTCTCGTAGATAAGTTGATTATCGCTGTAAGTTCAAATCCTAATAAGAATTCATTGTTTACTATGGAAGAACGCGTTGAGATGATTCGCAATGCGGTTAAGCATATTCCTAATGTAGAAATCGACTGTACAGGTGGATTGCTCATCGATTATGTTAAATCCAAAAATGCAAGTATTATTATTCGTGGACTTAGAGCTCTTAGTGATTTTGAATATGAATTTCAACGTGCTCTATTTGCAAAATACTTGGATGATGATATTGAAACCGTGTTTATTATGACCAATAATAAATATTCTTTTGTAAGCTCAACAGGGATTCGTGAGTTAGCTAAATTTGGTGGTAAGTTAGATGGACTTGTTCCTGACGATGTAAAGATAAAATTAGAAAAACGTTTTAACATCGATGGTAATAAATAATAGGAGTGAATTGTATGAAAACAGAAAAATTACTTGAAGATTTAGAGGTTCTTATTGAATCTAGCAGCCGTATTCCTATGACTACAAAACGCATGGTTGAAGAAGATGAAATTATGCGTATTATCGATGCAATTCAAGAATCTTTACCACTTGAGCTCGATGAATCTCGTCGTATTGTGGCCGAAAAAGATAAAGTATTGGCTGATGCTCAACGTCAAGCTGAAACATTAATCGATCAAGCCAAAGATTACATTGCTAAATTGACTGCTGAAAGTGAACTTGTTAAGCAAGCACAAGAACAAGCTAATCAAATTATCAATGCTGCAAACCAATCTTCTGAAGAGTTAAAATCTAGCTCTATTCAATATGCTGGTGATGTATTGAAATATGTAGAAAACAATTTAGAAAAAACGTTGGAAAGCCTACGTCAAAACCGCGAAAGCTTGCAACAAAGTGAACAAAAAACTGATAATCAATAATATATTGTAATCAGTATAGTTAATGCTAATGATTGCAGAGAAAACCCCCGATAGGTATCTATCGGGGGTTTTGTTATTCCTCATACATAGGTGGTTTTTCTGGTTCAACAATCATTGTTTGATGAGTGTTAAAAATGACAAATCCTAAAGGTGATTTAGGTGGTTTTTTGATATTTTTTATATATGTATAGTCTACAGGAACTTTTGATGAATGACGGGCCTTGCTAAAATAGGCAGCATATTTTGCTACTTGTGAAATGAGCATATCATCAGGTTCATGATTCGTACGTAAAATGAGATGGGAACCTTGAATATCCTGTGTATGAAACCACAGGTCATTTGGTTTTGCAAAACGATGAGTTAAGTATTCATTTTGCTGGTTATTTCGTCCGATATAAAGCTCGCCTTCTGGGATTTCAAGATGAATGTAATTCGATTTTCCCAATTTATAGGAGAGAGGTTTTTTAGATTTCTTAATAATGCCTGCATCCATACATTCATGGCGTATTTCTTCTAGTGATTCTCTAGTTGTGGCTAAAGATAAACTGTATAAGATTGTTCTATAATATTCTAATTTTATCGTACTTTGGTCTAGTTGGTATTGGCCACTAATAATCCGATTCTTTAATTTTGTATATAGTTTGTAATACCATTGTCCATTTTCTACAATGGTCAATTCAGGTTTTAAGGGAATTGTTATAGTTTCTGCTGATTCTGAAAGTAAATTTTGTACGTCAATAGAAGATTGATAGTGAGCTTGTATATGACTATTAATCATCAAAAGATCACCATATAATTTATAGGTTTCCATCTTTTTAGTATCATCTAGTTCATCTTTTATCTTTTTGTGACGTAACTCTTCTTTTTTTATAGCATTAGCTATAATACGTTCCAATTCCTTGTCAGCCGTATGAATTGAACCAGTGTCAGCGATAGACTGTTCTATTGCTTTTGAGATGGTTGGATACGTTTCTATTAATGTACAATCCGTTTCCATTGGAAATGGCATATATATTTTTTTACCATTTTCATTTTTATAGACATATAATTGATTAGCGTTTAATAATTTTTCTTTTAAATTTTCTAGAGCCCCTGATAATTTTTGAATTGCATCATCTGATAAGGCTTTTAGTTCTTCGGTGCCATCAAAATTAGATAATGTTAGAACATAATCTAATAGTGATTTACCAAATCCATTAAAGACAGAGCGTATAGTATTAGTGACTGTACCAGAGCCAAAGGATGTAAGAAGATTTAATATTTCTTCCTCATTAAAATCTAGTAAAGATACACGATTAGAATTAGGTGGTAATTCATATGCCATCTTAGGACCTACTGAACGTTCTCTGTTCATTATTGGTGATACATGAATAATAGATTCTAAAATTATATCATTTTGCACAAAGATACAGTTAGAATATTTCCCCATAAGTTCTATATATATCGATGTTGATGTGATGGAACCATCCATTTCAAGCTTATCAATATGGATACAGAGAATACGATCCCCGTTAATTTGCTCTACAGATGTAATACGGCTGCCCTCTATATGTTTGCGAAGAAACATGCATAATGAACTAGGTTCTTTGGGCAAATCTTGGATAGGTTTACATATATATATTGCGGGATTGGCCCCTACAGTTATCATCAGATTTACGTCTTGATTAGCATTACGTACTTTAAAAAGTAATGAGTGTTTATCTACTTGATAAAGTTTTTGTATTTGTCCACTCTGTAGGCTTTCATTTAATTCTCTTGCCAATACAGACATGGTTAATCCGTCTAAATTCATGGTGATCCTTTCATTTGGTAACTCACAATGTATAGTTTAGTATAACATAGATAATTAATAGATATCTTTAAAATTCGTGATACAATATATAAAAAGGAGGTTCTTCCATGAATAGCATGACGGGATTTGGGCGAGCAACTCAAATTGTAGATGGTTTACAATGTATCATAGAAATTAAATCTGTTAATTCTAGATTTTTAGATCTCAACATACGAAGTCCTAAACAAGTTAATTCTGTAGAGCATAGTATCCGTAAATGTATACAAAAAACAATACATCGAGGTAAAGTTGATGTGTTTGTAACATTGCAGGATGTAGCGGATAGAGAAAAACAGTTCATAATAAATAGTTCTTTAAAACATCAAATTCAACACTTACTGGTATCAGAAGGATTTTATAGGGAGACTCAAGAGGTACCTTTATCGGCAGTGATGGCCATATCCAATGATTGGGTACAAATTCAAGATTCTGAAGTTACAGAAGATGTACTTCAGTCTTTAGTTACTGATACTACAACTAATGCACTTAATGCATTAGTCAGTATGCGACAATCTGAGGGGATTCATATTCAACAAGATTTGTTACACCGGCTTTCACAAATGACAAATATTATAGAAGACATTAACAGTCATAAAGCCGATGCTGTTATTGCTTATAAAGAAAATTTGCGAACTAAAATGATGGACTATGTGAAAGGTCTTGACATTACTGCCAATGAAGATCGTTTACTACAAGAAGTTGCTATTATGGCTGACAAAACTGATATTACGGAAGAGATTGTCCGATTTAGGTCTCATGTGGTACAATTAACAAATACACTTAAGATGGATGAACCGATTGGTCGTAAGTTAGATTTTATCATTCAAGAGATGAATCGTGAGGTTAATACGATTGGCTCAAAAGCGATGGATATAACACTGACAGACTATGTGGTACAATTGAAATGTGAATTAGAAAAAGTTAGAGAACAAGTACAGAATATTGAGTAAGGAGGTCTATTCATGAGTATCCAATTACTAAACATTGGTTTTGGTAATATGGTTTCTGCTAATCGCGTTATCGCTATTATTAGTCCTGAATCTGCACCTATTAAACGCATGGTTCAAGATGCAAGAGATAAAAGTCTCCTCATAGATGCAACCTATGGACGTAAAACTCGGGCTGTGCTCGTTATGGATAGTGGGCAAATCGTTTTGTCAGCTATTCAACCCGAAACGGTGGCACATCGTATTGTGCAACACGAAGTCGATGAAGATACTGTAGAAGCTTAGGAGTTAATATGGCAGATCGAGGTTTATTAATTGTTATCTCCGGCCCATCTGGTGCAGGCAAGGGAACGATTTGTTCTAATATACGAGGTGAAATGCCTAATCTTGTATATTCTGTATCTATGACCACACGTGAACCGCGGGTTGGAGAAAAGGAAGGAATTAATTATTTCTTCCGCACAAAAGAAGAATTTGAATCATTATTGTCAGAAGATGCATTTTTAGAGTATGCTAAGGTATATGATAATTATTATGGTACTCCAAAACAACATGTGATGAATTTGTTGGATGAAGGGAAGAGTGTACTTCTTGAAATCGATATTCAAGGTGCTATGCAAGTTAAAGAGCGATTTAGTGATGCCGTATTTATTTATATTGTGCCACCGTCTTTAACCGAATTATCTGAACGTCTTCATAATCGAGGAACTGATGCAAAAGAGGTTATCGATAAGCGTTTATCATTGGCATGTTCTGAGTTAGCATTAGCTCATCGTTATGATTATATTGTGGTCAATGATGATTTAGAGGATGCGTCTTTAAAGGTTGCTTCTATATTGCGTGCTGAAGCTTGTAAAATCAGTCGTAATAAAGAGCAAATTCAATATATTTATAAGCAATATCAAGAGTCTAAGGAGAAGTGATAGTATGATGGTAAAACCTCCATTGAAAGCATTGGAAAAACGTGTAGATAGTAAATATACATTGGTAACGCTAGCAGCTAAACGCGCTCGCGAGTTGACCGATGGTGAAGAATGTCTTGCTACAGATATTCATAATACAGATAAACCTGTATCTTTAGCATTCTATGAGATTGCTGAAGGTGAAGTAACATATAAACGCACTAAAGAAGGTATTAAATAATTTTACTCAAAATTCCTTGTACATTTTGTACAAGGAATTTTTAAAAGGAGAATTATGAAAGGGAAACATATTATCGTAGGTGTTTCAGCAGGTATTGCTGCATATAAAGCAATTGAAGTGGTAAGTCGTTTGCGAAAAGCTGGGGCAGAGGTCAAAGTAGTAATGACGAAAAATGCTACTCATATTGCGACACCTATGACATTTGGTGAAATTAGTGGTCATCCTGTAGCTGTTGATATGTGGGAAGAAATCCACGATTGGAATGTAGAACATATTGCTCTTGCAACCTGGGCTGATGCCTATATTGTGGTACCAGCTACAGCTAATGTAATTGGTAAAATACGAGCTGGTATTGCCGATGATATGCTCACTACAACAATTATGGCAACGCCAGCACCTAAATTTTTATGTCCTGCTATGAATACAGAGATGTTCAATAATCCTATTGTACAGAGAAATTTAAAGGATTTATCATCTTTGGGATACCATATTATGCAACCCGATGCTGGTTGGCTAGCTTGTGGCGTAACAGGTGTGGGTAGACTACCAGCACCAGAAGAGATTGTTAATTGGTTGACAGAAGAATTACATTCTCTAGATGGGACTGGTAAATTAGCTGGTAAGACTATTCTTGTTACAGCTGGTGGAACACAAGAAAATATTGACCCTGTTAGATATATAGGTAACAGATCTAGTGGAAAGATGGGATATGCCATTGCAGCTGCTGCTGTTAAGGAAAAGGCTCGCGTAATTCTAGTGAGTGCCCCTACATCATTAGAGATTCCTAAAGGTGTTGAGTATGTACCTGTAGATTCTGCGGAATCTATGCAGGAGGCTGTTAATTCCTATTACGAATCAACAGATGTGGTGATAATGGCTGCGGCTGTTTCAGATTTTAGGGTGGCTAATAAAGCGCCTCAAAAAATCAAAAAAATGGAATCTATGACTTTAGATCTCGTAAAGAATCCGGATATACTTAAAGGACTGGGAGAGCATAAAACCCATCAATTATTGGTTGGTTTTGCGCTGCAGAAACAGAACATGTTGTCGATTACGGCATGGATAAAGTACGTCGCAAAAACCTTGATATGTTAGTAGCTAATGATGTAAGCAAATCAAATGCTGGGTTTAATGTAGATACGAATGAAGGCTATTTTTTATATCCTAATAAAGAGCCTAAAATAATGCCAAATATGCAAAAATCAGAATTGGCTAGATACATTATTGGAGAAGTTATTGAATTGTTAGCTGTAAAATAGCTTATGTAATGTTGTCTATAGTTTGTAGGTGTAGTCGCATTACCATTGGCTATGGCGTTTGCTATAGCTAGTGGTGTTATACCGCAAGCTGGTATATATACTGCTTTTATATCGAAAATTTGAAAGCGCATTACATAAGGCTGAACAGGATTTAGCGTTACATAAAGTGAATTAACTTGATTTTTCTACAAAAAAGGTATACAATTTATATCATAATTTAACTCATCAAGAGTAGTGGAGGGAAAGGCCCGTTGAAGCTACAGCAACCCTTTTTAAAAGAAGGTGCTAATTCCAACAGTCATAGACTGACAGATGGGTCTCCCTCATGAGAGACCATGAGGGATTTTTTTATTATAGGAGGCAAAAATGGCAGAAAAACATATGTTTTTTACTTCTGAATCCGTTACGGAAGGCCATCCAGATAAAATAGCTGACCAAATTTCTGATGCTGTTTTGGATGCGATTATTGAAAAAGATCCAAAGGCTCGTGTAGCTTGTGAAACACTTGTGACTACAGGTTTAGTCCATGTCGTAGGGGAAATCTCTACAAGCACATATATGTTGATATTCCTCGTGTAGTACGTGATACAATTCGAGAAATTGGTTATACTCGTGCAAAATATGGTTTCGATTGTGACACTTGTGGTGTGTTAGTATCTATTGATGAACAATCTGCAGATATCGCTATGGGTGTAGACGAAGCATTAGAATCTAAAGATGGTAATAGCGAAATCAATGATAAAATTGGTGCTGGTGACCAAGGCATGATGTTTGGTTACGCAACAAACGAAACACCTGAATATATGCCTATGCCAATTTCTTTAGCACATCGTTTATCCCGTCGTTTAGCAGAAGTTCGTAAGAACGGCACATTAACATATCTTCGTCCAGATGGTAAAACACAAGTTACTGTAGAATATGTTGACAATCAACCTAAACGTATTGATACAATCGTTATTTCTACGCAACATAGCCCAGAAGTAACACAAGAGCAAATTAAAAATGATTTGAAACGCTATGTTATCGATGCAGCACTTCCTGCAGAATTCATCGATGAAAACACTAAATTTTTCATTAATCCTACAGGCCGTTTCGTTATCGGCGGTCCTCATGGTGATGCTGGTTTAACAGGTCGTAAAATCATCGTTGATACGTATGGTGGTATGGCTCGTCATGGTGGCGGTGCTTTCTCTGGTAAGGATCCTTCCAAGGTTGACCGTTCCGCAGCATATGCAGCTCGTTACGTAGCTAAAAATGTTGTAGCTGCAGGTCTCGCAGATAAATGCGAAGTACAAGTAGCGTATGCGATTGGTGTTGCAAAACCTGTATCCATTTTAGTTGATACATTTGGTACTGCTAAGATTGCAGAAGAAAAAATTCAAGAATTAGTAAGCAAACATTTCGACTTGCGCCCAGCAGGTATCATTGAAATGCTTGATTTATTAAAGCCTCATTATCGTAAGACGGCTGCGTATGGTCATTTTGGTAGAACTGATGTTGATCTTCCATGGGAACGTACTGATAAAGCTGATATTTTACGTCACGAAGTTGGCTTATAATAGTAAAGACTTAGTAGACTTGTCTACTAAGTCTTTTTTTATCTCCTCTAGGATATGTTATAATAATTAGATTAGAGGAGGTGAACTAATGCGCGTAGCAAGTATTATTATTAATAGACCTGCCAAACAATTACATAAACCGTTAAGCTATTTGTTACCAGAGAAATTTGGTGATGTGAAAGCAGGGACTCGTGTATTAGTTCCCTTAGGTGGTAGTCGTGAAGAGGGCATCGTTATTGGGTATGAAGAACTATTAGAGAAACCAACATTTACTTTGCGTTCTATAATAGATATTCTTGATAGTGATCCTTGGTTTACTCGGGAAATGATGGATACGGCACAGAAAATTAGTCGATATTTTTTGTGTTCCTTTGGAGATGCTTTACGTCTTTTTACTGTGCATAAAACATTAAAATCTTACGATGCACCAAAAGAAGAATGGCTTGTTGTAACGCCAGAGTTTAAGATTGATCAATTAAGTCCTAAGAAGCGCAAGCAACGTGAGTTGGCTAACTATCTCATCGAGGTAGGTGGGGCTCCTAAATCTTTATTAAGAGCCAAAGGCTATTCTTATATGGTTATTAAACAGGTCGGTGAAGAGCATGGCATTCATATTGAAGAACGCTTTAAAGATACAAAAACTTCTTTTACCGAATTGCTTAGTGGCGAAGAAACAATTCCGTTAACTGAAGCACAACAAATTGTATATGAACCGATTAAGCAGATGATGGATCTTGAATCGTATAATACATTCCTTTTGCATGGTGTAACTGGTAGTGGTAAAACACAAATTTATTTAAAAGCTGCTGCTCGTTGTATAGGAAAAGGTAAAACCGCCATTATTCTGGTTCCTGAAATTATATTAACCGATCAGATTGTTCGTCGTTTTGTTTCTACCTTTGGTGATGAAGTTGTTGTTTTCCATAGTAAACTAACCATTAGTGAGCGAAATAATAACTGGGAACGTATACGAAGGAAGGATAGCCATATCATTATTGGCGCTCGTTCTGCCGTTTTCGCGCCTGCTGAAGATATTGGGCTTATTGTATTAGATGAAGAACATGATACATCTTATAAACAGGAAGATATGATTCGTTATAATGCAAAAAATGTCGCATTATGGAGAGGTATGGCTCATGATTGTCCTGTTATTTTAGGCTCTGCTACACCTGCCATTACATCGTATTACAAGGCTTTACAAGGACAATATAAGCTGTTAGAGTTGCCAACCCGTATCTTTGATCAACCGATGCCACATGTTCAAATTGTAGATATGAAAGAAGAAATGATTCGTGGCAACTACTCGGTGTTCTCCGATGCTATGACACATCTTATTGAGCGTACATTAGCGGATGGAAATCAGATGATTATTCTTTTAAATCGTCGTGGCTACAGCACATTTGTCATGTGTCGTGATTGTGGTGAAACGATTATGTGTCCTCATTGTGAGGTTGCTATGGTGTACCATCAAGCCGGTGAAGAGTTGCGGTGTCACTATTGTGAGCACCATGAACCAATTCCTTCAGTATGCCCTAAATGTCATAGTAAAAGAATTAAATTCTTTGGCTCTGGCACACAAAAAGTTGAAGAAGAATTACGCCGACATTTTAAAGGCGCTCGTATTGCGCGTTTAGATCAAGATGTAACTAAGCATAAAGATATGGGCGAAGAAATTCTTCAAGATTTTGGTAACCATAAATATGATATTTTATTAGGGACCCAAATGGTTTCAAAAGGGCATGATTTTAAGGATGTAACAGCTGTAGGTATATTGACGGCTGATTCTGTCTTAAATATACCTGTTTATTCAGCATCTGAACGTGCATTTGATCTACTAACGCAAACATCAGGACGAGCGGGTCGTGGTGATAAGGTTGGCAGTGTTGTTATACAAACATATAATCCTTTAAATTATGCTATAATAAAGAGTAAGGCTCATGATTATTTGGGCTTTTACAATGAAGAAATAGTAAATCGTAAGGACTTAGGGTATCCACCATTTCGCGAAATGATTTATATGGTTATAAGACATGGGAAGGAAGAAATGGCTGAATCGATTGCTCAAAAAATTGTAGATGATTTGGAAACAAATTTTAAGTCACAATCGATTGATGTTAATGGTCCTTATGAAGCAGGCATTAAAAAGATTCGCGATATGTATCGTTTATCGATTATGATTCGCGGAGAAAATTTAGATGCCGTAAAAGATTATATATATAATTCTTGGATTTTTACACAAGAAGGTCTACTTATCGATGTAGACCCTATTTGATAAGAGGAGTATATGGCAGTACTTGAAGTAGTAAAAGCGGGACATCCCATATTAAAAGAGGTTGCAGAACCTGTAGAACATGTAAATAAAAAAATGCGTGCTTTAATAGAAGATATGGCCGACACAATGTATAAAACGGAAGGTGTTGGATTGGCAGCACCGCAGGTTAATGTATCCAAACGTATTATAGTTGTTGATGATCATGCTGGTAGTGGATTAATAGCGCTTATCAACCCTGAAATTATTCATGGTGAAGGAAGTCAAATTGGGCTAGAAGGCTGTTTAAGTGTACCAGGTTATTTCGGAGATGTGGAACGTTTTGAAAAGGTTACCGTAAAAGGTATTGATCCACATAATAAAAAAGTTATGATTAAAGCTGAAGGTTTTTTGGCTAGAATTTTTCAACATGAAATAGATCATTTAGAAGGTCATTTATTTATTGAAAAAGCTACAAACTTACGCCGTATTGCAGATCATCCGGAGGAAAAGGAAATTGTCTAACAATAATCCATTACGCATAGTATTTATGGGCACGCCAGATTTTTCTGTTCCTACGTTACGCGCATTAGTTAAGGCTGGTCACTCTATAGTAGGTGTATATTGCCAACCCGATAAACAAAAGGGACGTGGCAAGCAGATTCAAATGCCACCAGTTAAAGAAGCTGCGTTATCTTTGGATTTGCCCGTGTATCAACCTATAACATTACGTGATGATGCTGTTCAACAGGAATTGATTGATCTTGCACCAGACGTAATCGTCGTAATTGCTTACGGTAAGATTTTGCCACCATGGCTTATTCGTTTGCCTAAATATGGATGTATTAATATTCATGCATCTATATTGCCAAAATATAGGGGGGCAGCACCTATCCATTATGCTATTTTAAATGGTGATACTAAAACAGGGGTTACCATTATGCATATGGATGATGGTTTAGATACAGGGGATATTATCGATATTGCAGAAATTGATATACTTTCCAAACGAAACAACAGGCGCTTTATTTGAGCGCATTGCTGAATTAGGGGCTCGCACTATTTCTCCTGTATTAGATAAATGGGTGAAAGGTGAAATTACAGCCACCCCTCAAGATGACGCTTTAGCAAGCCATACTTCTAAGATTACAAAAGAAATGGGGCTTATTGATTGGCATCAACCGGCACATAAGATTGTCAACTTGATTCGTGGTTTAAATCCAGCACCTGGATGTTATTCTTTCTTACAGGGGAAACGGTTAAAGATATGGTCTGCTCAAATGGTTGAGAATACATCTGTAAACAATAAGATGACCACAATTTTTGTAAATAACAATGAGATTCCTGTAGAATTTGCACCTCCTGGAACTATAGTGCATACAGCAAAGGGACTTGTTGTGTCGACTGGTGATCAAGGTTTTATTCTCCTTACAGAGGTACAACCAGAAAATAAAAAGCGTATTAGTGCCCAAGATTTTATTAATGGTCACCAAATTAAAGGTGGTATTGCATTTGACGAAGTGTAATATATATTACAAAAGATACCCATTATATTTAAAATTATCGGCTCTATCTTGTTTATTCATTTCAATAATCATCGGCTTTTCAATGTATATAGTTTGGCCAGGATTAGAAAGAATATCATACAACTTAGCTTTTATTAGTGAAAGTATAGGTGGACTCTTAATATTAGGTATTTGGGGACTTTGGTTTGTTCTAGCTATTGCTTCTCTAGGTTTTAGATATATTCATCCTATAGTTTTACGAATAGCTAATCGATTTATTTATTTACTTTTCCCATTATCATTAGGGCTAGGAAAGGCTTTCATAGGCATACAAAAAGATGAATTACGTCAAGCTATGATTGATTTAATTAATCATCTAGTGGTTATGAATTTATATAAAGTACCTCCTGAACGTATCCTTCTATTAACACCTCATTGTCTTCAAGAGAACACCTGTATTCATAAGGTGACACATGATGTATACAATTGTAAGCAATGTGGTCGCTGTCAGGTAGTAGGGTTATTGAAAATCGCAAAGGAATATGGTTGTCAATTTATAGTTGTCACTGGTGGTACATTGGCTCGTATGAAAGGTTAAAGAAGCAAAACCTAAAGCGATTATTGCTATAGCTTGTGAACGAGATCTTGCTAGTGGTATGGCTGATGTATTTCCTATTCCTGTTATCGGAGTATTAAATGAACGCCCTAATGGACCTTGTTGTAATACGACTGTTGATATTAACAAGGTACGAGATGCTGTAGAGTTACTGATTGATAAGGATAACTATGAACGAAATTGCTAAAAACGGACAAAAACAGAATATACGATTATTGGCTGTAAAGGCATTATCTGATATCAATCGTAAGGGTGCCTATGCTAATATTGTTTTACAGGACTATATTTCAAAATATAATCTATCTGACTTAGACAGACGCTTCTTTACAGAACTTGTATACGGTGTGGTGCGTAGACGCAATTATTTAGATTCTATTATCGTACATTTTGCTAAACGTCCTATAAAAAAATTGTCCTCTATGGTTGTAGAAATTTTACGACTAGGTGTATATCAGATTATCTATATGGATAAGGTACCGGAAAGTGCAGCAGTTAATGAATCAGTTAAATTAGCGAAGAAATTAACACGAGGTCTATCTGGCTTCGTAAATGCCATATTGAGATCCGTTATACGAGAACAAGATAGTATCGGTATTGAAGACTTAGCAGCTAATGATATAGAAGCTATTTCTTTCATTTACAATATTCCTCTTTGGCTTATCAATTTATGGATAAGTGAGTTTGGTCGTGACAAAACAGAAGATTTATGTGCATGGTTTAATGAACAGCCTAAATTGACGGCACGTATTAACACGATTCTTATTGATATTCCACAATGTTTAACTATGTTAAATGAACAAGGATGGGCTGTTACACAGGATTCTAATTACGAGGATATTATTTATATTAATAACCATCGTGGTAGCCTTGAAAAATCTGAGGCATTTATAAAAGGTTATATTACATTTATGGATAAGGCATCTATGCTAGTAGCACGTCTCGTAAATCCGCAACCTGGTGAGCGTATATTAGATTGCTGTGCTGCTCCAGGTGGTAAATCCATGTACATGGCAACTTTAATGGATAATGTAGGTTCATTAATGAGTTGTGATATACATGAACATAAGATTGAACTCATGAATTCAAATGCTGACCGATTGGGTGCTTCTATTGTGCATACAAAAGTACAGGATGCCACAAAGTTACCAGATTCATGGAACTCGTATTTTGATCGAGTGCTCGTAGATGCACCGTGTTCTGGGTTAGGTATTCTTCAAAAGAAACTAGATATGCGTTGGCGAAAACAGGAATCAATACTTAGAGAATTACCACCATTACAGTTAGCCATTTTAGAACGCGCTGCTATGACGGTTAAGGAAAAAGGCTATTTAATATATTCCACTTGTACATTAAACTACAAGGAAAACGAAGAGGTAGTTGAATCATTTTTGCAGAAACATAAGGAGTTTTCTATTATTCCTGTGGCGGAGGATTTCCCACTTAAGTCAAATAGTGGTATGATTACAACATATCCACCAACAGATGATATGGATGGTTTCTTTATGGTTAAAATGCAACGTATTTCTTAACTAAGTTGTTAGCTTTGAATGGGAGCACTCATGATTGAATTGTTGGGTAAATCGTTAGTTGAATTGCAAGCGTTATTTGAGGAACATAAAATTCAAAAATTTCGTGCGAAACAATTGATTGATTACATATATCATCGGCATATTTTTGTATTTCAAGATATGACACAATTCCCTAAGACCTTGAGAGATTGGTTGGATTCTAATTGCATAGTATCGATTCCTAAAGTGATTACTCAATCTGTATCACCCGACGGAAAAACACAGAAATTATTATTGGAACTTGCTGATCACAGCAGAATTGAAGCCGTTCTAATGGAGCAACATTATGGTAACTCTGTATGTGTTTCCTCCCAAGTTGGATGTGCTATGGGCTGTGTTTTTTGCGCATCTACACAGGGGGGATTATTTAGAGACTTATCGGTTTCTGAAATTGTAGGTCAAGTTGTTCTCTTTAGTGCTTTAAAACAAGAAGATATTCACTCTTTAGTTGTCATGGGCGCTGGTGAACCATTACAAAATTATGACAATGTATTGCAGGCGTTAAAACTTATTCACGACCCTATGACATTTGATATTAGTTATAGAAAAATGACTATTTCTACCTGTGGTTGGGTTCCCAATATTTATAAATTGGCAGATGAGGATCTTCCGATTACATTAGCGTTATCTTTACATGCTACAACAGATGAAACACGTCGTAAGATTATGCCTGTTGGATCTCGATACAAATTAGACGAGGTTTTAGATGCTGTAAAATATTATTATGAAAAAACACAGCGACGTATAACATTTGAATATATTTTAATAGATTCAATTAATGTATCGTTAGAGGAAGCTCATGAGTTAGGAAATATTGGCAAGGCATTTCCTAATTGTCATGTCAATCTTATTCCTGTAAATGGGAATGAACATATTAATTTGTATAAACCTTCTAGTAAACATATGAACATATTTAAGGATATTGTCGCTTCTTATGGAGTTTCTGTTACAATTCGTAAAGAAATGGGCGATGCTATTCAAGCCGCATGTGGACAATTAAAAGTAGCCCACGGTCGGAAAGAGGAGATTCATGAATAATATCGTAGGTTTAAGTAAAATTGGATTAGTCAGAAAACAGAATGAAGATCGCTTTTTTATTAGTGATAATATTTGTGCTGTTACTGACGGCATGGGAGGCTATAGAGGTGGAGAAATCGCCAGCACCTATGCTGTTGATGAAATAAAAGAATATTTACAATCTACTCCTACCATTAATGAAACGTCCTTAGTTGATGCTATATTACATGCGAATACACGCATAGTTAATCGTGTGGCACGAGAGGAACGGCTTAGTGGAATGGGAACTACTGCTGTTGTGGTTGCTAAGGTAGATGATAATCTACTTTGGGCTAGTGTCGGCGACAGTAGACTCTATATTTATAGAAATGATGAATTGACGCAAATTACCACGGATCACTCTATGGTTCAACAGTTATTAGATGCTGGTGAAATTACAAAAGAAGAGATGATTGTACACCCGCAACGTAATTTATTAACTAGAGCCGTCGGTGTTGAAGAAGATTTACATGTCGATAGTGGTACACTACCTGTAAAATCCGGTGATCGAATTCTATTATGTACAGATGGATTATCTGGGTATATTAGCGATGAGAGAATACGAGAAGTATTACATCATATTGATGATAATACAGAGGTATTAAATACATTGATTGCTGATGTATATGATGCTGGTGCCGGTGATAATGTTACCATTATAGTAGGAACTATCTAATCTAGATATGGAGAGTTATAAATATTATGAAGATTAAAGATACATTGCTGGATAATCGCTATCGTATCCTGACCAAGATTGGTGTTGGCGGAATGGCCGACGTATATAAAGGTGAAGATACTTTATTAGGCCGTCCAGTAGCCATAAAAATTTTACATTCAAACTTTGCTAGTGACGATGAATTTGTAAGTCGATTTAAACGAGAAGCGCAGGCTGCAGGCAAGTTAAATCATCCTAATATCGTGAATATGTATGATGTGGGCTATGATCAAGGCATGCATTATATCATTATGGAATATGTAGACGGAGAAACACTTAAAGAATATATTACCCGTCATCATCGATTATCCATTGACGAAGCAGTTAAGATTACTATTGCTATCGGTGAGGGCTTAGAACATGCCCATGCAATGGGAATTGTTCATTGCGATATCAAACCACATAATGTAATTATTACAAATACAGGTCGTGTAAAGGTGACTGATTTTGGTATTGCACGTGCTATGAATACCACTAACACTGTTATGTACACAAATTCTATAATGGGGTCTGCTCATTATCTTTCACCAGAACAAGCTAGTGGAAAACCTGTCGATGGAAATACAGATATTTATTCCTTAGGTGTCGTTTTATATGAAATGTTAACTGGCAAGGTTCCTTTTGAAGGAGAAACACCAATTGCAGTAGCATTAAAACATGTACGAGAAAAGGTCATTCCACCTACAAGATATAATCCTTCTATACCACCATTGTTAGAAGCGGTTGTGATGAAAGCATTAGCTAAAAATCCTGCTGATCGATTTGATTCCATATCTGAAATGATGGGGGACTTACGTTTATCTCAAGGCTTTACAATGGGAAAAACACAACGTCATGAACCATACGATTTTGCGACACAAATGATTCCGGCTGTAGATCCAGATACATTAGATGATTTCAGTGATATCGATGATCCTACGCCTAATGAGGAAAAAAAGAAATCTATGCTTAGTAAGATTGCATCTATACCACAAAAATATATAGTTCTTGGTGCTGCCGTTATTTTCTTGATTGCATTTTTAGGTGCATTCTTGAGTTATGGTAATTTTTGGAGTAATACCACTGTTGATGTACCAAATGTAGTAGGTAAACAAGTCTCTGTGGCCAAAAATATTTTGGAAGATAAACACTTACGAGTATCGACAAGTGAGGTAACTAATACAGATGTTCCAGCAGGACAAGTTATTTCTCAAAGCCCTGGTGCTGGGGAAAAAGTTAAGGAACAGCGTACTATACATTTAGTCGTATCTAAAGGTGTTGGTGATATTACAGTTCCTGATCTTTCTGGTTTGACTGTAGATCAAGCGCGTCAACGTCTTAAAGATTTAGGCTTAGTTGTGGGTAAAATCTCACAAGGATCTGTTGAAGGAAAACCTGATAATGTTATAGTTGCACAAAGTCCTTCTGGTGATTCCAAGGTATCCAAAGGCACTACTGTTGATTTAGTTGTAAATAAAGCACAAGCTAAGAAGGTTAAAATGCCAGATCTCGTTGGTATGACCTTGAAAGATGCTCGCCAAGTATTGAGCTCTAACAATATTGGTGTTAATCAGATTGCTGGTTCAGTAGATGATAAATCAATTGTTACAGAACAAAGTATAAAAGCTGGTGAAGAGGTTTCTGAAGGTAGTAGCTTAAACTTAGCTACTGAATTAAAGGGAGATTCTTCCAAAAAAGACGACTCTAAGCAAAGCTCTTCCAATAGAACGAAAGGGACTGTAGATATAACTGTACCGTCTGGTTCTAAAAATCAAGAAGTCAAAATTGTCGTAAAGGATGATGATGGATCTTCCGTTATATACGATGATACAAATAAACCTGGTGACCGTATCGTAAAAAATGTATCTGGTGTGGGCAATGTTCGAATACAGGTGTACCTAAATGGTGCATTAGTTCAAGATACTGCGTTGTAGAGGCCGTATGAGTACAGGTATTGTAATTAAAAATATGAATGGTTACTTTTATATTCAAGATGAATTTGGAACCATTCATGAATGTAAGGTGCGGGGACGTATTAAAAAGTCGAAATATAGTTTGCTTGTAGGTGATCGTGTAGAGTTTTCAGAAGACGGATTCGTTGAGACTATCTTGCCACGTCACAATTCAATGATACGTCCTGCTGTCGCTAATATCGACCAAGTTATCCTTGTTGTTGCTTCTCATAATCCTGACATTAATGAGTTATTACTCGATAAAATGTTAGTAATGATTGAACATGCTGATATACCGGTCATTTTATGCATAAATAAGTACGATGTCGGTGATGCATCGACAGATATATTAATCGATAAGTACAAATCGATTGGATATCATGTTATCACTACATCTGCCATAAATCATATTGGTATTGATGAATTACGCAATCATTTGCAACACAAGATTACTGCTTTTGCAGGACCTTCCGGTGTTGGTAAAAGTAGCCTCTTAAATGCAGTGGATGAAAAATTTGCATTCCAGACGGGTGAGATAAGCGATAAGATTAAACGTGGGAAGCATACAACACGTCATGCCTCATTGTTTAGTTTAAATGCTGATTCATTTATCATGGATACACCTGGCTTTAGTTCTATTGAATTTACTGATATTACATTAGAACGATTACCTACACTATTCCCTGAATTTTCTGATTATGTAGAAGCTTGTAAATTTAATCCTTGTTATCATGAGCATGAACCGATTTGTGGTATCAAGGCGGCTTTGGCAAATCATAAAATTTTTGAAAGTCGCTATGATGCGTACACGAATATTCGAAAAGATATACAAAACCAAAGAAAGAGGTTTTAAAATGATTAAAATAGCTCCATCTATGTTATCCGCAGATTTTTCAATATTGCGTGATGAAATTAAAAGTGTTGAACTTGCTGGTGCTGATTATCTTCATATCGATGTTATGGATGGACATTTCGTGCCTAACCTTACATTTGGCGGACCTATTGTAAAAGCTATCCGCCCACATACTGCATTGCCTTTTGATGTACATTTGATGGTCACTAATCCGGCTGATTATGTTGAAGAATATGCAAAAATTGGTGTTGAGTACTTTACCTTTCATCAAGAAACAGTTCCTCATATGCACCGATTGATACAGCAGATTAAATCCGCTGGTATGAAAGCAGGGGTTGCGCTCAACCCAGGGACACCAGTTTCGATGTTAGAAGATGTGGCCGGAGACTTGGATATGATTTTAATCATGTCCGTCAATCCCGGATTTGGAGGACAATCCTTTATTCCACGGGCTATAGAAAAAGTAAAACAAGCGAAACTTTTATTGGATTCAGCTGGTAATAATGATGCTATTATAGAGGTTGATGGTGGTATTAACGATATTACTTGCATACCAATTAAGGATGCAGGTGCCACCATGTTAGTTGCTGGATCTGCTGTATTTGGGGCTCCTGATAGAGCGAAGATGATCGAAGCAATACGTAATAACTAATATAAAATATATCTAGATTCGAGTAAAAATCATAAGTCTTTTATTGTAGATATATACTATGATATAAAGAGTCAGTAATTCTTTTGTAATTACTGACTCTTTACTTGCTTTTAGAATGTTTTTTTGTTAAAATTACTAAGTATGAAAAATATGCACGTCAGTGGACTTCGGTACTGTGCCTAATTTTGGGTGACCCGAAGGATGAAGCGGCGGAGGTTAATTAACAGGAGGTGCCACAATGGCAGTTGTATCAATGAAACAATTATTAGAGGCTGGTGTACACTTTGGTCATCAGACTAGAAGATGGAACCCTAAAATGGCGAAATTCATCTTCACTGAACGCAATGGTATTTATATCATTGACTTGTCTAAAACAGTTAAAAAAGTAGAAGAAGCTTACAATTTCTTACGTGAAGTTGCTTCCCAAGGCGAAGTAATCTTGTTCGTAGGTACTAAAAAACAAGCTCAAGAAGCTATTAAAGAAGAAGCTATCCGTGCTAACATGTTCTTCGTTAACGAACGTTGGTTGGGCGGTATGTTGACTAACTTCAAAACAATTGAAACTCGTATTAAACGTTTAAAACAATTGGAAGCTATGGCAGAAGATGGTACTTTCGAAGTATTGCCTAAAAAAGAAGTTATCGGTCTTCGTCATGAAATGGAAAAATTGGAAAAATATCTTGGCGGTATCAAAGATATGCCTAAAATGCCAGGTGCTCTTTTCGTAGTTGATCCTAAAAAAGAAAAAATCGCTATTGCAGAAGCTAAAAAATTGGGTATTCCAGTTGTTGCAACAGTTGACACTAACTGCGACCCAGACGAAGTAGAATTCCCAATCCCAGCAAATGATGACGCTATCCGTGCAGTAAAATTATTGGCTGGTAAAATGGCTGACGCTGTTCTTGAAGGCCGTCAAGGCGAATCCTTCGAAGAAGGCAATGCTGAAGCTGCAGAATAATTCTGTTAGCACTTAATCATAATTGATTAGCATTTGAAAGATAAATCTATAACATATATAATTAGGGTAAGGACTATATCCTTACCTTAATTAGTACTAGGAGGAACAAATAATGGCAATTACTGCTGCTATGGTAAAAGAATTGCGCGACATGACTGGCGCAGGTATGATGGATGCAAAAAAAGCATTAGTTGAAACTGACGGTAATATCGATAAAGCGGTTGACCTTCTTCGTGAAAAAGGTTTGGCTGCTGCAGCTAAAAAAGCTGGTCGTATTGCAGCTGAAGGTGTAGTACAATCTTACATTCATGCTGGTGGTCGTATCGGCGTTTTGGTTGAAGTTAACTGCGAAACTGACTTCGTTGCTAAAACTGATGATTTCCAAAGCTTGGCACGCGACATCGCAATGCAAATCGCAGCTGTTAACCCTACATACTTAAACCGTGAAGAGGTTCCTGCTGAAGTAATCGAACATGAAAAACAAGTATTGTTGGAACAAGCTAAAGCAGAAGCTGAAGAAGATGTTAAAGCAGGCCGTAAACCAAAACCTGAAGCTGTTTTGGAAAAAATGGTTAATGGCCGTATTGAAAAATTCTATAAAGAAAATTGCCTATTAGAACAAGCGTTCATTAAAGATGGTGACAAAACAGTTACTGATATCATTAATGAAAATATTGCAAAAATCGGTGAAAACATCAACGTACGTCGTTTTGTTCGCTACGGTTTGGGCGAAGGCATTGAAAAACGCCAAGATGACTTCGTAGCAGAAGTAATGGCATCTGTTGGTAAATAATTAATACATAATAAGAGAACACCGTACCGTGTTCTCTTATTTTGCAATAGAGGAGTATACAAATGGCAAAAAGACACTTTAAACGTATTGTTTTGAAGTTAAGTGGTGAAGCATTAGCGGGTGATCAAGGTTTTGGTATTAACCCTGATGTAGTTGAAAAGTTTGCACAAGAAATCGCAGCTTTGGCAAAATCCACTGATTTAGAAATCGCTATTGTTGTTGGTGGCGGTAACCTATGGAGAGGGTTAGCTGGTAGTAATCAAGGTATGGATCGTGCTACAGCTGACTATATGGGCATGTTGGCAACAGTGATGAACTCCTTAGCATTGCAAGATGCATTAGAACAAGCTGGCGTGGATACTCGCGTACAAACAGCTATTGAAATGCAGGAAATTGCAGAGCCTTATATTCGTCGTCGTGCAATTCGTCACTTGGAGAAAAAACGTATCGTTATCTTTGGCGCAGGCCTTGGGAAACCTTATTTCTCCACTGATACAACAGCTGCATTGCGCGCTGCAGAAATTGAAGCTGATGCCATTTTGATGGCTAAAAAGTTTGCTGATGGTGTATATGATTCTGATCCAAAAACAAATCCTAATGCCGTTAAATTTGATGAATTAACATATAATGACATTATTACAAAAGAATTAAAAGTAATGGATTCTACATCCACTACATTATGTAAAGACAATCATATCCCTATTATCGTTTTCAGCATGGATATTCCTGGTAATATTACTAAAGCTGCAAAAGGTGAAGAAGTAGGGACTATCGTTCGCGGAGAATAAACCACTATGGAATTAAAAGAATTAATGCAACAACAAGAAGAACGTATGAATAAGTCCATCGAGTCTTTAAAGCATGAATTTGCTTCTATTCGTACCGGTCGTGCTAGTACTGCATTACTTGATAAGGTGATGGTTGATTACTACGGATCTCCTACGCCAATTAATCAAGTAGCTAATATTTCTGTACCAGAACCTCGTATGATTTTAATTGCACCATGGGATAAATCCATGATTGGTGCTATTGAAAAAGCTATTTTACAATCAGATTTGGGATTAAACCCAGGTAATGATGGTACGGCTATTCGTTTGACAATTCCTCAATTAACAGAAGAACGTCGTAAAGAAATTGTTAAAGTAGTTCATAAGAAAGCTGAAGATGCAAAAGTAGCAGTTCGTAACATTCGTCGTGATGCTAATGATGCATTAAAAAAAGAAGAAAAAGCTAAAACGATTACTGAAGATGATGCTAAAGATGGTTTAGATCAAATTCAGAAATTAACGGATAAAAAGATTAAACAAATCGATGAACTGAAAGCCGTTAAAGAAAAGGACGTATTAGAAGTATAATGACTAATTCTAGTAGTCTTATTGGAATGCCTTGGCAGCTTGCAAAGTCTCAATTGCAGGCTGCCCATATTCCTTTTAAGGTAATAATAGGCGATAATTTTAATCGCTTTTTTGAGATAGCCTCTGAAGGCTATTATGTCGCAAGAATCACTGAATCTGAGGATATGCTTCATATCATTCTATATAGACCTATGGTTGCAAGTGATTTTGGACATACTCTGGAGGTAATGTATGCTGAGGAAACTATTTAAACGCCATACCTCATCTACAGTTAATATAGATGAACACAATGTGCCTCGTCACGTAGCTATTATTATGGATGGCAATGGGCGTTGGGCAAAGCGTCGTGGCATGCCTCGGTCAATGGGACATCGAGCAGGTGCTGATGTATTAAAAGAAATTGTTATTGCTGCTGATGAAATCGGTGTAAAAGCATTAACAGTATATGGATTCTCAACGGAGAACTGGAAACGGCCTGAGCAAGAGGTTTCTCTTTTGATGGCCTTGATTAAAGAATATTTACAAAAAAACGTACAATATATGCATGAACATAATGTTCGTATACGTTTCATTGGATATATTCAAGGACTTTCAGAAGAATTACAAACGATTATTTCTGATTCCGAAGCATTAACTAAGAATAATACAGGCCTAACCTTACAATTAGCTATTAATTATGGTGGGCGTGATGAGATAGTACGGACTGTACAAGGAATAGCACAATCTGTGTTAGAGGGACAACTTGCAGTTCAAGATATTACTGAACAATATGTTAGCAGTCATTTGTATACGCAAGAGTTTAGTGATGTCGATTTACTAATACGTCCTAGCAAAGATTATCGTATTAGTAACTTTTTATTATGGCAGTTAGCATATGCCGAATTTTGGTTTACTGATTTACATTGGCCAGATTTTACAAAAGAAACATTATTAGAAGCTATAGCAGCCTATCAAAAACGAGAACGTCGTTTTGGTGGCTTGCAAGAGGAATAATCGATGCTTAAAACACGTGTTATCACTGCAGTTATCGGGTTTATCATTGCTTTAGGTGCCATTACACTAGGTGGCTTAACATATGATATACTCATTACATTATTAGCACTTATTGGATGGCGAGAATTTATACTGCTAAGTAAGGCTAAACATGTTCGTGTACCGGTATTGTGGGGATACCTTTCAATTATCGCTATCATGATATCCTTGTGGTTTGGCAGTTATACAGTAAGTATGGCTTGCTTTGTATTCGCCATTATTTCCAATTATCTAATGTGTACATTTGGTGAAAATACATATTCTATGAGTAGCGTTTCTTATAGCTTATTTGGTTTGCTATATATAGTAATGGGACTAGGCTCATTATTATTGATACGTCATGACTGGCTCTACAGTTCATTAACAATGCCTATTGTTGGTGAAAGTTGGGGCGTAGTTATGCTATGGTTATTATTGTTTTCAACATGGGCTAGCGATACCTTTGCGTACTTTGCCGGTCGTGCATTTGGTAAACGTAAAATTGTACCGTCCATAAGTCCTAATAAAACATTAGAAGGTTTTATTGGCGGTTTTATCGGCTGTGTTGTAACTGGTATTGTGTATGCTGTAATCAGTCATATACCAGTCTATATAGGTGCCTATGTTGGCATCATTTGTGGTGTATTAGCACCTTTAGGTGATTTATTTGAGTCTAAATTAAAACGATTATGTAATGTAAAAGACTCAGGTACACTATTACCTGGTCATGGTGGGGTTTTAGATCGTTTTGATAGTTTAATGTTTACCGCACCGGTTACATTATTATTAATTTTATGTTTTGCATAATAAACATAAACAGAAAAGAAGGCTTTTATGAAGTATGTAAGTATATTGGGAAGCACTGGCTCAATTGGTACACAAACATTAGATGTTATTAAGCAACATCCTGACCAATTTAAAGCCGTTGCATTAGTTGCTCACCGTAATATTGATTTATTAGAACAACAAATTAATGAATTTAATCCATTAATAGCTGGTGTAGTTGATGAACAAGCATATATGCTTCTTAAAGAACGTTATCATGGTTCCACTAAAATTATAGGTGGTAAAGAAGCTTTGATTAGTGCAGCCACAATTCAAGAAGCTACTATGGTGGTTACGGCAATTGTTGGTGCTGTTGGTATTGAGCCAACTGTAGAGGCCATTAAGGCCCGCAAGACTATCGGCCTTGCCAATAAAGAAACATTGGTAGCAGGTGGACCTTTAATTACGGCACTTGCTAAAGAATATAATGTTGCTATTTTACCTATAGACAGTGAACATAGTGCTATTTTCCAATGTTTGGAAGGACAAGCTAAATCGAATGTAGATTCATTGATATTAACTGCTTCAGGTGGGCCACTTCGAACCTGGCCTAGTGAACGTATTGCTTCTGCTACGGCAGAGGATTGTTTAAAACATCCTACATGGAATATGGGGAGCAAAATTACTATTGATTCTGCTTCTTTATTTAATAAAGGGCTAGAGGTCATTGAAGCCCATTGGTTATTCGACTTTGATTTTGATCATATCGATGTGGTGGTTCACCCTCAAAGTATTATTCATTCTATGATTCGTTTAAATGATGGTGCTATCCTTGCACAAATGGGTAATCCTGATATGCGTGAACCAATTCAATATGCTTTAACATATCCTAAACGGATGCACCTTGATATGAAACATTTGGACTTTAAAGAATTACTCACTCTTGAGTTTATGCCTCCTAGAGTGGATGATTTTCCTGCTTTAAATTTAGCATATAAAGTTGGTAAAATTGGTGGTTTTAAGCCAGCCGTATTTAATGCAGCTAATGAAACTGCCGTATATGCATTTTTAGATGGAAAAATCATATTTAGCGATATCTATAAAATCGTTACCGCTGTTTTGGAATCCATGGGAAGAGAAGATGAATTTACTCTCGATAACTTACTAGCTGTCGATCAATGGGCTCGCATAAAAGCTTCAGAATTTATAAATAGGAGATAGTATGATTACGGCTTTAGCCACAATATTTGTATTTGGTCTAATCGTGTTTATTCATGAACTAGGTCATTTTATAACTGCAAAATTATCGGGCATGCGTGTTGATGAATTTGCTATTGGTTTTGGTCCTGTTTTGCTAAAAAAACAGTATGGCGAGACCTTATACTCTGTTCGTTGTATTCCGTTAGGTGGTTTCAATCGCATCGCTGGAATGACACCTGATGAGCCATTAGATGATGGTTCATTCTATACAAAACCAGCTTATAAAAAACTTATTGTTATTTCTGCTGGTGCTATTTTTAATTTCTTATTGGCTATAGTCATTTATTTCGGCCTAAATGCTACAGTGGGAACAATGGTTTCTACTGATAAGCCTATAATTGGCAGTGTTATTACAGGTGGTGCTGCAGATTTAGGAAAATTACAGGGTGGAGACATTATACTTTCCATTGACAACCAACCTATTTCCAAGTGGTCAGAGATTTCTGAACGTTTGAAAGGCACAGCTAATCATGGTGTTACCGTTGTAGTAAATCGTAATGGTGACACAGTTGAAACTACTGTAATTCCAAAGATGGAAAAGGATACACCAAAGTTAGGTATATATCAAGCGTATGAAACAATACCTCATAGTATAGGGGATTCTTTCATACTAGCGGTTCAGAAAACAGGATATATTATTGTAGCTATGGTAGATGGACTACGTGAAATGGTTGTAGGTACAGAGCAGGCTGAAGTATCTGGACCGGTTGGCATTTCACATATGGCAGGTTCTATAGCTCAACAAGGCTTTGCACCTCTATTGAGTTTTGCTGCATTGCTAAGTATTAATTTAGGTGTTATCAATCTTTTGCCGTTACCAGTTCTTGATGGTGGGCATCTCATCATCATTTTAATAGAGGCCATTACAAGACGTAAATTACCGGCTAAAGCTTTGATGTATATTCAAATGATTGGTATTGCGCTATTAGTTACAATATTTGTATATGCTACTGCAAAAGATATACTACAATTACTATAAATAAGTCATAGTTAGGAGTTATATATGATTACTAGAAAACCAACAAATGGTATCTATGTAGGCAATGTAAAAATTGGCGACTATGCACCTGTTAGTATTCAGTCAATGATTACTACTGATCCTGTACATACGGAAAAGGCGATTGCTGAAATCAATCGATTAGCGGATGCTGGTTGTGAATTAGTTCGAGTTGCAGTTCCTACAATGGAATCTGCAAAAGCATTAAAAGCGGTACGTGCAGGAATAACTATTCCTCTTATAGCAGATATTCATTTTGATTATAAATTAGCATTAGAAGCCATTGATAATAATGTAGATGGCCTTCGAATTAATCCAGGCAATATCGGTGGAGAGGATAAGGTGTTGGCCGTTATTGAAAAGGCTAAACCTAAGCAAATTCCAATTCGTATTGGTGTCAATGCTGGTTCTTTACCACAACATATATTAGACGCTTATGGAGGTCATCCAACAGCTGATGGTATGGTTGAGACCGCATTGGAACACGTACGTATTTTAGAGAAATTGGACTATAAACAAATGAAGATTTCTATTAAAGCTACCGAAGTACCACTTATGGTAGAAGCTTATAGAAAGCTTTCAGATAAAATACCATATCCATTGCATTTAGGTGTAACTGAGGCCGGTACCATTAAACAAGGTACGATTAAATCGGCAATGGGTATTGGTGCATTGCTATTAGATGGTATCGGTGATACCTTGCGCGTATCCTTAACAGGTGACCCTATTCATGAAATTGAGGTGGGTAAAAGTATTCTAAGCAATTTAGGTCTTAGAAACTTTGGAGCTACCATGATTTCATGCCCAACATGCGGTCGTTGCCAAGTTAATTTATTTGATATGGCAAGCATTGTAGAAGAACGTCTAGCATCCATTTCTGCACCTATTAAGGTTGCCGTGATGGGATGTGTCGTTAATGGACCTGGTGAAGCTAGGGAAGCCGATTTTGGTATTGCCGGTGGCAAAGGTCAAGGTATCGTATTCAGAAAAGGGGAAGTTTTAAAAACCGTACCCGAATCTGAACTAGTAGATACTTTATTTAGAGAAATAGATCAATATTTAGAAACAATTGATAAGGAGTAATTGTATGTTAGCCAGTAAATTATATGCCCCAACATTGCGGGAAGTTCCATCTGATGCAGATGTGGTAAGTCAACAGCTTATGTTGCGCGCAGGTTTTATGCGTAAGGTTGCTAATGGTTTATATAGTTTTTTACCTTTGGGCTGGCGAAGCATCAAAAAAATTGAAGCTATCATTCGCGAAGAAATGGACCGTTCTGGTGCACAAGAGATTATGATGCCTATTTTGCAACCAGCAGAGATTTGGAAAGAATCTGGTCGTTGGAATGCGTATGGTGCTGAAATGATGCGTATCAATGACCGCCATGATGTGGAGTACTGCTTAGGACCAACTCATGAAGAAATGATTACAACATTGGTAAAAAATGAAATTAATTCATATCGTCAATTACCAGTTAATCTTTATCAAATCCAAAGTAAATTCCGCGATGAACGTCGTCCACGATATGGTTTAATGCGTAGCCGCGAATTTATCATGAAGGATGGGTACTCCTTTGACATTGATGATACAGCTGCAGATGTTTCTTACAAAAATATGTATGATGCATATAGTCGTATTTTTACTCGTTGCGGTCTTACTTTTAGACCTGTAGAAGCAGATAGCGGTGCAATTGGTGGTAGCAATACTCATGAATTTATGGCTATTGCTGAAGCCGGTGAAGCAGATATTATTCACTGTTCCGCTTGTGACTATGCAGCGAATATTGAAATCGGTAAACCTGGCATTATGAAGCAAGCAGAAGAAGCTTTAAAAGAATTAGAAGTAGTAGATACACCTCATGCATCTACTATTGAAGCTGTTGCAGAAATGCTCAATTTACCTTTGGAAAAAACTATTAAAGCAGTAGTATATGCTATTGAAGATAAAGTAATTCTAGCTATGGTTCGTGGTGATCATGATGTGAACGAAGTGGCTGTTCAACATGCTGTTAATGGTTCTGTAGAGCCTGAAATGGCAACACCTGAACAATTGGAGAAGGTTGGATTGACAGCTGGCTTTATCAGCCCAGTAGGTCTTAAACAAACTGATGATTTTGCTATAGTTGTAGATGAATCTGTTATGGAAACTTACAATGTTTGTGGTGGTGCCAATAAAGCTGATGCTCATTACATTAATATCAATCCTAAACGCGATTTTAATACAGAAGATATTATCGTAGCACCTATTCGTTTGATTACTAAAGACGATGTGTGCCCTGAATGCCATAGTCCTTTAGAATACAGTAAAGGTATCGAAGTAGGCCAAGTATTTAAGTTAGGTACTAAATATTCTGAAAGTTTACAAGCTACATACCTTGATCAAAATGGTCGTCCTAATGCAATGGTTATGGGCTGTTATGGTATTGGCGTTAGCCGTACATTAGCTGCAGCTATTGAACAATATCATGATGAAAATGGTATTATTTGGCCTCGTGCTATAGCTCCATTTGAAGTAGTTATTGTTCCTATTAACGCAAAAGATGAAGCCCTAATGTCCACAAGTACATCTATTTACGATATATTATTAAACAATAAAGTAGATGTTTTATTAGATGACCGTAAAGATCGGGCTGGTGTTAAGTTTAAAGATGCTGATCTTATTGGCTACCCATTACGTATTACAGTAAGTAAAAATACGTTGGAAAGTAATGAGGTTGAAATCCGCGTTCGTAAAACAGGTGAAGCTATTAATTGTCCAATCGATGAAGTATCTAACAAGGTACAAGAATTATTGAGCCAATTATAATTAAATTGCGATTCTAGTGAAAGCTCATTGGAATCGCAATTTTTATATTTATATATATGTGAATTCATTTAATTTCATATTGAAAACTTTTAGTTAATACCATGTAAAAACTTGAATAAACAAACGGAATAAGTCATAATAAAATGATAGGGTAATGTAATAATTTGGAGGTAATTATGCGTGTAGATTTTCATATGCATTCTACATTTTCTGATGGTGTAGAAACACCAGAACAGCTATTACAACATGCTATTGAAGCTGATTTGAAAATGATTGCATTAACTGATCACGATGAAATTGCTGGTATAGATGTAATGTTACAAAATAATAGTTCTATTCAAATTATTACAGGTTGTGAGTTCAGTGGTCACTATAAAGGTAAGGATATTCATATCTTAGGTTATGGATTTAATCATCATGATGAAGGATTACGGAAATTCATTGAATTTTTTAAAGAAAAACGTGAATCAAGAATAAAAGAAATTATTAGTCGATGTATTGCTCATGGCTATGATATTTCTTTTTCTGAATTACAAAATTTATATCCAAATACTAAGTCCTATGGTAGACCACATGTTGCTAGATTATTAATAGATCATGGCTATGCCAAAGATGTACAAGATGTATTTGATGGTATATTAAATTCAAAAAGCCCTTGTTATATACCTAAAGTAAAATTAGAAGTACCAGAAATATTAGATATTATTCATAATGCAAATGGCCTAGCTGTATTAGCGCATCCCAAATTAGTCCGTAATGATGAGTATGTTGCGGAACTATTAAACTATAGTTTTGATGGTGTAGAAGTATATCATTCTAAACATGATTATGATGATGAAGTAAAATATTTAACCATGGCAAAAGAACGAAATTTATTTGTTACAGGTGGATCTGATTATCATGGAATACCTAATCGATACCCTTATCATTTAGGTGAATATGTTGTAGATAGTAATCTAATAAATCAATTTATTGAACGCATACGTTGTATATCAGCGTAATTATAGATGTGAGGTGTACTATGGAAGTTATTGCTTTTGTAGGTGGTAGTGGGACCGGTAAAAGTCATCGGGCTCTCGTACTAGCTCATGAAAATAGTGTGGAATGCATTATTGATGATGGTATTTTAATTCATGATAATAAAATCGTAGCTGGCTTTTCTGCCAAAAAAGAATCTAGCCGGTTAAAGGCTGTTCGTCGTGCTATATTTCAAGATCCTGTTCAAGTTAAAGAGGTTCGTAGTCAATTAGATGCGATAAATCCTAATCGATTGATGATTATTGGTACATCCGATAATATGGTCAAAAAAATTACTAAGGCATTGGGGCTTCAAGAACCAGATCGATATATTCGTATTGAAGATGTGGCAACCCCTAAAGAAATTGAAAAAGCACAGTATGCTCGTTTAAAAGAAGGTAAGCATATTATTCCTGTGCCAACCATGGAATTAAAGCCTCACTTTAAAGGATATCTTATCGATCCAATTAAGACGATTTGGAGACGACGTACATTGCGTAAACAAGATCCTGATAAAATTGGTCAAATTGGATCTGAAGGCTTTGAACGTTCCGTTGTTAGACCAGCCTTTAGTTATTATGGTCGTCTAACATTTGATGATGATGTCATCATTAAATTAATTAGAAATGGCCTAAAAAAGGTTCCTGGTGTTGATGCCTCATCAGACATCGCTTTCAAAAAGAGCTCTAAAGGGCAGAATGGTTTAATATTAGATATGTCAGTTGTTATAGAACAAGGTCATCCCGTTAAACCAATGATGCAACAGGTACAAAAATCTGTACGCAACGAATTAGAATATATTACGGGCATGTCTGTAGAGCGGATGTCTATAAAAGTAAAAAATATTGTAGAAACAAAACGTAAGATTATAAAACATATTTAGGAGATAGAATGAAGTCATATTATATATATACCTATGGTTGTCAAATGAATACCGCTGATTCTGAGCGTCTTTCACATCAACTTGAAATAGTAGGTTATATACCGACCGATGATGTAGAATCGGCAGATTTAATATTATTGAATACCTGTGCAGTACGTGAAACGGCAGAAACGAAAGTATTTGGTCGTATCGGTGAATTAAAACGTTTAAAACAAAAAAATAAAAATTTGATCATTGCTATTACAGGTTGTATGGCACAAAAAAATCAAGCTGAAATGTTTAAACGCGCACCTCATATCGATATTGTCCTAGGTACTCATAATATTCAACATATTAATGAAATGATTGCTGAGGTTCAACGTACCCATAAGCATCAAATCAATGTTGACATGGATGATACAGTACTTCCAGAATTACAGGCAAAACCTAATGGTACATTTTTTGCTTGGGTACCGATTATGAATGGTTGTAATAAATTTTGTACTTATTGCATCGTTCCTCATGTGCGCGGTCGCGAAATTAGCCGTCCCGTAGAAGCAATTGTAAAAGAAGTAACAGAGTTGGGTGCAAAAGGGTTTAAGGAAATTACGTTGTTAGGACAAAATGTAAATTCCTATGGCTTAGATTTTAAAGATGGTACCGATTTTGGCACATTAGTAGATGCCCTTGATCATATCCCAGGCATCGAACGTATTCGTTATATGACGAGTCATCCTCAAGATATGACCAAATCAATGATTGATGCATTGGGGCGCTCTAGTAATATCGTTACGCATTTACATTTACCAATTCAATCCGGTTCTGATAGAATTTTAAAGAAGATGAATCGCCATTATACGGTGGAACATTATAAAGAATTATTATCCTACTGTAGAGAGAAAATTAAAAATGTAGTTGTAACAACCGATATAATCGTAGGTTTTCCTGGGGAGACTGAGGAAGATTTTGAACAGACGCTTCAATTATTAAAAGATGTTCGCTACGATATGGCTTATACTTTTATTTACTCTAAACGGTCTGGTACGCCTGCTGCTACCATGGATGAGCAAGTTCCAGAAGAAGTAAAACGCGTTCGTCTACAACAATTGATGGATATTCAAAATGAAATTTCTTTAGAACTCAATAAAACTATGGAAGGCAAAGTATTTGATATTATTGTAGAAGGTCCAAGTGCTAAAGATGAAACCATGTGGTTCGGTCGTACGTCCGGGAATAAGATGGTACTATTCCCAAAAGATGATGAGTTAACTATCGGTGATACTGTACCAGCCTATATTGATAAAGCACAAACATGGGTCTGCTACGGTACCATTCAAAAGGGGTAAGAATGGCAAAAAAAGTAACACCAATGATGGAACAATATTTAGATATTAAATCGCGACATAGCGATGAGCTTCTATTTTTCCGACTTGGTGATTTTTATGAATTATTTAATGAAGATGCATTAATCGCATCTCGAGAATTGAATATTACCTTAACAGGTAGACCGACAGGCAATGAGGAACGAACACCTATGTGTGGCGTTCCTTTTCATGCTGCTGAAAGTTACATAGAAACATTGGTTAAAAAGGGGTACAAGGTCGCTATTTGTGAACAATTAGAGGACCCTAAGGCCGTAAAAGGCATCGTTAAACGGGATGTTATCCAAGTCATTACACCGGGAACTGTAATGACAGAAAATGGTAATGATGCACGGAGTAATAACTTTTTAGCTCTATTCTATTTAGTTAAAGAGGCTTGGATTCTTGTATTCTCCGATGTATCTACGGGTGAGGTCATTTGGGATCGTGTACCTCAAGACAATATAAGTCAAATATATGATTCCCTTAGCATGTATAGACCTGCTGAAATCATTGTTCCTGAAGGAACTATTTTGCCACAATCTATCGTTGATTTCATTCATAATCAATTTAATAATGTAGTATTGTCCCCTTTTGCTTCCTCCTTTGAAAGTGTAGAACATGCATGTAAATTTGCAAATAATCACTTTCAAGATATGGGCCTTATGGAGGAAGATGTATTAGCTGCATTAGGCTTTATGCTCTTATATTTACAAGATGTAATTAAAACAGAAATAGCCCATATTAATTATGTTCATCAGATGGATGTAGGCAATCGTTTGATTCTAGATACATCCTCATTGCGTCATCTTGAGATTACACACAACTTGCGGGATGGCGGTGTAAAGGGGACCTTATTAGATGTGCTCGACAGAACATTAACACCTATGGGGGCACGTTTATTAAAACAATGGTTGGAAAGCCCTCTTACGGATATATCTACTATTCAACGACGTCAAGCTGCTGTTGCGGAACTCATATCTCGCAATGGTGAAAGATGCGAAATTCAAGGTTATTTAGATTGTATTTATGATTTTGAGCGTATCGTAGGTCGTATTGAAACAGGTTCTGTATCGCCTCGCGATTTTACATCGCTTCGTGAATCCCTCCAAGTATTACCGCAAATTAAGAATCTTCTTAAAGAATTTTCTGGCCTTTCATTGTCATCTATTAATACTCGCATTGATCATCATGCTGATATATATGATTTATTGAATCGAGCTATCGCAGAACAACCAGCATTAACATTGAAAGATGGACGCGTAATTCGGGATGGCTATAACGAAGAATTAGATGAACTACGATCCTTAGCCACCAATAGTGAGGTTTGGCTTCAAAAGTTAGAGGATAAGGCCAGAGAAGAAACAGGCCTCAAACTAAAAACAAAATATAATAAGGTTTTTGGATATTTCTTTGAAGTAAGTAAATCTCAAATTGATAAGGTACCGGCCTATTTTATTCGGAAACAAACCACAGTCAATGCAGAGCGTTATATTACACCTGATTTAAAAGAATTTGAAATTAAAATTCTAAGTGCCAAGGAAAAAATTGTTTCCTTAGAACAACAGCTCTATCAAGATTTACGCGATCAAATCAAAGGCGTTATTAAAAAGGTTCAGGAAACAGCTAGAGCTTTGGCAGAACTGGATGTACTTGCATCATTAGCGACTGTTGCCTATGAGTCTAACTATATTTGCCCGAATATCGTTATGAATGGTCAAATTAATATTCGTGATGGTCGTCATCCGGTGATAGAAAAATTCTTAAAAAGAGAGGTTTTTGTTCCTAATGATGTAGTACTCAACCATGATGATGAAGAATTTATGCTTATAACTGGACCTAATATGGCTGGTAAATCTACCTATATGAGACAAGTTGCGATACTTATGATTATGGCTCAAATTGGGTCATTCATTCCTGCTAGAGAGGCCACTATTTCTCCTGTAGATCGCGTATTTACACGTGTAGGTGCTAGTGATGATATTTCTACAGGTCAAAGTACATTTATGGTAGAAATGAAAGAGGTTGCTTATATTCTTGAAAATGCTACCTCTAAGAGTTTAATTATTCTTGATGAAATCGGTCGTGGTACCAGTACCTTTGATGGTTTAAGTATCGCACAAGCCGTGGTAGAACATATTTGTAAACATATTCATGCAAAAACATTGTTTGCTACACATTACCATGAATTGATACCTTTGGAGGACGTATACCCTCGTTTGAAGAATTACACGGTAGCTGTAAAGGAGAAAGGAAAAGATATTGCCTTTTTACGCCGTATTATTAGAGGTGGTGCCGATAGGAGCTATGGTATTCACGTAGCAAAATTAGCAGGTTTACCAGCTCAAGTATTGAAACGAGCGGAAGTGATTCTTGAATCCTTAGAGGAACAAAATACCGACACCGATGATTTAAATAATCGCGTTATAACATCAGATTCTGTTGTTAAGTATACTAAACCATCTATCGAACAAGATGATTTTGGCAATTTATTCACCCATTCTGTTGTGGATTCCTTGTTGGCTATAGATGTGAATACGATGACACCTATAGAGGCGCTAAATGCAATTCATCAGTTACAAGCAGAGGCGCGTAATGGAGGCGGTAAATAATGGCAACCATACATGTTTTGGATGAAACTACAATCAATAAAATAGCAGCTGGTGAGGTTGTAGAACGTCCCGCATCAGTTGTAAAAGAACTGATTGAAAACTCTATTGATGCTGGTGCTACATCGATTGAAGTGGAAATTGGCGAAGGTGGTAGTGCATATATGCGCATTACTGATAATGGCAAGGGGATGACAGAAGAAGATGCCCGCCTTGCAGTTTTGCGCCATGCTACCTCTAAGATTCAAAATGTAGAGGATTTATTCGATATTGCATCCTTAGGGTTTAGGGGAGAGGCTTTGGCGAGTATCGCTTCTGTTTCTCATTTTATTTTGACTACTAGAACTGTAGACCAAGAACTTGGTACACGTATCCTCATCGATGGAGGAACCTTTACTGATTGTATTCCTTATGGTGCAGCACCTGGTACGACAATTGAAGTGAAGGAATTATTTTTTAATACACCAGCTCGTCGTAAATTTCTTAAAACTGAACGAACTGAATCATCTAAAATTCAAGACTTTGTTGGTAAATTGGCATTAAGTAATCCGCATATTGCTTTTAAATTAACTATTGATGATCGTGTAGCTATCATTACACCAGGAACTGGCTCAATACAAGATACAGTGGCTGCATTATACGGTTATAAGACCAAGAATGATATATTTCCTATCGCTTATGAAAGTGAACATATCTATATTGAAGGTGTTGTATCAAAACCAACATTGTTAAAAAGCACGCGTATTTGGCAGACGATTATTGTCAATAATCGAGTTATATCAGATAAAACAATTTTGAAAGCCATAGATAATGCTTACCATGCATTATTACCAAAATCTGGATATCCATTGGTTTTACTACATATAACTGTACCGGCTAGTATGGTGGATATCAATGTACATCCTCGGAAGAGTGAAGTTAAATTCGAAGATGATAAAATCATATTTAAAGCTGTTTATCATGCAATTCTAAATGCCTTAAATAACCCTCTTCATGAACGGTATGAACGTGAATCATCATCGTTTACTCAACCTTTAGAAACTGAATCACAAGGTAGTGGCTATAACTCGTACCAAGCTCCACAAGTTTTGAGTGATCATAATGATACGGCTGAACATATTGCTACAGCCATTGACTATGATAAGGTTTTTGGCGGACGGCGCACTAAGGGATATGAGGTATTACGTCAGGATACACGCGATTTTGTAGATGCCTTAAAAGAAAAAGGGTTTACACCACCAGCTCCAAAAGCGACGTATGAACAGGAAGCATTTGAGGAATCTTCATTTACATCAGTTCCTACAGCTTATACTAGCTATACGACGGAAGATAAAGAGAAATTCCATCAAATACAAGAACAGCATATAGAAGATGAGTCTAGAGATATACAAAAATCAGGCTTTTTACCAATGGGACAGGTTGCATCCTGTTATATATTAGCCAAAAAAGGTGATGATTTATATATTATAGATCAGCATGCAGCACACGAACGTGTCCGTTATGATCGTTTGTGTAAATCTTCGGAAGCTATACCAATGCAAAGCCTGCTTGTACCGACATATAGCAATGCCACAGAGGATGAAATGAATCTTGTTGAGAATGAACAGGACGCTTTGTTGGATTTAGGCTTTGAAGTAGAGCTTGGCGGTCCTAATCAAATCAAATTAGTTGGTGCACCTGTAGATCTAGTAGAAAGTAAAGCTCAGGAAATTTTATCTTATGTATTTACTTTTTTGCATGACCATGAACAGCCTACTAAAGCTCAATTGCGTCATGAAATGCTAGCTTATGCATCTTGTAGGGGAGCCATTAAATCTGGACACAATCTTAATATGTACCAAATGACAACACTTATTGAAGATTTATTCCATACAGATAAACCTTATGTGTGTCCTCATGGTCGCCCAACAATTATTAAATTTACACCTGATGAATTGGGTAAGTTATTCTTAAGGTCTTAATATGATTATTACTACTTCACAAAAAGCGTCTTCAGCGATAAAAGAAGAAACAAAAGAATTAGCTAAATCATTAGATTTAGTATATCTAAATCGTCAAAAGAGGCCTATTTCTGAACTATTATTAGAGGATACACCTATTGCGGTTGTTTCTAAGAATCAATTGACAATTCATTTTAACGAAGAACAGGAGCATAGATTTCATTTATCCATGGCTCAATTGCGTATTTTACGCTTACAACGCGGAGATAATGACCATCTTGTAAATGCTATAGAATTGTTAACAACTGAATCATCTAATTCCATATCTATAGTTGATTGTACACTAGGCCTTGGCAGTGATAGTATTATCATGTCCTATGCATTCCCTAGTGCACATATTATAGGATTAGAGGCGTCATATCCTATATGGCTATCTACATGGTTTGGATTGAAACATTATACTCATGAGGATATGACTGTAACAAATGCACTACGTCGTGTTGATGCTCGTCATGATAATTTTGAAAGCTTTTTAAAAGGGCTACCTAACGATAGTGTAGATATATTATATTTTGACCCTATGTTTGAAGTTCCTATTGAAGAAAGTCCTCAATTTAAACCGTTGCGTGGGCATACTTCGGAAGGTAGAATCACAGATTCTGTGATTCAGGAAGCTAGGCGCGTTTGTCGATTAGGTTTTATTATTAAAGAACGGCCGTTTAGTGCTGTATTTAAAGATTTCCCACCATCCACATGGGTGGGCGGCAAGTATAGTCGTATAGGATATGGTGTTTACAGTAATAAGGGGTTACAATGGAAAAATTAATAACAATTGTAGGTCCTACAGCTGTAGGTAAGACTGACTTAACATTAGCATTGGCTAAAGGCTATAATGGCGAAGTGATTTCTGGTGATGCGTATCAGGTGTATAAACATTTAAATATTGGTACTGCAAAGCCGACAACAGATGAATTAGCTACTATACCTCATTATCTCATAAACATTTTAGAACCTGACGATGATTACAGTGTTTCTATCTTTCAACAACAAGCTAAATCATTAATAAATCAATTAAATGACAATCATGTTGTACCAATCTTATCTGGTGGAACTGGTTTATATGTTCAGTCTTTGTTAGAAAACTATAATTTTAATGATATAAAGCCTAATACAAAATTAAGAATCGAATTAGATGAGTTATATACTGAATATGGCGTAAATGGATTACGTGAGTATGCTCAGAATTTGGCAGAAAAAGGTGGCATAGAAATTAAATATACCGATAAACATCGGTTGTACCGCGCTATTGAATTGATGACTGCTGGTGATTATAAATCGTTAATAAAGCAAACAAAAGAGGGTTTATCCTATAAAGGCCCAGTTATTGGATTACAACGAGAACGTACTGATTTATATGATCGAATCAATCGTCGCGTAGAAATTATGTTTGAAAAAGGTCTAGAGGATGAAGTTAAACAATTACTAAAAAGTGGAGTAAATCCAAATTGTCAGGCTTTTAAAGGTATTGGCTATAAAGAAGTTGTTCAGTATTTAGAAGGATTAATCAGTTATGACGCATGTGTAGATTTAATTCAGAAAAATACACGTCACTTTGCAAAACGACAAATTACATGGTATAAACGTATGCCGTACATAGAATGGATTACCATAGACTCACAAACAACAGAAGCCGAAATTTATGGTATGGCTTGTAATATAATTGACTCAAGATTTTAATAGATAAAGGATAGAGAATGACATTAGAAGAAATACGTAGTAAAGCCCTTGAAATGGCTGAACCACAATTTAAAAAGTTTGAACCTATTGCATTAGCAAATACGAAAAAGGTATTAGAAGCATTTAAAGAGTGTCAAGTATCTGACTATCATTTTACAGGCACAACCGGTTATGGTTATAACGATGTAGGCCGTGAAAAATTAGATGAAGTATTTGCCTATGTATTCAAAGGCGAAAAGGCTCTCGTGCGCCCACATTTTGTATCGGGTACTCACGCATTAGCCACCGCACTGATGGCTATTATGGGAAATGGCTCTAAAGGAACTGAATTTATCTATGCCGTTGGAGCTCCTTATGATACCATGCAATCTGTTATTGGCTATACTCGTCCTGTTAAGGGTTCATTGATTGAAAAAGGTTTTACCTATACAGAAGTGCCCCTTAACAATAATACCTATGATTTGGACGCTATAGGACAGGCTGTTAATTCTAATACACGTGCTGTGGTTATCCAACGTTCTCGTGGGTATAGTACTCGTGAGCCATTGTCGATTGCGGATATTAAAGCAATTGTTGATGTTGTGAAAGCTAAGAATCCGGAAACCATTTGCTTTGTAGATAATTGCTACGGTGAATTTACAGAGCTTCAAGAGCCATTAGAGGCCGGTGCTGATATCATGGCAGGTTCTCTCATCAAAAATGCTGGCGGTGGTTTAGCACCAACCGGTGGCTATATCGTGGGCCGTGAGGATTTAGTTGAAGATGCATCATATCAATTGACGGCTCCAGGGCTTGGTGATCATATGGGTTCTTATGCTCCTGGCTATCGTCTATTCTTCCAAGGCCTATTTTTGGCTCCTCATGTAGTATTACAAGCCCTTAAAGGAGGCTGTGTATACAGCTGCGGTAGGCGAATTATTAGGATATGAAGTATTTCCTAAGGTAAATGCAGAGCGCGTTATGATTTGATTCAAGCCATCAATTTAAAAAATGGCGAGGAAATGGAGCATTTCTGTGTAGGCATGCAAGCTTACTCTCCTGTAGATGCGCATGTGCATCCAATTCCTGGGGATATGCCTGGTTATGAAGATAAAATTATCATGGCTGGCGGTACCTTTGTACAAGGGTCATCTATTGAGCTTAGTGCAGATGGTCCTGTGCGCCCTCTCCATATACAATCTTCATGCAAGGTGGTCTTGTATTTGAACATTCTATGCTCGGCATTTTAGGTGGCGGCAGAGGAATTATTAAAACATAGATAATCAGAACCACCCGTAAAACGGGTGGTTTGCTCACGGGCTATAAGCCCGTAGTACTAGGCCAGCGTCTAAAGGCGCTGGCTTTCACTACGTTCAAGCCGCATAGCAATTGACTCGTAACGGTCCCCTTAAAGGGATATGTATTACTTGCTACCCTTAAAAGGGTCCTCATTCTTTACACTAAGTTTATCTTTCATTTGGTCATGTAACTCTTGCTCACGTATATATTTTTTTACGGTAGCTTCATTTAATCCTACCGTACTTACATAATATCCCTCGGACCAAAAGTGTCTATTTCCAAATTTATACTTTAAGTTTGCGTGTTTATCGAACATCATTAGCGCACTTTTACCCTTTAGATATCCCATAAAAGATGAAACTGATATTTTAGGTGGAATTAACACTAGCATATGCATGATCTGCCATAAGCTCCATAATCTTGACGCCCTTATATTCACATAAACGTCTCAGTATTTCACGTAAACTATTTCTGTATTGATTATATATAACTTTACGTCTATACTTAGGTGTAAATACTATGTGGTATTTGCATAACCATTTTGTGTGCGCAAGGCTCTGTGTCTTTGTTGCCATATAAAATCACCTTTCTTTTGTATATAATGCGGCTTGAACACCTACATTATAGCAAGGTGATTTTTTGTATAACTTTGTTGCCGCACCGCATAGATTGTTAACTACGTCGCGAACCAGTCTAAAGATAATAATAATTAGAATCTCTTTCTTTGATGGAAAGAGATTCTTTTGTTTCAAATCTTTTCAATATACCTCGTTCTAGGCTATAATATAAGTTGCTATAATTTCATAGCAATACTACTCGGACTTTTACACCGAATTAGTGTTTTTACACGTCAGGCTTTCACCCTGATTAGTTTTATGATCAAGAGATCATTAAAAGGAGAAAGTATGGAAAAAGTTATCGCTGTAGCTATGAGTGGCGGCGTAGACAGTTCTTTGACTGCTGCAATGCTACTAAAACAAGGCTATAAAGTATTTGGTATTACCCTATGGCTATGGGTGAGTGGGACACCGTATGATGAGGTGCCTCTTGCCGTAACAGATGCTAAGAAAATGTGTGATTTTCTTGGTATTGAGCATCATGTTATCGATGCTCGCGATGTATTCTACGAGAATGTAGTAGATTATTTCGTAAAAGAATATGCCTATGGTCGTACACCAAATCCTTGTGTATTCTGTAATAAAAATATCAAATTTGATTTGATGCTTAACCGGGCATTAGAACTAGGTGCTACACATATGGTAACCGGTCACTATGCACAGGTTAATTATAATGAAGGCACTGGTTTATATGAATTGCATAAAGGTGTTGACCCAACTAAAGATCAAAGCTATGTTATGTATAATATGAATCAACGTATTTTGAGTCACCTCATGTTCCCATTGGGTGGCCAATGTAAAACAGAAACGCGTAAATTAGCTGCTGAATATAATTTGCCAGTAGCTAAGAAACCAGACAGTGTAGATATTTGTTTCTTACCGCATGGTAATTATCAAAAACTCGTAGTAGAAGAACTGAAAACTAAACCAAAATCTGGTAATATTGTTACTGAAGATGGTGAAATATTAGGAAAGCATACGGGTTTATTCAATTACACGATTGGTCAACGTAAAGGACTAGGCATTGCTTATAAACACCCTTTATATGTTATTGGCTTTAATGGTGAACGCAATGAAGTTATTGTAGGTCCTAATGAACGACTTTTTACAAATCGTATGATTTGTAAGTTTTATAATTTCTTAGATGATACAATCCATAAAGAGTTAAAGGCGGAAGGTAAAATTCGTTACGCAGCCAACCCATCGCCTTGTACGGCACGTATCTTAGACGACGATACGATGGAGGTTATCTTTGATGAACCACAACGGGCTATTACACCAGGTCAGTCCGTAGCCTTTTATAATGGCACTCAATTATTAGGAGGTGCTGTTATCGATCGCGTATGTTAGAAAGGAGAATACAAGTTCCTTGAACTTGTTCATATAGTATGTCAACGAAAAAGATTAGAAACTTCTGTATTATAGCTCATATCGACCATGGTAAATCTACCATCGCTGATAGATTAATTGAATATACTGGTACATTACAAAAACGAGAAATGGAAGCGCAAGTCCTAGGACTCCATGGATTTAGAACGTGAACGTGGTATTACTATTAAAGCGCAATCCGTTCGAATTTTGTATAAAGCTCAAGATGGAGAAGAGTACATTTTAAACCTTATTGATACGCCGGGCCATGTGGATTTCAGCTATGAAGTATCTCGTTCTCTTGCAGCTTGTGAAGGGGCATTACTCGTTGTAGATGCTGCACAAGGTGTAGAAGCGCAAACGTTGGCAAATGTGTATCTCGCTTTAGAACATGATCTTGAAATTATTCCTGTTATCAACAAAATTGATTTGCCTTCTGCCGATCCTGATCGGGTTAAACATGAAATTGAAGATATCATTGGTTTAGACGCATCAGAAGCAGTATTATGTTCTGCTAAATCTGGTATTGGCATTCCAGATATTTTAGAAGCCATTGTAAATAAGGTGCCTGCACCACCAGATAAATCTGATGAACCAACAAGAGCATTGATTTTTGATAGCCGCTTTGATGCTTATAAAGGTGCTATTGCTTATGTGCGCGTAAAAGAAGGTACTATTAAGGCAAAAGATACAATCCGTATGATGCATGACCAAAAGGATTTGATGTAACAGAGCTCGGTATCTTTACACCAAATCTTGTGCCTGTTCAGGAATTACCATGTGGTTCTGTAGGTTGTATTGCGGCAAGTATTAAGAATGTAGCAGACTGTCACGTAGGAGATACGGTAACATTAGCTAATAATCCTGCACCTGAACCATTACCAGGTTACCGCAAGGCTGTATCTATGGTATATTGTGGTCTCTACCCTACAGAGTCTAAAGACTACGAAAATCTTCGTGATGCATTAGAAAAATTGCAGCTTAATGATGCTGCCTTAGAATATGAAGCAGAAACATCCTTGGCTCTCGGCTTTGGTTTCCGTTGTGGTTTCTTAGGCTTACTACATATGGATGTTATTCAAGAGCGCTTAGAGCGTGAATATAATCTAACACTTATCACTACGGCTCCATCTGTTAACTACAAGGTATATAAAACAAATGGGGAAATGCTAGAAGTGGATAATCCTGCTAAGTTACCACCTCCAACGGAAATTGATTATATTGAAGAACCATATGTTAAGGCTACGACCATTGTACCTAAGGATTTTGTTGGTACTATTATGGAATTGTCTCAAGATAAACGTGGCGAATATCAATCCATGGAATACTTGGATGAAACGCGTGTATCCGTTGTATATCACTTACCATTAAGCGAAATCATTTATGATTACTTTGATAAATTAAAATCTGCTACAAAGGGGTATGCATCTCTTGATTATGAATTGATTGGTTATAAACAATCTCCAATGGTTAAGATGGATATCCTGTTAAATGGAGAACCTGTAGATGCATTATCTATCATCGTTCATAAGGATCGCGCTGCTACACGTGGCCGTGCATTAGCTGAGAAATTAAAAGAATTAATTCCTCGTCAAATGTTTGAAATTCCTATTCAAGCAGCAGTAGGCACAAAAATTGTAGCTCGTGAAACTGTAAAAGCTTGGCGTAAAGACGTTTTAGCAAAATGTTATGGTGGCGATATTTCTCGTAAACGTAAACTCTTGGAAAAACAAAAGGCCGGTAAGAAACGCATGAAAGCTGTTGGTTCTGTAGAGATTCCACAAGAAGCATTTATGGCAATTTTAAAGGTAGAAGATTAATATGGAAACAAATCGTAACGATTTGTTTGTACAGCGGGATATGGGGATATACATCCATATCCCGTTTTGCAAACAAAAATGTATATATTGTGATTTTCCAGCGTATCAAAATTTAGAGGAATATTACGATACATATCTGTATGCCTTGGTTCAAGAAATGACTATGTTCGGTGATGCATATCCTAAATCTCGTACTAAACTTGTAGATACTGTTTATTTTGGAGGCGGTACACCGACGGAATTATCCTTATTACAGTTAGAACAAATTTTGAATACCATTAAAACTAACTATAATGTATCTCCTGATTGTCAGTTTACCATCGAATCAAATCCTGGAGAGGTAGATCAGGCTTATTTAAAGGGGCTGCATAAGTTAGGATTCTCTCGTATCAGTTTTGGGGTTCAAACTTTTAATGATACATCTCTAGTAAGTTTACATAGAAGTCACAATCGTGAGGATGCTATACATGCAGTTCAATGGGCTTTTAAGGAAGGATTTCAAGATATTAATATCGATTTAATATATGGATTACCGAATCAAACAACTGATGAAATTAATAAAAATTTAGATATTGTTAGTACATTGCCTATTAATCATATTTCTACCTATGGTTTACAAGTAGAACCAGGAACACGATTATATCATTTGGTTGATAAAGGAGTCATTTCTTTACCTGATGAATCAACAGAGGATACGATGTATGACATGATGATGCAAGGGATTCAAGATTTGGGATTTGAGCGTTATGAAATATCCAATTTTGCGAAAGATAAGGCCTATAGTAAACATAATCTAAAATATTGGCAATATTGTGATTATTTAGGTTTTGGTGCTGGTGCTCATTCATTTTTTGATAGTGTAAGAAGAGCTAATAATCGTAATGTCATGCCTTATGCTAGAAAAATAGACTGCTTTGAATTTCCTGTTGTAGATGAGGAAGTTATCGATTCCAAAAGAGCTAGAGAAGATTATTGTTTTTTAAGCTTGCGAACCAAGTGGGGAATCAATACAGTCGATTTTGCTAACAGATTTAATATACGATTAGAAGATATATATGGCTCTATTTTAGATAATTTAATTGAAAAGAATTTAATAATACAAGATGGCGACTTATATTATCTTACGCCAGAAGGTGCTAAGCATGGAAATTATGTGTTTAGTCAATTCATAAAAGAGTAAGATTTCTCATAGTTTCTCAATAAGTAACATGTTAGGATAAATAGGATGATGATGAATATGCATGCTTATTTAGGAGGAAAGATGAAGACATCTGTTATAATACATGGATTACATAATGAATTTTCTTTGGACCAAATGAAAGCATGTATATCATTAGCTGAAAAATACGGTGGTTCCTTTAGACATGTGGTGACTGGTATACAAATTACAGGTATTGATAAGGATGATAAAGAGGCTTTGATTGCTGAGTTACCTGATGGGGTTACTACGGTTATTCATAGAGGTGTCAATTCATTAATTGCCTGTGTAGGTAAAGGAAAATGTAAAAACGGTCAGATGGAGACTGCCGAATTAGCAGATTATATAGAACGTAAACATTATGGTCGTAAAACAAGTCACAAATGTAAAATAGGAATTAGTGGTTGTGGTCGTAATTGTCCTGATTCTATGGTTAAAGATATTGCCTTTATTGGTACATCTCAAGGATTTATGCTCGCCGTAGGTGGTAATACTGGTATGCGCCCTGAAGCAGGGAAAATACTAATGCGTAAATTATCTGTTGAACAAGCAAAGAAGGCTGCTGATATACTGATCGATTGGTATGCAGAAAATGGGGAACCAAAAGAACGGATGGGGAAATTGTTAGAACGACTTGGCAATCCATTAGAAAATAAAACTTTATAATTTAACAATAGCTCCTAGTGATAAATTGACTGGGAGCTATTTATATTTCTATAAAACCTTATAAATATAGATAGGCCTTGTCTTTTTGACTATTTTTCCATATCTATTTGGTTGTCTTTTTGACTTATCATTCTGTGAAATCACATTGTCTTTTTGACTAAACTTGATTTTATTAGGTTTTTAAGGATAATTTTACTTGACATTTTATTTTGGTATGGTAATATTATACATGCGATTAGCACTCGAATATTTTGAGTGCTAACAAGTGAGGTGTCATTATGGATGAAAGAAAACAACGCATCTTACGAGCGATTATAGAGGATTATGTAAAATCTGCTGAGCCTGTTGGTTCTAGGACGATTGCTAAAAATTATAACTTAGGTATTAGTCCTGCCACGGTGCGAAACGAAATGGCTGATCTTGAGGACTTAGGCTATTTAGAAAAACCTCATACATCAGCTGGTAGAATACCATCGTCAAAAGGCTATCGCTTATACGTTGATTCTATGATGCATCAAGGTCCAGTGGAGAATGAGGATGTGAAACAAATCCATTCTATATGGAATGATCCGCAGCTTTCTGGCAATGAAATGTTATTACATATGGCTCGATTAGTTTCTCAAATCAGTCATAGTATGAGCTTATTATTAGCCCCTGGACATGATCAAGCAATGTTAAAATATATACATATTTTACCTCTTGATGCTCACCAAGCTGTTATGGTTGTAATAACTGCAACCGGTGCACTTGATAATGAATTGATGTATTTTACATCACCAGTGAAAGCTGATGAATTACAACGATTAGCTATACAATTTAGCAATGCCGTTCAAAATAAGTTTTTACGTGATATTACATCGGCTCAAATAAGTGCAATTATCGCACACATAGACGGTTCAAAATCCGTATCATTACAAATCGGAGAAACCTTATTAAGGGCCATCACAAAGCGGCGTTTATTTTATTCCGTTGGTACTACTGAGTTGTTACGACAACCGGAATTTAAAACGGTTGAAAAGGTACAGCCTGTACTTTCATTATTAGAAGAACAACAAGAATTAGGTCACATATTGCAAGATAATTCAAACAAACAAATTAAGATTAAGATTGGTTCAGAAAATCAAATGGAAGCATTAAGTGATATGAGTCTTATTCAAACTGATTTTTCTCAAGATAATAATCAACTTGGTACATTGGCTATATTGGGCCCTACGCGAATGGAATATAGTCGAATTATTAATATGCTTTCCTATATGAAACATTTAATGGAAACGATGGCAAGGAATCAAACATAGAAAGGATAAGGCATGTCTGAAGAAAAAATTAAACAAGATGTGGTAGACGAAGAAATCTCTGAGCCTACAGAAGCAACGAAGGAACAATCGGAAGCGCAAAATGCTGAAGAGTCTGTAGTTGATGCAAGTGAGGTGTTAGAAGAATTAAAAGCCGATTTTGATAATCGTTATAAACGCTTACAAGCGGATTTTGAAAATTTTAAACGCCGTACTAATCAAGAAAAAGAACAGTTGGCAGGTTTTGTTAAGGGCGATGTCCTAAAAGATTTGTTACCTGTATTAGATAATTTTGAGCGAGCTGTACAAGCTCCAGCAGAAGGGGATACAAAGGTATTCCTTGATGGATTTATCATGATTCATCAAAACTTGATGGCTATGTTGTCTAAGCATGGTTTAGCTGTTATCGATGCAGTTGGTAAACCATTTGATCCAAATTTCCATCAAGCAATTATGCGCGTGTACCATCAGATGAATATGAATCTGATACGGTATGTGAAGTACTGCAAACTGGCTATACTGTGGATGGTCGTTGTATTCGACCAGCAATGGTTAAGGTTGTTGAATAGATTATAAGTATTAGGAGGTCATATATTATGGCAAAGGTAATTGGTATTGATTTAGGGACTACAAACTCTTGTGTTGCTGTTATGGAAGGCGGCGAACCTACGGTTATTACAAACCAAGAAGGTGCACGTACAACTCCTTCCGTAGTTGGTTTTGCGAAAAAATGGCGAACGTTTAGTTGGTCAATTGGCTAAACGTCAAGCTGTATCCAATCCAGAAAACACAATTATTTCTATTAAACGTCATATGGGTTCTGACTACAAAGTAACTGTAGAAGGTAAATCTTATACACCTCAAGAAATTTCTGCAATGATTCTTCAAAAAATTAAAGCTGACGCAGAAGCTTACTTGGGCGAACCTGTAAAACAAGCTGTTATTACTGTTCCAGCATACTTTACAGATGCTCAACGTCAAGCTACTAAAGATGCTGGTTCTATTGCAGGTCTTGAAGTACTTCGTATCATCAATGAACCTACAGCTGCTGCTCTTGCATATGGTGTAGATAAAGACGAAGATGGTAAAGTTCTTGTATTTGACCTTGGCGGTGGTACATTCGACGTTTCCATTCTTGAACTTGGTGATGGCGTATTCGAAGTATTGGCGACATCTGGTAATAACCACCTTGGCGGCGATGATTTCGACCAACGTATCATGAACTATCTTATTGAAGAATTCAAAAAAGAAACTGGTATCGATTTATCCAATGATAAATTAGCTGACCAACGTTTAAAAGAAGCTGCTGAAAAAGCTAAAATTGAATTGTCTGGCGTAGCTAGCACAAACATCAATTTGCCATTCATCACAGCTGATGCTACTGGTCCTAAACATTTGGATGTAACATTGACTCGTGCTAAATTTGAAGAGTTAACTGCTGATTTGGTACAAGCTACTATTGAACCTACTCGTAAAGCTATGAGTGATGCTGGCTTATCTGCATCTGAGATCGATAAAGTATTGTTAGTTGGTGGTTCTAGCCGTATCCCAGCTGTACAAGAAGCTATTAAAAAAGTATTGGGTAAAGAACCAACTAAAAACGTTAACCCAGATGAATGCGTAGCTATCGGTGCTGCTATTCAAGGTGGTGTATTAGTAGGTGAAGTTAAAGATGTATTGTTACTTGACGTAACTCCATTGTCTCTTGGTATCGAAACAATGGGCGGTGTATTTACTCGTATCATTGATCGTAACACTACAATTCCTACATCTAAATCTCAAGTATTCTCCACTGCAGCTGATAACCAACCATCTGTAGATATCCATGTATTGCAAGGTGAACGTGAATTTGCAGCAGATAATAAAACATTGGGTCGTTTCAACTTGGATGGCATCCCAGCAGCTCCTCGTGGGGTTCCTCAAATCGAAGTAACTTTCGACATCGATGCTAATGGTATCGTACATGTAAAAGCTAAAGATTTGGGTACTCAAAAAGAACAAAAAATTACAATTACTTCTTCTAGCGGCTTGAAAGAAGACGAAATTGAACGCATGGTTAAAGAAGCAGAAGCTCATGCAGCAGAAGATAAAGCTAGAAAAGAAGAATTAGATGTTAAAAATAATGCAGATTCCTTAGTATACCAAGCTGAAAAAGCTTTGAAAGATCTTGAAGGTAATGGCGATGCTGCATTGTTGAAAGAAGTTGAAGAAGCTAAGGATAAATTGAAAAAATCCATCGAAGCTGGCAACATTGAAGATATTAAAAAAGATAGTGAAGCTTTGGAACAACCTTTGCACAAATTAGCTGAACAAATGTATGCTGCTGCTCAACAAGCACAACAAGCTGCTGGTGATGCTAAACAAGGTGAACAAACAAAATCTGACGATAATGTAGTTGATGCTGATTACACTGTAGTTGATGACGATAAGAAATAAGAAGGGTTGGTAACTAATGGCACGAGATTATTATGACATCTTAGGGGTCAGCAAAAATGCAACCCAAGATGAAATTAAAAAAGCCTTCCGTAAAAAGGCTCGCCAATACCATCCAGATGTAAATAAAGATAATCCAAAGGAAGCAGAAGCAAAGTTTAAAGAAGCTAACGAAGCTTACGAAGTATTGTCTGATGAAACTAAAAAAGCTCAATATGACCAATTCGGCCACGACGCCTTCAAACAAGGAGGCGGCGCTGGCGCCGGTGGTTTCCAAGGTGGCTTTGGCGGTTTCGGTGGTCAAGCTGGTGGCTTCAGTGATATATTTGGTGATTTCTTTGGTGGCATGTTTGGTGGTGGACACCAACAACATGGTCCTCAAAAAGGCAATGATCTTCGTGAAGACATAGATATATCCTTTGAGGATGCTGCCTTTGGTAAATCAATGGCAATCAATATTCAACGTCATGAAGAATGTAATCATTGTCACGGTACCGGCGGTGAACCTGGGTCTAAAGTTGATACATGTCCTAATTGTCACGGCTCTGGTCAAGAGGTTGTGATTCAAAATACACCATTTGGTCGTATGCAATCTGCTCGTACTTGTTCTCGTTGTCATGGCTCTGGTAAGGTCATTGAAAAACCATGTTCCAAATGTCGTGGATCTGGTGAAATCTTAGTAAAACGAAAAATCGATATTAAGATTCCAGCTGGTGTAGATAACGGATCTCGTCTACGCGTTTCCAATGAAGGTGAACCGGGTATATTAGGTGGTCCAAAAGGCGACCTATACGTTTATATTTACGTACGCCCTCACAAAGAATTTGAACGAAATGGCAATGATGTTATCAGTCGTGTTACAATTAGCTTTGCACAAGCTGCATTAGGAGCGACTATACAAGTGAATACCTTAGATGGTAAAGTAGAATTGAAGATCCCAGAAGGCACTCAAACGGGAACTGCATTCAGACTTAAGGGCAAAGGTATTCCATATTTACGCAATCCAAAACAACGTGGTGATCAACACGTAGTCGTTACGGTTCAAACACCTAAAAAATTAACTGAAACACAACGTGAATTATTACTTCGATTTGCCAAAGAAGGCAATGAAGATGTGAATAACTTACAAGTTAGTAAGAGTTTATTCGAGAAAATCAAGGATCGTTTAACTAAATGAACAGCTCTGATGCGTGAATGGTTTGTTCCTGCGCATCAATAGTAAAGGAGCATTTATGCAATGGATAGAAATATCTATTGTCTGCGAAAGAGTAGCCACCGATGAGGTGACTACTCTTTTTGGCGATTATGCAGACAATGGAATTATAGAAGAAGATGTAGATAATCAACCGAATTTAGTACAATTAACGCTTTATGCTGATGCATCATTAGATCTTAACACGATTAAATCTGATATAAAGGGGCGTCTTAACGAAAGCAATATCGAAATCACATCAATAGAAGCACATATATTAGATGAATCTACGTGGCTCAATTCTTGGCAACAGTATATAGAACCTACAGAAATACTACCTAATTTAATAATCAAACCTGCATGGCAAGAATATGATAATGAACAGAATAAAACTATTATCGAAATCGATTCAGATATATCATTTGGTACTGGTTCTCATGAAACTACGAGAACTTGTGCAGAACTTTTACAGGCCTATAGTAAATCCATGAATTTAGATTCTGTTACTTGTTTAGATATTGGGACAGGGACAGGTATTCTGTTGTTAGTAGCTGCTCATTTGGGTATAAAACATCTTGTAGGTATCGATATAGAAGAATATGCAGCTAAACAGGCAAGAATTAATTGTGATAATAATCATGTCGTAGCTGATATCATTTGTGGTAATTTGGATACTGATTTTAAGGGTACCGCTCAATTGATTTTAGCGAATTTAACAGTAGATCCTTTAAAAATTTTATTGCCACAAATTGGTAAAAAACTTGATGATAAAGGTATTCTCATCATTAGTGGTATTATTGATGAGCGATATGATGAGATTATGCCTTATATTAATAAAGAGTGGCATATTATTGAGGAGCGCATTGCTGGACCTTGGCATACATTTGCGCTGGAAAAACGATGAAAAAGATATTTATTTCTACACCATTGGATGAATCCATTGTATTACCTAAAGATGTGACTCATCATATATTACATGTATTTCGCCATAATATAGAGAAACCAATTACTGTCACAGGTAGCGATAACCGTTGTGGTATCTATCAGATTAATGATGAGATAAATGGCTTAGCACAAGCTAGTCTTATAGAATATATTGATTCTCCTACATCTATGCATAGAACCATATTAGTACAATCTTATTTAAAAGGTGAAAAATTAGAATGGGTTTTGCAAAAAGCTACAGAGCTTAATGTTGATACCGTATATCTTGTACCTACATCGAACTGTGTTGCTAAGTACGATGCAAAAAAATTACAGTCAAAATATAGTCGTTGGGAAAAGATTATGTTGGAAGCTTCTCAACAATGCGGGCGCACACAGCTACCGACGCTCGTTGTGGGTGAGCCACCTTTCTAATGTATTAGACATCGAATCTGAATCTTTAAAATTGGTTGCTTATGAAAATGAAGCGGGCTATACCATAAAAGATGCTTTAAAGGCTATTAATAGTGATTCAACTAATAGGGATATTTTAATTTGTATTGGCCCTGAAGGGGGCTTTCAAGAGAAAGAAATCAATGATATTATAGAATGTGGTGGACAATCAGTTACATTAGGTCATACTATATTACGTGCCGAAACGGCTGCAATTGCTGCATTATCGATGGTTCACTATGAATTAGAACTATAAAATACTATATACATATGCTATATGATGTCTATATAAAGAAATGGGAGGTGCAATGAAAACCGTTGCCTTTACAACTCTAGGGTGTCGTGTCAATCAGTATGATACGGATGCTATGAAGGGGTTATTTTTACAACATGATTATGAAGCTGTTGATTTCGATTCTAAGGCTGATATTTACGTTATTAATACATGTTCTGTTACGAATATGGGGGAGAAAAAGTCTCGTCAATTAATTCGTAAAGCTAAACGTCAAAATCAAGATGCTTATGTTATCGTTACAGGTTGTTATGCACAACTTGATCCTGATGCAATTGCTGCCATTGATGGCGTTAATCTAGTTATTGGCACAAACAATCGCTCAAAAATTGTTGAACTTGTTGAACAACTCGAAACAACAGAACGTCAAATTAATGCTGTTCGCGATATCATGAAAGAGTCTAATTTTGAAGAGATGCCATTATTTGGCAATGAATCTGATAAATCGAGAGCTTTCATGAAAATTCAAGAAGGTTGTAATAATTATTGTGCATTTTGTATCATTCCTTATACGCGTGGGAAACTAAAGTCCCGTAAAGTGGATGATATTGTAAATGAAGCGAAACGTTTAGTAGAACATGGATTTCATGAGATCGTTTTAACCGGGATTCACCTTGGAAACTATGGCGTTGAATTACCAGGAAGACCTACGCTAGCAGATGTGGTAAAAGCCCTCTTAGAAATTCCAAATTTACATCGCATACGTTTTGGATCTATTGAGTCTGTTGAAGTATCGGATGAACTCATAGAATTAATGGCTACGGATAAGCGCGTATGTCCACATTTACATTTACCTCTACAAGCGGGGTCAGATCATGTTCTAACATTGATGAAACGTCATTATACGCTTCAAGAATATAAAGATTTGATTAAGAATTTAAGAAATCGCATCCCAGATTTATCAATTACTACTGATATCATTGCAGGATTTCCACAAGAAACGGATGAAGACTTTGATGAAACAATGAATACGGTAAAAGAAATTGGCTTTACTCATATTCATGCATTCCCATATTCTATTCGTGAAGGTACACCGGCTGCAACAATGCCAAATCAAGTACCAGAAGCCGTTAAGAAAGGCTCGCGTAGCGCTTTTAAATGATCTAAGCGAAAAAGGTTTACATGCGTATGCAACATCTCGTATAGGTAAACCTGGTGAAATCCTCATTGAAAAAGAGGAAAATGGATATTATACAGGCTTAACAAATGAATATATTCATGGTAGAGTTAAATCAGATGGTCAACACTCTATAGGTGATCTTATAGGCGGTACTGTGGTGGCTGTTGAAAAAGATTTTGTAATCATTGAATAAGATAGAGGAGGTCCCCATGAGCGACTGCATTTTTTGTAAAATTATTAATGGTGAAATTCCATCAAAAAAAGTATTAGAAAACGATAAATTCTATGCTTTTTATGATATTGAACCTGTAAAAAAAGTTCATGTACTCATTGTTCCTAAAAATCATGTTGCTAATATTGCTCATATTACAGAGAAGAATGAAGACTATGTTGAAGGTTTATTACCATTTGTTCGTGATGTGGCAAAAGAACTTGGTATTTCTAAGGATGGCTATCGATTAATTTTTAATACTGGCGCAAAAGCTGGTCAAAGTGTATTCCACATGCATGCTCATCTATTAGGTGGCGAAGAAATGGGTTGGCCTGAAGCATAATAGCTTATAATAGGAAATTATTAATTTTGAAGTAGTAAGACATCAAAAAATATTGATTTGTAATAAAATTCCTATAAAATATAGCGGTATATATTGACAGAACCTAGTGTTCTACATATAATATGTATATGTGCGTAAATAAAATTATCAGCACTTCCCTGAGATTAATTTTGGAGGGAGGGATATAGATGTCTGAAATTAAAGTCGGTAAAAACGAAACGCTTGAAAGTGCTCTTCGTCGATTCAAACGCTCCTGCCAAAAAGCAGGTGTTTTGTCTGAAGTAAGAAAACGCGAACACTACGAAAAACCAAGCGTAAAAAGAAAGAAAAAATCTGAAGCAGCAAGAAAACGCAAATTCAGAGCATAAGATGATTACCCTAATTCTGCCTTTTCATGGCTTCATGAAATCCAGAATTAGGGTTTCTTTATATATTAGTTTTTAAGGTGCTAATATGTATTTAATGATTGAGTCATATAGGAGGTTCCCATGAGTTTAAAAGATCAATTAAAAGAAGATATGAAAGCTGCTATGAAGGCTCGAGAAGAAGGCAAAATAGCTTTATCTGTTATTCGTATGGTCAATAGTGCCATTAAAAATACAGAAATAAATGATAAAATTGAACTTGATGATAATGGTGTATTAGGCATTTTAGCTAAAGAAATGAAAACACGCCAAGATTCTCTTACAGAATTTGAAAAGGCAGGTCGTGAAGATCTAATTAGTCATGTTAAGGAAGAAATAGCTATTCTTCAAAAATATATGCCAGCGCAAATGACAGAAGGTGAAATTCGCGATGTTGTAAAAAAAGCCATTGCTGAGTGCGGAGATAATGTAAATATGGGTAACGTTATGAAACATGTTATGCCACATACTAAAGGCCGTGCAGATGGTAAATTAGTAAATACCATCGTAAAAGAATTACTAGGTTAATATTCTGGTAAAATTCTATAGAAATTTATTGACAAGAATTTTCTCACTATGGTAATATGTACTCAAGAAAATAATTAGTCAATGAAGACTCCACTGGATAGGTATGCAGTTTGTATATCTATATTGTTGGAGTCTTTTTTTATAGTTTAGGAGGAACAAATATGGCTACAAAAGAATTATTGTATTACATTCCTGCAGGTCAATATGGTAAAGAAGGTGTTTTATCTCTATTAGAACAACATCCAGAAATTAAATTCGTATCTTTAGTAGGTATCGACTTAGCTGGTAATGATACAGATGAAAAAATCCCAATGGCTGCATTCTTTTGATGATTATGAAGCATTCTTTGAAGGCCGTGCTGTTCAAACTGATGGTTCCTCTGTAGTATTGACAAATATCGCTACATTGAACAATGCTCGTGTTGATATGTGGGGCGACCCAAGTGTAAACTGGTTTGTTGATTATAACTACGAAAACATTGATGAAGCAACAGGTTTGCCAACTGGTACACTTCGTATTCCTGCATTCTTGATGCATAATTACCGCTATGTAGATTCTCGTTCTATTTTGAAACGCAGCTGTGACTATGTTCGTGCAGAATTGTTATCCTTGATCAAAGAAAAAGGTGTACCTGGTATGCCTCATGTGAAAGCTGATGATGTAGTTAGATATTGTTTTCACATCTGCTACTGAATTAGAATTCTGGGTAAAAACACCTTCTAAAACAGTTACTAAAAAAGAATTATCCGTTTCTCAACGTTTGCAAGAACAATACTGGCAACGTACACACGGCACTGTTCGTACTGCATTAGAACAAGCCGTAGAACGTCTTGATAAATACGGTATGGTAGCTGAAATGGGCCATAAAGAAGTTGGTGGTGTAAAAGCTAAACTTGATGAAGATGGTCATGAATCCGTTGTATTGGAACAATTGGAAATCGACTGGAAATTCTCTGGTAACCCATTACAAACAGCAGATAACGAATTACAAGCTCGTATTATCGTTCGTGAAGTATTCCGTGAAAATGGTCTTGATGTAACATTCAATGCAAAACCAATTATCGGTGTTGCTGGTTCTGGTGAACATACTCACTTTGGCGTAATGGCAAAATTAAAATCTGGCAAACTTGTTAACTTGTTCAGCCCAGAAGATATGAAAAAAGAATCTGCTAGCTCATTAGGTATTGGTGCAATCATGGGTCTATTGAAACACTATGAAGCTATTAACCCATTCATCAGCTCTACAACAGATTCCTTGAATCGTTTGAAACCTGGATTCGAAGCTCCAGTTTGTATCGTAACTTCCTTAGGTAATGATCCTTCTGAACCTAGCCGTAACCGTACAATCCTTTGCGGTTTGATTCGCGATATCGACAATCCTATGGCTACACGTTATGAATTGCGTTCTCCAAACCCTTATACAAATACATACACTGCATTAGCATTGATTTTCATCTCTGCATTTGATGGCATGAAATATGCCATTACAAGTGGTAAAACGCAAGCACAATTGGAAGCAGAACTTTCCAAAGAAGCTGGTCAAGATGCAGATTACTTACCTAAAGAACGTGCATTCCGTTCTGAAAAAGATGTATTCGAAGACTACACTCAAGAAGAACGTAATCAAATGTTCGGCGTAGCGCCTGCAACAGTATGGGAAAACATTAAAGGTTATAAAAATAATCCTGAACTTGTAAATACATTGGCACAAGGTGATGCATTTGCTCATGACTTAATGGATTCCTTCATTGCATCCATTTTGAAACGTTGGAAACTCGTATTGGCTCATCGTATCATTCCTGATAATATGGATACAGTACGTAAAATGGTTTCCATTCACACAGATAGCCGCAATAGCATTGATGACAAACGCTTTGCAGAAGTTAATGACTTACGTTTCTATCTTGCAAAAGATAGCGATGATCGCAAATCCTTATTCACACGTATTGTAGAAGCTTTACAATCTGAAGATTATGATACTGCATCTGCATTACAAATCGAAATGAATGACAAAATGGAAGAATTAGAAGCTAAATACGCCAATTACAGCAAAAACATTTTCTAATCCTTTGGATATGAAAAAAGGTCCTACCGAAAATCGGTAGGACCTTTTTGAGTATTATAGAATCATAAATAATTATATTATTCATCGTGACCAATATATTTTTTTACCAATACTAAACTACATACGAGCACAAAAATAGAGATAGCCCATATGAGGATGTCAAAGGCTGTATCATGGGCAATAATTACTGATCGAACAATGGCGGTAATACCAATATATAGGAAAAAGTCTAAAGGAAAGTGAAAGTTATTTTTAAAGTACTTTACAATTAACGCAATAAACTCGAAATAGAGGAAGAAGGTAATTAATTCTTCAATAAGATTGTAATATGTGCTTTCATCATTAATATTGGCCCATGTAATAACACCTAAATTAATTAGTGAATTAACTAAAGCGATACACAAGGCTATACCAACGCCGAGGAGGGCGATATTTTTTATAGTTAATAATAGTTTTGAAAATTTAATCCACATACATAACTCCCATGAATAGAAAAAGGCCGTACGATGTACGACCTTAATAAGTAGGCAATATTAGATATCAGCTTTAATTGCTTCTAATGCTGCGTCAAAATTAACAGCTTGAGTTACTTCCGGAACATATTCAACATATGTTACTTTGTTATCTTTATTGATAACTACAACACCACGGGATAATAGACGTAATTCTTCGATTAAGAAACCATAGTTTGTACCGAAAGAAGCATCTTTGTGGTCAGACAATGTTTCTACTTTATCTACGCCTGCAGCACCGCACCAACGTTTTTGAGCAAATGGAAGGTCCATAGAAATTGTCAATACTACAACATCATCAGATAAACCTGTTGCATCTTGGTTGAACCAACGAGTTTGTGCATCACATACGCCAGTATCAAGAGAAGGTACTACGGAAATTACCTTTACTTTACCTTCATAATCTTTCAAAGTTTTAGGTTGTAAATCATTAGATAATACTGTGAAATCAGGTGCTTGTTGACCTACTTTAATTTCTGGGCCTACCAATGTAATAGAGTTACCTGCAAATGTTACAACACCAGTACGTTTTTCCATGTTTTATTCCTCCTAAGAGTTTGTATACTAAATAGATTAAACAATGTTTCTATGGTTAGTATACCATTTCTATCCATTTTAGTAAACTAATTTTTTCGATATAGTTTGTTATTAATTTTGGATATAGTTCAGTTTAATGTTTTAGGTAGAAGAATTATGTAGTAAATGGTACGATAGAAAGAAAACAGGAGGTAGTCGATGAATCCATATGCAATTTTCAAGGAATTTTTTCGTCGTGAAGGTATATATTATCTCATCGGATTAACTATGCTAATCGCAATCGATGTAGCTTTTTTAATCGTACCACAATTAATTGGTAGTGCCATCGATACATTGAGTCATAATAAAGAGGGCTTAACTCTTTATATATTTTATTTCATTGGTTTATTAATCATTATTACTGTATTGAAAGTTATATCACGTAGAACATTATTAGGATCTATCCGACGCATGGAGTATTTATTCCGCCAAAAATTATGTGCTCGTGCTTTAGAAATTCCTACTACATATTATGATGTTAACGGACCTGGTAAGGTAATGGCTTTAATGACAAATGATGTTACATCATTACGCGTTGCCCTAGGTTTAGGTGTTATGATCGTTGTTGATATTATTTTATATTCTATATTGGGCTCTATCATATTAATTCAAAAAATAGATTTTATTTTAGCCTTAAAGATTATGACACCGGTTATTTTTATTTTAGGTTCAATTTTTACACTAGGCCGGCACTTACGAAAGAAACAACGTCAGGCTCAAACCACATATAGTGACATGACAGAATTTGGGCAAGAACTATTCCAGGGCATGGATGTTATTCGAGCTTTTAATAAAGAATCGATTATAGGAGGATTGTTTAATCGTATTAACAAGAAAAACTATTCCGATAATATGAGTGTAGCTGTTCTTGATGCTATTTTATCGCCTCTAACTATGATTGCGCCATTTATATGTATCAGTATTAGTATGTATATATGTGGTACTTTAGCCGTAGAAGGCCTTATGACTGTCGGTGAATTCGTTACAATCAATGCTTTTATTATGCTTATTATAGGCCCATTGATTTCTTTAGGTTCATTAGTAGCCATAGTTCAAAAGGGGATGGCCTCCCTTGATCGAATTATTGATTTTATGAGTCTACCTGCAGAATGTAATGACACTGATGGTAAACAACTTGGTTTAGGCGATATTGATATAAAATATTTAAATTTTACCTATGATGAATCTAAATCACCTGCATTACGTCAAATTAATATTACCTTCAAAAAAGGAGAGTTTGTAGGTATAGTGGGTAAGCCTGGCTCTGGTAAAAGTACACTCTTCAAATTGTTATTAGGGCTTCAAAAAGCACCATCAAAGACTATTTATATTAATAATCAAGATATTACGACATTGCCCATTGGTACAGTTAGAAATTCGATTTCTTATGTACCAACCCAGTCATATCTACTAAGTTCAACAATTGCTGACAATATTAGCTTCGGTTATGAAAATAAAAATCATACTACCGTTGCTGAAGCAGCCAAAAAAGCTCAATTATATCGTGACTTAGGAAAGGATTTGGAGAATCCATTAAGCGTATTAGCAGAGGAAGGGCGCGATTTATCAGGTGGTCAAAAACAGCGCATCAATATTGCACGTGGATTTTACAAAAATGCACCTTACTTATTATTAGATAATTGCTTCTCTGCTTTAGATGCCATAACTGTAGATAAAATGTTACAAGTATTGCAATCTACAAAGGATAAAACCATTTTATGTATATCTCAACGACTAGAGGTAATCAAGCATGCGGATCGTATCATTGTATTTGATGAAGGTAGAATTTGCGAAGTTGGAACACATGATGAGTTAATGTGTAAAAACGGTTTATATTTTCAGATGTATACAGCTCAAAATAAGGAGGCCCAATAATGAAACTAAAGTATAATGATTGGCGCCTATTTACATATTTAACAAAATATATTAGGCCTTATTTATGGCTACTCATTTTGGCTAGTATAGCCCTTATTAGTAATCTATTATGCTCGCTTATACGTCCATATCTTTCTAAACAAGCTATCGATTTAGGCTTTGCTATAAAAGATTTGAATACTATTCAGCATTATGCTGGACTATATGCATTAACTATAGTTGGCAGCATTGTCTTTATTCTCTTACAAAACTATTTATTATCTACATTTGGGCAGAAAATTATTTTTCATATACGCAGTACGGTATTTGAAAAAATTCTTCATAAATCCGCCGAAGATTTTCAGTCTTTGCCTATAGGTAATTGGGTGACCCGTATTACCAATGACGTAGAATCATTGCGTACATTATATACAGATGTATTGCTAAAACTCATAAGCAGTGCATTGATGATTTTGGGCATATTAGCTTTTATGTATGCTATTAATGTGCCCTTAGCAATTGTTATGACCTTGTTGATTCCTATAATGGGGTTTATTATCTGGGTGTATCAAAAATTTTCCAGAAAAGCTTTTAGACAAGTTCGCTCTTCTGTAGCAGCATCTAATTCGAGCATCAAAGAATTGTTGAATTACATATTAATTGTAAAAACTTATTTAGGTGAAAGAAGTATTGAACAACGGTACGATTCTGTTAATCGTGAGTTTTTAAAAGCCGGTATATTTGAGGTCACAACATTTTCTATTTTTAGACCTCTCGTAGATGGTTTGTTCTTTGTAGCACTTATTGTTATTTTTACAATGACAAATCTATTAGAATCCGTAGCATATGCAGGCACGGTATTTGCATTTATACAATATATGGATCGATTCTTTCAACCTATGAAAGAAATTGCTGATAAATATAATTCCTTGCAAAGTGCATTGGCCGGTGCAGAACGATTGATTCCTATTTTAGATGAACCAAAGCGTGAGTTGATAACAACTGTTCCTAATGAATTTAAAACGATTGATACCATCGAATTAAAAGATGTGTATTACTCCTATGATAACAGTGATGTATATGCTTTGAATAACATTTCTTTTACAGTAAAAAAAGGGGAGTATCTTGGTATTGTAGGACTATCTGGTAGTGGAAAATCAACATTACTTTCATTATTGATGGGCATATTGCGCCCTACAAAAGGCAACATTTATATTAATGGTCATGATATTAGCCAATATGATTCTTCAATGATTAGAAATATTATGGGCTATGTATTTCAAAATGCATACTTATTTAAAGGTACGATTCAAGATAATCTTAATTTATATGATTCCTCTATCTCTATGGACACTATTATAGACGCTACTAAAAAGGTCAAATTACACGATATGATTGAATCTTTGCCAGATGGATATCAAACATCAGTAGGATATTTGGGATCGCTATTATCAGATGGCCAAAAGCAATTATTAGCCTTTGCAAGAACGTTGATTTTAAATAGACCGATTTTATTGCTTGATGAAGCAACGGCAAATATCGATAGTCATACGGAATCACAAATTCAAGAAAGTATTGAAACTATACGTGGTGAAAAAACAATTATAAATGTAGCACATCGTTTATCAACTGTACAAAAAGCAAATAGAATTCTAGTTCTTTCTTATGGTAAGATTGTGGAAGATGGAACATTTGATGAGCTTATGCAACATAAGGGGGATTTTTACGAGTTATGGAATCACCAAAAATAGATTATATTCAATCGAAAGACAATAAGACTATAAAACATATTATTAGTTTACAACAGCGAAAATATCGGCAAAAATTTGGTGAATATACGGTGGAAGGAATTCGTGCTGTAACGGATATAGGAAAAAAAGATTGTTTTGCGCTCTATTTTAATTAGAGAATCAAAGCGAAGTGAATTGGAACCGCTAGTGCAAAAAGGTTTTACTGTTTCTTCCGTCTATGTAGTACAAGATCCAATATTTGATAAAATTGAGCACTCTGTAAACGGACAGGGTATACTAGGTATAGCAAAAAAATGTGTTAATGATTTGCATTCATTGATAGTAGAGGATGGATTATATGTCGCACTAGATGGTGTACAGGATCCGGGAAACTTAGGTACCATAATTCGTACAGCGGTGGCTGCTGGTGCAAAAGGTATATTCTTGTTAAAAGGAACCGTAGATCCTTATAACGAAAAATGCGTACGTAGTACGATGAGTGCGCTTTGTAATATTCCGATTTTTGAAGATGTAACATTATCTGAATTTTATGATTTCATAAAGGATAATACGATAAAAACCTATGTTACCTCACTAGAAAATGCAAAACCTTATCATACCATTTCATATCCTAAACGAACCATGATTATACTCGGTAATGAAGGAAATGGAGTGTCTAGAGAAATTATTGAAATGTGTGATCAGGCTATTACAATTCCCATGTATGGTGATATAGAATCTTTAAACGTATCAATTGCGGCCGCCCTATGTATGTATAAAGTAAGAGAACAAATTTAATATATATTATAACGATACCCTGTCATCGATCATTTTTGATGACAGGGTATATAATTTTCTATAGTAGTATAAAATATGATTATCTATGATAGAAGGGTATATAAATTATGTGAAAACGATATAAAAAGTCCGTTTCCAGTATACAAGTATTGCTATTTTGTATTGATTTTATATACCTGTATTTGTTAAAATAACATATATCTTTTCTGAGTGAACATTGTTTTCCCGTTTTTACGAATAAAGAGGCACGCATATGTCAAAATTAATTATAAATGCTGATGATTTTGGCCTTCATTCAGCTATAAATGAAGGTATTATCGTAGGGCATACTAAAGGTGCTATTACAAGCACATCTATATTGGCAAGTGGTGCTGCTTTTAATGAAGCAGTAGATATGGCAAAGGAATATCCAAAGTTGGGTATAGGTATTCACATAGCTTTGGTGGGAGGAATCGCCCCTGTAAGTGATCCTAGTGAAATTCCTAGTCTTGTAACAAACGAAGGTGTTTTTGTTGATAATTATATAGAGTTTATGAAGCGCATATATAGTGGCTCTATTAATTATGATGAAGTGAGAACAGAGATTACAAAGCAAGTTTCTAAAATTATGGAATCTGGTGTAAATGTAACTCATATTGATGGACACCAACATATGCATGTATTACCTAGTATTCTACCTATAGTTTTAGAACAAGCTATGCGATATAAAATTAAAGCTATACGGGTGCCAAATGAAAAAATAACATTTTTAAATGGCGTGCATAATCCTGTTCGTATTATGGGGAAATGTGGTTTGAGTACCGTGGCTGCTCAAGCATTGCCTAGCATTCGCGACAAGGGGATTTACTTTACACAATACTTCTGGGGTATGATTAATGGTGGTGCTTTAGGAGAAACAGAATTATTATCGATTTTAAGACAAGTTAGCTCTCTATCTGGGGCCCATGAAATTATGACGCATCCAGGCATTAGTGATGAAGTTTTAAGAAAGCAATATAATTGGGGTTATCATTGGCAAGATGAATTATCTGCTATGACATCCGATAATGTACGTAGATATATTTCACAACATAATATAGAACTCATTAATTATGGGGATTTGTTATGAGTAAGATGATGAGACGCGGCATATTTATGTTTGTCCTACTTTTTGCCGTATCTTTAGGAATCATTTATTATACTATCGATTTAGAAGCCCTAAAAACAATAACAACTTTTAATGGTGAATCTTTGTTGCTTGCCATTATTGCACTTGCTTTAGGGATGTATTTTGATGGATTAAGATTGCAGCGCCTTGTTAAAATTGGTGGTTATCATTTATCAATAAAAGCTGTACTTCGGGTTATATTTAGCAACTATTTTATGGCTATGCTCACACCAGGTGCCAGTGGTGGAGCTGTGGCTCAAGTACTCGTATTAAGAAGCTATGATGTCCCGATAAGTAAGGGAACTCCAATCGTATTGATACGTACGGTTTTTTCAATCATGTTTTTAGTCGTCATGTTACCGATTGTGTTTTTATATGACTCCATAGAAATACCATATATTTCAAGAGATATGTTATTACTATTTTCCTTCTTAGCCGTCATGGCTACCTTATTAGGAACATATCTTTTACAAACGGTATATATGAGGAAATTCGTATATAATTTAGCACAACGTTTTAAGGCCCATAAGACTAAAGATTGGTTGGCGAAATTAGAAACACTAAATCAAGGGCTTGCATTATTGTATAAAAAACCTACTCAATCCTTTATTGTATTTATCGAATCAGGATTAAGTTTATTATGCTTATACTGTATAGCACCGGCATTGATGTTTGCTTTTACTAATGATGTACCAATTATTACGATATTAGATAGAATGATATTGTTGAATTTAATACTTTATTTTGCACCCACTCCAGGGGGAACAGGTATTGCTGAAGGATTATTCATTTTACTTTTTGCACCATTCGTACCGAGTGGCACTGTAGGTATTATAGCTGTGGCGTGGCGTGTGATGGCAGAATATGTACCATTTTTTATAGGTATGTATGCAGTATTAACTTTATATGGACGTCAGTTTGTTGCTCAGGAAACATCTAATTAATGTAAGGAGAATTAGTATGACAAAACCGAAAAAGGACAAATTTTATTTAGTTCAAGAAGATATTTTACCAGAAGCGATTAAGAAAACGATTAAAGTAAAAGAGATTTTGAAACTAGGTGAAGTAAAAACCATAAATGAAGCTGTTGAGAAAATGGATTTAAGTCGATCTGCTTATTATAAATATAAAGATTATGTATTTCCATTTTTTGAGATTGCTCAAGGAAAAATTGTTAGCATTACCGTTTCAATGTCCAATGAATCAGGTATGTTATCAAGTGTTTTAAAAGCAATAGCCGATAAAAACGGAAGTATCTTGACCATAAATCAAGATATTCCATTACAGGGTATTGCTAATAGTAGTATTTCTTTCGAAACCAAAAACTTGCAAGGTTCCTTAGAGGAATTATTACATGATATTCGCAATATGAAAGGAATTATTAAAGTAGAAATTTTAGGTCAAGCATAATATAAATGCTATATTGACCAGTCAGAAGAGAGTAGGACCATTATGAAGACCGTTAAAATAGCCTTATTAGGATTTGGTACTGTTTCCCAAGGAACATTTAATTTATTACAAGATAATGTCGATTTGATTACTAATAGAAGCGATGTAACTATCGAGATTTCAAAAATATTTGTTCGCAACCCAGATAAATACACAAATATTACACTACCAAGCACTGCACAATACGTGACTAACATTGATGATGTGCTAAATGATGAATCGATTGCTATTGTCGTTGAATTAATGGGGGGCACAACATTTGCGAAAGATTGTGTTGAAGCAGCTTTAAAACATGGAAAAAGTGTTGTTACAGCCAATAAGGATTTATTAGCAGAAGCAGGCCCATATTTATTTGACTTAGCGTATAAAAACCACGTAGATTTACGTTTTGAAGCATCTGTATTAGGTGGCATTCCAATTATTCGAACATTATACGATTCCCTTGGCGGTAATCGCATTACTGAACTTGTTGGTATCATGAATGGTACAACAAACTTTATTTTATCTAAAATGACAGATGAAGGATTAAGCTACGGGGATGTATTAAAAGAGGCTCAAGATTTAGGCTATGCAGAAGCTGATCCAACTGCCGATGTAGAAGGATTAGATGCAGCTCGTAAACTTGCTATTTTGGCATCCATTAGCTTTAACCGTCGTATATTCTTCGAGGATGTAACTGTAGAAGGTATTACTAAAATTGATACAGAAGATATTTCCTTTGGTAAGGAATTCGGATACAATATTAAACTTATAGGCATTGCAAAAGAATCGTCAAAGGGTTTATCTCTCAATGTATACCCTGCTTTCGTACCATTAACACACCCACTTGCATCTGTACGCGGCTCGTACAATGCAATTTATATTAAGGGTAATGGCATTGATGATGCCATGTTCTATGGACGTGGCGCCGGTAGTTTACCAACAGGTAGCTCCGTTGTTAGCGATATTATGGAAGTTGCTAAAAACGTAGCTTTTGAATCTACAGGACGTTTTAAACCATTCTACTTTGACCAAAAGAATATTTATTCTCCAGGTAAAATACAATCTAGTTACTACATGCGATTAGCTGTTGATAATAAAACTGGCGTTCTTGCAAAAATTGCTACAAAATTAGCAGAGCAAAAAATCTCTGTTCTTTCGATTGTTCAACGAAATAAAGATCCTGAAACAGCAGTACTTGCTATTGTGACTTCTAAATGTCCACATTCCTATATTTTAAATTTAATCGATTCTTTTAATAGCTTGCGCTCTGTGAAAGAAGTAAGCAGTGTAATCAGAATTATGGAAGCGTAATATTATGACAACTATTCGTGTACAAGTGCCTGCTACAAGTGCCAACTGCGGTCCAGGATTTGATTGCCTTGGACTAGCATTAAATCTATATAATATTTTTGAATTTACACCTGATGCAAATGCTACATCTTTTAGCTATACATTTCATGGATATGGCGCTGATATATTAGAAAAAGAAGATCCTAAAAAGAATCTCATCGGCATAGCTATTGAACAAGTATTTGCTAAAGCACAAGAACCAATACAATATGGTCATATTACTTCGGAAACCCTGATTCCGCCATCACGTGGCCTTGGTAGTAGTAGTACCGCTATTGTAGGTGGGCTTTTACTAGCCAATAATCTCGTAAATAAACCACTTTCAAAAGAAGAGTTACTCATCATTGCCAATCGTATGGAAGGCCATCCAGATAATGTGGCACCAGCCATTTTTGGTAATCTTTGTTGCGCTACAGGCCTAAAAGATAAAGTGTTGAATACAGTAATCCCTGTACCAGAGTCACTTCATTTTGCTGTAGTCGTACCAGAGGTATTGGTTTCCACAGAATATGCACGATCCGTATTGCCAAATCATGTGCCTTTTAAAGAGGCCGTTCAAAATGTGAGTCATGCATCGTTATTCGTAACTAGTTTAATTACGAACCAATTGGATAATCTTGCAGTTGCACTGGAGGATAATCTCCATGTACCGTATCGGAAAACGTTGATTCCTCATTGTGATAAGGTATTCTCTGCAGCAAAAGCCGCAGGCGCTTATGGTGCAACTATCAGTGGATCTGGTTCTACCTTGATTGCATATACAGATAAAGCTCACGTACAAACAGTAGCTGATGCAATGGGGCAAATTTTTGATTTCCATGGTATTGAGAACAAAGTATATGTGTTAGAGGCAGATACAGCAGGGGCCACAACTATTCAAAATGTGGTATAATAAATCTAGTTAAGGCATAGTCCAAAAACTTATGTTGGAGGACTCTATGAATAATTTTAAAACAACAATGTTACTAGCCACTTTAATAGTGATACTAGTATTATTAGGCGATGCCTTTGGCGGCGCTCGTGGAATGATGTTAATGTTCATCATATCTGCAGGCATGTCAATAGCATCGTATTGGTATAGCGATAAGATTGTGTTAGCACAATACAATGCACAACAAGTTACCGCTCAATCAAACCCAAAACTATATGGTATGGTTGAACAATTGGCTAAAAACGGTAAACTACCAATGCCAAAGGTTTATATCATCCCTACGGACGTACCAAATGCATTTGCAACTGGTCGTAATCCAGAACATGCTGCGGTAGCTGTAACAGCCGGAATTCAACGTTTATTAACAGATGATGAATTAGCTGGCGTATTAGGTCATGAATTAACACATGTTAAAAATCGTGATACCCTAATTAGTACTATTGCTGCCATTATTGGAGGCGCTATATCTACTATTGCCCATTTTGGTATGTTCTTTGGTGGTCGCTCTGCTGATCGCGATGATAATGTCAATCCACTTGCGTTGATTGGTATGGTTATTTTGGCGCCTATAGCAGCTGCTATTATTCAGATGAGTATTTCTCGTACTCGTGAATATTTAGCTGATGAGGGTGGGGCTATGTTAAGCAAGAACCCTTTAGGACTTGCATCGGCATTGGCTAAAATTGAAGAATATTCTAAATATGGAACATTACCTAATGCCAATAATGCTACAGCGCATATGTTTATAATTAATCCTATGATGGGTATTGGTGCTAGTTTGTCGAATCTTTTTAGCACACATCCTAGTACTAAGGATCGTATTGCTAGATTGAAAAAACTATCTCTAAATCCACATTATAGATTTTAATAAAAGGGAGGTTTAAAGATGGAAGAAACTTTAGTTCTTATTAAACCAGATGGTGTAAAACGTCAAATCTGTGGTGAAATTCTTACACGTTATGAACGTAAAGGCTTAATCATTAAAGCTATGAAATTACTTCAAACTCCAAAAGAATTAGCACAAGAACATTATGCAGAGCATAAGGATAAACCATTCTTTGGTGAATTGGTTGATTTTATCACTTCTGGACCTGTACTAGCTTTTGTACTAGCTGGTAAAAATGCCGTTACTTCTGTACGTACTATCAATGGTGCAACTAATCCTGTAGATGCCACACCTGGTAGTATTCGCGGTGACTATGCCTTAACTATGGATTCTAATGTTGTACATGCATCTGATTCAGTTGATTCAGCAGCACGTGAAATTCATTTATGGTTCCCAGAATATAAATAACATCTAATTAGGAGGTACGGCCATGAGTAGTAGTGTTTATACAAAAACAGGTGATCAAGGTACAACAGGTCTTTATACAGGTGAACGTGTAAAGAAATCTTCTCTTCGCGTTGAAGCCTATGGTACGATTGATGAGCTTCAAGCCTTCTTGGGATTAGCTCGAGCCTATGCAAAGAACGTAAGAGTACAAGCTGAGTTACTCGATATAGAACGTTCCTTATGGACGTTAATGGCTGATATTGCTAGCTTGAATCAAGCACCACAAATAACAGATCAACAAGTAAAACATTTGGAAAAGGTTATCGACCGTTTTGATGCAAAATTAGAACCTCTTGCAGAATTTATTCTACCTGGTGAGAATAAATCTTCTGCCTACTTACATGTATCTAGAACAGTTGCTCGTCGTGCAGAACGTGATTTATGGCGTGTATTAGACGATGGTGAAAGCGTACATGAATCTAATTTGCGATACTTAAATCGACTATCTGATTTATGCTTCATATTAAGTCGTGTAGAAGAAGAAATCGGAGAAGAATAAACAAAAAAAGCTATGTCTTCACATAGCTTTTTTCTTTATTAAGATTGTGTAATTTCTTGATTCAATACATCATGTGGACTTGGATAGAAAAAGAAGATATGAGGAATTTGATATCTAAATTTTTCACGCAATAAATCTGCTAATGTTGTCTCAAAATTTATAATTTTAGATGCATCAAAAGAAAAATCCTCTACTAATACAAACATTTGTGGTTCCACAATAGGTGCATTAGGAGGTAATTCAGAAGGGTCTAGCGGTACATTAACAACTACACGACATGTACCAATATATCCACCTTGACCATCTTCAATAGCTACACGATAGGTATTTTCCCAAAGGGTAGACATCATTTTTAATTTCATATTCATAATTTCCATAGTGTATCTCCTTTTGTTATACTAATAATGATACAGAAATTATATATACTTGTATAGGTGGTTTATGAAATCTACAATTATTCTATGCTCCGGAGGAGCTCGTAGTGGAAAAAGTGAATTTGCAGAACAATTAGCCTTATCCTTAAAAGGGCGAAAGGCATATGTTGCTACAGGGCAAGCTTTTGATGACGAAATGAAAGATCGTATTAAAAAGCATCAGTTGCGCCGTGGTAAAGAGTGGATTACCTTCGAAATTCCACTATACTTACACAAAAATTGGGAACAAATTAAGAATGTAAGTGATGTCATCTTGATTGATTGTCTTACAATGTTTACATCAAATCACGTCTTCGCTCATGGGGATATCAATACGCAGGAAGATTCTAATCGTATTGAATCTATTATTTTAGAAGAGCTGCGACTATTATTACAGGAAATTAATAACAGTAATGATAAAACTGTTATTTTTGTGACCAATGAAATTGGATTAGGTATTGTACCGGAAAATAAATTGGCAAGATATTTCCGCGATATAACTGGTCGTGTAAATCGAGAGGTTGCTAGTGCTGCCAATAAAATGTACTTAACAATTAGTGGAGTAACCATAGAATTAAAATCTCAGGAGGTTCATATAAATGGCTAAAAAAATCATGTTCCAAGGAACGAGCTCTAATGTAGGCAAAAGTATTTTATGTACCGCATTATGCCGCATTCTTTATCGAATGGGCTATAAAACTGTGCCATTTAAAGCACAAAATATGGCTTTAAACTCCTATGTAACCAAATGGGGTGATGAAATTGGACGAGCACAAGTTGCCCAAGCTGAAGCAGCTGGTATTGATCCTATTGTACAGATGAACCCTGTATTGCTTAAACCTACAGGAAATCAGTCATCTCAAGTCGTATTAATGGGCAAACCAGTTGGTGTCTATAGTGCTAAAGAATATCATACCCATTACTCCTTAACAGCTCTTGATAAGGTCAAAGAATCTCTTGCCTTTCTCGATGAAAATTTTGAAATGATTGTCATCGAAGGTGCTGGTAGTCCTGCTGAGGTTAATTTAAAAGCTAATGATATCGTAAATATGCGTATTGCTAAAATGACACAAGCGCCTGTATTTCTCATTGCCGATATAGATAGAGGTGGTGCTATTGCTTCTATTGTTGGTACATTAGAATTACTCGAACCAGAAGAACGCGATTTAATAAAGGGGATTGTAATTAATAAATTCCGTGGCGATATTAAGTTATTAGAACCAGCATTGACTTTCATCGAAGAAAAAACAGGTAAAAAAGTAGTTGGTGTTATTCCTGCCATAGAAAACCTTGATATTGATGAAGAAGATTCTGTAGCTTTGGAAAATAAAAAGAATGTAGGTTCTAAAGACATTCAAATTGCTGTAATCCAAACACCTAAAATCTCTAATTTTACAGACTTTGATGCATTGAACTATGAACCCGATGTATCCGTTCGTTTTGTCGGTTCTGGAGATGTTATTGGTACGCCTGATTTGATTATTTTACCAGGTTCTAAAAATACATTGGCTGACTTAACATATTTAAAAAACTCCGGCTTAGCTAATGAGATTAAAGAGCTCGCGGAAAAAGGAACTCCTGTAATCGGTATTTGCGGTGGTAACCAAATGCTTGGTACTGCTATATATGATCCGCATCACATGGAAGGGAATATTGAGGAGAGTGAAGGTCTCGGTTTAGTTAACTCTACTACAACCATGAAGGATCAAAAAACGACACATCAAGTTACATTTGATGTTGAGAATTTACATTTCCTTAACGGTACATTTTCTGGTAGTGAACTCGTAGGCTATGAAATTCATATGGGTGGATACAACACCAAATGATGATACTGTAAAACGTTGTTTTACCATTACTAAACGTAGTGAAACTCCTATAACGGTCGTAGATGGGTTTATCGATGGTCGTCATCAAGTTATGGGTACCTACATTCATGGTGTTTTTGATAATGATGAATTCCGTCGTTTTATTATAAATCAATTGCGTTTACGTAAAGGATTAGATGAAACACCTGTTATTTTCCATTATTTCGAACATAAAAACAATGCGTATAATCGTTTAGCAGACATCGTAGAAGAACATTTGGATATGGATTACATTATGACTCTATTAAAGGATAATGGGTGATATTAATGGATTTAAACATTCTCTTAGAGTGGTTTAAACACTACAACTATGTGTGTATTCCAATTTTGGCATTTATTATTGATACGATTATTGGGGATCCCAATAGTAAGTTTCATCCTGTTGCCCTAATTGGTCGTGTCATATCATTTTATGAGGCTGTATTTTATAAAGATACAGATAATGATACAAAAAAACTTTGGTATGGTGGTATTGCAGTTGGATTTATATTGTTAACCATTTATATCATAGCCTCATTGATTCTCTGGATTGGTAGTCTCATTAATGAATGGGTAGAATATTCTATTCAAGTCCTCATCGTGTACATTACAATTTCACCTCGTTCATTAGGTGCGGCTGGATTTGAAATTAATAGATTGCTTAAACAAGGTCGTATCGATGATGCAAGACATCGCGTTTCATGGATTGTAGGGCGCGATACAGAAGATCTTGATGAAAGTGAAATCACTCGGGCCACAGTAGAAACGATATCAGAAAATACCATTGATGGCATAATTTCACCACTATTTTTCTTTATATTAGGTGGTCCTATAGGAGCTATATTATATCGCACAGCTAATACTATGGATTCCATGTTGGGATATAAGAACCAAAAATATATGTTCTTTGGCCGTGTAGCTGCGCGTTTAGATGATATATTAAATTGGATTCCAGCACGACTAACATTCCTATTATTAGTTATTTCTGCCTTTATATTACGATTTGATGGCAAATCCGCATTTCGTATTGGTCTTCGCGATGCCTATAAACATCCTAGCCCTAATGGTGGCTATGCAGAAGCGCCTGTAGCAGGGGCATTGCACATTCGCCTAGGCGGTTATAACCAGTACTTTAAAAAGATGACGTTTCGTGAATATATGGGTGATGCATTAGAAACGCTACATCGACTACATATTACTCGATGTATATATATGATGTATTTGTCAACAATACTTATGATAATCATCACCACCATAGTCGCTTATCAATTTATGGAGTAATACATAGATGACACCTTTCTTTATAGCTCTACAATTTCTAACTAGACTAAAAATAGTAAATCAAACAGAATGGTCCATGAAAGATTTTGGTAAGTCTGTTGCTACATTTCCTTTTGTAGGATTGATCATCGGTATATTTTTAACCCTAATTTATTTTATATTCTCTCAATTTTTGTCACCTATGCCATTAATGCTTATTATCGTTATCAGTGAATTTTTGTTCACCGGTGGCTTACATGCTGATGGATTAATGGATACAAGTGATGGACTTTTTTCTGGCCGTGAAAGAGAGAAAAAACTAGAAATAATGAAGGATAGCCGTGTAGGTTCCTTTGGGGTTGTAGCTTTTGTATTTATCACATTGTTAAAATGGCAACTGTTAACTGCAATTCCTATACCTGAATTTATACCTATTATACTTGTAATGATGCCTCTCATGAGTAGATACACATTGATTTTAAGTATTCGCTCTTATCCATATGCTCGAAAATCGGGTATGGGACAGGCCTTTGCAGTATATGCACCAAAACATGTTATTACATGGAGCACGATTTCTACTTTCTGTATGCCTATTATTATTTGTTTACTTTTTATCGTTACTATATGTAATCGCTTTAGGTATAACAAGTATACTTTCGATTCCCTTTATACCATATAACATAGCTATTTTTGGCCTAGCATACGCTTTGGTAGGCTTAATGGAAATCAATATTTTCTCGATGATCGTTAGCTATATCATCAACCGTATTATCAATCATTATATAGTTAAACAACTAGGTGGAACGACTGGTGATACATATGGCTTCGTTGTTGAAGTAACAGAGGTCTTGTTGATATTAGTATATATAATTACGTTGACATTATTATCTTCTGTTGTGAAAGCTCCTATTCTTTAATCATTTAATTATACATAGATTGTTTTATTGTGTAAGGAGGATTTAGTGACTTATTATGTTCGTGCACCAGGCACTTGTGGGGAATTTATCCAAGGGGCCATTGATGGACAATCATTTCTTGTGACATGTCCAATCAACCGCTATTCCTATGCACTGAGCCAGGTAACACATCCATTGCCACACTATTATTGCTCCTTACAACCTAAGTCTAGTCAAGCTCGCAACTTAGTAAAGGATATTTTACATATTCCTAGCCGTGATAATACTGCTATCTATATAAGATCAGATATTCTTCAAGGAAAAGGAATGGCTTCTAGTTCTGCGGATATAGCAGTAGCAGCAATGGCCACTGCTTTATCATGTAATAGAGCATTAACACCAAAAGAACTAGAAACCATCTGTTTATCAGTAGAGCCGACGGATGCTGCTTTTTACCCTGGAATTACACAATTTGATTATATAAATGGGTCCATCTGTAATTTTTTAGGAACGTGTCCGCCTTTAAAAATACTCATATTTTTGATGAAGGTGGTACTATTGATACCATCTCTTTTAATCAACAAAAAGATTTATCCCATAAAATACAGGAGAAAGAGCCTATCATTAGAGAATCACTAGAGCTCTTCAAAAAAGGTCTAGAAACACATGATATTACGTTGATAGGACAGGCCGCTACATTGAGTGCCTTTGCTAATCAACGTATTTTATATAAACCAAATTTATATGAATTTCATGACATTGGTAATGCTTTTCATAGCGTTGGTACAATCATTGCTCACAGTGGTACAATAATGGGTCTATTATTTCCAAGTGATTATACGGCTATCGATGAATGTAAGCGATACATCGAAAAAAAATTACCTACCTTACAATATATTGATATTGTGGAAACAACAAATGAAGGACTAACATATATAAAACGATAAAGGAGGATCTCCTATGCCAGATACACATGGCGGAAATATCTTTAAATTTTCTCATGACCACAAAATAAATCTATCTGAAGTAACTGATTTTAGTGCCAATATTAATCTATTAGGACCTAGTCCAAAAGGCTTAGAAGCACTAAACGAACGGTTGCGATATATATCTCATTATCCAGATGTTACAAATGATGATGTTATGAATACTATTGCCGATGTATATGGTATAGAAAAAGATTCTATACTTCTTGGTAACGGAGCTGCAGAGCTCCTCTATGCAGTTGGACGATTATCTGGATTTACAGGGGCTTTTGTTCCTGCGCCTGGCTTCTCTGAATACCAAGCCTCTATGGATGCTGCGAACATACCGGTAAGGGAAATTTTTTATCGTCAGCGACAAAATGATGATGGCACCCCATATTTTGAAGTACCTTATTTAGCATTACAAACATTTGCTGCTGAATTAAAGGGTCAAGATGGACGCATTATCGTATTTTTAGGTAACCCTAATAATCCAGATGGAACATTGTTGGATAAACAATCAATCAAGATATTAGCACAAATGTTAAAAGATGCTAATAGCTTACTTGTTATCGATGAATCGTTCATTGATTTTATTGGTAATGAATCGTTACGAGACAATAGCCACTCTATGCGCGAGCTCATTAATCAATATGACAATGTAATTATCGTACATTCTTTTACAAAATTTTATGCTGTACCAGGACTTCGTATTGGTGCAGTGTTCGCCAATCCTACATTAATACAAGAATTGCGTCAATATATTCCTGCATGGTCTGTAAATACATTGGCACAAGCTTATACTGAATCCGCACTAACCGATACTAAGTATATTAACGATAGTAAGATGGTATTGGCTAATGAAGCAAAGTATATGTATGAATCATTATCTGCTATTAAAGATTTAGTAGTCTATAAGCCATCTGCCAATTATATCTTAATGGAAATTAATAATCCTGATATTACAGTTACAGATGTACAAACTAGATTAGAAAAACATAATCTATTAATTCGTAGCTGTGCTAATTATAAAGGGTTAGGTCCAAAATGGATGCGGATTGCTATAAAAGATCATGCACACAACGTGGAACTTATTCATTTATTAAGTACCATATTTGAGAAATAGGAACACAACATGAAAACATTATATATTATTAGACATGGCGAAACAGAATGGAATAAGATAGGTCGCTATCAAGGCATAACCGATGTTCCTTTGAATGACAATGGAATAGCACAGGCAAAAGCTTGCGCTAATGCATTGAAGAATGTACATTTTGATCGTATTTTATCAAGTGATCTATCTAGAGCCCTCGTAACAGCAGAAACGATTCGTGGTAATCGAAATATCGATATTACAGTATAGATTCTCGGTTGCGAGAAATTGATTTTGGTGACTGGGAAAAATTATTGTTCTCAGAAATCGAAGAACGATGGCCAGGCCTTATTGATCAAATGTATCGACAACCTGATATTGTCAAGCTGCCAAATGGAGAAAGCTTTCAAGAAGTACAAAATCGTGCATGGGAATGGCCTTTCAGAATTTATAAGCCAAAATGATGATGACGAAACAATTTTAATAACTTGTCATGGTGGGACGATTCGTACACTTTTATGTAAAATGCTTGATATTCCCATTGGTCACTGTTGGAATTTCAGCCAAGGTAATACAGCAATTAATCGCATATTTTACAATGGTATGGGACCATCTGACCATAATATTTTAAACTTATTAAATGATACTGCTCACGTAGATAATTTAAGAGGGCATGTATAATTGATTCTTTCAAATGCTATGAAAGAGGAATTAAGATGCGATTAGATAAACTATTAGCCAATAAAGCCTTTGGTAGTCGCAAAGAGGTTCACCAAATTATAAGGGATGGACGTGTTACTGTAAATGGTGCTGTTATCTTAAAAAAAGACCAATCTATACATATAGATGATGATATCATTGCAGTTGATGGCGTACAAATATCAACAAAACAACAGTATTATATTAAATTTCATAAACCTGCTGGATATATTACGGCTGTAGAAGATCCTACGCATCCTGTAGTGATGGATTTATTACCACCTGAGTTTAAGAAAATGGGTGTATTTCCTGTGGGACGCCTAGATAAAGATACAGAAGGTCTATTATTACTCACAAACGATGGTATTTGGGCGCATTCTATTATTAATGGACACAAACATGTACCGAAGGTATACTATGTGGAATTTAATGGTAAACTCACAAAAGATGGCTTGAACGTATAGAAACAGGAATAGTATTAGGGGATGGAACCCAATGTAAACCGGCTAATATAGACGTTCTTTCTGAACAGTCTCTACATATAACCATTGAAGAAGGCAAGTACCATCAAGTTAAACGTATGATTGGGGCCGCTGGAGGCGAAGTTACTTATTTAAAAAGATTGTCTATAGGTCATATTACATTAAATGGCATTGAAGCTATTAATACATATTCAGAAATAGACGACCAAGATGTAGTAGACTTTAAAAAATAGCATGAAAATCTATTCAATATAGGCATTTTATGGTATTATAAGGTGTACTTTATAGACTAGGAGCATGATTATGAACGGATTAAATCAGCTACAAAAGTATATTAAAGAACAAGAATTAACTGGTGTCGTTTTAATTGACCCTATAAATTTACATTATTTTGCTGGTTTTACAGGTACCACAGGATTTGCTATTGTCACACAAGATAAAGCTTTCATGATTACCGATTTTAGATATACAGAGCAAGCTACAAAACAATGTGAAGGCTATGAGGTTATTCAATATGAAACATCAGTTATGGATACTCTTGTAGATATTTTTAATGACAATCACATCCACGATGGTCTCTTTGGTATCGAAGGAAAATATATGCCTGTTGATACATATGAAACCTTATGTGATACTTTAGATGAACGCTTTAATTTTACATCTATCAATTTTGCAAAATTACGTGCTGTAAAACGAGAAGATGAATTAGAATTAATGCGTAAAGCTGCTAAAATTGGAGACGATGCATTTGCAGCATTATTACCGCAATTAAAGGTGGGTATGACGGAGAATGACGCGCGTATCATACTCGAATCAGAAATGTTAAAACGAGGTTCAGAGGAACCTTCTTTTGCAACAATTGTAGCATCCGGTAATCGCTCTAGTATGCCTCATGGTGTGGCTAGTGATAAGATTATAGATGCCGGTGATTTTATCACCTTTGATTTTGGCGCCGTGTATAAAGGGTTTCATTCAGATATGACTCGAACTGTCGTTATGGGCCCCGCATCAGAGCAACAAAAGAATTTGTATAGTATAGTTTTAGAAGCTCAAAAACGAGGTGTTGCAGCAGTTCGTGCAGGAATTACAGGCAAAGAACTTGACGCAGTATGTCGTGACTATATACGAGAACGAGGATATACCAAGGAGTTTAATCATGGTACGGGACATGGTGTGGGTCTAGAAATCCACGAAGAACCAGTAGCCAATGCAAAGTCCGATACGGTATTTTCCGAAAATATGATCATTACGGTAGAACCAGGTATTTATCTTTCTGGTGAAATCGGATTGAGAATAGAGGATAGTGTTATTGTTAAAGCTGATGGCTGTGAATTATTAACACATAGTCCAAAAGAGTTAATCGAAATAGGTATTTAGAAGGAGAAGAGTTAGATGATTTCCAGTAATGATTTCCGCCCAGGTGTAACCGTTGAGATCGACGGTAATGTATGGCAAGTAGTTGATTTCCAACACGTTAAACCAGGTAAAGGTGCTGCATTCGTGCGTACAAAAATGAAAAACTTGCAAACTGGTTCCGTAGTAGAACGTACTTTCAACGCTGGTGAAAAAGTGCCAAAAGCACATGTTGACCGTCGTCGTATGCAATACTTATACGAAGCTGATGGCGCATACACATTCATGGACAACGAAACATATGATCAAGTGGAATTGAATGTTGAACAACTAGGTGATGCTAAAAACTTCCTTCTTGAAAACATGGAAGTATCCATCATGTTCTTCCAAGGTATTGTAATCGGTATTGACTTACCTGTAGCTGTAGAACTTCGCGTAGTTGAAACTGATCCTGGTATCCGTGGCGATACTGCAACAGGTGGTAATAAACCAGCTGTATTGGAAACAGGCTACACTGTAAAAGTACCTCTCTTTATCGAAGTAGATGATGTACTTCGTATTGATACTCGTACTGGTCAATACATCGAACGTGCCTAAAACTATTTCATTGATATAGTGGGCCAGATCTTTTAAATGTAATATAGTCCCCCATATATCTTTGTTAAGCTGAGCACTTGTCGTCTATGTCATTATATAGGGACAGGTGCTCTTTTTTGAAAGAGGCCTATATGACTAAGAAAAATACTGAGTTAGAAACTGGTAAAATTAAAATCGCAGACAATGTATATGCTACTATTATTAGTATGACCGCATTAGATACTAAAGGAATCCATCACATGAGTTCTACCTTTAATGATGGGGTTAATACCTTTTTTGGACGTAAAAATGCCCATGAAGGTGTAAAGATTTCCTTTAACGATGACGGAGCAATTTCGGTTACATTATATGTGAGTATCTCCTATGGGTATCGCATACCTGATATTGCACTGCGCTTACAAGAGCGGATTAAAACTGCACTCGTCAATTACACAGAAATAGAAGTTGAAACAATTGACATCGTAGTCCAAGATATTATTTTTGATGATTTTATACCTGAACCAATTCAGCGTAATGAATAATAGGAGGGCCTATGAGTCAAGACGATAAATTAAACTATGGCTTAGATACAACAACAGTAGATATTGCAGATTCCGTCATCATTGATGTTGCTATTAAGCCATTAAGTACAATTCCTGGTATTCATTCTTTAAGTCCACGCTTATATGATGAAATTGTTGATGGTATAACGAACGCTTTTGGACAAAAAAATTTACCAGGCATTAATGTAAAGCATAGAAAAGGCTTTATCGAAATTAATGTGTATATCCGTTGTCTATACGGATACAATGTAATAGATATAGCAAAACAATTGCAGTCTGAAATTAAACAAACACTAAAGAATACGCTTGACCTTGATCACGTAAAGGTTGATGTACATATTGAAGGAATTATCAAAGAATAAGGAGACAATATGTCTAAAAAGAGAAATAGACGTGAAGCACGTCAATATGCATTCCAAGTCCTATACGCTAATGAATTTCATACCTCTAACGATGATGTGATTTTCCCAGATGGAGAAATCTCGTTGTCTATGGATATTGCTTATGCAAACCAAATAATAGATGGTGTGTTATCCCATCTTGAAGAAATCGACACAATACTTGAACCATATTGCACAAAACGGAAATTTGTACTTATGGATAAAGTAGACCGCTCCATTTTACGTCTTGCTATTTGGGAGCTCAACTACAATAGTGAAGATGTATCTCCATCTATTGTTATCAATGAGGCTGTACAATTAGCAAAATCCTTTGGTTCTGATGCATCTTATAAATTAATCAATGCGATTCTAGATGCTTATAATAAGAGTAAATAATGAAACGATATTTTCTAGGAATTGACACAAGCTGTTATACGACGAGCTGTGCCATTATTGATGATGAACTAAATATAGTAGGGGAAGCTCGAAAAATATTAGATGTAAAGCCAGGAATGAAGGGACTTCAACAATCTAATATGGTGTTTCAACATACAAAGGTATTGCCTCGTCTTATCGAAGAATTACCTCAAGTTCCATTATCGGGTATTGGTGTTAGTGCTTTTCCTAGACGCTCTGATGATTCTTATATGCCAGCCTTTCTTGTTGGTCATGGTTTTGCTAGAGCACTAAGTCATATGATGCAAGTACCAATGTATGAATTTGCTCATCAAGAAAATCATATTTTAGCAGCTATAAGAGGAAATTGGACATGTCCCTACGCTTCCATTCTATAGCTTACATCTTTCTGGTGGTACTACAGAACTCGTTTTAACAGAATATAAAGGTAAGGGGATTTTTGAAAGCTCTATTATCGGTGGTTCTAAGGATCTACAAGGCGGACAATTTGTCGATCGTGTAGGTGTTGCATTAGGTATTCAATTTCCTTGTGGCAAAGAATTAGAACTACTTGCTTCACAAACAGATACGTATGATCCGCTACCTTCCTCTGTTAAAGAAGGATGGATTAGCTTTGCTGGTCCTTGTAGTGCTGCACTGCGTAATATCGAAAAAGGGGCGTCACCTGCATCTATGAGTAAGGCACTATTTAGTTGTATAGGAAATTCTCTGGAAAAATTATTAACCTATCATCTCAAACATACACCAGTATCAACATTAATTGCCGTTGGTGGTGTAATGAGTAATTCTATACTACGCAATCGTCTAAATGGTTTTTGTCATAAGAATAACGTAACTGTTCATTTTGCAAATCCTAAATTCTCTGTCGACAATGCTACGGGAAACGCTTATGGGGCATTTTTAGCAACACAAAAGTAGGTATATCGTGAATGTATTGAGTATTACCCAATTAAATAACTTAATAAAACGAACAATAGATAGAGAGTATCTACTAAAAAATGTCTATGTTAGTGGTACGATAACTAATGCTAAGCGGCATAGTAGTGGTCATGTGTATTTTTCCTTAAAGGATGAAGAATCATCTATAGATGTAACGATGTGGTCTAGTACGGTTCAAAGTAAAGGACTCGCTAATGCATTCCAAAATGGATTATTAGTAACAATCAAGGCATCCGTTAATTTCTATAACAAAATGGGTCGTTTAAATCTTATCGCATCGGATATGCAGGTTGGTTCTAAAAGCCCATTACAGCTTGAATTCGATGCTCTGCAAAGAGAATTATCCGCCTTGGGCTATTTTGATGATGCTCATAAACAACCAATACCAGTTCTATCAAGTTGTATCGGTATTGTCACATCCTCTACAGGTGCTGTTTTACACGATATATTACATATTAGTGAACATAGAAATCCGCTTATGCAATTTAAATTATTCTCTGTACCAGTTCAGGGAACAACAGCGGGTCCAATCATAGCTAAAGGAATTGAAGCTGCAGATAAAGATCCAGATGTTGATGTCATTATCGTCGGTCGCGGCGGCGGTTCAATGGAGGATTTATGGTGCTTTAATGATAGAGTTGTTATCGAAGCTATTTACAATGCATCTACACCTATTATTTCTGCAGTAGGTCATGAAACAGATTATACATTAGCTGATTACGCTGCTGATATGCGTGGTGCTACACCTAGTCATGCCGCAGAAATTGCAGTGCTTCCGTTGACTACACTACAACAGCATTTACAACAAAAACTTGATTATTTACAGTATGTAATGGATCAAACATTACAGCAAAAACGTATTGAATTAAGTACAATTTTTAATCGTCGCCTCGGGTTTCCTGCATTACAATTACTGCATAAACAAAATTCCCTCTTACAATCCTATAAGGAGAAATTACAAACTTTAGCGTCACAACGATGGCAACATGAAAAGCATAAACTTTCACTTATAACACAGGAATTATCACTACAAAATCCAATCCATTTAATGGTGAAAGGCTATTCCAAAATAGAAAAAGAGGGTCATACCATAAGTTCAATTCAAAATATGGCCAAAGGAGATGTATTTAAAATTACATTGCGTGATGGTTCTATAAAAGCAGTTGTAGAGGAGGTATTACAGGATGGCAACATCACTGAAAAGTTATGAAAAAAAATATAAAGCTCTTGAAGATATCGTTCGTCAACTCGACGATGGTGAATTATCTATGTCAGAGCTGTTAAATCAATATAAAAAAGGCTTAACCTTAGTTAAGGAATGTGCAGATATGCTGGATTCTGTGGAAGGTGAAATTCAACAGATTATCGAAGAGGTACGCATCGGAGAGTAATAAGCTATGTTAAAGACATATTTAGAAACTAGCAAACAATCGATTGAACACTGGTTAAGTGCCGTATTAAATTCCCCTATACCAGAATATAAACGTTTATATGAATCTATGAACTATAGTTTATTACAAGGGGGAAAACGAATTCGTCCTATCTTAACCAAGGCTGTTTTAGATGCAATGAAGGTTGATGCATCATTATATAAAGAGTTCCTATGTGCATTGGAATGTATTCATACATACTCACTGATTCATGATGATTTACCAGCTATGGATAATGATGATTATCGCCGAGGTAATTTAACCAACCATAAGGTATATGGAGACGGTATGGCCATTCTTGCAGGTGATGGTTTATTGACCTATGCATTTCAACTTTGTAGTGAAAATACAACCGCATCAGCTGATCAAAAAATCAAGGCTATCCAATGTTTAGCGACCGCAGCTGGTCCTGAAGGCATGGTTGGCGGACAAGCTTTTGATTTACTATCCGAAGGAAAACATATCCCTCTAGAGGAATTAAAAGTTTTACATAGTGGAAAAACAGGTGCTTTATTTAATGCGGCCATTGAGTTAGGGCTCATCTTATCTAATGCTGACAAGCAAAATATGCGGCCTATATGACATATGCCAATTGTCTTGGTTTGCTATTCCAGATTACAGATGATATTCTTGATGTAACGGGAACCATTGAAGAGTTAGGCAAAACACCTGGTAGTGATATACGACAAGATAAATCTACTTATGTTTCATTGTTAGGGCTTGACGAGGCACGTAATGAAGCACATGTAGTCGCACAAAAGGCACATGCTGCTTTAGCAACAATAGAAGATGATACACACATATACTAAGTGCTATTATTGATTATTTATTGGATCGTACACATTAAACATTAGAGGGTAAAGTTATATGTACCATATTTTAGAGGAAATTTGTCATAATTATATAGCGCAAGCCGCATTTTGGGGCTGGTTTTCAGCACAAGCCATTAAATTCTTATGGCAACTTGTCCGTTATCGTACATTGCGTTTTGAACGTTTAGTAGGTTCCGGAGGATTTCCTAGTTCACATACATCCTTTGTAATTTCTACTACTGCCGCTTTGTACTTTAAAAATAATGGTATTACTGATATATTTGTGGTAGCATTAGTATTTTCTATTGTAGTCATGTATGATGCGTCTGGTGTACGTCGTCAAGCTGGTCGACAAGCACAAATATTAAACCAAATTGTGGAGTATTTTAGTAAACGAAATATTCCTGTTATTTTAAAAGACCGAGAAATTGCATTAAAAGAATTACTAGGTCATACGCCAGTTGAAGTATTTGGTGGTTTAGTATTAGGTATTCTAATAGCTTATATTCAATATTTCTATGTGTATAATGGTGTCATATGAGTAATAAAGAACGTTTAGATATTCTCCTTGTTAACCGAGGTTTATTTGAAAGTCGCGAAAAAGCAAAAGCCGCTATTATGGCTGGTCAAATCTTTATGGATACAACACGAATCGATAAGGCTGGTACAAAGGTTCCTGTAGATGCAAATCTCACAGTGAAAGGTAATACCTTACCATATGTAAGTCGTGGAGGCTTAAAATTAGAAAAAGCTATTCAAATATATCCCATTGATTTAACCGATGCAGTCATGATTGATATTGGAGCTAGCACGGGTGGATTTACAGATTGTGCATTGCAAAATGGTGCATCCAAGGTGTTTGCAATAGATGTAGGATATAACCAACTAGCTTGGAAACTTCGCCAAGATGAACGCGTAATCAATATGGAGAAGCAAAATATACGTGCGGTTACTGCAGAACAATTAGGTGAACTTGTAGATTTCATATCTATTGATGTAGCTTTTATATCTCTCGATAAGGTATTACCTGTAGCTACTACACTATTAAAAAATACAGGTTCATTAGTAGCTCTCATCAAGCCTCAGTTTGAAGCCGGTAAAGAAAAGGTCGGAAAGGGAGGTATTGTTCGAGAGCGAGCAGTACATGAAGAGGTACTTTCACGTATATTACAGGTTGCTTATGATTGCAAATTATATTTACACGGATTAACCTTCTCACCAATTAAAGGGACGGAAGGCAATATTGAGTTTTTAGGATATTTTACTAAATCTGAAGAAGGTGCATTATCTATAACTGATGAATTAATTACAGCAGTTGTAGATGAGGCTCACATGCTATAGGAGATAGATATATGCGTATTGGTTTTTTTCCTAATATGGGTAAAAGTACAATCATGGCCGTTCTTAAAATGGCAGCTCATATCTGTAGAGAAGAGCAAATAGAAGTATATTTACCAGATGATCTTGAAAGACCTGATACTTACAAGGTATTACAAATACCAAAGGAAAATGTACTTCCTAGACCCGAGATTTTTAAACATATTGATGTAGCATTTAGTTTTGGTGGCGATGGCACCATCATCCATTTAGCACGTCAAATTTTCTCTTATAATATACCTGTATGTGGTATTAATTTAGGGGAACTTGGTTTCTTAAATCAAATTGAAGTTCATCAATTACAAAGTCATATTAAACGCATTGCTCAAGGTGACTATACAATTGAAAAAAGAGGCCATCTTCATGCCTATATAGATAGGGAAGACGGAATAAGAGAAGACTTAGTCCCAATTATTAATGAAGTCGTTATTACACGTTCTGAACCAGCTAAAATGGCGCGTATCAATTTAGCTGTAAATGGACAACATACGCAGATGTATCCTTCTGATGGACTGATTATTTCATCAGCTACAGGGTCTACAGGATATAATTTATCCGCTGGTGGTCCTATTATGAAGCCAGATAATCGATCTATTATTATAACCCCAGTTGCGCCACATTTAATTCAAGGTATCTCTATGGTCTTAGAAGAACATGATACCATTCAAATTACAATGCCTGATCGTGAACCTCAACTGCATATATGTATAGATGGTACATTTGACTATTCATTTACTAACAAAAGAGGCTTTACATATTTCATCGAATCCTGTGTATTGTTTATTTGTTCGATTTAAAGATCAATGCTTCTTTGGCACATTATTTAAAAAATTAGCATCTCGTAGGGACGAGTTATTATAAGGAGTGTGAACGCATATGATTAATATCAACAATGCAGTTCAATTTCAACATCTTATTTGGGATCGCATTATGAAATCTGCCTCTGTTGTAGTGGATGCAACATGTGGCAATGGCCACGATTTACTGTATTTAGCAGAACGAGCTCAACCTGAGTGTCATTTATATGGCATAGACATTCAAGAACAGGCTGTCAGTGCTAGCAGGGAATTACTAGCATCCAAGAAATTGCAGTCAAATGTAACAATTACATTTTTACACAATTCTCACGACATTGCACTTCATCAAGAAATCAAAGAAAATACCATAGATTTAATTATATTTAATTTAGGGTATTTACCCGGTGGAGATCATAGCATCATAACACGCCCTCATAATACGATTGAAGCTCTAAACAATGCATTTCCTAAACTCGCTAAGGATGGAATCATTACTATCGTAGCATATCCTGGCACACCTGAGGGTATGGAAGAGAAAGAAGCATTGCATAAGTATATCTCACAGTTAGATCAAGCAAAGTATAATGTATGCCATTGGCACCCTATAAATCAAGCTAACAATCCACCTGAATTATATTTAATTCAAAAACGATAATTGCCATAACAGCTATCTTATACTTATAGTAAATAATCTATACTTTTACTATACTAAAAATGCATAATACGAAATAAAAGACCCATTAAAAGGCCTTTTATTTATGCAACACACTTGTAAAAATCGTTAATCATAAATTCGCTATAAATAGATGAACCATATATTATGTGTGTTTATAAGAGGTGAAAACTCCATAAATTAACTAATTATTAATTATTAGTACAATATGCATAACACGTATGGTATATACGGAATATACCATATATTAATTTTGAATATATGGTATAATAATGTAAGAAAGATACTATTCTCTTTTATGTGCAAGTTTAAAAAGGGAGCAAAAAATGAAACGCTATCGCTATAACAAAATTAAGGAAATTGTTCAGTCTAAGGCGATTGAAACACAAGAGGAGTTAGCAGCGGCTTTATTACAAGAAGGCATAGAAGTAACACAGGCTACTGTCTCTCGTGACATCAAAGAATTAATGTTAATTAAAATACCAACTGGCGATGGACATTATCGATACGCATTATCTCCAGAAGAAAATGTAGTATTATCACGTAGTCGTATTAACCGTTTATTCCAAGATTCCTTGATCAAGGTTGATCATAGCTTAAATCAGGTCGTGCTACATACGATTCCTGGCTCTGCTCAATCTGTAGCATTTTCTATTGATCATGCAAAATGGTCTGAATTAATTGGTACACTCGCAGGAGATGATACAATTTTACTTATCGCGCGCTCCGAAGCTGAGGTACCTGCAATTCTTTCTAGAATTCAAGATTTAATGAAGGATTAGTAATTATATGTTGACGCAAATGAGCATTCGAAATTTTGCGTTGATTGAGCAAATGAATATTTCATTTAAAGATGGCATAACTATCTTTACCGGCGAAACTGGGGCAGGTAAATCCATATTAATGGATGCTTTCAGTATTCTATTAGGAGAACGCGCTAGCAGCGAGTTTATTCGTCATGGTAAAGATAGTTTTGTTATAGATGGCATATTCGATATTGCCAATCACCAAAGTTTATTAGATTTATTACAATCAAAAAATATATTGGTAGAGGACAATCAACTAATTCTATCTAGGTCCTTTAATACATCTGGTAAATCTATTATATTGGCTAATGATCAACCCATTCCTTTAAAGGCGCTTAAAGAGATTGGTCTATTATTAGCCGATATTCATGGTCAATACAGTAATCAAAAATTATTAAATCCTGATTCACATCATGAGTATTTAGATGGTTATAACCAGGCTGGTAGTAAGGCTTATAAAGAATATAAAGCAGCCTATAAAGAATATAAAGAGGCCAAGCAAGCGCTAGATAATTTATCTGAACACATGGCTGAACGAGCCCGTGAACTTGATATGCTTCGTTTTCAAATCGATGAAATAGAAGAGGCTGGATTACAAATAGGCGAAGATGAAGCTATTGCTGAAGAACTGAAACGTTTAGATAGCTTTGATCATATAGATAAGGTACTTGGTTCATGTTATGATGCTTTTTATGGAGGCAGGCATCCATTATTAGATACAGTTAATGCTATCAAGGTAGAAGTAAATGATCTTGTAAAATATGATGATGAGGTTAAAGAAATCTCTGAACTCGTTAATTCCGCATATTTTCAATTAGAAGAGGCTGGCTCAATCTCTTGATCGATACCGAGATTCTATTAGTTATGACGAAGAACGCTATGCATACTGCCAAGATAGAGACTCTGTAATCTATGGTCTTAAAAAGAAGTACGGCGAAACAGTCCAAGATATATTAAATTATGAAGAAAAGGCGCAACAACGCTTAGAGGAATTAGAATCCGAAGTTTGTGAACAAGGTGCTTTAGAACAACAATTAGTGGAAAAAGAAAAGGTTGCAAAAACAGCTTTAGCAGCATTAATTTCTATACGTCGTGAAAATGCAGATGTAATTGCTAAACAACTACGAGCTGAAATTGTTGATTTAGGTATGGAAAAAGGGGATATTCGTTTTTTCATAGATGAAAGTGAAGAACTTTTACCATTAGGCGTTAAATCAATTGAATTATTATTTACCGCCAATAAAGGCGAACAGTTGCTACCATTACATAAAGTTGCATCTGGTGGTGAATTGGCTCGCATTGCACTGGCACTAAAATCCGTATTCCGTACAGATAATCACAAAACACTTGTATTCGATGAAATCGATGTCGGTATAAGTGGAGATATAGCATTGAAGGTAGCTGAAAAAATCTTAGCTCTTTCCAAGACAAATCAAGTATTCTGTATTACTCATTTACCACAAACGGCAAGTATTGCAAAACAGCATTATCACTTATCTAAGCAAGAACAAGAAGGCCGCACTATTTCTACATTATCTGAATTGAGCGAGGAAGAACGGCTTTCACAAATCGCATCCATGATGTCCGGCAAGGGAATGTCTCATACAGCACTTGCTGCTGCACAAGAACTTATTGACCATTTTCATTGACTAAATACGCATAATTACTTATACTTATTATATTAACTCAATAATAAGGTAGAGGCGCGGGTATAAATAGTCATCATGAGGAGCCGGCAAACAATGATTCATGATAAAAGGTGTACTTGCCGAAGTGGGATGACAGCCAAATCATCGTGCTGGTTGTCTATTTAATAGGTAGACGACTGTCACCAATATTACATTGGTGGAGTGCTATCATAATTCTTGTTTAATGAACGATGTGTCATATATCGTATATATTAAGCCAGTGGATGCCTCCACTGGCTTTTTTGGAGGTAAATATGATTAGAGTAATGGTAAACGGTGCAGGCGGCAAAATGGGTCGCGAAGTCGTAAAAGCAGTACATGCAGATTCTGAATTGACAATGATTGGTGGCATCGATCCATCTAAAGCAGGTCAAGATGTGGGCACTGTAGCAGGAATTGAACCATTACATATCACAATGGCTGAAACTATTGACGAAGTATTGAGCGATAATAAACCTGACGTTATCGTTGATTTCACAAATCCTGCTGTTATTTTCGAAAATGCCAAAAAAATTCTTAGTGCTGGCGTGCATATTGTAATAGGCACAACAGGCCTAACTGAAGAACAACGCAACGAATTGAATGAAATCGGTTTAAAACATAATGCCAATTGTTTGGTAGCACCTAATTTCTCATTAGGCGCTGTTATGATGATGAAAGTGGCTGCTGAATTAGCGCCATATTTCCCTGATGTAGAAATTATCGAATTACATCACAACCATAAATATGATGCGCCATCTGGTACATCTATTTTGACGGCTAAATTAATCAATGATGCAAAAGAGGCTGCAAATGTGACAGGTTCTGAAGATTTAACACGTGAAAGTTTGCCAGGTGCACGTGGTGCAAAAGTAGACAATGTTACTATCCATAGCGTTCGTCTTCCTGGTTATGTAGCACATCAACAAGTATTATTTGGCGGCTATGATGAAACATTAACAATTCGTCATGATAGCTTAAGCCGTTTATCCTTCATGCCTGGTGTCGTTCTAGCATGTAAGAAAATTGCCTCTAAACCAGGCTTAACATATGGCTTAGAACATTATTTATAATACTGAACAACAATTGATTAATTGAGGAGATACACAATGAAAAAACCTAATCTTGCAATTCTTGGTGCTACTGGTGCAGTAGGGGCAGAATTCATTACACTTATTGAAGAGCGTAATTTTCCTTATGAAAATTTAAAACTATTGGCTTCTGCTCGTTCTGCTGGTACTGAACTTACAGTTAATGGGAAAACCTATGTGGTTGAAGAAGCAAAACCTGAATCCTTTGATGGTATTGATATTGCATTATTTGCAGGTGGCTCTATTTCTAAAACATTAGCTCCAGAAGCTGCTAAACGCGGTGCTATTGTTATTGATAACTCCAGTGCATTCCGTATGGATCCAGAGGTGCCACTCGTTGTACCTGAAGTTAACCCTGAAGATATTTTGAAACATAAGGGTATCATTGCTAATCCAAACTGTTCTACAATCATCATGAGCCTTGGCTTAAAACCATTGCATGATATTTCTCCAATTAAACGCATTGTAGTATCTACATACCAAGCTGTATCTGGTGCTGGTAAAGAAGGTATTGAAGAACTTCAAAACCAAGTAAAAGAATATGCTGAAGGCAAGGAAATGACTGCTAACTTGTTGCCAACAGGTTCTGCACCAAAACACTTCCCAATTGCGTTCAATTTGTTACCACAAATTGATGTATTCTTAGAAAACGATTATACTAAAGAAGAGATGAAGATGGTAAATGAAACACACAAAATTCTTCATGATGACACCATTCAAGTAGTGCCAACAACTGTTCGTGTTCCAGTATATCGCTCTCATTCGGAATCCGTATTAGTAGAAACAGAAGAACCAGTATCTGCAGAAGCATTCCGCAAGGCTTGTGCCGCATTTCCAGGATTACAAGTAAAAGATAATCCAGCAGAACAAGAATATCCTATGCCACTATATACATCTAATCAAAATGACTGTGAAATCGGTCGTATCCGTAAAGATTTATACAATGATAAAGGCATGAATTTCTGGATCGTAGGTGACCAAATTCGTAAGGGTGCTGCTCTAAATGCATTGCAAATCGCAGAATACTTGGTAGAAAAGGAAGCATTTTAATATCTATCAAGGGGGAGAAACATATGAAAACCTTTGGTCGTGTATTAACGGCTATGATTACATCGTTTAACGAAGATGGATCAGTCAACATTGAAAATTCAGTTGCCATTGCAGAGCATCTATTAAATCATGGTTCTGATGGCTTAGTTGTTTGTGGTACCACAGGTGAAAATCCTACTATATCCCGTGAAAGCAAAATTACTTTATTTAAAGCGATTGCTGAAACGTGCGGTGATAAAGGTACTATTATAGCTAATGTAGGTTCCAATGATACAAAAGGTTCTGTAGACTTTGTGAAAGAAGTATCTACGATTCCTGGTATTGATGGATTGTTAGTTGTTGTACCGTATTACAATAAGCCTAATCAACAAGGTCAATATTTGCATTTTAAATCTATTGCAGAGGCTACAACGTTACCAATCATGGTATACAATGTACCTGGTCGCGTAGGAACTGGAATATTTCCAGCTACACTAGCACGCCTCCATAAGGAATATCCACATATTTGTGCCATCAAAGAGGCTAGTGGTAATTTGATGATTGCTTCTGAAATTAAGCGTTTAATGCCTGGTGAAGATTTCATGGTATACAGCGGAGATGATGGTCTTACATTGCCTATTCTTTCCGTTGGTGGCACAGGCGTTATTTCTGTAGTATCTCATGTGGCCGGTCAAGATATGAACGATATGATTGCAGCCTTTGAAGAGGGCAATAATCAAAAAGCAACACAATTACATCAAAAATTAGCTGAAATTACTAGAGCTATGTTCATTACAACAAATCCAATTCCAGTTAAATATGCAGCTCGAAAATTAGGTTTACCAGCAGGTATATTCAACTTACCTATGTGTGAACCTTCTCAAGAAGAAGCTGCATACATTGATAAGGCATTAGCTGAATATTTACAATAAAATATTACGATACTAAAACCAGTAGCTATGATTTATAACTACTGGTTTTATTTTATAAGAAATACATTATAAATATTATTTTATATGCCTATAAATATATTTTTTTCTTATAAAGATTGTATTATGATATAATCTCACATGGAGATAGTATTTTTAACTATACTCTAGTCTACTGTTAATTCATGATAAACAAAATGATTGTGATATTTCGAATCGACCATAAGGCGATTACATTAAAACACAAGGAGTTTAACATGGAACTAACAATGTTAAAAGGTAAAATTCACAGAGCTACTGTGACACAAGCAGAACTTGATTATGTCGGGAGCATTACTATCGATACAGATTTATTGAATGCATCTGGAATTCGAGAATATGAACAAGTTCAAATTGTAAACATTAATAATGGAGCACGTTTTAGCACATATACGATTGCTGGCGAAGCAGGCAGTGGTGTTATATGCTTAAATGGCGCTGCAGCAAGACATGTGCAAGTACATGATAAAGTAATTATCATGTGTTATGCTCAACTAAATGAAAAAGAAGTAGAGAGCCATAAGCCTCTTGTTGTATTTGTAGATGAAAATAATAAGATAAGTCATATAAAAAACTATGAAAAACATGGTTTATTAGTTGATCAAGACTAACTGTTTTTGATCGAATTACAGTAGACTGTATAGGACTATCTTCGTATTTACAATTTATAAGTACCGGAGGCATTATTATGGAAATTATAACTACAATCGAAAATATACGCAGCATAGTAAACCATTGGAAAGATAAGGGATATTCTATTGGTTTTGTACCAACAATGGGATATTTACATGATGGTCATGCCGCATTGATAGATCAAGCTAGAAAGGATAATGATAAGGTCATTGTATCTATATTTGTTAATCCAACTCAGTTTGGTGAAAACGAAGACCTAAATTCTTATCCACGTGATATTAATAGAGATAAATCCCTTTGTGAAGCCCATAAGGCGGATATTATATTTTCTCCAACGTCAGATGAAATGTATCATGATAGAAAAGCATTTGTAAATATTGTTGAGTTATCTGATACATTGTGTGGTATTAGTAGACCTATTCATTTCAAAGGTGTTTGTACGGTTGTAACGAAGCTATTTAATATTATTCAACCTACCAATGCCTACTTTGGTGAAAAAGATGCACAACAACTAGCCATTATTCGTAAAATGGTTTATGATCTAAATTTTCCGGTCAATATAATTGGAGTGCCAATCGTTCGTGAATCGGATGGTCTAGCAAAATCTTCTCGAAATACATATTTATCTAAGGAAGAACGAAAAGCGGCTACCATATTATATAAAGCTATTCAAATGGGAAAACAAACCATTAAACATGGTGCTTCTGCTGATAGTATCATTAATACTATGACAGAAATTATTAATACTGAGCCCTTAGCCAAGATAGATTATGTTTCAGTTGTTGATGCTAATACAATGCAACCAGTTCATGAGATTACATCTCCAGTATTAGTCGCTATGGCTGTATATATTGGATCTACGCGACTTATCGATAACTTTTCCTTCGATGCAAATTAGAAGGGAGAAACTATGAACTATTTACAAACACTGACTCAGTTAATTTCTAAATACTTAATGGTTCTAATCATCGGTTTTTCATGTATGGCCTATATAGTTCCTTCATATTTATATACGTGTTGCGCTTATACTCCTTTACTCATCGCTATGTTCGGTATGGGCCTTATATTAATTGTTTGAAAACTCCATAATATTTTTAGACATCCAAAAGATATTTGCAGGGTGAGGCTTGCACAATACAATAACCATTAGCATGGGAAATTGCTGTATACATTTACATTTACCACCAGATATTGCAATAGGCGTTATATTAGTTGGTTGCTGTCCTGGTGGCACGGCTAGTAACGTTATAACCTATATCGCTAAAGGTGATGTACCACTATCAGTAGGAATGACAATTACATCGACATTAATAGCACCCATTGTAACACCATTATTAATCTTATATATTGGTGGTGCTTGGGTAGATGTTGCTAATTGCTACCAATGATGATTGGTGAAAGTCATTATTATACCAATCTTATTGGTGGTGTCATTCATATATGTTTGTAAATCACATATTAATACATTAACCAGTATAAGCCCTATATTTTCAATGATTGCTATTATCTTATTAATAGCAGCTATTATTGCAGTTAATAGGGATAAACTATTGGTTTCGGCTTCATTAACTCTATTATTGTTGGTATACATAATGTATTAGGATTACTATTAGGGTTTTAGGAAAAACTCTTAAATTAAAATACGATAAAACTACTGCATTAGCAATAGAAGTAGGTATGCAAAATAGTGGGTTGGGGCCGCAACGCCGTTAAAACTAATTTTGCTTTGAAACCTCTAGTAGGTTTATTATGCAGTGTATGGCATATATATCTGGCAAATTTTCGCTAGCGTGTAACGTAGCCAAAATCTCAATATAACAAAAAGACGGCAACATATGTTGCCGTCATTTTGTTATATTCTATCACGTACTAATCCAATTACAAGTCCTTCAATATGACAATCATCAACAATAATAGGATCAAAATTATCATTTTCAGGCTGTAAACGAATATGACCATTTTCTTTATAAAAACGTTTTACAGTCGCTTCATCATCAATACGAGCTACCACAATATCGCCATTATTGGCTGTATTTTGATGACGTACAATTAACATATCGCCTTCATACATACCAATATTCATCATCGATTCCCCTTGAACACGAAGCATAAAGCAATCAGAATCACCTGTAAGCTGAACAGGTAAGGTCAATGTAGCCTCTAAATTTTCAACAGCTGTAATTGGTGTGCCTGCTTGTACTGTACCGATAAGAGGAACTTGTTTTAATCCTGCACCAAGGAATTCAAAATTATCAGAGCTAGTAGTTTCATTGTTCTCTTTAGATACAGAAACCTTCGGTTTTCCTTCATCTAAAATCGTAATAGCACGGTTTTTATTAGGATCGCGTTTAATATACCCAAATTTTTCTAATGTATTTAAATGTGATTGAACAGTGGACGTAGAACTAAGACCTACATAAGCACAAATTTCACGAACAGTAGGGCAACGATATTCATTATGTAAAGAATCTCGAATAAACTCTAATATACGACGTTGTTTTGTATTAATATCAGTAGCTGGGCGTCTCACAGGAACCTCCATATATGTACTAAAAATGGGATATGTAAAAGTGTATACTATAATTATTTTCTTTATATCCCTATTATATAGATATTTTTATACTTTTGCAAACATTTGTTCTTAAAATGCTTGACCGAACATCCGTTTGTGTGCTATTATCTTATTGTAAACAAACAAACGTTCTGAATTTTATGTTCGATAAATAAAAGAGGTAATGTATTATGAGACACATTATGATTATGCTTGGTATCTGTTTTGCAATGGTTATCGGTTATCAACAAACAACTCCTGCTATGGAATCACATAGTGTTCAAGAGATTACTGTAAAATCTGGAGATACCTTATGGGATATTGCATCGCGTTCAACTGCATCTAATGTGGATGTTCGTGAGGTAGTACATACAGTAAAGGAATTAAATAATATTTCTGATTCTGGTAATTTAACACCAGGGACCAAAATAAAGGTGCCTGTATATAAAACTGATAGTCCAACAAGAGCTATGGACTATATGGCTCAAAATTAAATATATACGAAATGGCTAGTATAGATGTTCTTCAATGAGAAAACCATCTATACTAGCCATTTTCATTATATAATATTATTTTAATCGTTTTTCAAAAATTGTTGAGATAGGATTATCGACGAATTTATTTGCTTCATTAATATAACGGCGTACCATATTTACACTGTGATGTCGCGTCTGACGCATGATATTACGTTCCTCGACGCCATAAGCGGCTGCAGTCGTAGCAAAGCCATGCCTTAAACTATGAGCACCATACATGGCAGGATCGAGTCCGATAAGAGAAATATATTTTTTTACAATCTCTGCAATGGACTTATCAGAAATTGCCGTTTTTCGTAATGACATTGATTTAGTAAAGCCCCGAAATACAGGTCCAGATGTAATGCCACTGGCAGTTAACCATTTTTTTAAAGCTCGTACGGCATCCAATGGAGAACCTTGTAGACTTGGAATCGCTACAATAGCACCTTGACCTTCTTGGTCAGCTTTAGATGAAGCGACAAATATCTCAAGACCTTGTGGAGAAAACTTTAAGTTCTCTACAGTTAAGGCTGCAATTTCACTGCGTCTAAAAGCCCCCATAAATCCAATGAGTAAAATTGCTTTATCTCGTAATTTCTGTATCTTTGGAATATCACTACCATCGATACATTCTAAAATATCTTCAATATCATCTAATAAAATAGGGGTCTTACCTTGTTGAAAGGTTCCCTTTAAACGTCGTATCCCTCGCAAAGCTTGTTTCACAAGAGGGGACATACATGGATTTTCTCTAGCCCCAGAAGCATTGTAGTTTTCTGATATGGCACTAATGCGACGAGCAATCGTATTAGCCTTTGCATAATCTGCTAAGTCATTAATATAATTGACAATTGTTTCTGGTGTTGCTGGAAAATAGGATACCTTTTGGTAATTACACCAATCAACGAAGTCATCCCAATCTGACTCATAGGCATTTACTGTATTTTCAGCCTTTGAAAGTAAAATGCTTTGTTTTGCTTTCATCGATAATTTTGTACTATTCATTAACGCATCATTATGGCGCAAATAGAAATGTTTTTTCTCTTCTTTAGACTGTGACATATATATTCCTTTTACTAACACTATGCTATTATTGTATCACATAGAAACATGGAATTATGCTATAATTAGATGATTTTGAACCAAATTTCTCGAATTTTATTTGAAAGATATAATGATGAACTTAAAACAATTATTATGTAGTGTATTAATCGGTTTTTGTCTATTTACTAGTGGTTGCAGCTTAATTCCTATGGATGGCACAATTACATATGGCCTGTATTATGAGGATCAAGATATCTCAGGATATTCTAGAGATGCTGTTAGCTCCTTAATTCATACAGAGGCTAGTAATAATAAAACAATTACGATAACAATACCAAATCAAGGTACGCGACAAGTAAAAGTAAAAGATTTAGGATTACGCTTGATACAGCTAGTACGGAATCTAATATTTTTACCTATGGTTATGAAGATGATTTAAAAATGCTCATCATGCATAGGATTACTGCTTTTATCTATAAAGTACATATAAATCCTGTATATAAACTTGATGAAGTAACAGCAAAAGCATATTTTACAGAATTAGCAAAACAAATCGATGTATCAGGTCATGATGCGTTATTAACGGTTGAAAATGGCCAAGTCAAGATGACACCTTCAAAAGAAGGAAAACGCGTTGATATTGATGAGACAATTAAACAATTAAAAGCTCAACTAGAAGAAAATGATTTTAACAACATTTCTATAGAATTTACATCTAAAGATACAGTTCGTGTTACAAACGATGATGTAAAACCATTAACAGCTGTTCTAGGTAGTTATACTACAAATTTTGATACGTCTAACACCAATAGAACTCATAATATTGAGCTAGCATCAACCAAAATTAGCGGTACATTAGTCAAACCAGGCGAGGTCTTTTCCTTTAATGATGTCGTCGGTGAACGTACGGCAGAAGCTGGCTATGATGATGCACCGGTTATTATTGATGGAAAATTAGTACCGGGTATTGGTGGCGGTATTTGCCAAGTTAGCTCTACATTATTTAACACTGCATTACTATCTGGTATGAACATCATTGAGCGGACACCTCATTTTGAACCTGTTAGCTATATTCCTGCAGGACGTGATGCAACCGTTGCATACGGATATTTGGACTTTCAATTTAAAAACCCATATGCTCATAATATCTATGTATTAAGTGTTATGAATAACGGACAACTAACAATATATATCATAGGTGTACCAGAAGACGTACCGAAGTCTGTTTCCATCAGTGTTGGCGACCGTACGGATATTCCAAATCAAACGATTACCAAAATAGATCCTTCTGCCAAAGAGGATAGTACAGAAGAAGGTCATATTGGATTTAGAATTAATACATATCGTACAATAACATATGGTAATTGGGTCACTACAACAGATGTATTTGAGTCTACATATGATCCAGTAGATACGATTATTACTAAGAAACCTGCAGCACCAGAACCTGCAAAAAAAGACTCACCAAAGAGTAAAACAAAAAGATAAATATTAACATTCTATTAAATATGGCCTAATCTATTGACCGAATGCATAGATTAGGCTATTATTTTAACTTGTAGTAAGGTGCTTGTACCTGAAAACGCTAAAATTACACATTTCATTCTCAATAATTATCAATTAAAATCATAAGTTGAGGTTCACTATGGATACAATTTTACAATTTGACCATACAGTCATATTTTATATACAACAACATTTTATTAGTTCTTATTTAACACCAATCATGTACTGGTTATCAAAAATAACAAGTGCAGGTGCTTTATGGATCTTAATTTCTATTATATTAATGATTCAAAAGAAATATCGCGTTATTGGCCTTGGAATGTTCATTTCCTTAGTCTTAGTATTCATCATAGGCGACCAAGGGTTAAAACCTCATGTAGCGCGTTTAAGACCATTTGTAGATTTCCCTGAAGTACCATTGGTAGCACCGCCACCAGCAGCAACGACATATTCATTTCCATCAGGGCATAGTTTTGGATCATTTGCGGCTGCAACAGCATTATACTTAGGATTAAGTAATATATGTCCAACAAAAAGATTCTGGGGCGTTATAGCGTTGATTGGTGCCTGTGTAGTTGCATTTGCACGAGTATACTTATTTGTACATTATCCAACAGATGTATTAACTGGATTAGTATTAGGTATTATCGTAGGTTGCATTGCATGGAAAATCGCAAAAGCCTTATGGTCTTGGTGGACTGGTCGTAAAAACGAAGTAGAATACGAACCATATACATTTAAACGTAAAAACTAATAACCTTGAAAATATTGATTGGGCCTAGCTTAGGCCCAATTTTTATGCCTTAAATTACTTCCGATAAATTAACGTTATCGGAAGTAATTGTAAAAAAAGAAAAACTAGCCTATATTTCTATAAGCTAGTTTATTTTTTTACAATAAATTAATCATCATGTTCCGATAAGTATTTCATATAGTTATTAAATTTAGGCTCATCAATAGTAACTTTACTAAACTCAGGACTAACTAAAATTTTACCATACATATTCATAAGACCATATGTATTACCAGATTTAACTACATATAAATTATCATAATACGCCGTAATATCATCAATTGTTTCTGGCAATGTTAATATTATATGACCATCATTAGAATCAATTATATATTTTTTATTTTCTAATGTGGCTACAGTAAATTTATCAATCATATAAATTGGTTTTGATGTGTCAATCGTATCATAAGCCTTATCAACTAATATTCCACTTTCTGCATTAAAAATATAAGATTTTTCAGCTGTTTTTAACACAAAGCTACGATCACTTAATCTTTTACAGGAATCATATTTAAATGGTATGACTACTTGGTCTACAACATTTATAATACCATATTTATTATGTTTATCCGCAGCAATAAAATACTTAAAATCATCTCCTAAAGGTTCTATATAATTGTATTTAGGAGCAATTAATACATTATCATTCGATAATCTAATACCATATAAAGTTTTCCCTTTTTTATCAACAATGGAAAATGGTATGAATTGAGTAGCCGGTTGTCGACTATATCTAATTCCATTATAACCATTTCCTTCTCCATCTCCAGTACCAGCACCATCCATGAGTTCATAATTATATTTATTTATATTATGAATCGCAGTATCCTCATCTATTTCTATACCATCATTAGTTACATATTTGACATATCCGTCTGCTGTATCTATTTTTAATAGTACAACCGCTCCAGATCCATTATAATATTTATTTACATTTTCCCATGTACTTGTAATAGGATTATCTATAACTAATGAACCTGTACTTATATTATAAAGATACCAAAACTCACCCTTTTTACCGTATATTAAATTATCCGAACAATAATTATAAGCACTAACAACATCATTTATAGCATATGTACCATCAGACTTTACTAACTTAAATCCACCCTTTGTCAAAGCCTTTGCATACTCATAAGAAAACTCGTAATCATATCCTGCCGGTAAATAAACCATCGTATTTAAATTTATATAGCGTTTTTGACCATTATCATAAAACGAAGCATATGCATAGTTCTCTCCAAAGTCAATAATGTAATTTACATGTAAATCTTTATAAGGACCTAAAATCCACTTACCTGTTTCATCAACAATTGTATTTCCTGATGGCGATTCTAACGTAATATAGTTTTTAGCTTCAGCCGTATTACCTAGTGCAAGAAGTATTGCTAAAGCAATAAAAATTCTCCTCATAAAATATACCCTCTTTCATATAACACAATAATAATTATTATTATTTTATCATAATTTTTATTTTCTATATTGAAATTTATCGAATATAGTTGTAAAATAGTCATATAAACTATGTATATTTCTCATATTAACTCTCAAGGGAGGATCACTATATGTGCTGGTGTGATATCGTAAGTAAAGCTAAAATTGGCAGTTTAAGAAATCTCGGAAATGGTATGGAACATTCCTTGCGTTTTCTTGCAGAAATCGTTGTAGGTCTCAGTTGTTTACGTGTAGTTATTAACTGGATTTTTGGCATCTAATAATCAAATAAAAAATTAATACATTAAAGGCGCCTAGCATTGCTAAGCGCCTTATTTTTCTATCCATAGAACTATATACTATTTTTATTACTACTCATTAGAGCTACAGCTGATGAATTCTATAATAATTTGGCATATATCTCCGGCTTCATCAAAAGCCCAATATACAGGATATAAACCATCACCAAAGCCAGATTGTATCATTGGTACATACAAATCGGTGTTTGGAATTTTAAAGTTAATCCAATCGCCACCTGGACGTTGAAATTTAGGATAAGCGATAGCATTTAATTTAAATAGCTCATCAAAGTAATCATCATAAATATTGCCATTAGGATGTTGTTCATACCAATGACGGTCAAATTCTCTATACGCAGTTACAGTTGCTTCATCAACAAGTGGTGCCAATCCTGCATCTACAGGAAAGCCAATATAACTTTCACCATCTTCTAACTCGCTTAAATCCCATGACCTTTAAGGGCTAACTCATATTGTACAGGTTTTGTATTCTTAAACAAAACTCTTGTTAACACATAACGATAATAATCTGTATCTAGTTCAGCTACTTTAGTTTCTATTGGATATGTTCCAGGATCTACGGTACGTATATATGTCTTATTATCAACAGCAGCTAAATGTGTTAATGGATCACACGCAACAAATACGACCTGTTGGTAAAGTTATATATCCCATCGGCAATGTATATAGTTTTTTACCAAATAGTTCATCAGCTTCGAATATGGCATGATAATCAACAGGTGCTTTTAATTTCCCCTCACTGCCGAGATGATTAAATGTGTCTATCCATTCTTTTGATATATCCTGTGTATTCATTATAGAAACTCCTAACTATGTGATTCTGCTTCATGCTTATTACGTACATATTGTTGTTCTAGCGCCTCATAAGCTGCTGTTTTTTGAATGATTTGTTTAACTACAGTGTCTAAATCGGACCCATCTGTATAATCTGCTGGTGCGTAATAACGAATGCGATGATGTTGCATCATTTTATATACTTTATCTTTATTCTTGCTATCTGGATCATAAACACCGATTGAATGCCCTCCATTGACATTGACAAGGCTCATGCAAGGGAATATCTGTATCACTATCACCTATATAAATCATGTTGCGGAATGGTACTCGTTGCTCTTCTGGGCGGATGTAATCGTTTACACCAGGATCATTTATATCTAACACGCCCTTTTGTATGCGGAATAGGAACTGGGTTTTATTCGTGTAATTGATGGCTTGTGCAGGCCAGACGGCTACGCCTTTATCATCAAACATAAATGCGCTGGCATAGATTTTTTTAAAAGCCCCATTTCTTTGCCATTTCAGTGCCTTCAATCATCTCTTTTAAGCCAGAAGATATGATGTAATGTTCAATACGTACACCGTGTTCTAAACCATATTTACGAATACGTTCAAACCAAGTGAGAACACCTTCATATAGTTCCACTTGATTCCCATATTCCATAAGCTTTTCTCGAGTTACATAAAAACGGCCCACTGCTTCTTGAATCATCTTGTACATATAAGCCAAGTTATTATCCATATCATTTTTCTTAGCCAGTTGATTAGATTCTTGCCAGAACTGTTTGATTTGCTCTTCATCATAGCCAACAGATTGAATAAAGCCTTGTGCCTGCATATCATCAGGTGTTAAGGTCTTATCAAAATCATAACACATAGCAAGAACTGGCATAGATGATTCTAGCGATTGTAATGAAACTTTATTTTCATTCTTATAGGTGATCATACTCCACCTCCTTGTAATAATAAAACAATAAACAAAAAATAGGCTTTACACCCTCTTATATTCTTGAGGTGACCCAACCCCTTTTGTCTATATTTTACACGATACGTCAACGCTATAGGCGTAAAAGCAGGTTATAATTCTCCTTAAAATAAAGAATCTTGTGTGTAATTTGTATCTACAATCCAACTTTTTTCCGCACTCTCTTTAATAATTGCTGTTTTTGAAAGTGTACCTATAAGCAAGCTAGAGTTAGGATCATGTAATAAGCGATTTTGATGAACTGCAGCCTGGTTACTATTAGCATAACAATAGCGACAAAAATGGCTACAAGTATCATAGGCACCTATATCACCATGTAAATAACAATTACACTCTGGTCTAGCTGGTGTACGTTTCGGTGCTTTTAATTTTACGTTCCAAGCACGTTCATAACAGTCTAGCGTAAGACAGCCCTCTGTATTAACACCTAATTCTTTGAAAACGTCCCCTTCTCCACAGGTTTTAAGTATCATATGATGAGAATGAGCTATAGATACTAATTCTTTAATGATCTTCATTTGAATATCTAAACTCGGTCTATAACCATCGGGAAAGTATGAGCTACCTTATCAAATATATCTATGAAACTAACAACTACAGTATCTGTGTAGCCTTCTAGAGACTTAGCCATTTTATAAAAGCTTTCAAAATGAAAATCAACTGTATAGTTGTGGGTTAAAATAATAGGATCATAACGCCACACCATGGACTGAGGATTACGTTTTGTAGATATGTGTTTAAATCCGTCTATTACTAAATCCACTTGTGGTACATTAGTCTCTATATCTGCTCCATATGGAGTTATAGTCATATGCCAATACTGTCTATAATCATTTATTTCATGTAAGAACGGAATGAACGGCAACGGATTCTTTGTACAAAACGCAATACCATCTACAACCTCATGATTGATAGGATATCGTGTTATCTGCATCGGATTATAGGGATTGCGTACATCTACAAATCCTTGGCGGACGCGATTAATTAACCATTGCCCATAAAAGGCAGGAATATCCGTACGCTGTCCCGTCTGTAAAATCATTATCCTGTCCTTTCATAAAACAAAAATATAGATGTATTATATCATACTCAATATTAATTATTTATGGAGTAAGTGTGATATTTTTAGTATGGTACATTCTCATTTTATGATACTATTAAGTGTATTAAAAATGAGGAGAACTGAAAAAATGAATGATATATTTGAAAAAAATCATCCTATGAAGGATGATAAAAAGTTTATTACCTCCTATTGGAGTGACCGAGCTCGTGATTTTGGTTCTTTACGAGCTAAAGAATTAGAAAGCCCTAAACTTAAACTTTGGCGTGATGAGTTAATGAGTCATATCTTTTGATTCTGACCGTTCTTTACGTATTTTAGATATTGGTTGTGGTGCAGGTTTTTTCAGTATTATTCTCTCTGAATTGGGTCATACAGTACATGGTATTGATATTACCCCAAATATGATTGATGAAGCTAATCAACTGGCCGAATCACTAAATTCTGATGCTACCTTCTCTGTTATGGATGCTGAAAATTTAAGTTTTGATACGAATACATTTGATATCGTTGTAGCTCGTAATGTAACATGGAACTTACCACATCCAGATAAAGCCTATGCTGAATGGTTGCGTGTCATCCGTCCAGGTGGTTTAATTCTTAATTATGATGCGGAACATGCACGCAATCATCATAATTTACCACAATCTGTACATCATGCACATGAACATGTGAGTAATGAACTAAAGGAACGTTGTCATACCATTTATCATATGCTCGAGATTTCTTCCTTTACACGTCCACAATGGGACATAGAATTGCTCACTAAGATGGGGGCTAGTTCTGTATCTATTGATCCTACTGTAGGACCTCGCATCTATGCAGAAGAGGATGAATTTTATATCCCAGTGCCTATGTTTTTGGTGAAAGCACAAAAATAGTGTTAAAATACAAGTTTTAAAAGAGAGAATTAAATGAAAATACTTAACAAACTATTATTATCAATTTTGATATTATCTAATATTTCAACTGTATATGCTTGGAAAAATACTAATAATATGTACACGGTTGAGCATGAATGGCAACAAGTAAAAACACCAAATGATCCAAGATTCCGACCTATTGATGTTCAAGAAGTTTATCAACCAATAAATAAAAGACAACTTTTAAAATATATATCTATAGCAACAAGTACACCGGGTGAACGATTGATTAGAATAGAATTATTAATATATGATAAGGATGGTAATAAAGTTATAAGGACAGAGGAACTTGCACAATTTAAATATATAGGTAGCAATGATAATATCCATATAAACCATATTCCACCACAATACTTTATTTATTAACAATAAAGAGCCGACTAAAAAAATTTTTAGTCGGCTCTTTAATATAATATTTAAAATATATAGAGCATAAAAGTCTTATTTCAAGAACTTAATTAATTCATCAATTTCATGAAAATCACCAGATTGAATATAATAATTATCAGCATCTAAACGTGTATAGGACGCTTTACGATTTAAATAATTTCCTCTTTCAATCTTATAATTTAAGTTTATAATCTGTTTTAGTTCATTGTTAGTAATAAAACCAACAATATTATATTTAAACAAGTCTTCTTTAAATAGGTTTCTTAAATTACTTTCATCACTAAAATCAGGATTATGCCCTTTCAAAAACTTACTGATGTCTGGTTCTATTCTAACAAGTATAAAAAAGTCATACTTATTATCAGAACGATATAAATTCGGTCTATAGTGCCCCTCTTCATCCCAATCATAAGTTTCTAGTAAAAGTAAATTACTATAAAATTTTGTTGATTTAATATTGATTACATAGTTTTTTACTTTTAAATCATAATCATCCCAAATATTATCACTATGAACAGAAACATCCGGCTCTTCAAGTTCTATATTATTATTTATAAAATACTGATAAACAGCAAACTCTGCTAATTTACCTTGGAAAGCATCCGTAAAAATCTCCTCATTATTACGACAATGACTTCCACCACTTCTATGATTTCTATGAGAACCTCTTTGCCCAAAAGTCATATTATATGCATGAGAAAATGCTTTATTAAAAAAATTAGAACTTATATTTATGTTTGAGATGAATCTCTTTTTATGTCTAATAGTATATATCTCATCATCATAAATAAGCTTTTGAAAATTAGTTTTTTCAATAAAATTATAAGACATAACTCCCCCATATTTGAAAAGATTAGATTTATCAAATGATTTGGTCAATATCAGGAATGTCGACTATAATATCATTCATAAAATTTTCAAATGAATTATATGGTGCTACATCAATATAAATTCTTCTATAATCACCTTTTTTATGCCATAGTCGTACAGAGTCAATTCCTTTTTTAGCTAACCATTCACGAGTAACTGGGATTCTTTCATCTAATCCCAACACATCCACTAATAGCCATTGCCCCAATGCAGATTGACCAAATAATTTACCGGTGTTAGGATCTATTTCATCTAAACTACCAGATTGTAATCCTTTATGTTGATCCTGTGTAACAAGTGCTGGAATTTCACGACCATTAGGCAATACTAAAGTAAATCTAATTTCAGGTTTAAATTTCTTTACACCATTATATTCACTTTGCATTTTTTCAAATTCAAATATATTTTTTACAAAAAAATCTGGATATTTATTATGAAATTCACGAGGAATAGGAATATATACTTCATTCAATGGTCGTGGAGTAGGATTAAGAGGATTTTTAGGTGCTGCATTCCATGCATTTAATCCTGACTTTTGTTCGACTTCTTTACTCCTAAAAGAATATAATGGTAAAAAACATTCTACTATATTATCACTTGCATCTTTATCTAGAGGAAAGGCTATAGTATCATTACCAGAACTCATAAATGCCTTAGAAAGAATCTTGCGACCCATTTCAGATGACGAAGGGCCTAAACTTTCATAAGCTTTAACTAAAAATGTAAATGGGTCCTCCATTATTTCTACTGTGATTTTATCTAAAATTGTAGAATCCCTACTATCACCAAAATATTGCCAAATTTGGGAGTCTCCAAATGTAAATTTATAGTTCTTAATTCCATCAGTCCATGTAATAGAACTATCCGTTCTATTTATATTTGTAATTTTATTTAATTCAATTAATGGATATGTACATTCCTGTATTACTAATGCTCCAGCATCCCGTGTAATATAGTGATAAATATTAGAATTCTCATCTAAACCTAAACGGTTATAATCACTTTTCATTCTTTTATTTTTTATCGATGATATAACATAAACCATTTCATATGGATTATGTTCATGTAACATAATATCATCCTTGTAACGTTTCAACTGCATTACTTTTTGATACAAGGAGTACTATTCATCCAAGTCTTAAGGCCAATTCCAATTCTTTCAGATCCAAATACTGAAAGAATATCATGAGGTGTATTACCAATATCTACGTTTTCAGAACTAAATACTCTAGCATATATAGTTTCTTGAAATTTAGAATCTAAATAAGGAATAGGCTCACCATGCTTTTGTCTAAACAAATTAGATAACGAGCCATATACTTGTAAAAACTTTTTATATTCATCTTGCTGTTCTTTTGTATATTTCTCCCAAACAGACATAGATACATCTCCTCTTTAATCATTTTCTATTATAGAGTAAAAAGTCCCATTTTTATTTTTTAATACAAATTGCAGATATTCTTCATTAGTAAAAACTTCTATAGGCGTAGAATCATTTTTTTGATTATTTACCTCAACAATTTTTTCTAATTCATTTCTATCTTTTGATGTTGCATAAACATATGATTCACCATCATAACGTCCATTCATATTAGTATATGTTAAAACATATGGTAAATTTAGATTAATTGCATTGCTCTCATTATTACTATTATCTAGAGCAATAGATATATTTAAAGCTATTCTCTTAACAAGTGGAACTACAACACTATTTCCTGCTTGCTTATACAATTGCCCCTTTGCAATATTATCAGGAAGCTTATAATCTAAAGGATAGCCTTGAGCATTAAAAGTTTCTTTAGGTGTCAACTTTCTAATTCTTTTATCTTTAGTTAGAATTAGGGGTACATTATGTCCACCAGTCCCCATATTAGCCGTCAAAGTAGGTACAACACCAGTCTTATTTTCTCGAACATACTGGCGTCGCCATTGATATATAGTTTCGGAGCTTTTTATTGCTGATTTTAACTCATCATAAAATTTATTTTTATCTTCTGTGTAATAGTAATATTCATCCATTTTACCATTAAAATCAATTATATCGGATAATGATGTAGTTAAAGGAATTTCATCTGGAAATATGAACGCATCATAAGCAGATTTCTCTAGAAATCCAACAATATATATTCTTTCTCGATTTTGTGGAATATTCCCATAATCTTTCCCATTAAGAACCTTCCATTTTATATAATATCCATTTAGTGTTAGTGCCTCTTTTATTACTTTAAATGTTTTCCCATGATTATGAGAAACCATATTTTTAACATTTTCTATAAATACAGCTTTAGGCTTTTTTTCTTTAATAATTCTTAAAAGTTCAAAAAATAAATCACCACGGTCATCTTCAAAACCTTTACGATAACCAGCTATACTAAATGCTTGACAAGGAAACCCACCAACAATAACATCTATTTTTTCCGTTTTAATATCAGAAGAACTTACTATATGAATATCTCTATTATACAATTGAATATCTGGAAAATTTAGCTTATATGTAATATTAGCATTTTTATCAAACTCATTGGCATACACCACTCTGAACTTGTTAGTTTGCTCGAAACCTAACTCAATTCCGCCTACACCACTAAAAAATGCTGCAATAGTATATTTGGAACTTACAGATCTAGACATGTATCCTCCTATTGTATTATTTAATTTTTAAAGAATATTTGAGCCTTACCGATTTCGCTACGCAATTTTTCTTCATCGATAGTCAATAGTTCTTTATTTTTCATAAGAACCTTGCCAGCTACAATAACTGTATTTGCATCAGAGCTATTAGCTGAGTATACAAGTGCTGCTACATCATTATATCGAGGCATCCAATGCATACCAGATACATCATATAATACGATATCGGCACGTTGACCTACTGCAATTTTACCGAGGTCATTATATCCAAGAGCTTTGGCTCCTTCTACAGTTCCCATATTCCAAGCCGCTTGTGCCGGAATAGCTTTAGGATTATAGAGACGAGCTTTATGTAATGTCGCTGCTAAACGAACTTCTTCAAGCATATCCGCATTGTTATTTGATGCAGAACCATCTGTACCAAGACTTACAGTAATCCCTTTTTCTATCATTTCAGGAATAGGCGCAATACCACTAGCCAGTTTCAAGTTAGATTGTGGATTATGAGCTACAGCTACATTATTTTCAGCCATAATAGCCATATCTTCTTCTGTTACATGTACGCAGTGAGCTGCCAATGTAGTATTCCAGAACAAACCTAAATCATGCATATGAGCGATTGGTGTCTTACCAGTCGCTTTTATAACATTTTCCACTTCCCCTTTTGTTTCGGATAAGTGCATATGAATGCCACAATTTAGTTCATGAGATAAAGCAATAACCTTTTCCATATACGCATCTGGACAAGTATATGGCGCATGTGGTCCTAATAGGACCTTGATGCGGTCATTATCATAACCATGATAAGTGCGGAACAAATCTACATTTTCCACAAGCGCTTGATCAGCTGTAGGAGAAACACCGGCAAGACCACGGGACAATACAGCTCGAATACCGGTTTCTTTCACAACATCAGCTGTTATATTCATAAAGAAATACATATCGCTAAATGTAGTCGTACCAGAACGTAGCATCTCTGCAATACCTAGTTGTGTACCCCATTTAACCAGATTGTCATTCAATTTGGCTTCCGTTGGCCAAATCGCTGTTTCAAGCCAATCCATAAGTTCTAAATCATCAGCATAGTTACGGAATAATCCCATCGCTATATGCGTATGTGTATTGACGAGACCTGGAGCGGCCAATTGACCTTTACCGTCTAGTGTTTCCTTTGATTGTGCAGATTTTGCTTCTTCTCCGGTTAAGATAGCAGTAATAAAACCATTTTCGATTGCAATAGCATGATTTTTTAATGTTCCATTGTCGGTAAGAACATCTACATTGGTAATTAATAAATCTGACATAATGCCTCCTTGTATAGGTACAACAGAGTCTATATAGACTCTGTTAATTAGATGTTCAAGTTAAAGATTATATTAGTTTACCTTTGTTAAGTAATCGATTTGGTCTTGTGTTAATGCATCTAAATCGTAACCCATGGAGTGTAATTTAATTTTTGCTACTTCTTCATCAAGTTCACGAGGCAATACATACACTTTTGGCTCCATGTTTTTACCATTGTTTAATACATGTTCAGCAGCCAATGCTTGCATAGCAAAGGACAAGTCCATAATTTCAGCAGGATGACCATCGCCTGCTGCTAAGTTTACAAGACGACCTTCAGCCAATACATAGAGTTTACGGCCATCAGCCATTGTATAGCCTTCAATATTTTGACGAACACGTTCATGGCTAACTGCAACTTGTTCTAAATCATGAACATTAACTTCGCAGTCAAAATGACCAGCGTTACAAAGAACAGCTTTGTCCTTCATAACTTCGTAATGTTCTTTTACGATAACATCTTTACAACCTGTTACCGTACAGAAGATATCGCCAATTTTAGCAGCTTCTATCATAGGCAATACAGTGAAACCATCAAATACTGCTTCAATAGCTTTAATAGGGTCAACTTCTGTAACAAATACGTGAGCGCCTAAACCTTTAGCACGCATGGCAACACCTTTACCGCACCAGCCATAACCAGCAACTACAACGTTTTTACCTGCTACTGTAAGGTTGGTAGTACGCATGATACCATCCCATACAGATTGGCCTGTACCATAGCGGTTATCGAATAAGTATTTACAGTTAGAATCATTAACAGCAATCATAGGGAATGTTAATTGTTTAGCATGTTCCAATGCATATAAACGATGAACACCTGTTGTAGTTTCTTCACTGCCACCTAACAAACGTTCTTTTGCATCAGTACGTGTTGTATGTAATAAATTAACAAGATCACCACCGTCATCGATGATAATATGAGGTTTATGATCTAATGCTTTGTTAAGGAACATAAAATATTCTTCATCAGTACAATCGTACCAAGCATATACAGTAAGACCCATGTCAACAAGACCTGCAGCTACATCATCTTGTGTAGAAAGAGGGTTTGAACCTGTAACGATGACATCAGCACCACCGCGCTTTAACACAGTTGCAAGGTATGCAGTTTTAGCTTCCAAGTGAACGGAAACAACAATTGTTTGGCCTTTGAAAGTTTGTTCTTTTTCAAAATGATCGCCTAATGTATTTAGAGTAGGCATAAAATTAGAAACCCAATCGATTTTTTTACGGCCTTCAGCAGCGAGATTGATATCTTTAATTAATGATTGCATATGTACCCCTTCATTCTTCAATTAATAATATACAGGTTATGAAAAGAACTTACTTTAACATGATAAGTTTTATATACATCCGTAATGACATCTACTTATTGTCAACAACAGATTGTAAGCGAGCAATAGACTCTTGATAGTTTGGTGTTAAAACACCTTCTTCAGTAATAATAGCTGTTACTAGTTCATGAGGTGTTACATCAAAAGCAGGGTTTAATACATGAATACCCGTAGGCGCAGATGGCACACCTTGGAATGTCAACACTTCATCATCAGCGCGCATTTCAATGGGAATATCCTTACCATCTTTGAGTGTAAAATCAAATGTACTATATGGAGCAGCTACATAAAATGGAATATTATGGAATTTTGCAAGCACTGCTAATCCATAAGTACCAATTTTATTAGCTACATCACCTTCCGTTGTGATGCGATCGGCACCAACTATAATAGCGTCAATTAAACCTTGTTGCATTGCATAGGCCGCCATATTGTCTGTCTCTAATGTAACAGGAATACAATCTTCATGGAGTTCAAAAGCCGTTAAACGTGCACCTTGTAATAAAGGACGCGTTTCATCAGCATATACCATTTCTAATTGTCCCTGTTCATGTAGTTTACGAATCACACCAAGTGCAGTGCCAAGACCACCTGTAGCTAAAGCACCGGCATTACAATGCGTTAAGATTCGTAAATTTTGTTTTCCTTTAAATAAAGTAGCCCCATTAATAGCCATGCGTGTGTTAAGTTGTACATCCTCTTCATGGATAACAATGGCCTCATGCGTGATGCGGTCTATAATTTCATGCATAGACGAAAACGGACCGGCTTTCACAATCGCTATAATACGATTAACAGCCCAAGCTAAATTAATCGCCGTCGGTCGAGTTTCCTTTAATTCTTCACTCCACTCATAAAAGGTTGATAGCTGTTCAGAAAAGGGAACAGCTAAACGATTCGCCTCCGCAGCCGCTAAAATAAGGCCATACCCTGCAGCAACGCCAATAGCAGGAGCTCCACGGACACGAAGCATCTTTATAGCCTCCGCCACTTGTCGCCAATCGGTACAATGTAAATATTCCACATGAGTTGGCAATTTTGTTTGATCTAATAAAATGAGCGTACCATCACGCCATTCAATATTGTTCATGAGAACTCCCTCCACATTGTCATATCAAAATGGATACGATTTCTTATAATTTAAAACCACCATACTCAGCCATGCGATGATGAGCTGCATAATCTGCATTCATATCAATCGCCTCAATTGTACCTAAAATAAGAGCTTTCAATTGAGATGCCATTTCGCCCATCATTTCAACTACTTCACTGTGAGTAAGAGCATTTTCAGAAATACCAGCAGCATAGTTCGTAATCATGGAGATTGTTGTGTACGCCATTTCCGCTTCGTTTGCAGATTAACCTCTGGTACATTCGTCATACCTACTGTATCGCCACCAAGCATATGGAACATTTTAATCTCTGCAGGTGTTTCAAAACGTGGACCTTCTGTACATACATAGGTACCGCCATTATGAATAGACAATTTTTGTTCTTTACCTACATATTCAATGATTTGACGAAGCTCAGGACAATATGGATTTGTCACATCTAAATGTGCAACTGGACGTTCGCCACCTTCATAGAATGTAGTAACGCGATTTTTTGTAAAATCAAGAAATTGATCTGTTAAGACAAAATGACCAGGTTCAAAATTCTTATTCAAAGAACCTACAGCAGTCGTAGAAATAATGAATTTAACGCCTAGCTTTTTTAGGCCCCAAATATTGGCACGATAATTAATTTTATGTGGAGGAATCGTATGGTCTTTACCATGACGAGCCACAAAAATTACAGTTTTACCTTTATATGTTCCTTGAACATAATCAATCTCTCCATAAGGAGTCATCAAGGATTCTTCATGAATATTTTCAAATATAGACGGATCATAAACACCTGTTCCGCCAATTACACCGATTGCACTCATAGTTGCCTCCTATTAAAAATACTCTATCTTTATATTTTCGCATATAATGATAAAACAATCTATAGAAAAAGTTCTATTATTGAATTGGTCCTTTAGGCGTAAACATATCTTCTAGTTCTTTTTTAGAGAAATGATACTTTTCATTACAGTAATGACAAACTAGCTCTGTTGTTTCATCTTCTAAGAGGGATTTCTTATCATCTTCACGCAATGTCATAAGAACGCCAGCGAATCGATCACGACTACAACGACATTTAAAAGATACTGGTTCGTTATAGACTTCATTAACAGTAAGGCCGTCTAGCACTTTCTCAACAAGGCCTTTTCCATCAGGATGTGCTTTTAAATATTCTGTAACAGGTCCTAATTCATTGATATTCTTTTCTACCATAGCCAATGCAGCATCGGTAGCATCAGGTAAAGCTTGAACGATAAAACCACCAGCTACAATGGTATGATAATCTGGGTCTACGAGAACGCCTAAGCTAATCGTAGATGGCACCTGTTCAGATGTATAAAGGTAATACGCCAAGTCCTCTGCTACTTCACCACTTTGAATAGGGCTAGTAGATGTATAATCTTGAGCCAATTTAGTGAATCTTGTAACTTGTACTTCCCCATGGTGGCCGACTGCAGCACCCACATCGAGTTTTCCAGCACGTTTTAATGGCACATCCACATGTGGCTCATCTACATAACCGCGAACAGTATTATCAGAAAATGCATCGACATGTACAACACCGAGTGGGCCATCACCTTTAATGCGAAGACTTACATTCTCGTGATTTTTAAAATCACCCGCCAATAATAGAGCACCCGTCATGGCACGTCCTAGAGCAGCTGTTGCGACTGGCCATAAATCATGACGTACGCGCGCGGTCTCTACCGTATCCGTTGTAACGGCTAATGACATACGAACCCCTTCACGGGTAGTAAAACGTTTTATATAATCCATTCAATCATTCCTTATATATAATCAAATTATTATGTATTACACTCTTTAGTGCCTATATAGTATAGCATGATATATGTATATTTTCCATTATGCAGGAACATATGTTTGTTTAAGTATCTTTTCTAGTAAAAGAACATATTTTCGATATAAAAAACACTCAGTATCATACGATACCGAGTGTTTTCAAAGGTTAATTTAGATTTGATCGATAAGATTAACCATTTCAATAGCACCCCATAGCACAATCATAACCTTTATTACCCGCTTTTGTACCTGCACGTTCGATAGCTTGTTCAATATTTTCAGTTGTTACTACACCAAACATAACAGGGATACCGGTTTCTAAAGAAACGTGAGCAATACCTTTTGCAACTTCATTACAAACATAGTCATAATGTGTAGTAGCACCACGAATAACTGCACCTACACAAATAACAGCATCATAACGACCAGATAAAGCTGCTTTTTTTGCAATCAAAGGAATTTCATAAGCACCAGGAACCCAAATGACTGTAATATCTTCCTGTTTAACATCATGACGCAATAAGCAATCTTCTGCGCCACCAATTAATTTAGATGTAATGAACTCATTGAAACGTGAACCAATAATGGCAAATTTCTTACCAGTACCAACCAAATTACCTTCTTGAACCATCATGTTATAGCCTCCTATGAATTTAGATTAAATGTCTATATAACGAAAGAAAAATTAGTCTTCTAACATATGTCCCATTTTTTCTTCTTTTGTTTTTAAATAGCCTGCATTAAATTTGTTAGCAGGAATAATGAGAGGTACACGTTTGTGTACATCAACACCCCAATGTTCTAAGCCATGGCGTTTTTCAGGATTATTCGTCAATAAACGGATACTCTTAATACCTAAGAATCGAATAATTTGAGCCGCTAAAGAATATTCGCGCATATCTGCAGGGAAACCTAATTGTTCATTCGCTTCTACTGTATCAAGACCTTGTTCTTGTAATGCATAGGCTTTAATTTTATTTGTTAAGCCAATACCACGACCTTCTTGACGCATATACACGACAACGCCTTTGCCCTCTTTTTCGATGGACCGTAATGCATTTTCTAATTGTTCACCACAATCGCAGCGTTTAGAACCAAATACATCCCCTGTTAAACATTCGGAGTGAATGCGTACAAGCACATCTTCACAATCTTGTACATCGCCCTTAACGATTGCAAGATGCTCTTTATGATCTAAATCATTTTTAAATACGAAGATATTGAAATCGCCAAATTTTGTTGGTAATTTGGAACAAGCGCCTAATCCGATCATATCTTCATGTTGTTTACGATATTCGATGAGTTCTGCTACGGACGCAATTTTCAAATCATGTTCCTTAGCAAATTCGATTAGATCCGGTAAACGTGCCATATCACCATCATCTTTAGTGATTTCACAGATAACAGCAGCCTCTTGCAAACCAGCAAGACGACAAAGGTCAACAGATGCTTCAGTATGACCTTGACGTACGAGAACGCCACCTTCTTTATATACCAATGGGAATACGTGTCCAGGTCTACGGAAATCAGCAGCTTTTGCATTAGGATCCAATAATTTTTGAATCGTATACGCCCGTTCTGCAGGAGAAACACCTGTAGTTGTATCTACATGGTCAACGGTAACAGTAAATGCTGTTTCATGATTATCCGTATTCTTTGTAACCATTGCAGGAATACCGAGGCGTTCCAAAGCTTCTCGTCTCATTGGAGTGCACACGATACCACGTGCATATTTAACAAAGAAATTAATGTTTTCTTGAGTAGCAAACTCGGCAGCGATAATTAAATCCCCTTCATTTTCGCGACTTTCGTCATCAACGATAATAACAGGTTTACCAACTTTCATATCTTGAAGAACTTCTTCAATTGTATTCAATGTATAATTCATGGAGACAACTCCTCCTTTTACATAAATCCGTTCTCTACTAATAGAGATTCCATGGATTTTTGAGACTTACTTGTATGTGTAGGCTCATCTAATGTCATAAAATGACGAATATAACGGCCTGTAATATCTGTTTCTAAATTTACCTCTGTACCAATCGACGCATGGCCTAGTACGGTTTCACTCAGTGTATGCGGAATAATAGATACAGAAAAGGTCGATTCCGTTCTTTCCATAATCGTTAAGCTAATGCCATCGATTGTAATAGATCCTTTATAAATGACATAATCCATAATCGACTTTGGTGCAGAAATCGTGAAAACAATGGCATTATCTGTTCGTTTCATATTGACGATGCGACCTGTACCATCCACATGACCAGCTACGATGTGACCGCCAAATCTTCCATTAGCAGCCATCGCCCGTTCGAGATTAACTGGCTGGTTCACCTTTAAATTAGTAAACGTCGTCATGCTAATCGACTCAGGCATCACATCTGCTGTAAATTGATGATTACCAATTGACGTTGCTGTTAAACAAACGCCATTAACCGCCACAGAATCACCGATTTTTAAATCATCAAAAATTGTATTGCCACCGATCGTCAATAATAAGGATTGAGCTCCCTTTTTAACGCTTACTATTTTGCCAACTTCTTCAACGATGCCTGTAAACATAGGAGCCCTCCCTTCCTAAACGATAGGATTCAATACGAATATTATTATCTAGTATTCGCGAACTATCAAATTCGAGTGTAGGCGCCTCATGTAATGTAGCAAAACCGGTACCACCTACAGCAGATGTACTATTCGCGCCCCCTATGACAAGATTGCCTATATAGGTAACAATTTTATCAAAGGCCAACGATTCAACAAAGGAACTGATAATAGTTGAACCACCTTCAACAAGCACTGATGTGTATTCTTGTTCCCCAAGATGTTCCAAACACGCTTGAATATCTATCTTCTTAATATCTATAGCTACATCAGTGGTACGTCCTTGACGCACCGATTTTGTTGGGAGTTCCTTTACAATCGCTCCAACATTAGCCAAAGCAATTCTACGCTGTTCTGGACAACCTTTCGCTACATAAATGATAACCTTACGATTTGGTATCGTAAATACCTTTGCATCCGTTGGCGTACGCCCCTGACTATCCAGAATAATAATATCTGGCTGATGCACCTCTAATGTATTATCTATCGATACATCGTGTCTGTTGATAAGTGCTTCATATAATTCATCTCTAGTGAGCCTACAATTAAGCAATGGATCATCCGCCAATATAGTACCAATACCAACAAGCATTGCATCATGAGTTGCTCTTAGCACATGCCCATCCTTACGGGAACTTTCATTCGTAATCCATTGAGATTGACCTGTGAAAGTAGCAATTTTACCATCTAGGGACATAGCACTTTTTATGGTTACAAACGGTTTATGTGTTTGAATAAATGTAAAGAAATGTTCATTCAACTGAATACATTCATCCACACATACATCTGTAGTTACCTCTATACCTGCCTCAGTAAGAATTTGAATGCCCTTACCAGCCACTAGTGGATTTGGATCAGTACTACCAATCACAACGCGAACGATACCAGATTCTACGACACGCTTTGCACATGGCGGGGTCTTACCATAATGAGCACAAGGCTCAAGAGTTACATATAAGGTAGCCCCCCTAGCATTGTATCCCGCGGCATCCAAAGCATGTACTTCCGCATGGGCCTCACCAGCCTTATGGTGATACCCTTCGCCAACTATTGTATTATTTTTTACTACGACGGCACCAACCAAGGGATTGGGCGATGTATGTCCAGTTGCCATTTTCGCTAGAGAAATGGCACGCTTCATATATAATTCGTCGTTCATCATAATACCTCAATAAAAAAAGGACTATATACATAGTCCTTGGGTCATCATATATACACATACAAAATATATGTGCTATTGTCTTTTCTCATCCAGACTCTACTGTCGGTATCGGAATTGCACCGATTCATGCCATATAGCTCGCGGACTATAACCGCCGGTAAGGAATTTCACCTATCCCCAAAGACTTATCATATTAATTTATATGTTTATAGTACCACTTTTATGATACTTTCGCAAGATTATACATTTGTATATGAGAAAACTTATTAATATCCATCTCAATTATATAGCACTTTTAGAAATTGAACTAATTTTGTGATGTATACAATCCATTGTGATAAAAGTCACATAATATGCAATCATAAGGTACTACTATTTATAGTATATAATGAATTACATTTTTAAATAACATTAATTATCATATAGAGGTGATAATATGGCAAAAAAACGTATATCAGATGTACTCATAGAGGTATTAGCTAACGCAGGTATTGAAAGAATTTATGGTATTACTGGGGATAGTTTAAACTCGGTAAACGATAGTTTACGTCGTAATGGGAAAATTCAATTTGAACATGTGCGCCACGAAGAATCTGCAGCCTTCGCTGCCGGTGCAGAGGCTCTATTAACAGGTAAATTAACCGTATGTGCTGGTAGCTCTGGCCCTGGTAATCTCCATTTGATCAATGGTCTATTTGATTGTCATCGCAATCGTGTACCAGTGCTCGCTATTGCCTCTCATATTCCACAATCCGAAGTCGGTCTCAACTATTTCCAAGAAACACATCCAGAAAATTTATTTAAAGAGTGCTCTTGTTTCTGTGAACTCGTTTCTAATCCAAAGCAAATGCCGGAAATCCTATTCCGCGCCATGAATGCCGCAGTTGGCAATCGCGATGTAGCCGTAATCGTTCTACCTGGTGATGTGGCTGTTATGGAAACAGAAATTGATGAATTACCTACATGGCATGCACCTAAATTGCCACGCGTAATTCCTCAATCAGAGGATATTCTTGAAATGGTCCAACATATAAACAATGGCAAACGCATTACACTTTTCTGTGGTGCTGGTTGTGCCGGTGCTCATGACGAAGTGGTTGAACTTGCTGCTAAATTACAAGCCCCTGTTGTACATGCTTTCAGAGGCAAAGAATGGGTTGAGTGGGATAATCCTTATGATGTGGGCATGACAGGTTTGCTTGGTTATACATCCGGTTACCGTGCTATTGAGCAATGCGATACACTAATCATGCTAGGTACCGATTTCCCTTATCGTCCATTCTATCCTGAAAATGCTAAGGTAATTCAAGTAGACATTAATCCATCCGCTCTTGGTGCACGCGTTCCATTAACACAAGGTATCATTGGTTCTGTAAAAGATACCTTACACGAACTACTCCCTCACCTTACACAACGAGATGATACAGAATTCATCGATACCGTTCGTAAAGCATACACTAAATTCCGCAATGATTTGGACAGCTATGCCGTTGCAGAACAAGATGGTGTAGCAATTCACCCTCAATATTTCGTAAATCGTCTCAATAAATTGGCTGCTGATGATGCCATCTTTACATTCGATGTGGGCACTCCCTGTTATCTGGACTGCACGCCATATTAAAACGAATGGCAAACGTCGTATCATTGGCTCCTACAACCATGGTTCCATGGCCAATGCAATGATGCATGCAATAGGCGCTCAAAATGCATGTCCAAATCGCCAAGTTATCTCCCTATCTGGGGACGGCGGTTTTACAATGATGATGGGCGAAATGTTGTCATTAAAACAATTAAATCTTCCCTGTGAAAGTATTCGTATTCAACAACGAAGAACTTAGCTTCATTGCCATGGAAATGAAAGCATCTGGTTACTTAGATTATGCTACAGACTTCGTAAATCCTGATTTTGGTAAACTTGCTGAGGCAGCTGGTATCAAAGGTATTAGCATTACAAACTCTAGCGAAGTAGATGAAAAAATTAAAGAAGCTTTAAACTATAATGAAGGTCCTGTTATTATCAATGTCCGTGTTGATAAACAAGAACTTGCTATGCCTCCAAAAATTGCATACCAACAAGCAAAAGGCTTTAGTAAATACTTGATCAACGCCATCCTTGATGGACGTGGTACGGAACTTAAAGAAATGGCTAAAACTAACTGGATGAAATATAAATCCTTATACTAAAATCTGCCAAAATAATTAAATTGCAAAACTTTCCAAAAAAAAAAGGTGTCATCAAACGATGACACCTTTTAAATTTTATTAGCCAAACAGCGACATTTGTTCATCTTCTGGCAAATCTCCACAGCATTTAAGTTCTTTCATTGTTTCAATGATTGTAGCAGATACCTTACAACGACGTTGCAAGTCTTTTAAGGATGTAAATGGTTTTGCTTCTCGTTCTTCTACGATTGCATCAGCAACGGTTTCACCAAGTGAATCGATAGCTAAGAATGGTGGTAATAGTGCGCCGTCCTTAATGCTAAATCGGCGAGCACCGGAATGTTGAATATCTACGTTGATAAATCGATACCCACCGTTGATACATTTCCATAGATACCTCTAAGGCGGACATCAAATCCTTTTCCTTAGGGCTGGCACCACGGTCGAGCGCTTTGATACGATTAAATTCTTTCAATTGTGTATTCAAATCACCTGTCATGATGCGTAAATCAAAGGCTTTTGCACGAATGGAGAAATAGGCAGCATAAAATGCTAACGGATGGTATACCTTAAACCACGCAATACGGAATGCCATCATAACGTAAGCAACTGCATGGGCACGTGGGAATAGATAGGAAATCTTTTTACAAGACTCAATAAACCATTCAGGAATATTATTTTCTCGCATTTCTTTTTCAAACTCCGTAGTCGCTTGGCCTTGTTTATTTCTCTTTTCAATACCCTTCCCTTTACGAACATTTTCCATGACGAAGAAACTGTTTTTCTTGTTCATGCCACGATGAATCAAAAAGTTCATTACGTCATCACGAGTAGAAATGGCTTCGTTCAATTTACAAGTACCATTTTTAATGAGTTCCTGTGCATTATCGAGCCATACATTCGTACCGTGGGAGAAACCAGAAATACGAACAAGATCAGAGAAGGTTTGTGGTCTAGAATCTTCTAGCATGCCCCGTACAAATTTCGTACCACACTCCGGTACGGCAAGGCTAGCTACTTGGTCCCCTTGCAATTGTTCAGGCGTCAATCCGATACCCTCTGTTGATGAGAATAGGCTTAGCGTTCTCGGATCATCAAAAGGAATCGTCTTCGCATCAATACCGGTCAAATCCTCCAACATACGAATAATCGTCGGATCATCATGGCCTAGAATATCGAGTTTTGTCATACGCCCTTCAATAGAGTGATAATCAAAGTGAGTGGTTAATACGCCACTCTCTTTTTTATTGGCCGGATGCTGAATCGGCGTAAAATGGTGCACATCCATATCACGAGGACAAACCATGATGCCACCCGGATGTTGGCCTGTCGTATTTTTTACATTTGTAAAACCTTTTGCGAGGTGCTCAAGGAATCCACTGCGAGCCTGAATATTTCTTAGCTCTGCATATTTCTTTACATACCCAAATGCAGTCTTATCTGCAATGGTACCAATCGTACCGGCCTTAAATACATTATCACGGCCGAACAATTCTTCTGTGTACTTATGAGCCTTCGCTTGGTAGTCACCAGAGAAGTTCAAATCAATATCTGGAACCTTATCGCCTTCGAAACCAAGGAAGATAGCAAATGGAATGTCATGACCATTCGTTTGTAATGGATGACCGCAATTAGGACAGTCACGACGCGGTAAATCGAATCCGCCGGCGTATTCACCATTTTCATAAAATTCCGACCACTTACATTCAGGGCAAATATAATGCGGTGGCAATGGATTAACCTCTGTAATCTCCGACATGGTCGCTGCAAAGGACGAACCTACAGAACCACGAGAACCTACGAGATAGCCATCATCTAGCGATTTTTTTACCAGCTTATGAGCGATATAGTAAAGCACGCCATAACCATTGCTGATGATACAGTCGAGCTCATAATCTAGGCGTTCTTGTACAACACGAGGCAATGGATCACCATAAATCTTCTTCGCATTTACATAACACATTTCTGTGAAAGCTTCATCGGCCCCTTCGATTTTAGGTGAATATGTGCCATCTGGCACTGGTTTAATGTCTTCAATACTATCGTTGATGGCCCGTGTATTCGCAACAACAACCTCATAGGCCTTTTCTTCACTCAAATATGGGAATGAAGCTAACATTTCATCAGTAGTACGCAAATGTAAATCTGGTTGTTCATCCGCATCAGGGAACCCACAAGCGGTTAACATAATCTCACGATAAATCTTTTCTTCTGGCGTTAAATAATGAACGTCACAGGTAGCACATACGCGTTTATTGAGGGCTTCGCCCAATTCAATAACCGTCTTATTCATATCGATAAGAGCTTGTTCATCTGGCACGATACCCTTGCGAATTAAGAATGTATTGTTGGTATGTGGTTGAATTTCAAGGTAATCATAGAATGATGCAATCGTTAATAGCTCTTCTTTGGAGGAACCTTTAACAATAGCCTGCATCAATTCACCTGCTTCACAGGCAGACCCTATAAGAATACCTTCACGATGCTCTTCAATGATAGAACGAGGCAAACGAGGTCTCCGTTTATAGTATTCCAAATGGGATATGGAAATCATTTTGTACAGATTACGTAAGCCCACCATGTTTTGAGCTAATAAAATAATGTGATATCGAGGCGCTTCATCTTTTCGTTTTACAACGTCTAAGGATAATTCCTTTTCTAAATCCGCATCATCAACGAGATATCCTTCAACGCCATAAATAACCTTAACACCAAGTTCTTTACCAAGTGCTTGTGCTTCAGGAAAGGCTTGTACAACACCATGATCCGTAATAGCGACCGCAGGATGGCCCCATTTTTTGACAGTTTTAAATAAATCCTTAATCGATACGAGTGCATCTTTATCACTCATCTTAGTATGGAGATGAAGCTCAACACGAGAATCTGGTCTGTCTTCTGTCCGTTCATTTGTATTGTCTTCTTCGATAGCTTCGATACCACGTATATATAAAATATAGTCCTTATCAAATCGATCATCAAAGTTGACACTACCTTGAACACGCACCTTTTGCAATTTCTTTAATTGCTTTAATAAGGCATCCCCTTCTTCTGGACTATTCGTAAATTTGATAAACTTCATACTGTTCGTATCATCTACGATACTGCCATTTACAATACTTTTACCAGTCCTAGTATCGCGTTTATCAAGACCAACGAACACACCTTCAAAAATAACACTTGGTGTTTCTACAGTGCCCATGATGCTGGAGGTCGTGCCCTCAATGCGTGGACCTAAAATCATACCCTCATCAGTTGGTGCATCCTTAGGAGCACGTTGTGAATATTTCTTGCCTCCCTTTGTGTTGATGCCCACAATTAACTGAAGATGTAGATGATGAGCTACTAGATACAGATGGATTTCTTGTAGTTACAGACTCATACGATGTGGGGTCTGGATTAAAATAGTCCAATTCCACTGCATCCATAAATGGCACAAACTCATCTGCATAATCTATTTCATCATCGTTATTGCCAGCAAAGGACTTTCCTCTCTCTGGCATGTTTTCTTCTTCTAATTTTTGTCGATGCGCTTCAACATCTTCAATAAATTCACCTACACCACAACCACCGGCATAGTAGTACGGTGCAAATTCTTCATCATCGTCATCTACCTTCCACGCAAAGCAGCAAGATGTAGTTGCATTGGTAGGAATCGTATCAAAGGAAATATTTTTTTCTTTATACCAAGCAGCTAATCGTTCTTGTAATGACACTAATGTTTTAAATGCTGAATCTGCTGCTTGTATGGTTACCTGTTTATCATCACAATTCACATAGAATGCAGGTTTACTATTCTGTTTTGGTACTACTCGATAACGTACTTTCATTTTTATCCCTTATACCCACAATAGGTCAAACATAAATCCCTAAATCGCCACATATCCCCTTTGCTTGTGCGACTATCTAATATAACCTCATATAATCCTTTTAAGAGTGCTTTTAAAGCCTTTATAGAAATACGAGAACTTGCTTCATAGGCCAGTTTTATAGGGTACGGCTTATAAGAGGCCCCATTTTCTTTACAAAAATTTTCTACCTGTTTAGCTGTCATACCTGCAGCACGACATTCGCTTACCAATAATTGGAGCCGCAACTGTCCTTCGATATAGCCCATAGCACGATCGATTTCTTTATAGCTAAACATAAACGGAAATAATTCTAATAAGGTATTCACATCTTGTTTTAATAAAGCTTCTTTAAAGGTAAAGATATTTTTAGCTCCATAATTACTGCTATGTTCCATTAAAAAGGATTTATCTATTTTCTTATGATTACCTAATAACAGAAAATATCGATCAAACTCGGTACGCATAAACGCAACCGGCACATCTTGCCATAACTCCAATAGATGAGATAGATAGTCGTGCCCATCAGGCGTCAGCGTATATCCATTAGAGGTGCAATACTGACGAATCCACATCAATAAATCGTCACCTTCTAATCGCTTACATTCCTTATTAGGAATAGATTCTAATATCTTTTTATTTTGTTTTAATCGTTTATCCACCATATCGTGATAGATAATAAGTACTGGATTATCACCGGTATAGTTCATCAGTAAATCGGCCAGTGCATCCCATTCTTGACTCTCTTTTTGGCCTGCTTTTTTCAAGATAGGTAGATTGATAAGACAAAATACCTTAGCATCGCCAAATAAAGAATCCTCCATCAATTGTTCTGATATTTTAGAAGGACCGGCTTCATCATGTAACACGCGCACATCTAGATTTTTATGAGATAAGAAAAACTTTTGTTTCTCTTCTTCTATAAGTTGTGGTTCATTACCATAAATTAGATATACTTGATTCATCGCCAGTCCTCCTTTCATAATCGATAGTCCGGAATATATTGATAGCCCAATAAATGAACATGTTCTGCATCGGGATCAATGTCTCGCATCGCTCCTCGAGGCATGCTAACAAGCACGGGATGATTCAAATGTAATGCTACAATTTGATTCATCATATACGACTGAGAGGTAATCAAAATAGTGTTCCTCATATCATTTAATTGTAGTTTTTTTTCACCATTTTGTCTATTATAGACCATCACAGACGTTATATCATTTTTGTATAAAACAGTATTTTTGCCCGTCGATTGAAATCGTTGAACATGAGCATTTTTTAATGGAATACCAAAACTTTGGAGTCCATTTCTTACGCGAATTTCACTAGCTTTCATAGGAATAACATCAGGCGTATCAATATATACCATAGCCGTTTTTTCATAAGGCTTAACAATAAGGAATGCATTTGACTGTTTCATAGGTACAATATGCAAAATCGTTTCATTCCTATATAAGATGCCACTATAAGCTATAGCAATTATGCCAATTCCCATAAGTACAATTCCTTTTGTGAAAGTTCTAAATTTAAGCTTTAATGAGACTAGGTTAATATATAGTAATCCCACACATCCATAGTATAACACCCCTAATGTGTAAGAAATGGTACCTATCCACCATAGACATATAGAACTGTTAGCGAGATGCGCATTTACATATAAACAGATAGTTAATATCCAGTCGATTACGTTCCAAACCATACCTATTGGTATAAGTAAGGATATTATGGTACAACCAAATAACATAACAATAGCTATATCAAGTAAAGGTGTAATAATAATAGCTGCAAAAAGACTTGCTAAACTCAAATAGTGAAAGTAATAGAGCTGGAACGGTATCAATAAAAGTTGTGCACTGATGCAGAGTACTAGTGGAGCTTTCACAATCGGTGGCAATACTGTGATCCATCGATATAATGGCATGCCAAATAATAAGAGTCCGTAGGTAGCTCCAAAGGATAGTTGAAAGCTCACGTCTAATAAAAGTAACGGATCATATAGTAAAAACAGTATAGCCGTCACTGCTAATCCTTGCTTCGCCGTATACATACGGCCCTTTACATAGGCTAAAGCAAGCCAAATCCCCATTATGGTAGAACGCACAACAGGTGCACTGAAACCAACTACTATACAATAAAAGATAGATATGATAATACCACCCATCATAGCATAACGTTTCCTGATACGACATACTCTGCATAAGCCATATACGATAGAAAATAACAGTGCAATATGGGAACCCGATATAGATAAAATATGAATGATACCAGTGTAGCCAAATTGACGTAGCACATCTTGACCTAATTCTCCATAATGGCCTCCTAGAACTAATGAAATTCCCAGCCATTTGGTTGTATCTGATAGATACTGCTCCATCAATACTTCAACAGCACTACGCATCGAATTAATTATGTGAAGACACCGTTGATAATAACCGATATAAGAATCTATCTTATACTGTTTTAGAGCGTGTAAATCCACCACCTTATAGGTACCATCAAACATGGCACCCATATCTTCATTACGAATTGCCTTATTTCGCTTATCAATAGTGCCTCTCTCTTCTGTCAAATAGAGAGATCTAGGCGTACCATAAACAATAATCGAATCCCCCATATGAAGATGTGTAGGATTTTCTTGTATTGTTACTCTAATATGCCCATCGGCCTTAATATGCACGCCTTTTGCCGTATCCTTGTGTGGCACTAACCCTAACAATATAGCACTAAATGATCTATATTCTTTTCCATCAATCACTTTTAAATCTACCGGAGAATCAATGAGTAGTGCATATTCGCCTTCTTGTGATATAAAAGAATTTAGTGTGCCCTACATACTGATTAATTTGATGGTTTACATGTAAAAATGATATGCCACCTAATGCACATGAGACAATGCAGGTTACAACTATATATTTAATTGACAAAGACGATTGTAATCTATAGCGAACCACAGCTTTAACCAATGTATATAGTAGATAGCCAGCAGCACCAAACATACAATACCAACTCATATCGAGCAAGACATAATGCGAGCTATAGGCACATAAAATGCCTAGTATGATACCACTTAGAATATAATGGGCTATCTCCGAATAGGTGATCAGCATATTCAGTGTCAAATAAATAGGTAAATTAGACTGTAATTTTATCGCGTATCTTCTTAAATAATCCATCGCCGATACCTTTGACGTGCTTGATATCCTCTATAGATGTAAAAGCGCCCTTACTTTGACGATACTCTTCAATCCGTTTTGCCATGGTTGGCCCAATTCCAGGCAGTGAATCGAGTTCCTTAACGGTAGCCGTGTTAATATTAATCTTTTGATTTCGTAGTAATGACTCAGGATTCCCGTGAAAGTTAAATTTGAATGTGAATATGCTGCCCACCTGTCACTGTCTCTGCTAAATTGATGGACTCTACATCTCCATATGGTAGTACACCTCCAGCCCCCTTTTATAACATCGCCAATTGTCGAGCTAGCTGCCACCTTATAAAGACCTGGCGATTGAATAGCACCCGTCACATACACAATAGCATCTGTACTTTCAGTGTGTTGTTCAGGTTGAACTACCCCATTATTAGCATGAATAGAATTACTTTCATGATGATTAATGCTATTCACGTCAGACGTATTAGCCGCTAATACAGACGAATCTGGCATTGTGGGGCTTCCTTCTGTTATAATAGGCCATAGGAAATAAATTCCTACTAAAATACACAGGATTATTATAATCCACTTATGTGACACAATCATTTGTTTCATATGGTCACCTCCTACTATTAGAGTTTCCATATACAACAAATAACTCCTACTTGTGACTCTATTAGTCACATAAGCAGGAGTTTTCAAAATTATATCGAATTAAAGAAACATACTTTACCGGTATATCCTATTACTATGTTAAGGAGTCTATAATGAATCAAGAATTATTACGTAAATACGCCCGTACTTTATTGCAGTCTGGCGTTAATTTACAAGAAAAGCAAACACTCATCGTATCTGTTGATGTAGACAATAAAGATTTTGCAGTCATCGTTACGGAAGAAGCCTATCAATTAGGTGCCAAAGAGGTTATCATCAATTGGCGCCATACTCCCAATTACACGACAACGCTTATTACATGCTGATGCGTCGGTTCTAGAAACACCGGCTAAATGGATCCCTGTATATTACGAGCAATATGTAGAGGAAAAAGCTGCCTTTTTATCACTTATCAGTGCCAATCCAAAGGCGTTAGCAGGAATTCCTACAGAGCGCATTAGCCTAAACTCACGCAATCTCAACAAGGTACTATCCTTCTACCATACAGCCATCATGAACTCATCCGTAACATGGTGTGTAGCCGCTGTACCAACAGTGCTTTGGGCTGAACTTCTTGGTTATGAAGGATCAGATGAAGAAAAAATTGATCAACTCTGGCTTACATTACTAAAGTTATGTCGTCTCAATGATGTAGAGGCAAAAGAAACATATGCGCATCACATGGCTAAGCTACGCCATCGTCGCGAAGCATTAAATGCTCTTGAATTGAAAGCATTGCGATATACATGTGAAAATGGCACAGATTTACTTCTCGAATTACCAGAAAACCATATTTGGCAAGGTGGCGAAGAGTTCTCCAAAGAGGGTATCAAATTCAATGCCAATATACCTACAGAAGAGGTGTTCTGTGCACCTCAATGGAATGGTGTAAATGGTAAAGTAGTTAGTACAAAACCACTTATCTACCAAGGCAATCCTATTTCTAACTTCTCCTTTACCTTTGAAAACGGTAAAATTGTTGATTACACGGCTGAAGAAGGATTAGATATTCTTAAAGAACTCATCGAAACAGACGAAGGATCTCAATATCTTGGTGAAGTAGCCCTCGTGGATCACTATAGCCCTATTAGCCAATCCAATAGATTTACTATGAAACATTGTTTGATGAAAATGCATCCTGCCATTTAGCAATCGGAGCTGCCTATCCAACTTGTCTAAAAAATAGCGATGGTTTATCTGAAGATGAACTCAAAGAACGTGGTCTCAACCACTCCCTCGCTCATGTAGACTTTATGATTGGTCACGAAAACATGAATATTAAAGGCATTACCAAAAGACGGCCAACAAGTAGATATCATGATCGACGGCCGCTTATTGGTATAACAGCACAACATATAAAAGGGATGGTACATCCTCCGTAAGCTCCACCGGCCGGGCCGAAGGCCAGTCAGACCAACCAGGGAGCTTGCGGAGGATGTGCTATCCCATTCAATATTACAGTGTTATTTCCAATACGCGGCCCGTCGATTGATATTCGATAATATCTACACCGGCCGTCTTTAGCATACGTTTTGAAGCCTTAACCTCTTTAGTATCTTTGTACAAATCATCTCGATAAATAACGGCCTTTATGCCGCTTTGAATAATCGCCTTTGCACATTCATTACAAGGGAATAGTGTTACATAAATCTTAGACCCTTCTAAAGAGCCACCGCGATAGTTTAGAATCGCATTTAATTCACTATGAACGGTATAGAAATATTTATTATCATCTGCCGTATCACGTTCCCACGTGAAATCATCATCACTACAATTTAAGGGCATGCCATTATAACCGATGGATAAGATTTTATTGTCATTGCTGACGATACAAGCCCCCACTTGTGTATTAGGATCTTTGGATCGTTGCGCAGCCAAAATAGCAACGCCCATAAAGTATTCATCCCAAGAAATATAATCGCTACGTTTTGCCATAATAACCTCTCTAGACAATAAAGCCCCCTTCTACCTATGTAGTTGGGGGCTTTCATTATATTAACAAATCATATATAGAAATATTATTTTACAACGATATTCACAAGTTTACCTGGTACGTAGATAACTTTAACGATTTGTTTACCTTCTGTAAATTCTTGGACACGGCTAGATTCTTTAGCCAATGCTTCCAATTCTTCTTTCGTAATATTCACAGAAACAGTTAATTTATCGCGAACCTTACCATTAACTTGAAGAACCACTTCTACTTCGTCTACTTTAAGAGCAGATTCTTCGTATGTTGGCCAGTTCATAGTATGAACAGAATCAGTTTCGCCAAGTTCATGCCACAATTCTTCTGTAATATGTGGCACGAATGGAGCTAACAACAACACGAGATTATGTGTTAACTCATTAGCAAGATCAGCATTTACGGATTCTGCTTTGTCCTTGTGTGCATACATAGCATTAACAAGTTCCATAATCGCACTGATTGCCGTATTAAAGTTGAAGTTATTATCTAAATCTTCTGTAACCTTTTTGATAACACGGTGTAATTCGCGGCGTAATGCCACTTCGTCTTTTGTAAGGTCACCCGTATGATTTTCTTTTGCTGCTTGGTCATACGCATCAACAATACGCCATACGCGACCTAAGAAACGATAGGAACCTTCAACACCTTGGTCACTCCAATCAAGATCGCGATCAACTGGTGCTGCGAACAAGATGAATAAGCGCGCTGTATCAGCACCGTACTTATTGATGATTTCTTCTGGAGAAACCACATTGCCTTTAGATTTAGACATCTTGCTGCCTTCTTTAAGTACCATACCTTGTGTCAAAAGGCCGCGGAATGGTTCGTTAGCTTCGATAAGGCCTAAATCATGGATAACTTTCACAAAGAAACGAGAGTATAACAAGTGCAAGATAGCATGTTCAATACCACCGATGTATTGGTCAACGTTCATCCAGTAATTAGCAATTTTGGAATCGAATGGTGCTTTATCGTTCAATGCGTCAGTGTAACGCAAGAAGTACCAAGATGAATCGATGAATGTATCCATAGTATCTGTTTCACGACGCGCAGGGCCACCACATTTAGGGCATTTAGCGTTCATGAAAGCTTCGGATGTTGCCAATGGGGATACAGCACCGGATTCAAATTTAACATCTTCAGGAAGACGTACAGGCAATTCTTCTTCTGGTACGAGTTGTTCACCACATGTATTCGCAATATACAACAGGAATTGGCACGCCCCAATAACGTTGGCGAGAGATAAGCCAATCGCGAAGGCGGAAATTAGTTTTACCTTCACCGATACCGCGTTCATGAAGTGCAGCCGTAATATTTTTACGAGCCTCTTCAGATGTTTGACCATCAAATTCACCAGAATTAATCAACACGCCATCTTCGTGGTCAGATTCTTCCCATGTATCGAAATTGTAGTTTTCACCATTGTGAGAAACAACAGGTTTAATAGGTAAATCGTATTTATGAGCAAATTCCCAGTCCCGTTCGTCATGAGCAGGAGAACCCATAACGGCACCAGTACCATAATCTACGAGAACATAGTTAGCAATCCAAATAGGCACTTGTTCACCAGACATAGGATTTACCGCATAGGAACCGGTAAACATACCTTCCTTAGGTGCTTCTGTAGACGTGCGATCGATATCGCTCATGTTGCGCATACGCGTGATAAAAGCATCTAAATCAGTTTTGTTAGGTGCATTTTCAATTAAACGTTCTACATATGGATGTTCAGGAGCCAATACAACGTAACTTACGCCGTAGATTGTATCTACACGAGTCGTATATACGGAAATGCGTTCATTAATGGATGGCACATCAAAAGAGAATTCTGTACCTTCAGAGCGACCGATCCAATTCTTTTGCATCAATTTAACGCGTTGAGGCCAACCATCGAGTGTATCGAGATCATCTAACAAGCGATCTGCATATTCAGTGATACGGAGGAACCATTGAGATAAATCTTTTTTCTCTACAGGATTATCACAACGCCAGCAAAGACCATCAATAACTTGTTCGTTAGCTAATACAGTGTGGCATGTTTCACACCAGTTAACCTTTGCTTCTTTTTTATAAGCTAAACCTTTTTTATAGAATTGTTCGAAGAACCATTGTGTCCATTTATAGTAATCTTCTTTACATGTGGCAACTTCACGGTCCCAATCATAGGAAAGGCCCAATGCTTTTTGTTGCTTTTTCATGTTCTCAATATTATCAAGAGTCCATGTTTTAGGTGCAATACCATGTTTAATAGCTGCATTTTCTGCAGGCATACCAAAGGAATCCCAGCCCATTGGATGCAATACGTTAAAACCATTCATTTTCTTAAAACGCGCCACTACGTCGCCAATGGAATAGTTGCGCACATGACCCATATGCAAATTGCCAGATGGATATGGGAACATTTCTAATGCATAGTATTTCTCTTTACTTTCGTCATATTCAGTTTTAAAAGTATGGTTCTCATCCCAGTACTTTTGCCACTTTTTCTCAATATCTTGGGCTACATATTTTTCGTTCATGTAGGTGCCTCCTCAAATCTGTTTGTGATTCTAATTAATAGTATTATTGTACTACTTCGTACCATAAACAGTCAATTTATCTACTTTTTTACTACTTGAACAGCGGGAACGATAGACGCTATATCATTATCAACCTTTTGCTTTTCATTCAAAGTCTTAGCATTCGCTTTTGTACGTTCTTTAGCTGCTTTAGCTTCGGCTTTCGCCTTTTCTTTAGCTGCTTTTTCAAGAGCCTTACGTTCAGCCTTTGTTAATGGTTTTTCAACAACAGGCTTAGGAGCTTCAACAACTGGTGCTATGTTAGGTGTACCTTTACCTAAATCAACGCCTTGAATCATTGTAATCGTAGTATCATCTTCAAAGCCTTTACGCCATGCAGCAAAGCCGGCCAATTGTAATTCTTTCACTAGGTTTAATTTATATCCTAAGGATTTATTATCTTCAAACCAAATCTTATCAGTACCACTAGTTGTTGGAATAGCTGCATAATAAGATTTTAACGTATCATTCCAAATAATATTCGATGCGTGATTTGTGAAATAAGATGATTCATTTTTAATGGCCAATGTTTCACCCCGTGCCACACCGCCTGATTCATGCCAAATTCTAGTGTAGAATGGAATGCCAAGAACAAGCTTATGACTTGGTACCTCTTGCAACATCTTCTCAGCATGATCGCGTACCCAAGGATAACTTGCAACCGGTCCTGCCGTAGTACTCTTGGCCCATGTTTCGTCATAAGCCATTAATACGACATAATCTACACTGTTAGCGAAGGACTTACGATCATATACAAGAGACCAATTTGGACTATTAGAATATCCCGTTACATCTACAGAGGATTGAATATTATACTTATGTAATTCGTCAGCTAAGTATGCTACGAATCTTGTCAATTTATCACGATCAGAATAGTCTACATTTTCAAAGTCAAAATTATATCCATCAAATCCATAAATATAAGCGTATTGAATGAGATTTTGAGCGTATTTTTTCCACACTGCTTCATCGGCTAAAATCCCACTCGTAAAATCTGGATCAAAACGATTTGTAATAAGCGGCCACACATGATATCCGTTGGCCTTGTATGCTTTCACATAGTCCACATTAATATTAGGGCTAGATTCTAAGCCAAGGCTATGCAATTTGAACCAACTTGGAGAAATGATGTTATCTCCGCTGACATTCAATTTTTTCGTATACGGAGTATCTTGGTTAGGCCATGGATCAAAAGCCCAAGATAGAGGTCCTTGGACAGGTTTATTTTGCAATACTTGCATCGTCTCTGGCGCAGCGGTCAATTGAACGTGGTCACCTATCCTTTGTATAGGTGACGCCTATCAACGGTGTTGCATTTTCTACATCAACATACTCGGCACCATCCCGTTTGGTAATCGGCAATTTAACGGGCTCTCCAACAGCTTTAGGATTCATCGTAATGATTGTACCATTCAATTCTAGCTGTGGTACATAGATTGTATAAGATGTCTTATATTGATTGGCCTCATAATTACGGTTGGTCGTATTTAAATATTGTTGTAATGGCACCAACACTTCAGCCTGTACAGTATTACCAGAAATACTAGATAATACAGCAGCTGCCAAGGTAGTGACCATAGCAAATTTACGTAACATGTATGTCTCCTATAATTTATGTTGACTAGCTTTTGTTTACATAACAATTCCTTATATTATATCATACATATATCGACACTTATAATTTCTATGCTTATAAAAGCATGAACGTTTATTCATAAAGGAGTTCATATGCATCAATATCTATTTTTCATAGGCGATTTCCCGATCAGGGCCTACGGTGTCATGTTAGCACTAGCCATCATTAGCGGTGCCTCCGTAGCCTATTTCTTACTCAAAAAAGACGGTCGTGGGTGGCACGAGCACATTGTTGATTTCTCTATTACAGTCGCTATAGCAGGTCTTATCGGCGCCCGCTTATGGGACGTATTCTTTCTTCGATTGGCATTACTATGGCAATCATCTCCTCGAAATTCCTTTCGTATGGCAAGGCGGCATGGCCATTCAAGGGGGCGTCGTATTCGGTACATTAGCCGGTTATTGGTATCTAAGAAAACATAATATCGATTTTTGGGCCTTTGCCGATGTTTTTGCGCCAGCTCTCATTTTAGCTCAATCGGTTGGGCGTATGGCTAACCTGTTTAACGGCGATGCCTTTGGTCATCCTACGGGTGGAAATTTTGGTATTCTCTATCCTGAAAGTACCCTTGCATACCGCACCTATGGTAATCAACCATTATGGCCAGCTGAAATTTGGGAAGGCCAAATCGATATTCTAATCTTCGTAATCTTACTACTCTTTAGCTCATTCAAACATGCTAAAGGACAAGTGTTCGTTCTATACGCTATCTTGTATTCCGCAGCGCGATTCTGCTTAGAATTCTTACGCGGTGATTATGTAAACCTCACAATGGGACTTAAATCAGCACAGATGACGAGCCTCATTGTTATGATTGTAGGTATCTGTTTATTTATCTACTTTGGTTATCTAGATAAAAAGCAACAAGATGTAGCTGAAACAGTACCAGAAGCACCACAAAAACAAAAGAAACGTAAATAACAAAATCCTTCATTCACGGATACACAACATCCATGAATGAAGGATTTTTTATATCTATTCAATTATTCTAACGATAGACTATGAGCGACAAGCATCATTTTACAGTTGTTCTTGTGCCTTTAATGCGTCAAGTTCTTCTAATGCACGATTGGCAATGAGAGCATTTTTCTCTTTTTTCTTACGAATCCGTTGAGGCCATGATTCCATAATACCGAAATTTACATTCATAGGTTGAAAATTAGATCCTTCATAGGAAGATATATAGTGACTCAATGATCCGATAGCCGTCGTTTTAGGGAAGTTGATAAATGCATTATCATCAAGGTATCGTTTTACCTGTAACCCTACCATAAGCCCTGATGCGGCTGATTCAAGATACCCTTCTACACCTGTCATTTGACCAGCAAAGAATAATCGATGATCAGACTGTAATTGGAATGCATGATTGAGCAATTCTGGCGAATTGATATACGTATTACGATGCATCACACCATACCGAATAAATTCTGCATTTTCAAGGCCAGGAATTAAACCAAACACGCGTTTTTGTTCGCCCCATTTTAAATGAGTTTGGAACCCTACGAGGTTAAACATAGTGCCCTCTTTATTTTCCTTACGCAATTGCACTACCGCATAGGATTCTACATTGGTACGCTTATCCACTAAGCCTACTGGTTTCAATGGACCATAGCGCAATGTATCTTCTCCACGAGATGCCATGATTTCCACAGGCATACAACCTTCAAAGTAGATTTCCTTTTCAAAATCCTTAGGCTGTACGGCCTCAGCATGGGTCAATTCGTGCCAGAAGTGTTTATACTCTTCTTCATTCATAGGGCAATTAAGATAGTCAGCATCGCCTTTATCATAGCGAGACGCAGCAAACACCTTATCATAGTTAAGAGACTCTGCGGTCACAATAGGGGCCGCTGCATCATAGAAATAAAAACCCGTATTCCCGGTTAATTCTCTAATGGCATCACCTAGTGTTTCAGATGTTAATGGACCAGAAGCAAAGATAACGGTTCCTTCTGTAGGGATAGATGTCACCTCTTCATGATGCACTGTAATATTAGGGTGACTTTTTATCTTATCAGTTACCATAGCACTGAATAGATGACGGTCAACCGCTAAGGCACCACCAGCAGGTACAGCTGTTGCATCTGCACATTCCATAATTAACGAGCCTAATCGACGCATTTCTTCCTTTAGTAGCCCAACAGCATTCTCTATATTACCAGCGCGCAAAGAATTGCTACAAACTAGTTCAGCAAATTGATCCGTTCGATGAGCCGGAGAACTCTTTACAGGACGCATTTCATATAAATCGACAGCAACACCACGATTGGCAAGTTGCCACGCTGCTTCAGAACCGGCTAAGCCAGCCCCTATAACAGTAACTCTATTTTCACTCACTCTTTGTATCCTCTTCTTTCTTTACTGAATCATCAGTCTTTTTCTTTCTCGTTTTCTTAGGTGGTCTAGTTGGACATGTTTCATTGGAGCAGAATTTCTTCGTCGTACCATTTTTATATGATTTTTCAACGATAATGCTGCCACATGTATCGCAGAACTCATGAGTAGGCTTATCCCATAACGTAAAATCGCATTGTGGATAACGATTACAACCATAGAAGATACGACCACGCTTAGATTTCCGTTCTACGATTTCTCCTTCACCGCATTTAGGACAAGCAACACCGGTACCAACCGTAATCGGTTTAGTGTTCTTGCATTCTGGGAAGTTAGAACATGCTAAGAATTTACCATAGCGACCGAATTTATAGACCATAGGATGACCACAAAGCTCACAGCTTTCATCACTTTCCATGGATGCGATTTGAATTTTGTCTACATCGCTAGCATCATCCAATTCTTGCTTAAATATATTGTAAAAATCAGTCAATACCTTCACATACGTATCCTTACCATTAGCGATGGCATCGAGCTCCTCTTCAAGTTCTGCAGTAAACCCAGTGTTGATGATTTTTTCAAAATAGTCTACTAAAAAGTCTACTACTACAAAGCCGAGTTCTGTAGGTATGAATTGTTTATTATTTGTTTCTACATAGTTACGGCTAACGATAGTATCTATAATTGGCGCATATGTACTTGGGCGACCAATGCCTAATTCTTCCAATGTTTTGATAAGGCTTGCTTCAGAATATCTAGCAGGCGGTTGCGTAAAATGTTGTTCTGGGTCGATAAGTACAGTTTCCACCACATCAGATTTCTTCAACGCTGGTAATTGTGGCGTATCTTCTTTCTTACTATCTTCATAGATTGCACTAAATCCAGGGAATAACACACGAGAACCAGTTGCCTTAAAGGTATAAGTATCATCAATATCTAGTTCAATAGTAGTTGACTCATTTTGTTGTGGTGCCATTTGGCTAGCCATAAAACGATTCCAAATCAGTGTATATAACTTTAGTTCATCGCGATTTACAAATGGTTCTACCATTTTAGGTGTCAATTCAAGAGATGTAGGACGAATGGCTTCATGCGCATCTTGAGCTGATTCCTTCTTACCATATACATTCGGTTTAGCAGGGCAATAGTCATCGCCATAGGTTCTCTTAATATAGACTCTTGCCTGTTCTTGCATATCTTTGGATATACGTGTAGAGTCTGTACGCATATAGGTAATTAAACCTACGTGACCATAAGAACCGATTTCCAAACCTTCATATAAATGTTGAGCAATCATCATGGTCCGTTTAGCCCCAAAATTGAGCTTACGAACACCATCTTGTTGCAATGTAGATGTGGTAAAAGGCGGAGCTGGTTTACGGCTTCGTTTACTTTTCTTAACAGATGTAACAGTAGCCGTATGGTCCGCAATAGCCTTTTGGATATTGCTACTGCATCTGCTTCACATGTAATATCTAGTTTATCACCCTTTACATGAGTTAGTTCAGCGGCAAACTCTTCATTAGTTTTTGTCTTAAATTGTCCTTCAATAGACCAATATTCTTGAGGTACAAAAGCTTGTATTTCACGTTCTCGTTCACAAATGAGACGTACAGCTACGGATTGAACACGACCAGCGCTCAAACCTTTGCAAACCTTTTTCCATAATAGAGGGCTTAATTTATACCCTACAATACGGTCTAGTACACGACGTGCTTGCTGTGCGTCAACCATGTTCATATCCACAGTACGTGGATGCTCTAAGGCCTCTGCAACAGCAGTTTTCGTAATTTCATTAAAAGTAATACGACAATTAGATGTGATATCTACGTTTAGAATGTATGCTAAATGCCAGGAAATAGCTTCCCCTTCGCGGTCCGGGTCAGTTGCGAGCAATACGGCGCTACTTTCATCGGCATGGGCCACCAAATCGTCAATCACCTTTTTACGTGCTACCAGATTACTATATCGTGGGGTAAAGTCATGATCAATGTCGATACCCATTTGAGATTTAGGCAAATCCCGAAGATGGCCCATACTGGCTTTCACAATATAATTAGGGCCTAAAAATTTCTCGATAGTCTTAGATTTAGCCGGTGATTCCACAATGACAAGGATTTTACCCTCCGGGTTATATACGCGAGGTTTTCGTTGCTCTGGTGGCATCGATGTAGCAACAATCGATTTGTCGCGTACAATACCAACTGGTGTCAACGCTTCTTTTGCTACCTTTTTATTGATCGTAGCCTTTTTCTCTTTTTTGTTTCTTGTTTTGGTTCTTTCGGTTCCCCAATAACGATAGATCGTTTAATGGACAAGTACATCACTCCCGATTATGTTAATATAGCCCTTAGAATGAACCTTCTCAATCATATGTTTCATTTCAAGGTCTAATAAAATACTTTGTAATCGTTGTAATGGAATATGTGTTTTCTTGATTAAATCGCCTACACTAATACATTGATCGGTAGGAATTGTACTCAACACGACCTCCCATTCTACCTTAAAGCTTAACACATCGGACCCTTGCGTATCAACTACACGGGGCTTTAACTCATAATCCTCGATTATATCTTGTGCTTTCGTTAATATATTAGCCCCTTGGCGCATGAGCCAGTGATTGCCCTCCGCTACATTGCTTAAAATACTGCCAGGCACCACATAGATTTCACGTCCTTCATTGGCGGCCATATCAGCCGTTATCAGAGACCCACTGCTCGCCTTGGCCTCTACTACGATAATGATTTGTGAAAGCCCACTAATAATGCGATTCCTTGCGGGAAAATGGACACCTGACGGCGGTGTACCGGGAGGATATTCTGATACTAATAAACCATTGTTCTTAAGAACGGCATCAAATAACCGTTTATTCTCCGGTGGGTATACAATATCTAAACCGCATCCCATTACAACGATCACTTGTCCCTTTGCCGCTAAAGCACCTTCATGGCTATGACTATCTATCCCCCTCGCACCACCACTGACTATGGCTACATTATACGCAGCTAGTTCCTTACCTATCCGCAGTGCCACATTACGACCATAATCAGAACATTTTCGAGCTCCTACCATGGCAATTTTCATCGTTTCATCATCTAACAACGATACATTTCCTCTCACAAATATGACGGCTGGCGGATTGTATATCTCTTGCAAATGCCCAGGGAATAATACGTCAAGGTACGTAATATATTCTATATGCCAGTTCTTAAGAGCCTTATAGATAGTCCGTAATCGTTCGTCGGTCGCCTCTTTCTCGATTTGCCTATATTTTGTGGACGGAATGCCTAGTATTGTCGTTAGATTCTTACGATTTTGTAAAGCACACCATGCCTTATAAGGATCTCCAAACTTTTCGACTAAATCACGTATCGTTGCCGCTCCTAGTGAAGAAATACTCTGCATGGCGGCAATGTATAAAAATTACTTTCATACTGTTGCTCCATCATGAACTCCTATCCTCGACACATGATATGGAATGTGCCGATACATCATCGCTTCTGAAATATGTTCGTTTTCTATATATAAGGATCCATCTAAATCTGCAATGGTTCGACTCACCTTCAGCAATCGATCAAAGCTACGCCCCGTAAAATGAAATCGTTCATATACGTCTCCTAACAAGCCCCAGCAATCATCGCGTATATTACAAAGTTCACGAATAGCGCCATGTGGCAGGGCACCATTCGACTTAAAGGGTTGGTCTTGGAAACGTTCTAATTGCATCTGGCGCCCTTGCTCCACGAGTTGTTTCATATCTGCACTGCTCATAGAATCAGAATCCATACATAACATATCGTTAAAACTGGGTCTCTCTACAAGGATGAATAGATCTATGCGGTCCAATATAGGTCCAGATATTTTATGCTGATATCTTTCTAATTCTGTAGAGCTACAAACACACTCCTTATGAGGGTCCCCATAATATCCGCAAGGACATGGATTTGCGGCGAGTATACATATAAAATCTGCTGGATAGTCATAACTATTTTGTAACCGATTCACAGTAATCATATGAGATTCTAATGGTTGCCGTAACGCATCTAATACATAGCGCGGAAATTCTGGTGCTTCATCAATAAATAGCACCCCTTTATGGGCTAATGTAATTTCTCCCGGTTTTGCATTACTACCGCCCCCTATGATGCTCGCCAAGGTTGCTGTATGATGAGGACATCTAAAAGGCCGTTTAGCAATCAGCCTATTCTTTTCTAGCAACCCTGCCACATCATGAATGCGTGTTGTTTCTAGCCGCTCCTCCCAACTTAGGGGTGGTAAAATGGTTGGTAATCGTTCTGCCAACATAGTTTTACCAGATCCAGGCGGACCTATCATCATCACGTGGTGAACACCTGCAGCAGCAATAACCATGGCTCGTTTTCCTAGTTCTTGGCCTTGCACATCCTTGTAATCAATAAGGCTGTTGACCGCGTCATTACAATCGTCATCAACAGTGTCTACACGATATTCATCGGGTCGCATTACAAGTTTCACAATATCCGCCAATGTATGTGCACCATAGGATGTGATTGCTTCTATATTGTGCAGCAATGATACATTATCCGAACTTGTAAAGATCGTAAGGATCTTGTCATCAAGTGCATTCATAGCCATACTAAGAATGCCTTGTGTCTTTTTTAGACTGCCATCTAAGGATAATTCGCCTATAAACAGGGTTGATTGTAATAATTTAGTTAATTTAGGTTTGCGTAGCCTAATTTGACCTGATGCGGCTAATACACCTATGGCTATGGGCAAATCTAATCCGGAACTACTTTTTCTGACCTCTGCAGGCCCTAAATTAACAACAATACGACGCATAGGAAAATCAAATCCACTATTTTTAATGGCTGCCCGCACGCGTTCTCTCGATTCTTTTACAGCTTGATTTGGGAGTCCCACAATGTCAAAGACAGGTAGTCCTTGAGATATATCCACCTCTACTGTTACAACGACGCCATCTAAACCATCTATGGTAGCACCATAGACCTTTGCATACATAATGGACCTCCTACAGGAAACACTGAGGCATATAGTGTACAGTGGCCTTAAAATCCGCATGTACATATACCTCAACTACATCAAAGGATAGTTCCTTCCATTTGCGGTTCTGGGCCCGCAAATCCCGTATAAAATACATAGCTGCCTGCTTAATATGCTTTTGTTTACGTTTTGAAACGGCCTCCCGTGGCAATCCATGGGTGATACCACGACGCGCCTTGATTTCAATAAAATGATAGGTCAGCCCATTTTTGGCGATAATATCGATTTCACCTACCTTTGTTTTGTAATTGGTCGTTACAATTTTCAATCCTTGTTGCTCAATATACTGTCGAGCAATATCTTCTCCCCAATTACCAAGAGCTTTTGCATCTAATAGGTTACAATTTTGTTCACAATTCATCGTATTCATGATTACCTCCTTATGTATATAGATGCTTTCGAATACTTATATATACAACATATGACGGTCTAACCATGAATGTAAATAGAAAAAAGGTTCCTAATAGTCACCTAGGTGACCAATAGGAACCTCTTCTCTATAGATTTTTCACTTTTTATTTCACAATAGAGTAATCTAACTATATTTATTTTTCTTCTCGATGCCATCCAACAATTGACTTAATCGGTTCAAAACTCTTTCTATGCAATGGTGTCACACCTTGCTGCTCAACAGCCTCTTTGTGGAGTTCTGTATAATATCCCTTATGTATGCCAAAACCATAACCAGGATATTCTTCATCAAGGCTTTTCATATATCGATCCCGTGTAACTTTCGCAATGATGGATGCCGCTGCAATATTTGCACTTTTGCTATCGCCCTTGATGATAGATTCAACAGGTATCATTAAATCAGGTAATTTCATGGCATCAGCTACGACAGCCTCTGCAGGTACATCAAGGGTGCGAATGGCCTCATACATCGCTTGACGTGTGGCCTCATAAATATTGAGCTCATCAATTTTTTCTGGACCATAAGGAAATACAGCTGACCGCCACAGCTTCCTCCATAATGATATTATACAATACTTCACGTTTTTCTTCGGTTAGCTTTTTAGAATCATTAAGGCCTGGAATTAACGTCATAGGCGGTAAAATGACTGCAGCTACGGTAACAGGACCTGCAATGGGACCGCGCCCTACCTCATCGACGCCAGCCACATGATATAGCCCTTCATCATAGAACATGCCTTCATAGTCGTACATGCCCATCAAACGCGTTGTTGTTCTTTTAGCTCTTTTTCTTGACGTTTAATATAAGAGGCTGCCAATTTTTGAACGGAACTACGAGTATCCTCTTGTGCTAATGGTAAAATTTCCAGAGCTTGTTCCGTTTCAAAAAGGGCCTTAATATCAGCTACCTTTAACTTAGCGAAGATATCCTTATCCATGATATGTTTCCTCACCATCTTCTGGATAATACGGTTCTTCATCAACTTGGTCTAGTGTAATTGTACCAAGCTTTGTGTTGCGATAGTCTTGCAAAATAATGCGACGTGCCTTATCAAGGTCAACAACACCACCGCTGACAAGACAGCCTCGACGGCGGCCAATGCTTTCAAGAATTGTATCCACATCGGCCATCTCTTCTTCTTTTAATTTATAACGTTCTACCAAGATATTCGGTGTATTCATCAATAGATGGTTTAACAATTGCTTAATTACGTGCTCTAAGTCATATACATCATCAGAAATGGCACCTGTCATAGCAAGACGAGCAGCAGCCCGTTGGTCCTCTAATTTAGGCCATAATACGCCTGGCGTATCGAGCAATTCCATATTCTTACCGATTTTAACCCATTGCTGACCACGCGTGTGACCTGCCTTATTAGCCGTCCGAGTTGCTGCAGAACCAGCCAAGGAATTAATCAATGTAGACTTCCCTACATTAGGAATGCCTAAGATGATAGTACGTATAGAACGGCTACGAATCCCCTTTGCTACCCAACGATCAATGATAGGTTTACTGAGACGTTCTACAGTAGATACTAATTTCTTTATTCCCCTTACCAGACTTGGAATCGATGGCTAATACAGTAATGCCTTGTTGCGTAAAGAATTCTGTCCATTCCTTCGTTGCTTTTGGATCTGCTAAATCTACCTTATTTAACAGTACAATATGCGGTTTTTGACCAACTAACTCTAGGATGACTGGGTTCGCACTAGAGCGAGGAATACGCGCGTCTAATAACTCGATAACAACGTCTACCTTTTTGATGTACTCCGTTATCATGCGCGTAGCTTTCGCCATATGTCCAGGGAACCAATGTACGATAGGTGAATCTGCCATAATGTCTCCTTTCTATCTATCTTGTATGAATATATGTATATCTATATTTTAGCAAAAATAAAAGGCTGCCAACGGCAGCCTTTTAAGAACATTAGCGTTTTTCGCGAATACGAGCAGCTTTACCAGTAAGGTTACGTAAGTAGTACAATTTAGCACGACGAACAACACCACGGCGCATAACTTCGATTTTAGCTAAGCGTGGGCTGTGAAGTGGGAATGTACGTTCTACACCTACACCGGATGCAATACGACGAACTGTGAAAGTTTCACGTACGCCACCGTTTTGACGTTTAATTACCAAGCCTTCGAATACTTGGATACGTTCACGGCTACCTTCCACTACTTTTACGTGTACGCGTACTGTATCACCAGCACGGAAAGTAGGGATGTCTGTACGAAGTTGTTCTTGTTCGAGTACGTTAATAATGTTCATTGTTTCCTCCTGTTTGCAGACATTCAATACCTACACCTTATAGGCAGCGGACTGTCTCAAATTAACAGTAATATATTATCACAAGTCAATGTACAATGCAAGAGGTTACACACCATATCTTGTATAGATTTATATACCCATTTCACCGAAACTATATACAAATATATTTCTTAATCAATACGGCCCAATAGGTCATACAGATCTTGCCGATCCTCTGGCGATAAGCGTCTAAACCGATGAGCTAACTGCTGTTCCCTATGTTCAACTAAACTATGTGCTTCTTCTTTCCCTGCATCGGTTAGTGTCACAACAGTTGTCCGCTTATCCATCGTATCGATAGTCTTTTCTACAAACCCCAATTGTATGAGTACATCCAGTTGCTCCGATACGGTAGCTGGGCGAATCTGTAAACTATCCACTAATACACGTTGGCTTGTTCCCTTACCGATTGTATATAATTCCATAAGTATTCTATAACGTGAACCTTCACGCTTAGCCGTCACATTACGGAGGGCATTGAATAATTCAACATTTGTAATCATAATGACATCTCCTTACAACTTTGTATACTTTATGTATTCGACATAGATGCCAAAATTCCTGCATAAAGAAAAGGCAACCACAGTTGCCTTTCCTCAGTTTCACATAGTTAAGACAAATGTAATTTCCTAACTATATAAAATATATGTTATTTTAATGCACTAATATCGCCGATAATAGCCATTACGCTATAGGCTAAACGAACCAGTTGTAAACGGTTAGCTTTAATAGCTTCATCTTTGTCCATGACCATAACATCTTCAAAGAATTTGTTGATGGCAGGCACCAATGTAGCAGGTACTGCCACAACAGCGTCATAGTCATTTTTATCCCATGCATCGATACTTGCTTCAGATGCTTTCGTAGCCATTTCATACAAGGCACGTTCTGCATCTTCTTTCAATAGGCTTTCATCAACACCGGTATATGTTACATCTTTCACAAGATTATACATACGTGTGAAAGCTTGTACTAATTCAACATTTTCATCAATGCGATTAGCCAAGAGAGCTTTCACAAGACCTTCAGCATCGGCAACGGATAATTCATTGTTAGATAACAACAAGTCGATTACGTGATGAGGTACTTCACGATCAAGGAAGATATTTTTCAAACGCAATGTAATGAATTCTTCTACTTGGCCAAGCAATTCATCTTGTTTATCTGCAGGTACATTAAGAAGATTCATAGATTCCACGATGATTGGGCGCAAGGAAATATTCCATTCGCTACCAAGCAAGATGTTCAAGATACCAATTGTTTGACGGCGCAATGCATATGGGTCTTGAGAGCCTGTAGGAATCAAGCCACGACTAAATGTAGCAACGATGTTATCAATTTTGTCGATAATGGACAACACTTTACCAGCTTCAGTTTGAGGCAATACATCACCTGCAAAACGAGGTAAGTATTGTTCAAAAATGGCTTCCGCTACTTCTGGAGATTCACCGTCGAGTAACGCATATTCTTTACCCATTACACCTTGCAATTCGGTAAATTCTGTAACCATACCGGTTGTAAGATCTGTTTTGGCAAGTTCAGTAGCACGTTCCAATACGACGCGCGCATCTTCGTGTAATTCACATTCTTCACTGAACACACGGCCTAATGTTAACAAACGTTCAGTTTTATCTGCTAAGTTACCAAGACCTTCTTGGAATACGATTTTTGTCAAACCATCTTGACGGTCGATAAGAGGTTTCTTGCGGTCTTCATTAAAGAAGAATTTAGCATCATCTAGGCGAGCGCGCAATACGCGTTCATTACCAGCTTGCACTATTTCGATAGAATGGTCAGAGCCGTTACGAACTGTTAAGAACATTGGCAATAATTTACCATCTTGATCAACTAATGGGAAATAACGTTGATGATCTTTCATTGGTGTAATGATGGCAGCATCTGGAAGCGCCAAGTAGGATTCTTCAAAGCCGCCGCACAATGCTGTAGGCCATTCAACAAGATAGTTAATTTCTTCTAACAAATCATCATCCCAAACGATGGATGCATTTTTAGAAGCTGCTATATCATGTAATTGTTTAGAAATCAATTCACGACGCGCATCTTGATCAACCATAACAAAGTTTTCTTTTAATGTGTCTACATAGGATGCTGCATTCTTAATAGTGATTTCATCAGCACCTAAGAAACGATGACCACGTGTTACATTACCGGATTTTACAGTAGCAAATTCTACAGGAATGACTTCTTCATCAAGTAATGCTACAAGCCAACGTACAGGACGTACAAACTTAGCATCTAAATTGCCCCAATGCATGGATTTAGGGAAGATTAAGACCTGTAATCAATTGTGGCAACATATCTGTGACGATATCTTTTGCAGGTACGCCTGCCGTCTTAGTTTCAGCGTAAATATAGCCATCTTCTACAACGAGATCAGCTACATCAAGACCTTTACCACGAGCAAAACCAATAGCTGCTTTTGTAGGATTGCCATCAGCATCATATGCGATGGATGCGGAAGGACCTTTGTGACGTTCGCTGATTTCAGGAGAAGTGTCAGCAAGACCTTTCACGATAAGAGCCAAACGGCGTGGTGTACCGTATGTTGCGATGCTTTCAAAAGGAAGATGGGCATCATTTAATTTTGTTTCAGCCAATGTTTTCAATTGACCTAAGATATTTGGCATAAAGCCGGCAGGAATTTCTTCTGCACCGATTTCAAATAATAAATCCTTTGCCATCTTATTTATCTCCTTTCAAAAGTGGGAAACCTAATTCTTCGCGTTTAGCAAGGTATTGTTGTGCACAAATACGAGCTAATGCACGTACGCGGCCGATGAAAGCTGTACGTTCGCTGATAGAAATGGCACCACGGGAATCAAGCAAGTTGAATGTATGGGAACATTTCAATACATAGTCGTAAGCTGGTAATACATAGCCCGCTTGGCAAACGCGTTTTGCTTCTGCTTCGTACATATCAAACAATTTGAAGAGCATATCTGTATCAGCTAATTCAAAGTTATACACGGATTGCTCAACTTCGTTGGCATGCCAAACGTCACCGTATGTAACATGTTCATTCCATTTAAGGTCATATACGTTTTCTACACCTTGAATGTACATAGCCAAACGTTCTAAACCGTATGTAATCTCTACGGAAACTGGTTTACAGTCGATGGAACCAACTTGTTGAAAATATGTGAACTGCGTTACTTCCATACCGTCGAGCCATACTTCCCAGCCAAGGCCCCAAGCGCCCAATGTTGGAGATTCCCAGTTATCCTCTACGAAACGGATATCGTGATCTTCAGCGTGAATACCAAGTGTTGCCAAGGATTGTAAGTACAATTCTTGGATATTATCTGGAGATGGTTTCACGATAACTTGGAATTGATGATGTTGAAACAAACGGTTAGGATTATCACCATAACGACCGTCTGCTGGACGACGAGAAGGCTCTACATAACATACAGACCATGGTTCAGGACCAATAGCATGCAAGAATGTAGCAGGGTTCATTGTACCTGCGCCCTTTTCGATGTCATATGGATTTTGAACGATACAACCTTGTTCACTCCAAAATTTTTGTAGATTTAGTATAATCTCTTGAAATGTCATTGCTGCCTCCACTTTACACAACCGACATAAAATCAACCATTTCGTTACAAACAAAAAAGTCCCTGTAACGAAAAACGTTACAGGGACGAGTATACCCGCGGTTCCACCCTATTTGGCTTGCGCCCTCTTTTTTCTATGTTGGCCTTTACTAACAGATACCTGCGTTCCTGCCAATGCTCTACAGCGCCTTCAACCAAATGTGAGCTTACACCATCCTCACTCGCTAGAGAGGTTTACTACTCTGCTTCATCGCATATATTATACACAATATTGTAGCAATACAGGGGGATGAATGTCAACACAGATATAAATTAAGGGGTACCAGTAATGCGGTTACTTTACATATAATGATTTAAGGATTAAAAGAATCACACTACCAGAACCAATTAAGCGTTGCCAATTACTCATATCCGCATAGAATATAGTCCACATCAAAAATAGAATATAAATTACTAACCATATATAGTCATATAGTGAATAGGATTCAAATGAAAGTCTAAAAGCAGAACTATCGAGTTCATCTTCTTTCACAATTTTATCTATCCACCCTACTAAGAACCATAAACAGAAATAAAATGTAGAGTGTCCTTTATTGATATATTTTCGATATATTAAAACAAAAAGTTTTCTATGACTAATGAGAGGCCACAAAAGCATTTCAATAAAAATAGTACATACTAGTGTTGCCTCTGGAATCGCAACAATACCATCAATAGGTATAGCATTTATTGCATTTAATGTCCATGCAACTATCATAAATAAAGAACACCATAATCTATATCTAATCAGACTTATGAAATTACGTTTCTGTTTATAGACATTCATTTATTTCCTTTTCCATGAATAAAAAGGTCAGGCTATTAAATCGAGATATTTTACAATTTTATATTTATTTCTTATATTACAGACTATTCAATCTATCGCATATAGAGAGTTCTTTTCTATAAAAATACTTAAAATCAGGAGATTTACCAACCCAAAAATCACTAATTCTATCACGAAGTTTGTAATTATTTTCAGAGGTAATATTTCTACTGTCAACCCAACTTATTGTATCAGGAATTGAATCCCACAAAATTAGATAATAAATAACACCAGATATATCAAACTTCAAAGCTATATCAACACAAATAATATCATTATTCCACCACGACGAAAATTCATCATTTACAATCTTAATATCATTTATAATTCCAGTTATATTTAACGCATATAAAGAAAATTCATTTAATAAATAATTATCATTTAAATTCTTATAGACCTCAAAATCTAAATTGGGATAGTCATCTAGATCAGGTCCTTCAATTGACTTATTTGTAAATTTAATAATTTGATTATCAAATTCTAAATATATACAGCCATCCGATATATATTCTATTTCACTTTCATTAAAAGAATTATCTCTAAGTACAAATACATTATTTACATTTTTACCTATAGAATTATATATATTCTTTAGATATTCATCATTAATTAAACTCTTCATAAATTTTTATCTCCTATAGAAAATTATTCAGGGAAATGAATTTTTTGTCTCGGTCCTGCTTCTGATTCAGAAATATCTACTGCTGCATCTCCAGATTTAGACTTAGGTCTAAATTGTATTATTCGACCATCTGGCATCTCTTTCATTATGTTATCCGGATTATTAGTCGGCTTTATTTTACCGCCCTTACTAATAGTTTCAAAAAATTTTCTAGCTTCTTGTTCCCCACCTGGAATCTCACGTACAAACGCCTTACCACTTCCTTTACTAGAGGTTCCATAATACCCCTTCTCGGTTTTAGGATATTCTCGTGCGTATCTAATAACATTACCTGAATTCTGTCTAGAATTCCCAGCTTTGACACCTCTAGGCAATACTCCCCGTCCAAGCGAATTCCCTCCAGCGATTATCATACCAGTTTCTCCGGCATAATTTAAATCGGCCTTAAATTCAACCCAACTAGTTAAACGTAATAATTCTTTATCACCATCAGGAAATATCGGAAATCCTCCACTACTAAATGTTCTTGTATCTCGATCAAACTCTATGGCTAAACCAGCTTTAGCATTATAATTTCCTTTATATTCACCAGTTAACACTTTACGACCATCAGCAAGAACATTAAAAAATTGCCCATCAGTATCTTGATAACCTTGCCACACTATTCTATTTCTAGAGCTTTCAGATGGATTAGGATTATACCAAGGTCTTCCATTCTCATCCAAAGTATAATGAGTTTGTCCATCGTCACCTAAAACTGTAGGATATCCCTCAAGCTCAAGTTGCTTACCTCTAAAACGTCCATTTAGTACAGTACCACCATTTATAAGTTTATTATAATATTGTCCATCAGATTCTTGCCATCCAGCATCATAAGTACGAACATTATAGCCCTTATCTTGAATATACTTTTCTTCACTAACAAATTTATTATAGTAATACTCTTTTAGATGCGTATAATAATTAATATTATCAGGGTCACTACCTACAACATATGCAAATAAATTATTGAGTAATGCTGAGTAAGATTCATCTGTATAATAAGGTTCTCCTATATGGCCTCCGTCCGTTGCATGTACTAAATTATCAGAATCATAATAATCATGATAATCACGTTCATATTCCATTAAAGCATAATAATAAGCAACCTTTTCTCTTAATTTACTCCACCGTGTATCTTCATCATAGCCATAAGCATTAGTAAATAACAATTGGGAAATATCATAATTTAAATCTTGACGATTCTGATGCTCTAACCAATTATAAGTAGTCGCCTTTTCTGCTAAAGCACCGCCAATGTCTCCACTGACAACTTTACCAATGACTAAACTTATAATTTTTCTAAATTCCGGATTAGTGGATTTATTAATTAAACTTTGTAAACTTTCATTCACGCCAGAAGCTTTAACACCAGAAATAATATTACTTCCGGAATAATTAGATAAAAAACCTCCTAGGCTAGCATGTAAGCTTACTTTATATATACCATTATCTCCCCATTTTTTCGACTCTTGATAATACTTATCCGCTTTAGCATTTTCGCCTTTCATTTTTGCCTTCACAGCTTTATCAAGTAATATCGTTTGTTGATGTGCACTTACGTCTCCAATTAATTTATATCCATGTTCAGAAATCTTATTCAATAGAATTTGTTTTTCCTCTACTGTTTTCTTATCAAAAATCGGTGCTAATTTATTAAGTGCTTGTTCTGTATCATGATTAATCTTTTCTAAGGATTCTTTCTCTGCAATTTCGATAACACCTTCACTAATAGCTGAATGCGTAGTAGACTTTGCACTACCTTTTACAGGAATTCCCATTTTAGGACTACCTGTAATGCCTATTGGATTATTTTTGGTGCGTTTAGTTGTAGATAAACTATAGCCAGAAGTCTTGGCAGAATAGGATGCTTCATTTTGAATATCATTCATTATTAAAGAGTTAGAGGATAATTTATTCTTAGATTTATCAGTACTCCCTTTGATTATACCACCTGTAAGTATAGTTGCATTATTTACCTGTACATTATATCCACCATCACCTGCGTATATACCAGCCTGGTTTGTAACACTTGCATAGTGACTGTCTGTAGTTCCTCTCGAATTATCAAATCCAACTCTCGCAGATCCACTCATTCCATAAGATACAGATATACCTTTATTTTTACTTATTTTATGGTAATCATTTGTATCTTGTAAACTTTCAATTTTCAAATCATGTCCAACTTTTGTAGTTACACTTTCACCGATGACCTTAGAACCAATAATTTCTGTATTGTTTCCAGAGACAGTATTTACTTGTTTACCAAGAATAACGGTTCCTGTATGTGTCTTAGTTGACTCTAATGCATTTTCTTTACCTTTATACACATTAGCATCTAAACCAATAACACCACTTCCATGCGGGCTTACAGTTGCGCCTATTGACCAACCCGAAGATGTATAATCATCGCGTTGAACTACTGTATTAGTCCCAGCATCCATTCGAAGATTATTAGATGCACTTACATTAACAACCGGAGCTTCTACTCTACTTCCCGTAATGTGTATATTCCCCTTAGCCATATCATTACTATTAGCAGTAATATCTACTTTTGTTTTACTACCTATAGAACTACCAATATATTGTTCTTCATTTAACTCATTTCGTTGTTTGTATTTACTAGAACCTATAGATACGTTGATATTTAGGAGACGATCTTTTCGAGCTTGTTCTTGTTTATATTTTTGTTCTTTATCTATTGCATTTTGAACATCTGGATGTACAGCATTTTCAATTTCTGGATGTTCTAATTGATAACTCTTATTTAATTCATTAGCTTTACTTAAAACCTCTCTTTCTTTATCTAATAAATTAACAGGTTTAATCTTACTATAAGCCTTGGCATCATTATAAGCATGTTTTATGCTATTGGCTGCTTCACCATATTCAAATGCTGATAGCGCACTAGTTTTTCTACTGTTAGCACGTTTGCCAAGTTGTTGAGCTGTGTTCAAAGCAGATACTACTTGCCCACCAACACTAACCGTTAATCCAGATCGTTTTTCTTCATGCGTTTGTACTACATGTGATGAGTTATGTTTACCATCAATGTCAACATCCGTAGCAGTTAAGGATACCGGACTATTGCTAAAATAGTTAGTCGTTGTGCTATGTATAGTATCGCCAGCAGTAACATTAATCACCCCATTAGTAGAGGCAATATTACTCGCTTCTTGTGTAGTATAACGACCATCATATGTATCAGTAATTTTTTTACTACCAATAGTAAATCCTAAGCCAGCCCCCATAAGACCTTTTTTCTTACTATGTTGATATGTATCATTGCGACTGCTATCTTCTGCAGAATTTGTGCGTACCTTATTACCAGCACTAATAGCTACGTCACCTGTACCCAACACATTAGATCCGGTTATATTTACATCATGGTTAGCTCCTACTTGAATTGTATTGCCACCAATAGTGGATGCTACCACACCCGTATGCTCGTAATCTTTACGAATCGTATTGACTGTACGAGATAATAGCCCTTTTTCCTTGTACTGTAGTCCATATTGATCACGACTATAGGTATTGCCATTTTCAATATTCACATCATTCCCAGCAGCTATAGTTGTTACACCATGTTCACTATTTATTACACCTTGACGAATATTGACATCATTCTTAGCTGCAACTGTTACATTGCCATCACCTAAAATTTGTGTGCCAATTTCAGTACCTCTATCTGTTCGTAGATAATTTGCAGCATTTAATGTCATATCTTTCTTGGCACTTAATTTTTTAGTATCCACATTAACCGTATTGGCACTAGTAATAGAGATATTACCCTCATCTCCACCTGTAATAATAGCGCCAGTTAGATGTACATCCTTATTGCTATGAATGTCTATGGTTCCTTTAGGATTTGATACGCCAATACGCCCTTGTTGCATAAGTACATCTTGATTAGCTAATTGATGTGTTTCAGCCTCAACGTTTATGTCATTATTAGCACGTAATATAACACTATCATTACCGTGAATAGCACCAGTATTTCGAATAGAATCCGTAGCACCAATAGCTACAGTATTCGCATTAAATCGACCCGTATTATCTACTGTATTTGCCTGTACTACAATAGAATCAGCCATCATATTACCACTATTCTTAAATGCACTATCCGTATTAGCGATAATGGATTTACCACTTACAACAGCGCCCATAACATCGATTTGATTAGCCGATTGTTTAGCAAAATACACCTTCGGATACAATACTTGTTGAGGTTGTCCATTTACAACAATAGTTTTTGTTTCAAGCCACACCATATCTGTTGTAATGGCTTTCATTTGTTCTTCTGATAAGGTAATGCCAGGCGTCAACTTATATTTTTTACCATATGAAATACCAGCTTCGAGTAATACTTTATATTCGCTTTCATTATCTGTATAGCCTTCTAAATATGGTTTACCAGTAGCAGATAAAATTTGTGAATTAATCAGCCCTTGTTCATAGAAACCATCACCTAGGCGCTTCATTCTTCGCTCTGGGTCATTAGCCAACGCATTTAGCATATATTCAGACGATACAAATTTCTTACGATTTGTAAAAGCACTATCTGTTTCAATTAATGCATTCGCTGTTATATCTGGATGAATATTATAAATTGCCTGTGTTGGTAATTTCAATCCTTCAATCGTTACATTCCCAATACTAGACTTTCCTTGATTACCTGTGCCAAACGGATCAAGACTATCATTTACTTTACGTTTGTTAGCCTCTGCGATAGTATCCTCAGCATGTTCCTGTATTGTACCAATTGGTTGTATATTTTGCTCTTCTATAGAAGGCGTCATAAATACTTCTGGATCCCAATATCGGCGCAATTTATATCCCAAGCCATGCCCTTTATGAACACTTTTCGATTTACTAACTTGTGTTGTCCCTGTTTTAAACACCTTATCACTGGTTTTGTCACTGACAGTCTCATGTGCCCCATTAAAGATAACTTGTCCAGCAGATGCAATTTTGCTATTTACATTAGATGAAGCACCATTGATAACTATATTGCCACCAGCAGAAATAACCCCTGGTTGATTATTCGTAACCTCTGTATGTGTATGCTCCTCTTCACTTCGAATCAATGTAAAGTTTTTTACAGGTGGAACGCCCTTATCTACCATTTTAATCGTACCATCAGCTTGTTTCACTGGTACTTTATGAGCCACACCATAGCCACCTTTTCCTGTATACCCAGGGAATTCAGAGACATCAAAGATTTGATTTTCTTCTGGATGATTTTTATCATCAACTTTAAGTTTATCCCCATACTTTGTAATACCATCTGAAACACGCTTCATACCAAAGCTTGCATTATCATTAATAAGATTAGACGTTGTTAGAGTCATCTCTCCACCTGATTGAATGGTAGCGCCCTTATTTTCAATAACATGAGAGCCTGTTAGATTCATCGTATTTCCACTATACAATAAAGCATTCCCATTATTATGGATTTCATTAGCTTGTATATCCATATGGTCACGACTCGCAATTGTACCAGACTTATGACTATCTAATTCCTTTTGTACTTTAGTCATTGCTTCTTGCGCTTTATCATAAGTCTTAGTTAGCTCTTGAATACGATTACGATGTGCTTGCAACTCTTCTTTAGTCTTATAAGCCGTTATATCTGCATTCCACTCTTTATCAAGTGCCTCTTTCGCTTGTGTCAAAACATCTGCAGCACTTTTATATCTTGCTTCAATAGTTGCATCCGTATGATTAGATACAGTATCCGCTTTAATAGACACAGTATTGCCATATATACGACCATTTTCAGCATTATCTACCGATGTTGCACGAATATCTGTAGTACCATTTGAGTTTACCAAACCATGATTAGCCATAGACGATTGACTTTCAATAGATAAGCCGTTATCACCTTGCACAACACCATCTTGTCCCACTGAAATGGCATGACCTGAAATAGACGTCTGACCATTACTTGTTATGCCGCCATCCACTTGAATCATACCATCCGCACTAATATTAGTCGCATGAACAGAACTTAATGTACCTTTAACATTAACACCAAGCCCATCATTGGTTCCTTTCATGGTAATAGAGTTAGCATACATACCACCAATAGCAGATACATCTAGACCAATTTGATTAGAGGAACCCAATGCTTTAGATTCTAAAGACTTGGCATCTATTATATTTTTACCTGTACGAGTCTCTACTGCATTAGCCCATACACCTGCGTTTACTTGTGCAGCTTCGGTTAAAATTTGTAAGGAGTTAGATTCTTTTGCATTAAGACCCTTTCCATTAATAGCAATAGAACCTTGTTCTACCCGATAGGTATTAAGATTTCCATTAGGGTCATATTCAGGCTTACCAGTCGTTAATACAGCACGGTCAGTATTGATAAAACCGCCACCATCTACAGTGATTCCATTAGGATTAGCTACAACAACTGATGCTTTACGTCCAGCCACCTCAATAAAGCCATTCATGTTAGTAGGATTATGAGATGTGACCTCATTTACAATAACCGAAGCAGAGCCACGCATCATATTAGCATTACCTGGCACATACCCAGCTAAGCTCGTATTCGCCATTTGATATGAATTATTTAAAATCACACCATTTTGTGGCACATTAAAATTTGTATAATCATTGCGAGATACACCACCTGCCGTAGGTCCTGTAATATTGACTAATGTAATACCGTTTGCCGCTTGTCCTACTTGTGCTTGTCGATGTTGAGGTGCATTGCGATCTACCTCTATAGGATTTTCTGCATAAGCTAAAGGAACTACTAAAGGATCCATAACCATGAGGCCCATTGTAAGCCAAACAGCAATTTTATATTGTAATCGTTTTTGTTTCATAAATTCTCTCCCAAACTATATATATGAGATATGACAGCAATTTACTAAAATCTAAATCCCGCTTGGAATCCTGCTGTTATATGATTTGTTTTATAACCTTCCGGTTTATATAACGGCATACCAACAAAGGCATCATAAAATAATCCAGACTTAAATTGGCCTCTCATACCAATGGCTGTACCGGCAATAAACCGACCTGTCAATACATCGGTACTAGGTCCATATACAGCCCCAAAATCTATATTGGCATATATACTTGATTTCCATTTTGGTATATAACTAGCTACTTCATTTCGCATATACCAACCACTCTCAGCCATCAACGTATGCTCACCATCAAATCCTTGTACTGTATATCGATTGCCAAGACTAATCATATCTCGTGAGTATAATTGCTTGCCACCTAATGTCCATTGCCCATGAAAGGATGTTGTAATACTTGCAGGACGATGGCCCCATGTACGTGGCATTTGATAATCTACATCTAATAATAGTTGTGTATAACGCGTTGTTGGTGCACCATAGCCATAATCAGGTTGTGATCCAAACCAACCAACACCTTTTTTTATAGCGACACGAGAAAAGATAGTATTTTGTTTACGATACCGTCGTTCTGAAAGACCTAATTCCAATGATGCTGTATTCGCTCTCTGTACTTCGATTTCCACATCATTAATATAATTCTTGGAATTACGTTTAGATATCGTTATATCCCAACTCCGTTTAGTTGTTCGACTGCGATGAAATACATGATTCCATGTTCCTCTAAATGTCTTAGCTCGACTAGAACTAATGAATGGATTTGCCATAGTATGTACCGTTTGATGATATTTCATATTACTATATGAAACAGAAAACGTATCTTTACCTCGTGGAATCGAGTAAGAAATGCTATGGTTTTTAGTACCCTTGACTTCGCCATCTCGAGCTCCATCCTGATTTAAACTCACTTGAAAGGTATCATTAGCATTGAATAATCGATCAATGCCTATAGAAGTCGTCCACTGCAGTTTTCCAGTATCTTTTAATCCAGAATCATCAATAGACACCATGCCATGAATCGGAGGCTTTTTAGACGTTTGCAATATAATAGTAGAATATAACGGTTTTGACCCAGCTTCTAACTCAACAGCTACTGATTGGGATCCAATTCGTCGCATCTGTTCTAAGCCTTGCTCAATATCTCGAATATTTAATATATCCCCTTCTCGTAATGGAAATGCATTATGCCAAGGTAAATGTGGTAAATCTGGCCGATACATAATAGCTTCAATTCGTCCAATTTGTAAATTAAACTGCAATTGTCCCGTGGCAAGGGATTGTTGTGGAATTCCAACTTTAGAGGTAACAAAACCATGGGATAGTAATGAATTATTTAATTGAGTAGATAACCCATTAATATCCTCAATAGATAACTTACGATTAATATATGGTTTTATTTCTTTTCTCAGAAACGAGAATGTCTGAGGAACATCAAGTAATATATCCTGACCTTTTGATTGATAATATAAGGGACCCTTAATCAGTCTCGTACTATATGGCGCAGAATTATCTATCGAAGAATTCGAATGTCCAACTTCTTCAGCTAACCGTATCTGTGTAATATAAAAAGACGGCGAAACACTCATAGGTCCTGATGCAGGTCTTGGTGTCTTACCGTCTGTATTAGATGATATATGTTGCCATTGTATCCGTTCTTCTCCTAATCGTGCCTCTCTCGCTTCTTGACTAGCTCTTGCTCTATCTAGTTGTTCTTGTGTGTCTATAGGATTAGCACCATGTCCCTGTAAAGGTATCACACATGCTAGCCCTAGATACAATAGTACCGCTCGCTTAATCATATATTTCCTCTCTAAACAAAACATAAACTCATATTTTATATTTTATTATGTTTTTTTTTCAAAAGTCAATAGAAGATTTAGCAAAAAAAGGTGTACTACATCTAAGCAGTACACCTTTTCATATAATATTTATATAATTACGCTTTCACCACAACAGATACGCCATCAGGAATAACTGTAATGCTTGCATCTTTACCTTTTAATTCCAAAGCCTTATTCAATGCTTCATCAAATGTGCTAGCATGTTGCAAATGCATGTCGGTAAGCATCTTAGGGTCGCATTGATCTGTTACAACGATAACTGTAAATTGATCTAGAATACGAGCCAAGATTTGCATTTCCCATTGGTCTGGAATTGTTTCATTACGAGGAACCTTAGCAATGCGGTCTAGTAATTCACGAGGTGTTTTGGCATTTTTAATATTTTCATAAAGAGATTCCCCACCATGACCATCATTACAAGCAGCAATCATAATGATAACGCCATCTTTTTTACAAGATGCTTCGGCAGCGGTCATGCCTTTTACAGCTTGATATACGTTTTGGTCTAATGGATACCCACCATTGGTAGTGATAACGATGTCTGCTGGTACAGCTTTTACACTAGCTAGTTCAGATACAAAAGCACAGCCAGTTTCATGAGCTTGTTCCATATCCCCCGCAAAAGCATTAATAATATGTTTTTCCGCATCGATAACAACATTTAAAATAAATGCTAATTTTGCAGTACGACCAGCGTATACCATGTCCTTATGAATTGGATTATTCTCGATGATACCTGTACGAGCATATGGGCTGTTAATAAATTCAGCACAATGATTTGCCATTACAGTCACTTCAGAAGCAATGCCTGGCAATACGCTTTTTCTACCGCCAGAGAAGCCAGCAAAGAAATGTGGTTCAATGAAACCTTCAGAAATTAATAGCTCAGTTTCTACAGCTAATTTGTTGATGATGCAATCCCCACCGGATGGCAACACACCGATTTTAGTCATTTGGCTAGCATCACCAGAGATATGGTTTACAATCTTTTCATTGGCTACAATTTCAGGACCGAATTTATCTACCATTTCTTCATGTGTAGTAGGGCGATGGAAACCAGTAGCTAGTAAAATGGTAATATCGATAGATGGATTAGCTTCACGAATACGGCGAAGTAGAATTGGCATCGTAATTTTACTAGGCACTGGACGCGTATGGTCACTTGTGATGTTAACACTATCAAACTATAAATAACCCGCTACGACAAATCAATCCTCCTTCTTACGCAATTGTCGTTTAAGGTCTAATAAACTCATATCATTTTGCTTAGCAATGGCAGCCAGTGAATCATATTCATATTTATGTCTCTTTACACCAAATCCACTGCTTGTTTTAAAAATAATTCTATTGCCTTCCCAATCTATGTCTCCTGTAGACCGTTTCAAAATATATCGATTACAGCGATGGTATCGAATACCAATGCTCGTAGTATGCTTAAATATTAAATCTCGCACCTTATCCATGTCGCCTTCCTTACAAAGAACAGTTAACATCGTACCAGGTCGTTGTTTTTTCATCATAATCGGTGTGGTAAACACATCTAGTGCTGGTGAAAGTAATAACTGTTCTACTGCATAGCCGATTTCTTCTGGCGTCATATCGTCGAGATTACAAGACATTTCAATGATTGTGTCTTCTAAATCATTGTTTATTTCAACAAAAGCGCGAATACAATTCGGTCTTTCAAATTGTTTCGTGCCAAATCCATAAGATACCTTTGTCGGTGTCATAACTGGCATATGGCTAAAGGCTGTGCCAAAATACTTGGCTAACGCTGCGCCTGTAGGTGTGCATAACTCCCCTTTAATTTGATAATCTGCATACATTGGAATACCAGATAACAATTCCATCGTTGCTGGTGCTGGCACAGGCAGTTCTCCGTGAGCACAGTGAACCGTACCAGTTCCTACATGTATAGGAGAGATAATAATCTCATCAAACTTCAATGCCTCTAAGAGTACACAAACGGCTACAATATCTGCAATAGCATCGAGCATGCCCAGCTCGTGGAAATGAATTTGTGTCACTGTAGATTTATGAACCTTGGCCTCCGCTTGAGCTACCAGATTATATACGTTTATAGCATTCTGTTTACACGTATCGGAAATAGATAAGCTATTAATTATATCCGTTATACCTCCCTGTAAGCCTCGGCCATGCACGTGATGTTCGCTATGTATATGGTGATCTGAATGTTCTTCATGCGTATCTGTCTCACCATGTTCCTGATGAGCATCGTGATGGTGATGATTAGTATTATGTTGGTCATGGGGACTACCTTTATGATGTTCAGACTCTTCTATACCATTAATGGTAACCGCTACCCGATAACCTTGTAAGCCCTTATCTTCTTTCGGTATTAATGTATAAGTAACATCTGGTATCCCCATTTGATTAAGTTTTGCTATCCACATTTCAGGATTATCCACTAAACCGAGTAATGTCGCGGTCAGCATGTCTCCTGCAATGCCCATTTGACAATCTAAAAATAATAGTTTCATTTACTTTCACCTATATGATTAATCATATTCGCCGTATAAGCAGCACCGAATCCATTGTCTATGTTGACAACCGTAACACCGCTAGCGCAGGAATTGAGCATCGATAATAACGCCGTAACACCACCAAATGCCGTTCCATAACCAACACTAGTTGGTACGGCGATAACAGGTACATCCACAAGGCCACCAACCACACTTGCTAAAGCCCCTTCCATACCGGCAATGACAACGATAACCTTAGCAGACATAATAGTATCTAAATGTTGTAACAAACGATGAATACCCGCCACACCTACGTCATAAATTCGATTGACCGTATTACCATAAAATTCAGCTGTAATTGCACATTCTTCAGCCACTTTATAATCACTTGTACCGCCAGTAACAATAGCTATACAGGATGCTGTTTTCTTCGTAGGCATATCACCAACGTAGCCGATATGAGCATCCTTGATATATGTCAAGGAATGCTGTTCTTGAACCTCTGCAGCCACATCAGGTGCTAATCGTGTAATCAATATATGACCTTGTCCATTAGACTGCATGGAGGAGATAATACCTACGATTTGTTCACTAGTTTTACCGGCACCATAAATAACCTCTGGTACACCTTGTCGTAATTGACGATGTAAATCTACGTTTGCATACCCTAAATCCTCTATCGGTTTCATCTTTAGCTTTAATAAGGCGGCATCCACATCTACTTGACCATTTTTTACTTGCTCTAAAAGAGATCTAATATTATCGCTCATGAACGCACCTCTAAATCTAATACAACATCATCAAACATAGATTTAAAATATGTAAGAATCTCAATCCTATTCTTAATAACAATAGCTATTTGATTCTCTGGGACTTGAATTTTAGCAGTATTTCCTATGAGACGAACTCTAAAATCTGATAGTCCTAACGAAAATAAATACCCTTCCGCTTTTTCGATATGTTCTAAATCATGACCTGTTATGTGCTGTCCCGCTTGAAATCTCGTAGCTAAACAGGCGTAGGATGGTTTATCCCAGGTAAATAAATTAGCCTGTTTGGCCAACTGGCGAATCATAGATTTTGTTAAGCCACAGTCTCTTAGTGGCGACTTAACAGATAGCTCAGCTATTGCTTTCATACCAGGGCGATCATCTACCTCATCACTGGCATTGGTTCCATCGCATAATATGGAAAATCCATCGCGTTTAGCCTGTTCGCTTATCGTTGTGAATACATGATGTTTACAGTAATAGCAACGATCACTTGGGTTGCTCGTTACATCATCATGTTCGAGTACATCAATATCTATGATTTCTAAGGGAATACCGATACATTCTGCAATTTTCTTTTGGCATCATCTAATTCAAACTGTGGCACAAACTGGGACTTAACAGTATATGCTTTGCATGGAATGCCAGATTGTTTGACAGCATACGCTAAATAGGATGAATCTACACCACCAGATAAAGCCACACCTACATTACCTAATGTCTTTATATAATCGATTAATTCCATTCCATACAATCCTTTGATAAATTTCTATAATCTATAGTTTCAAAATAAAAAAATAAAATAGAGCCATCACTATAGGCTCTAATATCACTCTACTATATATAGAACAACCATTAATGTATTTAGTATAAAACTTTTTGTTCCCATTTTCTAACTCATAAATGAGATATATATTCAGGTAATACATTATATTTTTTCTATATAAGAAAACCACTTATCTTAAATAGGTTTATCTAACCTATTTGAGATAAGTGGTTTAAAATTTATAAAAATTTTTGATAAGGAGTCTTATGTATCGATACCTACAATTTATCAGTATATATTATAAACTCATCAGAAATTTTACACTTTGCAGTTGTTTACCTATTTCCTGTTCACAATAAGAAAATAGTAATCATTCTAATTCTTTCCATACAGTTCCAGGAAGTTCAATAGGTGCTGCATCGCCCCATTGATAGGCCAAAATATTGGGCATCGCGTTGCGTAATGGAAAGGGATGGATTCATATGCGTATGTATCCGTAGTTCGTTCCAGAATAAATCAATTCCATCTCCGGTATTAAAAGCCTCATGTTGTGGCATCACACCGGCTAACGACAGCATTTGCCACCCCAATATGATGGTTCCTAAACGTACATTTCGTTGACGTATCGATTTTGAATAATTGACTACAGCATTAAATACATTACGATCAACATCATACGATGCAAATAGTTCTTGTATCAGTTCACTGGCTACGGCTGCATAGGCAATATTATCTAGATTCGTATCTAGAGATTCCACCACATAGGAACCATCGATTTGTGTGACTTTCACAAATTCTCCCGTCCTGCACAACTGTAATATACATAGCGCTGAAGGGGCGCAAATAGGATGCATTACGCAATGTTTGCAACCGTTTATGCGGAAACGAAGCCCTAATAATACCTAAGGACGGTGTGATAAAGGTAAACACCGAATAGAGCTTGTATTTTTTTCGGCTCACCACGATGGCCGGCGTATTAAAAGCGCCACTAATCTTGTTCATGTTCATCATCCGTAACAGTTTCAGACTCAGGCAAAGGTGTTACACGCAAACGTGAAATACGATAACCTTGCATCTTAATTACTTCAAATGTATAGCCATAAGCATCAACAGTATCCCCTACAATTGGAGTACGGCCTAATAGACCGAAGATATAGCCACCAATCGTATCGGAATCGGAGTCTTCAATGTGAATATTCATCATTTCAGACACTTCATCCACAAGAACCTTGCCGTCAAACTCAAAAGAGCCATCAGAATAACTCATCGTAGCCGGCAAATGAGGTTCATGTTCGTCTTGAATATCCCCTACTAATTCTTCGATGATATCCTCTAACCCCACAAGCCCAACCATGCCGCCGTATTCATCTACAACAACGGCTTGGTAAATACGCCGCGTTCGCATGTATTGCAATAAGGTAGATAATTTCATAACCTCAGGAACCGTCAAGATATCTCGTTTGATGTTGCGCAAATCTTTTCTAGCTTGCTTTTGACGTTCCATCAAATCCTTAATGTGTACAAGGCCTACAATATGATCCTTATCTTCCACACACAATGGGTATCTCGTATGCGATGTAGAACGAATTACCTTCATGGCTTCATCATAACCATCTTCCACAAAAATACAATCCACATCTTGGCGAGGTACCATAACCTCTTTTGCCATACGTTCCACAAAGTTGAAAACATTGTCTATTAACTCAGATTCTACCTGATTTAACTGACCTTCTTCATGACTTCTAGAAATCATCATGCGTAGTTCCTCTTCTGTATATACAAGGTCTAGTTCAGTTAAGTATTTTGTTTGGTAAAATTTAAGGATGCAGTTGGATATTTTACTAGCTAACCATACAAAAGGATATACAATACGACCAACGCCAACGACGATGCGGCTATGCATATTTACATATTTTGTAGGGAATGATAAACCCAATGCTTTCGGTACAATTTCGCCAAAGATGAGAACGATAAGGCTAATGATAATAAGCAAGAGAAGGTCCAAAATATGATGAACCCATGTCTCATGGATATTAAAAATATCCATAATACCAGCTACAAAGCTATTAAAGATATATGTGCCAGTACCTGCCAAGGTGAGAATGAAAAAGAGTATTAGAAATTGTGTAGTATTAAGGAAATACTCAGGATTTTGGTATAGCTTTAACAAGAATTGGCGATCCTTTTCATGTAGGATTTCCATATCTTCTACGTGTTCCTTGCGCAACCGTGCAAAAGAGAATTTTGCTACCACCAAAAAGTTAATTAAGAAAATACATACTATGCCGAACCCAATCGGTAACAGGGCATCTATACTATCCATAACAATCCTTTCTAACTATAATCAATCGAAATAATCTATTTTTTATATCCCAATTCTGAAAGCATACCCGATTTATTGCGCCAATCTTTTTTAACCTTAACCCATAAATCAAGATATACTTTTGTAGCTAATAACTTTTGAATATCCATGCGTGCTTCTGCACCAATCTTGCGTAGTAACGCACCCTTGTTGCCAATTATAATGATACCCTTTTTGAGAATCTCGTTCACAATAGATGGTAGCACGAATATATGTGGTTCCATCATCACGAGTTTTCATTTCATCTACATCGACAGCGATGGCATGAGGAATTTCATCACGGGTAGACAACAAAATCTTTTCGCGAACGATATCAGAAATAATCAATCGTTCTGGTTGGTCCGTAATCATATCTTCTGGGAAGTATTGAGGACCTTCTGGCAAATGCTCCCCTAGCACATTAAGAAGTTCAGATAAATTTTCTTTATTCTTTGCCGAAATAGGAATGACACCAGCAAATGGATACGCATCCTGATAGGATACGATGGCTTCTAATACCTGTTCTTTTTGAAGCGTATCAATTTTATTAACTACGAGGAAAACCGGTACTTTCACACGTTTCAATTGTTCAATGATGAAATTATCTCCTGGGCCGCGTTTTTCATTACCTGCCACAACAAATAGAACGGCCTCTGTTTCCTTCAAAGATTCAATGGCTGCATCAACCATGAATTCACCGAATTTATGTTTTGGCTTATGTACGCCAGGTGTATCCATGAATACGATTTGTTTTTCTTCATCGGTGTAAACACAAATAATGCGATTACGCGTAGTCTGTGCCTTATCGGATACAATGGCAATCTTGTCGCCTATCAAGGCATTAATCATCGTAGACTTGCCTACATTTGGGCGTCCCTACAACAGCTACGAAGCCGGATTTAAAATGTTCTGCTTTATTCATTATATGGTTGATCCTCTCGTACATACCCTAGATTAGAAAGCACAAATTCTTCTTCTGTGCGCATTTCCTTTTTTATCTTCATCGGTCATATGGTCATAGCCTAAGATATGCAAACAACTATGTGTTGTCAAATAGGCTAATTCCCGTTCAAAACTATGGCCGTATTCGATGGCTTGTTCATGAGCTCGTTCTAAGGAAAGTATCATATCCCCCAATAGGTGATGTTCCTCTTCACTACCTTCATAATCGTCCCCTTCATTAAGGGCAAAGGACAATACATCTGTTGGTCTATCAATACCGCGATACTCCTTATTTAGTTCATGAATTTTCTTATTGTCGCATAGCAGAATGCTTAACTCATCATCTTCCAGTCCATACACGCGGCTCACTTCATCGCAAACCTTTTGTATAACCTCTTCGATGTTAGTATCTTTCGGCTATACCATCATCATAACTAATTTGTATATGCATAATTCCTATTCTTCCTTTGAAAGCTTTTGATGGTACGCATCATAAGCTTTAACAATGCGACCTACCAAATCATGGCGCACCACATCTTGATCTGTGAAAATACACCATATGAATACCAGACACGCGTTTTAATACCTTTTCTGCTTCATAGAGACCCGAGGTCACACGAGGCGGCAAGTCAATTTGTGTTTTATCACCATTGACGACCATTTTAGAGTTATTACCTAAACGAGTTAAGAACATCTTCATTTGCTCTGCCGTCGTATTTTGCGCTTCATCCAAGATGACAAAGGCATTTTCTAAGGTACGACCGCGCATATACGCCAGTGGTGCCACCTCGATTGTGCCCCGTTCCATAAAGCGCTGTACTTGTTCAATACCGAACATTTCGTGCAACGCATCATAAAGGGGACGCAAAAAAGGATCTACCTTATCTTGTAATTCGCCAGGTAAGAACCCGAGTCGTTCACCAGCCTCCACGGCAGGTCGCGTCAAAATAATCTTATCTACATTGCGATTCTTCAAGTAAAATGCAGCTAATGCAACAGCCAAGAATGTTTTACCTGTACCGGCAGGTCCAATGCCAAAGGTGATAGTATTCTTACGAATACTGTCTACATATTGCTTTTGACCTTCCGTCTTTGGCGTAATGCTTTTACCACGCATCGTTACGGACAAAGTATCCTCGAACATAGTAGTGAAGGGCATCCCCTTTGCCATTCATCACCATCTTAGCGGCAATGCGAACTTGAGATTCTGTAATCGTGCTGCCTTCTTTATAGAGGAATACCAATTCCTCTAATGTCCGATACAACGCCTCTACATGAAGCTCGTCCCCTTTTATGACAACTGTATCACCACGAGATACGATATCCGCAGGGATAACTTCATTCATCATTTGTAAATATCTATTGTGTTGACCTAGTATAGATTGTGCTAAGTCATAGGTAGGAAAGGTAAATACCCGTTCGCTCATACTTGTCCCCCATCTATAAATTTACGTACTGCTTTACCATTTAAATAATCACATAAATCGCCTTGATGTGCATCTAGTTCATCCATCATATCATCGATTAGATCCTGTACACGCCACCAGCCCATAGACCAATTGGTAAATAATGTATTATCCTCTGGAGCACGACCCACTAATCGTTGCAACACGATATCTGAATGGAGATGGCGTAAAAACTGAACAACGCGCTCCGCATACTCCTCGGCGCTAATCAAGGTAATTTGACCTTCTTCATACCATTTGGCCATCAATGTATGTTTTACAATATATAGAGCATGTAACTTTACTTGGTCAACGCCAAGGGATGATAAAATTTTGGCCCCTTCAATGGTATCCTCCATCGTATCCCATGGCAAATTTACAATCATATGTGTGGTCACATTAAATCCATAACGCTTAATGCGTAGAACCGCATCGATAAACTGCGCTAAATCATGGCCTCCGATTAATCTTCTCAAGTGTATGATAATTAACGGTTTGCAATCCTAATTCAATGTAGATATCCTTATGAAATCGTTGTTGTATGTCCTGTAATACATCTAAATATTCATTGGAAATACAATCCGGTCTCGTAGCGATTGCAATCCCCACGGCTTCATCAATACAACCTTGTTCCATATAGGATTTAAAATCCTCAAGAGGTAAATAGGTATTACTAAAGTTTTGATAATAAGGTATAAATTTTTTAGCCTTATATTTAGGTCCAATGTGTGCAATATTTTCTTCTAATTGCATGCGCACCGTCATCCATGCAGGTCTATTTTCATAACCAGCACCGATTTCCCCACAGAATGTACATCCTCCCAACACCAGCTGATCCATCTCGATTAGGACAGGTTAACGGCAATGCAACAGGTAATTTATATACCTTTTCACCATATGTTTCTTTATAAAATTTTGACACCATCCGGTACCGTTTCGGTCTCGTTGTATCTGCCATAACACTCCTCTATATCATTGTATGTTTTCAGGGCGAATGAATGGGTTCACCTCTTTATTCACATCTATAATCACTGTGAAATCCCCTTCAGGTATATGTTGAATGCCTAAATATGATGCTGTTTCACGGCTCATATTCATTTCCACATATTGCTGACGAATTTTACGCCATTCTTTAAATGTATAATTGGGAATAAATATAGACGCAATCTCTTCGTTACGCCAAAACGCTTCGCCTACTTGTAGCAATTCCTTTGTTTGTTTCGGCAATCCAACTGCGTCGCTGCGCACCTTACCGCGATAGCTTACCAATGTATCGTATTGCAATAATTCCGCAGCTATCGTATCACCTTTTGCAAGGAAGAAACGATATAAAAATTCAATTTGGTCTATATCCTTAAGATTAACCTTATGATTACCTTCCTTAAGCCATGCACGTGTCATATCACAAAAATAGGTAAATGCATCCGTTTCACCGTGAATCAATTGTTGTCCGATATAGCCAAATGTCGTTCTAAATCGTTCACTATTATAAAAACGCTCAAATACATCTTCAAAATATTTCAAGAAACGTACATCGTCATAAGGTAGTACATGCGTGCTTAGAACCTCATATGGTGCCAATGGATCTGCCACATATTTATATTCACGCATCCGTCGTACACCAGATCCTTTTAGCAATTTTAAGAATCCAATTTGTAATGCATGAGGTTGTAAGCTAAATAAATCGTTAAAAGATTGTCCAAATCGATTAAAATCCTCGTGCGGCAATCCTACGATAAGATCCATGTGAACATGCGTACGTCCTGCTTGAATAATAGGACTTATCGATTTTTGGATGTATGGCCAATCATTATAGCGATTGATAGCATCTAATGTTTTCTTATGCGTACTTTGTACACCTACCTCGATTTGAATACGTCCAGGCGGCGTTTCACAAAGAATGTTGGTTTCCCACTCCGTCATAAGCTCCGGTTCCATTTCTAAGTGGAAATTCATATCTGTATCGCTATCTCTCATGAACTCCATAAGTGGTCTATGATGATGAGGTGCACAGTTAAAGGTGCGGTCTACAAATTTTACTTGCTTCACACCATGATCAATAAACCATTGCAATTCTTCTAATGTCCGCTCTTGAGGAAAGAATCGCACTGTATTCTTATTGCCCGACAAACAATACTGACAGGAAAAAGGACAACCACGAGAGGATTCATAATAAATAATCTTATGCTCTAAATCCTCCATATCTTCTTCTGTATATGGAAATGGTATAGACGATAAATCAGAAACCTCTACAGCCTCTAAAGATCCTAGAATACTACCATCCCTACGTCCTCTCACGCCGGGAATCACAGGGTCTAATCCATCATTACCAAGCTGTAAGGCTGTTACAAGAGCATGGAATGCTTCCTCGCCCTCACCTTGTACAATATAATCGATATTCGGACACCGTTCTAATAATTCATCGGCTGTGAAAGAAACCTCTGGTCCGCCCAATACAATTTTAATATCTGGTCGTACGGCTTTCACCATGTCCACCACATGCAAGGTCATTTCTATATTCCAAATGTAGCAGGCAAAACCTAGGACATCGATATCATGCTCTGTAATATCGCTGAGAATATGCAAAACAGGCATATTAATAGTATATTCCACTATATCGTATGCCTGTCCATGGGCTTCACCATAAGCCTTGAGATATCTCAAGGCTAGAGAAGAATGTATAAATTTTGAGTTTAATGTTGATAGAACTACGTTCATAGTACCCCTTTAGCATCATCGAATGGACTTGCCACCGTCTTGTCATAATAGATATATTATACCATTAAAACAATCCTAAGATAAAGGAGATAATAGCCCCTACTAGGATGACCACGCCAACGATGGACAAGATGATGCCGCCAAAGAATACGATAGCTGCTAAGATTGCAACTAATACAATAATCATAATGATACGGCTTATCCAACTAGAACCGCCAAAATGATATACCTTCACACGAGGGCCATAGTCTTGAAATTGCTCATACCCACTTCGGTCTTCTTCTTTTTGCGTAGGTGTAAATTCAACTTGTACAGTATCCCCTTCTTCATCAATGGTAACGCCATCAAAATCGCGGCGCTCTGTATCACTTAGGACACGTGTCTTAGTTTCTTGTTCTTTATTTTCATTCATTGTATTTTGGTTATTCATGATATATTCCTTATCACAAAACTATTAATCAATTTTATACAATTTATTATACCATAATAGTCATGGAAACAAAATATCCCCTATGGTAAATATACCATAGAGGACAATTCGTTTATACAATATTAAGATGAACTAAGTCAAGACAGTCTTAGTCGTTTAAGAATTTTTGTAATAATTGGTTAACCATACCAGGGTTAGCACGGCCTTTGGATTCTTTCATAACTTGACCTACCAAGAAACCGATAGCTTTGCCATTACCGCCCTTAAAGTCAGCCACTGGTTGTGGGTTATTAGCGATAACTTGTTTTACGATTTCTTCAATAGCGCCAGTATCTGTAATTTGAACAAGACCTTCTTCTTTTACGATAGCATCAGCATCCTTGCCGGATTCCCACATAGAAACGATAACTTTTTTCGCAATTTTACCAGAAATGGTGCCTTTTTCAATAAGAGCAATCATACCAGCCAAGTTTTCAGGGCTTACCTTAGATTCACCAAATGTTAAGCCGCTTTCATTGATCATCTTAGACAAGTCACCAAGCATCCAGTTAGCCACAGTCTTAGGATCTGCGCCAGCTTTCACAGCTGCATCTAAATAATCAGCCGTCTTACGAGCCATGGTAAGGATGGTTGCATCTTCACGAGACAAGCCATATTCGGATACAAAGCGCGCAATTTTAGCGTCTTGCAACTCAGGCAAAGAACGACGTACTTCTTCGATTTTTTCGTCAGTAATTACGATTGGTACCAAGTCTGGTTCTGGGAAGTAACGGTAATCGTTTTCTTCGTCCTTCTTACGCATGCCAAGAGTGATGCCTTGTGCATCGTCCCATGTACGTGTTTCTTGGTCTACTTTGCCGCCTGCTTCGATAAGCTTAGCTTGACGCAATGCTTCGTATTCAACAACCTTTTGAATAGCTGTTAAGGAGTTAACATTTTTAGTTTCTGTACGTGTACCAAATTCTTTGGAGCCACGAAGGCGTACGGATACGTTACAGTCACCACGCAAGGAACCTTCTTCCATACGACCGTCAGATACTTCTAAATATTGCAAAATGGAACGCAATTTTTCAACGTATGCTCTCGCTTCTGCACCGGATCGAATATCTGGTTCAGATACGATTTCAAGAAGAGGCACGCCTGTACGGTTATAGTCAACATTAGAAGAATTAGAATCGGAAATCGTATTACCGCTATGAACCAATTTACCAGCGTCTTCTTCCATGTGAATACGTGTGATACCGATGCGTTTAGTTTCACCATTTACTTCAATGTCTAAGTGACCATTCAAGCAGATTGGCAAATCGTATTGAGATGTTTGATAGTTTTTAGGCAAATCAGGATAATAGTAGTTTTTACGGTCAAATTTATTGAATTTAAGAATTTCACAATTCAACGCTAAACCTACTTTGATAGCAAATTCTACTACTTGTTTATTCAACACAGGCATAGCACCAGGTAAGCCGAGACATACTGGGCATACATGTGTATTTTGATCACCGCCGAATTCAGTGGTACAACCACAGAAGATTTTAGACTTAGTCTTAAGCTCTGTATGAACCTCTAAACCAACGACTGTTTCGTATTTACTACTCATAGAGAAACCTCCCCAGTTGGTGCTACTAATTGACAATCTGGACGTGCTTGTTCGAATGTGAAAGCGGCACGTAACAATGTTTCTTCGCCCATTGCAGGACCCAATAATTGTAAGCCGATTGGCAAGTTATCGCTACTCATGCCCGCTGGAATGCTAATACCAGGAATACCTGCTAAGTTAGCTGGAACTGTACAAATATCTTCTAAGTACATTGCTAATGGGTCATTGATTTTTTCACCAAACTTATACGCTGTGTTAGGGGCTGTTGGGGCCAATAACAAATCAACCTTGGAGAAGGCTGCATCAAATTCATTTTTGATAACGCGACGTACTTTAAGAGCTTTCAAATAATATGCATCGTAATAACCTGCGCTTAATACATAGGTACCGAGCAAGATACGACGTTGTACTTCTGGTCCAAAGCCTTCTGTACGAGTTTTAGTAGACATTTCTACCAAATTATCTGCAGGCACACGCAAACCATAGCTTACACCATCATAACGAGCTAAGTTGGAACTTGCTTCTGCCAATGCGATAATATAGTACGCAGACAAAGCATATTTTGTGCTAGGCAAGGAAACCTCAACGATTTCAGCACCTAATTTTTTATACGTTTCAATTGCTTCATCGATAGCCTTGTGTACTTCTGCATTAAGGCCATCGCCAAAGAATTCTTTTGGTACACCGATTTTTAAATTCTTAACATCGTTCACAAGTGCTTTTGTATAATCTACACGTTCGCCAGGAATGGATGTGGAATCCTTAGGGTCATGGCCAGCAATGGCATTTAATACCAATGCAGCATCAGTTACATCGCGTGTAACAGGTCCAATTTGATCCAAAGAGGATGCAAAGGCAATCAAACCATAACGTGATACATTACCATAGGTAGGCTTCATACCTACCACACCACAGAAGGATGATGGTTGGCGAATAGAACCACCTGTATCGGAGCCCAACGCCCAAATAGCAGAGCCACTGGATACTGCAGCTGCACTACCACCGGAAGAACCGCCTGGTACGCATTCCAAATTCCATGGATTAGCTGTTTTAGCTAATGCGGAATTTTCTGTGGAACCGCCCATAGCGAATTCATCCATGTTAAGTTTACCTAAGCTAACCAAGTGATTAGCATGTAATCGTTCAATAACGGATGCATTATATGGAGGAATGAAATGTTCCAACATTTTAGATGCACATGTAGCAGGTTGATCTTTAATACAAATATTATCCTTAATAGCGCCAGGAATACCTGCTAATGGGGGAAATAGCTTCACCTTTAGCAATTGCTTCATCTACAGCTTTGGCAGATGCTAATGCTAATTCGTGAGAATCAGATAAATACGCATGTACCTCTGGTTCCACTTTTGCTTTGTGACTAATCACTGCATTTGTTAATTCTACAGCACTGATTTCTTTGTTCACTAATTTAGTGTGTAATTCATGAATTGTTGCCACAGTGAAACCTCCTATTCTTGTACAACGCGAGGCACCTTAAAGTACCCATCTTCTTCTTCAGGTGCATTAGACAATGCTAAATCGTGATCTAAAGAAGGTTTAGTCTCATCTTCTCTAAATACATTATGCAAAGGAACAGCATGAGCCATTACTTCTACATCATCTAATTCTAATTCATTTAATTCTGCTACATACGTTAAGATATCGGATAATTCCTTCTCAACGCTAGCCATTTTATCTTCTTTTACTTCTAATCGGGACAGTAAAGCGATTTTCTTTAATTTCCTCTTGGCTGATTTTCATCGGTCCACATCCTTTCATATCTTTTAATTATAAAGCATATGACATATATTTTCAAAATAAAGGATTAGTTTTCACCTAAATCTTTAAGCAATTCTATAAATTCTTCTTCATTGATAACGCGAATACCAAGTTCATTCGCCTTTGTCAATTTGCTACCACTATCTTCACCAGCAACAACAAGTGTTGTTTTCTTAGATACGGACCCAGTCACCTTAGCGCCGTGTTTTTCTAATAGTTTACCAGCTTCGCTACGACCCATGACCTCGAGTTTACCAGTAAGAACAACGATTTCACCTTCCATTTCATTACCGGTGGTTTCTTGTACACATCTACGTCCATTTTTAAACCGGCTTCGATTAAGCCATTGATGATTTTAATATGTTGAGGGTCCTCTCGATATTCGATAATGCTATCTGCCATGGTAGGCCCAATTTCTTCCACCGCTACTAATTCGTGTTTACTAATCGTTAAAAATCTATCCATAGACTTCACAACATTAGCAATTGTACCGGCCGCTTTAGAACCGATAAGGCGAATGCCAAGGCCAAATAGTACGCGGTCTAATCCACGAGATTTAGAATCTGCAATAGCTTTCACAAGATTATCTGCCGATTTTTTACCCATACGGTCCATACCGATGATGGATTCCGTAGTCAAATGATATAAATCAACTACATTGGTAATCAATTTTTCATTGATTAAATTTTCCACAATACTTGGGCCAAGTCCATCGATATTCATCGCATCGCGAGATGCAAAGTGAATGATTTGTTCCTTTTCAATAGCAGGACAATGTTTATTGGTACAGCGAATGGCCGCTTCACCTTCGCGACGCGTACTGCTGGACTTTCACAAACAGGACAACGATTGGGAATTGTGAAAGGAACCTCACTGCCCGTACGTTTTTCAGGCAATACACGAATGACTTCTGGAATGATTTCAGCCGCCTTGTGAATAAGTACATGGTCACCAATACGAATATCTTTTTCTGTGATGAAATCTTGATTATGTAATGTAACACGGCTCACATTAGTACCAGATACAAACACAGGTTCTAATTCTCCAGTTGGCGTCAATACACCAGTACGTCCTACATTAATGGTAATATCTTTGACAACTGTTTCCACCTCTTCTGGAGGATATTTATAAGCTGTAGCCCACTTAGGGTCCTTTGCGGTCGAGCCTAACATCTCTTGATCATTAAAATCATTGACCTTTATAACCATACCATCTGTATCGTATGGCAGTTCATGACGTTTTTCGCCCCAATAATTAATAGCCTCAATAACTTCATCTACCGTATTACAAACGCGATAATGAGGATTTACAGAGAAAATGGAAATTCTCCAATGTATGTAACAATTCCTCTTGCGTATGAATATTAGCACCACTTTCAGAACCGATGGCATAAGCAAAGAACGCAAGATTTCGACTTGCCGTAATAGCAGGGTCCTGTTGTCGCAAGGAACCTGCCGCTGCATTGCGAGGATTGACAAAGGTCGGTAGCCCTTCTTCATCGCGTTCCTCATTGATACGTTTAAATTCGCTATGTGGCATGTACGCTTCACCGCGAATTTCAATAAACTCAGGCGCATTTTCTAAATATAAAGGAATAGATTTGATGGTACGCACATTAGCTGTTACATCTTCCCCCACCTTACCATCACCACGCGTGACAGCACGGACAAAGATACCATTTTCATAGTGCAAATTAACAGCTAAGCCGTCAATTTTCAACTCCACCACATAAGCCTTTGTTTGATGTCCCAATTCCTTCGTTACCCGTTGGTCAAAAGCACGTACTTCATCCGCACTAAATACATTGGATAAGCTGAGCATAGGTCTACCATGAACTACTTTTTCAAAAGGACCATCCGCCTTGATGCCCACCCGCTGTGTTGGAGATGATGGCACAATATATTCAGGATGCGCCGTTTCTAAATCAACGAGCTCACGATATTTTTGATCATATTCAAAATCGCTCATGGTCGGAGTATCTTTTACATAATATAAATACTGCGCATGAGTCAATTCTTTTTGTAATTGTTCTATTCTATCTTTAGGATTCATAGTTATCCTCTATATCATACAGTAATTGTTCTAACCTTTTTTTACCGGTGCAAACTTGGCCATAACTACCCGAACACCTTGTGTAGGGAATTCAATGGTCAACTTCATGCCAGCCCCTTCACCGGAAACATTGACGACCTTACCATTCCCCCATTTGCTGTGAATCGCAGTATCCCCAACCTTCCAATCAGCGATAACTTCATTGCGAATAATCGGTTTTGTTACAGGGCGACTAGCGACCGACATATGTCTTGGCACTGTTGGTTTAATATCATCAGGAATTCTTCGTTTTGCACGTAAACTATCGACGAGTTCCGCTGGAATTTCATCGATGAAACGAGACGGTAAATAACTGCTAGTACGACCGAATACGGTACGGGTTGTAGCATTAGAAATATTTAATTCCTTCTCAGCACGCGTAATTCCTACGTATGCGAGGCGTCGTTCTTCTTCGATTTCCTCTGGATTCATCAAGGTACGGCTATGTGGGAATAAGCCCTCTTCTAAGCCACCAAGGAATACAATAGGGAATTCAAGACCTTTGGCAGCATGCAATGTCATCAAAGTAACCTTGGATTCTTCTTGTTCAAAGGAATCGACATCGTTTACTAATGCTACTTGTTCTAAGAAGTCCTCAACAGTACCTGTTGGATTCGTATCTTGGAAATCCTTTGCCACAGATAATAATTCACCAATATTTTCGGCCCGCGCTTGGTCTTGTGGGTCTGTACTTTCCTCAAGTTGAGCCAAATATCCAGTTCGATCAAGGATAGCTTCTAAAATATCAAGGACGGATTTATCATCCATTTCTGCAACAAGTGTAAAAATTAAAATGCCAAATTCCTCAAGTTTCTCCTTTGTTTTACCCTTAATAGTGCCAACCAAATGCAATTGAGTTAATGTCATAAATAAGGAAGTACCATTTTCACGCGCATAATCTTGTAACTTAGAAACCGTAGTAGCACCGATACTACGCTTTGGTACATTGATAATACGCAACAAACTTAAATCATCGAACGGATTATATAATACGCGCAAATAGGCGAGCACGTCTTTAATTTCTTTTCTATCGTAGAACTTAGTGCCACCCACCATAGTGTACGGCAAAGCACGTTTAATCAACGCTTCTTCTAGTACACGTGATTGTGCATTGGTACGATATAGGATGGCCATATCACCATAAGGTACGCCGTGAATATCGTGTTTTTTGACTATTGTATCGCCTATGAAAGCCGCCTCTTCATGTTCCGATTGAGCCGTAAAGTGTTGGATTTTAGCTCCCTTCTACTTTATCGGTCCAAAGGTTCTTTTCTGGGCGTCCTTCATTATGGTCGATAACTGCATTTGCTGCATCCAAGATGATTTTTGTAGAACGATAGTTTTGCTCTAATTTAATAGATGTACAATTTGGATAATCCTTTTCAAAATCGAGGATATTTTGAATATCTGCACCACGCCATGCGTAAATACTTTGGTCAGCATCACCTACGACGGCGATATTTTTCCAATGAGATGATAGCAAATAAGCCAATAAATATTGAGCATGGTTCGTATCTTGATATTCGTCGATCATAACATACTTAAATCGTTTGCTGTATTTTTCTAGTACGGCAGCGTTAGATTGTAATAATTTTACCGCTACTAGCAATAAATCATCGAAATCTAATGCGTTGTTTTTACGCAGCTCTCGTTCGTAGTACTCATATACATCAGCAACCTTTTGTTGGTAAAAATCACGCGCTTGTTTTCTATAATCTGAAGCAAACATCAATTTATTTTTTGCATCAGAAATAGCACTGATCATAGCACCTACAGGATAGTATTTATCATCCAAATTGAGGGCCTTCAACGCTGCTTTTATAACGACTTGAGAGTCGGATGTATCATAAATTGTAAAATTACTGTTGTAACCTAAAAAATTATCTAATTCAAAGCGTAAAAATTTAGCACAAAAGCTGTGGAATGTACTTAGCCAAATTCGGTTAGCTACATCGCCTACAAGCCCCTCTACACGGCTTTTCATCTCCTTAGCCGCCTTATTGGTAAAAGTGATGGCTAAGATTTCATAAGGATTTACACCTTGAGCTAGCAAATATGCTATACGTACAGTTAATACCTTTGTTTTCCCTGATCCTGCACCTGCTAAAATCAATAGTGGGCCTTCGGTATGTTGTACGGCTTGTTGTTGCTCCCGATTCAAGCCATCTAACAATGATTGCATGGTATCTCCTTATCTATAACATAAAATGAGTAATTATTAATGACCATCACATATAATAAAAACGTTGCAAGAGCAACGTTTTTATTACCATGATATGTCGATATCCTTTATTATTTCATAGCTCCTAAAATTGGAGGTACAATTTGTTTCTTACGGGACATTGTATTTGGTAAGAATACAGCATTATCTTTTTACGTCTTTACCAAATGCGTTAACTACAACGGATTCTACATCGCCGCTATAGATCAATGTTGTACTTTCATCAAGAATATTGGTAACCATAATATAGGACGCAGCATAGCCATTAGTTGTACGGAGAGCTTCTAGAGCTGCTACTAATTCAGCTTGCTTAGCCAACACATCAGTTGTATCCATAACGGAAATTTGACCGATAGAAATCGTTTGACCTGCTTCGGAGAATTCCTTCATATCTGTACGTACGATTTCATCGTTTGTTAAATCAGAAATATCTGCGCCAGCTTTCAACATTTCTAAACCATAGGAATCGATATCTACACCAGCGATAGCAGCTAGTTTATGAGCCATTTCCTTATCTGTTTCTGTACATGTTGGAGAGCGGAACAATACAGTATCAGAAATAATAGCAGACAACATCAAACCGGCAATATTCTTAGGAATTTCTTGATTATTTTCAATATAAAGTTTAGTCAAAATTGTATTTGTACAACCTACTGGTTCCATGCGAATGAATACAGGGCCGTCAGTTTCGAAATCACCAATACGGTGATGATCGATAACACCACACATATTCATAGATTTGTAACCATCGATGATTTGCTTGGATTCATTGTGGTCAGTTAAGTATAAATCGCCACCATTAGGAGCGAACTCTTCCCAGTTTGTAACGATTTGTGGGTGTTCGAAACCGAAATGTTCCAATGCGTATTTAGTTTCCTTATTCGCATCACCAGCACATACAGGCGTTGCAGGTGTACCCATTTGTGTTAACAAATTAGCATAAGAAATAGCAGAACAAATAGAATCAGTATCAGGGCTTTTATGACCAGCCACAAATGTTTTTACTTCACTCATGTTTATACCTCTTTTATATAAATATTTCACAATATCGCCCATGCGATAATTAAATCGTTTTAACTAGCATATTATACCATAAAATAGTTAAAAAAACACGCCTATAAGCTATGTTATAAGCGTGTTTTATTTGTGTTATGAAATTTGGAATTAGTGATCCTTTTTACGTTTTGTAAAGAATCCAGGACCAATCTTTTCGACGATAATGAAAAGCATTGGAATGATAAAGATACCAAAGAATGTAGCTGTTGTCATACCTGCTACGACTGTGATACCCATCGATGTACGAGCACCAGAACCGGCACCAGTAGAAATTGCCAATGGCAATACGCCTAGGATGAATGCAAAGGACGTCATCAAGATTGGACGCAAACGAATCTTAGCCGCTTCGATAGCCGCATCGACAACATCCATACCGCGTTCGTCAACACGAATCTTCGCATACTCGATAATCAGAATAGCATTCTTAGCAGCCAAGCCTACCAATGTTAACAAACCAATTTGCATATAGATGTCATTTGCTAATTGGAATCGACCGGTAAAATTCAACAAGAATGGTACTAATGCAGCACCAATCATACCAGATGGTACGGAGAATAATACGGCAAATGGAACTTTCCAGGATTCATACAAGGCAGCAAGAATCAAGAATACAAATGTCAAGCCAAGACCTAGAATCAACATGGTTTGTGATCCAGCCTTCAATTCTTCGCGGGATTGATCGCCCCAATCATAGGTATAACCAGCTGGCAATGTTTTAGCAGCTGCATCCTTCAATGCTTGAATTGCATCACCAGAAGCATATCCTTGAGCCGCAGAGCCGCCAATTTTAACGGCCATAGCATTATCGAAACGAGTGATAGATGAAGGGGTTGCCGTCTTTTCTTTCGTAATGTAGTTAGCAATAGAAACCATTTGTCCCTTACTATTACGAACAGCGAGCATATTCAAGTTGTCAGCATTTTGACGGAATTGATCCTCTGCTTGAACAACAACCTTATAGTTCTTACCATACGATGTATAATCATTAACTTGAATACTACCATAGAAACCTTGCAATGTGGTGAAGATATCAGTGAGCTGAACACCATCTTGAGCAGCCTTATCACGATTGATTTCAAATTGTAAGGATGGGGATGATGTATTAAATGTGGTATACACTGTTTGAATAGCCGGATTAGTTCTAGCTTCTGCCATAAATGCCTGAGCCCGTTCAGCCATTACCTCAGCACTATCACCAGCTTTATTAATGATATACATTGTAAAGCCACCAGTGTTACCAAGGCCTGGAATGGATGGAGGATTCAAAGCTACTACACTAGCTTCAGGTACATTCTTCGCACCAAAGCCAAATACTGCACCCACCATAGCATTAACAGATTGATTAGATGATTTACGTTGATCCCAATCTTTTAATACCGCAAAGGAAACACCAGCACTAGATTTTTGAGAGCCACCCTAAAAAGGTCAAACCCAGAAACAGTAAATACTTGTTCTACATTATCTTTAATGCCCGGTGTTTGCTCTAAGAAATCTTTGATTTTATCAAGAGTTTCCACGGTACGAGCAGACGTTGCTCCTGGTGGTTCATTTACAGCAATAAGGAAATATCCACTATCTTCTGCAGGTACGAAACTTGTAGGTAAGAAATGGAATACGATACCTGTACCAGCAGCAAAGACGAGTAATGTAATAACGGTTAAGCTCAGACGATGGCTCAACCGAGCTAACACCTTGCCATACCAATCACTAAAACGTTCAAGGCCACGATTAAATTTATTGAGTTGACGATGAACAAAGTCTTCACGTTCATTTTTGTACATGAGGTTTTAACATTATCGCACAGAGCGCAGGTGTTAATACCAATGCAATAACAGCAGAAATTGCTACAGATACAGCAATTGTTAAGGCGAATTGCTTATATAAAATACCGGTCATGCCGCCCATAAATGCAACAGGTATGAACACGGCAGCCAATACAAAGGCAATACCAACTACTGGGCCTTGTACATTTTTCATAGCCGCAATGGCAGCTTCTTTTGGAGATAAACCATTATATTTTAACTCATATTCAACAGCCTCTACCACTACGATAGCATCATCGACGACAAGGCCGATAGCCAATACCATGGCAAACAGTGTTAATGTATTGATGGAGAAATCTAATAATACAAACGCGCCAAATGTTCCTAGTAATGATACAGGTACTGCAATCATCGGAATCAATGTAGAACGCCAAGATTGCAAGAATACATACACTACGATGAGTACGAGCAATAAAGCTTCAAAGAATGTATGCTCTACTTCATTAATAGAGGCACGTACGAATTTCGTATTATCTACGACTTCGTGATATTCCAAATCTTGTGGGAAAGACTTAGACTGTTCTTGCAATATTTTTTGAACATTTGAAATCGTCTCTAAAGCATTTGCATCATTTTGTAAGGAAATGGCAAAACCAGCAGACGGACGATGTTCAACAAATAAAATCTCACCAGATGGAGCATTTGGATCGCGATATGAAGACTTAGCGACAAAATCGTACCCTTTTGCGCCCACATCAATACGAGCAATATCCTTTAAATGTAATACAGTACCATTAGAGTTCTTGATAACAATATTACCAAATTGTTGCTCTGTCACTAGACGGCCATCAATTTTAATAGGATACTGGAATGCTTGTTCTCCATTAGTAGGATTTTTACCAACTGTACCAGCTGCAGCCTGTACGTTTTGGCCTTTTAATAGCAGATGTTACATCAGACATGGTAATGCCTAATTTTTGCATCTTGCTAGGATCTAACCAAATGCGCATTGCATAGTCAGAACCGAATTCTTGAACGGAACCAACACCTTTTACGCCCTTAATGGCATCCATCAAATAGTTTGTACCATAGTTTTTAAGGAATGTACTATCAAAGGTACCATTTGGAGAATTCAAGGAGAAAATGTACGCCATATCGCCAGAGGATTTTGTCGTTGTTACACCAACTTGTTGGACCTCTGAAGGCAGTTGAGCTAGCGCCGCTTGCACACGGTTTTGGGTATTAACCGTATCCATATCGGGATCACTACCTTGATTAAACTGTAACGACAAAGAATATGTACCAGTACTAGCACTATCAGATGTCATATAGTCTAAATCTTGAACGCCTACAATTTGAGACTCAATTACACTGGCTACAGTATCATTCAGTACTTGAGGCGTAGCACCTGTATACATGGTACTAACACGTACACTTGGTGGTGAAATTTGTGGATATCGAGCTACCGGAAGATTAACCATTGAAAGCAAACCGATTAATGTAATCATGATGGCAATAACAATGGCAAAGATAGGTCGATTAATAAAGAATTTCGACACGTCTTACCTCCTATTGTTTAGCTGTTTCAATTTGTGTTTTAGACAATTCGGTAGCTTGTACCTTTGCACCATTTTTAACCTTAGTTAAACCATCTACAACGATTTCATCACCACTAATGAGACCAGATTTAACGATTGTGAAAGCACCTGTAGTACCACCAAGTTCAACAGCCTTTTGAGATACTGTTCCATCTTGACCGATGACATAGACAAAGTTTTTATCCATAATTTGTAAAATAGCTTTTGTAGGTACCAAAATGGCATCCGTTAATTTTTCACCAGGAGAAATAACGGTAGCAAACATATTAGGTAACAATAAATGATCAGGGTTAGGGAACGAAGCTTTCAAAATGAGCTTGCCTGTGGAAGGGTCTAATGTTCTTGCCGCTTGAACAACAGAACCTACTTGATTATATTCCTTGCCATCAGCTAAGCGTAATTTCAAATTAAGACCGCTGTTTTCATCACCAGAACGAGTAGCCATAAATTCAAGATACTCTTGTTCAGTCATACTAAATTCAACAAAAATAGGATCTACAGAATCGATGGTTACCAATGTTGTGGAGCCTGCATTAACAAATGTACCTATATCGACAGCATCCATACTCACTGTACCTGAATATGGTGCATAAATAATAGTATCACCTAAGTTATCTTGAGCAATTTTCAATGCTGCTTGTTGTGCTTCTACAGCTGCTTTAGCTTGTTCCGTGCAGCAGAACGTTGTGTATCTACGCGTTGGCGTGCAATCGCATCTTGACTTGCCAATGTTTCATAACGACCTAAATCAGTTTCTGCATTTTGATAATCTGCATTTGCTCTTGCCACATTAGCTTCCGCTGTTGCTACATTTGGATTCATATTGGCGAGAGTCGATGCGATATAAAGGTTGACCTGCTACTACTTGGTCCCCACCTTTAACAAATTTTTCCACCACATAACCAGTAACACGAGCATGTACAGCCACAGAATTTTCTGCCTTAACCGTACCCGTATAGGTTTGATCAACTTGTGCGTTTTGCGATACGATTTTATACGAGTTTACCGCCACATCAGCTGATTGCTGTTGTTGGCTACCACAGCCTGCCACCAGTAAAGCAGATACTGCTAATACTGCTAACATGCGTGAATATCGAGACTTCATTACATGTACTCCTTTTCATAACACCAAATTTATAAGATCCAAATTCATAAATATCTCAATATATTGTACTTTATTCCGATTAGATAGTCAAGATTTCTATGTCCTATAAACCTAGATAAAATCTATGTTTATATGCATTTAATTGTGTGCAACTTCACACCATATTTTGTTGACTTTCATAAAAATTTGTGTACAAAGCAAAAAATACCGAAGGTTTAGTATCACTACACGATACTAAATCTTCGGTATGAATCATCTCATGGTGGAGATGAGGAGAGTCGAACTCCTGTCCAAAAGCGTTGCCATATAGACTTCTCCGAGCACAGTCTATGATTTAAGTCTCAAGTACCTATCGCTCACAGACAAACTACAGTACTCCAGTTCATGTTGTCTCGCCTAATTCATATGAACGACTAAATTAAGCCAGCCTACGGTTTGACGTCCATTCACACTTGGTAGGCACAAGTATGAGGGACGTAGCTTATGCAGCTAATGCAAAATTTTCTTCTGCGTTTAAATGTTTTCCCACCGTTTTACGGCCCAATGGAACGCCGACTCGCTATCTATACCACACTCGCCCCTGTCGAAACCTTTACATCCCCATGGGTTTGTTGGTTTATCTATCATACCCCTAATGTATATTCATGTCAACTAGTAATTCATGTAGCGTTTGTGCTACATAATCAAGTTGTTCTTTGCTATGAGCAGCAGTCACCGTCATGCGGAGGCGGCTTTCACCAACAGGAACCGTAGGAGGTCGAATAGCAGTAATAATAATCCCTCGTTCTTCTAACTCACGGGCCAATGTTAAGGCTCGATCATTCTCGCCTACTACAATCGGGAATATCGGTGTTTCATCATCACAATCAATGCCCATAGCCTGTAATTTATGTGCCATATACACAGTATTATCACGTAACGTATCGACCACAGATGGTTCATCACGTACAATTCGTAGGGCCTCTAAAGCCGCACCGATATCCGCCGGGGACAAAGCTGTAGAAAATATAAAGCTACGACTATAATTAATCAGGTATTCTATCAATTCCTTACGCCCTGCGCCACGTAGCCGCCAACAGAACCTAATGCCTTGCTCAAGGTACCAAGCTGTACATCTACATCAGTAAGACCAAAATGATGAGCCGTACCTCGCCCATTTCCGATGACACCGGTCGCATGCGCATCATCTACCATGAGAAGAGCGTTATATTCCTTACTTAACTCATACAGTCTATCTAATGGTGCAATATCTCCATCCATGCTAAATACACCATCAGTAATGATCATTTTATACGCAGATTTATAATTCTTAAGAATATGTTCAGCATGTTCTACATCTTTATGTTTATACCGCTCAATATGAGCGCCACTAAGGCGACATCCATCGATGATACTAGCATGGTTTAATTCATCACTAATGATGACGCTATGCTTGTTCATTAAGGCCGTAATCGTACCGACATTAGCCATATAACCCGTATTAAATACGAGAGACTGCTCTGTTTCTTTAAAATTTGCTATAGCGATTTCTAATTCCTTAAACAATGGAAACGGATCCCGATGTAAGTCTAGCACCACCCAGAACCGGTGCCATATCGTTGAATTGCTTGCATAGCCGCTTGTTGTACTCGAGCATCATGAGTAAGTCCCAAATAATTATTAGATGCCATCATGATATACTCGCTATCACCGCGTTTTACACGCACCGCATCTAAGGGCTCGTAGGTCTTAATCGTTCTTTTATTTTGTTCTTGCTCCTTAGCCTCTAGTTTTTTTCGAAACTCTTGATAATAATCCATGCTACCACCGTACCAATACTGTTGTATTCTCTAAATAATCAACAATTTCACGAATAGGCCTATTTGTATCTACAAAAAATACACGGCCCCCGATAGGATTTCCCATTTCTTTCATATTCGGAATGCGATGATATATGCCATTACATGCTACATACCCCACTGTATAATCTGGATCATCGGACCAACAAAGTTCGCCTACAATCCCTGGACAAGATTGTACCTTTGTAGCCAGTACAAGAGCTTCACGCATGTGCACATTCATAGATCTTGTTTCGTTGCCACACGCATCCATATGACTTACACGAATACCGCGCATAGTGTCTTGATCCAATCGCACACCTATATTGGCATCCATCAGAATAGCACCACGCATATTACCTGGTAGTTGGCCTAATTCTGTGAAAGCATGTTCTACTGCTTCATGGCTCACTACAGACTGTAGTAAATCTTTAGCTATTTCATAGGAATCTTGTATAGATTTAGTTGTATGCTCTTCAATATCTAAACAATCAACATACGTAATGTCATTATCTGATATAGCATCTATACGAATATTAATAAAATCTGACTTGCCTTTACTATGATGCAATGCACGATGAATTAAAGAGGCCGCTACAGATTCTAAATCACTTTCCTCTACAATGCGTTCAGCACCCTGATATATGACAGCCCCCTTCTTCATGAGGTCCCCCTTCTGCACCACGCATGCGAATACTGTATAACCCCATCATCGCACGACCTTTCGAGGTACACTATGCGTAGCTGCGGATATAACCTTTTTAAATACAGCAGTCATAATTGGCGCTACAACAGCAGTAAAAATCATACCAGGTACTGCGAGCATAACCATAGCTAGAGCTCCTTTACCAACATAGACGGATAGAGTTAATCGAGCTACCGTCGAAGCAATAGGACCGCTTAGGATTACACCAAGCATATGATTTTTGCAAATCCACAATAAGAAACCCACAACCAATCTAAACTGCATAGCAATAGCAACACTTAGAAAATTTTGTGTTCCCAATGCCAACCCAATAAGACTGGATAAACAACCACTGATGATATACTTTTTAAATCCGAAAGCTGCACAAATTGCCACCGCTAATGGTGCCGATAACTGGAACTCAATCCCCGGCACAAGATTAGGAATCTTGATAGCGCCCAAGATTGTAATCATAGCAGTTAAAATACCAATTTCTGTGATTTGACGAATTTGACTCATAGTATTCACCTCTTCATGCACTTACATTGTCAACTATATAAATCACACTTTGTTTACATTATAAGAAAAATATGTGATTTTTATCAACTTATATTTTGTATTAAGTTAACAATATGCGTAAAAATAAGGGACTGTAACAACAGTCCCTTAACCATATTTAGAAATTGATTGTATTAAACACTTGTAATACAGAGCCATAATAAGGAATTAAAATCTGCTGTAAAGTATCCGCCATTGTACAAGGCATTGATATACGAATACAGGGATGTAGCATTTGTCATGCCATCTTCTCTATAATATGTCAAGTAATTACCAAAATAGTTTGCAAAATCAATAAAATCCGTAAAATGTCTCCAACTGCCATCTGATGCTGTAACACCACCTAGATTATGATGGGTTGCTTGTAGTTGTGATGTAAACCCACCTGTTTCAATGTACCATTGAGTATATATAAATTTAGGATCTACATGCACTCCGTTTTCAGCTGCTTTTTGAGGCTGATATTTTTGCCAAACTATAAAAGTATTGATTAACTTCCACTAAACATCCTCCTATTATATATCAGTATTTTTGTTGCTCTTTCAAACGCTTAGCAATGTCACGCTTTGCATCCCGTTCTGCCATATCTTGGCGTTTATCGTACAATTTTTTGCCTGTTACAAGACCAACCGTTACCTTCACATAGCCACGGCTAAAATGAAAGTTCAACGGAATCAAAGAGAATCCCTTTTCTTTCACTTGTTGAAATAATTTTTTTATTTCTGATTTATGCATCAATAGTTTACGTGTTCGCTCAGGCTCATGATTAAAGCGATTGCCCTGTTCATAAGGACTGAATGTGAACACCGTAGAGAAGCATTTCACCCTTATCAATGCGGATAAAGCTATCTTTAAGATTTAATTTACCTTGGCGAATTGATTTAATCTCTGTTCCCGTCAATGCGATGCCCGCTTCATAGGTTTCATGAATATTAAAATCATGACGTGCCTTACGGTTATCTGCAATTAATGATGGTGCATCTTTCTTTTGCCATAGTCACCTCACAGTAGGTATCAATATTTTTATTATCGTTTACGTTTCTTTTACTTTTTTCTTAGACCCTTTATGGTCTTTGCGTCCCTTTTTATTCTTTGTAACACTAGATGTGCCAGCATATCTGTCTCTTCGTTTAGAAGACTTGCTATGTCCCTTGCCTTTTCGTTTAGATTGTTTAGAGATACCAGAACGGCCAAACGGTTTCTTTTCTCTTGAGCCTACATAACCTTCGGAATTCTTCATCATTTCTTGAATTCTCATAAGATTATCCACTTCGCCAAGTACGAAATCGATTTGCCGTTTTTCTACATCAGCTTTCACCAATGTCACCGTTACTGTATCACCTAAATGATAGATTTGACCCGTGCGCTTGCCAACGAGTAGGAAATGTTCTTCATCGTAAAAATAGTAATCATCAGTCATCATATTCATATGAACAAGGCCATCTATACCATTATCTAACTCTACAAACATACCAAAGGATGTGATACTGGAAATTTTGCCTTCAAATACTTCGCCAATAAATGGAACCATATATTGAGTTTTCTTTAAATCGACTGTGTCGCGCTCAGCAGCAACAGCCACTTGTTCACGTTCTGAAGAATGGACAGCCGCACGTTCTAAAAATTCTGTTTTCGTATCGCAGTTTGCATATCCATCAGGCCATCCCATATCAGCTTTTAATAAGCGATGTACCATGAGATCTGGATATCGTCTAATAGGCGATGTAAAGTGCGTGTAGCATTTCGACGCCAACCCAAAATGACCTGCATTATCGATGCTATATTTAGCTTGTTGCATGGAGCGCAATGTCATGATTTGAGCCACTTGTTCAATATCCGTGCCCTTAACAGCATCTAAAATATGTTGGAACACGCGTGGTTCTAATTCATCAAGATGTAGTCGAATATCTTGACCTAAGTAATTGAGTACCTTTTGATACATACTCATCTTTTCTTCGCTCGGTGTTTCATGGATACGATATACACTCGTACGGTTTGTATTCTTTAGATGAGTAGCTACCGTTTCATTAGCTATAAGCATACATTCTTCAATAAGTCGTTCCGCTAATGTCCGGTCGCGACGTACAATGCGCAATGGTGTGCCTTCTGTATCTAATAAGCACCTTGTATTCAGGGAAATCAAAATCCAGTGCACCACGACGACGGCGCATATCATTTAAAGTTTTTGCGATGTCGGATAAATTGTGAATCATCGGCATAAGAGGTGCCAAGTCATCAGGAATAATATCTTCGGTTAATGCTTTATAAATCTCTTTATAACTGCAACGGCGATTCACATGGATAATAGATGGTTGAATCCGATAATTAACAACCTTGCCTTGTGCATCAATTTCCATCATACAGGTCATGGCATACCGATCTTCGCCAGCATTTAAGCTACAGATACCATTGGATAGTACCTCCGGTAACATAGGGATAACTCGGTCTACTAGATAGACAGATGTACCGCGTTTATAGGCCTCTCTATCGATAGCCTTTTGCGACACTACATAGTGGCTTACATCGGCAATATGTACACCTAGTTCATAGTTACCATTATCGAGTTTACGACCACTCACAGCATCATCAAGGTCTTTTGCATCTTCTCCATCGATGGTAACCATTGGCACATCGCGTAAGTCCCAACGTTTAGGATCATCTGTAATGGTTGTGTTGATATGTTGACTCGCTTTCACAACATCTTCTGGGAAAGGAAAATGGCAAGTCATAATTAGCCATAATACAGTTGATATCAAGGCCTACATCCCCTTTGTAGCCCAATACTTCTGTAATGACACCTTCTGGTTTCTTATCGCCTTCTGGCCATTTGATGATTTTTACGAGAACCTTAGCACCACTGCGAGCATCTAAGGTATTATGTAAGTCGACGTAAATATCTGTACCCAATCGTTCATCATCAGGAATGACAAATCCAAAAGATTGTTGTCTGTCATAGGTACCTACAACAGTTTCATTAGCTCGTTCTATGACTTCAGTGACAACACCTTCTCGTTTATGGCGTGAATCACGAGATGTGATAATACGTACCCGAACCTTATCATTATGCATAGCAGTGCCCTTATTTTGTTCTGCTATATACACATCCTCTTCATCAGGAGCAGTAATAACAAATCCAAAGGATTTTCTATATCCCTTGTAAATCCCTTCAATAAATTCTGTATCATTATTATAGGCATATACATCTTTTCGTATAAAGCTTAAGCGCCCCTCTTTTAATAGCTCTCTTGCGGCATCCATAAAGGCATCCAATTCACGGCCGCCCTTAATATGACAATCCATAGCAGCATCATCGATATGATACGTATGAGGATAAATAGATTTATAAAACGCTAACACTTTTTCTTTCATACAAACACCTCCTTTGCATAGTATTCATATATGCTGAAAAAAAGAAAAGCCTGCTAGGCAGGCTTTCAAATTAGAATTGGTTAATCATTGCCCCTAGAACTAAGCTCAACACAGCAAAGATAATACCTAAAATGATTGTACAGCGAGATAAGAACCCATCTAAGCCGCGTTCTTTACCACCGAATGTAGAATCTGCCGCACCAGAAACGGCGCCGCCCATACCAGAACTCTTACTAGTTTGAGCAATTACAACAACAATCAATAAAATGGACACAATGATTTCTAAAACCATCAAAAAATTTGTCACAATAGTCATCCTTCCTGTGTAGGAACATCTAATACACGATGTTCCAAAAACTTCTCTAATTTACGTTTAACCCTTTGTAAAGCATTATCAATCGACTTGATGCTACGGTCAGTACCTTTTGCCATCTCCTGATATGATTTACCATCTAAATAGCCTTCTAACACTTGCCACTCTAGATCACTTAAAATATGTCCTATGTTTTTTTCGATATCATCTAGCTCTTCTTGGCTAATAATGAGGTCTTCAGGATTTGTACTTCGTGCTGATGAAAGCATTTCTAACAAGGTCCGTTCAGACTCTTCTGTGTACACAGGCTTATTTAAAGAGATATAAGAATTGAGTGGAGCGTGTTTTTGACGTGTCGCAGATTTTATGGCCGTAATAATTTGCCGTGTAATACATAGTTCTGCAAAGGCCCGAAAAGAGGCTAATTTATCATGTCTAAAATCACGAGTAGCTTTATACAAGCCAATCATGCCTTCTTGAATGATATCATCTCGATCGGCACCTACAAGAAAATAGGTACGCGCCTTAGCGCGCACAAAATTTTTATATTTATTGACTATATAGTCGATTGCAAACTCATTTTGCTCTTGTTGAGCTATGACCACAACTTGCTCATCAGTCATTTCTCTGAAATTGTAATCGGACTGTTGCGTATGAAAATTGTTCATAGGTCCTCCATACAATCACATATTGTAGAAATACCAATATATGTTATTATACTTGAATTATATATGTTCTGCAATATTTATGAAATAGAATGTACTTCATACTACTACAGCAGGTCTATCTGTTGTGCTTACTTTGTACCTCTCCGTATAGCTTCTAATTTTTTAGCCACATCAGGATCTAAGTGGTCATATACTTCATTTCTCCTGAGTACCATTTGGTCACGATGATGTTTATGTGTATATTGCAAGCGTTCCTCTTGCTTGGCAAGACGCATATCATTTTGTAATTCTCTTGCTGGAATCCGAAGTCCACCAGAGCCTAATATTTGATTTTGTTCGGCTCCGTCAGAAGTAACGACGTATACATTAGTATACTTACCTTGCCGTAAGAATACCTCGCGTTCAATAAAAGAATCTGCCGTTTCACCATCATCGGTATATACTTCTATAAATCCTTTAGTGATTTCTTCTATACTCGCTATCGACTTAGTATATTTACCATCAAAAACGAGTATAACCTCATAGCCTTTAAATTTACCATAGTTTAAAAGCTGATTACGTAATTCCATGCGAGCGTGTTCCAAGGATTCATTAGCCAGTTTTTTTAAACTTTGCCATGCGAAGATGACATTATACCCATCGACGATTAAAATATCCTTTAGCATGTAGCACCTCTATTTTACCTTCATAGTCCGTTGTCGAACTGCTTCATACATGAGAATAGCAGCTGCTACAGATGCATTTAAAGAATTTAAATTGCCATACATAGGAATGGTAACTAGGAAATCACAAGCTTCTTTTACGACACGACTAATCCCCTTACCTTCATTGCCGATGACAAGGACGGTAGGAATGGTTAAATCGGCTTCATACAAAGTACGGTCACCATCCATATGAGCACCAAGAACCCAGAACCCTTGTTTTTGCAAGCTGTTTAATCGTTTGCGTAACATTGCCAACTTGAACGAGGGGAATCTGCTCTACCGCACCGGCAGATGTTTTAGCGACCGTTGCGTTAATAGGAGCATTATGACGTTTTGGAATCAAAACTGCTGTAGCCCCCACACATTCGGCGGTCCGGATAATAGCCCCCATATTATGAGGATCCTCTACGCCATCCGTTAAGATAAGTAGTGGATTCTCATGATTCGGACTCTTGCAGTACTTCTCCAAGGTCTTTGAATTCTACAGCATTCACAAAAGCAATGACACCTTGATGAGGTACATCCGTTTCATATCGATTCATCTGTTTAACAGGTGTGGGACGAACCTCTACCCCCTTGGATTTTGCTAGACCTACGATGTCAGATAAACCCGTTTTAACTTTATCATCACTCACTAAAATGCGTTGTATAGAACGGCCTGCTTTTAATGCTTCCTTTACGGCATTTCTGCCTACAATATAATTATCCATGTGAAAGTCCTCTTAATGTAATAGAATAGGCCTCTTTCATCAATTCATTAAGTCGGTCCTGCTGACCTGTTTCATATAGGAAACCAAGGACAGCTTCAAAGGCGGTACTATTTCGATATTCTCGTACAGAACTACTCTTAGGTACATTAACATTACTATTTCGAGCTCGTCTAGCAATTATTTGTTCATCCTCTGTAAGCATTGATTCTATTTGATCCAATACTTTTGACTGAGATTTTGCACAAATAAATTCGGTCACCAATGTATGTAGAACCTGAACCTTTGAAATACTCATTTCTACAACACGTTGTCTAATGTACATAGAATACACAGCATCACCAATATAGGCCAACATAACAGCATCTGAAGCTAATACTTCAGATGCTGGTTTAGATACAAAAGAATGGTCTTCCGTATCTAAGAGTATTAATTTTTTAATAGCTTCTTGTTTCAGAAATTGAAATTGCTTAAATTTCACGCTTTTTCCACCGTGCTCCTGTAGGAGAATCTTCAATAGTAATGCCAATTTCAGCTAATCGATCACGAATGCAGTCGGCAAGAGCCCATTGTTTTTGTTCACGGCACGCTTGGCGAACAGATAGAGAATAACGTCCATCAATTGTTCGTATTCTGCAGCATCAGCACCAGTATTACCTTCCCAAGCTTTTTCTAATACGCCAATGACCTCTGTCATAAACTTGAAGATACGTTTTACTTCAGCGATTGCTTCTTGGCAAACAACACCTTCACGGCCTGTTACAGCTTGGTAATAAATGTTGATTTCCTTAGCAAGGCCAAACATGCTAGATGTAGCTAAAGCAGTATTGAAATCATCGCTCATAGCAGGCTTCGAATTCTTCTTCATATTCTTTAGCTTTTTCTAATAAACGTTGAGCATCGTCACAAGGGCCAGCTTCACATTTTTCAAGATATAAAAGATTTTCGATAGCAGTACCTAATCGTTCTAAAGATTTGTTAGCTTCTTCTAAGCGTTCATCGGAAAAATCCAATGGGCTACGATAATGTGTGCTAAGTAAGAAGTAACGTAAAGCATCTGGACTATATTGTTCTAAAATATCTTTCACCAAGAAGAAATTATTCAAGGATTTAGGACATTTTTTCGGAATTAATCGTAATGAATCCATTATGTAACCAGTATTTTACAGATGGATGATGGCCAGAACAGCCTTCGGATTGAGCAATTTCATTTTCATGATGAGGGAAAATCAAATCACTACCACCACCATGAAAATCGAATTCTTCACCTAAATATTTTTGGCTCATAGCGGAACATTCAATATGCCAACCTGGACGACCGTTGCCCCAAGGACTTTCCCAGAATGGTTCACCTGGTTTTGCAGCTTTCCAAAGTGCAAAGTCCATAGGATTCTTCTTACGACCATCTACTTCGATACGAGCGCCAGCTTCCATATCATCTAATGTACGGCCAGACAATTCACCATAATGGTCAAATTTTTCTACGCTAAAATACACATCGCCATCTAGCTCATAAGCAAAGCCCTTGTCAATAAGCGTAGAAATCATCTTAAGGGAATATCAGGGATATGAGTAGATACGCGTGGGTATACATCGGCACGTTCTACGCCAAGTGCATCCATTACTTCAAAATAGCTATCGATATAACGATTAGCAATTACGTCCCATGCTACGCCTTCACCATTAGATGTATTAATAATCTTATCGTCTACATCAGTGAAGTTTTGTACATACGTTACTTTATATCCTACATGTTTCATGTAGCGACGAATTACATCCCACGTTACAAAAGGACGAGCATTACCAATATGAGGATGATTATATGGTGTTACACCACAAACATACATCTTTGCTTCACCTGGTGTTACAGGAGTAAATACCTCTTTTTGGCGCGTCATTGTATTATAAACTGTAATTTCTCTCATCGATACTGATGCCTCCATATTCGAAAAATAAAAAAGAACCCTCATCTCATACAGAGACGATGGTCCGCGGTTCCACTCTGTTAGGCACCAATATGGTACCCACTCATCGCATAACGGCGCGTCACCGGACAAACCTACCTATAATCGGGATGTCAGCTCATGAATGCATTTCGTCTACCTATCCTTAAACCCTCCCACCATCGGTTCTCGCTAAAAAGTTAGTTGTAGAGTACTTCTTTCAATCTTAGCTTTTAATATATACCTATATTAAGATATAAAATAATTTTACCAATAATGCTATATAATGTCAATAATTACAAGAAAAACCTCCATCTTCTGTACCATTGAATATATCCCTTTATTAAGGGAATTAAACATATTATGGATTGCGAAAATGGAGGTTTAACTGTATCTTTTATTGAAATATACTATCAATTATAAGTTATTAGAACGATTTACTTAATAAGTTAATGACTAAGCTTGTTCTAATTTTTCTTTATCGTCATGTTTGCGACAAATACCGGCAAAAATAGAGCCTGTAAAATTATGGATGATCGAGAATAACTGCACCGGCTACAGCTGCTTGCGGTGTGAAATGTTTCATCGCTAATGACACGGACAATGCAGAGTTTTGCATAGCCACTTCAATTTGCATAGCACGACGAGAGGTCACATCAATATTAATACGTCGATAATTATAGCAAATCTGTACATTATATACAACAAAGGCCCTCACACCATAGGTATGAGAGCCTTTCAATAGTTCTATTATTTAGTTAAAGCACCTACATTGTCTAAATGATGCAAGCATTTTTCTTTACCAAGCAATGTAACAATATTGTTTAAGCAGGACCATGCATTTGACCAGTCAAGGCAACACGCAATGGCATGAACACAAATTTACCTTTCAAAGCAGTTTCTTTCATAACAGCCTTGATAGCTTTTTTAACAGCTTCTGGAGTAACATCATCCATGTCTGCCAATTTTTCTTTGAAAGCATTCAATACAATTGGAGCAGATTCTTCGTTAAGCACTGCCTTTAACTCTTCTTCATGACCTTCTTCGAGGAATACTGTTTCCCCCATGAACATGCCTACATGATCTTTAATTTGAGCACCAAAGCTAATATGATCGCGGAATGTAGAGCAAAGTAATGTTAGCCAATCAATGTCAGCTTGGTTCAAGCTATCTGGAGCTAAGCCTACCTCTTTCAAATGTGGCAAGCAGAGATGGAACAACTCTTCATCGCTCAAGTTTTTCATGTAATGGAAATTGATATGTGGTTTAATTTATCGATATCAAATACAGCTGGGTTCTTAGCAACGCGATCCATAGAGAAGGCTTGAATCAATTCATCTTGTGTAAAGAATTCTTCTTCACCTTCTGGAGCCCAACCGAGAAGTGCCAAGAAGTTTACTAATGCTTCTGGCAAGTAACCCAATTGCTTGTATTGATCAACAGATGTGGCACCATGACGTTTGGACATTTTCTTATAGTCTTTGCCAAGAATTAAAGAAATGTGACCGAATGTAGGAATGTCCCAACCAAGTGCTTCGTAGATGGCCATTTGACGAGGTGTGTTGGATAAATGTTCTTCTGCACGAATAACGTGAGTGATTTTCATCATGTGGTCATCCATTACAACGGCAAAATTATATACAGGGATACCATCGGATTTAACGATAACAAAGTCACCTACACCATTGGACTCGAAGGATACATGACCACGAACCATATCATCGAATGCATAAGTTTTATTCAAAGGTACGCGAAGACGGATAGTTGGTTTTCTACCTTCTGCACGATATTTTTCTTTTTCTTCTTCTGTAAGATGGCAACAATGACCATTATATTTAGGGGTTTCACCGCGTTCCATTTGCGCCTGACGTACTTCATCAAGCTCTTCAGCTGTACAGAAGCATTCATAAGCTTTATCTTCATCAAGTAAGCGTTGTGTTACTTCTTTATACAAATCAAGACGTTCTGTTTGACGATAAGGGCCATTTTCACCACCTACGTCGATGCCTTCATCCCAATTCATACCGAGCCATTGCAAAGATGCTTTAATATTTTCTTCACTTTCACGAGTAGAACGAGATAAATCTGTATCCTCGATGCGAAGTACAAACGTGCCTTTTTCCTTACGTGCTAATAGCCAGTTGAACAAAGCGGATCGAGCACCGCCAATATGAAATGGACCTGTTGGACTTGGCGCAAAACGTACCTTCATAATTAAACCTCTCCTTCATATACGGAAACTACTGCCTGTGCTGCAATACCTTCACGGCGCCCGATGGCACCAAGCATTTCATTGGTAGTAGCCTTAATACTAATGCGATCTAATGGAATTTCTAAAACAGATTGTAAATTAGCCTTCATCGTATCGATGTGTGGCTTTAATTTTGGCGTTTCAGAAATAACCATAATATCTATATTATAGGCTTCTAAGCCTCTTTCTTTCAACAAGGAATTCACATGTTTTAATAAAATCATGCTAGAAATCCCTTTATATGCATCATCTTCTGGTGGAAAATAGTAGCCGATATCCTTTAAACCAGCAGCACCAAGTAAGGCATCCATCAGCGCATGAATCAATACATCTGCATCGGAATGACCATCGGGGCCAACAGGCGATTCGATATGAACACCGCCCAAAATACAAGGTCTTCCTTCCTTCAATCGATGAATATCATATCCAAAACCTACGCGCATCTGTTGCTCCTTGATTCCTAAATACCGTTTAGCCACCGCTATATCGTTTGGTGTGGTAACCTTGATGTTCTCATAATCGCCTTCTAAAATGTACACATCTTTACCGATATATTCAACTAAGGACACGTCGTCCGTCCCCAAATAAGCATCACGCTTAGCCGTTTCCTGAGCTTCTTTGAATATATTTTTTAGAAAACCTTGTGGCGTTTGAATATTCATCAACTCATTACGATTCAATGTTTCTAAAACCTGTCCATCGATATCAACACGCTTAATCGTATCTGTAGATGGTACACCTATAGTCACAGCACCATGAGTCTTGGCCCCTTCAATAACACTTTTAAATAACTCTGGCTTTGCTAAAGGTCTAGCTCCATCGTGAACGAGGACAATATCCATATCATCGCTAACCGCTTGTAAACCTGCATACACAGAATCTTGTCGCTCTTTGCCACCTGTAATAATTTTAATTGATTTTGAAAGCCCTAATGATGCAATATGCTGCTTCATATAGGCTGCTTCGCCGTCAGCAACAACGAGAATGACTTCACTCACTGCTTTAACTTGTTCAATATGACTTAACGTCCATTGAATAATTGATTTATTGCCAAGTTTAATGAAAATTTTGTTCTCATCATGACCCATCCGGCGACCTGCGCCAGCAGCTAATACAATACAGCTAACCTTACTCATGCTTACCTCCATCTACACGCGCAAAAATCATACGACCTGCACTGGTTTGTAAAATGGATGTAACCATAACCTCAACCTCTTGACCTACATACGGGCGACCATCTTCTACGACAATCATAGTCCCATCATCTAAGTAGGCAACGCCTTGTTGAATCTCTTTACCTTCCTTCATCACTTGTACGCGAATCCATTCACCTGCAATGAGGGCCGGTTTTAACACATTGGCTAATTCATTTAAATTTAAAACCTTAATGCCTTGTACGCGAGCCACCTTATTGAGATTAAAATCATTGGTCATAAGCTTCCATTGTTTCTCTAAAGCTAATCGCATCAATTTAGAATCAACTTCGTGTAGATCATCATAGTCATCTTCTACAATTTCAATAGATACAAGTTTTGCATCCTGCATTTCTTTTAAAATATCTAACCCACGACGGCCACGATTTCGTTTCATCGCATCTGCGGAGTCGGAAATAATTTGTAACTCATTTAAAACAAAGACAGGAACTACCAATGGTCCATCAATAAACCCAGTAGCGCACAGCTCCTTAATACGCCCATCAATAATAACAGAAGTATCTAATAACTTTGCAGTTGAATTTGAGTCACTGGACTTGTGAGATCCAAACATGTTGAAGCCTCTACTTTTTTTAGTCCCCGCTTCACTGCGTTTCCATTGCTTTAAATAGTTAAGATACATTTCAGGTCCCTTACGGGCCATCAAACGTACACCGCTATAGCCAAAAATGGCACTTAAGATGATTGAAATATAAGGTCCAATAATAGGAACCTGATTGAATGCTGCACCAATTAAATTAGCAATAATAAGACCAAATAATAAACCGATGGTGCCTGCAATCAATTCTTGGTTAGGAATATGTGTTAATACCCGTTCCAATCGTCTAGCAATGACTAAACCTTGTTTTAAAATAAAGGACGAAATAAAATAACCTATTAAAATACCAATTATCGTACCAAGCACAATAACTGAAATACGTGCTACAGTGAGCGACATATCTCCAAAGCTTGCAAATTGCGATACTAAATAAGGATCAATAATAGGGGCTAAATTGTCCATACCTACGTATGCAGCCGTACCGATAAGGATAGCAATCACATACCGTAAAATGCCATAAATCATGGCATCACCTCCTTCAAATACCATAGAGTTTATACTCAATGAATTAGCCTTCTATGAACTATAACATGTATTAAGAAAATGCGAGTTGCATCGCTTGTGCAATTGACGTAACACCACGGATTTGAATAGACTTATCATCGTGCTTAATTTGCTTATAGTTCCCTTCTGGGATAATAAACTTTGTAAAGCCCAATTTCTTAGCTTCATTAATTCGTTGTTCTATGCGTGGGAATACTACGAACATTACCGGTCAATCCAACCTCTCCAAGAATCACCATGTCATGAGGCACTACGCGATTTTTTAAATTAGATACAATGGCAACGGCCATCGATAAATCACAAGCCGGTTCATTAACCTTTAACCCACCGATTACATTGACGTAGACATCCTTATTGCCCAACGTAAAGCCGCAGCGTTTTTCCAATACTGCTAGTAGCACAATTAGACGATTCAAATCATAGCCAATAGCCGTACGCCTTGGCATTCCAAAGGCTGTTGTAGCTACCAAACTTTGAACCTCTACCAGAATGGGACGAACCCCTTCTAGATAAATCATGACCGCACTACCACTTTCATCATCAGCTCGTTCAGCTAACAAGGACGCCGACGGATTAGCCAGCTCTGCTAAACCATCTTCAATCATGGTAAAAATACCGGTTTCCGATGTAGATCCAAAACGATTTTTAATGGCTCGTAATATGCGGAACTGATAAGAGCGTTCCCCTTCAAAATAGAGTACTACATCCACCATATGTTCAAGCATACGAGGCCCTGCAATATTCCCTTCCTTTGTTACGTGACCAATGATAATGGTGGGAATATTCTGCTCCTTACAAAATCGTAATAAACGAGATGTACACTCACGAACTTGACTAACACTACCAGGTGCTGCCTCGATATCTGCAGTAAACATTGTTTGTATGGAGTCGATGACCAGTAAGGATGGCTTTTTGATCTAATGCGACCTCAAGAATATGGTCTAAATCTGTGTCGGCTATCACATGTAATCGTTCACTATTAATATGTAATCGTTCAGCCCGCAATTTTAATTGCAATTGTGATTCTTCGCCAGATGCATATAAAACAGTACCAACTGTATCGGCCACCTTTTGAGAGACTTGTAAAAGCAGTGTTGATTTACCAATACCAGGGTCGCCACCTAATAACATTAACGCACCTGGAACAATACCGCCTCCAAGCACTCTATCTATTTCCTTATAGGTCGTAGGAATTCTAGATACTGCTGACATTTCAATATCTGGCAATGCCACGGGTTTAGTCGTATTGGTGCCCACCCCACGCACAGATGGTGTACGGCTGTGTTTAGTATCTTTTACCACTTCTTCAACCAGTGTATTCCATTCACCGCATTGAGGGCATTTTCCCATCCACTTGGCAGATTCAGCACCACAATTATTACAAAAGAAAACGGTTTTTACCTTTGCCATACAACCCCCATGAAAAGTAAAAGGTCATGAATGATAATTCACTCATGACCTTTTGTGCATAATTAATACTACGGTCAACTATTATCACTAATAGTATACCATTTTGACATTAAATTTTACATAAAAGACTGTATGAGAACAATATCTATTCCCAATTAATTAGAAGCTTTTACAATAATGTGTTCATCTTCTACATCGGCCTTGATGGTAGCACCTTCAGGAGCATTACCTTGTAAAATAAGATCTGATATAGGATCTTCAATTAACCGTTGAATAGCTCGTTTCAATGGACGTGCGCCCATTGAGAGAAATCAGATCCTTCTTTCACAAGCATATCCATAGCTGCTGGTGGAAATTTCCAGAGATAGTCCCATATCACCAAGACGTTTTACTACAGTATCCATTAAAATTGTAACAATTTGTTTTAAATCATTTGACGTTAAAGCATGGAATACAATCATTTCATCGATACGATTCAAAAATTCAGGACGGAAATGACGTTTTACCGCATCCATAACAGATTTTTTTGCTTCCTTAAAATTAACAACACTAACATCTTCAGTGTTGCTATCAGCCTTTTTAGCTGCTAAAAATCCTAGTTCAGGTGAATCCTTGCGCAGAGCTTTAGCACCTAGATTACTCGTCATGATGATAACAGTATTTCTAAAATCAACAGTGCGACCTTGGCTATCTGTCAATCGACCATCATCAAGAACTTGCAATAAGATATTAAAGAAATCTGCATGGGCCTTTTCTACTTCGTCAAGTAGAATCACACTATATGGTTTACGGCGTACTGCATCTGTTAATTGACCGCCCTTCTTCATAGCCTACATAACCTGGAGGGGCACCAACTAAGCGAGATACAGTATGTTTTTCCATATATTCGGACATATCTAGACGAATCATCGCCGTCTCATCACCAAATAAGGCAACAGCTAAGGCACGAGCCAATTCGGTCTTACCAACCCCAGTAGGACCTAGGAATAGGAACGATCCAATAGGACGTTTAGGATCTTTTAGACCGGCCCTTGCACGGCGAACAGCCTTGGAAACGGCCACAACGGCCTCATCTTGACCGATGACGCGTTTATGAAGCTCTTCTTCTAAGTGTAATAATGATTCAGATTCTTCCTGTGCGATTTTAGAAACAGGGATACCCGTCCATTGTGCTACTACAGAAGCGATATCTTCGTCAGTCACAACTAACTTAGCATCACTATTTTCCTTAGCGGCCTTTTTTCTTATCGTTAATTTCCTTTTCAATGCGCTTTTCTTCATCACGCATCTCTGCTGCCTTCTCAAATTCTTGAGCTGTTACAGCAGCTTCTTTTTCCTTTTTTACATCTGCTAATTGTGTTTCCAATGCTTTCACATCGGGTGCGGCAGAAAACACTTTCATCCGCACCTTGGACGCTGCCTCATCGACAACATCGATAGCCTTATCCGGCAAGAAATCGATCTGTGATGTAACGGCTGGATAGTGAAACCGCTGCTTCCAATGCTTCGTCAGTAATCTTTGCCTTATGAAAGGCCTCATATCGATCACGTAGACCTTTTAGAATTTCGAGCGCATCTTCCTCAGAAGGTTCACCAACTAAAACCGGTTGAAATCTACGTTCTAATGCAGCATCTTTTTCTATATGCTTTTTATATTCATCCAATGTTGTAGCACCAATTACTTGGAACTCACCGCGAGCTAATGCAGGTTTTAAAATATTCGCTGCATCCATGGCACCTTCAGTGGCACCAGCGCCAACTAATGTATGAATTTCATCGATGAATATAATCATATCGTCATGTTTTTGAACTTCATCGATTGCTTTTTTCAATCGTTCTTCAAATTCGCCACGATACTTCGCACCGGCTAGCATCGAACTGATACTCAGTGAAATAATTCGCTTATTACGCAGAATTTCTGGCACATTACCATTTACGATACGCTGCGCCAAGCCTTCTGCAATAGCAGTTTTACCTACACCTGGTTCACCGATAAGTACCGGATTATTTTTAGTGCGGCGGCTCAAAATTTGAATGACCCTCGCTATCTCTTTATCTCGACCAATAACGGGGTCAATTTTACCTTGCTTAGCCGATTCATTTAAATCTGTGCCAAAATCAGCAAGTTCACCTAATGAACTATTATCTTTCCTATCTTCCGCACTATGACTAACGCTGTCAGAAGAGCCGAGAATTGTTCGAATCGTATCCACAATATCATTTGCACGAATATTATGATTGCGCAATATACCTACTGCTACGCCACCACCATCGCTCAACAACCTAAGAGAATATGTTCCGTTCCCACATAATTGTGGTTCATATGATTAGCTACTTCAACAGCTAACTCTAGCACATGTTTTACACGGGGAGTCATATATACGGAACTAGCTTTCTTATTTCCTCGTCCTATATGCTCTTCAACATCTTCAATAATCGTCTCTGCACTGAGACCAAGCTCATTAAGAGCCTTTGCGGCAACACCATTTTTAACCTTTATGAGCCCTATGAGTACATGCTCCGTACCCACATAGTCATGCCCTAGTTCTAAGGCTGCTTCTTGGGCGAAGGATAACACTCGTTGTGCATCATCTGTAAATCGTTGCATCATATGTATTACCTCGTTCGCAAACATCAGTTTGCGCTCTCTTATATAAACTTCATTCATGAAATGAAGGTACATTGTATCAATCTATATAAAATGGAATTTCTTGAATATCTCCATGAATAGTATTCTTAAATATCATAGAAAATAGGAAAATCACTTATTATTTTTGTGAAAGCTTTTTCTCTAATAACTGCTGCTCTATAATTATCGCATTCTTGAGGATTTGTCTCTTCTTTTCCCATATATTTAAGTAAAAAATTAGGATCTTGTAATAGCCACCAACTCATTAAAACTATCGCTCGACCATGCTGGTAAGATATCTAAATCTACACCTAATTGGACATCGCTTAATTTTTCTAGCGACTCCTGACCACTTATAGACCTTGCATATCGCAATATACCATAGGACCGCCACAAATGATCTTCAAGACCATCTTTATCATTGTGAACCAATGTTTGGCGACATTTTCGCTCTTCTGCTATGATTCCTTCTACAATTTTCGTCAATTGCTCAATTGTATCGGCTTCACTGATGCCCATCGTACGTTGATTAGACACCTGGTAAATATGACCTAATGAGTCAGAACCTTCGCCATATAGACCGCGCACAGAATAACCAAGCTGAACAATACTGCGAACGAGACGATTAATGCGTCCAGTCATTGCTAACGCAGGAAGATGTAGCATAACAGAGGCGCGTAGACCGGTGCCCACATTCGTTGGACATGCAGTTAAATAGCCAAAAGATTCATTAAAGGCAAATGGTTGCTTCTCATCAATAACATCATCAATGCGTTCTGCATGGTGAAAAGCATCTATTAAATTCAGGCCCGCCTCCATAGTTTGTATGCGCAAATGGTCCTCTTCATTAACCATAATTGCTACCGCTGCATCATCGGATACAAGTAAGCTACGATATGGCATTTTTTCAGCCATAACAGGACTAATCAAATGTTTTTCCACAAGAATAGCACGCTCTATATCGGATAATTTATCAAGACTAATACAGTAATAATCTTGATTGTCGGAATTTTTTAACGTAGTAACCAAACCACGTGCAATAGAATCAACATGATGTAGAGCGGCTCCATCATTTTTATTGGTAAATAATGTGTCTCTGAAATTCCGAGCTAATCGTATACGACTAGAAATAACGATATGATCTGAATCGGATGGCGTATGTTGGAGCCATTTACTAAGGGCTGCATCTAATATATTATCAAACATACTATCCTCCTCAATTTTCTTTACTATCGACCTTCGATTCTAAAGCTTTGATTTTATCTCTAATTTGAGCTGCTTCTTCAAAGTTTTCATCACCGATGGCCGTTTCTAATTGACGTCGTAATTGCTTAATTTCATATTGTGCTTTAAACACATTATGCCCTTGGTTTGGTACGCGTCCTTCATATTCAACTGACCCTTGAATGCGTTGAACCAATGATGCAATCTGATTTTTAAAAGTTTCGTAACAACTAGGACATCCAAATTTCCCAAATCGATTAAAATCTTCAAATGTATTTCCACAATTTGGACAGCGTTTCATCTGCTGTGATTGCAACATATGGTCTGGGTACACCATATTTTTGAAAAAATCATTGGAGAAAAAGTCATTGTCCCAAATATCATTTACGAAAGAACTAAAGGGAGATAACTTACCATCTTTTTGTAATTTATTAGCACAGGACGAACATAAATGTTGTTCTGTTTTTTGATTATTAACGATATTTGTCATATGCACTGTTGCTTCATTTGTATGGCAATGATCGCATTTCATATGACATCACTCCTTCCGCAATGTCTCTATCATGGATGCATAAAGATTGCGAATAGCATCATTTCTAGATTCATAATCTACATGTTTAATGATGCTGGCAAATGAATTATGCATCATTTGAGCCTCGCGCTTTGTAATTTTATTATCTTGTAACAATTGAAATAAAGATTGATCAACATCGCGTAAATCGATTAACCGTTCCACGCGATTTGGACCTTCATAGATATGATAGGTTGTCACTGCTGGTACCATATTAGAAGATTCTGGTTGCAACTTACGAATTCTAATATATCCACCTAATCCTCGTCTAGATTCAACATCAAATCCTCGTTCATTAGAAAAACGCGTACTCAATACATAACTAATCTGAGATGGTGCACAATCTAATTCATCGGCCAACTCATTTCTCTTTAAAATCAATCTTTCTTGTTCTTCTGTTAATTTATTAAGTATAAATTTTTCTATTTTATCAGCTATAACGCTCATAATAACACCCCTTTATAAATTTATCTCTTAATTTGTCTTTTTGTTCTTTTAATATAGCTTTATTATATTTGACTATTTGACTATTGTCAAATATAAAGTCAAATTTTTATAAATTATTATTTGACTATTACCAACATACGTAAATTTATTACATGAATTGCTCCAACAAATCAATGTATGTACGTAAATGTTTCTACGAATAGACTAATATAAGAATTCAATGTATAATATTAAAGATATAATAACGTATGTACGAAAGAAGGTGCTACAATGGCAGATGCATTAGGTCATCAATTATTACTAGATTTATACTCTTGCAATGAAGAATCCCTCTCTTCCGCTGCAGCCGTACAAGAAAGTGTAGCTGCTGCATTTGAGTTAGCAGATATTGAGTTAGACGAAATAAACTATCAAGTTATGGATGATGAAATTGTCGTTCTTGCTATTGCAAAACAATTTCACTTCACATTACATGCGTATCCGGAATTGGGTTATGTAGCAGTTGATTTATTCGCCTTCAATCGTACTCTACCACTTACACAATTTATGAAATCCTTACGTCAATCATTTGGCTCTGAAAAGGTAAAAGCAACCACTGTCCAACGTGGCGATTTTGGTAACGAACGCGATATGAAACCGCGTCGCAAAACCAAAATTACAACACTTGGTCGTGTATTCCGTACACGTATCCAATTAAAACAAACTGGGGGCAAACTCAAAAAACAAAGCGCTAAGGTTATCAAATCATTAGCTAAAAAAAGTGGCCTAAAAAAATAACATAAGAAAAATCTAAAAGACCTTGCTCAGTACGAACAAGGTCTTTTTACTGCGTCAAAAAGGCTAGAGACGAATCTCTAGCCTTTTAATATGAACGTTAATAGTCTTATCTACGAACAAGCATTTCCTCTAAGTCCAAGGTCATAACAATATCATCTACATCATCGCAAAGATATTCTGCATTTGCATCGTTTAACTCTGTTTCGGTACCATATCCATAGGTAACACCTATAGATATACACCCTAATTCATTGCCTGACTCAACATCGTATTTTCTATCCCCTACCATGTATACGAGACGACGTCCCGTATCATCAGTTAATGGATTACCACACAATTCGATAGCCTTTTGTAGAATCTCTTTCTTATGAACCAAGCCTTCTTTGTAATTGGCTCCTACAATGACATCAAAGTATTGTGTAATAGAAAAATGATCTAAAATCTCGCGTGCATAAACTTCTGGCTTAGCCGTAGCCAAAGCCACAGTATAATGTTCATTTTTAACCTTGTCCAATAGGTCGATGATGTTAGGATACAATTGATTTTCGAATTTACCAATGGTACCATAGCGTTCACCAAACTTTTTATATACTTTTTCTGCTTCTTCTAATGCCATGCCACAGTGTTCTTGAAATGAATCTACAAGTGGAGGGCCTAAGAATAATAACAATGTTTCATGAGGTGGAATTTCATATCCAAAGTATTCGAGTGCATATGTGACACTCTTCAAAATTCCTTCTTCTGAATCTGTTAAGGTTCCATCCAAGTCAAAAATAATGGTCTTATTCATAATTATTTCTTTAAAGCCTCTTTTAATGTATGCCATGCTAATACAGCACATTTTACACGAGCAGGCATATTAGAAATATTTTGTAAGGCCATAGCATCTTCCAAATCTTCAAGCTTAGATTCGTCGGTAACCTCTTTTTTTATCATACCCAAGAATAATTCTACCAAACGCAATGCTTCTTCTACAGATTTACCCTTGATAATATCAATCATCATGGATGCTGAAGCTTGGCTGATAGCACAACCAGAGCCTGTGTAAGCTGCATCTTTAATAATGCCATCTTGTACATCAATTTGTAGCGTCAAATCATCACCACAACTTGGATTGTGGCCATGTTCGGAAGCAGTAAACTCACTTAACTCACGTTTATTACGCTTATCTTGATTATGTTCCAAAATAAGTTCCGTATACAATTGATCCATTTCCATGTGAATGTCTCCTAATCTTTAAAGCCCATTACCGAACGGACAGTTTTTAATACTTCTAAGAATGCATCTAAATCTTCTTTACGCGTGTATAAATACATGCTGAGACGTGTAGATGCAGCTACGTGAAAGAATGCGCCCAAAGGTTGTGCACAATGATGTCCAGAGCGTACACAGATACCTTTAGAATCAAGGATAGTCGCTACATCATGAGGATGTACATCATCTATTGTAAAAGCGATAACGCCATGTTTTTCACGAGGGTTTTGAGATCCCAATACGTGAACATGAGGGATTTCAAGCATCTTAGGCAATACATAGGATACCAATTCTTCTTCATGTGCCTCAATAGCATCCATGCCGAAAGATTCGAGATAATCAATAGCGGCATGTAATGTTACAGCACCATGAGCATTTGGTGTACCAGCTTCGAATTTATATGGTAATTCATTGAATGTAGTAGATTGTTCTTTTACATATTCAATCATATCACCACCGAGTAAGAAATGGTGGCATTTTTTCAAGTAATTCTCGTTTCCCATATAACACACCAATACCTTGAGAAGCGCACATTTTATGACCAGAGAATACGAAGAAATCACAGTCCAAGGCTTGTACATCTACCTTCATATGAGGTGTAGACTGAGCTCCGTCAAGAACCACAATAGCCCCTACAGAATGGGCTTTTTCAGTCAATTCTTTCACAGGGAATTCCATGCCAAGAACATTGCTCACATGGGCAAATGCCACAATTTTAGTACTTTCATCAATCTTATTGATTTCACCATCTTTCAAATGGCCCGATTCATCTAAGTACATATATTCTAATGTAGCACCCGTTTTTTCTCAGCAACATATTGCCATGTAACAAGATTAGCATGATGTTCTGCAACAGTAATGACAATCTTATCGCCTTTTGTAACAAAATTAGCGCCATAGCTATGAGCGATTAGATTCATCGATTCCGTACTATTACGGGTAAAGACAACCTCTTCTCGCTCACGGGCATTGATAAACTCAACAACGCGGTCACGTGCATTTTCATACGCTTCCGACGCTTCAATAGCGAGGATATGAGAACCGCGATGTGGATTACCATTGTGATGAAGCATATGGTCTGTAAGGCGATCCATTACCATTTGAGGAATTTGCGCCGTTGCACCACTATCTAAATAGATAAGGCGATGACCATTATGCTCTTTATGTAAAATAGGAAAATCCTTATATGCTTCTGTAATAGGTCTCATAGTCAATCCTCTTAAATCTTATTACGTACTGCAGTCAAAGCAGCTTCTTCAATCACGTCATCACCAATGCGATCGATGATTGGTCGAATCATTGATTCTACAATAATATGTTTAGCTTCTACCTCACTAAAACCACGGCTCATGAGATAGAACAATTTATTTTGATCAATTTGTCCTGCACTAGCTGCATGATTACCTACTACATTATCTTCTTTACACAATAACAATGGTAGAGAAATAGATTTAACAGTAGGATCTAACAATAAACATGTATCTTCTTCAGCACCTTCAGAGGCAACGGCACCGCGAAGGAAATCCAATGTACCACGGAAGGATTTTTTAGATGTATCGCTTAAGGCACCTAATGTATGAATATCACTAAAAGATTTTTTACCACTATGAGTCATGAGCATAGCAATATCAAATTTTTGTTCCTTATTGCCTAAGTAAGCAATGTCATGAACGATTTTACTAGATTCACCTTGTAAATCATGTTCATAGTTTAAGGAAGTTTTCTTTGCCACCAATTTCTACATTGATGTATTCCACATCGGCATTATCCTCTAGTTTTGTATAGCGATGTTCGATATGCTGTACAGTTTCGTCTAAAAGATTTACTTTTTTAACGACAATCTTGGCATTAGATTTTACATCGTATTCATTAAGATATTGGATATTAGTCGCCTCTTTTGTACCACCATCCAAGAAGAATTGTACTTCTACGTCAGCGCCTTCTTCAACGATAAATTGGAAACGACTGGCAATACGTGCACTCGCATCAATGCGAATACCTACCACTTCTTTTGCCTTAGCAGGCACATGGATACGATAGCCTTCAGCTTCGTTTACAAGCTTAGCTACAGCCTCACCATTAGCACCTTTATAGTTTGTATTTATCAAAGCTGTACCAGATGGCAATGGGCTTATAATGGCATCATTACCTTTTACCAATACAGCTGTAGTTTTGTCTGATTCTCCCCAAAGACTTGCTGGAGTATGGTTAACACGCAACCATCTAAAGGTAGGTCTAGGAAGTTCATTAAATAGTAATTCGCTCATAGTACCTCCTTAACCGATAGAACCTTCTAATTCAAGATTGATTAGATTATTCATTTCAACAGCATATTCCAATGGCAATTCTTTAGAAATTGGTTCTACGAAACCACGAACAAGCATTGCGCGAGCTTCTTCTTCACTAATACCACGCGTCATAAGGTAGAAAATAGCTTCATCAGAAATACGACCAATCTTAGCTTCATGACCTAAATCGACATTATCATTTTCTACAATAATAGCTGGAATTGTATCGGATTGAGAAATTTCATCTAACATCAAGGATTCACAAGATACAGTTGCTTTTGCATGTTCTGCATTAGGACCAATTTTCAACAGGCCACGATAAATAGCAGCGCCACCGGATTTGGAGATAGATTTAGAGTTTACATTACTTGTCGTATATGGTGCATTGTGAACCACCTTACAACCAGTATCAAGGAATTGACCTTCACCAGCAAATGTTACGCCTGTAAACTCAGCATGAGCACCTTCGCCATTAAGAATACTCATTGGGTACAAACAGGATACGTGAGAACCAAAGGAACCAGATACCCATTCAATAGTACCGCCTTTACCTACAACACAACGTTTGGTATTGAGGTTGTACATATTCTTAGACCAGTTTTCAATTGTGGAATAACGCAACGTAGCGTTATCCTTAACGAACAATTCTACTGCGCCTGCATGAAGATTGGATACATCGTATTTAGGAGCAGAACAACCTTCGATAAAGTGTACCTTTGCACCTTCTTCTACGATGATCATCGTGTGTTCGAACTGACCAGCACCTGGTGCATTCAAACGGAAATAGGATTGCAATGGAATATCCACTTGCACGCCTGCAGGAACATATACAAAGGAACCGCCAGACCAAACGGCACCATGAAGAGCTGCCCATTTATGATCTGTAGGAGGAATCAATGTCATCCAGTATTTTTTTACGATTTCTTCATGTTCATGAAGTGCTGTTTCAATATCAGTATAAATTACGCCTTGTTTTACAAGATCTTCTTGAATGCTGTGATATACGACTTCGGAGTCATATTGGGCACCTACGCCTGCAAGAGATGTTTTTTCTGCTTCTGGAATACCGAGGCGATCAAATGTGCTCTTAATATCGTCAGGTACTTCATTCCAATCGCCCTTCATATCTACTTTAGGCTTTACATATGTGTAAATATGTTCCATATCTAAGCCAGAAATATCAGGAATCCAATTAGGAATTTCCATACGATTGTAAATCTCTAAGGATTTCAAACGGAAGTCAAGCATCCATTCCGGTTCATTTTTATTAGACCAAATTTCACGGATAATATCTTCTGTTAACCCAGCATCAGCAATATAGGAATACTCAAAATTATTCTTTATATCATAGACACCACGGTCCATATCCGCAACTTGGGTTTTCTTTCTTTCTTCCATGTTGCCTCCTATGCTAATGCTTTGTATGCGTCGTAACCTTTTTCTTCAATTTCACGAACCAATGAAGCATCACCAGTCTTAACGATTTTACCATTGATCAAAACATGTACAAAATCAGGTTTTAATTTTTGTAAAATTTGATTGTGGTGAGTAATGATTAATACTGCATTATCTTCATTGTGGAAACGATTAACACCTTCGGATACAATGCGAACAGCATCAACGTCAAGACCAGAGTCAGTTTCGTCAAGGATAGCCAATTTTGGATTTAAAATAGACATTTGAAGAATTTCGTTTTTCTTGCGTTCCCCGCCGGAGAAACCTTCGTTTACATAACGTTGTGCATAGGATGTGTCAAAGGACAATTCATCCATTTTTTCTTTCAATTCTTTTTTGAAAGCCAACGCACGTACATTTTCACCTGTAATTGTAGATTTTGCAGTACGGATGAAGTTTTCTACAGTAATACCAGGAACGGAAATTGGGCTTTGGAATGACATAAAGATACCTGCTTTTGCACGATCATTTACAGCATCTTCTGTAATATCCTTGCCATCAAATACGATAGAACCTTTATCGACTGTGTACAATGGGTTACCCATAATAGCATTTGCCAATGTGGATTTACCTGCACCATTCGTACCCATTACGACGTGAATCTCACCTTTATTTATTGTTAAATTAATGCCTTTAAGAATTTTCTTCTCTTCTACAGACACTTCCAAATCTTTAATCTGAAGTAATTCAGCCAAAATATTTCACTCCTTCGTATCAGATAATCTGATTATATGATTAAAACTTTATAGTCACATAGAAAAACGGCGGTACGCACAAGGGTGATACCGCCGTATTCTCTCGCCACTTTAGCAAGTATGTGCATAACAATCTATACTCATTATACATTCTTATCTAAATGATAGCAAGATATTCCTACTAAAATATACAGGAATTAGAAAAAATCCCTATATATCCGTATATCTTACACTTTATTAATAGTAGTTCTCAACTCTATTTAATTCTCAATATTATAAATTAGAGAAGTCTAATGTACCAAACAAATCATCGTATGTTTCAGCGCGACGAATTTGTGTAACAGATCCATCTTTGTGTAACAACAATTCAGCAGAACGTAATTTGCCATTGTAGTTAAAGCCCATCGAATGACCATGTGCACCTGCATCATGAATGATGATACGGTCACCAATATCAATTTTTGGCAATTCTCGTTGAATAGCAAATTTATCATTATTTTCACACAAGGAACCAGTTACATCATACACATGATCTTTAGGAGCATTTTCTTTTCCCATTACTGTAATATGATGATAAGAACCATATAATGCTGGACGCATTAAATTCGCCATGCAAGAATCTAAACCGATGTAATGACGATAGATGTCCTTTTTGTGAATAGCTGTGGAAACAAGATATCCAAATGGGCCTGTTACCATACGACCGCATTCGTAGGCCAAAGCAATATCCTTAAGACCATGGCCTTTAATGATTCGATCATAGGCTTCATGAATACGTTCGCCCAATTTTTCAAAATCAACAGGCGTTTGTTCTGGTTTATATGCTACGCCTACACCACCACCAAGATCGATAAATTCAACATCGATGCCTAATTTTTCTTTAATTTCTACAGCTAGGTTAAAGCAGATTTCTGCTGTACCTACCAATCCATCAATATCAAGTTCATTGGATACAACCATAGTATGTAAACCAAAATGTTTTACACCCTTTGCTTGTAATTGCTTATATGCCTCAAATACTTGCTCACGAGTCATACCATATTTTGCTTCCTCTGGAAGGCCAATAATAGTATTGCCCCCTTCTTTCAAAGGACCTGGATTATAACGTACGCAGAATGTATCTGGAAGAGATCCGTGATGTTTTTCTAAGTATTCAATATGAGTAATATCGTCTAAATTGATGATAGCCCCCATATCTAACGCCTTTTTATACTCTACATAAGGTGTGTCATTGGATGTGAACATAATGTCATGACCTGTAATGCCCACCTTTTCGCATAGCAGTAATTCGGCTAAGGAAGAACAATCAGCGCCTACCCCTAGTTTTTGCAACACACGCATAATATATGGATTTGGAGTAGCTTTCACAGCAAAATATTGTTTAAATCCCTTATTCCAAGAGAATGCGGAGATAAATCTCTTCATATTATTAACGATGCCTTCTTCGTCATAAATATGAAACGGAGTCGGATAGTTAGCAATAATTGCTTCTAATTGTTCAGATGTAAATGGAACTGTTTTTTGATTCATAATAACCTCTCTACATAGTAAAAGACTCATCTATGATGAGTCTTCTAATTAACTGATTATTTAAATAATGCCTTATCTAAACTATATCGACCTGCACCAGCAAAGAACAACATAATGGCGCCAAAGGCCATTTGGGACGGATAATCCCAACTAAAGAAATTGCCGTTAAGATTCAATATGGTCGCTACCGACAAGGTACCTACAACTAGAAGCGTGCCAATACGTGTAAACAGGCCTATAATAAGAAGAATACCGCCGACCATTTCTGCATAAGATGCGATGGTACCTAATATAACCTCAAAGCCACTTGGCACACCTAAGGCGGACAACATGGCCCCTACCTTATAAAGACCTTGTTCACCACTTACATATTTTAAGTATCCATGATAGAACATGGAAATACCTAATGCAAGGCGATAGAATAAAAGCCCAAAATTAATATAATCAGGTTTACTTTTAAATAAAAAGTTCAACATAGTAACACCTCTTTATTATATAGATATTTTTAGATATAAAAATTATATGCTATATACTAGTGTCTGTCAAACCAAGACTCTTATATAAAATTCTATAGAATTATACCATAAATGGCTTATGAAATCAATTTATCAAGACCCATTCGAAGAATAAAAAATCCTAATGAATGTAGCAATCTACATTCATTAGGATTTTAATATATTATCTATGTATCGCTAAAGCAGTTGATTACATCATACCGCCCATGCCACCCATTGGAGGCATTGCAGGAGCAGCAGCATTTTCTTCTACTTTATCAGCTACGATTGTTTCAGTAGTCAATACAAGAGAAGCGATGGATGCAGCATTTTGAAGAGCAGAACGTGTTACTTTTGCAGGATCCACGATACCAGCTTTTACCATGTCGATATATTCTTCAGTCAAAGCGTTGAAACCAACACCAGCTTCTGTATTTTTAACTTTTTCTACTACAACGGAGCCTTCAAGACCAGCATTGTAAGCAATTTGACGAAGTGGTTCTTCTACTGCACGTTTAACAAGGTTAATACCAGTTTGAACATCACCAGTAGCTTCCAATGTGTTCAATGCAGGGATGATATCGATGAATGTAGTACCACCACCAGCTACGATACCTTCTTCAACAGCAGCACGAGTTGCGTTCAATGCATCTTCGATGCGAAGTTTTTTATCTTTCATTTCAACTTCTGTAGCAGCACCTACTTCGATAACTGCAACGCCACCAGATAATTTTGCAAGACGTTCTTGTAATTTTTCACGGTCGAATTCAGAAGTTGTTTCTTCTACTTGTGCACGGATTTGGCTTACACGTTTAGCAATTACATCTTTATCGCCTACACCATCGATGATTGTAGTTTCATCTTTAGTGATGCGAACTTGACGAGCTGTACCAAGATCAGTAAGTTCTACGGAATCAAGTTTACGGCCCATATCTTCAGTAATTACAGTACCACCAGTCAAAATAGCGATATCTTCAAGCATAGCTTTACGACGGTCACCGAAGCCAGGAGCTTTTACAGCTACTGCTTTGAAAGTACCACGCAAGCGGTTTACTACCAATGTAGCCAATGCTTCGCCTTCTACATCTTCAGCGATGATAAGAAGTTCTTTACCTACTTTTACCACTTTTTCAAGTGTTGGCAACATATCTGCGATGGCACTGATTTTACGATCAGTGATCAAGATGTATGGATTATCCATAACAGCTTCCATACGATCAGGGTCAGTTACCATGTAAGGGGAGATGTAGCCGCGGTCGAATTGCATACCTTCTACTACGTTTAATGCTGTTTGCAAGCCTTTAGATTCTTCTACAGTGATAACGCCATCGTTACCTACTTTTTCCATAGCTTCAGCAATTAAGCCACCAATTTCTTCGTCAGCAGCAGATACACTTGCAACTTGAGCAATTTCAGCTTTACCAGAAACTTTGATGGAGCGTTTTTTAATTTCTTCAACCAAAGTTTTTACGGCTGTTTCAATGCCTTTTTTCAAAATCATTGGGTTTGCACCAGCTGCGACGTTGCGCATACCTTCTTGAATCATAGCTTGTGCCAATACTGTTGCAGTAGTTGTACCGTCACCTGCTACGTCGTTAGTTTTAGTAGCAACTTCTTTTACTAATTGAGCACCCATGTTTTCAAATGGATCTGGAAGTTCGATATCACGAGCAATAGTTACACCATCATTTGTAATTGTTGGGGAACCAAATTTTTTATCCAAAACAACATTACGACCTTTTGGACCTAATGTAACTTTTACAGCATTTGCTAATTGATCGACGCCACGACCTAATGCGCGACGAGCTTCTTCATTAAACAAGATTTCTTTTGCCATATGTATTACCTCCTAGATAGTAACACTATCCAATGTAACGAAATATATGTGCCCTTAGGCAATATAGAATGTATCATTAACATGTATAGCCTTGAAAGCTATTATAATACTGCTAAAATATCGCGTTCGCTAATAATCAAGTGAGTAGCGCCATCGATTTCTAATTCGCTACCAGCGTATTTTGCAAACATAACAGTGTCGCCAACTTTAACTTCTGGAGCTACACGTTGACCATTGTCATATACTTTACCAGCACCTACAGCTACAACTACACCTTCTTGAGGCTTTTTCTTTAGCTGTATCAGGAAGGAAGATACCACTTTTAGTTTTTTCTTCTTTTGCTTCTAAACGGATAAGAACGCGGTCAGCTAATGGTTTTAACATATGATGTCACTCCTTATTTACTATGTATTATTCATAATTCATTAGCACTCTAACTTATCGAGTGCTAATCACATGTATTATTATAACCTATGTCAAAATAATTGCAAGTACTAATTTTGATTTTTTGACTTTTTAGTTTTTACAAGTACTAATTCATATAAAATAACCTTCTATATAAGCTTTTATATCTTATATAGAAGGTTATATGTATCGCCCTATAGTTTTTATTAATTAGACGATGCTTGTTGAATGATTAGCTTACATATATTGTTGACAATAGACTCTCGTTTCTTCATACTTAATTGCCGAATTCGATTATATGCTTCGTCCTCCGTAATTTTATATAAATCCATAAGAATGCCTGTCGCTTTTTGTATTATTTTTCGTTCTTCTAGAGTTTTCTCTAGATCAGCCATTTGTTGACGTGATTCTAAATCATCTAAAAATCGACCACATGCCATTTCTAATGTTGGAATCAGCTGCTCTTCTCTGACAGGTTTTATTAAATATCCATATACACCAGATTCACGAGCTTTTGTCACTAAATCCTGTTGACTATAACTAGTTAGAAGTACAACAGGTGCCAAGTGGTTAAATCCAATTTGACGAGCTGCTTCTATACCATCTAGCTCAGGCATTTTCACATCCATTAACACCGCATCAGGTTTTAGTTCTTTACACATCGTAATAGCTTCAACACCATTCGATGCTTCCCCAACCACTTCATGTTGTTCAGATTCTAGAATATCTCGCAAATCCATGCGGATTAAAGATTCATCATCAACGATTAAAATACGCATTTATTGCTCCTTATGAATATGAATTGTAACAATAACCCCAACATCACCATTTTCAATCGTCATATGACCTTGTAGCTCGTGAGTCACCAAATTATTAATAATTTGCATGCCTAATCGCTTACTTTTAGCCATATCAAAATCACGAGGCAAACCTTTACCTGAATCTGTAAATACTAGTGCAATAGTATCATTCATACTGGATACAGATAATGAAATTACACCATCAGTCCCATCCAGCCCATGCACAATACTATTAGAAATCAGTTCATTGAATACAAGAGAAATATAACTGGCTTGATGAGATGAAATGATACAATCGTCTCCATGATAGCGAAATTCTACATGTTGATTACGTTCTACCATGCTCTGGCGTAATAATCGGCACAATTCATCATATATAGATCGTATAGAAATATAGTCTTCATCATAGTGAGATACTAAATCATGGACAAGGGCCATACTTTCAATACGGGAAATCCCCTCTTGTAATGCCGATTTTACCTCTGATAAATCAGAGCGCCGCGCTTCCATCCGTAGTAAACCTGCTACTGTTTGTAAGTTATTTTTAACACGGTGATGTATCTCTTTAATAATGGAATTTTTAACTAGTAGTTCTTGTTGCTGTTTACTTTCACGGGTACAATCGTGAAGTATTAAAAAGCAACGACATTCATTGCGTCCCATCGGAATAGGAATCAAATGCTGTCTTAGTACCATATTATGATAGATTTCTTCGGATACAAAATCATTTCGTTCATCTATGACACGATGAATAGCAGATATTTTTAAAGAACTACCAAAAATAGATGTGCCCACCAACCGCCGATCAACACCGACAATATCCGCCAAGTGTAACGCCGTATCATTGCCGTACAGGATAGTCCCATTTTGGTCAAAAATGATGAGCCCATCCAAATACGATATAGGCTCATATTCTTTAATTTGTTCATCTGTGGCCGTCAACATCAATCGGTGCATCGTATCGGCTACGATAAATCCTCGTTTCCCTTCCACACCATTGGCAGGTGCTATATACGAGAAGGAAATGCCTCCTATAGTCTTACCGCCATTATCGACAATAGGAAATAGATATTCAAATCCATTTTGTGTGGATTGTTGAAAGCTTTCACCGGTGGTGATTAGTTTTTTCCACATATCAGAACTAGGTATGCGAGATGTAACTAATGAGTCATTAGACTCATATATACACATCATGTCATCATTCGCAATCTCTGTAAACAAAACAATCTTATGTTTACTCACCGATTGGCCAAAGCGAATCATATGACTAATATGAACTAGTAAGGCTGCTTGTAAACTAGATAGATTTGTTTCCTTAACAAGTTCATCATATATATGTACAGTCATACTAGTTACCTTCTACCCATGCAACGGTACCAATTGGCACACTAGGCTTAGCATTTAAATGTAAATCGCAGAACTTTCCAGCTTGTGCCATATAGTAAGCACGGCACCCAATCATAGCCGCATTATCAGTAGCTAAAATTTTACCTGGTTTATAGTACGTAAATCCTTCTTCATTACACATATGCTCTAATGCTACTTGTAAGCCTTGGTTAGCAGATACACCACCAGCAATGGTTATTTTAGTTTCCCCTAGTGTATGAGCTGCATCCTTAGTTTTTTCTACTAGAACATCTACGATAGCCTTTTGAAAGGACGCCGCCACATCAGCCTTATGTATGTCTTCACCCTTTTGTGATTTACTATTTAAATAATTTAGAACAGCTGATTTTAAGCCACTAAAGCTAAATTCAAAATTTCCCGACTCACTAAGGGCCTTCGGAAACTCAATAGCATCTGGATTGCCCTCTTTTGCTAATGCATCAATATGAGGTCCTCCTGGATATGGAAACCCCATAACGCGGGCAATTTTGTCAAAGGCTTCTCCTGCCGCATCATCCCGTGTTTGTCCTAAAATCTCGAATTCTTCATAGCCTTTCACATGAACTAGCATAGTATGACCACCGGATACAACAAGGCTTAAAAATGGTGGTTCTAATGTTGGATTAGCTAAGAAATTAGCAAAAATATGACCTTCCATATGATGAACAGGTACTAAAGGAATCCCCGTAGCAAAGGATAATCCTTTTGCAGCTGCTACACCAACTAATAGGGCCCCTACTAATCCAGGACCATAGGTAACCCCTATATGATCAATGTCATCCAATGTGACATGAGCATCCGCTAATGCCTTATCAATAACAGGGATAACTTGTTCTATATGATGACGGGATGCAATTTCTGGCACTACACCACCAAATTTTCGGTGAATTGGCACCTGACTCGATATGACATTAGAAAGTACTGTACGACCATCCTTAAGTACAGCTGCCGATGTTTCATCACAGCTACTTTCTAATGCTAATGTATATACACTCATTTTCCTTCCTCTTTAATAAGAGACATGATATACGCATCTTCTTTAGGCTCCGAGTAATAATTTTTTCGCATACCTTTTACAGTAAACCCCAATTGTCGGTATAAAGATAAAGCAGACAAATTAGATATACGAACTTCTAAAAAGATTTCATGCATGCCTCGTTTAAAACATTCCTCTATCAATGCACTCGTAAGTTTAGCACCAAAGCCTTGGCGTCTTGCAGATGGACGTATCGCAATATTCGTAATTTGCCCCTCATCATATACGAGCCATGCCCCTGCATAACCTACAACACCATTGGCATCTTCTACAACATAATAGAGTTTCTTATCTTCATTCAGCAATTCTGTTTCTATGGAATCTAAACTCCAAGGAACAGAAAAGCATTCCATTTCAATAGCAAAAATTTCCTTTGCATCCTCAATCGTTGCTCTACGGACTGTCATGTCTATTTTTCACCTGCCGCTTCGATTACAGTGACTGTAGGATTCTCCTTTAACATAGCAGGATTATCTTTATGCTTTTCTTCCCACAATACTTCTGCTTCAGACCGTCTAATATAGTACGGTACCATATCCATAGGATCAGCACTTTCACCTCGTTCAATCATAAGGGCGGGCGCTTAATAATAAAGAGCTAGCCTTAGGTATGCGATAGATAGGATCACCAATGATTAATAACTCATCATCTGCTACTAGTGGAGCAATCCGCTTAATACCATCGCCCACAAATACGACGCGTTTATGTTGGTTTCGTAATCGTTCTACTAATGAAGCAGCTTCCACTACGAATGGCTCTTCTTTAACCTGTAAACGCTCTCCATCATATGCATACAGAGCCGCATAGACATGTTTCTTTTGAGCATCAATAACCGTGCAAATCGTATCAGTAGTGTACGGAATATTACGTGCTAATCCATCCATAGTCATAACTCCATATAAAGGTATATGTAATGCATAAGGCCATCGCCTTTGCCGTCCCCATTCCTATGCGCAAACCCGTAAAGGAACCGGGACCACTAGCAACAACGATTCCTTTTAAATCAGATTTTTCTACCCTCGTCATCTCTAGCAATGATTGAATATGTGGTACCAACTGCTCAGAATGAGTCAATCCTGCTTGTATAGTAATTTCACCAAGCAACTGACTTTCATTCATCACAGCAACACTAGAAACGACAGAACTCGTTTCAATTCCCAACCACATACATACCTCCTAAAGTATTCAATGTTTCAGCGTCAAGTACATCGCTCTCTAATGTAATCCGTCTAGAGTGAGTATCAATCGAATCAATATGTATCCATAACGTTTCATCGGGCAATTCATCTTCAAACTTATCCGCCCACTCTACAATGGCAACTTGATCCTCTGTAAATTCATAAAATCCAATATTTTCTAATTCACTTACATCATCCATGCGATATAAATCAAAATGGTATATTTCACCGGCCAATGTCATATAGGTATTCATAAGAGAAAATGTAGGACTTGTAATATCCTCCGACACGCCAAGACCCTTTGCTATACCCTGAGACATATGAGTCTTACCAGTCCCTAAATCGCCGATTAATGCCATGCATAGTGGACTAGCAGACTCTTTGACCCACTGCCCTAGGCGTTCACCAAAACATTGCGTATCCTCTACAGAATATGTTTCTAATGTAACTTTATTTTTACTCATGAAAATGATTATATCCTTTCGCTTCTAATAAGCGTATCTCTTTATCCTTAGTCACCAATTGTACCATCGGTTTTCCCTCTATAACCTCACCAATAAGCGTGATAGAGCCTAACTGTTCTAATGCATGTGAAAGTTCCTTAGGCGCCGTAAATACGAGCTGAAAATCTTCACCGCCCAACAAGGCATACTCAACAGGATTAGTATGTAATACAGCAGCTAGCTTATATGTTTCTTCATGCAATGGGATAAGTGCTTCATCAATGACGATTGAAACATGTGATGCCTTTGCAATTTCATTCAACTCACTACTAAGTCCATCGCTAATATCATTCATACTGTGAATACCAAGTTCGCGTAACGATTGGCCTAATTCAATCTGAGGTTCTGGACGCTGATGCCCAATTCTCGTCATAGGATAGCCATCTAGATTATATGATAAGGATCCTAACCCTGTGGCAGCATAACCAATATAATTAGTAACGCCCACCACATCCCCAGGTCGAGCACCACTTCGTAGTATCGCTTTACCTTTAGGCACCTCGCCTATGATAGTAATGGTCCACACCATGGGGCCATCTGTACTGACCGTGTCACCACCAATAAGATTTACATGATATCGTTGGCACTGATCCTTAATCCCTCTATAAATTTCATCTAAAATTTGCGTGTCAATATGACCTGGTGCAGCTACAGATAATACAACCTGACGTGGTATACCTCCCATTGCAGCAATATCACTCAAATTAGCCGTCATCAAACGATATCCTACATCATAGGGCGCCATATAATGAAAGCTAAAATGAACACCTTCCACCATGGTATCCGTACTTATGAGCTGATCATACCCTTCACTAGCTTTATAAATGGCACAATCATCGCCAATACCTTGCACCACTGTCTTATTGTCATATATTGTATCCGATTCAATACTATGTATGAAATTAAATTCACCAAGAGTTTTAAGTTCCACTATATCACCTTTTTTATCTTATACACTATATGTATTGTAACATATATAAGAATGCAAAAAAAATCGACCTCATCATACTGATGAGGTCGATTCGTACATTATTTTTTTATGAGTTGTTCCATCCGTTTAACAGGGCTCTTCGTATCGAATGCGCCTACAATAGGAACCTTTTTGCCATCACATACAAAGAGCACTCCATTGATATTATCAAAAGAGGTCAATGTGTTAACAATAGCAGCCATTTGCAACTTAACAGTTAAGTCGCCACCTTTACCATCAACAAAAGCTTTATTTACCTCTACAGAAGCAACTCCATCTTTAACTGTTACAGAGTTGATTTTTATCGCTTTATCAAAGATAGGATACTTTTGTTGGCGATCAGCTTTTAACATGGCAAGCAATGCCGCCTTCGGCGTCACCTTATCTGCTGCGATATCCACGGATTGTTGTTTAACACCGGAACCATCTTCAGTAGGAACAAAGAATACCATTTTAACGGATTCACTAGAAGTCTTAGCAGTTTCAGCATCTTTATTGACCTTGACCTCTTGGCTTACGTTTGTAGAACCTGTGTTTTGCATTTGATTGGAATTACAGCCCGCTGTAAAAGCTAGGATGCCGATACAAGCAATCACTGTTATTTGATTTCGAATATTCATCCTTAGCCTCCAAAGTAACTAGCAATACCAGCAGCAATGCGATTAGCAAAGTCTTGTTTTGTTTGGTCGCTCTTCAATGCACGTTCTTCATTAGGGTTAGAAATAAAGCCTAATTCTACGAGAATAGCCGGCATATTTGTATGTCTTAATACATACAAATTACCTTCTTGGATACCTCTGTCACCATTGAAGCCTGGTACATTAGCAATTTGATTTTGTACTTTTTGTGCTAAGCGAGCGTCATTACCAGTTTTAGAATAGTAGTATGTAGCAATGCCACCTACACTTGGGTTGTTGAAAGAGTTAATATGAACACTTACAAAGGCATCTGAATTATGGGAGTTTGCTATATTAACGCGAGCACCCAACTCATCAACACCACTCGCATTAGGACCATATACATCGGCATCTGTAGTACGAGTCAGGAATACCTTAGCACCGCGAGCTTCTAAAGCTGATTTCAAATATTTAGCAATCGGTAATGTTGCACTTTTTTCTTGGAACCCTGTAGGGCCGATAGCACCTGGGTCGCTACCACCATGACCTGGATCAATAGTAATCACCTTACCGGATAATCCTCCTGATACAGAGTATATACCGGACCCTTTGCTACTTGCTGGCGCTGTAGCTGGGGATGGTTTCTTACCATAATTGATAGGTTTTGGAGCCACGCCTTTTTTCTGTACATCTACAACAATTCGATACGGCTTTTGATTGACTGTATCCTTCTTCAAAGAGAAAACCTTCACATCATTAGTATCCAATGCGGATGGAGTTTTAATCGTAACTGCCACATCTTTGCCTACTTGTGAAAGTTGAGCTACGCTAGCAATGGAAGAATCCATATAAATAGTATTCTTCGCCGTTTTTAGCTTCGTATTCTTCAAAGTAACCGTTGTCGTTTTTCCATCTTTACTGATGGATGCTGCCGCGTTTACAGGAGTAGATAAATCCATAACCATACGTACATATGGAACAGGTGCATCAGTTCTCGTTACCCAACGAGCATCCTGTAAATTAGCAGCCTTTGCTTGACTTAACATCAGTGGTACAGCCATGAGAAAAGCAAAGCAAATTAAAAATAGTTTACGCAATACATTCACTCCAATCTAACTGACATACTTTTTGTCCAAACCATAGAGATGAGCCGATGATACTAATGTTTCGTCTCATCGTTCCAATCTATCCATAAACTAATATTAGATTATAGATAGATTATTTCATACAAACATGAAGATAAGTATACGGATTATACATATCTATCATCGTTCTGTAGAAATTTGCCATTCATTCCCATCCGTACTAATGTGAATACGTCCCATCGTATCTGTACGATAAATGGCGATATTGTGTTCATTCAAATGACGTAATGTCACATCATGAGGATGACCATATTTATTATATAACCCACAAGAGATTAATGCACTCTCTGGTTTGACGGATTTTAGGAAATCTTCAGAACTACTTGTTCGTGATCCGTGATGCCCCACCTTCAAAATACGAGCAAAGAGCTTACTATTTTGCTCTTTTATAAGCCGTTGTTCTTCTTGTAATTCTGCATCACCTGTAAAGAGCATAGAAAATTTACCAAATATAAATTTACCAACAATAGAATTATTATTTAAATCCGGTTGCCCTTTTTTATCTACTAATATATCATCCCAAGGCGCATATACTACAAATACTGCACCATGACCAAAATCAACAGTACCACCTTTTTTTAACGTAGTGCGTTGAATATTCTTTTTCTCAATCCATTTTTCATATGTTTTATACATATTATTGTCAACAGAAATACCATCATCATATACATGTTCTATAGGCATTGCTTTTGCAATAGCTAAAAAACCACCCATATGATCTGCATGAGGATGTGTGATGATGACATTTTTAAGCTTTGTAACACCGAGGTTATGTAGTTGGGCTACAATATTTTCACGATGTTCTATATCTCCCGTATCAATCATGCTATACTCATCACCAACTTTAAGAAGTATTGCATCCCCTTGGCCGATATCTAGCACATAGATGTCAACATGACCCTTCTGCATTGGTTTGCTTTGTATCAATAGAATAATTAGATGATGCTGACACGGCTTGTGTAGCCGCTTTGGATACATCTGAATTCGAACAACCTGCTAGCACAAACAGTGGCACTAATAAAGCTATTAAGCATAGTAGTATTCGTTGTAATCTCGTCATCTACCTATCCTTTCAATAACTCTTGTAGTACCAAACCAACGGATTGGCTTACATCACTTGGTGTATAGCCCCAAGGTTTTTCTTTAGCCAATATATCAGCGCTTCGACTATGTACATAGACACCTAATAAGGCCGCAGACTGTAAAGAATAACCTTGTGCTACAAAGGCGGCTATAATCCCCGTTAAACTATCACCCATTCCTCCTGTTCCCATACCAGGATTGCCTATCATATTGATATATACTTCACCGGTAGGAAAGGCAACTAAACTAGGGAATTCCTTTTAAAACGAGCACTACATTATGAGCTACAGCAAATTGAATCGCTAACTCTACATAATGCTTCTCTATAAAATTAATAGATGTATCAATAAGACGGCTAAACTCGCCTAAATGAGGTGTCATAATGCAATTTTTAAACTGCATATTGCCTTCATAAGTAATAGTCTTATCCCCATGTGCATAAACATGTCCTATGGTGCCAAGAGCATATAATCCATCAGCATCGATAACCATATGTCCCGATTGTCGTTCTAACAAAGAATTTACCAATACTTTGGCTTCATCTGTGCGTCCTAATCCAGGGCCAACGGCAACGACATCATAGGATTGTAAATTGGTGGAACCTATATTTTCTAATGGCAATACCATGACTTCTGGTATGCATTTAGACTGTACGATAGATCGCACACTATTAAGAACGGCTAATGAAACCTTACCGGCTCCCACCGTGTACGGCCGCCTCTGCGCTTATGATAGGTGCTCCTACCATTGATTCAGAACCGCCCACAATTAAAGCATTACCATTAACACCCTTATGGGCCTGCGGCATTCGATCACTAAGTTCCAATGAAGCTAAACGATCATATAAAACATAATGAGATGTGTTAAATGGAGCCTCTGATCCTAATGCTAATTCCCAAGGTACCCCTAACGGTGCGATGATTACTGTGCCTGCCAAGGATTTGCCTGGATATAACAATAGCCCCTCTTTAATAGATCCAAAGGTCACTGTCGCATCATAGGATAATGTATAATCCGAAGCCTGCCCCGTAGTGGCATCAACACCGGCGGGCACATCGATAGCCCATAGAGAAAATCCATATTGGTTGCGTTCCACATCGATGTCATGTAGCACAGATATTACAGATTCTCGTAATTCACCTTGAAAACCTGTTCCCATTAAACCTTCTACGACAACATGAACACGGGACCAATCACTAAAACTTTCAAAAGAAACAATATCAATTCCCATGGCGCGCACCATGGACAGTTGTTTATTAAATAGCTCACTACCATGTGATACATTGCCTACTAATGCAATGGTAACGGGAATTCTTTGTTCTATTAAATGACGAGCCGCTACCAGTCCATCGGCTCCATTGTTACCAACACCACACACAAATAGAACCATACCTGTAAAAGGATCCTCGTGAAAACGTTCTCCTTCTACATCTACCAACGCATCGGCTATACCTCGACCTGCATTTTCCATGAGCAACTCCAAAGGCACGTGTAGATGACGCGGTACATAGGCATCAATATGTTGTGATGCTTCTCTCGTTAAACTGTACATAAATTACCTCTTTATGATGACCGTACTCATAGCGTACGACCGACAGTGACTAATAGAAACTATAGATTCTGTATACATTCGTTCTTGCATAATTTTTTTGAAAGCCCCCGTTATGCTTAGAGATGGAGCCCCGAATTCATCATGACACACCTCAATATCATGCCATGAGCCGTAACGCAATCCAGTCCCCAATGCTTTCAAAAAAGCCTCTTTTGCTGCGTAAATACCTGCATAGGATTGATAAATCCCTGTGCGTTTACTTTCACAATAAGCAATTTCACGTTCCGTATATACGCGCTGTCGAAAGCGAGCTGAACGGTCTATGGCTTTTTTAATTCGCTCAATTTCTATTATATCTGTGCCTAATCTCATATCATAACCTCTTATGTGTCGATTATCTATCTTTTTATTATACACAATTTTGTTACATTAATCATTGATGAAAGTGCAGTCTATTAATAGTTAAGCATAGTATAAATAAAAACCTTATGATTACTATTAACAGCTGCGTACATTATGTTATGACGCATATCCATATCTTCAATTTCAAGATTTTTTGGAAAAGAAGCAATCTTAGTAACGTTTCCTGTTTTATCTACAGTAATAACGGTGGATAACGTTGCAAATATAGTTTTACCATCATTAGCAAAGGCACCATTATTATTATAATCATCATAATTAGCATCTATATCTTTAGACTGAACGAGTTGAAACTGTGATGTATAGTAATTGATACGTCTCATTGTTGCATCTATAGGGAACAATCGACATAAACTGATTCGTTTTTTTATCATAGGCTAAATTAAATACCCGTTCAGGAATCGTAATCGTATTGCCAATACTCATTGTATCTGCATCTATTGTAGTAATGCGATGGCCATCAACCATTGCATTCGTCGTATATAACAAATTGGTATCTGGATTATAGGTAAGCGTATTCATATGTGCTAATACATTAGCATCACGAAACTTATAGGTTCCAACAATATCAAATGTTCTTGGATCTATCTCATATATAACTTGTCGCGTATTTTCAGAATTAATACAAGCTAGTACAAATACATCTTTTTTTGAGTTATAGCAGAATCCTTGACATTGATTGACGGAACTATCAATGGGTATCTCTTTTAACAGTTTTAAATCAACCATTGTCTTGCTAACATCTTGTTGCTGCAGTGCATATGTTATTGGTAGATAATCCATAATATGTTGTGTGTCCATAGAGACCTCTATCATTTTACTTGAATCGTATAAATAAAAAACAGGTGATAAGATTACTCTTATCACCTGTTCAAGCGTTTCCGCTTGTAGTTGGTGCCGGAGGTGGGACTTGAACCCACACGGTGTTACCCGCTTGATTTTGAGTCAAGTGCGTCTGCCATTCCGCCACTCCGGCGTCTCGGAACATTTGTAATTATATAGGAATAACAAAGGTCTGTCAACAAATTTTTTATATTTTTTCTAAAATATTTGTGAGTGTATGCATCGCCGCATCATCTTGCTGTTTCCATGTCAAAGTAACACCTGTAATATAACCTTTTCGAGCGTATTCAACATCTGTTGGTACGTCTTCCTTTCCACAATCCAAGTCGCCAGCCAACCAATAATAATCTTGACCTCGTGAATTAATTCTAGCATCAATGATATTACTATAGGTTTGAAGTCCTTGGCTCACCAATTTAAAATGATCCCAATCACAAATGCCGCGCAATGGGAAATTAACATTTAATAAGCCTTCAAAATTACCATTTACATAAATTTTCTCAATTAATTCATGGATAAACGGATGCATTTCATGACCACGCTCAATCGAATATCGCTCTACAGATAAAGCAAGGCCAGGGATTCCATAAAAAGCACTTTCCATGGCTGCCGATACGGTTCCTGAATACAATACATCAGAACCTAAATTAAAGCCATGATTAATACCTGAAATTACAAGATCAGGCATATCATCAGTCAATAAATAACTAAGGCCAAACTTCATGCAATCAGAAGGTGTTCCCGTTAGAGCATAAAGGCGAGGATTTTCATCCTCGCCATTGTACGCGTCTAATTTTAAAGGAATCTCAGTCGTCAATGCATGGGATTTAGCACTTTGCTCATTTGCAGGTGCTACAACGGTAATTCGATAATATTGACTTAAATACGTCGCTAATTGGCGTAAACCATCTGCTAAAATACCATCATCATTACACATTAAAATATGCATAGTCACTCCTACAGATTCTATTTTTTATTCTTATTCATATTGCCCATACGTGTTAATTTAACATCACTCCAAGCCAACAGCTCTCGTATGGACTGTATGAGACCATACCTTATTATGACGACGGAACCAACCTAAAATATTTACAGGAATCCAAGAGTAAACAAAAATTGGATATAACAAATAGTAGAACCAAATCTTAGGTGGAACCTTAATTTTTAACAATACAATAAGTGGGAACAAATATTGACCAATACCTATAATTTGCCATACAGACATCGGCATAATTTGATACAAAATATTTGTATAAATCGGCACATATGCATTGATATATGAAAATACCAAATATACAGTTGTCAACAATAAGAAATAAGGCTGACTCACTTGTAAAATGCCATCTAGAATAACGATATTTCCTTGTTTAATACCTGCTGGCAAATAATTTAGGAATATATCGATCCGCACAGTCAAATTGACCTTGAGCCCAACGTAAACGTTGTTTACAAGAAGGCCATCATCGTCGTAACTTTTTCATCATACACAATGGCATCGTGAGCCCAAGTAGTTTTAAGACCATGTGTTAATAGCTTCATAGAGAATTCCATATCCTCTGTCAAGCTATTACAATCCCATCCGTATTCTTTAATAATAGATGTACGAATACACATGCCCGTACCACCCAAGTGCTGTGGATAAACCAATGCGATATTTTGCTAAATGCCACATGTGGTTAACCATCCAGAACATGATGGAGAAAAGTACCCGCCACCCATGAATCTGTAGGATTTTTTGAGTTAAGATACCCTTGAATAACAGATTCACCTTTTTCGAGGTGATCATTCATTTCTAACATAAATTGAGGATGTACTAAATTATCGGCATCAAAGATAAGGAATGCATCATATTTCCGATCCATTTTTTCCACCCGATCAAACATCCACCCCATGGCATAACCTTTACCAACCTCTTCTTTGTTGAAACGTTCGTGTACATTAGCTCCTGCGGCACTGGCCACTTCGGCCGTTTTATCAGTACAGTTATCCGCTACAACAAAAATATCATACAAATCGTCTGGGTAATCTAAACCTTTTAAGTTTTTTACGAGCTCTCCTACTACAGCCTCTTCATTATGAGCACACACAACAATGGCGAATGAATTTTTTGGCGTATAGTTTTTATGAACTCGAGACCGCCACATACCAATAATGGCGAGTACAAAATAATAAACCGTATAAATTACGATTATTACCTGCATAGGGATCAATATCAGATCCAGTAGGTAATCCATAAGACAAACCTCCACAGTCTATTTGCGCACTATATTCAACGCCGTATTAAACAGACCAAACAACACATAACCAGTAAAAATCATAACAGCCCATGTATGCCAATCATATACCAATGCAGCAATAATGATAATAGCAACTAATGCGATAGCAATTTTGCTAATGCGAACTGCACTGTGGCCTTTAAAGTCAGGATATTTTACTTCACTAACCATTAAGATACCAACAAGAATCATGGACACAAACAAAACTAGCTGTGGGACTTGCACACCACATAAAATATAGGTAGCAGCTAAACAACCTGCCGCTGGAATAGGAAGGCCTTCAAAATAACCGTGAACTTCATCAGTTTTAATATTAAAGCGAGCTAGACGAAAAGCACCCAAAACGGCAAAGGCTAATAATGGAACATAGCCGAGCCAGCCTAGTCCTTGTAAATCATTAACATACAGCATATAAGCAGGGGCAACGCCAAATCCAACTACATCGGATAAGGAGTCTAATTCACGCCCCATAGGACCTGCTACGCCTAACGCACGTGCCACACGTCCATCTAAACCATCTGCAATCAGTGATAGTATCACACAAATAGCCGCCCCAAAGGTATTGCCCGTAGCAGACAATGTAATGCCGATAACACCAAATGCTAAATTAGCACTAGTAAATAAATTTGGAATAATAGATTTATTCATGACGTAACCTCCCGATAATAGTATCGCCACCAGTAATATGCTGACCTTTTTCAATGCAAATCTCTACATTTTTATCCATGTAAATTTCAGTACATGAACCAAACTTAATCATACCATATAACTGGCCACGTTTTAATACACTATCAAGATCTGTCCAAGAAACGATACGACGAGCTAATAAACCTGCAATTTGTGTGACGAGTACTTCTGTTTTATCGTTTTCTATACAAATTGTATGACGTTCATTTTCAAACCCCACATCTTCTTTGAAAGCAGGTAAAAAACTTCCCATCGTATAATGACGATATGTAATTTTGCCTTCAATAGGAGCTCGATTGGCATGCACATCAAAAACAGATAAAAAGATTGTTACCTTTTTACATTCTCGATGTAAATACAAATCTTCATATACATCTTCAATTTCCATTACCTTGCCATCAGCTGGAGATAAAATAGCATCTGGGTCAGTAGGAATGTTGCGTTTTGGATTTCTAAAAAAGTTCACAAAAAATAATGCCAAAATAAATGTAATGATTGCGATACTATAATATCCAAAATACACCGCTATAATCGTAATGAAGAGCATCACTCCGATTAAAGGAAATCCTTCTTTTATTATTGGTCCTGTAGGCACAACTAAACTCCCCTATTTATTCTTAATAACAGTCCACATAAACTTTGGTATAGCCAACATTCGGCCTATACGTTTAGGTTCCAGATATAATCTATATAACCATTCTAAACGATTACGTTGCATCCAATGAGGTGCGCGTGGAATATTTCCAGCCAATACATCAAAAGACCCTCCTATACCAATGGCTACAACGCCTTGTAAAGAGGATAGTTTTTCTGAAATCCATTGTTCCTGTTTTGGCACACCTAATGCAACAAATACGAGCTTAGCACCCGAAGTTTTAATATCGTTAATAATACGTTGTTCCTCTGCTTCATCAAAGAACCCATCATGGATGCCAGCTATATTAATAGTACCATACATTGCTTGTAAATTAGAAACTGCTTGTTGTGCTACACCAGGCGCAGCACCTAAACAATATATGGGGATTTGATTGCTTACAGCTTGTTTAAACAATTCTTTGGTAATATCAACACCAGTAACGCGTTCAGGCACTCTTTCACCCATGCGTTCCGCTGCCCATAATATACCAGCTCCATCAGGAACAACTAGACTAGCGGAATTCAAGATCCCGTGTAACACGGGATCCTGATTGGCTAGCATAACCATTTCAGCATTGGCAGTTGCTACAAGATGTAGCCCTGATTGCTTCGTCATCTCTATAATTTTTGAAACTGCTTCGTCCATAGTGATGCAATCAATAGGGACGGATAATACCGAAATACGTTTACTCAAAATAATACTCCATTATCAACCACTATAATTTGGTGCTTCAACGGTAATGCTTACATCATGCGGATGACTTTCTTTCAAGCCTGCTGCCGCTGTAATTTGAATGAATTGAGTGTTTTCAATCATTTCTTGGATGTTATGACATCCGCAATACCCCATACTTGCACGCAAACCACCAACCATTTGGAAAATTGTATCGGCCAACATACCTTTATAAGGTACGCGACCTTCTATACCTTCAGGAACTAATTTCTTTAGCTTCTGTTTGGAAATAACGATCTTTACTACCAAGTTTCATAGCACCTAAACTACCCATGCCACGGTATACTTTATAGGAACGACCTTGGTAAATCACTGTTTCTCCTGGGCTTTCATCAGTACCAGCTAAAATATTGCCCATCATAACTACATTGGCACCAGCCGCAATAGCCTTAGCAATATCACCAGAATATTTAATGCCCCCATCAGCGATGATAGGAATACCATAACGTCTTGCCACTTGAGCGGACTCATAGACAGCAGTGATTTGAGGTACCCCAATACCAGCAATAACGCGAGTTGTACAAATAGAACCAGGTCCAATACCAACCTTAACAGCATCAGCACCAGCTTCAATAAGAGCCTCTGTACCAGCTGCAGTAGCAACATTACCAGCAATAACCGGAATATGAGGATAGGCTTGTTTAATTTCTTTCAATGTACGTAGCACACCTGCAGAATGACCATGAGCAGTATCGACGATGATAACATCGGCTTTAGCTGCTACGAGAGCATCAAGACGATCATATAAATCTTTAGACACACCAACAGCAGCACCAACTAATAGGCGGCCACTACCATCTTTAGCTGAATTTGGATATTTTGTCGCTTTTTCAATATCTTTAATGGTGATTAAGCCCTTTAAATTACCATCTTTATCAACTAATGGTAATTTTTCAATACGATGTTTGCTCAAAATGGATTTAGCCATTTCCAAAGAAGTACCTTCAGGAGCGGTAACTAAACCTTCACTGGTCATACATTCGCCAATTTGACGGGATAAATCAGTTTCAAAACGCATATCGCGATTTGTAATGATCCCTACTAGTTTACCATGTTCTGTGATAGGTACACCAGAAATTTTATATTTACGCATCAATTCTTCTGCATCAGAGAGAAGGTTCTGAGGGCTTAGGAAAATCGGATCAACGATAACACCATGTTCAGAGCGTTTTACCTTATCAACTTCATGGGCTTGTTCTTCAATAGACATATTTTTATGGATAACACCAATGCCGCCTTCACGAGCCATAGCAATAGCCATACGGGATTCAGTAACCGTATCCATCCCAGAACTAATCATAGGGATATTTAGTGAAATATCACGTGTTAATTGTGTCTTTAAATCTACTTGATATGGTAATACATCAGAAGCCGCTGGTACTAACAAAACATCATCAAAAGTTAATCCACGCATACCGAATTTATCGTCTCTCATTTGTTTTTCCTTTCCGTATAATAAAAAACAAAACTACGACCCATTCTAGCCCAGTGGGCTAGAACGGATAATCGTAGCTTTCATTAGCGTTCAGACCGCAAAATGCCGCCTTCCATATAATCATCTTTTTTCATATCAACAAAAATAACCTTAACTGCTTCTGCAGGAACCTTTACGATGTCTACAGTAGCCTTAGTGATAGCTTCACCTAATTGTTTCTTTTGTTCTTTTGTACGACCTTCAACGAGTTCAACATGAATTAATGGCATATGGCACCTCCATAGATACAAAAATATTGTTTTTTATATTATACGAGAATAGGCCGTTATATACAAGGGGAAAACCTAGATAAAACCTAGTATTATCGCACCTTATAAAATTATTAGTCCCTACCTCTTAATTATACAATATTCTAAGAAATTTTTCACCAAATCTTTTTGATAATTCTTCTTTCATTTGAATTTCTAGTTGATCGATGCCAAATTCTCGAATATATGACAGTACATCATTACGTGCCGTAACTAGTATATCTATATCTTTTATGATATTAGCGACCCGTAAATCAGGTAATCCTGATTGCGCAAGTCCAAACAATTGGCCAGATCCACGCAGTAATAAATCTTGTTCTGCTAATTCAAATCCATCTTGCGTGGATTCCATCAACCGCAACCGTTCTTGACTGACATCCCCCTTGGAATCGCTAACTAATATACAATACGCCTGAATGTCACCACGTCCAACGCGACCTCGTAATTGGTGTAATTGGGATAATCCAAAACGCTCAGCCCCTTCTATGCACATAATCGTCGCATTAGGAACATTGACGCCAACCTCGATAACGGTTGTAGACACGAGCAATTGAATACGGCCATCATGAAAGGCTTGCATCACCTCGTCCTTTTCTTTTGGATTCATACGCCCATGAACAAGGCCCACTTCAAAACTTTTATAAAAATAGTCTTTCAATTCCAAAAAGAGTTCTTCTGCTGCTTGCAAATCAAGTTTTTCAGATTCCTCTACAAGAGGGCAAACCACATATACTTGATGACCTGCCGCCATTTCCTTACCAAAGAACACGCGCAATCGTTCTTTATATGAGCTATCTACAACATATGTCTTGACCGGTTTACGTCCTGGAGGCATTTCCTTAATAAGGGATACCGCTAAATCACCATACACAGATAGGGTCATTGTTCTCGGAATCGGTGTAGCCGTCATAATTAAAACATGAGGATACACCCCCTTATGTTGTAATGCGGCACGCTGATTAACACCAAAACGATGTTGTTCATCGATAATAACCAATCCTAGGTTCTTAAATTGAACCTTATCTTGAATGAGTGCATGGGTACCAATAATCAATTGAATGGTTCCATTTGCTAACTCCTCATAGATTCTATCCTTGTCTTTTTTAGGTGTGGATCCTGTAAGCAATGCAATATTAATAGGCAAAGTTTTACAAAATTCAGTTATCCCTTCATAATGTTGAGTCGCTAAGATTTCTGTAGGTGCCATGATAACAGCTTGGTATCCATTTTCTACGGCTTTTACAAGGCTCAATGTAGCTACAACAGTTTTGCCAGAGCCCACATCACCTTGTAATAATCGTTGCATGGGCCGTTCATCTTGCATGTCCTGTGAAATTTCTGTTACCGCCCGTTCTTGATCTCCCGTTAGCTGAAAGGGTAAATTCGTCCTACATTGTTCCATCAATGTACCATCTGGCTCCATCTTAGGCCCTACATGACATTGCTCTTTATTTCTAAGCAGGGCCAATCCAGACTGCATGATAAATAGTTCTTCATAGGCTAATTGATACCGTGCTTTTTCATGACTTTCACTACTTGAAGGAAAATGCATTTCTTTAAATGCATCATATCGCTTCATACTCGCATGATAATCATGATTTCAGTCGGTAAAATTTCATCCATTGCATGATGCGCTTCGAACCAATTTCGAATCGATGCGCGCACCACATATTGAGAAACGCCATCCACCAAGGGATAAATAGGAACAATGCCCGTATCTGGCATAGCATCTGACCCGAGATTTTCTATTTGCGGAGAATTCATCTGCATAGAACCATATTGAAATTCGCCCTTACCGTACGCATAGAGGCGTTGACCTTTTTTGTAAAAGTTCTTTTTATATCCTTGATTGAATAATACAATCTTCATAGGACCAGTTCCATCTGTGATGATAACTTCTAAAATAGATAAGCGAGGCCGTGGCCGTTTTTCCGTAATGGATACGACAGTACCTACCACCCCTCCGGTCATACCAGTTTCCAATTCTTTTATGGAATAAATTTTACGTCTATCTTCATAGGAGCGTGGAAAATAAGCCAATAAATTGGATACAGTATCAATGCCTAATTTATGAAGTTGTTTTTCTCGACCTGGTCCAATTCCCTTAATAGAGGTCAGTGCTTCGTTCATTATAATGCCTCACATACAACATACTTAATGAATATAGTGAAAATATATCCATTTTTATATTTCTCTTGCCATATCTCATAGATTTCGTCTACAATATTAGCTATAGTATACCAAATATTGTAGTATATTTCATAAAATATCAATGCATGTAGTAAAAACACTTGCTTAAACCTTGTCTTTATGATAATATACTTTTGTTATGTTATAGATTAAGCTTGGAGGTGGAAACTATGGCAAACCTTTGCGAAGTATGTGGCAAATCCACATCTAGCGGTATGAACGTGAGTCACTCTCACATTCGCACAAGAAAAACTTGGAAACCGAACATTCAAAGAGTACGGGCGGTTGTAGACGGTGCTACAAAAAAAGTAAATGTATGCACTCGCTGCCTTCGTTCTAATAAAATTACACGCGCGTAAAATAAATAGTACATGTACTCTTAAACAAAAAGACCGTTACCCAATGGTAACGGTCTTTTTGTCGCCCTATTACAGCGTAATATTTGGAATAAAGTAATCTTTAAATAATTTTATAGCATATTGATCTGTTAATCCTGCCACATAATCGACAATATCAACAGTGGAATACACACCTTTTCGTTCTACATAGGTTTCTATATCACTTGGATGTTCCATAAAGTGAGTAAATAAATTCTTTTACTACATGAGCAGCCTTATTCCGATCAGGAATTAATGCAGGCGCTAAATAGACGTTTTTAAACATAAACTGTCTAAAAACATTCATCGTACTTTCAATATCAACAGACATCTGAATCGCCGGCTTATCTAATGATTGTTCAACCATATCTTTCACCATGGCCGTAATCATGCTAGACGGAGTATCACCAAAATAGAATCGCACTTCTTCTGGTAAATCGTTAGCTTCTAGCATACCCGCCCGTTGTGCATCATCATAATCATGACACAAGTACGCAATACGGTCCACAATACGTATAATCTGCCCTTCTAATGTGGATGGTATGGTTGGTCCTGTATGGCCTAAAATACCATCTCGTACTTCTTTTGTCAGATTAAGACCTTGTCGATTGCCATGTTTTTCCAATACTTCGACCATGCGCAAACTTTGTTCATTATGATTGAAATGTCCTACCATATCGCGCAATGCATATTCTCCGACGTGGCCAAATGGCGTGTGACCCCACATCATGCCCCATTGCAATGGCTTCCACTAAATCTTCATTGAGTCTAAGAGCACGCGCAACAGTACGACCGATTTGTCCTACTTCAAGGGTATGCGTCATTCTTGTTCTATAATGGTCACCAGGTGCAATATATACTTGTGTCTTATGTTTTAAGCGACGAAAACATTTACTATGTATAATTCTATCCCGATCTCGTTGAAATGCGGTACGTAGTGGATCTGGTTCTTCATCAATATCGCGCAACGCCATACTACTTCTCGCCGCATAAGGGAGATAGGATCATATCCTCTCGTTCTTCTATACGTTCTCTAATATTCATAGTACCTCTTTATCAAACATGTTAACAATATAATATTTAATAATAGGGAGGCTTGCGCCTCCCCTATTTATTTCCCGGCAGTCATACGGTTTTTATCTACTAATTGCATAACAAGAGATGCTGTTTCTTCAATGGATTTGTTAGAAACATCAAGTACTTGACAATGTAGACGGCGCATAATAGCTTTTGCATATTCTAATTCAGAATTAATGCGCTCAATAGAGGCATAATTTGCCTCATCTTCTAAGCCTATAGCACGCAAACGTTCACTGCGGATATTATTCAATTTATATGGATCAATAATCAACCCCACAATTTTCTTAGGCGGAATCTTAAATAATTCCTCTGGCAATGGCACCTCAGGAACTAGTGGTAAGTTAGCCGCTTTAATTTTTTTATACGCTAAAAACATGGATAACGGCGTTTTACTTGTACGAGATACACCGATAATCACAACATCAGCCTTTTCGAAGCCTGATGGGTTTTTACCATCATCGTATTTAACTGCAAACTCAATAGCTTCTACCTTTTTGAAATATTCTTGGTCTAGCTTATGAACCATACCAGCTGTCATACGTGGCTTGGTAGATGCCACTGTACCTACAGCATCCAATACGGGGCCCATAATATCAACAGCAGGAATATTATTCTCTGCCGCTTTTTCGTGTAAATAGTTCCGCAATTCTAACGACACAATTGTATGACAAATTACGTGATTACCATTTTTGGCATCTTGTATAATTTCATCAATTTGAGCCTTATCTTCAATATATGGGATGCGAACAATTTCAATTTGTTCCTTATCGTACTGACTTGCTGTCGCTCTCGCAACGGCCTCTGCAGTTTCGCCTAAGGAGTCAGATATCGCATAAATAATTTTTTCTGCCATTCTTTATACCTCTTGTGTACTACATTCTAAAAACGCCTTAGTCACAGTTGTTTTAGATACACGTCCTACTACCTTTAATCGTTTCTTAGGAGTGTCTTGTGATTCATCGTCTTCTCTAACTATAACAGGTAAACAATCGACTTCATAGTCAATCATTTTTTGCGCCGCCACAGCCAACGAATCTGATGGTTCTACGGTGATAACTTTGCTAACGGGTGTCATAATCATTGAGATAGGCATTGTATGTGCATCGGTTTGACCTATGGAGGCACGCAATAAATCCTTGCGTGATACAACACCTTGTAAATAGGAACCTTCGCAAACCAAAATCGTACCTACGTCCTCTGTAAAAATAGTCACGATTGTATCATATAGATTGGTCTCTGGCGATACGATAACGGCTTGTGAAAGCACATCATGTACACTATAAGACCTTAAAATTTCAGCAGTTTGGTCCTTTGGCGACAAGCCAACATAGTAATATCCTACATTAGGCCTTGCTTCGAGAACGCCAATCATGGTAAGCACGGCTAAATCCGAACGCAATGCAGATCGTGTCACATCCAAATGTTCCGCTATAGCACTTCCCGTAACAGGTCCTTTTTCACGTACAATATGGGCTATTGCTTCTTGTCGTTTTGAAAGTTTCACACCCGTCCCTCCCTTTCACATATGAATATTATATCCTATGTATCATTTTAGAAAAAGAGGAGGCGCTCTCGCCTCCTCTTTACATCATCAAATAAAGTATATCTTTATTACCATTCAAGGTCTTCTACATCTTTGACGACCACGACCTGTAAGTGCATCCATCATCATGCGTTGCTCGATTTGAGCCACCATTTTCTTAGTATTTTTAACCGCATCTGGGTTAACAGAGATGGAATCAATACCACTCTTAACTAAGAATTCACAAAGTTCAGGGTAAACACTTGGTGCTTGGCCACAGATGGATACAGTTTTACCATCTTTATGAGCCACTTCGATAAGATGACGAATAGCTCTACGAACGGCTAAATTACGTTCATCATAAATGTGTTGGACTGTTTCATTATCACGGTCACAACCTAGAACAAGCATTGTCAAATCGTTAGAACCAATAGAGTAACCATCTACGTATTTGTTGAATTGGTCAGCTAGGATAATATTTGCTGGAATTTCAGCCATGAGCCAGATTTTGAAATCTTTACCGCGTACAAGTCCTTCTTGAGCCATCAAGTTAGTTACGAGTTCAGCTTCTTCAACAGTACGGCAGAATGGAATCATAACTTGTAAGTTTTTGAAACCAAATTCATTACGCACCTTTTTGATTGCTTCTAATTCTAATTTGAAAGCAGGTGTGTATTTAGGATCATAGTAACGAGAAGCACCGCGCCAGCCAAGTAATGCACTGGATTCATGTGGTTCAAATTTGTCGCCACCTTTAAGATCGCGGTATTCACTAGATTTAAAATCGCTTAAACGAACTACTACTTGACGAGGTGCCAACGCTGCTTGACATACTTTACGCATACCTTCAGCCAATGTATTAACAGCTACATCACTGCGACCTGTTTCAATAAGGTGTAATGGATGTTCATGAATGAAAGTAGTCCAAATGAACTCTTCACGCATCAAACCGATACCATCACAAGGCAATACACCGTATTTTTCAGCCAAGTCTGGATCGCCTAAGTTCATGTAAATCTTAGTACCCGTTACAGGGATATATTCACTCGCTACAACAGCTTGTTCTTGTGGCGCAGCTGGTTTAACAACATCTTCTAACACACCATCGTAAACAATACCATTAGTTGCATCAACCGTAATCATTTGGCCTTCTTTAATAGAAGTTGTAGCTTCATGGCTACGGCTCTTAGTACCGACGATACAAGGAATACCAAGTTCACGGCTAACGATGGACGCATGGCAAGTCATACCGCCAGCATCTGTAACGATAGCTTTGGCTTTTTTCATAGCTGGAACCCAGTCAGGTGCTGTCATAGCTGTAACAAGGATTTCGCCTTCTTTAAACTCATCAATATCTTCAGGATTAATGATAACATGTGCCTTACCAGCAGCTTTACCTGGAGATGCTGGTAAACCTTTAACTACGATTTCACGATCTGTAGTAGTTGCTACGCTTGTATCTGCAGTTTGTTCAGATTTATCTTTTCTGGACCATACTGTTTCTGGACGAGCTTGAAGAATCCAGATTTTACCATTTCTTTCATCTACGCCCCATTCCATATCCATGTAGCAACCATAATGTTTTTCAATAGCTTTAGCATATTCAGCTAATTCCAATACTTGTTCATCGGAAATAACTTGTTTATTAGCTTCATCAGCAGGTACAATTTCTTCTATGCAATCGCCATCAGCTTTACGTACAAGGCGAATATTTTTATCATTAATCATACGATCAGTGATAACCATTTTTTGTTTATCTACACGGAAGTTATCTGGTGTAACTGTACCTTGTACTACATATTCACCAAGGCCCCAAGAACCTTCGATTAAAATATTATTGTCATTACCTGTTACAAGGTCAACCGTAAACATAACACCAGCAGCTTTAGAGAATACCATCATTTGAACAGCTGCACTCAATGCTACTGTCATATGGTCAAAGCCTTGTTTTACACGGTAATATGTTGCACGATCAGTAAATGTAGATGCATAACATTCTTTTACTTTTTCAATAATTGTATCGGCACCACGAACATTTAAGTATGTATCTTGTTGACCAGCAAAGCTAGCATCTGGTAAGTCTTCTGCAGTTGCACTGGAACGAACAGCTACGAAAGGATCTTTTTCGCCTACCTTTTCACCTAGTTCTTCATAGGATTTGCGAATAGCTTCAGCCAATGCAGCAGGCATTTCTTCTTGGCAAATCATGCGGCGAATTTTTGTACAAACTTCACGAAGCAATGCAGAGTTTTCTACATCATCTAAATCATCTAACTCTTGACGAATACGATCTTCAAGACCAGTTTCTTTCATAAATTCACGATACCCATATGCAGTTGTTGCAAAACCATAAGGTACAGGTACATTTGTAGAGGAAGTTAATTCACCTAAGGATGAGGATTTACCACCTACTAAATTTACGTCTTCACGTTTTAATTCATCAAACCATAATACATAAGCTGTTTCGCGATTCATGTGAGAACCTCCTGTTTGTAATTAGTGCAACACATTAAACCTTTTACATATAAATAGTATACCTTAATCAAAATTATGTCAATTTTTATGGGCATTATTATACAAATAAAACCCAACTAAAAATAAAAGATGATTGCCTAATACTAGACAATCATCTTTTAAAAGTTAATATAGTTATTACTTAATTGTTATTTCTGCCTGGCTGTAATAAGAAAATATACATGCCTAGAAGCAGAAATTGGAAGATATCTTCATCAACAAGTCTACTTAAACTAGTAACAACAATAAATAGAGGATAGATCCAAAATGGAAATCCTATATCATAGGATCGTCTCATACCTGTCATAAAAAAGAAAGTAAAACCATATATACAAAAGGAATACCCGAGAGTGATATACATAATACCCTCGGTAATGGTTTTAGAGTCCATTGCTGCTGGTCCATATTTTACTGAAAGAAAAATCCAATGCCGAGCGCAAATATATTCCCCACAAAGAAAAATAAACGTCCTAATGGAACCTCAGGATCTAAATATTTAATATGTTTTATCTTCCCATAAATTAATAGAAATATAGATATAATAATACCTATTGGAATTGTATTGAATCCAAGCCATTTTATTATTTCCATTTATTATACTCCAAATACCATTTTCATCAGAATAATACTCAGAAGAAAAGATAAATTAACCCAAAATATACCGGTATCACTAAGGTTAAAATATAGTGCTAAAAGAATAACCACCACATACAGCTATTAAACTTAATACAGCAAGTGTGATTTCATAGTTTTCTAAACGACTGTTTTCTTTATATCTTTTATATAAAACATAAGCCACATAAATAATCCATAACCATGGAACAAATTCAGGTTTCATACATATACCATAGATAAATTAATAGATTTTATATCTATTAACCAACCATTCTCTCTAATTTTATAACAAAATTAATCTATAATTAAATTTTAAGTTATAAAAAATAACAGATAGCTAATCATATCAGCTATCCGTTATTTCTATTGAATGTTGTAACAAAAAAGAGTATCAACTCATTAGTTAAATTTAATTTTTACAAATTTACGCTTACCTACTTGAACAATCATACCATCCTCAAGAACTAGGTTTTCTTCACCGTATTTTTCACCGTTGACTTTGAACGCACCAGCTTTAATGGAGCGGCGAGCTTCACCATTGGAAGCAGTCAAACCAGCATCCGTACAGAATTGTGGTACGAAAATAGCTTCGCTAGGTGTATCAATAGCATATTCAGGAATATCTGTTGGCAATGCATGTTGTTGGAATACGCGTTTAAATTCATCTTCCGCTTCTTGTGCTGCTTGTTCACCATGATATAAACGAACGATAGTTTTTGCCAATTGCATTTTTGCATCACGTGGGTGCAATGTGCCATTTTCTAAACGTTCTTCCATGTCGTCTTGATCTTCGATAGACATATCCGTAACGAGCATGAAATAACGCATCATCAATTCATCAGGAATAGACATGGCTTTACCATACATATCTTTTGGTGCTTCATCGATACCGATGTAATTTCCCAAGGATTTACTCATCTTTTGAACGCCGTCAAGGCCTTCGAGCAATGGCATAGTAATAACTACTTGAGGTTCTTGTCCTGCCAAATCTTGCAAGTGACGACCCATAAGTAAGTTGAAAGTTTGATCTGTACCACCAAATTCAACATCTGCATGCAATGCTACAGAGTCTTGACCTTGCATCAATGGATACATAAATTCATGTACACCAATAGGACGACCTTCTTTGTAACGTTTATCAAAGTCATCGCGCTCCATCATACGTGCTACTGTATAAGAACTTGCCAAGCGAAGTACATCAGCGAAGTTCATGGATTCAAGCCATTCACTATTATCACGTACAATTGTTTTTTCAGGGTCTAATACCTTAAAGATTTGGGTCTTATAGGTTTCCGCATTTTTTAATACTTCTTCCTTAGTAAGTGGTGGGCGTGTTACGCTTTTACCAGTAGGGTCACCAATACGAGCCGTAAAACCGCCGATTACAATAACTACTTGATGACCAAATTCTTGGAACAAGCGAAGCTTACGAAGTGGTACGGTATGACCTAAATGAATGTCAGGCGCCGTAGGATCGAGGCCCAATTTTACGATCAATGGTTTATTCTCTTTAATGGAACGTTCTATTTTTTTGACTAAGTCTTCTTCATTAATTATTCCAGATACGCCATGTGTAATTTGGCGCACTTGTTCTTGTGCTGTAATCATGGAAATCCTCCTACATAAAATCTGTTCTTTATAGTATACCATTATAAATAGGCTTTCACAATTATATATAGTGTTTGTTTTATGTCTTTTATGGTATACTATTTATAACTGCGTAATATATTTTACGTTATATTTACTTTAAAAAAGAGGTGACTCTATGGGTAATAACTCAAATATAAGAGCTCGTCGTAAGCCAGCTCCTAACCCGAGCAATCCAAAGGCATCAACTAAAAAGACGATTTGGATGATTGTATTATTACTTGTTCTTATTGTAGCCGGTGGCGGTTGTGGTTTTATAAGCGCTACCATGTCTAATCTTCCAGATGTATCTAACGTACGACCATCTGCATCGTCTCAGATCTATGACGTACATGGCAATTTAATTACTACGGTTCACTCCACAGAAAATCGTTTGCCAGTCCCAATTAATGAAGTACCAAAAGAATTACAAGATGCTTTTGTAGCTACTGAAGACTCCCGTTTTTATAGCCATCACGGTATCGACCCTATCGGTATTTTACGTGCTATTTGGGTTAATGTTGTACATAGTGGTGTATCCGAAGGTGGTTCTACAATCACACAACAATTGGCTCGTAATGCATTTCTTTCCCAAGACAGAACTCTTAAACGTAAGATTTCCGAAGCTTTATTAGCACTTAAAATCGAACAGCACTATACCAAACAAGAAATTCTTGAAATGTATATGAACCAAATTTATTTTGGTCAAGGTGCTTATGGTGTTCAATCAGCAGCTCATGTTTACTTTGGTAAAGATGTACGCGATTTAACATTAGCTCAATGTGCTATGCTTGCTGGGTTACCTCAAAGTCCTAACTACTACTCCCCATTCAACAATTTAGAAGCCGGTAAAAAACGCCAGGCTGTTGTATTGGGCCAAATGGTCAAGTATGGTTATCTCACACAAGATAAAGCCGATGCAGCTCGCGAAGCAGATTTAGGTTTGGTTGCTAAGCAAGAGCAAACTCATGAAAACAACAATGCATCTTATTTTATCAATTACGTAATTGCTCAAATTTCTGAAAAATATGGTGATGATGCAATCTATAAAGATGGTCTAAAAATTTATACCACTCTCGATATGGATGCTCAAAATGCTGCAGTTGCAGCAATGCAAAATCTACCAACTATGTATACTGACCAAAATGGCCTACACCAACCACAAGGTGCTATTGTAGCAATGAATCCACATAACGGTTATATTGTTGCCATGGTCGGTGGTCGTGGAGATGATGCCTTTAACCGTGCATCACAAGCGGAACGTCAACCAGGCTCTGCTATGAAACCATTTGTTTACTTAGCTGCTATTCAATCTGGTAAAACTCCAGGTTCCATTGTTGATGACAGCCCTGTTGATTTTAATGGATGGCGTCCTCAAAACTATGAACGAAACTATGAAGGCAATATTACTTACCGTTATGCATTACAACATTCTCGTAACGTACCAGCTGTAAAAATCGCCGATGAAGTGGGCATGTCTAAGATTATCGACCTAGCTAAAAAGATGGGTATTACTACCTTAACTGATGAAGATAACAACTTATCAACAGCACTCGGTGGTTTAACTCATGGTGTTTCACCATTAGAAATGGCAGAAGCCTATGGTGTACTGGCTAATGGTGGCGTCAAGGTTCAACCTACAGCAATCATAAAAATTGTGGATCGCAACGGACAAGTGGTGGAAGAAAATTCCATCCAAGAAAAACGCGTCGTTGAAGAAAAAGATGCGGCTATCATCACAGATATGTTAGAGTCTGTTATCACTGGTGGTACTGGTGGCAATGCTGCTATCGGTAGACCTGCAGCTGGTAAAACAGGTACAACAGATGATGAAAAAGATGCTTGGTTCGTTGGATATACACCTGATTTAGTTGCTGCGGTTTGGATAGGCGATGACTACGGATCTGAAACATTAGGTATTACCGGTGGTTCAACGCCGGCAGTAATGTGGAGACAATTTATGTCGGCCGCATTAGCTAATACCCCTGCTTCTGACTTTAATGTACCTGCTAGTGCTCAAGCGGCTATCAGCGAGGGCCATTATAATCCAGTAAAAGAAGCTCCGAAAAAGGACGACAAAGACAAAAAAGATGACAAAGATAAAAAGGATGGTAAGGATAAGAATGATGCCATCTCAAAAGATGATGACTCATCATCCAAGGTAGAATCTACAGATTCCAAACCAAGTCAATCGAAGTCTAAAAAAGATAAGAAAAAAGAGCGCTAACCAGCACTGATCGACATATTAAGAGGCAAAACCACATGGTTTTGCCTCTTTTCTATTACAAAAAAAGAAGCAGACTCATAGTTGTCTGCTTCTTATCGTAAGCACTACATTCGTAAGCGCCACCTTGTATATTAAATGTGCTACTTGCCTTCGCGCAATGCACCAGTCCCTTTACCATGAATGATACGAACTTGGTTGATGCCGCCTAATAGGGCTTGATCAATAAATCGACCTACAGAAACAACAGCTTCATCTACGGTTTGACCGAGAATATTAATCTCTGTACGCACTTCTTTTTGACGTTGTACGGCAGAGCCACCTGCTTTCTTACGTGTTTTAGGTTGGGCCTTAAGATTATCTCGTTGAATCTTATTGGATTCTTCTCTCGTAGTAGATTGCAATTCATTTACTTTCACAGTAGCAGATAAACCATTGATATCTACAGTAACACGATTGCCCTTAATAGATAAAACCGTCCCTAACGAGCGCAAAGATGTGACATATACGACTTGACCAATAGCAACTGCATCAATAGATAATGTCTTACGATCATCGTTCACCGGTGCCTCTGGCACGTGAACATTAGAGATTCCTTTACGAGCTGCATTGATGGCAGATAGGCGCTTATCCTTATTTATCTCAGAGAATTGAGCCTTTAACTGTTTAATGATGGCTTCCCCTTCTACGCGGAGACTACGTTTCATCGATTCCGCATCAGCTTGAGCCTTCGCTAACATCTGTTTGCGTTTTTCATTAAACTGTTTCTTTTCTCTTTCTAATTGACCGCGCATACGACGTGTTTCATCTAATTCTTTTTTGAGTGCCCGTTCGCGTTCCGATGATTTACGTAATTGTTCATTCAAATCGGTTAGAACATTTTCCATTTCGCTACTGCCAAATTTAGATTTGTAATCGCGTGCACGATTGACAATATCCTTTGGTAGCCCTAAACGCGCTGCAATGCTCAATGCATGACTACTACCAGCTACGCCAATATGTAATCGATAGGTAGGCTTTAAGGTGCGCTCATCAAATTCAACGTGACCATTCACGATACCTGCCGTATGGTACGCATAGTTCTTTAACTCATTATAGTGAGTACTAACCATCATGAGAGTTCCCTTTTTGGCGGAAGAATTCAAGTATGGATACAGCTAAAGCACTACCTTCCTCCGGATCTGTGCCAGAGCCGAGTTCATCGAGTAGCACAAGATCATTAGGACCACAATGTTTAATAATAGAAATCACTTGTGTCATGTGTGCAGAGAATGTAGACAAGCTAGCTTCAATGCTTTGTTCATCCCCAATATCTGCAAAAATATTGTGAAAAATCGGCAATATAGAACCGTGATCAGCAGGAATAAATAAACCGCTTTGGTTCATAAGGGATAATAAGCCAAGTGTTTTTAATGACACCGTTTTACCACCCGTGTTGGAGCCAGTAATCAATAAAATTCGATAATCCGTACCCAAACGAATATCTGTAGGTACAACTGTATTGGCAGGAATCAACGGATGACGAGCACGCATCAAATTGACGTCACGCCCTTCGCTCAATGTGGCTTGCACCGCCTTTTGAGCTACAGCGAGTTTTGCTTTACCATAGACAAATTCAATATGGGACACCTTTTCACAGGCATCCATCAGATCATTACTATGTTGTTTGATAAGGGCTGAAAGCTCCTTATAAATGCGTAATACCTCTTGCTCCTCACCAATTAAAGCTTCTTGCAAATCATTGTTTAGCTCTACAAGTCGCATCGGTTCAATATATAATGTTTGCCCTGTTGCAGATCGGTCGTGAATTAAACCATCAAAATATTGGCGATATTCTTGCTTAACAGGAATTACATAACGATTGTTGCGTTGCGTAATAATCGCTTCTTGGAAATATTTCTGATTATCCTTGTCATGCAATATGGCTTGAATATCGTGTTTAATACGATCTCGCGTCTTACTAATCGTATTCCGTAGGCTCGCCAATTTAGGAGATGCTGTATCGAGCAGTTCCCCTTTTTCATCAAACACCCGTTTTAACCGTTGTTCCACACGGTCCATATTCGGCATGTCTTGCATCCATAAAGACAATAATGGGTATTCCATATACTTCGCTCTAAAGAACTTCGCCATACGTTTATAGGCACCTATGGTTATATAGACATCCCATATGGCTTCTCGTGAAAGCACAAAATCCTTACGACTCTTTTTACAAGATTCACGTATATCTCGAGTCCCCCCTAAAGGTTGCTCGATTTCTGTTTGCCAAGAGCGCAGTGCTTCTGCTGTTTCATCTAAAGCCTCTTGAATCTTTTCTCGATTCGTCATAGGTTCCAATGCTAAAGCCATTTCTTTAGCAATAATAGAGCTACAATGACTAGCCAACTCTTCTTTAATTTTTATAAAATCTAATACATCTTCATTAAACAATGTACTACCTCGTTCTATAAAATACCTCTAAAATAATGTCCCCGTGTAATAGATTCGCCTTGGGAATCTATTTTCTTAGGTGGTGCCTCCATCGTACCCGTTGCTATGCCAACATATTGGGATACAATATCTTTCACATAACTTGGTTTCATATGACGACCATCTACGCGTAATATGGAAATTCCTTTTTGTAATAACATAGGTACATAGGCACGCATATCCATTTCATGACTATTCATGATGTGCATACGACAGTATGGATCCGTACGAATTGGGAATATTTCACCTTTTCTATCCTTTAACGAATACGATTCCTTAACACATGGCATAGGACAATTTACTTTACTACCTGTGCCAACAAAACTTGCAATAGCACAATATTCGGAAATCATCATTTCCGTATAGCCATGTATCATCGTCTCAATAGGAACGTGACTATGTTTAGCTAGTTCCGTAATTTGTTTTAAGGTCAACTCTTGCGATGGATTTACGCAACTTATATGTAACTGTTCCCAGAAATGCAATGTAGGTGTATTGAAAATATTAAGGCCTGTATCAGCCTCAATGGCACCTGTATATCCTAATTCACGGAGCCATAATAATGCTTGTGGCACGTGAATGGAAATACTATCTGGATGAGCCTGTACGATTGCCTCTAATGTATGTTTATATGCTTCTACTTCATCATCTTTCACAACTCGTGGTGTAGCAAAGGTGCAAATCACATCAGATTGAGCACATAAACGGGCTACCTCATCATATATAGATAACGCATATGGTGTACGACTCAGTCTATCACCACCAAAAACGATTTTCTTGTGCTCCACCAGAAATTGCTGCTTTCACACCTTCTATTTCATCGACACGAGCTGAAATCATAGGACAAGTATCATAGGATAACTCGTGTTGCGCCTTGAAATCATAATCTACATCGCCTATTACTTGCAATGCTTGCCATGATTCTACATGATGTGTAATTAACGCTGTTTCTAATGCAGTTACGGCATCACGACGTAGTGCATTAAGAACGCTAGCAGGCCACATATAAGGGCCATCAGGAATATCTACATAAGAAAGCCTAAATAACGTATTACCTAACCGACCTAACTGTTCTGTTACCTTCTCTAACGATGTGGGCACTTTATTAGCAATAGCTGGCACATACTCATTTGTAACAGTCACACTAAGGCCAGAGTCTAGGATGGCAGTTAATTCAGTATAATTTGTTTCACCATCAGAACCAACACTGAGATATACAGACATATCATATTTACGGGTAAACTCTTGTAAGCCTCGTGACTTTGTATTCTTTGGTGTAGATGCTAAATATAATTGACCTACTGCTAAGCCCTCTGCGGGTCGCCCTTTATACAGCGTATCGGATACACATGTCCATTCGTCATCTACCGTATAATAGGTAACACTGCCATTAGATTGTAATATTTTAACTAATGAACCTTGTTCAATAGGTTCTGTTAAGGATAAGTAAACTTCCCCTTTTTTCGTATACGATTCGCCGATTGGCTTACCCTGGTGATTTGGCGCCACTACGGTCATCATTTGTCGACCTACCGTATCTTCTAAATAGGCTGTGGAAAATCCACGATTAAATCCAGATGCTAGGGCTTTACGTTGATTTTCGTGAATTGATGCCTCATCCAATATCTCTCTATAAGTGCCTATCACTTGACGAACATAGGATACCTTTTTCATACGACCTTCTACCTTAAAGGATGTAACACCAGCTGCTACGAGTTCGTTCATATGCTCACTATAATTGAGGTCCTTTGGACTTAGCAAATAAGCTTCATGTTTAGGTAACACACTTTCCCCCTTAGAATCCAATAATTCATAAGGTAAGCGGCAAGGTTGTGCACAAGCACCTCGGTTGCCACTGCGTCCACCGATGAAAGAACTCATCAAACATTGACCTGAGTAGCATACACATAATGCACCATGTACAAATACTTCAATTTCTGCCTTACAATGTTTGCATATATGTTGAATTTCCTTAAGACTTAATTCACGGGCCAAAACAACACGTGTAAAGCCTAGGCTTTCATAAAAACGAACCGCATCAAGTGTAGCAGCCGTCATTTGTGTACTCCCATGAAGATGGATGTTTGGTGCAACACGTTTTGCAATTTCTGCAACAGCTAAGTCCTGCACGATGATGGCATCTACACCAATAGAGTCTAAATCCTTAAGATAATTTTCAAGCTCCCCTAGTTCAGTGTCTCCAATTAAAATATTAACGGTTACATATACAGACACATCTAGAATATGTGCCAATCGCACAGCTTCACGCAATTCATCAATACCAAAATTGGCTGCATGAGCCCGTGCGTTAAAGACCTTGCCCCCTAAGTATATAGCATCTGCCCCCGATTCTAAGGCGGCCATAAAATTTTCCATCGTACCCGCTGGTGCTAATAATTCCATAATAAATCCTTTCTGACTCATTACCTATACCTTCTATTATACAACAGGGGATAGATAGACATAAAAGGGTTTACCATAAGGTAAACCCTTTCACGATGATTTATCGTAATTTACAATTTTTAGTTGCTAATGCATCAATAATCGCTTGAATTGCACCATCAATGTCTTCATCATTTAATGTGCCTTCCATCGATCTAAATTGTAAGTTATAAGCTAAGCTACGATAACCTGCTTCAATATGTTCCCCTTCGTAAACGTCGAAGATTGATACGGATTCTAAGTATTCTCCGCCATGTTCCTTAATAAGGGCTACAATGTCACCACTTGTAACAGATACTGGTGCTACAATAGCCAAGTCACGACTTGTACCTGGGAATTTACTGAATGATTGATATCTAAATGGCGGTACTGTAATGGATAATACAGCTTCCAAGTCGATTTCAAACATATACACTTTACCAGACAAATCGAAGTTTTTAACCACTTGTGGATGTAATTCACCATAGTTAGCAATCGTTACACCATTGACTGTGTAATGTGCACTTACGCCTGGATGGTAATAGCTTTCACTAGATGGTTGAATATCATATTGAGTCAATCCTAATTTAGCTAGTAAACCGTCAACTACGCCTTTTACATCATAGAAATCAGTGTCCCGTTGCGCTTGGTTCCATGCGGCCTCTGTAACCTTCCCCATCATAATACCACATGCCATAGGGCGTTCATGCGGTACTTCTGTTAATGGCAATGCTTTTGGTTCATACACATTAGCCGTTTCAAATAACCACAAATCCTTATTTTGTTGTGCAATATTGCGTTTAGCAGCTTCAATAACAGCTGGCACCAACGTAGTTCTCATATATGGGAACTCTTCGGAAATAGGATTTAGGATTGGAATAGCCGTATAACGACTGTCACCTTCTGGTAACATCATATTCGTAAGGCCATCTTTGTGCATGAAACTAAATGTAATGATTTGGCTTAATCCTGCATGTGCTAAGTAATGTGTTACGTCTTTAGTTAACGCTTTCTTAGGTGTCATACCGCCGGAGGATAGTATCGCTACAGGAATTGTTGGTTCAATATTATCATAGCTTACGATGCGCGCTACTTCTTCAGCAATATCAGGCATAACAGTCACATCATCACGCCATGTTGGAACGAGTGCTTCAATAGTATCGCCAGATTCTGTAATGCCGAATTCGAGCTTCGTTAAAATATCTACCATTCTATCTTTTTCAATAGAAGTGCCAAGATAGTCATTGATTTGTTCTGCTGTGAAAGTTACAGTGCGTTGTTCTACTGGTTCTGGATATACATCAATAACGCCAACACTCACCTTACAAGAAGGACAGATTTGTTGTAACAATTGTGCAGCACGATCGATAGCATATGCTGTATATTTATGGTTTACACCGCGTTCAAAACGACCAGATGCTTCGGAACGCATACCTAATGCTTTGGATGTACGACGAATAGATGGTCCATTAAATACAGCAGCTTCGAACAAGACGTTTGTAGTTTTATCTGTTACTTCACTAGTAAGACCACCCATAACGCCTGCTACGCCGATTGGGCCCTTTGTATCGGCAATGATAAGCATGGACTCATTGAGTTCACGTTCATTACCGTCTAGTGTAGTAAGTGTTTCACCAGCTTTTGCACGACGTGCAATAAGGGTATGGTCCGCTACACAATCATAATCATAAGCATGCATTGGTTGACCTAATTCAAGCATAACGTAGTTTGTTACGTCCACTACATTGTTAATAGGGCGAATGCCGCTGTTACGCAAACGATTTTGCATCCACAATGGAGATGGTTCGATGGTAACATTCGTAACAAGACGGGATGTAAATCGCGTGCAAAGATCATGTGCTTCGATAGCTACAGATGCTTTACCTTCGATAGACTCACCATTTTCATTCACCATAATAACTGGGAATAACGCCTTTTGATTTGTCATGATACCGAATTCACGGGACAAACCTACCATAGAGAAGCAGTCTGCACGATTAGCTGTCAATTCAAATTCATATACAGTATCATCAAGCATAAGTGCTTCTTTAATATCTAAACCAATTGGTGTACCTTCAGGGAAAATATAGATGCCTTGTGCTTCTTCTGGTCTTACCAAATCAGAGGAAATACCGAATTCAGCAACGGAGCAGAACATGCCTTCTGATACAACACCACGTAATTTACCTTTTTTGATTTCTGTACCATCTGCCAAACGAGATTTATGATACGCAACTGGTACGATTTGACCAACAGCCACATTCGTAGCAGCGGTAATGATTTGCTTAGTAATTTTTTCCCCATCTTCAGATAAGCATTGTACTTGGCATACTTGTAATTTATCTGCATCTGGGTGTTTTGTAATTTCTACGATTTTACCAGTATAGATTTTTTTCAAACCTGGATCCATAGAAAGTACTTCTTCTACAGGAATACCTGCTTGTGTCAATAATTCATCCGCTAATTCTTGGGCAGGACGATTTAGATCAAGAGGTACATATTCATTCATCCATTGTAAGCTTGCTTTCATTTCTACCTCCTAAAACTGTTCCAAGAAACGGATATCATCTTCAAAGAATAGACGCAAATCGCCAATGCCGTATAACAACATAGCAATACGTTCTACGCCCATACCAAAGGCAAAACCTTTCACCTTATTAGGATCATAGCCATTAAGCTCAAGTACACGAGGATGTACCATACCACAACCTAAGAATTTCAAGCCACCCTGTATGAGAGCATACACGACAGCCTTCGCCACCACACATTACACAGGAGATATCTACCTCTGCAGATGGTTCTGTGAATGGGAAGAAGCTTGTACGGAAACGTACCTTTGTGTCATCGCCAAACATATGGCGTAGGAAAGTTTCGATAGTTCCTTTCAAATCAGCGAATGTAATATGTTCATCAATAATCAAGCCTTCTACTTGATGGAATACTGGAGAATGTGTAGCATCATAGTCCCAGCGATATACCTTACCAGGCGCAATCATGCGAATTGGACTATTCGGCTCATGACGTTGCATGGTACGTGCTTGTACAGGAGATGTATGAGTTCTAAGCAAGAAATTTTCTGTAATATAAAAAGAATCTTGCATGTCGCGTGCAGGATGGTCTTTTGGTAAATTAAGACACTCGAAATTTAAAGTGATCTTGTTCGACTTCAGGACCTTCTTCAACGGTGTAGCCCATTTTCATAAAGAAATCTTCAATCATTTCGTTTACAGTAGTCAAAGGATGAATATGTCCTGTTTTTGGGAGCTCTACCAGGTAGAGTGATATCGATTTTTTCCTCTTCCAAACGAGCGTTCATAGCTGCTGTTTCCATAGAGGACTTGATTTTATCGAGTTCTGCTTCTAATGTTTCTCGTACTGCATTCACAAGAAGCCCCCATTTTAGGGCGTTCCTCTGGGGAAAGTTTACCCAAGCCTTTTAGCAATGCTGTTACTTCACCTTTTTTACCTAAATATTTTACGCGTACGTCTTGCAACGCTTGTTCATCAGAAGCAGCTTTTAATAGCTGTTAAGGCTTCTTCTTTTAATGCGTTGTAATTCTTGTTCCATACAACCGTCCTCCTAAATTACAAAGTTCAACCCCCATTATACCAAATTTGGGTCATCTTCTTCAATGAATCTCCAAGGTAAATCAGGTAAAGGACGCTCTTCTACCACAAAAAACGTACCTCTTGCTATATGTACCACTTCACCTAACTCGTTATAAATACGCGCAGTAGCCACCATCGTAGTTTTACCACTGTGTTCCACATTCGCTACACCACGCAATACTGTGCCGCCTTTGACAGCTTTCAAATAATTACCATTAATATCAATGGTACTCACCGATTTTCCTAGTGTAAAGCATGCCGTTCCCATCAAGCTATCTGCAAAGCCAATACAAACAGCACCATGCAAATGGCCCCTAAAATTGCAGTACTCTGTTTCATTTGTTTGTAACGTCATTTCTGCATGACCAGGTTCTACAGTTGTCACCTCAGAATCTTTTACCCAGGAAAAAGGATTCTGTGTACGTAATTCATTAAAATATTCCAATAATGTTGTTGCCATAATTTCCTCACTAAATTAAAAATAGTGCGTTACATCATACTTAATTGTATCATGCAACGCACTGTATGCGAATATGTCTATTACATTATATAAATGTGAGATCTCCCAAATATCCGCATCTACCAATACTATTCATAGTGTAACGCATCAATTGGATTCAATTTAGCCGCTTTTCGCGCAGGATAAATACCGAATAACCAAACCGATAGCCATGGAGAATGCAAAGGATAACACGATAGTCGGTACCGAAATAACCGTACTCATACCAGATGCCAATCCTATCAGTTTTGACGCACCTATACCGAGAGCAATGCCTATGAGACCGCCCCCCATGAGACTGATTACAACAGCTTCGATTAAGAATTGTGTAACAATGACAAAGTATGTAGCACCTAAGGCCTTACGAATACCAATTTCACGAGTCCGTTCGGTAACGGAAACGAGCATGATATTCATAATCCCAATGCCGCCTACAACAAGGGAAATAGCCGCCACAGCACCTAAGAACAATGTCAAGGTTCCTGTGGTCTGCTCCATTGTTTCCATAATTGATTTCATATTCTGAATGTTGAAGTCATCAAGGTTTGTATCTTTAATACTATGACGAACGCGCAATAGATTTTCTATATCCGATTGTAAACGGTCAATACCATTATCGTCACTAGCAACGACGTAGACCATACGAAGATAGTCAACACCTTCTACACGTTCCATAGCCGTTGTATAGGGAATAAAAATGACATCATCTTGGTCATTCCCCATAGTACCATTCCCTTTACTGTTAAGAACACCGATAACTCGGAACGGAATATTTTTAACACGAATTTCCTTACCCACTGGGTCCTCACCAGCAAATAAGTTCTTAACTACGGTTTGTCCCACAACAGCTACGCGTTCACGATTTTCTACATTCTTGCTAGATATAAATCGACCTTCAGCCATGGTCCAATTATTTACATCTTGAAAGTTACTACTTACACCACTAACAGTAGTAGTCCAGTTCTTACTTTGGTATATAGTTACATAAGAATTAGCTGTATATGGACTTGCTGCCTTGACGCCATCTAATTTGCTAATAGCTTGATAATCAGAAACCTTCAAGGATTTCATTGACCCTTGTGATGGACGCACACCCGGCGTACGTGGAGCACCAGGCATAACCATCAATAGATTGGAACCTAAACTAGAAATGGAATTCTGAATATCCTGCTTTAACACCATTCCCGATTGACACAAGGGCAATAACAGCAGCTACACCAATAATAATACCTAGCATCGTTAAAATAGATCTCATTTTATTGGCAATCAACGATGCCCAGGCCATTAAGAAACTTTCTTTATACATGTGTCACCTCCTGAACAGGAGTCATATTTACATTTTTCTTATCCTCCACAATTAAGCCATCACGCAATACAACGTTTCGACTTGCATAGGTTGCAATTTCAGGTTCATGAGTAACAAGAATTATGGTACGCCCTTCGTCATAGAGGCCTCTAAAGATATTCATAACATCTATAGTCGATTTAGAATCCAAATTCCCTGTCGGTTCATCGGCCATGATGATAGCAGGGTCATTGGCCAATGCACGGGCAATCGCCACACGTTGACGTTGACCACCGGATAGTTCTGCTGGTAAATGATCCATACGGTCACCCAAGCCTACAGATGTAAGCAAAGCCTCTGCACGAGTAGTACGTGTTTTTTTATCGATGCCTGCATAAACCATGGGCAAAGCCACATTTTCAATAGCCGTTAATTTCGTTAATAGATTGAAGCTTTGAAACACAAAGCCAATTTCTTTGTTACGTACGTACGCTAACTCATCATCACTGAGATTAGCTACTTCATTACCATTCAAGCGATAGGATCCCGATGTAGGTCTATCTAAGCAACCTAAAATGTTCATAAAGGTAGATTTACCAGAACCGGAAGGTCCCCATGATAGACACGAAATCACCTTTTTGTACCTGTAAATCTATACCATGTAGAACGGGAACCGTTAACTTACCGTTTACATAGGTCTTTGTGATACCTTGAATATCAATAACTGAATGATTCATAGTTCACCTACGCTTAAAACGGTCCACGAGAGTTATTTTTAGGGCTCGTTACATCGCCGCTAACAATAATTTCATCACCTTCAGAAACGCCGCTTAAGATTTGAACATTTGTATCACCCGTTACACCTGTAGAAACGGCAGTTCTAACAGGTTGACCATCTTTGATGACATATACATATTCACCTTGTTTATCAGTACGTACCGCTGTTAATGGTACAACAAGGGTATTCTTAATATCATCGCCAAAAATTGTGGCACGTGCGGTCATAGATGGCAAGAAATTCGAGGAAATATCAGCTGGAATCGATACTTTCACAGTATAATACACTACGCTATTACTTGTAACACCCATATTCCCTTTAGTACCTTTTGCAATTTCAGATACATAGCCTGTGAAAGTTTGACCTGGCTTAGAATCAACTGTAAATTCTACCTTAGAGCCATTTTTTACATTGCCAATATCAGTTTCATCAACTGTCAAATAAATTTCTAAATCAGACAAATCTGCAATGGTCGCAATGATCATTTGTGTAGAAATGCCTGTACTAATTGTTTGTCCCGCCTTAAGAGGTGTCCCTACTACGGTACCCGACATAGGTGCAGTAATAGTAGCATCACTTAAGTCAGCAGATACTCTATCATATGTAGATTGAGCTTGTTCATATGCGGTCACAGCATCATCATAAGTTTGCGCTGCTACGGCATTTTGATCGATTAGCGCTTTATAACGATTCATATCTAAGCGTGCTTTATCAAGAGCAGCCTTTGCATTATCGACCTGAGCTTGTAATTGTCGTGTATCAATATAGGCGATAATTTGACCTTGCGTAACATGATCATTTTCCTTGACCAATACTTTTTCAAGTTTACCAGCCACATTTGTGGATACGTCGACATAATTAACAGGATTAATAGTACCTGTAGCACTGATACTCGTTTTTACATCGCCCTTTTCAACCCTACCTGTGGTATATTTCTGCTGGGTCTGTGCACTATCATTTGTATGTACATAGTATAATAGCCACCACCACCTAATAAACAGATAGCAATAACACCACCAATAATACGTTTACGGTGCTTCTGAAATAATTCTTTCATATATACTCCTTAATAAATGAGTCATTCCATTTTCATGGATTACATTGTACTAAAAAATTATCGTTTATACAATATAATTTTACAATTCCACATTAATGACTCAATATAGAGATTAATTCATACTGACTTTTATCAATGCCAAACTTCATTGTTTTAGCCATTTCATAGGGTATAGCTCGAATCTGACCATCAACATACCCAGTAATACAATTATGCTCTCCACGTACTAAGCTATCTACTGCCAACTCACTCATACGAGCAGCTAAAATGGCATCTAATGCGGATGGTGCACCGCCGCGTTGTAAATAGCCAAGAACTGTTAAACTTGGATCAAAGTATGTATGTTGTTTAATATACTCTTTAACCTCACCACTAGAGTAGGCCCCTTCAGCAACGAGTATAATACTATATTCTTTACCTAACTGATGAGTCTTATTAATATGTTCACATACCTCATCTAATGGCATTGGGTATTCAGGTACTAATACAAGCTCTGCACCACTCGCCAACCCAGCTTGTAATGCAATGTGTCCCGCATGACGCCCCATAACTTCGATTATAGCCACTCGTTCATGAGAGTTTGATGTATCGCGAATACGTCCTACCGCATCAACTACAGTATTAAGTGCGGTGTCAAAACCAATCGTATATTGAGTGCCATTCATATCGTTATCTATGGTACAAGGAATGGTTATCGTCGATTGACCGAGCCGCATCAGAGCCTCTGCACCAGCTTGTGATCCATCACCGCCAATAACGATTAAATGATCGATACCAAAATCTTGTAATATTCGATAGGCTCGTTGCTGCACATCTAAATTTTTAAACTCTGGATAGCGAGCCGTTCTAAGAATTGTACCGCCAGTGGTAATAATACCGCCCACATCACGAGCGTGTAAGGGCCTTATTTCACTATTAATAATGCCCTCAAATCCTCGTTCTATACCATATACGCTAAAGCCCTCATGGATTGCTTTTCTTGTGATGGCGCGAATGGCTGCGTTCATTCCTGGTGCGTCTCCGCCGCTTGTTAGTAATGCTATTTTTTTCATGTCTATTTCCCTTCTGCTGCTTTGGTTCAGCTTGTATGTCTTTAGACACAATTTCAGTTGTTTTGGGTTGTCTTCGTGCCTTAAATTGAACACCTATAGTATCCAATTGACGCTCAATTGCTTTCATAAAATCATAGGTACGTCCATTAGTCGTATCCAATACATAATCACACTGTTTATATACTGGCTTCCATGCCTGAATCATATTATGAACAAAGGCAGAAACATTAGTATAATCCATCGTTGGTCGTTTGCCCACACGACGATTGACGCGGCTTACAATTCGGTATTGTGCCGCTCGTATACCTATAATAAAAGAAAATTTCTTAAGCGATCTAAGCGTTCTATGCTCTATAGGAAAATTTCCACCTACACTAATAACCGCCTCGTGATATAGGGAAACTTTTTTTAGAACCTCTAATTCAGCACGACGAAATGCTTTTTCACCAATCTTTTTATAAATTTCTGCAATGGGCAACCCAAAACGACCTTCCAATACTCGATCGGTATCCACGAATTGCCATCCTTTTAAATCTGCTAGATTACGTCCAAAATGGCTTTTTCCACTTCCCATGGACCCAATGAGAATAATATTTCGTTTTACTATCATGTTACTATTGCCCCTTATTCTTACGTTAAAATTTATTTTACTATAAAATTGGCATAAAAACAAAAATGAACATACAATAATGAGAATTATTACTCATTATTGTATGTTCATTTTCTTTACATCACTAATGGCGTAACCTTGCATGTAAAGAAATATACTATCTCCTTTTGTATCAATAGACATAATCTGTATATGACAATACTTTATCTTCTGTTGTACCATATTATACCAAGATAAAAAGGACTGACTGGTTCCAACCAGAGTCAGATCTAATGCATCATCATGATGATAACTACTCGTTATAATTAGAGGTTCTCTATTTATACTTTGATATATATCATCTACCCAATATTCATGTAGCAATAAGGATGAAATCAACTCATATGTATGAGAAGATAAAAATTGCTCTTTTACTGTTGTTTCCAATTGGTAATATTCAATGTTCTCTACCACCGCTTCGCATTGCTCTGTATAGTATCTATATATCCATAATGAAGAAAAAGCAATCATAATGCTTATACTACACGCTAGGAATATCCTCCTTAGGTTTGGTGTCATGCTGTTTTGTATGTCCATCCAAATGGAATGAACAAGGTCCATCTGCTTTTTCCACTTGTTGTTTCCCATCACAAATCACCTGTTTCATATGAGCTTGAATATATTGAACATACGAATGATAAGCTTCATCATTTGTTGCATCACCATCAACAGTAAATCCTCCATCAGAAAATTCTATATGTCGTAACGTAATGGTTCCTCTTGTTGACATAGCTCCATCCAATAATGTAACAAGACAATATTGATTGTCTAATTGTGCGCCATGTTGTAATAACCGCGACATGGTATCCTCCATAGCATGATATTGATCCCGTATTTGCTTGGATTGTTCATCCATCTGTATTTGTTCGTACTTCGCTACCTGTTCAGTATAAGTTTTATAAGAATAGACCCCCATACCAAGACAAAAAGCACTGAGTAATATAATCACTCCTGCAGTAGCGTATATATACAACTTATATTTACATAGCCAAATATACCATCGTAATGAACGGGGCATAAAATTTATTAATCTTTCATTACCATCCTTGTCCAATCCACCGTAACCCCCGCGTAGCCATTCCAATCGCCATATCCCAATCCAATTCACCTAATGTGCAACGCGTGCGACCTCGTCCAAGAAACATCATAGGTATATATTCAGTATTTCCGTATACCTCTTGTAATGCGCTTATATCGATACGCTGCTCTTCATTTAAATCATCAGTATTATAAAAATGTATACCTTGAATTTCTTCTACGCCAAATCGCTGCAACATTTCTTCCATTTCAATCAATGCGGAACTAATATCTGCACCATTGATCTTTACAATACATTCTTTCACACAAGTATCCTTCCACCAAGCCCATAAATGCATACCGGCTGGTTCTACGATACCCGTAACCGTTCCTGTTCTATGCATCAATCCATACGTAACTGGTAATGGCCAACAATCAATAGTATCGACAGGTGCACATGTATCGCGTATACCTTGGCGTAGTAATTCAAGTTCATGCCGGTCTACGGCGGCTAAAAACAAATAATAATTATGTCGTGGATACTCTCTACGACAAGCATCAAGTTCAAATTCATGTTCGCCAAAATTAAATGTATCTTCTATATTCCACTTTATAAATTCCTTTACATCAAAATCATGAGGATCAAAACTAGCCATCGTCATTTCCGTAGGTATACAAGCGACAATACTATATTCACCCTCTTCTAGATCATAGGTATTAATAAATTCAGCTATATCTTCATCAATTGTGCTAGACCGTTTCATCTCCATTGCATCAGTAATAATCATAGTTTTATTTTCAATATGTGCTGTAGTGGCAACAATTCTATCATCCGTAATACAAAGCCCTGTATGTATCTGTTTTTTCTCTTTCATAGTGATGTCCTCCTTAATATGGTTTTACACTAATAACCTCTAATGTATGATTTTCTTTTTCTTTCACATATATATGAACACGACTTGATACACCATCTAATACAGCACAGCTCATCACATGTTTTGGATTAGTAACCTTTGGATCCGCCTTAATATATATATGGATAGTATCACTTTTTTTTCCACATCAATAGCCTCGCTATAGTCCCAATCGACCACCGTTATTGCAATACGTAACGAACCATCGTGCACCACGCTCTGCTGCATAATGAGATGCAATAAGTCTCATTTCATCCGTTGTATTACTTAGTGACAGGGTCGCAAGCCTATTCATTCCTAAAATAAGTACTAATAAAATGAGCATAATATATATGGCTACATAGCTGACCATGCCAGAAGAATAGTCAGAAATGCTTCGTTTTTTTAAACCAATCTGAATGTGTTGATACCGCCGTTGCCACCTCATACTGTGCTATGCCTCCATACCCTTTTGCATACTCTGTTTGACTATTAAACCGGTTATTTATAGACCACTTAAGAAGTAACCAATCTATTAGGATTCATAGAAAATGGTTTGGTAGCATCCAGTTTACGCTTATCATCAGTACCTATGATGCGGCTTCCACTCAAGGGTTGTAAGCTACCATCACTTAATTTTCTATATAGGGCCCTTCTAGTAACGGTAAACGCGGTACGGCTTGTATCATTGATAGATAACAGATCTCCCTGATCATTGATGGATACCATAGAATGATTCCAAATAATATGAGATACGATAGCCCGTCTTGTATAACGGCCATCCTCTAACATGGCCAGGCTATCATCAATTCGCTCGGTCCATATATAACACGTCATACATATTGTCATGATTACGAGAATCACGAAAGAACTAATCAAAACGCTAATAAGTAGAGATGGTAATATAAATCCATTGAATGATTTTGTCCTATGGTTTTCAACGATGACTCGATCCAAGAAACGTAGATATCTCATAAATAGTAACTCCATTATCAACAGCTTGTACGCTAAATCGTAGTATAGATACACCATTTACCACTTCTTCTGTAACACTTTGTGTAAATGTTATATTGGATAAATTATGTCCATTCGATGATGAGATAGTTCCTGTTGTTGGTATACCACCAGAATCATATACCGCTTTCCCTGCTTCTATATAAGATAATGAATCCTGCAATATATAGTCATGAGTATACGTAGTCTTTACTATCGATAAGGTACTACTCAAGACATAAAGTATGATCGGCAATATGAGTAATACTAAGGTTACTGCCATAAGTGCATCACCATATAAAAATCCAGATTGTTCTGTTCGTAATCTATGTTTGTAGTTTGGATACGTTCTTATTTGTACACATGTCATAATCACAATGATTCCCACCGAATACGCCCTGTTTGTACAGAGATCCATATGCGATTTGTCGCACCGGTTTGTAAGTCTTGTAAAATAAATTCTGTCCCATCATAAGGCAATCCATAAGCAGAAAAATAAACGCGCTTCATAGTATGAGCACTTTCTATATGTTCTGGTAATTCTATCTCTACATGATGCTGCATAAGCCCTTCTTGAATTGAATAAGAATGTTTCTTTAAAATAAACTCCCCCTGTGCCATCCGATCATCCCGGTGTCCTAGCATAGCCCATAGTTGAGTCTTCTTAATAGCTAATACAACTTCTTCAGTACTTCTATTCAACTCATGACGTGATGGTATGGTAACGATACTACTTAGGCCTATACCAATCAAGGATAGTAGAATGGTAATCGCCACAAGCCACTCTACTAATATAGAGCCATTACAATAATGTGTTTTATCACCGACCAATATATCGCCTCCCATACATTAGCAAAATGCAAAGCACTCCATGCACCAATGCACAAGAAAGGGCCAAAAGGAATATACCGTCTACCTGTATTACGAATACTATATAAACTGGCGAGATAGAGGACACTAGCAAAACAAGAAACGTAAATCATAACTATAATTTGTATATTTGTTAGCCATATGGATATAGCACTCATCCATTTAATATCGCCCCAACCAAGACCACCTCGACTCAATATGCGTAATGCAATACTGATACTAGCAACGATCAAAACATGTACACAGGTGTCGAAAACTGCATGCTGTTCAACGATGCTATAAAGGATACCTATAATCGTAAGAGCGATAGCACCCTCATCGGGTAATATGAAATATAGCTTATCAATGGTAGCACCTATTACGAGAAATAGTGAAAAGAAGCTATAACATATAATTTCAAATAGTGTGTAATGCCTATACATTAATGGAATTACAATTGACAATATCCATATAACTAAACAGATATATTCCTTTCTCCCTTTCATTGCAAAATCCTTTATGTTTCAGGGGCCGTAACGACTACAGACTTACCGGCATTACCAGCAACTTGTTCATAGGTAATAACATATTCCTTACCTTTTGTAGTTTTAACATGCTCCGTTAAGTAACCTTCTTGATATAATTTTTCTACTGTTGGTGGCGTATCTAAACTTTTATCAATCATGTAGAGTTGTGTCGCATTACGTATGATTTGCATATCTGCCACTTGTTTAGCATTCTTTGCCTTATCGGCAGCGGACATAAATTGAGGCATTGCAATAGCTGCCAAAATAGCAATAACCGCTACCACCACCATAAGTTCTACCAGTGTGAATCCATCTTGTTTAGTTCGTTGCATGCGACGCAAACTAATATATCTAAAAAACAATCGTTCTAATTGATTAGTAGTTCTCTACAATACATAAGCATTTTAAAAAGTCTCCTTTCATTGACCACCTAGAGATGATATTGATGTAAATAATGGATACATGACGGATATAACGAGGATTGCAATGCCAACGCCCATAATGGTGAGGAGTATAGGTTCCATAAGGCGCTCCATTCTTGCTATATATTGTGTTAACAACGATTCATAATAGTGACTACAATGATTCAACATGGCTACCAATTCACCACTTTCTTCTCCAACAGCAACCATTTGCCATATAAATGGGTTCCCTACAGACGATGATTTTAAACTTTCACAAAAAGAATGGCCTTTACAAAGCATGTCATAAACTTGATTACTACAGGATTCACCATACGAATTTCGCCATATATGCTTTGTAATGTCTATAGTATTGATAATTGAAATTCCCGAATCTAGCAATAATGACCAAATATGTAAAATATTCGTGTAATATAGAGATGTTAAAAATGTATTATGTTGAGCCAACTGCCATAACCATCTATCAAATCTATATCGAATTGCAGATTGTTTAAAAGCATATATGAGTATTCCAATAAAAACCACATGCCCACTAACATACAGTAATGGATGTTCTCGAAGGGAAGTTCCTAATACAAATAAACCTTTTGTCATCCATGGTAATTCTATATGCATAGTAGCAAATACGCGAGTAAACGATGGAATAATAAATAATATAGTAACCAAGAAAAATACATTCATAAGCACCAGTAAGAATAGAGGATATGAAATAGCACTTACTATCTTTTGTTGGTATTTTCGTTCTCGTTCATAATAAGAAGCTATATACTGCAAAGCTTCCCCAACATTCCCTGACATTTCACCACTTTCAAGTAATGCCAAGGCTATAGGAGGAAAGCCCTTTTCTCGAAGAGCCTCTGATAAGGGTTGGCCTCGTTGTATACCCTCGTATAAAGAGCGATATAACATCGTTTTTGAGCCATCCATTAAAAGTTCTAGCGAACGCCTAAGGGAAATACCTGATTGGAGCAGTAATCCCAGTTGATATGCTGTGGTACTCACTTGTTTATGATTCCAACGTACCGATTTGCTAGAGGATCTAGCTATACTACAAATGACATATCCTTCTAACTTGAGTTTAGTGCTAACCTCATCCTCAGAATCGGCCCATAATAGGCCTTGTATTCTTTTCTTGTCTGTTGTTATCGCTGTATATTCATAAGCATTCATGTAATTCCTCTATGATAATTGTTGTTCCAATAAAGCATGTAATTGGTGAACTGATCCATATTGCGTTTTTACATCACGCACTGCCATTTCTAATGTCTTCATGGGGGCCTGCGTTTCTTGGATTGAAACAATTTGAGGTTCCTTTCGATTTCTAATTAGATTTGCCACTGCATTCGTATTTAACAGAATATCCCGTATTGTTATAAATGAGGTTTCCCATCGTAACAAACGTTGACATATGACCGCACGCAATACTTGTGATACTTGACTGCGCACTTCATCTTGTTGTTCACCAGGAAATAAAGATATCATGCGTTGCACGGCCATAACTGCTCGTTGTGTATGCATGGTTGCAAGCACAAGATGACCTGTTTCCGCAGCATGTAATGCGGCCTCTAACGTATCTCGGTCTCTCAACTCTCCTACCATAATGACATCTGGATCCTCTCGTAAGGCATCACGTATCCCATGCGCCATCGAATCCACATCAATTCCGAGTTGGCGCTGATGAATAATTGACTGCAATGGTATGAACTCATATTCCACAGGATCTTCTAACGTTATTATGTGTTTATTCATAGTTTTATTTATATATTCTATGCAACAAGCTAAGGTATATGATTTGCCACTACCTGTAGGGCCTGTAACAAGGACTAACCCATCATGATATTCACAAATTTGTTTTAATACATCACTATCTTTAGATGTATCAAGCGATAAATTAGCATGACAGAGTAATCTCAATGTTCCACAAATTCTATGATTAGCCCTATAAATATGAGCCCGAATTCGAATGCCATTGCTGGTGAAAGCATTATCTACAGAGTGCCATTCATCATGTGTGACGCCACATCGTTGTAATACATCTTTAATCATATCCACAGTGCAAATGCTTGAAATAGATTCCAACCCATTAGCAGATCGAATATAAATCGGTGTTCCCACCTCTAAATGTATATCAGTAGCACTATGCTCTAACGATAAGGAAATTACATCTTCTATTGTTATCATCGAGTCGGTTGTCACTACACAATCACAATAAGATGCCTGCACGATGTACCTCCTCTACTGTTGTAATGCCCAAATTAATAGCAGTCTGCGCCGAATCTTGCAATGAAACATATAGATATGTATCAACATGATTCCAATCAATATCACTAGATGGTATCTCTACATATTCAAACAAACCTAATCGCCCTTGATAAGAATTTGTAGTGCTATTAATACGTCTTACGAGGCGCTGCGATAGTGAGCCAATTAACGTAGCATGTAATAAATATGGTTCAACTCCCATATCAATAAGGCGTCCAATAACACCTAGTGCGGTATTCGTATGAACCGTGGTAATTACACGATGTCCGGTTAAAGCGGCTTTTACAGCTAGCTGTGCCGTCTCATGGTCTCGTATTTCACCAATCATAATAGAGTCAGGATCTTGCCGTAATACAGTGCGTAACCCTTTCGAAAAGGTAAATCCAATCTTTTCATTAATCCCTATTTGAATGGCTCCATCAATGGCCGCTTCTACAGGATCCTCTAAACATATAAGTTTTGTTTCCTTTAAATTCAACATGCGTAACATGGCATATAAGGTAGCCGTTTTACCACTTCCCGTAGGTCCACAAATGGTAATGAGACCATAGGGTCGTTTTAGTAATGCGGTAATCTTCTCCTGTAAATCGACTGACATACCCAGTTCTAATAAATTTTTATGCACTCCTTCATTTCCCATTAGACGACACACAATGGCCTCACCATATAGACTAGGCAAACTAGATACACGCATGGTGACAGCATACGATTTAGCTGTCCATTCCCATCGCCCATCTTGAGGCAATCTCTTTTCGCTAATATCCATGCCACTGAATACCTTGATGCGGTTCACAATCATTTCCGCATCAGTAGCATCGATAAACATATAATCCGTTAATAATCCATCAATTCTCAATCGCACTTGTATGCCATCCGGAATAGGATCAAAATGTATATCACTAGCACCAATCGTAATGGCATACGTAATGATTGAATCTAATGCAACATCTACATACAATGTCACCCCCTCCTTCATACCTTGCGGTGTGTTTATACATCACCTCTTGCTCATTGCACTATGTAATTCTGTATAATAAGAAAAACTCCTCTTTATTTCTAAAAAATCCACAATGCGTGTACAGGTACGCAAAAAAACAACAAAAAAAGAGACTCTCTTGAGTTTTCACTACTCAAAAGAGTCTCTTATCTAGTATGTGATTCTAAAATAAAATGTATTATTCTATTTTTTCAAATTATAGAATACTGCATCACCTTTATATTGTGCTGTTTCGTATAACATTTCTTCAATGCGAAGCAATTGATTATATTTAGCAACACGTTCAGAACGAGCAGGAGCACCTGTTTTAATTTGACCCGCATTAACAGCTACTGCAATATCTGCAATAAATGTATCTTCTGTTTCACCGGAACGGTGAGATACTACGCATGTGTAACCAGCGCGTTTTGCAGTTTCCATAGCATCAAAGGCTTCTGTTAATGTGCCAATTTGATTTACTTTTACAAGAATGGAATTAGCTACGCCAAGGTCGATACCCTTTTCGAGGCGTTTTGTATTAGTAACGAATAAATCATCACCTACAAGTTGAACGCGCTTACCAAGGCGTTCAGTTAATACTTTCCAACCATCCCAATCTTCTTCTGCAAGGCCATCTTCGATAGATACGATAGGATATTTATCGACTAAGTATTCATAGAAGTCAACCATTTCGCTAGCGCTCAATACTTTGCCTTCGCCTTCTAGATGATATTTACCATCTTTATAGATTTCACTAGAAGCCACATCGAGAGCTAATTTGAAATCTGTACCAAGTTCATAACCGGCACGTTTAATAGCTTCGCAGATTACTTCCAAAGCTTCTTCATTGGAAGCTAAGTTTGGTGCAAAACCACCTTCATCGCCTACAGCAGTGCTGAGACCTTTATCGTGAAGCACGGATTTCAATGTATGATATACTTCTGCACAGCTACGCAATGCATCGCTAAATGTTTTGGCCCCTACTGGCATAATCATAAACTCTTGAAGGTCTACATTATTATCAGCATGAGCACCACCATTTAGAATGTTCATCATAGGAACAGGAAGTTCTTTAGCATTAAAACCACCTAGATATAAGAACAAAGGCAAATCTAAAGATTCAGCAGCAGCACGTGCTACAGCCATAGATACACCTAAAATTGCATTGGCACCCAAGTTAGCTTTGTTATCTGTGCCATCAAGTTTAAGCATTAAATTATCAATCGCCACTTGTTCAGTCGCATCATAGCCGATAATAGCTGGGCCAATTTTAGCATTTACATTGTCTACAGCTTGTAAAACACCTTTGCCACCATAGCGTTTTTTATCGCCATCGCGAAGTTCTACTGCTTCAAACATCCCCGTAGATGCACCAGAAGGAACTGCAGCTGTTGCAATTGTACCATCTTCCAAACATACTTCTACTTCTACTGTAGGATTACCACGAGAATCCAAAATTTCACGAGCTACGACTTGTTCAATTACTGCCATAATACTACCTCTTATTTATATACTAAATTAATCTAATAACAAACTTTCACCGGTCATATTACTTGGCTTATCAATATGAGCCAACGCTAACATTGTCGGTGCAATATCACATAATTTACCTGATTTAAGTTGTTTATGTATATCCTGAGCTCCCACTAAAATCAATGGCACAACATTCGTTGTATGGGCTGTATGAGGTTTTCCAGTCTCATGATTGACCATTTGCTCTGCATTACCATGATCGGCGGTAACTAAAAGCTGTCCTCCAACCTCTAATATAGCCTTTGCAATACGTTCTAATCCTGCATCCACAGTTTGAATTGCTTTCACTGCAGCTTTAAAATCTCCTGTATGCCCTACCATATCTGGATTTGCGTAATTTAGGATAATCATATCGTATTGACCACTATGAATGGCATCAACTACCTTAGCTGTCACCTCAGGAGCACTCATTTCAGGTTGTAAATCGTAGGTTGCCACTGCTGGAGAAGGCACAAGAATACGGTCTTCACCTTCAAAGGGAACCTCATTACCGCCATTAAAGAAATATGTTACATGTGCGTACTTCTCGGTTTCAGCAATACGTAATTGACGATAGCCTCCATCAGCAAGGACCTCACCTAATGTATGATGTAACGTATCCTTTTCATAGACAATATGAACAGGCAATCCATCCTCATACTTAGTCATTGTCGCCATAAAGATAGATATAGGTTCTCGTTTAAAACCTTCAAAGTCAGGTAATATTAAAGCCTTCGTCAATTCACGAGCTCTATCAGGTCTAAAGTTACAGAAGATTACGGCATCTCCATTAGAAATCATACCTTCTGGCTCGATAACTGTAGGCACTACAAATTCATCATTCACACCATCATTATAGGATTGTGTAACTGCGTCACACGCAGAATTAGCCTTATTACCAACACCATTGACAATAGCATTATAGGCTAATTCCTCACGGTCCCACCGGTTATCGCGATCCATCCCATAGTAACGGCCACTTACAGTAGCAATTTTCCCACAGTTTATATCGGACATAAAGGATTCTAAGTCCTTAAGATAGGTTAATGCTGATTGTGGTGGCACATCGCGTCCATCGAGAAGCGCATGCACATATACCTCTTTAATGCCTTCATGTTTAGCACCAGCAATTACGGCCTTAATATGCTCTAAAGAACAATGTACATTGCCATCAGATACAAGGCCAATAATTTGTAATTTACCATGCTTAGCATGCTTGTATAACTCTTGTATTACAGGCTTTTGAAAAAACTCGCCACTCTCTACATCCTTCGTAATACGCGTTAAGTCTTGATATACAATACGGCCGGAACCAAGGTTGAGATGTCCAACTTCTGAATTACCCATTTGCCCTTCTGGCAAACCGACTGCAAGACCTGAAGCTTGTAATGTTGTATGAGGATACGTATCCCACAAATAATTAAAATAACTTGGTTTTGCTTGTACTACGGCATTCGTCGTATCTGTTTGGTCCCCCATACCAAAGCCATCTAGGATGACTAGCATTACGGGTGCCTGTAATTTTGCCATATTTATACCTCTAGTATGTTATTTACTTACGTCTTGAGCCGCCATGATGATTTCATTAAATTCATCCACGATTAACGAAGCGCCTCCAACGAGGGCTCCATCAATATTAGGCTCACTTAAAATTTCACGCGCATTATTAGCCTTTACACTACCACCATATTGAATTCGAACTGATTCAGCTACAGCAGAGGTATATAGTTCCGCTATATAATCACGTATAGATTTACATACTTCCTCTGCTTGACCAGCAGTCGCAGTCTTGCCCGTACCAATAGCCCAAATCGGTTCATAAGCGATAATCAATTGTTCCACTTGATCCGCTGGAATATCTTGTAATGCACATTGTAATTGTCCGTGAATGAAAGAAATCGTTTCATTTGCCTCTCTCTGAGCAAGGCTTTCACCAACACAGACAATAGGTTGCAAATTATGATGAAATGCACTCTTAATCTTTTCATTAACCATAGCATCTGTTTCACCATAGTACTCACGGCGTTCGGAATGGCCAATAATGACATAGGACACACCGAGTTCCGTTAACATCAACGGAGAAACTTCGCCAGTAAATGCACCGGCATCATGATAATCCATATTTTGAGCCCCTACGCCAACCTGTGTATCTCGTGTTAAGGACACAGCTCTCTCAAGCGCAGTAAAGGGCGGACATACAACTACGTCACAGTCCAAATCTTTTATCACCTAGAAAACTGGTAAATGCTTCAATCAAGATAGAACCAGATGCAATAGTTCCGTTCATCTTCCAGTTTCCTGCAATAATTTGTTTTCTCATATTAGGCCTCTGTTAAAGCAGCAATACCTGGCAAAACCTTACCTTCCAATAGTTCAAGGGATGCACCGCCACCAGTCGAAATATGGCTGATTTTATCTGCTAAGCCGCTTTTTTCAATAGCAGCTACAGAATCACCACCACCAACGATAGTCATAGCATCAGATTCTGCAACGGCTTTAGCTACTGCATTCGTACCAGCTGCAAAATTATCCATTTCAAATACGCCCATTGGGCCATTCCAAATGATAGTTTTCATATTAGCCAATGCTTCTGTATATAGGTCACGTGTTTTAGGACCGATATCCAAAATCATCCAGCCATCTTCGATGTTATCGACATCCACGATTTTTGTGTTTGCATCATTACTGAAAGCATCTGCCACTACAGCATCGATAGGTGTCAATAATCTAGCACCTGCAACGCGTGCTTCCATAATTAAATCTGTAGCGATAGCATCTTGACCATCTTTATATAAGGAACTACCGATGTTACAGCCTTGAGCCTTAATGAAAGCATTCGCCATACCGCCGCCGATAATCATAACATCTACCTTAGGTAATAGATTGGAAATAACAGAAATCTTATCTGTTACCTTAGCACCACCGATAATGGCAGCCATAGGTGTTTTTGGATGTACTACAGCTACACTTAGTGCATCAATTTCTTTTTTAAGTAAGAAACCTGCACCCATAGGAATGTAATCAGCAATGCCAACTACAGATGCTGCATTACGATGAGATACACCAAATGCATCATTGATAGCTACATCAGCAAGAGAGGCTAATTGTTTAGCAAACTCAGGATCGTTTTTAGTTTCTTCATTGTGGTAACGCAAGTTTTCAAGCATCAATACATCGCCAGGTTGTAATGCTTCAACAGCTGCCTCAACCTTAGGACCAACGCAATCATCGACAAACGCAACTGGTTTGTTGATAAGCTCAGATAAACGTTCAGCACAAGGAGCCAATGTCATATCCGGTTTACGTTCACCCTTTGGACGACCAAAGTGAGATGCAAGAATGACCTTAGCATTGTGGTCGATTAAATATTTGATTGTATCTAGTGCACCACGAATGCGAGTGTCATCAGTGATGACACCATCCTTCATAGGCACATTGAAATCCACGCGTACAAAAACGCGTTTATTATCTACATTCATATCTAAAATGGTTAATTTCATCCTAGAATTTCCTCCCATTATAGACCTTTACTAGCTACGAAAGCTGCCATATCGATAAGGCGTTCAGAATAGCCCCATTCGTTATCGTACCAAGAAACAACTTTCACCATGTTACCATCCATAACCATTGTCAAATCAGCATCAACAATGGAACTACGAGGATCAGAACTAAAGTCACAGGATACCAATGGCACATCGGATACACCAAGAATACCTTTTAATTCACCAGCTGCTGCTTTGCGGAATGCTTCGTTGATTTCTTCTTTTGTAGCAGGTTTTTCAAGTTCGCAAACAAGATCTGTAGCGGATACATCTGGTGTAGGAACGCGCAATGCAAAACCATCTAATTTACCTTTTAATTGAGGCAATACTTTAGCAACAGCCTTTGCGGCACCAGTTGTTGTAGGAATGATAGACATAGCTGCTGCACGAGCACGGCGTGGGTCTTTATGACGTGCATCAAGAATTTTTTGGTCATTTGTATAAGAATGAATTGTAGTCATCATACCACGTTTGATACCAAATTCATCACATAATACTTTAGCAAATGGAGCCAAGCAGTTAGTTGTACAAGATGCATTAGAGATAATGTGATGTTTTGCAGGATCGTACATATCTTGGTTAACGCCCATAACCATTGTTAAGTCTTCATTTTTACCAGGTGCAGAAATCAATACTTTCTTAACAGTAGGTTGATTCAAATGAACCTTTGCTTCTTCTGCATCGCGGTATTTACCAGTACATTCCATAACGATTTCTACGCCTTCTTCAGACCAAGGCAATTTAGAAGCATCACGGTCATGGAATACGCGGATTTTTTTGCCATCTACATAAATATTTTCATCGTCAAATGTTACTTCATTAGGGATTGTGCCATGTACGGAATCGTATTTTAACAATAATGCAGTACCCTCATTATCACCAGTCGCATTAATAGCTACTACTTCAACATCTGGATTATTAATTGCCGCACGTACTACACATTTACCAATACGACCGAAACCATTAATACCAACTTTAACTGCCATTGTTTTGTCCTCCTCAAAAGAACTATATAATACTAAAAATAATAAACTAAATTATAACGCAGGAATATTTAGTAATTGGCGCATACCTTCTGCTGCTTGGTCATCTATTATGAGGATTCCCTTTTTACAAGACCTCATAACGCTGATAATAGCACCAGCTTTATCAAAGCCACCTGCTACAGCTACGACATGCGGTATATTCACTATATCCCTTAATGAAAGCCCTATGTTATTCGTCGCATAGACGATAGAACCATCCATAGAGCAATACTGACCTAATGCTTCACCTACGGCATCGCCATCAACGAGTTGACGGCGCACATCCTCCGGTATATGTCGTACATCGGCCATATGGAGTGCTTGACCAATACCAAAAACTAATATATCAGTTCTATGGATTAATTCGCTAATCTCCTTGATTTGTGGTTCTAATGTTACAAGCATATCTAGGGAATCTTTAGATAGCCCATCTGGTAAATGAAGCATCTTATATGAGCCATGCCAACGTTCTGCTAAAACAGAGGCGATTACATTCGCTTGATATTCGACGACTTCACCAACACCACCACGGGCTGGTACAACCACGGGATGCAACACACTACTAGGCATTTCATCAGCCATTGCCGCCATGGTACTACCGCCACTAACGGCTATAACAGACTCATCGGTTACCATACGTTGAACCACTTTCGCAGCAGTAAAACCTAAGCGTTTTAACATTAATGATCCTTCACTTGGTGTGATAATAACATCATCAATATGTAATGCCGCTTTCAACCGTTGCTCTAATTCGCCAACACGCTCATATTCATAAAGAATACTCCTTAATTTGGGAACTAGTTCTCGTCCTTCAGCACTTAGATAGATACCAGGTTTAGAGATTTCAACTAATCCGTTACCACGTAATGCATCAACATGAGATCGTACTGCACGTTCTGATATATCCGTAGCTAGTGCTAAACTCCTACGGCCGAGAGGTTCTTCATAGGCTAGATGACTCAATAACTTGTAGCGATCCTTTAAGACGGTCATTAATTCCGGTGCTATACGCTCGCATACCATTAACAACTCATTCATAGGGTTCCTCCTTTACCCTTTGATAAGGATAACGATATTCGTCCCAGACAAACAAAATTAGTCCCACCTAGAATAAAAAAATACTTCTACATGATTTATTTTATACCTTATTACAACTTTATTCAAGTAAAAAACGCCCTTTCGGGCGTCTTTTACATCGTATTTATAGATATATGTCGTGATTATTTTGTACCGAAAATACGGTCCCCTGCATCACCTAAACCAGGCAAGATATAGCCATGTTCATTCAATGTTTCATCAAGAGCGGCTACATAAATAGGTACATCAGGATGTTCCTTATTAACAACTTCTACACCTTCAGGAGCTGCTACAAGGCACATCAATTTAATACTCTTTGCACCTTTTTCTTTCAATAACGTAATCGCTGCAGATGCACTACCACCAGTAGCTAACATTGGATCGGTAACGATGAAATCGCGTTCGCCTACATCACTAGGTAATTTGCAATAATATTCTACTGGTTTTAATGTTTCTGGATCACGATATAAACCGACATGACCAACCTTAGCTGTTGGAATCAAGCTAAGCATACCATTTACCATGCCAAGACCAGCACGCAAAATTGGAATAATGCCTAATTTTTTACCGGCAATGCGTTTACCTGTCATCTTAGTCAATGGTGTTTGCACTTCTACATCTTCTAATGGCAAATTACGTGTAATTTCATAGCCCATCAACAATGTAATTTCATCTAATAATTCGCGGAAATCTTTTGAACCTGTTTGTACATCACGCATCAATGTAACCTTATGATGAATCAATGGATGTGTCATAACATTAACGTTCATGATTATGCCCCCTATAAAAACAATCCGAATCCGAAATCATTATTTCGGCCTTTTACTATTCATACATACTCTATCACATATTTACAAATCCTGCCATATAAATATGACCACTACAACATAAAAAGGGTGAGCAAGAAAAACTCTTACTCACCCTTTTGGGTTCTTACTATACCAATACCTATAAATTATAAGTTAGGATATAAAGGATATTTTTCACATAATGCAGCTACGCGTTTTGCAGCATCTTGATGTTTTGCTGTATCTTCTGGGTTTTGAAGTACTGTAGCAATAATATCTGCAATTTCTTTCATATCGTCTTCTTTAAGACCACGTGTAGTCAATGCAGGTGTACCTAAACGAACACCACTAGTTACAAATGGGCTAGCTGGATCAAATGGAATTGTATTTTTATTAGCTGTGATACCGATTTCATCGAGAAGGTGTTCTGCTTCTTTACCAGTCAAACCTGTATTGCGCACATCTACAAGCATAACATGTGTATCTGTACCACCAGAAACGATAGTCAAGCCTTTAGCTATCAATTCAGCAGCCAATACTTTTGCATTTTTAATAACTTGTTCAGCGTATACTTTAAATTCTGGTTGTAATGCTTCACCTAATGCAACAGCTTTTGCAGCGATAACATGCATCAAAGGACCACCTTGGATACCAGGGAATACAGCTTTATCAATAGCTTTTGCATATTCTTCTTTGCACAAAATCATACCGCCACGAGGGCCACGCAATGTTTTATGTGTTGTAGTTGTAACGATATCTGCATATTCTACTGGATTTGGATGTAAACCAGCAGCTACAAGGCCAGCAAAGTGAGCCATATCTACCATGAAAATCGCGCCTACTTCATGAGCTACATCAGCCATTTTCTTAAAGTCGATTTGACGGCTGTAAGCACTGCCCCCAGCAATGATCAATTTAGGTTTTGCTTCTAATACGATTTTGCGGAATTCATCATAGTCGATTTGTTGAGTTTCTGCATTAACACCGTAAGGAACAACATTGAAATATGTGCCAGATACGTTTACAGGAGAACCATGTGTTAAGTGACCACCATGGGACAAGTTCATACCAACAATAGTGTCACCAGGTTTTAACATAGCAAAATATACAGCAAAGTTAGCTTGAGACCCAGAATGTGGTTGTACATTTGCATGTTCTGCACCAAATAAACGTTTAGCGCGTTCAATAGCCAATGTTTCTACTACGTCCACATGTTCGCAACCACCATAATAACGTTTGCCAGGGTAGCCTTCAGCGTATTTGTTAGTCAATACACTACCTTGAGCTTCCATAACGGCTTGGGATACGATATTTTCAGAAGCGATCATTTCTAATTTATCGCGTTGACGCATTAATTCTTGATCGATAACTGCTTTAACATTAGGGTCTTGTTTTGCTAAGAAACTCATGGGAATCCTCCTTGAAACATATGTAAATATAATGTGATAACTAATTGAATAAAGATGTATTATTTTTCAAGAGCAGAAATTTTTTCTACGCGACGCGCGTGACGTCCGCCTTCAAATTCTGTATTAAGCCAAATCGTAACAATATCCTTTGCAAGGCCCGGTCCAATAACGCGTTCCCCCATCGTAAGAATATTGGCATTATTATGTTCGCGACTGGCATGTGCGGAAAATGTATCGTGACAAAGTGCTGCACGTACACCTGCAATTTTGTTGGCTGCAATACCAATCCCAATGCCTGTACCACAGATTAAGATGCCGCGATCTACTGCACCATCTACAACGGCATGTGCTACTGGTTCGGCAATATCCGGATAATCACAAGATTCTGTACTATGTGTACCAAAATCTTCCACTTCATGACCTAATGTAGACAATAATTCCTTAATTTCTTGTTTTAAATGTAATCCACCATGATCACAACCAATAGCAATTTTCATAGCTCTATCTCCTATTCTTTTGATGCTACTAATCCAGCTTTCACCAAATTATAAATTTGCTCAGCACATTGATTATACACGTCTTGATTTGAACCGAAAGGATCTACCACATCTCCTGCACCATGCCCCCATTCAGCAAGGGTTTGAATTTTAGCTACTTCAAAAGGAAATTGACGAAGTAACACAGATTTATGATCTTGTGTCATACCAATAATCAAATCCGCTGAATTGACAAGCTCCATTGTAAGAGGTCTTGATTCATGGCCAGAAATATCGGCAATAGATTGAATCGCAATCACAGCTTCTTCTGTAGGCTTGGCACCATAAGCAGCAAATAATCCAGCAGAAACTACATTCACATCTAGACCAAGCTCTGTTGCCAAGGTCCGCGTAATACCTTCTGCCATTGGGCTACGACAGGTATTACCAGTACATACATACAAAATATTCATAATGACATCCTTACCGCCACAATTTCTGTGGCTATTTATACATTATAGCAAATACATCCAATATGTAAAGACATTTTTCTATTATGAATGGACATAATAAATATTACATAATTGCTTATAAATAGATAATATGACCAGCACACGCCTTTTCCATGCGATTCATGACCGCTACTCCGAGGCCTGTATTCACAACACCTTCTGCTAAAATATAGTCTACATCACATTCATTAAAATGATGTAATGTCTTATAAAAATCGTGAGCTAAGGCAACCGCATCACCACTATGTCCATATACATGAAATTCACCGTGTACACTATCTTTTAACAATTCATATGTTTCTTGGCTAACCAAGAAATGCACCACGCTTAGTGCCCTGTTCATGAATTACATTATTGAAAGCTTCCGCCACATCCTTGGGATTACCTATAAATGCACGCATAGGTGCATCGGGAGCATAATGCTTATACTTCATACCAGGAGCCTTTGGCGCTTCATTTTGAGACGACAAAAACGGATCATAAGACACATTATCCACAACTTGTTCTAACATTTCTTTTGTGATACCACCGGGTCGTAAGATGGTCACTCCATCATCTCTCACCTCTACAACCGTTGATTCCACACCAATTGTACAGATTCCAGCATCCACAATATACGGGATACGTCCATTCATATCATCATAAACGGATTGTGCCGTAGTCGGGCTTGGACGGCCTGAAATATTAGCACTAGGCGCCGCGATGGGCACACCGGCCAATTCTAATATGTTACGGCATACAGCATGATCTGGACAACGTAATGCCACGCGAGCTAACCCACCAGTTGCACGGTCAGGCACGAGATCGGATTTAGGCAATGTAATTGTTAAAGGACCCGGCCAAAAAGCCTCAATCAAGGCCCTTGCTGTTTCAGGTATTTCTTTCACCAGCGGTTTAATGCTTTCCGCATTGGGTACATGTAATATTAATGGATTATCTGAAGGACGCCCTTTAGCAGCATAGATTTTATCCATTGCATCTGCATCGAGGCCATTAGCACCAAGGCCATATACAGTTTCCGTAGGAATCGCTACAACATCACCATGACGCAACGCATGTGCAACTAATTGAAGATTATCTCTTGTAAGTTCGGTAATGATTTTAGTCTCCACATTCTCACCCCTTCACACGAGCCGTCACAACCCGATTAATGCCCGCTAAATCTGCTGCAAAAGGATATATCTACATAGGAGCCAACAGACTCCAGTAAAGATTTTACATCTTCAGCTTGATCATATCCTACCTCAAAAGGCCACAAGTCCATAAGGTTTAAGATATTTTACACACTCCATAGCTAACTGACGATAGAAATCAAGGCCATCTTCACCACCAAATAATGCAATATGAGGCTCATTAAGTACATCAAGAGACAGGATTTTCTTATCCTCTAATCGAATATACGGCGGATTAGATACAATCACATCAAACAACTCATTATGATGTTCTAAATAAGAAAACATATCCGATTCGTGAAATTCGCTACGATTCTCTAGCTTAAATGCTTCTTGATTCTTTGTGGCTATTTCAAGTGCATCACGAGAAATATCAAGGCCCATCCCCGTTGCTGTAGGCAGATAATGCAAGAGGCTTAGTAAAATAGTACCAGGGCCCGTACACATATCAAGGATTCGAATAGAGTCTTGTTGATGATACGTACTTAATACATATTCTACTAATGTTTCTGTATCGGGACGAGGAATGAGGACCTTATCATTTACAGCAAATGTCAATCCCATAAAATCTTTTGTTCCCGTTAAAGATGCTACAGAATGTCCTTTAGCCCGTTCAATGACAAGCGGCCTAAATCTATCCAGTTCTTCTTGCTCTAATGGTTGATCATAATTCGTATATAGATATATACGATTCTTCCCTAAAACGTGAGAAAGCAGTACTTCCCCATCAAGACGAGGTGTATCCATCCCCTTGCTTTGAAAGTACTGCTCTGTCCACTGGAGAATACGACCAATCGTCCAAATCTCCTTATACATTTGTATTAGCCTCCTGCATTTTAGCTGCTTGATCAGCGGCATTTAAGGCTTGAATAATTTCATCGAGATCACCATTTAAAATGGCATCCAATTTATACAATGTTAAATTGATACGATGATCTGTTACACGACCTTGTGGGTAGTTATAGGTACGAATACGTTCACTACGATCACCGGTACCAACTTGGCTCTTGCGGTCTGCGGCCATGCTAGCTGTAGCCTCTTGTTCGGCTTTATCTTGCAATTTTGCACGCAATACACGCGCATCGCTTTTTCTCTGTTTTGTAGCTGAGAACGTTGATCCTGACAAGCTACGACAATACCTGTTGGTAAGTGGGTAATACGGACAGCAGATTCTGTTTTATTAATATGCTGACCACCGGCACCACTGGCGCGATATGTATCGATTTTCAAATCCTTATCATTGATTTCAATATCAACATCTTCCATTTCAGGAAGTACTGCCACAGTAACCGTAGATGTATGTACACGGCCCTGCGTTTCTGTAGCTGGAACCCGTTGTACACGATGTACACCAGATTCAAATTTCATCTTGGAATATACATTCTCACCATCTACAGAGAATACAACCTCTTTAAAACCGCCTAGTTCAGGTTCATTAGCATCGATAATTTCACAACGCCACCCTTGGCTTTCAGCATATTTTGTATACATACGGAATAAGTCGCCTGCAAACAATGCCGCTTCATCGCCACCAGCGCCACCGCGAATTTCGATAATAATATTTTTATCATCGTTAGGGTCTTTTGGTAATAAAAGAATTTGTAATTTTTCTTCTAATTCCTCTTTTTGAGGTTTTAATTCTTTCAATTCTTCTTGAGCCATTTCACGGAATTCTTCATCCATTGTTTTGTCTTCAATGACTTCCATGGCTTCATCAATACCAGCTAACACCTTTTTATATTCTCTAAAAGCTTCTACAGTTTCAGATAATTGGGCATGTTGACGTGTTAGTTTACGCCATTCATCTTGACGCGCAATGACTTCAGGGTCACTGATGCGTTGCTCTAGATCCATAAATTTATCTTCAATAACTTGTAATTTATCTACTAACATATATAACCTCAATCTTAATATGTTTCATCTTCATAAGCATCTTCTTCTGGAGGACGTACCTCTTCTAGAGCACGAATAGCCACTTCGATTTGATCTGCTTCTGGTTCACGGGTCGTCATATATTGCAACGCCAAGCCCGGTTTAACGAGAGATTTTACAAAGGAGCTTTCACTACGTCCTGCAAAACGAATAAATTCATAGGCAATACCTGCTACGACGGGCATCAGTAAAACACGTGACACAATGCGCTCTAGCAAGTTAGGCCAACCTAAAAAGGCAAATACAAATATACTAACTACCATTACAATGAGTAGAAAATTAGTCCCGCATCTCGGATGTAAACGAGATTGAGCACGCACATTTTCTACTGTCAAAGGTAGATCATTTTCATAAGCATGAATGGTTTTATGCTCTGCTCCATGGTATTGGAATACACGTTGTATATCCTTAGTTTGACCAATACCCCATATATAGAGCAAAAACAAAGCCAATCGAATAGCACCTTCAACTAGGTTCAAAATAAAGTGATTATCTTGAATACCAGGAATAAATTTAACTACAAATGTAGGAAGGGCCACAAATAAAGCAATTGCAAATAGTGTGGAAAATACCATGGTAATGGCAATTTCACTATTCGACATTTCTTCCTCTTCATCACCAGCTGCTTTCGCAGAGAAAGGACAAGGCCTTCATACCGATAACAAGAGATTCATATAAGGCTATACAGCCTCGCAAAAAAGGTTTCTTTAATATAGGATATCGCTCTTGAATGGACGTGGTAGCTTCCTTTTGCACCACGATAGAACCGGAAGGCTCACGTACAGCTGTCGCCGTATATCCTGGGCCACGCATCATGACGCCTTCAATGACAGCTTGTCCACCAACGAACTTCTTAATACGTTCTTTTGCCAAAGGATTTCCTTTCATAAACAAATAGAGGCAGAGCCCAAAGCCCTGCCAATAGTTGTTTCGCTACATAAACTATTATTTACCGTAACGTTTGTTAAATTGTTCGATACGACCACGAGCTTGAGCCGCACGTTGTTGACCAGTGAAGAACGGATGGCATTTGGAGCAAACGTCTACACGAAGGTCTTCTTTTACAGAGCCAGTTTTGAATGTGTTACCACAACCGCAAGTAACTGTAGCTTCTTTATAGTCTGGATGAATACCTTGTTTCATTCTATACACCTCTTTCCAGCAATCAATATTATTCTTATAGATTATAGCACGATAATACGTACAAATCAAGAAACTACTCTTTAGAAGCCTGTTTTTCTTCAATTGCTTCCGCTAAGATAGTTTCTAAATCACTTTCATTCAAAAGATCGCGTAATGCAATCAATTCTTCCAAGGAAAGAGTAATCCCTTTTTTCATACTTGTATATTCGCTATCCCAAGCACGAAGATCAAATTTAGGATTATATTTCCCCCAGCTTGTGCATGTAAGTTGTTTTTTCCAGCCATCTTTATCTTCTGATAATGTGCCGATAACTTTGAAAATTTCGAAATTAATAACAGCCATTGTTACCTCCCTCCTCACCTAATTACAGTGTACACTATGTGTCAAATTATGTAGTTCTAAATCGATACGATATATTGTAAACCAAATTACCTATATTGACAATTATTTTTTATAGTCACTGTAGTCTTCAATATCGATGGATGTCGTCGGAGGCATTACGTCAGCACCCAAAGAATTCATATTTTCTTGCCATGATGCTCGTGCAGATTTGATAGTCTCTTTATACGCTTCATCAATATTTTTGGCCGCATTAACTAGTAGCGATTCATCATTTACATCGAGTACACGGCGACGTACACTGCTAAGCATATAGCCGAAGGATTCTTCTGTTTGAACGAGCATAGAAATCTCTTGCATTAAGGTTTGCCCAATTGTACTAGAGAAATATGTATACCACATATATGCCAATTCTACATCAGGGAACATCCAATATACACCCGTACTAGGTGCTTCTGTACCCATAGATACCTCTACATGGTCACTATAGCGGGTAAAAGCTAAGTAATATGCTCCATTTTCACGAAGTGCCGCACGTCCTAGTTCTGAAACACGACTATCTATACAATAAATGCCATCCTGACCTAAAGCTACATCAGTTTGACCGCCAGGCAATAAAATAGAACGTAAAGACAAACCGTAGTTTAATACAGTAAATACCGGTAATTGAGCAAAGACGCCATGAGGTAATGGAATATAATTAATAGCTTTCCAGTCATCACCAACTCGTTCACGAAGGCCTACACGCATCTTTTTAACATCATATTTACCATAAATGATTTCATAAGCCCCAAGGGGAGTCCATTCACGAATAGATTCTACACGTTTTTGGTTCAAAAAGAATTGTAATGCCATATTATTCAATCCCAATTGATTTTGTGCCATCGTTGCTGGTAAGAACAATTGAGCCGTCCCTTCTGGAACTAAATTATGCAAACCATTAGCTACCTCTTCTACAATATCTTCAGAGGATTGGAACATACCAACCGTACCTGTAAAGATATGGTCAAAATAGCTACGATGAGGCCATTGATTAATAATCTGAGCCATTGGATACAATCGAGAGATAATGCTATAACATACGGGAGATGCTGTATAGAGGACAACCTTTTTATCCTCATAAGATTGTAAAATTTCATCTATCATGCCAGCGTATTCTTCTACATACGCATATAAGACGAGCTCTCCAGTTTTACTATGACTTTCTATACTTTCACGAACAGGCGTTTCCCATATAGTTCCTACATCAAGACCATCTAGAATTCCAGTATCACTAATAAAATCAAAGAGTTCTACCGTAAATGAAGGGCCGTACAATGCACGAAATGTATTTACATCATAGGAAATAGGTCCAAAAGATTCAACTGTAGATTTCTCAGCTAATCCATATAAGTCCTCTGGTGTAACACCCCATTCACGAGAATTCGCATTGCTAGAAAGCAATTGATCTAGTACTTTAAAACGCATTAATTCGTTGACGATATCAATACCTTCTATGCCATATTGAGCACAAAGGGCAATTAGTTCTTCATTATTCTTTTTCATATTAAACCTTTCCTGCTGACGGACAAAGATGATGTAAAAAACAAGTTTCACATAGAGGCTTACGAGCTTTACAAACACGTCGTCCATGATAAATCAGCCAATGATGAGCTGCAGACCACTTCTCTTTTGGTATAGCCCTTTGCAATTTTTGTTCCATTTCTTCTGGCGTCTTTGCAATGCCTAATTTCAATCGGTTTGCTACACGGAACACATGTGTATCCACCGCAATAGCTGGTGTTCCGAATAATACAGATACCACAACGTTTGCCGTTTTTCGACCTACACCGGGTAATTCAACGAGCTGATCAAATTCACGTGGCACTTCTCCATGATATTGTTCTACCAATATATGACAAGTGGCAATCAAATTCTTTGCCTTTGATTTATACAAACCACAATCCTTGATAAGAGCTTCTAGTTTTGTAACACCAACCTCTAGCATCTTAGCCGGATGATTTAATGCAGGGAACAATCGTTTTGTAACAATGTTAACCCTCTCATCTGTGCACTGTGCAGATAACACAACAGCGACTAATAATTCAAATTCATTTGTGTATTCAAGAGCAGGTTTAGCATCAAAATAATGCTCTTCTAATAATGCTAATTGTTCTGCCTTAATTGCTTTCGTAACACGCACGATAAACTCCTTTCTCACCTGTGAAAGTACGAACTCGTACAATTTATATCTTACCATACGTATTCATTAAGTTCTATGTTATAATAAATTATGTTATTCTAATATAGAATACAGGAGGCAATTATGACCAATATTAACGATACATTAAAACGTATAAATGAACTAGCAGCTAAGAAAAAATCAGGTCAAGAACTCACACCTGAAGAATTAGCCGAAAAGAAAGAGCTATATAACATCTATTTAGGCTTTATTAAAGGACAAATCACAGATACCTTAGATCGCGTTGAATTTGTTGATCCTAAAACAGGTGAACGAACAGCACCTAAAAAAGCGCTTGAAAACTTAGCGTTAAAGGCAGATGAAGAAATTAAAGAACGTAAGGACATTCACTAACACTAAAAGGCACTTCAAATTTGAAGTGCCTTTTTAAATTCATTTCTTTATAATTTGCCTAATCGTTTCATTGCATCATAGATTTTTCCAGCTAATCCCTTCATTTGGAATTTAGGAATACCACATGCAGCGATACGAATACCATTGCCTAACGCAATGCAATAAATATGTTCTTTTTTAAGTTCTTCACAAATAGCAGTACCAGAATCAGTTGGTATAGTTATAAAGAAACCACCACGATATGGCAACATAGGTAAGCCCACTTGTGCTGCCTCTTGTTTAAAGATATCTGCACGATCGCGAATCAATTGATAATAACAATTACGTTCGTCCTCATAAGCCTTAAATTTATCAGGGTCAGAAACGATATTCGCCATAGTGCGCATTGCTGGACGACAAATATTAGACCAGGTTGCACGACTAGTCGATTTATTCACTTCTAAGAATTCATCGGCGATTTCTTCATCAGAAGAAATACCAATCATAGCGCCAACACGTTGACCATACATTGTAAAGCCCTTAGATAAGCTATAACATACACAAACTAGGATTTCCTTTGGTAAGTGCCCCATCTTTTTAAAGAATGTGCGGACTTCTTCTTTTTCACCAGAATAATCCAAATAAGCCACATCGATACCAATGATGACGTTATTGCGACCAATAGCAACTAATTCTTTCAAGAAACTAAGAATAGAATCCCAGTCCTTATCCTCTACAGAATATCCTGTAGGATTATTACCTGGTGTATTAAATAAGATAACAACATTTGTTTGTTTAGCAGCTAATTCCTTAACACGATGTTGGAATGCATCATGATTAAAGTTATTATGTTCATCAAATAAAGAGTATGTAACAAGTGTACGTCCATTATCACTACAAATAATACGATATGCACCCCAGTACCAATCTGCTGTTAATACTTCATCTCCAGGTTCAGTATAGTTATGTACCAAATGATGAATACCACCTGTACCACCAGTGGTTGCGATGCTACGAATAAAGCCGTCAGGACGAGAATCGCCAAAGCATTCTTTTTCAGCACATTCCAAATATTGTGGAATCCCTGCAATAGGGGCATATCCAATATGTTCGGTGTCAGATAAATTTAAATATTCTTCTTTTACAGTTTTTAAGAATACTAAATTACCTTCTTCATCATAAATAGCACCCAAAGTACCATTTACTACATTTTCACGACCATTTAATTTTGTATCTTCCGCCGCCTGTCCTGCAGTTACAAAGATTACATCTTTTAATTTTTTTCCTCTTGCGTGTTTCGCTGCTACACTTGTCATCGCATACACCATCCTAACTAAAAAGAACTATTACAACAATATCATACCTAAAGTTAAGCATTTATACAATGAGTATTCATGAAAAATATTGTATACATGAGTGAATACAAAAAACCACCCATCAACGATGAGTGGTTTCAATTGCATATATGACGATTAGAATGTATAACCTACACCAGCATGTAAGCCTTTGGAAGTCTTGTCATTATCGTTTACGCTATATTTGTCATAACCATAATAAACATTCAAATCAATGTTAGGTTTAACTTCATATTGAGCACCTACTTGATAGGATTGTTTAATATCGTTGCCCCAACCAGCTTTAGCAAAGCCGTTAACTTTGTCAGTCAAAGGCACGTGACCAATTACACCAGCTTGAACACCTAACTCAGTGTCATGTGTACGGATAGCTGTACCAGCACCGTAAATATTTACATTAGGATGTACTTTGTAAACATAAGCCAATTGGTGATCTTTAATATCGCCATTTTTAGCATTTACTTTGTTATAAGAGTATTGAAGAGCAGATTTATTGCTTAAATCATGTTCTAAAGATACGCCAAAGCCATCATTGTTAGTGCCACCGCTATTAGATACGCGTTGATTGAACGCATAATCAGCTTGAATTTTTGTGGAATTATCACTGATTTTAGTTACAGGCACGGATGCAGCGAATGCACTGCCAGTAATCACTGTTGCAGCTAAAGATAATAATACTAATTTTTTCATTTGTACCTCCTATACACACATAAATATGTGTCTTAATAAGTTACTTTTATTCTAATATTGTATAAGTATATATATTAAATATTAGCGTTTCATGAATACAGGGATATCAGGGATACCACTTGTTGGAGCAGATGTATTTGTTGCTGGACGTGCAGCAGTTGTTGTTTTACCGAATTCTGGAACATTCTTAGTACTGGAGTTAAAACCAGTTGCAACAACTGTAACTTGAACGCTATCGCCCAAGCTTTCATCAATAACAGAACCGAAGATGATATTTGCATCAGGATCTGCTGCATCAGAAATAATTTCAGCTGCTTCGTTAATTTCGAACAAGCTCAAGTTTGCACTACCGGAAATATTAAGCAAGATGCCTTTAGCACCATCGATGGAAGTTTCCAACAATGGGCTGTTGATAGCCATCTTAGCAGCGTCTGCAGCGCGGTTTTCACCAGTAGCTAAACCAATACCCATCAAAGCTTCGCCTTGTTCAGTCATGATAGTCTTAACGTCTGCAAAGTCAAGGTTGATTAAACCAGGGATTTGGATCAAATCGGAAATGCCTTTGATACCTTGGCGAAGAACATCATCAGCTTTACCAAATGCATCAGACAAGGAGCATTTTTTATCTACAACTTGTAACAATTTGTCATTAGGAATAACGATAATTGTATCAACTTTTTGAGTCAAGAATTCAATGCCTTTTTCTGCTGCAGCACGACGACGTTTACCTTCAAATGCAAAAGGTTTTGTTACAACGCCTACAGTCAATGCGCCTACTTCTTTAGCGCATTCAGCAACTACAGGAGCAGCACCAGTACCAGTTCCACCACCCATACCAGCAGCAATGAAAACCATATCTGCACCTTCAAGAGCTTTAATGATATCTTCGCGACTTTCTTGAGCAGCTGCTTCACCGATTTGTGGATTAGCACCAGCACCAAGACCTTTAGTAACTTTTTCACCGATTTGAATAGTTACATCAGCCTTGGACAATTCAAGTACTTGGCTTTCAGTGTTAACGGATAAGAATTGAACCCCATTTTAGTTCACTTTCAACCATGCGGTTAACAGCGTTATTACCGCCACCACCGACACCGATAACTTTAATATTTGCAAAATCAGACATCGAACTTCCTCCTCTTATCGTTATCTATTTCTGTCAATATAAATACGAATACATCTATTTATATACTGAGTTAATTATAACAATTACATTTATTTTACACTAAAAATTAAAAACTTTCCACTACAACTATAATCGAATCTTGATAATTAGAAACGTTTAGTCATAATGTTCTTTCGAATAGCAGCTAAATTAATAAAAACTCGTAACCCAAAACCAATCAAGGCAACGTAGTATAAATTAATCCCAATTAAATCGCCAATATATACTAATACAACAGCAAGTATTACATTGGAGAAGAATCCACTGATAAAATTACTTAAATCAAATAGTCTCTCTAATGCGGCACGACTGCCACCAAATACCGCATCTAATGCAGCTAGCACAGCTACAGAAGTATAATTAGCATAGCTTGCTGGAATATGTAATGGTGTAAACCATCCTACAACAACACCTACTATGAGTCCAATGATAGCAAAGATATAAATATTCATTCTTTACCTCCTAACTCATTTGATTGTAAATGCTCTTCTCTATAAGAACCGGTAAATGCCGGAATGGCAATGGATGGCTCCTCTTTTATGGTCACCTTAATGCCCCAATGTTTTAAAGAGTCTACAATACCTCCACGCATAGTGAGGGCTGAATTCAATGTTTTAGGATCCCCTATGGCCTTAACTGTAAATGGAGCACCATACACCTTACCATTCACGGTAATCGTAGGACCTGAACAACGAATTTCAGATGTACCAATCAAACGTTGATCATTGATCGCCAATGCTTCAGCACCACCAGCTCGTAATTCATTGACGATACGAAGAATATCTTCATCATGAATTACATATAGGTTAGGATTTTCGCCCCCTTGAATTGGTTTAGTACTATCTTCTATCAGAACGGTTACACCAGGTCCTTTGACATTAGTCAATGCGGCTTTGCGAAGTAATGTTTCATCTGCACTAGAACCGGAACCACTGGCTTTTAATTGCTCAATTTGCTTTAGTAAAGCATCCTTTTCATGTTCTGCATCTTTTAACTGAGCCACCAAATCACCAGTTCGTTGTAGCCGTATATTCTCTTGAATATTATCTTGTGTCATCTTGTACTGAGTAATGACCATGAATCCCAATACAAAGCTGACAAGACCAATAGCCCATCGTTCGTGTTTCACAACATCATCCACCCTTTTTGTGCTTATAACTAATCTTGTTTTGATTTTGATACATTAGCACTTTGTTTTGATGTATCCTTTTTTCTCAGATTGGCTAGTGTCTGACTTAGATTTATTAGATTTTGGTTGCACCGTTACCTTATCGGTTTTAATGAAAGGAGATGACGGATTAACATCTATATATTGAACATTACCTTGACTCTTAGGTAAATCTTTTAGCATAGACGCTGTTAAATCGGCTTTGCTTTTCAAATCTTCGCCATCGCCTAGTCGAATCTGTATACCTGATACGGTATACGCCATCATATTATTAGGATCACCAATATTAATTTCTGCAATTTGCTTAAATGTATCATCATCTAAGGCACGCAGATAATCAAGAGCCTGTACAATCGGCTTATCGGTAACCATATCACCTAGCAGTATATTACCACCCTTAACACCAGAAATCATAGGCACCGTCGTGTCTTCAATGACACTATCAGATGCAATCACTTGCCCATTCTTATCCAAGGTTAAATACCCAAATTGAGCTGGTATCACAGCAATAGCCTTACGCTCGACTACACGGACCACCATTGTTAACGGCAATTCGTAACCAATTTGAGCGTCTTCAATACGAAGATCCTTTGATAATCGGTGTCGCAAGTTTTCTCTATTGATACGAAGTACATTGACTGGTTCCCCAATATCACCAGCAACCTCTACATCCTGTACAGTAACCTTATCAGATCCAATAACTTTAATAGAACCAAGCGGAATAGGTAGATTAAATAAGCCTAACAATACTATGGCTACAACACCACCTATTTTTAGAAATTTCTTTCTAACCTCCGCTTTCTTCTTGTTTACGTTTACGAGCTAATTCACGCTCACTGTTATGTATTGAATCTCCATCATCCTTGTGGATTGGCTCAGTCTCAGGATGAAGAAAGTCGGGTCTATGATGCTCCGTATCTATCTGATTTGAGTTGGGTGGATGTTGCTTAAAATCATCCATAACTACTCTCCTTACATACTACAGCATTTAAAACTTCCCATAACCTGCTGTTAATAAGATTTTTTCACATAATTCAGGAAAATCTATGCCCACCTCTTTAGCAGCCTTTGGCACCAAAGAAGTAGCCGTCATACCTGGAATAGTATTGTATTCCAATACATACATATTATCTTTATCATCAGTCATGACATCAACGCGAATTGCCCCACTCGCTTGTACTTCACGATATACAAGTTCACCAATAGCTTGCATCTCTTTTGTCATATCTGCACTGATTGGCGCCGGTACTAAATAATCAGTAGCACCTGCTGTATATTTACTAGCATAATCATATTCACCAGAATGAGGTCTAATTTCAATGATAGCCAATGCCTTACCATCTAATACAGAAACGGTAAATTCACGACCATTTAAATATTGTTCCACCACAAGAATTGGGTCATATGTAAGCGCCTCTGTAACAGCTTTAGCCAATTGATCTTCTTCTTTTACAATAGTAACGCCAATACTTGAACCTTGTGTTGCTGGTTTCAATACAACCGGCAAGGAGAATTTAGATTCAATATCTTTAATGATATCTTCTTTCGACTGTAGATTGCCATTGTAGGAAATAGATTCCGCCGTAGGAATGTGAGCGCCTTTGAATACATCTTTACTTACTTTTTTATTCATTCCTACAGAATGTGCCATGATACCGGATCCAGTATATGGAATTTCAGCCATCTCTAATGCACCTTGCAAGGCACCATCTTCACCATAACGTCCGTGAATCGCATTAAATACAACATCGCCCTTAAGGTTTTCAATGTCTTGTAATACAGTACGAGGATTTAGTTCTAATGTGGAAACGTGATACCCCTTGCTAATCAAAGCCTCTGCGATGGCTGCGCCAGTTCTACGAGATACTTCAGCCTCAGCAGATGGACCACCCATTAATACGATGATATGTTTATCTTTCATTGTAAACCTTCTTCCAATAACGCTAATAACTTTGGACCATATTGATTAATCGAACCTGCCCCCATAGTAATAACCAAATCATTTGGTCGTACCACCTTAGCAAGGACTGCTGGCAAATCATTTACATCTTCCACATAATTTACATGTTGATGCGTTACTTCACTAATAATATTCGGAATTGTATGACCATCAATGCCGCTAATTGGATCTTCTCCAGAGCTGTATATATCTGTCATATAAATTTCGTCTGCACTGGTGAAAGCCGTAGCAAACTCGTCTTTCAATAAGGATGTACGAGAATAGCGATGAGGTTGGAACACACAGATAACACGATGTTTTTCTAATTCCTTAGCGGCTTTTAAAGTTGCTTTGATTTCTGTTGGATGATGAGCATAATCATCGACTACCCATACACCAGCTACGTGGCCCTTTGTTTCAAAACGACGTTTAGCGCCGATGAATTTACCTAATGCTTTCACAATGGATGGCACCGGAACGTGACAACATTCGTGGGCCACAATAAAAGATGCTAAAGAATTTAGCACATTATGATTACCTGGCACACGTAAGGACACTCTGCTCAATGTTTCACCTTTACGAACTACATCGTAAACTAAAGAACTATCTTCATAGTGGATATTTTTTGCTACATAATCATTAGACTCTTCTAAACCATATGTGATAAATTGACGTTCCACTTTGCTCATAACATAACGAATGTTATCATTATCGCCGCAAACAACAGCTTTACCATCAACAGGTAATGTTTCAACGAATTGACAGAATGCATTCAATAGATTTTCCATCGTCTTATAATGATCCATATGATCATCTTCGATATTCGTAATAACAATCGTCTTAGGTCTTAATTTTAAGAATGAACCATCACTTTCATCGGCTTCAACAACAGAGTATTCACCCTTACCTAAACAACTACTCCCCTTGAGGTAATCAACTTCGCCACCGATAATAACAGTTGGTTCCATTTGTCCTTCTACGAGAATTTGACCAATCATTGATGTAGTAGATGTTTTACCATGAGCACCGGCTACGGCAATACCATTCGTAACATCCAATACGGCTTTTACAATGTCAGAACGATGTAAAATAGTGATACCTTGTTCCTTTGCTGCTACGATTTCCGGATTATCTTCACGAATAGCTGTGGAACGAACTACAGCATCTACACCTTGTACATAATCAGCATTATGACCGATATGAACGGTAGCCCCCATTTGTCTAAAACGTTCAATTACATCAGATTCTTTAACATCAGAACCAGATACTTCATATCCTTTTTGAATTAAAATATTCGCAATAGCGCGCATACCAGATCCACCTATACCGATGAGATGAATCTTATGGATACCTTCTAACATAATTACTCTCCTTAACTATTTCGCAATAGATAACGCTAATTCAGCAATATCATGAGCTGCATTCGGTTTCCCTAAACGCAACGCACTGGCCCCCATTTGAGCCAATAATTCACGATTTGCCATAAACATTTCGATTTCACCAATTAAATCATGGCTCGTCAAAACCTTATCTACAATCATATGCGCAGCCCCTTCTTGTACGAAAATGCGCGCATTATACGTTTGATGATCTTCTGCAGCATAAGGATATGGCACCAATATAGATGGAATACCACGTACTGCCAATTCAGCCAGTCCGATAGCACCAGATCTAAATACAGCCAAATCCGTAGCGGCTAGCGCCTTTGGCATATCATGTAAATATGGCAAAATCAACGATGATTCTCCCAAACCAGTACCATCGTCAATACCTAGTTGCTCTAATACAGTGTTATATTCCCCATTCCCTGTAATGTGTACCAACTTAATGCCCGGTTTACCTTGAAAATGTTTATGTACATCTATCATAGCCGTATTAATCGTACGTGCCCCACGAGAACCACCAGCGATGAGGACTGTAAAAATATCATCAGACAGTCCAAAAAATTGGCGGCCTTCTGCACGAGAATCTACAAGTACATCAGGGCGCACTGGATTGCCCGTATATACGACACGTTTCGCCTTACCAAACGATTTGGCTGCTTCATTATAACCAACGGCGACTATATCAACAAAACGGCTCAAGATTTTATTCGTAATACCAGCAATAACATTTTGCTCTTGAATTAATGTAGGAATATTGCGTAATGCTGCAGCCATTAAAATAGGACCACATACATAACCACCTGTGCCAATAACAACATCTGGTTTAAATTCTGAAATAATTAAATTGGCCTTTATAAGAGAAAATGCCGTTTTCCCCATTGTTACCAATGTACTTAATGAAAGTTTTCGTTGCAGACCTTGTACAGGTAATGTAACAAAATCAATGTTCTCCTTCGGTACCAAATCAGCTTCTAAACCATGTTCTGTTCCCACATAGAGGACCTTAGCATCAGGTTGCTGTTTCATGATTTCCTTATATATCGTAATAGCCGGGTAAATATGACCACCCGTACCACCGCCAGAAATGATGATTCGTTTCACGCCCTTAGCCCCTTTCCTCTAATTCTCTAACACAGTTTTTAAAATCTTCGCCCCGCTCTTCAAAGCAACTATACCAATCAAAGCTAGAACATGCTGGTGAAAGCAATACTATATCTCCAGCTTTTGCTAATTGATAACCCAATGCAACAGCCTCTTTCATAGACTGTGCACGATGAATATGTTGAACGCCCATTTTTACAGCAACGGATTCAAATCGATCTGCTGCTTCCCCCATAAAAATGACCTCTTTAGTATGTGATTTCACAATATTCATAAAGTCTTCTAAAGGCGTCATCTTATCATGACCACCAGCCAATAAAATGACTGGTTTATCAAAGGCATCTAAAGCTTTTACTACAGAGTCTGTATTAGTAGCCTTAGAATCATTATAAAATGTAACATCATGGAATGTTGTAACCCGTTCCAATCTGTGTTCTACACCATGAAACTGTTCAATGATATGTTTAATATGCTCTACCTCTACACCTAAAGCATATGTTAAGGCAATTACAGCCAATATATTTTCAATATTGTGAGAGCCCTTAATGTGGATATGTTCTGTATCAATAACCGGAGTAGCTTTACCATCTAATACGGCATAGCATGTATTCCCTTCAAAATACGCACCGCTATCAACCTTATGATGTTGGCTAATGCTGAGAACCTTACTATGTGCATCTTTTTTCATAGCCCGAACAATAGGATCATCATCATTGAGGACAACAAAATTCTCAGGATTTTGATTCATAAAAATACGAGCCTTCGCAGCTGCATAGTTTTCCATCGTCTTATGACGTGCTAAATGATCAGGCGTTACATTTAATACAATAGCGCCTAATGGGCAAAAAGATTTAATCGTTTCTAATTGATAACTAGAGAGTTCAGCTACTAGATAGCCACCTTCTGGCATATGATACGCGGCTTCACTTAGGGAGTCACCAATATTTCCGCCCACTTTAACAGGAAGTCCAGTAGATTCCATAACTTGCGTTAACAGAGTTGTTGTAGTGGTTTTACCATTTGTGCCAGTAACACCTAAAATAGGAGATTTGCAAACATCATAAGCAAGCTCTACTTCACTTACTACATCAATCTTACGATGCCAAGCCTCTTGTACGATTGGAATGGATAAGGCAATGCCCGGAGAAATGATGATACGATCTACACCATCAAGTAAGTTATTATCTTGTCGCCCCGTAATGATAGTTACACCAGCGTCTTCCAGTCGTTTACGCGTAGATGGTTCAAACTCTACTGGTTTATAATCATTTAAAACTACATTTGCATGTAACTGTGCCAATACCCATGCGGCACCAATTCCACTGGAACCAGCACCAAGAACAAGAATATTTTTCTCTCCATAATCCATTTATATCACCTAAATCACTAAGCACGAAAAATTTTTATCTCATCTTATAAGAATACCATTAAATGCCGTTCAAGTTAAGCATTTTCACGTACTTAACTATCAATTTGCAAAGATACGTTTCTTATATCAAATTGTTACAGTTGCAAGTATAACCCCTAAAATGGCTAGAACAGCACCACCGAACCAGAAGCGATTAACTACAGTTTGTTCAGACCAACCGGATAACTCAAAATGATGATGAATTGGACTCATCTTAAATACGCGCACGCCTCGTGTTTTAAAGGAAATGACTTGAATGATAACAGACAAGGCTTCCATTACGAAAATACCGCCAATCACTACGAGTAATAATTCTGTTTTAGTTAAAATAGCCATGCCTGCAAAGGCGCCGCCAAGAGCCAAGGAGCCTGTATCGCCCATAAATACCTTAGCTGGATTAATATTAAATACCAAAAAGCCTAGACATACGGCTGTTACAATGGCACCAAAGAAAGCTACACTTTCAGCAGCCACAGAACTTTCAGTGGAGTATATCATTAAACCGATTACAGAAAACGCAATCGCTGCTACAGCGGATGTACCGGATGCTAAACCATCGAGACCATCTGTAAGATTAACCGCATTAGTAGCGCCTACAATGATCAAGAAAGCTAACATATAATAGGCAAAGCCTAATTGGATATGTGCATCTACAACAGGAATCCATAATGTTGTAGGAATGACCATAATTTCAGTAATAAAGTAACAGAATATAGCCGCTAAAATAAATTGACCTAACAATTTTTGTTTAGCAGTTAAGCCAAGATTACGTTTTTTAACAGCTTTTACAAAGTCATCAAAGAATCCGAGTAAACAATGACCAAGTGTAAGGAATAACAACATACCTGTAGCCACATTCCATGGTGCAAAAATAGCCACACCGATTGTAAGAGCTACCATCATAAATGCACCACCCATAGTCGGTGTGCCAGCCTTAGCTTGATGGCTTTCAGGACCTTCCTCACGTATACTTTGTTGAGCATGCAATGATTTAAGCATAGGAATACCAATTTTGCCCAATACTAATGTAATTATAAATGTCACTACAAATGCTAATAGAATGTGGTAAATCATATTACTCCCCTATTCTCTAATAACGGCCAATACGGCTAGAAGAATCTAGCCGTTATAACCTCTATTCACGTTCTTTTAATTCCTCTACAACACGTTCCATTCGAAGACCTCTGGAACCTTTTACCAAAATAACATCGCCTTTTTCACGAATATCATTGTAGGCATTTGCCATTTCGAGATGACTATTACAACGATGTACCTCTAAACCTGCTAATTTCGCTTCTTTAGCAATGAAATTTGCCGCCTCACCAAAGGTAAATACAACGCTATATCCTTCTTCGGCCAATATTCTGCCAACTTGTCGATGGCCTTCCTCCGTAAAATCACCTAGTTCAAGCATATCGCCGAGCATAGCAATTTTACGTTTACCTTCTAATTGACCCAATGCTTTGATGGACTCACTCATAGAAGAAGGATTGGCATTATACGCATCATTGAGAATAACAATGTCTTCAAATGCCACAATTTCTTGACGCATAGGTGTGCCTGTAAAATCACTAAGACCTTTTTTAATCTTACTAGATTTAACGCCTAACACACGACCTGCAGCAATAGCAGCTAACGCATCATACACATTATGCTCACCAATCATAGGCAAAAATACGTCAAATACTTCGTCATAACATTTGCAGGTAAACTTAATGCCATCCTTTTTATAGCGTAAATGACTGCCAATTACCGTAGCATTGCTATGAATACCGTAAGTAACAGTTTTTCCTTTTGCAATGGAACTCATGGCCTTTACGAAATAATCATCTTCATTTAGAATGGCCACACTATCGGGGCCTAAACATCTAATCAATTCACCCTTTGCCTCAGCAATGGCTTCTTGAGAGCCCAACAACTCAATATGACTAGTTCCTACATTGGTAATGATGCCAATTGTCGGTTCTGCAATAAGGGCTAATTCTTCAATTTGACCTAATCCACGCATCCCCATTTCTACAACACAGGCTTCGTGTTCTGGTGAAAGTTGCAACAATGTTTTTGGTAAACCAATTTCATTATTAAAATTTTTTTCTGTTTTTATTACATTAAACTCAGTACTAAGAACCGCAGCTACCATTTCTTTTGTCGTCGTCTTACCTGATGAGCCAGTAATGGCTACTACAGGAATTTGAAAGCGTCGTCTGTGAAAGTTCGCCAAGTCTTGGTATGCCTTTAGCGTGTTTTCCACTTCAACACAAATAATACCGTCTACACTGCGTCCCTTTTCAACGATTGCACAAATAAAATCATGACCATCAAATGTATCGCCTCGCAAGGCTACAAATACATATCCCGCTTCAATCGTACGCGTATCTGTAGATATATCTTTAAATTGTAAACTTACATCGCCCTTACATGTGCCACTAGTAGCATCAATTATTTCTTGTAATGTAAATTCTGCCATATTAGATCTCCTTAAGAGCTTTTCGAGCCTCTTCTCGGTCATCAAAATGAATTGTTTCATTTTTTAATATTTGATAATTTTCATGACCCTTACCAGCGATAATAACGATATCACCTGCTTTTGCATCATGAATTGCATGATTAATTGCTTCTCTACGATCGACAATTACCTCATAAGAAGTACCATCGCGAAGTGCTTCTTTTACACCCACTTCAACATCCTTAACAATTTGTACAGGATCTTCGGTACGCGCGTGGATTATCGGATGTTACATAAATCTTATCACCGTACTCTGCTGCAATACGGCCCATAATTGGACGTTTTGTAGCATCGCGGTCGCCACCGCAGCCAAATACGATGATGATACGATTTTCTTTAATTGCCTTTGCAGTTTCTAAAATATTTTGCAACCCATCCGGTGTATGAGCATAATCGACAACAACGGCAAAATCTTGCCCTTCTTCGATTAATTCAAAACGTCCAGGAACGGAACTAAAGGTTTTTAACGCCGTATCAATCGCTTCCATGGAGATGCCTTCTTGTAAACAAGCTCCAATAGCAGCCAATGTATTATACACATTAAATAGTCCTGTTGTATTCATCGATACAGGGTAGCTTTCACCCTTATAATTCACAGTATACTGGCTATTCTTAGTAGACATATGAACATCTGATGCATTCAATGTGCCCTTGCCTAATGTACTATACGTAATCGTTGGGGCCGTAGTTTTTTCCATAACGCGATGACCATAGGAATCATCGATATTAATAACAGCACCTTTATTATCTTTTTCTTGATTAGGCGCACTAACTTGTTCAAACAATTTACATTTAGCAGCCAAGTAATTTTCAAATGTTTTGTGGAAATCCAAATGATCTTGCGTCAAATTCGTAAATACGGCCGTATCAAATTCAACACCGCTAACACGGCCGAGCGCCAATGCATGAGAAGATACTTCCATTACACAGTATTCCACATTTTCTTGAACCATTTGATGCAAAATATGCTGTAAATCAACAACATCTGGTGTCGTATTATGAATTGGATAACTCGTATCACCAATCATAATATGGACAGTACCAATAACCCCCACCTTGTGACCTTGAGCCTTAAGGATATGACGAATCATATGGGTCGTAGTCGTCTTACCATTTGTGCCTGTAACACCGACCATACGCATGCGATTAGCTGGGTAATCAAAGAAGTATGGAACACACGCCATCATAGCTTGACGTGTATCAGAAACGGTGATAACACACACATCATCAGGTACAGTAACCGGTTTTGATACGATAACGGCAACAGCACCAGCAGCAACCGCTTTATCGATGTAATTGTGACCATCAACTGTAGCCCCATCAAGAGCGATGAACAAGCTATTTGGTTTTACTGCTCTGGAATCAGCTGTTATATCTTGAATAGATACATTTTGATCACCTTGTAATTCTTGTGCATCTAACGTACTTATAATATCTTTTAAGGTTTTCATACTACATTCTCCTCTATATACGCAAATTAAAGCAGCCCATAAGAGCTGCTTTTGCCTGCTAATCTATAATTTGCTGTTTCGTTTGTACATTGCGTTCTGAAGTCGTACTTTTAGTGCTATACACAAAGGAATCAGGCAAAACCATCCCTAATTGTTCTTCCGCAATTTTTTGAATGCGTACTGGAGATTTTAAGGATGCCACCTCTACATCAAGGGTATCATTATCCTTTGCTAATTGTACTACAGTTTGTTGTGTTTTAACTACTTCATAACCTAATTTTGTAGTATATGCGTTCATAGCCATCATGATCATCAAAAAACCAACAAGAATTGCTATACCTTGAATGATTTGTCTCATCAATGGACTAATATCAAAAACAACACTAGCTTTAGCTTTTCTCGCTTGTACACCTAGCAACACATCACGTTTAACGTGGCCCACAACAGCCTTTCTCGCTAACATTAAAATAACCCCTTCCAATACTACAATTTAATCCCTACTCTAAGTTTTGCACTTCTAGAACGAGGATTCATTTCTACTTCCCCTGCACTAGGCTCAATGGCCTTATTTTTAGCCTTAAGAACAGCCTTATGATGACATACACATACTGGTAATTCTGGCGGACAAATACAAGCTGTACTTAGCTCTTTAAATGTTTGTTTTGTGATGCGATCCTCTAAGGAATGGAATGTAATAACACCAATTCTCCCCTTTGGCTTCAACATACTCACAGCATCTACAAAACTATCATGCAAAATAGCAAGTTCTCGATTCACTTCAATGCGTATCGCTTGAAATGTACGTTTTGCAGGATGTGGACCATCCTGTCTTGCTTTTGCTGGTATAGCTTTTTTTATAATTGACACCAGTTCGCCAGTAGTAGTAATTCTCTTTTCATTACGGGCTGCCACGATAAATTCAACAATACGTTTAGCCCAGCGTTCTTCACCGTAATCACGGATAATCTGTAATAATTTATCAGATTCATATTCATTCACGACGATTTCCGCAGTAATAGGTGCCTCTTTATCCATACGCATATCAAGAGGTCCATCATTCATATAAGAAAAACCGCGTTCCGGTGTATCCAACTGATAACTAGAAACACCTAAATCGAATATAAATCCATCAACTTCATAAATACCTTGCTCTTCTAAAGCATGTTTTAAATCTGAAAAATTCGTAGGTATCGTCATAACCTGACAAGTTAAATCAGACAAGCGTTGTCTCGCTACCGCTAAGGCATCTTCATCTTGATCTAAACCGATAATCATGCCTTGTGAACTCAATCGTTCACCTACGGCATGAGCGTGACCAGCGCCACCTAAGGTACAGTCAACATAGATACCATCAGGATTGGTAACAACAGAATCCACCGTTTCATTCAACAGCACACTGACATGATTAAATTCCACGATAGCCTCCTACAACATCAATACCTTCTAATCCTTCAGCCAAGGACTCTACACTGTCAGCCACTTCCGCATCATATGCATCAAAGCGTTCGCGGCTCCAAATTTCAACCTTATCACCAGTACCAATAATAACCGCATCCTTTTGTAGCTCAGCATGCTCACGAAGGGCGCTTGGCACCAAGATTCGGCCTTGTTTATCAAATTCAAGTTCTGCGGCACTACCAAAGTAAAACCGTTTGATAGCACGCGCATTTGCTTTATTAGATGGTAATGATTGTAATGTTTTTGAAAGTTGCTCCCAACTTTCGGCAGTATATATAGCGATGCAGTTATCGAGGCCTTTTGAAAGTACACAGTGATCACCTAGTTGTTCACGTATTTTGGCAGGTATAATCAACCGTCCTTTTGCATCTATAGTGTGATTATATTCACCCATGAACATCTAACATCACCGCCTTACAATCCTCATTCACCACTATATGGTAAATTTTACCACAATCCCCCACTCGTTACAATAAATAAAACATAAAAATTGGTGAAATTATGAATTTTCCTTCATCTTCAAATCAAAAGAAAACCGCGTAGCACGAGTGTACTACGCGGTTATACATACCTTAGATAGACAGGTATTCAGTGCCTACCTTTTGGGAGGTATCTTATTTAGTTGTCTTTTTAGCTACTTGAGGATTAGCAGCTAATACTTTTTCAAGCACTTCTTTAATTTCTTTATTTTGTGCTTCTAAGCTAGCAACCTTATCTTCTAGAACTTTTACAGTTGCAGGAGATGCTGGTTTGGAAGGTGCTGTAGGAGCGGAGCCAATACCAATAGTTACACCAGCATTTGCCATTACACCATTATCACCATCATAAGCAGCACCAGCGTGGAATAACAAATCAGGATTTGCATAATGAGCAACACCTAATGCAGTTGCTGTTTTACCTTTGTATGTACCAACAGCTGCCATGATTTGAGCTTTTTGGCCTTCATGGTATTCAATAGGTTTCAATGCTGCCAATGCGGCTGCAGATGCACCTACTGTTTTAACTTCACGTTCTACACTGCTAATGCGACGAGAGTTATCTTGAATTTGTGCTGTATGTTGTTCAATAGTTTCATGATCTTGCATTGTTAATGCACTTGCACGCAAGCTGTAATTTGCAGCTTCAGCTAATGTACTAATATCTGCAGTATTCTTGTTAACTTGTAAGCCATTACATTGATACGTTCGTTGTTTTCCAATGCAATCGCACCTACTGCCTTAGTTAATTTAGTATTGTCATTAACTTGATTTGTTACAGTAGCAATACTTTGTGTATTTGTATTAACTTGGTTAGATACTTCTGTTACACGGTTATTAACAGCGTTAATATTAGTAGCATTTGCTTTCACAGATTCAGTAATACCAACAATAGCATTTGCATTAGTTGTTACACGGCTATCAATGTTTTTAATATTTTCTGTATTCACACTAATATTCTTAGCATTTACATTGATATTATTGATATTCGTAGTAACTTGATTAGATACTTTAGCAATGTTAGTAGTATTTGCTGTTACTTGATTATTTACTTTTGTAATATTGTTTGTATTTTCAATAACGGATGCATTGATAGAGGCAATATTGTTAGTATTTTTGTTAACTTGAGCAGATACACTATTAATTGCTGTAGTATGTTCATCAACCTTGTTGATTACTTTTTGAACTGTTACATTAGTATTTTGAATTGCTTCAGCATTTTGTTTGATAGCAGCTTTGTTAATATTGATATTTTCAGTATTGTGTTTAATTCTATCAGTATTAACTTCTACTTGGCTTTGAACATTTTTAATGCGTTCTTCGTTAGCGTTAGCTTTGATTGTATTCGCATTAACTTGTTCTTTCACCTTAGATACATCAGCACTTACATTTTGCAAGTCTTTAATTGCTTGTGTATTTTTGCCAACTTGATCTTTCAAGCCAGATACATCTGTTTGAATACCGTTGATAATCTTAACATTGTTTTCAACCTTAGCATTCACAGTTGTTACATCAGATTTAATGCTAGTTACATCAGATTTGATGCTAGTCACATCATTCTTAATATTTGTAACTTGATTATTGATAGTCTTCACATCATTCTTGATGTTTTCAACATTGTTGTTCACAATATTAATCTTCGCATCAATCTTCGCATTGATGTTAGTAATATCATTCTTCACGATAGTTACATCAGCTTTGATATTGTTAACATTCTTTTCAACATTTACTACATTAGCTTTAATATTGTTAATGTTTGAAGTATTGTTTTGAATATTTACAGTATTAGCATTGATTACACTATTTTGAGCTTTAATGTTGTTTGTAATATTTTCAACTTTCTTTTCAACATTAACGATTGTAGTGTTGCCTTTACCTACTTGACCTTTCAAGGATTCAATAGCTTTCGCATTAGAATCAACTTTACCATTCAAGTTACCAATAGCTGCTACATTTGCATCGATACGAGTGGAGTTAGCATTTACCTTAGCAGAAACATCTGCGATGTTTGCTGTGTTACCTGCTACTTGTTTAGTTACACTAGCAATAGCTGTTGTATTATTAGTTACATCAGTGCGAATTGCTTTAATATCTGCTGCATTCACATCAACTTTACTATTAATATTAGCTACATTATTTTGAATAGCTGTAATAGATTTGCTATTGTTTTCAATAGCTTTTGCATTCGCATCAACTTTTACATTTACATTGTTGATCTTACTATCAATCTTCGTATTGTTTTCAACAATCTTCGCATCGATATTTTTATCAACTTTGTTAATAATAGTTGTGTTGTTGTTATTAATTGCAGTGTCAATATTCTTATTGATTACTGTATTGTTATTAGAAATTGCGGTGTTGATATCGTTTCTAATCACTGTATTATTTGCTTCAATCTTAGTATTGATTGTATTTTCTACATTTGTGATTGTTGTACCAATTTTACCATTCAATTTCTTGATAGCATCTTCATTAGCAGAGATACGTTCAGAATGATGAATAATGTTGCCATCAATGTAATCAAGACGTTGATCATGACGATCTACGCGAGCTTTAAGACCTGCTACATCACCTTTAACGCCATCAATCTTAACATTTACATCACCAATCTTCGTATTAATTGTATTGTTAATTTGTTTGTTGTTTTCATTGATTTTTACATCAATATTTTTATCAACCTTGTTAAGAATTGTAGTGTTATTTTCAGTAATCTTGTTATCGATAGACTTATTAATAACTACATTATTTTCATTAATTTTGTTAGTAATAGTGTTTTCGATATTTGTGATTTGAGTACCAATATGGCCTTTTAATTCATCAATAGCTTTAGTATTGGATTTCACACCATCTTCCACAACACTGATACGTGTAGAATGATCTGCGATGTTATCTTGTAAGTAATCCAAACGTTGATCATGACGGTCTACACGTTTAGTAAGACCTGCTACATCACCTTTAACACCATCAACTTTTACATTTATATTGTTAATAGCTGTTGTATTCTTTGCAATATTAGTTGCATTAGCATCAACTTTTACATTTGTTGCATCAATACGTTTGCTATTATCTACGATAGCTTGTGCATTAACAGCGATATTCTTAGTATTGTTTGCAATGTTAGTAGTATTGTTTTCTACCTTAACATTCGTTTCGTTGATGCGTTTGCTATTATCTACAATAGCTTGTGCGTTTACAGCGATGTTCTTAGTATTGTTTGTGATGTTAGTAGTGTTATTTTCTACCTTACCATTGATATTAGTGATTTGAGTTTTAATATCGTTGATAACTGTAGAGGATTGACCTACTTTGCCTTTCAATTCATCAATAGCTTTAGCGTTGATATTGATATTCTTAGTATTATTTTCAATAGCAACCTTGTTGTCGCCGATAAACTTACGGTTTTCAAGAGCAATTGTGCCAGCTACATTAATATCTTTTGTATTTTGATCTACCCGTTTAGTTAAGCCATCTAAATCGCCTTTAATACCATCAACTTTTACATTCACATTATTAATAGCTGTTGTATTAGCATCTACTTTAACATTTGTTTCATTGATACGTTTACTATTATCTACGATAGCTGCTGCATTAGCATCTACTTTAACATTTGTTTCGTTGATGCGTTTACTATTATCTACAATAGCTTGTGCATTAACAGCGATATTCTTAGTATTGTTCGCAATGTTAGTAGTGTTATTTTCTACCTTAACATTTGTTTCATTGATGCGTTTACTATTATCTACGATAGCTTGTGCATTAACAGCGATGTTCTTAGTATTGTTTGCAATGTTAGTAGTATTATTTTCTACCTTAACATTTGTTTCGTTGATGCGTTTGCTATTATCCACGATAGCTTGTGCATTAATAGCGATGTTCTTAGTATTATTTGTGATATTAGTAGTGTTATTTTCTACCTTACCGTTGATATTAGTGATTTGGTTTTTAATATCGTTGATAACAGTAGAGGATTGACCTACTTGACCTTTCAATTCATCGATAGCTTTAGCATTGATATTGATATTCTTAGTATTGTTTGCAATGTTAGTAGTATTAACCTTTACATTATCTTCAACAGCACTAATGCGTGTAGAGTTATCTACAATATTGCCTTCTAAGTAATCTAAACGTTGATCATGACGATCTACACGACCTTTGAGACCATCCAAGTCGCCTTTAACGCCATCAATCTTAACGTTCACTTCACCAATCTTAGTATTGATTGTATTGTTGATTTGTTTGTTATTTTCGTTGATTTTTAACATCGATGTTTTTATCAACTTTATTAAGAATTGTAGTATTGTTGTTAGCAATAGCAGTTTCAATATTATTATTGATTACTGTATTGTTATTATTGATAGCTGTTTCGATGTTCTTATTGATAACAGTGTTGTTGTTAGTGATTGCAGTATTGATATCATTTCTAATCACTGTATTGTTAGCTTCAATCTTAGCATTGATTGTATTTTCAACATTAGTGATTGTTGTACCAATTTGGCCTTTTAATTTCTTGATATCATCTTCATTAGCACTAATACGTGTGGAGTTATCTTCAATATTGCCTTGCAAGTAGTCTAAACGTTCGTCATGACGATCTACGCGTTTAGTAAGACCAGCTACATCACCTTTAACACCATCTACACGAACATTAACATTATTGATTGCTGTTGTATTAGCATCAATTTTCTTGTTAACATCAACGATATTAGCATCGATTTTCTTGCTCAAGTCGATAACATTGTTATCAATCTTCGTATTGATTTCATTAACCTTGTTATCAATGTTTGTGTTGATTTCAGTTACTTTATTATCAATCTTAGCATTGATTTCATTAACTTTATTATCTACCTTCGTATTGATAGTTACATCGTTCTTATCAATCTTAGCATTAATTTCGTTAACCTTGTTATCAATCTTAGTATTGATTTCGTTTACTTTATTATCAACTTTTTTGTTGATAGTAATATTATTATTATCAATTTTTGTATTAATAACATTTACATTGTTATCGATTTTCTTTTGTTAATAATATTTACATTATTATCAATATTTGCATTGATTTCAGTTACTTTGTTATCAATTTTTTGATCAATAGCAATTACTTTATTGTCAATCTTAGTATTGATTTCTGTAACCTTATTATCGATCTTAGTATTGATTTCATTAACTTTGTTATCTACTTTTGTATTGATAGCAATATCGTTTTGATCAATCTTCTTTATTGATGTTTGTAATATCGTTTTTAATATTATTAATATCTACTTGAACATTACCAATATTTTGACCAACTTTACCCTTCAAATCAGCAATATCCTTTGTATTGATATTGACTTGATTTGTAGTATTGCTCAAATCAGTCTTGATATTCTTAACATCATTTTCTACAGCTTGTAAACGACCTTCATGGTTGCCCATAGCGTCAAGTACGTTGTTAATACGGTTGTTATTACTATTAACTGTATTAGTTAAGTTTGTAATAGCTGTCGCATTTTTATTAATGTTTGTAGTATTATTCGCAATATTTACTTCATTAGCAGCAATGCGTTTGCTATTATCTACAATTTTAGTTGTATTGCCATCAACCTTAGTGTTCACATTGTTAATTGTAGTGTTAACATTATTAATCTTAGCATCAACATCAGCATTCACTTTATTGATAATAGTTGTGTTGTTAGCATTAATTTCATTTTTGATTGTCTTATTGATTTCGACATTATTTTGTTTAATGCTATTGTCGATGTTAGCGTTAATAACTGTGTTATTAGCGTTGATTTTATTATCAATATTAGTATTTACTGTATTGATAATATTTGTTTTACTATTATCAATTTTAATGTCTACATCTTTATTGATTTGATTAATAATCTTAGTGTTGTTTTCACTTAATCTTATTATCAATTGTTGTGTTGATGTTGTTGATAGTAGTACCAACTTTACCTTTCAACTCTTCGATTGCTTTTTTATTATCATTGATGTCTTTTTTGTTATCGCCGATAAGTTTACGGTTTTCTATCGCAATGGTATTGTTGAAAGTGATATTTTTAGTGTTTTCGTTAACTTGTTTAGACAAGTCAGCAATAGACTTGCTGTTATTGTTAACGTTAACAGTCAAGTTATTGATAGCTTTACTATTAGCATCTACCTTAACATCTACCTTGTTAATATTCGCTTGTAATTCGTTTTTAACATTAGCAATATTTTGATTGATTTTTACATTATTTTCGTCAATCTTATTAACAATTGTTTTGTTAATTTCAACATTATTCGCTTCAATGCTATTTTTGATATTATTGTTAATAACAGTGTTATTAGCATTAATTTCATTCTTAATAGTCTTGTTGATTTCTACATTGTTAGCATTGATTTCGTTTTTAATGTTGTTATTAATAACAGTATTGTTGTTTTGAATACTTTCATTAATAGTTTTGTTTACTGTATTGATGATAGACGTATTATTCTTTTCAATCTTAGCATCAATATTTTGGTCTACTTTATTAATGATTGTTGTATTGTTATTTTCAATCTTAGCATCAATATTTTGATTTACTTGATTAATAATTGTTGTATTGTTATTTTCAATCTTATTATTAATCGTTTGATCAATATTTTGATTTACTTGATTGATGATAGTAGTGTTATTATTTTGAATTTCTTTTTTGATGTTGTTATTTACTTGATTAATAATATTCTTATTATTTTCTTCAATTTTAACATCAATTTTTGCGTTTACAGTATTGTTTACTTGATTAATAACATTGTTAGTAACCTTGTTGATAACATTTTTAGTTACATTATTTGTAACTTTGTTTTCAATGTTTTTCACACTGTTATTAAGTGTATCAACTTTTACATTAAGATTATTAATCGCTAATGTATTTTTAGATACCTTATCAGCTAAACAATAGAATTTACTATTAAGGCAGTTAACATTACCTTTCAATACGCTAATATTGTAAGTATTTTGGTTAACTTGATTTTTAATATTAGTTAAATCAACAATAACCTTACCAGAGCCTTGTTTTTGAGATTGTTGGCCCCATTGTTGTTGGTCTTGTTGTTGCCATTGTTGACCTTGTTGTTGATTTTGTTGGCTTTGTTGCCATTGTTGTTGATCTTGTTGATCTTGTTGATGTAAATCAATTGGTTGTTGTTCAACTGCTTGACTACCTTGGCCAGGTGTTAACCATTTTTGACTACCAATAAGATCAGTTCTATACCAATCTGCAGGTGTGGATGCAGAAGCAATGCCTCCACCCAAACTGGCACTTAACAAAATTGCAGCTACAATTGTAGTTGCTGTTTTTTGATGCGACTTAGCTAACTCAGATGTTACTACATATGCATTCTTAGTCGCACTCCATACTACTTTGAATACCTTATTCATATTAAGTTCCCTCCCAACTTATGCGGCTCTCACCCCGCACAGATGAAATAAATGAAAATACTGGAATATACTTCACTAAATATTCACAATATCTAATTAAATACTAGCACAAGATATTTTAAAATTAAAGCGTTTTTTTAATAAGTTAAACTTATGCTTCATATTTTACTCATCGTTTTATATGGCAACAATCTTGAAAAAGCCTTGTTTATCAAATTTTTCCGATATAGAAATTTTCCTCTTCATTTTATATTTAATTAATATTTTTACTTGTATTTTTATTTACACAGATAAAAAAGGCCTATCAATGTATATGTATACATTAATAGGCCTTATATATTTTACCGTTTATTAATCTAATTAGAATTTAGATTCGATAGCACCTTGCAAATCACCTTTTGGTAAGAAACCAATTTTACGATCTACTACTTCGCCATCTTTCAAAATTACAAATGTAGGTAATACTTCTACTTGTAAATCACGTGCCAAGCTTGGTTCTTCATCAGCATTTACTTTTACAAAGTTTGCTTTACCTTCTAGTTCACCAGCGATTTCTTCAATAACTGGCATCATACGTACACAGTAACCGCACCATGGTGCCCAGAAATCAATAACTGTTACGCCACCTTGATTAAGAAGATCTTGATATTCTACTGTTTTTAACTCTTTTAATTCGCTCATTATTTCCTCCTAAGGCAATTGAACTAATACACAATCTTGAATGTAATCCAAACCTACCTCTTTAGCCTTAGCTAAAACTGCTGGTTTATCCGCACCAGGTTGTAACCAAATCATCTTAATGCCCAATTGTTTACATTCATCAACTGCTGCAAGCCCTGCTGCTTCTGGTACAACAAAATCAACAACGCTAGGAACAACTGGCAACGAAGATAGACTTGGATAACAAGTATCGCCATCGATACTCGTTACATTTGGATTAACCGGATAGACTTCATATCCATGCTCTTTTAAGCACTTATAAATCTTATAACCAAACTTATCGGTTTTATGAGTGGCACCTATTACAGCCCAAACTTTTTCAGCTAACGCATCTTTAATAGTCATTCTTACCACCTCTTATATACTATTATATATCAATATCGAAAACTGTCAATATATTATATCGATTTTTTTAAAACAATATGTTCACAGCCTAACTCTTCGGTTCGTGCTGTATATGTTAATAATGATGCTAGAGAAATACTCGGTGCATCACATTGAGGTATCAATCCCGCCAATACAGCTAATTCTCCCAAAATACGTTCTGCAGTCCACCCCATATCTCTCAATTCTTTTACAGTTATACTTTTCTGCCGTTTTGAAAGCCTATGTCCATCGTTATCTATGAGCAGCGGTGCATGGCCATAGCAAGGAGGCTCAGCATGTAACGTGCGGTACAAATACATTTGTTGAGCCGTAGTTTCCAGTAAATCGTGCCCCCGAATGATTTCGGTAACCCCCATTGCTATATCATCTAGTACGACTGCTAAATTATAGGCATACATCCCATCTCCCACGGCGCAATACAAAATCATCAATACCTTGGCGCAATACAAAATGCTGTAGCCCTTGGTATATGTCGTTGAAATCCATAGTTGAATCAGTCACCTTAATACGCATAGACGGATTTTTTTCTAATCTCTTCAATTTCACTGTGGCACTATTTAAACTACGACAATGCCCGTCATAGTGATGAACGACTTCACCTCGATGAGGTGCGGAAGCAATTGATTGCAAGCGAGTACGATTACAAAAACATGGATAGATTAGACCTGTATTCTCTAATTGTTGTAAGACCTCATCATACATTGGTAACCGTTCACTCTGCCAATATGATAGTTCTGGTCCACCCCACACGAGGGCCCTCATCCCATTCAAAGCCAAGCCATTCTAAATCGTCTAACAAGGCTTCGCAATAAGAGCGCTTAGAGCGCTGCATATCAATATCTTCCATGCGTACCACATAGGTACCATGTTGGTTACGGGTAGATATATACGACAAAAGGGCGATCCACACATTCCCTAGGTGGATATACCCCGTTGGGCTAGGTGCGAATCGTCCTTTCATAAATAGTATCTCCTTATATGGCACTCTAATAATATACTATTATATTAATACATTATTATATTAACACATGGTGAGGATAGACTCCGTTTACAAACTATATATTAGCCAAGGGATACAATGCTATCAAAGACACCAGCATCTTTGATTTTTTGTTCGTTACCCATGGAGCAAATATGCTTATCCTTTAACACAGGCTCTACCACACCTGCAAGAGCTACGATATCTTCTGGCTTACAAGCAATAACTTGTTTTCTAAATGCTACCTTATCTTCAATATTGGCACCACTAAAGTATAGCCCCATGGCACGAGGGCCACGCAATGCTGGTGTCATTGGTAAATCAAGACCACTCATAGTGCCGATAATATATTTACGCATTTCTCGATCTGTTAATGTAAATTGACGTAAGTATTCAGGTAACTCTTTATATACATTAAGTGTTTCCACAAGATTTGGATCTCGATAGCTACAGAAAATCATATTTCCATCGTCGTAGAAGTTAGCAAATGCGCCATAGGCCCCACCTTGTACACGAATGCGAATCCATAAGTATTCATAACGCAAGATCGTTTCTAATACGCTCATAGCACCAACATGAGTAAATCCATGATCGATGAAATTACCACCTTGTGCCACATATTGAACCTTACCAGCTGTGACAATACCTTCATTGCTCGTTGTATGGTCTATGGTTAACACATTATTTGGCAATTCCTCTGAATTCCAAGTACTGAGCAATGGTTCCATAAACTCTGTAAATGGTACTAATTCTTGTTCTTCACCTACGAACATGATTTCTACATTGTTAGAACGGAAAATCTTGCGAGCTACATCAGCTAATTTTTCTGGCAATAATGGTAAAGCAGCTGGATTAGTAGCTAATTCACTGATTTTTTGATAATACCCTAAATTACCGTCATCGCGGAATTTACCAACTTTTGATACCTTAGCCATTACGCGTTGACTAACGATGGTGTTTCCTCTACGGAACGCCTCATTATCCCAAATAGCTTTGCCTTCTTGTACAAGTTCTGTTAAACGCGTTACATCGGTGTATTGAGCATCGTGAATAACTTCATTTACGATATTACACAATTCAGGTAATTTAGCATGCAATACCTTACTACGTACAACCATGAGCGGTACGAATTCATCTCGTTGTCCTGCTTTACTAATGCCTGTAATATCAGCACTCAAACCACCAAGATTTAGATTGATTAATTTTGCCAAATCTTCATAAGAACGTTTGGAAGTATCTACGCGGCCGATGATATCACTTAAGATATCTGCATAGAATAATTCATCCTCAGTGAGGCAATCTAGCTTAAAATAGTAAGCCACATAGTTGATGCCCTTTGTGAAAGTAGGAACAAAATGAAGTTTTGTATGACCAATCATACTTTCACGACGTTCCACATCTTCCACTTCTGGACTCAAATCAGATAATTCTAAAAGTGGAATAGTAGCTAGCGCCTTCTTCACTATCTGGTGTCTCTTGACGAAGTTTAAGGCGTTTTGTTTGTTCAACGATACCTTCTAGCTCATCTTGTGACATAGAAGCTTTGATAGCTGCTAATTGTTCCTTAACATCTGCATCCTTTTTATCTTGCAATCCTTGTTCAGGATACAAGGATACGAGAGACTTATGATGATTATCCAATAAGGAATGACGAATCAAATCCTCAAAGTAAGAACCTTGAAGGCCTTTGCGAATATTAACTAACGCTTCTTCATAATGTAATAACTCAATTGGATCCTTACCGTATAACCAATTGTCCATCATGCGAATAACATAAGCTAAACCGATTGGACGACCACCAAAGTCGCTTTCACGAAGGGTAAACTCAATGCTATTAAGAGAAGCTTCTAATAATTCCTTATCGATGCCATCCTTACATAATTGTTGTAATGTAGATTCAACAATCTCTTGTAATTGGCCTTGTTTATCCATATTAGAACCGCTAGCTTGAACAACCCAAATTGGTTGACGGATGCTATCTAGGTAATAGCCAGATACATCAGAGCCAATGCCGGCTTTTACCAATGCTTGTTTTAAAGGTGCTGCAGGAGATGTTAACAAGGCATGTGTTAATACCTCAAAAGCAAGGCTTTGTTCTGGTGTTACATCGGGGCAATACATAGGAGAATGCATGTAACGTACGATTATCCGTACTTTCATCAGAGCCTACACTATAAGGATATGTAATCACTTTACCTTCCTTAAACGGAGCCTGCTCAGTCACCTCAGTATCAATTTCAATAGCATCGAAATGGCTCAAATATTCATCGTTGATAAAGCGCAATTGTTCTTCGATATCTATTGTGCCATATAGGAAAATATAGCCGTTGGATGGGTGATAATACACATCGTAGAATTTCTTGAATTTTTCGTAAGTCAAGTCCGTAATATTATCTGGATTACCACCGGAGTCCACACCATATGTTGTATCAGGGAACAAGGAATGCATCAATTCGCGTTCTAGTACGGAATCTGGAGAGGAGTAAACCCCTTTCATCTCGTTAAATACAACGCCCTTATACGTTAACTCATCATCAACAGAATCAAGCTCATAATGCCAACCTTCTTGCATCATAATTTCTGGATCCTTTGCTGCCCGTGGATAGAAAACAGCATCGAGGTATACATCCATTAAATTGTGGAAATCCTTGTCATTCTTACTTGCTACAGGATACATCGTTTTATCCGGATAGGTCATAGCATTTAAGAATGTATTCAAAGAACCTTTTACAAGTTCTACAAATGGTTCTTTTAATGGAAATTTACGAGAACCACAAAGCACGGAGTGCTCCATGATATGAGCGACACCTGTGCTATCTTGAGGAGTCGTTCTAAAGGCAATATTAAATACTTTATTAGTGTCTGGTGAGTCAATATAAATAAGACGAGCACCAGATTTTTCATGTTTCATTTCATAGGCTGTGCCATTGATTTCATCAATACGTTCTATGCGATCAAGGCGAAAACCAGAATATATTTTATTCAGTTCCATAGATACCCTTCTTTCTAATTTGTTTATAATGTATATATATATGTAAAATCTTAATCTATTATTGACTATCTATTATACCACATTACGAAGATTTACACGAATTTTCAAGAATTATTATCAAATTACAAAGATTATCTATAACTTATTCTTATTTATGGGATATAAATATCGCATATAATAACAAAATAATAAATCAGGACTTATATAACAACACTTAAATTATTATAGTTATGAATTTAAAAAGTGAATTATTATCAAAATGATTATACCTGAACCATTAACTAAGAGGGACAACTTTGTATTTCAAAAAAGGCCCGAGGGACCCTTTTCGTTGGTATAATTAAATTATGAACAAAAACCATACCAATGAATCTAATTATACCAAACTAGTAATGCCTCGCCAACTAGTTTTACCATTGGATTATGGCATTTTGATAAAAGAAACAGCGCCTGTGCGGTTACTCGATGCTGTATTGGAGGAATTAGACTATAAAGAGTTACAGCATTTGTATTCTCCTAAAGGAGAAAATCTAAAGTTCCACCGCATATTCTGTTCAAAATTTTTGTCTATGCTATGTCCAACGTGTATTCTACACGTATGATACAACAACAATGCGAAGAAAATATTAATTATATGTGGCTTCTTCAAGGCTATTCAGCCCCAAGTCATATGACTTTTCAACGATTTTTTGCACGTTGTACACTAGATATCTTAATGAATCTATTTTCACAGATGATGGAAGCTATTAACAGACGTGATACCTTAACATTTAATGAAGTCTTTATTGATGGAACTAAACTAGAGGCTAATGCCAACAAGTACACCTTTGTCTGGCGAAAAGCAGTACAAAAAAGACTAGATACATTACCCTCTAAATTAGCTATATTAAAGACATCTGGAATGAATTAGGGCTAGATACCCATTATATGAATGATGAATGTATATATACTTTCTTAGCCAAAGAAATTGAAGTACAACATATGGAACTCGTACAAGGAAAAGGCAAGCATAAAACACCATTGCAACGGTTGTATGAGCGAGCTGAAGTTCTATATGAGAAACGCAAAGAATACGAACAGCAGTTGTATATTATGGGTGAACGCAATAGTTATTCTAAAACAGATCATGATGCTACCTTTATGCGTATGAAGGAAGACCATATGCGTAATGGACAGCTTAAACATGCCTACAATGTACAATTAGCTGTTCATTCTGAATATATTATGGGAGTTGGTGTATTCGCAAGCCCAACGATACGAATACGTTAATTCCATTTGTACAGCAATTAGAACAGATCCATAGTCGCCGATTCACATATGTGGTGGCTGATGCTGGTTATGATAGCCATGAGAACTTAACTTGGTTAAAAAACAACCAGTACCTATCTTGTATAAAACCACAATATTATGAAAGGCAAAAACTAGAGCTTGGGCTAAAGATATTAGTAAAGCTCGTAATATGGAATATATACCAGAAGAAGATGCATTTATATGTGCAAAAGGCCGTAAATTAAAATATGCTTTAACTCGTAATGCTAAAAACAAAACCAGTTTATATCTGAGCGAAGGTATATGTCTGCGAATCTTGTAAACCGATGTGGATACAAGAAGGAATGCCAACGGTATATGAAACCAACAACAGTAATCCAGTAAAACGAATTGAAATTACACCTGCATATGATGCTGTATTGGCAGAAAACCAAGACAGACTGCTTAGTGATACAGGCATTCAATTACGAATTAACCGTTCCATTCAAGTTGAAGGCGCATTTGGTGTTTAAAACAAGATCTTGGGTTTAGACGATTTTACACCGTGGCAGTGGAAAAGTGCATAAGATGTTATATCTACTGGCTATGGATTCACATTGAAAATTACATAACAGAATACAAGCAGGACGCGTTAACACAACATTATTTACTGCAAAGAAACTGCTTAAACTAAGAAATTTTAAATAGGCCTAAAGGTCTATTTAGGTGCGCCTAAAAAAAAATACCAAGAGAACATAGGGATTTTACAAATCTAATTTTCTTGGTATTTCTTATATTAAAGGGACTGTGAACTAGAATGCGGTAAAACCGCATTCTGTTACAGCCCCTTATTATTTATCTTGTTTGATTTGCCACTTTTGATTACGTCGACTTGTCAAAAGCCCTTCGAGAACAACCTCAAATTGGCGAAAACTCAATGTATAGGGAGCATACATATCTGGTACTACCTTATAAGATATGGTCACCTCTGACGCATCATAATTATAAAATATACCATGTAAATTGCTCACTGTTGTATAGCCTGTCTGTGCTTGCTCTAATGTGGGGAATAGGTTGTGTTTTTAAATTCGCTAATAAATCGCTAATAAAACCTTCCTTACGCCCTTGATCATCGAGCATTTCATCCATAAATGTGCGTAGACTATCCATCATGTATGTTAGCCTCGTTCGTTTAACAAAAGACCATTATGAATAACACGAACTGCATCTTTTACGCGGTTTTGTGCAACCAAGCAAGAAATACTGATTTCAGAAGTACTGATGATTTCAATATTGATACCTTCTTTACTAAGGATATCAAACATTTGAGCAGCTACGCCAGGTTGACCCAACATACCAGCGCCAATGATAGATACTTTTGCCATATTTTCATCAATATTAACAGCTTCGATATCAACAGTTTGTTGTAATTCTTTCAACACTTCACGTGCCAATACCACATCATCAAGAGCAATTGTAAAGATAAGGTCAGTTTTAGGTTCACCAACGGAACGAATAGATTGAACAATCATATCCACATCAACATTTTTTTCTGCTAATGCTTTGAATACTTTTGCTGCAATACCAGGTTTATTTTCAACGCCCACAAGAGCCACTTTTGCTGTATTTGTATCATCGGCTACGCCTGTAATTACGTGTTTATTAGATTCCACGGTATAATCCTCCCGAATAATTGTGCCTGTATTATTACTGAATGTAGAACGAACATGAATTGGTACACCATAACGGAAACCCATTTCAACAGCACGCGGTTGCATTACGCCTGCACCTAAACGTGCCATTTCAAGCATTTCACCATACGTAACTTCTTCTAGTTTAAAAGCTTCCTTTGCTACGCGAGGGTCAGTAGAGTATACACCTTCTACATCTGTAAAGATTTCACATACATCGGCGTTCATAGCGCCTGCTAAAGCAACCGCTGTTGTATCAGAACCACCACGGCCTAATGTTACCATGTCACCGTATTCGGTAATACCTTGGAAACCAGCAACAACAACGATATTGCCTGCATCCAATGCTTCGAATACACGATTAGGATCTACACCTAAAATACGACCCTTATTAAAGTTATCACTACTTGTAATACCTGCTTGATCACCAGTTAAAGAAACAGCCTTTTGACCGCGTTCATTAAACGCCATAGCCATCAATGCAATCGTTACTTGTTCGCCAGTAGACAACAAGCGGTCCATTTCACGACCATATGGTTTAGATGTTACTTGTTTTGCCAAAGATACCAAGTCATCTGTTGTATCCCCCATAGCGGATACAACTATTACAATGCGATCGTCCTCTTTCTTTTCATGAAGGACACGATCAACGATATTAAATATTTTTTCAGGTGTTGCAACAGAACTGCCACCAAACTTTTTGACGATTAATGCCACTATTATCCCTCATTTATCATTGTACTAAAAAATAACATGCATATACTTTACCACAAAACAAACCGCACTGTAAAGGGATATACAGGTATTTTTCCACTATAAAAGAACAAATTTCTTTTTATAGCGGACATACATTGTATTTATAATCAATCGTTAATGTTCGTAACTTGTCATACGCTCCATAAAAAAAAGGCCAGCCCTAAGGCTGACCTTTTACAGTCAAATACAATTTATTATTCAACTACGATAGCTTTTTCAGATTCCCATAAACCATGGATGTTGCAGTAAGATACAGCAATCAATTTACCAGATTTATTCAAGGATACTGCCAATGTACCTGCGGAAACTGCATGTACAGGACCTTCGTTTGCTGTTGCACCGTCACCATGTACGTTGAAGGATAATTCACCAACTTCGTAAGGCAATTGAGTACCTTCAGCTACGAAGTACAATTTAATCCATTCAATGTGATGTTCTACAGTGTTTGGATGAGCAATGTCTTTACCAACAGATAATTTTACGTCGAATGCTTCACCTGCTTTTACTTTATCAGCAGCTTCGATAACAGGAACGTGTTTTTCAGTAGCGAAATCGCCAGATTTAATGTAATCATGTACAGCCATAGTTAACCTCCTGGTTATAGTTATATACATACTTAATGTCTAAGAATATTAGCACCTTGTGCTTATGACTATATTATACATTTTCGATATAGTTTAGGCAAGGACTTTTTCGAAAATTTTCTATTTATTTGTGAAGTGATGTGGGCTGCTGTGGCTCCATCGGCCGGGTCTTCCTATCGGAAGGGCCAAAAGTCGCCACAGCCCCCATCACTTCACAGCACTCTAAGAAATTTTCGGAAAACTCCATGGTGAGAGGGAAACACCGGCCGGGTCTGTCCCGTAGGGACAGGGCCAAAGTCGCCTCCGGAGGCCTACTATCGCTACATCATATAAAACTTTCAAGTATCACAAAAAGAGTGTGCGTCGGCCAAGCCTCGCACACTCTTGCTGCTTTTGTATTTATAAAATTGATACGATTTAAGTTTGATGAATGTTTGGCGCTACGCGCCTCCATCCATCTGTAGGTCATTGGCTTCGCCTCGACCTACTAAAACTCGATTCCTTTTGCCGCTTTTATGCCTTTTTCATAAGCGTGTTTTACTACGTTCATTTCGGTCACTGTATCAGCGATGTCGATGATTTCAGGTTTTGCATAGCGGCCTGTTAGGATAACATGTAGTCGCTCTGGTTTTTGTTTAAGCATGTCTACAACGGAGTTAACATCGATGAGTTCATAGTTAATGGCATTGTTGATTTCGTCCATAACGATGAGATCCCATTTGTCGGAGTTGACTTCTTCTACTAGTGTTTTCCACGCTTCTTGAGCTGCTGCTTTGTGTTTTTCTAGTTCTTCTACAGTAACTTTGTCTCGATTGTAGTAGATAAATCCTTTGCCCATGGATTTAATGGTAACCGCATCACCCCAGTTTTTTCAGGCCTTCTAGTTCACCATAGCCATGGCCGCTTTTAATAAATTGTAAAATCAAGAACTTTTAAGCCTTGTCCTACGGCACGTAGCACCACACCTAGTGCCGCTGTTGTTTTTCCTTTACCATTTCCTGTATTGACAAGAATTAAACCACGTTCACTCATTTCTATACTCCTATTATCTATGTCACACTATGTAGGGCTGCATCTATAGTTAATATGACGATTTAATACTAATATAATAGATTTATTTAGTATGACCAAAGGCTTCGCACATGTCTACAAAATGTTTTGCTCCCTTCAAGAGAACCAGCAAAGTTAAGATGTAGATAGGATGCCAACACATTATCGGTAGCATACCCGCCATCATAGGACTGCGGTTTGCGGCCCCCTTCTAAGTGAAAGGCCCAAGGGAAATCTTCAATGGTTGGTTCCATGGTGGAGAAATGGAATTCATGACCATGCAAAGCTGTTCCTGTATTGCCAAGTAATGTATTGCGTTTAGCCGTTGCCGTTACATATCCTACCTTTTGCAGTTTTTGTTGCATTACACAATTGGCAGGCACAACACCAACTGTATCAAACACATTACCATCAAAATCGTGAATATGTTCACAAAGGTACATAAGGCCACCACATTCAGCATAGATAGGCATACTACATTGATTAGCTTTACGGATTGATTCCTTCATGGCCGTATTTTCGGATAAAGCCTGCAAGAACATTTCAGGGAAACCACCGCCAAATACGAGGCCATCTACATCAGGAATAGCGCTATCTTTTAAAGGGCTAAAGTAAACTAGCTCAGCGCCTTGAGCTTCAAGGGCAGATAAGCTGGCTGGATAGTAGAACGAAAAGGCTTCATCATAAGCAACGCCAATTTTTGTTCGTTTGGTAACACCCTTGGTTATATCAATCGGTGCCGGCATAGGTGCTGCACTAGCCGCTACCTTATAGAGTGCCTCTAAATCTACCATAGATTCCACGGCATGCTGAATCGTTGCAATTGCCTCTGTAGGGTCAACTTCTGTAACTGGTGTCAAACCAAGATGACGCTCAGGAGAATGCATGCGGTCATCACGGCGTATAGCACCAATAACAGGAACGCCAATTTTTTCCATACCTTCACGGACCATGCGTTCATGATTATCGGAACCTAAGCGATTTAAAATGACGCCTTTAAAATCCACATCTTTATCATACTCTCTAAAGCCCATGGCAATGGCCGCCGCGCTTTCACCCATGGCCTTACAATCGATAACGAGCACAACAGGAGCACCTAATTGCTTAGCAATTTGAGCCGTACTGCTCACACCCTCTCGGCCACCATCATACAGCCCCATAACGCCTTCAATAATGGCCAGATCTGCATCGCCCGCCATGGATGCAAAAAATGTTGGCAATGTATCCGGTGGAACTAACCAAGAATCTAAATTATAACTTTCACGGCCCGATGCAATTTTATGAAAGCCCGGATCGATATAATCCGGGCCCACTTTAAAGGATTGCACCCCATGGCCACTTGCTCGATACGCTGCGAGAAGGCCCGCAACAATAGTCGTTTTGCCGACACCGGAATTGGTACCAGCTATAACAACACGTGGAATGGGTACAGTATTCATATGTATTACCTCTTATTAATACTATCTATACGGCTTTCACTAAAAGCATTCAGATATCAGAGTATAGTCAATTAACGATCTTTACGTTTTGCCAAAATTGTGGACAAATAGTTTAATTTCTTGTCCTTAGGCATATTATCAAGACCTACGAAAACTTGTTCATCCGGCAAGCCAACGCGAGAAATCATAACCGCGTCGTCAGCCATATTGTGTTTCAACAATACTTCTTGCACTTCATCAAAGTTTTTATACACCTTCATGATAACTGCATCATCGGCAACAGCCATAACAGCATCAATTTTTTCCTTAGGTGCAGTGGCTGGAACGATAGCCAAAACCTCTTCTTTTTCTACGATTGGATAGCCAAGATGGGAACCAATGGCACAGAATGCAGTGATACCAGGAATTGTTTCAATTTCAAAGCCTGTATTTTCAATCAAACGATATACGTACATATATGTACTATAGAACATTGGATCGCCAAGTGTTAAGAAAACAACATTTTTACCTTGTTCTAAATAAGATACGATAACGCGCTTAGCCTCTTCCCAACCTTCTTGTTGTGTAGCATCATCGAGCACCATTGGGAATACAACTGGAACGATTTCAGTATGTTCTTGAATGTATGGTTTCGCAATATTAAGGGCTACAGAACCATCTTTCTTTTCTGTTTTAGGTGTAATGATAACGTCTGCTTCGCCTACAATACGCGCAGCTTTCACAGTCATTAATTCAGAGTCCCCAGGACCAACACCTATGCCATATAATTTACCTTTCATGATGATTCTCCTATTCTATATTTCAATATGATTAACATTACTATTATACCTAATTTATTAAATATATTCAAAATGTTTGTGAAAGTCTACTCTTATTTCACATTCGGAATCGCCGGTCGATGACTGCTGCGCTTACCGTATATATCATCGATACAATCTTGAATATGTTGGCAATAGATATCTTGAATTTCTGTATATTCACCGAGGGCATGATGCATTTCTTCTACTTCATAACCAGCCTCTTTCAATACATTGACTACACTATCCTCTTCATCGCCAAATAAATCATTAAGCGCATGATCGCCAAGTACAAGGAGCAATGGGTGCACATAAATCTTATTAGGTTTCTTACCATCAAGCCATTCCCAAGGCACGGCCACATCCTCTACATAAGGAGCATTTTCCAAAGTGGCTACACGAACATGATTAAGGCCGCTGCGAATCAATTGGTATTGCAAATAACCATATGCAGAATTACCAGAGCCTAAACCACCGTGACCAACTAATAATAAACCATCTTCATTGCTGACGGATAAGGATGTAACAAATGTGTCAATTAAAATTTGATAATCATTCGGGTGTTCCTCTTGGCCCATATAGTATACCAATGGTCTGCCTACTCGCAATGTATTCAGTTCTTGTGCCCGTTCGTGATTTAAAATATTATGTTTCAACTTATCAAATTCTTCACCACCAGTGAAGTGCAATGGTTGTACATAAATATCTGTATATCCTTCACCAATGAGAGCATCTAATGCGCCTTGCTCTGTAGGAATTTCAATACCACGGTCTCGTAAACGCTTTACAATGATACGCGATGAAAAGGCTAAACGCACTTCATAATCTGTATATCTCTCTTTAATACGGTTTACAACAGCATCAATTTGATGTTCACGAGCGGAATCAACTGTTGAGCCAAAGGCCACTACTAATATAGCTTGTTTCATAACGGTCTCCTTATCAAATATAATTCACTATTCATCATACCACACGCATTGCCATAGTTGGATACCATACCCCGTATAAAAATCGTATTATAATTAACTTTCATACCCTTATTGATGGCAAAAAGCATCCGCCCCTAAAGGTGGATGCTTTTTGAAGATAGTGTGTATTTATGAGAGAGTTTATATACAACCTTACCAGAAGTATTAAGAAATCATTCCTTGTGCTTCTATACGGGAAGGTCGAATAACAGTTTGATATGATTCGCGTTGAGCGCTACGTTTTCTATCAGACATACGAATCGCTTGACCTAAATGTTTCAAGAATAAATCTTGTACATATGGATTTTCACCTAGGCCTTCATTCCAAATATCTACGTTGTACCCTTGTTCTGTCAAAAGTGCATAAATAGAATCGGAACGATCACCGCCAAGATAATCCATTAAATGAGTAGAACCAATCATTGCTAATGGTACAACGAGTACATCTTTATGCCCCATTCTATCTACCAATGTTAAGGCTTGCTTAAATGTAGGGAACCCATTTGTGGTAAATACTGCTACATTAGGAGCAGAACCATACATAGCTTTCAATTGTAATGTAGAGAATTCCAATTGATTTTGACCATTTGCCATCAATAAAACGGATTTATTAAGAGATTTAGTATTAATATGACGCATGATGCCATCTAATGTAGCTTCATAATCATCAGCGTAATTTTTAACACCTAACGATGTTAATAAGGGTTTACCGATATTAACTTGAGAGAAATTATATTCACTGCTATGTAAGAACTTAAGTGCTTGCTTACGCATTTGTTGATAGCATTGATCCGCTACGAGAGTAATCGGCTGAATATATACCTCATCAATTCCCTTGCGGCTAAATTCTTGCATGACGTCGGTGAAAGAAGCAATCGTATCATCATATTTTTCATTCCACTTTTCCACTAATGCATCAGACAAAAATACGCGTCGTACCTCTACATCTCTGTATAAGGAACGAACTTTAGACTCTATAGTGCCAATGGATGTTTCCACTGCTTCTTTATAAATTGATCCAAAGGATGCAATGATTATACCTTTCATATGTGACCTCCATATACCCATATATATGAAATAATTTTCATAAATGAAAATTATTATCAACCACTATGTACTAATCATACAAGATTAGCGTATGAAAGTCAATGAGAAATATTATCATATAATCATTTTAAAGGTTCTATATACTGCCAGGATCCTTTTACTAGTAATAAATATATTACATAAACATTTACATAAGGTATGAATAGACCAAATACCCAAAACGCACTACTATAAGAATCATGTAATCGCTGAATTAATACTCTTAATACGTATATAAAGCACCAAATCAAAAAAATAGACACAATAAAAATCAAAAATATATGTTCTAATGATATTTTAGATAAAATAGTCCCTATTGAATAAATTAATATTACAAGTAACAGAACCATAATTTGATATACCATATAATAATATATCAATTCACTTCTTGATATACGTCCCCCGCCAGTTAAATAACTCCGTTGACAAAATCTTTTTAAAAATCGGTACGATTTTATATAAGGAAAATTCATCTAAAAATTGTTCAAATCCGCCAAAGTCAATTCTTATAAAACTAGACCCAACCTTGTTCAATACAATTTGATAATCCATAGACATTATCATATTCATTACTAGGAAACAAAGATAATATTAATAACCCTACTACCCATATATTCAAATCAACTGACATAGCTGTCGCCAACATATCTTCCGTATATGAAACGACTAATATGGGAGGAGAATAATTTAAATAATTAGTATACAACGTATATATTCCAGCTAAGATAACAAAACCAGAAATCCATTTTTCCTCGGCATCTAGAATTCGTCTAATTGCTAGTACAGAAAAAATTAATAATGATACTATTAAATTAGTATATCCAATAAAAGATATTATACCTTCTTCATATTCTGTTGACAGATTCAATAGTATTACAGGCTCCAATAATTTTGCGGGCATAGAAATATATGATAAATATACTAATAGTATAGATAGAAAATAAGGAGTCCGAGTAATACGCCATGATAAAATTAAAGATTTAATGTTAGTTTTTAATAAAAACAACTCATCATTTATTGTCTTTCTGCTTATAATATCTTTCAAGATCATATTTTGTAATACCCTTCCAGCCTTAATCAATAGTAACTTTAATAATCTTAGGATTGAAAGTATTTAGAGTAAATAGCCTCATTAGTAAAATTACTCTTTATCATTATTTACGACTCCTTATGGTCAGAAAGATGCAAATATCTCACTATTCTCCAACAGACTTCTCTCTCTTTACGAGTTTATAGCAACTACAAATCTATATGTCGCTATAAGTATAACTAGTAATTTTAAAACAAATGGCATCTCACTTTGTATCGACCACCCCACAAAAATAATATAAGCAAGTATGATGACTGCCCATTTGAACTTATTTTTATGGGCTATATTGATTCCCAGTAACTTACCATGCAGTCCTAATAGAATATATAAAAATACTTTTCTTTTTGATCCACATATTCTTAATGCTCGATTATATATAAGCTTATACAGTTTTCTTCTTCTATATACAGGTATTAAGAAAATACAAGCATATAAAAATGCAGGAAACATACCTTCTAAAACTGCTATAGAGAACTCATAATTAACATCTTGCAAACTACCCATAAAGAATCCGACCAGTAAAATTAACGATGAAACCCATCGAAAACGTTGGTCATTTAAAAATCTTAATAATTGTCTCTCCACAGAAAATAAAATCCTCTCTATTAATTTAACATCTTATACAATTAATCATTTTAACAAAACAGAATGATAAATCCTATCATAAACATTGAATTACTTATAATTATACCGTCATAACCAATAAGAATATTTTTATAAAACATAAGATTATGCCTCATTTATTATGATTTTTTATAAAAAACGGTCGTATTATTTATACGTGTACAGGTATGGGGTTTATTGACATCCATACCCTAGGTTGCTACGATTGATTATAGGTAATATAGTTATGTCTGCATAGTCAGATGATGTTGTTTAATGAGGTGATTCACTTATGATTAGTGTAAAAAAACGTGCATTAACAGTTTCTGCTGCATTAGCAGCTTTCGCATTGACCTTTGGTGCTCCTGTGCTCGGCCACGCTGCATACCAATTGAATGATGAAGTAAAAGATCCTACTCCAGCATTAAAAGAAGCTGCTGCAATCGGTGTTCGTACACACAATACTGAAGCTTTACAAAACTTACCAAACAAAGATGCTATGGTTGTTATGAGCTTTGGTACAACTTATAAAGATACTCGTGCGAAAACAATCGATGCTACTGTAGATGCTATTAAGGCAGCACACCCAAATACTAAAGTGATAACTGCTTTCACAAGCCATATTATTCGTGATCGTATCCAACAAAAAGAAGGTATTACATACCCAACTCCTGAAGAAGCATTGGCTGAACTTAAAAAAGACGGTTACACTCGCGTTGCATTAGCATCCCTTGATGTAATTCCTGGTATGGAATACAACTACGATGCAGCAGTATATAATTTATACAAAAATAATTTCAAAAAAATGACACTTGGTACTTCTCTTATGTACTGGATGGGTCAAGAAAACCAAACTGACCAAGTTATTGAAACATTGAAAGCTGTACAATCCCAATTCCCTAAAGTAGGTAAAGAAGATGCTGTTCTTATCATGGCTCATGGTACTCCAGATCCTGCAAATGCATACTATTCTGTAATTCAAGACCGTATCCATACTCTTGGTATGAAAAATGTATTTATCTACACAGTAGAAGGTACACCAAATCTTGAACAAGTTATCCCTCAATTGAAATTACATGGTATTAAACACGTTACATTGATGCCTTTCATGATGGTTGCAGGCGACCATGCAAACAACGACATGGCTGGTAACGAACCAGATTCCCATAAATCCATTCTTGAAAAAGAAGGCTTCAAAGTTGACACTTACATCCATGGCTTAGGTGAAAATCCTAACATCCGTAAATTATTCGTTGAACGTGCTAACGAATCTTGGGACGCATTACAAAAATAATCAATCTACAATTTAACTAGTATCGTTATATAACGTACATAGGAGTACATCATGAAAAACTACTACTCTGTAGTCTTGCTTTGTCATGATCGTCCTAGCAATAGCTGGTGGTAAATCCACATCCAGCTCTTCTGCTACTACGAAGGAACTTACCTTTAATGGTGAAACCTACACTGTACCAAAGGATCCGCAACGCATCGCCGTTCTTTCAAATTCTGTATTGTCCATGCTATACGCAGTAGATGGCAAGGCAATTTCCCGAGCTAGCACAACAGATAAACTAGCTCCAGAATTAGAGGCATTACCTGCATTGGGTCAAACGGCTAACATCAACATGGAACAACTACTTGGCTTGAAGCCAGATGTGGTATTGGGTTTAGAAAACAAAAAAAAAAATATGAATCCCAATTACAAGCTAACAATATTCCAACCGTACTTTTTGATTACGATGGCATTAAAGATAATGTACCAATGTTAACATTCCTTGGCGAGTTAACCAATCATCAAGATAAGGCTAAATCCGTTATTGCCACCTATGAAAGTAATATTCAAAAGGTTAAGGATGCCATTAAAAATCCAACAACCTGCACGTGTTGCCGTATTGCGTGCTACCGGTAAAGGTGTGACAGCCGAAACCGACGAAGCAGTGACTGCATCTATGGTCAAAGAATTAGGTATGACAAATGTTGTTGCCTCCCACCTAGATGGTACAACCAAGGATAAAACGGTACCTTATTCTCTTGAAACATTAACCGCAGATAACCCTGATATTATCTTCGTCGTTACCATGGGTAAAGAAGAAGAAATTACAAAGGCCATGAAGAAAGCTATGACAGATAATCCTGCATGGGCTAATCTTAAGGCTGTACAAAACAACCGTGTCATTTACTTACCATCTAAACTATTCCTACTTAACCCAGGTCTACAAACACCTGAGGCTATGGCTCGTTTAGTGAAAGAAGCATATGGCATTGATGTTACATTTTAACATATCCTAACATACTAAAGAGGGCATTCCCCATTTCGGGAATGCCCTCTTTCACTATTAGTCTAGCTATCTACTCAACTAAACCTTTTACGCGTACATATTGTTTATCATCAAAGGTATCAATTTGTACATCTACAGAGAATACATCTCTAAATAGTTCATCCGATACGATTTCTTTCGTGTCTCCAGCTGTCACTAAATGACCATCTTTTATAATAGCCATATAATGAGAATATTGTACAGCTTGCGTCAATTCATGGAGTACCATCAATACGGTTAACCCTTGTTCATCGTTTAATCGTTTTAACAATTCCATAATTTCTAGTTGATGATTAATATCTAAATATGTCGTTGGTTCGTCTAACACTAATAATTTTGGTTGTTGTGCTAAGGCCATAGCAATCCATACCCGTTGCCGTTCACCACCAGATAAGGATGGAATTAATTGATTCCGTAAATGATTCGTTTTTGTAATTCCTAATGCATAGTCAACGATTTCTCGGTCCTCTTTGGCCGTATTCTTCCACCACATTTGGTATGGATAGCGTCCACAATATACCAATTCTTCTACGGTCATATCCTTTGGCATATTAGGCACCTGTGGCAGAAACGCCATTTGACGTGCTAATTCATTTTGTGAATATGATTGTAATGGTTTATCAAAAATGGTAATACATTCATGAGGACTATGAATATATCCGATCATAGACCGTAAGAGTGTACTTTTACCACAACCATTAGGCCCGATTAAAGTCGTTATTTTACCAGTAGGGACAGATACATTAATATCATGTAAAATATGACGATTTCCGAGAGTGACAGATAACTGGTTTACATCAATAGCCGTATTCATTAGTTATCCCTCCTCAATAGATACAAGAAGAATGGCGCCCCGAAGAATGCCATGATAATGCCAACCGGTACCTCAATTGGACTCCACATAACACGCCCTACCGTATCACTAACAACGAGGACGAGTGCCCCTAATAATGCAGAGCCTGGGAGTAAATACGCATAATCATTACCGATGATAAGTCGTAACATATGCGGTATAACGAGGCCTACGAAACCGATTAAGCCCAATACTAACGGCACCTGCTGCTAATAGAGCCGCAACAGCAGTCATAATAAACCGCGTTTGTTCTACCTTAAGGCCTAGCCCCTTTGCTGTTTCATCACCTAAACTTAAAATAGTAAGACGTTTGGCACCTAAACAGGCAAAAATAAGACCGACTAACGCGTATGGGAACAGAACCTCTACTTGTGGCCAACTGCGTGCAGCCAAGCCACCCTACCATCCAAAGTAAGGCTCCTTGCACACGATCTCCATAGAATACAAGTAGTGCAGAAATACCAGAGCCTAAAAAAGCAGCCACCGCAACACCAGCCAAGATGATACGGCTTGGGCGTACACCATTCTTCCAAGCAAGAGCATATACCATCAACGCCGCAGCCATAGCACCTATAAAGGCAACGAGAGGCACAATATGATCATAGCCAGGGAAAAGAATAAATATAATAACACCGGCAAGTCCAGCACCGGAGGAAACGCCAACAATTTGAGGATCTGCTAAAGGGTTCTTCATAACCGCCTGTAAAATGGCACCCGATACAGCTAAACAAGCACCTACCAATGCAGCAACAATATTACGAGGCAACCTAATATTCCAAATAATTTGCGATGCTGTATCTGTTAGCTCACTAGCCCACAATGTGTGCCAAATCTCCGATAGTGACACCGGTGTGGAACCCCAAATCAGTGAGATAATCATGCTAGCTATGACAGCAATAACCAAGACAATAATAACTGATATACGAAATAGTTTTCGTTCATTCAGAGAGTCCACAGTAACCTCTCCTTTCACCAATACATGGTGCTATCAGCACCCGTATTATACATATAAACCTCATAATAGATACAGTAAAACCCGAATCGCCAGCAGTATGCAACGATTCGGGTTACTTATTATTTAGATTCTTTGCCTTCTACGAAGAGCATATCGTTGCGTTTTACATCTGTGTAAAGCAATGCATTACATACGGATGCTGCAATTGGGCTACCGCCCTTGTTACCTTTTACAGTGATATAAGGAACTGGGGATACTTCCATCAAATAATCTTTAGATTCTGCAGCGCCAACAAAGCCTACAGGAATACCGATGATAAGAGCTGGTTTAATACCTTCTTCAAGAGCAAGGCGCAATACTTCGTACAATGCAGTTGGTGCATTACCGATAGCAACGATTTGGCCTTCTAATTGTTTGCCAAATGTGCGCATAGCAGCGATAGAACGTGTTACGCCCAATTCTTTAGCCATTTTAGCTACGTTTTCATCTTTGATTAAACAATGTACTTCATTACCACGAAGTTTAAGAGCCGGTTTAGAAATACCTGTGCAAACCATTTCTACGTCAGTGTAAATATCTGCACCATTGTCTAATGCTTCTATACCTTTTTGAACAGCATCAGGGCTCATTTTTACGAGTTGAGCATATTCAACGTCACCAGATGCGTGAACTGTACGAGATACAACGCGTACTTCATCATCAGTTAAACCTAAATCCTTTACATAATCGTAAATGATTTCCATACTTTTATCTTCAATGGCTTTAGGATTTTTAACGTAATCCATTAGTGTCCTCCCATAATTTGAAAAATTCATCATTCGATGATACCACAGGGCATTCTAGTTTCACCCGTGGACGATCGATAACAATAACGTGGATGCCAAGGTCGATGGCAGCCTGTAATTTCGTATCAGCACCACCTACGAGGCCAGAGTTTTTCATAACCACAACGCTCGCCTTTGTATCGTGGAACATAATACGATTCATATCGTAAGAAAATGGACCTTGTACGGCAACGATACGTTTAGGACTCACATTGAGGTCTTCCATCATTTGCAACACCTCAGCAGTTGGCAAAATACGTGTCCACACTTCACAGTCTTGCAAGGCCTCAGACTTAGCAAAGATGTGCATCGTCTTACTACCAGTAGTCAAATATACATGATTGTTATTTTCCTTTGCCAATTTGCCGGCTAAATTAGCTGCTTCTGTTTCATCCACTACGATATGCAACTTATCATAGTCTGGCAATGGTACCTCTTTTCGTTCAAACCGAACAAAAGGAATGCCCACCGCCTTAGCTGCATCTTGAGCTGTTGCGGTCACAATAGCCGCATACGGATGGCTTGCATCAATGAGTAGGCGCACATTATGCTCCTTAATCAACTGTTGCATAGCCTCTTGGTCGAGGCGGCCCCGTATGAACTGTAATGCCTTCATGAGCAGCCAATTCCGCCCCATATTGGCTCACGACAGTCACGAGAACCTCTTCACCGGTTCGTTCTTGGATATCTACCGCTAAGGTTCGACCATCCAAGGTGCCAGCAATGACCCAAATCATAATTTATAGCCTCGAGGTGTAATCATGCGACCATTTTCAACATAAGTTTGGCTATTACCAATGATAACAAGTGTTTGCATATCTACTTCTTCTTTTGTGAAGTTTTCTAGATCAGAAATCACCATATGCTGACCTGGACGGCCTGCTTTTTGCACGATGCCTACAGGTGTTTTAGGGTCGCGGTATTTAAGAACGATTTCTCGTACTTCATCTAAATGAGTAACGCGTTTTTTACTGCGTGGGTTGTACAAGGAAATAACCATATCCCCTTGTGCACAAAGATCAGCACGTTTTTTAATTAAATCCCAAGGTGTCATCAAATCGCTAAGGGAAATAACGGCAAAGTCATGCATCAAAGGTGCGCCCAATACAGATGCTGCTACGTTTACAGCACTAAGACCTGGCACGATGTCCACGGAAGGGCGTTTGTCTGCTGATACTTTGTTTGCTAATTCTAACACAAGGCCAGCCATGCCGTACACGCCGGAGTCACCAGAGGATACAACTACTACTTGGTGACCTTCTACAGCCAAATCGACGGCTTGTTGACAACGATCCACTTCTTGCATCATCGCTGTACCTACCGTTTGTTTACCTGCGATAAGGTCTTTAATCAAATCAAGATATGTTAAATAACCGACTACACGGTCTGCCGCTAAAATGGCTTCCCGTGCTTGTGGTGTCATAAATTCAGCGTCCCCAGGTCCAATGCCGATTACTTTGATGTTACCTGTGCAATGGCTACCGTTGTTTTGGGATACACCGTTTTGTGCTGTATTAATGTTTGGCTCTTGGCCGCTAGTAATGCTGTTGTCTCGCATACGTTTCCTACTCCTATTGTTCCTTTTACAAATGTGGATTCTTTTAAATCCTGTTCTTCTATAACGGGTGCTATCTCTTCTTGTGTGTAGAAATGGATAGACCACCCTAATTCGTTTACGGCCTCTAATAGGCCCACTTCATCTTGTTTCACGATAACCGATGCAGCTGTGACGATGCTTTTTGATGAAAGCTTATGCGTCTGTAGAGATTGTGTAATGGCATCCAGTATGAGCTCCTTTGGTGTATCTCGGCGACAACCAATGCCCCATCGTATACGTACGAGGACGTAAGATGAGTTGCTCTGGATACTCAGGAATCACCTTATCTGTTATCACTACGCGACGAACACCATCAGTCTCAGGCAATGTAAATACATCTACCATCTGAACAGTACCATGAGTACCGATATGTGCTGTAGCAGATTGCACTAAATGCTGTGCATTGACCAATGTGTTATCGATATAATAATTAACCGTTTCACCTGCGACGACAGCTGAGTTCACATCCACTAAGGTTTGGAAATCATCTACCAACAGATGCTCATGCCGCGCCAATACGTCAGGCGCTGGCAATCCATTAACATCCGTCGCCGTTGTAATAACTGGGTCCGCATCGATGGCCAGCGAAATGGACTGCGTCCATTCGTTGGCGCCCCCAAGGTGACCAGATAACAAACTGATAACATGATGACCGGCCTCATCCATTACGACGATGGCAGGATCCTTGGATTTATGCTCAATATACGGTGCAATCATGCGTACTACGATACCCAGTGCCATAATGCATAACACTTGATCATAATCCTTGAAAATCTGTCCTATATGATGTTTGAGAGAATCAAAATAGAGGGCCTCACCACCAGAGGGACGGTTCTCCTTTTCATAACAATCCGCATGAGGGGCTACCAAAGATTTGATGCGTTGCCCTAGCCTAGCACCACGTTCAGACACAGAAAGAATAGCTGTCCTACTCTTCTTTGCTCCTGTCATAGGTGAATCAGATTCTAGTTCTTTCATCACACTAGTCCTTAGCACTACGATACATGTGAGCAAATCCCTTATCGTAAAGCTTAGATAATTCGTATTCGCTGTCTAGTACATGACTAACAACAATCATAGCTTGACGTAATACGCCTTCTTCAGCCACGATATCCGCAATGGTTTCCAATGTACCGCGGATAATGCGTTGGTCTGGCCAAGACGCTTTCACTACGATAGCTACAGGTGTTGTTTTATCATAACCACCTTCGATGAGTTCAGTTACTACCTTATCTAGCATTTGAACGCTAAGGAAGATACACATGGTCGCTTCATGAGCTGCCAACATGCGTAATTTTTCCTTTGGAGGCATTGGTGTACGGCCTTCCATGCGCGTAATAATTACGGTTTGAGATACATTTGGCAATGTATACTCTTGTTTTAATGCTGCTGCAGTAGCGAGGAACGAACTTACGCCAGGTACCACTTCATAGGTAATACCCATGCCAGCCAAGGCATCCATTTGTTCTTGAATAGCACCATAAATAGCGGGGTCACCGGTATGTAAACGAACAACCTTTTTGCCATCTGCCACGGCATGCTTTCATAACAGCTAGTACCTCATCAAGATTCATAGTGGCACTGTTATGAATTTCACAACCTGGTTTACAAGCCTCTAAAATAGCAGGGTTTACCAAGGAACCCGCATAGATGACAACGTCGGCTTCTTGTACTAAACGATAGCCTTTTCGCGTAATAAGCTCTGGATCCCCAGGGCCTGCGCCTATGATATGCACGTCAACCATATTACTCTCCTTCTGCGATACGCGTTGCAGATACAATAAAAATTGGACTCAATGGGTCCAACAAATGATATGGACCGGCCTTACGATAGCGGCTAATGGACATTTGGTATCCTTCGTATGTGAAAGGACGACCTTTCAACTCTTTTAAAATGGTATAGCCCGTTTCCATCGTTACCGCCGTTACAACAAGGCGACCGCCTACCTTTAACAACCGTTGTGCTTCATCCATAATGCCCGTCATACCGCCAGCACTGCCGCCGATAATAACCGCATCAAGCTCAGGTAAATCTTCCATACCCTCCGGAGCTTTGGATTTTATAACAGTCATATTATTGACATTGAATTTCTTCATATTTTCATGAATCAACTCAATGCCTTTATCAAAACGTTCAATAGCATATACATGACCTTTAGGTGCCGCTAATGCAGCTTCAATAGAAATCGAACCCGTACCAGCCCCCACATCAAGAACGATGCTATCTTCTTCGATGCGCGCCTCATTCATAACGGCTTTGCGAATCTCGCATTTCGTCATCGGCACGTCACCGCGTATAAATTCCTCATCAGGAATTCCGAAAAAATGTCTCATCCTAGTACCACCATAACAGAATGACCAAATCCTTCGAGCTCTGTTAAAACCTCTAATGTGGAGTCTACGATTTTCTTCATCATCGTAACTCAAGCGCTCTAAGGCTGCTGCTCTCGTTTCTTTTGGCCATCCTGCATCTATTAAAATACGCGCAATATGCGCTGGATTATATTCAGGATCCGTTAAGAATCCCATCTTTTTCCCCGCTTCATATACGAGCTTCTTTCAGGCGCTGGTTGGCGTCCGTGAAAGCTCATTAAATCCGCATCATGCCACACTTCGTTAAGGCGTGCAAAGGCAAATGTCATGGAACTAATTCCTGGCACCACGTCAATGCGTGTGGTAGGAAATTTCTTTTTCAAATACGGTAACAAGCTATAGTAGCCCGTATCCCCGCTAACCATAACCACAACATCATGGTCGTGAAGTTCACGCTCGATTTGTTCGGATAACCAACTTAGTTTCCCCGTTACAGGATACGTAATCTGTCCGGGTTCCTTAAAATCCTCCAAGGAGCGTTCACTACCTACCAAAACGGTAGCATGTTTAATTAAATTAAGGCCTTTAGGCACCACATAATCAGGATTGCCCGGGCCAATGCCTACGATATACAAGGTATGTGCCAATGTTCTAGCTCTCCTATCTCTTTTGCATGCTTATCCATAGCCAAAATCTCACCCTTTAATGTGGTAATAATAATACCTACTCAGCCTCATTGGCAATATATCGTTCACTGCGCATAGATGCGCGGTCTACTACACGTTGATATACACCGGTTAAGGCCTTCTCGTTCTAATATAGGGAACGTAGATTCTGTAGTTTGGCAATTAAATAACTCTTCACACACCGCTTGGGATGCTCCTTCAAGAGCTGCATAGGCTACAATACTTTCCATGCGACCATCGCTCATGCGATTATGGGTATGAAAACTTCCGCTAGCAAGCTTAATGAGCTTACCGATATGACCGATGATCAAGATTCGTTTAAAGCCAATATGAACGGCTTGCTCAAGCATAAATCCAATGAAGTTGCTGGTTTCAGCCATTTGGTTCTTATGGATACCGAGCACTTGTTCCGCTAAATCTTGACCGATACGCCCCGGTACGAGAACCGCCGTTTCGCAGCCATTGGCTTTCATTACCTTTAACTGAGGCACGAGAGAATTCTTAAACCCTTCTTCACTCATCGGCTTAACGATACCCGTTGTACCGATAATGGAAATACCACCTTCGATACCCAGCGTATGGTTCAACGTCTTCTTAGCCAACACCTTACCATTAGGAACACTTACTGTTACCGTCACACCTTGACCTTGCGTACAAAACTCTTCAAATACGAGTTTCATCATCGCTCTAGGGCCCGGATTAATGGCCGGTTGTCCTGGGGGCATGGCAAGACCGGGTTTTGTAACCGTACCGACACCAAAGCCAGCTCGAAAACGTAGCTTGCCTGTGTCATCAAGGGTTACCGTCGTTTCCACATCATTGCCATGGGTCACATCTGGATCGTCACCGCCATCCTTCATCACAGTCGCCTTTGCCTCTGTTTCGGATATGATTTCCACAGATTTAATAGGTACCTCAATGAATTGACCTTGTGGATTCTCAATGACAACCTTGTCCACAATATCGTGTTCTAAGAGGGCCAATAGACCTGCTTTCATGCCTGCCGTAGCACATGAACCGGTCGTATAACCACCCTTCATGTCCTCTACTCTCATAGCGCCTCCTACACCGATAGGGTTAGCGATTCACTGGAATCAATCTAACCCTATCTCTTATGCTTATATAATTAGGAACGGAAGTTAACGAATTGCAATTCAACCGGTACATCCAATTGTTTTAACATTTGAATAACCGCTTGCAAATCATCCTTATCCTTGCCAGATACGCGCACTTGATCCTCTTGGATAGACGCTTGTACCTTAAGCTTCATATTTTTGATTGCCTTTACTACTTCTTTAGCATTTTCTTTTGTAATGCCTTTTTTAATAGTAATCACTTGGCGTACAGTGGCACCAGCAGCAGGCTCAACCTTACCATAATCAAGGTTCTTAACCGCTACATTACGTTTAACCATTTTGCCTTTTAATACATCGATAATAGCGTTCAATTTATATTCGTCATCACCGATGATTTTAATGGTATCACCGTCAAGGCTAATTTCCGCTTTAGAACCACGGAAATCATAACGCGTACCAATCTCTTTCTTCGCTTGGTTTACCGCATTATCTACCTCTTGCATATCCACTTCGGATACAACGTCAAAGGAACAATCTTTAGCCATTTTATACCTCCTACACCTGAACCCGTTGGGCATGGGGTTCACGCATTATTTTCATCATCATCCACGTATTCATTGAATGGAATACATTTATATAATTATATCGTAAATTATCAATATTTACTAGGAATTTCAGAATTTAGATTATAACTATTCATTATATAAAAATAGCAATGTACGATACATTCATACATTGCTATTTACTCGTTGATTTATTTTTTATATGTAATCAATATAAACGGTCCTCTATCCTACAAGCTGTAGAATAAGTAATCCACTTATTAAGCAAAAGTTCAGGTTATAGGATATTTACAGCCTCATAAGTAGGTTGTACAACCCATTCACCTTTAGCATTCATAACGCCCCATTTTCCTTTGGACTTAACAGAGCTAAAACCATGATTAAAAGACTTCACATCTTCTATAATATTATTAGTATCTCTAAATAATACATGACCATCATTATCGATAATAGTATATGCGTCTTTACCTGTATGAACCCATGTTACAGTATCACTGTTAAATGGCTCAATAGTCGCTTCTGTTTGAGCAGAATATAATGATTTCCCCGTAGACATATTGATAAGATTTTTAACATGATCTTTCACTACTACTAAACGATCTGTACCGGCAAAGGAAATAGAATCATATTTGAAGGATACCACTTGTTTACCAGTTGAAACATCAAAGACACCCCATTTATCGCTGCTATTATCTTTTAATGCCAACAAACCGTTAAACTTATCCATTTCACCTGCATCATAATCACCAGGTTGAATAACGATTTCACCTTTACGATTAACAAAGCATAATTTACCAGAGTCTTTGATTACTGTGCCATAAGATGTCATAGGCCATACTTTATCTTTTTTACTGTCAATCACAATATTGCCATTACGGTCAATATAACCACGTTTTGCACCATCATATACAAAACCACCTACATGATAATGATGACCGCCCAAGAGAGCACCACCTACAATGCCACCAACGATAAAGCCACCTACTAGACCACCTAGGTTAAAACCACTTACGGAACGACGATATTCAGCAAGACCATTACGGTATCTATATACCTCTTTAGATGGAGCATCAAATAATTCTTTACCAGTACCATCAATAGCTACAATTTTACCTTTAGCATTTTTAACAAAAGCACGATCTTCGCTAAATCCAGTTAACACTTGACGGAATTGCGGTTCAATTACAACCTTATCATCTGCTGTTTTAAAACCGTATTTTCCTTTTTGTTTAAATTCTACAAAGCCATCACTTGCATACTCTTGTGTAACTTCTTGTTTAATACGGTCTTTTAAAGCTTCTTCTTCGGAAATTTCCACACCTTTAGGTGTTACCCAAGTTTCTGTTTTCTTATCTACTTGAGCTAACACATTGCCCGTTTTATAATCAACATCGCGAATTTCTTTATATTTAGGTTCGATTGCTACGGTTCCATCTGGACGAATAATCCCCCATTTACCGCCTTGTTTCATAGATGCTAGCACACCATGTTCAAGAACTTCATCATTTTTGAAAGTCATCCCTTTGCCAGACTTCAAAGATTTTGGTACATCGCGATATGGGTTTAATACATCAGATACATCGGCAGCAATGTATCCTGCCATGGCACTACGTTCTTCTAGTTTTTGAGGTGTCATTACACCTACGCTAGTACTTGTCGATGTAGTTCTATGAGTTTCCTCCGATTTCCACGTAGTAGTAGATGTGGATGCACTATGTTGTTCACGTGTTACACGCGTACTTGTAGATGTTGGTGTATCTTGATTTGTTACTGTTGTACTACTAGTGGATGTTGTAGTAGATGCTGCGAAAGCACTTGTAGACATAGCCGCCAACACACATGCGACTAATAAAGATTTCTTGTTGAGTTTCATAAATCTCTCCTCTTATTACTCAAAGGTCTATACATATAAAAAATATATAAATAATTATTAATATAAATTATACTATACGAACCTATATATATACAATAAATTATGAAAAATTCTTCATCCATTATTTTTTTGCTATAATAGGACCTATGAAAACAGCAACCATAATCGACTTGATTGTAGATGCTAATATACACACGCAATCAATGAATCATATCATAAAACAACAGCATATTTCACAACGCATGCGACGACGTCTAAAAAATAATGGAATCATCACCATTAACGGACAATCGGCTACATGGGATACCCTTGTTCATGGCGGAGATCATCTACTTATGAAATTAGCACCTGAACAAGAATTTTCACGCACTCCAATGAATCTGGAAATCGTATACGAAGATGAGTATATCCTCGCTGTAAATAAAGCCGCCGGTGTTCTTATGCACCCTACCTCGACGGTACGCGATGGAACATTGGCAAATGGCGTTCTCTATTATTATGACGAAACTGAGCAGGCTCATGACTTTCACCCCGTCCATCGCCTCGATAAGGACACATCGGGCATCGTCATCATCGCTAAAACATCGGTAGTACAACACGCCTTTGATAAGCAACGCACAAAATTTCAAAAGGTTTATAACGCCATCGTTGAAGGCACTATGCCAAGTCAATCGCTAACTATTAATTATCCCATCGGACGTAAACCGGCTAGCATCATCGAACGATGTTGCACATTAACAGGCAAACCAGCTCGTACTGATGTAACGGTATTGGCACGCCACATTGTTTCCCAGCCTGTACAAATGGATAAAAATTTGAGCACGCAAGAGGTTCTTACTCATGTGCAATGTGTATTGCATACAGGCCGAACCCATCAGATTCGCGTACACCTATCCCATTTAGGTTTTCCTTTAGCTGGTGATGATTTATATGGCGGTCATTTAGATCATATCCATCGTCAAGCATTACATGCTGGGTACCTAGCTTTCACCCATCCTATGACACAAGAGTATATAGAACTACGCGCCCCTATGCCAACGGATATGAAAGATTTACTATGTCTCTAACAGATTCATCTAGAAAACCTTATAAAATTGTGGTGCTTTATATCGTTTCTTGATATACTAACAATGAATAGATATGTATCATCATAAGTTGATGACAATACTTTCAAAATACATACAATCGGCTATAAAGCCAAGGAGGACAACATGCCATTAGTAACGACTACGGAAATGTTCAAAAAAGCTTATGAAGGCGGCTACGCAGTAGGTGCTTTTAACGTTAACAATATGGAAATCGTACAAGGTATCGTCGATGCAGCAAAAGAGGAACAATCCCCTCTTATTTTGCAAGTTTCTGCAGGTGCTCGCAAATATGCTAAACATATTTATCTTGTAAAACTAGTAGAAGCAGCATTGGAAGATAGCAATTTACCAATCGCTCTTCACCTTGACCACGGTGATTCTTTTGAAATCTGTAAAGATTGCGTAGACGGCGGTTTTACATCTGTTATGATTGACGCTTCTCACCATGATTTTGAAGAAAACGTAAAAATTACAAAACAAGTTGTTGAATACGCTCATGCGCACGGTGTTGTAGTAGAAGCAGAACTTGGTCGTTTGGCTGGCGTCGAAGATGACGTTAACGTATCCGATGCAGATGCTCGCTTCACAGACCCAGAACAAGCTGCTGAATTCGTAGCATTAACAGGTGTTGATTCCTTGGCTATCGCTATCGGTACAAGCCACGGCGCTTACAAATTCAAAGGCACACCATACCTTGACTTTGAACGTTTGGAAAAGGTGGGTAAATTATTGCCTAACTTCCCTATCGTATTGCATGGTGCTTCCTCCGTATTGCCTGAATTCGTAGCAAAATGTAACGAATTTGGTGGCAATATCCCTGGCGCACAAGGCGTACCTGAAGAAATGCTTCGCAAAGCAGCGCAAATGGCGGTTTGCAAAATCAACATTGATACAGACCTTCGCCTTGCTATGACTGCATCTGTACGCGAATACTTGGCACAAAATCCATCCGAATTTGACCCTCGTAAATATTTAGGACCTGCTCGTGACGCTATTAAAGGCATGGTAGCTCACAAAATTAAAGATGTATTAGGTTCTTCTCACAAACTATAATCTATGGCTAGTGGATTTGTAAAAGGAACCTTAATCTTAACCATTGCCGGTTTCGTAGTGAAAGCCATCGGTAGTATCAACTGGATTCTTCTCTCCCGTATCTTGGGCGGGGAAGGCATCGGGATCTACCAGATGGCCTTTCCTATCTATTTGTTATTATTACAAATTTCGAGCGCAGGTGTGCCGATTGCCATCTCTATTTTGACGGCAGAACGATTAGCATTACACGACTTTGGTGGTGCTAAACGAGTATTTAATATTTCTTTCACAATGCTGACCATTACGGGCTTTATCGCCAGCTTGGCCATGTACTTTGGCGCAGATTGGCTTATCTCTAGCGGTCTCATTGCTGAAAGCCGTGCCTACTACTCAATCATCGCACTTGCTCCGGCAGTATTCTTTGTAACGTGGATTTCCTGTTTCCGCGGCTATATCCAAGGTTATGAAATGATGACCCCAACGGCGGTCAGCCAAATCGTAGAACAACTATTGCGCGTTATCGTTATGCTCGGTGCAGCGGCTATCTTATTGCCATATGGCTTACCGGCTGCAGCTGGCGGTGCTAGCCTAGGCGCTGGCGTCGGTGCCTTTGGTGCCTTCCTCGTGCTCTTGTACTATTACTACAAATTGCCTAAGGCTAGTAGTACTGGTGAAAGCTACGATGGTCCACGCGAATCGGCCAAGGAAATTTTATCGCGACTGTTATCGTTGTCCATTCCTATTTCCTTAGCCAGCATCATGTTACCATTAACGGCCAATCTTGATTTGCTCATCGTACCACGTCGCCTATTAGACGCTAATTTCCCGATGAATGAAGTAACAGAACTGTTCGGTTATCTTACAGGTATGGCAGTGCCGCTCATCAACTTGGCTACCATTATTACAGCAGCCCTTGCTACGAGCATCGTACCAGCCATCTCTCATGCTTTTGCTAAGCGAGATCATGAAGGTATTTACGAACGCACTGCTGGTTCTATGCGCTTAACATTTATGGCAACCGTACCATTTACGGTACTATTATATGTACTCGCTGCCCCAACCGTTACATTGATTTACAATGCTCCTAAGGCAGAACTAGCAACGCAAATCACTGCGTTCTCTATCTTCTTCCTCGGCGTGCACCAAGTTACAACAGGGATTTTACAAGGCCTTAATAAGCCACGTATTCCAGTCATCAATATGGGGATTTCCCTCATAATCAAGGTTATCCTTAACTGGACACTGACTGCTATTCCTTGGCTCGGCATCGGCGGTGCTGCCTGGGCAACCGTTGCTGATATTGGCTTTGCAGCGTTACTCAATTTGATTTACATCAAAAAATACACAGGCTACTTCCTCGATATTTCCCTTCTATGGAAAAACGTGGTCAGTGCCGGTGTCATGGGGGTACTCATCTTCTTGAGCTACCACTACTTAATAGATATTTTACCAATGTGGGCTAACTTCATACTCACAGGTATCGAAGGCTTATTGCTCTACGTCATTATTATGGTTCTTTTAAAAGGGCTTAATAAAAACGATGGTGCTAGCATGCCACTTATTGGTAGATTCTTTTAGATAAGCATAACAAAAGAGGTTTAACGCATACGTGTTAAACCTCTTTTATTTGTACGCCGAATAGGCATGACTAAACCCTCCAGTTAAACTGGGGGTCGGTAAAAAATTCTTAGAGAAAAGGAAAGAACCTCCTAGTGGTAAAATGAAGTTGGTCTGGCAACCACAACATTTCAACATAGGAGGTTCAATGTCAATGAATGACGTAAAAAGCTTATCACATAGTAAATGGAGATGTAAATATCATATTGTTTTTGCACCAAAGTATAGAAGACAAATAATTTATGGTCGGATAAAAGCTGATGTAGGTAAAATTTTAAGAGATTTATGTAATAGAAAAAATGTAGAGATTATAGAGGCAGAATGCTGTCCAGGATCATATTCATATGCTAGTAACTATTCCACCACATTTAAGTGTATCAAGTTTTATGGGATATTTAAAAAGCAAAAGTAGCCTCATGATATTCGATAAACACGCAAATTTAAAATATAAGTATGGAAATAGACATTTCTGGTGTAGAGGATATTATGTGGATACAGTGGGAAGATACGAAGGAGCGATAAAAGAGTATATTCGCAATCAGTTACAAGAAGATATAGCACAAGATACATTAAACTTTAAAGAATATACCGACCCGTTTACGGGTGAGCCGGTAAAATAGGCAAAATAAAAGCCCCCGAGTAGGGGGCCGCCAGTGGTAATAGAGTGGTTGTCAGATCATTCAAAGCCCTCTTTAGAGGGCTACCACTAGAGAAAGACCCTTATAGGGTCAGAGCAAACCACCCGTTCTACGGGTGGTTATGATTTACATCAACTATTACATTACTCTTTACTGGTACTTAATGTTTTATCATTACCAACATTTTTATTATTCTGACGTATTTCCATAAATTGTAATCTAGATGGCGAAAAACCAACCCCTGCAAAAGCCTTATCATTCCAAGATTTACTATATTTAGCAGCTACATATTGAATCACATCTCGCAACTTATAGTTACTTACATGAACATCATCAGGTTTGTATAAATAATATGTATAGACATATTGATTATCATACAATACCATTCCAAATAGTGTTGTATTTTCTTTATTAGCTTCAAAGTATAAAGCTGGAACACCATTGTTCCAAACTGTGGCATACTGTAATCGTTTATGACCTTGTAAACCATGACTATTAACAACCATACTTAAGTAACTATATAAAATATTTTGTTTTTCAACACTAACACCTTTGATCAATGGTTGCTTACCTAGTACGGCTTTGATACGTCCTGAAAGATACACATCATATTCAGCTTGACCTATGACCTCATGTTCCTTGAATTTACTATTTTTTAATACCCTAAAGGTATAAGGTCCCATTTTAACTGGATCAGTATATGTTAATACATCGCTAGCAGGCTTAATAGAAGGCAACACAAAATTGGCCAATGGCCCCATTGTATAAGAGATCGATTGTTGTGTATCATCTTTAATATGATTTTTTATAATATCTTTATTTAGAGATTGACCAATATGATAAGAAATAGTAGGTGTTTTTGGTAATGTAAAATTGATTGTCCCCACTACATAATGATCATCAAGGCCTATTACATCCCACGTTGCTTTTTCAATACCAGGATATGTGAATACACCGCCATCAATAAAGCGAGGTACAGTCTTTTCTTTTTCTAAACTCTTTTTTACAATATCCTGTATAATAGATTGATTTACATCTGCATACTCTATATTTGTATCTTCCCACTTAGATCCACTTGGTTGAGGTCTCGTTTCATAACCAAAATCAGCTACTCCCGATATAGTTATGCCACCATTCTTAATAGGATATTGAGAGAAATATTTAGGATCAATAGACCACCCAATTATACTTTCTTTAGGCCCTGTAAACTTAACATCTGCTCCATTATCTGTAATAATATATACACTTCTAGAATGATGAATCGCTCTAGTCAATTCTTGTGACAAATAAATATCATCAGCTAATTTTTCATTATTATAATTTGGTAGACGTTGCACCATTTTTTTTACTTGCATTTCCTGATAGGCATCAATTCGTTTAGCAACGTCCTCAGGAAGGCGGTATTCTTGATATGCTTCCTTCGCAATATCTGGGCGAGCTCCAGGGATGTTAACCTCAATGGCCTGAGATGCTCCTATAGTCCCAATAAATCCAATACAACTCAGTATTAACAAACGTCTTAACTTCATATCTCCCTCCTTAAATACATACGTTTATTTATCATTTTAACACTCATTTTATATTTCATCAATTTTACTTGTATAGGTAAACAAAGGGGCTGCAACTAGAATGCGGTAAAACCGCATTCTGTTACAGCCTCTTTTTATTAATGCACACGATTATTTGAAAATGCACGACTAGGCATGCCTAATCCAAGTTTCGTTTTTTTATATCCATCTTTTGTATTTTTATATGTTACATATTGTACAATATCTCTTAATTTATAATTGCTAACGTGTACATCATGTGGTTTTGACATATAGTACGTATATCGATGTGTATCATCATATACAGTCATGACAAATAAGCTATATTTATCTCCTTTAATTTCAAAATATGCCCCTGGTAGCGTATCATTCCACACAGTAGCATATTGCGCTGGTTTACCCTGAGATAATTTAGGTGAACCAATAAAAGCTAACAAATAATTATAAAGAATATTTTGTTTTTTTACATCATCATACTTTGATAGAGGGCTCACACTAATAATTTCTCTTATCTTTCCCGATTTATAAAAATCCATAGTTAAACCACCTTCGAGAGATTTTGACTTTACTAATTTGCTGTCCTTCAATACTCTAAACGCAAATGGACCTTTATGTACTTCGGATGTATATGGCATGATATCACTAGCAGCCTTAACAGAAGGCAATACTATATTAGCTAATGGTGACATTGTATCTCGAATAATTGTTTCTTGGTTAAGTTTCTGTATTTTGTTTTTTGGCATTGCATATATGAGATGATATGAAACAGTCGGCTGATTAGGCATTGTAAAATTAATAGTGCCTCTAATATTTTTTGAATCGTAGGAGGCTATATCCCATGTCCCTTTTTCTACTGTCGGGTAAGTAAATAGCCCTGCACCAAGAATACTATAATTATTTTTATGTAGAGTCATTTTTTTATTTTCTAACAATGACTTTAACTGATCTGCAGTTAGTTGCTTATAAGGAATACCGGAATTTTCCCATGTATCGCCCTTGGGCTGAGGTCGTAATTCATAACTCATTTCACCATCAAAGCCCAATGCACCACCATGTCGCGTCACTTCCTTATGTGGACCAGCACTCTCATATGCAATTCCCATAATACTAGCATAAGGCATAGTAAACTTAATATCCGCCCCGTGATCTCGCAAAATAAATACCGTACTAGAATACTTGATAGCATGATTTAATTCTGTTGTATTATGAATATCCCTTGGTAAATTAGATATATCATAACCAGGTTTATTTTGATTATCTTCTGTAACTTTTTTAATAATTTTGGATTCCAATATTTTTGTATCTGCCGTATCTACACGATAATTTTGATATTTATCAGCAGATATAGATGCATCAGCGCCAGGAATATTTACGTCTATCGCATAGGACTGCCCCATGCCAAATGTTAATCCAAGTAAACCTAATGCTATCACACGTTTCCAGTTCATACATTCTCTCCTCAATTTATACTCTACAAGCTAAGACTCATTATACCTAATTATTAATTTTTTATCAATTTTCTATAAATTCATTTTAGAATCATCCAATATTAGCTATATTTACACAAACGCAATTCCTACTTGCATAATATGTTATAGTATATTATAGGAAAATGAATTATAATTATACTGTACTTGATGTACAGTATTTTACACATTGAGGTGATAGTATGAAAAAACCATTAATCGGAATCTCCGGCAATACGCTACGCGATAACAGCGGCGCTTATGTCGATTTAATCCGTTCTTACGTGAATCAGGATTATGTCCGCTCCATCGAAGAAGCCGGCGGCATTCCTATTATTATTCCTTTTACAGAAAATTTAGAGCAAGCAAAGGAAACCATCGATATCGTTGATGGCCTACTTCTTACAGGTGGTCATGATGTGTATCCGCTCAATTATGGCGAAGAACCATTGCGAGGCATTGGTGATGTATTCCCTGAGCGCGATCAATTTGATTTCGCGTTGCTTGCAGCAGCAGAAGCACGAAATATTCCTATATTCGCCATCTGCCGCGGTTGCCAAATCGTGAATGTTTATCGTGGTGGTTCCTTGTACCAAGATTTGCCATATGATGAAAATTGCACGATTAAGCACAGCCAAAATCAAACGCCATCATTACCTACGCATACAGTAGAGATTGAACCAGATTCTAAACTTGCTAAAATCATCGGCACAACCACATGGATTACAAATTCTCATCATCATCAAACGTGCCATAATATTGGTGAAAGCTTAGTTGTTACAGGCCGCGCCAAGGACGGTACAGTCGAAGCATTAGAAGATACGAGTCGCCCATGGTTCGTAGCAACTCAATTCCATCCAGAAATGATGCATGTGAAAGATGTACATGCAAAAACATTATTTAAAGCCTTCGTAGATGCGACTAAGGAGGCCAACTAATGGATAAGAAAAGTAAATTTGGATTTTGGAGTATCGTACTCCTCGGTATCAACGGTATCGTTGGCACAGGGATTTTCCTATTACCGAATAAGGCCTATGCCATCATTGGGTCAGCCAGTTTAGGGGTCCTTTTATTTGATGCGGTCATTGCAGGATGTATTGCCTTGTGCTTTGCAGAGGCGGCTAGCCTTTTCACACGTAATGGTGGCCCTTATCTATATGCCAAACATGCATTAGGTGACTTTTGGGGATTTGAGGTAGGCGTCCTTAAATGGATTGTAACCGTTATTGCTTGGGCCGCCATGGCCGTTGGCTTTGCCACAGCATTAGGTGCAGCAGTGCCAGCCTTAAGTGGTGATTTTGCAAAGGATGTCATTTCCTTTATATTAATCGTAGGCTTAACAATCGTAAACATATTTGGTGTTAACGTGTCTAAGTTTGTTAATAACTTGATTACAATCTCTAAATTAGTACCTCTTACCCTATTTATCGCTATCGGTATATTCTTTATTAACGGCGCTAACTTTACACCTGTATTCCCACACGATACCTATGTAGAAGGATCCTTTGCACAAGCAGCCGTGCTTCTCTTCTTTGCTTATACAGGATTTGAGGTTATCGCCATTGCCGCAGAGGATATGAAGAATCCTAAAAAGAATTTGCCGCGTGCCATTATCATGTGTATGCTACTCGTATCAGTCCTATATATGGCCATACTTGCCGTATCTATTGGTGTTCTAGGATCTGACCTTGCTAACACAAAAGCACCGGTGCAAGATGCTTTCAACGTAATCCTAGGCCCAATTGGCATGTACATTGTATTGGCAGGCACATTAATTTCTATGGGCGGCATTAACTTTGCCGAAGCCTATTACGCCCCTCGTATCGCAACATCCATGGCCGAAGATGGCATGCTTCCAAGTGCCTTAGCTAAACGCAATCGCTACAATGCACCATATGTAGCAGCGATTGTCACCGCTATTGCCAGCGTACTACTCGCCTGGTCCGGTTCATTTACAACCCTTGCTGCTATTAGTGCGGTATCCCGTTTTACACAATACTTACCAACATGTTTAGCAGTCATCATATTCCGTCGTAAATGGGCAGATAAAGAACGGTCCTACACAATCCCTGGTGGTTATACAGTTCCAATCATCGCCATTGCTACATCCCTTTGGATGCTAAGCCAAGCCCAAACAAACCAATTACTTTGGGGTCTAGGTGGCTGTATCGTCATCCTTCCTCTCTACATTTGGTACTGGCACAAGAAAAAAGCAGGCTTAATCAAAGAAAAAGAAGATATCTAATTACATTTTTGTACACAAAAGAGGCAGGAGCGAGCTCCTGCCTCTTTAAAATTAGAACAGGCCTGTTCTATCTCTAAACACACCTATATAAGGTCTCCCCAAAATTAGTACAGGCCTGTTCTATCTCTAAGCACACCTATATAGGGTCTCCATAAAATTAGTACAGGCCTGTTCTATTTCTCAACATACCTATATAGGGGCTCCGTAAAATTAGTACAGGCCTGTTCTATTTCTGAACATACCTATATAAGGTCTCCCCGAAAAATTAGTACAGGCCTGTTCTATTTCTGAACATACCTATATAAGGGACCCCGAAAAATTAGTACAGGCCTGTTCTATTTCTGAACACACCTATATAAGGTCACTCAAAAATTAGTACAGGCCTGTTCTAATTTTTATGGACATGTATGATGTACCGATCAATAATCCGTAAAAAGGTTCTTCTTCTACAGGTTCGGTCAAATCTTCTTCGATATAACCGTATTCATCAATGGATTCTTCTTCGTCGCGCGTATCAATGTATATACTAATAACAGCTAATGCGCCATGTTCGTTAAGGCTCACGATAAGGCTCATAGGGCCATAGACCAAAATAAGATTATCCTCTTCATCACGAATAATATGTGGTACAGCAGCAAAGTGTTGATTCATGAGTTGATCAAAGTAGTCCTCTACATCGAGGCCATTTTCTAATGTAATGGATTCTGCATCGCCTTTTTGGAACACTACCTTTGTATCTTCATCAATGAATTGGTAAAAATCATCGATATCAAAATTATCAGTTTCAAGCCAGATGCTAAGGGCCGCAATCCAGTCTTTCACAGTGTGCGGCACAATTGGGAAACGATATGGTGTTTCATCTAAGGATAAACGAAGATCATCGTATTCAAACGCATAATTTTCTTGGCTAGAAACGATACGGTCAATACGGCCATCTTCATTGATATCAACAAACAACATATACGCATATTGGTCGCCTTCTTCATAAGCAACGGTCAAACCGTGACGGCCCTCATGAAATAAGGCGCCTTCTTCGTATACCTCTGTAATATGCATAACACGACAGATAACAGGTACATGGTCAGATTGGATGGAATCAACCATGGCCGTTAAGAAATTCTAAGCTTTCACGTTTATTACGAGCAATGATACCACGTCCTGTAGAAACATATTCACAATCATCGTCGAGCATGGCTTCAACACCATGAAGATTTGCGGATTCTAACGTGGCTTTCATCAATAATAAAGATTGTATTTCAGTCATACTAATCCTCCAAATATTTTCAACTAGTATACTAATTGTATCATAGACTAATTTAAAATTCTCGGTTCATATCATATAATGGAATAAGATTATACAGATTTTGGAGGTCCCCATGAAATATACAACTATCGTATTCGATTGTGACGGCACATTGCTAGATACGTTAACAGATTTACGCAATGCGGTGAATTATGTATTACGCGCTCATGATTTGCCAGAACGGTCTGTTTCCGAGGTGAAAGCAGCCCTTGGCAATGGCGTAGCTCATTTGATGCGTCAATCGCTACCAGATTCCATTTCGGAGGCTGAATTCAACACCTATCTCGACGAATTTAAAGCATACTACGGCGAACATTTACAGGATTACACAGCCCCATATCCTGGCATGCTTGATGTATTAGACACATTACGTGCTAAAGGATATAAACTCGCCATTGTTTCTAATAAAATCCAAGAAGGTATTACTCCATTAAATAAGGAATACTTTGGTGATCGTTTACCAGTAGCTATTGGCGAACGCCCTGGATTACAACGTAAACCAGCACCAGACATGGTATTACAAGCATTAAAAGAATTAGATTCCACACAAAGTGAATCTATCTACATCGGTGATTCTGAAGTCGATGTAGCTACTGCAAAAAACTCTGGCCTACTATGCATCGGCGTTACGTGGGGATTTAGAGACGAACAATTACATAAAGATTTAGGCGTCAAACACATTGCTCGAAAGGCAGAAGATATCGTAACGATTATCGAAGCGCTTAATGCATAAGATATCATAATGATTATCGAATAGTTTAATGCATAAAAAACGACTAGCACCATATACGTATGTATATAATGCTAGTCGTTTTATATTGTATAGATTTACATTCCTATACCAAATATCGTTAATATTTCCATAATAACGGGTATAACGAATACGAATAATACGGAGCTAATGGTTACGAGTCCTGTGGCAAATGGCAAATCAGAACCTGCTTCATTCGCTACGATTGGCAATACGGCGATAACCGGTCCTGCAGATTGAACGATGAATGTAACGACCGCAACAGGATCCAATGTAATGCCCATGAGGTATTTTGTAGCATAGATAACGCAGAACATAATAAATGGGGCTACGGCAAAACGGCCAATGATGCCACCAATGGAGTCCTTATTTAAACGCATGCTTTTAAGGCCCGCATCATGTAATACGATACCAATATATAGCAAGGATAATGGTGTTACCATATTCCCTATATAGTTCAACGTATTATGTAATACCGTTGGCAATGGAATCTCAGCATACAAAAATACCAGTGCCAAGAAAAATCCTAGTAAAGGAGGCGGCAACAATTTTTTCCAAGAAAACTTGCGTACCAAGGTGCGAAAGCTTTCACCATGGCTAGCACCATTCGTAGGCAACGGATCAGCCTCAATAAGGAATACACCAAACATCCATACAGATATGGTATTACCAATATAATACAGCAAGAAAAACGGTAATGCATCAGGCCCAAACAATGCAATCTGTACAGGTAGTCCAATAAATAAACAATTATCGTTAACTACCATATTGATAAAAATACCGCGGCGTCCCCGTGGGACATGTACAATTTTCATCATAATAAACGCTATGATGTACGATACTACATAGGTCATCATCACCACAAGTAATCCATACCGCAAGTCCCACAAATCCGACGTTTGCACATTGTGTAGCACGGACATAAATACGCCGACCGGCAAAATGACGGACATGATGAGCCTCGATAGATTTGAGCTAAATGTATCATTAAACATGCCCCGCCCTTTTAAGAAATATCCCAGGCGATATGAGCAAAACGATAGGCATGATGCTTTGTAATGAAGTAAGAAAAACCATATAACCTCCTACATACTTTATATGTAGTATATCATAAATAAAGGACTTAAATGTGGGCTTCTTAATCTTCTCTATCTTTGGCACCATCGCATCTTTGAAAACCAACAAGGTTGTATTCGCTATTATGCTATTAATCTGCTTCCTATTTTTCGGTCTTGCAACAGACCTATTCTTAGGTGGCAAAACAGGCTTCTTTGCTCTTGCAGCATGGTCTGAATTATTCATCTCCCTCTTGGGCTTCTACGGTTCTGGTGCCGTACTTGTAAACAAGGTATTTGGCAAAACTGTATTCCCTATGGGTAAAAGCATCTTATAATTGATTGAAGACTAGATAATACAATTAAAGGTCTATATATTACTGAGTTGTAATATATAGACCTTTTTCATTACATATTTTATTAATAAGAAACTTTAAATTATGAAAAACGCCTCAGATAAAGGTTGTATCTTTTGATTAGTAAGCGAAACTTTATCTTTTATCTTAACAGATTCTGCTATATTACGTATTTCATCATGACTAAGTTTGCTTTCTTTTAAATTATAAGCAATCCAATTTGTAAGCATTCTATTCTTATCATCATATGTAAATACAACAATTAAAGACTCCCCATCTGGATTATATATATCAATTAAAGCTGACGGAATACCATCATTCCAAACAATAGCATATTGCGGATCTTTAATACCTAAATTTATACCAATAATAGTTATAAATTCTAACATTTTAGTATACTGAGCAGCCATGCTTTCATCACCACGTATAGTACTACTAACATCTACACTCTGTTCATACCCAGCTGTTTTATATACATGATTTGCATCATTATTTATATCATATCCAATCTTCTGTTCTAATCCTTTTGGGGTCTTATAAACAAATCCGTATAACTCTTTGCTTTCAGAATATGAATCTGTATCAGGTAAAAGCTGAATAGATGGCACTATATAATTAGCAATCATATTTTCTACATGATGATCAATCAATGCACCTTCAGAACCGCCCCCATTATAAGTAAATGCCAACCGATAGGATTTTGACTTATTCTTAGGATTTTTAAACTGAATACCTGTCGTATATATTTCGTTATTGTCTTTAGATTGTTGCTTTTCCTTAAACCACAAAGCAGCTCCTATAGATGGATAAGAGAATTTTTTAATGTCACGATGTAAATCACGATTTTTCTTATTTAATTGATTTAAATACTGTGTTGTATCTGCCATAATAGAAAAATCAATTTTCTGATTATTGATTTCTAAAGTCTGTCCATCCTGTTTCTGAGTATACATACCATGCTGGCTTGAAAATGGCATTACTAATCGCATACTATCCGTATCAGAGTGTAGACGAATGATTGTACTATGTGCTTGCACGGCACGTAAAGTATTCTTACTATATTGAACTTGTCGACTAATTTCATAATCTCGATAATGGTAAGATTTTAATTTCTTAGCTACATGTTCTTCTTTATCTGATAACGCCTTTTCTAAACTTTCATTCGTATAATTATAATTCTTATACGCCTCTACAGGAACAGTCCTATCAGCACCAGGTATATTAATGTCTATAGCCTGAGCAGGCGTAATGATAGCTACGCTAATAGTCATAGCTAATACTATATGCTTTAACACAATGTATCCTCTCTCGAACATAATATATTCATATTATTTATAGCTAAACTGCGCATCCATAATCATTTCTCGCAGTTGCTCAATGCGAACACCATTTGGCAATCTATCTCTATAGAACTGCAATTTATAATAGTATCTAGTTCCTTCATAATCAGTAACTAATACCATGTCCGTCCTATTCTTTAATGGCCAGCCATACATAAATTCAGCTAGTAAACTGCGCACACCATCATTATTAACCTCTATTACACTATCCTTAATGGGCAATACCATCTTAACAGTAGGTTCAGGAATCGTTCTTTCTTTAACAAGATTTTTAATCTCATTATCTAAGGACATACTATTACCATCAATAGATCTTGCCTTAACATGCATAAATACCTCCATCAGAGGCTCTAAACACCCTACCATCAATATCTTTTGTTTCGCCTTTCGTTTCAATAGCATCCTTTAATACGCGGAATTGATATGGTCCGAAGAATTTTGTTTCTGTAAAAGTATCTAACACTTCATCATTTTGACCATTATGCACATTCATAACACGTATCATTGGTGTTGTATCAATTGCTTGTGAAAGCACTGGTATCGCTAGCAATACCCCAAGGCTGATAGCATATATAATTCGTTTCATCTCTACGCCCTCCACGATTATCGATGATACGGATAATCCTGTTCAATATCCTCTCTATAATCATCTTTATACCGGATTTCATCAATCTCTGCTGGAGTCAACACACGCCCCTGTGCATCAACATATTCACGAAACTCATTAAAATATATTCCTTCTATATCTGAAGGTTCTAATTGTGGTTCATATGATTCAATATTTCCGTATGTACGATTAATTTCGTCTAATATGCGATTCTGTTTCTCTATATCCGCATCACTATCTGTTAGATTATTCGATGATCTAGATTTTGCAATAAGTGCAATGACGATGACGGCAATAACTAAATACAACATAGGTCTCTCCTACAACACGACTACTATATTAATAATTGTAACATATTGAGGTATACAAATTAAAAAAGTCAAGTAAAAAAGGTTCCTATTGGTCACCTAGGTGACTATTAGGAACCTCTAATCTATTTACTTCTATGATTGACAGCACTATATTGAACTTGAGGCCTCTAAATGGGTCCAGACTTTGCTAATCATCTCGAGATTGGCGGTGATCAATATGAGTACATACAAAGTGTTATCTTTAATGATTTCCTTTGGCATACTTGTAGCGACCATTATCATGGCAGCAAAGTGATTGACCTCTAGCTAAAAGCTAGCTTTCTAATCGCGGTATGAAAAAAGGCCCGACAGAGAAGTCAGACCGTTTCTTCAATATTAAAATTCGAGAAGCGAGAGCTGGCGACCAAACCATTTATGCCTCACTTTGATATAAATTATATCATATCTAAACAGGGAAAGGAATTAAAGGATTCCTTTCTTATTTCATTTATAGACAGTTTTAACTAAATAATCCAAACATCACCATCATACAGATTACCAGTAGACGATAATTTTACATCAGTAATTAATCTACGTAATTGTGCTTTACTATATACACCATTATCTAGCCGGTATTGGATTGTGTTTACATACTTATGGCTCGCATCATAAGTAATAAACATCAATATCCCCTGTTGATTATCTAGTTCAAGATCTAATAATAACCCTGGTATGCCATCATTCCAAACATAAGTATGGAGCCCCTTTGTTATCATTTTTGCTCCAGGGATACCAAAAAGCTCTGCTGACTTATTATCAATCTTATTTAATATACGAATCTCATCAACTGTACTAAATAAACCTTTTTCAGATTCATTATTAGGTTCAATACGAATCTGTTGATTTATATTTTTATCAATTGTAAAGGTTACACCGTCTACTCTCTCATTTAGCTTTTTATCTCTTACAGCTGTTTTAGGTACTCTAAAGGAATACCTTTTATATGTCTCAACCTTGCTATAGTCATCTAAATCTTGAAGAGAATGAATTGAGGGTAATACATAATTAGCCATTATTCTATTAATATCATTGGATGTGACTAGCTTCGTTGCACGCGGATACAGGATGACATTGTACTCTTGATTTGGATGTTTACTCAGCTCAAATTTTAAACCAATAATCTCCATCTCAACAGCCCCTCTAAGTATTGTCTTTCTCAAAGAACTTTGACTTAGGCCATCATATTTAAAAGCAATATCAGTTTTATTCAGTAGTGTTTGGTGTTTTATTTTCTATAATACCTGCAGCAATCATAGGTGATTCTACTAAATAATGTGCATTTGAATTAGGAAAATCGGTTATAGCCTCCTTCTGTATTGCACTAAATGGGAAGTGTAACTGATAGTCCACCATCATTATTATGTAAATTCACAATTGTATTACCGTCAAATTGACGACGCTTAATAGAATATAACTCATTTTTAAAGGATTCAACATCATTAACATCAGTATCAAACTCTTTTAGGTATTCCCTCTTTTAAAATAATCGAATCTATTATCTTTCGAGTTTCTACATCATAAGCACTCTTAATTTTCTCGGTCCTATAAATTCCTTGTTCATAAGCATCCTTAGCAATACTTGGATCTGCACCGGGAATATTCACATCAACAGCGTAACTAGATACACTAACAGCGCTCAACACCATAGCACTTAATAATAATCGTTTTAACATATACATCTCTCCACAAAATAGTAATATTAACTGTATTGTAACATAATAAGAATATATTTATGAAAATAATTACAAAACGAAAGAGGTTCCTAATAATCACCTAGGTGACTATTAGGAACCTCTAATCTATTTACTTTTATAATTGACGGCATTATATTGAACTTGAGGCCTCTAAATGGGTCCAGCCTTTGCTATTCGTGGCATGAAAAAAGGCCCGACATTGAGAGTCAGACCGTTTCTTCAAATTCATTATCGAGAAGCGAGAGCTGGCGACCAAACCATTTATGCCTCACTTTGATATAAATTATATCATATCTAAGCACGGAAGGGAATTGAACAATTTCCTTCCGTGTTTTGTTTACAAACCTTCATGCATTCTTCGTTCATAGGTATCATCTTTAGGAAACAGATGGGCCTTCACATATTGATTCCAATAATTGCCTTTTATAATTTCCTTACCATTATATCGTATAGCAGCCCGCCCCTCATGATCCGGCGATTTACTATAAGTGGTAACAAAATATTGAATATGCCCTCGCAAGCTGATAGCAAGATATTCTGTTTCTAACTTATGCCGTATTCCAGACCACGTAGCCATAGGATTCACACCTCAACACACAAAACAAATATACACATTACTTAAAAAAATAATCCTGCTCATAGTCCTCTTGATAATCTAGTTTATGACGAACCGCATCAACTTCATTGGGACTTAGTACATTTCATATTACTATTATTGTATCATAGTAAATCTACTTCACCCTTATAGGTATCTCCTAAGTTTGCAATCTTAGCATCTGAAATAATACTATGCAATAATCCCTCGTTCACCATCTTCTCTAACTAATAACGTAATTACATATTGTGTATTAGGCTCATTCGGCAAAGCAAAAGAAATATCATTGGCCACAAAACTTGGTGTCTTCCTTTGTTTTCATAGTACTCCAACGTCCATTTATAATATTCTCTCTTTTGAAAGCTGTAAATGGCAATGTATAAGACAGCCCCCCTTCTGCAGTATGCATATGTACCTCTGTTACAGCATTATATTGAGCCCTCGATATAGAATAGTTTAAATTTCTACGTTTGATATCGCTATATTGAACTTAAGGCCTATAAAGGGGGCCAGTCTTAGCTAATCTTATAGAGATTGGCGGTGAGGTTTCCATAAACTGAATCATTAGTATGATATAATATTATTCTGTATACTAAGTTATGTATTTGAAAGGAGGAAAATATAATGCAACAATCATGGAAAATTGCATTTGCCTACATAGGTGTTATTGTAGGTGCAGGACTCTCGAGTGGACAAGATCTTCTACAATATTTTATAAGTTTTGGCCAAATAGGTCTTATTGGTGTTCTATTACTAGGTCTATTAAATGCCGCATTTGGTAAAATCATGCTTTCTTTGGGGAGCTACTATCGTGCAGATAATCATGAAGAAGTTTTTACACAGATTTCACATCCCATTATTACAAGAATACTTGATTTTGTTCTAATCTCTGGTAGCTTTATTATGGGATTCGTTATGATTGCTGGCGCAGGCTCAAACTTAGAACAACAATTTGGACTTCCTTTTTGGATTGGCGGATTAATTTGCTCACTTTTAATCATAACCGTATCATTTATTGACTTTGACAAAATAACCAATGTTTTAGGTATTTTTACTCCTATCATGATTGTTATGATATTCATCATTACAGGTTACTCTTTTATTGGTAAAAGTCATGATTGGGCTGCGTTAGATACTATAGCCCACACAATCAAACCAGCCACAAGCAATGTATGGTTTTCTGTCATTAATTATTATTCTCTATGTGCTATGACAGCTGTTTCTATGGCCTTTATTTTAGGTGGTTCTGTTGTTCGTATTGGTATTGCTGAAAAAGGTGGCACTCGTGGCGGCCTATTAGTCGGATTAGTTGTTTTTATAGCTGCTATCTCTATTTTTGCAAATCTAGATACAGTAAAAGATGCAGATTTGCCGATTCTTGCTATTGCCAATCAAATTCATCCTTGGCTAGCATATATATATGCAATCACAGTCTTTTCACTTATTTTTAATACAGCATTCTCTCTTTTTTATTCTATTGCTAGACGTTTTGCCAACGGCAGCACAAAAAGAATGAGAATTGTTATTATTTCTGTAGTAATCATAGGATATATATGTAGTTTCTTTGGTTTTAAAGATTTGATTAGTATCCTCTACCCAATTCTCGGTTATATGGGACTATTACTCCTAATTATTCTTATTTATGGCTGGCTACGTGATCGTAAAGATATCATTATGGAAAAACTCTTCCGAAGATGCTCCATTTATCATTAAAAAAACATAGTCCTCACAAAACACTATCAGAAGAAAGAACGCGAACTATTCCACACATTAGGTGATATTAGTCAAGCAGATACAAAAGCTCTAAAGAAGATATTCATAATGAAGCAAAGAAATACTTTCAAATACGGAAACAGTTCAAGAGCTAAAAGACTATGTGGAGGAGCATCTCTCAATAGACGAAGAAGTTATACATCAAAATATCAATATTCTACAAGAACAACAGGAAGAATCAAAATCAACTGAATCTTCTAAAGATAGACCTATCAAAAAGTCCAATATAAATAACAATGAAGTAAAATGAACAACGAGGAAATAATGACAGGTGTGGAATTAGAAATTATACTAAAAGCGGGAAAAATACTACTTAGCAGTGGCGCCGAAATCAGTCGTACAGAGGATACTATGAACTACATAGCACGAGCTATGAAATTTAAAGATTTAGAAGCCTACGTATCCAATAGAGGTATTTTTGCAACTGCTAAGAAAGCTGATGGAACTGAAATCACTCGTATTTGTAACGTTCCTGAAGTCGATATTAACCTCAGCAAAATTGAATCTGTTAATGCTCTCTCCCGACGTATCACACAAAAAAATATTACTATTGAGGAGATTGAAAGTGAACTTAATCAAATTGATACCATGTCAGACTATTCTTTTTTTTGGAGATTAGTAGCTTATACGTTAGGAGCTTCGGGCTTTAGCTATGCAATTGGTAGTTCTATAACAGACTCTATAATTGCAGGTATTATAGGCTAATATTAGGCGTCTATATGTGTACGATTAAACGCATACTTAGCTCTGATGTATTGATTACCATTTTAGGTAGTATTCTAATAGCCTTATTGGGTAATCTCTTTATCCACTTTGAATTAGGCTCCAACCTATCAGTTATATTACTAGGAGCCATGATTGACATTGTTCCCGGAGTTCCTTTCGTCAATGCTATTAGAGAGTATAGCCAGAATAACTATAATACAGGAATAACCCTTATGATGGGCGCGTTACTTACCTGTATTTCAATGGCTGTAGGGGTCGCAGTAGTACAATCACTACTCTTCAACACACAAATGATTCCTCTTTATACCTCTAATTTAGATACTAATTCCTTAACCTCTATGTTTATGCGTAGTATAATGGCTGGTATTGGTACTACAGCATTTGCAATCTTATTCCGTGTAGCTAAACAACATTTTATCGATTGTACAATATTAGGATTCATCTCATGGTTCTTGTTCTTAACATTATCTTCACTACAGTCTAATGTTATGCTCTCCATATTTATCAGTGGTTTTATCATCGCCATAGCATCAAGAATATTGGCTGTTAAACGGAAATGCCCTGCTATAGTTTTCCTAATGACTAGCTTATTCCCTTTACTACCAGGGCTCAGCTTTTATCGATCCATTTATTATATGCTAATGGGACAAGAAACTATTGCCATTAGCTTCGCAAAAGAATCCTTTTTGATAGCTTTTACAATTGCTATATCTATCGTAATTGTAAAACATATAAAACCACCACGAATCTCCAAAAAAACACACTTATAAGTAATATAACCCTATAACAAATTCATGTAAATTAAAGCATTCTGTAATAGTTTAGTAACATAGTGACTTATATCACCGACAAAGTATATTGTCAATTGGTATATTTATTTCATCTTCCTACTGGGCTGACGGATACGTAGAATTGACTACATGCACAGTAGCACACATCGTGTGATAGCCGACCGTCTGGGCAAGCTTTTGTTCAGATGGTCTTTTTTTATTGCCATCTCATAGCAAATGCTTCTTTATCAATTTTTGATAATCTCACGTATATGAAAGGAGTTTTTTTATGAGAAATCGTTGGCTTATCGCCCTAGCAGCTATTGGGCTGCATATATCCATCGGTAGCGTGTATGCATGGAGCGTGCTCACGCGCCCTATCATGGTGGATACGGGATTTACCTTATCACAAACGACATGGACTTTTTCACTAGCCATTCTAATGCTTGGTCTATCTGCAGGTTTTCTTGGATCCTTTGCAGAGAAGATTGGTCCTAAAAAAAGCGGTCTCCTCGCCATGTTATTTTGGGTAGCAGGTCTATTCGGTACAGCCTATGCACTTAGCATCCATAGCCTTACCTTACTATATCTATTCTACGGTATCATTGGCGGTATTGGACTAGGCATCGGCTACATCACACCAGTTTCTACGCTCGTAAAATACTTTCCAAATCGTCCTGGATTTGCTACCGGATTAGCTATAATGGGATTCGGATTTGCCTCCCTCTTATTGCAGGTCCTCTTATGCAGTACCTTGTGGCTCATGTGGGCTTAGTAAATAATTTCATTATCCTTGGTATCACCTATCTTATAGTTATGAGTGCTTCTTCCCTTTATTTGAAAGCACCTACTCCAAAAGAACCGACACGCTCTAATCAAGATAAATCTACCATGTACGTACATAATCACGGTATGCTAGCTAATGATGCTATGAAAACATGGCAATTCAGTGCTCTATGGTGGGTCTTCTTTGTTAATATTACCTGCGGTATTGGGCTCCTATCTCTAGCATCCCCAATGGCACAAGAAACCATTGGTATGACACCAGCAGCTGCGGCCTCTCTAGTCGGTATTATTGGCATTTTCAATGGTGGTGGTCGCATTGCATGGTCCACTATCTCTGATTTCCTTGGGCGAGCACAAACTTATATATTATTCTTTATCATGGAAATCATTGCCTTCTATTTACTGTCCCAAACCAATAGTGCATTAACATTCCAGATTTTAATACTCCTCATTATCACCTGTTACGGTGGAGGCTTCTCTTGTATGCCAGCATATCTTGCAGACCTTTATGGTATACGCCAACTCTCTACCATTCACGGCCGTATCCTAACAGCTTGGGGCTTAGCAGGCATTGCTGGTCCCATGATTGTATCGTACTTTCACGAAGCCGGATATGGGTATTCCATGGCTTTAGTGTGCTTTGCAGGTTTATTTATATTAAATACAATAATTGCTATAGTCTTAAAAATGTATGGCAAGAGGGACCTTGACAGCTGACACCTACATGTAAACATGAAAAAAGGCCCGACTGTGAAGTCAGACCGTTTCTTCAATATTAAAATTCGAGAAGCGAGAGCTGGCATCCAAACCATTTATGCCTCACTTTGATATCAATTATATCATAAGAAAATCTACTTCGCCCTTATATGTATCACCCAAGTTTGAAATCTTCGCATCAGAGGCGATTCCTGCTAGTGCTGGCAAATACTTTCGATTCGCATCGTATTTATAATAGATTGTATGTATATAAAGATTATGTGCATCTTGGGTGCTAAATCGCCACTCACTAATACCATCTTCATATTCAAATGTTACCAGCACGCCAGGAACACCATCATTCCATATATACGTATGGCTACCACTACGCATATTCTTTCTAGCTTTTAACTGTACTTCAGAGATTGTGACAATGTCAACAAGATTAGCCCAGATTTCCCCCTTATGCTCAACAGGATATACTTCTATCATCTGCGAAATACCTGTAGGATCCTTATATATTTTTATATGCTCATTACCGGATGCTTCCTCAACGACATCATTTAATACTCGATAATTATAGTTATTAAAGCTTTCAAAATGACTATCCTTATTTAACCGATCTAATGAAGTAATATTAGGCACAATGTAATTAGCGATAATGTCCTCGATGCCTCGTTTGCCAATACCTCGCTCGCCATCCTCTCTAACCATCAAGGTAAGTACATATTGCGTATCAGGCTCATTATTTAAGGCAAAAGAAATATCATTCGCCACAAAGGTAGGATCACCTTTAGTTTTCATGGTGCTCCAACGGCCATTAATAACCCTTTCCCCTTTGAAAGTACTACCATCAATACTGGATATATCAAACTGATCTTGATTCATATGTGACCATTTTTCCTGCAATGCAGAACGCACATAGCCTTGCTTTAATTCATTATAGGGTTTGCCCAAATACTGAGCACTTTGCTCATACGGATGATTATCCACAAATAAACTAGTATAAATAAAAGGATGGTTAAATGTATACACCAATGTATTAGTATCTTTCACATTTGGAATAGGGGCAGATTGTGTGCCACCTTTGAAAGCTGGAAACGGCAGTGTATAGGAAAGCCCGCCCTTATCAGTATGCATATGGACTTCGGTTACAGCATTATATTGGGCACGCCACATAGAATAGTTTAAATTTCTACGCTGCTCAGCATTCATCTCATCAACACGATATAGTAATCTAGCCGCATCACTAACCTCCGCAACACTAGTAGCATTATAGATTCGTTCATTAAGAATACTATCCATCAAATCATTCTTATAAAAATCAGCACTAGAATGCTTAACTTTTGCATTATACCCAGGCAACTCATTAGCATTGCTGCAACCACTCAAACACAGTATAGCAATCAGACCACCGAATAACAAAGATTTTCTAAACATAAGTTCTCCTCAATACACACTAACTATATTTTGTATATTTTAACGTACTTATGTAGTAATAAAATGATAACAAAAGAAGGGCTCCTAATAGTCACCTAGGTGACTATTAGGAACCTCTAATCTATTTACTTTTGTTATTAACAAGACTATATTGGGCTTGAGGCCTCTAAATGGGTCCAGCCTTTACTAATCGTGGCATGAAAAAGCCCGACATATCACTATCCATATTATATTTGCTTATTACAAATATTATATAAACTTATACCAAATGCCTTGGAACTGTAGATATCGAATTCCTAAATTTTGAACGTTCTTTTTCTCTAATACGATCAGCAATCTCAAAAATTTTATTTTTTTATCCATAAATTAGCAGTTGTGCCCTCAGAGTAATCCGCTCTCTGGATACATATCAACTCGACCATCAATACGCATTTGTTCGACTTGCTTTAAGGCATCACCATCTTCTCTAGGATAAATAGCAAAAGTAGTTCCACCTTTTTGCTTTACTAAGGAAAAAGCGGGAATATCACTAGGACCATCAGCAATATATATCATATTTTCAAAAGGTACACGTCTCATATCAAATGATATTTTAGCATTTACATCAACATGGAGTTCTTTGTTCCAACTTCCTTTATTAATTTCAAAAATTGCACGCGTTTTTGTTGTATTATCTATCGTATAGACTACATCACTAAGAACAAGATCATTATTTATATTAGTTTCAATAAGCTCACAACCCCATATTGATTTAGCAACATCATTTAATCTTGATCCTCGAATTAACTCTGCAAAGCCTGTACTTACAATATAATTCTCGACTTGAATATCATAATCCTTATATTCAGCTTTTTCTTGAAATAGATTATTTAATGATGCTAAGAATTCTGGTACATTTTTATAAAACTGTTGTTTATTACCATACTCATGTAATTTTTTATTATTTAATCCAGCAAACTTTCCTTCACGAATATATTGAAGAAATAAATTTAAATAATATGTATCAGAATTAATGCGTATATTAGGATATTTCTTACATAAATCATGTTGTTTTTGATTATTTTCCGCCCAAAATTCCTTAGCATCAATACCATATTCTTTAAAAATCGGATCCTGCATATACCCATTAATTAAAGTTTTATCACAATCCCAAATTACAGCAATTATATTTGACATATTTATACCCGCCTATATAAAACCACAAAACACAACATCCAAAAACTAAATTCTTATATTACTTTAATAAAATAGTATTACATCCCCCTATATAACTGATGTAGAGCTAATTATATTCATTTAAATTCAATTCATATATGAACACCGAGAAATAGCAATTAATGAATCAAATTATATCGCCAATAAATCTAAAGTAAGTATATTATGTTGTAAATTATACGTAAATTTAGTAAAAATAGATAATTTTTCATCAACTTCATTATCATTTATTAGCTTACGCATCTCATGTGCTTTAGTTAGTTTGACTGACAATAAATTTAAATGATCATTAAACGATAGTACATCCTCATCAAAAGCAGCCGTAGCATCAAAAAGTATACTAAAATCCACTGCATTAGCCTTATAAAAATTATAGTTATTCTCTTCAATCAATAATACTTTATCTAAGGTGTCAAGATTAGTTACATCGGTAAATATCTCTTTAGTATTCGAATCACTCTGTAGTTGTGATAATTGACTAATATAAAGCTCTTCATACAAAATTGAATACACATAAAGACTATATCTAGTTTTATGACTCAACCGTGAATCTTCAGCAAGAATATTAGTTAAAATATTAAGTTTATTATAGTCTTTATTAGAATCAGAATCTATCGTTTTTACTTTATCAACTAATTCTGAATACATAGTCGATTGACTATAAAATAATTTTATATTTTCATAATTAGATCCCACTATTATTACTATATTAATAATTCCAATTATCAAAATCGAGCTAACAAAAGATATAATATTACGACATGTAAAATCTAATTTTAATATACCGAAAATAATTTTCCACCAAATGATTATAGTAAATAAAAATATTCCAAATTTACACGCTAATATAAAATTATATTGATGTAAAATAGTTGCCTCATATATATTTACATACGATAAATATACATTAGCTATATAAACATCAATACTCCCTGAAGATGTATTATTCAGTAATTGATTAACAACTTCTAAATTACTAATAATACTATCATTTGTAAACAGAAAAATTGACAATATTCCACTAAATAAAAAATAAATATACCCTGAAAAAGCAGCAAATCCAGAAGCTCCTAATACACTACTCACAGTAATTTTAATTTTAGATAGTCTATATATAAGAATTGAGAATAAAACAGAAAAATAAAATTTCCCAATAAAAACTAAGAAATTTAATACTCCAAATCTTTGTAACTGGCGATATATTAGAAATATCTTTACTAGCTATTGTCAATATAACCCCTGTAATAGAGTCTAACTCTAAATGCATAGAAATTAAATTTAATGCAATAAAATTAATTATTAAAAAGATTATCCCCAAAGCAAATACACTTTAGGAATCTTACTTATGACATTGAATATAGATAAATATAGACAGATAAAATAGCGTTTTATAAATCCACTAATTTTATCCACCAAGTTATCAATATTTTTTAAAAGTTTATATATATTAATCAATCTCCTCATTTGCATTAAATAACAACATACTAGTTCTCTTCAAAATATAACTCAACTAAGTCCTGTATTCTCCCCTCTTTAGCATAAGGTATGGTATCTTCTTGCACAAAATTCTTTCTACTTACATCATCACTAATTGGCCCAAAGATAAAGTTTGTAGCAATCCGATAAATAATAGCAGATGGAGCAAAACCATAAACTTGATTTTCAAGAATATGCTTCAATCTTGCCACATCATCTGGGAATTGTTGTTTCATAGATTCATTGTTATACAAACGTTTAACCAATTCCGCGATATACAATCCAGATTTCATATAGAGATCAATATAGGTTTTCGTTGAATCATCAAAAATATTAGGATTTTCTTTTTCAAGTTCATCAACCATTCGTTTGACTACTTTTTTAGGTGTAAAGATTTGATTTGTTTGTTGCGGTGGAATGTAATCAAAAATATCTTCTTTTTTATCTTCAAAGTAATTAGCAAGTTCTGCTTTTTTACGTAAGAATTCAAGTATAGCCTCATTAAATGTCGGCGCATCAAACAAATGACCATTAAAGTCATCTCCACCATCACGTAAGTATCTAAATTGATCTAATGTGATTCCAGTAACTTCATGGAAAACATCTTCATCTACATAGGTATCAAAATTGTCTAGTGTAAGCTGCTCATCACCATATGCCATAAGGAAACTTGGAATTGTTCTAGCAAAGCCCCGTAGATGACAACGAATTTTTTCTTCATCACTATTTATTCGGTTTTGTAAAGCTTCTACTTCCTGTTGTTTAATAATTTGTTTAGGCAATTCATGTAATGTTGTACTAATATCTTTTGTAAATTTATCTTTATAATCTACTTTTACAGCACTAATTGCTTCTTCTCGTTCGTTTTCAATCGCTATCTTTTCCTCTTCTGATGTAGCAGCTTCAATTTTCTCTTTATATTCAGCTTCTTTATGTGCAATAGCAACATTTTGTGCCTTATCATTTTCTTCGGCTACCGTCTTAATAGCATCTTTAATATCTTTTTCAATTCGTTGTGCTGCTCGATTTTTAAGACCATACGTTTCTTGCATTTCCTGAACAATTGGTGTAATAACAGGTGCAGTCACACGAGATAACATATCCTCCAATGTCGGTTTTAAATCTTCATTACGTATTGTATTTTCAATATTTGCAATTGAACTTCGTAATTTATCTCCAAATAAAGCCTCTTGTTTATTAATAACGATTTCATCTGAAACAATTGGATTATCATCATCATCTAAATCGACATCAACAATATCTATGTCATCATTTCCCATGACAACTTTGCCTTGAGATGCTTCAGGCAACTCACTTAGAATATCTAAAACAGTTTGGGTCGCCCTAAAGAATACCAGCAATATTATCAAATAGAAGATTAGACATAAAGCCACGTTTAACAACTTCTTCAGCCTTAATTTGCTTAGGAATCGTCATCACTTGAGCCGCATCAATCTCTACCATTCGACCTGATGAGTCCTCAGCTATAACAGGGAAAAAGTTTAATAATTCACCGATATTCTCTTTTCTTTCATCAGTTGTACCATGTCCATTAGCAGTTGCCATAGATAAATCATTAGCAAATTTATCATAAATAATCAGTGTACGTTCTGGTGCAAAATCAAATACATAAGCCCGTTCTTTTCTATAGTGTTTACCATTTTCTGTCCAAGAATATGGATTTTGTGCTCTAAAAGCAGCCTGCATATACTGAGCCGGCGACTTCATATTACATAGCATAATAACGCCAGTCCATTCAGGTACGGTTACACCTGTTGTTAATTGTCCTACTGAAAGTGTAATTGTTTTATCATGCTCTTTAATTGCCTTACGAACAGCAGCTAAAGACCTAATATTTTCAATTCCTTCATCTTTTGATTTATAGGCATTGCCAGAACCAGCAGCTAGTACGATACCATAATTTTCAAAAGTCGGATGATTTTCCAATAATTTCTTTAAAGCTTTAGCTGAATTGACACGATCTAAAATCCAAAATGTATGCTTTAATTCATCACGTAAATCTTTCGTAGAAAAAGGATACTTCTCATTATGCGTTAATGTATCAAGCCACACAACAACTGCTTCTTTATGAATAAATTCACCACTCTCATTAGTAGCAAAGAATTCATTTAGATCAAATGCATAGTCATAGTTTTCACCATCAACAGTTACCCCATCATTGATAACATCTAAAACCATCTTTGACATTTGATAGGTAAACATATTTAGTTGAGGTAATACTTCGTATGGATTCTCACTTTCACAAGTACTATCCCAATTTTTCTTGGCTTGTTGTTCATCTGCATAAGACCAATTATAAATCTGTTCATCACTAAATTGACCTCTAGCAATTGCTTTAAACGGTGTGCCAGATAGATATAATGTCCATTTTCTATGAATCTTATTGAGGGCGAAATCTGTCTTACTAGTATCAACTGCTTCATGAGCTTCATCTATAATAACTAAGTCCCAATGTAAATCAGCAACCCATTTTAACTTATTATATTCACCACCAAAATTCAGAACCTTTTAAATCTTGTAAGCTGATGAAAGCAATTTGTTTTGCCTCATCATGTTCACTAAGATATTCAATAAATTGTTCTCGGCTCATAGATGGTCTGTCTTTTAAAGAATCGGTACTGCTAACAAATTTATATTCTGTATTACCCGCAATAAACTGATCAAAATCATCATACCATGAATTCGCAACAGCAGGGCGATTGGTAAGTACTAAAACATTTGTTACACCTAATCGTTTAACTAAATCATAGGCTGATAATGTTTTGCCAAACCGAGGTTTTGCATTCCATAGAATTCACTATTTTCATGACTATTAAAATAAGCCAATGTTTTTGTAACAGCTTCGTCTTGCTCCTGACGTAATATGTATTCATTACTTTTTCCTGGTTGATAACCTGATATATCATGATGAATAAACCTGTTAAATAAACCTTCTGATTTCTCCGGCGTACCATTGAAATAAAACCACTCTGTTTTCGGTCTACGTTCTATATCATGAAACTTTAGAAAACCGTGAAAATCATGGTCTTTAAAATTTAGACCTTTTTCTGGTCCGTCTACATATTCGGCTAAATGATTCCATAAAATTTCTGTTTGAATAGCTGCTGTATGGGTTTGCTCACGAATTCGAGTCTCTACATCCCGTTCCGTGTACCCAATCTTAATCCACCCATCATTAGTAGTAACTTGTGGTGTAGTATATGCATAGATTTTAGGTTCTACAACCTTCCCTGTTTTAATCTCTGTCCCCATTAGTCCATAGCCCTCACTTTTGATTCAATGAAATCTATTTCATCCTGTGAAAGATTATATTTTTGTACAATTGTTGGTCTATGTTTTCAATGGATTGAGACCAATCAATATCTGAGTTAGGTGTGAAATCTTGCAACGGAACAAATCGATATACAATTTGTGTAACATTCTGCGACATTTTTAATATTGATACTAAATATCGTAAAAATTTAGTAGATAAATATTTTTTTAGCGCAATAGCTTCTTCTTTCGTCATCAAATTCGCCTATAGGAATTAAAGAATCCGTACATATAGACCCCTTTAAGCCTAGATATGGAGTCCCAATAACTTTTTTATCACTATTAGGGTTTCCAGCTGATTTAGAAACATAAACTTTGAATTTATCAATTAAAGATATGTTTAATATTTTTAATCCATCTAATTTCGTTATTTTTACATCTTACCTCTATTAAGCCATCTTCAAATTCTTTAGATGTTATTGGCTCCAATATCCGAGGAGTGCCAACAATACCAAAAGCATTTCGTCCTTTAGTAATTAATGTTAATGAAGTGAACTTCGATTCTATTATTTTTTTAAGAATCTTATAGGCATTAATATCTGGAATAATAATATCTAGACCATCTTCAAATAGAGGTCTACTAATAGATGTATAGTTTTTATCCTCAACATTTGTGAATAGGACATCTCCAGTATATTGCTTATCAATTAGAAAGAAATTAACACCGCCTTTTTTTCCGTATTAGGAATTTTTTTTGCATCCATATAATTGAAGATAGACTTCATATGATTATTATTTTGGAAATATTCTCTTAACTTTAAAAATGACTTATCTTGAGCATCACCAGCAAACCAGCGAGACGGGGTGATTAAACATACATATTTATCTGAAATTTCAATAGAGTTTTTATAAAATCAGGAAACAACTGTTTTGCTAAGGAACTATTTCCTTTATCAACATCTAGTGTTTCCTGATATGGAGGATTCCCAATCACAACATCAAATTTCATCATCTTAGAAATTGAACCCATAGATATAACACTTTATTTTTCCAATCTTTGACAAGTGTAAACATATCCCCTTGCTTCTCTTGATCATTTACTTCATCAAATAGATTAAGCTGAATATTGTCCTTTGAGTTATCCGAATATGGAGTTTGTTTAGTTAACCCATTCATTTGGAATATATTATAAGAGATAATAGTTGCTATCTGTTTAATTACCTTCATAGTCGGTAATTTACCAAATTTATGATTATAATGTTCACAGAATGATAGTAATAAGTTTTCTCGAGCTAATAGTAATGAGTCACCTTGCAACTCATAACCATAACTTGATTCATAAGCGATTTTAGACCACTTAATAAACTCTTTTTCCGTAATTGATTGTTCAGATATTCTTTGCAATTTCCGATCCAAAAACCAACACGCTGTTCAACAGGAATAATATCACCTGTAATAGAATCATATCGAGTTACAATATAGGGACCTTCACCGCAAGCAAGTTCTAACCAACGTAAAGCAATAAAACTTTCAAAAGAAATATCCCTATTTCATTCAGTACAATAGATACCTGCTTATCAACAAGCCAAGGTGGAGTAAATACTTCACCGCGTTTACGTGTACGTAGCTCTTGATTTCGTTTATTTTTTCAACACGTGGTTGAATAATCAAATCATAAGGACCTATAATTAAAAATTTTTTTATAGGTTGGTCAGCACAAAAAGACTTCCCCATACCTTCATATGAAGGAGAAGCCCATACAATATTTTTATTGGTAGTTCGATCTTTTAATAAAATTGTCAACAGCGTTCCAGAATCATTAGCAATCCCTTCTTCGCTAATATCCACTGTTAATAATTGCATATAAGCCTCATTTCTAACTAATAATATACATGTATCAATTATATAATTATTCATCTAAATTTTAAAGTACACATTACTATATAGAACAATAATTCAATAGGGTATTGTAATCTATAAAAAATACAATGTCCTCTAATAGTATTTTATGAGTTATTTTTTTGTATGGCTAATTTTCGTGCAAGTAAGATATCCTTCTCATAAGATAAGTATCTCCAAATTAAATATAATAAACAAATAAAAGATAAGCTACTTAACAATAGATGATATACAATATTATTATCTAAAACGGGAGAGAAAAGTACCACACACCATAAAGTAAAGAAAAGCCCATATGTAATTAGATATTGCTTTATTGGTGCAGAAGAAAATACAAGAAAAATAAATAAGAATAAAGTAGCGACTAGAATGATTGAAACACCTGTAACTAATATAATTCCATATATCTCTTGATTTTTTTCATTTATAAACACATTTACTTGAAGGGAATAAATAAAGTTGTGAAAGCTGTAATCATAGTCATCATAGTCTTATATATAATATCAAGAGACATCTCTGATTGCTCTATGAACTTGAGTTCTATCAGTTTCTTCTCCTCTGTTACCCCCTTATATAATCGAGTATACTTTACAAAATTTTTACGAAATACTTTACTTCGCTTATACAGAATGGGCTCCTTTTTAAATGCTCTCTTTAAGCACTTCCAGTTGCGTTTAATATTTAATTTGATTTGAAGAACTATATCACTGCATATTCAGATAAATAAAAAAGATACTTCATAAATAATCCTTTCATTATGCATACATATCTATAATAAGCGATTTAATACTATATAATATAAACAGTTATATATATTATATACAAAATACCACATCATACGGGACAAAAAATTCCTATATGATGTGGTATTATTCTCTTTACGATCTATTTCGTCACTATATATTAAATGTAATACTACTTTTAGGATTCTTCAGTTTCGGAAAACCATATATCTATAACGCATATAAAATCTTTTGAATAGTCTCTTTGATATTATCTTTAGAAACAGATATAGAGCTCACGATGTATATAATACCATCCATTTTTGCAGGATAAATACTTACAACACAATCTTGGCTATGTATAATGCGGAGTAGATACACATCATAGATTGACTCAACATAAAAATCAAACTCCTGATTTTCATGTATTATATCAGGTATATCGTGAACTGGTGCTACTGTGCAATCAGATATTTGAAAAGAATCTGCATCAAAATGCACTCTACAATTATGTTTTCGTTTCATTCGTTCAAGTCCTTCATCTATCATGTTTCACCACATCACTAATTAGTCGTCCCAAGTCAATATGGCATTTTTAGAAGTAATAACAGGTTTACCAGTTCTAGCTTCAATAGATTTACGTGCATCACCAGCAATAGATCCACCATCTTGAGCAGCCTGTTTTATTCTCCTCTAATCCTTGAGGATTTGTTGCCTCTGCAATATCCTTTGTAGCCGTTTCGGCTAACATATTTAAGATAAGTTCTGTAGTAGACATATTATCTCGTAGATTTTCTGTTTTTTAGCCCCTTAAAGTCCTTATATTCTCTAGTCGTCATTCCAGACCAAGCTTTAGAGATTTCATTCGTTAGGATAGCATATTCATTGCCCCCCTTAACACCATGATCTTGCCATGAATCGGTAAGTTCTTTACGCACTTGAATGGCCTGTAATCGTTGATTAATCCATTCTCGGCTATATCCTTTTCTAGCATATCCTTCTAGGGCCCTATCTATAGTTAGCTCTGGGTCAATTATCTCATCAATACGCTCTTTACCAACTTCGGCCAACCACATTTTAAACGGTTCCGCTTTAGGAGAAGGCACAGATTGGATTATACGGAAAAATACCTTGCATATCAGCTACATCAGTCTTATATGACTTACCATCTGTCGACTTAAGTTTCAGTTGTCGACAAAATGTCGACAACTCACTTCGTTCTTCTTCTGACATACGTTTTTTCACACGATACCAATAGTCACGCGGATTATTGCTTTCAGTCAAAGAACCTATAACATCAACTACACTAAAATACCACTCTTCCCTTTCATTATCCCACACAGAACGAATTTGACTACCTTCAAACATTTTTACATCATCACTCATACATCTCCTCCTCTCTTTAAATACAAATATATGTTCTGTATTATTATCTACAGTATACGCCTTTTAGCATAAGAAATAAAGATATTTTCTAGAAAAATAGAGCTCTTTTTTACCTTTTATCACACACAAAAAGCCCTCTATCACAAGGTATATACCTCGCAACAGAGAGCCTATAGTTACATGAAAAAATCTAACCTATGGTGAGAATTACTTCACAAGGTATTTTTAGATTCCTTACATTATCTATTATTTCGCATTCTTAATATCAACCGTCGCCATGTCTTTTGGCATCTTAGCCCCAAGTCCACTTTGGAATGTATTATAGTAATCCTTATTGTTATTAGTGTCTACATATTGCACAATATCTCGCAAATCTTTTTCAACTAAAGAGCTTGTATTATAGATCATAATAAAGTGTGTATATACATATTGTTTGTCATGAGATATTAACATATAAAAAGTTGTTTTAGGACGCTTAATTTGCATATATACGGATGACATAGCATCATTCCATACGGTAGCAAATTGGATTGGCTGGTGCATCGAATACTTATCAGTTAGGATAATACTGCGTACAGCTTTAGGGAAAATCTTCTCTGGATGTTGTATATCTTCAGCCTCAACTGGCATCACCATGATACCTTCTATACTGATCGCTATCGTATACATACATGTACGAATCATTCTTATCTTCCCGTATCATTTTACTTGTTTTTAGCGTTAAGAATGTAAAATCATTAATTGTTAATGCTTTGCTTTTTGAAAGTATATCCTTCGCTGGTTCAATGGATGGTAATACATAGTTTACCAACGGAGGACATTATTATGTCTTTAGCCTTATCAACACCCTGAGCTTTTAACACACTAAACTGTTTTCTAGGCATAAAATTATAACCTATATGATACGAAATCGTCGGTGTATTCTTCATCGTAAAATTAAGGCTCCCCACCATTGGTGCATCCTTAGCATACGTGACATCCCATGTCGCTTTTTCAACCGTAGGATACGTAAATTTACCAGCATATAATGAATGGTCATCACCACGAAATACGCCAGCTGTTTTCTCTGCGATAGCTTTCATATCATCAACAGTCAATTTGCTATATGGAATCTTACTATCCTCCCAATTATTGCCTGCTGGTTGATGACGCAATTCATAAGCCATCATACCGTCGGGGCTCATAATCATTGCATTTCTGAAAGCAGGTGTGCCATCTGCAATCTTCTCAGTATTCCCATATCGACTAGAGTAAGGCACAGTGAATTTTACATTGGCTCCATCCTCTTTCAAAATAAATACTGATGAAGAAAAATCTAATGCATGGTTCAACTCACGATTTGAATAAATGATATCATTTAGATCAAATTCGCCATTACCTACCACTTGTTTGGGCATATATGTTTTTATATCCTTTTCAACATCCCGTTCCATCTGTTGCGCATCCGCATCAGTCTTGCGATAATTCTGATACGCATCCTTTGATACAGTTGGATCTGCGCCAGGTATATTAATATCAATTGCATTACCACCCAATGCAACACAACCTAAACAGAGCGTAGCCATCAATATACGTTTCATCATACAAACTCGTCCTTTCAAATAAACTCTCTCAAATAGTATATATGTATAGAATATCATATTTCGTTTGACTTATAGTAGTATAATATAAATATAGAAACAAGGAGGTGATTACTATGAAATTTACAAAACGTATACTCATTATGACTGCTTTAGCCGTGACTGCTGTAGTGTCCACAGGATTTGCTTATGATTATGTATGCAATAATTCTCAGTACAATTGCAATACTAACACACAATACAACTGCAATAACAATGCTAACTATGCACCATGTAACAATAACAACCAAAACTATTGCGGTCCAAACTCTAATACTAGAGGATGCGGCGGATACAGAAGATAATATATTAAACATGACAGAAGCCTATAGTACGATTTTTGTACTATAGGCTTTTATCATCTATAAGTATACATAACTCTATAGAACATTAACATAAACAAGATTAAATAAGTGTCGACAAATTGTCGACACTTATTTATACTGTAACCTAGAGTCATCAACGTGAGTTAGGCTCATCACCGAAAGGTGGTGATGCTATGAACAATTATGAAAAAGTAATGCTCATCATTGCTATATTGTCTCTAGCAGTATCCATTCTTACTTTTATTTTAAAATAGAGTAAGAAAAACGCCTAACGTATAAAAGCATTCGCAGTGCTTACACGTTAGGCGCATTCTAAATTTGCAATTTTGTAGATGGGCCTAACGCTAGCTACACGTTGATGGCTCTCTTTATATTTATAATATAACATACTTTACGTTATATAGCAAAAATACAAAATTCAAATTATCTTAAATTTATCAACGTATAACTAGTCCCGCTATCCCCCACATCACGGCCATAACGCCAAATATAAATCCCCATATACTAAGGAATAAATATGGACCATAGATATAATGTGGATAGATTCTAATAGAATAGGAGCTATAATTATCATCACTACTAATTAGGTATCGACGAATCGTACCAAATATCTTAGCTATCGGACTAGGGTTATCGTTAAATAATAGCTGGTACGTCCCCGGATTAGCATAAAATAGTATAGCTCGAGTCGTACGTCGATTACTTTAGTTACACTAACGGGTATCAAGTTAGTTCTTAATGAGACTTCCTTTTCTGTTTCACAGTTAATCGCTGCTCCAAACATCCCTAAAGGAGACTTTTTAAACCGATTACCATTAAGCCATACGCCGTAGCGACCAGATGTTTCAATGGTAAAGACACCTTTATCCGTTCTATAGGGCATATCATGTATGGCCGTTACCGTATACACTTTCACAGTATGCTTAATGCTCATACGAGTAACAACAGTCCTAATGAATCATCAATCGAAACATACAATATAACGCCACCTTTATTACGAGTTCATGCGGTTAAAGTATTCTATAGCACTTGCGGATGTAAATCCCCAATATAGGTAGTGCCATACGAATAAGGTCCAAGTTGATAAGGTTGGTAAACTAAATCGATATTCCCCTTACCGCGTAAGGCAGTAGTTATCGGTTACATATTTTACACGCCAACCACGAGGAAGATCAACCTTCTTATGAGCTTCATTGTAGAAAGATAATACTCCAGAGAGAACACCAACCTGTAGTTGATCCGCATTAGCATTTTTATATAGTTGTACAGAGGAACACGTTGCCCAGTTATCTTATCATATACAAGTCCTTTTGTATTGTCATACCATGAACGGCACCGGCATTAGTAATAAGTATTCAATAAGAATGGAAACGACTTGACTATCTTCATAAGTTACCTTATAGCTTTGAGCCAACTTGATAAATATGTTGGTTGTAATACATATCCTTTGCTTCTAGCACATAGTTTGCAATATCTGTATTAATCGCTTGTTGAGCATAAGCAGAATCAGTATATACCAAAGGATATTTTAAATCTAAATTGGCATCCGATTGACTACCAGTTACAACCTTTGCATATCCTGGTATGGCTAACATAGCACCTACAGCCCCTAAAACTAAAGCTTTCTTTAATACGTTCATACTAATCCCTCCTCTATCTGAGATTTGTTAACGAAATATCTATACTGAGTATTTCGCCATGAACTAGTAAATCTCCTTTTTATTGTTTCTGCACCATCGTACTAGAGGAGGCTTTCACCATACAAAAAAGGACCCTCCAAAGAGAGTCCTTAATTTGTTATGATATGCTATTAAGCGTTTTTAGCTACTTCAACAAGTTTAGCGAATGCTGCTGCATCGTTAACTGCCAAGTCAATAACATTTTACGGTTAACTTCAACGCCTGCTTTAGTCAAACCAGCGATGAAACGGCTGTAAGTTGTGCCATTGATGCGAGCCGCTGCGTTGATACGAGCAATCCACAATTGACGGAATTCGCGTTTTTTCGCACGACGGTCACGACGAGCGTAGTACAACGCTTTCATTACTGTTTCGTTAGCTTTTTTGAACAAACGAGAACGAGTACCGCGGTAACCTTTAGCTAATTTCAAAATCTTTTTATGACGTGCATGAGCTGTAACGCCCTTTTTCACTCTTGCCATTGTATATTCCTCCTAAATTACGATATATCAATCTAATAGTTAGCGATTAAGCGTATGGTAAGCATTTAACTACGCGTTTGTAGTCAGATTTAGCAACCAATGTAGCTTTACGTAAATTACGTTTACGAGCTGGAGATTTTTTCTCAAGAATGTGGCTTTTGAAAGCTTTTGCACGCTTGAATTCACCAGTACCAGTTACTGCGAAACGTTTAGCCGCTGCGCGACGAGTTTTAATTTTTGGCATAATTATAATCCTCCCAATATCCTATTTACTTACTAAAATCATGGTCATATTACGACCTTCTAATTTAGCTGCTTTTTCAATAGACGCCGTTTCTTTGAGTTCTTCAGCGAAACGTGTCAACACTGCCATGCCAAGTTCAGGGTGTGAAAGTTCACGACCGCGGAACATGATAGTTACTTTTACTTTGTTACCTTCACCCAAGAATTTGGATGCGTTCTTTCATTTTTAACGTAAAAGTCATGGTCTTCAATATGTGGACGTAACTTAACTTCTTTTAAAGTTACGATTTTTTGTTTCTTCTTCGCTTCTTTCTCGCGTTTTTGTTGTTCATAACGATATTTACCGTAGTTCATAATGCGAGCTACTGGTGGTTTAGCGTTAGGTGCAATTTCCACAAGATCAAGATGCTTTTCTTCAGCCAATGCCAATGCCTCACGGCCAGACATAATACCGATTTGTTCGTTTTCAGGACCTACGACACGAAGTTCACGAGCACGAATCTCTTCATTAATGCGTGGTGTATCCTTGCTAATAGCTTTCACCTCCAAGAGAATAAAAAAACGGATGGCATACACCATCCGAATAGAGTTCTCTATATTAACCTTATACTTCATGGTATTAGGTGAGTGGCGGATGGCCTCTGCTTCATAAATTACTTAATTATAATAACAAATTGACTGGTGAAAGTCAACACTAATCTTGTACTTTCCCATATATTTATTATTACAACTCCTATAGTATAACAAAGTTTGTGAATTTCGTATAGGTACATACATCGCGTTTGGCCCCATTTTGGCCCCATAAAGATTCCTTCGTAAGTATTATATATCTTTCTTTTGTATCATAAGAATACCCCAGTATGTATACAATATTCTTATATATTATCACATATTTATTTATGAAATACTGTATAATAATAGCTACAGAAAGGAGTGTTTATTATGAGTACAGTAAGTAGTACTAACACAACACAGCAAGCTGCGGCTCCTCCGAAGGGTCGTACGACAGCACAAAATATCGGACTTATTCTCGCATTTATTGTTTTAGGCGTCATTTTATTATTACCAACGCCTGAAACATTATCCACTGGTGGCCATCGCATGATTGGTGTCCTCGCCTTTGCCATCATCTTATGGATGACATCGGCTGTATCCTATCCGGTCAGTGCGACCATGATCACAGCCCTTACAGCCTTATTACTCGGATTTCTCACCGAATCCTGAGGCCCCTGCTAAAATGATGGGCACCGCTAACGCATTAAAGCTCATCATTTCTGGTTTTTCATCACCTGCTATGATCCTCGTTGGTGCAGCCATGTTTATCTCGGTGGCCATGCGTAAAACGGGCTTGACCGGCGCATCGCCATGCTCGTTTTATCTAGCGTCGGCACCAAGGTAAGTCGCATTTACCTAGGCGTTATTATTACAGGCCTCATCCTCGCCTTCTTTGTACCTAGTGCAACGGCCCGTATTGCCTGCCTCGCTCCGATTATCATCGGTATCGTTGAAAACTTAGGTATTGAACGTAAAAGCCGCGTTGCGGCCCTTCTCATGGTCGGCGCTGTACAGGCTGATACATTCTGGAATCATGATTCAAACGGCGGCCGCCCAAAACCTTGTGGCCGTAGGATTTATGCAAACACAGATGAATACATCTGTTAGCTGGATTGACTGGCTCACTGCCGCCGCTCCATTTTCCATCATCATGGTAATTATTGCCTACTTCTTAACACAAGCATTAATTAAACCAGAATTTAAAGAACTCGTTGGCGGCGATGTACAACTCGCTAAGATGCGTCAAGAAATCGGTCCTATGAGTACCGATGAAAAGAAACTCTTATGCATCTCCATCGGTTTACTCGCATTGTGGGCTACAGGTGGTAAATTACATTCCATCGACACCACCACAACTACGATCATAGCGATCGCCCTATTCTTCTTCCCTAAAATTGGTATTATGGATTGGAAATTCGCACAACCAAACATCGACTGGGGTTCCATCGTTATGTTCGGTGCTGGTATCGGTCTCGGTACAGTTTTACTTAAAACAAAAGCAGCCACATGGCTCGCTCAAGTATTCGTTAACGCATTCTCTTTAGAATCCGCTACGGTGTTCTTGTTGATTGCCATCATGGCTGCGTTCCTCATCGTAATCCATCTAGGATTTGCCTCTGCTACCGCCCTTTCATCAGCGATGATACCAATCGTTATCTCCATCGTTGTAGGTCATAATGCAGAAGGACTCAATCCAATTGGCGTAACCATGCTTATGCAATATGCAATCTGCTTCGGTTTAGTATTACCAGTAAACTCACCGCAAGGTATGGTAGCTTACGGTACAGACACATTCGACGTAAAAACATTCATGACAACAGGTATTCCTTTGACCATCATCGGCTATGTAATGATGCTCGTATTTGCACTTACATACTGGCACTGGATAGGGATAGCCTAAAATACTACAGGCCTGTATCATTTCTTTGGACCATTAATACACCTTCCTAAGAATAGAACAGGCCTGTTCTATTTTTCTAGAAAGGCACGCATATACACATCTTTTCCAAATTAATACAGGCCTGTTCTTTTTCTAGAGACGCATATACACACCTTCCCCAAATTAGTACAGGCCTGTTCTTTTTCTAGAGATGCACATTCACACCTTCCTCAAATTAGTACAGGCCTGTTCTATTTCTAGAGGTGCACATACACATCTTCCTCAAATTAGTACAGGCCTGTTCTTTTTCTAAAGGCGCGCACATATACACACCTTCCCCAAATTAGTACAGGCCTGTTCTATTTCTGTAAATGTCAATATAAGAATGTACAATTTTGACGATGTACAATGTACAGTTATTCCTTCTGTTGCATATGGTTTCGTAACCGGTATGAATCTCCAGTTATGCTAATCACATGTGCATGGTGAAGTAATCGATCAACAATAGCATTAGCTACTCGCTCATCATGTAAAATGGTAGCCCACTCATCAAAATTAATATTAGACGTTACGATGGTACTTTTCTTTTCGTACCGTCTATCAATAATTTGAAATAGTAAGTTAGCATCACCTGGTTGTAACGGTAAATAGCCAATTTCATCAATGATGAGTAATTGGTAGCGTGCATAATGCTTGAGCCGAGTTTCTAATCGTCCTTCATCTTTTGCACTCTTAAGGTTTTGAATTAAATCATGGCATTTAATAAAATAGGTGCTTCGTCTGTTACGAGAGCTTTCAATACCTAGTGATGTAGCTAAATGTGTTTTCCAACTCCGCTAGAGCCAAAAATACAATGTTTTCAGCTTGTTCCATGAATCCTAATGATGCTAAATCCTTAATTTGCATTTCGTTAATTTGTGGTTGAAATGAAAATTCAAAATCAGCTAGTGTTTTCAAATGAGGAAAATTACTAATTTTCACCATATGGTTAATTACGTTTTGTCGTTTAATATCAACTTCGTAATCACTCAGCTTCAATAACCACTCAATATGAGATAAGCTCTGTGTATTAGCTAATTCAATTGTTTCATCTAGGTGTAACATGCATTGTTTTAGTTTTAGATATGCTAGATTATCTTGTAAGCGTTGGTAATTAGTCTGTAGTGTCATAGATAGCTCCTATCTTTCCAAATTAGATTTTGCTTTAGCTTTCACATCTTCAGAACTTAGATAAGGAATTGTTTTCTGCAATTGTGCCTCATAATGAGAAGGCAAATAGTTAACCTTCTTATCACTTAATGGGTGCTGTGCAATCAATTCTGTGCTATCATATATGTATAGCATCTTATCTATGGTCTTTAAGGTCATAGATTTGGCCACATATCCTGGCGGTACAGAATAGTGGCTACCACGAAAGCTAATGAGATTACTTGCTGAAACCTTAGCTTTTGGGTGATCTATGCGGTAGGAATCTCTTATCACTTTTGTTGGAAGTGGGGTAAGAGATTCCTTTTCTTTTTTAAGCAGTGCAGACGGTATTTGTCTTGTAGCTTGAGAAATCGCTAGATTACTACGTAAAATAATTTTTTGAATCTGTTCTTCCACTTCTTGTATTCTTAATTTTCCTTGGTACGCATGAATTTCATCTAGAATTTTCATTTGGCTTTCTACTTTGCCTTTCGTTTGTGGACGGCGCGCCATACACGGCTTAAATGTAAAGCCAAAGTCACTTGAAAATTGTTCTGCTTTGGTATGAAGCTGTCCTTTAGTTCCAGCTAGCCTCGGTTGTACCATCACGGTTTTCATATTATCTGTTAATAGTACATGCGGAACACCTTGTAATTGTTCAAAGAATTCTACCAATGTATCTTGTAGTGTTTCAGTAGTTCTATCGAAAGTGACCTTTGCTAATTTGTATCGAGAATAGCCTAATGTCATCAACAATATATTAAAAGTTATGTGTGTGCCATCATGCAATAGGAATTTAATATTCTCTTTCCAATCAACTTGAGCCTGTTCAGCTGGTGCGGTTTCAAAACGAATCGTATGCTGCATACTAGGCGATGTATGTTTTCTATCAAAATAGGATTGAAATACTGGTATCTTTAAAATATAACCGCGAAATGTAGAGTAAGCAGCTGTGAGTCCATGGTTATCTACCAAGTATTGCCACAAGACACGCTTATAATAAAATTGTTGGGGTGTATCATCAGATAATAAAGTCTGTATTACGTCATAAAATGTATCAATCATAGATGGTTTATGACGATGTGGATCAGGCGTTCCATTTTCATAATGAGATTTTATGGTGCGTCTATCATAGCCTAATTCACGACCTAGTAAACTATAATTAGGTTTCAAATTGCAAACCTCCAGAATGTCCCTTAATAATGGTAAGTCTAATAATGATGTTACAGTAAATGAACTGTTAATAGCGTATACGTATTGCATGTTGTTATCACCTCAACTATAGTATCGGTGATACAATTAAAATTGTACATTCTTATATCATCATTTTTGTACATTCTTAGAGTATCATTTACATATTTCTAAAGATGCACATTCACACCTTCCCAAAATTAGTACAGGCCTGTTCTTTTTCTAGAGATGCACATATACACCTTCCCCAAATTAGTACAGGCCTGTTCTATTTATTTTTATTGGATATAATCCGAATCAATAAAGTTAGCTATAGGTTTCTTTGCCATTCTATTATGTATATGAATTAATAGTCTTGTTGTTTGTTCTCGTTGTTCTTTAGGTATTTGAGAAAACAAGGCCCCCATCACCTTATTATGCGTTGATGATATGCGTTCGTAGGTACGAACTCCTTTCTTTGTTAGCATAACATCCCGAGATCGTTGGTCGCTCCAATGTTTTACAGTGGTAACTAAACCTTTTTTCTCAAGATTTTTTATAACCCACCCCACATGACTAAGGTGTTTGTTATTTAACAAGGCTTTGAGTTCCGTATAAGTTACTACATGTCTCGTCTTATACACATGTTTAATAATAGAAAATTCTTCACGTGTTACATTGCCAGCATCATAGATTTTAGATTCTTTATCATAGAAATCTTTATAAACCAAGTCAATCATCCCCCATAATTGACGATGAGCGAGCGTAAGATTTTTATTCTTTTTACGTTGCAAAATTGAAGCTAAACTTGACTTCTCCACACAGGGTCACCACCTAATCATAATAAGATGTTCATTATAATTTCTCCCGCTACTATAATGAAAAGAAAAATCCCCTTATATATGAACTGCTACTATTAGATTATAAAATCTAAAGATAACTGTCCAGTATATAAGAGGATTTTTTATACTAAATTATTATTGACCAAATATCGTTAAGTCCATCAAAAAATGATAGATAAATAATCAGATATATCAACAATTATATAATTAGTTGCGTTCTTTAATTTCAATTTTAATGGAATTGAAGAATTCGTCGAATGGAACTGTACCTAATTCGTCGCCGCCGTGTTTACGTACGTTAACGGAATTATCTTCCATTTCTTTATCACCAACAACGAGCATGTATGGAACTTTTTCCATTTGTGCTTGGCGAATTTTGTAACCAATTTTTTCGTTGCGATCGTCTACTTCTACGCGAACGTAGTCATGGCGCATTTGTTTTGCCAATTGGTTAGCGTATTCCACGTGTTTTTCGGAGATAGGTAATACTTTCACTTGAACAGGTGCCATCCAAGTTGGGAATGCACCAGCATAGTGTTCAGTCAAAATACCGATGAAACGTTCCATGGAGCCGAAGCATGCACGGTGAATCATGATAGTACGATGTTTTTGACCATCTTCACCAATGTATTCTACGTTAAAGCGTTCAGGCAAGTTCATATCCAATTGAATAGTACCACATTGCCATGTACGGCCCAAGGAATCTTCGATATGGTAGTCAAGTTTAGGGCCGTAGAATGCGCCGTCGCCAGGGTTGATAACATAATCGATGCCTTTTGCTTCGATAGCGTTACGCAATGCTTCTGTAGCTGCTTCCCAAATTGTATCATCACCCATTGCATTATCTGGTTTAGTAGACAATTCAACATGGTATTTCAAACCGAATTGGCTATAGATACGATCGAACAATTCGATAACTTTCATCAATTCGGATTGCATTTGTTCAGGCAACATAAATACGTGCGCATCATCTTGTGTGAAAGCACGAACGCGGAATAAGCCGTGTAGTGCGCCAGACAATTCATGACGGTGAACTAGGCCAAGTTCTGCATAACGAAGTGGCAAGTCACGGTAGGAATGCATTTCGTTTTGGTAAACCAAGATACCGCCTGGGCAGTTCATAGGTTTAATTGCATATTCTTCGTCATCAATGATTGTAGTATACATATTTTCACGGTAATGATCCCAGTGACCAGATGTTTCCCACAAATGTTTATTCAAGATGATTGGTGTGCGGATTTCATCATATTCGAAATCATGATGTACTTCGCGCCAGAAGTTTTCCAATTCGTTGCGAAGAGCCATACCTTTTGGCAAGAAGAATGGGAAGCCAGGACCTTCTTCTTTGATAACGAACAAACCAAGTTCTTTACCAAGTTTACGGTGGTCGCGTTTAGCCGCTTCTTCAAGCATATGAAGGTATGCATCTAGTTCTTCTTTCTTTTCAAATGCTGTACCGTAAATACGTTGCAACATTTTGTTCTTTTCATCGCCGCGCCAGTATGCACCTGCAATGCTTTGTAATTTGAAAGCTTTCACCTTACCAGTAGATGCTACATGAGGGCCTGCACAAAGGTCAACAAAATCGCCTTGTGCATAGCAAGAAATCACAGCATCTTCAGGAAGGTCTTCGATCAATTCTACCTTGTAATCTTCGTTTTTAGATTTGAAGAACTCGATAGCTTCTTGACGAGACATTACGGATTTAGTAATAGGCAAGTTTTCTTTTACAATACGGCTCATTTCCTTTTCGATTTTAGTCAAATCTTCAGGAGTCAATGTATGTTCCATATCGATATCGTAGTAGAAACCTTTATCGATAGCAGGACCGATAGCCAATTTTGCTTCTGGCCATAAGCGTTTAACTGCTTGTGCCATAACATGTGAGAAGCTGTGTGACGTAATGTGTGTTTACCACCATCTTCTTCAAATGTTAAGAAGGCTACTTCAGAACCATCTACGAGTTCTTCACGAAGGTCTGTTAATTCTCCATTTACATTGGCTGCTAACACTTTTTTAGCCAAACTATTAGACAATTTCTTTTACTGCTTCCCCAAGAGTAGTGCCAGCAGCGTATTCCTTTGCACTACCGTCAGGTAAAATGATTTTTACATCTGCCATTTTAATTTCCTCCAATTTATGAACTAGGATAGTCGATTTTAGGTAATAAAAAAAGACCCTCTATCCCTACAAAACAAGGGACGAAGATCATTCGCGGTTCCACCCTAGTTAATTCACCGCATCACAAGGATACAGTTCATTCACTTCATTAAGCCCGATAACGGTGGCTGCCGTATTTGCCTACTTAGGTTCGACAAATCAGTTTAAAGGGGGTAACTCTAATATATGTGTAAGGCATTTCCAGCATCTGCCTCTCTCTGGTACACAGGGATAAGAGAATCATGTCCTTTGCATCACTTTTACTAAGATATCTTATCATAGGTACTAAAAAATTTCAACTATATAAGTACCTCCTAAAAAATAGAACAGGCCTGTTCTATTCCTAAAGGCACGCATACACATCTCTCTCAAAATTAGTACAGGCCTGTTCTATTTCTAAAGATACGCATACACATCTTCCCAAAATTAGTACAGGCCTGTTCTATTTCTAAAGATACGCATACACATCTCTCTAAAAATTAGTACAGGCCTGTTCTATTCCTAAAGGCACGCATACACATCTCTCTAAAAATTAGTACAGGCCTGTTCTATTCCTAAAGGCACGCATACACATCTTCCCAAAATTAGTACAGGCCTGTTCTATTCTTAAAACACGCTCTATTAACGTGTCCCTCAAATTAGTACAGGCCTGTAGTATTTCCAAGAATTATCTATTTACGTTCAAAGTGCGCAGATAGCATGGATCCAATTACTTTTTCAATTTTAGAGTTTGTAATGTCTGGGCCCTTGAATAGGATCAACATTACGTCATCGGAGTTGTCTTGTTTAGATACCATCAAGACGCCGCTACCACGAGCACCATTATCGTCGTAATCTTTTGCAACAATAATTATGTTGAGGTAATGGTCTTTCATGTATGTATATACTTTGCTTTGTTTAGCGGAGTTGCCGATGCTGCTCGCCATACCCATAGCACGATTGAATACGATAGCATTCGCATTGTGCGGGTTATTGCGAAGTTGTTGTTTTTCTTCATCATTTAGTGGCAATAGGTTAACCATCATGGATTCGCCCATGCGGCCACGAAGCATAGCTGGCATTGTTTCACGCACGTCTGCAGGAATGTCGTTGCTAGGGTTGAGTTTTAAATCCTTAGGCACGGTCATGTACAATGTACCCTTGCTGTTTTTGGCCTTGTACGGTTTTACTATTGTCGATAGCGCCCATTGTGAAAGTATCTTTAATGATTTCCATTTGCACGCCCAATGGTTTTTCAGGTACACCACGGCTAGCCACTTGAATATCGCCAGATTTAGTTTTCTTAATTGTTTCCACAGACCAAGTTGCACCTGGTTTACCTTCATCGCTAGGAGATGTCAACGCAGCAGGCACTTCTTTAGCACCTGTAAATACATAGGTTTGTGCTGGCACAATTGTATCAGGAGCACCGGACTTATTGAATACGGCACCATATAATACATTCGGCACAACAGTAGAACCAATTTTCAAATTATTGTTTTCTTGGCTTTCAACATCAAAGTTAATATTGCCAGCAAATGTTACATCTGGATTATGATTAATCACAACAACCGTACCTGGTTGTGGAATCATGACAGGACCATTTGGCGCTGCAAAAGCAGCGGTTGCCATAGAGGCACCAAGTGCTGTTAAGACTAATGCGCGTTTTAATACATTACATTTCATTATTATTCTCCTAAATTTGGAATAATTCTCTAATCGATGTTATTGAACTATATTTCTAAGGTAACCTCTGGCAAGCGCGATAGGATTTCGCTGGCTAGACTGCGCGTATCCGGTGTACACCGCACCATGCAGCGCCCCGACTTGTCTAGGCTAGTCATAACACCTACGTATTCATAGCCTTCTAAGATGCGATTGACATAATTTGTATGTTTTGGATCTATGTGAAAGTACAAATACCCTTCCTCACCTGTGCCGCTATACGAAGGTGGTTCAGGAAAGCCTGACAGTGAACGAGACGGCATCAATGGTTCTTGATTATCGCGTAACGATATCGTCTCATCAGGTGTCACTTCATCAGGTGTCATTTCGTCAAGCATTGACATAGTAGCAGTATTTTCATGTACCATGTTACTCTGCTTTCACCTTGCACTCGCGGCGCATCATGGAATATGGTTCCAATTTCGTATCCATATACAAACGAACCTTCATTTGCGCATGAGGTGCTACGTCGATAGGATTACCATCTTCGTCTGTCATTTTTTCGATAACAGCCTCTACAAGTTCACCCTTAGGTTGGCAAAATTCTACCTTATCTCCTACCTTGAAATTATTGCGTTGTTCAAGGTCCACATATTTTTCTTCATCGTTATAGCCAAGCACTAAACCGATGAAATCATGGGTTTGAGTATTCGTAGATTTCCCGTAGTTTTGTGCGCTTTCATCAGGACGGCCATTCGCAAAGCCATCTGTGTAAGGGCGATGGGAAATTTTTTCTAATTCAGCAATCCATTCTGGACGAACGTACCAGTTTTCACGTTCTTTCAAATAGGTATCGATAGCTGTGCGGTATACCTTAGCTACCGTTGCACAATAGTGAACGGATTTCATGCGACCTTCAATTTTAAGGCTATCGATGCCTGCTTCATACAATTCTGGAATGCGATGAATGAGGCATAAATCCTTGGAGTTAAAGATGTATGTACCATGTTCATCTTCTTCGATTGGATAATATTCACCAGGGCGATTAGGATTCTACAATGCTGTATTTCCAACGGCAAGATTGAGAACATTGACCGCGGTTAGCATCGCGTGTACCTGTCATATAGTTAGATAAGAGGCAACGGCCAGAATAGGAAATACACATAGAGCCATGAACGAAAGACTCGATTTCAATATCTACATGTTCCTTCATTTCCTTAAGATCCGCTACAGATACTTCGCGAGCTGCTACAACGCGAGCCGCACCAAGTTCCTTCCACATTTGCACAGTATGCCAGTTCGTCGTGGATGCTTGTGTACTCACATGAAGTTCAAGGCCTGGTGCTACGCGTTTAGCCAAGCTAAAGATGCCCATATCAGCAACGATAATCGCATCTACACCGATACTTTCAAGAAATTTCAAATAGTCTTCAAGACCTTCAAAGTCCTCGTTATGAGGAATGATATTGCATGTAACGTGGATTTTTTTACCATGTTCATGTACAAATTGAACGGCTTCCTTCAATTCTTCGTCGGAAAAATTGGAGTTACCAGCACGCAAACCAAATCGTTTGCCTGCACAATAAACGGCATCCGCACCATAGCGAATGGCCATTTTTAATTTGTCCATATTACCTGCTGGACAAAGCAATTCCATAAAATGATCTGCCATTATTTGTTGTGTCCTTTCCACACACTTACACTCATGCCATCTCCCATCGGGTAAATGGTGGTGTTAAATAATTCTTTATTTTCTACATATGCTAAATACGCTTGTAATCGCTTAACAATAGTTTTGAATCGATGTGGAGCCTCTTTGTCGCCACGCACATAGCCTCTAAAGAGAACATTATCGGCAAGGATGACGCCGCCTTCTTTCACATGAGGCAATATGACCTCTAGCTGATTAAGATATTGTCCCTTTGGGCCATCGAGAAATACGAGATCATATTCACCTTTAATTTGTGTTAATACGTCCTTCGCATCACCTTTAATCAACGTGATTTGATCCTTATACTCGGATTGACCTATATAATATTTCGCCATCTCATGGCGAACCTCATCCAATTCAATAGATGTGATTTTCCCGCCTCGTTCAATAAGAGGTGCCATCAGTAATGTAGAGTAACCAATGGCGGTGCCCACCTCTAGCACAGAGGTGGGCCGGTATAATCCAATCAATTCTTCAAATAAATGCACCTCAGATTCCCGAAGGATGGGTACATTATTAATCATCGCGTAAATACGCTGCTCATTTAATATCTCATTTAATTCCATAAAATGTATTATAAATTCCCGCTATATATTTTGACTATGAAAGTAATCATATACGCACAAGGTATGTGCGTATATGACAAGCTAATACAATATAATAGTTTACAGTATCTGGATACGCTAATTATCTATCAACGCCGCCGCGAGTTATTACCAGAAGCAGGTGCCGTTGGTGTGCTAGGTCTGAATCACACGAGGTTCTTCCGCTGCAGGCGCCGATTGGACCGGTGCTGATTGTTGTGGAACTACTTGTTGCATGCTTTCCGGTATTTGGCTAGGCGATGATGTTGTAGCCGGTTGTTCACTTGCTGCCGGTGCTGCTGGCGCTGGCGTTACTTGAGTTGCTGCCGGTACAGTTGTCGGTGTATATGTATATGTTGGTTCTACATCTACATATTGAGAATCCGCCGCTACAGCCTCAGCAGAACTGTAGTTATAATCAGGTTCTGATGTAGCCGCTACGTCATAGTTAGGACCAGCTTGTGCCAATGCAGGAGCCTGGCCTTGATTAGAAGAGCCTGCACTCGCTTGTTCAGCACCATAAATTTTTTCAACCTCAGCCAAATGCTCAGCATATGTTTTGGAGAAATGATTATGACCATCTTTATCTGCTACAAAGTATAGATAATCTGTATCTTCAGAATGAAGTACCGCATCTAACGCCTTTTTACCTGGGTTTGCAATCGGTCCTGGTGGCAAACCTTTACTTACATATGTATTGTAAGGACTTTGTAACTGCGTATCTCCAAGCGTTACATTTTCCTTTGCATAACCAAGAACATAAGAAATAGTTGCATCAGATTGCAATGGAATACCATGTGCTAAGCGTTTCTTAAATACACCCGCAATAGTTGGGCGATCCGCATCATATAATGATTCACGTTCAACGATGGATGCTAAGGTTACAAAATCATGAATACTCATGTGTTGTGCTTGAATTTGTTTTTTAACAGCTGGTGTTAAATAGCGATTCATTTGCTCAGACATCATCAAAATGACATCCTTTGGCGTAGCACCAACTGGCACTTCATAAGTACTTGGGAAAAGGAAACCTTCTACAGGATATGTAGTCGGTTTAGTACCCTTCATATATGGGTATGGGACGAATGTTTTCGCCTCTGCCAAGAAATCGGAAGCTTTCATAATTTGAGCTTTTTCAAGAGCAATAGCGATATCCCCTACGGTATACCCTTCAGGAATCGTTAATTTAATGGACTCAACGTGACCCTCTTGTAATAAGTTAATTAATTCATGGACCGATACCTTATTTGGAATTTGGTAGTGACCAGATTGTAATTTTGAACCGGTTCCACTAAGAGCTAACCATAATTTAAACACCTGTGTAGACCGAATTAGTCCATGTTCATAGAGCATATCGGCAATTTCTGTTCCTGTTGCATCCTTACCTATTACGAGGACTTGAGATCCTCCGTCATCGTTAAAGGTATTTGGTACAAAATAGGATGCACCTAAAGCACCACCACCTAAAATAGCAAGGCTAAGAACACCTACGGAAACATATTTTAAGGCTTTTCTCATGGATGAGTTCCTTTCTATTACAAACCATTGTATATCACCTTATTATATCATATTAAAGGCTTTCGATGTATCTCTTCTTTTATATTATCCACAAACCAAATAACCATGAGTCAATTAGTACACAAGAGGTTACAATTACAAAAAAGACCCTAGTATAACAACCGTTATACTAGAGTCTTTGAGGGCTTAGAAATTATTCTTCTTCCCCCATTGCTTCGTACATATTTACCAATACTTCGAAGTTTTCATCATCTTCATCTAATGGAACATACTCCTCTTCGCCTTCATCGTTTGTTTCGATGCGAGCCAAAATCATATATGTATCATCTTGACCTTCATGATCTTCATCTTGTACATGAACAAGTACAGCGTATTCTTGACCTTCATGATTCAAGATTACATCTTCTGTAAAATATTGTTTGTTACCATCTTCATCTTCAAATTCGAGATAGAAAATTTCACCTTCGTAATTTTGATCAACCATGGGTATTCCCTCCTTTATTATGTATATAAGAACCTGTTTGATATTCGCATTAGATATCTATGCAAATTAAGATTTACTAAATTGTAGTCTGTCTAAATAGCCTTGTAAAATAACGACAGCAGCCATTTTATCGATGATGCCCTTTCGTTTTTTACGACTCACATCAGCTGCAATGAGTTGACGTTCGGCCATAACGGTAGATAAACGTTCATCCCAAAATGTAACAGGCAAGTCGATGACAGCCTTCATTTTTTCGACAAATTCTTCCGTTTTTTCAGCGCGCTCCCCCTTGGTGCCGTTCATATTCTTCGGCATGCCCACTACGAGTTCATGCACTTCGTATTCTGAAATCAATTCACGCAATCGGTTAAAGTCATTTTCTAAGGATGTACGACGAATCGTTTCTATACCTTGAGCAGTCATCAATAGCGCATCACTACATGCGATGCCAATGGTGCGACTGCCTACGTCTAATGCCATAATTCTCATTATAGTTGTTTAGCCTTTGCGTATTCTTTTAATAATTCTTCGATTAAATCATCACGTTCTAAACGGCGAATATCACTACGTGCATTATTATAGCTTGTAATGTACGCTGGATCCCCAGAGATAAGATAACCTAAGATTTGATTGATAGGATTATATCCTTTTTCTTGAATAGATTTATAAACGCGAGTCAATACCTCTTCGGCAGTCATCGGTTCATCGTCTACTTTACGGAATAACATAGTTTCATCTGAAACCTTCATGGGTATCCCTCCTTTGTATGAATGGGCCACGTACGTGGCCCACATATATGTATTGTATGTTTCTATTATAGCATATGCAAGATATACCTATAGAACGTATTATGCGTTAAGAGCTTCTTTAACAGCTTCGCCAGCTGCTTTTAATGCATCCATCAATTTAGCTGGTTCTTTACCGCCTGCTTGCGCCATATCTGGACGGCCACCGCCATTACCACCAGCTACTTGAGCTGCTGCTTTAACAATATTACCAGCTTTTACGCCTTTACCGACAACATCTTTGGAAACTTTACATACAAAGTTTACCTTGTCATCGCCCATAGCGGCACCTACGAGTACTACGCCAGAACCATCTAATTTATCAAGGCCCATATCAGCGAAATCACGCAATTCATCAATAGAGGATGCTTTCACAGACGCAGCAACAAATGCTACATCACCAATCATAACCTTACCAGCTACGATATCAGCAGCACCTGCAGCAGAAACCTCTTTGCGAATTTGGTCTAATTCTTTAGCTGTTTCTTTAGCCTCTGCCAATACTTGGTGCAAACGTTCTTCTACTTGGACAGGTTTAGTTTTTAATTCACTAGCAATGCGTTCAATAGTCAAACGATCATGTTTTGCTGCATCGAGAGCGGCGCGACCTGTAATCGCTTCGATACGACGTACACCAGAACCGATACCGGATTCAGATGTTAAGCGGAAGGAACTGATGAAAGTTGTATTGCCTACATGAGAACCGCCACACAATTCAACGGAGAAGCCAGGAACCTCTACTACGCGAACTACATCGCCATATTTATCGCCAAAGAGTGCCATAGCACCTTTCGCTTTTGCTTCGTCCATAGACATTTCAGCAATAGCAAGATCTGTAGCCTTAAGGATTTCTTCATTTACAAGAGCTTCGATTTGATCAAGTTCCTCTTGTGTTACAGGAGAGAAATGTGTGAAATCGAAACGCAAGTAATCAGGTGTTACCAAAGAACCTGCTTGGTTAACATGTTCGCCAAGCACGCGTTTTAATGCAGCATGCAACAAGTGAGTTGCTGTATGATTACGAGCCATCGCTGCACGACGAGCTGTATCTACTTCAAGCGTTACATCATCGCCTTCGGAGATGGAACCTTCTACAACAGTACCGATATGGTATACAGTACCTTCTGGTAAGCGTTTTGTATTATGAATCTCTACCTTGCCCATTGGACCAACGATGAAGCCAGTATCACCTAATTGACCGCCCCCTTCAGCATGGAATGGTGTAGTGCGCACAATAACAGTGATTTCATCGCCATCAACAGCGGTTTGCAAGCGTTCAGAGCCTTTACCAAGCATCAATACAGAGGATGCCGTTTCCGCTTCATTTTCTACAAGTTCTTCGTCTTTTAAGAATGTAATATCTGGTGTAGCTACCTTTGCATCTTCTTTTACGCGAGCTTCACGAGCGCGTTCACGTTGTTCTTTCATGGCAGCGTCAAAACCTTCATGGTCGATTGTGAAACCGCGTTCGGATGCGATTTCTTCTGTTAATTCCCAAGGGAATCCATATGTATCATATAGTTTGAATACTTCTGTACCAGGAACTACAGTTGCTTTTTCAGCAGCCAATGTATCGATTAAGGAATTTAATAACTCAAGACCTTGTTCCAATGTTTGGTTGAAACGTTCTTCTTCGTTTTGAACGACACGTTTAACGAAGTCTTGTTTTTCAGCAATGGATTTGATACCAGGGCCAAGAATGTCTACAACTACATCGATAAGTGGTGTTAAGAATAAACCTTCGATACCAAGCAAACGGCCATGACGTACAGCACGGCGCAAGATACGACGCAATACGTAACCGCGGCCTTCATTGGATGGTAATACACCATCGGAAATCAACGCAGTTACAGCACGTGCATGGTCAGCAATAACTTTCAAGGACACATCTGTATTTGGGTCTTCGTTGTACTTTACACCAGCCCGTTTTGCAGTCGCTTCTATGATTGGGAAAATCAAATCTGTTTCAAAGTTTGTTTTGCAATGTTGCAATACAGAAGCCAATCGTTCAAGACCGGCGCCAGTATCGATGTTTTTATGTTGCAATGGCTCATAGGAACCGTCTGGCATTTTATTGAATTGAGTGAACACGAGGTTCCAAATTTCAAGGTAACGGTCACAGTCACAACCAGGTGCACAGTTAGGATCATCACAACCATGTTCAGGGCCTTGGTCGAAGAAGATTTCGCTATCTGGACCACATGGGCCTTCACCGATTTCCCAGAAGTTATCTTCAAGGCGTGTAATGTGGCTTTCTTCTACGCCACAATCGTTGTGCCATGTATCATATGCTTCTTGGTCATCTGGATATACAGTGACATATAATCTGTTTTTGTCGAGTTTAATAACTTCTGTTAGGAAATTCCCATGCCCAATGAATAGCATCTTTTTTAAAGTAATCTCCAAAGGAGAAGTTACCAAGCATTTCAAAGAATGTATGGTGACGTGCTGTGCGGCCTACGTTTTCAAGGTCACCAGTACGCATACATTTTTGGCTTGTCGTAATACGATGACAAGGAGGTACCAATTTACCTGTAAAGAAAGGCTTTAATGGCGCCATACCTGCCCCGATCAATAATAGAGACGGATCGTTTTCTGGGATAAGAGAAAAACTATCTAATTTTAAATGTCCTTTGCTTTCAAAAAACTGCAAGTATGCTTGACGCAGTTCATTACCTTTCATGTGTATATTCCTCCTAAAATAATTTACTCTTAATTATAACGTAAAAACCATAGAAAATCTATTATAACCTATATATATCCGGATATAATTAACCTTCATTAGCATTCTCTATTCCATTTAGTTGCCATAAAAAGAGATACAAAAAAGAGGTTATACAAATCAACAGAACATAATTGATTCGTATAGCCCCTTTTTATGGCTCATATATAGTTCACCAATGGTTCTACATGGAGAAACCATATGTTATATAACGCGTTTCGCGCCAATATAGCGTTCGCCCCAATAACCAGTATCAAGGTCTGCTACGGCTACGCCACGGCTAGATGTAGCACTGATAAATTTACCATTGCCAATGTAAATACCGGAATGAGATGGACCTGGTTCATAAGTTTCGAAGAACACCAAATCCCCTGCCTTTAAGTTCGCGCGAGAAACTTCAACACCTACATTGTATTGTTCATCCGCTAAGCGTGGCAGCGCAATACCTTGTTTTGCAAATACATATTTAACATAACCAGAGCAGTCAAAACCACTTGGTGTAGTACCGCCAAATACATACGGAACACCGCGGTATTTATCGGCTTCTGCCAAAATGGCATGAATATTGTTTGGCGTTTGTACCTTTTTCAAATTATTCAACTTAACGTTTTGGCCTGCAAGACGTCTAGATTGAGCATTTTGATTTGTGAAAGCAGATTTTGTTGCCACCGCTTTTGTAGCTGCATTATTGGATAATACTGCCTTAGTTGTACGAGGAGCACCCATCAATGCATTGTACGTTGCTGGTCCAATAATACCATCTACAGGTAAACCACGATCTTGTTGGAATAGGCGTACAGCCCATTTTGTTTCCTTACCATACACACCATTTTTATCGGTTGCATTGTAACCGTGTTTAATTAATTGTTGTTGTACAGCGATTACGTTTCTACCTTTATCACCATATTGTAATGTTGTAGCGCTTGCCATCGCAGTGGTAGCACATACAAATGTTAATGTTAATGCCGCAATTTTACTCTTACTATATTTTGACTTCATATTCTTCCTTCCTAAAACTTCAAAGTGAGTTTACTTATTCAAAATATACTAACCGTCTCTCTATTTGCATCCAACAAATACAGCTAGTCTTTATCTTCTTCAGGGCCAGGTACTTGATTGGCTATAAATATATCAGCTTTTGATGGTTCATAAGCTATTTCTGGATTCTCACCATCAAAATTTATAGCAGCTTTCACCCAATATAATGGACGTTGTTTTACCTCTTCGAATACGCGTCCTACGTATTCACCGATGATGCCAAGGCCGACTAATTGGATACCACCAATAAATAATATGGACACGCCCAAGGTGGTCCACCCGTTTAATGCTTGACCCGTTAAGTACACGTAGAGCAAATGTAGAATCAAGAGAAAACTCAAGCCCCCACATAGGACACCTACATACAAAGCCGCACGCAATGGAACGCGAGAAAACGCTGTTACCCCATCAAGAGCAAAGCGAATCATTTTGCGCACACTGAATTTCGAAACCCCTGCAAAGCGAGGAGGCGCAACAAAGTGAAGTTCTGCTTGGCGATAACCAAGCGCACCAACGATGCCACGCAAGAAACGTCCGTGTTCACGGAAATGTTTCAAAGTTTCTAGCGACTTACGATTCATTAAACGAAAATCAGATCCCCCTTCTACGATGGGAACATCTGCCATTTTATTCATCAGTTTATAATAATATTTAGATGTGAAGGATTTTGCCCAGCTGGCATCCTCCGTAGAGTCGCGTATGGTACGTACCACATCGTAACCAGCCTCCCACAAACGTATCAGTTCTGGAATCAAAGCCGGCGGATGTTGCATATCACCATCCATGGTAATTACCGCATCACCTTTGGCATAATCAAGACCACATGTTAACGCAGTCTGATGACCAAAGTTCCGTGCCAATAACACGACCTTAACTCGCGTATCAAGTTTTGCAATCTCGCGCAAAACGACAACAGACGAGTCCGTAGATCCATCATCGACATAGATAAGTTCATATTCATATGGTAGACCTGTCATAACTTTTGTTACGGCATTGTAAAAAATAGCTATATTTTCTTCTTCATTATATACAGGTACAACAATTGAAACTAACATATATCCTCCGTCGATTACTTCTATATTTTAGCGTTAAATCGTCAATATAGGCAAATTTAAAAGGTTGACAATAAAGAAGATGAACCTCATAATCCCCATAGCTATGCTACTTTTCAGGATTTTGAGGTTCATTCTCTTCATATTACAATTTTATCTTAAGCGCTTATTAATAAGCTATCTATTTATTAAAACGTTATATTTATACACTTTTACGCATATCATATATATAGGCATTAAACTATTTGTTTTATAGCCCCGCAGCATCAATCCATGTCGTAAGATCTTCTTCTGCTGTCACCATATCTTCATCAAAAGCACCTACTACTTCAGGATAACGAGCTACCTCTACCGTATGTAGGATTGAGTCATCACGACCATTTTTATAGGTACCAACCCAAATGGCAGAAAATTGAGATTCATACCATTCTACAGGTTGATCTGTTTCATTGAAGGTAATCGTAATATGTCCACGCCCTAAAGTTTCTAGCACCTCTACTTGCTCTTCTTCAGCAAGGCCTGTCTTCTCAATATATATGGAATAGGTTGCACCAGTTTCACGTAATTGCTTTAGTGCTTGACGCAACTCATTTAGAACGGCACGTACATTATTGTAATTTTCAATCATAGTGTCCCTCCTTTCTCATCCTATCAATCTATTCTTATTTATCTATAAACATATCAGTTTATTTAGGTTCGATTTGTACGCCCCATTCGCGAAGAACACGTAGAACGCGTTCTTTTACCTCAGGTAATGCCTTTTGTACAGGTGCGCTAGGTTCAAATCCTACGTCTAAGGACTCCGGTTCAACACCTATAACAATAGCATCTTCCAATGGATTTTCTTGAATGGCACGAATGCGCAATATATCTTGCATGCCTACTTCATGAACAGAAATATGGTCTGTAAAATACTGTTCTAATTCGCGATGTGGGAACTCATAGATTGTGCCAGGTGCTTCACCACCATTAACGGCGTCAATCAAGAGAATTTTCTTCATGCCTCCGCATATAGGTCAATAATTCCATCCCCATCGTTCCGCCATCAATTAAGCTTATCTGTGGGGTGAAAGTATAATTAGCTTTCAAATCCTCTACAACATGAACTCCAAGGCCCTCATCAGTAAGCAAAATATTACCTACCCCTAGGACGACAATAGAGTTCTCATAATCATCATAAATGGCATGTAAATCAATACGCGGGCTCTCAGAGCCCGCGTATTCTATGCCACCAAATTGTTCTTCAGTGGTTATATTAGTCATCTTGTTAATTCCTTTTCTCGTGGATCGTCAGGATTGCTTGGACGATATGTAGTACCAGATGGTTTATCGATACGTTCACCACGACGGCGTTTACCGTTAAGGTCTTCAATATCGATAGGATCATGGGCATAATATTTCATGCCGGAAACCATAGCGGATACTTCGCCAGATTCTTCCATAACATCTTCTCGGAATGCCATGTACACATGAATAATGGTAAAGAATAAGAAGCCCCATGCAATATAGTGATGGATAATATGAACTTTATATTCACCACCAAATAGCGTAATAATCGGTGCAAAAAGAGTTCCTATAATACCATTAGAATCAATCATAGCATACATTGAAAAACCTGTAATGATTTCAAAGAAGAACATGATGTACACCATCATATATGCCGTTCTCGCCAAGGAGTTACGTAACCAGTGATGTTCATGCTTTTGTGGAATCATCAAATAGTGCAATGTTGTTTCGCGAAGGCCATACCAATACCGTTTTTGACGGAATTTAGGCAACAATCTATCTCCGCGATTCCAAAGTGCACCAGCAAATCGGAATATAAAGGAGAATGTCAAAATAACACCCGCAATGAAATGGATACGACGCATCGTCTCCATAGAGAACCAGCCATCAATAGCGAAAGTTGGTTCCGGATGACCTGTAATAGCTGCAAAACCTGGATCACCAATATAAAGGCCAGTCCAGAATAAAGCTGTTACGGAAAGCACCATTGTCCAGTGGAATATGCGCAGCCATAAACTAAATACGACATACGCTTTTTTGTCAGTATGTATTAACATAAGCCCACCACCCTTTATTTACACAATGCATCTGTATTGACGGAAACAATTTTCTTCGCCTTTTTTATTGTATAAATGGGTTGCACATGCGAGACATGGGTCAAAGGAGTGGATAACTTTCAAGATTTCAAGAGGTTTATCCGCGATCTTAACATGTGTATCAATCATAGAGTCTTCGTATGCACCATGTTCGTTAGCTGCTGTCTTAGGACATGCATTCCATGTAGATGGTACGATACATTGATAGTTTGCAGAACGGCCGTCTTTAATATGAATCCAGTGACCCAAACCACCGCGAGGTGCCTCTACAAGGCCAACGCCTTTAGCATCCTTAGGCCATTTATTTGGCTCAAATTTAGATGTATCCGCAACAGTAGTATCACCATTTTTGATGTTAGCTACGAGTTTATCAAAGAAGTATTGGCTAATATTTGTTGCCACTTGTGCATCAAGGCCACGACAAGCGGTTCGACCAACCATAGTAGGCATCCATACGTGAGCAGGTATCCCTAATACTTGAGATACTGTATCGATTTGACGAACAATCATAGATTCAGCCCAAGTTGGATCAGTGATAATGCCTTGTTTTACCTTTGTATATACAACGATATATTTAGCTAGTGGACCCACTTCTGCTGTTTTGCCTTTGAAAGTTGGGGACTTGATCCAAGAGTATTTTTTATCTTCATCAAGGTATTCCCATTTTTCTTTTGTACCAGATTTAGGACCTGTAAATTTAGGGTCTGTCACACCATCGAGTGGATGAAGTGTGCTAGTGCCATCTGGATATGCGAACCAAGAGTGATCAACCTCTTCACTGAGGTATTGAGGATCCATAAAATCCTTACCTTCTAATGGGATAAATGTAGCTTTATCTACACCTAATGCAAAGTTTTCAACAACACCATTGGAGCGAACGATACATTTTTTATGGTAATCGCCATCAGCAATACCTGAATACGCATCATCAGGATAATCGCCATAAGACATAACGCGTTTTTTCGCAAGGCCACCACCATCGACCATGCCTTTTTCAACGTAAATTTTGCCAATAGCTAATAAATCTGGAACATAGAAATTACTTACTAAATCCTTAGCCAATGCAATAGATTGTTCTACAGCAGCAAGACGCTGTGTATTGATAGGTGCATTCATGTCATTCATAGAAATAGCACATGGCATACCACCTACAATATAGTGTGGATGAGGGTTTTTACCGCCGAATACAACGTGAGGAATAACTACGTCACGTTGACGGTCTAGAATATTCAAGTAATGAGATACAGCCATCAAATGAACTTCTGGTGGCAATAAATTATAATCAGGATGATCCCACCATTGAGCAGAGAAAATGCCTAATTGGCCAGATTCTACAATTTTCTTTACCTTTTGTTGTACAGCTGTAAAGTAAGCAGTTGTAGCTTTAGGGAATTCCTTAGGATATGCAGAATCTTTAGATGCTGTTTCAGCTGGCGCTAGACCACTTACATTATAAGTAGCTAATACGTCATTTTGTAATTGTGCAGTTTTAGCTGGATCTGCACTAAGTGCTGCTACTGGGCTAACCCAGTCAAGTGCATGTAAGTGATAGAAATGCACGAGATGGTCATGTACATCTAAAGAGCTATGCATGATATTACGAATGTAGTTTGCATTTTTAGGGATAGAAATACCAAGTGCATCCTCTACGGCACGTAACGCTGCCAATGCATGTGTTGTTGTACATACGCCACAAATACGTTGCACAAATGCCCAAAGGTCACGAGGATCGCGGTCCTTTGCAACAAGTTCGATGCCACGCCAAGCAGTACCAGAGGACAATGCATCCTCTACCTTACCACTTGCTTCATCAACTTTTATTTCTACCCGTAAATGACCTTCAATACGGGAAATCGGATCTACTACTACGCGTTTCATTAGTGACCTCCTCCATTATTATGTTTCTTTTCATCCCATAAGCCTTGTTCTTTCAAGCGTTTTTCTTCTTTCATATCAAGAATTTTATTACGCGTAAGAGTTGCAGCACCATGTACGATAACTGCAGCGGTAGCACCAACAGCAGCTACTGTGCCGATTGTATCAGCTGTAGTAATGGTGTTTGCCAATGGAATATCTGGTAATCGTTTGTAGAATACATCGTTATCCCAGAAGCCCTTTTTCAGAGCAACCAATACAACCATGACCGGATTGAATTGGATAGGACAAACCATTCCACCAACGTAAATTACCACAAGAATTATATGTTTGAGGTCCACGACAACCTACTTTATATAAGCACCAACCAGCTTTGGATGCATCATCGTCAAATTCTTCAACGAATAGACCGGAGTCAAAGAATGCACGGCGGTAGCAAGTATCGTGAATGCGATTGCCATAAAATTGTTTAGGACGGCCTTGAGAATCCAAAGAGGCGGAAATTTGACCAAATAATGCGTAGTGCATAACTACACCAGTCATAACCTCTGGAATTGGAGGACAGCCAGGAACTTTAATAATAGGCTTACCAGATACAACAGAGGATACAGACACTGTATTTGTTGGATTTGGTTTTGCCGCTTGAATACCGCCCCAAGATGCACAAGAACCATACTCGATGATTGCAGCAGCGCCTTTAGCAGCTTCTAATAAAGATTCCTTAAATGTACGGCCACCTACTGTACAGTAGATACCATTTTCATCCAATGGAACCCCACCTTCAACAGCGAGGATATATTTGCCATTTTCTCTTTAATGATTTTTTAAATGTTCCTCTAATGGTGCACCAGATGCTGCCGCCAATGTATCATCATATTCCAAGGGAAATCATATTCAAGATTACATCGGATGTAAATGGTGAGGAAGAGCGAATAAAGGATTCGCTACAACCGGTACATTCGTGACCATGTAAGCCAGATTACAGTAGGTAATTCTGTTGTTTCTGCAGCTTTTACAACTGTATCAAGCATAGTAGGTGGCAACCCTAGAATAGCAGTCAACGCCACGCAAGATTTCATAAATGTACGTCGACTGAGACGTCTCTCTTGGAAGAGAGTCCATAAACTGTTCACACGATTTTTCATGGAATACAGCCTCCTTACAACAACTTTGCAGCAATATGTATATATTACCTAATCAACTATAACTATTGAGAGATATATTATCTCGATTAACTCATTATATCATTTTAAATTACATAAAACTATGACATTATGTATATATATCAAAAAAATTGATAAAAAAATCACCTAGCTAGATAATATCTACTATTATCCAGCTAGGTGTTCTCATCAATTAGAATTGTTTAAGCACTTCATTAATCAAAGATTCTAATACAGCAGCTTTTTTGTAACCTGCAAGACGATCTAATAGTTTGCCTTCTTTAAAAAATGCCATGGAAGGAATACCTTCTACATCTTCTTTTAAAAGAATAGGACGCAAAGCCTTATCTTCTGCATCTACGCTGAAGAATTTAACGCGGCCGTCCAATTTTTCTGCTACAGCTTCTACTTCTGGACGCATAACTGTGCAAGGTTCGCACCAGCCAGCCCAAAAATCTACAATAACGAGCTCTTTAGAACCTAATACTAATTCATCAAATTGTTCTACGCTTGTAATAGCAGTAATAGCCATCGAAAGGCCTCCTTTATGTGTTACATATTATAAACTATATAAGAAGCAAGCAATCATTAAGCCGAGTTCTGTTCCGCTTGCGCGGTGACGATTATCTTTCTAGGCGTACAGTCGCCTGCACGCTCGAGCGACACAACCCGGAAGGTAGGCGGGACCACCGTTAACCCTTCCCTATTCGGTCTTGCTCCGGATGGGGTTTACCGAGCCAGCCTGTTACCAGACTGCTGGTGAGCTCTTACCTCACCTTTCCACCCTTACCACTGACGTGGCGGTTTCCTTTTCTATGGCACTTTCCCTAAGGTCACCCTCGCCAGACGTTATCTGGCATCCTGCCCTATGGAGCTCGGACTTTCCTCGAGTCCAATGGACTCGCAACCGTCTTTCATACTTGCTTCAATTCAGTTTATCATAGCTGTATATACTATGCAAGAATATCGAAATTTACTATTAAAATAGATTTTTATTCAAAGAAAAAATCTGCTTGGTTCTCAAAGGATTGTACAGTAATATCCCAACCACCTTTGTCAGATTGATCTCGTAAATAATCGCGGATACCATCAGCCACAATCTCTTCCGTACCAAAATGGCCTGCATCTACGACGAGTAAACCTAGTTCTTTAGCTAGCTGTGCATCATGGTATTTTACATCTCCTGTTACATATGCATCAGCCTTAACTGCATTTTTGATAAACTCTGCACCACCACCAGAGCAAAGGGCTATCGTTTTAATAGAATCTTTTTTAATGCCTCCAAATCTAAGATTAGCATGTGGCAAAGATTCTTGGAGGTGCTCGCGGAAGCTTTCAAAGTCCATAGTCTCAGGCAATTCACCGATACGCCCCAACGTACGACCTACATTAGGTTCATGTAACGTAAATACTTCGTATGCCACCTCTTCATAAGGGTGAGCCTCTTTCATAGCATTGATAACAGCCTGTTTATGAGCACCATCTACGATAACATTAACGGCCACCTCTGGTACAACCGTCAATGTTCCAGCTTCACCAATGACCGGATGGGATTCATCATTACCTCTAAACCGACCTTCGCCTGTAAAACTAAAGCTACATGATTCGTAATTGCCAATACGACCAGCGCCAGCACTAGCCATTGCTTCACGTACTGCATCGGCACTATCAGTCGGCACAAAGGTGGTAATTTTATATACCATATCAGAACCGGTCGGAACAAAGCCTCTCACATTCGTCAATCCTAATCGGTTCGCCAACATATCATTGAGCCCGCCAATGGTAATATCTAAGTTCGTATGTGCACTATATACAACAATATCATTTTTTATCAGTTTCTCGATTAATGTTCCTTGAGGACTATCTAAATGTAATGATTTCAAACCTTTAAAAATAAATGGATGATGGCTAATGATCATTTGGGCCTGTTCAACTATCGCATATTCTATGACCTCAGGTGTAATATCGAGAGTCGTAATGATTTTGGATACATCGCGTTGTTTCGAACCCACCATAAGGCCTACATTATCCCATGACTCAGCATAATGAGGCGGTGCCCATTGTTCCATCGATTCTATAATTTGTTTTGCTAACACCATCGTATCACTCCTAACCGATAATTAGCGCAGGCTGGCCAATTCATCTATTTCATGTTGTAATTGTTTATATTTCTCCGTATGTGAAAGTTCCACTGTCATGCCATCTAGCGCACATTGTCGTTGATATATCAAAAAATCTACATATTCATTCCACAATGCAGGTTTCTCTCTGGCTAATAAAGCCCCTACAGACCAAAGAATAGAGGTCTTTGGCAACGTATCATAAAGAGCATCGTCAGAATGAATCGAATAGCTAGCATTGTCACCATATGTATCGATACAGTCAGAACGAACGGCTACAAATGCAGTGTACATTTTCCCCATATCCTTCACGATAATTTCTTTGACAATACGGTATCCTTTTTCCACCATATATTGGCGTAATTCGGCCTGGCCATTCTGAGGTTGTAACACATAGAACTCCAGCGGTTCTGGACCTTCCTCGACGATATCGCGCATTAAAAACCCACCCATACCGCAACAGATGGCGCCGTTTAATTCGCCCTTTTTAGTAACTTGCAAACCGTCACCAAGGCGGCAGTCGATCACATTGCTAAGCCCTCGAGATGTAACATAGGACTTGGCCGATTCCAAAGGGCCCTTATGAACATCACCAGCGATAACGCGTTTGGCCTTGCCTCTTACAATTAACTCAACAGCTAGATAACCATGATCCGTTCCAATATCTGCAATAGATTCTGCATGGGGAACGATATCAAAGACCGCCTCTAAACGATCCATCATAGGTCTTGCTTTCATAACTACCTCGTATACTAACAGGTCCATCGACCTTCATACTATCTACTCTTCATATCTATATTATAACAAAAAACCTGCTCCAATCGGAGCAGGTTTCATTGATTCAATTTATACAAGTTTGGTGGGCCCACCTGGGATCGAACCAGGGACCGACCGGTTATGAGCCGGTTGCTCTACCCCTGAGCTATAGGCCCAAGCTTGCGTATAAAATTATACTGAAAATTCTTAGGTACGTCAAGTTATCTACGTGGCCACAAAAAGAAGGCTTGCCCAAGCCTCCACCGCCTTAACAGTCTTCGGCCTAGGGCCTCGACTTAGCAAAGTCGTTTGGACAACCCTTCTTTTTGCTACTATACGACAACTGAGCACCTAAGAGTTTTCAGCATCTCCCAAAAGGAGATAAGTCGTTTGGGGAACTGGTTCTAAACATTCCGTGAGCAAAGAATTTACAGCATCTACGGTGCCCCGGGTTTGGACAGGCAAAGTCGCAACCCTTCTTTTTGCTACTATACGACAACTGAGTACCTAAGAATTTTCAGCATCTACGGGAATCCCGGATTAAAAAGGAAAAATCATTTGTGGACGGTACCTTTCCGTTACACTTCGACATCTATGTAAGCAAGAAATTTTCAGTATCTACGGGGCTCCGGGATTAGACAGACAAAGTTGTTTGGACGAACTTCTTTTTTACTATATGACAACTGAGTACCTAAGAATTTTCAGTATCTACGGGGCTCCGGGATCAGGCAGGATAACTGTCTTATGCGTTTTTGAGTGTTAGGAATCGGTTGATCATGTCTTCTTGTTCGAATATGCCTTTTGTGGCGAGGGTGGTTGTTTTGCTGTTGGCGGATTTTACGCCGCGGGCGCTGACGCAGCTATGGGAGCTTGTGATGTGGACGATGACGTCGTCGGTGCCGGTGGCAATGGAGATGACTTCGGCAATGTCTTCACCGATTTTTTCTTGTAGTTGTAATCGTTTGCAACACATTTCTGCAATGCGTGGCATTTTGGACAAGCCGATGACACGGCCACGAGGAATATAGCCGATACTAATGTTCATATCATACATCAAGGCCATATGATGTTCACAATGGGAAAAGCAAGTAATATCTTTTACAATTACCATTTGGTTTGTATCGACGTCAAAGGTTTTACCAAACATATCCGCAATGTCTGCATTCGTATATTGGATACCTTCAAACATTTCTTCCATCATTTGGGCCACCCGTTTTGGTGTTTCTACGAGGCCTTCGCGATCTGGATTTTCTCCCAATGCTTCCAGTAATTGATACACTAGAGATTCAATTCGTTTTGTGTCCATGTTATACTCCTTTCGCATCAGGGTCCCAAATAAATTTATGAATTTGTAGCTGGAATCTAACATTCTGCCAATTGTGGGCTTTCATATACTCAACGATCGTAGCCCCTTCAATATTGCCCCATACAGGAGACACGAAAATCTGCGCTTCTGTAGGATATGTTTTTAGAATTTCATTCATGCGGTCTAAATCTTGCATAGAACCAACTACAAATTTAATGATATCCGCAGGTGTAGCTACCTTGAATATATCTAAGTTCATAGCATCTTCTGCTAAGGATGACGGCGTCTTGTAGTCATAGGTAAACCATACATTATCTCTATGAAAGCTAGGTATGATTGTACCATTCGTTTCTATATTAAAATCATATCGCGCATTACGTCTTGTTAACTCATCAATAAGTTCAATAATGGCCGGTTCCTGTAAAAGCGGTTCTCCACCGGTAACGGTGATGCGATGATTTTCTAATTGTTCAATCACATCCGCTACAGCCTGAACACTCATGCTTTCAAAAGTGCTTTCGGGACCATAACTATACAATGTATCGCAATAAGAGCAGCGAATATTACAGTCATGGAGGCGCAAAAAGGTAGTCAAAAATCCTTGCCGTTTCCCTTCTCCATCAATGGAGGAAAATAGTTCAATCACGTTCATAGATAGCAACATTTCCTTCTGACTCTTGAACCTCTACCTTAAAACATTTTGGGCCTAATTCATCGGCAATCCATTTCGCCATATTTTCTGCAGTAGGATTAATACCCCCTAATACATCGTTGATATGTTTATGATCAAGACGGCCATGAATCTTTTCTTTAATGATCGTAAAGTCAATCACCATGCCATTATGATCTAATTCTTCGCTACGCGCATGAACGGTTATAATCCAATTGTGCCCATGTAAATTCTGACATTTACTCGGATAATCTAATTGTAATTGATGAGATGCACTCACCTCTAAACGTTTGCTAACAGTATACATGTTATCCCCTATATATCTAAAAACTTAGTGTATTACATTACTTTTATTACACCACTACGGTTTTATTATAAGCATATAAGGCTCACATGCTTTACAATAAAAGTGTCAAAGTCGAAAGGATGTGAGCTTATATGCCTACTACTGATTATACTGAATTTTACATAATGTAAAACAAGAATATATTACAAATAGCTATGAATTAGACGGAATATTTATTTTGACATAGAATTAGCAACATCACATATTTGCCCAAAGTTGGAGAAACCACAAAGCATATTAAGGATTACCGCATACTACTGTAAAGTTTGAAAAGTACAATAATTGGAAAATACAGACAGCGTCGGTATATTTGTCCGCATTGTGGTCATTCGCTGAAAGCAATCCATTTGTACGAAAACATATGCAACTAAGTGTAACTAATATTAGAATGCTATTTGATAAACTTACTGAAAGTATAACCTATACAGCTATTGCTAACGAGTGTGATACATCTATTACTACAGTATTACGTTATTGCTCTATGATCACTATACCTAAGCCTAAGACCTTACCCACTGTGATTGGTATTGATGAGTTTAAAGGAAATGCAGAAGGCTACCAATACCAAGTTAATTTAACTAATCCAGATTGAAATATTAGATATTTTACCGAAACGTGATACGCAAGCATTAATCCACTATTTTGCATCATTTAAACATAAGGATCGCCTACAAGTTAAGTTTATTGTAATGGATATGTCCATACAATTTAAGCGCATCATGGAGCGCTATTTCCATGTATTATCTGTGATCGATACCATGTATGTCGACTATTGCATTCTTGGATACACACTAACAACAAAATTAAAGTATTAAAACGGATAAGCTATGGACTTCGCCACTTTGGTAGATCGTATTCTACTTTTGAGTGCACCACCGCCATCTTGGTTTTATTATAGCTGCCATACGATGCACCTAATGGTTAAGACATTCTTATAAGAAATCTTTAATTTTATCGCGTTTACCACGATTACGTAATTTTGTTAACGCCTTACCTTCGATTTGACGAATACGTTCACGAGTTACGTTAAAGTGTTGGCCTACTTCTTCAAGAGTACGTGGTTTGCCATCTTTCAAGCCAAAACGTAAAATCAATACTTGTTGTTCACGGTCTGTTAAGCATGTGAAAACGTCTTCGATTTGTTCTTGCAACAAAATGTAGCTAGCCGCATCATCTGGTGCCACCGCATCTTGGTCTTCGATGAAATCGCCCAAATGGGAGTCTTCTTCTTCACCAATTGGTGTTTCCAAGGATACTGGCTCTTGTGCAATTTTTTGAATTTCACGAACACGTTCCGCAGTGATACCCATGCCTTCTGCAATTTCTTCTGGCGTTGGCTCTCTGCCTTTATCTTGCAATAATTGTCGGGAAATACGAATCAATTTATTGATAGTTTCAACCATGTGAACTGGAATACGTATTGTTCTCGCTTGGTCTGCAATAGCCCGCGTAATCGCTTGACGAATCCACCATGTTGCATAGGTGGAGAATTTATAACCTTTTGTATAGTCAAATTTATCGACCGCTTTGATAAGGCCCAAGTTACCTTCTTGAATCAAATCCAAGAACAACATGCCTCTGCCAACATAACGTTTAGCAATACTTACAACAAGGCGCAAGTTAGCATCTACCAATTTCTTCTTAGCCTTTTTGCTAAGTTGAATTTCTTTATATGTAGCATCTTCCTCTGCCCCTGCTTCAATTTGTTTTGCTAATACGATTTCTTCGTCAGCTGAAAGCAATGGAACACGACCAATTTCTTTCAAATACATACGAACTGGATCGTCGATATTAACACTAGCATCTACGCTTAGGTCAATGGAAATATTTTTTTCAGACGCAGCATCACGGTCATTATCGGCATCATCATCAGGTTCAAGGGCATCGTCTTTATCATCGTCCTCAACATCTGGAACAACTTCGATATTTAGTTTATTGAAAGTAACATAAATATCATCTAATTGTTCTGCTGTTAACTCACTTTGCTCATGAAGAGCATCTGAAATTTCTGATTGTGTCAACACACCGCTTTTACGGCCTTTTTCAAGAAGTTGTGCTACAATCTCCTCTGTTTGACTTTTTTGTACTTTCTTAGCCACAGCGCTCTCCTTTATTACTTACTATTTAGACCATTCTCTAATTAGATTTTGTATTTCCTGACATTTATGTAATTCGCTAATAAATGTCGAATCTCCTGCACGTTTTAACTGATCGGCCAAAATTGAGTGCATTTTATATTGTTCCCGTAAGGAATGTAGCCGTATTTTACGGATAAGTACAGGTACAGCCTCATTTGTCTCAATTATCATAAGCCGTGAAAAAATTTCATATTCTTGAGGCGTCAATACGTCCTCCACGGATTCCGGCTGATATTGACCTGTTTGAGTAAATAAGGTGTATATCTTTTCTATTATACCTCGATATTGAATATTTTGAAAGTCCTCAAGCGGTAAATATTGTACTACCTCTTGTAAAGCCTTTGAATCTGTAATGACATGAGCCATCAATAACTCTTCATCACCACTGACAATCTTCTTAGGCTGTGTAATCTTTTCATCGACTAATTCAATATTCCCCTTTTGGGTATAATTTCTAAAATAGCGGAATATAGTACTGTTATCTAGCCATAATGGCAATGCTAAGGCTTTTAATGCATCGTCTCGAATCGTTTGACTATGAATATTCGCAATATAAGGGAATATATCTTGCATAACCGCCTGTTTGCCTTCTGCATCATTCGTATCATGCTTAATAAGAGACTCACTTAATAAATAATCGAGCGGCTTAACAGCCTTTTCTACTAATTCCTTAAAAGCTTTGCCGCCGTGATTTCGCACATAGTCATCAGGATCCTTGCCATCAGGCATAGCCAACACGCGAACCTTAAAATCCGTATTCTGTAGTAATTCAATAGCACGTGCAACAGCTTGCCTGGCGGCCAGCACCATCCATATCGTAAGCTAATATAATCTCATCTGCTTGGCGCATCAAAATATGACCATGATCCTTTGTATATGCCGTCCCCAACGAAGCCACTACATTGGTCACACCCTTATTATGGGCAGAAATAACATCCATATAGCCTTCTACTAATATGGCTTGTTTTTCTTCGCGTATCGATTTATAAGCCTTATCAAAAGGCAAATAGAATTTTACCCTTTTCAAAGATTTGGCATTCAGGTGAGTTCAAATACTTCGGCGTGCTATCATCCATAACACGGCCCCCAAAGCCGACAACACGGCCTTTACCGTCCATGATTGGAAACATGACCCGATTACGGAAAAAATCATAGGCCTGACCTTTATCATTCTTGCGAATTAAATTAAGTTCAAGCAAAATAGATTCTTCAATGCCCCGTTCTCTAAAAGCCTTATACAATCTATCCCAACCATCAGGGGCAAATCCAAGTCTAAACTTTTCTATGGTTTCATCTGTGAGTCCCCGCTTTTTTAAGTACTCTAATCCGGCCTTACCATATGATGTTTTAAGCAAGCAATTATGAAAGAAATTAGCCGCCAAATCACAGGCCTCATATAATTTCTTTCGCCGTTCCTCTCTAGCTCGCACCTGTGGTGAAAGCTTTGCTTCTGGCAATGGTATATTAGCTCGATTAGCAAGCCGTTCCAAGGCCTCAACAAAGGTGATGCCTTCTAGTTCCATCAAAAACTTGATGGCATTTCCCGATGCATGGCAGCCAAAACAATAATAAAACCCCTTATCAGGAGCCACACTAAAGGATGGCGTCTTCTCATTGTGAAATGGACAACAACCCCAATAATTCTTACCTTTTTTCTTTAATGTAACGTGTTCTGATACAACGGATACGATATCATTGGCATCTTTAATTTGTTCAATTAATTCATTTTCAAAATATCGACTCACCAGAACACCTCCTTTTAGCTTTTATATTTTATCGACTATACAATCATAGAAAAAAGGGTCTATAATTCTATATTCGATAAAACTTTCAAAAATCCTCTAATATAATAGCCTACAATTAAAAAGGATAGGCTGCAATATAATATTGCAGCCTACAATTTTTGGTATAATGCTTATTTAGCAAAATCAACAACGCGTGTTTCACGAATAACAACTACCTTGATTTGACCAGGATATTCTAATTCGGATTCAATGCGTTTTACAATATTCCGAACAAGTAATGTAGATTCAGCTTCATCAATCTTATCCGGTTTTACTACAACGCGAATTTCTCGACCGGCTTGAATAGCAAAGCACTTTTCAACGCCTTCGAAAGATTCAGCGATTTCTTCCAATTTAGATAATCGTTTTAAGTAATTTTCTAAGGTTTCTCTACGAGCACCTGGACGGGCTGCAGAGATAGCATCTGCTGCTGCTACGAGAACAGCCTCTACGGATTGGAATTCTTCATCACCATGATGGGCTCCAATACAGTTGATTACTGCTGCGCTTTCACGATACTTACGGGCTACATCAACACCGATTTCCACATGGGAACCTTCGATTTCACGATCTAGCGCCTTACCGATATCATGAATTAAACCACCTCGTTTAGCCAATGTCACATCACAGCCAAGTTCTGCGGCCATAAGACCTGCTAAATGAGATACTTCGATAGAATGTTTTAACACATTTTGACCGTAACTAGTACGGTACTTCAAACGCCCTAAAATTTTAATAATTTCAGGATGTAAGCCATGAACATCTGCCTCAAAGGTTGCTTGTTCACCGGCTTCTTTAATTGTTTGGTCCACTTCTTTACGAGCTTTTGCCACCATCTCTTCAATACGAGCTGGATGAATTCGACCATCGACAATCAATTTTTCCAATGCAATTCGCGCTACTTCACGACGAATTGGATCAAAGCCTGATAGAATAACAGCTTCTGGTGTATCATCGATAATTAAATCAATGCCAGTTAATGTTTCTAGAGCACGAATATTACGACCTTCACGACCAATAATACGTCCCTTCATTTCATCATTTGGCAATGCGACAACAGAAACAGTTGTTTCTGCGACATGGTCAGCTGCACAACGTTGAATAGCGCCGGAAATAATTTCCTTAGCCTTTTTCTCAGCTTCGTCTTTAGCTTGCTGTTCCATTTCTTTTACCATGATAGCTGTTTCATGACGGATTTCTTGTTCTACATTGGTTAACAAGATGTTCCGCGCTTCATCAAAGGTCATGCCAGAAATACGTTCTAATTCTGCCATTTGCTTTTCATACAAAGCATCAATTTTTTCTTTGCTTTGAACTAAGTCAGCTTCTTTACGATGTAAAGCTTCCTCTTTGTGCTCAATATTGTCTAATTTTTTATCCAAAGATTCTTCTTTTTGAAGAATACGGCGTTCCATACGTTGTAATTCAGAACGACGCTCTTTATTTTCTCGTTCTACATCAGAACGGAGCTTATGAATTTCTTCTTTCGCCTCTAATAAAGCTTCTTTCTTTTTAGACTCGGCCATGCGCTCGCCATTTGCGACAATGCGCTCAGCCTCTTGCTCAGCTTGATTCAGTTTTCCTTCAGCGATATTTTTTCGTAAAAAATAGCCTACACCTAGTCCAATTAGCACCATTACTACTGCAATTAGACTATACTCTAAAATCAGTCTCACCTCCTGTATCTTCACATACGGGCACTACGCCCCTTGTTTCCTGATTTTTAACATATTAAATTAATAACCTATAATACATTATATGTTTACAAGGCTATTTTAATTTTATGCTTGAAAGCCCTTTCTGTCAAGATTGATAGGCCTCGCAAACCTTAGTAATAGTGCTCATAGAAAATCCCCTGTTTTTTAGGAAATTCATTATTTTTATACGCGGAATATCGCTTATAGATTCACCATATTTTTTATCTACGATTCGAAAAGCGGCTCCCAGTTCATCATAATTTTCAATATCACGAGGCACATCAAGGCCTCTCTGTTTCATTTTTTGCTTTATAAGATATGCACCATATTTCTGCTCTCTCATCAAATAGGATACAACCTGTTTCGCTAAACGCTCATCATTAATGTAATCATAGTAAATTAATCGCTCTTCTACGTAATCGATGAGATCCGATGAAATCTGTTTTCGTTTCATCTTTTGGCGCAGCTCATAAGAGCTTAAAAAGCGCTGTGCAAGAAATCGATAGGCTTGATCCAACGCAGCCTGCTTTTCCTCTTCTGTAAACATATCGTCTATCATAATAACCTCAATGAAAAAGGGCTACACAGTAGCCCTTTTTTATATGCTATATCGATTAATCTTCTTCTGGTGTAGCATCTTCGCCAACAACATCGAATGTTTCTGGTTCAGCTGCCAATGTATCACGAATGATACGATCGATTTCTTCAGCTACTTGAGGATTGTCGAAGAGGTATTGTTTTGCCGCTTCTTTACCTTGTCCCATCCGTTCCCCATTATAGGAATACCACGCGCCAGATTTTTTGATAATTTCCATATTAGTACCGATATCGATAAGAGTACCTTCTCTGGAAATTCCTTGACCATACATCAAATCAAATTCAGCAGTTTTAAATGGAGGTGCCACCTTGTTCTTAACAACCTTAACCTTTGTACGGGCCCCTACATTTTCATTATTGGCCTTAATCAATTCGCCCTTACGCACATCAAGACGTACAGAAGAATAGAATTTTAAGGCACGACCACCGGTCGTTGTTTCAGGATTACCAAACATTACGCCTACCTTTTCACGCAATTGGTTGATAAAGATAACAACGGTTTTTGTCTTATTAATAGTACCTGTTAATTTACGCAATGCTTTACTCATCAAACGGGCATGGAGACCTACGTGAGCATCCCCCATTTCCCCTTCAATTTCTGCTTTAGGTACCAATGCAGCAACAGAGTCAACTACAACGATATCTACAGCACCACTACGTACAAGCGCCTCTGTAATTTCTAAGGCTTGTTCACCATTGTCTGGTTGGGAAATTAACAAGTTATTAATATCTACGCCAAGATTACGTGCATAGATTGGGTCCATTGCATGTTCCGCATCAATAAATGCAGCGACGCCACCTTGTTTTTGCGCTTCAGCTACAGCGTGAAGAGCAACAGTTGTTTTACCAGATGATTCTGGGCCATAAATTTCAATGACACGACCACGAGGGAAGCCGCCTACACCTACGGCGAGGTCAATGGCAAGAGAACCAGAGGAAATAACCTCAACATTCATACGATCTGCCGCTTCACCTAGGCGCATGATAGCACCTTTACCAAAGTCTTTTTCTATTTGTTTTAATGCGTTATCCAACGCTGCTTGTCTACCATCAACAGCCATTATTTATCCCCTTTTTCTTGAATATACAAATTCATGTAGTATAATGCTAATTCAGCCGCACTTTGGCGGATATCTTCTCGATTTCCAATAAGATTAGCTTTGTGAGCAACGGTTCCATATGGTCCAGTTACGCCAAACCAAACGAGGCCCACTGGTTTATCCGGTGTGCCACCACCAGGGCCTGCTATCCCCGTTGTAGACACCGCATATGTCGTATTGCCTACGCGTTTTGCACCTTCAGCCATCGCTTTGGCTACTTGTTCGCTCACGGCGCCATATGTATCGAGTAAATCTTGTGGCACACCTAAGACCCGATGTTTTACATCATTGCTATAGGATATAATGCCACCCATATAGTAATCACTACTACCACTTACGTTTGTCAATAGTTTACCAACTAAACCAGATGTACAAGACTCTGCCGTAGCAATGGTCGCAGACGATTCTTTTAACGTATTACCGAGTGTTTCCTCCATAGAAATATCTAACTTACGGCCAATCAAAGAACCTAAACGGCGACGAATGATTTCATCCCAAGGATTTAACAGTCTATGTGTTTCATCGAGAGATGAAGCCTTTGCAGTAATGCGTAATTCAATATAGCCTTTTTTTATTAACAAAGCTATGGTTGGATTTGATTGTTGCTTAATCAAATCCATAACGCGTTCTTCTAAATCGATTTCACGAATATCATAAACGCCATAACGATAAGACGTTACAACACCTTGTGAACCAAAACGCTTATGAAGATAAGGCACTACACTTTGTGTAAACATCCCCTTCATTTCACCTGGAGGTCCTGGTAATAGTATATAGGTTACATCGCCATCTACGGTTACTACGCCTGGTGCAACACCGACAGGATTAGCTAAAACACTAGAGCCATCAGGCAACATAGCCTCTCTACGACTCGCATCAGGCATTTCACGACCTACTCGTTTGAAAAACTGTCGCACCTCAGCCATAGCATCATCATTATATACGACACCGCGATTTAAGGACGATGCCAAAACTTGCCGTGTTATATCACCCTGAGTTGGACCCAACCCACCTGTACTAATCACGAGATCAGCACGTTGTGCCGCTTTTTTAAACACTTCAGACATACGGCCTGGATTGTCTCCCACCACAGACTGATACGCTATGGTATAACCTAATTTATTAAGCTCCTGAGCTAACCAAGAGACATTGGTGTTCACCGTATCTCCCTAACAATAATTCAGAACCTGTAGAAATTAATTCTACAATCATTGTAAATACCTCCCATCACTTCAGATGTGTTAATAGTGGTATTACCTAATACACCAATCAATATTATTCTACGATAGTCGCTACTACATCGTAAGCAAAACCTTGCTCTACTTGTACCTGTACAATATCTCCAGCTTTGACCTTATCGCCACAGTCTTCGATATACATGTTCCCATCTACATCTGGAGCTTGTGATTTCAAACGACCTTTTGCAAGAACAGTATCATTATCGCCTTCTTCTAATTCTTCAATCATGGCATAGTCAATAGTGCCTTCTAAATCGCGGTTATTCTCTTCAGAAATAGCAGCTTGTATAGACATCAATGTATGATAGCGTTCTTCTTTAACCTCTTCTGGTACTTGATCTTCACGAGCTCCTGCAATGGTCCCCTCCTCTTGAGAGTATGTGAAAACACCCATGTTATCAAACTTGATATCCTTCACAAATTCACAAAGTTCTTGGAACTGTTCATCTGTTTCACCAGGGAATCCAACAATAATCGATGTACGCAATGTAACATGAGTTGGTGCATTGCGGATTTTCTTTAATAATCGCTCAATATCCTCACGAGAATCACGACGATTCATTTGTTTAAGAATATCGTTGTTTACATGTTGTAATGGTATATCAACATATTTACAAAGCTTCGGTTCATTGACGATAATATCAAGCAATTCATCACTAAAGAATGTTGGATATAAATAGAGCATGCGAATCCACTCGATTCCCTCAACCTTAGTTAATTCTTTTAACAGCTCTGTAAGTAATGGTTTACCATTATTTAAATCAATGCCGTAGCTAGTCGTATCTTGTGCAATGAGAACGATTTCTTTAACCCCTGACGTAGCTAATCGTTTAACTTCAGCCTTAATAGATTCAATGGATCGACTTCTAAATGCACCACGCACCTTAGGAATGATACAGAATGTACAACCATTGTTACAACCTTCTGCAATTTTTACATACGCACTGTAGCGAGGCGTCGTTTGGATGCGAGGCATGCGTTCATCATAGATATTAGTGATATTTTCCATGATGCAGCTACGATTGCCATGCTCAATCGCATCAACAGCTACCATAACTTGATCCCATGCACCAGTACCAATAAGGGCATCAATTTCAGGGATTTCTGTAAACAACTCATCTTGGTATTGTTGACTCAAGCAACCTGCTACAATTAAGCCTTTACAACGACCAGTTTCTTTATACTGAGCAGCTTCAAGAATCGTATTGATAGATTCTTCCTTAGCTTTCTCTATAAAGGTACATGTATTTATGATAATTAAGTCAGCCTCATGTAAATTATCGGTAATGGTATAACCATCATCCTTTAACAATCCAAGCATAACCTCTGTATCTACTAAATTTTTAGCACAACCTAGGCTAATATATCCCAATGATTTGGTCATTCTAAATCCTTTCTTATTTATAGAATGTAACGATATTGTATACGTATTTTATAAAAATACTCTTCTATTGATCTTTTCTAAAACGTACTTGGCTAACCCAGTGATTCAATAAAAGTTCTTTTCCCTCCACTGTATAGCCGCCATTAACAGGCCATAACACTACGGAACGCCCTAGTGCATCTACAGGTTCGGTAACTTCAGGATTGGCGAATATATAGGTAAAATTATTATTCATCATATATTTTGCAGTTTCACTAGATAGTAACCAGGTAATAAACTCTATACTTTCATTTTTATGCTTAGAATCTTTTTGCACCGCTGCACCTGTTATATAAAATGATGTGCCATCACTAGGATAAATCATTTTTACAGGATAAGAATGGCGAATGTACTGTTGTGCATCAGAAAGATTCCCAATGCCAATATCCGATTCACCAAGAGCTGTTAACCGTACAGGTGTGGAAAGGAACTTAGAATGTTGTATAACATGTGTTTTTAAAGCTAATAAATCTGCAAGAGCATCTGGCTCGCCTTTATATTCCACCAAATTGTACAAAAGATTAGCCGCATTTTGAGAAGCTCCGAAATCTGTCATCACCACACGCCAGTTTCCAGGCTTTTGCAAGGTATCCCAAGTCGTAATATGTTGACCTAGTTTATTGTAAAATGATTCATTTTGTACAAAAACGATAGGATCATACCATAAGCCGACCCAGTAACCATTTGAATCCTTTAGGCGATCCAAGACCTCATCTATGCGTTCATTTACAATAGGAGCAAACTTATCTTTACTAGCACCGATGACGAGATTATCCTCAGATGTAATCACTACATCACCAGATGAATCTGCTAACTTAGAGGAAACCCGTTGTTCCATTTGCTCCTCAGTGAGTGGCATAATATTAACTTTTACGTTTTTATCCTCTAAATATTTATCAGCTAATAGTGTTGTTAAGTTATTAGGTAAGTCAGTGTAAACCGTAATTTCACCGCGTACAGGCGCTTTCGATTTTTCAATTTGCTCCTCTCGATAAAAGTATATGCCATACCCCATCATACCTAAGACAAAAAGCATTAACACAATAAATGCCATCCATCGTTTCATCGCGTAAATCTCCTTTTACGTTCTCCCTTAGTCTTATTGACCTGTGAAGGAGAACCACTTCGAGCATATCGAGATTGACCGCCTCTCGATTGTCCCGTTTTGTTTTCGTCCTTGGTTTTGCACTTTACCTTGACCAATTGGTCTAGATGGAATTAAGCACTCAGATCCAAATCCGATTAAATCACGCCGATTAGCTTCGATAAGGGCCTCTTTTACCAAGTCGTAATTTTCAATGTTTTTATATTGCATCAAGGCTCGTTGCTTAGCCTTGTCCCGACCTTTTTTAGCCACATAAACAGGCTTGCCATCAAGAGGATTAATCCCCGTATAATACATACACGTTGAAAGACTGCCCGGTGTAGGAATAAAATCTTGAACTTGTTCAGGATACATATGCTGATCTCGTAAAAATTCAGCTAATTCTATGGCGTCCTCTAATGTACATCCTGGGTGAGAACTCATAAAATAAGGAACTAAATATTGTTTCTTCCCTAATTCACGATTCGCCTCTTCAAACCATTTTTTAAAGGACAGGAATTCTTCTTTTCCAGCCTTGCCCATCATAGTCGTTACACGCTTTGATACATGTTCAGGCGCAACCTTTAGCTGACCACTCACATGATATTGACAAAGTTCCTTTACAAAGGCTTTATTGTTGTCGGCTAAAACATAGTCATAACGTAACCCCGATCTGACGAAGACCTTTTTTACGCCCTTTAACTTTCGTAACTTGCGCAATAATGCAATGTAATCATCGTGATTAGTATTCAAATTTTCACAAGGATCTGGCGCCGCACAGGTGCGACCTTTACAAGCACCAAAGACGGCTTGTTTATCGCATGCTAAATGTCTAAAATTGGCCGTTGGACCACCTACATCATGAATGTAGCCTTTAAACCCATCCATATTGATCATCAACTTAGCTTCATCAATCAAAGACTGATGGCTGCGATTTTGAATTATACGGCCTTGATGATTGGTAATAGCACAAAATGAGCAACTACCAAAACACCCACGTTGACTAACGAGGCTAAACTGTACCTCGCTTAATGCAGGCACGCCCCCTTTATCATCATACGATGGATGCCACTTACGAGTGTATGGTAAGTCATAAGCCGCATCCATTTGCTCCTGTGTTAATGGTAAAGCCGGTACATTTTGTACAACATAGCGATCTCCATGTTTTTGTACAATAGGTCGTCCATAGAATGGATCTTGTTCATCATATTGAATGCGAAAAGCATCGGCAAAGGCCATTTTATCAGCCTTGATTTCTTCAAAAGAAGGACATTCAACGCACTCAATAGATGGTATCTCTTTTGACATATAACAAATGCCACGAATATTTGGCAAGGATTCTTCGAATCGATTTTGATCTAGTGCTTCGGCTAACTCTATAATCTGCAATTCACCCATGCCGTATATGAGTACATCAGCTTTTGAATCTACAAGAATGGACCGACGTACCGTATCCGACCAATAATCATAATGCCCAAAACGCCGCAATGAAGCCTCGATGCCACCAATGATAAGAGGCACATCTCTAAAGGCTTCTTTCATGCGGTTAGAGTATACCAAGGTCGCTCTATCGGGGCGATGTCCTGCCTCACCTCCCGGTGAGTAATCATCTTCACGGCGGATTTTTTTAGCTGCTGTAAACTTATTGAGCATGGAATCCAAGTTGCCTGCAGTAACAAGCGATGCAAGACGAGGTTTCCCTAATTTTTTAAAAGCATTAACATCATTCCAATCAGGTTGGGCAATAATACCAACTCGATAGCCTTTGGATTCTAGATAACGACCAATTACGGCAGGCGCAAAAGATGGATGATCTACATACGCATCGCCACTGATGAGCACGAAATCAAGTTCTGCCCATCCGCGCGCTTCCATATCTGCGCGTTCTGTAACTAAAAATGTATCCATCAATATAACCTTCCTTTAACTGTAACGATGTATCTTAGAATAAAAACAACCATATCAAAAATATCACCATGAATACGGCAATAATAGCAAGCATAATGCGTTCTTGTTCAATGGAACGTTGTCGCTTTTTCTGTCTCGTTTCAAGCGACATACGACGTTTTGCCATCTGATGTTCAACGTACTCACTCTGCACAGAATTAATAGTTTCCTGTTTCTTTTGACGCATAATAGGACGTATTGTGAATGTATCCACTTCACCTACTTGATTTTGATAAACCTTCACTAAGCGATCTCCATCAAGGCCAAGGTAATTTCCATAATTGCGAATAAAACCTTTCGCGTATACACGTCCTGGGATAACTGCATAGTTTCCATCTTCGATGGCTTCTAAATAGGTTGTTTTAATATGAAGTACTTGTTCAATATCTTTAAATGTGAGATTTCTACGTACTCGTTCTCGACGTAATTCTTCACCTAACTCAGCCACAGTATATCCCTTTCTATTCCTCAGAATCAGAGAAGTATCGAGCTTTCACCTGTTCTGGACTCATTAAAATCTCTCGTGCTTTACTACCCATGTTAGGACCTACAATTTTAAGATCCTCCATGGTATCTACAAGGCGTGCAGCACGCGTATAACCGATACGGAATCTACGTTGCAACATCGACACGGATGCTTGACCAGATTCCATTACAAGATTGACGGCTCGTTCTAATAACTCATCACGATAAATATCTTGTTCATCATTATCTTGTGCTGCGGTTTCCTTTTCTGCCTCAGCCGTTACCGTATCATCATATTCTGGTTCTCGTTGTTGTTTTACAAACTCTACCAAATGTTCCACTTCATCATCTGAGATGAAAGCACCTTGTACACGAATTGGTTTATTAGCACCAATTGGAGAGAACAACATATCACCTTTGCCTAATAGTTTTTCAGCACCCGCCATATCGAGGATTGTACGAGAGTCGATTTGGGACCCTACGGCAAAAGAAATACGGCTTGGCACGTTGGCCTTAATAGAACCGGTAATAACGTTAACAGATGGACGTTGTGTAGCTAGTACCATATGAATACCAGCAGCACGTGCCATCTGAGCCAATCGACTAATGGATTCTTCAATATCATCAGGAGCAGTCATCATCAAGTCCGCCAACTCATCAATAATCAATACGATAAGCGGCATTGCCGACTTAGGATGCGCTTCATTATAACTTTTAATATCGCGCTTGCCGGATGCAGCAAACGCCTTGTAACGAGCTTCCATCTCACGAACGGCCCAGCGCAATACAGCAGCTGCGCTTTTTTCATATCCGTTACAACTGGTGCCATCAAATGAGGAATGCCATTATATACAGATAATTCAACCATCTTAGGGTCGATAAGTAATAACTTAACCTCTTCTGGTTTACGGCTAAAGAGAATACTGGAAATCAATGTATTCACACATACAGATTTACCGGAACCTGTTGTACCAGCTACCAATAAATGTGGCATCTTAGCCAAATCTGTAATCACCGGTTTACCAGCGATATCCTTACCAAGGCCTACAGGAATGCCGCCACGTGCCTCTTTAAAGTCACTGCAATCTAGCACATCGCGCAAGTGAACGGCTTCTGTTTTCGTATTAGGTACCTCGATACCGATAGCAGATTTTCCTGGAATTGGCGCCTCCATACGTATATGTTGAGCCGCTAGATTCAAGGCAATATCATCTGTTAAGTTTACGATTCTACTTACCTTAACACCTTGGGCTGGTTCAATTTCATACCGTGTTACCGTTGGGCCTTGCGTAGCATTAACTACCTTAGCAGAAATGCCAAAACTAGATAAAACATCTTCAAGGCGCATCGCATTATACGCGACCTCGTCATTATTATTTTGACCTACCTCCCCTTTCGCCAAAATATCAAGGCTTGGGAAATGATATGGTTTGTCATAAGTTCTATGAATTTGACCATCTTTTGATACGGCTACCTGAGCTGTATCCTCAGCAGTACTTGCCAAAGACGGTACAGATAATGGCATAGAACTCATGCCTGCGCCAGCACTAACAGAACTAGCAGCGGCACCTGTACCAGGTACGGCACTCGCAATCGCCGCATGATTGGTTTCTAACGGACCAATAGTTGTTGGTTGATAAGAGTATTCTGCTGGGCCTGATTCATCGGTGCCATACGCACATCATTCTCAACACTATCATCTGTATCAAATTCTTCAATATCGGCATGTTCCTCATCATGATTATGAAGCCATGCAGGCATTGTTTTTGGCTCATCACCGGTACTATCAGTACGAATTTCACCGTTATCGACAGCATCACCAGATTCTTCAGAGATTTGTGCTAATCGTTCTGCCGCTCTATTACGAGCCTCTAACTCGGCTAATTCTTTCCAAGAAGAAGGCGTATGTGTATCGATTGGCTCAACTTCATAGTCATCATTAGCAGCTACAACGCCTCTATTTTCAAGAGTCTCTACAGCATTCTGAGCTGCATCGGTGTATCGCATATCCTTTTCGCGGTCATAAGCCTTGCGCTGTGCTGCTTCTTTACGCTGTTCATTCCAATCTTCGATAACCTCTTTGGCTACTGCTACCTTTTCAACAGCCACTTCTTTTGCCTTATCAAGGCCTACTTGCGTTTTATCAGCAGCCTTACGCAATCCGTTTCCCAAGGATAGGCGGGTAATAAGAAGTCCACAGCAAAGCATAAGTACGGCAACAACAATAATGGAACCAACTTCACCGAACATAGTTCGTATAAAGGAAGCCAAGAAACCGCCCACAACACCACCTTGATCTGCCAGCGCTGTAGTCGCCAATTCATCACCCACAGGCACACGACATAGTGGAACCATGGTAATGGCTAATAAGTAAAAAACTGTTATGAGAAGACCACGACGTGTAATAGACATAAATTTACCTTGGTATAATAAACGCCATCCAAGCCATAGTACAGCAATGCACGGAATTATGCCCCCAAAGCCAAATCCATAGCGAAATATTCCCGTCAATATTTCGCCTACAATGCCTAAATCAAAGCCAAAAAAGCCTAGCAATGCCAGTATGGCAACACCTATGACAATAATGCCTTTCACTTCATTACGCAGTGAAAATCCTTCTTTTTTTGGTGCCGGTGTAGCTCGTTTTTTGCGAGGCTTCCGCCCTCGTGTAGAAGTTTTTTTCTCTTCTGCCATAATCGTATACAAACCCCTTACTTTTATATAAAAATCTATTTCAAATCATCATTATATTATACCATATATTGACCATTCTATTTATCTTTGCGCCTATCATTCCAATCTTTTAACAGATTATGCTCTACCCCACGATCGACGCCCGTATAATACTCAGCATGTATTAAAGGATCCGGTAAATATTGTTGCTTAACATATCCATTCGAATAATTATGAGCATATTTATAAGTTAGCCCATGTCCTAGTTTACTAGCTCCACTATAATGGCTATCACGCAAGTGATCCGGCACTTGTCCCACAGTCCTTATGACGCACATCTGAAATAGCCGCATCAATACCTAGATATGCAGAATTGCTCTTAGGCGCTAGCGCCACATAGCACGCCGCCTCAGATAAAATGATACGCGCCTCTGGAAATCCCACCATATGCGCGGCCTGTGCTGCTGCATTAGCCAATATTAAGGCTTGTGGATCTGCTAACCCTACATCTTCGGCGGCACAAATGACAATACGACGAGCGATAAAATTAGGATCCTCACCGGCCTCTATCATACGTGCTAAGTAGTGAAGTGTAGCCTGTACATCGGACCCGCGCATACTTTTAATAAAGGCTGAAATTGTATCGTAATGACTATCTCCTTTTTTATCGTATGTATAAATGCGACGGCCTACGACCTTTTCAAGTATTTCTAAAGTGATTTCTTCGCCATCGTGTACCATGGCCGCAGCTTGCTCCAAAATATTGAGTGCCATACGACCATCTCCATTGACGAAGATACCTATATCCTCAAGCAACTCATCCTTTACCTGTAAGTTACGAGCCCCTAAGCCTACTTCGCTATCTGTAAGAGCTCGCTTTAAAATTTGACTAATTGCCTTAGGCGTTAAGGCCTCCAATGTAATAAGGCGTAGCCTCGATAATAAAGGCCGATTGACTTCAAAAAATGAAAGGATTTTCTGTAGTTGCCCCAATAAGAATAATCGTACCATCTTCAACACAAGGTAAGAGTACGTCTTGTTGGCTCTTATTAAAGCGATGTATTTCATCGAGAAATAAAATGGTTCGTTGTTGCAAAGAACGAACGCGTTTCCGCGCATCTTCTATAATATTTCGCAATTCACCGATACCTGCATTTGTCGCATTTAAATTGACAAAATGGCTGTTGCTCATCTTAGCAATAATACCGGCTAATGTCGTTTTACCAGTTCCACAAGGTCCGTAAAACAACATAGATGGTATTGTATCCTTTTCCACCATGGCGCGAAGGAATGTTCCCTTCCCTACCGCCTGTTCTTGACCATACAAATGATCAAGTTCTGTCGGTCTCATTCGCACCGGTAGTGGTTCATATTTATTCGTAGGTAATGCATCAAATAAACTATCCATGCTACCTCCATTCATTCTTTTACATGCAAAAAAGCCCCACCATGCCGTAATGTACCGCGTTTTGATCCTGCAAGAGCAGGTGGGTGTCCTCCTCATCCTGCAGTTGTCCCGTGAGGGCGTAACGTTCAGACGAGAGTTCTGGACTCCCGAAGAAAATGTGTTGGCTCAAAACTGCGATATCACACGCACATGGCAGGGATATCTTATACATAAATAGTAGCAGAAAGATTTATCATTTACAAGACTTGACTTTTAAAATTTTAGCAATTCTTGCGGTCCTTTTATAATATGCTTACTTACGATTATACTAAGGATTGTTCTTCTTCCTCTACATCTGGTTTTATGTGTAATTCTTTTAATTGTTTAGGTTCTACTTCAGATGGCGCTTGGCTCATGATATCAGAAGCGGATTGTGTTTTAGGGAATGCGATAACGTCGCGGATGGATTGGCGTTTAGCCATCAACATAACGAGACGATCAAGACCGAATGCACAACCTGCATGAGGTGGCGCACCGTATTTAAATGCATCAAGCATGAAACCGAATTTAGATTTAGCTTCTTCTTCGGATAAACCAATTGCTTTAAATACTTTTTCTTGTACGTCAGATTGATAAATACGCAAGGAACCGCCGCCGATTTCAACGCCGTTCAATACCATATCGTAAGCAATTGCTTTTACGCTACCAGGATCAGATTGTAATTTATCAAGATCTTCGTGGCGAGGCATTGTGAACGGATGATGCATAGCAACATAGCGTTTTTCATCTTCGTTGTATTCGAACATAGGGAAATCTGTTACCCATGTGAAAGCCAATTTATCTTCGTCAATCATGTTCATACGACGAGCCATTTCAAGGCGCAATTCACCAAGTGCACGAGCAACAGTTGCTGGTTTATCAGCGATCATCAATACAAGGTCGCCGCCTTTAGCGCCCATTTTTTCACCGATATTGCGGATTGTGTCTTCACCTAAGAACTTCATGATTTGAGATTTAATGGAACCGTCTTCATTGAAGCAAGCCCAAGCCAAACCTTTTGCACCGTAGCGATTTACATATGCTACCAAATCATCGAGTTCACGACGAGGAATACCTGCATCACCAGGCACTACGATACCTTTTACGATACCGCCATTGTCGATAACAGAGCGGAATACTTTGAATTCAGTATCTTTTACGAGTTCAGTTACATCTGTGAAAAGCCATGTCAAAGCGAAGATCTGGTTTATCAGAACCATATTTATCCATCGCTTCATCCCATGTAATACGAGGCATAGGCAATGGAATTTCTTTGCCCAATGTCTTTTTGAACACTTCTGCAACCATTTGTTCCAATAGTGCATAAATGTCCTCTTCATCAACGAAGCTCATTTCCAAGTCAAGTTGTGTAAATTCTGGTTGACGGTCTGCACGCAAATCTTCATCGCGGAAACAACGTACGATTTGGAAATATTTTTCATAGCCTGCTACCATCAAAATTTGTTTGAAAATTTGTGGAGATTGAGGCAATGCATAGAATGTACCTGCATTCACACGAGAAGGTACTAAATAGTCACGCGCGCCTTCTGGTGTGGATTTTGTAAGCATAGGTGTTTCGATTTCAAGGAAATCGCGGCTATCGAAGAAATCGCGCATAGCCTTTGTTACCTTGTGACGTAAAATCAAGTTGCGTTGCATTTCTGGACGACGCAAATAAGTCAAGATAACGATATTTCAAGCGGATGTTTTCATCTACATCGATATTGTCTTGAATGTAGAATGGAGGTGTTTTCGCAGAATTCAATACGCGAAGTTCTTCACAATACATTTCATAAGCGCCTGTAGGCAAGTTAGGATTGATTGCTTCTTCATCGCGTTTTGTAATTTTACCACGTACACAAAGCACATATTCATTACGAACATCTTCAGCCTTGTGGAAAGATTCCACATTATGATCTGGGGACGCTACGACTTGAACGATGCCAGAACGATCTCGCAAGTCCAAGAAGATCAAACCGCCGTGGTCACGACGACGTTCAACCCAACCACATAATACGACCTCTTTACCTACTTCTGCTTCAGAAATAGTGCCACAACCGTGTGTACGGTGTAAGCCTTTCATTGTTTCCATTCTACTTGTCATCCTTTCACCAAAGAAGATATACGTTCAGAAACAGACGCTAAGGGTACTGTTTCTTGTTCACTTGTTTCCATAAAACGAATGATGGCCTCTTGCTTAGCCAATTCATCATCACCCACTATGATAACATATTTTGCATGAATTTTGTTAGCATATTTTAATTGAGCCTTCATACTTTTACCTTGTCCATCCATTTCCGCAGTGATATAAGCGCTACGCAAAGTTTGACAAATCTTGAAAGCTTCTAATTTTGCAGCCTCTCCAAGAGGCTACTACAAATACTGCTGGTTCGATTGTCGGTTCAGGCAACAAGTTTTGTTTTTCTAAAGCCAATAACAATCGTTCCATGCCCATTGCAAAACCAATAGCTGGTGTATGAGGACCATCGAGTTCCTCTACAAGGCCATCATAACGACCACCACCGGCAACGGCACTTTGCGCACCTAATGGAGTATATTGAACTTCAAAAGGCAGTTTTTGTATAGTAATCTAGGCCACGAACCAAACGTGGATTTAGATTATATTGAATATTCGCCGCATCAAGTAATGTTTTAAGTTCTTCAAAATGGGTATTACATTCTTCACATAGATGTTCATGAATTTCAGGGGCACCTACGGATAAGGCTTTGCACACGTTTCATTTTTGCAATCCAATAAACGCAATGGATTTTTGTACAACCGCTCTTGGCAATCTTCACAAAGTTGATCTTTTTTAGGTTCAAAGAATTCAATCAACTTTTTGACGATACGTAGGACGGCAGTTTGGACAACCTACAGAGTTCACCTCTACATTGAGATCCTTAAGACCAAAATCTTTCAACAACTGTACGATCATACAGATAACTTCACTATCCACTACAGGAGATGGAGAACCGAGTACTTCTGCACCAAATTGATGGAATTCACGATAGCGACCAGCTTGCGGTTTATCGTGACGGAACATAGAACCCATATAGAACCATTTGGTGTTAAATTTTCTTTACCATACACCTTATTTTCAAGGTACGCCCGTACGGCAGAAGCCGTATTTTCAGGGCGCAATGTATAGCTTTGTTCCTTGTCGTCTCCAGTGGAGAAGGTATACATTTCCTTTGATACTACGTCCGTAGTTTCCCCAATGCCCCGCAAAAATAACTTTGTATCTTCAAAGGCAGGTGTGCGAATTTCACTAAAGCCATAAGCTTTACAAATTTCGCGCATATGCTGTTCTATATAATGCCAATTTACAATTTGTTCTGGCAAGAAATCTTGTGTACCTCTTGGTCTTTTAATAGCCATTACACAACCTCCCAAAATGATTTACATAATGCATGCCGCTTAGCTAATAAAGCCTCTAATGTATCTGTATATACATCTACATCCTTTGGCATGTGTTGCTTTTTTTGTCTAAACGCAGGGGCCTGCATCCATTTAGATGATCCACCCTGGTCCCATAGACATAATTGTTTGCCGCTCTTCCATGATTTGAATATTATATTCACACGCTTTACCTGGCAATGTATACCCAATATTTTCGAGTTGACCTCTCATATATTGTTGACGATATAGATAATACGGCACATAACCTTCCTGCTCTAATCGCTCCTGAGCATACTGCACCATGTGTTTTACTACGGACTCATCAGGTACATCATGTTGCATGTTCAAATCATATAGCGGACTACCGCGTTTGATAGCTAACGTATGAATTGTAACATTTTCAGGCAAATTATGACAAATATAATCCATGTTATGTACCATATGTTTTATATTTTGCCCAGGCAGACCTGCTATAAAATCCATATTAACAGCAAAATCTGTATGTTTTTTTACATATTGATACATAGCATCGATATCTTGTGCGCTGTGTCCACGCCCGATGCGACGTAATATAGTATCGTCCATCGTCTGAGGATTAATGCTAATGCGATTCACATGACACGCTTGCATAGACTGTATTTTTTCAGTGGTTATAGAGTCTGGTCTTCCCGCTTCAACCGTGAATTCATGCCCTTTAGGTATCAATGTAGATAATCCAGTTAGGACATGATGAAAATCTTCATTATTCAATATAGTGGGTGTACCGCCACCCATATAGAGCGTATTCGTGTGCAAATTGTAAGTTTCACAAATCTGGCGCACATCATCTATATCCTGTAACAAGGCTGCTATGAATTCAGATTGTCGATGATACTCTTGATATAAACCGTATGGAAATGAACAATATATACAACGTGTTTCGCAAAACGGAATTCCCACAATAGAGACTTACATCCTTTGCAGAGTGCGATTCTAAAAAAGGGCGTTGATAGTGCCCAATTCGGCTGAGAATATCTAATTTTTCCAAAGACACAGAAAACTCGTCCCCAATGTGACGAGTTGCATCCTCTAATGAACCATATTGGTCTATATATTTATGAAGTAATTTAGTAGGACGCACCCCTACCATTGTGCCCCACTCATTATGAGCAGGCAAACCTTGTTCTGTACGCAACAATACGAGTAATGACTGCCCTATTGAGCGTCGCCCCATAGAAGATACAGGCCCTGTTAAGTATGTTCAACACCTCGAATAGACACGGTCAAAACATACATATCATCACATTCGACAGCCTGTAGGATTACATCAGCCTTTTCATTGCGCGAAAACAATCCGGCTGCTGCGCCACAGTTGTGGGCCACTACCGATCCAAGCGGTAGTGGCCCCGTGTGTAATGATATCCATTAAGCATGATGTGACATTTTATCGAGCTTTTCAAGTTCTGCTGGCGTCATATGCGCTTGGCAATCACTGCAGTAACCATATACTTTTAATTGATGGTCAATGGTACGAAAATTCAATTTCTTTGCAATGATAGATTCCAATGTTTCTAGCATATCATCTTCAAACTCGGAAACCTTACCACATTTCACACAGAATCAAATGATGATGGAAATGGGCAAACTCTTCGTCATTTAATTCATAACGGTTACGGCCATCACCAAAGTCAAGGCGTTTTAACAAGTCAAGTTCTGTAAACAAATCCAATGTACGGTAAATAGTAGCAAGACCGATATCTGGTGCTACTTCTTTTACCAATACATATACATCTTCTGCGCTCAAGTGATTTTCTTCAGCATCGATGAAAGCTTGTAAAATCGTTTGACGTTGTGTAGTCAATTTGTATTTTTTGTCTTTAATACGTTCTTTTAATTTTTCCAATGTTGTATTCATAATTACTATCCCCTTTACTAAATAAATTAATTAAGCACCTACAAATGGATTATATTGTTTTTCATAACCAATTTGTGTTTCTGGACCATGTCCAGGATATACCATCGTATTGTCTGGCAATGTATATAACTTTGTTTTAATCGCGTTGATGAGGGCATCATAATCACCTTCTACAAAATCAGTGCGCCCCACAGATTGATTAAATAAAGTATCCCCAACAAATACTAAACCCGGCATATAGTAGCATACGCCGCCAGGTGTGTGACCTGGTGTTTCCGTATACTGTCAAATCAATCACACCACATGTGATGTGATCACCTTCATGAACCTCTACAATACGCCCTTTCACAGTAATCGGTGTAGGATTGCTATAATTGCTTAGATTCAATTCAGGATCACTTAAGTATTTCACATCATCATGATGTATATAGATGGGCACATCGTAAGCATCTACAATGCCTTGTACGCCACCGATGTGATCACCATGACCATGGGTTAAGAGAACTGCTTTCGGCTTTACATTATGTTTTTTTAAAGCCTCTAACACCTCTGTAGTGGCAGGATCGATAATGAACGCTTTCCCCTGTTCCTTATCGCCTATCACATAACAATTGGTTCCAAGCGGTCCCAACGGCATACGCATGAGAACTAAATTTGATGTATCCATTACGCACCACCTTTACTACGTTGTACCGTGTAAACTTCACGGATACGACGCAATTTAGTCATAACAAAATCTAAGTTGCGATATATCTCGAATTTCAACAACGATGTTAATCATTACATTTTTCGTATTTTCAAGGACTTTGGCGTTCATATTGGTAATAGTAATTTTCAATTCTGAAAGCACCGCCATTACCTCCATGAGGATGCCTGATCTATCATAAGCTTGAATATCGATGCCTACATGGAAGGATTCGCTCGATGATTCATCCCACGAAACTTCAATCATACGCTCTAGATCTTCCGGCGTATGACCAAGGCTTGTACAATCGGAGCGATGTACGGAAACGCCACGACCTCTTGTAATATAACCGATAATATCGTCGCCTGGTACAGGATTACAACATTTCGCCATACGAACCATAACACCAGGCTCGCCTTTTACGAGAACTCCAGTGCCGTTCTTAGCTTTTTTGGCCCCTTGTACCTTTAGCTTTTCAATGATTTGTTCCGTTGTTTTACGAGCATCTTCATGCTCTTTTGATTTTTTGTATAGTTCAACTAATCGCAATAGAACGGTACTTACCGGTATGCCCACCATAGCCACAAGCAGCATATAGCTCATTTTCAGTATTGGACTTCAACTGTTTTACAACTTGTTGAATACGATTGTCACTACAAAGCTCTTTCCAACTGTAATTGAGGCGTTTTGCTTCGCGCTCAAGTGCTTCAAGGCCTTTTTCAATATTTTCTTCTTTATTTTCTCGTTTGAACCAATTGCGGATTTTGTTCTTACTTTCAGAGGAGCCTACAATATTGAGCCAATCGAGGCTTGGTTTACCAGTTTTAGAGGTAATGATATCGACGATATCCCCATTTTGCAAGGTGTAATCCAGAGGCACAATTTTACCATTAACCTTTGCCCCTACACAACGATGGCCTACATCAGTATGAACGCGATACGCAAAGTCGAGTGGCACAGAACCGATAGGCAACTTGACCACATCACCCTTAGGTGTGAATACGAATACCTCACCAGAGAATACGTCTAATTTCAAAGCATTAACAAGTTCCTTAGGATTAGACGTATCTTGCCATTCTAGCACTTGACGAAGCCATGCAACCTTTTGGTCAAATTCTTTATCGGCGCCCTTATTGCCTTCTTTGTAACGCCAATGGGCTGCGACACCATATTCGGAAACACGATGCATTTCCCATGTACGAATTTGGATTTCTACAGGTTGCCCCATCGTGCCGATAACCGTAGTATGCAATGATTGATACATATTGGATTTCGGCATAGAAATATAATCTTTAAACCGATAAGGCAACGGTTTCCAAATGCTATGAGCAATACCTAGAACGGCATAGCAATCCGGTACAGTATCAACAATAACGCGTACAGCCAATAAATCATAAATTTGAGACAAGTCGCGATTATCCTTTTTCATCTTTTTATAGATACTATAAAAATGCTTTGGTCGCCCCTTGATATCCGCTTTGATACCGGCCTCACCAAGAGCCTTCGTCAATTGTTCCATCGTATCGTTAACGATGTCTTCACGGGCTTGACGCTTTTGTTTCATTTGATCAACCAGATCATAGTATTTATCTGGTTCTAGGTACCGGAAGGATAAATCCTCCAGTTCCCACTTTACGTTGAAAATACCGAGGCGATGAGCTAAAGGAGCAAAGAATCTCCAATGTTTCCTTGGCAATGCGTTTTTGTTTATCGCTACGCATATGTTTCAAGGTACGCATATTATGCAACCGGTCACCCAGTTTGATTACTACAACGCGCACGTCTTTCGCCATGGCCAAAATCATCTTACGATAATTTTCCATTTGGCGGTCTTCTTTAGTTTCATACTGGAACTGATTTAATTTTGTTACCCCATCAACGAGGAATGCCACTTCAGCGCCAAATAATTTTTCAATATCTTCCTTTGTATACTCCGTATCCTCAACGACATCGTGGAGCAAGGCTGCAATCAATGTAATATGATCGATTTGCAAATGCGCCAAAATCTCTGCTACTGCAAGAGGATGCATGATATATGGTTCACCAGAGGCTCTAAATTGACCTTCATGGGCTTTATCTGCAAGGGTGAAAGCCTTCATGATTTGGTCGCATTCATCATCTCCTAGATACGAATGCACATAATCCATAAACTCTTTTAAGGCCTCTTCTTTATTAAAGCCTTTTTGCTCAACTAAGGCTTTGCCTTCTTCATTTATGGTCATCATTGTATCACCTCCTGCGGACTATATGTAATAACGTAACGGATGTTGTCAAATCAAGCTTACCATTGATGACATTCCAACGGATCATCGCTTGTCCATTATTGTTCGTTTCTTCGCTAATAATACCTAATTCTTTGAACACATCAAGGGCCATCAATGCAGATGAACCATTTTGATTGGTGGGTTTACGCCGCAAAATTTCTTGTTCCACATGGTATAAAGAATTAGCGCCGCCTTTTAATGCTAGGCGTACAATTGTATATATTTCACGTAAACCTTCAGCACTTAATTGAATAGGTTCTTCTACGGTAGGTTCTCTATATCTTGAATCATGAGTTGTGGAGATACAAAACCTTGCCATTCATTTTTTTGAAGTGTAAAGGCAACTTTCACATTCATGCCTTGAAAAATATGTCTAAACAAATCAGGGCGATTCCAAGCGATAGCATCAACGCTACCATTGGCGGTGGCTAAAATCACCTTACAGTGATTTTTAAGTTGCCCCATCAGCATAATATCCTGCACCTTAGCATCCATAACGCCAAATATAGGAGGTACTATTGCCCATCCCATACGGTTCTAAGGCGGACACACGATCTACAATATCAACATCGATATCATCAACGGGCAATGTGGCATCAATGGATACAACAGGGATATACTCATCAGGAGAAACATGAGCCTTACAATACTCGGTTAAGCGCTGACGCAATTCATCAATACGGCTAGCATCTATACTAAATCCAGCAGCTGCGGCAGCATGGCCACCAAATTGAATCAATATATCTTCACAGGATTTTAATGCATTATATATATTAAAACCTTCAATGCTACGACAAGAGCCCTTTACCTACGCCATTATCAATGCTAATAACAAGTGTAGGCTTGTAAAACTCTTCTACCAATCGCGATGCGACGATACCGATAACACCGGGATGCCAATTTTCTCCAGCTACTACTGTTACATAATCTGCTAGATGACCTTGAGCAGCCGCTACATTAGCACGGGCCTCTTCGTGAATAGAGCGTTCTATTTCTTGACGTTCCATATTCGTTTCTTGTAATTCTTGAGCAATGGTCTCTGCCAAATCTACATCGTCCGTAACAAGTAGCTCAACGGCACGCGTTGCATGAGTAACACGGCCTGCCGCATTTAGGCGCGGTGCTAAGGTAAATCCAATATGTCCTGCGGTGATCGTTTTATCATGTAAGCCGGCCACATCGATAAGTTTATCGATGCCTAAATTAGGCAACTCGTTCATCTTCTTAAGTCCAGCCTGAACGATGATGCGGTTTTCTCCAACCAACGGAACGACGTCAGCAACGGTTCCAAGTGCAACGATATCTAAATCATCAAGATACCACTCTCCGCATTGACGCAACCAGAGCGCTTGGCATAATTTAAATGCAACGCCCCACACCGGATAAGTTTTTATCCGTGTACGGACAATCTGGTTGTTTATGATTGATAACGGCACGGGCAGGTGGAATTTGAGGCGGCGCCGTATGATGGTCTGTAATAATGATATCGATGCGATCACAAACGGCCTCGACAATATCATAAGAGCTAATACCACAGTCCACGGTTATCACTAAAGATGCGCCATCAGAGATAATATGCTCTAATGCCTCTAAATTTAATCCATATCCTTCGCTTTGCCGTTCCGGTATGTAATAACTTACACGAGCCCCCATTTTAACTAAAAAGCGATATAACAGCGATGTAGCCGTAATACCATCCACATCATAATCTCCATAGACGACTATAGATTTTTTTGCTTCTATGGTTTCTAAGATGAGCGCAACCGCCGTTTCCATGTCCTTTAAGGTAAAGGGATCAAGCAAATCTTTAAGTGTACCTTCTAAGAAAGCGATGGCCTTCATCGCTATCTATATTCCGATTCACCATCAATCTCGCTACAATCGGATTTACACCGAGTTCACGGATCAATGTATTTTCTTTTTCTGTATCCCTTGGCATAATATGCCAACGTTTCTTCTTCATAATCCAAAACCTCGGTGACATGTATATAAAATAATGTTGATGAATAATGTAATAATTCATAATCAATATTAACATTGTTTATAAATCTATTATCATTATCATTTTCTTTCATTATACAACAAACGCCCTTATAAATAAAGGGTTTTATCATTATTTTCCATATATAACTTTAGTTGTTTTTCTCAACAAAACAGCACTGCTTATTATCATTCTCATAATAAGCAGTGCTTGTTCATATAGTTATATACTATTTTTTACACATGAAATATTAGCAAAAAACTAGAAACGGAAATCTCGTTTTCCATCTTCCATTTGAGCAATGTAAGCCTTTGCCTTATCTTTTACCAAATCATTCTTGATATTTTCCAATTGGTCTTCAATAACCTTGGCACCATGTTTTTTCGTCTTTTCATCACCGTAATCCATGATGTATTCATTCAACGTCATTAACGCATTAGGTTGGCAACAGTTATGAATTTGACCCGATTTAGCAAGCGCCATAAAGCGGTCGCCAGTACGTCCTGCACGATAACAAGCGGTACAGAAACTAGGTACATAACCAAGGCCCAAGAGCCAATCTACAATTTCATCCAATGTGCGCGTATCGCTGCGATCGAATTGTGCGGAGTTATCTTCTGGTTTTTCCTCTTCTTTATAGCCGCCTACACTAGTGCGAGAGCCACCGCTAATTTGGGAAATGCCTAATGCCAACCCACGTTCACGCATAGATTGGCTTTCACGAGTGGACATAATCATGCCTGTATACGGTGTAGATACACGAATAAGAGCCACGATTTTTTCAAAGATATCATCTGGTACAGCATTGCTGAAATCATCTACATCGATGTCATCAGCAGGGCAAATACGAGGTACAGAAATCGTATGAGGGCCCACACCATGAACAGCTTCTAAATGCTCGGCATGCATCAAAAGACCTACAAAATCATATTTGTAATGTTCTAGACCATACAATACGCCAATGCCCACATCATCGATGCCGCCTTCCATAGCGCGGTCCATCGCTTCTGTATGGTACGCGTAATCACTCTTCGGCCCTGTTGGATGCAAAGCTTCATAATTTTCCTTATTATATGTTTCTTGGAATAATGTATAAGTACCAATGCCAACATCATGCAATTTCTTTATAATCTTCAACGGAACATGCAGCGATATTTACATTAACGCGACGAATTTCACCATTTTTATTTTTAATACTGTAAATCGTCTTGATAGATTCCAAAATATAATCAAGAGGATTGTTAAGAGGATCTTCGCCAGATTCGATAACAATACGCTTATGCCCCATTGCTTCTAGAGCGATAACCTCCTCTTTAATTTGTTCTTGGGTCAATTTTTTCCGTTTAATATCGCGGTTCTTTAGAGTGATATGGGCAATATACACAGCCATTAATACAATAGTTAGACAAATATAGCGGCGCAAACAATACAATGCGGTCACCATAAATAGCTTTTTTAATTTCTTTAGCTAGTGCAAATAGCTTTTCTTTGTATTCAGGTAATGGACATTCCAAGAGAACTGCTGCTTCTCTATGATTTAGCCCCTTAAACGTAGCCGCCTTAGCTAAAATTTGATCTAATAATTCGCGATTTTCTTTATTTTCCTCTGCATAGGCAAGAGTATCAAGGATTTCTTGATGAGAAATAAATTCCTCCGCCTTTGGAGATTTTACATCATACATAGTACTTACCTCAAATCTTTCTAGTGGCAACGCCACCCCTCTTTAGGTATATGAAAGTATATGACAACCAGTCTTCTGGTATTTCACTGATACTGTACATAGTATACCACTATTCCTACTAAAAAACATAGGAATTTGACACACAATAATAAAAGGTTACTCCCTCATAAGAGGAAGCAACCTTTATAGTATGGGAATTTCTAATTTATATCGATTATCTATATCGAATATGACTAAAATGTATGTAACTAAATTAATTCCTTATTTACTATTAACATTTCAATAGAAATTACTTATATAATTGATTTCTAGTATTAAAAAATGTTCTATATGCCAATTGACATGTAATAAAACAAGCAATAGATATGGTAGATAGTGACATAAATGTAACGATCATTTGATATTTCACCGCTTCTAATGGAGGCATGCCTGCTAGGATAAGGCCTGTCATCATCCCCGGCAGCGCTACGATACCTAATGTCTTGGCACTATCTACAGTAGGTTGTAGACCCGTCTTTATAACATCACGAACTATTGCTTTCGAAGCTTGTTTAGGTGTACTACCCAAGGCTAATTTAATTTCCACCTCTTGTTTACGCAATTCAAAATTTGATAGCATTTGACGATAACAAAGCCCAATCGCTACCATAGCACCACTAATGACCATACCACCAACAGGAATCACTTGATAAGCAGTAAAACTAAGCACGCCCGTTAAAAGTAGAATCGTTAAAGTAATACTTGCACCTACAGTTATAGCAAACCAAGAAATCCATAGAGCATAAGGAATTCCCTTTCCGCGCTTAGAAGAATTATAGGCTGCATTTATAGCCATAAAGCCTAATAGCCCAATTATAAATATAGGGCTTTCTGTGCTAAAAATATAGGATAAAATAAAGCCGATAATTAATAGCTGTACAGTAGCTCTCACAGCACTTATAAAGATATCCTTCTCTAGCTTCAACTCTTGTCGATAGGACATCAGTATACTGATAATCACTAATACAGATGCAAGGCATAAGGACGTAGTCGAAATAGTTTGAAACTGACTCATCTCAATACCTCCTCTTTAGCTAATTGACCGTCTACGATACTGATGCGGCGATTTGCAGTACGCAAGCTTTGCTCTTCATTATGAGTAATGGAGATAATGGTGATCCCCTTTTTATGAAGCTCATCAATAACATTTTCTACAATAGATGTATTCGTCGCATCTAAGGCAGACGTAACCTCGTCTAAAAGCAACACTTTAGGCTCAAAAATAAGGCAACCGAATAAGGCATATTCGTTGCATTTCACCACCAGACAACTCATCATTACGGCGCTCCATATAATTTAGTGGCATATGTAGTAGATCAAAGAGATATTCTATACGACTCATATCCGGTTCTAAACCGCGAATATCGTAAGGAAATAGAATATTGCGACGTACTGTTTTCGCAAACAAATAAGGTCTTTGAAAGCAGTACCCCACCTCTTTGCGATAAGATTCAGGATCTATAGCCGTTAAGGGACGACCATTATAAGTAATAGTTCCCGATGTAGGACTAATCAGATCACTACATAATTTTAAAAATGTACTTTTACCACTTCCAGAAGGACCTACAATAGTAATATAATCGCCTTGATTTACCGATAAAGATACATCACTAATAATAGATTTGTCTTTTACAATATAAGATATGTTAGATAATTCTAGCAGCGCCATAAAGCCCCCTATCTCGTCATATGTATATTAAAAGCAAAATATCGACTCACTGTTGCTAGTTATTTAGTATTCATAAGCATAATGATTCTAATTATTATATCATTCCCAATATGATAATACTAAGCTTAATTATAATATATCTATCAAACGCATACTACAGAAAAACAAAAAATCCCTAGTGAAAAGCCACTAGGGATTAATAGTCTTTGTAAAATTAAGCTTCTACAGGGTATACGCTAACTTTACGGTTATAACGACCAGCACGTTCAAATGCTACTTTACCAGGCACAAGTGCGAATAAAGTGTCATCTTTACCGATACCTACGTTAGTACCAGGGTGGAAATGAGTACCACGTTGACGAACGATGATGTTACCGCTCTTTACGATGGAACCATCATGGCATTTAACACCAAGACGTTTAGATTCACTATCACGACCATTACGAGTACTGGACACACCTTTTTTATGTGCGAACAATTGCAAATCAAAAGTAAACATGAAGTTCACCTCCTATATTTCGTGTATTTGGACAAACTTTGGATACTGTTTACTAATTTCTTCTAGTCCGAGAAGCATAGTATTTAATATATCCTGACCACTCCGGGTTATTTCACCAGAGAGGACCATATCACATTGGCCTTCACTATTAGAAAACTCACCTTTTTGCTTAGCAATTTTGGTAAGCCCTAATATAGCTGTAGCAGACAGTACAGATACTGCTGCACACACTATATCATAGCCATGTTCATCATATCCTGCATGACCGGACATATGACAACCAATGACTTGGTTATCCTTGTTCCGCTGGATTCCAATGGAAACCATAATTAAGCTTGGATAGATTCAATACGAACTTTTGTGAACGGTTGACGATGGCCTTGACGACGACGGTAGTTGGATTTAGCTTTGTATTTGAATACTAAAACTTTTTTACCTTTACCATGTTCAAGAACTGTACCTGTAACTTTTGCACCGTTTACAAGAGGAGCGCCAACTTTAACGTCGCCGTCATTCACTACAGTCAAAACTTCTTCGAATGTTACGGAATCGTTAGCAGCTGCTTCCAATTTTTCGATAGTAATTACATCGCCTTCAGCAACGCGATATTGTTTACCACCAGTTTTAATAATTGCGTACATGAGAACACCTCCTTGTTATCGAACTCGCTGAATTCGGTATCCCGACCCGAACATCGGTCGGACGTTTAAACCTGCTTCACGCGGATTGCAAAGTTCAGTAAACCGAACTAATACTGATATAGTATATCGTATTTACACATCTATGTCAAATACAAATCCTCTTATATACGCTCAGTTTCTGACACTTTCATATATATACAACGTTTAAAATTCTCCGATAATACCAAGGTGTTGCAAGAGTATCTTAGTACCGATAAGAATTAGGACGCCGCCTCCGAGTATGTCTGCATATTTTCCTACGAATTGGCCCATGAATTTACCCAAATATACACCAATTAAGGATATACCAAAGGTAATAACACCAATCATGGTCGATGCCTCCCATACATTGATTGGTAAAAAGGCAAAGGTTAAACCCACCGCCATCGCATCAAGGCTCGTTGCCACCGAGAGCATAATCATTTCCCAAGCGCCTAAGAATTGCTTATCATCGTCTTCATCATCGTCATCACTAAGACCTTCGCGAATCATAGCAATCCCCAAGGTATCCTAAAAGGCCAAAGATAATCCAGTGGTCCCACTCGGCAATATGACATCGATAAACTGACGACCAATAAGCCATCCTATAACGGGCATAAGGAACTGAAATAGTCCCGAATAAAAAGGCTAAGGTCACTTTTCGACCATTTTCACCTACTGGCATAGTCAAACCCTTGCCAATAGAAACGCCAAAGGCATCCATGGCCAGACCAATACTAATTAAAATGATTTCAAAAACAGACACGATACTCACCTATCAACATACGACTTACTTATTCTGCTACAGCCATCAAGGAATACCCTTCCCGGCTAATTTGTGGATTCACTACGATTGAAATACTCCGACCAATAGAAGCACCTAAATCATCGAGTACAGATTTGGTTAGATATTGTGCCACCTCTGGGTGGACCTCAATTTCTAAATTGGATTTAATGCGACCAGATTTAAATAGTTCCCGAATCCGACGTACAATCTGCATATATACAGTTCGACCAGACAACATATATCCGGTACCGCCACATTGTGGACATGTATCAAACATCAAGGTTTGTAACCCTTGGCGTGCACGCTTTCGCGTCATCTCCACTAAACCGAGCGAACTAATACCACAGACAACGGTTTTCATCTTATCTAGTTTAGCCTGAGCACTCAATAATTTTAATAACTCTTGTTGATGCTCTTTATCCTTCATATCAATAAAATCGACGACAATGATACCGCCAATATCGCGCAAGCGCAATTGGCGACAAATTTCTTTAGCCGCCTCTTTATTAACTGTGAAAGCTAAGTCTTCTAGCTTATTCGATTTCCCTGTATAGTGAGCCGAGTTTACATCAAATACGGTAAGAGCCTCCGTATGATCAATGCGAATAGATCCACCAGAAGGAAGATTAATATCGCGGGAGATAAGATCTTCTAATTGAGGTTCAATGTGGTTCGCTTTAAAGATAGGAGTGCTATCTCGGTGTCGTGTTACTTTGATTTGTTGAGAGGTAGGTCCGTGTCCTAAAAGATCCAACAGTCGAGATTCGCCCATATCAGAATCGACGATAATTTCCTCTACATTGCGATGCGCGTAATCTCGTACGAGGCGAAACCAAAAGTCCGCATCACTGTAAAGATCTGTACCACTTTTGGCAACCTTAAATCGCTTTAATACACATGTTGCCATGTGCGCCATAAGTAGTCCATATCACGAGCGATTTCATCGGCACTGGCCTTAGCTGCAGCCGTACGGATAATGAATCCACAACCTTCTTTTACATAAGGCGCTGCCAACTCTTGTAATTGAGCACGGATAGATTCATCGGTAATCTTTTTTGAAATATGCATGCCTTCAGAATAGGGCAATAGCACCATAAATCGTCCCGCTAAACTTACATCTGCTGTAACGCGTGCCCCCTTGCCAAGCATTTCTTCTTTCACCACTTGAACGAGAATTTGTTGCCCCACAGATAGGCGTGGCAATATTTTCTGTTCCTTACCTTGTTGAAGGTTCAAGTAAGCATTTTGAGAGCCTCCAATATCAACGAAAGCAGCTTGCATTCCATTCAAAACATTTTTAACAGTACCCTTGTACATATGATTCGCCATGTGAGACTCATCAGTGCGTTCCAAAACAAAATCTATAAGCTGTTCCTTTTCATCGATGACAGCCATGCGAATTTCCTCGCGCATAACATTGACCAAAATTTTATGCATCCTATCCCTCCCTTCTGTTCAGTTTAACTGTAGTATATGCCAAATCAAACACATAGCCTTACTAATTAATTTCTAATGGTGTAAAACGACCTTCTTCATTTTCTACTATAATCGCTTTACGGTGAATTTCGTAACCTGAAGTAATAGGCCAATTATATTGATCCTTGCCAAGATTCCATACTTCACTCGGTTTTATAGTACCTTGTGGATAGATACCAATCCCCATTGTTAGTGTCACCATACCATCGTGCACGGACGCTACAATTGGTTCTTTTACGAATTCTTTTACATCGATAATACGCGTCTTTTTAGGGGTAACCTTTTCATAAGGAAATTTCAGTAGCCTCATTAAAAGGCTTAAGTAAGCTATCCCAGTCCACATTCTGTTCCGTTACAGGACCTGTTACTTCGTAAATTGCGTAATTGCAGATGGCCATCATCTTTCTTAACCTTATCAGGCATGACCTTACCACCGAGAACCTCAAGTCCACGAGGAGCCACTGCATTTAATCGCGCCATAATAGACTCTAAGCTATCATCTTCTAACACATCCATATCAATATATTCTGCTTCTGCTGTTACACCTAGTGCCAAGGCAGAAGAAAAACTGATTTTCATGTGTGGATTAAATCCCTCGGAATAGGCCATTTTGATCTCTGCACGGCGAATCATGCGCTCTACGGCTTGTGCAAAATCGAGATGCGACAAGAATCGTAATTCTTCGCCTTTATGTAAGGCCAAACGTAATTTTTTCAACTCTGCCACCCTCCTTATAATCTACAATAGCCGTATCTAATTCAGGGCATACATTACAACCCTTACATGGTCCACGACGACAATCTGGCGTTAATTTCTCAGCAACGGCCTGTTCCCATTCGCGTTTTAAGAAGGCCTTGCTTACAGTACAATCCAAATGATCCCATGGCAATGGCTCATCAAAATCGCGCGTACGACGTGCATAATACGCAGGATCAACACCGCAATTTTCAAAAGCCTGTAACCATGTTTCATAGCTAAAGAACTCTGTCCAGCCATCAAATTTACAGCCCACCGAGTTTCCATGCTTCTACTAATACCTTGGATAATCTACGATCGCCACGAGCAAATACTGCCTCCATATAACCGGTATATCCATCATGATAATGATAGGAAATATTACGATTATTAATAAGCGATTTTAAATATTTTTGCTTACGATGAATTTCTTCTACCTCTTGTTGGCCATACCATTGATATGGAGAATGTGTTTTTGGTACGAAAAACTGATACACTAACGGTTACGCTACCATTGCGCTTACCCGTAATATCGCGATGCAAATCAAGCACCTTGTACGCCAAATTAGCAATACCCGCTAAATCTTCATCAGTCTCAGTAGGCAATCCCATCATGAAGTATAGCTTTACCGTGTTCCATCCGGATTTAAAAGCATTGGTGCAAGCAGCTAGCAAATCTTCTTCACTAACACCTTTATTGATAACATCGCGCATGCGTTGAGAACCTGCTTCTGGTGCAAAGGTAAGGCCACTCTTACGCACTTGTTGTACCTTCTTAGCGATATCAATAGAGAAACTATCGATACGCAATGAAGGTAAGCTGACGCTAACCTGTTTATCTTTAAACTCTTCCATGAGCAGATCTACCAATTCTGGTAACTTGGAGTAGTCAGCAGAGCTTAAACTCATCAAAGAGATTTCATTGTAACCTGTATTAGCAATCGTTTCTTTTGCAATTTCTAACAACCGTTCAGGAGTTCGTTCACGAACAGGACGATAGAGCATACCGGCCTGACAGAATCGACAACCTCGCGTACAACCACGGAACAATTCAAGAACAGCCCGATCATGAACGATATCCAAAAACGGTACCACCGGTTTTGTAGGGAAGAAATACATGTTCTACATCTTCTATGATACGTTTTTGAATCGTAGCAGGCACGTCTTCAAAGCGTGGTGTAATCGATTTAAAATCGCCTTGTTTCGTATACTCTACATCATATAATGCTGGGCAATAGGTACCGGGAATTTGTGCTGCTTTTCGCAAGAAAGCTTCTTTACCACCAGGGAATCCCTTCGCTTTTTCGGCTTTCAATAGGTCGATAAACTCATCGCCCCACTCTTCGGATTCACCGAGGGACACAATGTCAAAGAAATCCGCAATTGGTTCCACATTATACGCACAAGGTCCACCACATACGAGCAATGGAAAATCCATATCCCGATCCTTTGCATACATCGGTATACCTGCTAAATCTAGCATATTTAGAATATTGGTAAAACTCATCTCATATTGTAGTGTGAACGCAAGTACATCAAAGTCCTTTATAGGCGTACGGGTTTCTAAAGAGAATAAGGGAATATTGCGTTTTCGCATTTCCTCTTCCATATCGTGCCATGGTGCAAATACACGCTCTGCTACTGCATCTTCACGGCGATTGACTAAGCCATATAGAATTTTGATACCCAAATGGCTCATAGCCACTTCATACACATCGGGAAATCCTAGCGCCATAGTTATATCAACAGTACTGTGATCTTTCACTATACTGTTATATTCACCGCCCGTATAACGAGCTGGTTTTTGGACATGTTGTAACCATGACGTATCTAATTGAATCATACATCCTCCGTCTTTTGTGAAAGACTTCTTTCAAACTCATTCCTAAATTAGAATGATAACTAAAAAATATATTTTTTACGCTGCATTGATATATTTAATAAAATACCAACACTTATCATGTTTGTGGTCAACGCACTAACACCATAACTGATGAATGGCAATGGTATGCCTGTAACCGGCATAATCCCCATGGTCATGCCCCGCATTGACCAATACCTCGAAGCATAACATGGATCCAATCCCTGTAGCAAGTAACATACCGAAGCGGTCATTACATGAATATGCTACCTTTATGCTTCGATAAATAAGCATAAATAAAAGAATTAATACAAAGATACAGCCTATAAAGCCTAGTTCTTCACCTATAACAGAAAAAATAAAATCTGTGTGATTTTCAGGCAAAAAGTTTAGCTGACTTTGTGTACCATTAAATAATCCTTTACCAAATATAGTGCCTGAACCAATAGCAATCTTAGACTGAATGATATGATATCCAGAACCAAATGGGTCGATATCAGGATTCATAAATACGAGAATCCGCTGCTTTTGATAGTCTTTCAACACAAACCAAGCCAACGGCATTAGTAAAACGCCTACCGTAGCGATAATACGAACTAAGCGCAATCGTATGCCAGAAACAAAGAGCATGCCCACAAAAATCGCTATATAAACGAGGGACGTTCCCAAGTCTGGTTGCATGAATACTAGCAAAATAGGTATGCCTACATATAAGATAGGCACAACAAGAGATTTAAAGGTATCTAATTTATTGTAACGAGACTCTAACATCTTTGCCATACAGATAATCATCAGTAATTTAGAAAACTCTGATGGCTGCAGCGTAATAGGCCCTAACTGAATCCAACGCTGTGCACCTAAGGCAGATGTACCTACAAAGATTACGGCTAACAACAACATGATCGTTACTATATATATGCCATTAGCCCAATCTTTTAATTTATGATAATCCATAAATTGAATACCAATCACAAGGGCCACATTAATAAGAAAAAAGATCAGTTGCTTTGCTACTAGTGTGGAAAAATGAAGTCCTGTTTGATTAATATGGGTGGCACTACCGATGGCAACTACCCCCATGGCAACAAGTAATAGTGTACATATGATGATTGTCCAATCACAATCACGCCAAATTCTTTGTAACATATGACACCTACTTTATACGAACCCGACGCCACATACTTTCTTTACCAGAAAGAAGTCGATTTCGCGTAGACCAAGAATTTGTATATATTACAGGATTAGTAGAATTATCATCATCGGACTCAACAGGCTGAGCTAATGTGGCCGTCACAGAAGGTTCAGTAACTTTTACAGTCGTCACTTCGTTGAAGCGCTCAATAAGTTCTTGTTCATCCCAAGCATCTCCAGAGGTTATGTACTCTACTACAGGAGCTAGCATATGGCGATATGCTTTTTGGCATATCTTGAATGAGTACACCATCCTGTGTATTATCTAGTATTTGTGTGTCATAAGGTAATATAGAGCCCACATATTCAGCACCGAGTGCATCGAGCATATCATACATATTCGGCATATCCCGATCCGTACGGACTGCATTAAATACAACGGCATAATCACGATGGCCATATTCACGACAGAATTGAATGGTACGTGCTGCATTTCGTATGGACACCCACAAAGGTTGAGTAACAATTAGAAACCGCTGTGCTAGCTCTACAATAGATTCCAACCCACGACCGATACCTGCAGGACAATCTACAAGTACATAATCATAAGACTTAGCTAAGTGGCTTACAAGTTTTCGATATTTTTTGCGTCCCATATCTTCCCAGCGCACACTTTGACTAGCTGGCAAAAAATATAGATTATCCTGAACTTTCATGACTACATCATCAGCCATGGATTTATCTTCTAATGCATTATATGCATCAAAACATACCTCATCTTCTTTTCCCAAGATAATATCTAAGTCGCGTAAACCAAAATCGCCATCACAAAGAAGAACTCGATATCCTTGTTCGCTAAGCGCAGCCCCTAAGCAGGCTGTTATCGTCGTTTTACCTACGCCACCTTTACCTGAGATAAGACCGATTATATCCCCCATTGTATATCCTTCCTATTCCTTTACACTTGGCTTAATTTCCTGTGTTTCTTTTTTATTGGTTGTTGTTTTTGTATCAATTGTTTTTGTGTCAGTCGTTTTTGAACTACTAGTAGGTACCTTAAAATAGGCACTCAAAATATCCCGTACAATCGGTCCTGCAGAGCCTGCACCAAAACCACCTTGCTCAACGAGAGCAACGACGACAATTTGAGGCTTATCATATGGTGCATACGCAACAAACCAGCCATGATCTCGGCCATGTGCGTTTTCCGCAGTCCCTGTTTTACCTGCTACAGCAACAGGGAAGCCTTTAAACAATTCACCAGCCGTACCACCTTCGCTAGTTACATCACGAAGACCTTCTCGAATAAGGTCCATAATATTTTTAGGTACTGGAAGTACGCCTAGGTTCTTAGGTCCAAAAATTTCAGCTGGTGTCCCATCGGGATTATCAACACGACTCACCACATATGGTTGGTAACGAGTACCTCCATTCGCCACTTGGCTGAGAAGTACAGCCATCTGTAATGGCGTTACCAAATGGAATGATTGCCCGATAGCCGCATCAAAGGTTTCGCCTAAATACCAATCTTGATCAAATACTTTCCGTTTATACTCTGGACTCGCCACATTACCAGCTGCTTCACCGACCAGATTGATACCCGTTTTTTCACCTAATCCAAAGTAGCGGGCATAGGTATCGATATTTTCAATACCTAGGCGATTACCCATTTCATAGAAATACACGTTATCAGACTTAGCCAAAGCACGATTAAAATTCAACCAACCCAATGCTTCGCCTTCTGCATTTCTCTTATCAATGAGCCAGTGTTTCCCACTATCGAAAATCATTTCATCAGGAGTTACCTTTTTCAAGTCTAATGCAGCTGTACCAGTTACAATTTTAAAAGGTGATCCTGGTGGATATTCACCAGCAATGACCTTATTTTCAAAAGGATGACTCTTGTCATTGTTCAATTGATTCCATTGAGTCGATGTAATGCCCTTGGCAAACCAATTAGGATTAAATTCTGGCGCACTTACCATGGCAAGAACCGCGCCAGTATTAGGGTCTAATGCAACCACGGCTGCACCCGTTGCACCTGAACTACGCAACTGATCCAATTCCTTTTTTACAGCCTCTTCTGCCGCTTTTTGAATATTCACATCAATAGTAAGATGAATATTTGAACCCGGTACAGTATGCTTGCGATCGACCTCTGCTACAGGTCGGCCAGACGCATCAACCTCTAATTGCTTGCCACCGTCAACGCCACGAAGCACTGAATCATATAATTTTTCTAAACCAGCACGGCCTAGGATAGATCCAGCACCAACTGTTGTATTAGGATCTTGTTCCTTAATTTCTGCTAGTTCATCTTCACTTACTTCACCAACATACCCAAATAGCTGAGATGCCATAGTTTCATATGGATAATATCTTAAAGGTTCTACATCGATAGAAACACCAGGCAATTCATGACGATGTTCTTCGATACTAGTCACCACGTCCATAGAGATATCGTTAGCTATACGTATCGGTTCATAACCATGTTTGTGGTCATCTACCTTTTTTTGAATTTCTTCTGGCTTTTTATGTAACAATGTAGCTAGCTTAGCCAATTCATCATCATCTAAAGGTTTGCCATTAGGCATAATAGAAATGGTATAGGCCGGTCTAGAACCGACTAAAATCTGACCATTTCTATCATACATAACCCCACGAGCAGCCGTCATAGGTACAATGCGCAGGCGGTTACCCTCTGCTTTAGCTTGATAATAACCACCCTCTAATATTTGCATAGCAAATAGACGGAGTCCTAGAATAACGAAGATACCCATTACAATATAGAAAAGCACATCAAAACGGCTCGTTTTTTTCCTTTTATATAAACTTTCAAGCACCTATGATTCCCCTTATATGCTTTACTAAATCAGCAATTCTACCAAATATAATCCTCTTTTTCTTCCATAAGACCCATCATTTTATGTCCTATACCACCTAATATGGCATTCCAAAATACAGTTGGCATCACCATGTGTCCCATGTAAGAAATGAATTGGATATCACCACCACTGGCACCGATCATGATGCAGCGCATAATTCCATCTAAAATCGTACATACACCGATAATGCCGCATGACCAATACCAACGTTCTTCGTAAACACTACTTTTTACAAGAGACAGTAGATATACTACGACAATGTACGGAAAGAGATGTAATCCAAAAAAGTTAGATATCAAAATATCATGAATGGATCCACCTACTGCAGCAGCAATAAGCCCCATTTTTCGACCTTTAAAAATCGTGACTAAAACTACAGCAGTCAGTATACAATTGGGTAGCCAATTCGTATGAAATATGGCCGGTAATAATTGAGCTTGTATAAAATACAACGCACAACATACGAGAATTAATGCAATATATCTCATTGATTTACCGCTCCTTTAGCCCCTTGCACTTGGTCACGCTGCGTTTGAGGAACTAATTTAGGTTCTAATTTTGCTTTATCTGGTGTTTGCACTGTAGAGGCAGTAATAATAAACACCTCTTCTAAGCGATTAAAATCAACGCTTGGTTGGATAGCCGCGTTTTTCACGAAACCTTCTGTATCATTTGTAATCGTTAATACATTACCCACTAACAAGCCCTTTGGATAAATTCCACCATAACCAGAGGTAATCAATTTATCGCCTACAAGGACATCACCATCACGTGCAATATTGACCATCATTGGCTCATTAGGATGATTACCATCCCCTTTTACCACACCGGCCAAACGTGATTCAGGACGCTGTACGATAACACCAATTGCGCTACGAGGGTCCAAAATAGTTTGAACACGTGCTGAATTAGGATATACATCGGTAACAAAGCCCACAACGCCACTTGGTACGACAACAGCCATATTAGGTTGTATGCCGTCATTCTCGCCCCGGTCAATAGTAAATGTATTTGACCATGTACCGAAATCTTTAGTAATAATGCCCGCCAAGGTCATCGTAAACTCTGGGTGGGACGATTTATAGTTAAGCATCTGACGTAGGCGAATATTTTCGGCCACAACTTCATCGTGATTTAACACCTTTTGTTGCAAATCTGCAATGGTATTATCCTTATCATTGCTTTCAACAAAACCCGATATAGCATTATCAATGATACGTATGCCGGTTTGAATTGTTGAAAGCACACGAGCTGAACCATATGTGAATGGGGTAACAATTTTTTCAAATGGTACAGTTACAAAAGGGGATACTAGTTCGCTGTTTCCAGGCAAAACCAAGAAGGGCCATGATAATACAGCCGAGGACAACAAAGATTAATAATTTACGATCTGACTGTATCATACACGTCCCCTTCTATCCTTTGAATTAATAATAAAACGAGCTAATTCTACAATTTGACCCGAACTACGATGCAAACCTTGTACGACCTTTAATTCTGGATCAGAAGCAACCTGAACAGGTACCCCCATTTCGGTGCTAATTCGCTCTGCTAGCCCTTGCAAACGAGCCATACCACCTGTTAACACAATCCCATGCTGCATGATATCAGCCACTAACTCAGGGGCTGTAACGCGTATCATTTGTTGGATCGCATCTAAAAAGTCTGCAAGGCGTTTATTAATCACTTCGTAGATTTCAGATTGATGAAGTACAGCACGCGTCTAACTATACCACTCGTCATATCGCGACCAGTAAAGGAGAATTCACAATCCTCCGCAGGTACAATCGCAGTACCTATAGCATGTTTAATATCCGTTATAGTTTGCTCGGATACCATTAAACCAAAACACTGATTAATATATTGCATGATGGCGCGATCTAAATCGCCGCCGCCAAACCGTATCGTCTTACTAATAACCGTGCCACCTAATGAGATAATCCCCATGTCGGCAGTACCTTCACCAATATCAATAACCATAGACCCACGAGCCTCAAAAATTGGTAAACCGGAACCTATAGCGGCAGCCACAGGGCGTTCAATCAGAAAGACTTCCCGCGCGCCTGCTTGGATTACGGCATCCATCATGGCCCGTTGTTCTACATCAGTCATGCCACAAGGAACGCCAACGAGTACACGAGATCTACGCAATGTATTGGATACCTTGTGAAGAAAATATTTTAACATCGTATGCATTACGCGGTAATCGACGATAAAACCATCTTGTAGCGGTGTCAACTCCATCCACATATCAGGCATGCGTCGTACAATGCGATCTGCATCATCACCGACAGCAACAATTTTATCTAATTTTGTATCAGTAGCCACAATGGAGGGCTCACTCATCATGGTCTCGCGCGTGCCCCCCATGACACGTGTCATAGACGTACCAATATCGATACTCACGTCTTTTCCAAAAGACGGTAAAATGGAATTCATAATGCTAATCTCCTTCATTACATCATCATTCCATTTTACCACAACTAGCTTAATTTACCAATTTCACTCAAGCTTGTAAACTCGCCATCACCAATGACGATATGGTCTAAGACTGGAATGCCCATAAATTGTCCAGCACTAACAAATAACTTGGTAACACGTATGTCATCATCACTAGGTCTACTATCGCCGGATGGATGATTGTGAATCAAAATAATAGCGGCTGCATTACAAGCAATGGCTTTTCTAAAAACAGCCCGTTGTTCTACAAGACTCGATGTGAGGCCTCCATTAGATATGGTCTCAATGTGAATTAATTTATTCCGAGACGTCAACATAGCCGCTAATACATGTTCTTCTGTTTCATGGCGCAAGCGTTCCATTACATATTGAGCGATAACATAAGGCTGAGAAAAATCTTCGTATGTAGAGGTGATTTTTAACTCACCCAAACGCCGCCCTAACTCTACAGCAGCACAAATAGTAACCGCTTTATCGATACCAACGCCCTTAATTTTTACTAAATCATCTACGGTCATATGGTTTAGCCCATAAATGCCATCTGTGAAAGAATCGATAATCGTATGTGCTAAATCAATTGATGATTGACCTTTTAAACCGGTACGTAATAATATAGCCAATAATTCTTCCATCGCCATTTGTTTAGCCCCTAGGGCAACGAATTTTTCACGTGGCCGTTGAAATGGCAACATATCTTTTACGCTGATAGTTCTGACTTGCATTGAATTTCTCCATTCTTACAATACATAAACAAATCAGCCTCATATTTCTACCATAACATTAGAATATCTATTTGATGTGTTAACATGACCATCAATATTAATCTAAGACTTTACACCTAATGCTTTACATAATTCTTCATATACATGTTCTACAGGCAACCCTACAACATTTGTATAGGACCCTTCAATCTTATCAACCCACAAAGCGCCCTTTCCTTGGATGCCATAGGCTCCAGCCTTATCCATCGGTTCCATGGAGTCGATATATGACTCGATTTCAAAATCCTGCAGCGTTTTAAAATATACCTTTGTTTCATTGTGAAAGACGATTTCGCGTCCCTTAATGAGTAAGGCTACACCGGTAATAACAGAGTGAACTTGACCAGATAATGTACGAAGCATTGTACGTGCCTCATCCTTACTATGCGGTTTTCCTAGCACCTTTCCATCAAATACAACAATTGTATCAGCACCTAGCACGATGCTACCATGAGGCACATCATTTGCGCAGCGCGCTTTACCAAGAGCTTGTGCTTTCACCATTTCAATAGGATCTGTAATCACTACATTATCTTCTACATAAGAACTAGTAACAACAGTATGGTCTATACCCACTTGATGCAATAATTCCGTTCGTCTTGGTGATTGACTTGCTAAATATAATCCGCTCATTCTTGTTCCTGTTCTTTCGCACTTTTAATTAGACTATCATAATATTCCTTAACATCGATGCCTTGTTTTACTGCATCAGCACGTACCGTAGCATAGAAAATAACATCCGCTTCTGGCACGCGCACACGATTAGGTACAAACTGTTCTAGTGTTTCATAGAATGCATCCTCTGCTTTCAACATAACACGGCCATATTGAACCTTTTTCCCTTTAGTAATGGAATATACCATGAACCAAATCGGTCTATCATCAGAGGTAGAGCATTTTCTATATTTATAGCGATAACGTAAATTCGTTAGAAAATCGCGATTATACGCATAAATACCATCAATATCATCATATTTTACAGAAAATGTACGTTTTCTAAAAAAGGATTTTTCTTTGATGATAAATTCAGAATCCGTCAATATATATGTATAGCGGCTCACAGCTTGTTTAACAATGACAATGAGCGCCATGATTTCTATGAAATATTCTGAAAGTAATATATGGCCCTGCGCAATACTTCTATAGGTGGTAAAAACCATAGCCCCCACCAACAAAATAACAAATACCACTACTAATAATTCTGCACTACGGGTGCGCTGAGATTGTTCACTATATAAAATATTCATACGTAACCCCTTTCAAAAGACTCTGCATACTATTTATTATATAGGATTCAGCTCTGAAAAACTACAAAAACCCCGCCTATATCTAAGATATAAGCGAGGTTTGTATGTAATAGTTTAAACAACTATTAATAGGTTATACTATTTTTTCAAAGCGCTTGTAATACGTTGAGTATCGCGAGCGATCATGATTTCTTCGTTTGTAGGGATTACGAAGATTTTTACTTTAGAACCTTCAGCACTGATTTCTTGTTCTTTACCGCGAATATTATTGCGTTCAGGATCGATACGTGTGCCAAGGTATTCTAAACCATTGCAGATTGCATCGCGGTTACCGATACCGTTTTCACCGATACCAGCTGTGAAGATGATAGCATCAACACCGCCCATAACAGCAGCGAACGCACCGATTACACGACGAACTTTGTAATGGAACATGTTAAGAGCCAATTTAGCTCGTTTGTGGCCATTAGCAGCCGCTTCTTCAATTACGCGGAAGTCATTGGACACACCGGAAATACCCAATACGCCAGACTCTTTGTTCATTACTTTGTCGACTTCTTCATAGGACATGCCTGTTTTATCCATCAAGAATGGAACGATAGCAGGGTCGATATCACCAGTACGAGTACCCATGATCAAGCCAGACAATGGAGTGAAGCCCATTGTAGTATCGATGGAACGACCACCTTTAATAGCAGATACAGAGGAACCATTACCCAAGTGACATGTGATAATACGAAGATCAGTCATATGTTTACCCATTAATTCTGCACAACGTTGCGCTACATATTTATGGGATGTACCATGGAAGCCGTAACGACGAATGCCATAATCTTCATAATAAGAGTAAGGAAGCGCATACATATATGCTTCTTTTGGCATTGTTTGATGGAATGCAGTATCGAATACAGCAACTTGTGGTACATTAGGCATGATAGCTTGGCAAGCTTCGATACCTTGAATGTTTGGTGGGTTATGCAATGGAGCAAGAGAAGCACATTCTTCCAATGCTTCCATAACAGCAGGTGTAATCAATACGGAATCAGCGAATTTTTCACCACCATGTACTACACGGTGACCAACTGCATCGATTTCATCCATAGATTCAATAACACCGAACTCTGGATCTACCAAGATGTCGAGCAAGATGCGTAATGCTTCTTTATGATTCAAAATTGGTTCAACGCGTTCTAATTTATCTGCGTTAGGACGTTTATGAGTGAAGATAGCGTCTTGATCACCAATCTTTTCAAAAAGACCTTTCGCCAATTCAGTTTCGTTTGTCATATCAAGTAATTGATATTTCAAGGAAGAACTACCGCAGTTAACTACTAATACGTTCATTGATTAACCCTCTTTCTTTTGCGTAACGTAAATCTTATCTTTAATTTGTTTGCTGATATCAGCGCCTATTTGATCATCCGTAGGATATCTATAGGTTATATTCCACAATACGCCCTTATCCATAAAGACATATTGAGAGAAACTAGTTTTAATTTTGTTAACGTAAAAATCACCAGTAATGAGCTGTGCTTGCACCCCATTTAAATCGATAGATTTCACATTAACAGTAGCACCCAATTTTGCATATTCAGATTTCTTTTGATCCACAAACTGTGCAACCGTTGGCAACGCTTTATTCGGTGCCGGTTGACGGGCCTCTACAGAAATCAATATATGTTGGCTTAGGCTACCATACGCATCCATAGGGTATCCATCAACACTCGTCGTTTCTGATGTTTTTCCCCATTTCATATGGCAAGGCTACAGTCACTTCCGATTGACCGGAACCAATGACTTGATTACCAAAGCTATATATATCCATCACATTATCGGAACCACATCCGGCTAAAGCCAATAAGGATGTACCTAACACGATGGTCTGTAACGCTCGTTTCCACTGTACTTTCATCAAATCACCTCACGTCAAATCAGAATTCACAGATAATTATACCATTACACCGCCTCCCATTCTAGTACTTTCACAAGAAATTCTATAATTCCTAACAAGAAGGTCAAAAATTCCATACATTACACATGTCACCCATTATATAAATTCTTTAATTTATTATATAATAATAGAAAATAAACCTATGAAAGGAACTACGATGAGATCAATCGGTATTATTTGTGAATACAATCCGTTTCACAACGGCCATGCGCATCAATTACATACATTACGTACTACCTATCCTGATGTATTGCGGATCGCCATTATGAGCGGTTCCTTTGTACAGCGGGGCGAGCCTGCGTATTTTAGCAAATTCGACCGTGCTCGATGGGCTATTCATGGTGGTGCCGACGTCGTTATCGAATTACCTACTATTTATTCTCTAGGCAGTGCAGAACTATTTTGTACCGGTGCGGTGCGACTTATGAAAGCGCTACACATTCACAGCATTTCCTTTGGATCTGAGCTTGACGATAATGCCACATTGCACACAGCCGCTGAATTTCTAAATACGCTACAAGGACAAGATGCCATTCAACACCATATAAAAACCGGTGTTTCTTATGGTACAGCATTACGCCAAGTGATTGCTAAGTATGTACCAAATGGAGAACTCATTAACAATGCGCCAAACTCACTACTAGGCCTTGAATATATTCGCGCTGCCCAACGGTATTTCACTAATCTTATGGTTATTCCCATTACTAGACAATCATCACATCATAGTCCTACCCTGTCTCAAGGCCAAGATTTTCCTTCTGGGACCGCATTACGTAAGGCACTCGTAGAAGGCACAACCATCGATGCCTATGTACCACATGCTATCATAGATGATATGCACAAGATCATAGCACATGATGTCTTTGTGGACTACGAAAGATACAATGATATTCTGCATGGCCTCAATCGCTTACTTTCAGCTGCAGAATTAGAAACATATGGAGATTTTACGGAAGGCATTGAACATCGTTGGCACAAGGCTATGCAGCAAGTAAGCTGGACACACGCACTGGAAGAGATAAAGACAAAACGATATACCTATGCAAGACTACGTCGCATGGCAGCCTATACGGCGCTACAAATCACTAAGCCCATATTACAAGAAGCTCATATACTAGGTCCTCAATACGCGCGATTATTAGCATTTAATCAGCGCGGTCGCACGTGGTTAAAGCACAATACACCGAGCATTCCGCTTATTCAAAAATGGGCCAAAGCAGCAACAATGGTTTCCGATTTTGGTCGCCGAATGATGGAAATCGATACGAAGGCTACTGATCTACAGGCTTATAGTTTTAAAGCCCCTATGGCGCGCACTGGGCACGAAGATTTCCGCTATTCCCCACAATATATTGAAATATAGGTTATAACAATATAGCCTTAACATATTATATTTCCCTACCACTACCAAAAAGACTCGACCATATACGTCGAGTCTTTTCATATGTCGATTTGTTATATCTACCTATTATTGTTCAATAGTTACGCCATCAGAGCCATCTAATTCTTGAACCTGTACGCGTACCTTTTCCAAATGAGACGTAGGGATATTTTTCCCCACATAATCAGCGCGTATAGGCAATTCTCGATGGCCTCGATCTACCAATACTGCTAGTTGAATAGATTTAGGACGACCAGATGTCATCAATGCATTTAAAGCAGCACGAATGGTACGACCTGTATACAAAACATCATCTACTAAGATAATGGTTTTTTCTGTAGTATCAATAGAGCAAGGTTCCCCTTCCTTAGGTCGCGTATCCCGATCATCGCGATACATAGCTACATTTAAAGGTTCACACTCAATATGAAGGCCTTCTATAGCTTCAATTTCACTTTGCAGTCGTTTAGCTAGCATAACGCCACGTCGTTCAATACCAACAATAACTGCATTTGAAAGCCCCTTATTACGTTCTAATATTTCATGACTAATACGTCTAATGGCACGTCTAATGGCGTCTCCATCCATTAAAATACGTTTTGTTTCCATAGTCTTATCCCTTATCTACGTTCTCTATAGTCCTTAGCGAAGGCGATACAATTTTGAAAGTCCTCCGGTACAGGTGCTTCAAAATGCATAGGTTCACCTGTAATTGGATGCACCACATCCAATGTATGAGAATGAAGTGCTTGTCCATCTATAGGGAAGTCCATGCGGCGATATCCATAAAAAGGATCGTTAACAACTGGATGTCCAATATGAGCAAAGTGAACGCGAATTTGATGAGTACGCCCCGTCTCTAACACACATTCCACTAATGTATGATATCCATAACGTTCTAACACTTTAAAATGAGTCACTGCTTCCTTGCTGTTTTCAAACACTACAGCCATTTTCATGCGGTCTTTAGGATGTCTACCGATCGGAGCCTTAATAATCCCCTTTTCCTCCACGATATTGCCTTGAACGAGAGCTAAATATGTTCGTTTAGCGCTGTGTGCTTTCACCTGTTCCGCTAAACCAATATGAGCTGCATCATTTTTAGCAGCCATCATGACACCAGATGTATCCTTATCTAAACGATGTACTATGCCAGGGCGAATTTCACCATTAATACCAGATAAGTCCTTACAATGGTAAAGCAAAGCATTCACTAGCGTTCCTGAGTAATTACCAATTGCTGGATGTACAACCATGCCACGAGGCTTGTTGACGATAATAATATCATGATCTTCATAAAGATATTCAACGGGAATATCCTCTGGTAAAATTTCTACCGATTCTGGTTCTGGAATATCTACAGAAATAGTGCTATCTGCATTAAGGCGTAAGTTAGCCTTACCAACCTTGCCGTTTACCAAAACATGACCAGATTTAATAAGGCTTTGGATATAACTACGAGAACCTTCCATCACATCCGTCAGAAATACATCAAGACGTTTTCCCTCTTGTTCCAATGATACTTTATATTCGTTCATCTATTTCTCCTCATGTTCAGATGTTAGTAAATAATATATGACACATACAACGCCTACACATATACCGATATCTGCAATATTAAAAATAGGCCAAATTCTAAAATCAAAAAAGTCTACTACCCCATGTAGTACATATCGATCTATGCCATTACCTATGGCTCCCGCAATCAACAATGCCGTTCCTACTCGTAATGAAAGTGGACCATTATTAACACGTTTACAATAGAAGCCATATACGATAATTAATACGAAAAGCAACGGCTAGAAAAGAACCACCGCTGATTCGTCAACATGCCAAAGGCTGCACCGCGATTAATAATATACGTAAGATGGAATACATTGTGAATAACAGGTAGTGATTCACCAAGAGCAAAATGGTTCATCACATAATATTTAGAAGCTTGATCCAATACAAGCCAAATGATTGCAATTAAATAAAACAAGTGATACTCCCTTTTAATAATATATATCTTAATAGTCCTATTATACTAAGTTACATGATTTTAGGCAAAATAAAAAGCCCCTCAATGAGGGGCGTATTTTATTTGTGATTACTCAGCGGAAATTACAGATACTGGGCAAACGGATTCGCAAGAACCGCAGTCGATGCAAGTATCGTTGATTTCGTATTTAGTTTCGCCTTCAGAAATAGCAGCAACTGGGCAAACAGATGCGCAAGAACCACATTTAATGCAACCATCAGCAATAACTCTCATGATAAACCTCCATAGGAACATTATAAAAGAAAACTTATTATTATCATTTAAAAAGGCACTTGCCTTAACTTCTGTTCTCATTATCACACAATAATAATTGAAAGTCAAACGAAAATGATAAAGTTTTGTATATTATTTTGCATAATAATTGTTCCTTTTTATCATATAAAGTCTATGTTTATATATATTTTGATATTTCTTTTCATTTAAATATTTAAATATATCTTTCAATAATTGAGAATGCACTAATTATCATTTCTAATTAAAATACGTACTATTATACTAGGAATTCAATTATCAATATTTATTATCATAAAAACTATTTTTTTATTACAACAGATTTAACGCTTATCTATATTTTAATCTAACATATAAACTTCACTCTAAAAAAGGCCGAATCATACGATTCGACCTCATTTATATTTATAAAGTAAAGTAATATCTTTACTATTATTCACTATATAACAATAATACTATTTTTTTCTTATAGCACTTAGAAAGATGTTAAGAATGTTAGTGTACCTAAAATAACGCCTGCAAGGTTTGGTACGATTAAAATATAATCACGTTTAGGTGATTTTGTCCAACCATATAATACCCAGATCAAACAGGATACTGCTGCAAATAATGGTTGCCATGGTTGACTAGGTTGACCATGAAGATTAGCAATTATTTGTGGGATATAGGCTAAAAATACAAATACACCAATAAATGCACCAATAGAACCAACTAACATGTTAAATCTTTCTTTTGTCATAGATGACCTCCTTATTCAACATTACATTATTATATCTTACACAATATACTATATCATATTTTTTTGATGTAGTCAATTGTGTAAAATTAATCATGCAAATTAGTTTAATTCATATTGCTTTTGATTACACTTATATGTAATCTATATTAAAATCATATAGGCTAAAATCATAAAAAACGAGGCCGAATCTTACGATTCGACCTCGTGTGTGCTTGTATAGTAGAGTAACCTATTCCCTATTATTTACCAGGGAAGAATGGCCATACCATTGGAATGATAATTAAGCTTACTACGAAGCAAACTAAAATCAATGGAACGCCGGCTTTTACATAATCAGTAAATTTGTATTGGCCAGGACCAAGTACTAATGTATTTGGAGGTGTACCTACAGGTGTACCGAATGCACAAGATGCAGCAATGCCAATAGCCATCAATACTGCATGAGGGTCAGCGCCCATACCTTGGGCAATGGAGATGCCGATAGGAGCCAATAATGCACTAGATGCTGTGTTAGACATGAATTGAGTCATAACACAAGACAAGATGAACAATACAGCTATTGCAAAGTAAGGGCTAGGATTATCGCCTATAACGCCGATTACAGAATTAGCAATCATTTTACCTGCACCAGATTGGTCAAGTGCAGTTGCCACTGGCATCATACCAGCGAATAAAAAAATTGTTACCCAGTCAATAGAAGTGTACGCTTGTCTTTCGTTCAAGCAACCAGTTAATACGCAAAGCATTGCGCCAATAACTGCAACCATGCTCAATGGTAAGTTAATACCATAGCCTTTTAGGAAGTCGCCTAAAATCATAGCGATAATTACGCCTAAAAGAATAAGACCAGAGTATAATTGTTTCTTAGGATCGTTAGAAATATCTTCAGCAGCTACTTCTTGCTCAACTTCGCCAGCATCTGTAATTTCATGATTAGGTAATAAATGTTTACCAATAAGCATCATGAAAATGATAGTAGCAATAGTCAAAGGAATACCGATCCAAGCAAATTCGAAGAAACCAAATTGTGTAAGACCAAATTTAGCTAATGTACCACTTACAATAATGTTTGGAGGTGTACCAACCATTGTATTGATACCACCAACACCTGCAGCAAAAGCCATAGGCATCAATTGGCGAGATGCAGGAATCTTAGCAACAGCACAGATACCAACAACTACTGGAAGTAAAGCAGCTGTTGTACCAGTGTTGGACAAGAATGCGGACATAATTGCTGTAATAACCATGATGGCAAGCATTAAGCTATTTTCGTTAGTACCAGCACGAGATACTACAGTTTCACCAATTTTTTGAGCTAAACCAGTGTAGAACAATGCAGCACCAACAACGAACATACCAGCGAACAACACAACTGTACTATCAGATAAACCAGAGAATACAACCTTAGGAGTAATAATACCCATAAGACCTAGAGTAATTGCGCCGCCTAGAGAAGTAATAGCTAAAGGAATAATTTCCGTAACGAATAAAACAGCCATGACTGCAAGGACGATTAAGGTTTGTTCTGCAATACCCATACATCATCATCTCCCTTCAGAGAAATGCACCGATTGCATTAGATGAGATATAAAATATAGCCTACAATACAGATAGCAGAAGCCATCAAAAAAGTTATACCATAACCCTCTTTAGTTTTAGGATAGCCAAAAAATAACGCTTCTCCTAAAAATCCTCGGCGATTAAACCAAGTATATTTAGTTCTACGTTGAAACCATTTGGCCTTTCCTTCATTACCGATAATCAGTGCAGTAATAAAAAAAACAATAAATGCCCAAATAAAACAAATCAGTATTTTTAATTCAATTGATAACAAGTGACCACCTCTACTATATTTAAAGCACTAGAAGGTTATTCTGTGAATTCTTGTATCACCTAATGACCGATCTGAAAAGCATTTATTGCAAATATACCCTATTTATGCATGAATACATAGATTTAAACTTTTTATTATCATTTAGAAAGACACTTGCCTCAATTTATGTTCTCATTATCATACAGCTCTTTTTGAAAGTCAAATGAAAATGATAAATAACTATATATATTTTTGTATAGTAATTATCATTTTTATCAAACAAGTGCTATACTAGGAACTTAATTATCAATATTTATTATCATAAAAAACGAGGCCGAATCTTACGATTCGGCCTCGTGTGTGCTCTTATAGTAGAGTAACCTATTCCCTATTATTTACCAGGGAAGAATGGCCATACCATTGGGATAATAATTAAGCTTACTACGAAGCAAACTAAAATCAATGGAACGCCGGCTTTTACATAATCAGTAAATTTGTATTGACCAGGGCCAAGTACTAATGTATTTGGAGGTGTACCTACAGGTGTACCAAATGCACAAGATGCAGCAACGCCGATAGCCATCAATACAGCATGAGGGTCAGCATGCATACCTTGAGCAATGGAGATACCGATAGGAGCCAACAATGCGCAAGATGCAGTATTAGACATAAATTGAGTCATAACACAAGACAAAATGAATAATACTGCTGTTGCAAAGTAAGGGCTAGGATCGGAACCCATAATACCGATTACTGCATTAGCAATCATTTTGCCCGCACCAGATTGATCAAGTGCAGTGGCAACTGGCATCATACCAGCAAATAAGAAGATTGTTACCCAGTCAATGGATGTATAAGCTTGTTTTTCGTTCAAGCAACCAGTCAATACGCAAAGCATTGCGCCAATAACTGCAACCATGCTCAATGGTAAATTAATACCAACACCTTTTAAGGTATCGCCTAAAATCATAGCGATGATTACGCCTAAAAGAATAAGACCAGAGTATAATTGTTTCTTAGGATCATTAGAAATATCTTCGGCTGCTACTTCTTGTTCAACATCGCCAGCATCTTGAATTTCATGCTTAGGTAATAAATGTTTACCAATAAGCATCATGAATGCGATAGTTGCGACAGTTAAAGGAATACCGATCCATGCAAATTCGAAGAAACCAAATGGTTGTTCACCAAATTTAGTCAATGTACCGCTTACAATAATGTTTGGTGGTGTACCAACCATTGTAATGATACCGCCGATACCAGCAGCAAATGCTAAAGGCATCAATTGGCGAGATGCAGGAATCTTAGCAACAGAACAGATACCAACAACTACAGGTAATAACGCAGCTGTAGTACCAGTGTTAGATAAGAATGCAGACATCGTAGCTGTAACAAGCATGATGGCAAGCATCAAACCGTTTTCACTAGTGCCTGCATGGGAAACTACGGTTTCACCAATCTTTTGAGCTAAACCTGTGTAGAATAACGCAGCACCAACAACGAACATGCCGGCGAACAACACAACTGTACTATCAGATAAACCAGAGAATACAACCTTAGGAGTAATAATACCCATAAGGCCAAGGGCAATTGCACCGCCTAAAGAAGTGATAGCTAAAGGAATAATTTCCGTAACGAATAAAACAGCCATGACTGCAAGGACGATTAAGGTTTGTTCTGCAGCACCCATACATCATCATCTCCCTTCAGAGAAATGCACTGATTGTAGTTATATGAGGTATAAAACATAGCCTACGATACTAATCGCACAAGCCATTAAAAATGTAACCCCATATCCCTCTATAGTTTTGGGATAACCAAAAAGTAATGCTTCTCCTAGAAATCCTCGGCGATTAAACCAAGAATATTTAGTTCTTCTTTGGAACCATTGTGATTTGCGTTCAACACCAATAATCAGTGCAGTAACTAAAAAAACAATAAATGCCCATACAAAACAAATCAGTATTTTTAATTCAATTGATAACAAGATGACCACCTCTACTATATTAAAAGCACTAGAAGGTTATTTAGTGAAATTCTTGCTCATCACATAATGACCGATCTGACAAAGCATTTATTGCTAATATACCCCTTTTCTGTATGTTTACATACTATACAAGGGATTTTTTATTCACCAATAGGTGTACCCTAAAAGGCACACCTTGGTGAATAATTATTAAACTATTAGTGGTTGGACAACATAGCAAGCATTGTACCTGCTGCTACTGCTGTACCGATAACGCCAGCTACATTTGGACCCATGGCATGCATGAGCAAGAAGTTTGCTGGGTTAGCTTTAGCACCTACTACTTGAGATACACGAGCCGCCATAGGAACCGCGGATACACCGGCAGAACCAATAAGTGGATTTGTTTTACCACCATCGACTAAGTTCATTAATTTACCAAATAATACGCCACCAGCTGTACCACCGATGAATGCAACCAAACCTAAGCAGATGATAAGGAGTGTTTGCATACTTAAGAAGTGTTCCGCGCTCATTGTTAAACCAGTACCAGTTGCTAAGAAGATAGTAACAGTATTGATCAACGCATTTTGAGATGTATCGGACAAACGATCAGTTACACCAGATTCACGGAACAAGTTACCTAACATCAACATACCTAAAAGGGATGTAATGGAAGGAAGCAATAAGGAAATGAAGATTGTTGCAACGATTGGGAATACGATTTTTTCAAAACGTGTAACATCACGCAATTGTTCCATTACAATTTCACGTTCTTTTTGCGTAGTGAATAATTTCATTACAGGTGGTTGAATCAACGGTACCAAGGACATATAGGAATATGCGGCAACCGCGATAGCACCCAATAAATGAGGAGCTAGTTTAGTAGCTAAGTAGATAGATGTAGGACCGTCTGCACCACCGATGATGCCGATAGCTGCAGCTTCTTGAGCTGTAAAGCCGAGCATCATAGCGCCACCTAACGCAACGAATACGCCGATTTGTGCAGCAGCACCTAACAACAATGTTTTAGGGTTAGCAATGAGCGGACCAAAGTCAGTCATTGCACCTACACCAAGGAAAATTAGAGGTGGGAAGATTTCTTGAGAGATACCAGCACTAATAAGAGCCATAACGCCTTCTTCGAAGCCGTTACGAGGGATATTAGCAAGTACACAACCAAACGCAATCGGACCCAACAATAATGGTTCAAACTCTTTAGCAAATGCTAAATACAATAGGATCAAACCTACAAGAATCATAATAGCATTGTATGTTGTAAATGCGAGGAACCCGCTATCATTTATAACAGATTGTATCGCAACAGCAAAAGCCTCCATATGCGTTCCCCTTTCACAAATATTAAATTGTTATATGACGCGGCGCAGCCGCGCCATAAGACAACACTTGGTATTAGCCAAGAACAACCATATCATCGCCAGTGGATACAGTTTGGTTAGCAGCTACGCGAACTTCTGCAACTACAGCATCATGAGGAGCTGCGATTTCGTTTTGCATTTTCATAGCTTCAAGGATCAACAAAGTTTCGCCTTTTTTAACTGCTTGACCAGCGGATACTGCTACAGATAGGATTTTACCAGGCATTGGAGCTTTTACAGTTTCAGCACCTGCTGGAACTGGAGCTGCTGCTGCAGCTGGAGCTGGAGCTGGTGCAGGAGCTGCTTTAGGAGCTGCTGCTGGTGCTGCTTTAGGAGCTGCTGCAGGAGCTGCTGCTTTTACTTCATTAACTTCTACATCATATGCTGTGCCATTTACTGTAACGTTGAATTTTTTCATCTTAAATTCCTCCAAATGTGTATATCTACACAATAATTAAATTTCATTTACACATATAGTTCTGATAATCCTATCGATTACCTAAAAACGTTAATCTTATCGATTACCGCGTAAGCGACCTTCCATTTTCCAATTGTAGCTTACGATTGGACGGATATGCGCGATTTGATCAGCGGAATAACCCATTGCCGCTAATGCGCCAACGATAACTGCAACAACATCTTGAGATGGTGCTTTACCGTTAGCCTTTTGTAGCATTGCTCATGACAAATGCCTCCTAAAAAAATATTAATTTCTACCGCTTAAACGACCTTCCAAGCGCCATTTAGCACTAGTTGCTGTAGGTCGAATAGATGCAATTTGTTCAGATGAGTACCCCATCGCCACAATGGCACCCACGATAGCTGCTACTACTTCATCCTCATTTTGAGCAGATGCACTTGGTGTAGCCACTGGAGTAGCCGCAGGAGCTGCAACAGGAGCACTTACCGGTGCTTCTTTTTTCTTTTTCGTAGGGTCAATCAAATGAACGATTGTCATCAAAATGCCTAAAAGAATCAACACAACAAATACAACTGTCATATTAATGGCCATGATTAACCAGGGATTGGTAGTAACTGCTTGTCCTTCCATAATCATTCCCCTTTCTAAAAAATAAATAAAGAAAGGTATCTCCCAAATTCGATGATATGATTACCGAATCGAATTATAATGGAATATTACCATGTTTCTTTGGAGCACGGTTTTCACGTTTACTTGCAAGCATAGCCAACGCGTTGATAACAGCTGGACGAGTTTGTTTTGGTTCGATTACAACATCTACGAAGCCACGTTCTGCAGCTTTGTAAGGAGTTGCGAATTCTTCTACGTACTTAGCTGTTTTAGCGTCTTTATCTTCATCTTTTTTGAAGATAATGTTAGCTGCACCAGCAGGACCCATTACAGCGATTTCGGATGTAGGCCAAGCGTATACTTGATCGGCGCCCAAATCTTGGGAACACATAGCTAGGTAAGAACCACCATATGCTTTACGAGTGATAACAGTAATTTTTGGTACTGTTGCTTCAGAGTAAGCATACAACATTTTAGCACCATGACGAATGATGCCGCCCCATTCTTGATTTGTGCCAGGCAAGAAACCAGGAACGTCAACGAAGTTAACGATTGGAATATTGAAAGCATCACAGAAACGGATAAAACGGGAAGATTTGTCAGATGCGTTGATGTCCAAGCAACCAGCCATTACTTTAGGTTGGTTAGCAATGATACCAACAGATTGACCATCAAAACGTGCGAAGCAAGTAATGATGTTTGTAGCATAGAATGGTTGTACTTCATAGTATTCACCATTATCTACAGTAGCTGCGATAACATCTTTCATGTCGTAAGGCATGTTGCTGTTATCAGGTAACAAGCTGTTTAAGCCTTCATCTTCACGAGTTGGGTCATCACCTGTATCTACCAATGGAGCATCTTCCATGTTGTTAGAAGGTAAGAAACCTAACAAGTAGCGGATTTGAGCGATGCAATCATCTTCATTTTCAGCTGCAAAGTGAGCAACACCAGACACAGAGTTGTGAGCCATTGCGCCACCAAGATCTTCAGCTGTTACTTCTTCACCAGTTACAGATTTAATAACTGCAGGACCAGTGATGAACATTTGAGATGTGTTTTTAACCATGTAGATGAAGTCAGTCAATGCTGGAGAATATACAGCACCGCCTGCACATGGTCCCATGATTACGGAAATTTGTGGAATAACGCCAGATGCATTTGTATTTTCAAAGAAAATTTTACCGTAACCAGCAAGAGCATCTACAGCTTCTTGAATACGAGCCCCGCCGGAATCATTGATACCAACGATAGGAGCACCCATTTTCATTGCTAAACGTTGTACTTTAACGATTTTAGCAGCGTGCATTTCACCAAGAGAACCACCTTCTACAGTGAAGTCTTGTGCGAATGCATATACCAAACGACCATCGATAGTACCATAACCAGTTACTACACCTTCGCCTGGTAATTCTTTTTTGTCTTGACCGAAGTTAACACAACGATGTTTAACGAATTGATCAAGTTCAACAAAAGAGTTGTCATCGAATAATTTAGCCAAACGTTCACGAGCAGTCATTTTACCTTGAGAATGTTGTTTCTCAACGCGTTTTTCACCGCCACCAGCTTTAACTTTTGCTAGTTTTTCGTGCAACAACTCAATTTTTTCTTGCACTGTTTGCATGTCAGCACCTCCATAAAAACTTGTTACAATAATATTTTATTTCATTCGTTGACAAAGTTCAAGTAATACGCCACCTGTAGCTTTAGGATGAACGAATGCAATAGAGGAACCGCCAGCACCATAACGAGGTTTTTCGTCAATCATACGAATACCTTTCGCCATAAGATCAGCAATAGCATTTTCAATATTATCTACACGCAAAGCAACGTGTTGGATACCATCACGACCGCCATTTTTTTCGATGAATTTACCGATAGGGCCGTCTGGAGTAGTAGTTTCCAAGAATTCTAATTCAGCATCGCCGCATGGGAAGAAGGATACTTTTACTTTTTGTTCTTCTACTACTTCATCTTCAGGAAGATGTTGAATTCCCAAAGCATTTTTGTAAAATTCTTTAGTTGCTGCTAAATCATTAACACCAATACCGATGTGATCCACTTGTAATACTTTAAAAGCCATTTCGATTATCTCCTTTATAAGGCTAAATCTCTAATGCTATGTAGTCGCCGTCTACTTTAGCACGTTTGTCATTACGCCGTTAACAACTGTATATGGATCGTTTGCACGTTCATTGACAGCTGCTACTTGGCTATTAAATTCGTCGCTTGTAATGATTTTATCAGCTACATAACGACCAATTTGTTCATTAATCATTGCGATGATTTCATCGCGAGTACGTTCTGCCCGACGAGATTCCAATTCACCGGAATCTTCAAGATACTCAAAATGTTCATCTAAGGCTTCGATAAGTTCATCTACGCCTTGGTCTTTACTAGCAATTGTGCGCTTAATTGGTGGGCGCCATTTTACTTCACGAGAATCTAGGTCAAGCATCATTTCAATTTCAACATTCAAACGATCGCAACCATCTCGGTCAGCTTTATTGATAGCAAATACATCGCCGATTTCAAGAATACCCGCTTTAATAGCTTGGATATCATCACCGAGACCAGGAACAAGAACGACTAATGTAGTATCTGCATTTTTTACGATATCTACTTCGGATTGACCTACGCCTACTGTTTCAATGATAATTAAGTCCATGCCAAAGGCATCCATTAATTTAACAACGTCTGCAGTCTTTTTGGATAAACCACCTAGACTACCACGCGTCCCCATGCTTCGAATGAATACATTTTCATTTAATGTCAAATCATTCATTCTAATACGGTCCCCCAAGATAGCACCACCAGAGAATGGGCTTGTTGGGTCGATGGCAACGATGCCGATTTTTTTACCTTGATCTAGATAATGTTTAACAACCTTATCTGTCAAAGTACTTTTACCAGCACCAGGGGCACCAGTTATACCGAGAATACGTGCATTACCCGTTTTAGGGTAAATTGCCTTCATAATATCGATGGCATTTTCATACTCGTTTTCTACAGCAGTGATGGACCGTGCTAAGGCTAGTCTTGAGCCTTCAAAGAGGCCTTTAACTAAATCCATTCGCCTCACCACCTATCTTCGAATATGGGAATAGAGGGGAGCCAACCATTCCAGTTGAGCCCCTCTCTTGCCCAGTTAATTATTTTACGTTTTCCTTGATGAAGTCTACGATATCACCAGTTGGAGTACCAGGTGTGAATACAGCTGCTACGCCAGCTTTTTTCAAGCCAGGGATATCAGCATCAGGAATAACGCCACCGCCGATTACTAATACATCGCCCATGCCTTTTTCTTTCAAAAGTTCAACAATTTTAGGGAACAATGTGTTGTGAGCGCCAGGAAAGAAGGGATAATGCAACTACATTAACGTCTTCAGAAAGTGCTGCTTCAACGATTTGTTCTGGAGTTTGACGAAGACCTGTGTAGATTACTTCGAAACCAGCATCGCGAAGTGCGCGTGCTACAACTTTTGCACCACGGTCATGACCATCAAGACCTGGTTTTGCTACGATTACTCTAATACGTTTTTCTGCCATGATAATTACCTCCGAAATTAGCCGATATTATAATGTGGAATGAGCTTGGTATTCACCGAATACTTCGCGCAATACATTACAAATTTCACCCAAAGTAGCATATGTTTTAACTGCTGCAAGAATTAATGGCATCAAGTTAACGTTTTCGTCAGCTGCGCCAGCTTTCAAATCAGCTAAAGCTTTGTCAACTGCTGCTTGATCGCGGTTAGCGCGAACTGCTTGAGTTTTCTTAGATTGGTTTACACCTACGGAAGCGTCTACGCGAAGCAAGTCTTTTGGAGCTTCTTCTTCAACTTGGAATTTGTTTACGCCAACGATTGTGCGCAAGCCAGATTCAACTTCCATTTGCCATTTGTAAGCGGATTCTTGGATTTCTTTTTGGATGTAGCCTTTTTCGATTGCTACTACAGCGCCGCCCATTTCATCAATTTTCTTGATGTAAGCCATAGCTTCGTCATAGATAGCGTTAGTCATAGCTTCTACATAGTAGGAACCGCCCAATGGGTCAACTACGTCTGCTAAACCAGATTCGTAAGCCACGATTTGTTGTGTACGAAGAGCTACTTGTACAGATGCTTCTGTAGGAAGAGCCAATGCTTCGTCACGGGAGTTTGTATGTAAGGATTGAGTACCGCCCATTACAGCTGCTGCAGTTTGAAGAGCAACACGAACGATGTTGTTATCAACTTGTTGTGCAGTCAACATGGAACCAGCTGTTTGAGTATGTACACGAAGCATCATGGATTTTGGTTTTTTAGCACCAAAACGTTCTTTCATGATAGTTGCCCATAAACGACGGGATGCGCGGAATTTAGCAACTTCTTCAAGTACATTGTTATGAGCATTCCAGAAGAAGGAAAGACGACCAGCGAATGTATCAACATCAAGACCAGCTTTCAAAGCTGCTTCTACATATGCGATACCATCAGCAATTGTAAATGCGATTTCTTGTGCTGCTGTGGAACCTGCTTCACGGATATGGTAACCGGAAATAGAAATTGTATTCCATTTTGGAACGTATTGAGAGCAATATTCAAAGATATTAGTGATCAAACGCATAGATGGTTTTGGAGGGAAAATGTAAGTACCACGAGCTGCATATTCTTTCAAAATATCATTTTGAATAGTACCTTTCAATTCTGTGGAAGGTACACCTTGTTTTTCAGCTACTGCGATATACATTGCCAACAAAACGGATGCTGGAGCGTTGATTGTCATGGAAGTGGATACTTTGCCAAGGTCGATGCCGTTGAACAAGATTTCCATATCTGCCAAGGAGTCAATCGCTACACCTACTTTACCAACTTCGCCTTCAGCCATAACGTCATCAGAGTCATAACCGATTTGTGTAGGTAAGTCGAATGCACAGGAAAGACCAGTTGCACCGGATTCGATAAGGTAACGGTAACGTTTGTTAGATTCTTCAGCTGTCGCGAAACCAGCATACATACGCATAGTCCAGAAACGACCACGGTACATTGTAGGTTGTACGCCACGAGTATATGGATATTCACCAGGCATACCCAAATCACGTTCATAATCAAAGCCTTCAATATCAACTGGTGTATACACGCGGTTGTATTTCAAGTTTTGACGTTCTGGAGTTTTTACACACTTTTCGTCACAAAGTTTATTGTACTCAGCAATTTGGGCTTTAAGGTTTTCGTAAGCCATGTTTTCATCATCCTCCTAAAAAAACAGGTTATTTTTTCATGCTTCCAGTTTCTGTGAAGCGTTTATGCCAAGAAAGAGCTTCGTCGAGCAACATTGGTGTATGGGCATTTTTAGTTGCAGCGAGTGCTTTTTCGAGGTATTCAGTTAACATTGGTTTGTAGTCTGGGTGAGCACATTTTTCAATGATCAAACGAGCTCTTTCCACTGGGCTCAAACCACGGCAGTCAGCAACACCTTGTTCTGTACAGAAAATCATAGTGTCATGTTCTGGGTGATCCACATGAGATACATATGGAACGATAGAACTGATGTCGCCACCTTTTGCAACGGAATTAGTACAGAAAATAGTGAGATATGCACTACGTGCAAAGTCACCAGATCCGCCAATACCGTTCATCATTTTGCTACCCATAATATGAGTAGAGTTTACATTGCCAAAAATATCAAATTCGATAGCGGTATTCATGGCAATGACACCAATACGGCGAGCAATACCAGGGTTGTTAGAAATTTCTTGTGGACGAAGAATAATCTTTTTACGATATTCATCGATGTTATTATAGAAACGTTTCAACCCATCTGGAGAAGGACTTAATGCAGTACCGGAACATACAGTTACTTTACCTGCATCGATTAAGTCAAACATACCATCTTGGATTACTTCTGTATAAATGGACAAATCTTTGAATGGGCCTTGAGCCAATCCGCTGATTACTGCATTTGCTACAGAACCTACGCCAGATTGCAATGGAAGCAAGTTTTCAGGCAAACGACCTTCACCGATTTCTTGTTCAAAGAATTTGATAAGGTGTTGACTCATTGCTTTTGCATCATCATCGATAGGTGCCAAAGGTCTTGTAGTATCAGGAACATCACAAGGAACTACTGCAATGATTTTGTCTGGGTCACAAGGAATTGCATCAGTACCAATACGATCACCAGCATGTTCCAATGGAATTGGTTTGCGATATGGTGGATCAAGTGGTTCGTAGATATCATGCATACCAACCAAAGATAATGGTTGAGATACGTTTACTTCTACGATAACTTTTTTAGCTTGGCTAACAAATGTTGGAGAGTTACCAACAGATGTTGTAGGTACTAAAGAGCCATCTTCATTGATTTGACAAACTTCTACGATAGCTACGTCTAAATCACCAAAGAAACCATAGCGTACATTTTGCGCCATTGTACTTAAGTGCATATCAACGTATTTGATGTCGCCGCTATTTAAAGCTTTGCGTGTATCCCCATTTGTTTGATAAGGGAAACGACGGTTAATACCATGTGCACGTGTTAATGCACCGTCGGCTTCATCACCTACGGAAGCACCTGTCCATAAATCAATTTTGAATGGTTCTTTTTCCATTCGTTCAGCCAAAGCCAATGGTACAGCTTTTGCATAACCAGATGGAGTAAAGCCGGAAATACCAACTTTATCATTGTGGTTAATCATTTGAGCTGCTTCATAAGCTGTGACAATTTTGCCTTGGAGGGCCGCATTTTTAACGCGATCTTTGATGTCTATCATCGTACCATCTCCTTAAAATCACCTTGTTAAACGACAGTTGATCAATCTCTTGGTCTAAACCGTTCCTTAAACCAATTTCATCGTATGCTTTTACAATCGCATTGTCAACTTATATGCATAAAATGTATTTTTTGTCACATATTTATGGGGTATTATGACTAAAAGTCATGGATTTTCCATTTTGGATAAATTAAATTCACATCGTTATAACTCTCAGGAATTATAGATATATTTTTAGTATTTCATATATATAGTTAAAAAAGAGTGAATCGAAGATTTTCTATACAATATATAGATTCTCTTCAATTCACTCTTATTCTAATTCGTATTATACATAACACAATAATTTCGATTTTTTTCGATGCGTTTTAATTATGATTGATTTTAGTCTGATTTTGTTGAACTTTCACAAAAGCACCTACCCACCCTAGCAATAACCAGAATGTAATCGTTACTTGGTGACTATATAATTCAAAATCGGATAAACCGCTCACAAGAACACCAACTGCTAAAGCACCGACACCGATGGAGGCAGCAGCCTTACGGAACACATCACCTTTTAGACGTATAGAGGTAACCACATGACCTAATAATACAGTTATAAAAGAGATGAGTCCTGGTATACCTATTTCAGCCAACATATTTAGGTATAAATTATGAGCATGATACATCAAGACATTAGGTCCTTGAATATAATAATTATATTCTGGATATACTAAGTAAAATGTATTCCACCCAATCCCCCACACAGGATTTTCACGAACAATGTACATCGTGCTATCCCACAAGGCCCATCGTAAATCAGCCGATGTATCATGACCTTGGAATATAGACCAAAGACGAGTAGCAATTTCTCCATCATAAAAATATAGAATAATGGGGATGGCTAACAAGGATAATAATAAACGACGTTCTACAAAAATTCCCCAGTAAATAATCATGGCACCAAAACTGATCCATATGCCACGTGAATACGTTAATAGCATGGTAACAAAAAGTATTAATGCTATGGGAATCATCATGTAGATTTGTTTCTTATATTCTTCCGATAAGATTTTATCGGATAAGCCCTTCCAGTAAACCAATAAATAGCTAATACTAACGCTTAGAATCATCAACAAGTAAGCGCCCAACAGATTGGGATTCGTCAATGTTGACGACATGCGTCGCATCAATTTTGGAAATTGGATGGCATCAACCCATTCTTTTATATGATGATTAGGAATAAAAATATATTCATAAGCACCTATACAACAAACGAGAATAGCCGTTCCCAATGTGCATTGAAGAAAATAACGCCACTGTTTTGGCGTACTAATATAGGTACGTACTAAATAATAGATACCGCCACCGGCCACAATCTGATAAAACCAACTTGTCAAAGCCCATTGCGCATTATCGGATAAGGGCAGCTGATACACCCGTCCAAAGGACGAAAAAAACATAACCGTCCACGATAGCCATCCCGTAGGCAAGCTAAGACTACGACTTCGTATTAAATCGACAATGGCAAGCCCAACGGCCAACCACAAGAGCACATCCCCTACCATCGGTTGTAGTGGCATGGCAATAGCCACACCATAAATGAGTCGTTCAATATAAAACTTCAACTTTGTTTCCGTTGGAAATAATGAGTGATCCATAACGATTACCTAGTGGCTCATACGGTTCTGTAACCAACCGCGAGCTTCGCCAAGAATATATAATGATCCACACACAACAATGATGTCTCCATCTTGTGTCGATTGTAATGCTAAATCAAGAGCACTGCTCACAGAATCTTCTGTCTGTGCCACTACCCCTTTCACACATTGCCGAACGGTTTCTACCAATTTCTCTGGCACCTCTGTACGTGGTGTTGGTGCAGCCACTGCAATGACTGTATCTTTTGGTTTTACAACTTCGTGAATAATCCCCATTTCATCCTTATCTGACAAAATAGCCATCACCATTGTTTTTGGAGTCTCCCCAAACAATTCATGGTAAGTCATGCCGAAAGATTCTGCACCTGCTGCATTGTGGGCACCATCAAATATAAATGTCCGATCCAAAGCTTTTTTTTAATCTCAAAACGACCAGCCCAAGTGGCACGGGCAAAGCCTTCGCGCATTGTTTCTTCGCTAATAGCATCATCATGTTCCATAACTAGGCGTACAGCTTGTAATGCACAAGCCAAATTGACAGATTGATGAATCCCAGCCATCGTTGTAAATAACATAGCAGGCGGTGCACCAATAGCACTGACCGTAATCAATTGCCCACCAGGCACTACACTACGGCTATCGATACCAAACTTTTTGTTAAACACATATAATGGTGCATGTTTTTCTTCAGCTGTCTCTTCAATGACCTTTAATGGTCCTTCTTGAGCCGCCGTTACAACAGGAACACCTTCTTTTATAATGCCCGCCTTATGCTTGGCAATCTCTTCAACCGTATTGCCACAATACGCTTGATGATCAAGGGTAACATTAGTAATAACGGAAACCACTGGTGTCACAACATTCGTTGAATCCAGTAATCCACCCAAGCCAGCTTCTACAACAGCATAGTCTACACCTTGTTCTTTAAAGAATAGGAATGCTGCGGCCGTTAGAATTTCAAATTGTGTAGGTGGCTCTACCCCATCAGCAATGATCTTATCTACGCCTTGTCGAACACAATCGATCAAATTGCCAAAAGCGTCTTTGCTAATTTGAACATCATTAATTTCTATACGCTCCGTATAAGATTCAAGGTGAGGCGATGTAAATCGCCCCACCCGTAATCCACTGGTAAATAGAGCATACGAAATATAGGTTGTTACAGAACCTTTGCCATTTGTACCCGTAACATGAATGATTTTATAATCTCGTTCAGGATTCCCCAACGCTTGCAATAATGCACGAATACGCTCTAACCCCGGTTTTATACCGAAGGATGAGGTATCTTCTAAATACGTTAAGGCTTCTTCGTATGTCATATAAACCTCCTATAAGGTTTTTAAGAATTCTTCACGTTCTAACAACGCTTGTTGTTTTTGTTTATATTCTTCTAGTTTTTCTTTTTCTTTTGCTACAACAGCTTCTGGTGCTTTTGCAAGGAAACCTTGATTGCTCAATTTACCTTCTAAGCGTGCAATTTCTTTTTGCATTTGGCCTTTTTCTTTTTCGATACGTTCTTTTTCTTTATCTGCATCGATAAGATCCTTCAAGAGAAGATATACTTCCATACCATTTACAACAGTTACGGTTGCATTTTCAGGTTTTGGATCATCAGCACCTAGAATAGTTACCTTTTCAGCCCATGCAAGTGTTACGAAATAATCGCTATGCTCTGCAACGGCCTCAGCAATAGACGCATCAGTCGGTGCTACGATAACTTCGGCTTTTTTGCCCAAAGGTACATTCATTTCGGCGCGCATGTTACGAATACCTTTAATAGCATCCATCATGACTTCCATTTGACGTGCAGCCTCTGTAAGATTTGTGAAAGCTAATGCTTCTGGCCATTTAGCAATCACAATGCTTTCACCTTCATGAGGCAAGTGTTGCCAAATATGTTCTGTAACGAATGGCATAAATGGATGCAACAATTCAAGCATATGACGCAAGATTGTTACAAGCAAATATTGTACAGTGCGACGATCACGTTCATTAGCATCGCTATACAAACGAGGTTTTGCAAGTTCAATGTACCAGTCGCAATATGTATTCCAAATGAAATCATATACGGAGCTAGCCGCTTCACCAAGCTCAAATTTATCAAGATTTGCAGTAATGCTTGCTACAGTTTCATTGTATTTTTCGACAATCCATTTGTCAGCCAATGTTAAATCAGCCTCAGTAGGAACGAAACTTTCATCATAATTCGTCAAATTCATGAGAACGAATTTAGAAGCATTCCAAATTTTATTAGCGAAGTTGCGGTTTGCTTCTACACGTTCCATGTAGAAACGCATATCATTGCCCGGTGTATTACCTGTTACAAGTGTAAAGCGCAATGCATCAGCACCATATTCGCCGATTACATCTAATGGATTGATGCCATTGCCTAAGGATTTACTCATCTTGCGGCCTTGGCTATCGCGTACAAGACCATGAATAAATACATGTTTGAATGGAATTTCATGTTCAAACTCAAGAGCCATGAAAATCATACGAGCAACCCAGAAGAAGATAATATCATAACCAGTTACGAGTACACTTGTTGGATACCATTGTTTAAGCTCTGCTGTATCTTTAGGCCAACCCATGGTAGCAAATGGCCATAAACCAGAACTAAACCAGGTATCGAGCACATCTGGATCTTGTGTTACATGTCCATGACAATGAGGACATTCTGTAATGTCTTCACGGCTAACAATCGTTTCACCACAGTCATCACAATACCACGCTGGAATACGATGACCCCACCATAATTGACGAGAAATCGTCCAGTCGCGGATGTTTTCTAGCCAATTTACATATGTTTTAGTAAAACGTTCAGGAACGAATTGAACCTCACCATCTTTTACAACCTTCAATGCTGGCTCTGCAAGAGGTTTCATATCTACGAACCATTGTTTAGAAACCATTGGTTCAATAATCGTTTTACAACGGGAACAATGGCCAACCGCATGGTCATGATCTTCGATTTTTTCTAGCAATCCTAATTCATCAAGCTCAGCTACCACTTGTTTACGCGCTTCTTCGCGTGTCATGCCGTTAAATTTACCAGCACCTTCGTTCATTGTCGCATCATTGTTCATAACAACGATGGATTCTAAGTTGTGACGTTGACCCATTTCAAAGTCGTTAGGGTCATGGGCTGGTGTAATTTTTACACAACCTGTACCAAAGCTTGCATCTACATAGTCATCAGCAATAACAGGAATTTCACGATCAACAAATGGCAAAATTAATGTTTTACCAATTAAATCTTTATAACGGTCGTCTTCAGGATTTACTGCTACCGCTACGTCGCCGAACATTGTTTCAGGACGTGTTGTCGCAACGATAACAAAGCGACCTTCTTCACCTTTTACAGGGTATTTAATATGCCACAAATGACCATGTTCATCTTCGTGTTCTACCTCTACATCAGACAACGCTGTTGCACAACGAGGGCACCAGTTGATGATGCGTTCACCACGATAGATTAAACCTTTTTCATAAAGGCTTACAAATACTTCACGTACTGCATGATAGTACCCTTCATCCAATGTAAAACGTTCACGGCTCCAGTCACAGGATGCACCTAAGCTGCGAATTTGTTTAACAATGGTATCGCCATATTCTTTCTTCCATTCCCAAACGCGTTCTACGAATTTTTCACGACCTAAATCATAGCGAGATTTGCCCTCTTCTTTAGCGAGCATTTCTTCTACCTTGATTTGTGTAGCAATACCAGCATGGTCTGTACCAGGCATCCATAATACATTGTAACCTTGCATACGTTTAAAACGAATCAAGATATCTTGTAATGTATTATCTAGTGCATGCCCCATATGCAACATACCTGTTACATTTGGAGGTGGCAATACAATGCTAAATGGTTCCTTGTCAGTGTCTACTTCTTCGTGAAAGTAACCTTGGTTTTCCCAATAGGAATACCATTTACTTTCGATTTCACCAGGATTGTAGGTGGTTAAATTTTCGTAGGTTTTCATCGTTCCTCCTGAAAGTAAGTACTTATCGTTTCATCACTTTAGCTAACACAAAGAGGCTAGTTTCATATAATAATATCATCGGCAATGCAATCATGGTTTGTGAGAACATATCCGGTGTAGGTGAAATTACTGCACCTATAATAAAGGAAAGCAAAATAAATATTTTGCGTTTCTTCTTTAAGAATTGGGATGTAATTAAATTAAAATATCCCATAATGATAATGACCAATGGCAGTTCGAATATAAAGCCGAACGGTAGTACAAAGGCCAATACAAAGTCCATATATTGACCAATGGAAAACATCGGTTGCAATTCATCGGTGGCAAAGCCCATAAAGAACTTAACCGCAGCAGGCAACACTAAGATATAGGAAAACAAAATACCTGTTACAAACAACAAAAAGGCTACTGGTAAAATCCAGTTTGATAGATGTTTCTCGCGAACTGTCAATGCTGGGGTCACAAAGAGCCATATTTGATGCAGTATGATAGGCGATGCCAAAATTATGCCGCCTACGATGGATACCTTCATATATGTAAAGAAGGCTTCCGTAGGTCGCATGTAATACAATTTGCCTGCAGGGGCCAATAAAATATCTAATAATACGTCTACATAATAATAGGCAATGCCCGTTCCTATGATAATAGCAACAACCATAATTATAATACGTCTACGAAGCTCTGATAGATGACCTACCAACGATAAATTGGCAGCTTCGTCCATCATCTTTTGTTCCATCTCCGTATATAACGGCTCGGGAGCATCCTCTTCCTGTTCAGTATTTACCACAGCATATTGCTCTTGTTCTGCTTTTTGTGCTTGTTCCCGACGCTTTTGTCGAACTACGCTATCAAATGAAGGTTTCTTTATGGGATATTCGAAATCTTTAGGTTCGAAGGCCTCCATATTATACCTTTCTATCTGCTAAATTTTGAACAGCTAATACTAAAAACTCTTTGCCATCAAAATCACGTATAGATTGTAATGCAGATAACGCATCATCACAATATTGTTGTGCGACCCGTAATGTATTATCTATACCACCCTGAGCGATAACATAATCGATAATCTCTTGTTCATTACCGCCATGATTAAGTTTCTTAATATCTTGCAACAACTGATTTTGATTGCTTTCATTAACGATACTAAGCAATGGATAGGTTAACAAGCCCTCTCGAAGGTCATTCCCCACAGGTTTGCCTGTCGTGTCTGAGGTTTCGCGATAATCCATAATGTCATCGGTAATCTGGAACGCCATCCCCAACGCATGACCATATCGTTTTAGGTACATAATTTCATCACTAGACCAGCCACCTAACAGACCCCCTAGTTCCATGCAGCCCTCCATAAAGTCGGCTGTTTTCTTTTGCGTCTTTGTCATATATCGATCTATGCCTTGGTCAATGCGATACACATCTTCCATTTGCATAAATTCACCTTCCACAAGACAGGTGATGATATGAGAAAAGATCTTTAAATATTCCATATGTGGCATTTCGGATACGATACGGAATGCCTTAGCAAATAAATAGTCACCACTTAAAATGGCAACCTTATTGCCTTTGTGCTTATGAATTGTCTCTTCACCGCGACGTATTTCCGCTTGATCTAAGACATCATCATGAATCAACGTCGCTAGATGTAACATTTCTACAGCTTCTGCAATCTTAATACGTTCCGCCTCTACCGATGTACCCGCATTGGCAATAAGCAAGCATAATTGCGCGCGCAAACGTTTACCGCCGGCCTCGGATAAAGGTCTAATCAGTGTATTAAAATCTTCAGACCCTGTGTTAAAGGATGACGCAAGAGCACGTTCAACACCCTCTAAATCAAGAGCGATGCGTTCCATCATCTCTAATTGGTTTGAATTACTCATGCTTCCTCCCCTACTAGTACTTGATTAATTCGTTGCTGCAATAACTCACGGCCCGTATGTTTCAATGAGCTATACATAATCGGTGGAGAATCAGTTGGATACATAGCTTTAATTTTTGCTAAATTTACTGATTTCTCTTTAGCATTGAGCTTATCTACCTTCGTCACCACGATTTGAAGAGGCACACCGGCCTCAACGAGCCAATCAAACGCCACTTTGTCGATAGGCATCTCTGGATGACGCCCATCGATAAGCAAGCATAATAACATTAATCGTTCAGAATGCAATATATAATCAGATATAAATGATGACCACATATTGCGATTATCTTTATTCGTCTTTGCAAAACCATATCCAGGCAAATCCACTAAGAACCAGTTGTACCGACGTTCTTCAGTTTCACTAATATCCTCTTTTGATTCAATATCAAAATAGTTTATCGTCTTTGTTTTCCCTGGCTGTCCACTCACAAGAGCAAGACCACGATAATTACACAAAGAATTAATCAATGAGGATTTGCCCACATTAGAGCGTCCTAAAAAGGCTACTTCTACCGTATCCCCTTCAGGATATTGATCTGCTTTTACACAGGATGTATTATATTTTGCTGCTATAATGCGAGGCCCCTTAATTTCTTTTCTTGTATATTGTGGTTTTGGCCCCATATGTTTTGTGGATTTTTTCTTCTTTTGCATTATACAAGTGCCTTTGCTAAAACTTCATCCATTGTCTTAACAGGTGTGATGATAAGACCTTCTTTTACACTATCTGGTAATTCAGGAATATCCTTTTCATTACCTTTTGGAATTAAAACCTCTTTCACACCGTATGACAATGCTGCCAACAATTTCTCTTTAAGACCGCCAATTGGTAATACGCGGCCACGCAATGTGATTTCACCAGTCATAGCGAGATCAGCGCGCACCTTACGTCCCGTCAAGGCAGATACCATTGCTAATGTCATCGTAATCCCTGCAGAAGGCCCATCCTTTGGTGTTGCCCCTTCTGGAAGATGAACGTGAATGTCTAACTTTTTATAGAATTCTTCATCGATTTTCAAGGATTTTGCATTATGACGAATATAGCTCATAGCAGCATGACCGGATTCTTGCATTACTTTACCAAGGCTACCAGTTAGTGCTAATTTGCCAGTCCCTGCCATTGTTGTCGCTTCACAAGGTAATACTACACCACCTACAGAGGTCCAAGCAAGTCCGTTAACATAGCCTACTTGAGGTTTCTTTTCACGCTCTTGATCAATAAAGATAGGCGCGCCTAAGTATTCGTGTAAATTCTTGACGGAAACCTTCGGAGTTTCAATATCTTGTTCTACTACTTGGTAAGCCATTTTTCGGCATACTTTAGCGATAGTTTTTTCCAAGGTACGAACGCCAGCTTCACGAGTATATTCGGATACAATTTTCTTTAACACTGCATCAGATAGTTTAATCTTATTATCTTTTAAACCATTCTTTTCGATTTGTTTAGGTGCTAAATAGCGCTTAGCGATTTCTAATTTTTCATCTTCCATGTAGCTTGAAAGCTCAATAATTTCCATACGGTCTAATAATGGGCCTGGAATATTAGAGGCCACATTCGCCGTAGTAATCCAGAATACATCAGAGAAATCAAATGGAATTTCAATAAAATGATCGCTAAATGTACTATTTTGTTCCGGATCCAATACTTCTAATAATGCAGAAGACGGATCACCTTTATAATCGGATGCCAATTTATCGATTTCATCAAGCAAGAATACAGGATTACGTGTACCTGCATTTTTAATGCCCTGAATCATACGACCTGGCAATGCGCCAATGTATGTACGACGATGGCCACGAATTTCAGCTTCATCGCGAACGCCGCCTAAGGATGCGCGTACGAATTTACGATTCATCGCTTTAGCAATGGATGAAGCTAACGATGTTTTACCAACACCAGGAGGTCCTACTAAGCAAAGGATGGAACCGCTATTCTTACCTGTCAATTTTCGAACTGCCAAGAATTCTAAGATACGTTTCTTAACCTTTTCTAAGCCATAATGATCAGCCTCTAAGATGTCTTTAGCTTCATTGATATCTAGACGATCATCGGTAACATCGTTCCATGGTAAGCTCAATACCCAGTCAAGATAATTTCTGAGAATGGTCGCTTCTGGCATCATTTGTGGCATGCGACTATAGCGAGAGATTTCTTTATCAATACGATTGTGAACCTCTTCACTCAAATTAAGAGCTTTTAATTGTTCTCTTAATTCATCTGCTTCTTCCTCAGGGTCGCCCTTATCACCCAATTCATCATGAATGACGCGAATTTTTTCACGCAAGAAATATTCTTTTTGTGTTTTTTCCATAGCTTGACGAACTTGATTGTTGATGGAATTTTCCAAATCAGAAATTTGTAATTCCATATTAAGAATGCCTACAATCATGTTCAATCGTCTTGCAACAGATAATTCCTCTAGTAGCTCTTGTCGTTTTGCATTATTAACAGGCAACATAAATGCTACTTGATCGGCTAGTTCACAAGGGTCACGCAATTCCATAACGCGTGTAACGCCTTCTTCAGTAATCGTTTTAGCTTCATCAGCCCATTCATTGAATTTAGACTGTACTAAACGACGATACGCCTCAAGTTCTACATCATCTTCGAAAATGGATGCTACACGTTCATAGTCCCCTACATAATAAGGATCCATGCTCGTAATGTTCATAACACGAATACGAGTAATACCTTCAACGAGAACACGAACAATACCACCTGGTAAGCGCAACATTTGTTTAATTTTTACAAGTGTACCCATTTGGGCTAAATCATGAACGGTAGGTGCATCTACAGAATCATCCTTTTGGGATACCACTGCCATAATGCGATCTTCGTTCATTGCGGCTTCTACCGCTTTGATGGATTTGTCTCGACCGATATCGAGGTGAATCACGATATTCGGATATACAACCATCCCTCTAAGGGGAACGGTAGGAATACCTACTTCGAGTAAATTCATATGTCCTCCAAGGATTTATATTATGAAAAGAAACTCATTCCTACACAGAAATGAGTTTCTTCGAATTACGATTTCAGCTGGATGTCTTTGTCTGCCTCATTTTTGAGTATAGGTTCACCTGTGCCCTTTACGGCTTCTCTGGTAACTATGCATTTTGCCACATCATCCATAGATGGAACTTCATACATAACATACTTCATTACCTTCTCAATAATGGCACGCAAACCACGAGCACCAGTTTTACGCTGTAATGCTTCATCAGCGATTTCTTCTAATGCATCATCTTCAAATGTCAATTCTACACCATCAAGGGATAGAATTTTTTCATATTGCTTAGTCAATGCATTTTTCGGTTTTGTAAGAATTTGGACCAATGCATCCCGATCTAATAGGTCTAATGTTACCATAACAGGCAAACGACCAATAAATTCAGGAATCAAACCAAATTTCAATAAATCTTCAGGTACAACCTCTTTGAGAATCGCAGATACATCGCGTTCTTCAGCACGTTGTACATCAGCACCAAAACCTAATGTTTTCTTAGCGGTACGTTTTGTAATAACCTTATCCATGCCATCAAATGCACCACCACAAATAAAGAGAATATTAGTAGTATCGATTTGTAACATTTCTTGATTAGGATGCTTACGACCACCTTGAGGTGGCACCGAAGCAACGGTACCTTCTAAAATTTTTAAAAGTGCTTGTTGCACACCTTCCCCTGACACGTCACGTGTAATGGAAGGATTTTCAGACTTACGGGCAATCTTATCGATTTCATCGATGTAAATAATACCGCGTTCAGCCCGTTCAATATCATAATCGGCGGCTTGAATGAGTTTTAATAGAATATTTTCTACATCTTCCCCTACATAGCCAGCCTCGGTTAAGCTTGTTGCATCTGCAATTGCAAATGGAACCTCTAACATTTTTGCCAATGTTTGAGCCAATAATGTTTTACCACTACCTGTAGGTCCAATAAATAGAACATTGGACTTTTGTAGTTCTACATCATCTACTACATTATCTGTTTGTAAACGTTTGTAGTGATTATATACTGCCACCGCAAGGGAAACTTTAGCATCATCTTGACCAATGACATATTGATCAAGATGAGCTTTAATTTCTTTTGGCGTTGGCAATTCTTTTAATTTAAAGTCTTCTGTACCGATGTCACCAAGTTCATCTTCAATGATGCGTTCACAAACTTCTACGCATTCATCACAGATGTACACATTAGGACCGGCCACTAGTTTTCTTACTTCATCACTTGTGCGTCCGCAAAAGCTACAACGCATAGTATCTTTATCTTTTGCCAATGAGCGCCTCCATTACTTGCTTTCTAGAGTATCGCGAGTTAACACCTCGTCAATCAAACCGTATTCAACGGCATCTTGGGCACTCATGAAGTTATCACGATCAGTATCACGTGCTACCACTTCAATATCTTGGCCACTGCGAGCTGCTAGGATACCATTTAACTCTTCACGCATGCGAAGAATTTCACGGGCATGGATTTCGATTTCAGATGCTTGACCTTGTACACCGCCCAATGGTTGGTGAATCATAACGCGAGCATGAGGCAATGCAAAGCGTTTGCCCTTCGCACCGGCTGTCAATAATACAGCCCCCATACTTGCAGCGGAGCCTACGCAAATGGTAGACACATCTGGTTTAATATATTGCATCGTGTCATAGATAGCCATACCAGCAGTTACAACACCACCTGGGCTATTAATATATAGATGAATATCTTTATCTGGATCCTCTGCTTCTAGGAAAAGCATTTGGGCAATCACCGCATTTGCAACATTATCATCAATAGGTCCACCTAAGAAAGATAATGCGATCCTTTAATAAGCGAGAGTAAATATCATACGAACGTTCACCACGTTCGCCTTGTTCAACTACGATTGGTACATACATATAATCACCTTTTCATGTACCTAGTGAGCAAGCATTATTCTGCTGCTTCTGCACCTTTTGCATTATCGATGATGAATCGAGCTGCTTTTTTGCGAGCTACAGAGCCTGCTAACATAGCTACACGACCTTCTTTTGCAATAATATCCCAAACTTCTTTAGGATCTGCTCCAAAGTTTTGAGCCATAATGAAGATTTCGCGATTCATATCATCTGGAGTTACTTCGATACCTTCAGCAGTTGCAACAGCGTCCAATACTAAGTCAGCGCGTACATTTTCAGCTGCGGAATCTTTGTATTCAGTGCGTAAATCTTCGATAGTTTTATTGGAGAATTTCAAGTAGTCATCAAGTTTCAAGCCACGGCCTTCCATGTTCATAGCCAATTCTTGAATCATTTGTTCTACACGATCATTAATCATCACTTCTGGAATATCTACAGTTGCATTTTTAACAGCTGCTTGAATCAAATCAGCATTGTAAGTGTCGATAGCACGACGGGATGCTTCTTCTTCCATTTTAGCGCGAAGATCGTTTTTCAATTCTTCAATAGTTTCGTAAGAACTTGCTTCTTTTGCGAACTCATCGTTCAATTCAGGCAATTCTTTACGTTTAATATCATGGATATGTGTTTTGAATTCTGCTTCTTTACCAGCTAATTCAGCTACGAAGTAGTCTTCTGGGAATGTTACTTTTACAGTTACATCATCACCAGCTTTTGCGCCGATCAATTGATCTTCAAAACCTGGGATGAAGCTACCGGAACCAATTTGTAATGGGTAGGATTTACCTTCGCCACCATCAAATGGTTTACCGTCAACAGAACCAGCGAAGTCGATTACTGCGAAGTCGTCTTTTTGAATTGTAGCGCCTTCTTCAGCAACAACCATTTTAGCTTGTTGTTCACGGATGTTGTTCAATTGTTCTTCGATTTGTTCATCAGTTACAGTAGCGTCTTGTTTTGTAGCTTCTAAGCCTTTGTAATCGCCAAGTTTAACTTCTGGGCGTTTTGTTACAGTTACTTTGAAGATTAAATCTTTACCTTCTTCGAATTGTACGCGTTCTGTTTCTGGATCAGATACAGGAACAATATCGTTTTCACGAAGAGCAGCACTATAGTTTTGGCTAGCCAATACGTCAAATGCTTCTTCCAAGATAGCTTCTTTACCAAAGTTCATTTCCAATACACGACGAGGTGCGTGGCCTTTACGGAAGCCAGGAATGTTCACTTGGTTTGCAATGCGTTTTACCGCTTGTTTGATACCTTTGTCTACTTCTGCTGCAGGTACTTCGATAGTTAAAGTTACTACGTGTTGATCAACAGGATTTACAGTTGCTTTCATTAAAATATGTCCTCCTTGAAGGGCAAACGCCCAAATTTCTGTAGTATATTATGCACTCCTTATAATATCATAAATGAAAATTCAATGCAATTCTTAGCATTATAAGGAAACAGCCACTCATATAGGAGTGGCTGTTTAGTATTGCATATATGTAAATAATTAGTTATCTTTTGCAATCAATTTAATGATATCACGACGAGATAAAATACCAATCAAACGGTACTCTTTATCTACAACAGGGACGTTTTTCAAATGTTGATCAAGCATAACGGATACGATTTCTTCTACATCTTTATCTGGTGTTGTAGTAATAACATCGCTAGTCATCAATTCATATACATGGGATGCTAACAATTTTTTGAATTGTGCATTGTATTCGCCAATACCATTGTAATAAATACTAGCGCCCAAAACATTTACATAATGAGGTACATGAGGGCGAACCTTTTTGTATAACAAATCACCTTCTGAAATGATACCTAACAATTTATTTTCTTCATCCACTACAGAAACAGCTGTTAAATTATATTTAACCAATAAGTCTGCTACATCAGAAATGGGAGCATCTTTACCAACTGTAACAGGATATTTATTCATTACGTCTTGGATTTTCATAGGGAATTCCTCCTTCATATAACTTTACTCTTTATTATACTATTCGACCTTAGAGTTGAAAACTCCTTTTTCAAAAATTGTATATAAATAATATTTAGTTAAGTATATCACCAATGGTATGGTTCATTGCGATTTATCTTGGCACTGCGGTAAATCTGTTCTACTAACAACAATCGAACCATTTGATGAGTAAAGGTCATCGGGCTAAAGGATAACTTAAATTTTACAGAACGGCGCAATTCGTCACTAACGCCAAAGGCACCGCCTATGATAAAGGCCATATCGCTGATGCCATCTACCTCTAATTTAGATACCATGGATGCCAAATTTTCAGAAGATATCGTTTTACCATATACATCTAGTAATACGGTGTATGCCGATTTAGGAACAGCCTTTAATAACCGTTGCCCCTCTTCTACGACTACTTGTTTACGGTCTGCATCACTAGGCTTATCCCCTATTTTACTTTCATTCAATTCAGTAATTGTAATACCGCCATAAGGGCGCATACGTTTTACAAACTCTGCAACCCCTTCGCGGAGATACGCTTCTTTTAATTTACCAATACAGATTACATGAAACTTCATACAAGATGTACCTCTAATTTTTGCGAACAGACTGCATGGATACTATTTCGTTAGGTTGGCCATGCTGTAATTTCATTTCCGGTCCAATTTTTACGCCCCCATCGACGAGCATTTGACCAATCGTTTGTGTTACGAGGACAGGATTATTATTATTTTCAGAGCGATGTGCCAAAATGACCTGCATAAAATCAGGTCGCTTCATCATGAGCAAGGCCTGTGCCGCCATTTCGTTGCTCAAATGGCCTTCATCACTGGCTGCGCCCCAGGATCATAATTGGCCTCCAAGACTAGCAATGTGCTGCCATCTAATCGGTGCAATATATCGTCCGTAATCACACCTGTATCGGTGACAACCGTAGCCTTGTCCTTGCCAGAATATACATTGATACCTATAGGATCTGCCGCATCATGACTAACACTAAAAGGTTCCACCATAAGATTTCCAAGCTCCAAACTGCCCTTTGTCAATTCCACCAGTTGGTGTTTTGGGACGATTAACTTATCTTGTATCTCACGCCACGTGCCTTGCTTAGTATATACAGGAATATCAAAACGCTTTAATAGTTGTTGTAGCCCCGCAATATGGTCGGTATGTTCGTGGCTAATAAATATTCCCTCAACCTGGCTCATATCGATATGTAATTCTTTCAGCCCATTAACGATGCGCCGGCAACTAATACCCACATCATGTAATATAACAGAATTTCCTTTTTTTATAACTGTACAATTACCCTTGCTACCGCTGGCAAGAACATGGACCTCTAAAGGTGAGGTTTCACTCATTAAACTACTCCATATAATTAATTATTTCTATTGGTGAAAGTCTTTCAATCACCGTACGATTGCGTTAGTGAAAGTCCAATTTTCACAACTATTATTGTTTCAATTGTGATAGTTCTTCTAATCGATTAACAAAATACGCCATATTCGACTCAAGATCTGGTCCACGACGGAACATATCGCCTCCAACGAGGAACATCGTATCATTTCCATACAACTCAACTAATTCTGTAAGGCGCGCATCAGTCACGCCACCACCAGGAGCCGGACAACCTGCTTTCACCAATCCTACAGGATGTTTAATATATGCGGCAATACGCTTACATTGCTCTTGGGTAAAAGTAAAGCGCCCTCCATAGGATACAAAAACCATCATATCAGCGCCAAATAATCGAGGCAAGAATCCCAACTGTAAATAGTCGGCAATACCGGATACACCAGGGCTCACAAAGCCACCAGAATAGGCAGGGTGGTGAATAATAGGCAAGCACAATTTTTCATCGGTAGCCAATTTATGTAACCAACCAGAGCCTACTAAACCTGTGGCTACCATAAGGGCCGTAGCACCCGCCTCTTTAGCGAAATAAGCACGTTCTAATACGTCTGTGCCATCACCAGACACATTAGCTGCATATAATGCGTGTTTTTCATGCTCTTCATTCATCTCACGCACCGCAGCAGCACATCGTCTTACACGATCCTTAAACTGCGAAAAGGATTGGTTCGTAATGCCATGATCATCCTTGATAACATCGACGCCACCACGCGTATACGCTGCACACATGCGAGCTAGTTCTTCATTAGGCGTTCCCATAGGCTTAATTACAGCCTGAATCATCGGTCTTGTAGGCGTTTCAACCAATCTACGAATACCATGCAATCCAAATCGTGGACCTTTGAATACGTCAAATAATGTAGGACATAGTTCTATGTCTACCACCCAAATATGAGGTTGTAACGATGAGTTACCAAATACAACATTTAAAAATTGCGTTACTTCTAATGCGGTAGTATCTACATGATATGAAATGCGAGCTAGATAATACCGAGAAGCATCAATCACTACATTAGGCATCACTCCCACAGTTGCATATGCGGAATCTGGCGCCATCGGTTCGAGAGATTCCAATCGACCGGTAATTGTATTTTTAATATATGGATCAGTTACAAATTCATAAGGAAATTCAATCGTTTGTTCTACTTGAACAGCCCAAGCAATAGACTTTGCGTCTTCATATGTGTCGGCTTCAATTCGGTAGGTAACTATAAATCGCTCGTCCTTCATAATGCGTCTCCTTTGCAATAACATTATTTAATTATATACCAAAGCAGTACACCTTTCCATAAATAGATACAAAAAAGACTATAGCGATGTCACATCCACCGCTATAGCCTTTATATAATATGAAGTTGTTATGCGTTAGCTAATGTTTTACCCAATTCTTGGCATTGTGCATTGCCGTCATCATCTGGTTCACCCAAGATTGCAACACCGTCAGCTACTAATTCGCCGCCAGCATCTTTAATGCGAGTGCCCCAGTCTTCTAACCAAGTGCCACCCCAACCATAGGAGCCAAAGATTGCTACTTTTTTACCACTCAATTTACCTTCTAATTCAGTGTAGAATGGTTCGAACTCGCCTTCTTCTAATTGTTCAGCACCCATGTCAGCACAACCAAGAGCCAATTTATCGTAAGCTGCTGCTTCATCAACAGATACTTCAGAAACAGATTTTACTTCTACTTCTTGACCTGCAGCTTTGATACCTTCAGCTACTTCATAAGCCATTTTTTCTGTATTGCCTGTACCGGACCAAAAAATTACACCAATCATCTTGTACCTCCTAGGCCGTTCTTGCGACCAATGAACTAAATGTTTTTCCCAACATCAATTGAGTTTGACAAAATTCACGACATGCTTTGTAACATAGGAAAGAGCGTTGTGCATCTACTACATCGTGGTAAACCTTCCATTCACCACACATAGAGTATCCATTACCGCGACGAGAAATAAAATACTTCACATCCATTAACGGATATCCAAGGAACACACCAATTTCATGAGGGAAATCAACGCTTGATTCCATACGGTATCGCAAATGTTCAAGCATCTCCATAATGCTCATACTATCTTGATAACCATAGGCTTTCAAAAATGTCATCACCGCAGGTTGCCGTACATAGTCTCGTAATTGTGTTTCACGGAACACCAATAGTAGTCTACGTGCTTTACAGCGACATAATTCAAAGAAGAATAAACCCTTTTCATTAAACTCTTTATTATATTCAGTCAAAACGAATTGGATTTGTTCATTCATGTCCCGTGGAATAGAAACCAAATTCGAAACCTTAATGCCTCGAATTGCCGGTGCACAATGAAATCCAATGATATTGTCAATTGAATTCATCATAGTCGTACCTGCCTGTTGCATATCTATATAGAATCCGTCTCATTTCTTGAGATTGATTACTATATACACATAGTACTCTTGATGAGAAATATTGTCAAGATAATTGATAATTTATTTCAATAATTATTTATTATTTACCAGTTAGCAAGTTGCTCACGCGAGGAAATACCTTAGCATCACTTTCTTCATCTATAGCGATAAATCGCACACTAGGGCCCTCGTATTTACTTTCAGAAACAGCAATATGAAGAATCTCATTATAAGAATTATTATTATCTTTACTTGTATATTTTAGTGCACCTACATATGTTTTATTATGCTTAGCCAAAGGTGTCACCACTTGGTATTGGCCTAGCTCAGCAGCTTTACCTCCATTGATAGACGCCACCAAATTACCGACATCACTGGCATCAGTGCTCACATGCTTGGTGTTAACAAGATTATGTTTACCACCTACGACCACATTCGCAAATACAGCGTAATTCATTTCATTTTCTCGTTTTACGTTAAGCGTATATACCTCGGCACGGCTGGCACCAGCTTGCATAAGAGCCGTTTTTACATCGGTTTTACCTGCACCGGCGAACAACGCCTTTGGCGCATTGGCATAAATCGTAACACCTTCGTTAAGTTTCATACCATTATACGTTCCATATGCAGCGGCATATTTACTAGCATTAATATTAGCCGCATCAACAAGTACAGGTGTGCTCATCGCTACAACACCAGCGAGAGCTAAAGCTATCATTGATTTCATAGTTTTCTCCTAAACAAAACCGCCCCTTAAAGGGGCGGTATAATCACAACTATTTCTTTTGTTGTTTTGCCCATGTATCACGTAAACCTACGATGCGGTTTACCACAATATGATCGGCAGTGCTATCCTTATCAGTTACGAAATAACCTTGACGCAAGAATTGGAATCTATCGCCAGGAACAGTATTAGCAAGGCTTGCTTCACCTTTACTGTGCATAACTTGTAACGATTCATGATTAAAATCAGCTAAGAAGTCTTTACCATCGAATTCTGCTTTAAGCAAGTAGTCATATAAACGAGTTTCAATATCTACAGCCGTAGAAGCTTCAACCCAATGCAATGTACCCTTTACCTTACGTGTGCAACCACTGCCGCTCTTCGTTTCAGGGTCATAGGTACAATGGATTTCGGTAATGGTACCGTTTTCATCCTTTACAACGGATTGGCAAGTAATGAAATAAGCGCCTTTTAAGCGTACTTCTTTTCCCGGAGCCAAGCGGAAGAATTTCTTAACCGGTTCTTCCATAAAGTCGGCGCGCTCAATATAAATTTCGCGGCCAAACATAACTTCACGGGTACCGAGTTCTTCATTTTCTGGATTATTTTCTACTACGCAAGGTTCTGTTTGTCCTTCTGGATAATTATCGATAACAACCTTAACAGGATCGATGACAACCATTGGACGTGGTGCTTTTAATTTTAAATCTTCACGAATACAGAATTCGAGCAATGCAATATCTACAGTGCTATCCGCCTTAGCAACACCAATGCGGTCGCAGAAATCACGGATGGCTTCAGGCGTATAGCCACGACGGCGCAAGCCAGAAATGGTAGGCATACGAGGATCATCCCAACCGGATACGAAGACCTGCCTCTACAAGAGCGCGCAATTTGCGTTTAGACATAACCATTTTCGTTACATTTAAACGAGCGAACTCGATTTGGCGAGGTTTTTCAGTGTCTTCCCAATCTTCGAGAACCCAATTATACAATGGACGATGCACTTCAAATTCCAAAGTACATACGGAATGGGTAATGCGTTCAATAGCATCCTCGATAGGATGTGCAAAGTCGTACATCGGATAAATGCTCCATTCAGAGCCTGTACGATGATGAGCAGCATTTACAATACGATACAATACAGGATCGCGCATGACGATATTAGGGTCTGCCATATCAATTTTGGCACGCAATACCTTTTCGCCATCCTTGTATTTACCCCTCTTTCATTTCTTCAAAGAGTTTTAAATTTTCTTCTACAGAGCGATCGCGATATGGGCTGTTTGTACCTGGCGTAGAGAAATCGCCACGCGTTTGACGGATTTCTTCTGCTGTTTGATCATCTACATAAGCCTTACCCAATGAGATAAGCTTTTTAGCATAATCATACATTTTACCAAAGTAATCAGATGCATAACGTACGTCGCCATCCCAATGGAATCCAAGCCATTCCACATCTTCCTTAATGGAATTTACATATTCCACATCTTCCTTTTCAGGATTTGTGTCATCAAAACGTAAATTTGTTAAGCCCTTATATTCTTCGCCTAAGCCAAAATTAAGGCAAATAGACTTAGCGTGGCCAATGTGTAAATACCCATTTGGTTCTGGTGGGAATCGCGTATGTACACGGCCACCGTATACGCCTTCTTCATTATCTTTATTTATTTCAGCTTCGATAAAGTTAATGGATACAACTTCTTCAGGAGCTACAGTTTGTTCAGTATCTTTATGTTCCAACGTTACAACCTCCATACGATAAATATTCTTTTATTTTACCATATTTTATATAGGACCGCACATTTTATAATTCACCTCTTCGTTAACACATGTTTGTAGAGGTTTTTTATGAACACCAGCAATGATATTATTCGCTGTCAACATGGACATATCATATCGCGTGCGATCTGTATACGAACCAATATGAGGAACAATTAAACAGTTATCAATGGACAATAATGGATGATCTGCTGGTAGTGGTTCTGGATCAGTTACATCAAGTGCAGCATAATCGATTTCACCAGTTTTAAGGGCATCGACGAAGTGCATCTGTATCAACGATGGCACCACGCCCTACATTGACGAACAATGCGGTCTTTTTCATTTTCTTAAAGAACTCGGCATCGCACATATGATACGTTTCATCCGTGAGTGGCGCCATGATACATACCACATCACTCGTAGCGAGTAGCTCATCTAATTCCATATACGTCGTTCTATACAATGTATCGTCATTACGTTGATGTCGATTATGATATACAACGGTCATACCAAAGGCGCGAGCACGTCGAGAAATGGAAACACCGATGGCGCCCATACCAATGATACCCAATGTGCGGCGACTCAAATCAAAGCCCTTAATATTAGAAGGACGCTCAGCCCAACGGCCATTTTTTACAAAAATTGCATTTTCAATAATGCGACGACTGGCCGTAGCAATCAATGTGAAAGCGAGTTCTGCTACGGTTTCGTTGAGAACACCTGGCGTATTGCCATAAGGAATGCCCGCCGCCGTAAGTTCATCAATCTTTACATTGTCATAGCCTACTGAGGCTTGTGCAATGACCTTTAAATTAGGCGCATCTTTCACAAGGTCCGCATCAACCGATATGGAATTAATAGACCACAAACCATCAGCATCGCGTAACCATTCTTTTAAAACCTCTCTAGGCATTTTAGTTTTTTCTGTCCACTGACGTACGTCAACATGTTCTTGTAAATAAGCAATAGCATCACGTCGCACTAAGCCAGGTACCACTACTAATGGTTTACGTTCCATAATCATTTCATCCCTTCTCTATATATTCTTAAATGCTGTAACAACATATCATTTACAACGAAAACTATATGTATCTATATTGTATCCTATAATTGGAAATTTACCAAAACTCAGGGCTAAGTTACAACAAAAAAGAGTTCTAAAAGCATTATGCTTCTAGAACTCTTTCTTAGTGTGTTGATTATTTTAAATCAGATGTACAGTTAGGACATTTAACCGCATCTATATTGATTTCTGTTTTACAGAATGGACATTCTTTTGTAGTCGCTGGTGCTTCTTCAGCTTCTTTCTTAGCACTTTGCATTAGCTTCGTCAATGCGCGAATCATTAAGAATACAACGAATGCTAAGATTAAGAATTGAATAAGGTCAGTAATGAATGTACCGTAAGGCAATACAGCACCAGCAGAGCGAGCTGTTGCAATATCAGCACCATTTACAAATGCCTCTTTAGACGCTTCACTTAATGGCAAATATAGATTGCTAAAATCAATACCACCAGTGAACAAACTGATCAATGGCATGAATAAATTGCTAACTACAGAATTCACTAATGCTGTGAAAGCTGCACCAATAATCATACCTACAGCGAGGTCCATCATGTTCCCTTTGAAAGCGAACTCTTTAAACTCTTTGATAAATTCCTTCATGTTTAACTCCTACTCACACTTAAAAACGTCCGGAAAAATTAACCTCATTAATCATAAAAAAAAACTGCATCCATGTCAAGATTTTTCGATATAGTTTATTGAAAGTTTTTAATATACTTATCATCCTATTTTCATAATAGATGATTCTAGCGATAAGACTTTAGCCCTTTCAATAACCGCAATAAAGGCCGGTGGAATCATATGATCCGGTATATAATAGGCAATTCTACGGCCTACAATAACACCTTTATTACTATAAAACCAAGAGAAATAATACGCCAACAACGTATCTATATCCTTTGCTTTAATATTTTTCAAACATCGTTGTACCACTTGGTGATCATCAAGTCCCAATTTGGCAAAACCACGGCGCGCCATATCCTTTGTTACCATACCACGCCCTGTATCGATAATATCGTGAATAATGCTATCCAATATATCCCGATGATGATGTCGAATTAAATGGGACACTACATCCATTTCAAAACAAATTTCATTCGTGTAAAACACATTAGCGTGAGACTTGCTATGCTTATCCATTACATCTCGGTCATAGAGTGCCACCGTTGGGAATAGCAAAGCTTTTAAATAATTTATGAAGCTTACTAATAGAAGATTCCCCACGTGCATTGATAAGACATATGCCAAAATAATCAAAATCTACATTTAGTTTTTTTGCGATACCTGCAAAACTGCCATACTCAGTTTCCCCTTCCACCAAGATGATACAACGTGCATAGAGGGCTTCCTTCGCTTCAGGGAAAATGCATAATCAAATGCTTTTCTACTTCTTGTGCAAATTTAAATGTCACCCCGCATGCGGCGCGAACGAGCCCCGTTTCATCACGATACATACGTATAATATGACGATAATCATCTACCAATGCATCAGTACTATGAGTTACCACAAATAATTGCCCTATAGACCATCAATTTGAAATAGCTGTTTAATTAACGCTAAAAATTCAGCATTTTCATTGGTCGCAATTTGACGATAATAGTTGAGTACAGCCCGTTGCAAATAGGGACTCAAATGTAGTTCTGGTTCATCAACGCTGATAAATACCGGTAAAAATCGACGGCCTTCACTATCATACACGAGCAGTGATTCTAAATTGGAGGATGCACTGTGCACCTTCATGTATATTTGAGCCAAAATCTTTAGCGCTACCGCCATGATGAGCCGTACATTATCTATGGAATACTTACGTATTAAATTTGCCTCTGTAGAGGATGTTAATAGTTCTACAAGGCGCTGTATATTAAGAACACATTCGGGATCAAGCCCCATTCTTACATTGATAAAACTATCTAATGTGATGGCATCGGCTGATGTTAATCCCGTCTTAGGTAGATAGGCAACAAGCTGTTTTCCCCAGTTCCATATATACCGATGTAGGAATAGAATAGAGTTCCGCTTCCGATGTATCGCGATGACACATATAGATTGTATGGCGCAACATAGACAATGGTACAGGTGTCAATTGGTCCCCCTCCACCTTATAGAGTCGTGGATATACCTCTTGTACCACTTGTTCAAGTCGTAGATACATGCCATCTTCTGGACCAAGTATATCCTGAAATGAGGTAGTCAGTTCAGAAAAAGACAGTTTACACTCAATGCGTATCGGTTTATGCACATCAGCAAAATCACTTTCTTGAAAGCCTCGTACATTCATCATTTGCTCTAAGAGGTCAAGAAAATTAGATTTCCCCACTGCATTTTCGCCTACAAAGTAATTGATATCATTGTGAAAGTGTAGTTCAATATCTACGAGATTACGATAATTCTCAATTTTAATCCACTCCATAAACATAGTCATCACACTCCTACAATATACAAAAAGATGCAACCATACAATAATATCCCTAATTGATGGTCGCATCTTAATTATGCACCAATACTACTTATATAGTATTCGACATTTATTTTGTTTTTTCCTCTATGACCTTGCCTTCACGTATAGGTCCATTTTGCTCTTTTAATCGCGCCAACATAACGGACGCCACAAACATGGCAATACCAGCCCCCACCGTTTCGATGGATAGACTTTCACCAAAGAATAAAAATCCATAGAAGGAACTAATGAATACGCCTACATATTGCAAGAATTGTGCTACTACAGCATTCGTTGTAACAAAAGCGCCCGTTAAGAAGAATTGCGCCACTACGGTTATACCGCCAATAGCAGTAATAATTAGCCATTCTTGACCTTGAGGCATGACAAATCCATCTGTCGTCACAAGGCCCGCAATCATTCCTGTAATTAAGAAATAAGCCATGATCTCAAAATTACTATGTTGTCCATGCTTACTAATGGAGCGAATTGTTGTATACGCAGCGGCAGATAACGCTGCACCTAAGATGGCAACTAAGGCATACCAGGTAAATCCGCCATAACTAAATGGATTAACCATAACCATTACAGCTATGAAGATTAAGATAAGCCATTTACCAGCGCCCTTCGGAACGCGTTCCTTAAGGAAAAAGGCGCTAAAGATAAACACGAAAATTCCCGATGTTTGAAATAATATGGTAGCATCAGACATCTTCATATGTACCAAGGCTATAAAGTTACACACCATGCCAAAACCGCCATAGAGGCCTCGCATAATAAGCAGTCCTCGGTCCTCCGTGGAAAATCGGATGCCCTTCATATACATAACGACAAGGACAGCAACGGTGCCAAATAAGCCGCGAAAGAAAGCAATCTCTCCAGATGGAATATTGGATCCCAGCATCTTAACAAATAAATTCATGGTACTCAGCAATAGTGCCGAAAGGAGTGCATAAATTAAACCTTTTTTTGCCATATATCCCCCTATCTCATCAATACAATATATCGATAACCATTACAATAAGAAACCGCCCCTCCAAGGAGAGGCGGCATAGTATTATTTAGAGAATGTATCGACAAAATCTAGAATTTCTTGTTTCATATTTTCTTTGTCGATGGCTTTTGTAAAGCGTAATGATTTAGCCTTTAACGCAGCCAATTGTTTAGGGAATGCTACACCGGTTACAGCTGAGATGTTATCCAAGCTTTCATAAGGCGTAGAACCAACTTTAATATCAAGGGCCTCACAAATAGGTGTTGGGAATTTGAATGGATGTGCAGTAGATGCGATGATTGTATGACGAGCACCATCTTCTGGATGAGCTTCTAGTTCTTTCATATACGCACCCATCGCAACAGCTGTATGAGGATCCATTAAATAGCCATAGGAGTTATACACTTGCTCAATAATAGCCTTTGTTTCTTCGTCATTGACATAGGCACCGCTGAAATTAGCTTGTACACGTTTAAATTCTTCTTCATTAACAGATAATTTACCTGTGGATTTCAAATCTTTCATCCATTGAGCTGTTCTTTCACTATCCTCGCCGGAGATATAGTACAAGAAACGTTCAAAATTAGAGGACTCAAGGATATCCATAGATGGAGAAATCGTCGTATAGAATGGACGATTCATATCATATGTACCAGTGTTAAAGAAATCAGTAAGCACGTTATTTTGATTGGATGCACAGATCAATTTACCGATAGGAATACCCATCTTTTTAGCATAGTAAGCAGCCAAGATGTTACCAAAATTACCTGTTGGAACCACTACGTTAAACGCCTCATCTTCATGGATAGCACCTTGTGCAACAAGCTCAGCATAAGCATTTACATAGTATACTACTTGCGGTGCTAAACGACCGATATTGATGGAGTTCGCACTGGAGAACATAACGCCTTTTTCGGCTACTTCTTTTGCTGTATCAGCATCGACAAATAAGCGTTTCAAAAATTGTTGAGCGTCATCAAAGTTACCATGAATAGCAGTTACATTAACATTAGCGCCTTCTTGCTTTTGCATTTGTTCCGCTTGCATAGGGCTAACGCCATCAGTTGGATAGAATACTTGAATATGTGTACCAGGTACATCTTTAAACCCTTCAAGGGCAGCCTTACCTGTATCACCAGATGTAGCCGTCAAGATAAGAACCTCTTTATCTTCGCCTTCTGCTTCTTTCGCTGCTACCAATAAATATGGAAATAGTGAAAGCGCCATATCTTTAAATGCTTGTGTACGGCCGTGGAACAGTTCTAACACAGATAGTTTTTCAAGCAAAGAATGTAGAGGTGCAATATCACGAGTGCTAAAGTTTGCATCGCTGTAAGCGGAGTTAATCATTTCCTTGAGATGTGCTTCGGAGAAGCAAGGAAATAATTTAGCTAATACAACAGCAGCTACCTCTTGGTAAGATTTATCTTTGATGTCGTTATAGCTCAAGCAATTCGTTGGAAATAAAGCCGGTACGTATAAACCGCCATCTTCCGCCAAACCATGTAATAATGCATATGTTTCATTTACGGCAACAGTGCCACGTGTACTTGTATAATTCATGGGCAACCTCTACAAACTAAAATTCTACAGAATCAATAATATTCTTTAATTATAGCATAAAAGCGCCCCCAAAGGGGCGCTTTCTATAGATTTTATTGCATATTATTTTATCATTGCATATATCGTAAAATTATAACGATTATAATTCGCCTTCTGCAATAGCATCCAATGTATCAAGGGATGGAATAAAGAATAGCATACCGGTAATAGGTTTAGAATAATCTAGCAATTTATCGTTTTGAGTAAACATGTTTGTAAGCATTGTTTTCGTTACATCCCAATAACGAGCATAGCCGATGAAATATGTGCCACGCACACCTTGACCAGGTTGTGCAAATGGTACATTCATACGAACGATTTTATGTTCTTCATCATCACGATTATCTTGAGCTACTACATTGTGAGCTGCTGGATCTTTTTCATCGTCTTCCAATTCAATATCGCTAAATTTACGACGGCCAATGAATTTTTCTTGCATTTCTGTAGGAAGTGCACGCCAAGCATCAAGATCGTGTTCATATTTTTGTGCAAAAGCATAAGAACCATTCGTGAATTCAGGACTTCATCACCGATAACGCCCCATTCTACCGCTTCTTGGCCTACAGGATTTTCCGTACCATCAACGAAATCGATGATAGCACGGCCTTGTTCATAATGGAATCCATGAGTTTCATCAACTACGGATGTAACAGGACGTAAGAATTCCATGATTTGGTCCACTACTGTATATGTAACAGATTCATCATTGGAACGTACATGCAAGAACAAGTCAGCCGCTACAGCTGGCACATCTTGTTTGTCCCCTTTAATACCTTGGAAAGTCTTCTAACTCTTTTGGTACAGGTGCATTAGGGAATAAATAGTCCCATGCTTTACGGCTAAAGCCAAACGCAATACCCAAGCCTTCACCATTAGCACGAATACTAACAGAACGTTTAATGGCTTGAATACGATCAGCCATGTCTTGAATTACTTCTAATTCTGCATCGCGATCTTTACGATTTAATAATAATGTTGTGAAATTGACATTTTGGCCAGCATCTTTATATACATCTTGTGTTCTGGATACATCTACTGCCATTTGGGGCCTCCTAATGAGAAATACTACTATATTCCAATCATAAGTGATTAATAACTTATTGTCTATGTGATATTTATCGGAATAAATTTATAAAGGCTTTATTTCTTTACCATATAAGCGTTCCATACCTTGTCTAGTGACGAGCCACATTTTCCCCGATTTTCTAAATTCTCCTTCTAAAAATCCGTTTTTTACTCGCCCTCTACAGTTTTGTTTAAGAGAATCAGCAGTAACATTCCAACGTTCTGCCGCCTCTTGTGTTGTCATTACATCTTCTAGTTTCATTTAAATCCCCCTAATAATCAATAATAATACTCCGCAAAAGAAAAACCCGCACAACTGTGCGGGTTTATTTTGGTGGACCACCAGGGGTTCGAACCCTGGACACCCTGATTAAGAGTCAGGTGCTCTGCCAGCTGAGCTAGTGGTCCATGACATGAATTATTATATGCTTATTTTATAGGAATGTAAAGAATATTTATTACATTCCCATAAAATATATCAATTTGATTTATACCATATCTATAGGTATAAGATATTAGAATTCTAACATCCAATTTTTTATCGTTTCACAAGCCTCTGTAGGAATGATATCCGTAGTCCCCACACATACATCGCCATGATAAATTTGAATGACGCTATGGGTACGACTTACTTCTTTCACAATGATGTCTGTTACATCAGCCTTAGGCACGCTAAATTGTAATCCATAACGGCCTATATAGGTAAATATAAGCTTTTGTGTATCATATTCCATGTGGACTTGCAGCATTTTACCACCAGGCCAACAGGATTCGAACAAACTCTTTATTTCTCGGTTTCAGAAAATCAAAGAATCCCATACTATCCTCCAATGCGCCACATAGGACGTTCTGGTTGATCCATAGTAACACCATCATGACGTTCTTGCTTACGTTGTAGAGCCCATTCAATATGACTGGCGAGTTCAGTCTCACTTATGGCCGCGACGTACAAGAGACACTAAATCGGCCTCATCATCTCGCAAAAGGCAGAGTCGCATTTGACCATCCGAAGTAAGACGAACGCGATTGCATGTATCACAATAACTATGAGACATGGAGAAGATAAAACCAATCTCCTTACCACTCGGTAAATTATAATACGTAGCAGGTCCAAAACCGTACACACCGTGATTTTCAGTGAGGATACCACCGCTAACGCGTTCTAATTGAGCCTTCCATTCATCGAAGGTCGGCCCATGAAACGCATCGCCTTGAAATGGCATATATTCAATAAAGCGCCAAATTACCGGCCAAGTTTCTACATATGTTAGTAAAGCACGAACTTCATCATCAGTCCAGTGTCGGGATAATACAGTATTAATTTTAACAGAAGTAAAACCCGCATCAATAGCACTTTGAATACCATTTAGAACGGAGTCGAGTTGGTCAGCTTTGCCCACACATAGCGCAAAAGCATCGCTATCAAGGGAATCAAGGCTAATATTGACTCTGTTCAAACCGAGCTCTTTCAATTTCTCCATCCCAATTGATAGAAAATCTGAAACCATAGGTCTTACTTGCTAATATCTTCAATATGTTTAATAATGCTCTTACCATTGGCATTAGTCATCTTCACCACATTTGTGTGACCTACAACAAATTTCACGGCCTACCGTTGTAATTTTCGGCACCAACCGGTAAATCATACAATCAATGCCTTCGACGGTGATATTCTCAGCAAAATCTCCAGGCTTTACATCGGCCCCTTTATTCGCGCATATGCTCAATACTTTTAATGCCGAGCAAACTAATTTGGCGATGCCAATTACCTGCGTGTGCATCGCCTTCCATGCCGTGATCTACGATGAGATTAGCAGATTCAATATTATGTTTCTTTTGCCCTTTTTTCTCGCTAATCGAGATGGCAATAATCTTACCTTCAGCCATAAACTCCTTCCCTTCTTATGGGAACAAATTATCTAAATTTATCAATTTATTATACCATAGTATATAGGTGTACCCCCTGTGAGTTTAGTCACTATTTCAAGATTATTACTTTCAAAAAAAGAACCCTACCCATTACGAGTAGAGTTCTTAATATTAATAATGGTGAAAGCCGATTAACGACGGCCCATTTCTTTAAATTCATCGCCCTTATTCACGCCATTGAGCAATAAGTTAAGGAGGATGGCCATGATACTACCGAATGTAATACCAGATTTTAATAAAATTTGAGCCCATGCTGGGAAATGCGCATAGAATGTTGGTGCAGCGATAGGAATCATGGAAACACCGATACTAATCGCCACAAGCATCAAGTTTTGATTACCCTCAAAATTAACTTACCAAGCGAACGGATACCGCTAGCAATAATCATACCAAACATGGCAATACCAGCACCACCGAGCACTGCATTTGGAATGCTTGCTACAACAGCCGCCAATTTAGGGAATAAGCCTAATAGAATTAAGATTACACCAGATGCAGCTACTACAAAACGACTTTTAACGCGTGTTACAGCGATAAGACCAACGTTTTGAGCAAATGCTGTATATGGGAAACTGTTAAGAATACCACCAATAACAGTGGAAAGACCATCGGCACGGATAATGGATGCCAATTCCTTACGATCGATTTTTTTATCTACGATTTCACCGATTGCGATACTATCACCAGTTGTTTCAACCATAACAACGAGCATAACAACTACCATGGAAAGTCAACAGATGCCCAATCAAATGTTGGTAATCCAAAGTATAATGGTTCAATAACAGCCAGCCAATGAGCTTTGCCAACCTCAGCAAAATTGGCTACCCCCATGGCAAAAGCGATGCAATAGCCGTACCTGCAATAAGACCAATTAAAACAGAAAGATTACCAAGAAAACCTTTGGCAAATTTATAAGTAAAGATAACGATTAAGAATGTAAGGAACCCGAGACCTATATTGGTAAGACTACCAAACTGCGGATTGCCTACACCGCCCCCCATCCAGTTTACCGCTACAGGCATGAGGTTAATACCAATGATTGTAATAATGGTGCCTGTTACAACAGGTGGGAAAAGTCGAATCAAACGACTAAAAAATCGGTGCCACTAAGAATGTAAAAATACCGGCTATGATGATGGCACCGTAAATGGCGGTCATACCATGTTGGGCCCCGATCATGGCCATAGGTCCAACAGAGGCAAAGGTTACACCTTGAATCATCGGGATACGACCACCAATATTGCCAAACCCTAATGTTTGGAATAAGTGTGGCAATACCGCAAGTAAATAAGTCCGCTGTAATAAGTCGAATTAAGTCCTCTACAGGCAAATGCATAGCTTGCGCAATAATGATTGGTACCGCTACAGCACCGGCATACATTGCTAATACGTGTTGTAAACCATAGGCAAACAGCTTAGGTATTGGCAACATAGAGTCAACAGTATTGTTTTGTTCTGACATAATGGTCTCCTGTTTTCTAAACTACAAACATTACACTTATATTTTACGTTATTATTCGGATTTTAACAATAGAAAAAGAAAAACCTTAGAAATTTTATTTTCTAAGGCTTTCTATTTTATTTTTTTCCCGAACATTCTTAGTGTAAAAGTATGTTATCGTCCATTTATTTGTACAAAGCTAAAACGGATGCTTCCTTTTCGTCTAGTTCAGATTCTATTTGATTCATTTGCGCTTTCAAATCAGCTACATAGCTTTCATCCTTAATGCCAGATATATTGATACGCACATTTAAAAAGGCTGCCTTTACCGCAGCTCTTGCATTAATAGCTGCAATAATACCATCGGTAATGAGATTTTGGTTGCCCTTCGTAGCCGCAACATAGGCAAGATCAAATATTTCATAACTAATCATGCCTATTTCTAAAGGTACATTAGCCGCATCCTTATAAGCCTGTTGAATCGCAGCAGTACGCGCTAATTTTTCTTCATCCGTATTTTTTGGCAATGCCAAGGCATCCATAAACAAATTAAATACATTCGCATCTGCTTGTGCTAGTGAAAGCGCTTTCTCTCGAATAAACTCTGCTTTTTGTTGTAAAAGATGCATCTCCTCTTGCACATCTTCGTACCCTTTTTTATCAAAGGTTAAATTCGCTACCATTTCAGCTAACGCTGCACCTGTGGCGGCCGTCAATGCTGCAATAGCACCGCCACCTGGAGTTGGCTCCTTTGAAGCGGTTGCCGCTACAAAATCTTTTACAGAACTCGTCAATAAATCCATATATACTCCTCAATAACAAAAGGGGCCATCGCCCCCTCTGTATACTATGTCAATAAAAATACTATGTCGATTACAATACCATATTATTAGAATAAGCCTTTAATAGTGCCGTCCGCATCAATATCCATGTTAAGTGCAGCAGGACGTTTAGGTAAACCTGGCATAACCATAACATCACCTGTGCGGCATACGAGGAATCCTGCACCATTAGCAACGCGAATATCCGTTACATTGATTGTAAATCCTGTTGGTGCCCCTAATAGAGCTGGGTTATCGGACAAGGAATATTGCGTTTTTGCCATACAAACAGGTAGATTATCAAGGCCCCATTCTTTTAATTGAGCGATTTGTTTTTTTGCCTTTGCCCCAAATGTAACACCATCACCACCGTAAATAGTGCGAACGATTTTACCAATTTTATCTTCAATACTATCTGTTAATTCATATACGAATTTAGGTGTTGGTTCGCTGCCTTCCACGAGTTCCACAACACGTTTAGCCATATCGATACCGCCTTCGCCACCTTTTTCCCAACATTCATTGAGCTCTACAGGCACGCCATAGTCATTACACAAACGAGTTAACTCCGCAATTTCTGCATCTGTATCGGTAACGAATTTATTGATGGCAACCATAACAGGTACACCAAAGAAGCGCATATTTTCAATAGCCTTACGCAAATTACTGAAGCCCTTTGTTACAGCCTCTACGTTTTCTGTATTTAATTCTTGTTTTGACACGCCACCATGCATTTTAAGAGCGCGCAATGTAGCGACGATGACAACGGCATTTGGGAAGATGTCGCCATAACGGCATTTAATGTCGAGGAACTTTTCTGCCCCTAGATCAGCACCGAAGCCAGCTTCTGTCACTACGATATCACCAAGTTTCATGCCGAGTTTTGTAGCTACTACAGAGTTACAACCATGTGCAATATTAGCAAATGGACCGCCATGAACGATGGCAGGCGTATGTTCCAATGTTTGTACAAGATTTGGTTTAATAGCATCTTTCATAAGAAGTGCCATCGCACCTTCACATCTAAGTTGATGCACATACACAGGTTCCCCCTTGAGATTTGGACCGATGACGATGCGACCAAAACGCGCTTTTAAATCTTCTAAATCCTTAGCTAAACACAAAATAGCCATGATTTCAGAGGCAACGGTAATCATAAAATGATCTTCGCGCGGGGAAGCCACAAACTTTACCGCCCATTGCGACAGTAACATTACGCAATGCACGATCATTCATATCGAGAACACGAGTCCAAGAAATTTGACGCAAATCGATTTGAAGCTCATTACCTTGGTGGATGTGATTGTCAATCATAGCAGATAAAAGGTTGTTCGCTGCTGTAATGGCATGCATATCACCTGTAAAATGAAGGTTAATATCATCCATTGGCACAACTTGTGCATAACCGCCGCCACCAGCACCGCCCTTGATACCGAACACAGGTCCTAATGATGGCTCGCGAAGTGCAGCAATAGCCTTCTTTACCGATTTTATTTAATGCTTGTACCAAACCAATGGAGGTTGTAGATTTACCTTCCCCTGCTGGCGTTGGGGTAATAGCCGTAACAAGAACTAATTTTCCGTCTTTTTTATTTTCTAAACGCTTAATGGCATCAAAGGAAATTTTTGCCTTATAATGACCATATTGCTCTATATCATCAGGCGTAAGACCACATTTATCAGCAATAACCTGAATTTTTTCCATCTTATTTTGTTGAGCTATTTCAATATCGGTAAGCATAATTCCTCCTCATATCCACCTGTTTTGTCTACTGTGAATGTATATTTGTACACTCGTTACCTTTCTATTATATGTGAAAGTGCGGATTATGTCTAATCATTTCTTACTTATATGTATATTGGTTTCTCTAATTAATACATATATGTAAAAAAGTCAGTATATAGTACACAAATACTACATACTGACGTTTTTATTACATAATCACAATAACTACAACAATATTAGAGCTTTCATACCATTTAATAAAATTACATTATTTTATATTAAAACGGGAACAAAATTGGCAATAATACTAATGCAACAATACTAGACACCACAATGAGCGGTAAACCAGCTTTCACATAATCCATAAAGCTATAGCCTGCTATGTTGTAAACCATTGTATTAGCTGGCATACCAATTGGAGTAGCATATGCTAAGGAGCTAGCAATTACAATAGCCGCTAAAACCGCTTTTGGATCAAAACCAAGTTGAGACGCTAGGCTAAGACCGATTGGAACCAACAATGCACAGGTAGCAGTATTAGACATGAAGTTCGTCATGAACACACCAAGCACAAAGATTACTACTAGAACAACAATTGGTGATGGACTAGCACCAAGGCTGTTTACGATAAGATCTGCAATTACAGAACCAGTACCTGTTTTAACCATTGCATCCCCAAGGGCCATAGAGCCAGCGAAGAGCATGATTGTTTTCATATCGATAGATTTTACAGCTGCTGTTTCACTAATAACATTAGTAGCCACTAATACAAGAGCACCTACCCAGGCACTTACATAAAGTTTTACACCTAATTGTTTTTCAAAAATCATAGCACCAACTGTCAAAATTAATACAAGTGCTGCAGTCCATTTTTTCCAAGACGGTACATGGCTATAATCTTCATTGCCTTCAAAGGCACCATCTGGTTGATGACTTGGAGCATCTGGTAAGAAACGTTTACCAACTGTAGCATAGAAAATAGTACCTACGATTAGTATCGGTAATCCGACCAGACCATAATCGAAGAATCCAAAAGAGCCTAAACCTGCTTGTTGCAAGCCCGCTTGCGCAATCATATTACCAGGCGCACCAATTAGAGAAATGTTACCACCCATAGCAGCGGCAAATACGAGAGGCATCAACAATTTGGTTTGTTTAAAACCGCTTTTTTTACAAATACCGATAATTACAGGAATCAGTACAGCGGCTGTACCAGTATTAGATAAGAAACCAGATAAAATACCTGTAATCATCATAACGGCAACGAGCAAAGATGTTTCAGTTTTGGCAAACTTATGAACTACATTCCCTACCTCTACGGCCACTCCTGTTTCAAAGAAGGCTGCACCAATCACGAACATACCCATGAAAAGCAATACATTTGGATCTACAAAACCTGCAAATGCATCTTTAGCGGATAATACACCGCTTAGATGTAAACCAACGGCTACAATCATCGCCGTAATAGACAATGGAATTTTCTCCCACGCAAACATGACTATGGCAAATACTAAAAAGCCAAGAGTTATCATTACACTCGTATCCATACATACCTCCCAATACGTGTAATATACCTAAAAAAGGGTACAAAAAAGGAGGATTCTACAAAATCCGTATAATCCCCCTATTAAGTTAATATTTACAATGCAATTATTTAATGAAGCTTACGTGTTTATAGATTTCTTCTAACACTTCTTCTTTTTTCGCATTGTATTCTACTTTTTTATTTTCAAAGTAGTTATTGCCTTCTGCATCGATGGATACGATGAGCGGACCAAATTCTTTTACACGGCAAGTCCACAAGGTTTCAGGCATACCTAGTTCACGCCAGTTAGCAGACTCGATTTCTTCTACTTCTGTAGCAGCAAGTACGGCATTACCTGCTGGGAATACACAGTGAAGAGCACCAAAATCTTTACATGCACGTGCTGTTTCAGGCCCCATACCGCCTTTACCAACGATGAGGCGTACACCTGTTTGTTTTACAAATTCATATTCGAATTTTTCCATCCGCATAGATGTAGTAGGACCTACGGAAATCATTTCGAATTTATCATCCCCATGGTCACGCACGATTGGACCAGCATGCAAGATGGCACCGTTACGAACATCTACTGGTAATTCACGACCGTATTCAACAAGACGTCGATGAGCTACATCACGGCATGTTGTGATGTGACCATTTAAGTAAATAATATCCCCTGCTTTAATGCCTTCAAGATCAGATACTTGGATTGGTGTTGTCAAAATATGTTTAGCCATTAGAATGTCACTCCTTTGTGAGATAGAATTTCGTACTTACCGTCTTTATCAAATACCATATGTCCGCGACGATGGTTCCAGCAGCCAACGTTAACAGCTACAGAAATTACAGATGGATGACGAGAGCCATGTTCGATGTTTACACCCATAAGGGATTTATCACCGCCCATACCTTGAGGTCCAAGATGTAATGCATTAATACCATCTTCTAGTAATTGTTCCATATATGCTGCTTTTTCATTTTCAGCCTTAGAGGATACAGGACGCATCAAAGCCTTTTTGGACATAACTGCTGCTGTATCGATAGATGTAGCAATACCTACACCAACCAATAATGGAGGACATGCATTCAAGCCATAGCTTGTCATCAAATCTAACACGAATTTAGCAACCCCTTCATAACCTTCACCTGGCATCAATGTTTTACCAGATCCTGGCAAGGAGCAACCGCCGCCGCCAGCCATGTAAGGGAAGATTTCTACATCATCACGATCAGGAACGATATCCCACATGATATATGGTGCTGTACGGCCAATGTTTTTACCTGTATTGAATTCATCAAATGTTTCTACACAGTTATGACGAAGTGGCGCATCTTGTGTAGCTTGATATGTGGCATTGCGCAAGATTTCTTCAAGTTCACCAATCAATGGATAGTTAGAACCAACCTTTACCCAGAATTGTAATACCCCTGTATCTTGGCAAGAAGGACGATTCAATTCATATGCAAGATCCATGTTTTTATGCATCGTTTCATAAATTGTTTTAGCTAATGGATTCTTTTCATCGGCTGCCAATTCTTTAATTTTAGCTTCCACATCATCAGGCAACTTTTTAGCCACATAAGCAATGAACTTTGCAATGACATTTGTCATCTCTTGTACTTGTTGTTCTTTCGTACTCATCGTAAACCTCCAATAAGACTTCATTATTTAGATGCTAATTTTTTCTGTTTAGGAACCTTAGCTCCTTTCGATGATTTCATTGTACCTCTTTTTTCTAGGATATAACTATCCAATATACAAGTTGATTTTTGAGAGTGAACCCCCTATAAAATCATAATGAATCACCTATATAAGTAAATTTTAACGCATACAAAATATACAATTTTACCTATATACAAGCACAAAAAAGAGCACTACTTATCGAAAAGTAGTGCTCTTTCACCATATATTTTAATAGGATTAACAAATATACAAAATCACCTAAACCTAATGATTGTATATCTCCCTAAATTTAAAACGCAAAACCATAAAATTATAACAATTTACAATGGCTGTAATAATTAAGATTAGGATTGTAATTTTTTAACAACAGACTCAAGCTGTTCTCTAACAACTTGTAATTTTTGATTCGCTTCCTCTAGCTTTAACTTATAACTAGAATCATGTTCATAAGGCAAACAAGATTGTAGTAGCTCTATAATATCTTCCTCTTGTGTTGATATAATTTCCTTCCAATCATGTAATTTGGTCTTACGCCCTAACTCTTTTGCTTGCTTACGATATTCTGATGGTGTTGTATGAAAGTGCTTTTTAAAGGACACATTAAAGGCTTTGATATCTGCAAATCCACAATCACTAGCAATATGAGCAACCCCATCATCAGAATTAGCTAAACGAACTGTAGCCTCCCTTAGCCTCATCCGCAAGAGATACTCTAAAAAACGCCTAATTGGCGTTTAAAAAACTGGGATGTATAGTTCACATTATAACCACCGATTTGGGCAATATCTTCTAGTTCAATCTTTTGCTGATAATTTTTATCTATATAGGCAATCATCTTATCAAAGGTAGCCACCGTCATATCAACAGGCTTACCATGCATCAACTTAACTGCATCAATCTCATCATATACCTCGCTGGCTAATGCTAAATAGTGATGTTCTAACCACATCTGATTAATGGGGCTTTCACCATTAGACTTAATCAACATCATCATGGCTGCGTGATGTCGTAAAGAGGTAAAGAACGGATTATGCCGATTAGACTTATCAGAGCGTATCACAAATTGATACATCCCAAAGTTAGGATCAAATTGTTGGAAGAAATCCTTACCTACATGAATAACCAATGCCGTCGTATCCTGCTCTAATGCCAACGTCGCATGCCCCACTTGAGGGGAAATAATGATAGAGTCGAGAGGTTCCATTGTGAAAACCTCACTATTACAGCTCATCTCGATACGGCCCTTTAGCAAAATAAGAATTTCCGTTTCTCCATGCCAGTTGTAATGATAAGTACTAACCTTATATATATGGCTACTGAAATCTATGTGATTATGTTTATATGTATAGTAAAAGTAATCCATAATTACCTCATCTTCTAACATAAAAATGCATCCCTAATAAATCCAAGGGATGCATTTATTATGATACATATAATTAAAAACGGTCAACAGCATCTTAAGATTATTTATTGATTAAGTCACATAAAGTCCCACGAAAGAGAACTCGATGGAAAACGCTTATGTAGAAAATTACATAAGAGCTGTAATAGCTGCTGCTAAACCAAAGAAGATGCCTGGTGCATTGGCCAATGCAACTGGAATATCTCTATGTTCTTTAAACAAGCCATAGGCTACCCATAATGTGCAGTTAATCGCTGCTACAAGTGGTTGAATCCAATCGCCTGTGCCTGGATGAGCTAAGTTATTCATAATTTGTGGAAAATAAGAAACATACATTGCTACTGCTGTAACTGTTGCAACTTTACCTACGTTTTCCATGAATTTAATACGAGTCATTATATCCTCCAAAATTAGTAAATCAATACGTGTTTGTTATCTGATGAATCATATTCTACTCGTTTTGGACGATATAACTATCCATATTAAAAGGTAGTTTTCTTAGGTAAAATCACAGAAAATATATTGAATTATCACTATTTTTCTCACTTTGATCAATCTCAAATCTATAGATTATCCTATAAAAAGAGCACTACTTATCAACAGTAATGCTCTTCTAAGAAATATATGGTTTTTAGATATATAGAAAATCACCTAGGTCTAATTTTTCTATATACTACGAAAAAATATTTTGCATGAACAGCAAAAGTTCCATCATTGCCACACCATACTATAGATAGTAATTATAATTCGCTAACAACATCGGCAAGCTTCGCTTTCAATGATTCTAGCTTGTTGCTCATGTACTCTAACTCCGCTTTTGCTCTAGCATCATTTTCATAGGACAAGAAGGAATGTAATAGGTCTAGCACATCTTGATTTTCAACGGAAATAATTTCCTTTGAACCTTGTACTATTGTTTTACGTCCAATTTCTTTCACTTGCTTCCGGTATTCTGTCGGGGTCATACGGAAATGCTTTTTGAAAGCCACATTAAAGGCCTTAATATCGGAAATCCACAACTACTTGCAATTCTTGCCACAGCCTCATCCGTGTTAGTTAATTGTGTTGTAGCATCTCGTAGTCTTAACCGCAATACATAATCCACAAAAGGAAATTCCCATTTGCCGTTTAAAAAATTGAGATGTATAGGCCACATTATAACCACCTATTCTCGCAATATCTTCAAGTTCTAACTTTTGTTGGTAATGCTCATCGATATAGGAAATCATTTTGTCAAAGGTAGCCGGTTTAATATCACCAGGCCGCGCATTTTCATGAACTTTTTTTACTGGATCAAATTCTCTAAATACATCACCTGCTAAAGCTAAGTAATGATGCTCTATCCACATGCGGTGAATTGGGCTGTTCACCTTTATGCATCAATAACATCGTCATAGCCGCATGATGGCGTAAGGTCGTAAAAAACTCATTATGACGAGTGCTCGCATCAGAACGAACAACAAACTCATACATGCCAAAATCCGGATCATACTGTTGATAAAATTCATTCCCTACATGAACAACAAAGGCAACCACGTCCTCTTCAAGCGCTAGTGTTGAATGTCCCACCTGAGGCGAAATAACGACAACATCAAGAGGTTCCATTGTAAAAGTCTCGTCATTACAACTCATCTCAACACGACCTTTTAAGAGAATAAAAATCTCCGTACCTCCGTGCCAATTGTAATTATAAGTACCAACCTTATATATACTGCTGCTAAACTCTATATAATTGTGCTTGTAAGTATAATCGAAATAATCCATAGCATCTAATCGCTCCATATGAAAAAAGCATCTCGTTCCAATCAAAGAGATGCTTTAATTATGATATATTCATTCAGTTACGGTCAATAACATCTTTAACCTTTTAATATCTATTACGATACATACTGTTTCCAAAAATTAGTACAGGCCTGTTCTATTTGCAACTAACCTATACATATGGTCCTAGAATTAGTACAGGCCTGTTCTATTCGCGATGAGCCTATACATATGGACCCAGAATTAGTACAGGCCTGTTCTAATTTAAAAAGGGACTCATACATGAGTCCCTTGCAGTTTATTATATTGTTGGTAAGATGCCTAGCAAATACACCTTAAATATATCGCCTTCGTGTACTTCGTGCACACCTTGAGGAATGCAAGCTAAGGCATTAACGGTATATAATCCAAGCATGCTACTACTATTAAAGTGACGATTTGCCACAAAACGCGGTTGTCCATCACCGAATATGACCTTGCCTTGCACGTAGCGATCAAAGGCATTGCGTTTAGACAGGTCGCAATCCATTACACAGTTAAGTACCGGAGTGGACCAATTTTTAATACCTTTATATCGACGCAATGTTGGAACCACAAGTAGGTGCCAACCATTAAAGGCAGCACCGGGGTTACCAGATAAGCCAAAGATAAGTTGGCCTTTAGGGGTAATCGCACCATAGGAGGCCGCCCCAGGTCGCATTTGAATACGACCGTATAAGGTTTTAGCTCCTAACTTTTCATATATAAGGGGCATTGTGTCAAACATGCCTACAGATACTCCGCCTGAGCTGATGATGATATCAGCTTGTTCACCGAGTTCAAGAACGCGTGCAATTTCTGAGTCTAATTTATCTGGTGCATCACTTACATGATAATGCGTAACGCGCCGAAAACCTAAATCATTAAGTAAACTGCAAATCATCATGCGATTTGAATTGTAAATTTTTCCTGCAGTTAAGGGTTCGCCCGGCTCAATAACTTCATGTCCCGATGTAAGGACAAGTATACGTGGCATCGCATACACAGACACATCGATGCAACCAAGTCCGGTCAAAATTGTCTGCACCGTAGAGGTTATTTCTGTCCCCTTTGGTATGACAACGGTCCCTGCGGAACATTCTTCACCACGAGGGATAATATGGCTACCCTTTTGTTGCGTACCTTGTATAGTAATCGTAGCCCCTACTTCGCCAGTACCTTTCACCTGTTCTTGCATGATAACTGTATCACAGGTACTTGGTACAGGAGCACCAGTCATGATACGTACGGCATGGCCAGTCGTTACAGGCTTATCCCATACAACACCAGCGCCGATGATACCATCGACGATATAGGTATCACAATTAGGATCATATGCTAAGGCATACCCATCCATTGCAGATTTATGAAAAGCGGGCACATCGGTAGGTGCCAAAACATCTTCGGCCAACACACATCCTTTTGCGTCGCCAACGGCAATGGATTCAATGCTATGATGTTGTTCTCGTAAAGCCTCATTCCACAAATGAAGCGCTTCATCAACAGTAACGGCTATCATCTAAATTCCTCATCATACTTTGTATTCGACATACCAACGTTGGTATGCATTGATCTAATTCAGTAACCTCGATGGTCCCTACGCGTTCTATATCACTGGATATCAGTGATTCTGTATACCCCTCTCTGGTTACCTCTACAATCGGAAATATACCTTGAGATCTCGTTTCTAGTATAGCAATATCTACAGGTAATTGCTGTACCAAATCATACAGATTAGATTGTTTTTCGGTGCGTATGCGTATGGCCGTTTCCGTGGGGCCTGCAATGGCTACGGCCGTGGCGCCCGCTTTCATAGCAAGATCCGTATCAGTTCCTTCATAATCCATGTGAAAGCCATGTTTATCGCTTTTTACAACGCCTACAGAGAAACCAATTTGTTCTAATTCCTTAATTAGTCGCGTTACCACCGTAGTTTTACCAGTCTTACGTTTTTCAGCAACTACGCTGATAAGTGGAACATGACGATTCGCATTAACAGCCTCTGCGCGGGACCACTTATAATCCTCTATATGATTCACATTGCGTAAATGATGACCGTAATCACCTGCATCAATGGTTACCACAGGTCCTACAATATCTAATGCATGCTGCAAAGATACATCCTCTCCTGCTAAAGTGGTTTGCAATAATGGAGCAATGGATGGCTTATATATCCCCACCATAGGCTCATAGCGTCCACTTTCACCAATAGGCACAATAACACGCCAGTCATCGCCCTCTACTTGGTAGAGCCAATCGTAATATAAATTAAAATCCATAAATGGCATATCTACGGCTAACACCGCATAGGCATGACTCTTGCCTACGGCTAATGTGCTATATAATCCGCCTAATGGACCACTTCGAGGAACAGAATCCCGAACGATAGAAACTTTTTCTTTCTTCTTTATTCGACAATGTGTCGATAATATTAGCCTGAATGGCTTGGCCTAGACTTTCATCGTCACCGATAGAAATGAGAATGTCATTAGCATCATGCTCTAATGCATTGCGCAGCGCATGAGAAATGAGACTTTCACCATTCGTCCAAGGCAATAAAGCCTTAGGATATCCCATGCGTGAACTTAGGCCACCAGCCAAAATAATTACGCCTAAATTAAGCACCGCGTTTCAACCCTCTTTTTACCCCTTGGTAAATAAACAACAACACAGCAATATTAAGAATTCCATCTGGCACCATATAAGATGCATTATAAATCATAGAGTAGATCCATGGATTTTGACCTTGCGGTGCATAACTAGCAAATACAACAGCACCACTTGTTACGGACACAAACCAACGAAGCGCAATAGCAACAATAGATCCGCTAACAAGACCTGTCATATTATCTTTGAAATACCCGCACACACCAATAACACCGTAAGCAACAAGATAGTCTAGGATGATACTTAGATAATGAATGGATGATTTAAAACCGAGCAAGAAATGAAGTATGCCATATACAACGCCAGCCAAAATACCGCGTGCACCACCCCAGCGATAGGCAAAAATCATGAGAGGTACCATGGACGCGGCCTTAATGGAACCGCCTTGTGGCATATGAAAAAGAGTAATAAATGATAATACTTGTGCAATAGCGATAGCTACACCGGCTTCTGCTATCATGCGTGTCTTAGAATGTTCCATTAAAATAACCTCCTATTAATATAATGTTTATATAATGGGCTGAACATAGAGAAAATGTACAGACAAGCTACCTATAAAATTGTATAATAACTATATGAGTGTTTTTAATATTCGGAATGTATTGAAAATTGAAAACAAATTCAGTATAATGGTACAGGTTCAATTTATTATACCTCAAAGGAGATATAGAAACTATGATTAATACAACTAACATCTTCGATTATGAAGACGTACAACTGATTCCTAATAAATGTATCGTAAACAGCCGTAGCGAATGTGATACTCATGTTAAACTAGGTAATCGTACATTTAAATTGCCTGTAGTTCCTGCAAACATGCAAACTATCATTGATGAAGAGTTAGCTGAAAAACTAGCAGAAAAAGGCTATTTCTATATCATGCATCGTTTCCAACCTGAACGCCGTCTCGACTTTGTAAAACGCATGCAAGAAAAAAACTTATATTCTTCTATTTCCATCGGCGTAAAGGAAGAAGAATTTGCATTAGTTGATGAATTAGCGAAAGCTAACCTTATTCCTGATTATATCACAATCGATATCGCACATGGTCATTCCAATGCGGTTATCAATATGATTCAATATATTAAAAAGAATTTACCAAACACCTTTGTTATCGCTGGTAACGTAGGTACTCCTGAAGCAGTTCGTGAACTAGAAAATGCTGGCGCTGATGCTACAAAAGTAGGCATTGGTCCTGGTAAGGTTTGTATTACGAAATTAAAAACTGGCTTTGGTACTGGCGGTTGGCAATTGGCTGCTGTACGTTGGTGTGCAAAGGCAGCTACGAAACCTATCATCGCTGACGGCGGTATCCGCGATCATGGCGACATTGCTAAATCCATCCGCTTTGGCGCTACTATGGTTATGATTGGTTCCCTATTCGCTGGTCATCAAGAATCTCCAGGGGAAGAAAAAATCGTTGACGGCCAAGCTGTAAAAGAATACTTTGGTTCCGCTTCTGAATTCCAAAAAGGGGAACGTAAAAACGTAGAAGGCAAAAAAATCTTCATTCCTTCCAAGGGCTCCATTTTCGATACATTAATCGAAATGGAACAAGATTTACAATCTGCTATCTCCTACGCTGGTGGTACTACTCTACAAGCAATCCGCAAAGTAGACTACGTTCTTGTTAAAAACTCCATCTTCAACGGCGACCGCTAATCGGTTACTAACATACCAAGAGGGGCTGCGATTCACACGAATCACAGCCCCTCTTTTTTTTATTTGCAGCATTTAAACGAAGAAACTATTCTTCTACGCCACAATCTTTTACTCATTAAATGATATGCATATTTGCCGATACCAGCACTGATAACAAGCAATGCAGTCAATACAATAAATGCAATTGTAAGGCTTGTACCATGAGCAATGAATCCAATCAATGCAGGTCCCATCAAAATCCCCATATAACCGAGCATGGTAGATGTGGCCACTGCTTGTGTCATAGGAATTACATTTTGTTCCCCCATCGCGGAGAATAGATTTGGCACAACCATGGCTAAGGAGATACCTAATAATAGATAAGTATACATAGAAGCATAGCCAGGTAAGAATACGATGAGTGCCATAGCAATAGCACCTAGTAAGTACCCACCTACAACGACTTGCTTAGATGTTACATGTTTACCGATTGTATTACCAAGAAGACGACCTATACACATAGTACCATTAAAAAGCATGACGCCCATGACAGCTTCTTGAATAACTATACCTTTATCTTCAAATAAGTAAAGCGCACTCCAGTCACCTACCGCCCCCTCTACTAAATAGGATACAAAGGATAAAAGGCCAAAAATGATGGCAATTGGATGAAATGATAATGGGCTTTTAGATTTTTTTACAACCTTTGCATTTGGATCACTACCAAAGGTTAACATAAATTGACTAACGCCGACCATCGCAATAAAAAGTATGATGAGAAGTCCCCCAAATACTTTCATTTACAGGCAAAGATAATATTTTTAAAAGAACAAGCAATACCCCAGCACCCGCAAAACCACCAAGGCTCCAACCGCCGTGATAAGCGCCCATTAAATGCTTTTTACTTACCTTTTCCGTTAAAATAGCTTGTAAGTTGGCAGAAGCACCACTAAGACCTACACCAATGCCAAAGAAAAATAATGCTATTGTGGTTGTTACAATTGTAGAACACATGGTAACAATAGCCAGAGACAACATACCAATAAAGCTCGCCAATAAAACGACTTTCTTACACCCAAAGCTTTCTACAAGCTTACCGGCTATAGCCATGGATAAACAAGAACCTACACCGAGCAACAAAATCATAGAACCTAATACATCCTCACCGATGCTTAGTTTCGCTTTTAAATATGGCACAAATCCGGCCCATAAGGCGGTATACATACCAGGGATAAAAAATGCACCAAAAGCACCACGAATATTAGATTTTGAAATGAAAACTTGTTCGCTCATCATGTCCTTTCTGGTTTCTAGAACCGTTCGGCGAAGAAAGGCCCTTTTTTGTATCCGCTAAACCGCGATAACATGCGTTTCTAGGGGAAACCATTTTAACTACAAGAAAATTATATTGAGAATATAGTAACCCTCTTTACACATAATGTAAAGAGGGTTCCTCAAAATTTAAATTTAAATTAAAAACGTAAGGCCCATGGCTATAAAAATAGCGGGCAATAAATTAGCTAAACGAATCTTATTCGGCCAAATGATATTAATACCTACGCAGAAAATTAAGATAGACCCAACATAGGATAAATTGTCGATAGCCTGCTGCGTCATAAGTGGCGCCGCAACATGCGCTAAGGCCGTAATCATCCACTGCGTGATGCCTACAGGAATAAAGGAGAACAAGGCACCCTTCCCCATGGATGAGGTCATAACCATAACGATGACACCATCGAGGATGCCTTTGAGTAGCAATGTTTGGTAATCACCGGTCAAACCATCTTGGATGGAACCGAGCACGCCCATCGCACCAACCGTAAACGTAAGCGATGCCGTGATAAATGCTTGCGTAAACTTAGGGTCCCCTGCATTACCAGTCTTAGCTTTCACCCAATCACCAAAGACCGTTATCCACCGGTCCAAATCAATAATTTCACCAATGACAGCACCGACCACCATGCTAATAATCATCAACAAAGGTCCAGTAGTTTGCAATGAACCATTGACGATGACCAGCATAAATTGCATGGCCCCGCTCATCCCTAGTAGCAACACGATGATACCGCACACCACCATAAGGGTCTGTTTTAAATTCTCCTTCATAAATCGGCCGCACGTGAGACCGATAATGCTACCCCCGATAATCAGCCCCATATTGATGGCCGTTCCTAACCCAATCATACTTGTATCCTTTCCCTTACTTATGAAAGTTATTATGAAAGTAGTATATCAACTATATCGATAACAATCAATATAAAATATCACAAAAAACCGTATCTATATTTTAGTAGATACGGTTCTATTTATATTAATCATCTATTGTCATATAAGCCACAGGATTGGACTCATTAATCTCACTAAAACAAGGACAGTCCTTACCGTGATCATTGATAAGACCACTGGCTTGTAAATGGGAATATATAGTTACAGGCCCTACAAATTTGAATCCACGCTGCTTAAGGTCTTTGCTAATACGCGTAGATAATTCATTTTTAGCAGGCACCTTTCCCTCTGGATGACCTTCGTAAATAAGGGTCTTATGATTGGTGAAAGCCCATATATATTCGCAAAAGGATCCAAACTCGTCTTGAATACGTCGGAATGCCTGCGCATTATTGATGATGGCTTCAATCTTCTTACGAGATTTTAACATACCTTCTGTACTCATAATGTGTTCTATATCTGATTCCGTATATTTAGCTACTGCATCAACATCAAAATGATCAAAACACTGGCGTATAATGTCTCGTTTATTTAAAATCGTAAGCCAACTCAGACCGCATTGTAGGCTCTCCAAACATAGATGTTCAAATTGACGTTGGTCATCATGAATCGGACGCCCCCACTCATAATCATGATACGCCTGATAGAGTGGTGTTGTAGGCCAAGAACAAGTAACTTTCATGAAGGCTCCTTTCTATGCTACAACTAGCCTGTTATTAGAAATCGCATTATATATACAATAATACCCATGCTCACTAGATTTGTAAAGAATACCATACATCGTATTCACCGCCCCTAATATGTAACTCATCCATTAATAATTTAAATATTTTTAAAATAAAATTGTGAGAAATTCATTTACATTTCACGAAAAAATGTTATATTATTTTAAATATATTTTAAATGTGTCTGACACAAAGTCTTTATAAGTCGAGTATATATCTATCTTTCATTATATAAGAGAGTATTAAATCAACCGATAGATATATATTCATTTATGAAGAGTCTTTCACAATATAAAAAATAAATGGCAAATTAAGTAATATAGTTGAGGTGTAAGAGAATGAGAGCGAGAAATAAGATGTTATTGTCCGCTGTGATGATGACCATGTTGTCATCTACAGTGGCCCTCCCTAGCACGTGGGCGGCAGCAGGCCTCGGTTCAAATGGCAATGTGTTTGCCGTAGGTTCTGAAAGTAAATTTGAAAGCACTGGCGATACGACAGCAACAGGTGTCATTGCATCAAACGGCGGTCAAGTGACTATTGCCTCCTTAGATACGCCTGATCAAAATCAATTGCCTAAGCGTCACCGCCAACCAGCTTTCATTACAGGCATGCTAGATAATAGTTCCATTCAAGTGGATGGCGGGGTTATGAACGTGAATACGGCCCCATGGGACGCACCCTATCCACTAGCATTTGCCTATAACAGTAAAATTAATCTTGGTATCGATGATTCAGGTACTGTAAGACATAAAGTATTTAATATGCAAGGTAATATACTTGTATCTGATAAAACGATGCCTCCATACCAACAACAGCAACCATCCGTGATTAATATTGGCCTCGGCCGTGCGCACAATAGCCCTAACCAATTTACCGGCAAGGCTGTGAACACATTAGAGGATAAGGGTGGCGAAATCAACATGACCTTTGATGGTGGCATGTGGAGCCACGATAACATGGGTGGCTTGGAAGCATTCCAAATTAAAGGCAACGAAGCGCGCAGCAGTATCAATACACTCAAAGGCACTCGTACACGTGAAGGATTCAGCCGTATTTCCCAAGATTCTCGCAGCGACATCCACGTTAATAATTTAGGACGGCCACATCAATGTCATTTACGACATGAGCGCTGGTACTGGTTTGAACTTCTCTAAACCAGCCGCTCAAAAAACAGGCCTTGATGCATCTGACATCGAAGGCGGTAACTTCATTGTAAAATCCGCTACAACAGGGTCTGGTGTACATGGCTATGTAACAGGCGATCATCTCGATACGTCCTCTGAAAGCAATGTAAACAAGATTCTAGATAACTTGGCGCATAAATTCTATTACGAAAATTATATGAATGGTGAAAGAAACCTTTCTGGTACTGTATCCATCGCTTCTAATGGCATCGTGTCAAGCTTCCAAAAAAAGCGTTAACTACAGACCAAAAAGAAGGTACTATTACATGGCAAAACGGTAATGGTCAAGGTTCCTATGCGGCTCCTACTCCAACACCTTCTCCTGTTACTCCGGTAACTCCAGCACCTAGCCCTGTGACACCTGTAACTCCTGTAACTCCTGTTACTCCAGCACCTACCCCTGTGACACCTGTTACTCCGGCTCCTACTCCTGTAACTCCGGTTACGCCTGTTACTCCAGCACCTACTCCTGTAACACCAAGTCCGGTAGTAACGCCTGGCGCTTATGATACACCACAAATGCGCGGCATTCGTTCTGCTGTAGTTGGTAATATCAACGCATGGCGTACAATGACGAGCGATATGAATCGTACTAGCCAATTACAACAAGGTTCCCCAACAGGTATTTGGGCTCGTATTGGTGGCGGTCGATATAATTATGCTAATGACGGTATCAATACAGCTACTGATTACACAAGCATCCAAGGTGGCTATGATACGAAAACTAGCCGTGACTGGACCGTTGGTGGCCAAGTTTCTTATCTACGCGGTTCTGAAGATTATGTATTCAATGGTTCTGGCAAGGTAAAATCCTATGCTGTTGGCGCTTATGGATTGAAAGACCTTGGTAAGGATCAGTACGTACAAGTGGAATCCCAAGCTGGTCGTATCTCTAATGAATTTACAGCACGTAATGAAATCGGACAAGCTAAATCTGGCGATGTAAAATCCAATGCTTACAGCATCGGCGTTCGCTACGGAAAAACGATAAAATCTGACAATGGTTTCTATGTAGAACCTCAAGCACAATTGAACTACACACACTTCGGTGGTCGTAACTTTACAGCAGACAATGTTTCCGTTAACCAAGCCGGTGTAAATAGTACATCTGGCAAACTCGGCCTTGAAGTAGGTAAACAATTTGGCAATGGTAACCTATATACACGCTTAGCAGCAGGTCATGCTTTCACAGGCAATGTAAAAACTACCTATACTAGTGGTAATGCTGTAAAATTGACCGAACAAGACCTCAAAGGCACTTGGACTGAACTCGCATTCGGTGGTCGTTATGGTTTCAATACGAACAATAGCGTATACGCAGACGTTACCACTGGTCTATCTGGTGATTACCAAGCAGACTGGGGCGTAAACGCTGGATTTACTCATAAATTCTAATTTATATTACATACCGTTATATACGGCCATATAGTTGTACAACCATAGATATCTCCCCTGTATATCCCTTGCATATCTATGAGAGACGCATCCTAATACATTTCCCCTTTTTATGCAATACTACTCCAATAGGATGCTACTCTTATCGTAAGCTGTATGGCCTTATATATACACATTTAGATTCCGTCTAAATGTTTACTAACTTTCTTACTACAATGCAAAACGCCCTCTTCATGAGCAACCTTAGATGGTTGCTGTGAAGGGGGCGTTTTGTGATTGTGAAAAATTGCTCCGACAAATACGAGTACAATGAAAAAAGACATTCGCCTATTAAAAGTAGGCGGCTTTCTTAACTAATAACCATTTAATAAAGTGTTTGCTTCAAATTCATATAAGGAACTAAGCTTTCATCATATAAAATCTGAATTAAAAACAATCGCATCTAGTGAAACTATATCATCCTTCCCACTATTTACAAATAAAGGTATTAAATGCACTCCTAAGTAGATGATACACTATTTAATTTAATATTATAAAAGATTTCAAAACCTCAAGCTAATAGATAAATAAAAAGTAAATAGAATAATTATAAATTTCCATAGTTTTCAATCAAAATATCTATAATTTTCTCAAATCGTTTTTTTATAAAGCCCATATACAACTGTTTTAATTCATCAGGATTCTTCTGTTTTTTAGTAACCCATTCTAAATCTACTTTTTCTGTAAGTGAATATTTAGATTCAATATCCCCTATCTTCATATTACTATTACGCAAATAAGATTTATCTTGATATATAGTTTTATCTTTTTTACTACGATTAGAGTATTCCGGCAATATACATAGATTGCCTATAGAACTAATTGGTAGACGTAAGCTACCATCAAACTTATCTAATTTCGCCTTTATTATATTCTGTGGTACTAAATGCTCAATATCAAAATGTTCACCATTTAAATGCTCATCAGCTGATAGTAAAGAAAGATAAATCGCAGATAATATTAATTTTTCTGTTTCTTTAGGTTTTGCCACCCGTTTATATTCCGTACGTTCTTCATTAATATTTTCAAACCAGACTCGCAAAATACTTCGAAAATCATCTACACTAACATGACGAGTTGCATAATAATCAGGTGTAATTAAAATTTGATCTAATTTTTTATCGCCTGTTCCACTCCATCTTTTTTGAATAATATCAATAATATACACTTTAGATACATTTGATTTAAAACGTTTTTGTAAACTATTTTTCCAATTTTTATTTAGATTAGCAAAATCATAAGAAATTTTTTCGACAGAATCACCATCCGGACACTTCTCAATTTTAGCATACTTCATCAAAAATACTGAAGCGATAATAGATATTATTTGTAGTTCAGAATGTAAAGGTTGTGTATCCGACCGATTATTTAATTTAAATTTACTAAATTTACCAATACAACCAGCTACAAATTTAATACTTTCAATGATTTTTTCAAGAAATAAATTTATATCACAGCCACCAAGTCGATCTTTGAGTTTACCTCCAAGTGATTTTATTTCACTATACTTTAACCCCAAACAAGTCGCCAACAATGTAAAACCAACACTATTGATATCATTAATTGTTTTTGAATCACCAAATAAATATGGCCATTCTCTTGTTAAATATTTACCAAATCCATAAGCTATTTCAAAAGTATTCAAAGACATCTTTTTCATAAATTTAACAGGATCATAATCATCCAGCATAATGCCATTATCTAACATATCATTATATCGATCTCGATTAAACTTAACTAAATCTTTCAAATTTTCACTTATTTTATATGATTCTATAATCCATGTAGCTGCATATATCTGATATTTTGATAATTTTGACCCTTGAGAGTTAATTCTTTCAAATAACAATGGTAATATTTCATTATCCCCTTCAATAACAATAGCTGGTACCTGTGTTGAACTAATACTTGCACAAATATCCTGAAAATTCTTCATCATCGGTTCAATCAATTCTCCAACTTTAACTTCTTTTCCTGATAAAGTAGGAAATATCAATGAAAGCCTTTGACCAAATCCTGCAAATTGCATCCGTTCAATATCTTTTAGGGTCCTATAATCATTTTTAACCCATTTAAATAGCTCTGATATAATTTGACATTTAACTTCCTCCTCATTAGTAAGTCCTGTCAATGTAAAGATTTCATCAATACTACTTGCCATAATATCATCTTCATTAAAATATACAGATGGATTCTTAACGAAATCTATTATTGTGGTACTTCTTTGTAAACCATCAATTATTTGATAACCAGCACTCTTACCATCATTGCTGTAATATAATAATAATGAACCAAAAGGTAAACCTTTTTTTATAGTATCAACTAATGTATCTTTTTGTCTTTGTGTCCAAACTATTCCTCGTTGATATCTTGGAATAGTAAAAATTTTTTTCTCTATATTCTCATTAATTTTTTCTGCAGAGAACGTTTCCAATTTCCAAGTATTATTCATGATATTCTAACCCCCAAAGTTACACTTATCATAAGATCTATATTTTTAATCAATAATTATAGCTGATAAAAACTTAATAGCTGTATTTAATTAATTAAAATACTATACAATTTTATTCTAGCATATCTCACTACCATTTTTCATTTTTTTCTCATGTTTAATTTAAAATTTTATACTACCCAAATATATTCAATACCAATCATTCAATGGACATACTATTACAACAGAGTTCCTTATAGGTTTACATAATAACCTTAAACTCATAATTTATATAAATCCCCACATGCTATATCTCACATACATAGAATAAATATTGAATCTATAACTGGCAAAGAGTCAATTGAGCTTGTTATCGAAAAGAACAAATAACTGCTATTACTAAAACAAGACGCCCCATTAGCTATTACGATAACAGGGCGTCTTATTATTTATAAACTTATAATATTAATAGAGCATCCATATCCCCACACAGCTCGTAATTAGTGCTACAAGTACAGGTACCGAGGTTCGTTTGAGTAAATCCATAGATTTAATATGTGCGCTACCCCTGCTACACCGACCATAACAGGGCTTATAGGGCTCAAGAACAGTCCAAGACTGGCCCCATTTTGCATTCCTAACATGGTCGTAATCGGATCTAGTCCGAGATTAGATACAATATTAGGCACGAGTGGCACTAATGTAAATAAAGGTGCTACATTACTGCCAGTTACCATGCTAAGGCCTAGCATGCCTCCACCCATAACAGAGGTAAGTCCCTCTGAATTTAGAGATAAAGTTTGAAGTGCACTAACTAACGAATCAATAAGTCCTAAACTCACTAAGCCTTGTGCAAAGACTTGTCCACCTATAATGAGGGTTACCGCATAAGAAAACTGATTCCCCATACCTTCAAAAAATACAGTTGTACTTTTAAGGACGATCCTTAAATTACGATGACGAATGAGTTCTGCCAATAAGGCAATACCAAAGGCAAGCATCATGGCAAGGGTTACATTCATCTTTACACCAGTCAAGCCATATTGACTAAAGCCCAAGATGAAACATAGTGGTAACAAAGGGAATATCATGTATGGCTTAGGTCCAATTGGTGCCTCAGAAATACTTTCACAGTCACCTACATCCATAGGACCATCTAATCGATCGCGATATCGTTGCCATAAAAAATGTGCTACTGCTGTCACAACAGCCACCAAGAAATAAAGGCGTAACTGGTAACCTACGAAATAGTTTGGGACCGGTATATTAAGTGTCTTGGCTATGAGCAATGTCGAAACGGCACCAGGCCCAACATCCATCAAATGGCCTGTAGCAATAACCGCAGCAGCGCCGACAGGACTTACACCTAGTCGTAGCAACATGGGATAGATGGTGACCATCATAAGCAAAGCAAGGCAAGGCTCAACGGATTCGGTACACATATGGATAGCCCCATATTGAGTAGAAACATAAGGGCTAGCACTATGTATGGCCTATTAAGACGATACAAGGGTTTTATAAATGTATGAGCCAGCCTCGTCCCGGCCCCAATATGTTCCATGTATTTGGCATAACCAGCACAGGTCATGATCATGAGGCCCAGATTGACTATGTTATTTGATGTCGTTATTCTTACGATATCCATGGCATCAAATATAAGAACTCCTGTGGATTGGTCACCAACTAATATGGCATCAATCCAGCTCGCCTCATAAGCGATGAACATCATAAGAATTCCTAAGCCAATCAAAATAGGCTGTGGCTGATAGCGCTTCATCAATAAAACGCCTGTAATAGCAATTATGATGAGACATATAACTATATTCATAAGCACCTCTTAAATAAATATTCTTGTATAAGATAATTATAGTATACACAAAAACGCAAATAAAAATACACAGAAAAAGTACTATCATCAAATATGATATGTACCAATTTTAGTAATCACCATTATGCAACATAGTTATGTGTTTAAAAGAAACGCAATTGAAATATTTTATCAAGATATAAACTTAAATCCGTTTGGCAGCGCAAAAATTTATACTTTCCGTAGAAAATAAGAGTTGAGCAAAATCAGAATAATTTCATAGTACAGCCATCAACAGGTATCAAAATCAACCAAAAGCACACAGTTACAATAGGACAAATATAATAATATAATAATATAATATGCAAGATCCTCTTCGGACACTTTAAGATAATAGTCTCTTTTGAAACTGTTATAATATTGGATAACTTTATAAATTAGTACACAAATATAAAACTTTGGAATCCTGGGTCTTATCAACAACGTTAATATCTCCCCTCAAATAACCCCACCTCAAAAGCTCAATGAAAATATCTAAAGAAGTAACCTGTTATAACAACTATATTTTAGACTTATTCTTCAGTCAGTAAAAAGAAATATATAAGGGCGTTAAAAGTAGAATACTCATCATTTCAGGACTTCTCAGAGGCAATTGAAGACTACTTTAACTATTACAATAAGAAAATAATTCAAGATAAAACAAAATGGATGCATCCTGTAAAATACAGGAAAACATCCATATGTTTAATTCAATAGATAATATATATCCAGAATAATGCAGACATATCAATGTATAGCAATCATTATAGGCTCTTTTTTATCTAATGAATTAATATCTAATATTTAATTTTGTATAATCTGTTCAACTAAATGATTACAATTTATAACTAACTTTTCAATATCTGATATATCCGCACCATCTATATGCACGCCAGCAGTTACACTTACAGTTGTACCAAAATGCTTTGCCAGTTTTATTGCAATATCTTTTGCCAATATATCATCTTTATGTCCCAACACAGTCATTACCGATGTAGTAATCGTTGTTTGCCCTGCTTTAATTATACTTTCTGATGGTGTAGCTATAGCTACAGCACCAATATGATAGGTGTCCCCACCACCAATGGATACAGATATGTTTTGCCCAACAAAGGTTACTACCGCTTCTATACAGTAAGGTATAACACCATAAGTATATCGTCGAATCCTTATTTTCTTATTGCTGTGCATAATGCTTATCACCCTTCAACATATTGCGGCCAGTCCATGGAATAAAATTTTTCGACTCAAAACCAAATTGCATTAAAATTTTTCCTACAATATGATTAATTTGTTTTTCCACTGAATTCGAATCATTATAAAACGTCAATAATGGAGGAATAATAGTGCATCCATATTCGGCTAATGTCGTTAAATTACGTAAATGAATACGACTTAACGGCATTTCTCTTGGCACAAGTACAACCTTTCTATTTTCTTTAAAACATACATCGGCAGCTCTCAATAACAAATTATCAGCAAATCCACAAGCCATTCCAGCAACACTTTTCATGCTACAGGGAACGACTATCATGCCATCGGTCTTAAACGATCCACTAGAAATTGTAGCAGCCATATTCTTGCTGTCATGCACTACATCCGCTAATCCTTCCATTTCTTCAACAGTAATAGTACTTTCATATTGTAAAGTAGCCTTTGCGCCTTCAGTCATAACCAAGTGAACTTCTATATCTGTTATTTGACGCAACGCTTTAAGGACATAATATCCAAGTATTACGCCACTTGCGCCTGATACACCAACTATTAAACGCATATAAACCACCTCATACAACTCACTTTGTCTTACCAAAGACCAATTACTTTCCACCAAGGTAATTGAATTACACAAGTAATAACAAATAACACTAATGTATATGGTAACCCAAATCGTATAGTTTCTTTTTCAGTATACATACCATTATCTTCACCTTCACCAACCAAGATAGCTAAATTATGGAACGGCAAGATAAAGTGAGCATTAATAGCTGTATACGCAATCATCACTGGAATAATCGGAGAAATACCAAGTGACTCTGTGAAAGCAAGCATTGCTGGGATAACAATGCCCATAACCGCTACTACACTACCAAAGCACATATGAATGGCAATCGAGATAACAGTAATAAATGCACCAAGAATAAACATATTTTCAGGAACTGCTGATGGTAACAGTGTTTGTGCTAACCATGTATTCATGCCAGTTTGACCACCAACTCGGCCAATTGCAACAGCAGCCGTCAAGAATAATAATGTTTGCACTGGTACAGCTGACCAACTAGCTGGTGTTAAGACGTCACCAATTTTTGGCATAGCCATCATTACAGCAATAAATAATGTAACCCATCCAATATCAATTCCATGAATACTATCTGTCATCCAAAGAATAATCGCCAAAATGACCCAAACAGCAGTACGAATTTCTTTTCCTGTCATTGTACCTAATGACTCTCTTTTTTCTAAAATAGCTTGTTGATTAATTGAGACCTCTTTCGTAGGTTTGAACATCGCCATAATCATAAACATGGTAATAATACTTGTTAGAATCATTGGAAAGCCCATTACTTTGAACCACTCAAGCCAACCTACCTCTGTCGGTAAGCAGTACTGTGCAGCTAAAGGATTTATAGAGGCATCCCCTGTTAAAAAGATCATTGAAACTGGTATAGATGCAGTAAATACGGTAAATCCAATTTTTACAGCATCTTCTCTAGGCATATCAGCACTTTTAATAACCACTGCCATAACAGACATAATCAGGAATGCCCGTGGCCAAGGATGTGGAATTAATAATGATAATATAAAAGTTAATGCAAATATAGAAATAATAATACTATTGTAATTGGTTACATATTTAGAAATATACCAATAAGCTATTCTTTCACCCAAACCAGACTCACGTACTGCAGTAGCAATTAGATATGCACCAATAATAAGATACATCATCGATGTAGTCCAGGTAGAAAAAATTAACGTTTTAGGGGCTACATCAAACACCGCTAATCCCAATAGATATAATCCTGAAACATAACCTGGTTGTGCAACGCCAAATGCCCAAAATATAACGGTTCCCAAAGATAACGCCAAACAAGCATGACCTTGTGGGCTTAGCCCAGTTAATGGTGCAAACCAAATTAAGAGTCCTAATATAATACCTAAACAGAATCCTATAATTCGTTTATATTTTCCCATATGATCACCTTCTTACATTATCCTTTATGATTAGGGACCCAATATGTAGGATCTACTTCCATAAATTTGGCCCGTTGGAAACGTTTCTTTTCACTATATGGCACAGTAGCATCAAAAATCGTTTTGCATGCAATACCATGATCACGAATAGTATAACTACAAGATGCATCATTAGATGGATCAAGTGGATGGCAACGAACCCCTGGAATATTGATAATATCAATGTCACCTTGCATTCTAGTAATCATAGCCCACATAACATCTTTCATATCAAAGATATCAACATCTTCATCGACAAGAATTACTTGTTTTAATTCAGAGAATGCAGAAAAAGCTAGTAAAGCCGCTTGTCTTTGTCGCCCTTCATCAGATGGCACTGATTTTTTAAACTGCATTACAGCCAAAAATTTACCACCACCAGGGCTAGCAGCGTAAACATTTAATAATCGACCTGGCATAGCACGTTCAACCATATCCATAATAGAGGCTTCTGTTGGGATGCCCGCCATATTAACATGTTCTTCAGATGGCCCAATACAAGTTTGCATTATAGGATTTTTACGTGTTGTAACAGCTTTTACTTTAATAACAGGAACTTCTGGATTTGCAGGTCCTGTATAACCAGGAAATTCTGGCATTGCTTTTCCTGTATTCGTATTGATATCTTCACGTAATCGTTTTCCTACTACCAGCTCACCTTCAATAACATACTCAGCATTAGCAATACAGTTTTCTTTAATTGTTAAGCACGGTACTAATTCAACAGCTTTTCCACGAATGGCACCTGCAACAGCTAATTCATTATATCCAATAGGGGTTGTAGGTGGTTCAAAACATGCACCTATTTCAATTGCTGGGTCTACACCAATGCTGATAGAAATTGGCAGTGGTTTACCAAGTGCTTCTGCTTTTTCTCTAAAAGCACCTAAATGCCGTGCACCTGGAGTAAAGAACATTGTGATTTCATCTTTTGACTGTAAACATAATCTGTGAATAGTTACATCTGAATCACCATTTTCTGTATCTGTTGCATAACACATACCTAATGTAATATAAGGACCTGCATCTTCAGGAGTGTTAGTAGGTGCTGGCAAAATTTTTCTAATATCAAAATCAGGATCTGTTGCTAAATAAACAACCTCTTGACATTTAGCTTTTGAAGAATCAACTACAGTTGGTTGAATTGGTTTTTTTACAGAATCACGAAGCAATTGACCGAGTTTATCTGGCGTCGTACCAAGTAGTAATGCTACACGAGCACGATCAGATAATACACCAATTACAACTTTAGAATTAGGATGGCCTTTTACCTTATTAAACATCATCGCTGGACCCAATTTTGTTGGTCGTGCTACTGTACCACCTGCACCAATATGACGATAAACCCCTGCTAGCTCAGCTGAAGGGTCAACTTCTACATCCGTACTAATTAATTGTCCAGGTGTCCGTTCTAATAACGCTAAGGCAGAACGTAAATCAATAACAGAGTTTTCCATAAAAATAACCTCCTAACAAAATGAATTATATTCATAATAGCTATTTATTGCTTGCCTTAAGATTACGCTTTATAGTTGCTATACAGTCAAGAGGTTATTTATACTATATTCTATTTTCTTTTAAAAGGAACCTGTAAGAGGCAGTAATCTTCTGTTCGATTTTGTTGATAGTAAGTTGTATCTAATAAACATACATCTATAATATTACCAGTCAACTCATAACCGTTTTTCTGCATCCATTGCAATAAATATTGTGCATACTTCATATCATATGGCATACCAGATTTATAAAAACATACATATTCTCCTGCAGGAATTGTAATTAAATTATCTAAGTTTTCTATATTGGGCGGAACAAAAATACAACTACCACCTTTTAACTTAATATTAGATATAGATACAACACCTCTTGATGCATCCATAAAGGTGTTGACAAAACAAGGTGTCAAAATAGTTCCAAAGCCTGCAGATGGTCTTATTTGTAAAGATTCTAACTGACGCCATAAGTTCATCAATGTAAGATGTAATTTCTCTTTTGTAACATTATCAGGAAATTCTTGATAAATTGCTTTTCGCTCTGGATAATATTTAATAAACGGTTCCGCTAGTTTCATTTCATATCCATCAACAGCATCATTAAGTATACTAATTTGTTGATTAAGTGCTTCTCTGATATGATTTAACTCCGCAATTTGTTGATTAATCTTACTTTTATAATCAATAAAAAAAGTAAGAATTTCTTTTGGATTTGTATGTGATAATTGTTCTTTTATGGTTTCTAAACTCAAACCTAATGATTTTAAAAAAACAATTTTTCTTAAAAACGGGATTTGAGATCTACTATAATAACGATATCCTTTTTCATCAACCTCAACAGGTTTAAAAAGACCAATATGATCATAATGAATCAAGGTTTGTCTACTCAAACAATGTAGCTTTGCCATAGAGCTAATCGAAATTAAAGAATCCATAATAATTGACCTCACTAGAAATGCTATAATATATCCATATCTATTTATTATTATAGCCTGTATAGTTACTATACAGGCTATAATAATATTTTCATTTTAAGATTTAAAGTAAGACTATAACTTTATTTATGTTCTTGTAACCACTGAATAGCATATTCAGCATATACCGCAGATGCGGCAGATAATACAGTATCATCCATATTAAATCTATTATTATGATGATCGTATGTAGCCTCGATTTCAGGGTTTTGAATTCCAATAAAGGCAAAACAGCCTGGTTTTTCTTGTAGGTACCAAGCAAAGTCTTCGCCTGGCATCACCTTGCGCATTTTAGACAGTTTTTCTTTGCCTAGTGTATCGATAACAACGCGTTCAGCCAGTTCACTGGCTGCTGCGTCATTAATGGTTGGAGGTACTTTCTTTTCATAAATCAATTCAGCCGTAGCACCATAAGCTAATGCTGTATGTTCTACAACGCGGCGTATAGATTCTACATAATGGTCCTCTTGTGCAGGATCAAAGAAACGGATGGTACCACCCATTTGTGCTTCGCCTGGGATAACGTTCCATTCTGAACCAGAGTGAATATTGCCGATGGTGAGCACAAGAGAATCCAAGGCACTCACATTGCGAGATACTACTGTTTGCAGATTCATAACGATGGCACTGGCTACGACAACCGCATCAATAGCTTGATGTGGTTGTGCCCCATGACCTTGTTTGCCTTTTACGCGGATTGTAATTTTACTGCTAGCCGCCATGCGTGGCCCTTCTTCAATAGAAATGAGACCTGCTGGTAAATCAATCCATACATGACCACCAAAGATGGCATCAATTTTTTCAAACCAATTCTCAAACTTCATGAAATCAGGAGCACCTGCACCAGTTTCTTCGGCCGGTTGGAAGGCAAGGTATACGTCGCCTTCAATGCGGTCTTTCATAGAGGTAAGCATCTTAGCCGCACCGAGTAAAATCGCCATATGACCATCATGACCGCACGCATGCATCTTGCCATCTACATCGGATTTAAAATCAAATGTATTATGCTCTTGTACAGGCAAGGCATCGATATCTGCACGGAGGGCAATCGCTTTACCCGGTTTTGCACCATGAATAATGCCGATAAGTCCGGTTCCACGTTCCATATCTACATGAACCTCTACGCCCATGGATTCTAATTCTTTAGCTAGAGTTTTGGTTGTTTCGAACTCTTCATTACTGAGTTCTGGATGTTTATGAAAGTACCTACGCCAATCTTGTACATAGGTTTTATATTGTTCAATTAAATCGCGACTATGCATGATATCGCCTCCTTAGCTTTTAGCACAGATTAACAAAATATACTGGAAATCCCCATATTTATGGGAATAACAGGGTAAATGTAAAAGAAAACGACAGGCAATGCCATGTCGTTTTCTTTATGCTTCTCTTATCGATTGCGCAATACTGCTTGTACCGCCAAGGATACAACAGCAGTCGCTACCGCTACAGCTGCTGTAATTTTTGCAGTTGTGCAGAGCTCATCTTTTGTTGGTTTTGCTTTTGCTGCAATGTCTAATGTTTTAGCCACAGCAGGAACCAATACATCATTACGTAAGGATTCTGTATTCATATTTACTCCTCCAATATAGACTATTTATTCTAGGTTATCACGAATAGAATATAAAGTCTACATATTCATCGGATTTTATCTATATATTTATCAATTGTTCATACCAAATAAATGAATCTATCAATCTAAGACTATTTGCTAGCCAATTCACCAATGACATCAGCCAAGATGGTAATTGCTTTTTCTAGTTCTTCTTGAGGAATGTTAAGAGCTGGCAACAAACGAACCTTATTTTTAGCAGATAAACATACAACGCCTTTTTCTAGACATTTAGCAATAACGTCTTTAGGATCTACAGTTGTTTCGATACCAATCATGAGGCCCATACCGCTAACGCCGACAACGCCTGGTTTACCTTCTAAGGCGTGTTTTACGTAATCACCTTTAGCTTTCACAGTAGCCAAAAATTCTGGTGTTAACCGTTCAATGATGGTACAGCCTGCAGCGGCACAGATTGGGTTACCGCCAAATGTTGTAGCATGCGCACCTGCGGTTAATACGAATTGCGTTTTTTCATTGAATAAGGTTGCGCCCATAGGCAAGCCACCAGCTAAGCCCTTAGCCGTAGATACGATATCTGGTTCGATACCAAATTGTTCATATGCATACAGGCTACCAGTCCGGCCATTACCCGTTTGCACTTCGTCGATAAGCACGAGTTGATCGTGTTCATGAGCATATTTTGTAATCGCTTGAACGAATTCCTTATCAAGAGGCATAACGCCACCTTCACCTTGAATAGGTTCCATCATGATAGCGCAAACTGCTGGATTGGCTAGGACTTTTAAAGCCGCATCAATATCATTAGCAGGCGTATGAACAAACCCTTCTGTGAATGGGAAGAAATGTTGATGGAACACATCTTGACCTGTGGCGGACAATGTTGTTACCGTACGGCCATGGAAGCTATTAACGAGTGTAACGATAACGTTGCGGCCATCGCCGTATTTATCATGGCTATACTTACGAGCGGCCTTGATGGCACATTCATTAGATTCGGCACCAGAGTTACAGAAGAACACCTTTTTCATGCCAGTCCGTTTACATAATAATTCAGCCAATTTAATTTGTGGTACGGAATAATATAGATTAGAAATATGGTTTAATGCATGTGTTTGTGCAATCACCGCCTTAGACCATTCATCATCGTCTACACCAAATGCTGTAACGCCAATGCCAGAACCAAGATCGATGTATTCTTTTCCTTCTACATCCCATAACAAAGAACCTTTGCCTTTTTCAAAGCAAACGTTAAACCGGCCATACGTATTGGCTATATACTCTTTATCTTGTTGTTCAAAATCTTGTGTCTTACTCATCATATCCTCCAAACGTACGGCCCAGCCGCCGTCTATCTATACGCACTGTAACGATAGCAAATGATGTTATCATCGTTATATCTACTATATTACTTTACAAACATTGTGCCAAGACCTTCATCGGTTAATAGTTCAATGAGGATGGCATGTGGAATTTCACCATTGATTATGAAAACCTTTTGAGCCCCTGCATTGATGGCCTCTAAGCAACAGTCTACCTTTGGTATCATGCCACCAGCGATGACACCTTCTTTTTTCAACTGTTCCACTTCCGCAAGGGTAATCTTAGAAATAAGGGAGTTAGGATCGTTTACATCCCGTAGTACGCCATCGATATTCGTCATGGCCACCATGGTTTCCGCATTGAGGGCACCTGCAATCTTTTGCAGCTGCCGTATCGGCATTGACATTATATACATTGCCTTCTGCGTCACAACCAACGGAAGAAATAACCGGAATATATCCCTTACTGATGACATCGTCGATAACCTTTGGATCGATTTTATCAACTTCCCCCACATAGCCAAGTTCTTCATTTTTCTTGTGTACTTGAATGAGTTCACCATCCACGCCACAAAGGCCGATAGCACGGCCACCAAAGCCGATGAGGTCCGCTACGAGGCCTTTATTGACCTTGCCAGCAAGCACCATTTGTACTACATTCATCGTTTCTTTGTCGGTAACGCGCAAACCATTACTGAATTTCGATTCAATATTCATAGCCTTTAAGGTGCTATTAATATCTGGACCACCACCGTGAACGAGGACTACTTTCACACCTACCAATTGAAGTAGTAGCAAATCATTCATAACGGATTTTTTTAATTCCGGATCCGTCATGGCATTGCCGCCGTATTTTACGACTACGTATTTATCTGTATATTGTTTGATATATGGAACGGCCGCCGTTAAAATGTGCGCCCGCATTGCATTTGTTACACTGTTCATAGTGAAAGCCCCGTTTCTTCTGGCAATCCAAGTGCGATGTTCATACATTGTACGGCTGCACCAGAAGCGCCCTTACCTAAATTATCAAAAATAGCGTGAACGACCATGCGGTCATTATTGCCCGTTACAGAGATAATCATGCCATCCGTATTGCTTAGTTTATTAGCATTTAACAATTGTTTATTGTCTTCTTCTAAGTTAAGTGGTGCTACCTTGACGATAATGCTATCCTTGTAGAAATCTACGAGTGCAGCATGCACATCTTCTACGGTAACAGATTTTGCTAATAGACGTGTATGTAGGCCAACACTGACCTCCATACCGCTGTAGTAATCGTCTACGATAGGTATGAATATTGGCGCTTCTGTAAGGCCACATACATGGGTTACTTCTGGCAAATGTTTATGTTGTTGACTAAGGCCATATTGACGTGGTGCGTAAAGGAAATAATCCTTTGGCTCCGATTCATATTGACCAATCATCTTCTTACCGCCACCGCTATAGCCTGTTAAGGATGTAATGGTAAAAGGATAATCTACTGGGGCAATGCCTGCTTTCACAAGAGGTGCAATGCAAGCAATCATGCCGCTTGCATGACAGCCAGGATTGGCAATATGTTGTTTTGTTTTAATATCGTTTTCATAGCTTTCACCAAGTTCAGGAAAGCCATAGGCCCAATCATCAGCCGTTCTAAATGCTGTGGATGTGTCGATAATCTTGCAAGGGTAATCGCCGATAGCAGCCACCACCTCTTTGGAGGCCGCATCAGGCAAGCACAAGAACACAATATCCGCGTCCTTTGCAATACTCGCAATAACATCAATATTTTTACGGTCCTCATCGGAGATGGATAATAATGTAATATCCTTCCGACCGGATAGCCGTTCATGAATTCTAAGGCCCGTCGTTCCTTCGTGACCTACGATAAATACCTTATATGGATTCATATGATAACCTTCTTTACTATACGTGCTAGATGACCTCTCCCGCCATCTGTGTTCTAACTATTATTTCATTGGATAGTCGCCAAATGTAGCAACCATAACCGCCTTAATGGTATGCAAGCGATTTTCTGCTTCTTGGAATGCCAAGGAGTTTGGACCTTCAAATACGTCCTCTGTGACTTCGATACCATTCATGCCGAACCGTTCAAAGATATCTTTACCAACTTGCGTTTCCGTATTGTGGAATGCTGGCAAGCAGTGACAGAATTTCGTATTTGGATTGCCTGTTAAAGCCATCATATCCGCATTGATTTGGAATGGTTTAAAGAGGTTAATCCGTTCTTCCCACATATCGTAAGTATCGCCCATCGTTACCCATACACCTGTGTAAATCACATCAAGGCCTTTCACGCCTTCCGCCACATTATCTGTGCATGTAATCGTAGCGCCTGTTTCCTTCGCTACCTTCAAGCATTCTTCGTAGAACGGACCTGCTGGCCAGAATTGTTTAGGACCGATGAGGCGGAAATCCATGCCCATTTTCACGGCACCGCTCATCAAAGCGTTACACATATTGGATTGACCATGGCCTACATAAGCATAGGAAATTTCGTTCAATGGCTTGTCGATATTTTCTTGCAATGTAAGGAAATTAGCCAATGTTTGTGTAGGATGATCTATATCGGTTAGGCCATTCCATACAGGCACGCCAGAATATTGTTCCAATGTATCCACGTCTTCTTGGTCAAAGCCACGGAATTCAATAGCATCATACATGGAACCAAGAACACGCGCCGTATCCTTTAAGGATTCTTTTTTATTCATTTGGGATCCTGTAGGACCAAGGTATGTCGTATGCGCCCCTTGGTCTGCTGCCCCTACTTCAAAGGCACACCGTGTTCTCGTAGAATCCTTTTCAAAGATGAGTACGAAATTTTTGCCTTCCATCGTTTTGATTTCTGTGCCCGCTTTTTTATCTGCCTTTAATTTAGCAGCTAGATCTAAGTAATATTTAATTTCTTCTGGTGTGTAATCTAGCATTGTCTTAAATGATTTATTATGTAAACTTTTCATGATAACTCCTTCAATCTATACGGTATATATTTATACAATTTTATTTTTGTTATTTGTGAAAGCTACTCTTTCGGTTGTAAATATTCTGCAGCTAGTGCCGCCATCATGGTAATACCGGATTCTAAAATCTTTTCATCAATGGTAAACTCTGCATTATGAAGTGCTGGATTGCCTTCAAAACCGGTTCCCAACCAAAGGAAAGCACCTTTGATTTTGTGTAAGTATGCAGAAAAATCTTCTGCCGCCATAGACGGATGTTCTGGATGTACCACAGCGTCTTTGCCAAGGTATTTTTCTACGATTGATGTAGCATAGTCGATGGCATCTGGGTCATTCGTTGTCGCTCCGTGGCCGCGTTTATAATCTAAGGTACTCTTTGTTTTGTACATCATATCCAAAGCTTGTAAGCTTTCACCTAAACGACGTTCAATATAGTCACGTTTCGCTGGTTCGTAGGTACGACAAGTCCCTTCGAGGTATACATCGCCGCAGCCTACATTATAGCGGTCACCACCGTTGATTACCCCAATGGTGCATACGAGATTTTCCATTGGATTCGTCTCACGGGCCACCATGGATTCTACATTAACAATCCAGTTGGCCGCAGCCACGATGGCATCGATACCATTGTGAGGTTCTGCACCATGCGTAGATTTACCGTGGATGTGCACGAAAAAATGATCAGATGCCGCCATAAGATGACCTTTCTTAAGGCCTACCGTGCCTACCGGCAATTGAGGCCATACATGAAGTCCAAAAATTTCATCTACATCATCTAGGATACCGCTGTCCACAATGCCTTGTGCACCAGGAAATAACGCCTCTTCTTCAGAAGGTTGGAATACGAGTTTAACGGCACCGTACAATTCATCTTTAATAGATTGCAACACAGCTGCCGCACCAAGCAAAATCGATATATGTCCATCGTGTCCGCAAGCATGCATAACACCTTCGTTTTGTGATGCAAAAGGTAGCCCCGTCTCTTCATGGATTGGCAATGCATCAATATCGGCCCGTAACGCAATAACAGGGCCTGTGTGAGCGCCCTGTATTTCACCGATAACTGCATAATCTGAAACATCATTGACAAATGGAATCCCGAGTTCTCCAAGAGTCTTTTGAATGAATAAAGATGTTTCTTTTTCTTGACCAGATAATTCTGGATGACTATGAATATGTCGACGCCATGCTATAACTTGTTCTTTATATTGTGCTGCATATTTTTTTATTAAATCTTGTAATGTATTCATGACGTTATCTCCTTTATACACACCATGTATATTTTATACATTTAATGCGTATTTTTATAACCTATGTACGTATTATAATACTATCACTTATATTATTCAAGTTTTATACATATATTTTGTATTTTTATTTGTTATGCTATGCATTAATTTTAATCATAGAACTATAAGCTATAAATTATATGAATGTCTAAAAAAAGCTGTAATAGCATGCGTTGATGTAACGCATACTACTACAGCTCCATTTATTTTTCGTAATATTGTTTCATTTGTGTATAGCCATTGACGATGACCTCAATTTCACCAGTTCTAGGATGGAAAATAAGACCATGAACAGGTACGTCTTTTGGAATCAACGGATTCATACGCAATTCGTCCACTGTTTCCTCTACATTTTCAGCAGGATGTGTAAACCCATCCGCCCAGTGTTCCATTTCCTTTTTAACCATGTGAATCGCTTCTGGTGCAATACCACGAGCTAACATTTTTTCTGTTAAGTTTTTAGCTGTTGTTTTAGCCATACCGCATTCATGATGACCAATAATAAAAATTTCGTTAACACCTAGCTCATAAATGCAAACCAACAAACTACGAACAACACCATCAAAAGGTCCTGTAATACAATTACCTGCTGTCTTAACAATCTTAGCCTCACCACGACCAATATCCATGGAATCCTCTAAGAAATTCACAAGGCGCGTATCCATACACGTTACAATCGCCATCTGACGGCTCGGCATCTTACTGCATTTTGTATCTACATCAACATATCCTGTATTTTGATCCTCTACATATTCCTTATTGTGCTTCAAAATATCATCAAGTAAACTCATATTTCCTCCTGATAAAAAAGACCTTGTCTAAATTAAAGCAAGGTCTCTATATTTAATACATTCGATATTTTATTATACCATATATCCGTATCCCCTATCTCTCCTGTCCATAGACTTCGGCTCGCTTAGTGACAGTAATAAACCGAAAGGAAGAGAGTGTTGAGTAGTCCGTGCTCGCGAGCGACTTTGGCCCTGCGAAGCCCGAAGGGCGAAGTCAGACCCGGCCGGTGGAGCGAGCAAGTATGGGCTACTCAACCTGAATACTCTAGGTTTATATGTCACTAGCGATCCGGAGTCGCCAATGCCTCTATAGTGCGACACTACCACCACGGACGACTTCGATGCGATTAACGAACATATCTTTAAACAAGGCAATCATATCATTATTCTTAGACACGGTCTTTACGCATTGTACAAGTACGGATTTTCGATTGTAGTCGATGACCTTAAGGTCAAAGGTTTCTGCAATGCGGAATATTTCTTGTTTGTCCGATTCTTTACAGCTATTAATCTTGATGAATAGTAATTCTTTTTTTGTAATAGGCATATCCGTAAAATCGATGACCTTAATGACTTCTACACTGCGGTTAAGTTGCTTAATGATTTGTTCATATGTCAAATCATCGCAGGTGAGTTCAATGGTCATACGTGACATGGTAGGGTCTTCTGTTTCACCTACTGTCAACGTATCAAGGTTATAGTTTTTACCAGCGAAGAGGCCTGAAATTTTGGCCAATACGCCGATTTGGTTTTCTACATATGCTGAAATGCAGCGTTTTTCTAAATGTAATTCCATAGCCCCTCCTATTTTTTATCCTTTAATAACATGTCGCTCAATGATTTACCTGCTGGTACCATTGGCAATACATTTAACTCGGTTGGAACGATACATTCAATAAGTGTTGGTCCTTTTTTGAAAGCATCCGCTTTTGTAAAGGCCGCTTCTAGTTCTTCAACTTTTGTAACACGTATACCTTGTGCACCATAGGCTTCTGCTAATTTCACAAAGTCTGGTACGTATTCAAATTCATCGTTATCGATTATATCACGAGTGACAATAGCACTTTCATCCATCAATAAATTAGTACATGCATAGCGTTTATCGTAGAATAATTGTTGCCACTGACGTACATTGCCAAGATAGCCATTATTGATGACAACCAAGGTCACAGGCAAATGGTAATGCATAGCTGTTGCAAATTCTTGAATATTCATTTGCACGCCCCCATCCCCACAAATGGCGAATACGCGTTTTGTAGGATTGCCAAATTGAGCACCAATAGCCGCAGGGAATCCATAACCCATCGTACCTAAACCGCCGGATGTCAACAATTGATGATTGCCTTCAATTTCGAGGAATTGCGTAGTCCACAATTGGTTTTGACCTACATCGGTTGTCACCACGGGACGGTCATAATGATTATTAATGTAGTCGATAATATTTTGTGGCGTAAGACCTTCTTCGCCAGCTTGCGTAACAGGACGCTCTTCTTTTAACTGTTGCAATTGAACTGGCCAATCGCCTAAGTCGTGAGGTTCAATATATTCTAATAGGGCTTCAATAGCTAGTTTTGCATCCGCCACGATTGGAATATCTACCTTAATATTTTTAGAGATAGATGCAGCATCTACGTCAATATGTACAATTTTGCAGTTTTGTGCAAATGTACTCAATTTGCCGGTAATACGGTCATTGAAACGAGTACCAATGGAGATCATCACATCACAATCGGTAATGGCCACATTCGGTGCATAACCACCGTGAATGCCTACATTGCCTAAGTACAATGGATGACGTGAACTAATAGCACCTTTCCCCATCAAGGTAGTGACTACAGGAATACCCGTTTTATCTACCAGCTGTGTCATCAATTCATTAGCACCACTGATGCTAATACCACCACCTAATAAGAATAAAGGATGTTTAGCTTTAGCAATAACAGAGCACGCTTTTTTTACCTGACCAATGTGAACTGTCGTATTTGGTTTATAACCACGGATGTTAACTTCATCAGGGTATACATCAGAGCCCATCGCTTTTTGAATATTCTTAGGTATATCTACGACAACAGGGCCGGGGCGGCCTGTACGAGCAATGTAAAAAGCTTCTTTCAAAATACGTCCCAAATCCTTGCGGTCACGAACAGTAACAGCATATTTACTTACATTACGAACAATGCCGACCGTATCTACTTCTTGGAATGCATCATTGCCCATCAAGGCTAAATCTACTTGGCCTGTAATGCATACCATTGGTACGCTATCTGAGTAGGCTGTAGCAATACCGGTAACAAGATTTGTCGCACCTGGGCCAGATGTAACCATGCAAACGCCAACCTTACCAGTGCTGCGTGCATAACCATCAGCAGCATGTGCTAATGCTTGCTCATGGCGAGGTAAAATTACTTTCACCTGATCTTGTTTGTATAATTCATCCATAATATCGATGGTTGCTGCCCCAGGATAGTTGAATAAAATCTCAACATTCTCCTCTTGCAATGCTTTCACCACATATGCGGCACCTGAAATCATAGCCATCCTCCTATATACCAACCTACAAATGCTAGTAGATTATATCTAAAAAATTGAATATTACTGTTATTTATGATATACTTTTTAATATATCACATCTTAGTTGATGTGAGTATGAAATAACTCAATAAATCACTAAATTTAGTCGTATTTTCTGAAAGGACTGAATACTATGAAAGAAATTTTAGGTTTCCACTTAAACGGTTGCCCTTATTGCCATAACGCATTCCGTGCAATCGAAGAATTACAAGCAGAAAATCCTGCATATGAAAATATCAAAATCGACTGGGTTGAGGATCAAGATGCTCATGAATTATTCAAAACGCATCCATATGAATATTATCCTAACCTTTGGTTCGGTACTGATAAACAATACGAAGCACAACCTGGTGAAAGCTATGACCAAACTAAGGCATACATCAAGGCTGTATTCGACAAAGCGCTTGCATAAAAACTATATAACCAATAAAAATGCACCTCTAACATACAATCTAATGTTAGGGGTGCATTTTAGTATAATAAAAGGTTATAGGGTTATAGCTTTTTGGGTACTATAAATTTACTGATTGCCTTATACACAATTAAAATCAATGCAATCTCTAAGGGGAAACAAATAATATTTTTAATAAGACGTCCAACAAATATAGCGGATACAGCTTTATTATAAAATATTGTCAGCCATATTGTATTTAATATCAGATGTATACATACTGTCACAATCGCTTCTGGTAAAAGTAATTGTTTAAATGTAACATTACGTCCGTGTAAAAAATACCCATACACATAGCCTACAAGAAATTCAGATATGATAAAGCCGGGAAAGAATACGCCTTGTCCAAATAGAGCCATGCCTATAAAGCAGGCAATAGCAGCCATTATACCAGCTGCCATCGGCCCATAAAGAATGGCAAATATAGCGGTTGATAGAAATCCAAAAGTGATATGTATAAAGGTAGTGTGAATAGCAAATATATAAGATAGTAAAACCGTCAACGCTACAAATATTCCCGTTCTTACAATCATATCAGTTTTCATGAGATATATGGCTCCTTTTTCTATCCTTCCACTCTAAATACATATGACGAACAACCTGAATTGGAGAGTGTAGTAACATCCGCGGGCCACCGTAGCGCATGATTTCACGGATTTTTCCTCGGTACGTCGGCGCACAACAATGTGTTTTACATACGCTACAAAACGTCTTATGCTCCATGTGTGGGCATACATCGATGCGATGCTGTGCATACTGCCATACCTCTTCACAATCTTCGCATAGTTGGCCCTTTGGCGTATGATGTTTATCATGACAATAGATGCCAATGATTTGACGCATCGTTTTGAGTTCTAATTGACGCTTTTCTTCTACTGTCATAATGCCTCCTATTTAACCGACCAAGATACCCATGCAACCGTATCCACTGTCTTATTATGAATTTTACCATCAATAGCACGCGGTTCAATGAGTTGTCTAATTTCTCGCTTCATATCTTCCATGGTGCCCCACTCATTATTGTGGAGACGCATCGTGAAATAATCTACCGCTTTATCAAGGCTCATAACCTCTGTTTCGGGTACAGTTTTGTACGTAACTTTCACATTATGACCTATCTCATGAATAGCATCTAAACATTCTTTCATTTTACCAGCCCACGGAAATGAATCTCGTCCGAAGAAATGTTCTGACAACATATCTACCGTTTCATCCATACGTTCACTAAACGCAATCCATAGACATGTATCATGGCTTGCATTGTGCATGGCCCGTATATTCTCTACATCAAACATGATAGGACAAAAAATACTATACGCCAAATCAAAGGATTTATCCCAGCCTAATTTCTGCCTAGTTTCTTCAGACCATGGTGCAATATATAGGCTCACATCAAGGCCTTCTTTATCTGCCAGTTGTTTTGCACCATGAATCATGCCATCGGACAAATCAATTCCCGTAGTTTTGTAACCTTCTCTAGCTAATCCAAGTGCATAATCACCAACACCACAACCAATGTCGAGAGCGGTACCACCAGCTGAAGGTAATAGATGTTCGTCCTTTAAAAATGCAAGAAAATCTGTCACCTGTGCCTTACGATCTGCTCGACTATGTAATTCTACGAAAAAATTTAGACCGGTTATTCCAAGCCTCTTGTTCATCGCGCCAATCATGGAAATCAACGGATACCTCTTGTATTGTATTATTCATGTTATATCCTCTACTCTGATACTGTATATGCTAATGTAAATATAGTTAACACAATATCCATATGGCCCTATCATTCCAAATAGGCAGTTCAAATTTTGTATATGGATACTATATTTTCATTGTATATTATTCTCAATAAAATTTGTGTTACTATAGTCACATTTACATATATTATCTAAAGTATCGAATATCCTATTCTATATATTTACATTGTATCGGATAAAATATATCGTATAGAACGTCCCTTGCCAATCTGTTTAAGTCGCCCCTTCTCCACTAATCGTCGTAACACTCTACCGCTCGTGGCCTGTGCTACTTTTAATTCTGTATCAACATCACTCCGTTTAATGCTTCCACAATCACGAACTAGATTAATGATCTGCTCTTCTTGCTGATAGCTAATTTTAGGTACATTATGTTCAGATATAGGCTCATCGATATTGCAATTTGGTAATATTAATTTAAATGCATTAGTAGTCACAATAATTTGAGGTTTAACTGTTTTATTTTTATAGGCATCCATAATTTTTTGTAAGCCTGTCCCATAGGCTTCAATTAATTCTAACCGATAAAATACATTAGCTAATTTGGGATTCCGGCACAATGAAAACCCATCTAATAAAATATCGTCTAAACTAGTTCTAGGTGGCAAACCGCCAAGCGATGTAAACTCAATACGATTATCATATATGCCTATGGTTGGACTAGCCATATACGAATAATCTCTATGAACTAGCATATTTAATAATGCTTCACGAATAGCAATCTGTGGATAATCTCGTTTATCCTTTCTATGAAGCCCTTCAATAGTGGCTTTAACTGCATTTCGATTATCTATATACTCGTACGCTTCATATAATTGATCTAATAAGGCCCCTCTGATTTCACGCCTATCTCTAAAAATATATCCATCGGTTCCCTGAAATACTGCAATTTTCAACTCATGAGGACATTGATCAGACAATAGTAACCCCAGATTGGTATAAATATCATCAAATTCAGTAATTCCTAAGGTTCTTTTTTGCGGATCATTAAAGGCTAGAGTTTTATCATCAAATTCATGTTTTAACCGTTTAAATGTTAATTTTTGTTGTAAGGATCTAGCACTTTCGTAACTATCTCCGTCAGTATCGCGAATCATATCCTTAATTAACATATCACTAGCTGGCACAGAAGCGAAACCTTGTCGCACATATACACCACTAGGTTTTAATCCCTTACTATGAATATAATAAGGTCTTAACGTGCCACGTTGGACTGTAATTTTTAATATATTTTTATCATGCTCTACCAAATTATCGTAATGAATAAATGCAGTAATATCTGGCTTAATGGAATCTCGCACTAAATTACCAATTTTCAACATAAGAGCATCACAATCATCTATACCTACAATATCGCCATTATCATCAATACCAATATAAATAGTACCACCATTAGTATTAGCAAAGGCAATAATCTCCTTACGAATATCCGCTGTATATTCTCTTTTAAATTCTATTATTTCCGATTCTTTATACATAAAAGCCTCCTTTCTATAATCTAATCTAATCTAATCTAATCTAATCACATTGTACTATTTTAATGATTAGAAAACAATATATTTCATTATTTCCCCATAATCATCAAAAGGGACTATACCCACATGCAATATATTTGCATAAGGTATAGTCCCTTATAGTTAGATAATTTATTTTTTATCATCTTGCTTAGTTTCTTCTGTATCTACAGATTTACCAAGCTCATTTTGTTTTAAAACTTGTTGTTCTAATTCTTCTACACTAGTTGGTTGTTCAGATTGTTCAGGTTTTTCTTGAGGTTTAAATTCAGCAGTTTTCTTATCGAATGTATCTCTAAGTTTATCAGTACCTTCTTTAGCTAAATTTTTGATAGCTTCAGGATCTGCACCGCTGAATGCTGCAAGAGCTTCTTCATTCTTAGGATCAAAGAAAGGCGCTTGTTTAAAGCCTAACATAGCAGCTACGAATACCATTGGAATTTGCGCAATAGCACTGTTGTATTCTTTAACTTGGAAGTTATAGATTTCTCGTTTATTAGAAATGAAAGTTTCATTTTCACTAATCGCTTCTAAAAATTTACCATATTGACTATCGGCTTTTAACTCTGGGAATTGATTAGCTAACGCCGTAATATTTTGAACAGCCTTAGCCGTTGCACGTGCCATTTCCAAGAAATTATCAGACACCTTTAATTGAATAGATTTCTCATAATCGCCATATTCATCAACTAACCCAGAGTATTGATTGATAATAGCTACCTTTTTCTCATAGGCTACGATAATATTAGCACGAGCTTCTTTAATCTCTACAGTTAATTTTTGCAATGTATTATATTGCTTAATAAAGAAAATTACCAATGCTAATATCAGCAGAAATATTAATGAACTCATATAATCCTCTCTCCATATCTGTAATACTATAATGAAAACCAAACTAATATGAACAACATGAATAATTTGGCAACATTATACCATATCAAATATATAACTGATATGAAATTTCATTCATGAAGTGCAAACTATAGAATACATTTCAGATATACCTTTACTCCATTTAGTAGTACGTTCATGTATGTCCATTCATTTTTCTCCTATTAATACATACAAATATCGCTTCAATGTTAACGATAAAAATTATTTCGTACACCACTTATATTTATTATAATAAAGAAAAGGAGGACTTGAAAATATGGGAACTTATATACTAATCCTAATGTTTGTATTAGTTGCTATTGCCGTGACATTTGCTACTTATAACTTATCTATGATTAAATCCATGCCGCCTGAAGAACGTTATAAACTTCTCTATTTTAAAGATGATCAAGTCTCTATAGGCATTGGTTTAGTAAGAAGAACCTATAAATTAAAAGATATTCGCGAAGTGCGTTTCTCTAAAGGGAAAAAATTCCGCAGCATGGGAAGTTGGGCCGGGAGAATGAAGATTTGCAAAATAAATGGTAAGACAAGCCGTTGGATAGAATTTGATGGTACTGTCTATTACAAAAAAATGGTATATATATCTAACGAAGAAATTATTGATAAATCAATAGACATACTCATGAAGGAATTTAGATCCAGAGGAATCCAGTGTAATAAATATAGATAGTAACATATAAAAACGGCTTCTCGAAATTTCGAGAAGCCGTTTATTTGGTGCGCCTAGCAGGATTCGAACCTGCGCACCCGGTTCCGGAGACCGGCGCTCTATCCCCTGAGCTATAGGCGCATGTGTACTAAAGAATTATACCATATTACAGCATGCTTCGATAGTATAAAGTATATTAGCACAAGGACATATAACATACGCCCCTATCATTAGCTAATCGATGAAATAATAATAGAGGCGTATTATTTTACATATTCTTTTTAATGACCTGTAAGAGTGCATCACAGCTACGACTGACATCATCATAGGTTTCGTCAAAGTTTCCCGTATACCAAGGATCCTTTACATCTCGGCTTTCACCAACAAAGGTCATAGCCTTATGCACCTTATGATCCACATCATCACCGATAATACGACGTAAGTTTCGTGCATTATTTTCATCCATGATGATGAGGTAATCAAATGTATGGTAATCATCTACAGTCACTTGGCGAGCCTTACGACGAGTATAAGGAATACCCATTTCATCTAATTTTTGTTTAGTCCCATAATGGGTATCATTTCCTATCTCCTCACGAGATGTGGCAGCAGATTCGATATAAATAGAATCAGTCAAACCTGCCTCGTTAACGATATGCTTCATATAAAACTCTGCCATCGTAGAACGACAAATATTTCCGTGACAGATAAATAAAACATTAACCATTATATCTCCTTTAACACCACACCAAGTGTCGAATTATTAACGTACAAAGTTCGTAGATACATTTTTCTCTGTATCTGGATATGGCACACCTTGCTCCTTAGCTACCGCAAAACTACGCATCATCCAAATCATATTACGAGCCAAGTTACGCATGGTTTGCATGCCTTCTTCATCTTGCTTAGCATCCTCTGCTACTAGGCCGTGGCTAATATTCCAATACGTAGAGCCTGCAATTGGCATTTGAGAAATACCAAAATATTTATTAAGCACATCAAAGGATGCCGTTGTGCCACCACGACGAGCTACCGCAATGGATGCACCTGGTTTAAAGGCAAATGGATTTGGTGTTACATTTTCTGCACTGAAAAATACACGATCTAAAAAGGATAAAATACGACCACTTGGATGTGCATAGTATACAGGTGTTGCAAAGATAAAACCATCTACATCTTTCGCTTTTTCTACGAAGGCATTTACATCATCATCTTTAAATACACATTCGCCATGTTCAAAACAATATCCACATTGAATACAATCACGAATAGGCTTATTGCCAAGCTGAATGACCTCTGTCTCTACATTGGCTTCGCTGAATACCTTTTGTACCTCTTGTATAGCTTGCATAGTCGTACCATTTACATGGCTACTACCATTTACGATCAAAACTTTCATATTCTATTCTCCTAATTTTTACTTAAAAAATTGTATAAGCTCTAGTTTTTATATATTAGCATAGAAATGTGAATTTGTTAAATTAATAGATTTAGATGCCCGAATCCTCTTTTCAGAATTAAAGAAGATATTATTACACATTATCGCCGTAAAATATAGCCCTAGTACTTTCTAGTAAATAATTACTGATATCTTTTGTAGATAAGAGAAACATCGACTAGTTTACAACTAGTCGATGTTTCTCTCTTCACAGCAAAATAATAACTAATTAATAAAATCTTACTCATCTTTTGAAATAGGGTATTCCCATATTTCTATCAATTTGTTCACCAATTGATTAGTTCTTGCTAATATTTCTTTTTCACCCCATTGATTATATTTAATTAGACTATGACTAATTTTGATTGGAGTATGCCTGTAACCTATATTATTTCCCTGTTTATCTTTACAGTCTAATTTATCAATAAAATATTTATTCTGATATTCTGAATTATAACCAGTAAGTGTTAGATTACCAATTGTATGCAAGTATTTTTCATGAACCTCCTTATATTCACTGCCTAATTTTTGTTTCCAAGTTTTAGATAGACTTTGAGGCATAATATGTTCAATTGTATATTCATTAGTATTTATATGTTCCTTTCCCATACTATTTTCAATTTTATCCAATAACATCTTAGTTCTAGTTGAATTCAATGAATATATTTTTAAAGTCTTAAGCGTTTCTTTAATTTCACTATCCTCAGGCACTCTTTGTGGCCAAGTTAACTCTTTTAAATTCTTTTTAAACGACTCCACCTTATTAGTTTCATATAAACTCTTTAACATTGAAATACAAACTGGTCCAGCAGTGTTTGTTGGTAGGGCACAAATTGTTCTACGCATCCAATAAGATTCAATAATTTTTAAAATTACTAATAAATCTTCTTCTGTTATCAACTTATTATCTCTGTCTGCAAGAAGTTTTAAAATCACAGAGGTGATTTTCAACTGGCCTGTACGCCTTACATCATATAAAGCCTTTTGAATTTTATCACCTGTTTCAGATGCATCTAGCCATGCTTTATAATATTTCGAATATTTATATATCTCTTTTACTAATTCGTCTGTAATTACTACAGAACTATTTATTGTTGTAGTTTTTTCACGTTTATATTTATAATAATAATTTTTGAAAATATCATAATAATCACCTGTTAAGTTTTTTTGTAATACAGACGTCATATAGTAATTAAAAAATTTTTCAAATTGAGTCGTATCCCCAAATTGCATATCAAGTTCTATTTCCATGGGATGCCAGTAATTATTATAAAGTGCTTCCTGCTTATCTGAGCTTACCGTCATTAACAAAAAATTTCTAATTTTATCTGCGACTGAAAGAGGCAGTCCTGTACTATTTACAGTCTCAAAAACCAATTGAGCATTATCTTCTGGCAAAATGCATATATCTACTAGCCGCAACTTCTTTATACCATTATATACAACTTGTGGATCTACTCCTTGCTTGCAAAATTCCCCCAATATGACATTATAATTATCAAAAATTTTACTCTTATCAATATCATCTGGTTTTTCTCTATTATTAATTAATTTTTTCCAAGCATAAGAGTCTTCCTTATTTAACTTAACTTTGTAATATAGCTCTCCAGCTTCATCCTCATTCAGCAAATACTTTCGAGAAATCTTATCAAGATTAGTTGCTGCTTTTTTATACTCCTCTAAATTATTCTTAAACTTTAAAGCTGTATAATCACCTAAAGCTAATAATAAAATCGAAATAGTTGTAAGCCGCTGTTGACCATCAATCACTAAATATTCTTTAACAGCTGATGCATGCATTGAACTATCTTTTGCAAGATATAATACAGAACCAATAAAATGACAAGGTCTGCCTTCATCATTTGCAACTTTTATTATATCGTCCAATAACTTCAAACAATTTTCTTTTTTCCAACTATATTTACGCTGATAAATAGGAACAGAAAATTGTGCTTCCGTACTTAAAAATTTGGTCAGCTCTGAATCCAAAGCTTTCATAATATTTCCCCTTTATTATATATACTTTCCCCAATATAAAATATAACGTTTCATTTATTGTACTCCAAAATACGAAAAAATTCATCTTATTTACATTTTAGATATTACTACGACCAAAATTCTTATTTATAACATCAATAAAAAAAAGGAATGAATCCGGTAATATACCAAATTCATTCCCAAAAATTGTAACTTAATTTCTCTAAACAAGAAAATAGAGATAGAACTTATAGAGCAACTCTATTTATTCAACTAGAAATTATGTCGTACCCCCGCATCGATACGCCATGTATTATCTATAGTAGCACCAAAGTTTTTCGTAAATGTGCCATATAGGTATGTACTAGGACGAACGCTCCAGGAGCCACCGATTTCGGCATCGAGCCAAGTATCTTTCAAATCGAGTTCCGTTTTTACTGTTGGATTGCCAGGTGCGGAATAGGTTGTGTTCATCTTACCAGCAAATTCATGAGCCAATGCAAGTTTTGCAAAGATATTGGATTTTTCTGTTTCTTTACCAATACCAAAGCCTAATCTACCCACGGCGGAGTTAACGCCGTCAGCTTTCACATGCATGGAGCCACCACCGGCAATATTAGCATCATAGGATACGCCATTCAAACGACCTACGATGAATTCTACGCTAGGGTCGATGTAGAAGCCATTTTGTTTCTTAATGCGCTTACCGTATTCAGCACTCAAGGATGTGCCAAATGTGTGGTAATCACCGTTCACACGTTGTCCACCTACCGAATAAAGTTTGTAATTATTGGATAAGCGGTTTCCACGAGCGATAATGTCTAGGTAACGACCATCATCATGTTGTTTTGTGCCATATAGTGCAATACCACCGATTTTACCATCCCCACTGCCAACGGCGTAGGAATTGCTAGATGTACTGTAATCTAGGGCACCACCAAAGAATCCAGCCATTCGATACCTTATGGTCATAACCAACTTGAACGCCATTATAGGTCATACGAGCATCAGCGCCATCTGTAATCTTTGATTTACCACCAATATATTTAGCCCATACACCTTGATCTGTATTAGTTAAACGAAGGTCGCCTAAACGGCGTTGTAAATCGTTTGTATTATTACGCCATGCCATAGCCGTAGATGCAAGAGCGGATTTAGTACCGCTTACCAACGAAGATTCCCCAGCGTGTTTAACAGTCGTCGTATTACCTACAACGAGATTACCTTGCGCATCAAACGCATCTGTACCAAGTTCTGCAACAGCTGCAGGGCGTGTTATGCCTTCATTGATTTGAACTGCGGTAGCTAATTTTTTATCATTTCCAGTATATTGCAATTTATTTGCCAATGCTTGCATTTCCGTACGGTAACTTGCATCATCAGTTAGATTTTTTGCACTATCCCCTTGCACCATTACATGGCTATTGTCAGCTGCATGTTGGATAATGATTTGCCCCTTACCGTCTTCACTAGCTGGTACACCAGCCTTATAATCGGCATTCACAAAGCCGCTATAATTTTGAATGGTAATTGGACGTGCATCGATAGGGTGGATAATACCTGCCGCAGTTGGGTTCGCCCCACCTACGAGATTACGTACTTTACTCCCCTTATATAGGTACGCCGCATTATCCCCAGAAGGACGTTCTCTTTTTAGGAGTAGGACGTTCCATACCAATCCATTCATTATTCCAAGTAGCCCCATTTTGTAGATAAATATCCGCGCCAGAATTATGTGGATTTTTATTGCTTTCAGCATATTCATTCAAAACAGCACCGGTAAGGCTAGAGTTAGGTGTTGTGAAAGCCAGTGCTATATTAGTTGGTTCAACATTATGATTTGGATCACGGCCATAGTCCTTGTTGATAAGGCCCACATTACCAACAGCAACTAGGTCCTTAGTACCTGGATGTTTGCCATCAGCGCCTGCATTAACATATACATCCCCTTCTTCTGCTACTACAGAATAGGTATCAGATGTTTCTACAGGATGCGTGATAATCTTACCGCCTCCATCAACAAGGATATGACCTCGTTGATTGACTTGTAAACCAGAGCCGATAGCATCAATATCTACATTGCCTTTAACATGAATATTAGTATCCCCAAAATCTCGGTCCGGATTATCCTTGCTAAGACGTGGTACCTTACCGCCGTAACCAGCATAAACAGCACTCATATAATAATGACCCAATTCTCGTTTAGAAGCAGGCGCATCATTTTTAAGACGAACCACTAAATCCTTATCTACCGTTAACTGGGATCCAAATCCATTATAGATACCTGTTATATTTTTACTTTTACCTGCATCGGTCAAGCTTTTACCATGTACATTAACAGTTAATGTATCTTCAAAATGCTTAACCTCTGGTTGCGTTTGTGTAGGGGACCCCATGGATAAACCAAGTAATTCTTCTGCTTTATCACTTGATACATTAATATCAGTAGCCCCAGCAGAATAAGATAAACCTGTTAACACTAAAGCAGCCATGACTGCCGATACATGACGATATAATTTCATAAAGTTCTCTCTTCTTTCTTAGCCAGTCTTAATTTACACTCTCAACAGACTGATTTATATACTCTCAAAAACATAGAAAGCCCCCTAAGTCCAACTTAGGAGGGCTTTTATTAACTCACACGCTCGGTAAGTACTAGAAAATACTAATTATTATTCTTCAGGAGAAATAAGGAATGACAATGCACTAAAGTATTTATTTTTTTCCCCTTTATTTTGTGTAGGGAAATGCAACTTCAACACCTACTACATTTAAGCCATCTGCTGTAACAGCTACAGTAGCTTTACCGTTTTCATCAGCTTTAGATTCACCAGTCAAATCATTTATTAAATCTTTAATAAGAGGTGCATTTGCATAAGGTTTACCATCTTTCAATACTTGAATTTCATAAGTATCGCCTTTTCTAAGTGTTAATGGGTTAACAGATGGAATAATTTGGATAAATGCATCTTTATCTACGAAAGGTTTTGCTTGTGCATTCCAATAGTGAACATCATATTTGATAGCATGTGTACTCTTAACAGCACCTGGTACTTCTGTAATTGGTTTATGAATCATTTTGCCATCTTTAGTTTTAGTCCAGTAGCCATAGTCAAAATTAGTTACTGTAACACCAAGATCTGCTGGTGGAACAATAGCTACATTTTTTTCATGTTTAACAACTTGTACTGGAATTTGTTTACCTTGAACATCATAGCCAGTAATATTTTTCACCATATCTGCACTATAGGCATTATCTACAGGGCCTTCACCAAGAACAAGGGCTTTTTCATCGGTACGGTTAGCAAAGAATACACCATGAGCGTCAACGGAAGAGCATACAAAACCTGCAGCCAAACCTACAGCAAATAAGGATGCTAATAATTTCTTATTCATAAAAACCTCCATAATCAATAACTTATATCAACAAACTTGTTATTATTATACAAATTTATAGAGGTTTCGTATATACCTATACCAGTATAATCAAGCTATTATGCATATTCTATATATACAAGCATTACTATGCTTATCTATCATAAATGATAAATTTATCATCTAACTTTCATATACATATAATAAATAGGAATACCTAAACCTTACAAAAATACAAAAACGACACTCACCAGGAGTGTCGTTTTCATATATCGTGTATAGATATTATTTTTTATTTTTTGCAGCTTTCGCACGTGCAGCACGATCAAGGATTGTTTTACGCATACGAATGCTTTCAGGTGTTACTTCAACAAGTTCGTCATCGTTGATCCACTCAAGAGCTTGTTCCAAGGAGAAGATACGAGGTGGAGTCAAGCGAACTGCTTCATCAGAGGAGCTAGAACGCATGTTAGTAACGTGTTTTTTCTTACATGGGTTAACATCCATATCAAGTTCACGAGTGTTTTCACCGATAACTTGGCCTGCGTACACGTCTTGGTTAGGACCAACGAACAATGTACCACGGTCTTGAACAGAGTTCAAACCATATGGTGTAGTTTCACCATTTTCAAATGCTACCAAGGCACCGCGTGTACGGGAAGGAATTTCACCTTTGTATGGTGCATAACCATGGAATACATGGTTCATAATACCATTACCTTTTGTAGCTGTTAAGAATTGTGCACGGAAACCGATCAAACCACGTGCAGGAATTACGAATTCCATGCGAAGGTAACCAGCTAACTCAACCATGTTAGTCAATTCAGCTTTACGTTGACCAAGATTTTCCATTACAGTACCCATGAATTCTTGAGGTACGTCGATAGTCAATGCTTCTAATGGTTCGCACAATTTGTCGTTAATAGTTTTGAAAATTACACGAGGTTTACCTACTTGTAATTCATAGCCTTCACGACGCATAGTTTCGATCAATACCGCCAAATGCAATTCGCCACGGCCAGATACTTTGAAAGCATCTGCAGAATCAGTTTCTTCTACCTTCATAGAAACGTTAGTTTCTACTTCGCGGAACAAACGATCACGTAAGTGACGGGATGTAACGAATTCACCTTCGCGACCAGCGAATGGAGAGTTGTTTACGGAGAATACCATGGACAATGTTGGTTCGTCGATGGAGATGGATGGTAATGCTTCAGGATTTTCAGCATCTGCTACAGTTTCGCCGATATTGATATCGTCGATACCAGCAAACGCAATAATATCACCCATTTGTGCTTCATCAGTTTCAACACGGTTTAAGCCATTATATGTATATACACGACCGATTTTCGCTTTACGAGTGCTTTCACCAGTCATGATAGCTACTTGTTGGTTAGTTTTCATTTTACCGCGAACGATACGGCCTACTGCGATTTTACCGATGAAGTTATCGTAATCAAGTGTAGTAACCATGAATTGAAGAGGACCTTCCAAATCACCTTGTGGTGCAGGAATTTCTTTAATCAATGTTTCAAACAATGGTTCCATATTTACAGCTTCGTCATCCCAGTTAGTTTTAGCCACACCAGCACGAGCAGATGCGTATACTACAGGGAAATCGAGTTGGTCATCATCAGCTTCAAGTTCCATGAACAATTCAAGAACTTCATCTTCAACCTCTTTAACACGTTGGTCAGGACGGTCAATTTTGTTGATAACAACGATTGGTTTCAATTTTTGTTCTAATGCTTTACGCAAAACATATTTAGTTTGAGGCATTGGACCTTCGTAAGCGTCTACGAGAAGCAATACGCCGTCAACCATGTTAAGTACACGTTCTACTTCACCGCCGAAGTCAGCATGGCCTGGAGTATCAACGATGTTGATTTTGATGCCATCATGCATAACTGCAGTGTTTTTAGACAAGATAGTAATACCACGTTCACGTTCCAAATCATTGGAGTCCATTACGCGTTCTGCTACCTTTTCATTTTCACGGAACACATGGCTTTGTTTTAATAATGCGTCCACCAAAGTAGTTTTACCATGGTCAACGTGGGCGATAATCGCTACATTACGAAGATTTTCGCGAATCATAAGATCCTCCCTTTAATTCTTTCAGTATATTCTATATCATATAACGCTTGTGAAAGTCGCTATATAGGTATATTCCCAAAATTGGCAACACTTAATTATAACGCAGTCTCTAGAAAAAAGTCAAAACAGTACGCCTATTCTAATCATGGCAATTTCAACATTTGATTATACTTTTGACTCATCTTAGGACACAACCTATTTACGCTCTATCACGCGCTTAGCAGATTTACGCAACAATGGAATTTGTTCATTCGTTAAATGAAAACAGAATTTAGGAATCATCTGTTCTATAATCTCTTCATCAGAGGCTTTCAAAATATATTCTGGCTGTAGTATAGGTTCCAATTCATCAAGTCCAGGATAGTCTTTCCCGACGCTCCAATCATGATTCTTATTAAATGGGCACGAGTCTTGGCAATTATCACAACCTATAATCCACTCTTCCAACATCTCCTCTGTCACACCTTCTGGCAAATTACCATCACCAAAGGTATTGATAAAAGATACACAGGTTAATGGGTTCATTGTAAACGGTGCAGATAAAGATTTCGTTTTACACCCTTGCTGACATAAATCGCAAGTATCTGGACATGGTGGTATCTCTAGATTCTGAATATACTCACAAGACTTATCTATTAAATAGGCTACCAATTCATAATTAGAACCTTTAGGACCATAAAAGAAATTATTTTTCCTATAAATGCCAAGTCCTGCTGCTACGGAAGCGGGGCGTAGAGGAACAACGCCCTGCAGGCCTTGCTGTTTCACCGCCAATAAATTGGATATTCTTACTATGCAACCACGTTTCAAAAGATCGTCTTCGTTTGGCTTCAACACCATCTGGGATATTAGCTAATGATAATAGTAAGCCTTTTGCATATCGCTTCTGCAGCGACACAGGAAACTTATACGCTCCAAAATATTCAGTACAAACCACTATAGATTGTGCCCAAGGATAGTTTTCTTTCAATGTTAAAAAGGCATTACTATGTGCATATACATCTTCACTTTCAGGTACATCTTTTAAACGCTTCGTTAACCGGTCTTTATAAAAATCAAGTGCATCAAGAGGCACTATACCACAACTGTCATACCCACATGCTAGCGCTTTATCATGAATCTCCTGGGCCAACAAAGTATTCATATCATCGCCTCCTAAATATAGATTAACTATATAATTATCATATACTTTTAAAGACTATAAAAAAAGATTTCTTATGAATCCATTCTCCTTAAAAAAAGTAACAGCACATAAGAAATCTTGTATGAGTATTTAGTTGATATTAGTCTTCACCAATCATACGTACTTCGGGCTCAAGGTGTACGCCATGTTGGTCATATACGCGACGTTGTACTTCGGCAATTAAATCAAGTACGTCCTTCGCACTAGCACTGCCTGTATTAATAACAAAGCCTGCATGCTTATGGGATACTTGCGCATCTCCTACGGATAATCCCTTTAGGCCTGTTTGTTCAATCAAGGTTCCTGCAAAATACCCTGGTGGGCGTTTAAAGGTGGATCCAGCACTAGCAAATTCTAAAGGCTGTTTGGACTCGCGTTTCTCTGTAAGCTCATCCATTCTAGCCTTGATAACATTTTTATCGCCTGGTTTAAGCGTCATAATCACTTCGCCAATAACCTCATGATTATCATGGAATACACTATGACGATACCCAAAATCTAAATGCGATGCATCGTATTCTTTGATATTGCCTTGAAAATCTACAGCTCGAACAGCTGTAACGACATGGCTCATTTCCCCATCATAAGCGCCAGCATTCATAAACACGGCACCCCCTAATGTACCTGGAATACCGATGGCAAACTCTAGGCCAGTCAAGCTATTTTCCCATGCGAACTCAGAAGCGTCTTTCAACATATACCCAGAACCGATACACAATACGTTATCATTGCAGTCCATAATTTGTGTCATATGTCGAACAGATACAACAGCACCGCGAATGCCACCATCCTTCACGAGAATATTGGATCCGCAACCAATAATGGTAACAGGCACATCAAACTCGTGAATGGTGCGAAGCGCAAAGCTCAATTCAGCCATCGTTGTAGGCTCAACGAACAAATCAGCAGGACCACCAATTTTAAAGGTCGTATGATGACGTAAATATTCCTCTTCCCGTACACGTGTACTTGGTAATGTTTCTAATAAAGCCGTCTGTAAGGCCTTAATGTTGTGGTTGTTGTTTTTCCCCATGATCTAACACTTTCATCCCCTCAGTGATTGGTTCGCTAATGATTTTATAAATATCATTAGATACTTGGCTCCAACGCATTTGCGCTTGCAAATAATTAGCAGCTGCAGTATTTGCTTGAATTTGAGGCATCAATTCCTCTTGTTTCTTTTGCAAATCATCTGCTTCAGGCGCGCCGGACAACTTAGCATATTCCCATTGCATTTGTTGAGCCATAAATGTGCGCACCAATGCAGTTGCTTCTGCGTCAGCTTTCACAGCCTCTTGCGCTTGCATCAACTCTTTATACTCTTCAGATTCACGCATTGCGTGTGCTAAATCATGGGCTTTATCGTAATTCATATTCATTCCCCCTATTGCATACACTATTCTTTGTGAAAGCTAAGTCTCACGAACATCATACATTATTTTACTTATGGCTAATCAAATTGCCAACTTCTTTCAAATCTGGATAATCCAATTGACGCATAGCCTCATAGGCAATAATAGCCACAGAATTAGAAAGGTTTAAAGACCGCGCCTCTTCCACCATAGGAATGCGAATGCACGTTTCCTCATTACCTTCTAATAAACTTTCAGGTAAACCTCTAGTTTCAGGACCAAACACGAGCATATCACCGATTTCAAATTTCACATCAGAATGCACATGTTTTGCCTTTGTAGTAGCATTAAAAATAACGACGATCAGGATATTTCGCATATAGTTCTTCTATATTTTCATGTACCTGTACATCTACCAAATGCCAATAATCAAGGCCCGCTCCGTTTAACGTGCTTGTCATCAATGGAAAAACCCAATGGCTTGATGAGATGCAAGGTCATATGGTTTGCCGCACAAAGGCGTGCAATATTACCGGTATTACCAGGAATCTCCGGTTCATATAATACAATTTCCATATTATTCCCTCTATTCTTATATCTATATTATTCTACCTAATCTAAAGTACGTATTCAAGTAGTGAATTCTATTTTTCCTAGGTGGGACACAAATAGCCCTATACCACTAAGATTATTTACTGCTACTTCGAATAAAATGGCCGCTCTTGCCCCCATCTTTTTCAACGAGATACGTAGGCCCCATAATCATGCCTTTATCAATGGCCTTACACATATCGTACACCGTGAGAAGGCCCACTTGAACGGCTGTAAGGGCCTCCATTTCAACACCCGTTTGCCCCGTTGTCTTAACCGTAGCCGTAATTTTAACCGCTTTATTATGTGTATCCGTTGTGAAAGCTAAACTTTCACCATCAATAAGATGGCAATGAACCTCTACCTTCGTAAGCATCAAGGGGTGGCATAAAGGAATAAGATTACTCGTTTGTTTTGCCCCCATAATAGCAGCCAGTTGAGCGACAGACAAAACATCACCCTTTTTCATCGTTCCACTTTGGATACGATCAAAAATAGCATCATTAATGGCGATAAAACCTTCCGCCACCGCAATACGATGCGTATGGTCCTTTCCCGAAACATCCACCATCCATGCATTACCTTGTTCATCAAAATGTGTTAATTCCATAATATTTCCTTATTTTATGTATAAATGTACATCAATAGTTTTACTTTTTCCATTTCTATTATACAATATAATTAAATTAGTATATATGAGGAAGGAAGTGTTCCTATGAAAACAAAATTAACTTATTTCGGCCATGCGTGCTTTATGCTAACAAACGGTGATGTATCCATGATTTTTGACCCATTCTTAACAGGCAATACATGGGACATCGAAAAAAAAGAAGATATTAAATGCCAATACATCTTCGTCAGCCACGGTCACGATGATCACTACGGCGACACAGAGTTCATCGCTAAAGCTAACGATGCGCTCGTAATCTCTACAGCTGAAGTTGCTGGCAAAGCAGCTGCTGCAGGTTGCCGTACACACGCTATGCACCTTGGCGGTAAATATGACTTTGAATTTGGTTCCGTTCGTATCGTTCCTGCATTCCATGGTGCTGGCGTACCAGGTGGTCACGCAGCAGGTTGCATCGTCAACTTCTTTGGCGACATCGTATACTTTGCAGGCGACACCGCCCTCTTTAGCGACATGAAACTATTAAACCGCTTTGGCGATATCGACTACGCACTTCTCCCTATCGGTGATAACTACACAATGGGCGTCGAAGATGCAGCCCTTGCAGCTAGCTATGTAAAAGCTCGCATTTCCATCCCAATCCACTACAAAACATGGCCTGTTATCGACCGCGAACCAGCTGTATTCACAAGCCTAGTAGAAGGCAAATACAACCAAACTGCAGTTATTATTGATCCAGGTTCTTCTATTGTTTTAAATAACTAATTACAACGTTGTGACAAAAACAGCCCCAAAACTCCTCCACAGGCTTGTTCTTCGCCCTACGGGCTCAGGCCAAAGTCAGAGTTTTGGGGGCCATTTTTGTCATTCCACCTTGGTAATTTATCTATTATAAAACTAATACAGATAAATCAATAGAGTGCAAAAAAGGACGCAATTGCGTCCTTTTATATTGGAAGAATACTTTCATAATCTCAATAAATTACATAGTATTTACACTCAAAAAAGATATAGGGACGTCTAAAATCTAGTCTTTCCCGCCCTTGATATATGTATTTTAAAATTAGAACAGGCCTGTTCTAATTTCAGAGCCCCAGTGTAATCAGTGACTTACCAATCTTAATAAGCTAGGTAGCATCTACGTTCAGAAAGGGGACGAGGGTGCTAAAATCTGACTTTGGCCCCAATTCATAAAAGGACACAATCGCGTCTTTCTTCTCTATATAACACGAGAGTCAATAGCCTCTATCAGCCGACTTTGGCCCGTTCTCTTTTTACCCGATGTAATCAATGACTTACCAATCTTAATAAGCTTGGTAGCATCTACGTTCAGAAAGGGGACGAGGGTGACTAAAATCTGACTTTGGCCCGTTCTTTATTATGCGATAGTAATCAAACAATCTTAATGGACTAAATTAATAAGACGTTCAGAAGGGCTCGATGGCTTTCAAAATCTGACTTTGGCCTGAGCCCCGAAGGGGCGAAGAAAAAGTGGAAGATTTTGGAAGCCATCGAGTAATATAAAATAAAGATTGGTAATCAATGATTACTCTTGATTTGCCATGGAAAACCCCGACCGACTGCTCATTCTCACAAATTCGTCAATGTCTTGTGTTTCGTCAACGGCTACGTAGCCCATTTCACGAACTATGCCGTACGGATTATGCAAAGACAGTTTAGGTTCAGAGCCCGTAAGTACCCAAAGTACTTTGTAGCCTTTTGGCGCTTCGCGAAGGCGGTCTTCGCCTTTGCCATCCGTAAAGTATACGAGTAAATCTACGTGATGTTGATTAGCTAGAGAAAATACAGGTGAAAAGGCTGTTGACCCACGCACATCGAGTCGTGGTTTCACATCTTTTACGGATTCCATCGTGTAGGTTCGACGTACTTCGTTATCACATTCCACAATGGTAATGCGATGATTATAGGCATGTACGATTTGTAATACTTGTTCTAAAGCATTGGTAAATTCCGCATCTGTAATGCTACCGCTCATATCGAGGGCTACCCACACATTCGCCTTATGTTGACGTAATGTGCCAGATAATTCCAGACGCTCAGGTTGACGACGATTGCGACGCATCGTCGTTTTTTTATGTCCGCTAGCCACCTTACCCATCAACTTTTTAAGATAAAAATACCAAGGTAAGGAACGGCGCGTTTTTTGGAATGTATCGATAAGGCTTTTTACATAGCCTTCCATATCCCCTTTTGATGCTTCGTTAATATAGCGTTCCGTAATTTTATCCATCGTCTCTGTATCGATAGCATCGGACTCATCCCAAATATCATGGCTTGAATCAGCATTAAACTCCATGGCTATGATTTGACTGGAATCCTCGACAGCTATAAAAAGTTCTGGTTTTTCCTGCATCGCCTTATCAATGGCCTTTGCATAATATTCTAAAGTACGGAATCGCTTTAGTAAAAGACCATATCTTGCATTTACATTGGCAACGGTTATAGCATCGCGGTCTACATGTTCTAAATAATCGTTTACAACCATGTCCATAGCCATGTGAACAGCTTTTTTATTAAACCGTTGACTAAGTTCTTTGACCCGCATCAAATGAGCGGATATAACATGTAATATTTCTCGCTTAATACCATTTTTCATAACATCCGGCGGTTGTCGTAACATAATGAAAGGATTCACATATAGCACATAGCCACCGTGTTTGAGGTTAACACCAAAAGCGCTGGTCATATCTAAGCGTACACGATGCGTCATTTGTAGATAAAATAGCCAAAGAATTGATCCTCGTCAAGCAATAAACTATTTACATCATGCAAGATATGCCATAGCCGTTGTTCATAGCCATCGGCTAGTACGTGTTGTGTCAACACATCGAGATCTGTGCCTTCGCCCTCATACAGTTCCGTTAATCCCTTGCCTATCGTGCCAATATGACTATCCGACATATTGTGATTTACCATATCTACAGCAATATCTTCTGCCTGTTGTTTATGCACTGGATGTTCATCTACATACGCTTGATAACGCGCGTAGCTCATATAACGCATCCGCATCACGAGCAATCTGATTTCGCTTTCTATGCCAGCGATCGAGTTCCTTAATAGCCTCTTCATCATAGCGCCCCGTCTTCTCCCATCCGTCGATATGAGTGAGCAGGTCAGACGCATCCCGAATATCGTCTTTATCTAAATTTCGATTCATAATTTCTACCTGTCATTTGCACTTTCACAATTAACGATTGGCTTCAAAAAACGTTTCAATAAAGAGCTCATCCTCAATAGCATAGCTATACACATGAGCATATGCGTTGCGTAAATCTTTCATAACGGCAATGCGCAAATCACCTGGATACAATGTAATGAACTCAATAAAGTAATGAACTTCTTCGGCATTACTATTACGATTCAAACGATACAACATATTTTTCGCAGAAACATAGAGGCGAGTAGGACTTTCACCATTAACACGTTCTTGCAAGGACATAATGGCACCCGGTTTATGTACAGCCTCTAACACATCATCAAAGGAAATCAATGGCTCTTGTTCAGTTTCAACGAAATTAACAAAGGCCTCCGCAATGAGTTTACCCACATTACCACGGATCACATTTTGGAATACTTCACGGCTATAACCACCTTCCTTATAGATACCATAAATATGAGATATCCGTTCAAAGGAACGCGGTGTCGCATCGATGTCATCTTCATGACGTTGATTTAAATAATCTGGATAAGAGGAGATAAATTCCACCACCTTATCTTCAATGCCTACAGAAATAGCCCAGTCAATCCACTGCATATAATCCGCTTCCATATAAAGCCATACGAAACGGTTTTGTTGGGCTGGATCCATATCAATCGTTTGGTAGTCAAAGGAATCCTCTGGGTTCATAGCCGCAATGATGCGCACATCATCGCTCAAAGCAAATCCATTGATTTCTCGATTCAAAATCAAATTCATCAATTCTTGTTGCACCGCATGCTCTGCCCGATTGATTTCATCGATAAACAGCAACACATGTCGACCTGCATTAACAGCCCTTGATACATGTTCTAATGTATGATGAACGGCATACACGGTGGTCTTTATTTCTTTAACCGCCCCATTACTATCTTTATGAGATACTGTTTCCACCGTAGGCAAACCGCCTATTTCGCCTTCTTTTAAAAGATTACCATCAATGGTGACGAGTTCCCAATCATGAGACTCTGCTACGCGCGCTGCTAGCGATGTTTTACCAATTCCCCGTTTCACCGACGAGCAATGGTACTTGATTAGCGGCTAGTACCAATTCCACACTAGCCATTGTATCTGTAAAATTCATTATGACTCCTTCTTAATTAATATAGTAAATACTGATCAATAGCAATTTTCTTTGCCTCTATAGATCCGTATGCATCAACTAATGACAATATATCGATGGGCCATGTTGATTGGCGTCCACCAATGGCAGGATTGCTTACGATTTCTCGCACATAGCGATCTTCTACAGCAGGATTTGCAATCATTTCAGTTATAATTTGTCGAACCATATCGACAGTCAATCCTATTTGTTTCGGTACATACCCAAGTATCAATGTAGAAACCTTCAATAGCTCTACCACTGTATCTAAATCTAGGTTCGTAATTTGACGCATAGCCTGCGGATCTTGTAACACGGCGGCTTTCAAAATGTCCAATGTCGGATTCTGGATATAGCGCAATGATAAATAATTAAATTTTACAGCCGCCATTTGAACCCGCTCTGATGGATTGGCAATATATTGCAATGCATCATATTGTGTTTCTACAGCCCTTAACTGTAATTCCTCTGATGGATTTGTAATGTATCGAATGGCCCAACCCGATTGGTCCAAAGCAATACGAACCACATCATCTGATGGATGTTGAATATACTCAAGTACCGCCCAATCTTGTTTGACTAATGAAATCAATAATTCGTCACTTGGATTGTCCACATATTGAATGGCCCGTGGCGACTGTGCTAACGCAGTTTCAATCACTCGATCAGTAGGATTTTTAATGTACTGTAATAGCATCCCATTCTGTTCCACACAGACTAACTGCATTTCCTCTGTAGGATTAGGGATATTGCGTATGCCATGGGGATTGTTTTTGAGAGCCGTTATATATTGTTCCTCTGTCATAATAACCTTCTTTTCTATCTAAAAAGGCCATACGAATACGTACGGCCTATACTGAATTCTATTCCTATTGTATCATAATTTTTCGATATAATTATATCTGTTTCGTATACTTACTACACTGTTAATGAATCTAAATCAGAATTATTCCCAATAACTAATAATTTATCATCTTCACCGAGGATGGTAATTGGGTTTGGTGGAACTTCTAAATCCTCACCGCGTCTTATGCCTACTGCATTAAGATTATATTTCTTCACGCAAATTGGAATCTTTCAAACATGTGCCAACCATAAATGAAGGCATTTTTATTTCTATAAGACTAATATTTTTGGATAGTTGTAAATAATCCATCACATGGTCTCTAGTTAAAAATTGTACAAGACGTAATGCCATATCATATTCAGGGTAAATCACTTGATCTACACCTATTTTATGAAGCATTTTACCTTGTATATTATTTTCAGCCTTGGCCACAATTTTAGGTGCGTCTAACTCTTTAAGAAGCATAGCTGTCATTAGATTAGCTTGAAGATTTCCACCTATAGCCACAATAACCATATCAAACTGGCTTAGCGCCAATGCTTTGATTGCCTCTTCATCGGTTGTATCTGCAACTATAGCATGTGTTATAAATGGTGAAATTTTCTGTACAACTTCTGGATCAATATCTACACCTAATACCTCATGATCCATGGAAGCTAACATCTTGGCAACAGTGCCACCAAATTGACCAAGACCTATTACTGCTATCGTTTTATGTTTCATATATGCCCCCTTTTATATTCAATCTAATCTGTTTTTATAACAATACACGCTCTTCTGCATAGCTAATTGGTTTAGTCGGTGCCGTTCTTAACGCCCAAGTACCAATAACAGTCATAACCCCAACACGGCCCGTAAACATGACAAGCATCAACACCCATTTACTACTTTCAGATAAATCAGGTGTAATCCCCGTCGAAAGACCTACGGTCCCAAAGGCAGAGGTTACCTCAAAAAGTATTCGAATAAAGTTATACGGCTCATCCCAAGCTAAATAGCAAGTAGCAAGCAAAACAAGAAGGATGGATAAAAAGATTATCCCATTTGCCTTAAGGACAGTAACCAACGAAATACGACGTTCAAAAACCTCTGTATCAGAACGGTTATTAAATAATGTACGCGATGCTAGAAAAGCGACAGCAATAGTACTAATTTTAACACCTCCTCCTGTGGAGTTAGGACCTGCCCCGATAAACATAAAAATGATGGTAATAAAAAGAGTTATGGGATGTAAATCATTATAATCTACAGTTGCAAGACCTGCCGTACGAGGGGTAATCGATTGAAATAGAGCAGCCATGACCTTATTCCATATAGGTAAAGGACCAAAAGTTTTGGGATTCGCCCACTCAACTCCCAAGAAAATAATAGTCCCTAAAAGGATGAGCACCGTTGTGCCAACTAACATTATTTTTGTGTGTAGTTTTAAATCTACAAAACGTCGTAGCTTGCGATGCGACCAAATATCAAAGGTTGCGAGATATCCGAAACCACCTATTACAATAAGGGCCATTGTATTTATATTAAATAATACATCGCCCACCATGGCATAAGGTAGATTATTATCAAAGAATATAAACCCTGCATTACAAAAGGTCGAGATGGATTGCATGATTCCCGTATATAATGCAGCATCACCAATATAAGGATATAGCTGAATGGTATAGAGAATACCACCAATAATTTCGGCACAAAAGGTATAAATAGTTAGCTTTTTCGTAATGTGTAAAAGCCCTTTCATTCCATCTTGCCCTACATCCTCAGATAAAAGCACGCGATTTTTTAGACCTACCCGTCGCCCTAATACTAGAGCGATAATAGTGGTAAAGGAAACAATCCCCAAACCACCTAATTGGATAAGGATTACCATGACGATTTTGCCAAACAAGGACCAATGATAATAGGTATCTACTGTCGCCAATCCTGTTACAGAAACGCAAGATACTGCGGTAAAAGCTGCATCTACAAGCGCTGTACTATGGCCTTGAGCATTTGATAGGGGCAACATGAGCAATATCGTCCCTATAGTCATAACAGCCAAAAAGCTAAGAGCTAATAGACGATAAGGATTATGTTGCATATATTGCTGAACTTGATTTTTTGAAGTATTTTTCCACATAACCATAATCCTATCCTATAAGCGCCTTGATATCTTCTAAACTCGGCAATGGACTGCGGCCGCCAATTCCTTGCGTATTAAGAGCTGCTACAGCAGAAGCAAAAGTAGCCGCTTTTTCTAAGTCCTCGTGCGCACAACTATGGAGTAAATCGATAGCATTTAAGGACTGGCTCGTTTCATTCATAGTTGATGTGTTAGTACCATCTGCTATTTTGCAAAGTGTTTTTGTAAGCATATACAAAAAAGCACCATGGAAGCTATCCCCAGCCCCCGTTGTATCTACTACAGTAGCTTGAGAAAATGGTTCACATCGATAAGATGTTCCATCAGGCCATACAAAATAACTACCGTTAGCACCATCGGTAACACCTGCTATGAAGGCTCCTCGTTCATGAATGATACGACAAGCATCTTCTAAATTAGTTGTGCCTGTATATTTTTCAGCATAGTCTCGAGCTACGATAACGATGTGACTGGCTTCTGTAATAGGCTTCATATCTTCATCGTAGCGTTGAGCACCACCATCTAAAGAAATAATAGTGCCTACCTCTTTTGCAACGGCCATAGCAGAGTGCATGAGTTTGCGATGTCTACCATTGATATGCAAAATATAGGCAGATTCTATGAGTTGTTTATGAGCCTCTAAGAACTCAGGCTCAGTTGCAGTAGATCGTTCAAAAAATACAGCCCGTTCCCCTGTCTTCTGTTTCACAAGAATCGTTGCAGTTCCACTCTTAGCATCCACATCAACTTGGATGCCCTCTGTATTGACATTATATTTATGAAAGTCCTCTAGAATATAGCGTCCAACCATATCATCCCCAATACGGTCAATCATTACCGTCCGAGATCCATATTTACCAGCCGTGGCTAGTGCAGTCGCTACCGGCCCGCCGCCATCTGTAGTAGACGAGATGGCCTCTTGCACCTCACGCCCCATTGGAAAATGATCAACCACGATGAATCGATCTAAGGTACTAGCCCCAATACCAACTATATCTATCAATTCGTTAGGAAATGCATTCATACTAACCTCCTAATACCTTGTATAACTATATGTACAGAATACATTCCGAAACATAAAAAGTAAACCCTAGGCCACGATATATTCTCGTTAAACTGAATAGTCCAGTTTAAAGAATAGATCGTAATCTAGGGTTTTAATACTAAGATAAAACGTACCTGTCAATGTTTGTAGTTATTTATATGAGAGGTTGTTAGTGATAATTAGGACATCATACGTTCCATCATGTATTCAATTTCATCAGCGCTCAAATTCGCCATAGCTTGAATCATACGATTTGCTGCTTCACCAGAGGCACCACTCTTAGCGATTTCTTCTTTCGCTTTTGTCATGAGTGCTTCTTTGCGTTGCGCTTCTGTCTGTTCATCGGTTGGTACCGAAATATTAGCCTTACCTTGGCCAATACCACGTATCTCTTGATTAGGATTTTCTTTAGATGTAGTCTTTGTATCTTGGGCCGCTACGGATTCTAAGGCAAAGGAGTTTTTGCCCGTTATAATATATTCCATAGCCTCTAATGTACTTTGCGTAATATTTACAGTCCAGAATTCACCAGCTGATGTCAATTTATACAATAAGCCATTATACGAAACTAGGCCTCGTTTCTCCCATAGTTTATACAACCAATTCAATTCATCTAAACGAGAATCCATAGCCACTAATGTATTGATATCCAAGTAGCCTTGTTCCAATTGGCTTACTACTTGGTTTACAAATGGTTGTAAATCACTTTGCTTCATAAGTGCCATAAATGGTTTTTCGCCACGGCTTACCATATCTTCATATGGTTTAAGCGCACGATGTAACATCATCCCATAACCATCCACATTGCCACCGGCACCACTGCCAAACGGGAACATCGGTACACCTGCTTTAGCTAAGATATTGTATAAACTACGTTCACGATTATTAGCACTCCAGTGAGCAGCACTCAATCTACGGTACGCACGAGCCTCTAAATAGGTACGACCAAATTCAAACATATCCCCTTGCATAGACGTTGTGGCTGCAGGTGGTACCTTACCACTTGCAATATCGCGGTTTAGGTCACTACCATCGAATACATTCAATTGATATAAGTCGGCGCCATCTACACCAGAACTTACTAAATCAGCTAAGTCTTGTTCCCAAACCTCCATTGTTTGACCAGGTAATCCATAAATCAAGTCGATCACAACGGAGCATTGACCATACGCCTTTAGGGCCGCCAGCCGTTCTAGTACGGTTTCTTTTGTATCCAAACGGCCTACCATTTGGCGCACCTTAGTATTAAACGATTGGATGCCAATAGACATACGATTAACGCCATTATTCATCCATACTTCAAGATTTTCAGGAATCAAATCATGAATGCGACCTTCTAGGGTAAGCTCATAATCATTAGCTAGTGGTAAGTATTCTTTAATCGCTTTTAACAAGCGCTCAGAGTTTGCTGGAGATAAGGATGTCGGTGTGCCACCGCCAATGAATACAGCGTGGATAAGCCCATCCTTTAAGCGTGGACATTCACTAGCCAGCTTAAGTTCCCCAATGAGGCCATCAATATAGTTATCTTCAATACTTTGACTTGTACCATTTTGGAAGAACCCACAGTACGTACATTTTGTCTTGCAGAATGGAATATGTATATAAGCACACTGCATTTGCCCCCTCTTAGGAGCACCACGCATTACAGTATCCCATACAGATTGTGATTCCTTCGGTGAAATTAAAGTCCCATTAAGGCCTGCGTGAACAACGCGCTTATGAGGAAAGGCGCCACTCATAGGATTATCACAGGCCAATCCTAGTTGCAGATTCCGTTGTTTTTCTGGAATCGATTCGAAAAAACTCGCTAAACTCATACGTTCCCCCTTTCACTCATTAGCCTTGCAACTTTGCAAGCACAGATTTAGCAAATTCTTTCGCATTTGCAAAATCTTGTTCATCAGGATGCGTTTCTGCCGCCTTATGCAATGCATCACGTTCAGGACTTTGTCCATGAGCAGATCCTGGTGGGAACATTTTGTACATCATCTCAATAACCTTAGGGTCAATTTTACCTTGGCATACAAAACCATCTACAAGAGATTCTTTATTAGGCAATAAGGCAGATGCCTTTTCAATACTTTCACGAGCATGATCAGAATCGGCATACATACCTAGTGTAGCAAAGAATACTACATGTTTATTTGTAAGGGTTTCAATCAACTTAGCCGCTTCTTTATTAGCTGTGCCACGATCCACCCAGAAACCTAAAAATACAGTATCGTAATCCCCTAGATTAGTAGGTGCCTCTTTTAACCGGTACACAAGGTGTACCTTCAGGCATAACAGAGGCCATCGCCTCCGCTACGCTTTTTGTATTCCCAGTGAGGGAAGAATATAAAATAATAGTACCCATATTTATCTCCTTACATTATGTATGATTAATCATCGTCATCTGTACCTTCGGATAGGTCGAATCGTACCGGAACAGTTACCGGTTGAATGTCGTCTGTTGGGTTTTGATATGGTAATGCACGATTTACCGCAGCCATAGCCTCTTCTCTCAACAATGGATCATCGCCAGATTCCACATATTGTTCAACGGCATTACCATTTGTATCAATACGTACAAATACGTAAATTGTTTCATGAACTTCTCTATGTTGACGAATGTATTGTTGAGGAATCACCTTTTGATTATTTACAGCATTATAAAAGCCTTGTTTATCAAAAGCGACATGAGCTCGACCATGACCACCACCGGAGCCTTTGTCCGTACCAGAGCCTTCGCCTTCACCCTGTCCCTCACCAACGCCCGTTCCTGTACCAGTACCATGGCCGCCACCTTCGCCGCCACCAGAGCCTGGACCATTACCGGCACCACCGCTTTCACCAGATACATTTGATGTATTTTCACTACCCTTACTTGGGACATCTACCGCATCAGGAATATCCGTCGCTGTAGATGGTTCTACATTCGCTACTACAGCCTTTGTTCTTGCCGCCACTTCATCTGCAGACAATGGTTTTGGGAATAGAGATGACCTATCACCGCCGCCACCACCAGCGTGACCACTACCGCCATCGTCGAGCACACTTTGGGTGAGATCGACTTCATAGGTTTCCTGCTCTTGAATAGCCGGAACAACTACGAAAAAGATAACGGCAATAAAGAGAATGATTAGATGAACTACGGCGGATATTATGGCTGCTTTTTTCCATGATATGCCTAATCCCATAGTTATCCTTTCTGTTCTGCTGCAATAGCTAAGCGTTTAACGCCAGCTTGTTTAAGCATGTCCATAATTGCCACTACTTGTCCGTGAGCAGAGCGTTTATCCGCTTGTAATATAACGCTAGCATTCGGATTTTGTGCAATTCGTTCTTTTACCATTGCCTCGGCCGCATCAATGCTCATTGGGACATTATCAATTGTTATGTGACCTTCTGCATCTAATGTAAGCACCACCGGTAATTGAGCTGGTGCAGATGCGGTTGTAGCCTGTGGCAACTGTACAGACAAAGCCTTTTGGGCTATTGTTTGTAAGCTATTCATCATGAAGAACACCAATAGGAAGAATATGATATCAATCATAGGGATAATCATGAATTCAGGCTTGGATTTCATACGAAAACTTTGTAAATTCATAGTTATTTCCACCCTTCTCGTTTTGCAGTAATGATGTTAACACACATATTTTCAATTTGATTGATAATAGAGTCCAGACGATGACTAAAGAAGGTATACACAATAAAAGCCATGATGGCTACACATAAGGCCAGACGCCGTTGCGATAAGGGCTTCCCCTACACCACCAGTAATAGCAGATGCACCCGCACCAGCATCGAGGATACTAAAGGAACCAATCATACCTGTTACAGTACCAAGTAGGCCTAACAATGGGGAAATTGTAACGGTTGCACTTAAGTAATCCATATATTTTCTGAAGCCTACTACATCAACCCCCATTTGATCAGAGAATGCCGTTTTCATACCTTCTTCAGTAGCGCCGTTTTTCAAACCAGCTTCAGCAATACGACTTGCAATGGATGGATTTTCTTTGATTACCTTTTCTATTTCATCCCATTTTTGCAATTTTGCATACTCATTAACCGCATGCGTCACCATATAGGTTTTTCCTGCATATTTACGATAATAGAAAGTGCGTTCTACAGCGATTGCAATGACCATAAGAGACAAGAATAATAATGGATACATTACATATCCGCCACTATGAAACAAGTGAATGACATAATTTAGATTTTCCATACTAATAAACCTTTCTGTCTGTTTACAGACTGTACATTAGAACCGGTAGGTTCCTTGAATTCTTGCATAATCGCCTAACTTAAAGCTTTCATTACCATATAAAGTATCTCGTTTATTTGTGCCCTTAGCATCGAATGTATAGAATGCTTCAAGGAGTAAATTCTTGCGCGGTACATACCCAGCGCCGAATGTAAAGCTGCGAATACCATCGAGGTAACGATCCGGTACAGCACCTGTACCATTACCACCGAGGAATGAGCCATGAGCGAAGTATTTATAATCTATGAATGCGTTCCATGATTTAGGAACATCGATATCAGCACGACCAATGTCGAGGCGAGCCATCCAGAAATGAGGTGTACCGCCCATTTGGTGACCTTTTACAGTAAAGTCTGCGGTTCCTCGTTCATGGTCATATACAGTATTACCATTCATGTAGCGGCCAAATTTCGATCTATTTTGACCATAATCTACAGTAAGTACTGCACTTTCACCGATTTGGTATTTAGCACCAATGCCAAATACATTGGCAATATTAGGAGAAGCTTTGTTCATCATTACCATGACCATTGGCATTTAAGAATGTACGTTTACTACCATTAAAGGATCGTAAGTACCATGCTTGTAGGCCAAGACGGTCGCCAATTTGTTTCTTCACTTGAACAAACGCTGCCGTTTCAATAGGTGGAATTGTATCTTTTTCAAGAACAATGCCTTCTGTTTGAATGATGTTACCGATGATTTTACCAATCGCTTCACGTGGTAATTTATTTTCCGACTCTGCGTCGTGTACAACCTTTTCAAGATTATACATATAGTTGAACAATGCATTTGGCATGCCCCAACCATAGTCAGAACTACCTTCACCATAATCATTGGAGGACATTGTAAAGTTCTTTTTGTAAATCGCATCTTTAGCATCATAATCACTAAATACATAACTACCACTATCGTATTTATATGTTTTAGCACCTAAGTAACCAGTGAACTCATAATCACTAGCTGGTTGTCCATAGTAATCATAAGATTGTTTGAACGTGCCATCTGGCTGTTTAACCCAAACCACATCAAGCTCACTATTGTTATAGTTGCGCCAGTTATCTGTAGCATTATATTTAGCAATTTCTGCTACGGATTGATTGATTTCGTCACTATGTTTTTCAACATAGGCTTTAGGATTTACTAAAGCCTCTTTATTATCAGTAGATACGATAAGACCTTTAGCCTTTTCTTTTAAGTATTCAGGGTATAAAGAAGAGTTCACATTATACATAATGTCCCCGGTCTTATAGAGTTTTTCCCCTGTATTCTTATTAGTGATTTCATACATTGTATAACCACCAGATGGAATATCGAGGGAGAATTTCTTCTCAGCCATATCTGTAGGGTACGCCTTTGTAAGAATATCTTGTAAGCGGCTCATCACTTGAGCTTGTTTTTGTTGTGTTTCTGCGAGCTTTGCATTAGCCTTTTCAAGCTCTTGATCGCGATTTGGATTACTCCAACTTAGATTCAACGTAGCTTTATACGCATCATATTCATCTTGTAATCCTTTTAGCTGTTGATAGAAGTAAATCGTATCTACTTTACCTTTATAGGTAGATTCATAAATACCTGAAGGGCTATCTGGTGCTGGTGCATCATCACTGGACTTGCTTTCACCATCAGACCCTGTTTTTGTAGCATTATTGATATCGTAAGGATATTCATCACGGTTAATACCAATCAACTCTGCTGCTGTTGGCGGTCTAGTGATCACTTCATGTACCACATGAGTATACGCAGAATCACTAATACCCGTGCTATGTTTAAAGCTACCTACACCAACGCGAACTTGGGTATCATTACCAGTCCATACACCGCGAACCCCATCATAGGATTGACCAAACCAGTATCCACTAGCCCCCATAGGTTCGTTTAAACGCCCCACAGAAACATCCCATTTCTTAACATGTCTTGTAAGATCAACCGTATCAAGACGTTGATGATTGAAACCTTTTGACTCCGATTTAGTCCAACTTGTATCAACGCCGCTCATACCGGTCATGCTACCGATAACGGAGAGATTTGTGAATGGGTTGATGCGAGCATCAAGACCAAGACGAATGCGTTGTTCAAAACTATGGCGATTAGAATCGTACATATTCGCTTTCGCAGAACCGATGGCTGAATTAGAGCGGAATGGAGATTGTGGACGATTGGTGCCGTCGTGAGACATCCAGCGTGCACGATAATCTCCGATAAATGTGACGCCACGTTCCTTAGTCGTATCAAAATCAGGACGAATAAAGTCAGTTAGTTTAACAACTTCGGATATATTTTGTATGCTTGCTTCATTACCGGCTGCTACATTAGTTACGCTACCATTTGCATCAATAGCTTTATTACCATCTTTTCCGATTGGCGTAGTCTTAGCATCGCCGCCACCAAACTTAAGATTAACGCCGATACGATATACACGTTCTTGCGTTGCTCTGTCATCATCACGATGATTAAAGATATTGTTAATACCAAAGTACATCATGGCATTCTTGTTGAATCGTTTTTGGACCATCAAATTCCAAATGCCAAATGTTTTCTTTTGGTAAACTTGCTTTTTGTACACACCTGCATCACCGGATAAAATATCTGGCCAGTAGTTACCACCATTGTTCAAGGTGTTACTATCCAGCATATTGATGTAGTAATCACCCCAAATAGAGCCATTCCAACCAGTTTTTGGATTGTCATAGGTTACACCAATATCTACCTTGTGCACTGGTTTATCCAATAATTGCCGAGGCATCGTTGGATCGCTCTTATTAATAGCATGCAAATAGGTATATCCTAATTTACCAGACCAATATTTACCAAATTTTTGTTGTACTTCCGCTTGAAGGCCTGTAATTTCAGCCATACCGATGTTTTTAAAGCTATAAATCATATCTGGGGCACGTTGGTATTTTGCATCCCCTTTCAAATATGGTGCAAAATCTTGGAATTCTCCTGTAAAGTAAACCGACATATAGTTTTTGATGCGGTTATGGAATATACCAACACGAGCATAAGTGTTTTTATTCTCACCTTCTAAGCTCATATCAATATTGAGCGATTTTTCAGGTTTTAAATTTGGATTACCCGCCCAGTACCAACCAAGTTTTGCTACGCCAATACCTACTGGGTTAGACGCATACATTTCCCAGTTATACCACAATTCGCCCATACCAGGTTCTGTATAACCAGTGCCAACATTGGCCTTAAATCGACGATGAGGATTGCCTTTCACATTGTATGTCATCCCCATGGAAGCGGATAAATTGGAACCAAACAAACTACTATTATCTAGTCGAATGATAGGAACAAAGGTAAGGTTCTTATTCACTTGCCAAGTATCGGAGATATAAGCATTCATCTTGCGAATCGTACCTTGACCAGTCGTCAATCGTTGGTCGCGATTACGATACTCTTCTAAGAATGCCTTACCATTCAGTTTTGGCGCTTTTTTACGCATTTCTGGATCACTGGACTCGCCATATTTAAAGTAGTCGCCTACGATATTAGAACGGGTGTTAGCCATGTCTGGATTTTCAGCTTCTAACCGTGATTTTAATGCATTATAACGGTTTCTAAAGTCATCGGATATAGGTTGATTATTAGGGGATGTACTAGACCAAGAGCTAATAGCCCCTTCAGACAATCCATAATTTACATAATCATCGTATGTAATGCCTGGTTTTTGCGCATCCGTTTCAGCACCATAATATTCATAATCCATATCCCATTGTGGCATACCGCTACTGGAGTTTATAAATTTATAATCATGAATATGGGAATAAACCTTAACACTGTTATCCCCTTTTTTACGCACAAGACGATCTAGCTTATCGACAAGCAAGCTCTTATCATACGCCCAAGGGTCGATGTACATGGTACTCGTATTTGGAGGAACTCTTTAATCGGCTACCAGAACCTTCTTCTCGAGCATAGCTAACACCATAACTAAGACGATGTTTATTATTAAGCTGCGTATTTGCATTGAGCCGAACATCTAGTTGACGATGGTCGATATTATCGATATATCGTAACTCATTAGAACCTTCATAAGATGATCGTCCCGTATAATTGATAAGCGCTACGTCATCTTCTTTAATGCGAGAGTAATTAGTTTCTACTGTCCAATCGCTTTTACCCGCTTTAGCATTCCACGAAAGATTAATCGTATTACGATTAGCAGTACGTTTAAAATGTTGTTGTGGCTCTAAATCGGAATCAGAGTGCTTAATATCCCGTACAAGATCTTCCGTATATCGGTTTAAACGCATTTCAAATTTATTATTTTTATTAGCCTCATACGTTGCCACAAAGCCAATATCAGAGGCATCACCATAATAGCGAAGCACATTAGGCTTAAAATTATGTTTTGCATAATCAAAGCCCATACCTGATGCACGGCGTTTAACCGATGCAAGGACAGGCATTAAATCCCGTTTACTACCTGATAAGCCAATCTTTAATTTCCCCATCTGCCCCGAATCAGCTCGAATGTAAAAGTTTTGGAATGGGAATAAATCGCCATCACTCTTACGACGCATCCCTTCGGCATTTACTTGCAATGTTGGTTTCTTAAGAGCCTTCTTAGTAATGATGTTAACGACACCACCCACCGCATCAGAGCCATATTTAGCACTACTGCACCTTGAATAACCTCGATACGTTCTACATTTTCGGCACCTAACCGTTGTACTTCGTCCGCTGCGCCAGAATACTTATCAAAATCCCCCAATACTGGTTGACCATCCACAAGAATCAATGTATGACGAGCCTCTGCACCGCGAATAGATACACCTACACGTCCCATGGCATCAACGGTTCTAGATACACCCGTTTGGGTAAATATAATATCTTCGACGGACTTCGCCTGCTTCTTCTCAATCTCTTTTTTGGTAATGATTTGCACTTGCTGTGGATTTAACTTTGCTTCTTCCTCTGCCCATGTGCCTTGTACATGAACTACATCTGTCGTAACAGCTGCATTATCCGCCAAAACGACGAGGGGTGCATTTAGCCATAATGCAACCGCACTAGATAGGACTAAATAGCGTTTTGTACGGCTCCACCGATTCACTGTTTCCTCCTCTTATAATCTCACTCAACTATATGCATCATTACAAATTAGTAATAAAAATACACTTTACTAACAACAATGACATTGAAAATCATTTACATTTAATATGTTAGCAAAGTGTATTATGCATATCTACTCCGAAAAGACCAAAATTATACGATTTTGATACTTTTGTTAGATATAATTAACCAATATGTAATTATACCTTGCGGTAGTCACTCGGTGTCATACCTACAGAATCCTTAAAGGTACTTGTATAATTTACTACCGTTTTCATAGCCTACGGCATTGGCAATTTGTAAGATGGATTCATCCGTTTCATGTAGTAAACGTTTTGCCTCATTAAGACGGCACTCTTTGATGAATTGATGAATTGTCACACCATATACGCCCTTAAAGCAACGCTTTAAGGTTGATGCAGGGAACATCAAAATCACGGGATAGATCATCAATGGTTATACGTTTGACGAAATTCTTAGACAAATATTTACCTACTGCTTTTACAATATCTACCTGTTGCTTTCGGTAGCTACCTCGTTTTTCATGGGATTCTGTAGAGATTACAGACAATAATAAAAATATTTCTACAATCTTTAGTTTAAAATAATGAGCTCTAATGGAATCTGGCACATTATATAAACTGGAAAAAATTTGGCGAACCGACTCTGTTTCCTCCATCATCATACCAAAGTCTGTATTTTCACAAAATCGATTGGCTATGGCAGCCAAATCAATCTGGTGTATCTGCTACAAGGGTATCTAATACATGTTGAGCTCGTTCTACATCTACTAATAGAACTATCCCCTTTAAACGATTTTGTAGGGAAGTAATTTTCATGTTGATAGTCGGACCGGATATGCCACCCTAACGACATATCCCCTGGCCCCATATACAAGTATTCTCCAGATGCGAACTTTGCATTCAATACGTCCCTCTTCACAATGATTAATTGCGAAGGTCTTTGTATGAGATTGGGCGAAAAATTGAATCGTTTCACGCTTTACATCAAGGAATAGCAAATCAATACCGTCAAATACGGTATGTCTAGCCATGCATACTCCCGATTGTCCTTTCATATGAGCATGTGGATTCATAGTATCACCATATATATAAATATTATAAACAATACATTAATAGTAAGCATTTTGAGATTAATTGTCAAATTCATTTTAGTAATAATTCATGTAATCTTTATTAAAATACATACAAAATATTCATTTACTCTATATAATGGAATTGATGGACCTAAAAAATCCTCCCATTAAAGCATGCTCTAATGGGAGGGATTTAGTATTATAGCTATTAATTTTTTGTTTTAACTACAAATAATAATGCTATAACATGAGCAATCCATACGATTGCCATGATGATAAGGGCAATAGGAATATTTCTAGAAAAATAGGCACCTATTAGCATGATTGTAGTTACAGAAGCTAAAATGGACAACTTTGCCCGCAACGTCAATGCTTTATCGCGTTCATACGCACCAACTGTCTTTTTATATAATTGGGACTCCAAAAACATTCTATGAAAGCGTTCAGATCCACGAGCTAAACAAAATAAGGTAAGCATATAAAAAGGGAACTGTTGGCAATATTGGTAATACGATACCTGCTGTACCAAGGCAAAAACTGATAGCACCAATAGTTAAGAATATATATCGAATTACGACATTACTATGTTGCTCAGCTGTTTTCATTACTCCTCTTCTACGTAATTAATAACTTTCCCTTTTGTTTTAATGAAATTCGGAATAATAAGAACAAGGGCTGCAATAACAACGACGCCATAAATACCAGCCATGCCAATCCATTCAAAGGCATTACCTAAGTACAAGACCTATTACGGCAAAGTCTGCATCACCGAATGTTGTGTTTTGGAAACCTAATTGGCCAAGAACTGGCAATGCTAGTGCTGGCAAGAATGTGATAGCCAAACCATTAAGGAATGCACCTACAGCTGCACCACGGCGACCACCGGTAGCATTACCATAGATACCTGCTGTTGCACCGCAGAAGAAGTGAGGTACAAGACCAGGAATGATGAGTACGCCACCTACAGCACCTAGAATAAGCATACCGATGATACCGCCGATAAAGGAGCTAATAAAGCCTAATACAACGGCTGTTGGCGCATAGGTAAAGAATACGGCACAGTCTACCGCTGGAATTGCATTAGGAATGATTTTTGTAGCAATACCTTGGAATGCTGGAATCAAGTCCCCCAAGATCATACGAACGCCAGAATATACGATAGCTACACCTACAGCAAAGTTCATAGCGCTCATAACTGCAAATAGGTATGGGCTCATAGAACCGGATAAGGTTGCTACGAATTCAGAACCCGCTGCAATAGCTGCGATTAAATAGAATACTATCATGGTCAATGCCGTAGATAACGTGGAGTCACGCAAGAAGCCCCATTTTTCAGGAATCTCAATATCTTCTGTACTTTCTTCTGCCTTACCTACGTATTTTGCCACCCATGCAGATAGATAGTAACCTAAACTACCAAAGTGGCCCAATGCAATTTCATCGCCATCGGTAACTTTAGAAGTATAGCTTTGACCGATAGCTGGAGAAATAGCGGACCAAGCGCCCATTAAGAAGCCACCAACAAGAATCAATTCAATACCAGATAAACCTGCAGTACCAAGCACGGCAGACATTAAGCAAGCCATAAATAAACTGTGGTGACCTGTAAGGAATACATACTTAAATTTGGTGAAACGAGCAATTAATAAGTTCATCAATAAGCCTACAACGAGGATAGACATCGTTTCAACACCAAGCACCTTTTGTGCTACCGCTACGATAGCTTCATTATTTGGCACAACACCGGTAATATGGAATCCGTGTTCAATCATTTTTCCAAGTGGATCAAGATTGCTAACGATAACACCTGCACCAGCAGCAAGCATTAAATAGCCGAGAATTGGTTTTAATGTACCAGTCATAATCTTATGAAATGGTCGTTTCAAAGCGATTAAACCAACGCAGGACATAATACCAATCAACAACGCTGGCTGACTCAATACATCTCGTAAGAATTCTAATATCATTTCCATAGAATTATCTCCCTCTATGAATTACTTAGCGATTTGTTGTAATCGTTCCAAAATATCTTCTTTAATTTTCTTTTTATTAATATAACTACGTACAATAGCTACATCCTTGTCTTCAAATTGTTCTGCTAATTCCTTTACAGTAACAATTAAATCGGCCTTGCGACCTTGAGCCGCATTAAAATCGATTGATTCTACTTGCGCTTCGATATTATTTTCAGCACAAATTTCTTCAATTTTCATTTTTAGCATCAAACTAGAACCGATGCCATTACCACATACAGTTAAAATGGAAATCATAGTTTACCTCCAAAATTACGCTTCATCAAGATGTTCCGATAAAAAAGCTTGTACATCTTCAATACTTTCAAAATTTACCGCTGCATCAAGAAATTCTTCATCTTCAAAGAGCGTCGCAATATCTGTAAGCAATTGAATGTGTTCTTCCTTATTCGGTGCACATAAAAATACCGCTACTGATACAGGATCATTTTCTGGGCTACCAAAATCGATAGGCTTTTCTAACGTTACCAGAGCCGTACCTACTTGCTTAGCCCCCATCTCTGGACGCGCATGAGGCATAGCAAGACCCGGTGCCAATACGATGTACGGCCCCATGTCACGAACTACATCAATCATAGCCTCTGTGTATGTAGGTTCTGTAAAACCAGCATCGACCATGAGCTGACCACCGTGACGAATTACATCTTCCCATGTCTCAGCAGGATAATGAAACGATACATTATCCTCTGATAATAAATCTTGTAACAAGCTAACACCTCCTATACTCACAACTTGTATACTCATATTATAACTAGGTATAGTTAAAATGCCTATACCTTATGTATTTATTTACAAAAAAAAGTTAGACCCCAAAAGGGTCTAACTTTCGCTTATTCACATGGCATATATAAGAGTTGCTATTATTGGAAGAGTACAAAAAAGATATTTTATATACATACACCATGTCAATATTTAGTTATTCAAGTACTCTAAGTGTTGCTTATTAGATGCATCTGTACGCGTTCTAATAGCCTCTACTAATGGTTTCAGGATTTGATATTCCTCATCTGTCAAACGGAACGAGCGACATTCGCGTTTGTACATACGAGGTCTACGACCAGAACCTTCTCTCTGTCCGCCCCATGTCATTAACATATACCTCTCTCTAAGGACCATTATATTATTGTTTCTCACAATAATTAGTATATGCTATTTTATGCGAATTTTCAAGTTTTTTATTCAATTTTATAAATAATTAATTATTTATTTGCTTCTGCAGCCGCTTTTGCAGCTTCTGCTGCTTTTTTCAAATTAGGTACAGACGTTGGACATGTAGCAGGTGTACATGCACCATTAGGACCTAAGTCTTCTGCACGGCTCACAAATGTAGTATGCAACATATGATGTGCTTTATGGCTCATAGGTTTGCCATCGAAGAACTCAGCATATAATTTTTGGATATCTGGATTATCACAAGCCGCTTTCACTTGTACCTCTGCATCACGAGTATACAAGGACGCAATACGAGCTTCACGAGCCTTATCAGCCATTGGTAATTTAACGCGTGGTTGACCACCACCACCGATACAGCCGCCGCGGCAAGCCATAACTTCGATGAAATCGTAATGGATGTTTTCTGCGCGCATGCGTTCAATGAATTTACGCAAGTTGCCAGTACCATGAACAGCCGCTACATGTAATGTTTTATCACCAATCACAACATCTGCTTCACGAGCACCGTCCATACCACGAATTGCTTCGAATGGGATCAATGTTTGAGGTGCATCTTCACCAGTTGCTAGTTTGTAAGCCGCACGCATAGCCGCTTCCATAACGCCACCAGTATTACCGAAGATGATACCACCACCAGATGCTTCACCCATCAATGGATCAAATGCAGAATCTTCTAATTCATCAAAGTTGATTTCTTCTGCACGTAACCATTTTGCAAGTTCACGTGTAGTAATACAGTAGTCTGTATCGCGCATTTCTGGTACATCCCAGTATTCAGCAGAGGAATTCATTTCGTCACGACGAATTTCGAATTTCTTAGCTGTACAAGGTGTTACTGCAACAGCAACGATTTGTTTTGCATCAAGGCCCATTTTTTCAGCAAAATATGTTTTTTGTGTAGGCGCTTGCATTGCAATTGGACTCTTAGCAGTAGACAAGTTTGGCAAGAATTCTGGGTAGAATGTTTCAGCAAACTTAACCCAAGCAGGGCAACAAGATGTGAATTGAGGCAATACGGAATCACTATTGATAACGCGTTCCAACAACTCAGATGCTTCCTCCATGATAGTCATGTCAGCACCAAAGTTTGTATCTAAAATATAGTCGCCACCCAATTTACGAAGAGCCGCTACCATTTTACCTTCTACGAATGTACCTGCATCAAGGCCAAACTCTTCACCTAAGCCAACACGTACAGCAGGTGCAGTTTGGAAAACGACAATTTTATTAGGGTCAGCAATAGCTGCTTTTACTTCATCAATTTCAGAACGTTCATTGATGGAATCGAATGGACAAATAGATGCACATTGACCGCAATGAATACAAATTGGATGATCCCCATTAGTTGTTAAATCATAATAATCAAATACGCCCATGTCTACAGCACAAGCTTTACGACATAAGGAGCAGTTTTTACATTTGGATAAATCTTGTACTAATGCAATATTGCCGTCTTCAATTGGCACACGACGATCTAAAAATTGATACTTACTCATGTTTCCTCCTACTTAGGTAACGTTGTTATCGTTAATCGATGAAATTATACTACAAAATGTGATTTTTATCAATGATTCTGAAAGTAATTCCTATGCATATCAGGTATTAAAAAATCGCATAAAACAAAGATTTATAGACGTTCTTCTAATTCCATCCATCGTTCAGTCAATGTATCGATTTGAGATTGTGTCTCTTCTCGTTCAGCTATGAGGGTTTGCATTTTTTCATAGTCTGTACCGGCTTGGCCAATCATGACATCCAATCCTTTAACAAGATGTTCTAGTTTTGGCAGTTCCTCCATAATCGATGCGTATTCTGCCTCTTCAGCCTTATTGAGGCCTTTCTTTACAGGACTTTCTGTATGACTAGATTCAGTACTAGAGGATGCACCAATTGTATCCATAGAATCAGATTCTGCCTCAGTTCTATGAGTACTAGTACCCTGTTGTTCAGGTACATAGAATGGTGAATTGTTACTTTCACCAATGTCAGCCTTATAATCAGAATAAGATCCGTGAACGATATCGATACGACCATTGCCTGTAAATACAAATAATTTATCTACCACGCGGTCTAGGAAATAGCGATCATGGCACACGGTTATGATAACGCCACTGAAGGAATCAAGAAAATCCTCTAATACCTCTAGTGTAGGGATATCTAAGTCATTAGTCGGTTCATCCAAGAGAAGTACATTAGGCGCACTCATAAGCAATTTTAAAAGGTACAATCTACGACGCTCACCACCAGATAATTTACGAATAGGCACACCATGTAATTCAGGGGTGAATAAAAAGCGTTCTAAAATTTGACCTGCACTTAACGTTGTACCATCACCAAGCGACATATAGGAATGGTCCTCTTTTATATAATCAAGGACACGCATATTTTCATCAAATTCAGGTAATTCCTGTTTAAAGTGTGCAATGCGAACAGTCTCGCCTTTGCCAATAGTTCCTGATACTGGCTCATAGGTGCCATCGATGATTTTCATAAATGTCGATTTACCAACCCCATTGGGACCTACGATACCAATGCGGTCATGACGCACCACGTGATATGTAAAATCATCAACCATAGGGCGTCCATCAAAATCAAAGGATAAATGTTCAATATCAAAAATAGTCTTGCCCAATCGAGTCTTTAAAGCAATCGGATCCATTTGATCAGGACGTCTAGTTTTCTCCATATTTTTAAGCGTTTCATACCGTTGCAAACGGGCCTTTTGTTTGGTACTACGGGCTTGAGCACCACGGCGTACCCATTCGATTTCCCGCTTTAAAAATTGACGGCGTTTCTCCTCGGTTGCAGCTTGGCGTGCCTCACGGTCTGCTTTCAATTCAATAAATTTTTCATAATTCCCTTCGTACTCATACATGTGACGATTGGATAATTCCAAAATACCATTACATACGGAGTCTAAAAAATATCGGTCATGAGTACTGATTAAAAGACCACCTTGACGATTGCTTAAATATGTTTCGAGCCACTCGATGCTATCTTCATCCAAATGGTTAGTAGGTTCATCTAAGAGGAGTAAATCACAAGGGTATAATAAGGCTTGTCCTAATGCCAATCGACGTTTTTGACCACCCGATAATAAGCTAACTGACATATTGACGTCGTGAAAGCCCAATTTACTCAAAATGATACGCGCCTCTTGCTCTACTTGCCATCCATCTTGGGTATCCATTTCTTCTAAGCACTGCATATAATGACGCTCAATACGTTCATCAGATACGTCCTGTTCTTGTATATAATGGTAATCGCGACTGGCCTTGTCAAATCGTTTTACCATTTGTAATCGCGGATGGTCACCATCTAAAATGGCTTCCAATAAGGTATTACCTTCATCAAAACTTGGCGTTTGTGCTAAATAATGGATGGTAGCCTTGCCATTGCGCTCAATAGTACCCTTATCACACTCCATCTGGCCTGTTAAAATCTTTAAAAAGGTTGATTTACCAGTTCCATTGATTCCCACAAGTCCCAATCGTTTTTGATTTGTAAATGTTATGGACACATCGGTAAATAACAATCGTGTGCCATACGATTTCTCTATATTCTGCAAACAAATTACATTCATACCCGTACTCCTCTATTATCATTATGTTATTTATTATACTACAGATTTTCATTGACAGTCATACACCGCATCAGTAGAATACAGATAGATAACTAGACAGTAATCCAACATGATAAGTACATACTATTAGGAGGTTCTCATGGCAACAGATGCAATATTAGATTTTTATGATGCTCTAGATTTTGAAATTATCGACTTTGATGGTTATGATACACTTTTTGTTGAACTACTAGACGATGGTACTTATGCAACTGTATCCGACGACGATGGTCATATGCCAGATACACTCGATACCCCAATCGTATTCAATGTATATGACGATACCGATTCATTCCAATGGAGTGTAAGCCTTAATGATTCTCATCAATTACAAGCACTACTGGAAGAACATACTTCAACAGAAGATTTCTTAAACGCATTACAAATGATACGTACAGAAAACATTAAAAACTATCAATAATTTCGCACGCGAATAATAAAAAGGTCATCCCCAAACTAATGGTTACCTAATCCATACATATGGTAGGTAAATTAGTTTCGTGGATGACCTTTTTATTTATAGTATTTCTAACTCGCACTTAGTAGAAAGTGCATCTGTTTTTGTATCTAGAATATGAATGAGTTCGTTTACGATATTAGCAGCACCATCTACATGCCAAGCACGTGCTTGTTCAGACATTTGTTGTAACCGTGGCGGATTGATTAACAACGCAGCCACTACGTCCTCTAAATTATGTATATCTCTAGCCCAACGCGCACAACCTCGCTCTTCTAATAGCTCCGCATTAGCCTCTTCTTGACCGGGAATAGCATTAAAGAAAACCATAGGAAGCCCAATGGTAACAGCCTCCATACAGGTCAATGCACCAGGCTTTGTAACGAGCATAGTCGCTGAGTGCATTAGCTCAGAAATATTAGATGTATAACCGTATACAGTGGTTTTCGTTTTCATCCGTACACTAAGATTTACTAGAGACTCATAGAGCGATGTATTCTGTCCCGCTACGACAGTAATCTCATCAATACCATTGACCGCATCTAAATGTTGAAGTGCAATCTCTAATGAACCTAAGCCTAATCCTCCCCCCATAACGAGAACCTTAACAGGTGATTTCATTTCATAGTGATCGATGGCATCCTTAAAGAATGATCTACGCACCGGAATACCGGATACATGGATTTTATTCTGCTCAATACCGACGGCCGTCATTTCTCCTACCATGTCCTCTGTAGCGACAAAATAGGTATCTACTTGAGGGTAAATCCAGAATTGGTGACTACTGAAATCCGTTAGGATGGCCACTAACGGGACATCAATATGGCCTTGGCGTTTCAAAATACAGGCGGCTCCACACGGAAATGGGTGCGTGAATACAATCACATCAGGCTTCTCTTGTTGAATGAGCTTCAACATACGACTTTTAAGAATGTAGGACAAAACGGTTTGTAAAATAGTCCCTTTTTTCTCCCCCTTTGATACACGATAAATCATATCGTATAACATAGGAAATACGTCAATCATCTTAATGTATGTACCCTTGATAAGATGTTCTACTGACATAGTTTCCGTATCAAGAAAATCCACATGGCTAATCTCTGCATGTGGTTCTTTTAATTTCCAATATTCTTCTATCGCCCTTGCGGCCTGCATATGACCTGTCCCAATAGAGGCAGATACAATGAGGACCTTCCGTGATTGTTCTGTAGTCATAATCTATCCTTTCCTTGTGATTATACCACATAAACAAGAAAAAATAACATAGACGAAAAAAGAGACCCTATCGGGTCTCTTTTACATCTTATTCAGATTATTTTTTGCGTTTTTTTGCAGGAGCTGCGTTAACTTGTTCTTTCAAACCTTTACCAGCTTTGAATGCAGGAGATTTGGAAGCTTTAATAGTGATAGTTTTACCGTTTTGTGGGTTGCGGCCTTCACGAGCAGCGCGTTCACGAACTTCGAAAGTACCGAAGCCGATAACTTGAACTTTACCACCAGCAGCTAATTCTTCAGCAACTGTGTCGAATACAGCTTTTACCGCTTTTTCAGCGTCTTTTTTAGTCAATTCAGTTTTTTGTGCAACACTTGCGATTAATTCTGTTTTATTCATGACAGAACCTCCTTAAAAATACAATACCCGAGATTACTAACATACCTCTAGGTTACTTTTCCTGCACTTTAGCCTCCTCCCAAAAAGCATCCAGCTCAGCTAATGAAAAGTCTTCCCATGAGCGATCGCTTTGGTTAACACAAGCTTCTACATGTGAAAAACGCTGTCGGAACTTAGTGTTTGTGCGATTCAGTGCATTTTCACCGCTTATTTTATACCATCTAAAGAGATTAATCAAGGAAAAAAGCACATCTCCAGCCTCTTTTTCCATATTTTCTCTATCTTTTAAGGCCACAGCCTCCTTAAATTCACCGATTTCTTCACTTACTTTTGCCCAAATTGGCTCCAGCTCATCCCAGTCAAAACCTACCTTTCCGGCCTTATCTTGTAGCTTTTGAGCAGCCACCAATGCAGGTAAACCCTTGGATACTCCATCTAATACACTTTTTCGTATATTTCCCTTTTCTTGTGCTTTTAATTCATCCCAAGTGTATTTTTTTCCTTTATTGTCAGGATTTTCTTCTGGAAATACATTAGGATGACGATGAATCATCTTCTCAGTTACGTCATTTATTACATCTTGTAATGTAAAAGCTCCTGATTTTTCAGCAAGACTACTATGAAACACGATTTGTAATAATACATCACCTAGCTCTTCACGCAGATTATCCATATCTTTATTATCAATGGCATCCACTACTTCGTAGGTTTCTTCAATAAAATAACGGCGCAATGATTCATGAGTTTGCACCTTATCCCAAGGGCATCCATTAGGAGAGCATAATTTTTGTACCACCTCTACAAGAGGTTGTATATCAATATTGGTCTTCATAGATTTGATTCTCCTCTGCTTGGCGTTTACGCAATCGTTTTCCAATAACAGGCATATGATACATATCATCCATTACGATAGCCTTAGTAATCCAAAGAGATAGTATATATACAATGAAAGCAATAAGGATGGATATAGCTACGGCAGCGCCATTACCAACCATATCGACAAGGAACATAAAGCTAACTTGTGTAGCACCACCCATAGCCATAGCGGAAATGATGATTTTCAATAGGTTCATACATTGAATAATACTACCTACATACCGTTTTACAAATACTAGATTAATTAAGGCAGCGATGGCGAAGTTTAAGTTCGTAGCCCATGCAGCACCATTAATACCGAGTTCAATGGACCCGGTCAATTGATAGTCTAAGATAGCTTTCACCATAAGCCCTATAAAAATAGACAGCATAGGAATAATGGTGCGCCCTAATCCTTGTAATATACCAGCCGTAATCTGTTGCCATCCTAAAAAGATAATACTAAGACTAATCACGGCAATAACGGGACCTGCATTGGGCGTTGCATATATTAACTGAGAAATAGGCGTTGCCAATACGCATAAACCTACACAAGCCGGTATAGCAAATAAATTGGCAATCTTCATCGCTGTACTAGCACGCTCGATTATACGACCCTTATTCCCCGTTGCATGCGCTTCGGATACAGCCGGTACGAGGCTCGCTGCGAGAGCCGTCGTTAAAATAATAGGTAATCCAATTAATGACGTTGCCATCCCTGTCAAATATCCAAACTGTGTAGTCGCCTCATGTAAATAGTAGCCAATATCCATCAATCGTTTTGGAACGATAAAAGTATCAATTAAAGATACCATAGGCAACATAATATTGGCCATGGAAACGGGAATAGCTAGGGCAAATAAACGTTTAATAACCGCACTAGTACGTTCTATAGGGGCCTCTTCATTTTGCTCACTTAGCATCTGCTGACGCAAACTACGTTGAGACCTATAAAAATACACAAGTACGATTAAACCCGCTAATACGCCCGGAAATGTGGCAAAGGTAGCGCCACCTGCGGCCAGATGTAATCCGGAGTCGATAAAATAGTACGCAAGCCCCACCATGGACCCTACGCGAAATATTTGTTCAAAAACCTGACTTGTCCCGGTAGGAACCATATATTGGAAACCTTGGAAATAGCCTCTAAAACAGCTTAAAATAGTGACAACAATAATAGCCGGCGATAATAATTGAATCGGTATTAAAGCCCTTGGATCCGTTATAATGTTCCATTTTATAAGCCATTCTGCACTAGCATAAAGTCCCACACTAAATATAATACCTACTAGTGTAAGCACCCGTAAGGATACATTAAAAACTTGTTGTACCCCACGCATATCTCTATTCGCCAATTTTTCAGCAATCATAATGGAGATTGCCACAGGAATCCCTGCAGCCGAAATACTAACTATAATCTGGTATATCGGATAGGCCATCATATAGAGACCTATCCCCTCGCCTCCAAGAATACGAGCGACGAGTACCTTACTGAAAGCACCAATAATTTTAACGATAACACCAGCTATTGTTAAAATCATGGCTCCCTTTAAAAATCGGTTCATAGGCCCCCCTTAGATTTCTTTGACAACTCCTTCATCACCGCTTCTGTAATCGTTAAAATAGATTCCTTTAATCCATTCAAACTGATGTATAATGACGCAGGTTTTGTGTCCATGAACTTCATTTTCTTCCATAAATCTTCGCGAACAGCACCCATATCCCAATCGGCCATTTTTGAATCATCTTGCCAATGGATGATGAGCTGACCCTCGCGACGAACGATGCTCTTAATCCCCAACAAACGAGCCTGTTCCTTAATTTGAGCGACTCGTAGTAAACGATCTACCGGATCCGTTGGTGTACCAAAACGGTCGATAAGTTCATCCGTCAAATCATCAAGCTGCGCTTTATTCTTGATTTGTAACATCCGTTGATATACGGAAATCTTGCGCGCACTATCCTTGATATAGGCATCATCTATGAAAGCATCGATTTCAAGGTCAATGGCAGGATCTGGTACTACCTCTTTGACAACCTCTTTATTTTGTGCTTTCGCAATGGCTTCCTCTAACATAGATACATACATGCCAAAGCCGACCGATGCGATATTACCATGTTGTTGTGAACCTAATAGATTACCAGCCCCTCGAATTTCCAAATCGCGCATAGCCAGTTTAAATCCCGCTCCCTAATTCTGTGAATTCTTCGATGGCTTTTAAACGTTTTTCTGCCGCTTCTGAAAGCATCTTATCAGGTCGATACATGAAATATGCATAGGCGCGTCGTCTAGACCGACCTACACGGCCACGCATTTGATAGAGTTGAGATAAGCCTAAACGATCCGCATCGTATATGATAATCGTATTGGCATTTGGTATATCAAGGCCTGTTTCAATGATGCTTGTACTGAGCAATACATCATAATGACCTTCATAGAAATCGGTCATAATTTCTTCGATTTGACGACCTGTCATCTGTCCATGTGCAATAGCATAACGCAAATCTGGCAACGCCTGTTCTAATAGTTCACCCATATGATTAATCGATGCTACCCGATTATACACGAAGTAAACCTGTCCCCCTCGAGCAAGTTCTCGTTTAATTGCATCAGCTATGAGATTCATATCGTATTCTACTACATAGGTCTGTACTGGTAGTCGATCCTCTGGAGGTGTACTAATGACCGACATTTCACGAACACCTACAAGAGACATATGAAGTGTCCGTGGAATAGGTGTCGCACTTAAGGTAAGGACGTCAATATTATTAGCCCATTCCTTCCATTTTTCCTTTTGTGCTACGCCAAAGCGTTGCTCTTCATCGACGACGAGGAACCCTAAATCTTTGAATTTTACCTTTTTATTTAACAAGGAATGCGTGCCGATTAAGATATCGATAGAACCATTTTCGACGCCCTTTAGCACCTCTTTCTTCTCCGCTGTAGAACGGAATCGATTGAGTACATCTACCTTTACACCAAATGGATTAAATCGATTTAAAAACGTTTGGTAATGTTGCTGAGCTAATACAGTAGTTGGTACCAATACGGCCACTTGCTTACCGCTCACAACGGCCTTAAAGATGGCACGCATAGCGACCTCTGTTTTACCAAAGCCCACATCCCCCGCTAACAAGCGATCCATCGGTGTTGGTCGTTCCATGGATTCTTTAATTTCTCGCGTAGCTTGTAATTGGTCCTCTGTTTCCTCATAAGGAAAGGCATCTTCAAATTCTTGTTGCCACGGTTGGTCCGGCAAGAACGCAAATCCTTCTGTAATTTCCCGTTTCGCATACAGTTCAACTAGCTTATCCGCCAAATCATCAATGGATTTCTGTGCCTTTGTAACCGCTTTACGCCAATCGCTACCACCCATCTTATGAATGCGAGGTACATCGCCTTCATTGCCGATATACTTTTGCAATTGATCTAAATTACTAGCAGGCAAATACAGTCTATCTGTTCCGGCATAAGCAATTTCAATGTAGTCTCGATGAATACCTTCTGTTTCAATCGTTTTTAATCCCACATATTTACCGATACCATGCATGCTGTGAACAACGTAATCGCCGACCGATAAATCCGTGAAATAATTAATTTCTTGGCCCTTTTTTTAGGCTTATTGCGAAGTTTGCGTTTTTGCTGCCCGTAAATATTGCCTTCTACAACGACGACTAAATGGCTATGCGGTAATTCAAAGCCATCAGTTAATAAGCCTTGCATAACGTGAACCGTATTAGGCTCAAAATCCCAGCTTTCACAAAGCTTATACGGAATGGCATCACCATGCAAAGCCTTTTCTATGCCTTCACGGCGCTGCAAATTATTAATCACAAGCACAACTTGATTGCCCAGCTTTTGCCACTGCTTGATTTCATCCATCAACAATGGAATTTGACGCTCAAAGCTCGTCATCGTTTTGCCTTGAATGCCAATCGGATAAAATCCAGCTAGCCCTATAGAACGCTGTTGCATGAATGTGAAAGCCACCTCAATCTTAGCATCTACAGAGCGTTGTAATTCAGACCATTCACAATGTTGCTTGCGATGTGTTGCATCTTCTTTTAAGAATTTCTTCAACGCTTCTTGAATGCGCACCGGTTCATCATAAATGATAAGTCCATCCTTTGCATAAGATAGCAATGTACTATCTGCGTCATCACTAGTTAAGAAGAATGGTGTTACCGTATAGGCATCTACCGTTTCAATAGACCGTTGTGTATCTACGGAGAAATGGCGCATCGTGTCGATTTCATCGCCAAAGAATTCCATACGTATTGGATCATCACTATTCACAGGGAAAGATATCAAAAATATCTCCGCGCACAGAAAAATGACCACGTTGTTCTACCTGGTCTACGCGTTCATATCCAATTTTAACTAATTTTTCTAACAGCTCATCTCGCTCTATAGATTGAGAAACCTCAAGATGTACACTTTGAGATATAACATATTGAGGACTCACTACATATTGCGTGGCCTCTTCTATTGTAGCGATGACTACAACAGGACGATTCCAGGCCAACATACTAAGCGCTCGCATTTGAGCCCCTTGTCCTTCAAGGCTACGAGCTACGGTAGTAAATTCTACACGTTCTGTAATGGGAAATGGCAATACCTGCACATTAGGCCAGAAAAACGCCAAATCGCCGTTCCCACAATTCTTTATGTTCTTTATCGTGCACCACGATAATAATAGATTGTACTTGTTCCTCTGGAATAGCACGGCTTAAGAGGAATGACTTTTGTGATCCACTTAAACCATATATAACTGACTTTCCCTTTTGGCGAAACGCCTTTAGCCCATCTGTCATAGATGGGTTTTGTGAAAGCAGTGTGTCAATTGAAGTATCCATACTGCACCATATATAATGATTATCTATATAATATCTTAAACATATCTGTTACAAGTACAATAGTACTGATAATTTATTATAGCATATTTACGAATATGCAAAAAAACACCTGTTTCCTTGAACAGATGTAAATGGGCAAAAAAAAAGCACCTTCAGGTGCAAATATAGTTGGTGCGGGAGAAGGGACTTGAACCCCCACGCCGTAAGGCGCCAGATCCTAAGTCTGGTGCGTCTGCCAATTCCGCCACTCCCGCGTACCGACTGAAATTATAATACCACTTATTATATATGACGTCAATCATTTTTTGTAATTTTTATAAGACTTCATCATATATATAGAATTAACAATTTCAAGATGTCTATGTATCTATCAACTCTAAAGGTCCAAGAATCAAAAAAAGAGATGGTCCAAACACCTAACCTAGGTGCTAGGACCATCTCTCTTTTTAGGATGATGATGAATAAATGCATGCCCTACATTTACCAATAAATATATTAACAGACATAACAAAAGCCATGCTGATAATACCAAACGGTATATTCACCATGACTACTCTAACGATACAAAAGATTCTAATTTGTGTGCTACAAAACATCATTTACACAAAAAAATCCTTTTTACGGGTACGTAAAAAGGGAGTCTCAAACTTCTCCTCCCTATCACTCGTAGGTCAAATGGTGAATGTTGAATAGGCAGTTCTCCTGACTCGGTGTCAACGCTCATCTAGCCTTCCCAGTTTCCCAGTGACTTAATTAGACTCGCTCAACCATACAGTGGCGGGACCGTGCTGGCCTTTAACCAGCTTCTCTATTATGCTTTTCAGCACCTATTCCCAAATATGATGTTGTCTATGTGTTTATATTATCACCGTATGTTACTTTCGTCAAACCTTTTTTACATTTTCATAAATAAATATTTATAATACACTAATAACAAAAGACTATATTTCAATCTATCTATTATCTCATCATGCTTTCATGTATAATGATAGAGTAATTTACATTATGGAGGTCATTATGTATATCGGAGACATTATAAAAGCATTCCGCGAGGAACACCAACTTTCACAAGAAACATTTGCAGCAAAAGCAGTTTAACAGTTAGCGAAATCAATACACTAGAACAAAACTTTCAAGACGGGTCTTCTACACCCGTACCAGTTGCGATTCGACAAATAAAAGGCATTGCGCAAGCCATGGAACAACCAATGCCGGTTATCATGAGTCAAATACCATCCGACCAACAAGTTGTGGTCAACGTCGTCGCTGAATCAGATCAGCCTCATGCCAAATAAGGAGCAATCACCACACTATGAAAAAATTAGCTATTCTAACGCTTACATTTCTTGCCTTAACGGGTAGTGCCTACGCAGTTAATATAGGTGACCTAGAGAACGCTAGAGGCTATTCCTATATGTATCGCATGAACGGCCAACAATACTATGCAGATAATCGCGTCATCGTCCGTGCAGGCGAAGGCAATAACTACGAAATCATCGCAAAAACATATAGCCATCAAGGTGCCATGTATTACATGACAGAATATATCAATCATTACTATTTCAACCAAGATGCTGATACCATCTATTGGACACAAGACGAAATCAATCTAATTGATGCTCGTACAGGTCAAATTCTACGTAGAAACATTAAGAAAAACCCTAAGCTAAAAGAATTAAAACCAGATACATATGGTTATATGCAAGCCATCTATTCTAAAAATATGGCGATTGCTGCCGGACAATTAAAAGAAGTATCCAACTAACAAAACGGAGCTGTTAATACAAAGCAGCTCCGTTTTATTATTGTTAAGCCTCCGTATATAAGGTCCTACAAATTAGTACAGGCCTGTTCTATCTCTAAGACGACCTATCCATATAGGGTCCCTACGAATTAGAACAGACCTGTATTATCTCTGAGTTGGCCTATCTATATGAGGCCTACGAATTAGAACAGGCCTGTACTATCTCTGAGATGGCCTATCTATATGGGGTCCTACGAATTAGAACAGGCCTGTACTATCTCTGAGATGACCTATCTATATAGGGTCCCTACGAATTAGAACAGGCCTGTACTATCTCTAAGATGGTCTAGCTATATGGGGTCCTACAAATTAGAACAGGCCTGTTCTAATTCTAAAAAGCCTACCTAACGAGGCCTTTAAGTTAGTTTAGATCTATAAGCTCTATAAATTATAGTTAGACAAATAAAAAAACTCACACATTCGTGTGAGTTTTAGTTTGGTGACCCAGAAGGGATTCGAACCCCTGGCCTTTTGATTCGTAGTCAAACGCTCTATCCAGCTGAGCTACTGAGTCATGTACTTGGTACTTGATTATATTAACATAATGACTAGCTTTTTGCAAGCATTATTTTAATATTTTTAAGTAACTTTTTTATAGAATTGCGACCCGAAGGTCGCAGCTCTAAAGTTTGGCAGGGGCAGTAGGACTTGAACCCACAACCAACGGTTTTGGAGACCGCTACTCTACCAATTGAGCTATACCCCTATGCACATCAAGTGTACTTGATACTTGAATATAATACCAAGAAGCGCCCCCATCTGTCAAGGCAATTCTAAGATATTTAAGAATTTCATCTTTTTTATATAATACATAAATTACTATTAAAGTACAAAGATAATTGTCCCCTCACTTTCATGTATACAAACAGATAATTATTCTATAACAATACTATTTATACGAAAAAAGGAAAGAGCCCTTTCGGGCTCTTTTTGTCTACTTAACTTTTATCTTTATATATACGGGAGATGGTATATATAATTAGAGAGTTTTGTATATGTATTGTTTTTTATACACAGGGAGAGTATTGTTGTGTATTTAAGTGTTGTTTTATGTGTTGTATTGTTTTGTGTTGTGTTGTTTGTATTATTTGTAAAAGGGACAGATAAAAGTTATTAAGTAGTAGACCTCCATTTCCTAGTTGATCTCAATCAACTATTGATAGTATAAAGATTCTATATGAATTATGAGTGAATAGAATTTAAACAAATTGTAAAATGAGTAATTTTTTGTGCATATTTAAATCTGATATGTGAATCACATACGTCTCTATGCGCCTCTATCACTCCATACTCTACTTTTCTCAGGTACGCTGGTCGGACTCTACATGCAGGCTTATATAACAAAAAAGGCTAACCATACGGTTAGCCTTTTTAACTTAATCAGCGACTTCCTATCCTCCCAGGCCGTCTCCAGCCAAGTACTTTCGGCGTTTACGAGCTTAACTACTGTGTTCGAGATGGGAACAGGTGGACCCTCGTAGCTATCGCCACTGAATCTGTCAGAGTTTGTACTCTGAAAACCACATAGAAGTTATATATATTTGTTGCACATTTCCGCTTATTGTATTAAGTAAAGCCCTCGATCTATTAGTACCAGTCAGCTCCAAGCCTCACAGCTCTTCCACACCTGGCCTATCAACCATGTCGTCTACATGGGATCTTACTAGCTTATGCTATGAGAAACCTCATCTCAAGGCTGGTTTCACGCTTAGATGCTTTCAGCGTTTATCCGTCCCGAACGTAGCTACCCAACTGTACCCTTGGCAGGATAATTGGTACACCAGCGGTTCGTCCACTCCGGTCCTCTCGTACTAGGAGCAGCCCCCTTCAAGTTTCTTGCGCCCGCGATGGATAGGGACCGAACTGTCTCACGACGTTCTGAACCCAGCTCACGTACCACTTTAATCGGCGAACAGCCGAACCCTTGGGACCTACTTCAGCCCCAGGATGTGATGAGCCGACATCGAGGTGCCAAACCTCCCCGTCGATATGGACTCTTGGGAGAGATTAGCCTGTTATCCCCAGGGTAGCTTTTATCCGTTGAGCGATGGCCCTTCCACTCGGCACCACCGGATCACTAAGCCCGACTTTCGTCCCTGCTCGACCTGTCCGTCTCGCAGTCAAGCTCCCTTCTGCCTTTACACTCTTCGAGCGAGCTCCGTCCGCTCTGGGGAACCTTTGGGCGCCTCCGTTACTCTTTGGGAGGCGACCGCCCCAGTCAAACTGCCCGCCTAAGACTGTCCAGCCGGTTGTTAATCGGCCTGTTAGAAATCAATTAATCAAAGGGTGGTATCCCAACAACGACTCCTCTAAGACTGGCGCCCTAGATTCTAAGTCTCCCACCTATCCTGTACATTCATTAACTAAGTTCAATCTTAGGTTGCAGTAAAGCTCCATGGGGTCTTTCTGTCCAGTCGCGGGTAACCTGCATCTTCACAGGTACTTCAATTTCACCGGGTCCCTCGTTGAGACAGTGCGCAAGTCGTTACACCTTTCGTGCGGGTCGGAACTTACCCGACAAGGAATTTCGCTACCTTAGGACCGTTATAGTTACGGCCGCCGTTTACTGGGGCTTCAATTCAGAGCTTCGACCGAAGTCTAACCCCTCCTCTTAACCTTCCAGCACCGGGCAGGTGTCAGCACCTATACATCAGCTTTCGCTTTAGCAGGCACCTGTGTTTGTGGTAAACAGTCGCTTGCGCCTCTCTTGTGCCACTCATTCATGCTCCACGCGTTACTGCCCTTCACACTACATGAGTCCTCCTTTTCCCGAAGTTACGGAGGCATTTTGCCGAGTTCCTTAACGAGGGTTTTCCGCGCACCTTAGGATTCTCTCCCCGCCTACCTGTGTCGGTTTTGGTACGGGCGATGTGTCTCTACCTAGAAGCTTTTCTCGACAGTGTAGGATCAATCACTTCGCTGTAAACAGCTCGTCATCACATCTCAGCTTTTAGAGTTACGGATTTGCCTATAACTCAACCTACATGCTTAAACACGCACTTCCAATCGCGTGCTGACCTACCTTACTGTGTCACTCCTTCGATCAAACGATTCACACCGGTACAGGAATTTCAACCTGTTGTCCATCGCCTACGCTTTTCCGCCTCGGCTTAGGTCCCGACTTACCCTGAGACGACGATCGTTGCTCAGGAACCCTTAGGCTTTCGGTGGAATGGATTCTCACCATTCTTTTCGCTACTCATACCGACATTCTCACTTCTCACCAGTCCACAACTCCTTACGGTACTGCTTCAATCCGATGAGAACGCTCCCTACCCATATACATTACTGCATATGACACGACTTCGGTTTCATACTTTAGCCCCGGACATTTTCGGCGCAGAGTCTCTCGACCAGTGAGCTATTACGCACTCTTTAAATGGTGGCTGCTTCTAAGCCAACATCCTGGTTGTTTTGGAAATTCCACATCCTTCGCCACTTAGTATGACATTGGGGACCTTAGTCGGTGTTCTGGGCTGTTTCCCTCTTGACAACGGACCTTATCACCCGCTGTCTGACTGCCGAGTATAAGTATAGCCATTCGTAGTTTGACTAGGTTCGGTAACCGGTATGGCCCCTAGCCCGATCAGTGCTCTACCGCCTATACTCTCAACCTCGAGGCTAGCCCTAAAGCTATTTCGGGGAGAACCAGCTATCTCCGGGTTCGATTGGCATTTCACCCCTATCCACAACTCATCCCAAAGCTTTTCAACGCTCACGAGTTCGGTCCTCCACACAATTTTACCTGTGCTTCAACCTGGCCATGGATAGATCACTACGGTTTCGGGTCTACTATCACTAACTGAACGCCCTGTTCAGACTCGCTTTCGCTGCGGCTCCATGTTTTCCACTTAACCTCGCTAGCAACAGTAACTCGTCGGTTCATTCTTCAATAGGCACGCCGTCGTCCTGATATATATACAGACTTCGACTGTTTGTAGACATACGGTTTCAGGTTCTCTTTCACTCCCCGCCAGGGGTTCTTTTCACCTTTCCCTCACGGTACTATGCGCTATCGGTCGATATCAGTATTTTGGCTTGGAGGGTGGTCCCCCCTGCTTCCCACAAGGTTTCACGTGTCTCGTGGTACTCTGGATACAGTCCCATGTATGCAAGGTTTCGATTACAGGGCTTTCACCTTCTGCGGCTGAGCTTTCCAACTCGATTCTTCTACCTCATTTACACTTGATGACTGTCCTCAACCCCGGTGCGGTTGCCCGCTCCGGTTTGGCCTCTTTCCCGTTCGCTCGCCGCTACTAAGAAAATCTCGTTTGATTACTCTTCCTCTGGGTAATTAGATGTTTCAGTTCCCCAGGTGCCCTCCTCATACTCAAAGGTATGGGTGACAGTGCATAACCACTGCCGGGTTCCCCCATTCGGAAATCTACGGGTCAAAGGTTGCTTGCACCTCTCCGTAGCTTATCGCAGCTTACCGCGTCCTTCTTCGGCTGATATCGCCAAGGCATCCGCCGTACGCCCTTATTAACTTCACTTAAGTTAATATGACATGCATTAGATACATTGTCGTTTATTTTGTAGCCGTACATTTTCATGTACGTCACCAATAAGTCAGAGAATTATTTCCTATGTGCTCGGGTCAACCTACTTAGAAATTCTAAGAGATGACCTTACAAATATATAATAATTATCACTTCTATGTAGTTTTCAAAGAACAAATCTGCCGATAAATTCCGTGTTACTCGTCGTTGCATTCGTTTCACTTGTCTTACGTAATTACCATTACGTGGCGACGTCGTTCAACTCATGCGCCTAGATTAACGCGTAATTTATACGTCATATTAAATTGAGAAATCATTTACAGATCTCTCAAAACCGAACAATGTTAGGTGCCAAAGTGTCGACCTAAGTGACATCCAAGCTCTTGGCTCGGTGTATGTCTCCCTAGAAAGGTGATCCAGCCGCACCTTCCGATACGGCTACCTTGTTACGACTTCACCCCAATCATCGACTTTACCTTAGACGGCTGGCTCCCGAAGGTTACCCCACCGGCTTTGGGCACTTCCGACTTTCGTGGTGTGACGGGCGGTGTGTACAAGGCCCGGGAACGTATTCACCGCAGTATGCTGACCTGCGATTACTAGCGATTCCGACTTCACGTAGGCGAGTTGCAGCCTACGATCCGAACTGAGAGAGTGTTTCTCGGGTTTGCTCCACCTCGCGGTTTCGCTTCCGTCTATTAACTCCCATTGTAGTACGTGTGTAGCCCAGGTCATAAGGGGCATGATGATTTGACGTCATCCCCGCCTTCCTCCGCATTGTCTGCGGCAGTCTCTCATGAGTCCCCACCCGAAGTGCTGGCAACATAAGATAGGGGTTGCGCTCGTTGCGGGACTTAACCCAACATCTCACGACACGAGCTGACGACAACCGTGCACCACCTGTTTTCTGGCTTCCGAAGAAGAGGAACTATCTCTAGTTCTGTCCATCAATGTCAAGACCTGGTAAGGTTCTTCGCGTTGCGTCGAATTAAACCACATACTCCACCGCTTGTGCGGGCCCCCGTCAATTCCTTTGAGTTTCAACCTTGCGGTCGTACTCCCCAGGCGGGGTACTTATTGCGTTAACTCCGGCACAGAAGGGTCGATACCTCCTACACCTAGTACCCATCGTTTACGGCCAGGACTACCGGGGTATCTAATCCCGTTCGCTCCCCTGGCTTTCGCGCCTCAGCGTCAGTTTTCGTCCAGAAAGTCGCCTTCGCCACTGGTGTTCTTCCTAATATCTACGCATTTCACCGCTACACTAGGAATTCCACTTTCCTCTCCGATACTCTAGATTGGCAGTTTCCATCCCATCACGGGGTTAAGCCCCGAACTTTTAAGACAGACTGACCAATCCGCCTGCGCGCGCTTTACGCCCAATAATTCCGGACAACGCTTGCCACCTACGTATTACCGCGGCTGCTGGCACGTAGTTAGCCGTGGCTTTCTATTCCGGTACCGTCAAATCCTTGCACTATTTGCACAAGAACCATTCGTCCCGATTAACAGAGCTTTACAACCCGAAGGCCGTCATCACTCACGCGGCGTTGCTCCGTCAGACTTTCGTCCATTGCGGAAGATTCCCCACTGCTGCCTCCCGTAGGAGTCTGGGCCGTGTCTCAGTCCCAATGTGGCCGTTCATCCTCTCAGACCGGCTACTGATCATCGCCTTGGTGGGCCGTTACCCCTCCAACTAGCTAATCAGACGCAATCCCCTCCTTCAGTGATAGCTTATAAATAGAGGCCACCTTTCATCCAGTCTCGATGCCGAGATTGGATCGTATGCGGTATTAGCAGTCGTTTCCAACTGTTGTCCCCCTCTGAAGGGCAGGTTGATTACGCGTTACTCACCCGTTCGCCACTAAGATTGATAGAAGCAAGCTTCCATCGCTCTTCGTTCGACTTGCATGTGTTAAGCACGCCGCCAGCGTTCGTCCTGAGCCAGGATCAAACTCTCCAAGATATCTTGAAGCTATTTGAGTAGCTCAATATGTGTTGTCGTTACATGTATGTAACTTTGAATTATGGTTGGTTTTGACTATGCCAAAACCCGCACTCTGGCATATGTTCAATCATATGATTGATTACCTATCATTGTTCAGTTTTCAAAGATCTGTACCAGTCAGACTAGATATTTTCTAGCTCCGAAGCGCTTTCGTTCGAAGTGTTTCACCAACTGGCGACTAGATTATAATATCATGTTGACCATTTAGTGTCAAGCACTTTTTATAATCTTTTTTAGAATTTTGTAATTACCTCTATGTGAGGGATTTACATAAAATTCCAAAATAACTAACAAAGAATCTAGATAGTTTCTAGTGTTTCCTCATTAAGAAACAGTCGCTTTAACGACTGTATGGTTATTATAGTACAAACCACATACCTACGCAACCCCTAATTCTCATTTTTACAAAATTTCACTTTTGACTCATTTTTCAATAAAATATATTGATTTTACGCAATCTATTTTGTACAATATACTTAACTTAAGATGATATACATGAATACTATACTTACAAAGACATACATGTCATATTTCAGGGGGTATTGCCCCGTTCTTTTAATACTATATAAGGAGAGATATATGAAATTCTCAAAACGATTATTCACCAAAACAGTTGCTTTGGCTGCTATTTGTGCTTCTGTGGCTACAGCAAGCTTTGCAGCACCACAAGGATCTTTTGATACATCTGAGATCCATGTTACAGGTCAGGCTTCCCGCTCTGTGGCGCCTACCTATGCAATACTCACACTAGGCATTACAAGTGAAAACACAAATATCAATGCCGCTAAGTCAAATAATGATCGCATCATGAGCGACCTTATTAGCAGACTTTCAAATTTAAATGTTGCAAAAAAAGATGTTTACACGTCTAATATTTCAGTTAGTCCTACTAATGATTACCAAGAGGGTAAACGCGTTAATACAGGATATAGAGTATCCAACCTTGTAACGGTTAAAATCAATAACTTGGATAGTGTAGGTAAGGTCGTAGACGCAGCTGTCAATGCTGGTGCAAATGACATAAACAGCCTTTCATTCCAAAACGACACATCTCAACAGCTATCCGATTCTTTAACTACAGAAGCCATCCAAAACGGCCAACACAAGGCTGAGGTAATTGCTGCTGCTCTAGGCCGCACCTTAGGTCCTGTAAAAACTGTAAACATTAGCAACACAGAAACAAGTACATTCGACCAAGGCTATTATCGCAGTGCCAAAGTGCTTGCTGCAAATCTTAGCACTTCTACACCTGTTGAAAAAGGATCGTTAATCGTATCTCAAGATGCAGATATTGTATACTATCTACAATAATAACTATTGTTTATAGATTGTTAGTTACATGCTATGTCCATTACGTTTTAGCAACATAATCGACTATGGTCTATAATCAATCACTTTCAAACAACAAACATAACAAAAGACCGTATAACATACGATACTAACTATGTTATACGGTCTTTATTTTTGTATTATTTTGTAGTGGATTCTGGCACAACACCTTCGTGAACCGCCACAATGCCACCAGTTAATTCAGTATAGGTAGCATTTTCATAACCTAGAGATTTCCAGATTTCTAAGATTTCGCTTTGATGAGGATAGCGACGCAAGGATTCAGGCAACCAGGCATAGGAAGAATTATCCTTACTTAATTTGCCTATAATAGGTAATATATAGGAGAAGTAGAAATTATATAATTGCTTGAACCCAAATGCACTTGGCTTAGCTAATTCCAAGACTACCACCTTGCCGCCTGGTTTTACAACGCGTTGCATTTCGGATAGCACTTGTTTAATATCAGGTACATTACGCATTGCAAAGCCACTCATAGCCGCATCAAACGTATTGTCCGCATAAGGCAATGCCATAGCATCACCTTGGACCAAGTTCACTTGGTCTAACAAATCCGCTTGATCCAAACGCTCCCGACCTTGCTCTAACATTTCTGCATTAAAGTCTAATGCTTCTACTGTCAAAGTCGGCTCTTGGCGCAACGCTTCTTTCGTAAATACACAAGTACCACAAGCTACGTCCAGCACATGTTGATAAGGTCCAATATTCATTTCTTTAACGGCGAACTTACGCCAGAAATAGTCTTGCCCAAAGCTGAGCAATGTATTCATCAAATCATAATGTTTGGCAATATTAGAAAATACACCTTGCACAAATTGTTCTTTGTCTTCATACGTGTTAAATTCTTTAGTATTCATGGTACCCACTTTCATAATCAAGAATATCACATGTTGACAGTATACCATAACCAACGATGACATTCTAGAACTTAGACGAATTCTAATATATATACTATATATACAAAGAATTACAAAATGTTCACATAGAAAAAAAAATGCATCATATAATTAGTATTTATCTATTGAATTATAACAATGTTCGTTATATAATGACATATGTCTTTTCTATGAGGATTTATTATTTCTCTTCGATAAACGACAGAATTCATTGTTTTATGTAGTCTAATTAAGTATTGGAGTCTATTATGAATCGATTTATGAAATCCATTAATAGAGTCAGCCTCATCCAACAAATCATCATCGGTATGATTATCGGTATTTTGACGGCTCTCTATGTCCCTGATATTGCAAACGAATTATCGCTATTAGGGGTATTATTTGTTGGTGCCCTCAAAGGTATTGCACCAATCCTTGTATTCTTCTTAGTCATCGCGGCGATTAGTAAACATCGCTCCGGACAAAAAACAGGTATGGGCTCCGTAATTACGCTCTATCTATTAGGTACGTTCCTTTCTGCTGCACTTGCCGTACTCGTGAGCTGGTTCTTCCCAACCACATTACATCTAGCAGCTAGTGCCGCTGATGCAGCGCCTCCACAAGGCATTGCGGAAGTCATGAAAACTTTACTCAAGAATATCGTTGATAACCCTGTAAAAGCATTAATGTCCGCTAACTACATCGGCATTTTAGGCTGGGCTCTTATCATCGGTGGTGCTCTACGTCATGCACCTATGAATACAAAAGAGGTAATGGAAGCCATCTCTCAAGCAATTACGACTGTAGTAGGTTGGATCATCCGCTTCGCGCCTCTTGGTATCATGGGTCTTGTGGCTGATTCCATCGCAACAAATGGTATCGAAGCACTTATCAGCTACTTCCAACTTCTCGTATTACTCTTAGGCTCCATGATTTTTGTTGCCTTGGTAATCAATCCACTTTTATCCTTCATCTACTTACGCCGAAACCCATATCCATTGGTGTTCAAATGTTTGCGCGAATCAGCTATCTATGCGTTCTTTACACGTAGCTCCGCAGCCAACATTCCTGTCAACCTTGACTTGGCTAAACGTTTGAAACTTAACCCTGATATGTATTCCGTATCCATTCCATTGGGTGCGACTATCAACATGGGTGGTGCTGCAATCACAATTACTGTTATGACATTAGCTGCTGCTCATACATTGGGCATCATCGTGGATGTACCTACAGCTATCCTTCTATCCGTTATCGCTACTATCGGCGCTTGCGGCGCTTCTGGCGTAGCAGGCGGCTCCTTGCTTCTCATTCCGTTGGCATGTTCCCTATTCGGTATCTCCAACGATGTGGCTATGCAAGTAGTAGGCGTTGGTTTCATCATCGGGGTATTACAAGACTCCACAGAAACAGCACTCAATTCTAGTACAGATATTCTCTTCACTGCTACTGCAGATTATGCAAAACGTGGCTATCACGAAAACTGGGATTAAACCATCATATAGAACAAGACGATCCATGAGGTCGTCTTTTCTTTTTGTGAAAGTTTACCCTTGCGCCAACTTTCACTAATAACAAAAACAATATATTTTCTATATTGATTATTTTCAATATAATAGGGTATAATATATTTAATAATAATAACTATTACTAGATATATATAGAAAGGAATCAACATGAAACAATACGATATTATTGTAGTGGGTACAGGTGGTGCAACCATCGTTGCTGACGCTGCTATAAAAACAGGTAAAAAAGTAGCTATCATAGAAAAAGGTAAATTTGGCGGCACATGCCTAACTCGCGGTTGTATTCCTACAAAGGTTATGGTAACAGCTGCGAATGCTGTACAAGAGGTAAAAGAGTTCGGCAAAATCGGCGTCAATGTTGGCGATGCAACAATGGATTGGGGCACTGTAGCTAAACGTACATGGCATATGATTGACAAGTCTGCAGGCATCTATGATTACTATAACGCGTATGACAACGTAGATGTATATCGCGGTGCTGCAAGCTTTGTGTCCGATAAGGTGATGAATATCCACCTTAACGATGGCTCTGGTATCGTAGAAATCACAGCTCCAACCATCGTTCTTGGTACTGGTGGTTATAGTAACATCCCAAATGTACCTGGTCTAAAAGAGGCAGGCTTCCTTTCTAGTGAAAGTTTATTTGGCGATAAGTTTCCGAAACAACCGTACAAATCCCTTGCCATCTTAGGCGCTGGTCCTATCGGCGTAGAGTTCGCTCATGTATTTGACTCTGCTGGTACCGACGTAACAATTATTCAGCATAATGTACGCCTAGTACCAAAGGAAGATGCGGATATGTCCGAGCATCTCCTTAACAATTATAGAGAGCGTGGTATTAACGTAATTCTAAATCAAGATACCGTAGAGGTTCGCCAAGAAGATGGCTTAAAAGTCGTCGTTACAAAAGATCGTACAACAGGTGAAATCACAGAAACTAAGGTGGAAGAAATTCTTGTAGCCGCTGGTATCCGCCCTGCTACCGAAGAGTTACACCTTAAAAATACAGGTATTGAAACATGGTCAAAGGGCTGGATCAAAACAAACGAGTTTCTTGAAACATCTGTGGACGGCATCTATGCGTTAGGCGATGTGAACGGCGAACCTGCATTCCGTCATCGCGCAAACTACGAAGCGGATATCATTGCACATAATCTTTACTTTGCTAAAAATGAAGCAGATTTCCGTTGGGCCCGCTACGACGTGTTGCCAAAAGTTACCTTCTCCTATCCTGAAATCGGTAGCGTAGGTCTTACCGAAGCAGAAGCAATTAAGGCTGGTTACAATGTAGGCGTAGGCAAAAACTTCTATTCCTCTACTGCCAAAGGCTATGCTATGGGCATTGATCCTGGTGATGTAAACGACGGCTTTGTAAAAATCGTGGTCGACAAAGATACAAACCATATCCTTGGTATTCACGTAATCGGACCACAAGCCTCTATCCTATTCCAACCATACGTTAACCTTATGAACAGCGGTGTAACTCCATTGACAGCCATCAATGAAGAAATCGCATCAGAGCGCACAAAACGATTGCGTAAAAAAGGTATTATGCGCAACATGGATCCTAGATCCGTAATCACCGTAGGTGAAACAATGAGCCCACATCCATCTCTTATCGAGGTTATTATGTGGACACAAGTGTACTACGAAAACCGTTGGTAATCGATTGTACCTAACAAATGAAATAGGGAGTCAACATCATTAGATATTGACTCCCTATTTTTTATATTATTTTTTATCCATAACGATGTCATGGCCCCATACGAGGTTCGTACGGCGTTTGTCAAAACCTTGATCTGGTTCTGGAGGTAATTTTGTTGCTTTACTTTGTTCAATGTAAGCACCTGTATTACCATCAACAGTCACTACTGTTTTCTTACCATTTTGATGCATCGTTACATAGTAATTAACTTTACCATTGTGAGCTTCAACCTTCCAGCCCTTCATAACAGCATCTGCACCTAATTGCGCTTTAGCAGCTGCTTCTGCTTGAGATGGTTCGATAACTTTATCTTTGTTGAAGATTTCACCAATAACGCGTTTAGGTTTGCCACCTTCGCTCATATCGGATTGATTACCAGTGATGATATCAATCTTCATTTTGTATTCGTGATATTTGCTATATCCAGTTACTTTGTAAGCATAGGCCAAATCATTGGAATTCAATTCTACAGAATGCAATGCTGCATTAGGGAAACGATTTTGGAAAATCGTACCAATTTCGCTCATTGTCATAACAACAGATTGACCAGGTGCACGTTTAATTGTAATATCTGTGCTTGTTTCTGGTTTAGTCTTACGCGCTTGTGCTTCATACGGTGTGACTACGGAAAAAACACCAACGGCCAACACGCCAGTCATAACCAAAGATAGTAATTTTTTATTCATTATAATCCTCCCAATAGTAATCGGATTCTACAAACTTGTATTTTTATTTATATTACAGCTAATAAATGCTATAAGCCTTCATTAGAGGCTAAACGTTCTTCAACGTCAGTCATCAGCAATTTATAGCAAGTGGCTACTAATGGCACGCCTATAATCATGCCTGTAACGCCCATCAAACTACCGCCTATGATAACAGCGGCAAAGACCCATAACCCAGGTAACCCTACAGAATTACCTACGATTTTTGGGTAGATCACATTGCTTTCAATTTGATGTAAAACTTCTAAAATGATGACGTAAATCAACGCATCCATAGGGCTAATGGTAAGCAATATAACTGCTCCCATCAAGCCGCCTACATATATACCCACTAATGGAATTAAACCGGTGAGACCAATAACACAGGCAATGGTCGTAGCATAGGAGATATTACAAATCCATAATGTAACGCCCACCATGATACCTAAAATCAAGGCATCGATAAACTGTCCTACAAAGAAACTACTAAATGTTTGAACAGCAACCTTGGTCACATAGGTTACACGATTCACCCACGTATCAGATGCATAGGCTTTCAAAATACGCTTACCTTGCGACATGAGGCGTTCCTTATCGAGTAGCATGTAAATGGCAAAGATAAGACCTAATGCAATATTTACGGTCCACGAAAGAATCGTGCCCATCGTATTCACCACATAGGTGCCACCCTTGGTCCCCCATTCACGCGTATAGTTAACTATACTTTCACCATTCAAGGTATTTAATACCGTAGGGTTCGAGGCCAATGGAACGGTATTACTTAAATGATAAATCCATTGTTGAAAGTCTAGATATAGCTGTGGTGCTGCGGACACGATAAGTGTAATAGAATGCACTAACTGCGGCACAGCCATACGGGCAATAAAGTACACAATGAGACTAATCGTCACAAAGGATAGGATAATGCTCAACGGACGACGAATCTTATACCGCCACCCCGATTTGATACGCGGCCATAACCAACGTTCATAGCGGACGACGAGAATATCGAGGACAAAGGCCATGCAGGCACCTACGATAAGCGGTACAAAGGCCGTTATCAATGCATCGATGCCCGATGCAATATCGCTAATGCGCAAAGCCACCAATATCATGAGTCCTGCAAGGATAATCGCGCCGATAAGCTCCTTATAATATTTAAATTTTTCCATACTAATAACTCACTTTTACTAAACACATGGTAAGTATTGTACACAATGTAAATGAAAGCTATATGACAACGATCAGATTACATATGTACAGTAGTATTTCTAATAGATTAAGTATAACACAAAAGTCCATCTTATCGCACTCAAAATATATAGAGAGACGAAAAGATGGACTTGTATGGGCTTAGATTAAATTGAGAAAGCTCAAATTAGCGGTGAATGAAAACGTCTACACGACGGTTTTCAGCTTTGCCGTTTGCAGTTGCATTAGTAGCAACAGGTTTAGCATCACCATTAGCGATACCGATCAAACGATTAGCATCTACACCATTATTTACCAAGTATTGTGCAACATCTTGTACACGGCGTTCGGACAAGCCAATATAGAATATGATATACTAGCACTAGATAGTTGTACGTAGTTATAAGGAGGAACCATGAGTAAAACAGCCTATGTAGTACGTCATATCCACTTTGAAAACGCCGGGATTTTAGAACCATTATTAATAGAACGCGGCTTTACCTTAGAATATATTGAGGCCCCCCTTGCTGACTTTAATCAGTACGATGCAACTAAGGCAGATCTTGTCATCGTTTGTGGGGCCCCTATTGGCGCATACGACGAAGAAATCTATCCTTTTTTGACCGATGAAATCAAGTTTATTAAGGACCGCATCGATAGTAAAAAACCATTACTCGGCATCTGTCTTGGAGCGCAACTTATTTCCCGCATCATGGGCGGCCATGTGGGCCCTATGAGCCATGGTAAGAAGGAAATTGGCTTTGGCCCATTGCGTTTTACTGCTGAAGGGCAACATACACCACTAGCCCTCTTAGGCAATACGCCTGTTCTACACTGGCATGGCGATGAATTTGACATTCCAGAAGGCGCCGTTCGCCTTGCTGAAACAGACCTCTGTCCTAACCAAGCCTTTTCGATTGGCAATCATATTTTAGGATTGCAATTTCACCTAGAGGCAGATCCGACCGTTATTGAAAGCTGGCTTGTGGGCCACTGTGCAGAGCTATGTAATGCGGGCATTGATATTCCTAGAATCCGCAAAGATGCACGAGTATTCTCCGAGTCCCTACCAGCATCAGGCAAAAAAGCTATGGCCGCATGGCTAGCATGTAATAATCTATAATTAATCTCATAAACATACTACAAGCCACCTGTTTATCTGGGGGCTTAGTCATGTGCGCACGCATATAAAAGAGGCATCGACCATTACTGGCCGATGCCTCTTTATATTCATATATATATCCCTTACATATATACGTGAAATTGATGATTTTTACAAACAACACGTTCCCCAACGTGTCATTTATTCCACATCTGTATTGTATACCATTCTTAATTACTAGGCAAGAAGTTTTTCATAAAACTTTCATAAACTATTTTAAAAGTTTCAATGTACCTATACCACCTTATGCTGCCATGAACCACCTATAAAACGTATGTAGGCGCAAACAAGCCGTAACGATTGATCTAAGCATAGAGAAATCCATGCCCCATATAGACCAAGGCCCAATGTAATACATAGTACATAGGTAATGATTGGGCGAATAACAGCAACACTAATTAATGAATACTTCATGATATAGAAGGTATCACCTGCACCTTTCAACACGCCTGCAAAGACCTGTTGTAGTGCTTGAGGAAAGGCAGCGATAGCCATAATGCCCATCAATGCCGTAGCTAATGTGACAACCTCGCTTTCACGTGTATAAGCTTGTACCAGCAAATGACCGGCACTAATAAAAATGAGACCGCTAACGACCCCCACAAATAAACCCATGCGAGCACCGATACGACCAAAAGCCTTCGCTAAATCCGGCCGTTTATGTCCTAAGTTTTGCCCCGTATGAGAAGCACCGGCAAAGCCAAGGCCCATGGCGAAGTAATAGAATATATCCATCAAGTTCATACACACATAATGTGCAGCCAACGGTACGGCACCAAGGGATGCCACAATCATGGTATATGTATACATACCAAAGCGTTCAAAGAACTGCTCCCCTAAAGAGCTACCTCCTACGTGGAATATCGTATGAAGTACGGAACGCTCAAAGCGCCATTTTGACGGATGCAATAAGGTTAGACCAGTCTTGGTATGTTGCGAAATAGCCCGCAATAGCAATGCTGCGATAACGGCACTACTGATGAACGTCGAAATACCAGCCCCCATGACACCAAATTCTGGGAAAAAGGCAATACCATAGATTAAGAAGAAATTCATAATCGTATTTAAGATATTCCCCACCACATTGGATTTAAAAATAACCTTTGTATTGCCATACCCGATGAGGGCACCTCCTACAATTTGGCTAAAGGACTGGAACACAAGGCTCATGACAATGAACCGACCATACCAAACAGCCGTTTCAATATACCCATCCTCTGCGCCGGTAAATCGCAAAATATGCTCTAAATTAAATAAGCACATAGCGAGCAATGGAATATAAATTAAAAAGTTCAGTAGTATGGATTGCTTGAGCACTGCATTCATGCCATCTACATCACCTTCACCATGACGGCGCGCAATAATTGCGGTGACTGCAATCGATAAGGCCCGGCAAATGACGAGCATAACCATTTCTGGTTGTCCCATGATACCTACAGAAGCCAGTGCAGAGGCACCCAAGGAGCCTACCATAGCCAAATCAATGGCAGTCATCAACTGCATCATGAGTCCTTGCAAGGTCGCAGGCCAAGCAATTTTTAAGTATTTATTATATAAGTTTTTTGTAGTATCTACCGGCCCCAGTCGATCCTTCATCGGTAATATGGTATCTACTGAGAACCAGCGTTGTAATGATGTTAACATAATGACTCCTCATAATAAACCTCAAGAGATGACATTAAACTTCCCATAATATTACCGTATTATATCATATAACATATGAGAAGTCATTCATATGTTATACATTTTAAATAATAACTTATATCAAAAACGCAAAGAACCCCCTTGCATACGTTTTATACCTATCAGGGTATAAGTATCGTAGTTAAGAGGGTTCTTTATTTTATTCCAAGATTATTATATCTTTACAAGTTGATTTTTATTATCAATCATATATTACTTAGCCTTTGGATGCTAACAATTTATCTACCGCTGCTTTCAAATCATCTAAGCCCTTCTTCGTTTCTGCCAATTCACGACGTTGTTGTTCGTTCTCAGCTTCTAACGTAGTAAGACGAGCTGCTTGGTCCGCGATAACATATTTTTGTTCCGCATTTTCCTTTTTAAGGCTAGATACTTCATCTTGCATTACATATACAGAGCTAATAGGGCCTGCTTTGTAACGATCTGGAATATTTTTCTTTTCTGGGCTGTAACCAAATTTATGAGTTACACCAGCATTAACCATATTATGGTTACCACCAACGGAAACGCCTACGTTGAACATAGTGTTTTCATTTGTGTAATGCGCAAGGCCAAGGGCTGCCGCAGTTTCACCGCGATAGTTGCCTACACCGGCCATGACTTGTGTTGGTTCCAATGGATCGTATTGAATAGGTTTCAATGCTGCCATTGCCGCCGCATGAGCACCAACATGTTGTACTTCACCTGCTATTTGATTGATAGCTTGGCTAGTATTTGCATTGGACGCATTTAATTGAGATACATTCACTGCATCTGTTGGATCTGTACCTGGTGCAACCCCTTTAATTTGGTTATTACCATTATTGAGGCCATCCTTCGTTAAGGATACAGGACCTGCATGTGGATTTGTAGGGTTCGCACTACCAGGCGTAATGGTAATACCATTGCCATTTGTTACCGTTGTATTGCCAGCCGCATCCTTAAATGTAGCAGACGTCATATTTGTAAGCTCAGGGTTGACTGCATAACTGATAGATTTACCTGTTTGAGTAACCATCATGTTATTGCCTGCTTTGAAAGTAACGGTTTCTTCAGCCTTGATTTTTTCAGGGCTTGTACCTACAACAGTACTTTGACCAGATCCCTCTTTATCAACAGCAGCCTTCCAACCAGAATCAGCTACGGCCTCTTTCAATTGATCCTCTGTAGCCGCACGGCCAGAAACGATAGAACCTGGTGTCCAAGTTTTATTAGTTAATCCTGTTACCGTGCCAGTAGTACCATCTACTGCAACCGCCTTAGTTGGATCTGTCCCTAATGTAATCTTATCATTCAACTTATTGTCATAAATTGTATGACCATCGGCAGCAGTTGTCTTAGTTAATACAATATTACCCGTCGTACTACCTGCAGTTTCACCATTATTAGCAGTCAATTCAGTAGTGGACTTAGCAGCATACTCTTTCAACTGACCAACATTAACTGCATCTGTATTCGCCACACCAGCCGCAACATTCACAATCTTATTCTTGCCATTATCGAGGCCATCGCTAGTCAAGGAAACAGTATCTTTACCAGTTTTTGTAATCGTTATGCCATCTTTAGTGAAAGTTGCATTGTTACCAGCAGCATCTTTAACAGTTACCCCCTTAGCATCAGCCTTAGTTTCATCACCAGCTGCATTTTTCAATGTATTACTAGTTGCATTGGATACATTAGTATTACCTGCACCATCATTAATCACATTCTTATCAGTTGTGGATGTGTTCGTCTTAGCACCATCAGTGATAGTAGTACCTGCTGCAGTTGTAGAAGTGGATTTATTGCCATCTACAACAGTGTTACCCGCTGCATTAGATGTATTTGTTTTACCACCATCTATTTGAACAATGCTATCACCTTTGATAACAGTTGTTTTACCGCCTGTTGCTTCAAAGGTTGCAGAATTCATCTTAGTAAGGTCTTTATTCAAGGAATAAGATACTGTTTTGCCATTTTGGTCGATGACAAGGTTATCTCCGGCTTGAAGTTTTACTTCTTCACCACTGGATACCTTAGTTGAAGCAGCACCATTAGATACACCGCTAGAACCAGCAACAGTACCAGTATTCACCTTCCAACCAGCGCCTACTGCATCAGACACTTGTTGCAATTGATCTTCTGTAGCAGCACGGCCAGTAGTAGCTTTTGTTACACCTGGAACCCATGTTGTATTAGTTAAACCATCCAAATGACCATTAGCACCATCTAATGTAACAGGATTTGCACCAGTACCCACAGTAATCTTATTATTCACACCATCAACAGCAATGTTTCCGATGTTAGCTTTACCAGCAGTTATAGTAGATGTATTTGTACCATCTGTAATGGTATTCGATGTTGCATTGGATGTATTTACATTACCATTACCATCATCGATAACATTACTATCTACAGTGGACTTATTAGACTTAGCACCATCTTTAATGACTTGACCATCTGCTGTGGTTTCTGTAGATTTAGTACCATTTGCTATCGTGTTACCAGCTGCTGTAGATGTATTCGTTTGAGTACCCGCAGTTTGTGTAATACTGTTGCCAGTAATGACTGTTGTATTACTGCCTGTACCAAGGAATGTAGCAGAGTTCATCTTCACAAGATCTTTGTTAAGGGTGAATGTAAAGTCTCGTTCATTTTGGTTTACTGTCATGTTTTCGCCAGCAATCAATTGAACTTTGTCATCTTTACCTACCTTAGCATCCTTCTTAGTACCTGTTTGAGCACCAGATGTAGTAGCATCTTTATCTGCCGTGATTTGCCATGTTTGTTCGCCTACAGCTTTTAATTGTTCTTCTGTAGCCGCACGGCCTTTTGTTGCAAAGTCTGCAGAATTTACAGTCGTATTAGACAAACCAGTGATATCGTTTGTTGTACCACCAGTTACTGTTACTGTACCAGTCTTAATTGTACCGGCTGCACCATCTAACTTAACAGCATTAGCACCACCAGTTGTGAATGTGTTGTTTACACCATCAACTACAGAGGCGCCAACTGTAGCCTTACCAGCTGTACCATCAAGAGTGATTTTGTTACCACCAACACCAGTTGTAATGTTGTCTTTTGTAATAACTGTACTGTTACCAGCATTGTCTTTAACCGTTACAGAACTAGATGTTGTTGCTGTAGTATTTGTACCATCTGTAATCGTATTTGATGTAGCATTGGATGTATTTACATTACCAGTACCATCATCGATAACATTACTACTTACAGTAGATTTATTGGACTTAGCACCGTCTTTAATCACTTGACCATCTGCTGTAGTTTCTGTGGACTTAGTACCATTTGCTACAGTATTACCACCGGCAGTAGAAGTATTCACTTTTGTGCCATCGGTTTGAACAATGCTATCGCCTTTAATAATAGTTGTTTTACCGCCTGTTGCTTCAAAGGTTGCAGAATTCATCTTCACAAGATCTTTGTTAAGAGTGAATGTAAAGTCTCGTTCATTTTGATTTACTGTCATGTTTTCGCCAGCAATCAATTGAACTTTGTCATCTTTACCTACCTTAGCATCCTTCTTAGTACCTGTTTGAGCACCAGATGTAGTAGCATCTTTATCTGCCGTGATTTGCCATGTTTGTTCGCCTACAGCTTTTAATTGTTCTTCTGTAGCCGCACGGCCTTTTGTTGCAAAATCTGCACTAGTTACAGTTGTGTTAGACAAACCAGTGATATCGTTTGTAGTGCCACCAGTTACTGTTACTGTACCAGTCCTAATTGTACCGGCTGCACCATCTAACTTAACAGCATTAGCGCCACCAGTTGTGAATGTGTTATTTACACCATCAATAACAGAGGAACCAACTGTAGCTTTACCAGCTGTCCCATCGATAGTTATTACATTTGCACCAGTGCCAAGTGTCACTTTATCGTTGAGTTTTACATCATAGATAGTATGTCCATCAGCAGCGGTAGTAGATGTAAGTGTTACATTACCTTTAGTAGCATTAGCAGCCTCACCAGCATTAGCAGTAACTGTAGTTGTTGCTTTTTTCACATCTGCAATATTAGCTGCATTTGTGTTGTCTGTAGCATCATTATTCACATGACCACTAGCAACATTTTTAATTACATTATTACCATTATCTAAGCCCACATCCGTTAAAGATACAGGGTTCTTACCAGTAGTATTGATACGTACACCATCTGCTGCGTACTTAGTATTTCCGTTAGCAGAAGTTACAGTTGTACCATCAGCTATAGTAGCTGTAGATTTAGTACCATCAACTACAGTATTACCACCTGCTGTAGATGTATTCACTTTTGTGCCATCAGTTTGAACGATGCTATCGCCTTTGATAACAGTTGTTTTACCGCCTGTTGCTTCAAAGGTTGCAGAATTCATCTTCACAAGATCTTTGTTAAGGGTGAATGTAAAGTCTCGTTCATTTTGGTTGACTGTCATGTTTTCGCCAGCAATCAATTGAACTTTGTCATCTTTACCTACCTTAGCATCCTTCTTAGTACCTGTTTGAGCACCAGATGTAGTAGCATTTTTATCTGCCGTGATTTGCCATGTTTGTTCGCCTACAACTTTTAATTGTTCTTCTGTAGCCGCACGGCCTTTTGTTGCAAAATCCGCACCAGTTACAGTTGTATTGGACAAACCAGTGATGTCGTTGGTTGTACCACCAGTTACTGTTACAGTACCAGTTTTAATTGTACCGGCTGCACCATCTAACTTAACAGCATTAGCGCCACCTGTAGTGAATGTGTTATTTACACCATCCACAATAGAAGAACCAATCGTAGCCTTACCAGCTGTACCATCAAGAATGATTTTATTACCACCTACACCAGTTGTAATGTTATCTTTCGTAATAACAGTGCTGTTACCAGCATTATCTTTGACAGTTACAGAGCTAGATGTTGTTACTGTAGTATTTGTACCATCTGTAATCGTATTACCATCCACAGTAGATTTATTAGATTTAGTACCATCTACAATTGTATTTTCATCAACAGTAGATGTATTTGTCTTAGTACCGTCTTTAATCACTTGACCAGCAGCTGTAGTTTCTGTGGACTTAGTACCATCAGCTACAGTGTTGCCACCTGCAGTAGATGTATTCGTTTGAGTACCCGCAGTTTGTGTAATGGAATCACCAGTAATAACAGTTTTGTTAGTACCTGTACCATTGAACGTAGCAGATTCCAAATCTTTAAGTGCCTTATTCAAGGAGTACGCTACAGTTTTACCATTTTGATCAACGATTAAGTTGTTACCAGCTTGGAACTGAACTTCTTCACCGCTTGCTACCTTAGTGGATGCAGCACCATTAGATTCACCAGTAGATCCAGTGACCTTACCAGTGTTTACTTTCCAGCCAGCGCCAACTGCGTCAGATACCTTTTGCAATTGATCTTCTGTTGCGGCACGGCCAGAAACAGCTTGTGTTACACCTGGTGTCCAATCTTTATTAGCAAGGCCCATTACATGGTTATTTGTACCATCTACAGTAACACCACCAATATTAGCAGTCTTACCTGTGATTGTACCTGTAGCACCATTTAATGTTACAGGACTTGCACCACCAGTAATAAACGTATTATTTACACCATCAATAATGGAAGAACCAATAGTCGCTTTACCAGCAGTGATTGTACTTGTATTAGTACCATCATCAATTACATTGCTATCTACAGTAGTCTTATTGGATTTAGCACCATCAACTAATGTGTTTTCATCAACAGTAGATGTATTTGTCTTAGCACCATCTTTAATCACTTGACCAGCAGCTGTAGTTTCTGTGGATTTAGTACCATCAGCTACAGTATTACCAGCTGCAGTAGATGTATTCGTTTGAGTACCAGCAGTTTGCGTAATAAAATCACCAGTAATAACAGTTTTGTTAGTACCTGTACCAAGGAATGTAGCAGAGTTTATCTTCACAAGATTTTTGTTAAGAGTGAATGTAAAGTCTCGTTCATTTTGATTTACTGTCATATTTTCGCCAGCAATCAATTGAACTTTATCGTCTTTACCAACCTTAGCATCTTTCTTAGTACCTGTTTGATCACCAGATGTAGCAGTATCCTTATCTGCAGTAATTTTCCATGTTTGTTCGCCTACAGCTTTTAATTGTTCTTCTGTAGCCGCACGGCCTTTTGTTGCAAAGTCTGCTGCGGTTACGGTTGTGTTAGACAAACCAGTGATGTCATTTGTAGTACCACCAGTTACTGTTACAGTACCAGTCTTAATTGTGCCGACTGCACCATCTAACTTAACAGCATTAGCGCCACCAGTAGTGAATGTGTTATTTACACCATCCACAATGGAAGAACCAATCGTAGCCTTACCAGCAGTGATTGTACTTGTATTAGTACCATCAGTAATTGTATTGGATGTAGCATTGGATGTATTTACATTACCAGTACCATCATCGATAACATTACTACTTACAGTAGATTTATTGGACTTAGCACCGTCTTTAATCACTTGACCTGCAGCTGTAGTTTCTGTGGACTTAGTACCATCAGCTACTGTATTACCTGCTGCAGTAGATGTGTTTGTTTGCGTACCTGCAGTTTGTGTAATGGAATCACCAGTAATAACGGTTGTATTCGTACCTGTGCCAAGGAATGTGGCAGAGTTCATCTTCACAAGATCTTTGTTAAGAGTAAATGTAAAGTCTCGTTCATTTTGGTTGACTGTCATATTTTCGCCAGCAATCAATTGAACTTTGTCAGCCTTACCAACCTTAGCGTCTTTCTTAGTACCTGTTTGGGCACCAGATGTAGCCGCATCTTTATCTGCCGTGATTTGCCATGTTTGTTCGCCTACAGCTTTTAATTGTTCTTCTGTAGCCGCACGGCCTTTTGTTGCGAAGTCCGTTGCCGTTACGGTTGTGTTAGACAAACCAGTGATGTCGTTTGTAGTACCACCAGTTACTGTTACTGTACCAGTCTTAATTGTGCCGGCTGTACCATCTAACTTAACAGCATTAGCGCCACCAGTAGTGAATGTGTTGTTTACACCATCAATTACAGAGGCGCCAACTGTAGCCTTACCAGCTGTGCCATCAAGAGTGATTTTGTTACCACCAACACCAGTTGTAATGTTGTCTTTTGTAATAACTGTACTGTTACCAGCATTATCTTTAACCGTTACAGAGCTAGATGTTGTTGCTGTCGTATTTGTACCATCTGTAATCGTATTTGATGTAGCATTGGATGTATTTACTTTACCATTACCATCATCAATAACATTACTATCTACAGTAGATTTATTGGATTTAGCACCATCTTTAATCACTTGACCATCTACTGTAGTTTCTGTGGATTTAGTACCATCAGCTACAGTATTGCCACCTGCAGTAGATGTATTTGTTTGTGTACCTGCAGTTTGCGTAATGGAATCACCGTTGATAACAGTTTTGTTAGTACCCGTACCATTGAACGTAGCAGATTCTAAATCTTTAAGTGCTTTATTCAAAGAGTACGCTACAGTTTTACCATTTTGGTCAACAACTAAGTTGTTACCTGCTTGGAATTGAACTTCTTCACCACTTGCTACCTTAGTGGATGCAGCACCATTAGATTCTCCAGTAGAACCAGTAACCTTACCGGTGTTGACCTTCCAACCAGCACCAACTGCATCGGATACTTTTTGTAATTGATCTTCTGTAGCGGCACGACCAGAAACAGCTTGTGTTACACCTGGTGTCCAGTCTTTATTTGCAAGACCCATTACATGGTTATTTGTACCATCTACAGTAACACCACCAATATTAGCAGTCTTACCTGTGATTGTACCTGTAGCACCATTTAATGTTACAGGGCTTGCACCACCTGTTGTGAATGTATTATTGACACCATCCACAATAGAAGAACCAATCGTAGCTTTACCAGCTGTACCATCTATTGTTACCGCATTAGCACCAGAGCCCAACGTTATTTTATCGTTGAGTTTTACATCATAAATAGTATGACCATCAGCAGCTGTAGTAGATGTTAATGTCACATTACCTGTCGTTGCATTAGCTGCTTCACCAGTATTAGCAGTGATTTCAGTTTTAGACGCTTTTTTAGCCGCATTGATAGCGTCAGCTACGTTTTTAGCTGTTGCTACACCATCTGTAGTTGGGCCTGTAATTGTGCCATCTGCACCAGCAGTAATAGATGCCGTATTTACATCGTATTTAACAACGCCTGCATCATCGATAGATGCAGTTGTTAATGTACCATTCTTAAAGTTCAAACCATCGGCTAAGGAAACTTGTTTTGCAGTACCACCATTTGCTTTATAGGACAAGTTAGTCTTGTTAGCAATCTTAGTACCATCAATAGTTACCTTGTAATCCTTAGTTGTACCATCTGCACTTGTTGTCGGTGTTACAGAAATTGGATTATTAGCATCTGTTGTATCTGTGCTAACCGTTACAGCAGCTACGGCAGATTTTTTAACCTCTGCTTCAGATACTGTAAGATTTACATTTTTACCGTTTACGTCAGTAGAGATGTATTTACCATCACCTTTAATGCCGAATGTATCATCCTTAAGATTTACAGAACCAGTATTGGTTGCTACATCACCTGTGAACTTCAACGTGGTAGCACCAGTGGCAGCTTTCAATTGCTCTTCTGTAGCTGGCCCTTAGTTGCAAAGTCAGTTGCAGATAAAGTCGTGTTAGACAAACCAGTGATATCGTTTGTAGTTCCACCAGTAACAGTTACAGTACCAGTTTTAATTATACCGGCTGCACCATCTAACTTAACAGCATTAGCGCCACCTGTAGTGAATGTGTTATTTACACCATCAATAACAGAGGAACCAATTGTAGCTTTACCAGCTGTGATTGTACTTGTATTAGTACCATCAGTAATTGTATTCGATGTTGCATTGGATGTATTTACATTACCATTACCATCATCAATAACATTACTATCTACAGTAGTCTTATTAGATCTAGCACCATCAACAATTGTATTTTCATCAACAGTAGATGTATTTATCTTAGTACCATCTTTAATCACTTGACCATCTGCTGTAGTTTCTGTGGATTTAGTACCATTAGCTACAGTATTACCTGCTGCTGTAGATGTATTTGTTTGTGTACCTGCCGTTTGCGTAATGGAATCACCAGTAATAACAGTTGTATTCGTACCTGTCCCAAGGAATGTGGCAGAATTCATCTTCACAAGGTCCGTATTCAAAGAGTATGTAAAGTTTTTACCTACTTGGTCTACAGTTAGGTTTTCACCAGCAATTAAGGACACCTTATCGTCCTTACCAACCTTAGCATTTTCTTTTGTGCCAGTTTGAGCACCAGAAGTGCCAGCTTTCTTATCGGCTGTAATTTCCCAAGTTTGGCTACCTGCAGCATCTGCGACGGCTTTTAATTGGTCTTCTGTTGCAGCACGACCAGTAGTAGCTGTGCCATTCCAAGTTGTATTAGATAAACCGCCAATAGTATTAGCCGTACCATTTACAGTAACACCACCGATATTAGCAGTTGTACCTGTAATCGTACCTGTAGCACCATTTAATGTTACAGGACTTGCACCGCCAGTAGTGAAAGTATTATTAGCACCATCAACAATGGAAGTACCAATCGTAGCTTTACCAGCTGTACCATCTATTGTTACCGCATTGGCACCAGAGCCCAACGTTACTTTATCGTTGAGTTTTACATCATAAATAGTATGACCATCAGCAGCTGTAGTAGATGTTAATGTCACATTACCTGTTGTTGCATTAGCTGCTTCACCTGTGTTAGCAGTGATTTCAGTTTTAGATGCTTTTTTAGCTGCATTGATAGCATCAGCTACATTTTTAGCTGTAGCCACACCATCTGTAGTTGGGCCTGTAATTGTGCCATCTGCACCAGCAGTGATAGATGCTGTATTTACATCATATTTCACAACGCCATTATCATCGATAGATGCAGTTGTTAACGTACCATTCTTGAAGTTCAAGCCATCAGCTAATGAAACTTGTTTTGCAGTACCATCATTTGCCTTATAGGACAAGTTAGTCTTGTTAGCAATCTTAGTACCATCAATAGTTACCTTGTAATCCTTAGTTGTACCATCTGCACTCGTTGTCGGTGTTACGGTCAATGGATTATTAGCATCTGTTGTATCTGTGCTTACTGTTACAGCTGCTACAGCAGATTTTTTAACCTCTGCTTCAGAGACCTTCACAGTCAAATTCTTGCCATTCGCATCAGTAGATACATATTTACCATCACCAACAATGCCCAATGTATCATCTTTCAGATTGACTACACCAGGGGATGTATTTGTATTACCAGAGAATTTCAAGTTAACTGCATCAGTAGTCGTTTTTGCTGTTTCAGCTACGGCTTTCAATTGATCTTCCGTCGCTGCACGGCCAGTTGTAGCTGTACCATTCCAAGTTGTATTGGCCAAGCCCGTTACATGATTGTTATCACCATCAATAGTTACACCACCGATAACTGCATTTTTAGCAGTGATTTTACCAGTTGCGCCATCAAGTTTAATAGTTTCAGTTGTACCAGTACCAACAGATACGCTAGTCAAACCAGCAAGATCCTTATTCAATGAATAAGTAAACTTACGTTCATCTTGATTAATTGTAAGGTTATCCCCTGCAACCAATTCGACAGTTTCATCCTTGCCAACAGTAGCATTTTTCTTAGTACCTGTTTGATTACCAGTTGTACCTGCTTTATCTGCCGTAATATTCCAAGTTTGGCTAGACGCAGCATCTGCTACTTTTTGTAATTGATCTTCTGTTGCAGCACGGCCTGTTACGGCTTTTGTTACACCAGGAGTCCAATCTTTATTAGTCAAACCAGTTACAGTGCCAGTTGCACCATCTACCTTAATAGAGTTAGTACCACCAGTAGTAATTGTGCCAGTTGCACCATCAACAGTTGTTACACCTGCAGTTACTTTTGCAGCTGTACCATCTACTGTAACAGTGTTAGCGCCAGAACCAAGTGTCACTTTATCATTGAGTTTTACATCATAGATAGTATGACCATCTGCTGCCGTAGTAGATGTAAGCGTTACATTACCTATCGTTGCATTAGCTGCTTCACCGGTGTTAGCAGTCACTTCTGTTTTAGAAGCTTTTTTAGCTGCATTGATAGCATCGGCTACGTTTTTAGCCGTTGCTACACCATCTGTAGTTGGGCCTGTAATTGTGCCATCTGCACCAGCAGTGATAGATGCTGTATTTACATCGTATTTCACAACGCCATTATCATCGATAGATGCAGTTGTTAATGTACCATTCTTGAAGTTCAAACCATCGGCTAATGAAACTTGTTTTGCAGTACCATCATTTGCTTTATAGGACAAGTTTGTCTTGTTAGCAATCTTAGTACCATCAATAGTTACCTTGTAATCCTTAGTTGTACCATCTGCACTCGTTGTCGGTGTTACAGTTAATGGATTATTAGCATCCGTAGTATCTGTGCTGACTGTTACAGCTGCTACAGCAGATTTTTTAACCTCTGCTTCAGAGACTGTAAGATTTACATTTTTACCGTTTACGTCAGTAGAGATGTATTTACCATCACCTTTAATACCGAATGTATCATCTTTAAGATTTACGGAACCAGTATTGGTTGCTACATCACCAGTGAACTTCAATGTAGTAGCCCCAGTGGCAGCTTTCAATTGCTCTTCTGTAGCTGCACGGCCCTTAGTTGCAAAGTCAGTTGCAGTTAAAGTCGTGTTAGACAAACCAGTAATATCGTTGGTTGTACCACCAGTTACTGTTACATTACCAGTTTTAATTGTGCCATCTGCACCATTAACTACTACAGCATTTGTACCACCAGTACTAATCTTGCTTACTACACCATCGATACCAACAGTACCGATTTGTGCCTTACCAGCAGTGATTGTACTTGTATTTGTACCATCAGTAATTGTATTGGATGTAGCATTAGATGTATTTACATTAGCACCATCAGTTTGAACAATGCTATCGCCTTTGATAACAGTTGTTTTACCACCTGTTGCTTCAAAGGTTGCAGAGTTCATCTTCACAAGGTCTGTATTCAAGGAGTATGTGAAGTTCTTACCTACTTGGTCTACAGTTAGGTTTTCACCAGCAATTAAGGATACCTTATCGTCCTTACCAACCTTAGCATTTTCTTTTGTGCCAGTTTGAGCACCAGATGTAGTAGCATCTTTATCTGCCGTGATTTGCCATGTTTGTTCCCCTACAGCTTTTAATTGTTCTTCTGTAGCCGCACGGCCTTTTGTTGCAAAGTCTGCTGCGGTTACGGTTGTGTTAGACAAACCAGTGATGTCGTTTGTAGTACCACCAGTTACTGTTACTGTACCAGTCTTAATTGTGCCGGCTACACCATCTAACTTAACAGCATTAGCGCCACCAGTAGTGAATGTGTTATTTACACCATCAACAACAGAGGAACCGATGGTCGCCTTACCTGCAGTACCATCGATTGTTACAGCGTTAGCACCAGAACCAAGTGTCACCTTATCATTGAGTTTTACGTCATAAATAGTATGACCATCAGCAGCTGTAGTAGATGTTAATGTCACATTACCTGTTGTTGCATTAGCTGCTTCACCGGTGTTAGCAGTCACTTCTGTTTTAGAAGCCTTTTTAGCTGCATTGATAGCATCGGCTACGTTTTGAGCTGTTGCTGCACCATCTGTAGTTGGGCCTGTAATTGTGCCATCTGCACCAGCAGTGATAGATGCTGTATTTACATTGTATTTCACAACGCCATTATCATCGATAGATGCAGTTGTTAATGTACCATTTGTGAAGTCTAAGCCATCTGCTAAGGATACTTGTTTAGCAGTACCACTATTTGCTTTGTAGGACAAGTTTGTCTTGTTTGCAATCTTAGTACCATCAATAGTTACCTTGTAATCCTTAGTGGTACCATCTGCACTCGTTGTAGGTGTTACGGTCAACGGATTATTAGTATCTGTTGTATCTGTGCTGACTGTTACAGCTGCTACAGCAGATTTTTTAACCTCTGCTTCAGAGACTGTAAGATTTACATTTTTACCGTTTACGTCAGTAGAGATGTATTTCCCATCACCTTTAATACCGAATGTATCATCCTTAAGGTTTACGGATCCAGTATTAGTTGCTACATCACCGGTGAACTTCAATGTCGTAGCACCAGTCGCTGCTTTCAATTGGTCTTCTGTTGCAGCACGTCCAGATACGGCTGTGCCATTCCATGTTGTATTAGATAAACCGCCAATAGTATTAGCCGTACCATTTACAGTAACGCCACCAATAGTAGCCGTTTTACCTGTAATAGCACCCGTTGTACCATCAACAGTTACAGCATTAGCTCCAGAACCAAGTATCACCTTATCGTTGAGTTTTACATCATAGATTGTATGACCATCAGCTGCCGTAGTAGATGTTAATGTCACATTACCTGTTGTTGCATTGGCTGCTTCACCTGTATTAGCAGTGATTTCAGTTTTAGACGCCTTTTTAGCTGCATTAATAGCATCAGCTACATTTTTAGCAGTTGCTACACCATCAGTGGTTGGACCTGTAATTGTGCCATCAGCACCGGCAGTAATAGATGCGGAATTAACAGCAACTTTCACACCCGCTGCTGTAGCAGATGTGCTCACAAGACTGCCATCACCAGTCACCGCAAAGGATACATCACCATCTTTAAGGTATTTATTACCTGTGGAACCAGTGTCAGCAGTGAGACCAATGCCCTTAGTAGTAGCGTTAACTGTGTCAGCATCTAAACCAACTGTAATCGTTTGATTATTAACAGTCGCCGTTACGCCATTGGCACCAGCTACATTAAGTTTTTGGTTTTTAAGGTCTACAGTGCCGTCATGTGTGCCGTCCGTAATATTGAGGTTTTGAGACAAGTTAGCCACTGCATTTTGAACATCGCCAATATTCGCAGCATTCGTCAATGTAGTGCCACCGCTAGCCACATTGCTAATGACCTTGTTACCAGCATTGATGCCAGCCGTTTTATCAATAGAAATGCCACCAACAGTCACATTGTCTGTCGTAACACCAGTGCCTGTAATGGCCGTTGTGCCATTCGTTAAACCGTTTGTATTGATAACCGTATTGCCTGCCGTGAAGGATGTACCTGTAAATGATGTGCCTGTGAAAGTAGTACCTGTGAAAGCTTTACCCGTTACAGAGCCATCAGTGCCATCCAAGGTAATTTTATTCGCACCAGAACCAACAGTTACTTTGTTATTAGCTGTTACAGAATCAACGGTAATATCTTTCTTAGTAGCAACAGTAATCTTCTTTTTATCTGTACCATCTTGTGTAATCTCGATGTTATCACCATTAACAAGATCTACTGTATCGCCGCCTTTAACGGCCGTTTTATCGGTTGTGCTGGAATTCGTTGTAATATTCCATGCTGCACCTGCTTTTGCGGCTTCAGCAGCTTTATTAATAGCATCAGATACATTCTTAGCTGTTGCCAAGCCATCATTACCAGTTACGGACGCTTCACCTGTCGTGGCATTACTGTTAATCGTAGCACGCTTTGTAGAAATCTCAACCGTATTACCATTCATATTAGTAGATACAAAGTCACCTGTTGCGCCTTTCACATTAAATGCCACATCAGCAGTGCTCAAGGATTGGCTGGACGCAGTGCCAGTATCTGCACCAAGGGAGATATTTCTAGCTAACGCAGTTGTATTGGCTGCGATATTAGTTGTATTAGTCGCAATTTTACCTTTATTAGCAGTAATATCTGTGGTATTCGTGTTGATTTGATTCTTAGTTGCTGTATTAAGATCAAAGGATACTTTGCCATCGTTATCAACAGTAGCAACTGTGGAGTCACCATCTACAAAATCAAGACCTTTAGATAAGGAAACCTTCTTCGCATTAGCATCTGCCGCACTATTAGCACGATATGTTAAATCCGTTTTAGCAGCGAGTTTTGTTGTATCGATACCGATGGCATAATCTTTAGAATTAGCACCCGCTGTTGGGGTTACCGTAATCGGATTATCTGCTTGCGCATCCTTACTTACCGTTACAGCAGAAACAGCTAAATCTTTCACCTTAGCCGCATCAACAGCAACTTTCACACCCGCTGCAGTAGCAGACGTGCTCACAAGATTGCCATCGCCCGTTACCGCAAAGGACACATCACCGTCTTTAAGGTATTTATTACCTGTAGAACCAGTATCAGCAGTGAGGCCAATACCCTTCGTTGTAGCGTTGACAGTGTCAGCATCTAAACCAACCGTAATCGTTTGATTATTAACAGTTGCCGTTACACCGTTAGCACCGGCCACGTTAAGTTTTTGGTTTTTAAGGTCTACAGTGCCGTTATTTGTACCATCAGTAATATTAAGGTTTTGAGACAAGTTAGCAACCGCTTGTTTCACATCACCAATGTTCGCTGCATTGGAATCATCGGTAGCATTATTATTTACTGTACCGCTGGCTACATTAGAAATAACCTTACCACCAGCATTGATACCAGCAGTTTTATCAATAGAGATACCACCTACAGTTACTTTATCTGTTGTAATACCTGTGCCTGTAATAGCAGTTGTACCATTTGTTAAACCAGACGTATTGATAACAGTATTACCTGCAGTTACGGAATCAACAGTTATATTCTTAGCCGTTCCGATAGTGAAAGTCTTACCAGTTTGGCTGATTTCGATGTTATCACCATTGTTAAAGGTAATAGTATCGCCACCTTTTACCTCTTCTTCAGCATGAGTATTCGCTTTCACCTTGAAAGAAGAAGCAGACTTAGCAGCATCCTTAATCGCTTGTTCATTAACCGTCAACGTTACATCATTACCAGATGCAGCGGTAGAGATATACTTGTTATCCCCTTTGATGTTGAAAGATACATTACCATCCTTTAATGACTTAGCAGTCGTGGATGTACCTTTATCGTCAGCTAAAGCAATTGTATTAGCGATGTTGGTTGTGTTTGTTGCAATATTTGTTGTGTTAGTAGTAATTTGATTTTTATTCGCAGTGATATTTGATGTATTCGTAGCAATATCTTGTGCATTTTTTGTAATCTTATTACCTAATACAGTATTTGTATTGTTAATTGCAGCAGCAACCTCTGTGGCTTTAGCTACACCAGTAGTACCCGTTACAGTACCATTCGTTGTATTTGGTGTTAATGTACCTTCTGCTACATCAATAGTAATTGTTTGATTATTAACAGTAGCTTTCGCAGCACCTGTGCCTGCAACTGTTAAAGTTTGAGACTTAAGAGCTACAGAACTATTATTTGTACCATCACTGATATTTAAGTTTTGAGATACATTTGCTACTGCTTTTTTTACATCACCAATATTTGCTGCATTTGTATCTATTGTACCGCCACTCGTAACACCTGTAATTTGTTTATTTCCGGCATTAATTCCAGTAGCAAGCACAGATGGACCATTTGCAATAGTAAGCCCATCATTATCAATCGAAGTTCTTCCAGCCTTAAAGGAATTTCCAATAAACTTGTTTCCTTGAATAATCCCTGAAGAACCATTCATTATAATTTGATTAGGTCCGGAAGCACCTACAGTTGCAACACCCAACGTACCATCTAATGCGATTTGATTTGCACCAGTACCAACTGTCACTTTTTTCTTAGCATTAACAGAATCCACTGTAATAGTGTCATTCAATTTAGTACTAATATTCTTACCAGTTCTACTTACAGTAATATTATTATCGCCACTAAAATCTACAGTGTCACCTTTAGCAATGGTTTCGGTTGAACTTTGACCATTAGCAGACAATTTCCAATTATACTTCGCATCCGATACAGCTTGCGTGATAGCTTGTGCTACATTACTTGCATCAGCCATGCCTGAACTTGCTGATGCCACACCATTAGATACAGTAATCTCCTGTTTTTTTCCTGAAATTGTTAAGGTCTTACCATCAGCTTTTGTCGTAATGTATTGATTATCACCATTTAATGCCAATTTACTTTGTGAAAGATTAACATCACCACCATTACCGGTATTGCCTGTAAAAGCTAAATTGACACTTTTTAGTTGTGCTACGTTTACCGCATCTGTATCATTTGTACCTGCCGCTACACCTGTAATTTGACGAGTTACTTTATTCGCTACATTCCCCACAGATATAGCACCAGCAGTAGACGTAAAAGCCTCATCCTTTAATCCAGCATAGGTATCAGTACGACCAGTTATTTGATCAAAGCCTTTTTTATTTTTATCAGTATCTGCAACAGATCCACTACCTAATGCAACACCACCGGTAACAGTAGCTGAACTTCCTGAACCTAATGCAAGAGACTTCTCAGAGTAAGCCTTCGCTTCATGACCAAATGCAGCTGCATCCTCATTATTGGTTCTCGCCCCAAAACCTACAACAGTTTGAAAATTGCGACCACTTGCGGTAACAGTCGCTGTACCAACCGCTACAGTCCCAACTCCATTAGCAGAAGCACCCTTATAAGAGCCATTGCCACTGCCCAAAGCAACAGCAAAATCACCAGTAGATTCAGTTCTATAACCTATAGCAACACTTCCTGCTGGAGATGTAGCAGTAGTTGGTTGAGCCTTACTCTTTTCACCAATCGCAATAGAACCAAATCCACTTGATTCGGCATTAGTTCCTAATGCTATAGCGGCCTCAGACAATGCCTTTGTATTTGTCCCCATAGCCAATGTATTTTTAGCAGATGCATTAGCAGTATTTCCTATTGCTACAGAATTTTCATCACTAGCATTTGTATTTAAACCTAATGCCATTGCATTTAATCCAGTTGCATTAGCAGTATTACCTAATGCAACCGCACTAATACTAGTAGCTTTCGATGAATTACCTATTGCAATTGTATTTTTATCTGTACCACTTGCTGAAGTACCAAGTACAACGCTTGATGTTCCACTACTTGTTGCACGGTTACCGATAACTACAACATTATCTATGCTATTTTGAGCACTACTATCTATAACTTTAGCCTCATTACCAAGCATAACAGAGTTATTTGTATAAGTAGTTCTTTTATTTGGATTATTATCAACAGAGTTATTTCCAGAACTACTACCAATACTGATATTATTATCACCACTAAGTTTGCGTCCAGCATCTGTCCCGATACCAACATTATTTTTACCATCAGCTTGATATCCAGCAGCATAACCAACGGATACAGTATTATTTCCAGCAGCTTGTGCAGCTGGTCCAACAGCAATAGCATTTGTACCGGTAGCCTTATCATTATTTCTATTGTCACCAACTGTAGAGTTTACAGAAAAATATTTTACAGTCGCTGCTTTTAATTGAGATACATTAACAGCATCATTATCATTTACACCATTAGCTACGTTACCAAGAATACGTGGTTTTGTTGTTCGTAAATTTGCATTCGGCTCAGAAACATTAACTAGAGCTAAGGATGTTGGTGTCTGTTCTGAAGCACCTGTTGGAACAGTTCCATCCTCTCTGATATCACTTGTCCGATAATATTTTTCAACCTTATTACCATTTTCAGTAGTTACAACCTTTGAAAGTGGTTGACCTAAGGAATTCACATTCACAACTGAGCCGGATCCACCATTCATGATGTTCGTAACTTTACGAGCCAAGGAGTAAATTTGAGAACCATTGACTGCATCTGTACTTGTTGCGGACACTTCACCTGGGGCTACATTTTTGAGCTGACGTTCGAAACCTTTAGCACCAAAGGAAACAACGTCACCAGGATTAATATCTTCGCCACCTTTCCAAATAACCTCAACACCATCAATCACAGCTTTTACCTGGCTAGTTGCAGCACTATCTGTATTGGAGCCACCACCAATAGCAATAGAGTTATCCATTGTGGCACGAGCACCCATACCAATTGCTACAGCATTTGTGAGTGGATTATTTGCATTGCCTGCTCGAGTTGATGAATCTGCTGCCATACCAATTGCAACACCACCATTACCAGCTTGTGCACTTACACCATAGGCAACACCACCATGACTAGCTGTTGTAGCTGGATAGCCTGATATATTTTTACCGGTAAGAGTACCATATGCATCTCGTAATGTTTTATTAGTTATCAGATTACCACTTTTATCAGTATAAATAACTGATTGGTTTAGAGCTTTAACAACATCATCGCCACCGATACCAATTGCACTATGTCCAGTAACCTTTACATTACCACCAATACCAATTGACTGGTCACCAGTTACAGTTGCACCTTCACCCTCCAGATTACCACTACCAATAGCAATACTTTGAGCTACTCCTTTACCCACAAAAGCATTAGAACCGATTGCAATACTTTGAGTAACTGAATTGTCTTCAGTTTTAGCACCACGACCAATAGTAATAGCATCTGAGCCATTAGCAATCGAATTAGTACCAAGTGCAAAGGAATTATTACCTGCAGCCACTGCTGTATTACCCAATGAAATCCCATTTGTGCCAGTAGTTTTAGCTTTTAGACCAATAGCTATCGAATCGTCTCCGGCCGCGCCATCATTATTTGCATTACTGTCCGTACCAGTTTCAGATGACTTTATGGATACATATTTCAAAGGGGGGCTAATTTGGCTAGCAACAGCAAATAATTGAGAACCATTGACTGCATCTGTACTAGTAGCTGTTAATGCACCAGGTGCTACATTTTTAATTTGACGTGTCGATGTAGCCGTACCTACAGATACTTGTTGTCCTGCATCACTTTGAGAGCCTGCAAATGTATATGTAATACCATTAATCGTAGCAGATGGAACTGCGGTAGCACTCGTATCTGTTGTAGAGCCTTCACCAATAGCTACGGAATGCTCCTTGCTTGCATTTGCGTTCATACCGATAGCAATAGACTTCCCTGCTGTGGTTTTTGCACTAGAACCAAAGGCAATACTATAGTTACCACCCGCTGAAGTTGTACCACCATATGTACCAATAGCAATAGTACCAAGTTTATCAGACGTAGCATTAGCACCTAATACTACATTATTACCACCTTTTGCATTGACATTAAGACCAATAGCAACATTATTAAAACCAGAAGCCTCTGCACTCTTACCAATTGCCACAGATGCATTTCCAGTCGCTTTAGCAACTTTACCAACAGCAACAGCATCGCCACCTGTCGCTTCAGATTCACGACCTACTGCAATATTACCACCTGTAGTACCATTACCAGCTGTAATACTTAACCCCATTGCGACATTGCCGTAAGAGCCGGACTTAGCTGTAGCTGCTGTACCAATAGCCACACCACCGCCGGAAGCAGTTGTATTATTACTACCTATAGCTACAGAATTTTTATCTGTTGCTATAGCATTAGAACCAATAGCTATAGTAGATTCACTTTTAGCTTGTGTTGATGTACCAATCGCAATAGCAGAATTACCACTAGCATTTGCCCTAGTATTATCTGAAAAATTATTACTTGTATTACCTCCAATCGCAATTGCACCACTGCCACTAGCCACTGCATTAACACCGCCTGCAAACGCACCATATCCAGAAGAATTTGCATAACTACCTAATGCAACGCCATGATCTCCAGCATTAGCATTAGAACCTATAGAGATTCCCATCTCACCGGAGGAAGTAGTAGTTGTACCAATAGCTATCGAATTATTCCCCTGCGCTTTTGCAGTTTTTCCCAAGGCTACGCCATTATTACCTGATGCAACACTACCATTACCTATACGAACGGTGTCCGTATTATCAGTAACCCAACCAGCTTGTACACCAGGTGTAATTCCACCTACCATCGCCAACGCCGCAAAAATACCAGCTACTACTATTTTCTTTTTCCCAGTTTTGTTCTTTGCAATTTCAGATACTACAACGTAGCACTGTTTTGACTTAGACCAAATTACTTTAAAAATCTTGTTCATTCGTTTTCCTTTTCACTAACTATCTCTCAAAACCATATCGTATATAAATCAATTTCTAGTATTTGTATTTCGTTATACCTCAAAATATACACATTATATTTTAAAGCTCATTTCATAATTTTATCATATTTTATCTATATCAAACAATGAAATTTGGTGTATTATACGAATATTTAATTGCAAATCAAATATTTTTGAAAGCCAAAAATATATAGATTTAATCTATTTCTTTTATAATTATCTATGTATATTATTATCTTTTTGGATAAATATTTATGAATGATTATGCAATATAATTGTTAACCGACTCCCAACGAAATATTTCTATTTATTTTCAATATGAGTATTTTTCATCTCGTTTTTATTATTAAACCAAATATTTTATTTTTAAAGTATATTTTCTAATTCATTTTATTTTTAAGATAATATTTTAATAAGAGAGATAATTCTAAACGCAAGAAAGCCACCACTCATAAGGAGTGGTGGCTTTCACCATATACATATTCATACATGAAGATATACAAATGTATAAATTGTGTATGCACCTAAAATTATGCTTTAGAAGCAAGCAATTGATCAACAGCTGCTTTCAATGCATCGATTTCAGATTGTTGTTTATCAAGCTTAGCCTTGTACGCTTCATTTTCAGAACGCAATTGAGTCATTTCATCTTGCATTACATAAATAGAGCTAATAGGGCCCGCTTTATAACGATCAGGAATATTTTTCTTTTCAGCACTTATGCCAAATTTGTGAGTTACGCCCGCATTAATCATATTATGGTTGCCACCAACAGACACGCCTACGTTAAACATAGTATTGTCATTTGTATAGTGTGCAATACCTAAAGCTGCTGCGCTTTCACCACGATAGTTACCTACGCCAGCCATGATTTGTGTTGGAGCCAATGGATCGTATTGAATTGGTTTCAACGCAGCCATCGCAGCCGCATGAGCACCTACACGTTGCGTTTCGGTAGCAACCTTGCTAATTTCTTGACGAAGTTGCGTTGTATTACCCGAGTTATTTTGGGTCATTTGATTAATCGCATCGGCCACATTATCTGCAGTTGCGAGATCATTACCACTAGACGTAGCATGTCCATTTGCAACGGAAATAGTCGATGTTTTAGCATCGTATTTCACTACGCCACTAGCTGCTACAGTTGCTTTTGTATGATCACCATCAGTGAAATTAAATCCACTTGCAATGCTCGTTGTTTGACCATTCAAACCATTCGCAGCATAGGCAACTTTAACATTATTCGTATTCAATGATAATCCGATACCTGCACTTGTAGCATTAGTCGTAATCATGGTATCGCCAGTAACTTTGAAAGTACCATTTTGTAGATTCATAGTTTGTTGGCTATTGTTATCACCATCAAACTTAAATGTTGCAGAGGATGTGGCGCTACTAATTGCTTGTTGTAATTGACCTTCTGTAGCTGCACGGTCTGGTGTGGTTGTAGAACCAGTCCATGTTGTATTGGATAGACCTGTAATGGTATTTGTTGTACCACCTGTAATTGTCACATTGCCAGCTTTCACAGTATTACCTTGAACAGTGTCACCTTTCACAGTACCAGCGGCAGTCACATTGCCAGATGTAGTTACATTTTTAGCAGTTACATCACCCGTAGCAGTGATATCCTTAGCAGTTACTGTACCAGTATTACCGTCTAATTTAACCTCATTAGCGCCTGTACCAGCTGTTACCGTTGTGAAAGCAACATTGTCTTTTGTCTTATAGGTAATATCCTTGCCAGTACGTAATACTTCCATGTTAGATCCAGCTTTGAAGTTAACAGTGTCACCACCGGAAATCGTTTCTGTACCGGTCGTACCATCTGCAGCAAGTTTCCATGCAGATTGAGATACTGCTTTTGCAGTCGCCGCATTAATAGCATCAGCTACATTTTTTGCAGTTGCAAGGCCATCATTTCCAGTTACGGAAGCTTCACCTGTAGCGGCATTACTATTGATGGTTGCACGTTTTGTAGAAATCTCTATAGTACTACCATTCATGTTGGTAGAGATATAATCCCCAGTTGCACCTTTCACTGCAAAGGATACATCACCATCTTTTAAGGACTGACTAGATGTAGCGCCACTATCGGCAGCAAGGGAAATGTTTCTATTCGTTGCTGTACTAGCATTATTAATCTTATTCTTAGTAGCCGTATCTAGACCCACAGTAATAGTTTTACCACTCACTTCAGTGGTAACACCATCTGCGCCTACAACCTTCAATGTATCATTCTTCAAATTGATAGAGTCATTATTAGTGCCATCTGTGATGTTAAGTACTTGAGAACCTGTCGCTTTAGTAACAGCATTAGTAACGGTTGTATTAACGATGTTGGCTACATCATTTGTTGTCGCTACACCATTAGTAGTGGATTTAGCTGTACCATCTGTATTACTACCAAATGTACCTTGTTTGATAGACACAGTTACCGTATCAGTAGCAGCAGACGTAGTAATAAAGTTGCCATCACCTGCTACTTTAAAGGATAAACCACCATTTTTATTGAGTGCTTGTCCTGTTGTAGACGTACTATTATCACCTGTTAATGTGAAAGTATTCGCCCCTAGTGTATTGACCGCTGCACTTGAATTAGAAACCGCTTTGTTAATTGCGGTATTAACAGCATTTTTTACATCATCTGTTGTAGCTACACCACCAGTATTTGTAATATTACCATTTGCATCAGTAGATAAAGAACCTTGCGTTACATTAAACTTCACAACACCATTAGCTGCTACTTCTGCAGTTGTTAATGTACCATTAGAGAAGTTAAAGCCATCTTTTAATGATACAGTTTGACCTGGAGTAGCTGTGTTTGCTGTGTAAGCAATAGTTGTATTTTTAGTCAAGTTAGTGGTCAAATCATTAATGGCAGTTGTAACCTTAGTATCCACATCTCCAATATTCGCAGCATTTGTAGCTGTAGTACCACCGCTTGCGACATTAGTAATTTGCTTACTACCTGCATTGATACCATTAGTACCATCAATAGAGATACCACCTACTGTTACTTTATTAGTTGTAACACCTGTAGATTCGATAGTTGTATTACCACCAATAGTTGCAGCATCAAATGTTACATTTTTAGCCGTAGCAATTTTAAAGGTCTTACCAGTTTGGGTAATCTCAATATTATCACCATCGTTGAAAGCAACTGTATCGCCACCTTTAACATCTTCTGCAGCAGTAGAATTAGCTTTTACCTTGAAAGATGATGCATCTTTAGCTGCATCCTTGATGGCTTGTTCATTAACCGTTAAGGTAATGTCATTGCCAGATGCTGCTGTTGAAATAAATTTATTATCACCTTTTACAGATAATGTATCACTCTTAAGGTTTACTGCTGAGTTAGCTGCAGTAGTGTCCCCACCAATTTTAAGGTTTTGGTTACTTGTAACATTGTTTACAGCATTTGAAACAGTTGTATTAACAATATCGGCTACCTTGTCAGTTGTTGCCACACCATTAGTAGTAGATTTGGCTGTACCATCTGCATTACTACCAAATGCACCTTGTTTGATAGACACAGTTACCGTATCAGTAGCAGCAGACGTAGTAATAAAGTTGCCATCACCTGCTACTTTAAATGCTAGACCACCAGACTTATTAAGATTTTGAGCCGTTGTATCTGTAGAATCTGCTTTTAATGTGAAAGTATTCGCCCCTAGAGTATTAACCGCTGTAGAAGAGTTAGTAACTGCTTTGTTAATTGCGGTATTAACAGCATTTTTTACATCATCTGTTGTAGCTACACCTGCTGTGTTTGTGATATTACCATTGCCATCAGTAGACAAAGAACCTTGCGTTACATTAAACTTCACAACACCACCAGCTGCTACTTCTGCAGTTGTTAATGTACCATTAGTAAAGTTAAATCCATCTTTTAAGGATACCGTTTGACCTGGAGTAGCAGTATTTGCCGTGTATGCAATATTAGTATTCTTAGTCAAGTTAGTGGTCAAATCATTAATAGCAGTTGTAACCTTAGTATCCACATCTCCAATATTCGCAGCATTTGTAGCTGTAGTACCACCGCTTGCGACATTAGTAATTTGCTTACTACCTGCATTGATACCATTAGTACCATCAATAGAGATACCACCTACTGTCACTTTATTAGTTGTAATACCAGTAGATCCGATAGTTGTATTACCACCGATAGTAGCTACATCAAATGTTACATTTTTAGCCGTAGCAATTTTAAATGTCTTACCAGTTTGGGTAATCGCAATATTATCACCATCGTTGAAAGCAACTGTATCGCCACCTTTAACATCTTCTGCAGCAGTAGAATTAGCTTTTACCTTGAAAGATGATGCATCTTTAGCTGCATCCTTGATGGCTTGTTCATTAACCGTTAAGGTAATGTCATTGCCAGATGCTGCTGTTGAAATATATTTATTATCACCTTTTACAGATAATGTATCATTTTTAAGGTTTACTGCTGAGTTAGCTGCAGTAGTGTCACCACCAATTTTAAGGTTTTGGTTACTTGTAACATTGTTTACAGCATTTGAAACAGTTGTATTAACGATATCGGCTACCTTGTCAGTTGTTGCTACACCATTAGTAGTAGATTTGGCTGTACCATCTGCATTACTACCAAAGACACCTTGTTTAACAGAAACAGTTACTGTATCACCAGCAGCAGACGTAGAAGTAAAGTTACCATCACCTGCTACTTTAAATGCTAAACCACCAGATTTATTAAGGTCTTGAGCTGTTGTATCTGTAGAATCCGCTTTTAATGTGAATGTATTTTTACCTAAGTTATCTACTGCTGTAGAGGAGTTAGAAATAAGATTTTTAGTAGCTGTATCTAAGCCAATGGTAATACCTTGACCACCTACAGTAGCTTGAACACCATTAGTACCACTTACACTTAATGTTTGGGTGCTAAGTTTTACAGATCCAGTATTAGTACCGTCTGTCAAATTCAATGCTTGTGTGCCAGTTGCATTATCTACCGCTTTAGTAATTGCTGTATTAACTGCCGAAGCCATATCGTTAGCATCAACCACACCAGCAGTACCTGTTAAGGCCCCAGTTGCCGAGTTAGCTGTTAACGTACCTTTTGCTACATCAACCGTAATTGTTTGACCGCTGACAGTTGCTTTGGCAGCACCTGTGCCAACAACTTTTAAACTTTGGTTCTTTAAGTTAACAGTACCATTATTCGTACCATCTGTAACTCCAAGACTTGTAGACAAATTAGCTACAGCGTCATTAGCAATAGTCTTAACATCGCCAATATTAGCTACATTACTATTATCTGCATTGCTATTCGCTACAATACCTGTGCCTACATGAGTAATCGCCTTATTACCTGCGTTAATGCCGTTAGTTCCATCAATAGAAATAGTACCTACAGTCACCTTATTAGTTGTAACCCCTGTAGATCCGATAGTTGTATTACCACCAATAGTTGCAGCATCAAATGTTACATTTTTAGCCGTAGCAATTTTAAATGTCTTACCAGTTTGGGTAATCGCAATATTATCACCATCGTTGAAAGCAACTGTATCGCCACCTTTAACATCTTCTGCAGCAGTAGAATTAGCTTTTACCTTGAAAGATGATGCATCTTTAGCTGCATCCTTGATGGCTTGTTCATTAACCGTTAAGGTAATGTCATTGCCAGATGCTGCTGTTGAAATATATTTATTATCACCTTTTACAGATAATGTATCATTTTTAAGGTTTACTGCTGAGTTAGCTGCAGTAGTGTCCCCACCAATTTTAAGGTTTTGGTTACTTGTAACATTGTTTACAGCATTTGAAACAGTTGTATTAACAATATCGGCTACCTTATCAGTTGTTGCCACACCATTAGTAGTAGATTTGGCTGTACCATCTGCATTACTACCAAATGCACCTTGTTTGATAGACACAGTTACCGTATCAGTAGCAGCAGACGTAGTAATAAAGTTGCCATCACCTGCTACTTTAAATGCTAGACCACCAGACTTATTAAGATTTTGAGCCGTTGTATCTGTAGAATCTGCTTTTAATGTGAAAGTATTCGCCCCTAGAGTATTAACCGCTGTAGAAGAGTTAGTAACTGCTTTGTTAATTGCGGTATTAACAGCATTTTTTACATCATCTGTTGTAGCTACACCTGCTGTGTTTGTGATATTACCATTACCATCAGTAGACAAAGAACCTTGCGTTACATTAAACTTCACAACACCATTAGCTGCTACTTCTGCAGTTGTTAATGTACCATTAGAGAAGTTAAAGACATCTTTTAATGATACCGTTTGACCTGGAGTAGCTGTGTTTGCTGTGTAAGCAATAGTTGTATTTTTAGTCAAGTTAGTGGTCAAATCATTAATGGCAGTTGTAACCTTAGTATCCACATCTCCAATATTCGCAGCATTTGTAGCTGTAGTACCACCGCTTGCGACATTAGTAATTTGCTTACTACCTGCATTGATACCATTAGTACCATCAATAGAGATACCACCTACTGTTACTTTATTAGTTGTAACACCTGTAGATCCGATAGTTGTATTACCACCAATAGTTGCAGCATCAAATGTTACATTTTTAGCCGTAGCAATTTTAAATGTCTTACCAGTTTGGGTAATCGCAATATTATCACCATCGTTGAAAGCAACTGTATCGCCACCTTTAACATCTTCTGCAGCAGTAGAATTAGCTTTTACCTTGAAAGATGATGCATCTTTAGCTGCATCCTTGATGGCTTGTTCATTAACCGTTAAGGTAATGTCATTGCCAGATGCTGCTGTTGAAATATATTTATTATCACCTTTTACAGATAATGTATCATTTTAAGGTTTACTGCTGAGTTAGCTGCAGTAGTGTCACCACCAATTTTAAGGTTTTGGTTACTTGTAACATTGTTTACAGCATTTGAAACAGTTGTATTAACGATATCGGCTACCTTGTCAGTTGTTGCTACACCATTAGTAGTAGATTTGGCTGTACCATCTGCATTACTACCAAAGACACCTTGTTTAACAGAAACAGTTACTGTATCACCAGCAGCAGACGTAGAAGTAAAGTTACCATCACCTGCTACTTTAAATGCTAAACCACCAGATTTATTAAGGTCTTGAGCTGTTGTATCTGTAGAATCCGCTTTTAATGTGAATGTATTTTTACCTAAGTTATCTACTGCTGTAGAGGTTAGAAATAAGATTTTTAGTAGCTGTATCTAAGCCAATGGTAATACCTTGACCACCTACAGTAGCTTGAACACCATTAGTACCACTTACACTTAATGTTTGGGTGCTAAGTTTTACAGATCCAGTATTAGTACCGTCTGTCAAATTCAATGCTTGTGTGCCAGTTGCATTATCTACCGCTTTAGTAATTGCTGTATTAACTGCCGAAGCCATATCGTTAGCATCAACCACACCAGCAGTACCTGTTAAGGCCCCAGTTGCCGCATTAGCTGCTAATGTACCTTTCGCCACATCAACCGTAATTGTTTGACCATTCACAGTTGCTTTTGCAACACCTGTACCAACAACTTTTAAACTTTGGTTCTTTAAGTTAACAGTACCACTAGTCGTACCATCTGTAATACCAAGATTTGTGGACAAATTAGCTACAGCATCAGTAGCGATTGCCTTAACATCACCAATGTTCGCAACATTGGTATCGTCAGCATTGCTATTAGCCACGCGACCAGTGCCTACATTAGTAATGGCCTTACTACCTGCGTTAATGCCGTTAGTTCCATCAATAGAAATAGTACCTACAGTCACCTTATTAGTTGTAACACCTGTAGATCCGATAGTTGTATTACCACCGATAGTTGCCGTATCAAATGTTACATTTTTAGCTGTAGCAATTTTAAAGGTCTTACCAGTTTGGGTAATCGCAATATTATCACCATTGTTGAAAGTAACTGTATCGCCACCTTTAACATCTTCTGCAGCAGTAGCATTAGCTTTCACCTTGAATGATGATGCATCCTTAGCCGCATTCTTAATGGCTTGTTCATTGATAGTCAATGTTACATCATTACCATTCGCTACAGTTGTAAGATATGTAGGACTACCACTCTTAATGCCAAAATTAACATTAGCAGAAGATAAGGATTTAGCCGTTGTAGTACCTGTATCTCCACCAAGAGAAATCGTACGTGCTACAGCAGTAGCAGAATCAGTAATCGATTGCTTTGTAGCCGTATTAAGATCAAAGGATACCTGACCATTCGTACCTACTGTTGCCGTTGTAGCAGTACCATTTGTAAAGTTTAAACCATCAGATAGTTTAACTGAATTATTACCGGTACCATTAGCTTTGTATTTAATGGTTTGATCCGCATTAGCTTGATTGATAACATCTGCTACATTTTGAGCAACTGCTAAGCCATTAGCACCATTAACAGATACAGTACCAGACGTATTTTTTAATGTACCTTGTGTTGTATTAATCTCTAATTTCTTATTAGCAGCTGTAGTAGTAATAAAGGAATCAGTACCACCTTCAACCGCTAATTTACTCTTAGATAAATTAACGTCGCCACTACCAGAATTACCTGTGAAAGCTAGGTTAACGCTCTTCAATTGTGCTACGTTAACTGCATCAGTATCGGCCTTACCAGCTGCAACACCTGTGATTTGGCGTGTATTTGTGCCATCGCCAACAGAAGCTGCACCCCAAGTACCACTCCATGTATTCGCAGCAGTCGGAGCATATGTATCTGTACGGACAATTGTTTCAGTATTCGGATTATAACCATTTACCGAAGATGCCGTACTTGCAATAGATCCAGCACCGAGTGCAACACCTTTTTCTACATTAGCTTGAGAGTCCGCACCAATTGCAACACCGCTTAACGCATTAGATTGAGATCTAAGACCTACTGCAATACTATCAGTGGCAGACGAATTAGCATTAAGACCGAGTGCCAACGCATTGTTTGCAGAGGAGGAGGCCCCAGCCCCCAAGGCAATCGCATTTTCGCCATTAGTAGCTGCACCTGCGTTAGGACCATAAGCACTACCGATAGCAATGCTACTACCACCTTGAGCATTAGCCCCCTTGCCTTGTGCAATACTGCCAATAGTACTAGCCACTGAATCACGACCAATAGCAATAGTATCTACACCAATAGCTTGACCACCTACAGCAGCAAACGCATAGGTTCCTTGAGCACGAGCATTATAACCAATAGCAGCAGCAGAATCAGCTGTAGCATTTGCAAGATGACCTACAGCAGTTGCATGACTTTGAGATGCTGTAGACTGATTACCTAATGCTGTAGAATATTGCCCGGAAGCGGTAGCTTGATTACCATAAGCAGATGCATACAAATCTGTAGCTTGTGCCCCTAATTCAGTACCATCAGTAGATCCACCGATCGCTACAGTTCCCTTACTCGATGCTAATGATTTCCAGCCCTGAGCAATGGAACCTTCTTTTGTAGCTTGTGCTTCAGTACCAATCGCTATAGACTTTGCAGCTGCTGTAGTAGCACCACTGATAGCAACAGAAGATTCCCCGTTTGCTTTTGAATTATACCCCACTGCAACTGCATTTTCTTTGGTAGCTTCTGTACTGTGACCTACAGAAATGGACATTAAACCACTTGCAGTTCCCCCCCGTTTGTTGCTAAGGTATAACTTGCAGTAGCATTAGAACCATTACCAATAGCAACCGCATCATACTGAGAAGCCACTGTACTTTTACCAATTGCAATCGCTTGACTGCTAGATGCATTAGCACTATCACCTAAAGCAACTGACGAACTACCAGTCGCTTGAGCCCCTGTACCAATAGCTGTACTATTACTATCTGTAGCGCCAGCCCCTTTACCTAATGCAGTTGCATTAGTTTGGGTAGCAGAAGCCTTTGGTCCGATTGCTATGGAATCAGTACCAGTAGCTCCATCGTTACTTTCGTTGCTATCCGTACCAGTAGTAGTAGATTTTATAGATATATATTTTGTTCGCAACGCATCTGCTACCGCATACAATTGAGAACCATTGATTGCATCAGTACTAGTCGGAGATACTGCACCTGCTGCCACGTTCTTAATTTGACGTTCAGCACCAGCAGCACCAACAGAAACTTGCATACCTGTACCCGACACGGTTGGTGCACCATTCCAAGATATTGTTTTACCGCCAATAGCGAAGGAACCTTGACTTGTTGCATTAGTAGTGGTTGTAGAAGCACTGCCAAGTGCTACTGCATTTTCTAAAGATGATGTTGCACCAAATCCAAGAGCAAGTGCATTTTTCTCATTCGCTTGTGCATTAAAACCTAACGCTGTAGCTTGATCTTTTTTTGCTTTAGCATTTATACCAACAGCAACGGCACTAGTGCCTAGTGCTTCAGCACGGGCACCTAAAGCAGTAGACACCGCCCCAGTTGCTTTTGCAGTATTACCAATTGCTATACTGTCCGTAGTTTTTGCATTGGAATCAATACCAATTGCGATTGCATTTTGATCTTCGGCCTTGGATTCTTTACCAATAGAAATAGCAGACTCACTTGAAGCACTAGATTTATACCCTACAGCAACAGCATATTCCCCATTAGCTGTTGTATTAGTACCAAATGCCATTGAATAGTTTTGCGCCGCTTGTGCACCGGCACCAACAGAAACAGCATATGTTCCTGACGCGGACGCTACTCTAGAAGCATCTCCCGTTTTATATTGTTCAGCAGTCGTCCCCAAAACAAGCGCACCATAGCCCGAACCATTCGATCCCCATCCTAAAGTTACAGCATTTTGTGCACTTGTAGCATCTCTACCAATAGCAATGCCACCATTAGCAGTAACATTAGCCGCTTGACCAATAGCAATACCATCTTCATGATAACCGGATGCAGGAGTCCCTTTTGACCCCCAAATAACAATGCTACCGGATTTAGCATTATTATTTCCGAACTTTTCTGCATTAACTTGCGTGACATTCACACTCACTGCTAATGCTGCCAAAATACTAGCCACAACAATTTTCTTTTTCCCTGTTGTATTCTTAGCCAATTCAGATACTACAACATAGCATTGTTTCGACTTAGACCAAATAACTTTAAAGATTTTATTCATTTTCGCTTCCTTTTCACTAACTAACCTCTCAACTACATGAAATATATTTTCAAAAACATAATGAAGTCTAGCTCTTTGTAGAGCAATAAAACCCATTAACTTCTAAAAAACTATGAATTTGATTTCATTATTCTATCATACTCCCCTCATATTTCTCAATTGTAAATTATACGGATTAAGAATATTTAATTCCTATTTCGAATTTTGTCTATTTTTGTATTTTACTTATATTTACTATGTTCTATATAAATTCTTTATGTATTTTAATTCATATTGTATGTATTTTCATCATATGTAGCATTTCTGCCATTCTCATTATCAATCCGTTATTGATTTCATACAACTTAAGCTATACCAAATTGGTTCATTTCATTCTCATTTTTTATAGAAGATTTTTGTTTAAGAAAATATATCGATATATTTTTAAGTAACCCGATAAATTATTTAACATTGATTTATACTTTAAGTGCAAAAAAGCCACTCCTTACTACAAGGAGTGGCTTTTATAAAATACATATACATACAAAATTATGTGTAAACTTATAAATTAGTCGTTTTTTACGTATTATATTATTGTTTTCAGAGAGAATACAAATGTACTTTGTGCAGAAGCTAAGTTGATTTTGCTATGCAAATTTTGCATATATGCCCTATACATCTCTTGTGCCTCTTCCACAGATACAATATCAAAGGTGATTCCATCCCCAATAGGCAACTGGCTAAGTCTAGGCAAATCCGCCGTAATAACGGTACCGATTTTAGTATAGCCACCCCGTCGTTTGCCGATCAGCCATGAGTATAATGGGATTGCCATCAGATGGGACTTGAATCGATCCAAACACAGCGCCATCCGAGATGATATCAGCGCCGTCGATGTGTTCAACAGGGGCCCCATCTAACCGAAAGCCCATGCGGTCACATTGGATGGTCAATGTATAGAGTTCATTGCTAAAATTGCGGATACCCCTGTTTCTGTAAAGTACTTTGCTTGCGAGCCCAGTACAACGCGCAGCGGTTCATGGCATTCACGGCCGCCCCGATTAAATAGAACCGTATTAAATAAATGATTTGATTCTCTAGTATAGTCGCAGATGATAGTATCACGCATGCAGTCCTTTAAACTCACTTCATCGCCCGCCGCTAAGGGACGTCCCTTAAAACCACCGATGTTCGCCTTTGTATGTGTCGCCACGCTACCGTTGATTTCGGGCACATCGATGCCTCCGGCGAAGGAAATATACATGCGCACCCCACATTGGCTAAAGCTGCCAGAGATGACATCGCCGTTATGGCAGACAAACGGAATGTACCGCGGCACCTCTACATTATTAATGGTAGGCTGCATATCGGCACCTGTGAAAGCAACAATACATGTACCTTTCACCTTTAGCGTAGGGCTGAGTACGGTACACTCCAAAGCCCCTACGGGCTTCGTATTCCCTACAAGAGCTTGTCCGATAGCATAGCTTTCACCATCCATGGGACCGGCCACGGGCATACCATATTGTTGAAAGCCTACGCGCCCTCCGTCTTGCACGGTGGTCATCATACCAGGCGCAACCACCTCAAATGACGAATTCTTATATTCACTTACCGCCACGGAGGTCACCTACCTTTACATGATGTACAACGGGCTTAAAAGAAGAGCCCAATTTCTTAATACAGCGGAACGCACTTTCATCAATAGGAACATAGCGCACATAGTCGCCCGCCTTGAGAAGGGCCGCCTCTTCACGAGAAGCATCGTACATGGACAGAGGCGTACGTCCTATAATTTGCCATCCTCCAGGGGAATCCGATGGATAGGTGCCGGTCTGCTCCCCCGCGATACCGACAGATCCTGCTGGAATATGCGTGCGAGGCGAAGACAATCGCGGCGTAGCGATGCGCGGATCCATGCCACCTAAATAGGTAAAACCCGGAATAAAGCCCATCATATACACGAGATAATCCGTGCCACTATGAATGCTCACCACTTCAGCCTCTGTAAGGTGATTATGAGAGGCTACAAATCCAAGGTCTGGACCAAATTCACCACCATAGACGGTCGGTATTTCTACGACCGTCACGAGTTCACTTTCATCAGCACTCATAGGCTGCGTACAGATAGGTTCAAGAATGTGGCATAGCTCAGCATAGGTGTAGCGCAATGCATCATACTGAATGAGAAGCGCACAATAGGTAGGCACCATCTCAATAATCCCCTCTAAATGAAGGCTTTCAATACCCACCACAGTCTGACGGATACGCTGATTAATCTTAGGGTCAATAACTTGACCAAATTCGATGGAGATAGCACTATCCCCAACCGGAGAAATTGTGGGATTCATACGTGCCCCCTAACCTAATAATTTTGCAATACCTTGCAAGGATGTAACACCGATATAGGCGGTCACAAGCACAACAATCCATCCGGTATAGAATAAAATCGGATTGTGCTTATAATCCCCTACGATATTCGTCTTACGCGTTGCCAATAGCATAACGGCTAAGGTAACAGGCAAGATCAAACCATTCACAGAGCCCGCCACAATTAACAGCGTAGCCGGTTTACCGATAAAGATAAGAATGCATGTGGACACGAAAATGAATGCCATGATGGTCAATTTTTCATACCGTTCTACCACTTTGAACAAGGTTTTAAGGAAGGATACCGATGTATAGGCAGCACCCACAACAGATGTCAACGCAGCGCAGAAGAATACGATACCAAATAATTTATGACCGATTTCACCAGCACCAAGTAAGAACGCAGAACCTGCTGGATCCTTTGGATCTAACGCAAAGCCCATGGATACTACACCGAGTACGGCCAAGAAGAGCAATATACGAACAATGGCGTCTACGGACATGCCCATGAAGGCAGCGCGACGCACATCTTTTAAATGTTCACGGCCTGTAATGCCCGCATCAATCAAGCGATGACCGCCAGAGAATGTAATGTACCCACCTACGGTACCGCCGATAAGGGTAATCGTAGCAAGCCAAGGATAATTAGTTGGCACAAGGGCATGGGTTGCGGCCTCTGCTACAGGAGGATTCGTAGAAAACGCTACATATCCGATGAGGACGAGCATCACTGTGCCCAATACCTTCGCTGTATTATCGAGAACGCCGCCCATCTTAGGAGATGCAAATAATAAAATACCCAAGATACCACTGATGGCCGCCGCCGTTGTCGTATCGATGCCGAATACGATGTTAAGGCCCATGGATGCACCGCCAATATTGCCGATGTTAAACGCAAGACCTCCAAGGGAAATCAAGAACGCCACTGCATAGCCAAGCCCTGGCAATACCTTATTCGCAATATCTTGGCCCCGCATTTGGGATACGCCGATAATGGTCCACACATTGAGCTGAGCAATGATGGAGAAAATAACGGACACTACGATGGCGAACGCAAAATCCGCCTGTAACTGACCCGTAAACGCCGCCGTTTGTAACATAAATCCTGGCCCGATGGACGACGTGGCCATCAAAAATGCTGCCCCTAATAGGACAGATAAACTCGCTTTACCTGTAATCGGTTTCATACTGACTCCTTTTATCTATTCTGATACTTACTATTCTTACACAATCGATTTTGAACTATCGATTTTGGAAATTCGCTACAATGACGCCTGCCTTAGTAAGGCCTTCACGAATATACTTTGTGAAAGCTATCGCTTTTGGATTATCGCCATGGACGCATACGGAATCGGCCACAATATCGATTGTTTTGCCCGTATTCGTTACGACCTTGCCTTCTTGTACCATCATAAGCACTCGTTCCAAGGCCTCTTGCGGGTCTTTTATGAAAGCCCCCTCCTCCGTACGAGGCACCAATGTGCCTTCTTCTGTATAGCCGCGGTCTGCAAAGACCTCTTGGATTACAGGAATGCCTCGTCGCTCCGCCTCTTTGGCGATATAACTACCGCTAAGCACCATAGCACGAACCTTTGGGTTCACTGCTTGCAATCCATCTAGCACCGCATCGGCTAGATCCGGCGTTACACACGCCATATTGTAAAAGGCGCCATGTAATTTCATGTGCTGTAACTCAACGCCGTATTGATTACAAAATCCTTGCAACGCACCGAGTTGGTAGATCATATACGCCCGTGCCTCATCAGGGCTGACCGCCATCTTGCGGCGTCCAAAGCCCATCAAATCAGGATATCCCGGATGAGCCCCTACGGCTACGCCCTTCTCCTTGCACATCTTAACAGTGGCCTCCATGATGAGAGGATCGCCGGCATGCCAACCACAAGCCACATTGGCACTTGTGACGTGATTTAACACCTCACTATCCATGCCTAATGTGTAATTGCCAAAGCTTTCACCTAAATCGCTATTTAAATCTATATAATGTGACATCACTATGCTCCTCTCGCTCTTCATCTTTCTTATATGCTTGGTTTTCCTTATATTCTAATGTCCCTTATATTCTAATTCCCCTTATATTCTTCATCTTTTCTTTTAATTCTATAGAATATAGTAACATGATTATACAAAATATATTGATACGTTATCAATGATTTTTGTCATGTATACAAAATTCATATAATAACGCAAAAAAGCACTCGACGTAATGTCGAGTGCTTTCACAATCAATAGGACTATTGTTATATGTGTGTATATGGAGAGAGTTGTAAGGGATTCAATGAAAGGGTCAACAGCCTACCGATTATTTATTGTCCTTGGATGCAGCATCATCAGCTTGTTTGCTGTCGTCTGCAACTTTATCATCTGCAGATTTAGCATCAGATGTATTAGCAGCATCTTTGTCACTAATTACAATGTGACCATCTACAACATCAGCCAACAAGTGTTTTGCATCGATGTGATCCAAGTAGTAATCAGTTACATTGTCGCGAATTTCAGATTCGATGACACGACGTAATGGACGAGCGCCCATTGTTTTGTCATAACCTTGTTCCATCAACAAATCTTTAGCTGCATCAGTTACATCTAAGGTAATTTGTTTTTTAGCCAAAGTTTTGTTAACTTGGTCGAGCATCAAATCAACGATTTTCTTCAAATCTTCTTTGCTCAATTGATTGAATTCAATAACAGCATTGAAACGATTCAAGAATTCAGGACGGAAGAATGGAGCAATGCGGTCCATTACATCGACTTTGTTTTCATCATCATTGTCACTGCCATAACCGAAACCTGCATTGGATGTAGCGATGATAACAGTATTCTTGAAGTTTACTGTGTTACCTTGACCATCTGTTAAGCGACCATCGTCCAATACTTGAAGAAGTAATGTAATAACTTGAGGGTCTGCTTTTTCGATTTCATCGAACAATACGATGGAGTATGGATTACGACGAACGCGTTCAGTCAATGTGTTGGAGTTATCTTCGTAACCAACATAACCAGCTGTAGCACCAATCAATTTAGAAACCGCTGTGCGGTCACTGTATTCGGACATATCCAAGCGGATGATAGCATCTTTGTTACCGAACATATCAAGTGCTAATTGTTTAGCCAATTCTGTTTTACCAACACCAGTAGGACCTACGAATAAGAAGCTACCGATTGGGCGGTTACCTTCGTCAAATCCTGCACGGTTACGACGGATAGCTTTAGAAACAGCTTCTACTGCTTTATCTTGACCGATAACATGAGCTTGTAAACGAGATTTCATATCTTTCAAACGTTCAATATCGGATGCACCCATTTGAGAAACAGGGATACCGGTCATACGTTCTACCGCTTCGGCTACATCGTTAACCTTAGCCACAACCTTTTGGTTATCAGTGTGTTTGTCGATTTCTTCTTGCAATTTTTGAATACGCATTTTTTCGTTAATAGCGGATTCGTAATCTTCTTTTTGAGCAAACTCTTCTTGTTTTGCTTTAGCATCTGCAATATCTGCTTCTAATGTTTTAATATCAGTTACAGGATGTTGAGATGCCAAGTGAGCTGCTGTTACATCGATCAAGTCGATAGCTTTATCTGGCAAGCTACGTTGAGGAATGTATTGTACGGAATAATCTACAGCGGCTTTCAAACGGCATCTGGCAATTCAATGTTATGATGCGCTTCGTATAATGGGCGAATGCCTTGTAGAATTTTGAAAGTATCTTCTGCCGATGGGGCATTGACTTTTACTTCATTGAAACGACGCGCAAGTGCTGCGTTTTTCATGATTGTGTTACGGTATTCATCTTGTGTAGTAGCACCGATAACAGTCATTTCACCACGGGACAAAGCAGGTTTTAAGATATCTGCTAAGCCTTTAGAGCCTTGACCATCACCTGTAGAACCAGCACCCAAGATTTGATGGATTTCGTCGAAGAACAAGATGATATTACCAGCCGCCTTAACCTCTTTAATAAGGTTTTGGATATTTTCTTCAAAGGAACCACGGTATTGAGTACCAGCTTCCAAACCGGAAATATCGATGGAAATGATTTCTTTATTTTTAATCGCTGCTGGAACATCGCCATTTACGATTGCTTGTGCCAATCCTTCTACAACGGCTGTTTTACCAACACCAGCATCGCCGACTAGAACTGGGTTGTTTTTTGTACGGCGTGCTAAGATTTCAGCAGTTTCTTGAATTTCTTTGTTACGACCGATAACAGGATCAAGCTTACCATTACGAGCTTCGTCTGTTAAGTTCGTACCTAAACGAGCAAGGATACCATCCTTTTTCATTTTGCCTTGTTGAGCTGCAGCTTGTGCTTCTTGGATTTCTTCATTAGTAGGCAAATGACCTGTTTGACGATAATAAGCAAACTCTTCAGGAGTTACTTCACGACCATTAATTTTATAACGACGGTTTTCTGTGGAATAACCTCCCATATTACTCATCAATTGATTAAACAAATCATTCATGCTACCAAATTCGCTACCAAAGTTATTGAAATTGTTATTCATATAAATTACCTCACTTTTTCACTACAAGTATATCTGTTTGACCTTTTAAGTCTCTTTAATTTCTTGCTTTATTTCTAGGTTTCTTTAACCTTATGTCATTATAATAATCTTATTAAGTCAAAAAGTCAATAGGTCAAAGTATAAATTTTTGACTTTTTTTGACTTTTATTTTGACAAATATAATTTTATTGATAAAAACACAGATAAATACTAGGTTTATAGGAGGTTCCCTATTTATATTTTTTTGCTTGTTTTATCAAATTTCTATTGTTTGTATTGATTTATTCCCTATATAATAGAAATAAAAGTCAAATATATAGTAAATATAAAAGTCAAAAATACAGTAAAGGAATTTAATTTATGATGACAAAAGATCAGAAAAATACCGATTGCAAAACAAACCACAAACCCTCTATCATAACTAGTGATACTAATAAAGATCTAAAAAAGCAGATAAAAGACATCTCGCAACAAGTATTAAAGCGTAATTATGAACTCTATAAAGCATTGGAGAACAAATGAATACAGCTAATATCCAATTCACCTTACAAGATATCTATGAACTCCACGCCCAATTAGAAAGTGCATTTGTCCTTTCACCAGGCGTACGCGATGAAAACCTATTAGCATCAGCCGTCTATACCCCCTTTCAAACCTTTATGGAAAAAGATCTATACCCATCCATCTACGACAAAGCGGCACAATTATGTTATGGCTTAGCCAACAATCATCCTTTTACGGATGGAAACAAACGAACAGCATTGCATAGCATGTATGTGTATTTAATTATTAATGGATTCGATATTACGGCAACACAACAAGACGTAGAAAATATGATTATCGATGTTGCCTCAGGTAATATGACAAATACAGAATTGGTGCAATGGTTACAGAAGAATACCGTAGAGATAGATGTGAATTAATAATTTAACAGAGATACATAGGGTTCTATAAATTAGTACACGCCTGTTCTATTTCTAACAAGACCTATACATAGGGCCCTTCAAATTAGTACAGGCCTGTTCTATTTCTAACAAGGCACATATATAGTGTCCCACAAATTAGTACACGCCTGTTCTAATTCCATAACAGTATATACAGCTCTAACTCTTTCATATATAAAAAGGGGCTGTAACAAAACAGCCCCTTAACTTTTTTATATTTCTAAGCAAAAAGGGTCCCGAGGGACCCTTTTCGTTGGTATAATTAAATTATGAACAAAAACCATACCAATGAATCTAATTATACCAAACTAGTAATGCCTCGCCAACTAGTTTTACCATTGGATTATGGCATTTTGATAAAAGAAACAGCGCCTGTGCGGTTACTTGATGCTGTATTGGAGGAATTAGACTATAAAGAGTTACAGCATTTGTATTCTCCTAAAGGGAGAAAATCTAAAGTTCCACCGCATATTCTGTTCAAAATTTTTGTCTATGCTATGTCCAACGGCGTGTATTCTACACGTATGATACAACAACAATGCGAAGAAAATATTAATTATATGTGGCTTCTTCAAGGCTATTCAGCCCCAAGTCATATGACTTTTCAACGATTTTTTGCACGTTGTACACTAGATATCTTAATGAATCTGTTTTCACAGATGATGGAAGCTATTAACAGACGTGATACCTTAACATTTAATGAAGTCTTTATTGATGGAACTAAACTAGAGGCTAATGCCAACAAGTACACCTTTGTCTGGCGAAAAGCAGTACAAAAAAGACTAGATACATTACCATCTAAATTAGCTATATTAAAGCAAGACATCTGGAATGAATTAGGGCTAGATACCCATTATATGAATGATGAATGTATATATACTTTCTTAGCCAAAGAAATTGAAGTACAACATATGGAACTCGTACAAGGAAAAGGCAAGCATAAAACACCATTGCAACGGTTGTATGAGCGAGCTGAAGTTCTATATGAGAAACGCAAAGAATACGAACAGCAGTTGTATATTATGGGTGAACGCAATAGTTATTCTAAAACAGATCATGATGCTACCTTTATGCGTATGAAGGAAGACCATATGCGTAATGGACAGCTTAAACCTGCCTACAATGTACAATTAGCTGTTCATTCTGAATATATTATGGGAGTTGGTGTATTCGCTAAGCCCAACGATACGAATACGTTAATTCCATTTGTACAGCAATTAGAACAGATCCATAGTCGCCGATTCACATATGTGGTGGCTGATGCTGGTTATGATAGCCATGAGAACTTAACTTGGTTAAAAAACAACCAGTACCTATCTTGTATAAAACCACAATATTATGAAAAGGCAAAAACTAGAGCTTGGGCTAAAGATATTAGTAAAGCTCGTAATATGGAATATATACCAGAAGAAGATGCATTTATATGTGCAAAAGGCCGTAAATTAAAATATGCTTTAACTCGTAATGCTAAAAACAAAACCGGATTTATATCTGAGCGAAAGGTATATGTCTGCGAATCTTGTAACCGATGTGGATACAAGAAGGAATGCCAACGGTATATGAAACCAACAACAGTAAATCCAGTAAAACGAATTGAAATTACACCTGCATATGATGCTGTATTTGCAGAAAACCAAGACAGACTGCTTAGTGATACAGGCATTCAATTACGAATTAACCGTTCCATTCAAGTTGAAGGCGCATTTGGTGTGTTAAAACAAGATCTTGGGTTTAGACGATTTTTACACCGTGGCAGTGGAAAAGTGCATAAGATGTTATATCTACTGGCTATGGGATTCAATATTGAAAAATTACATAACAGAATACAAGCAGGACGCGTTAACACAACATTATTTACTGCAAAAGAAACTGCTTAAACTAAGAAATTTTTAAATAGGCCTAAAGGTCTATTTAGGTGCGCCTAAAAACAAAAAATACCAAGAGAACATAGGATTTTACAAATCTAATTTTCTTGGTATTTCTTATATTTTAAAGGGACTGCAACTAGAATGCGGTAAAACCGCATTCTGTTACAGCCCCTTTTTTAAAACTATGTAATTTAATGCTAATCATAAATATTTCAAGAGTTGAATTAGCACATGTCCCGAAAAATCTTGTTCGTCTATATCCAAACTACGTTCACCAAACACTTTAAATCCGTTCCTAATATAGAACCCGATCAACTTCTCATTATTTTCGCACTCTAAATATATAAATTTACCGCCAACTAAAGATTGAACATGACGTAGCATATCTACAGCCATAGTTAATAATCCATCGCCAGTAATTAGTTCTTTATATTTGTAATTCTTCCCGAGTTGTCCAATCAATGGAGCAGCTATATGATACTGTTTCAAAACAGCATCATAAGTACCAAACTTATTGAACCGTCGTTTCATATTCTTACTAATTTCATTTCCTTTTGTTTTTACAACAAAAGATTTACTTCCAGATAATGAAAAATATCCAGCAATTTTATTTTCACCTCGATAGGAAGCCATTACTAAATATGTTTTTGCAATTGCTGCTTTTGAAAATTCAACAGCTTTATATTTCAAAAAATTCTCTATATCAGGATTAAGAGGACTCTCGAAGTCATTTAAAATTGTTCTAATCTGTTCCTCAGATTTAACTTGTAAAAGTAAATCCAGATTAACAACTTTAAATCCTATCATATAAAAATCTTATCTATTTCTTCTTTCGTAGCCAAGGAATAAGATCTAGAAAATTCAACAGGAACACTTTTTTGCTTTTGCGCACTCTCTAACGCATGTAAAAGCTTGCTACAATCTTTTTTATTTTTAATAGTAACATTTTTTAAAAAACTTTTTGTAGCCATGTATACACCGCCTCCTCCTATAATTCACTTTTATTATATGTTCAACTGCTCTAATTAGCAATATATTTTACAAGAATTAAATAAAAAAGCGAAGTCAATTTTAGACTCCGCTTATTTCTTTGGTGATCCAGGAGGGATTCGAACCCCCGACCCACGGCTTAGAAGAATTAAGAGATAAATTATATACAAAATACTGCTTTTATTTTGTATATACCTCTTACAAATTCTTTATCTAAAGAATAAATACTCTATACAATTTAAATTGCATATACTCTATTGCAACTAAAACTACATAAAATAAGGTATTAATTATTACTAGAATTTCTAACTAAGTAACTAATATTTAAATCTAAAACTCTATTTTTCTCTTTTCTTTTCAATAACCTCTAATAAATCTTCATAAAAATCTAAATCTTTTAATTTCTCATAAGTAGCTTTATCAACTAATGAAACCTCTATCTTTTCATAAAGCCGTAAATATCTTTCTCCAATACCATTAGCTTCGGAAATTTGATCGTTGCTCAAGGCAGCTTCTACAATTCGCTCTATATCATGTTTTTCTAACTTAGAGACAAAATATAAAATATCATCGAAGCAACTCTCTGCCTCCCTATAGCCTCTCGCCTTTTCAAAAGAGACTATTAATTTATCAATGCTATATTTAAGATTCTGAGAGATAGGTTTTTCCAAAGGATAATCCATAATAAACCCCAGTAACTGTTTATTTTCAAAACGCTTAATTCTTTTAAATAGAGTATCTGAAAGTTCAGCAACTTTATCTAAACCCGCTATTATATATACTGGAGCATCTCGTAAGATATATTCAATAAGGCAAATTCTATTTGTTTCATTTAAACATTGATATAGATCAGGTATAGCAATTAATATTTCACAAAATTTAGTAAAAGTCTCTTTATTATTCGCTTCTAAAGTAGCAGGAAAGTATTGCGGTATTTCAGTAATAACAAATTCTCTATTAAGCTCACAAAATACTACTAATGTATTTAAGTATCTATGATGTGCTAGTGTCTTTATTTCAATTGACATATATTCTTTTAATGCCTTTTTTAAGAACTGTCTCTTTAAACTATCTTTAGCTCTACCAAGTGGTCCTTCCAACAAAATTGTCTGTATTTCATTCTGATTTAAAGGAAAATAACTAGAGTTTATCTTTTCAAATATACTATCTAAAGCAGCTTTGCCTTGTACTGGTGGTCTAGATAAAACAAACTCAATAACATTAATAACATGATATCGTGCTAACTCAGCTGTAGCTTTAAAAGCAGTATTCTCCGCAACCATAGATGGGTGAGCACATAAATTTCTATCCTCACTTAACCGTTCTAAAATTTTACATTCTACAGGGCTCAACAGTTCAAATTTTTCTGACATTCGCTTCAAAAGATCTCTTTCAAATTTTAAAAAATAATCAATATTATTACTTATACGATTATTTTCTATTTCTCTTTGTAATTGAATTGCTTCACGATCTTTAGTTAAAGCTAACTCATTGAGTTTTTCAATAAAATCATAAACCAAAGCAATCCATGTAGCAACTATACAGGCTCTATAAGCGCCACCTTTATAACAGTTTATAGCTTCAAGAATATGTACCTTAGAAGACTTATCCCTGCAAGATAAATACAATTCTTCCAAACTTTTCATGTATATTTCCCCCAAACCACCACTTACAAAAAAATATTACAATATTTTAGTACTTCCTATAGCATTATTTTTAATTACTTTTAATACGGTCTAAATCATTACATTAATTATTCTCTTTATTCATAGTAAAACAAGTAGTCATATGTAGTATAACGTCGCCCATCTATCTATAAACTAAACATCCTTTGCATGGAATTCTATTTACAATAAACTGTTTAACTCTCTAGCTCTTAAAATAACAAACTAAATTAAATTAGTAATACAATCCGTATTCCAACTCAATAGATTAGAAAGATATTAGAATTCTATTAACTTAAGCCGCTATAATTATTTATACAAAAACACCAGAAGACTTTCTAACTCCCCAAAGAGCTAACCCCCCCTATAAATAACCGGAGTTCATATACTAACTAGGTCCTTTTCAAATCAAAATATATGACATCTCCTCTTCAATTTTTCAATTTTTAACGTATAGTATTAAATTATATAAATCAAGATAATCTAAATCAAACTATATATAGTATATAATATTATTCAATTCAACAAAGATATTTCTACTTATATTTTTCTAAATAGTTTCTGATGTTCATTAATCAATAAACTAATTGCCTCAAGTTTTTTCACAATTCGGCATTGCTCCTTAATCGGTGGTAATGGCATACAGGTTTCAATAATCTTAGTTCTTGATATGTTGGGTTGAGCTCCCCCCTCACCTTTTTTTATAAATTCTTTTCGATTAGACATCAAAAAGAAAAAGAGATATTTATTAAAAAGATAAGGAGAAACTATACATGCACAGCAAGCTTGATTGGTAGTCATCGGCTTAGTTAAAATTCCTAACTTCCCAATTGTAGCCCCATACATAGCCATTAATACGCTTCCTTCTGGATTTAAACGAACAGATGTTTCCTTCAGTGCTAAATCAGTAATATATTCAGATACCTCTCGTATATCGCCATCAGTTAAGTCTCCTGTTTTTAACCAAGGAATCTCCCCGCCATAATAGTTTGGATTAGTACGAGGCGGAGTAGCGCCTGCTCGCCAATCACCAATTTCTGCTAATCTTACCCATGTCCACGTTTTAGGGATAGCAAATGGGATTTCATCGGCTACAATCGGTGGATGTTCTTTTTCTTTTTTTAATTTTCCGGATTTACATAATTCTTTTTTCCACTCTTTTATTACTTGATAAAGCTCTTCTCCCGTGCCCTCATTAGATCTTTGTTCTACAAGCTTACCTTGAATAGCCTCTTGTAATATTGAAACTTGCATACTAGCGGGAAATAGTTTATTTAACTCTTCAAGTCTTTCCCATTTATGTTTATATTTATTAACTAACAGAAAAATAGTTTTTAATTTATCCACAATACGCTTTTGTTCTTCAACAGGTGGCAACGGAATTAAAAACTTCTCTAAATTTTTAGCAGATAAATTGGGTTGTGCAGTTCCATTATCGTACTTCTTTATTTCAGCAAATAATAGAGGTGTCTCTAAATATACCATTAAATAATCAATAAAAGCTTTACAGCTAGAAAATGCTCTTAAAATAACTAATGAGGATGCTATAGCACCTTTCTCAAAAGGGTAGTACCCATACTTCCCTAAGGATCCTCGAATACAAAAAACTATATCTCCTTTTTCAAGTTTTCCACTTCGAAGATTATCATATTGCTGACTTGTCATACAAAGTAAATTTTCATCACTACTAATCGTCTTATTTTTTATATTAAGAGCACTGATAAATGGAATCCCACTGTGTGATAGCGTTGCTTTTGCAGGATAGTTTTTACCGCGATCGCCATTTAAAACCATACATAAATCACTAAGTTTACACCATCTCCATGTTTTAGGGATCGCAAATGGTAATTCATCTTTTGTAATTTTAGAGAATTCCTTTTGTTTTTTTATTTTACCTGCTTTTATCAATTCTTGCTTTTTTTCTTGAATTAATTGATAAAGTTCTTCACCTGTACCTTCTTCAGGTCTTTGTTCTACTAATTTTCCTTCTATGGCAAGCTGAAGTATACTATTTCTTAATTGTTGAGGTCTCATTCTAACCCTCTCCCTAATAGAGTTGTTATTTCATCTAACACTCTATCAATTTCTGCATTCAAGCTAGCACGTTCTTCCTGATACCTTTGAATTAAATCATGAGGCGAAAGTATTACTTCTTCTTCATGCGGATATCCACACAAGTCTATATTGTAATTATATTTACTTTCTAAATCCTCTTTTCTGTATTTCTTAGCTTTGACAAAACCTTCTTCTTCAATTTCAGTTCGATTATCCCACCATTCCATTACTGGTTCAAAATGTTCTAATTTCATAGGTTTTGTTTTAGAAAAGTGTTTATACCCTTCAGGCATATCTAATCTATATACCCAAGTTTCTTTAGTTTCTCCAGCATTATCAAAGAATAGAATATTTGTAGTGATTGAGGTATAAGGACTAAATACACTGGATGGCAATCGGATAATCGTATGAAGATTAAACTCATTCAACAATTTTTTCTTTATATTAACTTTTGCATTATCCGTACCGAATAAGAATCCATCAGGAAATATGACTGCTGCTCTACCTTGAGCTTTTAAACGATACATAATAACAGACATAAACAGGTCCGCCGTTTCAGAACTAGCTAAATCAGTTGGAAAATGGCTTTTTACATCATTCTTTTCTGCTCCTCCGTAAGGTGGATTCATCAATATAACATCAAATTTATCTTTATCGGTATAATCCAAGACGTCTTTCAATAAAGTGTTTTCATGAAATATTCGTGGATTATCTACATCATGAAGCAATAAATTTGTAATTGCTAACATATATGGAAATTGTTTTTTTTCAATACCATACACAGACGATGAAAACAACTTTTCATCTGCTACTGTTTCTACCTTTTATGTAATTCTTTTAACCAGCTTGTAAGGAAGCCACCTGTACCACAAGCTAAATCTGCCATCACTTCACCAACTTGTGGATTAATCATAGTAGCCATAAAATCTGTGACTGCACGAGGTGTATAAAATTCACCACTAGAGCCTGCACTTTGCAATTCTTTCAAAATCGTTTCATAAATATCTCCAAATGCATGACTTTCATTATAATCACCAAAATCAATATCATCAATTACATTAATTATTTGTCTAAGCAATACACCATCTTTCATATAGTTATTTGCCTCTGCAAACATTGTTTGCACAATAGATTTTTTTATTGGTGTATTAATATCTACTGGTAAGGTTTTCAATGTAGGAAATAAAGTATTATTGACAAAATTTAGCAATACATCCCCTGTTAAAGCTCTACCAGATTTATCATCATGAGCCCAATTCATCCATCTACATTCTTCTGGAATGATCGATACATAATTGTCCTCATCCATTTCCCAGTCTGCTTCTTTTGCATCATAAACTTTTAAAAAAAGCATCCAAACAATTTGCTCGATACGTTGCGCATCACCATTTACGCCAGCATCATTACGCATAATATCTCGCAAACGTTTGGTAAACCCTAATAAGTTACTCATTTTTATATAGCTCCATAATTATAAATTGCGTTTTGTAAGTCAGTTATTGCATTAACATACCCTTCTTTTCCACCAAAATAGCTAACTATTTTACTTGGCTTTCCTAATTTCATAAGAGGATCAAGACGCAAAACTTCTACATTTACAATCTCAGTAATTCCTTTATTTTTATACTTCTCTAATAGTAATTCCAACACCTCTTTAGCTGGACCACTATATTTAGCAAAAAAGTCTTGCTTCTTCACGTTTTCTGCACGTTCTTTCCGAGTTAATGGCTTACGATTAAAGGCTATATGACAAATAAAATCAAAGTCATCGACGTCTTCCATATTTTGCTCTTTTTTTATTTGCTCTATATCAATTCCATGTTCCAACAAAAGGGTTCTAATTTTATCTTTATTAGAATCCTTACGCCATTCTTCTATGAAAAGATCTAGCGTAGCATATTGACCTAGAATATTGGCTTTTGTATAATCAACAATACTTTCAGTTACTAATAGTTTGCCTGTAGGATCATATATAGAAACAGTTTTATGTATGATTTCAACTCTACATCCGCTTTTATCTACTATTGGTTTAATTTTAGGATCAATAGGTGAATTCTTTTTAGGTGGCTTATTTCCTTTATCGTCATCATTAGGTTTATAATCACCATCAATTTCAATCGGCCCATCCCATTCAGGATCAGCAAAAGTCTTGTAATATTTCTAAAATCCATAACCACAAAATGTGTTTTTCCATCTTGTTCACGTAGTCTAGTTCCACGTCCAATAATTTGTTTAAACTCAGTCATAGAACCTAACATTTCATCTAGAACTATTAACTTTGTCATTTTACAATCAGCACCAGTAGAAAGAAGTTTAGAGGTTGTTGCTATGACTGGATATTGCGATGATACAGAAATAAAGTAGTCTAACTTACTTTTACCATACTCATCACTTCCAGTAATACGAACACAATAGTCTGGATTTGCCTTTACCATGTCTGCATTATGATTGACTAAAGCTATTCGCATTCTTTCCGCTGCTTCTTCTGTTGGACAGAACACTATAGTTTTGCCATTCTATCTGTAGACTTCAAGTAGTTAGTAATTTCAGCTGCTACTTGATTAGTCCTATCCTCAAGAATAACATTGTAATCATAATCAGTATTGTTATAAATCCTATCCTCGATTACATTACCATGCTTATCCCTTTGTCCGTTAAACGGTCTCCAGCCATCTCCAATATTTGTGGTAATATTAATTACTTTAAATGGTGCTAAGAAGCCATCCTCTATTCCTTCTCTTAATGAGTATGTGTAAATAGGTTCACCAAAATAATTGCAATTCGAAATATACTTAGTTTCTTTTGGTGTCGCAGTCATACCGATTTGTGTAGCCGCAGAAAAATACGCTAATATTTTTCTCCATTTTGATTCATCCTTTGCTGAACCTCTATGACATTCATCTACTATTATTAAGTCAAAGAAGTCTGGTTGGAATAATTCAGAGAAGTGTTCTTTATCATCATCGCCAACCAACTGTTGATACAAAGAAAAATACACTTGATAAGTTGTAATCGTGTTAGGATCATCTTTTGCAACATTAATCTTGTGAATCACTTTTTTTAGTGGTGCAAAATCTTGTTGAATAGACTGATCAACTAAAATATTTCTATCCGCCAAATATAGAACTTTACGCTTCATTCCACTTTGAAGTAATCTATAAACAATTTGAAATGCGGTATATGTTTTTCCTGTTCCAGTTGCCATGACAAGTAGAAGTCTATCTTTTCCTTGGGCAATTTCTTCTACAGCCCTATTAATAGCAACCCTCTGATAATATCTAGGTGGATATGTATTTTGACTAGAATAATAAGGTTCATCAATGATTTTTCTAACATTATCATTCAAACCTTTACCATCATTCGAGTCAGCTGTAAATCTTATTAATAGTTCCTCTTCAGAAGGGAATTCCTCCAAAGAAAGTTCTCGTTCTTTCCCTGTTAAATAATCATGTTCATAAAATCCATCTCCATTTGAACTATACGCAAATGGAACGTCTAACATTTCAGCATATTGCTTAGCCTGTTGAAGACCATGGGAAACACTGTATTTATTAGATTTAGCTTCTATTATAGCTATAGGCTTTTGTGGATTTATATAAAGTATATAATCTGCTTTTTTAGCTTCAGATCTAGATACTCTATTTCCACGAAGATTAATCATTCCATCCGTAATCCTTGTTTCCATAGAAATTTTACTTCTATCCCATTTAGACTCTATGGCTGGGTTAATATATTGAAACTTTATATCTTCCTCTGTCATTTCATTTTTAGGTCTCATTGTGCTCATATTCAATCCCCTAACATATAATCTTTAAGACTAACCCTTATAAAATCCCCAATAAATATATTCTTAAACCATATCATTTAAATTTCAATTAATATTAACTAAAACTTTATTAAAGTAATCTTTACCTCATATATAATGTCTTTTAATACGCCGTAATCGCCTCATTAACAAGTTTCTTCGTTCTTGCTCATTCATAGCCATCCAAGCCTGTAAATGAGGCATCGCACCACTAGTAAATGTATAATTTAAACGCACATGCTCATTAGCAGTTGGTATTGGTAGTGTTGCCAAATATTGCGGTTCTGTTAATGGCATTTGCCCGACTGGTGGTTTAATCCCCAACTCATTCCAAACCAATAAATTAACTAAATATTGAGATTTTTTTGAACGAATCCCTTGATATTCATCCATAAAAGGTAATCCCAACTGACTTGACATTTTATATAAAAAATAGCCTACATTCAATTCATCAGTTAAGAAAAGACAATCATATAAGCGTTGATTATCTGCATTATCTGAAAACTTAAAACATAAAAACTGATTTAAAGCAGTCTCATCTTTGGGAATATCCATATTCCACACAGTCAATCCAAAGATATAATCTAGTTGACCTTCTAAAGTTTCTGAATCAGAAATTTTAAATGAATAGTTTAATTTACCTATAGGGGCAAAATAAACATAATCATGCTCTGAAACAGGTTCATTAACAAGACCAATTAAATAATCTGCACTAACATTAAAGTAGTTAGCAATAGATACTAACACCTCAAAAGAAGGTAATGTAAGCCCTTTAGTATATTTAGTTATTGCAACAGCAGAAACCCCAATTTCTTTGGCTAAATCTTTCTTTTGAAGTTGAAACTCATCCAAAAGAATTTCTAATCTAGACGAAAAAATATCTTTAATAGATGAACCAGATTTTTTTAGATCCATTAATACATCTATAACTCCCATTTGTTCCCTACTTTCTTTATTTCATATTGATTTTTTTATTTCAATACGCTATACTGTAATTAACCAATAGTTAATTATCGTTTATTTATTAGTTAATTAATTGGTACGTGTAAATTTCTTATTACTTTATTATATTAAAATTTCATGTATTTTACAATGTAAGGAGCCCAGTTATGAAACTCTACACTGTACGCGAAGCTGCTGAGGAATACTTTGCAAAAAATGTAAGTATGAGTCATATTTACAATCTAATTAAAACTAAAAACTTAAACTGCATGTAAATGATACTCTAAGAATGTACAAAAATGATGATATAAGAATGTACAATTTTAATTGTATCACCGATACTATAGTTGAGGTGATAACAACATGCAATACGTATACGCTATTAACAGTTCATTTACTGTAACATCATTATTAGACTTACCATTATTAAGGGACATTCTGGAGGTTTGCAATTTGAAACCTAATTATAGTTTACTAGGTCGTGAATTAGGCTATGATAGACGCACCATAAAATCTCATTATGAAAATGGAACGCCTGATCCACATCGTCATAAACCATCTATGATTGATAAATTTTATGACGTAATACAGACTTTATTATCTGATGATACACCCCAACAATTTTATTATAAGCGTGTCTTGTGGCAATACTTGGTAGATAACCATGGACTCACAGCTGCTTACTCTACATTTCGCGGTTATATTTTAAAGATACCAGTATTTCAATCCTATTTTGATAGAAACATACATCGCCTAGTATGCAGCATACGATTCGTTTTGAAACCGCACCAGCTGAACAGGCTCAAGTTGATTGGAAAGAGAATATTAAATTCCTATTGCATGATGGCACACACATAACTTTTAATATATTGCTGATGACATTAGGCTATTCTAGATACAAATTAGCAAAGGTCACTTTCGATAGAACTACTGAAACACTACAAGATACATTGGTAGAATTCTTTGAACAATTACAAGGTGTTCCGCATGTACTATTAACAGATAATATGAAAACCGTGATGGTACAACCGAGGCTAGCTGGAACTAAAGGACAGCTTCATACCAAAGCAGAACAATTTTCAAGTGACTTTAGCTTTACATTTAAGCCGTGTATGGCGCGCCGTCCACAAACGAAAGGCAAAGTAGAAAGCCAAATGAAAATTCTAGATGAAATTCATGCGTACCAAGGAAAATTAACAATACAAGAAGTGGAAGAACAGATTCAAAAAATTATTTTACGTAGTAATCTAGCGATTTCTCAAGCTACAAGACAAATACCGTCTGCACTGCTTGAAAAAAAAGAAAAGGAATCTCTTACCCCACTTCCAACAAAAGTGATAAGAGATTCCTACCGCATAGATCACCCAAAAGCTAAGGTTTCAGCAAGTAATCTCATTAGCTTTCGTGGTAGCCACTATTCTGTACCGCCAGGATATGTGGCCAAATCTATGACCTTAAAGACCATAGATAAGATGCTATACATATATGATAGCACAGAATTGATTGCACAGCACCCATTAAGTGATAAGAAGGTTAACTATTTGCCTTCTCATTATGAGGCACAATTGCAGAAAACAATTCCTTATCTAAGTTCTGAAGATGTGAAAGCTAAAGCAAAATCTAATTTGGAAAGATAGGAGCTATCTATGACACTACAGACTAATTACCAACGCTTACAAGATAATCTAGCATATCTAAAACTAAAACAATGCATGTTACACCTAGATGAAACAATTGAATTAGCTAATACACAGAGCTTATCTCATATTGAGTGGTTATTGAAGCTGAGTGATTACGAAGTTGATATTAAACGACAAAACGTAATTAACCATATGGTGAAAATTAGTAATTTTCCTCATTTGAAAACACTAGCTGATTTTGAATTTTCATTTCAACCACAAATTAACGAAATGCAAATTAAGGATTTAGCATCATTAGGATTCATGGAACAAGCTGAAAACATTGTATTTCTTGGCTCTAGCGGAGTTGGGAAAACACATTTAGCTACATCACTAGGTATTGAAAGCTCTCGTAACAGACGAAGCACCTATTTTATTAAATGCCATGATTTAATTCAAAACCTTAAGAGTGCAAAAGATGAAGGACGATTAGAAACTCGGCTCAAGCATTATGCACGCTACCAATTACTCATCATTGATGAAATTGGCTATTTACCGTTACAACCAGGTGATGCTAACTTACTATTTCAAATTATTGATAGACGGTACGAAAAGAAAAGTACCATCGTAACGTCTAACATTAATTTTGATGAGTGGGCTACCATTTTACATGATGAGCGAGTAGCTAATGCTATTGTTGATCGATTACTTCACCATGCACATGTGATTAGCATAACTGGAGATTCATACCGGTTACGAAACCATATGCAACAGAAGGAATAACTGTACATTGTACATCGTCAAAATTGTACATTCTTATATTGACATTTACAAACTGCATTCATATAGGTCATAAAATACTAATCCCAGAAAATGCTTTGGATGAGTATTGTAAAGCCAATTTTAATATTCAATAAGGATCTCATATCGTATGCAAACAAATCAAAATTATTCTCAACAAAAACGTAAGTATTTTCCTATTGAACTTCCTAATGGCAAAATTAAATATGTTCGAGATCGAACAAGCTTTAGAGAAAAACACAAATTAAATACCACTTTAAATCTATGCAGCGAGAGGCGCTAGAGGCTAAAATACAAGTCTTTAGTGTCTCTTTTTTATTACAAATATAACAAATTTATTTTCTACATTAATGTAAAAAACTAGGTATATAGGAATAGACCTATAGATAAGCTAATTACTATCCGCTTATCTATAGGGACTATTCATTTAAAATAGTCTCTAATATCCCTAGCTGGTATGTATCAACATTCCTATTAATAGCACAGAAAAAATCTACCACTATTAACAATATATGCCTTCGCATGCAGTGCGTATGGTGTATGAAGTAGATTAGGCACTATCTACTCTACTATTCCCCTCTAAAACACAAAGGAGACCTTTATGGCAAATACAGATCTAAATGAATCTATTAAAATCTATTGCACCTCGCAATTAAAACGACAAATTAAAAATATTGCAGCTTTAGAGAATAAAAGTATATCAAGTTATATCACAAGTCTAATTGACCAACATTTTCAACAAAATACTTGTATAGATTCAGACTCCTATAGCTCTTTAAATGAAAATCTAGATCGACTTGAGGTCTTAACATTAAGCCTATTTAAAGGATTATATGAATTATATAGTGCAGAAGATAAATTTGAAGAAATCTGCTCTACAATTTATAGAAAGGACTAGCACCATGACGAATATTAACAACAATATTGCATTTAAAGAACTCCAAAAAGGGAAAATTACGTTAGCTATCTGGAAAAAATATCTAAGAAATATCTTAATTGGCTTATTTCTCCTTCAAGCCCTTGTATCTGTAGGACTATTTTATGGTTTTCTTTTCCAAGCAGAAAATATCATATCCACTCAAAATATTTATGTAACCAAAGAGGTAGCGTTAAATTATATTAACCCTATAAAGCCAGATACTTATAAAACTCAAATAGGTCAATTTATTGCAAGTCATAAATTCGATTTTGAAGTAAATCCTAACAATAAAATTCCATTCAAAAATTATAAAGATGTAATCGACCATTTAACCAATAATCAACTTTATATGTTAAAGGAGAGTTACAAAAAATACTGGTTGATAACACTTTTATTAAGTTTAGGGATATCTCTATATTGGAATTATAGTCAATATCTAAAAGACACATCTATATCAAAAAAAGCACTCCATAAGCGTGGTATGCAATTATTATCTCAAAGGCAAATTAGTTTATATACAAAAAATAAACCGCATGTTTTATCCATCGGAAATATAAATATCCCTACTGATACCGAATGTAAACATATTCTTGTCTTTGGTGCTAGTGGTTCTGGTAAATCTGTATTGCTCAGTCAATTTCTTAATCAAATTAATACATATAGCCAGAAATATAATGATAAACGCCACTATATTATTACAGATGTAAAACCTGAGTTCGTAGGAAAATTTGCAAAATCCGATGACTACATTTTTTGTCCTTTTGATAAACGTAGTATCAGTTGGTCAATTTTTAATGATATTGATGATATTTCAGATTATGATAACTTCGCCTCTATTCTCTTTGAACAAGAAGGTGCAAAAGATCCATTCTGGGGATTAGCTGCAGGGGCTATATTTGCAGATGGTTTAAAGTATCTTGATTTACAAAGGCGTAAAACGAACCAAGACATTCTAGAATTTTTTAAACAGCCTGCAGAAGACCTAACAGAGGCTATTAACTCCCTACCACCAACATTAATAACATCTAAGCAGTACTTAAACGCTCCAGAAAATACCTTTGCCTCTATACTTGCAACTCTTGCAAGCGGTCTAAAGCCTTTCATACACTTAAAAGATTCATCCGATAATAATGCTGCATTTTCCTTTAAACAATACATTAGAGAGGAGTATCAACGAACAAATGGAACCATACCAAACTTATATTTATTAGTTCCCGCTAACCGCCAACGAATTATGGCCCCATTATTATCACTAGTCATGGATATTATGATTAATGAAGCACTTACTTTGCCTGAAAGCCAAAATTGCAGACTATATTTTATTATTGATGAAATTGGTAGCATCAACAAAATTCAATTACTACCTGATTTGATTACAAAAGGTAGAAGTTATGGCATTAGTATTATAGCTCTAACACAAGACCCTGGTTTATTAAGGGAAAAATATGGGCCACAAGTAATGCAATCATTCTTAAATAACTTTGGCACGCAAATAGTATTACGAATTAATGATGCAGCTACTGCAAAAGAATTGGCGGATAACTTTGGTGTAGAGGAAATTATAGAATACAAAGAATCAATTCAACTACCTCAAAACGGTAGCCCTATCCCCTCTATTAGCCAAGATACAACAACTAAATCACTTATTCTCCCGAGCCAATTACAGTCGCTACCACCATTTAAAGGATATGGAAAAATATTAGGTTTTAATCCTTTTAATTTAGTAATTCCTCAATTGTTCTTCAGTGAAAATCCCAATATAAAACACTTTGAGCCTATTGATAGAAAAACAGTAAATTCATTTAAGCCCAATATACACCCCCATAGAATAAAGTTTAATGAATATAAAGAACATCGTTATGGAGAGGATTTAATTAACAAGTATAAAAAGGGAGAATAATCTATTATGGTTACAACATCCAATGTGTCCACCATTCAAGCAGGACAATACTATAATAAAGATGATTATTATAGTCGCACAATTACCCAGGAGGACTTTTGGTTTGGTAAAGGATTGTTATCCCCTATAGGAGATGATATTTCAAACCCATATAAAAGTACTATAACACCTTTATCACAGGGTAATTACGAACAAAAAGTAAATACATTAAAAGACGAATTGACTCCCGATGCAAAAAAATTGGCAATAGATTTAACCTTCTCTCCACCAAAATCTATCTCAATTGCAATGTTAAATCCTGCATTAAAATATGATCTTCTAGATGCTCATAATCAAGCGGTTAAAAATGTCTTAACCTTCATTGAATCTAATTATGTAGTATGGCGCAAGCATACAAATAAAGATAATCGAACAGAAAATATAAAAACTAAAAATGCTTTATTTGCGTGTTTACAACATAGGGTATCTAGAGAACAAGATCCACAATTACACACCCATTGCTTACTTTTTAGAAAAACAATGATAAATGGCAAAATTATGACGATTGAAGACCGATTTATTCACTCAAACCAATACCTTTTTTCGTTAATGTATAACAATGAATTATCTAAAGCCTTACAAGAAAAAAGGATTCCCCTTCGGGAATCCACGAGCAAGGATCAGAAAAACATACATTTTGAGATTGAAGGTATAAATGACACTCTAATCGATCATTTTTCAAAGAGAAAATATCAAATTCAGGATTATCAAGCCAATCAAGGCTTTTCTAATACATGGGATGGCGCACACGCTGCAGGTCTGGCATCGCGGAGACCAAAGCCACCAGAAGACCTTGCAACTTTAGAGAAGGAATGGCGTAAATCTATTGATAATTTAGGCGGTTTTGTAATAAATAAATCTACACATCACAAGGATGCATCAAGACTTTTAAAAATTAATGATATATTAAAAAAATCCATTGACCAACTACAAGAAAAATCCTATGCATTTTCTAAGTCAGACTTAATGATTGAAGTATATAAACAAGGTATAATGCTTGGCGTAACTGTATCAGAATTTGAAAATATATTTGAACACCACTTACAAAGTACTTTAATACAAGTTGGTTTTCGTCAATTAAATAATGAGATATATTTTACAACTCCCAAAAACTTGGCTCGTGCCAAATATATAGATTCGCTCCTTTTAGACCACAAGATTGAAAATTATAGTACCTTAGATCAGAATGATGCTAACTCAAAAATTGATATACTTTCCAGCAATCTCAAACTAGCGCAAGGTTGGGAGCTCTCAAAAGGGCAAAAAGAAGCTATTAATTTAATGTTATCATCTTCTAACAAATATATTGCCGTAGAAGGTATAGCAGGTTCAGGTAAAACAACTATGCTTGAACAAGCTAAGCTACTATACGAATCTCAAGGAGTTAATGTAATAGGTATGGCATTTACAGGAAAAGCAGCAGAGGCCATGGAGTCAGAAGCTGCAATTTCCTCTCAAACTATTCATAAATATCTAAATCATCTTTCACCCACTACGACTCATAACTCCTGGGATTTTTCATCTGTAAAGAAAGCAGAAACACCAGAAGTCTGGATAGTAGATGAAAGCTCCATGTTAACAGATCACCTACTAAGTAATATTCTAGAAGCCTCTGAAAAAAGAAATGCTAAAGTAGTCTTTCTTGGCGACCCAAACCAATTACTTCCAATTGGTACAGGCAATGCATTTGCTAGAATGACTAGAAAAGATAATGAACAAGTACCTACTGTTCGTATGAGGGAAATCAATCGGCAAGAAGAAGGTTCTACTCTTAGAAAAACAGTAGAAGCTTTATCTGGTAAATTTAAAAATATAGAAAAACAATCACCACTATCTTATATTGATGATAGTATTAAAGAAATTCCACAACGACAATATCGCTTGAACTCTGTAATTCATGAATACTGTAATTACACAGTTGAGCAACAAGATAAAAGTGCTATTTTAGTAGCTCGCAATAATGATCGTAATGAACTAAATTCTGAAATTCATAACAGACTTGTAGAAAAAGGTACCCTAAAAAATGAAAATTTACTAACTAGCGTCAATCAGTATGGTATAGAAAGTTCTAATCCTTATGCTATTGGCGAAAAAGTAATTTTTACTAAAAACGACTATAAACTCAAAGATACTAATGGCGAAACAGTAGGAATAAAAAATGGCCAACTTGGCAAGATCATAGATATCAATGGGCCTAAAGTTACCGTACAAACCAATACAAATCAAAATGTAATATTTGATACAAGAGAATACAAACATTTTGATTATGGATATGCAATGACTACATTCAAGGCACAAGGTATTACTGTTGATAATGCTCTAATTGTACATGATAGTACACAAAAAAACTCCAATACTCGCAATAAAATTTACGTAGATGTAAGCCGTGCTAAAAAAAGCGTAAAAATTTTTACTGATGATAAGGAAGCTCTAGTCAAACAAGCTAAGCGCTTCCAACAAAAGATTACTTCATCAACTTTCACGCCATCCATTGTTAAAGGCAAAGAAAGGAAAACTATACATGTCTCAAAAGAAAAATCTAAGGAGATCTAATGGAGAAGGTACATTCTTTCAAAGCCAGGGAAAATGGCGAGGCCAATTTAGTATTACTAAAGATAATAAGCTAATTCGCCGTGCTTTCTCTGGAAACTCAAAATTAGAAGTATATAAATTAGGAAAACAATGGATAGAGGCTACACAACAAAATACTTCTATTTTCTCATCTAAAAATACAAAGCTAAAAGACCTCTGTAACTACTGGCTACAAGATGTAAAAAAAGTTAGTGTAAAGCCTAAAACATTTCAGAAATATGACTCTACACTAAGAGGCTATATATACTTCCCCTCTTAGGTGAAATAAAAATAACTGCAATTACACCACAACAAGTACAAACAGTTCTAAACAACTGGAGTAATGGAACATTGAAAGGTAAAAAAGGACATATTATATCTTCAAGTACTATACGCTGTGCTAGACGTTATCTTTCAGAACTATTTGAGTATGCAGTAAATATCGGTTTATTATTAAAAAATCCTATTAAATTAACTAAACCACCCAGATTAATAACTGCCGAAATTCATACCTTATCACTCGATGAGATTCATCAACTTACAAGCACAATGAAACAACAAGTCAGTAATAATATATCCTCACCTTATAGGATTAATTATTACGCATCCTATATCGCCACGAAAAATTGCCTTAGGCACAGGAATGCGTCTAGGTGAAGTATTTGGACTATGCTGGGACTGTGTTGATTTAATTCATGGATCCATCTCGGTACGACGAACAATACAAACAGGTACTAAAGGGCAAGTATTTCAAGATACGAAAACTAAAACTTCTCGTCGTTGTATCCCTATCAGCCAAGAATTACAAAATGAATTAACTACGTACAAGGATTTCCAATCCAATTATGCTAAAGAATTAGGAGATAAATGGACTGATTCATATGGAGTTGTTATCTCAGGTACCTTTGGAAAAATTCTATCAACAAGCAATTTCAAATCTAGATATTTTATACCAATATTAAAACAACTAGGCTTAGACCATATCACATTTCATGATCTCCGTCATACCCATGCTACACTTCTTCTATCTCAGAAAATAAACCCTAAAATAGTGCAAGAAAGACTAGGACACTCTACAATTACACTAACCTTAGATACATATTCACACTTAGTACCAGATATACAAAAAGAGGCCGTTAAAGCTTTAGATAATTTAGGAATATAGGCCATCTATTATATTCATAGTACTATAAAATCTTTACTTAATCAGGTTAACAAGCCTCCCACTCCAATAAAAATTTTGCAACTTATTATCTACAACAGCCCAAACCCCATTAGATTCATATAATTTAGCTGCTGTAAGTAAATTCTCTTTCCGTATATTTTTCTCTATTTCTCGTAAAAATCTACATATTTTATTGTATGTCATAACATCTATTAAGGATTCACCAGAGCAGGTTATCCCCATTGTAGCCGTCGTCATTACACAAAATTTTTTTTGCTCTTTTTTATCATATACTTCATCTATTACATTTACATGAGATTTGCGAAGTTCGCCTCTTTGATGATCATTAAAATTTACTTCTAGTTGTGCCTCAGGAAAAACACTTAACATCTCTGGCCAATTATCATAAATCGTTTGAAGAAGTTTTTGTCTAGACCAAGACGGAGGATTATGATGGTATAGACCAAGTACTCTAATCTCATTAACTGTATATAGTAAAAAGAGCAACTCGCCTGTTCGCTCTATAAACCGAGGATTATTTATATGCGGTTTCTTTCCTAAGTGAATATGAAGTATATTCCAATCATTAAACATTAAATCTTGTTGACGATCAAGATTTATACTTTGTGTTGATAGATAAGGAGTTATATCTCCCCCCTTTGATAAATACTTTAATACACTTTCAACTCGTTTTTGGAATTTCTTTGGAATTTTAATATTTCTAGCGTAAGAAATAACCTTTTTATTTCCAACACCTATTTTTCTATAAAAATTTAAGGTTTGAATAACAGCTTGTTTTCTATCACAATCAGAAAAAATGAGACCTTTCTCTTCTCCATATTTTATAACTATATCCTGAAAATCTTTTTCTAAATTAATCATAGTCACCTCATTTGATTACAAACAAATTATACTAATAATAAACCAAACTACAAAAATAACTACTAAAATACATGTCAAAAACGGATAGCTCATTACGAGCTATCCGCTTATTTCTTTGGTGATCCAGGAGGGATTCGAACCCCCGACCCACGGCTTAGAAGGCCGTTGCTCTATCCAACTGAGCTACTGAACCATGTGGATTACCTTTATATGTAATTATCTATTATAGTATAAATTATGTGGCATGTATCGTCAACTAATGACGTCATTTTTCGTTCACCCTAAAAAAGGCAAAAAAAAATGGAGCGGGTGAAGGGAATCGAACCCTCGCGACCAGCTTGGAAGGCTGGGGCTCTACCATTGAGCTACACCCGCAAAATAAAAAATGGTCGGAGCAGCAGGATTCGAACCTGCGACCCCCTGGTCCCAAGCCAGGTGCGCTACCAAACTGCGCTATGCCCCGTCATTAATTACTTGCTAATTATAGCAAACCCGGTAGTTGATGTCAACCACTACTTTTGCTGAGTTTTACTCAATTGTGAGTACCTCTCTGCAACGAAAATTATTATATCATCGGACCACTATTCTGACAAGTATTTTTTTATAACTTCATTAAAATTTTATGTAAAAAAACATGCACCCCGTAGGGTGCATGTTCAAAATCATATTTGATTTAGTTAAAATTAACCTTCGTAATGACCGTCTTCAACGATTTGAGGGTTTTTGGCGATGCCTTGTTTTACAGCTACTTCAGCAACTGCTTTTGCCACTGCAGGAGCTACGCGAGGGTCGAATACGGATGGCATGATGTTTTCATCATTCAATTCGCTGTCTGGAATCAAGTGTGCCAATGCATCGGCAGCAGCCAATTTCATTTCGTCAGTGATTTTAGATGCACGAACGTCGATAGCACCACGGAAGATACCAGGGAATACAGCTACGTTATTGATTTGGTTAGGTGCATCGGAGCGGCCTGTACCGGCAATGCGAACGCCAGCAGCTTTCATATCAGCGTATGTTGCTTCTGGGTTAGGGTTCGCCATAGCGAATACGATAGCGTCGTCAGCCAAGTTTTCCAAGATTTCTTTTGTGAAAGCACCTGCTGCAGATACGCCAAGAAGGATGTCAGCGCCTTTAGCGTTTTCAGCCAAGTTGCCATGTTTTTCTTCAAGGCCAAGCAGATCGATCAATTCAGTTTGCAAGGAATCAAGGCGTTTGTAATCTTTGTGCAATACACCAGAGGATACCAATACGGTAATATCACGAGCGCCTGCAAGGTATAACAAACGAGCGATGTTTGCACCAGCTGCACCAGCACCATTTACAACGATTTTAGCAGTTGCTAAATCTTTTTTAACGAGGCGAAGAGCGCCTTTTACACCAGCCAAACATGCAATTGCTGTACCATGTTGGTCATCATGGAATACAGGGATTTCCAATTCTTCTTTCAAACGATTTTCAATTTCGTAGCATTTAGGAGAAGAAATGTCTTCCAAGTTGATGCCAGCAAAGTTCTTTTGCAACAATTTTACAGTATTGATCAATGTATCAGCATCTTTAGTATCTACTACCAATGGAATGCAGTCTACATCGCCAAATTTTTTGAACAATAAGGATTTACCTTCCATTACAGGCAATGCGGCAGCAGCGCCGATATCGCCAAGGCCGAGTACACGAGTACCGTCGGATACAACGGCAACCATGTTGGAACGGCAAGTTAATTCAAAGGATTCTGCTTCATTGTCTTTAATACGCAAGCATGGTTCTGCTACACCTGGTGTGTAAGCAACGGATAAATCATGAGCGTCTTTTAATTCATATTTAGTTCCTACTGTGAGGAAGCCTTTTAATTCACGTTTTTTTTGTACTGCTAATTCACGTACGTCCATAATAATTCTCCTTTGTGGATGACAACGGACACAATAGTTTCTTGGTATTAATTATTAATACCCCTTACAAGTTCATTATACAGAATCAGAAACAATAACACAATATTTTTCGATATAGTTTTTCGAAAATTTTAGAATTAATCATGAATTCATATTATTAGCATTAATTTCATGTCCACAAATAACTAAGCGTTTTAAACAATTTAGGCTTTCACAGATGGCAAATTGCGTCCGTAGAAGATTTCTGTCATTTCTTGTCGCAATTGGTGTTTAATTTGCTTAATTTCTCGTTCGCTCAATTCCGCTTCGGTAATGCCGAATAAGTAATTATCCAAATCGAAATCCTTGAGCATCATCTTAGTGTGGAAGATATTTTCTTGGTACACGTTCACATCGATCATATTGTACAAATTGCGCGTTTTCGCATTAATGTAGTTTTGAATAGAGTTGATACGATGGTCGATGTAGATTTTCTTGCCCGACACGTCGCGCGTAAAGCCACGCACATGATAGTCCAATGTCAAAATATCCGAATCAAAGCTATTGATCAAGTAATTGAGGGCCTTTAGCGGAGAGATTTGACCACATGTGGACACCTCGATGTCGGCACGGAATGTACTAATCCCCTTGTGCGGATGGCTTTCAGGATACGTATGAACTGTAAGATGGGATTTATCCAAATGCATAACCACATCTTCTTTTTCAATTTCTTCTTCAGAAATCAAAATCGTCACCGATGCCCCTTGTGGGTCGTAATCTTGTTTCGCAATATTTAAAATGTTAGCACCGATAATATGACTCACTTCGGTCAAAATATTCGTCAAACGTTCCGCGTTGTATACTTCATCAATGTATTGAATATACTGCTTTTTTTTTCTTCCTCTGTACGAGTATAACAAATATCATAAATATTAAAACTCAACGTCTTCGTGAGATTATTAAACCCATATAACTTCATTTTAGGCTTTGCTTTAAATGGTGTATCCATGATATGCCATAACCCTTTCCATGCATAGACTTACTATTTTTTTGTGAAAGTCATACAAAATGTAGCTTTCACACATATACTATATAATATCCTGTTTATACACAAATTCTACATCAAAGGCGCCATCTTCGTAGGTGACGATGGCAAAGGTACCACCCGATCCATCTCGAGGCAATGCAATGCTCCCCGGATTCACAAAAAGGGTATCCCCTATATGTTTAGCCTCGTGAAAATGGCTATGTCCACACACGATGAGGCGCGCCCCCATAGCATTGCCAATGTGTATCAATTCTTGTGCTCGTTTACAATATGATACCTCATGACCATGGGTCATGTAAATATAGGTATCTTCTAAGGGAATCAATTGTTCCTTAGGCTCTAAAGGCTGCACGCGGTCATTATTGCCGCGCACGGCATAGACCGGTACATCGGTGCGCGTTTGCATATACCGTGCATCGTCGCCGTAGTCGCCGGCGTGTAGCCACATATCGATATCTTGGTCCATCGTTGCATCTAGCACGAGATCAATGGTGTCCAGATATCCATGTGTATCACTAATAATACCTATTCGTTTCATTTATTCACCTTTGCAACTAACTCTTGCAACGCCTTGCCACGATGACTGAATGGTTTCCTTCGTATCGATATCGAGCTCTGCCATGGTTTTACCAAATCGGGGAACAAAGAAATATGGATCATAGCCAAATCCATTGGTACCAACCGGCGTGTCTTGAATTTCACCATCACAAGAGGCTTCGGCCGTCACGCTAGCACCGTCCGGATGTACCAACGCTAAAGCGCATACATAGTGCGCAGTTCTATCCGATTTACCTTGTAATTCGCGTATTAATTTTTCATTATTTGCTTCATCATCGCCATGAACGCCCGCATAGCGTGCGGAGTATACGCCAGGTGCCCCATCAAGAGCATCGACAGTGAGCCCCGAATCATCAGCTAAGCACGGCAATCCTGTTTTTTCGCTATAGTATTTCGCTTTGAGGATGGCATTTTCCATAAAGGTTGTGCCCGTTTCCTCTGGTTCCGGAACGTCCACTATGTCTTTCACAGGCACACAGGTAATGTTCATATGAGAAAAAGGCCCGTTCAAATTCACGTATTTTACCCTTATTGCCCGTTGCTAATACAATACGTTCCATATTATTGTTCTCCTTCAGCGGTTTGAACAGGTGCATCAGGATACACCTTGCCAATTTTGTCCGCTACAGAGCCGAGTACATTGCGTTGCACAGCCATCAATTCGTCAGTAGCAGATTCTGCAAGGTCTAATAATTGGTTAAGTTCATCGCGGCTAAATGTGCCGTGTTCACCCGTACCTTGTACCTCGATGAGATTACCAGCACCGGTGCGTACCACGTTCATGTCCACGACGGCAGCGCTATCCTCTTCATAGCAAAGGTCTGTAATAGGACCTTCTGGGCCAATGCCAACGGAAATAGCGGCACAAAAATCGGTAATAGGGAATTTACCAAAGCCGCCAAATGTAAAATCGATGGCATCCACAAGGGCTACAAAGGCACCTGTAATGGACGCCGTACGCGTACCGCCATCGGCTTGGATAACATCGCAGTCTACGGTGATAGAGCGTTCGCCTAAAGCCTTTAAGTCTACAACAGCGCGCAATGCACGACCGATTAAGCGTTGAATTTCAACAGTACGACCCGTTTGTTTACCTCGAGCGGCCTCACGGCTTACCCGTGTTTTTGTAGAACGTGGCAACAAGGAATATTCCGCTGTCACCCAGCCTTGACCAGAACCTTTTAGCCAGCGCGGTACATTTTCCTCGATAGTAGCTGTACAAATGACCTTTGTTTTACCACATTCGATGAGTACAGAACCTTCTGCATATTCTGTAAAATGTCTCGTTATTTTAATCGGTCTCAATTGACCTGCTGTTCTATTATCACTGCGCATAACAACGCCCCCTTTATGTCTAGTATACCATGCTGAATTGTTCATTATAGGATATGTATCACAATAGAAGCGCCCCTCACACGAGGGGCGCTATCTCGTTTATTCTATTATATCATGAACGGCGGTTTCCATTCGACAGGCTAAATCTCAACTTGGCCCTGTCCCATAGGGTCTACCACCACATAGCGATTGAGACCACCTTGTTCTTTCATGCGGCGTGCTTCTGTGAAAGCCTCTTCGCGCGTAGCATCATCTGCTTGCCATGGTATAAACATGGCGTACACACTTTGCTTTGCATAGGGCCCATAATTACCATAGGATTCAATGCTATGCCAACCAATTTTATCAGGATAGAGGCGCACTGTTTCACGACGCTCTTCTTGTACACCAGATTCGTCGTAATACACAGAATAATCACGGCCCCAGCTATCCTTGTGACCGATGAGTTCATCTCGTGCTATTTCCTCACGCCGTGCCCATTGGTCCTTCCATTTCAAAATAAGATCATCAATATATCTCGTTACATCAGCCGACTGATGTTGTTCTACATAGTTGGGCTCGATAACACGACTGTAATCTAACCCAGCCATCGATAAAATGATACCTGTATTTACATAAGGCAAGGCCTCTTGTACGGAATAGCCCCCTTCAAGGACTGCAATATCGGCCTGCAATAAATCAACTAGTTCTGCATAGCCCTTAGCAGTCACATTCATATTTGCTAATGGATCAGAGAAGTGATTGTCCTGTCCCGCCGAATTGATGACGATATCCGGTTTAAATTCATGTAGAATCGGCAATACGAGTTCGCGCATCACCTTTAATAAACCTTCATCACCTGTGCCAGGAGGTAGTGGAATATCTATGTTAGCACCAATGGCTTGAGGTCCACCGAATTCATCCATAAATCCGGTACCCGGATATAAGGTCCGTCCATCTTGGTGAAAGCTTATATACAATGTATCTGGATCGTGGTAGAACACATCTTGTGATCCATCCCCATGATGTACATCAGTATCGACGATGGCCACCCGTTTCACACCATAGGTTTGACGTATATGCTGAATCATAACGGCTTCGATATTGATGGTACAGAATCCACGAATGCCATGAACCATAGCCATCGCATGATGTCCTGGTGGTCTAACGAGGGCAAAGGCCCTATCCACCTCTCCGCGTAGCACCGCATCAGCTGCAGCAATGGCACCACCAGCAGATACGCGATGCGCATCGGTTACCCAAGATGCTAAATCAGGGACCCCAACATGAACACGTTCTATTACATCCCAGTCGGCTACGATAGGATTATATTCTCTAATATTCGACACATCGAGCAATCCTTCTTCCACGATTTGGTCCCGCGTATAGAGCAATCGTTCTTGCCGTTCTGGATGGGTAGCAGAAATTTTCCAATCAAAGGCAGGGAAAAATACAAGGCCTAATGAAGGATGTTCTATTGTGCTAGCCGACACGATTCCATTTCGCACACGGTAACTGTCCTTATGATTCCACATAGCCGCTCACCCCCGCTTTCAATTGTACTTTCACAGTAATAATGCGTTCCATCGATTGCCATCCATCGACAACAGGGAAAATCTTCAACGCTTATCGTTTCTACATCAGGTATTACGCCTGCTGCTACAAGGCCTTGTTCTTGAGCAGCTTCACATAATAATCGATACGCCACCTCTTCCACAGCGTTAGCAGAACGCAAAGAGCTACCTTTATCTTGAATGCCCAGTTCTGGCACTACCATAGTACGCCGTTTTGTATCGACGTGAACCGTAATCGCCATCGTATGGTTAGCCACACCGGCACCGATGGCATTAGCCACGGCCGCATCGGCTGGAATATGAACAGGCAATCCTAGTTGGTCCCCAATAATAGGGCCCAAACTAGCCGCCGTGCCACCGACGATAACAAGCTGGGCCGGCACAAATGGATCAGGATGCACAATATCGGCCACTACATAGATAGGTCGTTTATTTTCCTTCGCCACGACTGTATCAATCGCTTGCTTTACAACACGAACGGCTTCATCTACAATGCGTTGAGCCATAGTGCTAGCATCAATGGTCGTATCAATCTGTGCAATGGCATCGTACGCCTTCTGTTCATCGCCATAATGCGCGTTACCAAGCACGATGAGGGCATCCCCTAATGTAGGGATAGTGCCGCCCAATGCAACAGATGGGCCAATCCGTTCAGGGCCGACCATGAGTTTCCCATCTTCATAGCGCACCGCCGATTCACCGCCAATGCCCACCGAGGTAACCGCAAAGGAGCGTACAGCACTTGGATATTCACGAATGGATACACCCTCCTTTGTCATCAGTGGTTTGCCCTGTTTCCACAAGGAAATATCCGTTGTAGTCCCACCAATATCAAGGGCCACCGTATGGGCGGCTTTAGTGCTGCGCAATGCTTCCAAGCCAAGTACCGTTGCGGCTGGTCCGGTAAATACAGTTTCTACAGGAATGGATTCCACCGTATCTATCGGTAGCGAACCACCGTCAGCTTTCAAAATATATACAGGTGCCGTAATGTGAAAGGTATCTAATGCGTGGAAAACAGCGTTCTTAAATTCCTTAAATACAGAGGCCACGGCGCTATTAAAATAGGCACTGATGGTGCGACGTGGAAAATTAAGATTGCCACTTAACGCACTGCCTGTAGAAATCGTATGATATGTGTCAGCTAGAGCCTGAGCAACATCGATTTCTTCCTTCGGATTGCGAACGCCAAATTTTGCGGATACAGCAGCCAAATCTGTACCACTCTTAGATTGCACCATGTTCGCTAGTCGATGAGTTCCCCTCTACATCTGTACGTTCCACCACGATGCCACGATGGTCCGTATACCCTTTAAGATACACAGGTCTTACAGGGAATATATCATCTACATTGCGCCCTGGCCCCGCTACTACATAGAGATCTACAGGCTGTTCTTTATGCTCCACAATTGTATTTGTCACTACCGTAGTGGATAGCGTTACCTGTTCTATTTGTGCAGGGTCCACACCACGCATCACCGCACCTAAGGCATCCGTTATGCCATTCATGAGATTCTCCTTCGTGGTTCGCCGCTTCGCCGATGAAACGATGGTACCCCCATCTATAATAACGGCATCCGTAAAGGTGCCGCCTACATCTATGCCTAATAACATATGTCCTCCTTTAAACAGAAAAGAGACCGCCGGAGCAGTCTCTTTTGTTAATCTCTAGACTTACCAGTTCTGCACCAGAAACATCGAGAATCTTTTATTTTGCTCCCGAAACGGAAGCGTAGTTTTTAATAATAACGATTGGTGTCATTTGGCTATCATTACCAAATGGATTATCAATCAACAATTTAGCGATTTTCTTCGCATCAATACCGCGACTTGTACCGAGAATTGCAGAGCGTTTCAAGTCATTTACGTCTGCTACAACAGCGCCATAGCAACCTGTGCGTTGAACGATTTTTTCAGCCACCTTATCTGGATCTTTTGGACCAAATACGATGTGTTTATCGAATGGAGGCATTGTACCTGTTACGTCATCGGTTAAGGATGCAGCACGGGCGATAGCGTAAAACACGCCTGGTTTGCGGAAAATTTTAGCAATAGCGCCTAAGAAGAAAGCACCTAATACCTTCCATTTACCATCTAAGTTCATAGCAGATTGCATACCATAAATAGAAGCCATGGAACCATCTGGATGGATAAAGCGGTTAATCATACGCGCTTGCCAACATACATTGAGTTCTTCAGGACGTGTAAAGCGACCTTGTGTAATAGCCACAACGGATTCTGCTACGCATACGATGTCTTCTGGTCCAATATTATGACCACCAAATTCAACGATAGCATCAACGATGTCATCATTATCTGTAAGAATACGTGTAGGAACACATACTAATTCTAATTCTGCCATTGTTATGCCTCCTTAGTGAACCAATGCTGCTTGTACTTCTTCTGCAGTCAAACGAATACGTTGTTTATCGATATGGTAATCGGTACGACCTACGATTTGGTAATAAATGTCGATGTCCATATAAGGGAATCCCTTAATATCTTCACGAATATTACCATTTCTACCAGTTAAGGTAACGTAAACGCGGATTGTACCACCCTTGCGAGGCTTAATAATGATGGCTTCAAAATAACCATCGTGGCGTGGACGATCGATATCCATAGCCCAAGCGTCTACTTTCACACCATCAAAATGTTCTTCTGGAAGCAAAGGACGTGGGAATAAATCCATTATCGTACCAAGTTGACGGCCTTTGTTTACAAATGGCACATCGCAGAACAATGTGATGGAACTCATGTTCATATCTGCCAATTGAAAGCTTGTTTTCCGCTTTGGCAACAAAATAACACGTTCGTTACCTTGTTTTAATACGAATAGACGGAATAATAAGTACAAAATAGCTACGATAACTGCAATGGCAACTATCACATTTATTATGTCATAAAACCACATGTGAATTCTCCTTTATAGTGTAATCAATTCCACCGAAAAATCATCAGTATCTAAGAATTGGGCACCCAAATCGGCCCCTAGGGCAATATCCTTTGTGAAATACAAGTTGCTACGGCCCTTCTCTGTAGATGGATTATGCAGATGATTGCTATCCATCGTACGTCGTACTAAATCGCTAGTCTCATAAGCAGGGTCGATATATCGAATGCGGTCACCTGATAACTCCTGCAGGACAGGACTAACAAATGGGAAATGAGTACATCCCAATACGACAACATCGATATCCCGTTCTAGCATAGGTGTTAAGTACTCCTTAGCGGCTTTACGAACAGCATCGTCATGCAAATGGCCTTGTTCAATTAAGCCCGCTAGTTCTGGGCATGGTTGCTCCCACACAAAAACCTCATGGTCGATGTCCATAGCCACATATTTATGAATATGACTATTAACGGTCGCCACCGTCGCCATGATACCGATGGTATTACTATTGCTTTCACGAATAGCAGTCTTAACACCTTGCGATACACCGATAACCGGCACGTTGACGCGACTACGCACCTCATCGAGGGCCACTACGGTGAAAGTATTGCAAGCGATAACCATCAATTTTACAGGTACTTGATGTAATGTTTCTGCAATACGGCAAGCGATTTCTGTAATCTCCTCGGTTGGACGATTGCCAACGGGATTATTAGCATTATCCCCTATATAGATGAAGTTTTCATTGGGAAATTGTTCCTGTAGAACTTTCAAAACGGATAGACCACCTACACCTGAGTCAAAGACGCCGATAGGCAGTCGTTGTGTATCTATATTAGTCATGAGGCATCTCCTCAACAGCATTTAGAATAGGTTGATAAAAGCGATCCTCTAATCGTACGATTTTCCCAGACGATTTAGACATAAAGGCATTCTTAGTCTCACCCGTCGCCAATAGTGCACCATCGCTAGCGCGGCGCATGCGGTATTTAAATACCATCTGAGCACGGGTCATTTTGACTAAATAGGTTTCTATATTAATCGTGTCATCGAACCGAGCCGGCTCCTTATAGTTACACGATACATTCATAATTGGAAATACTATATCCTCGTCCATCATATCCCACAAGGTGACACCGATGTGACGAAGGAATTCAATACGCGCCATTTCAAACCACCGAAAATGATTGCTATGGTGAGCAATTCCCATCATATCGGTTTCATAAAAACGGACGTTAATTGTCGCTGTATACATTTATTCATCCTTCTTATTACAATACAAATTTAATTGTATATCTATTAACAAAGGGTGTCAAATAAACAAAGGCAGTCCAACCAATAACAATGATTAAACTGCCTTTTTATGTACTTGTTAGTTGCCAAAAGGGAATAGCTTTTTCGCTTGTTCTTCATGGGATGTTTTGATATAGCGATTGGCGATTTTGAAAGCAATGCCGAGAACTGCTACATCATCTACCCAGCCAAGGCCCGCAATCGTATCAGGAATGATGTCGATTGGTAGGACGAGATACCCTAAGGCGCCGGCTAAAATAGCCTTTACATATTTTGGTGTATCTTGATCGCGCAAGCAAAAGAATAACACCACTGCTTTTTGTACAAAGGCAAGTTTTTTACCATAGCGAGTGGCAAACGCCAAGAATCGAGACTCACTAAAATACTTGCCATATTTGATAATCTTTAATGGATTCATACCAATCCTTCTAACTATTTACGAAAACCGTTAATTGTGGATTTTGTCGTTTCTTTTACTGTTTCAACAGCTTGGAACGCAGTATCTTTTGCATTTTCCACAGCTTTAGTCGCTGTAGTTTTTGCGTTTTCCACAGCCACTTGAGTAGTTGCTTTCGCTACTTCTACGCCACCTTTAGCCAATTCTTTTGCAGTATCCAATGTTTCTTTTGCTACATCGATTTTTTCTTTTGCCGCATCAGTTACTTTTGCTACTGCTTCTGCTGCATTATCATGCAATTGGTATTTTGTTTCCGTATTCCATTTTTCAATAGCAGGTGCTACTTTTTCAGCATATACTTGTTCTAATTGTTCTTTTGCAAGACCTGTTTCATTGGCAATACCAGCCCATACATCGCGTTGGCCTTGAGTGAACGGAATGCTTGCTGCTGCATCGCGAGCGATTTCGCCAGCAATGGTTTTACCATTTTCATAGAACTCAGCGATCATAGGTTTGTAGCGTTCGATGTCGGATGGCATACCATCTTCGATCCAAATATGAGCTACCTTACCAATAGCATAGGTCAAACCAACAGCTACCGGTACGCGTACTGCTTTAAAAGGTACGAGTAAGGAAATAGCAGCTGTAGCAATAGCAGTGCTCAAGCCACCTACTAAACCTACAACAGCACCTGTTTGTAATTCCACATCATATAAATGAGCAATGCGAGTTACCATGTATGTAGCATTTGTGCATAGTGCAACATTGCTGAATTTTGGAGACAAAGCCAATACGGCAGCACGGCCTGCACCCCAGAAAATAAATTGTTCAACTTGATAATTTAAATCTTGACCACCATCGCTAAGCGGTTCAATTCTAACGCCATTATATTCTGCCATAATCGTTCTCCTTTTTCTCCGGATTCCACTTGTGAATGTATGTATCGTTCATTAGTATTATTATACCATTCTCAATGTAGAATTGAAATGAATAATATATATTTTACCCTGTATAAACTGTCTTATTATGACTATTAGTAATAGATAACACTCTATTCACTACCAACTCGTAAGACCTCCATCAATCGTCCACGCAGCACCTGTTACAAAGGATGCTTTTGAACTAATTAAAAAAGCGATAACTTCTCCAATTTCATGAGGTTTTGCAATACGCCCTAATGGATAATGTTGGCCCATCTCCTCTTTTGCTTGCTCCGCATCTTGATGAGATTGAGCGATTTGCTTATCTACAAGGGATGTATCTACATCTCCAGGGCACACGCAGTTAACGCGTACTTCATGAGGCGCCATCTCAAGGGACAGTGATTTTGTAAAGCTTACGATAGCACCTTTTGACGCACCATATACTGAGCAGGCTACATTGCCCTGTAGGCCTGCATCACTAGATACGGTAACAATACTGCCCTTTACTTGACGTAAATAAGGCAATGCTGCTTGGCACAAGAATACAGTCCCTTTTACATTTGTTCCAAACATTTCATCAAAGGCCGATTCAGATACATCGGCTAGTAGCTCTTCTTCATAATATCCAGCCGCCGTTACAAGAGCCGAAATACTACCAAAGAAATCTACCGTTTCTTTTACGATGCGCTGACAATCGCTAACACTAGATACGTCGCCTTTCACATAGCGCACCTTCGAAGAATAGCGGCGCAATTTCATCTTTGCCCTTTGTCCCGCTTGTTCATCGCGGCCATTGATAACGACGCACCAACCTTCTTGCAATAATAGCTTAGCTGTGGCAAATCCAATTCCCCGATGTACCACCGCTGATCAATGCCACTTGAACATCATTTTTATGAGGCATACTCACACCTCCTACAAGGTAGAAATATAATCAAACACTAATTTTAACAACATCACTGTCGTAACAGACAGGAATACAACACGCACCAAAGAAGACCCTTTCGCAATGGCTAAATGAGATCCTAAATAGGCGCCCACAACTTGTCCCACCGCAGCGGCAAGACCATACATAATATTGACGTGTCCTAAATATAGAAACACAAGTAAAGATGCTAAATTACTGGTGAAATTTAAAATTTTAGCATTCGCCGAAGCATGGAGAAAATCAAATCCGGTAAAGATAAATCCCATAATGAGAAATGTACCTGTACCAGGGCCTATAAAGCCATCATAAATACCGATGCCAAGGGCAAAGGCCATACAAATATAAAGTGCTCGCCCCATTACTTGAGAGGTGCGATTTACTTCGCCCCAGTTCTTTTTAAAGACTACAAATAATGTAACGGCCACGAGTAATACGATGATAATCGGTTTAACATATAGCGGCGGTAATGATACAACCGCCAAAGTACCTAGCATAGAACCTATAAAGGTAAAAGGCAATAGTTTACGAACCAGCTTAAAATCAACCATATGGTTTCGTAAAAATGTAATTGATGCACTACCGGCCCCAAAGATACTAGACAATTTATTACTACCTAGAGCCATGCTAGGAGGCAAATTAGTTAGCAACATGGCCGGCACAGATATCAATCCACCGCCACCCACTATGGAATCCACAAAGCCCGCAAAGGCCCCTGCTACAGCAAGCAATATAAGTATCATTACCTCATAGGGTAATCCGGTTATTGCAATTAGCCATTCCATATACGACCTCCCATATCTCACATACATATACTATCATTTTACCATTCGTATAAGTAAAAACAATAGTCCTATATACAAAATAACGGTGACCAAGGTCACCGTTATGTATTATATCCTACTATGAATATGTTACGACTATTTTTTGTCTGCCAATCGATCTAATACCACTGTATAACCATCAGCACCATATACAAGGCATCGTTTCACACGACTAATCGTCGCTGTACTAGCACCGGTTTCTTCTACAATCGTTTCATAGCTATCACCAGCGCGTAACATTTTAGCCACTTGAAGTCGTTGCGATAATGCTTTCAGTTCATTAACAGTACAAATATCCTCAAAGAATGCATAACATTCTTCTACAGTTTGAAGTTGTAAAATGCCTTCAAAGAGCTCGTCATGTTGAGCACTTCTCAATTTTTCATTGACGCTCATAACGCCTCCTATTTCTTATTCATCGCTTTGGATAAACCGTCACCAATCATTTGGATAACTTGAACCATAATGATAAGAATGATGATGGTAGCGAGCATGATATCCCCTTGGAAACGTTGGTATCCGTAGCGGATAGCAATATCACCAAGGCCACCGCCACCAATAGCACCTGCCATTGCAGAGTAACCAATCAAGTTAACGATAAGCACCGTAACATTATCGATAATAGTTGGCAATGCTTCTGGTAACAATACCTTGCGGATAATTTGGAATGGGCTTGCCCCCATCGATTGAGCAGCTTCGATAACACCGAATTGAATATCCTTAATGGATGTTTCTACAAGACGTGCTAAAAACGGAATCGCCGCCAATGTCAACGGTACACAAGCAGCCGTCGTACCAATGGACGTACCAACAACCATACGTGTAAACGGAATGATAGCAACCATTAAGATGATAAACGGAATGGAACGAGTCGCATTAACGATAGCCCCTAGAATCTTATTAAGCGCTGCATTTTCTAAAATATGTCCCTTTAGAGGTAACCACCAATACAACGCCGAGTGGAATACCAATAATCATGGCCATAATCGTAGAGATAACGGTCATTTGCAATGTATCCAAGGTACCGGTTATCAACAATTTAATTACTTGCTCTGACATAACCGATCACCTCGCTTTCAATTGGTAATGTTCTGATATAGTCTAGCCCTTCTTGCGCCTTCATAGGATCACCATTCAAAATGATGATGAGACGGCCTACACTAGTGTTTTGAATGTAGTCGATGCCACCAAATAAGATGCTTACATCGAGGTCAAACCGACGTACTAAACCTGCTACAACAGGTTCATCTGTGGCTTGGCCGGTAAACTTCAATTTTACCAATGGTGCCGTACCAGCAATCCAGTCATCATGAAGTTCAATATGTTCAAGCGCTTCTTGTGGTAGGTTATCGCTTACTACTGAGCCAACGAAATCTTTTGTAGTCGGTTTCTTCGGATTTGTAAATACTTCGAGCGTACTACCTTCTTCTAAGATAACACCGCCTTCGATAACGGCTACGCGGTCACAAATTTCGCGGATAACCTTCATTTCATGAGTGATGAGCACAATGGTAAGCCCCATCCGTTCATTGATATCCTTCAACAATTCCAAGATGGATTCTGTTGTTTGTGGATCCAACGCAGATGTAGCTTCGTCGCACAATAATACCTTTGGATTAGATGCCAAGGCGCGAGCAATGCCAACGCGTTGCTTTTGACCACCGGATAGCTGGGATGGATAGTTATTCACGCGGTCCGATAAACCTACGATATCGAGAATCGGAGTGATGCGTTCTTTGATTTCAGCCTTGCTAAGCCCTTGCAATTCCAATGGGAATGCTACATTGTCATAGACCGTGCGCGATGATAAAAGATTAAAATGTTGGAAAATCATGCCAATGTGTTTACGCGCTTTACGCAGTTCACTAGCACTCAATTTCGTTAAATCTGTGCCGTCTACGATAACGGAGCCCGATGTAGGGGCTTCCAGCATATTGATGCAACGAATCAGTGTAGATTTACCGGCCCCTGATTGACCGATAATGCCGTAGATTTGCCCCTTTTCAATGGTGAGGCTAATATCCTTCAGCGCTTCTACACGATTAGCACCTTCGTAGACCTTGCTAATGTGTTCTAATGTAATCAAAATATGTCCTTTCTTTGTGAAAGCTCCCCTTACCAGCCACTATAGCTACCATATTGATACCTATGTATGCTAATTAAGCCAAGCCTTCTTCCATTAATTTTTCTAGACCATGACGTAATTTCATAGTCACTGCACCTGGTTTACCATCAGATACAGGATTTCTGTCGAGTTTTATAATCGGAATCACACCACCGGTTGTATTGGTAAAGAATAGTTCATCCGCATCATTAACGAAGGCGCGGTCAAACTCTTTTTCGATAACAGTGATGCCCAATGAAGGTGCCACACGAGTAATAACCATTTGACGCGTAATGCCCTTCAAAATATGATTATCCGCTGGATGTGTATAAATAATTCCATCTTTTACGGCAAATACATTAGATGTAGCCCCTTCGGTACAAATGCCATCGCGGAATAACATCGCTGTATAAGCAAATTTCTTTTCCGCCTTTGTTTGCGCCAAAATGTTAGGAATCAAATTCGTTGTTTTAATGTCTACATGCCCCCAACGTTCATCAGGCAATGCGATAGCTTTCACACCAGATTCTAGCTTGTTCACTGCCTCCATATCGAGATTATGAATGGACATGAGCATTTGTGGTTCAAGTTTAGAGCGATCGTACGCATGATGACGTGGCGCCACACCACGGGAGATTTGTAAATAAATGTAACCTTCCTTGATTTCACTTTGTTCAATCAAAATTTCATGAAGTTCGGTCAAATCATCTGGCGTCATTTTTACAGGGATGTCCATTTCACGCATGGATCGATATAGACGATCTTGATGATAGGACAATGCAAAACAACGACCTTTTGTAACACGTACAACTTCATATACAGAATCGCCGAATAGGTAACCGCGGTCATCAATACTAATTACCTTTGCACCTGGTTCGACGAATTCACCGTTAAAATATGTTAATTCTTTCATAAGAGCACCTCATTTTCCCTTGTTGTAACTCTAATCAGTATGATTGTATTATAGCACAATCACAGATTAATTTTCACACTTTACATTGTGAAAGTTTTCATTTTAGTCATGAAAAAATCCGCCCTCTACCGATAACTATAAGTTATGGTAGGAGCGGATTCTATTGTAATTAGTTATATACCAATCTTACAGTGTTTGTATAAGCCTATTAGTTGCCAAGAATATATTTTCGAATTGGCTTTGGTATTTGTTTTAAACCTACTGTCGTCAAGTAGGATAATCCTACGGCCATCACATACAACAGCACTACGTGAGGCACTGTAAATAGAAGATTATACTTGGCCATGATACCGGTCATGATCAATAACCAAAATGGATGTGCCAAATAGATGCCGTATGAAGTATCCCCAATTTGTGACCAGAACGCCTCCATCGTATTGTTGAGGGGCATCACTTGGAATAGGAATAAGCTAAACAATGTGCCTAATGCCGTATAGAATACACCCATTGGACTCAACTGATGTACCGTGTAAATCGCTTCGAGCACCGTATAATGCCATACATCCATGACATAGTAGTAGGCGCCCAACATGGATAGAATCGATAAAATGGCACATGTGGCCAATAGATATCGGTAACGCCACATATAATCCTTCACTTGTTCATATCGCTCAGCTACAACAGCGCCAAAGAGGAATATCCATACATAATGAATCACCCAATAGTTAAGGCGCATATCAAAGAGATATTTTATAACTGGAGAGTCACTAAAATGTTGTGTCACCCATGCCCCCAATCGATAAGATGATATAAAGTCAACACCTAATTGGATGGCAAATAAGATGACAAGCCAAGGAATGAGGGGCTTTCAAAATCCACCGCACCATCACACGCCATAGTGGCATGAGCACATAGAACCACACCAGTATAACCATAAAATATAAATGGTACATACTGGTACCAAACAAGAGGTTCACAAGCAATGGTCCGGGATGGAGATTTCCAAAATTGTGCGCCGTTATGCCTGTATAGACGAGGTAGAATAGAGACCACACAATGTAAGGATAGAGCACCACTTGAAAGCGTCGTTTCATAAAATCCTTGTAGCTAAATGGATCGTTTACCGATGTATGGTAGAACAAACCAAAAGCTGACAGGAAGAAAAATGCAGGCACTGCAAAACGCGATAAGATTTCCAACACGCTAATGAGTTGTAAATTAACGAACGGATTTTGTAATGCATAGGAGCCGACATGAATGCCGATAACGCCGAGCATACAAAGGCCACGCATATAGGTTATTTCAGGCAAAAACGATCGTTTCATAGGCGATTATTGTTGCGGCACAGCGGCCGGTGTTGGAACAATGCGCGGTGAAGTCGCTGCTTGATGTACTACCGTTGTCGAAGTTGCAGCTGGTGCAGCTTGAGTTGTTGTAGTTGGCACAGCTGGAGCGGCTTGTGCTTGTCCATCGGCTTGTGCAGCCGCAGCAGCTGCTGCAGCTTCAGCTTGTCTCTTCGCTTCTGCTTCCCGTTGCATACGAATTTCTTTTTGAAGAGGTACTACTGGTTTATCATAAACAGTAATATCCGTTTCAAACAAACGGCCCCATGGGAATGTAGCCTTAACTGTACGAGGGTCTACCTTCAAATAAGTTTCACTGAAATCCTTGTACACGTTCTTGTAAATACTCTTCTAATTTTGAATTCAAATCACCAGAGTAGCGTACATTATCGGTACGAATGGAATCTTGCATACGATAAATATCCTTGCGGATATTCGCTTGGTATGCCCAGTTATCCAAATATTGTTGGGTCAACATATCCCGATGCCCTTCTGGGGACATAGTTTGTAGCAATAAGCCTTGTGCAATCGCATAGCCTACCGTATTACTTGCTGTATTCCAGCCATTGTAAGCGCCGATTTTATAGAGTAAATCGCGTTTATATAAAGCGCCTAACAAGGTATTATCAGAGCCATTGTTATAGGCAATATCCGCAATGCTCACGTTTACACCTTGTTCCGTAGCTTGTTGAATACGATCTACAAAGGCAGTCGTAGCTTGAGAAATCATCGGGAAGTTACCAAAGGTTTCAGATTCGGATGTGCTCGTAGAAAGCGGTGTATTAACAGCGAGAAGAACAGTTGGTTTACCTGCAGTTGTCATCGTACCACCAACGGCTTCTACGTGTTCCGCAATCGTTTTATCAACGGTTTGGTCTTCGTAACCTGGCAATGTTTTGCCGGCACCACCAAGTGGATAGATAACGGAGAACGTAGGTTTTTCCGCACTTTCATCGGTACGAGAACGAGCCATCAACAATAAACCGAGTTGATCTGCCCCAGGGGCTGCCATATTGTGTACGTGGAATGCCCTTGGAATATTGATTTAAATAGCGTCCTTCCAATGCGGATTGAGACAATTGAGACGTATCATCATGGCCTAATGCAAAGTATGCAAAGACACCATTACGCGCTTCATCGATCAAGTCTTTATTCACTTGCATATTTTTTTGACGGCGAGAGAACCAGTCTTGTAGATATTCTACAGGGACAGAGGCTTGCAAGCTCATCAATTTTTGCGTTTCCGCTTGTGTCAATGTGCCTGCATCCAATTTATCTTGTAGTGCAGCAATTTGGAATATGGTTGGACCATAATCTGCATAGTAGGATGGTTCTGTACCGCCCCCACTAGCGCGTGGGGAACGCATGACGGTACCAAAGCCATAAATGCGTGTATTTTTGTGATTTGCCTTAAGCGCTTCGATGCGTTTTAAACGATTTTCCAATGTGCTCAATGGCAAATTATGTTTACGAGAATCCACAAGGCCGCCATAGATTAAGGTATCTGTACTCAATACCATAACATCGGCACGGCCCGCATTTTGCTCTACCCAATTCCAGATTTGATCGGCTTGCCCTTTGTAGGTTTTACCGGAAATCAAATTTTGTGGTGGTGTTAACACCGTCATCCCCGCTGCCTTTGCAGTATCAACTGTATATTGTAGGCTTACTGGACGATCATCTTGCGGAACATATAACACAGTTTCCGCATCAACTTGAATGGATGTACCCGTAGCAATAGCCGTAACCATTAACGCTACTTTCAACCATTTTTTAGACATAGGTTAAACTCCTTTATCAAGCACGCTTGTGCGTACCATTTCACAACTGTTGTAAGGGATACAATCATAAAAAAATAACTAATATTACAATTATATCACTTAGTCATAATTTGGCAAATATATCGCATAAAACCAATTATTATCTGACACGAGGCAGGCTCCAGTGATATTTTATAGCTAGTAGACGAATGACCAGCACAATGGTGAAAGCCCCATATACGGCTTGCCCTGCCCAATCGCTAATTACCAGTAGATAATACGCTATACCGCCAATAATACTAGGCAACGCATATACGTCTTCTTTCAGTACGGAAGGCACGCGCTGCGCTAACATATCGCGCAGAATGCCACCACCTACAGCGGTAATGGTACCAAGCAATACGATGAATATAGGCAAGTCCGGATATAGTGTATATCCTGCGGAGGCACCCGTTACGGTAAAGGATGCTAAGCCAAGAGCATCGGCAAATAAATAACTAGCCCTACTACGAGGTCCCATTATGTTGCGATGATAACGACTGTTATAAATGACAAATACAATAAAGGTTACCACGAGGACGACCGTAACATACACTACATTACGAAGTGAATTAGGCGGGAAATAGCCTAACAGTACATCACGAATCACACCGCCCCCAATAGCAGTAGCAAGCGCGAGCACGGCCATGCCGAAAATATCCATTTTACGGGACACGCCCACAAGTGCGCCTGATACGGCGAATGCGATGGTACCAATCATGTCAAACATATACCAAATAATATCCATACTAGCCTCACACAAGCAACTGATACAACGATTAAATCTATTCGCAAAAATACGATAAAATATGATAGACTCTATGTAAGATATTATACATTAAGAGGTGCGATAATGACAAAAGACCTAATGGATTCAACCGAACTTAATACAATGGACGAGCGCAGTCGGGACGAATACTTTATGAGCCTTGCCATCGAAGAAGGCAAAAAAGCGTATGCCCTTGGCGAAATCCCTATTGGCGCCATTTTGGTCCACGATAATCAAGTTATCTCACGTCATCATAACCGCCGTGAACTGGATTATGATGCAACAGCTCACGCCGAGGTTCTCGTCATCCGTGAGGCCTGTAATAGCCTAAAGCGCTGGCGGTTGACTGGATGCACCCTGTATGTTACGATAGAGCCGTGTCCTATGTGCGCAGGGGCCATTATTAACAGCCGTATTGATCGCGTTGTATATGGTGCTAGCGACTACAAAGGAGGCGCCGTAGAATCACTGTTTAATGTGCTATCCCATCCGGGACTAAACCATGAACCACAATTGCAAGCAGGCATCCTCGCTGATGAATGTAGCCAATTGATGAAAGATTTTTTTAAAGAGCGTCGTAAAGCACGGAGGAGTACCCAAGAGGCTGAAGGGTCCGCACTCGAAATGCGGTAGGTCGGGCAACCGGCGCGGGGGTTCAAATCCCTCCTCCTCTGCCATATTTAAAATGATAATGATATGATATAATAGATAAACCTAGATACACATAATACAGATGTTATCTAGGTTTTATTGATGTATACATATAGTATATAATATAAATATATTATATATTACATCATCAATCAACGAGGTTTACTATGCAAAAGTATTATCCTTATCTCATCACGCTGAGTCCATGATTAATGACTCATGCCAAAGTGTACTACCTGCATTATTGGGCTGTTTATCTATACGTATGGACTGTCCTTGGAGCAAGCAGGTTTTCTCATCTTAGCGAACACGGCATTATCGTCATTGCTACAGCCATTGCTAGGGTATATTTCAGACAAGCTCAATCAGCCACGACTCATGCGCGCACGTTATTATCCGCATGTAGTACGGGGATGATGGGTTTTGTTTCGTCTTATGAAAGTCTCCTTGTATGTGCCACACTAGCTGGTGTGGGTTCTTCCATTTTCCATCCTGAAGGGGCAAAAATTATGAACCGCCTCGGAGGTGGCAAGCAAAGCAATGGGAACCTTCGCCATCGGCGGTAGTTCAGGCTTCGCCTTTGGTCCTCTATTTGCGGGCGCCATCGCCTATACAGTAGGTGCACATGGTCTAGCAGCTTTCACCGTAGCCGGTATTATTATATCTACCGTTCTATTCCTACTCATGCCACGTATCGTAGCTCATGCCCAAACTATCGACCAAGCTGTAGCCACCGAAAATCCAACAGTTGCGGCTCAGCCTCTGAAAAATTATTGGAAATATTTTGGTATATTGTTCATCATTATTCTAAGCCAATCGGTTAATTTCCGCGTTATTAATGCATTTATCCCTGTATTCTGGACTCATGAACTCGGCACGAGCCCCGAACAAGGTAGTTTTGCATTAACCGTATTCTTTAGCATCGGCATCTTTATGACCTACATCGGTGGCTTATTGGGCGATAAATACGGTCCTATCAAAATCATTAGATTATCTCTGTTGATTTGGTTGCCATCCATGTTCCTATTAACACAAGTCCCTGAGTTTTCTGTAACGATTATGATGCCACTCGCCTATCTGATTTTGCTCATGATTGGTGCCAAAGGCCATCAGTTACAGCCCTGTTATTGTACTGGGCCAAACTTATCTAGCTAAGAGCATCGGTTTGCATCAGGCATCACCCTTGGCGTAAGCCAAACAATCGGCGGCATCATCGCACCTTGTAGGGAATTTAGCAGATACCTATTCCTACCAGCCATGATGACACTAGTTCCATTCCTTATTGTGGGACTGGCATCATTGCTACTAAAGGATCCTAAAAAATTACAATAACATTAGAAAAACAGCGTTATGACCAAACCGATCATAACGCTGTTTTCTTGTTTCTAGGATTATAGAACGAACTGTTTTCCGTATATAAAACCAATTAATGCTTTAACATTTCATTCAAAATAACCACATCAGTTTCTTTCATGCCTTGTGCTACGACACCGATACTTTTAATCGTATCATCAACGGAGTGAGCTACGAGGCCATCACCCTTTTGATAGCTCTTGTTAAGGCGAGCTTGTTTATAGCCCATGAAAGCTCCATCTAAGGAGATAGCAATTTTACCGGCACAAGATGGTTTCGCCCCATCACATACGATACCAGATAGGCTAACAAGGCCATTTACAAGTGTATCTTCGATAATATCTTTACTATCGCCTTTCAAAAAGGCAATACCAGCTACACTTACAATGCCAGCCGATACAACGCCACAATATGCGGATAGTTTACCAATACCAGATTTAACGTAAAGCGTTAACAAATTGGCAAATACAAGGGATCGATATAATTCCTCATCGGTTTTATCGAGTTCCTCAGCAGTTGTAATGATAGGCATTGAAACGGTCAATCCTTGATTGCCAGAGCCTGAGCAAATAACTACAGGCAACGGGCACCCACTCATGCGTGCATCGGATCCTGCTGCGGCACGAGCCTTACACTTTGTTTCTAGAGATGGGGTTTCATCATCAAGCAATAACAATCTTAATATTGGCACCATAATCATTGGATAAACCTTCATTCGAAATGGCCGTATTATATTCTACCTGCTGCTTAATGCTAGGTAAGATACCGGAAATGTCACCAGCTTTGCAAATTCGTAGATACTATCGAATGTCATCGGGCAAATTACTACGTTCAGCCTCTTTAATTTCGTTAATGGTTTCAGAAATCACGTTTCCATCTATGGACACATAGGTAATATTGGTATGTGCATTTTCAATGCGTACCACTGCCGTATGTTCATCGGTGGTGGCCGTAATTTCAATGTAAAGATTATCAACGCCTTCTGCTAGTTCTACAGTGCAAAGTTAGCCTCTAATAAGGTGCCTAACCACTTACGATTTTCATCGGTAGCCGATTCTAACACCTCTAGTTCTCGTTCAGGATGTCCTACGATGGCACCGAGTACGGTATGGCTAACCTTTGGCCTAGAGTTCGGAATGACCACGGATTTTACGTTCTTAATGATATTGGCACTGCATCGCGCATGAATGTGGTTGGGAAACTCATCCAATACGGATGCGGCCTTGGCTGCATTTATATAACGCGATTGGCTCTGTACAGCCAAAGGCAGGTCGCATTTCTTTTTGTAATAATGAAATATAATCCATATTATACTTCCGCGATGATTTCCACTTCTACTGCAACGCCCAATGGAAGATCTTTTACAGCCACGCAAGAACGAGCTGGTTTAGATGTAAAATATTTTGCATATACTTCGTTGAAAGGTTTGAAGTCATTGATATCAGCTAAGAAGCATGTTGTTTTGATAACCTTGGAAATCAGAACCTGCTTCGGCTAATACAGCTTCAATATTTTTGCATACTTGTTCAGTTTGTGCTTCGATACCTCCTTCAACTACGGAACCTGTAGCGGGTTAATCGCTACCTGACCAGAAGCGAACAAAACCGCCAGCTACTTTAGCTTGGGAATAGGGACCTACTCTGCAGGCGCTTTATCTGTGTGAATTGTTTTCATAATAGGACTCCTTTACAATACATACATATATAGAAATTATTATACATTAATATCGATGTTTTCAATATATTTTATTTAATAGTTTGAAAGCATCTGCAAAGATTGGCATAAAATATTGACGTTGTACATCACTAGTCAATGCCAAGAACAAATAGCTTTTGTGGATTCATTAGAGCCGCTTTGCATAATATGGGAATTTGATACCATTCCGCATCAACTAATACGCGAGAACCTACGGTATATGTTTGATACTTTGGTTTACTTTTCCCATTTTCTGTGTTTCTACATAATTGTACTAGGTTGGCTTTCACCTAACTACACAAGGCAGTATATAACCTGTACCAGCACTTACATAGATGAACCGCGTACGTTCTTATCTGGCAATGTAAATTTTTAATTCTGTTAGGCCACCACTCTTTACAATTTCTCTCACAATATGAGGGGTTGCAATAGGTGTATTACGGATACGATTAGTCATGGAATAATTACAAGTCTATCGCTCATTCCTGTAGATGTATCGTAAATCGAGGGGATATCATTGCAACTAAAAAATAATTTCGCATGTGGTTTATAGCTGTATGGCTTTATATGTTTAGGCTCTACAATGATTGTATCGCCTGTTACTATTTTCTTTAGATTAGCGGTATTTAGAATTGCCGATTTTTCTATATCATCGCCAATATTAGCATACTTTCCTACAATCTCAGCCAATCGAAAGCGACTTGCGCTAATATCAATTAATGCAATGTTGGATACATTAATCTCTGTTAGTAGGCTTGTGAGTAGTTGCAGGAATGAGCTTTTCCCATTACCGCCCTCACCGTATAAGATAAAGAACTTCTGAGCGAATGTATTATTCACAAGGCAATATCCTATAACCTCATATATGAATTGCATCATTTCCACATCATCATCTTGGCCACCGAATAGATTAAACATAAATGTATCTAGTTGATCATGCTCTACTATATCGGGGTTATACTCTACATTAGTCATGCGGGTAGTAGTAACTATGCTAGGGTCTTTCTTGAGTACCGCATCATTTTCCACATCATACAGCGTATTTTTAAATGCAATAATATTGGTATCTATAAAAGGTAGTACGGGCGCTGTAGCCTTAATATATTTGACTGTTTCGCTTAATTTTCCCGAGGGCATCTCTATGTCCGCCGTTTTATTAAATATTATATTATGTAAAGGCGCATCACCATTGGCATCTAGCGCCTCATACACCCCATATAAAGGGTTATAGCTATATAACGGCGTAGATAGTGCATCATTACGGCTCATTGTTTCCGTTTGTTTGATATGCACTAAATTATGGCTATCCTTAATATAATCACCTAATTTTTTAGGTAGTATCTTATTGTTTTCATCTGTAAACGCCCATGTATCGGCTTTAATTGCTGTTTCTTTTTCCCCCATATCTTCCCCTTTTAATCATAGAAACTATTGATAAATTCTTGACGTGCTAGCTCGTCCGCCTCTTTACGTTTACGATCTAAATGCGCTATAACGTGGCGTATCGTGAGCAGTCTATAGTACATCGGGTTATGGCCTGTATTGCCTACTTGCCATTTATCCCGTTTTGCTAATTCTGATAAACAGAATATATCATGCATCTTTTGCGCATCACCCCTGCACCACATATATAGAATTGAAAGTAAACCTGCATCAGCTCGTGAGGCATCGCCCCCATAGTCCGATAAATCGCCCTCATCAAATAGCCTTGTGAATTTATCGCCTTGTCTGCTGTTCTTGATGCGGGTAATAAGCGGTAACAATTCTATTTCTTGATATACAGGCTCTAAACTTATTCCATTAAGTGCCTCTCCTCTATCGCTTTGGCCATTATCAACACCATGAACAGAAAAGGTATCGAATAGCGTTTGTATGGCATCTTGCCTATACGGAATATATTCACAATCAGCCACGCCTTGCACCCTGTTCCCTGTCATGGTAAAGTATCGCCCTTGTGAGTACATCTCAAACCCTAGAGGGCTATTTTTAACACTCTGAGGGGTATCACCTTTCACAATGATATGTAACCCTGTACCCGAGGGGCTGTACTCTGTATACGATGCACATTCAATAAATACCTGCATAGCTAACTCATCTAAAGCCCCATTTTCTACATGATGATCTAAATCTATTCCCGTAAACGGCGTACCGTCAAAATGAAAGCCTAGTCCGTCATATTGTCCTGTTTTAAGCGCTTCTATAGCCTGCTTAAATGTACCGCATGCGCTTTGGCTGTTCCCTTGCTTATGCGTTATCGGGCTATATGGTATCTTACCTTTTCTCACAAGCCAATTGCAGTATTTACGCATTTCAAGCGGTATATTATAATAATGACAAAGGTCTCCCGTATTGCCTTGTTGTGAGTGGCTCGGTATTCCTTGGTTAGTTACGCTCGTGATGTTGTCCGCATCATGGGCGTTTTTATTTTGCCTGTTCATTGTCTTTTCCTCTTTCTTGATTGTCTATAATATTCCACCTTGGCCCTATCCCTAGATATTTAGCTCTATTATGGCGTTTTCCTAGCCCTACACCGTGGCGGGTAGGTAACACAATTTGAATGTTAGAGGGTAAGCCTTTACGTTTTGCATATCTACGAGCGTTATAATTCATGTGTACCAACCTCAATATTTTGAATAATAGTATCTATTTCCTTTTCTATACGTGATATAGTTGTAAAAATGATTTCTGATAGATACGCCCCGTATATATCTAGGTGATTGAGGGTAATCGTTAAATCATCACCATGTAAAGCATTGCCTCTCTTTTCTAATTCTGTGAGCGTATTTGTACAGCCAGCTATAAGCATATCTGTACGCTCTAACAATTCATTTAGGTAAGCCACTTCACATTTAATAGTCATTAAATCGTTACTGTTCATGATATCCCCCTATTTAAAATTTTCCATATCCTTAGACTTTAGAAACTCTTCAAACCGTGCCACATTCACAAGGGTTAAGTTATGACTGATCCGTGTTACTGCATCTCTAAAATTTTCATCTAATAGCATTTCATTAATAAATTTACCTACCGCTGTACGGGATAGATTAAATAATATAGTCAGCTGTTTAGGCTGTACCATGATAGGCGTTAAATTTAGCTTATTTTGTACTGTATTTACCTGTTCCATAAAAATTTATCCTTTCCGAAGAAAAACAATTCATTTATTTCGCCTGTATGGGCGTTTTAGGTATAGCCACGATAGATTCACCTAAGAACTTTTTTATCAGCAATAACGCTCACAATACCCGCATCAATTTCGATTTACACGTATTAATATATAGAGTAATTAGAAAGCGAACAGCATTGTACCAATTCCCTTTACTAGATGATGATTACGGCTCGTATGACCCGCTCAAATCAAACATAGTAATAGTACCTACAAAGCCCCCGCCCTTGTGAGTAATGCACCTCTATAGCCCGTAGAGTGTGATTATATGATTGAGTACATAATGGCTATAGTCTTGTTACACTCACAAGATGATGCGGTGATACGGCTTAGAAAAATAACTCATCTATTGTTAGCGTGTATCCTAACTTGTCAGATAGTACATCTCTAATCTTGGCCATATCATCTGCCGTAAACTTTACTTTTCCATTTTCTTTAGAGTTATAGGCTTGCGCCGTTATTCCTAACAATCCACCTAATACCTTTTGAGATAAACCGCATTGATTACGGATACCAATTAATTTAGAATATCGTTTCACTATACCACCGCCTTTTACTAATAATTACCATACTTTACTTTTCTTTACATTGATAATACACTTTTTGTAAATAAAAGTAAAGCATTTGTTTACATTGTAAATAATAACTTGTATAATGATGTCGAGGTGATTATATGAACACTAAAGAAATACCTACAATAGGCGGGCGAATAAAAGTATTTAGAATAGGCGCAGGTTATAGTATGGAAACATTAGGGAATAAACTTAATGTTTCTAAAATGACCATATCTCAATGGGAAAATAATAAAACTACACCTACGCCTAAAAATTTAAAGGCGCTCTCTGATATTTTTGGTACTACGATAGACTACTTATTAAATGGTAACAAGGAAACTCCTGCATTTGTCGAAGTTGATGCGATTAACTTTATGCAATCTGCTGAAAATATTAATAACATAAAAAGCAGTTTAGATGCTTTTCTAACAAATGCTACTGATGAGGATATCATTGCTTTAACTATGTATATAAAAAGTAAAGTCGAAGGCTACCAAATTGATATTATGGAAAAAGCGCTAACTACTGACATATTTTCAGCATATAATACAATGAGAAATAAAGTAGAAAATCTAAAATAACGCCTGCCTAGTATTAGAAAGGCGGTTCATTATGTGGGTAGAAACACTCACAAATAGCAAGGGTACACGCTATAAGTATTGTGAGCGGTACGAGTTACCAAACGGCGATACACGCAAGGTATCCATAACCCTTAACAGTAACAGCACCTATGCACACAAGCAGGCAAGCATAGAATTGCAAAATAAAATTAAAGATGTAATAAAAGAATTACACCTAGACCCTAATATAACAATGTATAAGGTGGCTCAATTATGGTTAGAACATACTGAGCCTACGGTAAAGATATCTACGCATATCAACCATTCTCTACACGTTAAAAAGATTTTTACCTACATTGATACAGGTATCCCCCTTGTGAACGTAACGCCGATCATGATTGAAAACATGGTTCATAGCGTTTATTACAAGGAAAATCTTTCTTATTATTATGCTAAATCAATACTTACAACAGTACGGGCAATATTCCGCCATGCAAAACGTAGGCGAATAATACAAGATATTCACGAAATAGAGGATATCAATGTAAAGAAAAAGCCGTTTACGCATACCGAGATAGCTAAAAAACAAAATAAATTCCTTGATGCGGTCGAACTTAAAAGCGTATTAGCTCAACTCACAAAGCTCGCTCCTAGGATAGCCCTGCTCATCGAATTTATGAGCTTAACGGGTTTACGCATCGGTGAGCTATTGGCATTACGGTATTGTGATTATGACACAAAAAAAGCTACCATTAATGTAAACGGTACACTACAGTACTTTTACAAAAATGGTAGCGATATAAAGCGGGGTACGCCAAAGAATATTTACTCTATTAGAGATATAGCCCTAGATAATAGATGCGTTAAAATTCTAAACACAATCATTACAGATAATAAACGCCAATCTCTATGGTTCAAGGGATACAATGAACAGGGTTACATATTTACGGCCAAACGTGGTAGCCCCTATGATATGCAATACATCAATAAACTATTAAAGCAGGTACACATAGAGGGAAAACACTTAACCACGCATATTTTTAGACATACACATATCAGTATGTTGGCGGAATTAGGTATTCCTTTAAAAGCTATCATGCAACGGGTTGGCCACAATGACCCCGCCACTACATTAAGCATTTACACTCATGTAACGCAACACATGAAAGATGATATAGTTGAGAAATTAAATAGCCGAAACAGATAAGGCCTGCCCCTTTTCTGCCCCTTTGTGAATATAACTGCTCACAAAGTCAGTATTTAAGCTATCTAATAGTCCTATTCGTTTCTTCTCTGCCATATTTTAACAATTAACTAGCACATATAAAAAAGACGGTACTGGGGGTACCGTCTTTTTTCTTTTGCGTTAAGCAATCAAAATACTCATTGCCTTAGTCACTTATTATACTACATCTTGCAAATAAATCTGTAAAGATTTTCAAATTCTCAATACGCATCGTACAATTTATATTTTGGGATACATATAGTATATAATATAAATATATTGTATATTACATCATCAATCAACGAGGTTTACTATGCAAAAGTATTATCCTTATCTCATCACGCTGAGTCACATGATCAACGACTCATGCCAAAGTGTATTACCTGCATTATTGCCGCTGTTTATCTATACATATGGACTGTCCTTGGAGCAAGCAGGTTTTCTTATCTTAGCGAACACGGCATTATCGTCATTGCTACAACCATTGCTAGGGTATATTTCAGACAAGCTCAATCAGCCACGACTCATCGCAGCAGGCACGTTATTATCCGCATGTAGTACGGGGATGATGGGTTTTGTTTCGTCTTATGAAAGTCTCCTTGTATGTGCCACACTAGCCGGTGTAGGTTCTTCCATTTTCCATCCTGAAGGGGCAAAAATTATGAACCGCCTCGGAGGTGGCAAGAAGGGTAAAGCAATGGGAACCTTCGCCATAGGCGGTAGTTCAGGCTTCGCTTTTGGCCCTCTATTCGCTGGTGCTATCGCCTATACAGTGGGTGCACATGGCCTAGCAGCTTTCACCGTAGCCGGTATTATTATATCTACCGTTCTATTCCTGCTCATGCCACGTATCGTAGCTCATGCTAGGACTATTGACCAATCCGTAGCCACCGAAAATCCAACCGTTGCGGCTCAGCCACTGAAAAATTATTGGAAATATTTTGGTATATTGTTCATCATTATTCTAAGCCAATCGGTTAATTTCCGCGTTATTAATGCATTTATCCCTGTATTCTGGACTCATGAACTCGGCACGAGCCCCGAACAAGGTAGTTTTGCATTAACCGTATTCTTTAGCATCGGCATCTTTATGACCTACATCGGTGGCTTATTGGGCGATAAATACGGTCCTATCAAAATCATTAGATTATCTCTGTTGATTTGGTTGCCATCCATGTTCCTATTAACACAAGTCCCTGAATTTTCTGTAACGATTATGATGCCGCTAGCCTATCTGATTTTACTCATGATTGGTGCTGCAAAGGCCATCAGTTACAGCCCTGTTATTGTACTGGGCCAAACTTATCTAGCTAAGAGCATCGGATTTGCATCAGGCATCACCCTTGGCGTAAGCCAAACAATCGGTGGCATCATCGCACCGGTTGTAGGGAACTTAGCAGATACCTATTCCCTACCAGCAGCCATGATGACACTGGTTCCATTCCTTATTGTGGGACTAGGCGCATCATTGCTACTAAAGGATCCTAAAAAATTACAATAATATGAGAAAAACAGCGTTATAACCAAATGGGTCATAACGCTGTTTTTTTATTTATAGGATTATAGGACGAACTGTTTTCCGTATATAAAACCAATTAATGCTTTAACATTTCATTCAAAATGACTACGTCAGTTTCTTTCATGCCTTGTGCTACGACACCGATACTTTTAATCGTATCATCAACGGAGTGGGCTACAAGGCCATCACCCTTTTGATAGCTCTTGTTAAGGCGAGCTTGTTTATAGCCCATGAAAGCTCCATCTAAGGAGATAGCAATTTTACCGGCACAAGATGGTTTCGCCCCATCACATACGATACCAGATAGACTAACAAGGCCATTTACAAGTGTATCTTCGATAATATCTTTACTATCGCCTTTCAAGAAGGCAATACCAGCTACACTTACAATGCCAGCCGATACAACGCCACAGTACGCGGATAGTTTACCAATACCAGATTTAACGTAAAGCGTTAACAAGTTGGCAAATACAAGAGCTCGGTACAACTCCTCATCGGTTTTGCCAAGCTCCTCAGCGGTTGTAATGATAGGCATGGATACGGTCAAGCCTTGATTGCCAGAGCCAGAGCAAATAACTACAGGCAACGGGCACCCACTCATGCGTGCATCGGATCCTGCTGCGGCACGAGCCTTACACTTTGTTTCTAGAGATGGGGTTTCATCATCAAGCAATAACAATCGACCAATATTGGCACCATAATCATTGGATAAACCTTCATTTGAAATGGCCGTATTATATTCTACCTGCTGCTTAATGCTGGGTAAGATACCGGAAATGTCACCAGCTTTTGCAAATTCGTAGATACTATCGAATGTCATCGGGCAAGTACTACGTTCAGCCTCTTTAATTTCATTAACAGTTTCAGAAATCACGTCCCCATCTACGGACACATAGGTAATATTGGTATGTGCATTTTCAATGCGTACCACTGCCGTATGTTCATCGGTGGTTGCCGTAATTTCAATGTAGAGATTATCAACACCTTCCGCTAGTTCTACAGTGCAAAAGTTAGCATCTAATAAGGTACCCAGCCATTTACGATCTTCATCGGTAGCCGATTCTAATACCTCTAGTTCTCGTTCAGGATGACCTACGATGGCGCCGAGCACGGTAGCCGCCGCTAAGCCTTTGCGGCCTCCAGAGTTCGGAATGACCACGGATTTTACGTTTTTAATGATATTGGCACTGCATCGTGCATGAATGTGGTTGGGAAATTCATCCAATACGGATGCGGCCTTGGCTGCTGCATAGGCAAGCGCAATTGGCTCTGTACAGCCAAAGGCAGGTTTCATTTCTTTTTGTAATAATGAAATATAATCCATATTATACTTCCGCGATGATTTCCACTTCTACTGCAACGCCCAATGGAAGATCTTTTACAGCCACGCAAGAACGAGCTGGTTTAGATGTAAAATATTTTGCATATACTTCGTTGAAAGGTTTGAAGTCATTGATATCAGCTAAGAAGCATGTTGTTTTGATAACCTTGGAGAAATCAGAACCGGCTTCGGCTAATACAGCTTCAATATTTTTACATACTTGTTCAGTTTGTGCTTCGATACCGCCTTCAACTACGGAACCTGTAGCAGGGTTAATCGCTACCTGACCAGAAGCGAACAAAAAACCGCCAGCTACTTTAGCTTGGGAATAGGGACCTACTGCTGCAGGCGCTTTATCTGTGTGAATTGTTTTCATAATAGGACTCCTTTTTACAATACATACATATATAGAAATTATTATACATTAATATCGATGTTTTTCAATATATTTTATTTAATAGATTTGAAAGCATCTGCAAAGATTGGCATAAAATATTGACGTTGTACATCACTGGTCAATGCCAAGAACAATGTAGGCTTTTGTGGATTCATTACGAGTGCCGCTTTTGCATAATATGGGAATTTGATACCTTCCGCATCAACTAATACGCGAGAACCTACGGTATATGTTTGATACTTTGTATTATTCATTTTCTCCATTTGTTCTGTGTTTTCTACAGTAATGGTAGTAGGTTTTTGGCTTTCACCAACTACACCAAAGGCAGCACTGTAACCTGTACCAGCACTTACATAGATGGAACCGGGTACGTTCTTATCTGGCAATGTAAATGTTTTAGATTCTTTTGGCAACAGATTATTAACCGTAGTCAACATGAGTTGTTCTGTAATCGGATCCAACTCACCATTATTGAGTATGGCTAATACAGGAAGGACAGACGCATTAGCCTTAGGGTTATCAAACAATGCATTGGCTGCCGTTTTCAAATCTACGGCCACTAACAAAGCGTCCTTTTGGCCGGTTTTATCTTCCCCTTGTAATTGATATACATCATAGGAAACGCCCATATAGTTAAGCGCAGATAATGCATCCTCATTACTTTGGCGAGTCCGTTTATTCGTAGTTGGTTTTGCATTATCCTTGATAAGCAAATCCTTTATAATATCCACAGAATCTGTAGTAGATGCGGTTGCCACCGTAACTGTATTCGGAACAGACATGGATCCTGCTATGGTTTTTACATCTTTTGCACCAGCAAAACTAGTAACTGCACCAACTAAACATGCTGCTAGCACAAGAGTTTTTAATGGTTTCATTATTTATTGCCTCCCTTTAGGGTTTTCAATCCATACATGGATTCTAATTGTCCTGACCAGTAGTCTCGGCTCGTATCTTCGGTAGCCAAGATTTGTACTGTAAGGCCATCATTTTGTGGCATTGCATACATAGTTAAGCTACCAGGCAATACAAAGCCATCATATTTTAAGCTACCGCGTATATTCACACCAGCTATGGTGCCAAATTTAGAGGCATATGGTTTAGATGAAATTTCTGTAGCCCCCACGGTAAAGTTAGGAATGACCTTTTTTAAAACGTCGATAGTCTCTTGCATATTTTGTTGCTCCTTAAGGGATAGTGACTTATTGTTTATAAGTTCTTGATTAATGTCCCTAAAAGAATCACGTTGGATTCTAGCATTTATATTTGCTATACGAGACTCCAATATATTACGTTCGAAAGTAAGTGGCTTGAGTTTAGAAATAAATTCTTCTGCATTAGACTTAGAATACAATATCTTTTTAGATTCTGTGCCTGCTTTTGGATTTGTCATAGTAGAACCAACAATTTGAGACGCTACATCACCAGAATAATCGATGATATCTTTATTTAAATTATAAGTCATCAGCCAAGCCGTATGATGACCTAAGTTACTATCTCCAGACAACTGATACAAACTGTATCCATCTACATAATTTCCTTTAAATGGCGGAACTTCTATTTTATATACCTCTTTTATACGCTCACTAAGTTTTTCCTGAACCGCCTTATTGGTTTCATTTATAGCCTTATTTTGTTCTTTGGTTCTAAAAGTAGGATTGGTAGGAATTATCTCAATAGCTGTTGCGTGTACACCATTATTTGTAGTGGCATACTGACCATAGCCTAAATCGATTGTATCGGCACAGGCTACAGCCGCCATGCCCACCGTTAAGCATGTAGCACAAGCTAGTGTCATTACCTTCTTACTCCACGTTTTCATAGTCTCACCTCGTGAATATATAACTTGAATTATATTAGTAAGTTTTAATTAAGAATTTTAAATATACATATAATATTATACTATACAATTGTACTAACATGATAGGGACACCAAATTTACATTTCCCCTAATGTACTATACAATACTTAGTGATAAGAAAACGTATTTCTAACAGAAAGGAGTTGGCATTTCGCCACACTATTATGATACAAGAATTAATCCCCCTCACTAGACCGCGCACATTGGCCGCTGCACTAGGCCCCACCATCTTAGGTGCCGCATTTAGTTATTACGCCTTCGGTGCACTTCATGGCACAGGACTCGCCATTTTCCATACAGTTCTTATTTTTCTAGCCGTCGTATCGGCTCAAATCATCGCCAATTTATGGAATGAATTGAAAGATTTTAAATCTGGTCTTGATGCGGGGCAAAAAATAGGTAATGCTGGTTCCCTTACCCGTGGTGCTGTGACGCCAAAGCTCATCTCCACTATGATTAAGGTTCTTATGATTGTACCTATCATCATCGGCCTATACCTATCAGCCACCATTACATGGTGGTACATTCCTGCCGGCATCATCTGTATTTTAATTAGTTTTTTGTATTCAGGTGGCCCAAAGCCAATTTCTCGTACACCATTTGGGGAAATCTCATCCGGTATCGCCATGGGTTTTGCTATTGTCCTCATTACAGGCTTTGCGTGGACGCGTGAACTTTCACTAGCATTCCTAATCCCTGCACTACCGGCTACCCTATTAGTTGGATCCATCATGCTCACCAACAACATTCGAGATATTCGAAACGATGAAAAACACGGTCGTCGCACATTACCAATTGTATTAGGCCGCGACCGCGCCATCAGCCTAATGAGCATCACCTATATCTTTAACTTCTTCTGGATTTGTGCCTGGATCTATTTGAAAGTCCTCCCAATCCCAGCATTACTCGCATTACTAGCCATCATCCCAGCATTTAAAACCATCAAAACATTCTATACCCATGTGGACGAAATCAAATTAGATAAAGCCATGGGTACTACCGCTGGTGCCGCTATGTTATACCAATTACTATTAAGTATAGGGCTCATTATTAGTCGTTAACCAAACTAAAAGACGATACGCAAAGGAGCTACCACTCAAAACCTCCACCGGCCGGGTCTGACTCCGGCCTACGGCCTACGCAGGGCCAAAGTCGGTTTTGAATGGCAGCTCCTCTTTCTATATAACTTTTAGTTATGGATAACCTCTAATAATACATAGTTGCGGAATAGGAAATAATTTAGTACTATAAGTTTATTAAATTACATTTAATTTTCTCGAAAAGGAGAGTGTTTGTATGAACAAATTTTTAGCATTAGCGGCTACTGTCGTTCTCGGCGGTGCGCTATTAATCGCAGGTTGCGGCAGCGATAATAATAAAGCGGCTAGCAGCGGTGACAAACAAGTATTAAAAATTGGTGCTACTGCAGTACCACATGCGGAAATCTTAGAACAAGTAAAACCGATTTTAGCAAAAGATAATATCGATTTACAAATCACAGAATTCACTGATTACAATACACCAAATCTAGCATTGGGTGATAAAGAAATCGACGCTAACTTCTTCCAACATGTGCCATACATGGACGAATTTGCGAAAGCTCATAACCTTCCTCTAGTATCTGTGGGTGGCGTTCATCTTGAACCAATGGGCTTATATTCCCGTCAAATCAAAGATTTAAAAGACCTTCCTAAAGGTGCAAAGAATCGCTATTCCTAATGACCCTACAAATGGTGGTCGTGCATTAATGTTATTACAAAAAGCTGGTCTTATCACATTGAAAGACTCTAACAATATCTTATCCACTGTACAAGATATCGCTTCTAATCCTAATGGTTACCAATTCGTAGAATTAGAAGCCGCTCAAGTGCCTCGTTCCATCGACGATGTTGCACTAGCAGCTATCAACACAAACTATGCATTAAGTGCAGGTCTTAACCCTGGTAAAGATGCATTGTTCATCGAATCTAATGATTCCCCTTACGTAAATGTCGTAACTGTTCTTAAAGGCAATGAAAACGACCCTCGTATCAAGAAATTGATGGAAGCTCTTCATAGCCCTGAAATCAAAAAATTCATTCAAGATAAATACCAAGGTGCAATTGTTCCTGCATTCTAATGGTCATTATCTTATGCTAAAAGGCTGGAGCCACGCGCTCCAGCCTTTTTCTTATAATCTTACACAAAGATTGTTTACGACTATATTTTTTTGTAGTTATCCCATTTATGAAAACGATAGCCTACACCCCAAACGGTATCAATATATTCCTCTTCTTGGAATTGTTTGTCAATTTTGGCCCTTAATCTATTGATATGAACCATGACAGTAGATGTCTCACCTAATGAATCAATACCCCAAATACGTTCAAAAACCTCTTCTTTTGTGAACACACGGTTAGGAGTCGATGCAAGAAGTACTAAAATATCGTATTCGCGCGGTGTTAAATTTACCTCAGATCCACCTAAAAACACTTGATGTGAATTTAGCATAATTTCTAAATTTCCTGCACTGATTTTGGGATCAACAACGTCCACTATAAGATTCAAGCTATTGCGTATTCTATTATAGCGTTGAATATGGGATTTAACACGAGCTACAAGTTCAGCAGGGCTAAAGGGTTTTATCATATAATCATCGGCACCCAGTCCTAAGCCTCGTATCTTATCAATATCTTCTCGCTTAGCACTAACCATGATAATGGGAATTTCTTTTTCTTTACGAATATCACGACAAACAGCAAATCCATCCTTTTTAGGAATCATAATATCAAGTAGTATAAGGTCGTACTCATTATTAAGTGCCCTATTCAAGCCATCTATACCATTTGTTTCAATATCGACTTCAAAGCCTTCAATTTCCAAATAATCACGTTCAAGTTCATAGATGCCCATATCATCTTCAATAATCAAAACTTTACCCATACCTTACTCCTTTATGCGAGGAAATTCCATCACAATAGATAATCCAGTACCGCTTTCATTATGTTCAGCGTAAATAACACCATTCATATCTTCAACAATTTGTTTTACAATGGCTAAACCTATGCCATTGCCATTAGCCACTTCTGTACGCGCCTCATCAGTACGGAAAAAGATATCAAACAAACGATGTAGCTCCTCTGTAGATACGCCTCGCCCATCATCAGAGAATCTTAATCTATAACCATCAGTCGTTTTAGTCGTTGCTATATTAATTACTACAGACTCACTACGCCTATATTTCAAGCTATTAGACACAAGATTATCTAAAACGCGGTAAAACTGCTCCCGATCAATGGAAATCATGTCATCACCGGCATCATATGTTTCATATAAATGTATATGTTCGTGTTCATCAAGCTGACGACTGACGACATATTCATGCAGTAAATCATCTAATACATAGATATGACGATCATAATGAATTTGTTTTAATTCTAGCTTAGAGAAATCAGATAACATGGTAACTAAATGTTCAATACGTCCTGCCATATCATAGATTCGCTGTACATATTTAGCTCGTTTTTCCTCTGTATTAGCAACCCCTTCAAGTATGCCGCTAGCATACCCTTTTACAGAGGTAAGCGGTGTAGAAATATCGTGACAAATGCCAGCAATCATTTCCCGTCTCCGCTCTTCATAAACAGCCTGTTCTTCTCGGGCTTTCAGCAGAGTGGATTGCATATTATTGAAAGCCTCACATGTATCACCTAGTTCGTCATATGTTCTGACCGTAATAATTTTAGGATCTATACCATCCTTAAGATTGTCAGCTGCTGCTTTCAAATCTTTCACAGGTCGCAAAATATATCGTGCTAAGCGATTAGATATATAGATGCCTATGCCAACAATAATAGCCAACATCACTACGATACCAAAGCCAAATGCGCCCTCGACGAGTTTCTTATCCATCGACTCTGGCCCCATGCTCTTGGCCATAAATGGAATTTGCCCATATCCATAAATTGTGAGTCCTGTTCCATACGAATTCACATAGGTAAATTGATTGCCCTGCCAGTTCAAATAATGAACAGGTTCTGATAAATTTATCGTACTATCAAAGTTCTTCAATAGACCATCTACATCTAAACCTGATGTAGAATAGGCCACCTGATTATCTTCAAGAATAACTATATTTAAACCCTGTGCTTCTAATATGGCGCTACTATCTAAGATATCACTTATAGATGTGGATTCCGTCGAAAGTTTTTTATTGATTTGCTCAAGTCCTAATTGAAATACTTGTGACTGAATCGTACTAGGTGCGAGCATCATCCATTGGCGGTGGGCAACTGGATTTGTATAGCGAATAACACCCCATACCATAGCCAAAGAAGTTATTAGTACTACAAAGGGTACAATGATAATTAATAAGTTGCTAATTATCATCTTTTTCTGTACACCTAAATGGTTAAACCAATTAAATAACATAGCAACCTCCTTTTCATTTATTATACAAGGTCATATCCTAGCAGTCATGATAGAAAACTAATCTTTTTCAATACGTAATCCAGTCGTTATAATTTCGTAATATTTACCCTTTATGATGTACTCATACAGTTAAGTCATCACTAAAAAAGGAGATATATATGAATTACGAATTATTTCAACTCATTAATAACCTCGCAGGCACCTACACTTGGCTAGATATATCCATGATATTGATCGTTAAATATCTGGCAGGTTGCTTCGCTGCATTACTTCTTCTATTATTGGGACTTGGAATTTATTACAAGGACAAAACACTTTTAAAAACAAGCATACATACCGTAGTATTTCTAGGTATTATATTAATCACTCACAGTATTATCGGATTCATAGTTCAGGAACCTAGACCTTTTATTGCACATACAGTACATCTTCTAATTCCTCACGCTGCTGACTCTAGTTTTCCTAGCACTCATGCAATGGCTATGACAGCTATTGCATTACCGATTTTTGCCACTTATAAAAGATTGGGATCAATACTACTAACAGGCACTATCGTAACAGGATTTGCAAAGGTATTTGTAGGGCACCATTACCCACTTGATATCATCATGGGGATACTCATTACCTACTTATTATTTAAAATTTCTCAAAACTATATTTCTTCGATTATTGATAAGATGTTACATCACCCTAAATATAATATTTTCCGTTTACTTGTAAATATAAAACAATGTGTGCAACTTATAAAAAAATCAAAAACACCAGTGACTAACCAATTTAATATAAGGGGATAAATCGATGAAATATATGTTAAAAAATAAGGACTATCATATTTTTATAGTTCTTCTTTTATCCTCTATTGTCTATTTTATTGGCAATACTTGGCTCAGCATTACAGATCCTGTAGAAACCAATTATGCCTTAACTGCTAAGGAGATGGTACTCAATCACAACTATTTATCTCCACAGATTTTTGGACATTATTGGTATGATAAACCAATATTTTATTACTGGGAACTAATTTTAGGATTTAAACTATTTGGCATATCAAACTTTGGGGCACGATTTTTCTCTAGTCTATTAGCACTGTGCAATATTTTCCTCATATACCGTTTTGTGAAATCACAAACAAGCCATATCATCGCTATTCTTAGTGCTATTATCGTATCCATATCTGCAGAGTATTGGATTATAGCTAAGGCTGTTATAACAGATATGACCTTGGGTTTATGTTTTAACGCTACATTAATGGGATTTTATATGGGCTATACGCGCCATAAAGAACATGCACCTCATTATAAAATCTATTATCTATCTGCTTATATCGCATCAGCTATTGCAGTCTTAACCAAAGGGCCTATTGGCTTTTTATTACCAGGGCTCATCATACTCGTATACCTAATAATCCGCAAGGATCTTCGCGAATTATTAAGCCTCCAACTCATACCAGGTCTATTCATCCTTCTCACCCTTGGGGGTAGTTGGTATTACTATATGTACGTAACTCATGGAAATGACTTTATTAATGTCTTTTTAGGCGTCCATAATTGGTTACGTGCGACCGTATCAGAACACCCTCGGTATAATGTTTGGTACTATTACATCCCTATTACGATTATATCCTTATTCCCTTGGTCCATTATATTGCCCAAGTTAATCTACACAAATAGAAAAAATTGGTTTCATAACGTTCCCTTCCATACCTTTTTAGCAGTATGGGCGAGTGTAGTTATACTCTTTTTCTCCTGTATGGCCACCAAATATTCCACCTATACATTTCCAGCGCTAACACCACTAGCTATATTAATGGCTACCATGTGCTATGAGCGAATTTCATTCATATGTAAAACTGCACTGGTTATGAGCATTACCTATATAGTATTGACGTTTACGATTGCTATACCACAAATGGATATAGCATCTAGTCCAAATATTAGTCACTATATTAGTCAATCTATAAACCATGATGCCCTCATTGTACAAGGCAGCGGCAGATATCGCGTTTCATCAACCTACTATAGTGGTCATGAAGTCTATAAATTAATTGGTCCAGATGAAGTGGCCCCTAATCCAAACACAATTTCATGGAATGCCAAAGAGGTTATGCCATTTATATCCGTCAATAATCTTCCTACAGATAAAGACGTCTACCTACTCATCTATGGTGACGATAGTTTTCCATCTACACTCAATCAAAACAACTGGACAAAACTCTATTCCACTTCAGAAGGATCTATTTACCAATTACATCGCTCTCCGAAAAGCTAAATGGTAATAGTTCCTCCATAGATACTATTTTTATATCCCCCATCAAATTTCCCATAATAATAAGAGGAATCTTAAATTCCACCATCACCTGACGACACGCACCACATGGAGCACAAGGCCCTTCCGTATCAGCAACTACGGCAAGGGCCTTAAATGTTGTATGGCCTTCAGATACAGCTTTGAAAATAGCCGTTCGTTCCGCACAATTGGTAAGCCCATAGGATGCGTTTTCTATGTTACATCCTTCGTAAATGGTGCCATCTTCGCATAATAAAGCAGCGCCAACAGCGAAATGTGAATATGGACAATAAGCATTTTCACGAGCTTCTATCGCACGGTTTATAAGATTCTGAATTTCTAATTCCATCATATACTGTTCCTCATTCTACAATATCAAGGATGGTATCCACTATGTTTGGCATTGTTTCGCCAATTGTAATCGCCTCTATATAGGCCTTAGCCGCATTAGCAAGTAGGCTTTCATCAGAGGCATACAAGGTCGCTATACTTTCACCAGTAGTAATAGTATCGCCCGTTTTTTTGTGCATCACGATACCTGCACTATAATCAATAGGCCCATCTTTTACGGTGCGTCCTGCACCAAGCATGACTGATGCAATACCGCATTGTTCCGTATTCATATGCGTAATAAAACCGGTCTGAGTTGCAATCACATCATATGTATATTGACCGATAGCGAGTAGGTTTTCATCATCAATCACAGAGCTATCTCCACCTTGAGCATCAATCATAAGGCGGAGACGTTCAAGAGCGGCACCAGAATCAAGGGCCTCTCTCACACGAGTGAGTGCAGTTTCATAGTCGCAGATGTGGCTCAAAACGAGCATATGTGCAGCCATGATAATACATTCATGGGTCAAGTCCTCAGGGCCATGACCTTTTAATGTATCAATGACCTCACGTATTTCTAAGGCATTGCCTATGGCATGACCAAGGGGGCGATCCATATCGGTCAAAACAGCCTTAACGGAACGACCATTTTCACGACCAATATCTACCATGGCCTTAGCCAAGGCACGGGCATCCTCGATGGTTTTCATAAAAGCCCCACTGCCCACCTTTACATCTAGTAGAATGGCTTGTGCGCCAGATGCCAGTTTCTTGCTCATCACAGAGGACGCAATAAGAGGAATACTATCTACGGTCCCTGTTACATCGCGCAAAGCGTAAAGTTTTTTATCGGCTGGTGCCAAGCCTTCCGATTGACCGATAACGGCAAGACCAATTCGATTGACTTGTGCGATAAAATCTTCTTGGCTTAATGATACTTTCAAATGAGGAATCGATTCCATCTTATCGATAGTGCCACCAGTATGTCCAAGACCTCTGCCAGACATTTTTGCTACCTTGCCACCACAAGCAGCCACTAAAGGAGCGATGATAAGTGTCGTCTTATCCCCTACACCGCCTGTACTATGTTTATCTACGGTAATGCCATCAATGGATGATAAATTCACCATCTGCCCAGACTGAGCCATAGAGAGTGTCAACGTACCGAGTTCACGAGCATTCATGCCATTAAATACGATGGTCATCAATAACGCACTCACCTGATAGTCAGGAATAATACCGTTCACATAGCCATCGATGACAAAACGAATTTCATCATCTGTGAGAGCCAAATTCGCTCGTTTTTTCAAAATAATATCATACATGCGCATAATTACACCACCATTCTAAGAAACCACCTAAGCACTGCCTAGGTGGTTTTTCTTTATACTTCTTCGTCCAAATGATTTTTTAGGAGCTCTACGGCCGCACTCGCCCCGATACGACTACATCCTTCTGCAATATAGGATTTCATATCAGCAATGGAACGAATGCCTCCAGCCGCCTTAATCCGTACATTAGGGCCAATGTGCTTCTTAAATAGCTGCACATCTTCTAATGTAGCGCCACCACTACCAAATCCAGTCGAGGTCTTGATAAAATCTGCGCCACCTTCCGTTACACAATGGCATAGTTCAATCTTTTCTTCAGTAGTTAAGAAACAGGCCTCGATGATAACCTTTAAAATTTTATCACCACATACGGTTTTAAGGGCCTTAATTTCCTCGGTTATGGCATGAAAATCACCTTGTTTAACATCCCCTAAGTTAATAACCATATCCACTTCTGATGCACCTTCTGCAATGGCTTGCTTCGTTTCTGCCACCTTAGCTTCTGTCGTTTGATAGCCTAGTGGAAATCCAATAACGGTACAAACATTCAATTCTGGATACGCATTATGAGCGGATGCTACAAAATCAGGCGGAATACATACAGATGCCGTATGATAGATTAATGCATCTTCACAAATCACCTTAATTTCGTCCCATGTCGCAATAGGTCTTAACAATGTATGGTCCACATAGGTTAATAATTCTTTACCTAACATGACTACCTCCCAAACAATCTAGTATACTATCAGAATTCATTACAATCGTAACCGAGCACGCATTTAGAAAAATGACATCTGTTCTGGCTCTGGTTCTTTATGTAATTCTGCTTGTGCCGCTTTATTTTTTTCATCGATGAAAGGTTCAAGAGGTACGCCTGTTTTTGAAAGCAGTTCTGGTAGTGAGTTTGCCCCTTTTAAACGAGCTGCCTCGATGGCAACCTTAGCACAAGTTTCAGCATCATCCAATGCATAGTGATGTTTAAATTCTACGCCTAAGTACGCCGCCATTGTATTCAATTTGTGATTTACCAAATCAGGCCATACGGCGCGAGAAATTTTTACAGTACATGCATAATCAAGTTCTGGCCAAGGAATTTTATAGTAATCAAGAGTAGCTCGCAATACATTCATATCGAATTTTGCATTGTGGGCAATCATGATTTTTCCCTTCAAATGATTTTCATAGATAGCAGGCCATAACTGATCAAATGTCTTTTCATGCAACACTTCTTTAGGCTCAATTCCATGAATTTCAATGCATTCTGGGTCAAAAGACATAAACGGTGGTTTAATAAGACTATACGCTTTTTTGGTAATCTGCCCATTTTCAACGGTAATAACCGCTAAGGAACAGGCGCTATTTTTATATTTATTAGCTGTTTCAAAATCCAATGCTACAAAATCTAACATGGCAATCCTTTCTTAGCTACAACAATATTATATACATACATCTGATATACATATATCAACTCGTATTAGGAATCATCTTCACTTCTCTATTATTATATCATGAACGCGAAGAAAATCGATGTACAAAAGCAGTTCTTAAGCTGACTTTCACAACGGAAATTCATTGACAGGACGCCCCATTCTATGTGAAAATTATTTAGATATATAAGTACTATGGAGGTTATAACATGGCAGATGACAGATTAATCGTCGCCCTCGACGTATCCACAATGGATGCGATGAAATCTATCGTGTCCTCACTTGGGGACTCCGTTAGTTTCTACAAGGTGGGCATGGAATTATTCTACGCCGAAGGGGACCAAACGGTTCGCTATTTGCAAGAACACGGCAAACATGTATTTCTCGATTTGAAATTACATGATATTCCTAATACGGTGGCCCATGGCGTATCTTCCCTTACTCGTTTAGGCGCCAATTTAATTACCATTCACGGTCAAGGTGGCCCTCTAATGATGAAAGCTGCCGCTGAGGCTGCTCGTGAAAGCGCTGAAAAACTAGGCATCGAACGTCCAAAACTATTGGCTATTACCGTTTTAACGAGCTTTGATGACGAATCTTGGACATCTATTGGCGGTCAATTACCAATTGCAGACCAAGTCATTCGCCTTGCTAAACTAGCAAAAGAATCCGGTATGGACGGTGTTGTATGTTCCGCTTTAGAGGCTAAGATGATTCGCGAGGCCTGCGGACCTGATTTCCTTATCGTTACACCTGGTATTCGCCCATCCTTTGCAGCTACAAACGACCAAAAGCGCATTGCTACACCATCCAGTGCTTTACAGGATGGCGCATCTCGCCTCGTTATTGGCCGACCTATTACGCAAGCTGAACACCCACAAGAGGCGGTACGTTTAATTATTGAAGAAATGGAGAGTGTATCCAAATGATGTCAGAACAAGAAGTAAAACAATTACTTATCGATACTCAAGCAATTTTAGAAGGTCATTTCTTATTGACTTCTGGTCTACATAGCCCTATGTACGTTGAAAAATTCAACGTATTACAACATCCAAAGTACACTGAAACATTGTGCAAAGAATTAGCTGAACGTTTCCGCGATCAAAACGTAGAACTCGTTATTGGACCTATGACTGGCGGTATCTTATTAGCTCACGAAGTCGGTAAAGAATTAGGCACACGCGCTATCTTTACAGAACGTGAAAAAGGCGTTATGACATTGCGTCGTGGATTCAAAATCGAACCAGGTACACGCGTACTAATCGTAGAAGATATCGTAACTACAGGCGGTTCCGTACAAGAAGTTGTTAACGTAGTTAACCAATCCGGCGGTGAAATCGTAGGCGTAGGTCTTCTCGTTAACCGTTCTGGCGGCAAAGCTGAATTCGGTGTACCAAAAGAAAAGGTACAAGCATTACTTAACCTTGAAGTGCCAACATACCAACCAGAAGAATGCCCTCTCTGCAAAGACGGCGTAGCCATGACAGAACGCGGTTCTAAACACATCAAATAAAATTATAAACAGATACAAAAAGAGCTCCTTCACTGAGGAGCTCTTTTTGCTTGTGTGTAGTTATTGTGTGTAAGAGAGAGATTCTGATACATATGTAGGCTCTCTGTCAAATGTTGGGGTATTCACCCTACGAGTCTTCTTTGGCACCAATCATAGTTATGGTTGGTGCCATTCTTTTTCTCAAAGAGTAGAATACGTACTCTAAATCTACCAAAGTGGCGAAGTCCATAGCTTATCCGTTTTAATACTTTAATTTTGTTGTTAGTTCCTTCTGTGTATCCATTAGAATATGGAAGTAAGAATGCATTAGTTAATTGCGTCATCCATGCAGGAAATGATGTAAAGAAGTTATTAAATTCATTTAAGCCAGATGCTTTTACTAATTCCAACCAATGCATTAAATGTGCAGCTATTCTTTGTTTACCATAGATTGAAAAGATTTTTCTAAAAGAAAGTTTTAAAGCATATGCTTTTCGTAAATCTTCAGATATTCTGAGTATTTCACAGAGCTTAATGTGTTCAGCTTCCGTTAAATGGTCTGGATGCTTCATTAGTACACGTCGATTCTGTTTTAACATACGTGAATAAGCAGCCAGTTTATGTTGCTCACGCTTTCTAACTCGCTCTACCGCCCAATCTACAAGTCGACATACATGGTATCGATCACAGATAATATGCGCATGTGGAAATAGCGCCTCCATGATGCGCTTAAATTGTATGGACATATCCATTACAATAAACTTAACTTGTAGGCGATCCTTATGTTTAAATGATGCAAAATAGCGGATTAATGCTTGCGTATCACGTTTCGGTAAAATGTCTAATATTTCGTGTGTATCTGGGTTGGTTAAATTGACTTGGTATTGATGACCTTCCGCATTTCCTTTGAATTCATCAATACCAATAACAGTAGGTAATGTTTTAGGCTTAGGTATAGTAATCATAGAGCAATAGCGTAATACTGTAGTAATAGATGTATCACACTCGTTAGCGATAGCAGTATAGGTTAAACTTTCAGTAAGTTTATCAAATAGCATTCTAATATTAGTTACACTTAGTTGCATATGTTTTTGTACAAATGGATTGCTTTCAGCAAAAGAATGACCACAATGAGGACAAATATACCGACGTTGTCTGTATTTTCCAATTAGTGGGCCTCGTTGTACTTTTCAAAACTTTACAGTACGTATGCGGTAATCCTTAATATGCTTTGTGCTTTCTCCACACTTTGGGCAAATATGTGATGTTGCTGGTAATTCTATGTCAAAAATAAATATTCCGTCTAATTCATAGCTATTTGTAATATATTCTTGTTTTACATTATGTAAAAATTCAGTATAATCAGTAGTAGGCATATAAGCTCACATCCTTTCTTTAGGACTTTGACACTTTTATTGTAAAGCATGTGAGCCTTATATGCTTATTTTTTGCAAAAAAATAATGTTGGAAGTGACACCGTAGTGGTGTCACCCCAACATTTATTATAGAGCCCATATGTATCACGTAGAGTGTATGGCTCTACGGTGGCCATGAATGCACTTTCATGACCACGTTCTCTATTATCTTATGAGAGAAAAGGACTCATAAAATATGGTTAGTTTTGTGTAGTTTCTGGTGCACCTTGACCAGTTTGTTGTTGTGGTGCATTACCATTAGATTGTTGTGGTCCTGGACCTTGTGGAGGCATTTGACCATTTTGATCCATATACTGACCATTATTTCGTCCCATACCATCTTGAGGCATCATTTGGTTTTGACAATTTTGGTACATATGTTGACTATTATTTGGTCCCATACCATCTTGAGGCATCATTTGATTATTTCCATCCATCATATGTTGGTCCATATATTTATTAGGACCATCATGTCTATGTGGCTTTTCTAAACTGTTGTTCATTCGTTTTCATCCATTCACCAAAATTTGGTAAATCATTTACAGCAAAGGATGTACCTACCCCTACAGCACTGATTACAGTTAGAATGGCAGCAATTATAATTCGTCTCATAGGTCCTCCTTAATCTACATTGCTAAAATAACGTTCGCGTACACCACGAAGTTCAGCACCGATAAATATACATGTAAGGCCACCAAAAAGGCCTACACCTGCGAGTGCAACTAAAGTTATCATAGATAATGCAGGAAATGCGGTTACATTTTCAAATGGTTGCCATGAGCTACCTAATAAATATAAAATAGCTGGCGTAATCACCAATATAAGTACGCCTACAATATAGGCTAACGCACTGCCAATAGCAACTAATGTCTTCGATGCCTTTTTTGCCATTCCCGGCAGTTGTGGTAATAAGCGTTCTTTATACTCATCAAATCTAGCATAGATTTCTTGCATATTTACAGATTTACTTGTATTACCATCCTCATTTAACGTATCTGTAATAATTCCAGCATCTACATAGGATGCATAAATTTCCTCTGGAGTCCCCAAGGATTTAATAATTTCATCATCTGTAAGGCCTTTTTCATGGCCTACAGCAAAGTGTTCTTCATAAACCTCTATAATACTTTCAACATCAGCAACACGTGCCTTTTTGAAGATATTACGCAGTGCTTCTAAAAAACTTTTCTTATTCATTATAGTCGACTCCTTTCAACAGGATATTTACAACGCCAGAAAACTCATTCCATTCTCGTCTCATCTCGTTGTAAGCCTCTCGGCCTGTATCTGTTATATGATAATATTTCCGAGAAGGCCCTGTAGAAGATTCCTTTAAATAGGTTTCAACATACTTCTCTTTTTTTAGCCTATTAAATAATGGATATATCGTTCCTTCAGAAATTTCTATGTATTCCGAAATAGTGCTTACAATTTCATATCCATAGCGATCCTGCTGTGTTAATAATGCTAGCACCAACATATCCATAACACCTTTTTTTAATTGAACTTGCATAGTTCCTCCCTTTAGGTTGTGCCTACCTGCCAATGTGAAAGCTCTCTTACGGTCACTATCATGTACTGACAAATACATAATAACACAAGGTACCTCGAATTGCAAGGTACCTTGTAAAAAATGTTTTATAAAATAAAAAATCCTTTCAACGTGCTGGAAAATGCAGATAATATCTAGAGTTCCACCAGTCGAAAGGATTTTATATATAATTTTTCTATTTCTAAAACTATTAGTTAGACGAGGATTGCCCTAATGTAACTTGAGTACTTTTCATTTTACCATTATGAGTATAAGATACTAAAATAGTGTCGCCAGGGCTCTTGGCATCAATTTGCTCTTTCAATTCGATTAATGTGCTTACATTCTTACCATCGATTTGAGCAATCGTATCACCTTCTACAATACCAGCTCGAGCCACAGGACCGGTAGGATCCAATTGTACAATAAGAAGGCCTTCTCCTTCATAGCTTACATTATTGCGAGCCGCTGTTTGCCGATCTACAGCCCATACGCCTAAATATGGGCGAATGACCTTACCATTTTTAATAATAGAGTCAATTATAGGTTTTGCAGAATTAATAGGAATGGCAAAGCCCATTCCTTCTACACCCTCTTTAGAAATTTTAGAGCTATTAATGCCAATTAACTCACCATCAGCATTTAGCAATGCACCACCAGAGTTTCCTGGGTTAATGGCAGCATCAGTTTGAATCAATGGGAAACGTTGTCCTTGATCATCAATGGTACGAGCTAAAGCACTAATTACACCAGATGTAACAGAACCTTTAAATTCCAGACCTAATGGGTTGCCAATGGCAATTGCTGGTTCACCTACCTGTAAAGAATCGGAGTCACCTATAGCAACAGGTTGAATATTTTTAGGTGGGTCTATCTTTACGACAGCTAAATCAGATTGTTCATCAGTGCCCATAACAGTACCTTTAACGGTAGTACCATCAGACAGCGAAACTGTAACCTCACCATTGCTAGCACCGGATACAACGTGGTTATTCGTTACAATATGACCTTCATTATCTATTAAAACACCTGAACCAACGCCTTCACCTGCATAAATGGTACGATTAAAAATATCCTTTTGGAATACTTGTGTTGTAATACCCACTATGGCGGGGCCCGATTTTTTAGCCGCTTGTACAACATAGGTATTACGAGCTTCAGTCAACGGTTTTGTTTGCTTAGTTTGATTTGTCACAACACTTTGTTGTGTACCTGCTGGTGTACCAAAGAAATAATAACCTCCTCCTACACCTACGCAGAGTGCAATAGCACATACTATAATCTGTTTCTTATAATGTTTTATATTCATATACTGTCTCCTATTTTTAATTGTATACAATTAATGCACACTCATTATAGGTCTTATTCCTTAGATTTGCAATACAACAATTTCTACCATTTCTAAATTATATGTAAAAAGACAAAAAAACAAAAGAGGTATTCATTAGCATTAACTAATGAATACCTCTTTTGCATATAGTTTGAGAGTGTAAGGACTGTGAGAGAGAGTTATATATGAAGACGGAAAAGTTGAGAGAGAACTTATTAAGAGAGAGAAGTTAAGTGTATCTTTTCCGTATATCTTCATAATAATCCTTACAGTTATAGTATACACAAAATCTCTAAAAAATAAAGCATAGTATATAAAAAATATATAAAACTTCGATTATTTCTCTATAAGATAGTCCCTAAAAACATATATAACATCAATAGCTCACCAATCCATGAACTAAAAGTGAATTTAGCTATGCTTTTTATACAAACTTGTAACCTACGCCCCAAACTGTAATGATATGTTTACTATCAGATGGATTTTCTTCGATTTCTTCACGCAAACGATTGATGTGAACTGCTACTGTTGCATAATCACCATACGAATCTAACCCCCATACACGGGAATATAATTCTTCTTTGGAAAATACGATATCGCGGTTACGCATAAGAAATTCTAATAGTTGGAATTCTTTTTTCTTAAGATGAACTTCTTTGTCATTTACCCAAACTTTCATCATCTTAGGATCAAGGCGAATATCACCGGATTGAATAGCATGTGTATCAACAACATCTTTTTCAGTAAGTCGTTTATATTGTGCTAACATAGCCTTAATTTTTGCAATCAATACAGATGGAGAGAATGGTTTTTCGATGTAATCATCAGCACCTACGCCAAGGCCACGGATTTTATCAATATCATCGAGGCGTGCAGTTACCATCACGATTGGTACGCGCACTTTATCACGAATGGCGCGACACACTTCAAAGCCGTCCATTTCTGGCAACATAACGTCCAAAATGATTAAATCTACTGGCGTGTTCAAAGCAGCTTCAATACCATCAGTACCATTATTCATAACAGTTACGTCATAACCAGCAACCATCAAATAATCACGCTCAATATTAGCAATATCAATATCGTCTTCAATTATTAGAATATGTTCACTCATGATTTTCTCCTTTTTTCGGGAACTCTAAAATAATTCTAAGTCCATGTGGTCTAATATTTTCTATCACTACACGACCTTCGAAAATTTCCATAATACGTCTAATAATCGAAAGACCAAGTCCACTCCCCTCCTGTGGATTAGTGCGGGACGAATCAACTCGATAAAACGGACGCATAAGTCGGTCAAGCGACTCTGGCGGAACCCCAGGGCCATCATCACTTACCACACAGTACACATGACTTTCATCTTCGGTGACATCAATAACACTATGTCCTATATCTGCCATCTTATATTTTGCACTATTATTTAAAATATTTTGCAAAACCCGCTGTAATAACTGCGGATTCGCCATAATAGTAGCATCCTTAACTGTAACACGTTGGCTCAGTTCAAGACCTCTAGACTTATAATGTTCTATATGATCTTCTACAAAACCTTGTACGTATTTCCCTAATTCTATTTTCTCTGATGGTCTAGATTCCTTTTTATAATTCAATGTTGTAATAAGGAACAATTCCTCCAACATAGAATCTAGATCATTAGCGCGCTTCAAAATAATTCCCATGTAGCGCTTTTTGTTGCTCTTCGGTTGGCGCGATACCATCCCGAACGCCTTCTGCATAGGCCTTAATTGCAGTTAATGGAGTACGGATATCATGAGAGATACCTGCAAGCAATTCTTTTTGTTGCTCCTGCTCCATTTCGATTTGGTAATTAGCAGCTCGTAATGATTCCGTCATATTGCGGACGTGAATCATAATGAACTTCGTTACAAATCGGTTGATCGCAAAAAATGTAACTATAAACAAAAGTAATGCAACAATGCTAATGTAGAACGAAACGGTCTCCATCAAGCTATCACTACCATGCACAGCTCGTTTAATAGCTATATGATATAGATATGCATGACGTCCTTCATTCTTACGCATTTCGTACACAAGGTATGATTTGACTGATAGACAATCCCTTGTAACTCAGGATTTACATCAATCAAGCCAACGATAGCAGATTCATTATAAATCTGTTGTGTACCGTAAGAATACAGAACCTTTCCCTGATCGAGAATTTCTACATACACCTCATTAGGGTCTAACAAACTATAGCTTGGTTTAACAAGAGAATCCATTAAACCATTGTCTATACCATAAAAGGTAATAGTCTCAGCCACACGGCTAACACTTTTAAACTGTTGTTCTTGCTCGATACGCAAATAGTATCCGGCATTCGCTAAAATGCGTAGTCCTGAAAAATATAACAAAAATAGAATAATTGCAATTAATATAGGAACTACAAATAGAACAACATTGGATATCCAAATTCTAATTTGTAAATTCACAGGATTACCTCAATATCATAATTAGTAGATACTCCTTATAGTGTACGCTATTTTACTCATGATTAGCAAGAGAAAATATAAAATTCGTATAAACATAAAAAGCCCTACCTAAAGGTAGAGCTGTTAATATTAAGATTAACGACGGTTAGCTTCGAAGAAGTTAATTGCAACTTCTGGGAACATAGCGTATGTTAATACGTCTTCTTCAGTGATGCCAGTGTAACCTTTGGAGTTCAAATCTTCAGTGTAACCTGCCAATTCAGGTTCAATAAGATCTGCTGGACGGCAAGTGATAGGTTCTTCATCATCAATGATAGTGTGACGAATTTCGTCAGAAATTTTACCAGGCAATGCACCATATTTACCGCGTACAAGGTCTTTAACTTCGTTAGGAACCATTTTATAACGGTCACCCATCATAACGTTCATCATAGCCATTGTACCAACGATTTGGGATGTTGGAGTTACCAATGGAGGGTAACCAAGTCTTCACGAACGCGTGGCATTTCATCCATTACGTCGAAGAAGCGATCGCCCATACCCATTTCGTTCAATTGGTTTTGAGTATTGGACAACATACCGCCAGGAATTTGGTAACGACGAACAGCTGGGATTACATCGCTAGCTGGTTTCAAGTTGAATTCTTCAGCGATTTGTTGTTTTACTTTACGGAAATGATCAACTAATGGAATATATTTATCAAGGTCAAGGCCAAGATCCCATTCAGTGCCTTTGAACATTTCGATCATAGTTTCAGTAGCTGGTTGGCTAGTTGCATGAGCGAATGGGAGATAGCAGTATCGATGATATCTACACCAGCTTTAGCAGCTTCCCAGTATGTAGTGCTTGCAAGACCGCAAGTGAAATGGCTGTGCAAGTCGATTGGCAATTCACCAAAACGTTTTTTGAATGTGGAAACCAAATCATATGCATCAGCAGGTCCTAACAAACCGGACATATCTTTAATGCAAAGAGAATCAGTACCCATTTCAACCAAAGTTTCAGCAACTTTCAAGAAGCTTTCAGTTGTATGAACTGGAGAAATAGTGTATACCATAGCGGATTGAACGTGTGCGCCTGCTTTTTTGGAATATTTAATAGCAGCTTCCATGTTACGAGGGTCGTTCAATGCGTCGAAAATACGGATACGGTCGATACCATTTTTTACAGCAGCTTTACAGAATGCTTCCACTACATCATCAGAGTAATGTTTGTAGCCCAACAAGTTTTGGCCACGTAGTAACATTTGTAGTGTTGTATTTTTTACATTAGCTTTTAATTTGCGAAGACGTTCCCATGGATCTTCGTTCAAGAAACGAAGACAGCTATCATAAGTAGCGCCCAACATTCAAGAGCTTCATAACCGATTTCATCTAAAAGGCCAAGCACTGGTTCCATTTGTTCGTAACGCATGCGAGTTGCCAAAATAGATTGATGACCGTCACGAAGAACGGTTTCACAGATTCTTAATTTTTTAGCCATGTTAATCCTCCAATTCGAAATAGTAAGGTGATGTAATTTTATACATACACTCAATGACTATCTCATACCTATTTATCAACAATTCCTATAGTTCCTACTTATGTAGGTAAAATGTGCTAGGAATTATTGGAACATACTTATATTAGACTACTTCTAAAATTCTTTGTCAACAAGTATATTATGCTTATTTATCATCAAAAAGCATGCATTTTTGATATAAAAGTGTAAAAAAAATCACCAAAAACTCTCGTTATGCTAGATTTTATCTTGCATTTTTAATCATTACCAAATGAGTATGTTAATGAGAATGTAAAACAAACTAATCCTCATATCGTTATAATTTTTATTTATGTACAAAAGTATATCAGTATTTATTGATGTAGTACAACGAATTATCTTGATTTACAGATCTTGTTATCACTTTTTTTGATAACTGATAAAGGTAATCTAACATTCATGAATATACATTTTCTATTTCAAATATACTTTTCATTTTACCTTTTTAGGTGCTGTTTCAAGAACAATATTCTTTCCATCTCGTTTTACTTGGATAGAGAATGCCCCTTCGCCCTCTTTAAAATACTCCATTTTAATGTCTAACAGCATCTTACCGATAAGTGTTTCCACCTTCTCAGTTAAAAATTCACGATAAAATGCATCTTGTGTTTGCTTAGGACTTTGATGAATCACAGGTTTCGCTGCATTGCGTTCCGCCTGCATCATAGTTTCTTCAAAGTTATCATTTCCACCCCATTGCTTCATCATTTCTGCGTCTGATAAGCCTTTTTGAATTTTAAACTTTGCCATTATATACTCCTATTCTACTAGTTAGACGACCAACATAATGCGTATTCTAACTAACTTTATATATTATCACTCTTATTTAAGTCTAATTCTTTACACCCTAATAATTCAATAATATGTTCCTTCACCATAACTGGATCAATACCAGACATACAGTACGCTTTTCCCTTCGGACATTTTCGTTTACGGCATCCTAAGCACTCTATATCATGATTTTGTAGCACTTTATAGGTTCCAGTCAGAGGTCCCCACTCTGCGGGGTTTGTAGGGCCAAATAAAGCTATTACAGGGCGTTGTAGAGCCACGGCCATATGTAGTGCACCCGTATCACAGGCCACTACCACCTCACTTTCACCAAGAAGAGCCGCCATTTCACGTAAAGTAGTCTTACCTAATTTATTGTAAACTGGCAAATTTTCTTTCTCTACATGTTGCATCAATTCTTCAAACTCTTGTGCTTCTTTTGGTCCACCCAAGCATATAAAATTGCTTCTATAAGACAGGGAATCAATTAGTTGTTGCCACTTTTCATAAGGCCAGGACTTAGTCTGCCATGATGAACCTAAAACTAAACCTATCAATGGTCTATCTTTTTCTGCAAACGCCGTTTCCACTTCGAATTTAGCCCGTTGTTGCTCATCAGCTGTTACAATGAGATCCATTAGATTCATATTCCTAGTTTCAACAGGGATAGTTTCTCTATTTAATGCACCTGGCAGTAATTTAGCTACATCAAGATATTGCTCTATAACATGCTTTGACCGATTCTTCGATTTGTAATTAGTAAATAACCAATTCAGTTCTTTAGTACCCCCTAATCCTAACCGTATAGGTGCACCAGATGCCAATAGTACAAGCCCCGTAATAAGCCGGCCTTGTACATCAACAGCTATATCGAAGTGATAAGGCTTTAAACGTTTTCGTAAATCCCACCACATATTCCACATGGTACGAAGGTGTAATTTTTTTGAATGAGCCTCATATTCATCCCGTTCCCAAGGAATTATATGATCTACATAGGGATTATGTTCTAATAGTTCAGCCATGCTAGGTGTAACAATCCAATGTAATTTTGCATTCGGATACTGTTGCTTTATCCACCTTGCGGCGGCTGTGGCATGCAGTATATCACCAATATAACTGAGCCGTACAAACAATATATTCATAGACAACCGCCTTTCTCATGTATTATCGTCACCCGTTAAATCATCATCTCGTATACTCATATACCGATTATAACGAAATATATATGAGTTCAACTTGAATTATGTCGTATAAAACTAAATAACTTTATAAATAAAGCCTTTATAACCTGCGATTATAAAGGCTTTATATTAATTCTTTTTCTTAGAGCTAGAGTCTTTAGATGATTTATCGTTATCTTCTGTTACTTTGGTCGTATCATCACTGCCATTGGCAATAATTTCTTTCACCGCATTCATAGTTACTTCAGACAAGGTAGTCGGATTATTATATTTATAAATAGGTTTAAATCCTACGCCTAATTTACCAGAGTATACAGTTAATACATTATTATCTTCATCGACACGAGCGATATAGATGGTCTTGCTAGTATCTACACCAAGCAAACGGAATCGTCCAGGTGGGTTGATAACACGCCAACCACCTTCGATACCATTAAACATGAAGATGTCGCCAGTTTTAGCATTATCGTAGAAGAAATTATCTTCATCATAGAATACAGCAATACGACCAATGTCCGTAGCTTGCATGTAAACGCGACGCGTATCATAGTTCGCATCAGTTCTGTAAATCCGGTATGCACCTTCACGAACTTTTACCTTCATGTACACCACATTTGTCGCTTCGGAATATGCCGCATCAACAATGCGACTTCCCTTTGGTACATCTTCAAGTTCTGTATCTACTTCGTGTTCCGGATCATCTGCATTGAGTCGGGCCATAACAACCTTGTTGTCCGTATACAGGCCCATAATTGCGTAGTTACGATCTGGCATCCAATCAAAATAGCTAATGGAGCGACCTTTCAAACTAACCGTTGTGGGCTTGCTTTCACCAGCCTTATAAATCCGAAGAGATTCATCTGTAACAACAGCCATAAATTGATGGTCATAAGATACGTATTTACGTCCCTCCTTTACGTCAGGGAAGTTTTTCGTGTCGTCTTTAGACGCACCAGAGACGTTAAATTCCGTAGTCGGTGCAAACATATATTGATCAAGGTACAGATACACCCCTCCTTGCAGTAGAATACCTACCGCAAAGGCGCTCAGTACACGCGTAAAAGGTTTCATTGTTCCTCCTATTTCACGATAAACGCCGTAGGAATCATCCGTTCCCCTAACAAATCGGCTGGTTTATTTACAACTTTGCCATTTAAATACAATGTAGAGCTAGAGCCACCATCGAGGTTAGCCGCAATGTATGCGCCCTTTTCATAAAGTACATCTTGCACATCACGCAAGGTAGCACCCAAGGAATAACCTGGTTGACGACCGTCGATTACAACGAACAACACAGTACCATCCTTACGTTGACCTATGGCCGTACGAGGACCTACGCCCCAACCGCCATCGCCATCGGTAATCATCTTCTTACCATCTACGATAAGAGGTGGCCCAAAGGTAATACCTTCCATAGCTTTCATATCAGCTAATTCAGTTTTATCATAGTTGCCCGCAATGAGGTTGCCAGATTTAGAGAAACCTACAAAATCAACGGATTCATCAGGCCCTACATCCTTACCGATAATATAATCCCCTTCGTGAAGGATAAAGCCATATGGCAAGCGGCCTGTACCAGTACCATTAGGATCGTGAAAGCCACCACCATTGATAGCCGCTACGGCACCATTCATTTTAGCAATATTACTTGTAGTATCCCCTTTTTCTTGAATGTTTGCAGCTGTCGCAACTTGGATACGGCGTGGATCTGGAATTTCAAGCACGTACCCTACATAACGAGAAGACTCAATTTTTTCCAATTTTAAGTCTTTATCTTCGCGAGCATTAAATTTAAACAAATCTTGACTCTTTACAACGCCTACTGTCCCCAAAATAGATTGCAATTCATCGTTGCTGAATAACCATGTAATATATTGAGGATGACGAGATTGTAAGATAGCACCAATAACGGCACGTTTTACATTATTAAATGGTCCAAACAATACCACGAATGGTGATGTGACTGCGGTAAATAAGAACACCATAATGATGAACTTTACCCAATTCTTTTTAAACAATGTATATCTCCTTATAAATCACTGTAATGTTCAGTGCTAATTCGTTCTTCAAAATGCTTGATGTCTACGGCATTACCAACCCAAACACGTAAAATATTGTATGGATTATCCCCTGTATGAGCCCAACCGGACTTCATAGCCATTGCCATCTTTATACCACTGTCTTTTGTGGCAGCATCGGTATCCTTATTTTTGTCCCCATAGGGATAACAGAACCAAGGATTATCTGTAATTCCTAACTTATCAGCTAACGCTTGTTGTGCTTTTTGAATATTTTCCATTTGTGCTGCTTTTGAAAGTTGGCCCATTTCCACATGTTGGAATCCATGATTAGAAATAGTTATACCATTGTCTTTCATTTCTTTTAGCTGTTCCCATGTAAGCCGCGTTCCTACATCGCCTGGATTAACAAATACAGTAGCAGCAAAAGCATATTCTTTCATCAATGGATACACGATAGAGTATGTATCTGCATAACCATCATCAAAGGTTAGTACTACAGGCTTTTCAGGTACCGCTGCACCATTAACTACATAATCGTATAATTGATCCATCGTCAACGGATGGTATCCATTATCCTTGAGGAACTTCATTTGCTGACGGAATAAATCCTCGCGGATAACCGCATCATTATCTTTATCATCGCCAATCTTGTGATACATGAGTACAGGAACTCCCGACGGATGTACCATCGTAACCTGTTGTGTAGGTGGCGTTTTAGTTTCATTTTCTGTCGTTTGCTGTGAAAGCATTCCACATCCTGCTAACGCTGTAGCAATTACAATTGTGAAAAGCACTACCAATGAAAATCGTTTCATAGGTCCCCCTTTATATAGACACAATTTAATAACTTATATTATATCATTTATAAGGAGAATAGTAAAAACTAGCGAATTGTTTACCCGTGATTGTAATCTACTCAATAATGTTTTAATATTTTAATTATAATATATTTCACATAAACGATACCATTTCACCAGATAAAGGATTTACTATGAAAAAACGCCTAACTATTATTCAAATGGACGTCCATGTAAATGACGTAGAATATAACTATACTCGTGTTCAAGAATTACTCTCTCAATCACTTTCTGAAAACCCAGATATTATTGTATTACCAGAAACCTGGAATACTGGATTTTATCCATCTAAAGAGTTAATCAACATCGCTGACAGAAACGGAGAACGAACTCAATCATTATTAAGTGCATTTGCGAAAGAGCATAACGTAAACATCGTAGGTGGCTCTGTAGCAGTTGCTAAAAATGATGTTGTGTTCAATACCTCCTATGCCTATAACCGAGAAGGCACGCTCGTTGGAGAGTACTCTAAAATGCACGGCTTTAGTCCAGCGAAAGAAGATCAATACTTCGCAGGCGGTACGCACACCACACATTTTGAGTTAGATGGCATTCCGTGTAGCACCGTTATTTGCTACGATATCCGCTTTCCAGAATTAGTGCGCATGGCCGCATTACCAAATACAGAATTGCTATTTGTGCCAGCTCAATGGCCTACTATGCGCCTACGACACTGGCAAGTACTTAATGAAGTACGCTCCATAGAAAATCAATTATTCGTGTGTGCTGTAAACGGCTGTGGCACGGTTGGTCGCGTCCAAAGTACTGGACACTCCGCCGTATATGATCCATGGGGTACAAATCTATTAGAAATGAATACGGAGGAAGGTATTGCTACTGTAGATATTGATTTCGATGTTGTCGAAGACATTCGCAACAAAATCAATATATTCAGGGACCGTAAACCAGAACTGTATAATCTATAACATAAAAGACACATTGCTATAATTTGCAATGTGTCTTTTACATTAGAATTCAATAAGATTCCACATATCCTCTGGTACTTGTTCTAAAGGTTTGTTTTTTGCTATCGCTTCTTTTAAAATATCAATCGTATCTTGAACCTCTTGCTTGTCCTTTGTATTAGGATCATGAAGGATAACACGATTTAAGGAATCTTCGCCAAATTGTTTTAAATATTCCTTTTCTACTTGGTTTAATTCACGACGTAAATATTTCAAAACATCACCTCTTATAAATTATATATTTATACTCAATCTAATATATTAGGAGGTAATTGTCTACCAATTTACAATAACTATATCTATATTATTTTGTCATGCTTGCTTTTAATGCAGCAATTTCTGCACGAAGTTCTTGTAATTGAGTGTCTTGTGTAGCATCCTTTTTTGACATTAAAAACAACTTGATACACCTTATTCATTTGAAAGTTCCCTCCTAAAGCTCTCACACTATAGTTGTTAAATTATTTTCTCTATCTCTATTTACGAAAATTAATATCACCATCAATATATTTGTTTATAATTCTAACGTCAATATTTTATTTATTTTTAAGTATATTTATAAAATAATCAAATATAAAATGAAGATATTTTTATGAGCAAAAAGTGAACCATCATCTATTTTTGGGCATACAAAAAAGACATGTTACTCTTCTCTCGTCTCTCTCGTAACATGTCTTTATTTGTATATAGATCTCTCGAACTATATCATATTGTATCTGGCTGAACTCTCTAATCCCTTTTTGACACGCCAGTATGTCTACAATTATTTTATATTTTAAAATAATTTATGTCAATAATTTATTTTTAGTTTAACAATTGTCATTTGTAAAGAGATTAAATCAGCTAATTACAATATTAGACCTACAATTAACCGCGTTGACAGAAATAAATAATATAATTTTTCTCAGGGCTCACCGCTGCGCCTAACGCATATGGATGATTCCAATTACCACCAAAATCAAATAAATATATTACATAATCATCAGGTATTTCTACCGAATCTTCATTAAAAGACAATCTATGTAAATATTGTTTCTGTAGTTTTCGATTCTCCAACTCTGTATAAATAGGATATTCCTTCTTATCTAAACCTACCGTATCCGTCGGTTTAGGTTTTAATATATCTCGCTCAGCCTCTACTCTCTTTCGAGTTTCTATATAACGCTTATACTTAGCATCGCTACTTTCACCATCAATTTTAATCTTATTAAACTCAGTCAATACTTGATTCTCTAATTCATATATTTCATCAACAGATTTCTCAATAGGATTATCCACTAAATTTTGTACATATTTGCCCATAGGTACTGTTGTATTTTTTACAATAACTATCGATGTAGGCAGTAAGGTTTTCAAGGTATCTGCATATTCCATATTCGAATCAACATAGTTTTTTACATATACATTGGATAAATCCGATTTCGAAATGACAACTTTAGAATCAGTCCTTGCCTCATCAATGTAAGGCTTCAATTGATCTGGTGTACCACCAAAGGCCAGTTGTACATATGAACCGCCTTGCAAGAACGAGGGATTACTATGCAGATGAATATTCTTTGCAAAGCTAGGTATTTGTTTAGGAAACCCTGGAATCGTAGCAACTAGCTTATAATCCTTAGGATTATTAATAGGATACTCAATTAACTCTATGGGCTTAAAAAACGCCTCTATTGATTCTTTTATCTCCTCTTTAGTTCTAGCTCTATATAAATCATAAGATTTCCCCTTTATTCTTTTCTAGAAAGGCTTTAAATTCTTTATCACTTGCTTTATTCTTATCTGCACGCGTTCTGTAGGATGGAATATTAACTGGATTCGTTAATTTAATTTCCCCGTGTCCATTTTTTCTCATATAAGGGCTTACGATACGTAATGGTTTATCTCGATTACCATATCCAATACCTTGCTTATTTGTTTCCAAAGTATTATAACGTGTGATTTGTTTGAGTGCCTTTTCATCCCGATCATTATAAAGGGGATCAAAAATCTGATACTCTACCTTCATATCTGACTTTTGTAATTCTACTAATCGTTGTTTAGATTGTTTCTGGCTCTGTGCTTTTAACAACTTAATTTCTTCAGCTGAAAGCTCTCTTGGGTATTTTGAATTACTCTTCCTAACACTTTTAAAAGCTCCAGGAATTACCTCAACAAACTCCGACTTTAAAGAATCTTCAGATTTTATATTACTTTTTATTCCAACACTTACCGTCTGACTTTGATTTTCTACTGATGCAGCCAAACTAGATTGACAAGACAATGCTAGCGAAGCATGCATAAAGGCAATACTTTTAATCATATCTCTCCCATAAAACTCTGTATTACAGATATAAAGAAGGACCACCGTTGAACTGTAGTCCTTATATTGGTGCGGTTGGAGGGACTTGAACCCTCACGAGCGGTACACCACCCTCAAGATGGCGTGGCATTTAATAAATGTTATTTATAAACTCAAGGGAATACAGTCTATCTATCAGCTTTTATATAACATATATAATTATATATTTTAGCATATTTTAATATAAATTGATGTCAAATTGATGTCAAAGCTGCAAAAAAATAGGGCACCTACTTTTATAGTAAGTGCCCTTGTTTAATAATCAAAAGTTGTCTGCATATCCATCTTTATGCAGTAAGGAGAAATTGGATCACCTCCATATTATCTACGTAATGCGCCAGCCAAGAAAAGTGCAGCATTACTAATCGCCCATGTATCACGTTGCCGGCGTAACCTTTGTTCTGTTCGTTTATTATTCTTTATTTACGCTTTCAACTCGTTCGATGATGCGTAAGCTGCGTCCAATGAGTTCGCTTGCTCGGTTGTTAGTTCCGATGCCTTCGCTAACTCTTCGCCCTGTTTCTTGTTGATAGCTTTGAGCTCGGCCAATTCCTTGCTCCGTTCTTCGTTGATAATCTTCAATTCTTGCAATTCGGTCGCTTGCTTGACTGTTAAGCTCTGAGCTTCGTTCAATGACAAGTTTGAGTTCTTTATTGAGGCGTCGGCTTCGATTAAGTTCGTCTTGAGCCTGTTCCAGTCTTTCAACGGCACGCTGATAGTTTCCTCTTGCTGTGAGGTAGCCGTCGATGAGCTGGCATACACCAACGATGAGCAACAAAGCACCAGCAAGCATAATAAACCGCTTAACAGTAATTTGAGATTTAACCGCATTGATATAGTTCGTGATTTTCTCATACATATATAGCCCCTTTAATCCAAATCATTCCAACGTGCCGCATACCCTCGTACATCAACGTGTACAAAGTCCTGATGGTAGTATTTACCAATTCCATCCGCCCCACATTCCTCGGCAACTTGTGCAAGGTAATCAACATCAATGCCGTCATAGGTGATATCGGCTGCCGTCCCTAATACATGTTGAGAATTAGACACACCGCCGACTTCCGCATTATGTTCAGGGCAAGCGGTAGCCACTATTGATATATAACGGAACCCTAAACGTTCACGAATTGCGTCTAATAAATCCACTAAACGCTTGTCGATGATATGGTCCAATTTATTATGGCCGTTTTCATCGACTTCATGTCTGTTACAATTACAAGCGAACTCATAATCGTCAAAATATGCACCGATTTTCATTATATACACCTCCAATTAAAATAGGGCTGCTTATACAGCCCTATATAAATACATTACTTTTTTAAAAGCATATCAATCTTATTTTGAACTAATTCCAATAAGCCTGAAATGGTAGTATTGCCACCGTCTCGCATATTTTCCAATATAGAAAGGAATTCGACGGAGCCAAGATATAGCCACACAAGATTGACTGCAAACGCATAATTGCCGGCCATGAAGTCAAAGCACCATGCACCGCCAGTAGCTAGGCAATATGTTAATACCTTTGTTACAAATGGTTTTCGCATGTGTTTGGACGATATAAGCCCTTTACCCCATGCAGCAGGAATAGCGATATATTTGGAATAGCCGCTTATATTCTCTGGGCTTGCTCCCATATCAATGAGCATTTTATACCCAATAGCCGACCATTTGGTAATTAAATCTAAGAATACAAGTATAATGAATATGCCTAACACCTGTACGTGCTTTAAGCCGAGCATATATATGCCTACCTCTGCGATTAAGGCAAGCAAGGCTTTAATAGCGAATGACTCCGTAAGCATTCGCCAAGCTTCGCTCATGAAGTGTGTTATCTCGTTCATTTATCCTCCCCTATGAAAATAAGATTATAATGGTTCTTCACCGGTATTAATGTATTGATGATTAATGCTATCCCACTCTAAGACCATACGCATGAAGTCAATTTGTTTAAGCCCATCACCTTTAGTGCCAATATTGATAATTCTATTACCGACAGGATTAGCTAAGTGTAAGAACTTAACAAGCTCTGGCTTATTGACAAAGATTGGAATAGTAGGTAGAACTGTACCTCTATACTCAACAAGGATATAGATATAGAGCTGCTTCTTACCATTAGTTACAATTTCAATGGAGTCGAAGTCACGCTCTTGCCATTTACCAAAGAACTTGAAGTCTTTACCGTCAGACCAGCTGTTAGTAGTTTGTTGGTTAGTAACATTAATTACTAGCTTACGTCCGTATTTGGAGTATTTAGAGCCACAGTCTGTGTAGGTTTCGTCTGGAGTAGCAGCAGTATCATCTGGGATACCAGCGATAGTAAACTCACCGACCTTCTGGCCCAAGAAATTGTGGTATGTGATTTTCACATCATCATCTCCAAGGCCTTCCTCTAAGGTGATATTACCAGTACCAGCTTGGCCTAGTTTGAACTCGGTCTCACCTAATTTGACAGTATAATGTGGCTCACCTTCAACACCAATCACTCTTTGACCACGGAATGTATTTAATACCTTAAGCTCCTTGAAGTCAGTCCGTGGGAACGGCTTACCAGAGTTACCTAATACCGCCATAAGAACGTGGTCCACTTATGCGGACTCACACCACACATTACCCTCTAATAGAGCTCGGTATGTGGTATCAGCCGTACCAGCTGGACCTGGGTCACCTTTATCACCTGGGTCACCTTTATCACCTGGGTCACCCTTAGGGCCTTTTAGGGCCTCTAATTGTTCTGGTGTGAAATCCTCATAGCGGAATGGTTCGCCTTTTGGTCCTTGCGTACCTCGTTCACCTGGCAAACCTTGTGCCCCCGGAATAACAATATCAATCACTTTCGGAACCTTTGCTTTAATTTCCACATATTCAAAGTTGTTTGTATCTTCCATAATTGCACCCCCTAATGTGCTGAAATATCATGAACGAATTTCATATCACCCATGACAATTTTAATAAATTCGTTTCCATGAATAAGGAACACATCATATTGACCGCTCCTATAATTGCGGTTGATGTTCTTAGTTGCCTCGGCTGTGATTGTGCAGTAAACGATATTCTCGTGAACCACACATTCAGCCTCGGCCAGTAATTTGCCTTGTGCGCTCCGCACTTTCATAACCGCCGTGCAGTTTGTTAAATCAAAATCGGCACTGACCTTGTAGCCTCTACGATAATCAGCGCCGATGTGTAATGTTTCTGGCTCGTTTCTGATAAAGTTCATATGTACCTCGCTATTAAATCATCATTATTTCAATAGCTGGAATATTTTGAGTTCCGTCAAGTTCACAGATCAATACTTGGGTTGTTGTGATTGAGTTTTGTCTAATAGTGCCACCAGCATTTCCGCCGTACGTTGTTACAACATCAACACCGTCACCGTCCCAGCTAACTTTGTGGCTCATGTAGCCATTATCTGAGCTAATAGCTGCCAATGGGTAAGTAAAACTCAATCCAGCTTTTTTAATGCCATGAAATTTAACTTTGCCTATTTCATATTCTTCCTTAGATAGGAATGTAGCAGGATAATCCTTATGAATGACTAATGCTAACCGCATTGTTAATAAATTGCTGTTAAATATAACAGTGCCGTTCTTATCGTATATTTCCATGCCGTATTTATCTGTTTTAGGCATTTTGTTAGAAAATACATATACTTCCATAGTGTCAGCAATCTTGCGTATGTTTCCAAGGCTATCTGTTTTAAAGCTGATTCGCAAGTAATTCGTCCATTTCCCGATGCGAGTAGGGTGGTTCTTATTTCTTGTTTCTGCAAGCTCAATGTCCTTGATAGGCATGTTCGTACTCATAGCATATACATATTGCTCGTTAGCTTCTCGCTGCAAAATTGGAATGTATAAATAAGCGTGGTATATATCCCCGTTTGGTGTCCTCTGAACGCCGTAGGTAATTCCGTCGCCATTATATCCATAATATATATTACGTGCCACCTCAGCCGACTGCTTAATAGGTATATCCTTTAGGCTTATTTTGTATTTCAAATATAAGCAACTATCTGTATCATTGATTGTTACTATGCTGTCATTATTATGACTTTCAAAGTGTTTCATGTTACATCACCCCATAGATTAATGCTACTTTACAAGGTTTATTGACGTTATTAGGGCCCTTTAAAATCCACGAGATTTTACCACCCTCAACAACAATATTGTAATTACTGCCTAGCGACTGTAAAATTCCGTCATTATCGTCTGCGTACGAATTTAAGTAATACCATATATGCTGATCTTTGCTCAATTCGACTGTAGCGCTACCGCTTTCTTCAATCACGTCAAAACGTTTAACGCCAGATACTTTCGTAAGTCTATCCGTCAAACTAACAATTTGAACGCCGTTCTTATTAAATACTTGTAATCCAGCTGGCATGTTATTTTCACCCCCATGCTTAAATAATCGCTTAAATAACTTCTTGAAAAATGTAATTATTCCCATACGCCTAACCTCACTCGCAATTGATTGTCCTCGTCATACACTTCAATAAGATTATCGCTAATTTCAACCCTTGCGCCACTTGTTTTAGTCCGCAATGTGCCAATTGTTGCCGTGATAGACGAAAGGCTATCCACCTGCATTTTATCGGCGGTAACTGCACCAGCCTGTATCATGCCTTTGGTAATGATGTTCTTATCAAATAATGCGTCGCCAGTAACATGCAATAATTTGCCGTCAATGCGTGTACCTGCTGGGCTTAGATTGATACGGCTCACCAGTTCAGCGCCGTCTATACTATTAATGGCTTGTGTTACCTTTAAATCAATACCGCTTGAAATCTGCGTGATTTGTGAATTTACGTTATTTTGATAATCGCTCAAAGTGCGCTGGTACGCATTGCCAAGGTCGACTATCTTGCTATCCATGCCATTGACAGTGGTCTTGACTGTGCCGACTTCGCCTTTTAAATCGTTGACAGCTTTGTCAATACCCTCTAGGCCTAGGCTTTCCATGTCAAGTAGGGACTTATCGATTTTAGCTTTAATGGTAGCTAGTTGTTCATCACTTCTAGGGCCTTCTCCAAATAGATCAACAAATGCAACCTGTACTGTATGAACGCCACTTTCCAATGGTATTGTTGCTACATTTGTTGTAAAGAAATACCTAGTACCGTCAACGTAAATATTAACCCCTTTACAACCTAACTTGATATTATCGGTAGTAATACCGATACCATTAATCAAACTAACTATTTTGATAGTAGATGGTTTAGGTGGAATAGGTACGTTATATGTCAATTCTGCCGGAGCGCTATATCCCTTTGTAGGGTTATGAGCATATAAATATACTTTTGCACTCCGTTCTGTTAATAGAGTGCTTAAAGTAGTATTATTGCTTTTACCAATTAGCCCATACTCTTGACCTGGGTGCAGATCATATCGCAACTCGTAAAAATCAATATCAGCGTTACGCACCTCTAACCAATTAAAGGTGGCAACATCACCAAACGAAACACCCAGCCCTTGCGGAGTATTAGGCACTTCTGCTTTGAGCTCAACTAATACAGATTTGATAATGCCTTGTGAGTAGTTTCCATGTCTGTCCTTTACCTTTAATCGCACTTCATATGTATGGCCTAATTCACAGCCACTAATAACGATTTGATTATCACCATTACCGCCATACTTCCATTCGTTAGTGCCTTCACGATACCATGCTTCGACAGTATCAAATGTATTAATAGCTGGTTGAGTAAATGCAGCCACTACATCAAATGACAATACACCATCGCCAATTTCGTAATACTTAGTAAATAATGCTAAATCGCTTACTTCCGGAATATAGTATGGTGTGATTGTATATGGGTATGCTTGCACCTCATCTAACCCTTGTTCGTTAGATCCATACATATTGAATGACGTAAATTTAAAATATACCTGCTTTCCGATATCCTCTTTACGATATGGAGCATGATATAATGCCTCATCGACTCTTACAAACCTAGCACCAGCATTATGAGCTGTATCATTAGTTCCATATTGGCCACGTATAATTCCACCCAAAGCATAATCGCCATTAAGCTGCAATTGAGCTGTTTCATAAGATAGGCACTCGCCGTCAACCCAGCATAGAGTGTTGGCTCGTTCAGCATCAACATGACTGCCACCTTTTAATGCACCTTGATTGATTATCACATTAGAGGTATTACTTCCTTGTATTAGGTTTGTTTTTAGTCTACCCATTCGAGCCTGTTGTGAGATATTGCCAATTCGTTTATAGTTTTCGTTATTGTCGGATAACCATATAGAACAGCCACCCCAGTTAGGCTCTGAATTAACACCGATATACAATTCATTGCCCCCTACATCACCTGGCGTTTGAATAATAGCCACGTCATTAACACTTGGAGCAGGTACATTATAATCAATAAAAGGTCGTTCGTTTTCATGAACGTTATACTTTGCCGGAGCATATGTTCCTGGTGGCTTACCTTCTGCTGTAATTTCAAGTTGTCCATCTGCAGCTTCTGATACTGACGTTATAACTACGATTTGCTTACGCAATCCGCATAACTCATCTGTAATTGTTACTAGGTCGCCTGGTTCCAATCTACAAAATGCCCAATCGAGATGGAATGTATATTGATTCTTTGCATATAGCCGTTTCATAGCCAGCTGTTCAGCGTAATATTGAGCCCTTGCCTTAGTATATAGGTAATGAGCCGATTTTTTAGAGGCTGGTTTGAGGCCATTCTTTTGCACATCTGCTACCACCTCGAATGATACCGTTTCTTTTTCATAACTATTGGCACGATTAATAAACTCAACTGTTGCCTGATTATACGTTTCCGAGCTATCTTTTCGCTTATACACAATAAGTTGTCCGTCGCTAGCCGGAATAAGATCATCTGCTGTTAAGTTATATTGAATTTGATTAACTGGCGACCAATCGCCAATAGGCTTATCGGCTAATGGTACAATTTTTAAACGGTCTGTGCTCCAAAATACAAGACTATTTGTAATTTCAGCTATATCATTAATAACGTTTTGAGCCTTTGAGCTTTTACTGTCCGGAGGTGTACTAATTAGAATATCTGCTGCTTTACAATAAGCACGATAATTGTCTAATCCGTCTATGCTTACATCGTCAATGCCGATAGACTTTAACACATGCACAATATAATCGGCTGGGTTTACATCGATACCGTCGCCAGTATCTAATAGCTTTCCTCTAATTTCAAAATTAAATTGAGGTAGGCTACCTCGTTCCCCTAAATCAACAACACCGGCCATATATGCCAAGCCACTATAAGGCAATGCTTTTTCAGGGTGCTTTGATAAAACATAAGGCCACGGAGTTTGTCCATAATCGCCATTATATGCAGTCAGTTCGATTTTTTCACTCGGATAGGTATATATTTCTTTGTCTCGCCAAACCTTCCCTATACCGGCGATAGGGCCCTCACATAAGCCAATAGCACATGCAACAGTATAGGTGTAGGTTATTTCTGTATGCTTTGAACCGCCACCTTTACCAGTTCTTGTCGTACTGCGATGTTCATGAGGTGTGAAATCGTCGTAGTAAATAATATTGCCACTCAATCGTGTAGTGCCTAATACTTCAGGCACTACCTCACCATATGAAGCACTGTTGATTTGAAAATCAGCAATCATATCGGCTCGATTAGTGGTATTTTTACCACGATTAAATAAAAATCCCATTATTTACCACCTTTCCTGAAACGATATACCGCACGTAAGCGACTTTTCCCTTTTGCGTCATAAAATAATACATCGTCAATCGATGATAGAATAACGCCCAAGTCAACGAAAGCATGAATTACTAAATTGTTACCAATGTAAATGGCACCATGAGAAATGCATCGGCCATATTGGTATAGTAAGAAATCACCGATACGAAGATCATCAAAAGGCACCTCGTCTGCTACTTGCTTGACATACTTTAGGTACTTTTCTTCTGAACGATGTAAATGCCATTCATTGGAATAGTTTTCGATGTTAAAATCTGCAATATTCATTAGGCCACTATCAACCACTGCAGCCACCAATAAATATGAGCAGTCTACCCCCTTGCCTTTCACCATAGCGTTATTTTGATACGGAGTGCCTAGCCATTCACATGCAGCATTCGCTATACGTTCACCTGTTGTTAATTTCATCGTATCGTCTCCTTTAAAGGAACATAAGGTGTCGCCCTATTCCGACTAAAATTATTGAATTTATTCTTACAAGTAGTCGGTGTTTTATCGCACCCTGGATAGATATAGGCTACATCACCAATACGAGGTGATGTGTTTGTAGCACTCATATAAATAATGGTGCTATTTTTACTATCCATAATTTGCGTTGCTTGCCCTGCTAATGGTCCGCTTATCCATTCCATTCCACCTGCTGTATAATAGCCGTCCTCAAATGGTATATCGATTTGCACGGTATTGGTACCAGTAACAGCCGTTACTTTTGCTTTCTTGCGATAAGCCTTAATATCGACACCGCACTCTTTCGAGTAAATACTATAAGGACATTGAGGATAATATCTTCGGTTCGGATATTCTATATTGAGTTTTTGCACAACTGATTTTGCACTAATTTTTAATAAAAATCCGCCGCCCTGCGTTACTTCGCAAATTCCATGGAATAGGTCAATACAATCAATCACCTTGCCAGCATCGTCAAAAAATGCACGGCGAAGATCAAGCGTTGCGCCATCTAACCCACCATTATGAGCGACTTCCAATACAGGCACACCACCAATTTGGTCGTTTTGACTAGCAGTAATGGTTACGCTTAATTTATCAACGCTAACTGTACTGTTCGTAGCTATTTTTTCACGCGTAATAATAGGGCCATCACCTTTATAAGTGTGGCCCCCATAATTTACATCTGCATCGGTATCGGCCCAGTAATAGCTGATACCGCTTTTTAGTTTTAACTCGTACAAATCACATGACAAGAATGATTGAGATGTGCTTAAATGATTGCTTAAAATCTGTCCGACTTCCTTCATTAACTCACCTCACTGTTACCAATTTAAAAGACTTAGACTTGAATATGTCTTTATAAATAATTTCGTCCGTATAATCACCGCTGAACATGACCTTCCAATAATATGTATAGTCAGCAGTAATAATTGCAGTAGGTGCTACTGTTACCCCTTGCGCTAACCTAATTACGCCCTTATCAGATACAGCATTTATCGGTGTTCCATTAGCATATAATTTTAGGTTTTCGATATGTGCTACCGGTTCCCTGAAATCACCATACAAACGAACTGCTTGCCATTCAGATTGAGCCCCAGTACCTAAACGAACGCCCTTTTCCTCAAAATCTTCTGGATCCAACCAAAGAAAAGGAACTGTACCGCCTTTTACTTTTGCATAGAACCCCATGATTTGCTTATGCTCCTCTGGAGTTAATATTGCAAATTCAGTAGTAATTGTATATTGCGGATACTGCCACGTTGTCATGGTTCTTACTCGGCCACTACCTGTACGCTTTATCTTAGTATCCCATTTTTGAGCTTTCGTAGACTTCCACGCAAGGGATTTGATATCCGGAAATTTAATTAAATCTGCCATTCTACCACGTCCCTCCGTCGCTATAAATTCCTATCTTGATTAACTAAAAATTGTCTTAGCGAGCGTCCTGCGGAGTTTTCGAGCCATGTTCCAAACGATTGAGCGTCCATAGCGGATACGTTAAACGTAATACTGCCAGCACCTCCACCATTAGCACGAGCTATACCGCCACCAATTTCGTCATATGTGCTTTCGCTTAGAGGTAAAACGGCCTCTTTATACTTACCTTCGCCAATTTCAGCATAAGTGGAGCCATAAGCCACACCACCGCTTGCCAATTTAGGTAACGATAGATTGCTACTAAATCCACTTGAGGCGGAGTTGAACATACCGGAGAATACACTTTGTGTAGCTGTTTGAGCTGCACCAGCTGCCGTGTTAGCACTCCATGCAGCCATACCAGCGATAGCACTGGCACCAAACGTTGCCATACTAACTTGTTGTGCCAATGCACTCCAAGCAGGTAATTGAGCATTTGCCGCAGCAATACCAGTGGCAGATTGTTGAGCCGCTAGCATTTTACCAAAGACGGCCTGTTTGATTTGACCTGCTATCCATTGTGCTACGCTATCTGCAATAGTTTTGAGTATCGCTTTACCTAAATTTTGGAATGTTTGCATAAGCGTTGTTGTACCTTGAATAAGGCCTGAAATAGATCCTTGTAAACTATCCATGCCAGCGTTCATAGCGTCAAATAATACTTGCTGACCGTTCATATGAGCGTCGAATGCAGCCTGTTTATACTCTTCGAGTAACGACTTGCGCAAGTCATAGTTTTGTTGCATAGCGATATATTCATCATTCAATGCAGTTTGTAAGGCTTCAAAGTTTTGAGTACGCATTGCGTCTTCAATTTTATACTTTTCGTCTTGCAACTCGGTTTGAAGTTGTAATGCCTTTTTCTGATATTCTTCTTGCTTAGCCAATAACTCTGCATTTTTCATAGCCTCAAAGGAGATTTGTCCATCACCTGTAAGTTGGAATGCAATGCCTCGTTCTTTCAGCCTATCAATATAATGTTGCTGTTCCATGGCGTCCATTTTGATGAACTTATCGACCATTTCCGCATATTTATCTTCGATTGTATCAATAGCATCGATATAATCTTTAGACAATTGAACAGAAGGAGACACACTGCCGGTACTGTCTTTATCAGCAGTATTGATAGCGAATTCTTTTTGCATATCTCGAATACTTGTTTCAATAGCTCGGAGTTTCGTAAATTCCTCTTGCTTTGCCTTGATGCGTTTATCAGCATAAACATCGTTAAGGTTCTTTAAATCTTCTTGATAATTAACGTTAGCACTCTTTGATTTATTGAGCTCATCGAGTTCCTTTTTGTATTGCAATTCGATTAGTTCGACTTGATTGCCTTGCATTTCCAAGAACGATTGCAAGATTTTTTCGTGGATCTCTTTGGCCTCTTTTGCAAGATCCTTGCCGGAGTGGCCTTTACCACCTCCGCCACCTTTTCCACCTTTACCGGTGCCAGCAGAACCGCCATCATCTCCGCCACCACCGCCAACATCTAGGCCTGTATCACCGCCACCGGATAACCCTTGTGTTATTTGTGAAGCCATATTAACGCCAGTATTTACAATATCTTGTGCCGTTTCAGCACTGATTGTATCAACTTGTTGAATAGCAGTAAAAGATGTACCAAAGAATTTTGCGACTTTATCACCTACACTGTTGAGTTTTGCAATTAACCAGTTAAGCCCTTCGATAATTTTATTCACACCCCAAACAGCGGTGTGCACAATAGTTGAAAATACAGAGCTTAACGTATTACCGAACCCATTAGACGCAGCAGATGCAGTCGCAAATACACCGACCAAAGTCATTATGACGGATATTAATATTCCGACTGGGTTTGCCTTCATTACAACGTTCAATACACGCTGAGCAGTAGCTGCAGCTAATGTACTACTTCTTAAAGCTAGAAACAGAGATTTAAGGACAGTTGTCCCCAAAGTCAATGCGCCTATTGACAAGATAGTTCCTTGAACGGCTACTTTAACAACAGTCATTGCTACCGCATAAGCCCTAGTTGCAATTGCAGAGGCGACTTGTGCAGTTTTTAACGCTACAGTTTTTACAGTCAATGCAGCAGTTTGAGCGCTACATAATGCGACTGTCGCTTTATAAGTAATAAATGCAGTTGTAACACCTACAATGGCGGTGGCAACCCCTGGCATGGTAGTTCTAAATAGGTTAGCAAAGCTAGTAACAATATTCTTAGCTGTACCAATTACAACTGACAACGCACTAAATGCACCCTTTACAGTAATAATGGCCGCTTGTGCAGCAGTGCCAACCAAACGAAAGGCAATAGACAACCCAGCAAGTGCATCGTTTAATACACCAGAACTTGTCATGTTGCTTATTTCTTCCATAGCTGGTTGAAATGCAGCTATTAATTCGTTCTGAACTTGCGTTCCTATATCTTGGAACGTCATAGGAATTTCTGCAAACTTAGCGTTTGTTTCTTCTGCACTATTGAATAGGGCTTCCTTGATAATGTCAGCAGTAATGAGCCCTTGCGAACTCATTTCCTTCAATTGACCTACAGTCAAGCCCATTTCACTGGCAATAGATTGTGCCAACATCGGAGCGTTTTCCATAATTGAGTGGAATTCGTCCCCTTGTAACTTACCAGCTGCCATTGCTTGTGTTAACTGGTACATAGCTGATGTAGTTTCTTCAACGCTAGCACCGGAGATTTTGAATTGCTTATTCAACTGTTCAACAAAATAAATTGCTTCGTCATTAGATGAAAAAGCGTCTTTTGCAAGCATATTCAACTTAGCCACACTGTCGGCCATATCTAAATAACTACCACGAGAACGATTTGCAGCACTATAAATCTTGTCCATAATTTCAGCCGTAGACTGACTGCCGTCATTAATTAGATTGATACGTGCCCTAATCTGTGTAAGTTGGTCGGTGGTTTGAATAGCACTAACTGCCATATCTTTCATGGCTCGCCCTGCAGCTTCAATCCCTATTGCTGCAGCACCAAATGCAGCACCACTTTTGGCAGCGTTCATGATACTAGGAATTTCTACTCCGAAGATCTTCTGTGCTTTACTTTTAACAGCTTCCATTGAAGCAGTAACGTCTTTTCCTAGTGCATTTTCCGCTTTCTTAGCCACCCTATCAAGTGCTTGTTCCGCACCACTAGATGAACCAACTATGCGAACATTGATTTGTGAGTCTGCCATTTTCTTATATCTCACCTCCCGCCTGTCTGAATTCTTCCATGAATAACTTTTCCTCTGTTTTGCGTTGCGCTAACGTCATAGGGTGTAATTGCTTCATGATGTCCTCAACTTTTAATCGCTTATTTCCAGCAATATGAACGTTTGTCATTATGCATGTAAAATAAGCCTGTCTCCGGTCCTCAATCTCCATTCGCAATTCGTACCCTTCCACCAGTTTGTAATATTCCATAGGGCTTAGTTTCATAAACTCCCAAGGCTTCAAATTAAGTGGACCATACGCCATACGCTCGGCCTTTGTTATCCATAAATTAAAAGAGGGGGCTGTATAGCCCCCTTCTAGTTTTTTGCTTCTGCTTCCTCTGCTTCTACATCAGATTGTGCTTTTTCGTCAGCTTCTTCAGGAAATGATGCATAGTATGCAGCCTTACCAAATACACCACTACCGATTAATGCTTTTACAATTAACTGTACAAGTTCTAAATATTGAACCTCGCCTTCATCGAATAATTGTTGTAGCTTTTCTTGGTAGTAAATATAATCGCGTTTACGACCTTCGTGCTTCATTCCGACAACAAATGCAGTGATTAATTGTTGGAATGTCATTGCCCCAGCTTGAACTGCTTTAAAAATAGGTTCACCCCATAGCTGTTCAAGTTCAGCAATTCTACCAATCGTAAAATAAATTGTTTCGCCAGTATTAAATACATCACATGTGATTTTTTTCATGAGTGCGCACTCCTTAAATTAACTATAAATTATGGTTGTTTTAATTTGGACAATGGACCTACGCCATTCAAGCTGCCTTTATACGTTGCCACATCGTCATGTGGTGTGTTCATAGACAATTCTGTGATGGAGCAAATACCGGTCATATATGATTTGTTAGGATATTCAATTTTAATATTGATAAGATCATCGTTCAAGAAAGCTTCATCTAACAATTTCAACGATTCTTCATTAGGCATAAGCAATGTTTCAAGGTCGATGGACCACTCTTTAAGGCCTGGGATTGTGGCCTTCCAGCCGTCAGTGCCTTTATGAGATGCATCGATGCTATCAGCCTTACGAGATACATCACTTGTACGCTGTCCGCCTAACAAAAGCCATTCAGCACCTGTTGTTTCATCGGTGCCAACATTAACATAGACCAAATAATTTTTACCGGCAGTAGGCATTGCAGCCTGTTGCGGTTTATAAAGTTTTTTCGCTGTAGCTGGTTGAGCTGGCATTAGTAGATACCTCCGTTTGTTTCTTCATTTAAATTAATAAGGCGAGCCACAAACCTGTACTGTGTGCCAATCAATGGCCGTACTGAATCATGGTCGCCTACTTTACTTGTACATTTAATATCGATGATTTGATAACCGCTATCTTGCAAGATACATATATTGGGATTTAAACATCCACAATCATCACGCAGCTTAGTCATGATTTTTTCAAGTTTTGTTTCTAGATTTGCTATTAGTTCGTACCCAACTGATAGGTCCGGGTCATCATTCCGTCCCCAAACTTCAATAAACAATTCCTGTTGCATTTCAGATTGCACAGAGTTATCTCCTGGCATCGTTTCTCCTCGAATAACCATAATAACTCCATGACTATCAATCTTAGCAGCCTGTGGGCGCATAGCGCCTAATATAACATTAAAATCATATCCGGAGCTAACAATGATATCTTTAATATGTTTCATTAACTCAAACCACATATTACCCCCTATAGATTTCAACAGAACGATATCCTTTGTACTCTGTAGGGTTACCTGTAAGCTGCTCTGGTGTTATTCGTGATTCCAATAATTTAATACGAGCTTCATAGTATTCTAATTTTTTAGAATAAAAGTCATCCGTCGAACCATTACTAGTATAACTTCCTGGTAGAGCATACGACTTATTAACGCAGACTTCTCGATAGACATATGCAAGGACTAATTCATCGATAGTAAAACTACGTATAACTTTATCCTTTGACACACCTAATCTATCCGCAAGTACATATAGCCATTGTTCTGCTTTGGATACAGCGGGCTCTGTTACCTCTTGCGTTAGCAATTCATCCCCTAATAGGCCAGCTATATCTTCAAAATTATATAGCATACAGTACTCCTTATATTTCAAAACTTAGCGTAATCTCATCTTTTACTAGCCCTTGTGCCACATCATCTAGTGCAATATCGGTGTATCTGGAAAAAATACTAGTAATATTTGAGACATTATTCTGCAACGCTTCATACAAAAATGGATCTGGGGCAGTCCCAGGGTGAACCACTTTCCTAGCAAATATAAATCCATTACCGCCTTGTGGTACGAATCTCAATATCTTTTTAAAATGCGGCCGAATTACATGTGCTGGTGTCCCTGCATGTACAAAAGGGCCGTATTTAGCGACATCACTATCAATAAATACAACCCCTTGCATTCCACTATTAGAAATTCGATAATCAACAGCCTTTTCTAGATTCCCTGTTCTCGAGGTAAATCTATGTTTTTCCTGTGCAGTATCTCGAACTTCAATAGTACTCGCTTTTACTGCCTGACAAATACGCTTGTTGAAAATATCCTGGCTATTCACCGGTGCTTATTTTTTACTACCACCTTTACTGCCTTTTGTAGGCTTTTCAGGTGGTTCAGTATCTGCAGGTGGTTCAGTATCTGCAGGTGGTTCAGTATCTGCTGTTACGATTTCGTATCCATGGTCCGCAAACCACGCAATATGATTAGCATCTTCAGTAAATCCTTCACCATTAACAAAAGTAACATTGCCAGTTTGTCCTGTATAATCAGACACTGGAGATTTTATAATCGGCATATTGGGCCTCCTTATTTAACTTTAATTTTGCGGAATACACCTGCAGCTTTAGATGCTTTTAATGCAACCGCGGCAACCATTTCGACCTCGCCTTTTTTTACAGCTCCGGAAGAAGTGAAGTCAGGGAGCCATAAGTTAACCACATTATCGCCCGCAAGAGATACGCCGTGGAAACCATCGAGGCCAAGGCGTGCGACATATAAAGAAGTTTCACCTTGACCATTAATACCTACTACAGGATCATTACTACCAGCTTTGGTGCCAAGGTCAACTAATGGTGTAATGCCGTAATATTCAACTTGTTGTCCGAATTCATTTAATTGAGTAGAGTACATCGCAGAACGTCTAGCTACTGCTCGAATTTTAGCAATCAATTTAGAGTTACCCATAATGGCAGATGGTGCGCCATCCAAGCCTAAAAGGAATTCATCGAGTTGGTCTAAGAATGTCTTGTAGTTTGCATCAACAGCACCACTATCAGACAAATCGATAGCTGCTGTAGGTGTATATTCAGTAGAAGAACCTAAAAGCGCCTTGTCTAAACCATCAAATGCTTTAGCGTTGGTACCAGTATCGCCATTAATAACTGTGTCATTAAACAATGCAGTTGCAGCCTTGACCTTTTGCTCGATTTGTAATGTTACTTCATCAACAATACCGCCCATTTTAGCGATTACACGGTCGATTTCAAAGGATCCGCCAAATACTTTCAAATCAACAGTATGACGTTTACGAGTTACACTTTGAGGTGTGTATTCAGCATTAATATCACGGAAATCTGCAGTTGGTTGTGTTAATAATCGAGTATAACCATAGGTTAAAGTACCGCCACCGCCAGTAGGAGATACAGCATCATCAAATGTTAAGTTTTCAAATAAAAAAGACGATTTACGGAATTCATCAATAACTCCCATTTGTAAATCGTCTTGTACGTTAAGTTTTGCTTCAGCTAATGTAATTGGCATTAGTTTATTCCTCCGTTATTAGAATTTATAAAATTTATTGGGCTTCAATAGCAGCCGCTACGGCCCCCTTTAAACCTACTGGCTTATTACTGCCAGAATCGTTGCTTCCTGCACCGCTTGTGCCTGAACCGCTCCCGCGTTTTTGTACATCTTTAATTGCATAATCTTTACCTTTTAGCCATTCATCTACACAATCGTCAACAGTTCCACTAGTACCATCAGACTTAATATATCCATAAGTACCATCTTCGTTGACTTTGATGTTACCAACAATCAGCTTTGAAAATTCCTTAGGATCCATAGCGTTACGCTTCGTCAAAGAATCAACCACGGCTGCAGAAATTTCAGACTGTACACGTTGTGCATCAGCATTTTCTCTTGCTTTACGCTCGGCCTCTACAGAATCCTCCAGGGTTTTAATTCGTTGCTGCATAGCTACAATACCCGCATCATCTTTAATCCCTGTAGAGGTGATTTTTTCTAGCTTGCCTTGCGCATCAGCAAGCTCACGGTCGGCGGCTTCTTTTGCCGCTTTTGCTGCTTTCGCCTCATCATTCTTGGCATTAAATTGACTCTTGGAAACGTAGTTTTCACCATAATCCTTAGTCACTGCCTCTGCTTGTTCCTCCGTTAACCCTAACTTAATTAGTTCCTCTTTTGTCATCTGTATGACCTCCTGTAAAATAAACTTTCCCTCTTCGCTTTATTTTCGTGAGCCACACCTCACGACCGCGGTCTTGTTCTTTTACGCCTGCAATACTAAAAGGCAAATAAAGCACCTGCATAAGCAAGTGCTTGATTGGTTAAATTAAGTTTTAAATTTCTCGTATTTCTACGATTTCACTGGCATACAATTCATATTCACCAACGTCTATAGACGCTTCGTCTGGCTCATTATTTACGCTAGATGTATATCCCAATAATTTGCCTTTCATAGTATCTCCATCAACGAATATGACTTCAATATTTTCTGACTTGATTTCATCGTATCGTCTACGCAATTCTTTTTCTGTCATTTTCGTTCACTTCCCTTCGGTACTATATGAATGCCTTTATTAGATACATGCACAGTCGCAAAGCTAGTACTCCGTTTCGCTCCTGTCTCTTCATGTACATCATAACCAATATGTGGTGATATATCAACTAGTATTTTATGGTTCCAATCGCCATTACTCGTAACCCCTATTCCTCCATTATTCACTCCAGCTCTTATTGCCTTCAACACATCAGAATGTGATGGTTCTACATCGTAATAGCTTTTATTTTTTGAGGCATCATATAGTTTACCATCTTTTACATGCATGCTCTGCCGAGCTACATATGATTTATTGAAATATGGAGAATTAATATAGTCTATAATGCTAGCTTTGACATCATCTTTAGTTTCGCTATCTTTCCGTTTAGAGATTTCTTCGACACGAACCTTACCATCTTTTATGTAGTCTTTTAGACTCTCAATCACCGGGAGTCTGCGTTTAAAAACATCTCCACTCCACCCCCTAGCTTTTTCAGTCCACGATATATGCCCATTCATTACTAAGTTGCGTCCATTTACCCCTAATATTTGTTCTTGTTCTGTTTTATTCAACGTCTTTAAATATGACAATCCGCCGGCTTCTACATTAGGCTTTGCAACAGTATTATTAATCATGCCATCGATAACTGGCATAATGCGACAAAGGCAATGTGGATGCGCTGGCAAATGTGGGAACTTATCCTTTGGATACACTCCACGACCTAACCCATATAAGTCTGCGTTAGCGTATACATCGCAAATATCGACAATAGGGTGCCTCGAACTCATTCGCCACCGAAAGGCTACCACATCAGGATCATCTAAATGCCTTGCAATTTCCCCCTCAGCATATGCCCTCGCTCGTTCTGTCCGCGCAATGCGTTCTGCATGATATCTTGCCTTTTCTTGAGTTGCAACGTACACCGCACGATTAACGGCTGCGGCATTTCCTTTCTCGATTACATCCATCAATTCGCTATATGCAGCCCTCATCCCAGGTGTTGTGCGTTGTTCAATTAAATATCGTATTTTTCTGATTTGATGTTTTACAACATCACGCCCCATCTTATCTGTAGGAAGAACGATGCTTAATCGATTAATACGTTTTATGAAGATTGGTATTTCAGCTTTTGAAATAATAGTTTCACTACCGTAACCATCAAATAAAGCTTTTGCGGTTTCAATCGTACTATTTCCTTTAGACATAGCATCTTGAATCGTAGTAATAACTTCACGTTTTACGGTATCTGATGCATTATGTAGCCTATCAGATAAGTTTAATCCATCAGGTGCCCATGCCTTTTGCATGGCCTTTGAAATGGTTTGTAATTTATATGGCATGCCTGCGATTATTGCACTTTTAGCTGTATCACTGGTTACACCTATGTCTACACCATATCCCCTAGCACACTCCTCAACCAACTCATCGATTAACGGGTCTTTCATTGCCTCCATTACAGGATATTTTTTATATGCTTCTTTAACAGCATATTTAGGCGTATGTCCTTCGTCTAACAATCGACGTACTTCGGCTTCAAATTCATCAATTATATCGCGTATGACACGTTCGGTATGCTTATTCATCTAGTCGCTCACTGTTCTCATCCGGATTTTTTCCATTTGAATACATGTCATCTAATACTTCTTGCTGTGCAGTAGCTTCCACTTCTTTAACAATAGCATCATACACATTACCGTCAATATTAGGCATATATCCATCAAGGATGCGTTTAAGTATTTCAACATAATATGTTTTAGATTTAAACCCTAAATCAAGGGCTTGCTGTCCTTGAGATAAGCAATCAGCTACATCATTAATGTCAAAGTCCCTTGGATATTCGCATTTATAATTCAACTGCTCGCCAGTCCACAATTCATATAATGCAATAATGGCTTTCTCTGCATTTTCACACTGTACAGCGAAGTTTGCTAGTCGTTGATTTGTTCTTTTGAATGCCCACTGTTTAGCAACCCCTGATTTTTCCTGCTGAACCCCTACTACAGAATCAACACCACCTATGCGGTACATTTCTTTAATTTCAGCTTCCTTTTCTTGCATGATAATTTGTGCCGGCCCATTATCTGGAGCAATAAAAGCAGGCGGATGACTAGCCTCTGATGGATATAGCAGTACGTTGTTAACGCCCAAGGTTAAGTCTTCTATTCCTTCATCGGATGGCATGGTTAAAGTGGAAAATGTTTGAGAGTTCAAAATCTGTGTCAATAAACTATCAAGATGATAGACTCTATAGTTCTTTTGTGCTAACGAATAGAACTCTGGATGCGGTAATATAGTTGTTTTCTTAGTGCTACGGCCAAACCATTGCACTACAGGGACACGTCCTAATCCATGTTCACCTTCATTAATAATGCCTCGCCCTTTATCACGAATAGTCCATTTTGTATCTGTCCATTCATAATATACTGTTGAACTACCTCCATTATCATCAGTAATAATCGTTCTATATTCGAATCTAATTATTCGACCTTTGTCATCCAGTTTCCAACCAGTCACATCACTAGGTTCAACTGAAGTTAAATACGGTAACCGTCTATCACGTACATTATCAGCCAAACTTTCACCAAATTCTGCTTCATTGTTAACAATGATATACACAACACCATACATTTTGGCAATCAAAGCTTGTTGCTGAATGTATTCTTGTAATGATGTACCTAATCGATCTGCATCTTTTAAAAACACTTTGAATTTAGCCGTTTCTTTATACTCTCTTCGAATTTCATCATTAAAGATAGGATCTACATTCGCATTAATAATCGCTGCTGTATGATTAGAATAGCTTGATAACTTTTTACGGAAATTATAATTGTCTATGCTTTCTCTTGGATGCTGTTTTAAACCACGACCTAAAGAGAATAACCCGGACCCATAGTACGCATCATGTAATAACTGGTATGCATACTTCTGTTCGTTTGTAATAAACATATAATGAAGTTCCTCCTAATAAATATCAGAATTGATGGATTTAATAACAGGCGCATTCAAACGTTCAACAACGCCTGTCGTTGCGTCTTGAGCATCATCATGTGCATTTTTACCTTTGCGCTGATACTTATACATGGATGTATAGTATTCAGGCCAGCGGTCCTTAAAGTTAACTGGGAATAAAACATACTCCATAACTTGTGTTGAATTTGATAATATTCTAGCTTCCTTATTCTTACTTTGATAAAATGCAGTAATCTTTGTCCGATTACCTGGATACTTTTCTTTTAGTATCCGTTTAACATTTCTAGCAAAACCACGTCCACCATTATTAGACTCTATATCAGCAATATTTACACTATTTCGATTTATTAAATCTGCAGTTTGTTCTTCAGTAATTTCCATAGGCGCATCTGTATACAATACATCTAACACATATGCGTAGTCTTTATATACTCCATACACAATAGCGCACAAGAAGTCGTCGCCAGTATCTGCAGAATCCACATAAGCCTTCACTGCAGAGAATAGTGGATATCCTTTATCATCCCTAGGAACATCCTCATATGTACTGAAATAAGAGTATAGCCTACCTTTGACATCAATAGGCTCTTGTTGGTAATTGGCTGATGCAATATCCTCGCCCATTGCTCTAATTTTAGATAGATAGCTATCTTTTGACAGTACATCCGAGCACAGCATACTGCCATCCTCCTGAACCGCTTTCATCATAATCACTTTAGATTTGAACTTAGGATCATCTTTGAAATGTTCGATTGCACGCCCGGCCAAATCATCTGAAGCCCATCGTGTCATGATTATAATAATCTTCCCTCCCTCTTCTAATCGAGAGAGCATTGTATTTGTAAACCAACTCCAATGAGACTCTTTGACGTTTTCATTATAGGCTTCTTCAGCGTTTTTAATGATGTCGTCAATTATTAAGAGCGTCGCACCGAAGCCTGTAGATGAACCGTCAGGGGATGTAGCGAGATAGCTATTATAGCCATCCTTCAAAGACCACATATGAGCTGCTCCATCGCCCTCTTTGATTTCAACTCCAGGGAATACATCTGAGAAAACGGTTATATTCTCATCAGCTTTAACTTCCTTGATTGCATTTCGCACTCCCTTGGCAAATGTCTTGGATAAAGTCGCATTGTAAGATCCAGTCATCACCTTTTCTTTGTGGTTTTACCAAGTACCCATTTTGACAGGTTCTGGGCTGTGCGGCTCTTCCCATGCCGTGGCGGTAAGTTAAGAATAAGAACATTGTAGATATCGCCCTCATAAAAATCTTGTAATGCATCGCACAAATCAACTAAATATTGACGGTCGTATTCATAAAAGTCACCCTCTAATAGATGGCAAAAATAAAAGAATTCACGTCTCGCAAGTTCATATTTGAACTCCTGTACAACAGCCGGTGTGAATTCCATATTATCTATCCTCTTTTTCAATAACTTTTCTAATTTCTTCAGTACTTAACCCAGCTAATGGATTGTGATTTACATTAACATCAATCGTCCGATTTCCCATAGAAATATTGGCAACTTCAGCGCGAATCTTATCAATTCTTGCTCGTTGTTCGTCTGTAGCTAGCGGACTGCGACACATAACGTCGTACTGCTGAATCATTTTAGTTAAGGTGGCCATTGCCACTGATTGGGCCTTCATAAATACTACTTCTTTATCTACCGAAGAAATGACCTTATCTGTTTTAGTAACAGAACGACTGGTTCCTTTAGCTGGGTCAATAGTAACCTCTGTCCTGTTTTCAGTGACCCGTGTATGGTCTTCTATTCCCTCAACATACATCAGCTTCTGTGCTCTGATAATACGTGCAAATTGAACTTTTATGTTCATATATAGAATATCAATAGGGCTTGATTCCTCGACTTCCATCACAATGTCTAAAGTTTCTTTTGGTAAATATTTCGCTAGTAATCCGTGCTTAACAGCATTTTGATTTTGTTTAGGCGCACCGCCAGCATTGTATAATGCATTATGATTGCCAGGCTGGCCTCCTCGTTTTCTAGTATGCGTACTTTTATTTTTTGTATGCATACTTTTTTTTGATGTATCGCGGAACCACCCATAGCGTGTCTTCCACGATTTAACAGTCGCCAATGACACCCCATACTTATCGGCAATATCCTTATACTTCATGCCATTTAGGTAGTCCTTGTGCGCTTGCTGATGTGTCGTCACATGGCAGCACCACCTCACTCAATTCATGTTGTTTACAAAAACTATTGGGCAACCTCAGAAAATTCTAAGCGTTGCCCATTTCTAATCACATATACATTTTTATTACTTCTAATAAATTCGATATATCGTTTTACTATTACATCACAGTATTTAGGATCTAATTCAATACATCTACATCTGCGCTTTGTTTGTTCGCAGGCAATCAAAGTAGACCCTGAGCCACCAAACGGTTCGAATACAAGTTCTCCAGGTTTTGATGAGTTCTTAATTCCCTGTGCACATAATGCAATCGGTTTCATCGTCGGATGTTCACCATTTCTTAATGGCTTATTAAATCGCCATATAGAATCACATTCAGTGCCATTATTAACTTCTATTTCATACCCAGGCACTCTTACTACAATATGGTCCGTTTCATTAGAAAAATGAAGAATATAGTCATTTCCATCTTTTTCGATTTCAAGAGGAAGATTGTCATCAATCACAGTAGATTGTTTTCTGCCACCATAAAACTTATGACTAGCACCAGGTTTCCATCCATATAGAATTGGTTCGTGTTTCCACTGGTAATCTTGGCGCCCCATTACAAATGTATTCTTAACCCAAATCAGGCATTGTTTAATAAGTAAATCATTATCTCGAATCGCACGTCTAAATTGCCTACCACAGCTATCAGAGTGGCAGATATAAAACGCTCCACCAGGTTTTAATGCTTTGTTAACCAAAGCGAATACATCATCAAGAAATATATCAAATTCAGCATCTGACATATTATCATTTTGAATGGTAAGAGCTTCCTTTGTACCTCCCTCATAAGCCACGTTATATGGTGGGTCTGTAAATACCATATCAACAACGTCCCCCCCCAGTAGACAATTAAGAGATTCTGTCTTTGTTGAGTCGCCACACAATAACATATGCTCACCTAGCATCCATACATCGCCGAACTTTGTCATAGGTTCTTTAATTGATTTGATAGCTTCTTCTGCATCAAAATCATCCTCATGAACTTCATCTGCCATTACCTGGTTTAATAGGCTAGCTATATCATCGTCAGAATAACCTGTGAACTCAGCAAAATCTCCGTATCAGCTAATAACTCTCCTAATAAGGTATTATCGATATCTGATAGTTCGGCGATTCTATTGTCTGCAATCAGGTCTGCATACTCTGCAGCTTCGCTTTCATAATCCTGCCGATCAATTGGAACAGTATCTAGGCCTAATAATTGTGCAGCCATTAACCGCCCATGGCCTCTTACAATGAACCCAGAACGGTTACTCACCGTAATCGGAGCTCGCCAACCTTGTGCTTTTATCACTTTGGCTAAAGAGCTACTTGTTTATCACTATGATAGTTAGGGTTTCTAGGATTAGGAATAACTGAAGCAATATCTACCAAATCTGTATACGCGCAATGTATCGTAATGTTATCTGCCATTATTTCAGCACTCCTTTATTCTGCTTATATTTACCGCATTCTTTATGTACCTTTGCGGTTTTTGTTTTTACTAACGAATGAGATGGTGCATACGACTTACACATATGATCAATATGAATCCCATTAGCCTTGCACCAACCTTTAACATTATTTAGGCATCGTCTCTTTTCACAATACACATCTGTCAATCGTATTCACCTCACTTTCTTAAAATTTGGATACAAAAAGACCGCCCAATCGTATAGATTAAGCGGTCTTTTTGCTTTAGTGTTCTAGGTATTCACTTTGTCGAGAGAGATTAATTTGTTTCCCTATTAACTCACACTATCATTATAAACTGTCAAGAAGGACAGGTCTAGGACAGTTTTGGGACAATTTTCAGGCTAGCTTTGTATTTAATCCAATAACGCCCCATAGCAAAACTGATAACTCTTCAATACCTCTTGCAATATAACGTTTGATAGTCCGTACATCAGGCTTTTCAGGAAATGATTCTGCAATCTCTTCTAATGTTTCTCCATCAATATAATACCTGCGCATACACTCACAATACTTAAATTGTTTTGCGTTACACTTCTCAGCATAGATATCGAGCATGTTATTAACATGCCTCATCATCAATGCTGTTTTTTCTTTGCTTTTAACAATCGCATTAACTTTTACAATGCTTTTATCGTCAAACATATCAATTAACAGTTCATTGAGCCATATATCCTCGGCTTGTGTCGAATCCGTGATAGCATTGTCTACGTATGACTGTAACTGACTATAATGCTTAAGCAGCTTGATCGTGTTGTGTCGAAGTTTACGACCTAGCTGTGCATTTTCTTGCTTGGCTAATTCATAGTAGGTTTTAGTAGCCACCTCAGTGGCCAACCTAGTAATTTTTTCTATTTCGTATTCATTCAAATACATCTCCCCCTTATAATTTTGTAGTTTAGTCCGAATTGTGTTTATACCAACTTCATAAGAAGTATCTAACAATAATTAAATCATGTTCATTGCTTTCCATTCGCTTAACACAAATGTAGCAATGCCATGTTTTTTTGCGTATTCATATTCGCCTTTACAGCCTCGGCTAGTCTCCCAGTCATCACACAAGACCAGTACATCACAATGATTGAGTAGGCCTATACATATACCTAAGCCAAATTGATATTGGTCTCCGGTTAAATACATGAACCCATAATTATGGATAGGTGATACATAGTCATGTGTAATATCCACCATCACCAGTTCTTGCATGATTTTGTCTATTTTTTCTTTATTGCTCTTCTTACCACCATATGGATGAGCCACATATACTAACTTTTTCTTCATAATACCTCGCTTTAATTAACGCTCTTTATAGGAATATACTCATACGTTCCGATATGTGCAGGATTACATAATTCTCTGTATCAGTTATAATTTCATCTGCCATCGTGCCTATGAACTTTCTATTGTCATTTTCTAGCACACCTGCCAATTGTAGACCATCAAGAATAAATTTCTTAGCGAACGCTACATTGTCAGGATCATGCCTGGTCGATGAGTGCCATTCAAATAACAGGTCTACTTTACCCTTAACCGATTCTATCTGTTGTGATAAACATTGTTCTTTGACTTGCTCGGTGCATTTCTTTTTCATAGCAGCGGCAGCTATAGTCGAACCACGTTCACAATCAATGTACTCGTTCAACGTAGGGAACCTGTCGTGAGTTTTCTTTCTAAACCGAAACTGACAACGTAAGATAATCTTCATCGGTGTGATTCTCCCCAAAATATAGCTTCCTCATAATCTTTGCCACGTAATCTATCAATCACTCGTTCGCTATAATGGTCTTTTGTTTGGTCGTTATTATAATTAGTTGTCAGTATAACTGGCTTCATATCATGGTATCGGCCAATAATAATGCTTTCAACTTTTGTGTGCACCCAATCAGATTTAGAATACTCCGCTCCAAAATCATCTAACAGCAACAGCGGAATATTCCTGAGCTTTTGTTCATAATTTAAAAACGCAACTCTATCACCCTTAGATAATGTGAGCATAATGTCCAATAGACTAGGCATAGAAATCATCATACAGCCCCGGTTTAGCGCTAGAACCTCTTTCAGAATACTAACTGCTATAGAAGTCTTTCCAGTGCCAGCAGGGCCCCTTAAAATCAATCCTTTGCCACTTTTAAGATTTGCCTCTAAGTTATCCACATAATGTTTTACTACAGCATATGCTTCTGAATTTTCTTTAGAAAGCTGCCATGTTTACGTAACCACTCAAAATCCATGTCATAGTATCGCCGAGGGATACCAACAGCAGCATAGTCCCCATTGACATCACTCTTAATCACTACAGGCTTATCATAAACAGGATAAAAGAACTCATCCTTTACCATGGACTCTCTCGTATTCTGCTTGCCAGTCGACTTCTTCCTTTTTTCGAGAAACGTTTCTAGCATTTCCGTTATGTTTACTTGCTCCAAAATCTTTTTGCACCTCCTTCTTTAGATTTCCTGCTGTGACAGTTTCAACATACTTGATGCTGTTACCGCCATTATCAGCTGTGGTATTAATAGCAACAATGACTCGTTCTTTGCCATAAGACTCAACCAAATCATCTAACCGGTCTTTAATGACAGGTGATACATCTCCGATTGCTTTCATATACAAATCGTAAATGGGTTTATTTTTTGCTTCATCATCGTCAAACATAGATAGAGGATTTTCATCTTCACGCGCGCGCGTATCTCTCTCTATATTATTAATTTCCTTTCCTTTCCTTTCCTTTTGTTCGTTTTGTTCAACGACCGTTGAAGTTCGTTGAACGACCGTTCGATTTTGTTCCTTTTTTCTACGAGCTTCACCACTTTTAATGCCTGCGAGCCTGCGCTGTTCCTGCTTTTTTTCAAATTTACTTCTTCGCTCTTCTTGTCTACGAATTAAACTAGGAGACCAAAAATACTCGTCATCACATTCGAGCAATTCAAAATCATTAATTAACGAATTTACAAACAAAAATGACTTATTTGAACAAAAAAAAGTACGTTCATTTTCGTTCAACGGTCGTTCATTTTCGTTTAACGGTCGTTCATTTTCGTTCAAAACTCCTAATTCTTTATCAAGAGCAATAAAGGTATATTTTTAAAAGGCAGTCTATAGTCCTCAGATGAAGCCAGTTTTCAATTAATTTCCACCACCAGGCATATGAAATAACCCCAAACTCTGACTCCATTGCTACGATTTTAGGATCATTGCTCGCATTAACATCGTGGCTGAAGTAATACACGTCCTTGGCCATTCATTATTCCTCATCTATAAACAAACTATCCTGGGCTCGGTTCCCCATGATAAACTTTACACATTCATCAATTAAGTCTTGCACTGAAATAGCAAATGTACAATCTGCATACTCTACCGACAACCAATCAGTCTTGAATTTCAGTTCATCAGTAGAGTTTGCATCTTGTATAATGCCTTCAACGCTGACTTTCTCCACCACATCCTCGATAACGCCATATTTAAACTTGAATGACCGTACGACAAACGGGATGTTAAATTCCTCCAGGAATTCAAAGTTCTTTTTCATAATAGCCTGTAGTCGGCTGAAAGCTTGCATAAGTTCAGGTCGTGGATCATCTTTAGATTTAATGGTAAAGACATCTGTCAAGCCTGTAGCAGATGGTTTCTGATAGGCGATATTGATATCGTTATCTGTAATTTGAATCGATTTAACAATCATAATGGACTCCTTTCTTGTTCTACGACTACATATTTACCGGTAGCGGCTTCAACAGCTTGTTTAAACAAAGCTGCATCGGAGTTTTCATCAGATAAATGAAGTAGGCGAATGTCCTGGCACTTGGTAAGGTCCATAGACTTTAGGAATTTAATAACATTCTCTAGCGAAAAATGGGATTGAATTAATCGTTCCATACGTTTCTCGTGCAGGTATCCATCATCAACGCGTTGGTTTAAGATTTCATACGAATGATTACATTCAACCATAATGTGATTCACATCTTTAAACGTGTACCGACAATAATATGTATCCGTAATATATAAGAGTTTCTCTTCACCATCGGTAATTAAAAAACCAACATTCGGAACATCATGCTCTAGTTCGAATGGTAAGATAGTAAAATTACCAACAGAAAATTGAATCTTAGGCGTTATATAAACCACTTTATGATGTCCGGCAACATAGATAGCCTCAGCCGTGTCTTTTAGCATGTACACGCGATGTCCGAGTTTTAATAAGTCAGGTACGGCCTTGCAATGGTCGCCATGTTGATGAGTCACTAATACACCGCATAGATGCACAAAATTAAATCGACAATAGCGCTGTATGTCTTTAAATGCTAATCCTGCATCTAGTAATAATTCATCCCCATTAGTTGAGGTTTTGATTCGGTAGCAGTTCCCTTTTGAGCTACTACCGAATGCTTGAATACTAATCACAATTAATCACCAAACATATTAACGACTTCGCCTGTTTCAGGATCTACGAATTCACTTGTAGGCGTAGGCTCAATATCGATTACTTCGCTATTAGCATTCTTTTCTATTGTTTCTGCAACTACATCTGCAGTATCAACAACTCTACCCTCAACATCGATGATTTCATCCGCAGTCTGTAAACCCATTGAAATTTCAGGCGCCGTAGTCCGAATCAACCAAGCTGCTGCTCTATAACGTAACATTTGGTCCGGCATCGTTTTCCATTTAGAGCCTTTTTTATCGTACCAACCCTCTTGCTTGGCTAGTGCGATAGTTACTTCAGGACCAGCGATAATTTCATCTGAGCCTTTCTCCCGAGTATAAGCAATAATACCTTGAGAATCTGTCCCTTTTTCACCAGTGGGTCTATATTTAATAGCTTCAAAACGGCCGCATTGATTAAACGTTGCAATTAAGAATTTAGATGACCAGCATGGATTACCATATACGATATATAAGTTCTGCATAACCATTAAAGGTGATGCATTCATTCGAGTGGCCATCTCCAGTGCAATAATCGCGTTTCCCATATTCTGTTCACCCTGGAATTGTTGAGGAACTAGCGTGGAATGTGTAAACATTTTCGCTTGCCGTTGTAACAGTTCAAATCCTTCTGCAGATTGAAAACCAGGTAAATTAGTATTACTTCTAGTTGCTATTTCATTTGCCATTATGTGCCTCCTATGCTACGTCTTCACATACAGCGTGAATGTTTAATTTTGTTAAGATACTATGAATTTCTAAGCGGCCTTTTTGTGTCCACTTAGTCGTGATTTTTGAATCTAAGCGACCATCACTTCTGCAGAATGTAAAGGTTTCTGATTTGGTGAAACCTTTAGCCATATGTTGCTTGTACAGAATCCATTGATCACCGACCTTACGTTGTAGACCAGCTTCATGCAAAATTTTATTTAACTCTTGAGCACTAAGGCCATAGTCAGCTGCAATTTGAGTAATCGCTAAACAGGATTTACTTGAGAGAATTTTATCTACGTAATCCTTAACCGGTTTAAACTCCGCAATCTGCTGTTCTTGTTGTGCTACAATGGCTTTCGTTGCATTATGTGATTCTACCTCATCGGCATATGCTCTAAGAGCTTCAGGCAATGTCTGAGGAATCACCATAGAATAAGAACCGGTTTTTCTAATAGCAGGGATTACATCATGCGTAATCCAACGTTTGAATTCTTTGGCTTCAGGTTTTCGACTTGAAAGCACCAAGCTATATAGCCCATATTCATTTACAGTCAATAAATTCTGATTGCCTCCAGGGGTAGGAATTGAATTCGTACCCTTTTCATCTTCATCTAAACGCCCTACAGCTTTAGACGTATCATTAATCCCTAAACATTCGCATACATCTTTTGCTACAAACCATACTTCATTGTCTAACTCCTGGACTCTAACTTGCCCAAAAGAAATGTTATTGAAAACTTGCAATTCGTCCATATCTACACCTCCTTAACCACTAATTGTGGTTCTGATTCATCAACAATGAGCTTAACGGTTTGACTATTTACAGGAACAAACTCAGTCACCGCTTCAGCGTTATCAATAAACACCGGAGCGTTTACTTTGAAATAGCTAGTTAGTGCGTTAATGATATCAAGGCCTATATTAATACGTGCAGCGTTATTCATGCTGCGATACGGAACCCCTTTATAGGTGGTTTCGCAACATTCCTCAACGTTGCCGTTCAACATAACATTAAACATCTTGAATCGCGCTAACTTGAATCTCGAGTTAATGACATCCTCTAGCATATTGACCTTAGCTTTGATGAACTCATCCATTAGATATGAGGCCTCATCCAATTTTGATTTTTCCGCTGCTAATTCAGCCTGCTGTGTTTCTAGTTCCGCTATACGAGTATCAATCCGTTTAGCCTCTTCGTATTTATTCAATTCAGTTTCAAGGTTAAGACGGTGTTCTTTCGTTGCAGCAATACGTTTGTCTATGTCTGCAATTTCTTCAGAGTGATCAGTGTTAGATTCATCGAGTTTCATCTGCAACATAAACTCTTCTGCTTTTAAATCAGCATATATAGAATCATCATCAAGCACCGGCGCTGTTAGCGTTCCAATCTCATCGGCTATTGTTTGTTTGACGAGTTCTTTCGCCTTAATAAGGGCCTCTAATGTTTCAATAGGCTCTAAGCTGGCATCTCTCTTTTTAATATTCTCAATGTCTTGTTGCTTCAGTTCAATAGACTGATTGATTTCTTCTAATCGCTTAGATTTTCTAAGGTTAAAATTCGTTTCAGCTTTTTCACGTGCAGCTTGAATTTGCTCTGCAGGAAGTTTTTGTCCACAGGTCGGGCAATTCTCATCAATATCCATTACAAATGCATCTGCATTAACCTGCTGACGTTGATGCATTAACTAGTAACTAACGCTCTCGATAACTTGAATATCCCTATTAGATGCATCAAGACGATGCTTTGTGTTCTCAACCTTAGAAGATAGATTGTTAAGTTCAGATACAACCATATCGTATTCATTCGACTTTAATGCAGATTGTTTTTTATATTCCATCTGCAGTTCACTTTCACGAGCCATCAATCGACGTTGTACATCTCTAAGCTCCGCTCTAGTATCAACAACCGCATGTCCATTCACTAACAATGCTTTGTCTGCCTCTAGAGTTTCTAGCGTTGTAGTTGCTAAGCTAATCTCCTGAATAAGAACGTCTCGAGGAGTATCAATGGTAGGTTTCCCGCGCAAGGCCTCATCAATTCGAACTGGAATCATATCCAGCTCTTTATTGATGGCAGTTTTCTTAGCAGCTACTACCTTTCGATGATCGTCTACACTATGGCCGGATAAGATATCAGTCAATGCTTTTAGCTCACTATATTCTGCGATAACCTCTTCATCGGTTACATCACCGCACATTTCAAGGAGGAGCTTCCGGCGATTCTGCCAGGAGTATGTCTCATTAAAATATAGAGGGTTCGTAATTAGCTTAAAAATATTCTCATCAATGAGAGAATTTACGATTTCCTTGTATTCCTTTTCTTTTTTAGGAACGCCATCGACAAAATAGTCTGTCGTATGTCCGGTCATAGTGACTTCGCCACCACGAGGGGATGAATACTTTTCTCGGTACACGCGCTTTAATTCAACAGTGCCCCCTTCATCCAATGTAAAAGTGCCTGTGACTTCGTGATTGACTTTATGGATAGGTTCGCCAGCTTCAATGGTTTTAATTTCAAAATCGGCTCTGTCTAAGCTATCCTTACCGAATAACAGCCAGCATACAGAGTCAAATACAGTCGTCTTGCCCGTAGCATTATCTCCGCGGATAATAACATCACCGTTGAAATTTATAGTAAAAGCTTTCAAACCTTTAAAATTTAGTAATTCTAATTTTGTGAGTTTCATAGTGATCTCCTATACAACATTAGCGTCCACATCAATGGTATGAGGTTCAATCTTCAAACGATTGGCCCATTTCATCACTGTAGAGTGAATTTTATTGTCTTTTTTCAGTTGTGCATTCGCGAATAACTTCGCTTGTACTAGATGATTAAATTTAGGTTGACCCTTTTTAACCTTATTACCAGTGGCTAGTTCTAAGCATGCAATAGGATTCATATCATCATCCGTGACAACCACAATTGCTGCTTGCCATTGAATGACACGGTCACGATATGAACCTACACAGTTCTTCAATCGCTTTCCATATGTCATTAAATCAGCTGCAGTTTTTGGGACCATAAAGTGCATCCCATTCATATCTGCTTGTAATTGAGGTTGAGCAGGCAATATTACATCTCCATATTCCTGCTTATTAAAGATATTGATTACTTCGTCATGGAAGTTCTTCAACTTGAATCGTTTCTTCCATAATGCCTCTTGGTATTTTGGCTCGAGTTTTGCGTGCATATCCACACAATCTTCTATAGTGCGAATGTCCTCACCTAATAGCCAACGTAATATGGTAGGTTCACCGCACCGGTTAATTAGTTGTTGCCACATAAACGTTGCATGTGGGCTTTTTAGCCTCATCGCCTTACGTACATCATTAGCATTATGAGCTTTACCAACATATGGATCTGTGTCATCAGCTCTAGTACGCTTTAATGTAAGAATAGTGCGCCTGCAATTTTCATCACTAAATAGATTTAATACATCTGACATATATACACTTAACGGATCATCAACCATACGTTTCCGCAAGGCCCTACTATTAGGGGCCTTATATGATTGTCTAAGCGCTGCTTGAAAGTTCATACCTTTTCTTGTAGCCACTAACACATCGTCTTCAAATGGGATATTTGTATATCGATATAAGCAGTAAGCATTAGTCCAATACACATATTGTTTCATTAAGCTAACAATGCTAGGCATATCAGGTGCCGATAGCTTCAAAATCATATTGAGCAGCATCGTAAAATGGTAGCCATTTTCTTCAGTAGCACTAGATGCCACATATACATCCTTGGTCCCATATCCGTAAGTTTCCTTCAATCTCTTTTCAAACATAAGTCGTAACGCTTTGAATGTTTTGTTTAAATTCTTCCGGTTGAAATCAGTCATGATGTATGAATCGCCAAAGAATTTCAGTACCGGCATAATCTCATTCTAACGAATATAGTCAACAGTCAATTCATGATGGATTCTAAATCTATCAATAAATGTTGCCTTACGTTTCTTGAAGTCGAACCGCAATGTTTCTGTACACATCCCTAAGTCGTTTTTTTGCCATCAAAGAAAAGCTGAATAGCTTGATATCGAATCTTCAAATCCAGGAAATGCTTGTAATTGATAACCTCTACATAAGCTGATACAGGGTATATACTCTCATCATTTATAGAAAAGTAAATTTTATGATCATAGGATTAGAAGATGCTCGGCAATTGGGGCAGGTATAGTATTTTGAACCGGTAACATATCCATTTTGATATGAATATTTACGCTGCCAGCTACCACCAAACGTAAATCCACAGTCGATATGGTGGATAGTCGTATATTCCGCGCCGTAAGGAGCCTCTAAGATTACGCTATCGAACATTTTGTGAATATAGGCACTTGATACAATCTCCACAGTGAATTCCCCCTTTAATCACCAAACATAGCGAATAGGTCTTCTGCTTCCTTCTCTTCAGCAGGCGTAGGCTCTACTTTTAACACTGGTGCTGGTGTTGCCTCTTCTTTCTTAGACTTTTTAGTCGTAGCCTTTGTTTTTTTGTTTTTAGTTTCAGCTTTCTCCGCTTCAGGCTCTGCTTTTTGCTTCTTAGTAGGTTCTACGATTTCACAAGCCTTTACAATAGCATTGGATGCTTTCATGACACCTTCGGTATACGCTATACCAGCTTCGTACTCTTCAGCATTAATAGGGTCAAGCTCAATTGCTTTATGTAACGTGTCTAACGCCTTTTTACAGATATCAGCTTGAGTCTTAAATTGTTGTTTAGGCATATTATTCCTCCTCTACCATGATGGATTTCAAATCGGTTATGAGATCATCCGTTAAAGAATCACTAGACGGACGAGTGACACCATGCTTGCCAAAAATCGCAATCGCTTTCTTAGCTTTTGCGCCATCCTCACCCATCCATGCACGGAATTCTTTATAAAGGCTTTTATCTACAGACTCAGTAGCAACATCTAGTTCTGTATCTTGTTTAGGTGTTTCTATTGGAGTCTGTTCATCGGCCTTTGTTGTTTCAGCAGGTTTAGGGGTTGCAGCAGGTTTAACTTTTTCTTCTTTATTAAGTTTCATCGGATTACCTTCGAAGTCTGTTACAGGAACATCGCCTGCAGGCGCTGATACTTCATTTTCTAAGATTTCTACCTTACAACCTTCAGCTTCAAGTTGATTTATACCTTCTGCAATCTTTTTACTACTCTTTTCAATTGCTTTCTTGAATGTATCCTCGAGTTTACTTTCTGCTAGTTCAAGACTAGTGCCTGACATTACTTTAATAATTGGCTTTTCCGACATACATTTGCCTTGGCATTGATGATTTAATCGCTCATTCCAATCTGCTACTTGCACTGCTAGATCGTCCAATGTATTGAATTTAATAGTTAAGATATTTTGATTTTCCATGATAGTTTCTCCTTAAAATTTAAACAATAATTCGCCATCGACTAATCGACCTTCTACAATCTTAGGAATACCCAATTTTTTTAGTTGCTTAATTACACTACTGCTTTTGGTTATATAGATTGTATTACGTTCAATTTGTTGGGCAGTTGGTTTAAATGTATAAGCCTCTGTTGCTAATGCAGGCGCTACACAAATTACTTTGTTATTAATATCAATACCAACCTTTAAACACTCAGGTCCTCTTAATCTTCTATAGGCAGGAGTGAAAGCTTGACATAGCTATTAGTAATTGTTATTGATACTGTTTGAGCTGCAGGTCTGTGTCTTCTGTTATCAGAAAAGAAATCAAAATCAAATGTATTAATTGTAGGTTTAATTTTTTTTGATGTTAATTCAGGCATATTGCCTCCTTATGTGTTACAATTAAACTGGTTGTTTAACTATAGCTCGTATCTCATTGCCGTGAGTACGGGCTTTTTTACATTTACTTTTTATGTGTTCATCGTGGCATCGTTTTCAGTAATAATTCCCAATCGCGGCGATTTACTGCATCAAATATATAGTTGTAGTTATAGGGAATAATACGTACTCCACATTTTGTACAATTAACACGCTTCATCTATCACCTCCATAAATGGCTACATATACGAGCATTGCTACTGCTAATAAGAACATAGAAACCATTACTAGATCAGGAATAGCAAATCCTTGAACATCTGAACCTTCTAGTAGCGCTCCCATTAATACAGCAACTACAATAATTAACTTATTCATATCTCACTCTCCTATTCTTGCCTGGCATCTTTTCGCTAACCAGGCATTAAACGAATCCAAATGAATTAAGCGTTTACCGCCACGCTGTCCAATCTTCATGGACGGAAAATCAAAATCTTCCGCCCATTGGCGAATCACTGCAGGTGCTACACTAGCCAATTCAGCAGCTTCATCAACTGTGATGCAGAGTTTGCTTCTATCCATTATTTCCTCCTTCTGTAAAAAAATAATATTTTGATATAATCACCTTGAAGGGAGGTGATTATTGTGGAAATGATAAATGTATCATCTTCAAATGTTTCCGCCATTGGCTATGAAGATGGCATCATTCAAGTGCGGTTCAAAAATGGATCCGTATACCAATACTTCAGCTGTAGTGAAAGTTTATTTCAATCTTTTTTGAATGCATCTTCAAAAGGAAATTTGTGCATCAGTATTTAGTCCACAAACCACACCACGCAAAATTAGATGACTAATCATCTATCGGCATGCCAATTTCGGTATTGCACACATTCACAAAGTGTCTGTCACCAATATCGTCGTATGAGGTGTGCCGTTTTTTCTTACCCATTCCACTAATGGTCTAGCTGCTAATGCTAGTTCTTCGCGTTCTTTTGTAATGCGATCTTTTACTGCTTTCATTTAGTGTCTCCTCTCTACCGCCATTAACTTTGTTGACGGATTAAAACCCACGTCCAGCAACTACAATAATCAAAATTCCTGTCAGCACGAGCCCTACAATATATCCGATGACAAACTCCATATTTTCATCTCCCATCTTTCATTCACTAAAAGGCTACTTATACTTAGGAGTTAATACAGCAATATAATGCGGCGCCGGTTCAACATCATCAGCAGTAATAACGGCGACTACTGTATCGTCATCTTCGTTTTTAATAACTATTTTTGTAAACATATCAGTATTCAGTATTGTATTTTCTGTCATGATAATCTCCTTCTATTGTTATTTACTTGCTTTATATTTCTAGCAATCAGATTAAAAAATTTGCTCAAGCGAAAGATCTGTTGATAAAGCTTTTTTAATTTTGACCGTTTCAGGGAATGTAAAAGGGCGCTTGCCATTTAGCTTTTCATTCAATGTTTGATATCGAATCCCTGTTTTATTTGCTAAATCTTTTCGAGTCCACCCCTGTCTGGCCATTTCCGCGTTAAGGTTTGGGTACATAAATTCACCTCCTAACATATAGATATAATTTTTAATATCAGATGTCCGAAATTTCGTTCATCTTTATGGCTTAATTGTAGCTTTATATTTCGTGCAAGTCAAATAAATTTATATTGAAATTTCGTTTAAATATATTTAATGTTTGAAATTTCGGTTTTATATATTGATATTTCGAACATTAATTGGTATTATACAGATATAGGTTATTTAAATAGGAGTTTCTAAAATGACTCGAGAAGATTATTTAAAAGAGAAAATAAAAGAACAAGGCACCCAGCGTGAATTTGCAGCTAAAATAGGTATGCCACCTTCCACATTATTTTCTATATTAAGAAATGTCGGCGGTGCTTCCATTGATAACATAATAAAAATTTGTAAAGGCTTAAATATAAAACCTGATGAGTTAGCCGAAATCGGTGAAGAAATAACTATCCCTAGTAAAACCAAAGGGTACTACACAAACTCTGAAGCAGCAGAGTTCGCGGAGTACTTACGCACTAGACCAGGTGCACGCATGCTTTTTTCTGCTGCAAAAGATATGTCTACAGAGGAGATGGAAGAAACAGTCAAATACATAGAGTTCTTAAAATCTAAACACAAATAATATACACAAGGGAGAGTGTTATCGTTGGTTGTAAATTTGATTTACTGCGACTTACCACATGCCAATGCTGTGTCAGAGGAATGTGAAGATGTAGATACTCATAATATCTACATAAACAAAAACCTCCCTCATGATCGCATGAGAGAGGAAATTAAACATGAATTAATGCATATTATTAATGATGATTTTTACTTAGATGAACACGTGAACCTTGTCGAACAAATGGTTCGTAGGTCACATATAGATGATTCGGAATTAGAAAATATCGACTTTTATCATCATTTTAATGTGTAATTACACATAAGGGGAGAAACCATGAAGAAACTAATTATTATTGCTGCATTAGCTTTAATATCTACATTACCGGTACAGGCTGTAACATTTCAAGAGTTAAACCCATATAATGGGTATATGCAGATTTCAAATCCTATGGGCGAAATTCAATTCATACCTATTGAATCTTTAGTGACTGAAAAGGACAATGGGAACAAATTAGAAATCATTCTACCTGTATATGGCTATAACAATGGAGATACTGCTATATCAAGCTCTACTAAACGATTTACTTATGATTTTATAAATCATACAATCACAATGGAAATCATAGAAACTACATTCTACGATGGTAGATCCGGTCGAGTTATATTCCATTCATTTATTAAGAAGCCTAAACGCGTTGAATTACAACCTAATACTTATGGGTATCTAGAAGCTATGTGCCCTAGGAAATGCACAGCGTACTGGTAAGTACACGCCTAAAAACACAAAACTAATAAATAAATAGCCCTACTCTGCTACCAACAGAATAGGGGCCATGATACACACCTTAGAGGTATATACCAAAGAACACTATTATTATACCACAAAAC